>VOFB01000261.1_pt1 | contig 922000 bp, 833 predicted proteins | sample 5384141 | NCBI WGS metagenome assembly VOFB01 (sample SAMN12384721, study PRJNA508395) | human gut metagenome | isolation source: healthy gut A | host: Homo sapiens | reverse complement strand
CCCGAAAGTCAAACCGGCCCGAGTGGAACGGCGTGCGGCTATGGACTGCCTCGCAGAAACACCGGTAGGTCGTTTCGCCGCACCATTTGCGCACGGCTTCGAGCGTGATGATCTGCCCGTCGATACTGGTTCCGGTCGTGATGCCGTTTTTTGTAGAGATCCTTGCTGTAATCGGCATGCTGGATTTTGCGGATAAACGGCTTGTGAATCCTGCTTTGGCCGCTTCCCGCTGGAATTTGCGGATTAGACGGCGATTGATTTCCTCAGGGTCTTTGTCCGGAGCCGGTTTGAAAATCTTTTGTCCACGTCCTCTTGCGTCAGGTGGTGTTCATGGTCGTAAAGCGTATTCATCGGCCGCAGCGTTTCGCGGCTGTACCGATCTTCGGTTTTGGGTTGTTGCATATTGCTGATAATGAAAGTGCCGCGGCCCAAAGGTCGCGGCACAGGTTGAACAATCGTTTATATTCGGTTTCTGGATCAGGCGGCTTCGGCCGGAATCGCTCCCGGGGTTGCCGGCTCCTGCTCTACGGCCAGCCGTTCGGAGATCATCCGCGCGGCACGGTTCACGTCCGTGAGGATGTCGAACAGGTAGGTCGGCTCTTTATGGAACTCCGCCAGCCAGTCCTTGATATAGGCGGCGCTCTCCTCGCGGGGCGTCGTGGCAAAGCCCAGCATCGCACCGCACAAAGCCGCCGTAAGTTCGGCGACCAACTCTTCGCGGATGTAGTCGGCATCTCCGTAGCAAGAGCCAAAAGGACGGTTCAGACGCTTCGCATGCCCCGTACTGTGCGTGACTTCGTGGAGAAGTGTCGTGTAGAATGCCGCGCCCTCCGGGAACTGCCGTTTTTCGGGGCAGACGATCCGGTCGAGCGTCGGCGAATAGGACGCCCTGTTGCCGGATCTGAGCAGGATGGGACAGAGCCACGACTGCTCCGCCAGCATCCGATCGAGCACCTCGCATGTCAGACCGTCCGAGTAGTCTTTCGGCCCGGTCGGTGTCGTAAGCGAAGTGTAGCGCTCCGGCTGCTGTTCCGACATATCCGTCTGGTCGATGTTGAAGACCGGGTAATAGCGCATCACGGGCAGCACGTCGTATTGCCGCCGCTGCTCCTGCGGCAGGCGGTAGTATTCCGCCAGTTCGATCTTTTTGCGGGTCTCCTTATGGCGGATGTACAGTTTCCAGAAGAAGACCGGAAACGACCCGGAGCCTTTGAGGATGTTCAGGCCCTCCTCCTTGGCCTGCTTGAAGGTCATAAAGAGCGGCGTACTGTAGCCAGCGATCTCCGAGAGGAACAGCAGCATTAGGGTATTCCCGCCCCGGTAGGGCGTGCCGCGCAGATTGCGCGGAAGACCGTGCGCAAGGTCGGCGATCCACGGCTTGCGCCACTCCTCGGTGAGCGTCTCCATTTTCTTTATCATCAGCTCCGTCAACTGCGGAGCGATCTTTTCAATCAGATTCTTATTCATGGCTCTTATCTTTACGTTATTCTTCCTCCGGAGCGGTAGCTTGCCGCCAAAGACGGATCTTTTCGTCGTTCGTCCTGCCGTTCCACCACATGTCGCAGGCGTCGCGGAAAGCCTTGCGATCATCCTTCGGGCTGAAATTTTCCGGATTCAGTCCGGTGATAATTTCCCGGTCTTCTTCTGTCGTTCCGTCATTCCACCACGGCTCGACCGTATCGGACATCAATTCGCTCTCGCGTACCTGACGGGTGTGTTCTGCACAGTCGTCGCACCATAAGTCATCTTTGTCTTCCGCCATAGGCTGTACTTCGTACGTGTTGCTGTCCACCCAGACTTGGCAGGATACCCGCAGCGAACCGCACGCCCCGCAGCGCCACGGATCGGCGGGCATCTCTACTGTCGGTTTTTCTGCAATAGGTGTCTGTTCCGGAATCTCTGAAATCTTATTCATAACAGTAGTAATGCAAAGACGGAGCAGGCATAACCTGCTCCGTCGGTTTGGACATTTAGTTCATGTTGTTACTATGCCGCCGTTTTCATCTCCTCAGGCATCCGGATATCGGGTTCGATATCCGGGTCCATAGGAATAATCAGCGGCTCCGGGGTGGGTTCTATAGCGGGCGTCTCGTCCGGCAGCAGCTCGGGCATCTCCGGTTCGGCATCCGGTGCCTCCTGCATCGAAACCGCCATCTCCTCGGCCTCGGCTTTTGCCTGCAAGGCGTCGATCTGTTCCTGAAGACGGGCTTTGCGACGCTCGTAGACTTTCAGATACTCCTGCTGCACCTTCTGGCTCTGCTCCGAGAAGTTCATATCCGCGAAGCGGCACATCATTCCCCGTCAGAAGCGTTTCGTCCGTACAGCGGTACTCCGGAGCCGCCGAGCGGAAGTAGTCCACCAGATAAGCGCGAACCAGCGCCGCCTGTTGCTTGGCCGTGATACGACCCGCCGCAGCGAACTGCTCCCGGTCGGTCAGGCAAGAGCCCTCCTTAGGCCGGAAACCGCACTGGCGGAGTTTCGAGTCGCTCATTACGCGCTGCATCACGGCGTAGTAGAACATCTGCTGCTCCTCTTTCTGCAAGGGCTTGTTCGCAACTTTCACATCGAGGAAGACACGCTTCATATCGGTCGTGATATGCTCGTAGCAGATTTCCCGGTAACGACGCTCCTGTTGCAACAGCCCCTCCAGCGGCGAAGGCGGAACGACGGTGACGAAGACCTTATGCTCATCGTCCTGCCCCTCGTTTACCGTCATTTCCCGCTCCTCATCCTCGATCTCTTCGTAGCGGAACTCGATATCGAGGTTACCGATGACGGCGTACTTGCGCACGCGCCCTTCCGAGATGTCGAACTCCAACTGCTGTGTCTCTTCGGCGAATGCCGCCATTTCGGCTTCGTACTCCTCCTGAGCCTCGGAGAACTCCTCTTCCGATTCGAACTCTTCGGCCTGCGGAGCGTCGGGCATCTGAGGGCCTTTATCGTAGTGATAAACGCTGTATTCCAGCTCTTCGACGTGATAGCCCTCTTTCTCAAGAGCTTCGAGTACTGCAGCAGGCGTTTCGCCGTCCGTAGCCAGCGTCGTACGCGGATCGTCTTTGAGGAGTTTCACAGCCTTCTGCACGAGAAACTCGTCATTCTTGCGGAGCATGCACTCGCGGTTCTGGCAGCCCGCGCAACCGCCCGTACATTCGTCCTTGAACAACACCTGATTGGCCGTGTTGTGCTGGCAGGAAAGGCACTCCGTCTTATCGAAGTTGTAGCTTTCCAACTTGGTCATGTAACGCTCGTAGAGCCGCCGGGCGATCTCCTTGATCCGCGCCGTCTTCCAAGAGCTGTAACACCCCTCGGCGAAATGATCGTTGTAGACCTCCTGCTGGATGTCGGCGGGATATTTGGCGATCTCTGTAGCGACGCCCACCGAAATCTCCTCTTTGTCGAGCATCCCGGCCAAGGCGTCGATCAATTCGCAAAGTTTCAGACGCGAGCGGATGTAGGCCTCCGACTTGCCGAATTTGCCCACGAGGCTCTCGATCGTATGCCGCCCCGACTGCAAGGCCCGCTTGTAGGCGGCGGCTTCCTCGCGCGGCCGCACGTCCTCGCGCTGCAGGTTCTCCGTGATGGCGGCATCCTCGGCCTCGGCGTCCGACAGATCCCGCACCAGGGCCGGAATGAATTTCAGATTCGCCATGGCGGCAGCCCAGTAGCGACGCTCGCCGTAGACGATCTCGAAGCCCTCGTCCCTCGGACGCACGCAGATAGGTTGCAGTACGCCCGACTGTCTGATGCTCTCGGCAAGTTCCAGCAGCGTATCTTCGCGGAAGTTTTTGCGGGGATTGTAGGTCGAATTGACGATCTTGTTCAGATCCAGCAGCCGGACATCCGTCTCGGGATGGGCTGCCGGTTGTTCGGCAGGACTGGTTTCTGCGACAGGATTCACAGCTCCGATATCCGTTGCCTGCGGTTCGGCGGGTTTCATGTCGGGACTCCCGGCTGCAACCGGGTCTTGCGCTTGCGCCGCAACGGCCTCGGAAACGGCCGGCGTCCGAACTGCGGTCTTACCGCTCTGCTTCGATTTCGAATTTGCTTTCGCAGTCTGCATAACATGTAACAGTTTTTACCGTGTGTCTCACGTGTTTTCTGCTCGCACGAATTTTATTGTTTTTATCGCGCAAGCAATGAATAATATGTTATGAGGCTTTATATCCCGAACGGGTCGGTTGCCTCGGGAAGATTCATAAGCCCGCGGCGCAGGTGCAGGGGCGGAAAAATACCGCAGCTCGCGGCGAGGATGATTTTTCCGTCCCGGAGCCGGAGAGGGAGGCCCGGCCGACCGGCCCGGGATTATCTTTCCCGGGGCAACCGGCAGGATAGGTAATTTCCATTTATCTTTGCCGTGACAAACATCGGAAGCAGCAGCTTCGATGTCATATTGAAACCCGTCATTTCTGGGTATAATCGGATCGAAGCATCCGGCAATATCCTGCATTCGGTCGGATTCATCTCCGTTTCCGGTATATATCTCCGGAAAATTTGCCGGTTCCATACGAACAGTTAATTTTGTAATAGATTCAGTTTATCGGAATGCGTAAATCGGTATTCATACTGCTAACGGTTTTCACGGCCTGCCTGCTCTGCAAGGAGTCGGAGAATATGCCGGGCACCTCTCGGAAATTCATGGATGAAACATTCCTAAACCGTGGGGAGGAGAATTTACTTGCCAGGCAATGGCAATGTGAATATATCTATTCCGATTTAAGTTTCACCAGTGTCTTGCCGGAGGCCAAAAAGACACGCTCGACCGTATCCATGTTCCGGCACGGAGCCCATAGGCGCTTGCGTGCCACGGTTTTATCAATGTGTTGCGTCACATACGGGATTTCGGGCGTCGCAGGACTCGCAGCAAGGGTACACGGAAAAGGTTTCGTGGCCGGCCTACATGCCGTAGACTATTACGTCTATCGCCTGCACCGGCTCATTATTTAGCCATATGGCAAGAAGACTCGCAAAGGCCGGGTAAAAACATGGAATGTCCGGAAAACGGGAAAGTTGTATGTCCTGTTTTCGGGGGAATAAAATGCCCGGCTGTCTCACGCTCGAAATTCGTTTTTTATACGTGTCGCCCCGATGCATATACGATAAATATCGCTCCGGACGGCTCTGTTCTTTCGGAGAATCCTAAAGATGGAGATTTACGATGTACCGATATGCTGACGCGTTCCGTTGTTCACGACGGAATTTTTTATGTTTTGAAGAGAGCTGTCGTGATCTCACACAACGGCCTGTACGGGTAGATGAAAAGTGTCTTTGGAGGGAGTTTTCGGTATTCCCATATGACGGTATAAACACTCCGGACACCGTTTCCCAACAGTATCCGGAGCTGACAAAATTGTGCTTGCGGTATTTTGCACAGGATAAAAATACGGATTCTTTTCGAAAGCAGCAAGCCGTGCCCCGGTTTTTCAGCTTCCGGCGGTTCATCCTCGAGAATTTGCGTTTCTTATATCGCCGCCCGTTTTAGCAATTTTTCCCGCGGGCCGATATTCGGTTTGTATATTTTAATAGACCGAAAATAATTATTTTGGAGTCCTGAAAAACATAATCTCCGTAAGCTGTATGGTAGAATTGGATAAAAGCCAAAAGAAAATTGCCCGAACACTCATAAGCCGGGCCTTGGAGCGTGAATGCTGTACCTTTCTGGCGAAACTCAAACGACTCCTGCAGGATGAAAAAGCGCAGTCCTGCCATGAGAAATATTTGGAAATATATAAGAGCATACAGATTTTCCAACTCCAATAAAGTCAAAATCCGCATAGAGCAAAACAACTACATATCAACAAGTTAATTGATTTGTCGGGTAACGGATTACCTCTGTTACCACCCGAATACGGTGGATAGTTCTATTCTTATGTAGGCTCCCATGTAGGGAACCTACAGGAATACATGAGCCACTAAAAAATTAACGATATGTATTGTTCGATCACATTCAAAGGTCGCAAAGACCCCCAGGACCCCAAGATGGTCAAACTGGAAATGATTTTCTACAAGACCGGTTACACCCGCATTCCCCGGGTCGTCAACATCACCGGAGCTTACAAATGCTGGAACAATGAAACCCAGAGTTTTGAATCCGCCTCCAGCGAATATCTCAAGAAAAACCAACTGCTGCTCGAACTCAAAGAGAAGTACATGTCCGTCGCCGAGCAATGGGAAAAGGACGGGCGCAACTTCTCCGTTCTCCAGTGGGCCGACTGCTTCAAGCTCAAAGAAGAAGAGAAAGCGAAAACAGAGTCGAAAGTATTGACCGTCCTTCAACACATCGACGCCCGCATCGACTACTTCAACAACCACGAAAAATTCAAGAACGGCAAACTCGTAACGAGCATCGGCACCGCCAGCATGTACAAACAGCTCCGCACTTCGCTCTCGGCTTTCACCCAGAAGCAGTACAACAAGGATTTGTCCCGCTTCTACTTCACCGACATCACCCAGAAATTCCTGTTGGAATACATCGTCTATCTGGAACGTCGCGGCATCGAGAACGGCAACCGTGCCGGCCTGCGCCAGCTTCTCCGTATGTTCCGGGCATTAGTCAACTACGCCAAGGACGAACTCCACATGTACGGAGCCAATCCCGCCATCTTCGAGGCGGCGACGGAAAAGATGGCGTGGGGACAGTTCGAGTCCAAGGCCGTCAATCCGAACATCATCCGCCGGATGGAGTTCATGGACCGCAGCCTCTTCACCGAGCAGGAACAGCTCTGCCTCGACCTTTTCCTCTTTAGTTTCTACAGTGGCGGCATGGCCAACGTCGATGTCGTCAACCTGACGTGGGATATGATTAACGAAAAGGAGGGCATGATTGTCTATGAGCGTACCAAATTCCCCAAGCTGGCCAAACCCCTGCTTATCGACCGCCTGATTGAAATCCTGGACAAATACCGGGGCAAAGGCATCGACAACTACGTCTTTCCGGTCTATACCGAAAAACACGTGACCGACAAACAGAAAGTGGGTCGTCGCAACAGCTTCTCATCCCTCGTCAGCGAAACATTGGACAAGGTGTGCGAGATTCTGGGCATCGACGAAAAAATGACGTGGTACACGGCACGAGGCACGTTTATCTCCAGCGAACTGGATGCAGGCACGCCCATCACCCATGTCGCCGAGATGGCCGGCAACAGCGCCCGAACTATCGAAAAACATTATTACAAAAACACCAAGCAGGAAGAACTACGTCAGCGCATGAACGCCCGCTACGGCAGTTGGGGGCAACAGGCTATGTAACAGGCGTTGAAGAATATATTTAACCAAATAAAAAAAGCTATCGGAATTTTACCGATAGCTTTTTTATACAGAATCCCTCTTTCGCTGCGATCATCATATAAATGAAAAACGGACTCGCGTTGAAAGATTTACAAACGTGAATTACTCCGGCACGTAAATGATTTCTCCGTTTTCCAGTTCGTAGGCGATGCCGACCTTTTTGCCTTTCTTTCCACTCTTGGGATCTTGATTTTCGGACGGGGTGTAGCGGTTGATCTTTTCGCCCTCCTTGGTGATGATCTCCATGTCCTCCTTGCCCGGGTTCTTGACCATCGTAAAATCTTCCTTGCTGAACATCTCCGTCATGTTGTAGCGGCTTACGAGGGCGACCATGAGCGCGACGGCAAAGACCATCGCCACATCGAACAGATTGCTCACGACGCTCATCGGGTCGCTGCCGTCCTCCTTGTTCAAAAGTCTGCGTTTCATCGTTCTGCCGGGGTTCCGTTCAACAATTCCGCTACGAATTCGAGGTCGGTCATCTCCTGCAAGTACCAGCGCTGTTTCACCTGACCTGTAACGAATCCGATGGCTGCGGCAAAAAGTCCCACGACCGTCGTTGCGAAGGCCACCTGCATGTTGTACGCCATTGAGGCGATGTCGCCCGTCGAAAGCCCCACGAGTGCGGGTCCCATCGGGATAAGGGTTCCCATCAGTCCGAGCATGGGCCCCATCTTGCCGAGCGTCTTCGAGACGGCGAGGTCCTTGTCCGCCTCGATCTCGAAATCGGAAAGCAGGCGCTGCCGCATCGCCGCGCTGTCGGCTCCGAGCAGGCGGTTCATGTAGACAACCACCAGTGACGGGTTCTTCCTGGGCAGACGCGTCGTAATCGGGCGAGGAGTCGCTGTCGGGGTCGAGAGCCTCGGTTTCCGTCATGCCGATGCTGACCTCGGAATGCGCCTCCATGCGGATGGTTTCGGCATGGGAGTAATTGACGATATAGGCATGGCAGGTGGCGGCGTCCACTACGATGGTCACCTCCGAAAAAAGGGTCGGTACGATGAGAAAACCGCCCTCGTTGTTCCGGGCGGCAGCCAGCAACACGCCTTTGTGGATGATACCGCCCGCCGAAGCAGTTTCGTCAGGATATTCGCCCACGTCCACCGTGCCGCCGTAGTCGGCGAACTCTTCATCACTGGGGTCGTCATGTATCTTGGCGACATAACCGTGAATCATGCGGGCGGTACCCACGCCGCCCATGCCGCCCGGAGCCATCTCGATACGCTCAATACTGCGCCCCAATGCGATTTTGCGGATTGCCTCCTGTATCATCCGCCGGTTGTTGTCCTGTGAATTCTTCATATTCAAAGAATAGATAAATTCGACAATAGACAGTTGGATAGAGGCTTTTTGCTATCTTTGAATACTTAAAATGAAACTTTATAAAAAATGAATATACAAGAAAAATTATTATCGTTAGGAGTATCTGAAAAAGAGATAGTATCTAATTTGCGCGGGGCTTATAACACTTCATTCTTCCATATTTACACAGCAGGAGATTTCAACACCGATTTAAGCCTAATAAGCCAAGAAGATCGAGGGACTTTCATTCATGAATACATCCACTATTGGCAAAACATAGGTACTTTGTGGGGATTATCTTCCAGTATTTTACGCTATGAAATGATGTTGAAACTGAAAGAGGAAATAGCCGTCCGTGATGAAGTCAAGTTACCGTATTCTATTTCTCCGACAGAACGAATGAAGCGTCTTGACAGCATATTCAGAGTTGGAAATGGATTTTTCAATGACAGTCAATTTTATGGAGTAAAAATAGACCAAACTAAACGAATCGAGATTAGAACAGGAGAGAAAATTGTCGAAGGGAAAAATATGCCTGTAATATCATTGATTATAACATTTGAAAACAAGGTTACGGATACTTTAGAACTGGGAGCACACATCATCAAGGAAAGCATGGCAGCCTTGTATCAAAGTTTAGTTGACCCTGATGCTACACATGATGATATTCCGTACAATGTTGTGAAAATATTATGCAAGCACAACTATCCTTCATTATACCACAATACCAAACTTCTTATCTGCTGTTGTCATGCAGCTCTTTTCAGTATGGCCCCAGGCGAGAGTCTGATTAAGCTATTGGCAAAAGCTGAAAAAGAAAAGATTACCGACGGTATGCAACTATTTTCAGATTATATCGATCAGTCTACAATTACAACACCACAAAAGAAGAGCATTCCTATTCCCGATTTTTTTGATGGAATGGTCAACAACTTTTTAGAAATGTTGAAGCAAAACTTAGTTGCTCCGTTAGATTATATTAAGACGGTTCTGGAGCGAGTGCGTTTATCCAATAAGATGCTTCCTCTATTGACAGTTTTATATGAAGAAAAAACAGATTGCATTTCGATAGAAAACTTAAATGCTATCATTAGTTGGTTAGGCATTCCTTATATTCAAACTCATAGTTGTGGACATCATAATCCTGCAACAGCAACGAAACGTGCTGAAGATATAGTTGAAGGCGATGATTCGATGGACGTTCTTGAATTGATCGCTTTGGAGGCAATGTATAAATTTTTATTAGGCAATTCATCCTTTCGATGTTGTCCACTCTATGGTATGATGTGTAGCGAATCACCCATAGCGAAATCCGAATGTTTCGATACACCGTGGTTGGGAACTCCTTGTGCATTCACAGTCATAAGTTCACCGCTGGAATTGGATAAGAAAAATGTCCATTGGTAAAATCATCTTTAAGAGTTATTTCCATACGTTGTCTTTGTTCCTTTGATTTTATGCGGTATCGTGATTTTCTGCCGGTAGCCTCCCGTCCCGAAAGTGGTTGTAACCTCCTCGACGATGTAGGTGCCGTTCTTGGCCGGGTTCCGGTCATCGATGAGTTCCACCTGACAGGCCGGATATAACCCGAAATCCCCGAAGAGCGTCACCGAACCGCTGATGCCGTTCAGGTTGTAGCTGCGGAAGTATTCGATGGCCTCCTCAACGAGCTTGTCGGAGTTGATTTTCATGTTCGGCGACATGTAGGGTACGATGGTGTAGGTCGAAAGGTCCACTTTCGTGCGGGTCTGCGCACCGCTGGCCGTGGTGTTGCCCGTCACCTTGTGCGTCTTCTTGCTGATTTGCGTGGCGTTCACGGTCTGGAACTCCTTGCTGCCGGAAACGTTCGGGTCGTAGTCGGGATTCAGGCGCACCGTCACCTCGAAGAATTTCTCATCCGAGCCCAACGCCTTGGCCTGCACGGCAAGGAATTTCGGGTCGGTCTTGAGCACTTTCAAATCCGACGAGGCCACATGCGTGTCGAAGCGGATACAGAAAGGACCGGATGCGCTGTCTTCCGGAAACCGGGGCTGACTCTTGGCGGAGGAGTACGGACGGCCGATAGCGATGGCGGGCATCCGGTCGGGACTGTTTTCGTCGTATTTCAGAAAGCAGTAGATGCGGTAACGGCTCCACGCCGAGAGGATGTCGGCAACGGTGAAGTTGTCCGTGATTTTGATTTTCCCGATCTGGATGTCGAACCGCTTGGTCTCGGAGTGCAGTTTGAATCCGGTATCTTTCAGGATGTTGTATTTGCCCTCCATCACGTCGTTCACGCTCGTGCCCGATGCCGGCGTCTCGAACTTGGGTGCCTGCTTCAGCTTGAGCTTGTAAGCCATGTTCTCGCATTTCAGCTCGAAGCTGCTCTCGGTGTTATAGCCGGTGATGTATCCGTCGAACATCGTGCGCAGCATCCCGTTATAGCCCAAACGGATACGCACCCGTTGCCCGGTTTTGAAGGTCGTGGCGTCCATCGCCGAGTAACTGGAACGTTTCTCGATGACCACGCCGTCCTGCATGACCTCGGTGGTTATCCGGCTGGCGTCTTTGCCTTCAAGGGTGGCCGTACCGATGATGGTGGAGCGGAAAATGGTCCCTTTTGGAAAACGGATGGTTGCCGTGCCGATGAGTTTCTTGTAGGTCTCGACGATTTCGACCTCCTGCACCTCCGTAAGCGTAATGGGGTTCAGAATGGACATCGGATTGCCCGCATCGGGGTCTCCGATGGTAATCCGGCAACATAATACGTCAAGCGGTGCTACAGCCATAGGTTGTTCAGTTTTAATATGGAGGTTGGGTCAATGACATCGGTGCCGAACCGTACCCACTTGATCCATTTGTTCGTATGTTCGATGGCTTCATCCACGACCTCCGCATCTTTGGAGATCAGTTCTACCGCCTCGGAGGGTTCCACGGCCACGCATTGCAAGGTATAGGGCTGCACGTTTCGGTATTCGGCGGTTGGAAGCGAGTAACCCAGAATGATAAGCTGCGAGATTTTCAACTGCCGCAGGATGGTGTTGTCGCAGTCGATGACACCTTTGTACTGGACGATTTTCAGGAACTTCGACAGCTCGGCTTCCGGGTACACGTCGGGATATTTGCTGGTTATCCGACCGTTTATAGTAAATTCCAGATCACCGCCCGAAATGAACTCTTTTCGGGTGTAGTCACGACCCTGCACCGTGGTCAGCACGATGTTGTTTTTCGAGGAGAGCTGTACCTGCGGACCCAAATCGACGAAGGTGATCAGCCCGTATTTGCTGTTGGGCTCCACCTTGCCGCTTTCTTTGTCGTAGTAGGTTCCCTCGCCGCTGATTTTCAATTCGATGTAGTCTGCCACCGTGCGGCCCACTATGCTGTCGGTGTAGTTCTTCTTCTCGGCGACAGCCTGCTGCTCCTTGATGAGCTGGTAGTATTGTCCCGATTTGTTGACGATGGCACTCTGCGACTGGGTTTCGAGGTATTTGTCCCGCTCTTTCTGTTCCCAGTATTTGATATAGCGGGGATAAGAGCGGAGCATGCCGTAGGCCGTCTGGCTGGCGAACTGAATGACGGCACGTTTCAGGATGTCGCTGTTCTTGGAGAAGTAATGTACGGCACCGTCCTGAAACTCCGCGAGTCCCAGACCGATGACGCGACGGGCGGCATCGCTGATGTAGCCGCCCAGTCCGCCATGCGAAAGGATGCCCCCGCTCAGAAGCGTCGAGGCACCGATATTGAGCAATCTGCTGCCGAATAGGTTCTTCATGTCGTTGTCTTTTCGTTAATTAACCGTTCCACGAGGCGTCGAAGTCATGCACTACGTCGATAAGGGCCTGTGCCATCTGTTCCTTGAAGTGCTGGATCTCGGCGGTCTGACCCTCGGGCGATTTCAACAGGTCGATGGTCTCCACGCTCATCAGGTTGGTGATGTTGACGATGACCTGCTTGGGAGCCGCCGAAGATAACCGCCCCGTACCGGAGTAGTTGCCGCCCGCGCCGCCGTCATCGTCTCCTATGTTCGTGATGCGGTTGGCGTTGAACGGGGAGGTGTCGTTCGAGTCCGGCTCGTTGGCATAGAGCGCAGCTGAGAAGCCCGCCTTACGGAGGATGTTTTCCGCAGCCTCCGAGGAACCGCCAAATACCTGGCGTAGGGTACCGGAAAGGTTTACCAACAGGTGGTGCACGCGCTGCCGGCCGGCCAGCATCTCCTGCCGCTCCTTGTCGGTAGCCTGCGCGTTCAAAGCCTTCTGTACCCACAGCCCGTCTTTGTTCTGCGTAAAGCCGCCACGGGCCAACTCTCCATAGTCGAATCCCGACTTCTCGATCAGGGCACGGGCACCCGCCATGCTCTCGATGGCATCGAGATAACCTTGTGCCGCCGTGGTGATGTGTTTCACGGTGGTGTTGTTCTGGTAGGCGGCGTAAGTGGGCGTATAGGCCGCAGCCACTTCCGGCAGGTCACCGAGAGCGTTGGTATAGGTAATCTTGCCGTTACGTTCGAACCAGAAAGGTTTGTCCAAGCCGAGTTTCTTTGCGGCTTCGGCCGCCGTCACCGCCTGCTGCCCGTATTTGAGGGCGATGTTCTCGATAAAGGCACGGACCTCCAACGGGTCGGACATTTTGCCGAACTCGGCATAGGCGGCGTTCAGGCGCGACTGGCTGTCACGGCGGGCAATGGCGGTAATGGCCTCCCGGCTGTCGTCTTGTTGAGCATCGCTATAACTGTATGCCGGAGCATGATAGACACCCCCTCGGGAGGAAGACAAGCTGGCGCCGAGTTCAGCCAGAAATGACATCCACCAGTTCCCGGTAAATATTCCGATTTTATGCCCGCTGCTTTCCTCAACTGTCTTGCCGGAGGTCAGGTCGTCCACCGCCTTTTTGGTGTCGATGGCCTGCTGGTAGGTTTTGTGCAAGGCGGCATACAAGTCTTCGATAACCGGGTAACGGTATTTCTCGTTAGCGGTAATATCTTCCAGTACGGCGTCCTTGGCTTTCTTGATCTGCCATGTCTTGTAAGCAACCCAGCCCAACGCTCCCACCAATGCGGCGATACCGGCCGTTGCGGCAACGGCGGTCGTGCCGATAGCACTCAGGGAACCTGCGGCACCGACCAGACCGCCACCCGTAGCGACCTGGGAGGCGAACAGCGAGGAGAATCCGGCACGGGCGGCGAAGGAACCGGCACCACCTTGCAGCAAGGCACGCCCCATCGCACCCTTGCCGCTGACGCCGGCTGCCTGCAAGGCCGTGACAAGGGCCCGTTTGTTGGCGAAAGAGAGTGCTTTGATTCCTCGTGCACTGGTCAGACCTGTCAGACCGGAAACCAGCTCGACGATGGAGTTGCCTGCGGTCTGTTTGCCGATAAAGCCGACCGCGACGCCGACATTGGTCAGGGCGCCGGCGAGTTTGAACAGCCGCGTGGCGACAAAGCCGGTGAACAGGAGCGGTTCGATCCAGTAAAAGTTACGGGTCATCCACGATGCGAAGTTACCCAGCACGGAGAGCAGGCTCATGACGCCCTGCCCAATGGAGGCGAGACCTCGGGCGAACTCGCGGGAATTGAATTTGGCAAGGAAGTCTTTCAACGTGCTCCGGATGACCGGCTCGATGAGTTCGTACCCTTGCATGAAGGATTCCGTAAGCTGGGAGGTCATCTGGTACCACAAGCCTTTGGTCGTGTCCTGCTTGACTTGCGCCAGTTCGGAGGAGATGCCCTGCGACGCCCGGTTCTGGGAAGCAAGCGTCCGAAGCTGCCCGTAGTTGCTGACAAACATCATGGCGGCGTTGCCTCCGATTTTGCCGAAGATGGTCTGCATGTCGGCCATCGTCGCCCCTTTCTTGTTCAGGTCCTCGAAGATGTCGGCCAGCGGGCGCAGCTTTTCCACCTGCTTGCCGTAGATGTCTTCCATGCGGGTGAATTTCACACCCAGACGGTCCAATGCCTCCCGCGCCTCTTTGGTGGGTTTGGCAAAGCGGGTGGCCATAGCTCGCAAAGCCGTACCGGCCATTGTTCCTTTGATACCCATATTGCCGAGCACGCCGATGGCGGCGGATGCTTCCGTAAAATCGACGCCCGACAGACGCAGGTAACCGGCAGCCATCTTGAAGGACTCGGCCATCTCGATGATGTTTACGTTGGAACGCGAGACGGTAGAGGCCAGGATGTCGGCCACCGAGCCCATGCTGGTGTTCTTGATGTTGTAGCCGGTCTGGATGTTGGTGGCAAGGTCGGCAATCTGCGAGATGTCGTTGTCCCCGATGAGCGCGAGGTTCGTAATCGGGCGGATCGATTCGTTGATGGTCTCGATACCCATACCGGCCATACTGAGGAATTTCACCGCACCCGCCACCTCGATGGCCGTAAACTTGGTCTCAACACCGATGCGGCGCACGTACCGGGCCATCCGGTCGAAACGCCCCTCGAAGGTCGCCAGGTCTGAATCGGCAACCCGGAGAATCGAGTGTGCCGACTGCATGATGTTGGAATACTCGACGGCCTCCGTGAATTGTGTGCGAAGGAAGTTGTAGGCCATGTAGGCGTTGAGCATTCCGGCCATCGGGAGGTTCCGCCACGACGGAGCCTTGGAATACTGGATACGGTTGATGGCCGCACGGCGTTTGCTGCCGTACACGGAATCCTCGAAAGCCGCCTGACGGCGCATGGTTGTTACCGCACGGGCTGCGTTGCGCCGCCGCTGGGTATCCTCGGCCTGACGGCGTCGCTTCTCCGCATTGAGTTCCTCGCGGCGGGTGCGCTCGGCAATTTTGCGCAACTCCCGGTCGGTACGCGTACGTTCGCTTTCACGTAAGCGTGCGGCACGCTCGGCGGCACGGATCTCCGACATCTGCCGGAAGGTCTCCACTTGCAAGGCCGCTTTCTCTTTGGCCTGCTGCATGCGCTGACGGTTCATGGCCTCGTCCGCATAGAGACGTTTGTTCAGTCCGGCCTGTTCCTTGTCGGAAAGAACGGCGGCTGCGACTGGGGCATACGGCGGGCGCACGACAGGACCGACAGGGACAGAGGTTGCAGGCACTGCCGTGCCCAAGTGCAGCGTCATAGTAGTAGCGCCACGGATGTTACCCAAAAGCGAGAGAATCTCCTGCAAGCGTACACAGGCCGTGTCGGTCTTAATGTTTACCTCACGCCCTTTCTCTAAATGAGCGAGGGCCGAGTTGATCTTGCCGATGGAACGGGTAACCGTTCGCTGGGTGTCCATGACACTCTTGACTGCCGAAGCGGCATTTCGTTTCGCTTCGGCCTGCTGTTCGTCCAATTTTTTCTTGCCGACCAGCTTGTTGGTCTGGTTACGGAGCGCACGGCCGTCGATTTTCTCGCCGGGATTGATGGTCAGCTTGATGCCCAGCGTCAGCTCTTTGATTTCGGTCAGTAGGTTCTTGACACCTTCCAGCCGCTTCTCCGTCTCGCCGGTCCGGATTTCCAGATCGAAGTTGAAATTCTTCTTCTTACCGTTTTTCCCCCGGAAGGTCTTTTCCACGGCCTGCATCATCTCGTTGATGTTGGTCACGACTGGCGCAAAGCTCACACGGCCCTTGCTCAGCTTCTCGACGGCATTGGCAAAGGCGGTGACCTGCTCCGTTCCTTCCGTAGCATTGACCTTTATATCGTAATAGACTTCGTAATTCTGCGTTTGAGCCATGAATAGCGTGTTTACATCCGTTGAAAGAATAGCCCTTTTCGGCTGCCGGGGACTGAAAAGGAAAGCCCCGCAGTCACAAGGGCTGCGAGGCTTCGGGAAGCGGATCAGGGAGACGGCGGTTGCAGGGTCAGACGAGAGACGAGCACCTGCTGGTGAAGCCACAACGCCTCCTCGGAAAGCATGGCGAACTCCTCGTCCGTGATGCTGTCGAGATGGACACCCGGAAAGTAGTGGCGGATATAGATCAGCCGCTGACGAATCCGCTGGTCGTCACGTACCGCCCAAGTGTCTATCAGTTTACCAGCAGGCTCTGACGGGTGGTGATGATCTCCGAAAGCTGGGACATCAGACCGAAGAGGAACAGCGATTCGTTGTCCACCAGTTCCTTGTCGCCGTCGAGGAAGCAGTCGCGGGCGAGCTGTCGCATGGCGTTCACCTCGTCCTTCTTCGATGCCGCCATGAACTTCGAGAACTGCGGGAAAGTCGGCTCACCCATGTAGGCAACGTAAAACTCTTTCTCGCCGCAGTCCGTATCGCCGAACACGACCATCGGATAGACCTTGCGGACTTTCTTCTCGGCCTTCAGCGCGGCCGCTTTCTCCTTAATCTGGGCTTCCTGCTCCAGCGTAAGATTCTTATCTTCCATTTCTGCGTGATATTTGGTTACAAAAAGGAATAGCGGCTTTATCGCTTCAACGGGTGTAATTTCGCAGATAAAATTGTCTATCTACTTGTTTATTCGTATCTTGCAACAGGTTTCGGCATAATACGGAGCCTGTTTATATATAGGATAAAACCTGCTTTTGCGGTCATATTCCGTCAGATAACAACGATATTGATATATAGAGAAATGAAGATACAATACGCAAGCGACCTTCATCTGGAATTTGATGAAAACAGCCGTTTTTTGCAGAAACATCCCCTGGCCGTAACGGGAGATATTCTTGTTCTTGCCGGTGACATCGGATACTTGAGTGATAAATACTGCGAGCGACATCCGTTTTGGGATTGGGCAGCCGACCATTACGAACAAGTAATCGCTATTCCGGGCAATCATGAGTTTTACCGGGGATTCGATATGGCAACAACGGTAGACGGATGGAGTTATGCCCTTCGCCCCAATGTTCGTTATTATAACAATCAGGTCATATCGCTGGGGGTAGAAATTGACTTGATTGTGACACCTCTGTGGGCACAGATTCCGTTCGACAAAGCAGCGGAAACCGTTATGCGTGTGAATGATTTTAGGAATATCCGTTGCGAGAACGACATACTAAGGTGGACCCGCTTCAACGAGGAGCATTTTCGCTGTTTCCGGTTTCTGACCGAGGCCGTAAAACAGAGCAAGGCCAAACACATCGTGGTTATGACACATCACGTCCCCTCATCGCTACTGATGGCTCCTGAATTTCAGGACAGTCCGATCAACGGAGCGTTTATGGTGGACCTGACAGACTATATCGAAGCGAGCCCGATTGAATATTGGATATACGGGCACTCTCACCGAAACATCGACGCAACGATCAGAAACACCAGGTGCCTGTCGAATCAATTAGGATATATCGGTGGTAATGAGCACATTTCATTTGATCCGGCTCGATATATGGAGATAGTCGAGGAATAATCTTTGTACAAATGTACCACTGTATTGAAAATTTGTGGTAACTTTGTACGAAAGATAAAAGAAGACATGGAGTATATTGAGAACATCATACGGAACAATGGAGGCTACATTACTGCGAATCAGGCGAAGGCCGTAAATCGCACAACGTATTACAAGGTACTGGAACTGGTCAGAAACGGAGATTTGGTTCGCATACGCCCAGGTGTGTATCTGTTGCCGGATGAAATGGCTAAAACCATGATTGATGTTGAGATAGTCATTCCGGGAGGCGTTCTATGTATGTACTCTGCATGGTCCCATTATGGACTGACCACCCAAATACCGACTGAGTATTATATTGCCATAGCGCGTAACAGAAAAGTAAGGACACCTGAATATCCTCCCATTACGATATATCGATGGGATGAAGTGGCCTATGAAACCGGAATCACACATACCGTCATAGAAGGGATTACCGTTCCTGTTTATGACATCGAAAAATCGGTCTGTGACGCCATAAAACACCGGAATAAAATCGGTATTGATGTCAGCTCCGAGATACTGAAGAACTACCTGAGCCGCAAAACGCGGGACATCGATAAACTGATGAAATACGCCAAAATTATGCGTGTGGCATCAACAATAAAAAAATATCTGGAAATACAGTTATAAAATATGGGAGAAAAGAATTACGGAAAATCCGTCAGGGCAAAACTCCTGAACATATCCAAAGCGGAAAAGCTGGGTTACCAGCTCATAGTAATCCGTTACATTCAGGAACGCCTGTTGTATCGCTTGTCTCAGAGCCGTTTCCGCGAGAAACTGTTTCTGAAAGGAGGCGCGTTGCTATACGCTCTCGAACAGTTCCGGGCACGTCCGACCTTGGACATAGACTTCCTCGGCGATAAAATCAGCAGGGACAAGGAGTTTGTAAAAATGGCATTCGAGGAGATATGTGCCGTGTCTTGTCCGGAGGACGGGATGACATTCGACACGGAAAGCATCTCAGCCGAAGAGATAACGGTAAACAAGGAATATCATGGCATACGGCTTCATGTTACGGCTCGGCTGGATACCATCCGCCAAGTCATTTCGATGGATATCGGGTTCGGAGATGTGATTACGCCGAAACCCGAAGAACTGGATTATCCGGTATTGCTGAAAGAAACTCCGGCTGTCAATATCATGGCCTATTCATTGGAAACGGTCGTGGCGGAGAAATTTCAGGCTATGATTGATCTGGCGGAAGAAAACAGCCGGATGAAAGACTTTTTTGACGTGTACCGCATTCTGGAAAGCAACAAAGTGAATGAAGAGATGTTGCAACAGGCTATTACCGCCACCTTCTCGAATAGAGAAACCGGATACAAGCCGGATCACATCCTGTTTGCGGAAGAGTTCGTGAAAAGTCCGACACGTATTGCTTTCTGGAAAGGTTTCTTGCGAAAAATCAAATACACGGAAGAACTGTCCTTTGAAACAGTAATGACCGTAATAAAAGAGCGACTACAAGGATATTGGGAAAATTTATAATTCGAAATAATATGGACAATAAAAAATTATCTGAAAAGAAACAAGAATTGATGAAGCCTGATTGGACAGAGAATCTTCATCATGAATTGCAAGAACTACCTTTGCAAGAAGCAAAATGGATTGTAGAAAATATGACTGACTCAGAAATATTTTCTAAAGTAAATAACCGCAGATTTCAGGAGGATTATATTGCCGATTATATAGAGTATCTTTGGACTATTAGTCCAATTGCATATTGGAAGCACATTATTGCGTCATTATCACCCAATATAGGTGCTCTTTGGAGTGATAATATGTCGCATTTTAGAAAAATGTGTACTATTAAGATTCCTGTTGATGTCTTACATGCTGTTTTATCTTTTGCAATATCCCATGATGATAAAAATCGGCAAGATTCAGAAGCTATTGGTTGTGTTATTAAGGCTCAAATTGATAAATTTGGTAGAATAGATGAAATTAAGGCATATATTTCTTCACTACCAGAGAACCAACGAGTTTTTGCGAAAGAGAAAATTTTTGAATATGTAAAACAAGAATGCGGTTATATCTTTTACTGATATGGATAATCATTTTACTATAAATTATCTTCAAGCAATAAAAACTCATCTTCATATCGATTTCAATACAGATAATAGAGCTGTATTCTATCCTGACAAGGTTTGTAATTCAGACTTTATCAATTTGAAAAAGACTTTAGATCAAATATGGAAGGAAACAGAGAGTGCGATTTCTATTTTAAGGACACGAGAGGAAGCCTTTGTCCAGATGGGTTTGTTTGGTTTAGTAGACGATTTGGACTTAGCTGTAAAAGTTGGTTTTTCGTTAGGTGACAGAATTGTATTAGTTGATTACTTATACGAACGGATTTTATCTAAATTGTCTCCTGAACGGATAAATATAACTCATATTGGTTCCATTGCGAGTTCATTAGTCAATCTCTTACCTTTAGCAGAAAAAGGAAGGATCGTAATGATTCCCAATCCTTTTATGTGGCATTCTGATTCAAAGCAGATTATATCAGAAGTCATAAGAAATGGAGCTGATATGACTCCGGAATTATTAAGTCTTTTGAATATGCTATCAATTACAAAATATTGTAATTTACATCCATATACGATAGCAGAATCACCTGAACGGTTCCAAACAATTATCGAACAAGATATCGATTTCTCCGATGCAAGAGGTCTTAGCTCCGGAAAATATGCTTACGATGGGATATTAGGAGCATTATTATCAGAAAAAATAATCAATGAAACAGAATTGAATATTGTGCTGAATACTCCTATCACTCAATATTATGACATAATATCTCAAGAAAAGGATTTTTATAGAGATTATCTCCAGATTTTAACAAATGGAGGAGCTTTATCTGCGTCTAATAATATTGATTCTGTAAGATCATTGATTGTTAAAGCAATAGGTAGAAGAAATGAGCAAGCGAAGCAGAAAATAAAAAAAACTATTGAGATTGGTGGCGGAATAGGTGGCGGAATTATTAGCATTTTAGGAACAATTTCAGTCATATCTGCGCCATTAGCATTGACAGGTGCCTTGCTTAGTTTTGCTCCTTCATTAGTAAGTTTATTAAGTGATAAGACAGAGGCGAAAAATTCTGTTATATCTATATTCAATAAGTTGTTAGAAAATTAAAAGTAACTCTTGAAGAAGTGAAGAAACAAAGAAAAGAGGGAATGCCTATTTGGGAGACATTCTCTCTTTTTTACAGCAACGCTTTCAATTTCTCCTCCAGCACGAATTTGGCAATGGCTCCGACCTGCCGTCCGACCTCCTTGCCGTCCTTGAAGAAAATCACCGTCGGTATGTTCCGGATGGAATACCTTACGGCTATGTCGTTGTTCTCTTCCACGTCACACGCAGCGATAACCGCCTGTTCCTTGTAGGCCTCCGCTAACTCCGCAACCATCGGTGCCAACGCCTTGCACGGGCCGCACCACTCGGCGCCGAAATCGACCATGAGCGGCTTCTCCATAGAGAGCAGCTCATCAAAGTTCTTCTCTGTCGCTTGTATCATAATCATTCGTTATAGGTTATACTCAAAAGGCTGCAAAGATACCGAAATATCCCCGGATCGCAAACACAAAACCGCCCCTTTTCAAAAAGAAGCGGTCCCATGCAAGAGAATGAAAGCTAAATGGTATCCCCATCTCCAATCTGAATATCAAAGGGATTGAGGTCGAACTCGTGCGTAATATTGGTATCGTCCTGCTGGCTCTCCATGCCGTCCTCGCTGAAGATACAGCCTTTCAACGTGACGGTGGTGGTCGTCCAGTCATCGCTGGCCATCGGGTTGGCGAACGAGATGATCAGGTCGAACTCTCCGATGTCCATCAGACTGCCGTAGGTCGAGCGCAGGGTCTGCTGCGTGGCATAGTCCATCGTGATGCTCGCCGTGTAGGAGATGTTTCCGAAACCCCGGCTGACCGGTTTCCCGCCCAGACCGTAGTTGGGCTCGATTTTGCGTTTCTTGCTCCATTTGATACCCGAAACGCCTTCGAGTACGGTGGAGCCTTCCTCGATTCCCAAAGCCGTACTGGCTAAGGTAATCATCGACCAAGAGTATGCGACGTTGTTTATGATTGCCATGTTTACATCTATTTAGCGGTTAGTGATAAGCCTTCCTCGACATAGATTTTCACGGCCACACCGACAGGTACGATGACATAGCTGATGCGCAGCGTATCGTCCACCAGTACGTTCTGGTTGGGGTCAATGGTCACGGCATAGCCGCTGATCTCCTGTGCTGCCTGCATCTTGGCCAATATATCACCGATCAGGGTCTTGAAGGCCGTAATCTTCGAGGGTGCGAGAAAGCCCGTTGCAGGGTTCACCATCAGAGGGCTGTGCAGATACGGTAGCAAGGCTTCGCGCACGGCACGGCGGCTCTTATTTATGGTACGGTTGCGGGCGATGGTACGGTAGTCCCCGTTGGAGCAGGTCTGGTCTTTGGAGATGTAAATGCCATTCTCCCGACCCGAATACTTGATGGGAAAAATGTATCCCTTGTCATCCAGTTCGTCCAGCAATACCGGCGAGAGGGATTCGTACAGGTTGGTCGATACGAATTCGTCCTCGGCATCGAGCGTAAGATCTCCGAACCCGAGCTCAATCTGCTGGAAGTCGTCGGCAAAGAGGTTGAACTGACGTACCCAGGCGATGGACTCGTGAACGCTCGCCTTGGCAAGGGCGCCCATGACAGCACCCAGGAATCCCACCGGCGTATGGTTCGGGTTGCGGGACTGAATCGTCGCGTTCTGGTCGTTCCGCGCCTGCCCGAAGATGACGCTGGTGCGGGACGACTCGCAGATGGCCGACGGGATACGGTTCAGGTCAATGACCTTTGCCTCTTCCGTGTCGCTGCCCGTGTTACCGGGGTTGGCGCACAGCACCACCGACAGGGGTTGGTTCAGCTCGGCCAGTGCCACCGCCTTGTCGTTGATGCCCTTGACGAGGTTCAGGTTGTATTTCTCCTGCTCGCCGTTGAGCTTCCAGAGCGGCTGCTCGGTCCAGATACCCACCTGCGAGATGAGCCCGTCCGCCGCGCGCTGCATCACGTCCAATGCGTCCCAGTTCTGGGAGCAGTCCGCGAACATGACATACAGCCGCCCCGGACCGTCGATGTTGCCGCCCATGCGAAAGAACTCGCGGATATGGTAGGCCGGAATACCGAACAGGAAGTTTTCGTTGGCCTCCTCGTCCGGGTCACACGCGACACGCTCCTGGATGCCGAAGTCCTGCACGGAGGATTTACGGCTGGTGATGCAGATGACATCGCCCGGTGCCACGTTCATCTCGTTGCTTTTCCCGTAACCGGCGGTAAAAAGGTCGGGCTGTCCCGATACGTCGAACAGCAGGCCCGTGATTTTCTCGTTGCTTGCGGATGCGGCATACGGCAGATTGCCGTCCACATCCTTGATGATTACATTACCTAAAGCCATATCGCCTGCATGTTATGATTTGTAATAGGGATTCTTGTAGAGGATGGCCTTGCCCCGGATGGCCGGAGTGGTCTGCGGCGTGTACATGCTGCCGTCGGCATCGATGTAGAGTTCCTTGTAGTCGGGAAATTTCCCGAGAATGGCCAACACCGCAGCCGGAATCTCGGTCGCCGCTTTCGGTGCCTGTTCTTTCTTCGGGTTTTTCTCGGATGCCGTATCTTTCTCCACAGTTGCTGCCGACGGTGCGGCTACCGTCGCATCGGGCTGGGTTGTATCTGTTTCGGGAATGGTCGTTTGAGTCTTTGCCATAGATATTTCGGTATGAAAAAGGGGGATGGAGCATGGTGTCCATCCCCCGCACGGTTATTATTCGGTGATTCGGTAAAGGGTTATGCCGTTTTGGCGTAGGCCGTATGGACGACGATTTCGGCAGGCTTGACGATGTTCACGTCCATCTTCATTCGCATTTGGAAGAAGAAGAGTTCCGAGTTGGATTGCAGGCGGTCCACTTTGAGGACTTCGGCATCGTTGGCGTAATCGACACCCATCCACAGGTTGGAATCCATGCCCGACGTGAAGTTGCCCATGACAATGGTGTGCTCCGGTACGCCCGTGATGGGGATGATGCGCTTACCCTTGAAACGGTAGCGGTTCACCTCGCTGTTCTCGGAGTATTTTACCATCTTGTCGGTGATATACTGGTCGTAGGCGTCCCACGCTTCCCAGCCCATGACGATGCTCAGGCCCGACCGCTTGCGGATCTGCTTGGGACATTTCTTCCACATCGAGTAGAGGGCCGCCTCGACCGCAGCACCGTCCTTGAGCTCGGTCGTACCGGAGACGATGCACTGGCCACCTGCGACGGTCTGGGCATCGGTGGCGTTCACGTTGTCGATGATGCGTTTGATGACCCCGTCAAAGTATTTCTCCTTGCCGGCTCCAATCTGCACGGCACCGGCGGGAGCCGTGATGCCTGCGGCGGCCGCACCGCCCTTGGCCGAGGTCCAGATGGCATTGCCGATGAACTCGTTTTTCTTGTCCATCAGGAGGCGCAGCATGGTGGCCTGCAACTTGGGATCGAGCTCGCGGAAGACGAGGTTGCCCGTCGGCTGGGCGAATTTCCAGTACGCCTCGAAGTCACGCGGATTAAATTCGAGGTAAACCATGAACTCGGCGGGTTCGAGGTGGCGTTCCGTGAACTGGTATTCGTTCTCGCCGTTTTCGCCCTTGGCTCCGTGCGAACTCTGGGGCGTGGGCACGTTGTCCTGAATGATATCTCCCAGCCGGATGGCGGGAAGAGTGTACTTGTGCTGTATGCCGGACTTGATGTGTATCAGCCCCTCACGGTAGGTGTCGTTGCCCTGCGCCGTGTAGGTGAGCAGGTCCTCCAATACCTCTCCGGCATAGCCGTTCTGTAAGAAAGTTACTGTATCTGCCATTGTGTTAGTGATTTTCTGGGTTAGAATCTCGGCCGCGAACAGGGAGCATCGACTCAAAGCGGTAAACCACTTCCGGCAAATCAGTTTATGGGTATCAAGGTGGCGGGATGGTACGTCTCCCGCCGGACGGGGTTATTGCAGTTTCTTGAACTGGAAGTCTTTGCCTACGACGGCTTCGACCTGCTCGGCGATTTTCTGTCCGGCACTCTTCAAGGCATCGGCTGCCGCTTTGGCGTTGTCGGGGTCGGTGGCAATCTGCTCGCTGATTTTCTCGCGGGCGGGAATCGAACCGATGGTGTCCTGCACCAACTGGAAGTTCGTGGCGGCCATCTCTTTCCAGCCGGGCACCGCGTCCGCCTCTATCTTGCCTTCGTCCACGGCTTTCTGCAAGAAGTTCTCAATGGCGCTTGCCTTGGCGTCGGCCTCTTTCTGCTCATAGACCTGCAACCGGGCGGTTACGCTGTCGAGGTCTTTCTGGAGATTGCCGATGGTGGCGTCCTTACCCGCGATGACGGTCTTGGCATCGCTCAGTGCTTTGTTCGCCTCGGCCAGCCGGGCTTCCACACCGGTCAGCTCCGAGATGCGGGAGAGCACGTCCTTGACCTCGTTCTTCTCCTGCATGCCGAGCGAGGCGATCACTGCGCTGTATTCCGGGGATAATGTTTTCTCTTCGTTCATGGGTCTCTGATTAAGTTTCGTATTAAGAATAGTGGTTTTCTCGCCCGACGGGTGATTTTCATCCTCGGGCGGTGTGATGCGGTTCATGACTGCCTGTATGGCCGCCGCATCCGTGATGCCCGACAGGTCGGCACGCACCTTGTCCCGGAGCTGCTTGCTGGTCCTCAGTACATGGCTTTCGGGAATGATGCCCGCTTTCACGGCTGCCGCCGCATCGAAGAATGTCCCGTCCTGCCCGGCAGCGCCGTCCATGATGGCCCGGACTTTCTCGTGGCTTAACCCGAACCGTTTGCGGTAGATGGTCTCGATTTGTGCCGTGAAGGCTTTGACCAGCTCGGACGGTTCCCCATCGTTTTCGTCGGGAAGGAACGGATTGTGAATCATCAGTATCCCGTAATCCCGCATGAACGACTTGTCCCCGGCAGCCCAGATAACGGAGCCCATCGAAGCGGCCATGCCTTCGATGACGCATTCGGTAGGCACCGAGGCGTTCTGGATGGCGGCATAGACCGTCATGCCGTGCAGCACCGAACCGCCCTCCGAGTTGATGAGCACCCGGATGAGGGACGGACGCACGATGTTCTCCAAAAAGTCGAACGCCTCGCTGAAACGCCCCGCGCTCTCTTCCGTAATGCGGCCGAAGAAGCGGATGGAGGCCGGACGCCCTGCGCCCGACTGACAGACGATATGTTCAAAAGTTTCCGTGTTCATCTTTTCCTTTGGGTAAGAATAGCTTCGCTCGCATAAAATGGTTTATAATCCGTCTCCGGAGCCATCCGGAACATCCCCGGCAGGCTTTTCCTCTTCGGGTTCTTTTTCATCCTCCTCCGGCAGGTCCGGCACATCGACCGAGGGCTGGAATCCCGTAACCTTTTCGTAAACCGGTTCGGCATGGTGCCCGTGTCCCGCCGTGTCGTGCTGCGGCGCATCGGCATGTTGCGTGAAAGGCGGCATGACCAAGTAGCGCTCGACCCAGTTGCGGTACTTCCATGCTGACGATTCCCGGAACCAGACCTCGTAATCCACCCAGTACGCCTGCAACATATTGGTGGTAACAGGCATGTCGAAGTAAAGGAGGTTGCAGCGTTCCGTGAGTGCCGGTTCATGGCTTTTGGCATCCTGAATGGCGACGTTCAACCGTTGGAAAACGATGAACGGGTCGCATTCCCGTTCCGGGTCGGTATGGTTGAGCGTATTGAGGATGAAGCGGATGCGCATGGTGGCGCGGCCCTCGCCGATACGTTGCTGCTGCACGAGGTAGCGCACGTTCACGAAGCGGATGAAGATGGCCGGGAAGGCGATTTCCATTTCCAGGTTCTCGCTGCGCACGATACGGGAAAACTGTCCCGTGTCAATCATGATTGTTCTGAAGAACGATGGACTTTGCGGGTCCTCCGGATTCTCCCTGAGCGTGAGGATGGCCCGCCGGACGGCCTGATACATGTTCACGAACGGATTCTCCGAGACCGATTCCGGCACGGCGACCGCAGGTCGTTCCGCTTCCGGAGCGGAACCGTTTACGGGTGGATTATGTGGTTTCTTGTCTCTGATCATGGGTTCGGAAAGGGAAATCCCCGGAACAAGATGGGGATAAACAGTTGATTGACGGTATGGTTCAGTTTCGGGCTAATGCCGATAAACTGCCGGTGCTCGGGTCGCCGACGGCTGTACTGATTGACGGTATAGAGCCCCAAAGCCGGGTCGGTGTTGTGCACGGCTGCGTAACTTTGGGAAGCGCCGCGCTTCCCATGCTGGTGATAATTGCTTGCCTTGGTCCAGATGGCATAACGGGCCCCACGGCGGAAAATCTTTTTCCGTTCGCCATACGCACGCTGGGTAAGGTTGGTGCGGTCCATGCGCTCCGCCTCCCCGAAAATAGAGCGGGACAAATTACCGGTATCGTTCATTACGGGATGCGTGAAACGGCGTCCCCAGCGGGATTTACGCTCCGGCCACAGCTTGCCGCTGCCATACAATCCGCCTTCGGCAAAGCTGGTGCGGAAACGGCTCTTGGAGTATTCGCCGGCCATTGTCACGAAGTCGTGGGTGTTGAACTCCATCTTGTTGGGCAGATAACGGCCGTTGCCTTTCGGAGCCCACTGCTCGCAGAATTGTTCAAGGGTGATTCTCATGGCTACGGGTTGGTGTCGGTTTGTTTCACGCCTCGGGGATGACCGTAACGTTTGTAGTATTCCTCGTCCGACATGATGCCACGGTCCGACGAGCTACCGCCGGGCACAGCACCGCCTCCGCAGCCCATGCCGGGTATCACGTTGAGCTGCTTGCCTACGATGATGCCGAACTCTTTCTCGATTTCGTCCGCCGCCACCTCGTACTTGTCCGTGATGAGCGAGTAGAGCTTGATGCGGTCTTCGTTATTCATGTCGATGCGGTTGGAATACTTGAATTCCAACCCGGCAGGGATATAGCCCATCGCCACAAGACGGGGGACAATCTGCTCGTTCATCACGTTCTCGATGTAGCGGCGGTACACCTCGATGCGGTCGCGGAAGATGTCCTGATGCGCCTTGGTGGAGCCGACATACGACTGCATGCCTCCGGCCATCGATTCGGAGCCGAGAATGAGGTTCGAGACCTCCTTGTTGGCGAACTGAATTAGTCCGGTATATATCTTCTCGCTGTTTGACATGGTGAAGGTCTTGATGTCCACTTCGTCCTCCAATCCCGTTACGATGATTTTATTTTGAGCTGCATTGGAGATGTCTTGCGCCAGACGCTTGCGATCCATGTTGTTTTCGCTGACGGTCTTTCCGTGAATAATCGGCTGACCGTATGAATGGCTGAAATTCAAGTAGTTCGCAATCGTAAACTTTTTGGCGAGGATAAGTGGCGTCGTGGCCGAGAAGAGTCCCAAATCTCCCGTCTTGATGAGCACATAACGCTTCCGGTAGGCGGCCGAGCGGATGTCCCAGTGCGGCAGCCACAACCCCTGCCGCTTGACGACGATGCCCTGTTCGGGCAGGACGTTGCGACGCTCGATGCTGTTCACTTCTTTCAGGCGACCCGTATCGGGGTCGATGTCCGGCATGATTTCCAAAAGCGTATAACCGTAGAGTTTGGCTTCGATGATGCCACGGATGATTTTATCGAATTGCGAGCCCTGTATCTTCTGGCTCTCTTTCACATCCTTGACGTATTTGCCCTTGTCGTTCAGACGGGCGAGCATATAGCGGTCACCGAGTATCTGGCTTTCGAGCGTCTCGATGACCGCACGGATGTGCGCATCCTGTTGCAGACACGCATCGTACAGGTCGATCAGACGCGCCCGGTCGTCGAGGATGGTTCCCAGCAGCATGTTCGAGCGCACCGAGCGGTAGCGGTTGTGCCGTTCGATTTCCCGTACGTATTCCTGAATTGTTTTTTTTGACGTGTGGAATATGCTTTCGAGCAACTCGTGGTTAAAAGTACCTTCTTCCTGCATTTTTTTCGGGTTTCAAAAAGAATAGTTCGAACCCGAAAAAATGGGTTATCCGCACCCTTCCGACCATACGAACAAATTACCTCCAATATGTTCGGTTTACCATACAAAATAGGCGGATGAATACTTATAGTTTTTTTTGCTTGTTTTTGCGCTGTTTTGTTGTTTGTAAATCGCTATAAATGAATTACTAACAAGAAAATTTATCGGCAAATTTATAGCCAAAATCGAGCCGAAAAGTATATATTTGCCTTCAAAATTCAATATTTTGAGAAAATGAAAGCAATAGAAAATCATCAAGGGTTCAGACTTCGGTTCGGCGAGTTTCCGGATTTGCTGTTTACCGTTACCGACGCCCGAACTTATTTTGACATGACACATTTCCTGCAATCCATGAAACTGGAACCGGAAGAGAAGATTACTGAATTCACCGAAGGGTTCGCCCTTTGGATAGAGCATTTGGGTAAGATGTACGGCATACAGCCGGACTAACGCTTTGCCGTGGATGCCGCGTCGGGACACTTTCTGGCGGAAGAATCCTTTGCCTTGCCGTTCCTCTGCTGTGCCGACCCCGTATTCGGCGTGTACCTGCTGGAAAGCATGTCTCAGATGATGCTGGTCGGCATCGTGTGTTCCGACTCCTACATCCTCATGCAGGCGCAGCAGCGGTTTACCGCAGAAGAACTGAATCCCACCTCAAACCCTCATGAGCAATGAAAATGAAAGGCCCTTTTTTACCCTCGAAGCAGTTGCTGGTCTTCAACGGCGCGTATGTACTCATCGCCGTGGTGCGCTCGCTGCACAGCGCGGCGGATTTTTCAGGCATCAACCTCCAAAGCATATCGTTCTCCTGCACCGGGAAGTATGTAGCCACCGGAGGCTTCTATTTCCGACACGCGCACCCCGATGTGCAAATCGACCTGTCGGACCTCGACAACCTGACATTGCAGGAGTACGACCGCCTATGCGGTGTGGAGCGCCGCTATTTCACGGTGCGTGAGATGGCCCACAAGCGTCAGGCGTATGACCAGCGGCGCAAGGAGTTCCGGAAGTTCTGTAAACAACGTGATTTAGAAGAGAAAAAGAATGAAAAATAATACAAGATGAAAAGCAATGCGATACTATGTGAAGAGTACCCGGTCAGGGTGCTGTTCAACGATGACAAAACCTTGGCATGGGTGAACCTGCATGACCTCTGCAAAGTATTGGGGCGCGAGGAGATGCTGACCGACAAGGCGGCTATCCGCCAGTTGCCCTCCAGTATTCAGATTCCGTTCCGCAAGAAAGGACGCGAGATGTGGGCCATCAGCCCTTACGACGTCTATAAGCTGATCCGGCCTATGCGGCGCGAAAACTCCATCGCGGCAAAGAAGTGCGCCGCAGTGGAGACGTGGCTGAACGAACTGCTCGAAGACGCGGCCATACAGTCTGCCAGAGCGACGCAACCCGCGCAGCAGGAAGATGTGGTGTTCAGTTATCAAGACCATCCGATTTCTTTCCGTGCCGCGAACAACAAGATGATGATAAACGCCACACAGATGGCCCGCAGCTTCGGCGTGTTGCCGGCAGAGATACTGCGCAAGGCGGATTTTGTCCGCTATCGCCAGCATCTGGTTGAGAAGGGCATCTCGGAAAGTCTCGACAGTCAGATTTTCACCACGCGCGGCCGTAACAACGGAGCCACGTGGATTGATGAAGAGCTGGCGATGGAGTTCGCCCGCCAGTTGTCGCCGGAGTTCTCGCAATGGTGCAACACGAAAATCAACGAACTGATGACACGGGGGTATGCCACGCTGGAATCACGGTCCGAAAGCGGTATGGGCACTACCGAAAACCTTCCCGTGCCGCAAAGCCTCGACGAGGCTCAGCAGTTGATTGTCGCCCAACGCCACGAAATACACCTGCAACAGGAACGAATCGACGCCGATTCCTACAAGGTGGAGTTTTACGATAACCTGATAGAGGGACGGGATTTCTACTCGACGACATGGCTTGCGCAGGAACTGAACACGACGCCCCGGCAGTTGCACCAGTTCCTCGCGGAGAAAGGCATCTGCAAATTCTCTAAAAATCAGTGGGTGGCGTTCATGCCATACCGGAGCTGGCAAATAGACATGCCGTATTACTGGAACAACCTGCGCACCGGCAAGTGCCATGCCGCCGGGACACGGAAGCGGTGGAGCAAAATCGGCCGTGACCAGATTCTCGAACTATGGAACAGGGAGCCGCCTAAACGCCCTGAACTACCGTCAGGACGCCGCCGGGTGGAAAATCCGTACAGCCACCTGACGGAAGGCGCGGACTATTTTACACCCACGCAACTCGCCCGTGAAATCGGCATCTCTGCCAGCCGCATGAGTAAATTTCTGGAAGATAGCGGCATTTGCCGGTTCGTGAAAAAGCAATGGGCCGTCCTGCCGGAATACCGGGAGTGGCAAATCGACGTGCCGTACTATTGGACGAATCCCAAAACGCAAAAACGATGGGCGTTCGGTACCCGGAAACGGTGGACACTGCTCGGACGGGAGAAAATCATCGAATTGTGGAACAACGGCAATGCCGGAAAAGAAACGGAGGTAATAGAATGAGCAAGGAACTGATCGACAAGATTTCAAGAGCCACGGGACGCTATCCCGTGAGTTGCGACTGTCCCCGTTGCCGGAGACAATGCCTGACGCCCTGTCTGGGCACGCCGGAGGACATCTGGCGGCTGATAGAGGCCGGATACGAAGAAAGATTGCGGATTACATTTTGGGCTGTCGGTATGCTGGTCGGAGCCATCCCGTTCCCGATACTGATGGTGCAGGCGCATCAGACGGAGCACGGCTGCATATTCTGGAAAAACGGGCTGTGCGAACTGCATGGCCAAGGGCTCAAACCGACGGAGGGTTGCTTGTCGTATCATGTCCTTACGGAAGAGAACCTCAATTTCGAGAAATCGCTGACGTGGAACGTAGCCAAAGAATGGATCAACACGGAAAACATTTCTTTCATCGCCCGCATTCTGCAACGCATCGTAAAATGAAAGCCGTATGAAACACAAAGGGAAAAGCAACAGTACATTCCGGCATCCGAAACAGGTGCTACTGTTCGGACACACGCGCATACTGGTTGCCATCTTCAAGTCGATGCAGTCGTGCGCCGAAATCACCGGAACATCCGTCAAGACGGTTAGCCGGGCCTGCAAAGGCGAATATGCGCAGGCGGCGGGATTCTATTTCCGGCGGTTACATCCGGACGTGGAGATTGAAATGGCAGACCTCGACACGCTTCCTCTGGAGGAGTACGACCGGCTCTGCGGCGAGGTGCGCCGCTACCTACCCAAGGAGCAGGTAAAGGCTTTCAGGGAGAAGTTCGAGCAAACCTACAGGCATAGAAAAAGACTCGATGGAGGCTGACCGATAACTATTTCCGGTTCTATAAATACAGAAAAGTAAGATGCAGTAATATATTATATATACTATACTACTATCTTACTTTTCTTTTTATCTACTGAAAGAAAAACATAGCGAACCCCTTTAGGGGTGAGCATTAAAGGGTATAAATAAACACTGGAGCGTAGCGGAAGTGCTTTATTTATACCCTCCACCTTGCTTCTTCTTTAGAAGAAGATAGAGAATACCGATACAGAAATCCAAAAGAGTTATTTCTCGGCAACTTAAATCTATCTCTTGAATTTCAAGTAATTGATTCAATATAATCACAAATGGTTTCTATGTCATTTTGCAATTCGTCTGGAGTATCTACATAGCGATTCTCATGTTTTTCTCTAATATCGTAAGATACTGGTACGTCAAAACTTCCAGTTTGATTAAACTCATCCGCCAATAGTTTCCAATGTACCGTTATTTTCTCCGTTGGATAAACAGGTTTTACAAATATTGGTTTAGTCGCAATATTATTACTACCTACCAGCAAGTCTCTGCCTTTCAAAAGTACGTTTTTTTCTTCCTCATCGATGTAGGTTGATGATGGATGGGGAATTTCAACTCCAAACACACTATTCATCTTCTTATTATTGCTTCGGATTTCAGTTACGTCATTTCCGAAGTAAAATGTTATTTCAAAACATTTTAACGAAGGTATTCCGATATTTTCCAAATAAAACTGAATAGGATAGAAACTTTTATTTATCTCGCCTCGAACTATTTGAACAGAAGTGGCTTGAACTACATTGCGGTTAATATTTTGGAAATCTGCAATAGCAATTTGAAATGGAGAGGAAAGAGAGACAATGTCCCCCTTTCTCTCACTCTGAATGGATAAAGTTTGCTATCTTTGCTTTAATTGTCCGTCCAAAGAAAAAAAAGTTGCAGATGAGCAAACATATAACCGAGGAACAAAGGTATGCAATTTCTATGATGTTGCAAATACCGATGAGCAAAAAAGCAATAGCGGAAGCTATCGGAGTAGATAAAAGCACTGTTTACAGGGAGATAAAGCGCAATTGCGACGCCCGAAGTGGTAGCTATAGCATGGAGCTTGCCCAGCGAAAAGCAGACAGGCGCAAGCAGCAAAAACATCGCAAGGAAGTGCTTACACCGGCAATGAGAAAACGGATAATAAAGCTGTTGAAGAAAGGATTCAGCCCGGAGCAGATTGTCGGCAGGAGCCGCTTGGAGGGAATTGCGATGGTATCTCACGAAACGATATATCGCTGGATTTGGGAGGATAAGCGGCGGGGTGGCAAACTGCACAAATATCTTCGCAGACAAGGTCGCAGGTATGCCAAACGTGGTTCTAAAAATGCAGGGCGAGGATTTATCCCAGGCAGGGTGGATATTGATGAGCGTCCCGAGATAGTGGAACTGAAGGAGAGATTTGGTGATTTAGAGATAGATACAATTATTGGTAAGAACCACAAAGGTGCCATTCTTACCATTAACGACAGAGCAACAAGCAGGGTCTGGATACGCAAGTTGTCGGGAAAAGAAGCCATCCCGGTAGCTAAGATTGCAGTATGGGCACTGCGGAAAGTGAAAAACTTAATACACACAATTACGGCTGACAATGGAAAGGAGTTTGCAAAGCACGAGGAATTGCGCAAAAATTGGAAATAAAATTCTATTTTTGCAAACCATACCACTCATGGGAACGTGGTGCCAATGAAAACACCAACGGGCTTATCAGGCAGTATATCCCAAAGGGTAAGGACTTTAGTGAAGTAACCAACAAACAGATTAAGTGGATTGAAAATAAACTCAATAATCGACCTCGTAAAAGACTTGGATACCTCACGCCAAACGATAGAGACGACAAAGCGTCGCTGGGCACAAAACTGCGCTATGGCCAGTTCATGTGTCTCATTCTTCGGTCTGTAACATCGGAAGAAATCATGGATTGCCGACTTGCTTTTACTCATCCGGTATTTGCATCTATAAATTATATACAGGTTTACTTTAGGCAAAGATAAAGATTATCGGGGAAATGCGGGCTTAAATTATCAATTTTCTTTTTAGGGAAACCTAATAAAAGTTTCGACAAAAAATTCGATAATTCATTAGCGCACAAATTTCTATGCAAGACTGTATATGCGACCGTCTGCTTTAATGCCCCATTTTGGAATGTTTTAATAAACAAGATTCTCCGCATAACCGTGTCTGCCATAATATGAAATGACAATCGTCAAGAGGATCCGATAATGCAAAGCCGGCGGGTAAATGGATTCTTGCAAAGTCTGTCTATGACCGGACGGCTTCTCCCGCTACAAATCCTGTTCTGTTTTGAACGAATAATCCCCCGAAACTGTGCCAAACTTTGAACAAAAAAGTCAGAGCCAAAAACGGGACTTGAAAATCAGGCCGTAGGGCGCGTATCGAATCCGCACTGGGGGTAGTACCCACCCCGTTCTTTTCAAAAATTATTAGTGTATTGTTATTCAGTGTCTTAACTCCTTCACTTTGTAGAAAAGTGAAACTAAAAGTCTATAAATAGACCTTTGTTTCTTTCGGATTGAAAGCAAAATTTTTTTTCGCCCTTGTTTTTAGACGGTTATCAACTAACAAATAATTGACTATCAATATATATAGTTTTTCTTTCAGTCCATTTTTGAACGTTGAACCCTATATTTTTTTGAAAAAAAAATTCCACTTTCTTGTAATGTATTGATTTTCAATCGAATAAAAATAGCCATCGCGCGCGGGCGTTCACTCTCATTTTAGAGCCGTTTTTCTCAATCGGACGAAAAAAAATTTTGCGGTTTGAAAAATTTGTTTTAGAGTTGAATTGAACCCGAAAGGGAAACAGCCCCGACAAACAGACGGGGAAAACAGAAACAAAAAATATACAGACTTTCAAAAACGGCACACACGCCGAAAGTCTGTAAATAGTAAAAACAAAAAAAAGTCAGTAAATAAGAAACAGACAGCGAAAACCGCAACAGCGAGAAACAAAGAGCCTTTTTTGTGGGAAACCTGTTTTCGTGGCTCGGACAAACGAAAATTCGCCTGTTCGCTTTGGAGCGATTAAAGAGGGTGTCAAACAACCACACCGCGCAGGACTACAAACCAATGTAGCAAGTCGGAACGGTCAAAATACGTGTATTTTGTCCGCATACGCAAAGCCCGTGATTTTGGGAGGGCGAGAGTCGTATGGAAAAGGGAGGCGATAAAATAATGCCATAAGTCTGCCCTTGCGCAGCCGGAGATAAAAATCGCTATGCGGTAAAAACAATCCGCACGGAGCTTGAGAAAAGGGCATTGCCGAGATTATGCCCACAATCACCAGCCGCCAACCGCCCGAATGTTAGCTGCCCCGTTGGAAAAGACGGGGGACGTGCCAAAGAAGCACCCGTCGGAAATTGGAGTATGTCGGGCTTGCCATGACAGCGGAAAACTGCTTTTGTGTGTGAACAATGCAAATATAGGGCTTTTTTCCGAAATAGCGAGTATAGGGCACGTTTTAGTGAGGTGCAAATTGAGATGAAATCTGCACGCTATCGGGTGAAAGGTAGCGTGCGATTTTTGGGCACGCACAGGTCGTGCCGTTTTGCCATCCGTAGAACGTGTGGTTCGATTCCGCAGTGCCCTCAATATGCACTATTGCATAGAAATTCACAAAAATTTATCATTATGGCAATCAGTAAGTTAAATGCAGAACAGTTTGCAAACATGGCAGTTAATGCCGCAGGTGTGATTTTCGAGTATGCCGGCAAGGACGGCAAGAACACGGCTATGCACTTTTTCGGTGCCGATTACGAAGCGACCGTGAAAACGCAGGACGAAATGTTCCGCGTGCTGCGCAACGTGGTGACTACGTTCTGGGAAGTGAAGACCAAAGAATCGCTGCTCCGCGAATCGAACGACGGTATCCGCTCGAAACTCCGTGCAGGAACTCCGCACCGGCTCATCATCCGCACCTCCGCAGGCGTTACGGTCAAAGTTTTCGACCTCGACGCAAGCGTATGGGCACGAATCGGGTTAATGCCGACCAAAAAGGACTTGGAACGCTCGGCACGTGACCGCAAAAAGTACATCCACAATGCCACCAAAGCACTCATGGAGGCACTGAATTTCCGTGTGGAACTGCCCAAAGACGCCGCACAGCCCGAAGAGGTGCAGACCGAACAGTCTGCCGAACAAGCTACCGCCGAAAGTGCGGCACCCGTAACCGTTGCCGAAACGGTGGCGGAACAACCTGCCCGCAGACGTGGCAGAAAACCGAGAAACGGAGCTGAAACCGTAGCGATTGCAGCGTAACGGCATAACGAACCCGATATAATCAGAGCCGGACAGCGTGCAGAAAATGTGCGCTGTCCTTTTCGTATCCGGTCATGTACAAACTCATCGCTTTCAATGAAGTGGCGGAAAATTTTTCTGCCCACTTTGCGCTCGGCATCTCCCCGTATTTCGACCGCTGCAAAAGCCATGAAACGGGGATGCTGTACTTCATCACGCACAAATTCGTGCGGTATTTATGCCTGAATTGCGGCTATGAACGCACAGAACCTCTGGAAAATTTCGTGTGCCGGAGGTATAGCCCGCAGGCTTGGAAATTCCTAAAAAAACTAATGCAGTAAAAATATGATAGACGTATATAACAATGCCGGAACCGAGAGTTACGGCTGCTTCAAACATCTCAAAGCTGCCAAACCCATGCTGAAACGACTGGGCGAAGCCGGTGTGCAAAGTGTAACAGTTAGCAGTTTTCGCGGGCGCAACCTCGTCCGAGTATATCGTGTGCTCATTGGTGAGGGCTGCCGTATCATCAAAATGCCGCAACTGACGCCGACCCCGACGCCGGCAGCTTAATGTAGTGAGAAATAATCGGTGCAGGCACGGGCGAGAACTCGTGCCTTTTTTGTGCCCGATTGCAAAATGTATAATCGAAATAATCAAAGTCATGAAAAAGATAATCGCCTTTGCCCGCAAACGGCAGGATGCCATTCTGAATACGGTATTCGTCGCAGGCTTGCTCGTGCTCGTCTGGGTCGGAATCCGTGTGTTGACGGCACCGTGCGCCCCTTGTTTCGGGTTCTGAACCCGATGACCGGTATGCGATAATTGAACGTGTACCGACAAAAAAATATGCCCGAATTCCGCCGGAACATTCGGATAGCATCTATTCTTTAACAAATTCCGATTTGCCTATGGAAACGAAAGAACTTACAACACATCAGCGCGGAATCATCCTGCGCGGAATATCCGGCGGTGCTGCATTGAAAGGCAAATCACCGCATATCTCGGAAAACAATACCGTCATAACCTGTGCAGGCAAACTGAACGTCTGGGACATCTGCTGCATCAGTTCCGATGCCGAGGCTTTCGGGCTGAAAGTGCAATGCGGCTATGACGGTCAGACAATAATAACTTTTACACATAAGAAATAAATGGCTGAAATTATTAAAACCGATGGGACGCGCCAACCGGTGCAACCTGCCAATGGAACCGACTTTAAGCTGGAGGAAATGCAGGCAATAGTCGGAGGAGACATCGAACTCGTGTTTCTGAATGACACGGAAATCATGGTCGTGAATGAGGAAGGAAAGGTGCATGGTCTTAAACACAACCCAACGGCTACACGCATTTTCAAAGAGAATCATCCGAGCTTGTCCGACTACATTGTCGGGGATGTACTCGTATGCAAGGAGGAACAAATAAAATGAGTAATAATATGGCAGAAAAGATTCTGCAAATGTTTTTCGACATCGAGCGATGGACGAAAGCAATCGAGAAAGGTGTGGGCAAAGACATCCGGAAAGACCAGCTCATCCGGCTGACCGACGAACATACCCGGCTGGCAATGGCTGAAGCCATGATGCTGGGAAAGTATGAAATCTCTCCGCCCCATACGGCTCAAATCCCCAAAGACAACGGCGAGTTCCGCACAGTGTATGTAAACGAGCCGATGGACCGTGTGATACTCAGTATCGCCAACGACCTCCTGTTTGACTTGATGCCTGAAATGCTCCACGAGACCTGCAAGTCCTACCAGACAGGAATAGGTTGCGGCCGAGTGGTTACCGAGGTCAGTCATCAGATCGTGAACGCTGCAAAGAACGGAGTTTTGGGCTGGAAATCCGACCTCTCCAAATATTTCGACAGCGTACCGATTCAATTCATCGATGAGGCATTCGATAAGGTAGAAGCCAAGTACGGCCATTCCGCTTTAATCGACGTGCTGCGGAAATACTATCATTCCGACCTGTATTTCGACGAGGATAACTGCCTCAAAAGGAAATACCAATCGCTCAAACAAGGGTGTGCCGTCGCAAGCTGGCTGGCAGATGTGCTCCTGTATGACCTCGATGAAGAACTCTCGCAGATGAATGGCTACTATGTACGCTATTCTGACGATATGCTTTTCATCGGCGCCGACTACGAAAAGGCGATGAAATTGCTCCGGAAGCGACTGTCTGAGAAATCCATGCAGCTCAATCCGAAAAAGGTGGAATATTTGACCGCTGACCACTGGTTCAAATTCCTCGGGTTCAGCATTAAGGGCAAAATGATTTCTCTCTCGTCCAGCCGTATCAAAACCTTCCAAAAGGAAATCGAACGACGAACGATTCGCAACCGGAATACGACGCTGACAAAGGCAGTCAATTCCGTGAACCGCTATTTGTACAAGGGCAACGGCGAGTTCAGTTGGGCGACACAGATTCTTCCCGTATGTAACGTGCGGAAAGACCTTGACGAACTGAATATGTTTGCCATGGATTGTTTGCGGGCAGTCGCAACCGGTAAACGCAAAGTCGGAGGTCTGGGATATGTCAGAAACAAGTCTGACGGATGTATTGTCCGGGGGCGTGGGCGTAATGTGAAAGCGAACCGTTCCAAAACCGGAGGCAACATCCCCGGCTATCTGACGATTGGTTGCATGAGGAATGCCCTGCTGACAAGTCGGGCTGTGTACAACACGCTGGTAGCATCATTATAGGATATACCGAACACACGGTAAATGGATGAAGAGGCAAAATTCAATGTTACAGGATGGCAGACCAGAACGCATAGATCTTCGCCGGTCTAACAACCGGCGAGGATCGGTGAGTTCTGGTTCCTCCTGTAATATATCGAAGTCGTAAAGAAATGTGTCGCCTGCCTGACATCCGATGAACTGAAACACATCAGCAGAAGTTCGAGGAATGAGATTGAGATTCCCGCGTGTGTAACCCAGCTCTATCGAGAGTCTTGAAGGTGATCGGACCATCACCTTCAGACTCCTCAAGAGCTGGGCTCTCGCGGGCGACATCAAGCAAGTAAAGATATGTGTCGTCATTATGAGAACTTCTTCTTCTTTAGCACGAAAGCGCGGTGATTCAAGGAATATGATTCAATATGCCGAGTTTCGATACAGCCCGTCCGGCGCCGTCGTATCCCTAACGTCATACGACGGCGACCATCCGGCTTCCGAAACTGGCGTACATCAAAACAATAAAGCAATGTGCCGATATTCAGAGAATCATGAGAAGCTGAGTACACAGCTACAAAAGTTGAGGTCGGAATTTCAGTTATGCAGCTCTTGAACTTGCGGCCAGAGCTTCCCTCCATCCGAGTGGATGGAGGAGAATCCCGGGCCAGCAGAACAGAGCAGCGCACATCAGGAAAATAAAGGAATGTACCGTCCGAATGAGATTTTTTTCAGCACGGAAAACTGCGGTTCAGGGGACAAGAATCAGCGTGCCGCAAGCAATGAAGTCCCGGCAATGACGTCGTTATTCACTATCAGGAACCCGACGTCGCTGCCCGGACTTCAAATCGCGGCGCACATCGACCTATTAGAGCAACGTGCCGTAATCCTAAGAACCGCAAAACTTAGCACGAAGTTAAAAGTCAAGGTCAGGAGTTTAATGGTGCAGCTAATAACATCAAGGACCGTAGTCCAAGGCATCTGATTAGATGCCTGTGGACAAGGTCCGTAGCTGAATAGCTGCTCATATCGACCTGATAAAGCAATGTGCCGGCCTGATTGAGACTTACGGGCAACGCAACTCGATTTTGCACGAGGAATCGAATTTAGCATACAGTATTCTACCTGGATCTTGCCCCAGGTGGTTACCTGGGTTATGGATCCAGGACCTACTGTATTCATCAGAGCTATAAAGCCATGCGTCAGCGATTCGAGTGCATAAAATGACAAACAATTTAACCAGATAAAAAATGAACGTAAAAGACATTGAAATCGGAAACTGGTATCATATCTCGGGAGATATAGATAACGGGACCAAGGACGGGAAGCCTTACACCTCCCATGACGAAGTTACACGGAGAATCAAGCGGGTAACGGACACCCACATCATTTGCGAGTGCGACAGGAAATTCCTGATTAACGACAACCTGAAGCTGAGCATTCCCGCCTTCAGGAGAACGGACATGGCCAATTCGTAGGAGCTATGGACAATATCTATCAAGAAACAGTCCGTGCCGTAGAAAACGGGGCGCGTTTCAAGGTTGACTTCCAAACGCGGAGTCTCAAGGTAAACGGCAAGTACGTCATCCGGGACAGCTCGTATGAAGGCGTTCTCGGAGCGCCGCATTGCAGTGAAGAGGAGTTCTTCTCGAAAGTGGAAGAACTATACCGTCGTTACAAGCACTCGATTCCGTCGGAACGCAGCGAGAGTACATCGCGCCGCTATTTCATGGCATTGCCGGAAAGAGAATTGAGTGACGACGACATGCTCTATGGCGAGCGGCGCGACAAATCACAAATCGAGCTGGAACTATTTATCCTCTGCCAACTGCTCGGCGGCTTCAAATGGAATCCCGAGAAGTTCGGCCGGTGGTTCTGGCAGAGCCAAGAAGACAAGGACCTGGTGATACTCAGACAATGGGTAGAGCCGAATAATAATCAATCAACTATTTAATCATGAGGAAAAAACAAGAGACGAATGTTACGTGCCCGACATGCGGGACGGAACTTGCAATCGCAGGCAAAAAAGTTACCATCGTAGAAACTGCTACGGCATCAACCAAACAGGCACAGCTGCCCAAAACGGCGCACGAACGCATCGAAGCGCTCCGCAGTGTCGGCGTGGACGTGAGCTGCCTGTTCGCCATGCAGGGAGCCAACGGAGGCGATTATGTCGCTTCGAACAAGAACGGCAAGCTGTCGATTCTGGACGACAACGACCCGATTTTCGATTACATCCTCGAAAAGGGAACCGTACCCAACCGCCGTCTGTTCCGCCGCTTCGTCATGGCGCAGATGTTCCACATGCTCTCCCACAAGGACTACGGCGCGTGGAGTCCGGTCGGTGTGACCGAGATGATCCACCGTCTGGGCTATGAGTACCAGTGGAAAATGCTGCTCGACGAACTGCGTGCCCAACAGAAGATGGAGCGAAACGATCCCGAGAACTTCGCGGACAGGAACCGCTGGTTCAACGTCAAGGTCGCCACGGCTGTGGCGGAAGATTACATCGAACACCTGAAAGCGCATGTCGATGGCCTGCCGGTCAAGAAATGCAAGGGCATTCCTTACAAGCGTATCGGCAGCCACAACATCTTCGTGCAGGACCTGCACTCCAAACTCTACAGCCCGCTGCGTCTTGCAGCCTACCATATCGGATCGGCTAAAAATGCCACCCAGCTCTACAATGCCGTGACGAAGTTCAACGACAAGCGGTTCAAGATGAAGCACGCCACACCCCAAAGCAAGGCGTGGATAGATGCCTACAAAGGTGCCGGCGCATTCTACACGATGCAAAACCTCATCCGCTTTCACAACTGTACGGCCATCGACGACCGTGGGCGACGACTGGACAAATACCAGTCGCTCGCATTTCTCTCGGCCAAGGCCGAAGAGTATAAGAACGGTAATGGCTGGCGCCTGCTTGCCGCACTGAAAAAGATGCTCGACGACAACGGCATCGACATCAAAAAGAAGATGGCCCAGTGGCGTAGGAAGTAAGCCGTCATCGCCTGGCAGGCTTGATGTGATGGACCGAAAACTTTCAGTTCGTCTTCCTTGACAGGATCCTGAGGCGCTGGCTACACGCCGTGCCTCAGGATCCTTCCGGAAGACCATACATCGAACGGATAAAGCCATGCCCCACATCGGTAGTCACATTATTATGTATCCTCTAAAAATGTAACGACAATGAATAAGAAACAACTCAGACGCAGGGCGTACCTGCTGTACAAACTGCGAAAGAAAGGCATCCGGTGCCTGACCCGCCAGTTCACAATCTTCTACCCATACGGGAAAGACCCTGAAACAATGGCGGAAATTGTTCACCTCCGAAAAGAATTCCACTTCTCGGTACAATTTGAAATCGCATGAAGCGGCTTCTTAACCCGGACATTCAATGCACCGATCCCGACCAACTGCAATTCTGCTTGAAAATATCGGATACGGAATTCTGGTATTGCGAGCCTAACACCTGCCACCGTGATTTGCTACCGTGTGCTGAAACGGAATCCAATCGGGTTTATCAGCGGTATCTCGGACACCCGACAGAGTTTCTGCACGATGCGCACAATGTGCCCGAGGTCCGAAAATTCGCAACGGACAATATGCTTTGGCGGGAAGGCGAAATCGACGTGAGGGATTTCAGCCGGTCGGAGCAAGAAGAATTACTGAAAGATTACGGTTACAAGTGGGATGATTTCTCCGCAGACATCGACCGTAACCAGATCATTTGTGAGAACCATTTCGAGCAATACCTGCTCGACTATCGAAACGACATTTGAATGAACAATCAAAATCATAAATCATCATGCAATACGAAACGACAGATCGGCGCACGAGGGCCGTAAAATACCTCCAACAATACACCCGCGCCATGCGGGATGTGATAGAGCGTTTTGTCGAACTGTTCTGGGATCAGGAGGTGACGGACGAAGAGAACCTTATAGCTTTCGAGAATTACGAAAGCGAGTTGGAAACTGCTTATACATACTGATATGAACAGATACGAACAAATAACCTATAAAGGACACCACATCAATATCTACTACGATGACTGCCCCGAAAGTCCGCGCGAGTGGAGCAACCTCGGCACGTTCTACACGGCACACCGGCGTTACCGTCCCGAAAAGGAGTTCGACGAACATTTCGACTTCGACGAAGTATGCGACGGCCGTCCCGGAAACATTCGGAAATCATTCCTGCAAAAACATGTCGCTTTGAACCTTTTCCTCTATGACCATAGTGGTCTCAGCATTTCATCCGGCCCCTTCTCGTGCCGATGGGACAGCGGATGGTTCGGGATTGTGGCGGTCAGTGTTGAACAGGTAAAAAAGGAATACGGCTGGAAAGTGCTCACGCAATCCCGCCGCAAGAAAATCGAGGAATACCTCCAAAATGAAATCGACACGTACAATGAATACCTGCATGGTGAAGTGTACGGATTTCAGGTTACGCCGGAAGATGACGACACGGAAATTCTGGACAGTTGCTGGGGATTCTTCGGTGATGACGGGCTCGACCAGCTCAAGAGCGAATGCCAAGCTTACATCGATGATAGAATTGCCGAGGACAACCGGCAAAAACAAGCCGAATATCTCTGCACATTCGGTCTGGAGCTCCCATTCCCGGAATTTGCATTATCAACAAACTAACACATACCGCAATGGCTGATAAACTGAAATATAACGCAACAAAAATCATAAACGGCTACAAAATAGACGTTAAGGTGCGGCTCGACGATGACTGCCGCAACGGACATGCCGACTTCGGCATTACAGCAACCATCTACGAAAAGGACAAATACGGTGTCTGGAAATGGTGCATGGCAGGGTGTTGCCATGAACAAATTGCAGTGGCCTTTCCCGAACTGTGTCCGTTCATCGCCTTACACCTGTGCGACGCCAAAGGAGCACCGATGTATGCGCAAGGCAACGGATTCTACCACTTGCGAAATAGCTCCAAGGAGGTTACAATGAGCGAACTCCGTATTACCCAACAAGAGTACGACCGATTCCTTCGTGAAGCGGAAGACCAACTTTACTTCACCTACCTGCTTCAGACGATGGGAATACCCGCTCGTTGGGAGGAGGAAGCCCGCGCCGCAATCAAACAACTCGAAGAACTGACCGAAGAACAATTTGAGGACACCTCCGTTCGCTATCAATTCACCCCTCTCACAGAGGAAGAATTCCAGCTTGTGGAAACCCGAATTGCCGAAGGGTATTATCTGCCCGCCAACATTAAAAAACGCAGACACGAAGCCCTGCTTGCCGCCAAACGGAAGAAAATAGAAGACCTTAAAACCCATGCGGCAAATGAAAAGGCGAAAATCGATCAGGAACTCGCCGTCAAACTCCACGTGCTTCGCTGTGGAATGCCACTCGACAACTTCATCTACTACGACCATCGAAACACGGGCGTATTCAACTGGCGGGACTATGCTTCCAAGAACGACATCGTTACCCAGGAACAATTTGACCGCTTCCTGAAAAAAGTGGACTATTCCAAACTGCCTTCCGGCATCGAATTCCAACTCAAATCCGCGTGACATGATACAGGTACAATACATTCAGGAATGCGTATGCGGAGCGATGACCGTAACATTCGAGAACGGCGCAAGTAACAGTATGAGCCGCGAGGTTTTCAACCGTATAGGATTTACGGGAGAACGTTTGCCGCAGGTCTTCTGTAATTGCAATCATTGCGTCAACCATTGGGGCATCGATCTCTGCAAATGCGGCTCAGGGCAGCCCGTCGGCAAATGTGACTGCGGAAGCGATGAGGCCAGCGAGGAATTCGGCATAAAAAGACCTTTTATCGGATGGGTATTTTAGCAGACCAAATCAACGCACTCGACCGTTTGGAAGAACAGTATAAACGGGAGAAAGAACGTATTGAACAGGCCATTGCCGATACCGTGCGCAGCGTAGGGCAAAATCCGGCTGTCAGGCCAATCGGGAAAAACATGTTCACGATTCCCATGTCCGAACTGATAAACGCCCCTTGGTCTCCGGAATTTCACGACTGGACGATTCAAGCGGAACGCCTGTTGGCCGTACTGAACAAAAAACCGGTCAAAGATTGGCTGACATTCATAAGGGAACTGCTCGACAAGAACTCCGGTAACGGGTGGTCCGGTGTCACAGTCTGCAAACAGGTACTGAGCAAAAAATTCCTCCGGAAGGTTCTCGAACGACTATAAAAATTAACACGAGAGAGAAGGTTATCGCCTTCTCTTTTTCATTTTCAACTATTCTTCAACAGATAAAACAGAAACATCATGAGATACGTCGTAGATGCCCCGATGGTCGCCCATCTATGGGCACATCAAAGTCAGGATAGCGCACGGAATGGGCGCAACTTCTACTTCGAGGGCAAAGATATTTATTCCTATGGGTCACATTTCCGATGTGCCTCGGTAGAAGCAAATCAACAAGGGCAAAAAGCCTATCTGGTAACAACCCGGACCTATTCCAACACCACCTGCAAACACATGGGCATGGTGCGGAAAGCGATTCCCTACGGAGAACTGATTTTCTACACGCCCCGGTCGGTTTCCCTACACAACGACAGGCTGTCGGAATACAGCTATTACGAATCGGCATATTACATTGTCGATCAAGTAGAAAAAATCAGTGATTACATCAATGCACAGCAGAAATCCCGCACTCAGAATTATACGGAACATGTCAAAGAATGCCTGCTCAACATCGGTCGCTGGATTGAATTCTGGGGACTTGACAAACGGCAAAAGTCCGCAACCGGTCGCTGGCTCATGCCGGTACTGGCCAAATTGAGCAGTACCGCAAAAAAAGACATTACGAAATTCTGGACCGTAACAGGCGAACGACCTCGTTATTCCAGTGAACTACCGAGAGAAAACAAGTCCGAATATCAGGAGTTGTTCCTCGATATTCTTGCACGCGGTCTGCTTCAAACCACATCAGCCGCAGAATACAAAACCCGGCTCTCTCAACTCTTTATTGACCGTACCGACGACCCGCTGCTGTGGGAGCATTTTGCCGAACGTAAAGAACGGCAGGACGCAATCAATCGTCGAAATGAAGAACTACGGGAGCAGCGGTATGCCGAACGTCGTGAGAGATGGTTGCGTGAGGAAGAGGAGCGGCACCGTATAGCCAACATGTCTTTTGAGGAGAAAAAAGAGCTATGGTATTCGGGCGAAATTTCAAATAGATGGTTCACCGTTCCTTACGGCCTTGACTTCAATGCGTTGCTCCGGGTACACAACGGGTGCATCGAGACCTCAATGGGCATTCAGGTCAAAGCCAAGGAAGCTGTCCGCCTTTGGAAACTGGTTGAACTGTTCCACAAAAACGAAGCCGACTTCCGACATGACCTTGTCCATGATGCCAACAACCATAATTGGAGTATCAATTCATACAAGAACGACATTCTGACGGCCGGTTGTCATCGCATCAGATACGAAGAAATGCGGAATGCCGCAATGAAACTGGGCATTGCAGCCGATGGAACAGAAAACAATCCGCCAACTCAAAAAAGGAGAGCTCTTCCGCCTCTCAGACCGCGAAACCGCTCCGGTCTGGGTACGTGGAGAATATATCCGTGAAGCGAAGAAATACATCACCTACAAATACGATGATGTAAATCACGAGCGGTTACTCTCCGGCGACAAGCGTGTCATCGTCGATTTCATTTTTTGACCGACAATAAAAATCTATACAATATGAGCAGAAGTTTACACACCGGAAAAATCTACCGCATCGAATACATGAATTGCAACCACGGAATGTTCGGCGGTGACGGACAAGAAGCATTTTACAACATCCTATCAATGTTCGATATCGCCAATTCGGCAGAAGACGAGTTCGATGACGATTACGAAGTTCAACGCATTGAATTGGAACGCTTGCGAACGATCATTGGTGAGGAAAATGAAACATATCAGGCACATGCCGAGGAATTTCACGAGGAGTTGAACCGAGCACGAACAAGCAAAGAAGACTTTATAAATATGCTCGACCTCCTGATCAAAGAAAGCGATCCGAGCAATGATTGGGTTCTCATCTCTTGGTTCTAAAACATCTGAAAATATGAAACGAACAAATGAAAACATCGTCTCCAGCTTCTTCTACTACATGTGGAACCGCTGGAGCAAAGCGGAATGCAAAACCGTATTCGGTGGCATGGCCGGGCATTTCTGGGCAAAATGGTGCGGTCTGAGCAGTGCCACGTTGTCAGGTGCCGCCGAACGCTTCTATGCTGAACTGGGCAACAACGCCCGTGACAAAATCGTGGAACGGGCGTGCGAACTCTATGACGGACAAAGGTTCGTTACCGAAAGGGAGGAGGAAGATGAAAGTCAAATCAATGTATGCGAATGTTGCGGCTCCCGTGATATTCAGGTACGGGCATGGGTCGATGGCAATACGAATGAATACATCTCGGACATTGATGATTCCGATGACGATTTTTGGTGTGACTCGTGTGAAGAGGCTCACTATTTCGTCTCAATGAAAGAGTACAAAGAACGAATGTACCAATGGTGGAAACACCTTGATCTGGAAGAAAACAAACGGCTGTCCGGCGATGCCGAGGACCTCGACGCCTGGTGGAACTCCTTGTCTTTCGACCAGCAGCGGGAGCTGTACAAGAAAAACTATTGGGACGAAGAGTAGGAGGAACCAAAATGATGAAAGAATTGCATACTCTCGACCACTCTGTCGCCATTACCGATGACGAAGAGGAAATCGTTGAGGTTTGGACGACACCCCAAACCAACCCGAAAACTTTCCGAGAAAGGGTAAAAAGCCTGATGATTTCCGGTTTGTCGCAATCAGAGGCCGAACAAATTGCCTCCACCGAACCGATGAAACTGGAACTCTTCTATGATGTGGAACTCGGCAGCTTTGCCATTGACGCCGAAGCTGTCGGCAACACACCGTTATATCATCCCTTTACGGGCAATGAAATACCCGATGAAACGACTTAGTAAACACAATTTATTCACCCGAGGCGGAGAGCGAAAGTTCTTCGCCTTTTTAATTTTTCAGACATGAAATACAAGAAAGCAACTCTCCAAAAACGGCTGGAGCGTCTTGAAGAAAGCCGCAGCAAAGAGAACGCCCGACTCACACGGGTCGCCAACAACATCGGTTGGGGTGCCGGAATGCGCCGCACCAAATGTACCCCTTCGTTCGCAAAGCTGGACAGCATCGACGAGAAAATCCGCAATGTAAAACGCCTTCTGGCAGAATGTGAAGATTAAGATTATGGCAAAAGGATACAACGCCCCGGCAGAAGTCCGGGAACTGGAAAAACAAATCAACGACTTCACGTATCGGAACGGACTGGACGTGAAGACCGTCTTTCAGGACCTGTTGCGCTACATCGTACACGGGTTCTCGCTCCCTTGACACGCCTCCGCTCTCCGATTGGAGGTATAATAAAGAACAGACCAAAGTATTCTACGACATGTTCGCCACATGGATTCAAATCATGTCACAGCAAATCAAACGGCACGGCTGGTACGATGCATTCGGTGACCTGTTCATGGCTCTGACTTCCCAGAGCGGCCAGCAACAGAAAGGCCAGTTCTTCACGCCTGCGCACATTACCGACCTGATGTCGAAAATAACAATGGGCAAGCAAGAATCGGATGCCAAAATCCTATCGGTGTGCGACCCTACGGCAGGCAGTGGCCGGACGCTGTTGGCGGCCAAGGCCGACCGACCGCAAAGCTATCTGGTCGCATGGGACATCGACTACACCTGCTGCCTGATGTGCGTGTGCAACTTTCTGATAAATGGCTGTGTGGGCGAGGTGGTCTGCATCGACTCACTCCGGATGGATAACTTCCGGGGAGCCTGGATTGTCAACGAAGCCCTATGCAGAACGGGACTTCCCACGGTTCGCAAACTCGACGAAAGAGTACAACCTTTTCAAGCAGGCCGACATTCCGCCTTACGTCTTCTTCATCAACCAGAAAGGCTACGACGACTATTTCCGGATGCGGGAAACGTGGGCGAAAGTCATGTCCCTCTTTCAGGAATCCCCGACACCCCAAACAGGCATGTGATGTCGCATTATTAACATAAATTCTATATGCCTATGTCAGTCAAAGGTCAAATCACTACCGCCGAACCTTTGGAATTCAAGGATTTCCTCCGCCTGCTCTCCAGCCTTCATGAAGACGGCAATTATCTTTGGGAACTTTACTGCTGCATCTCTTTCTGTACGGCCTGCCGTGTGTCCGATGTCCTGTCAATGACATGGAAAGACGTGCTCGATAGAGATGCACTTTACAAAATCGAACAGAAAACCGGCAAGACGCGCCAGATTCCGTTCAACGAAAACGTACAGCGGCGAATCACGTCGCTATATAAACTGCTCGGTTCACCGGACAAACGGTTGCCGGTCATCTGCAACCCAAAAACGAAGAAACCCTATACCACCCAATACATCAACGACACCCTCAAATACCTGCGGGTAAAATACCGGCTGCCAATCAAGCGATTCTCCAGCCATACCTTCCGCAAGACTTTCGGCCGCTACGTTTACGAATCGATGGGACGTACCACCGAAGCGCTCATACTGCTGTCGATGATTTTGAAACACTCGTCACCGCAAGTGACAATGGTCTATCTGGGAATCCGGCAGGAAGAGATTGCCGGAGTTTACGGAACCATTCAACTCAATTATTGATACATCATTCGCCATAATGATAACCGGAGCTGTCCTGACGTGAGTCCCGGCAGCTCCACTTTTTTTTTGAAAAATCAATGGACGGGCAACGCCCGCCTCTCCAACATATTAGCTAATCTTAATAAAACCCGTTTATGGACAACATCAGCAATATCATGGCCGCCATTGTGGCCATTATGAAAAACAATGGTCTGACGGAACTCTCGTTGGGCGATTATGCAGAACAGGAGGATCCGACCTTCATTATTTGGTTCGATAACGACGGAACTCCTTACGACGACCCGGCCATCAAAGTCATCGTGGAGAACTCCGAAATCTCGGTCGAAGTGGAGGCCCGTGACTTCTCCAACAACGTAACCCTTCAGGATTACGAAATAGACCGTCTGGAATGGTGGCAAGGTCTCCATGCCGGTGTGTTGAGGATTCTCGAAACGGATGGCAAACGCCGTTGTCCGGCCTGCGGAAAACCGCTTCGTGCCCGGCAGAAATACTGCTCCGAGACCTGCCGGAAATTCGCAATGCCCCAGCCGACACCGCAAAAGGTAGTCGAACTGGCAAACAAACGCATTCAGAAACTTATCGCCTGCATCGCACAGGGAAACCGGAAACTCAAACGATCATTAACAGAAGAATATTTTATTAAACTCTGACGATTATGAACTTACACCAGTATTACAAAGAAAACAAAGACGAAATCAATTCGTCTATCATGGAAATTGCCAGCGACTTGGCTATTGCCCGATTAGTTGACAAACACAAACTGCCTTTCGATGCCTATGTCGAACCGGAGGACCCTGACGATCCTGACAGCGGAACCTGTTACAAGGAAGAGTATCAGGACGAATACAACCGGTTCTACGACGAAGAATACAACCGCCTTGCCCAACTGATGAAATTCGACATCACTTCTCCCGATGGCATCGCCAGGAACGGCAACGAATCTCGGGTAACCGAAGTCAAGACGGTTTACGCCACGGTTCGCTACGACATCGAGAATCGAAACGGTGGCGAGGTGTCCGAGGAGGATATCGACGACATCCTCGACCAGCTCTGCCGAGACACGAAAACCGTGGGCGACTTCATTGTGAACTCAGAAATATGCAGCCGCAATGACGAAAGTGGTTTTTAGAAAATGGAAGAACGGCGACATCATCGCACTCTTTCCGGATGATGTGGACCCACATGACGGCACTGTAACATCCTACATGCACATCGGACAGCATGGGGCCGCAGACTATGCCGGTGTCATTGCCGACACGTCTCTTGCGCAAGAGGACGAATACAAAGATTTGCTCAATGAACTGAAAGCCATCGGTTATACCGATCTGCGTGTTGTTCAGCGAGCACGACCCAAATTCACTAACAAAAACATATAATGGAAAATAAGACTTACGAAATCGAAATAGACGGACGAATCATTCCCGTCACGACAAAAGAAGTGCTGGACTTTTATCCGAAAGAATATCGTCTTACCGAAGACGACATCCGGCAATATGCTGCCGCTTACACTGCCCGAATTAAATGTTACAGAGAGTATGACGGTCTGCTTGATGCCACTCTCGTTCGCAGGCTTCTGGACGAAGAACGCCTGATGAAAAACGGAGAGTCGGACGGCTTCCGTCTGCAACTTGATTGCAGATGGTATGTGGAACTTCGCAAAGAAGACGGACCGCGAGTTGCCCCGTTCAAATATGCCATAGAGGCTTATTGCTTGGACAATATCCAATCTTTCTCACGTCGGTACGTCAGCATGGAAAAGGCACTGCTGCATTGCCTGAACGGATTCAATGAAAATACCGCCATACCGGACCGCTACACATCCATCCAAGATTATCTTTCCAAACATCCCGAACAATGATAAAAGCAACTATCATATTTGGCGGCGATGCCACCAGATACTACAATGAGACCAGCCAACTTCCGTCTTCCGAATGGCTGATGGACAACGGTGGTGTAGTCAAGAATATAGAATTTTCTACCAAGGCGGAATACGACGCTTACGTGCAAGGCGTATCGGACGCCCACCTATGGGATGATTACCATATCCTCCCAAATGCGGACGAAGAGCCCCAACCGGAAGTAACGATCTGGATGCGCTTAGGCGTGACCGTACATGGAAACAAGGATGATATCGAGAACATCATCCAGGGAGATAGTGCAACCTTGAACCGACTACTTAAACGGCGCAGTTTCGACATCGATGGAGAAGCGTATATCCCTGCATCCGTAATCGAAGAGTACAACAAGGAAAATCAAACCGACTTCGACGAAGAGGATATTGATTTTCCGACTACTTACATATCACAATAAATTATGACACCGCAAGAACAAGAACGGAACTTATCGCAGAATATCATAGATTCTCTCTGCCACATATCCGAACGCCCCGACGGGTGGTTGCCTCACATCGTGTTTGTGGAAGAAGAAGGTGAAGACGGCTATCCCTGCTATGTCAGGTACAACCTGCTCGACTATCACGCGGACGGTACTTGTACGCTCCAGCGCCCGAATACGGATGTTCAGGAAACAGACCGCGAGCTTCGTGAAATCAACGTAGATTGGCTTATAACTATCTGGAATTGGTACAAGGAACTTTGTGCAGAACAAAACCTATCTTCTAAAGAGTACTCTCGTCCTCCTTTCCGAGGCGGTGATTTTGTTCGCCTGACCGACGATGCCATCGCAGAAATCCGCAGAATATTCGGAGATATTCCGGCTGACTATCGGAGAAATATGCTGCTTCAGGTAAAATACATGCGGCAGAATAGCGCGAACAGTTCATGGCACATCGGCGTACAGGACATCCACGAAGACGATGTGCTGGAATTTGACAGTAATTTTCTTCGTTCGGCAACGGTGGACGACATTAGCTCCCTTTCCAACAAAGAACGGTTCTATGCTTTCGTTTGGAGTTGCAATCATCTGAACCGCAGTGTTTCGGATGCAGAACTGCTCGACGCCTGGCGAAACGGTCCTTCCCGCAGTGCCATTGACGAAGAAGACGAAACCGAATACGAGGTCGAACGCCTGACGCTGGACGAATTGGCAGAGCGCATCAACGATGAATGCTTTAACGATACCGAAGATTATGTCCGATTCATACAAATAACCGATTAACATAGAAAATACCATGTTCATATCGAAATCATTAGCGAAGAAACTCCGTCATCCCGCTTCTGTATTGTTGCGCGACGGAGTAGACAAAGACGGCATCCCGAAAATCGTGGTGCGTCAAGTAAAATCAGCATGGGGCAAATTCGAGCCGACCGGTCGTCAAGGCGGAGTCTGTTTCTCCGCCTTATCCGACGGTACTACCCAAACCATCTATGCAGGCCTGTTAGGCTACCACACCGGAACAGAGGCCAGCATCCAGCCTTTGATACTCAACGACTATTTCTGGCGGTCGAAAATGCCGTACAATGACTGGCCGGACTTCCTTCGGCAGGCGGCGGAAAAATTGCTTGCTTCCCGAGCAGACACCGATCCTCGTATCACAGCCTCAAAGCTCACAACCACGAACTATTGGTTCTGTGACAAATGGTACGGAAACCGGCTCTCTTTCGTCCGCTTGCGGGACGCGAAGAAAGCCGCACGCGAGCAAATCGGAGAAAGCGTAACCATATTCTCCAACAAGACTGGAAACATTGTCTGTTTCGCCTCGGCATCAGGGTATTGTCCGCCCTGATTGCCTTATGAAAGAACTAAATACATTCAGTATCCCGAGAGATTTCCGGAAAGTTATCATCTACTGTTCCGGGGATATTTCCGTGAATACTGTATTCTTTGGCTGAGATAGTGGATTCCGTATCGTTTTCATGGTCTTCTTTACGGAACAAAATGGGAATAGCCTCAGATTGATAGGATTCCTGCTCATTGCTAACCGCATATCTTACTTCATACGCCTCATCGAAAGGAGTTACCAAAAAGAGGCGGAGAGATGCTGAATATAAGTACAAAGGATGTCGCACCATTTCGCCAGGTAATATAGGTTTGGTTTCACCTTGCCTTATAGCGATATAATCCCCTTTAGGCTTTATGGTTATATCGGAATGATGCTGGTCTGTATGTACAATTATACGGTAAATCTCAATGGGATAAGACAAATTCTTGACCAATATCTTCATACCCCACATCACATCATGTTTCAATGTAATTTGGATTTTGGGATATATGGTGTTCCCGGCCTGAATACGTGCCATTTCATATTGGCGCGTAAATGTAGCTGCCATTTGGGATAGACTGTCAATCTGTTTTTGAGTCCCTTTTTGACTTCTAATCACATAAATAAAGGTTCCTGCGGTTGCCAAAGCACCGAGGGCTGTAATACAATTGATAATTATTTCAAAATTAGACATAAACATACTTTAATACTTAAATGCAAAGATATGAATGATTTACAATGCAGCAAAATTTCATTCAATATCATATCAATAAAACCAATCAATCATGAACAAAGACAGACGAAAACAACTCGAAGATGTGAGAGATTCACTGGACGAAATCATCTCATCCTTAAACGACATCAAGGACGAAGAACAGGATGCCTACGACAACATGCCCGAAAGCCTCCAGTCATCAGACAAAGGCTCCCGCATGACCGATGCCATCGATACTATTGACGAAGCTATCTCTTCCATCGAGGAGGCGCAGCAGCACATCGACGAAGCTGCCGCATAAAAATAACAAAGCGGCTTGCACCGGTTCCTTCGTCCGGACCATTATTCTTTATTTACATGAACCATTAAAAGCAACGTTATGACAATAGAAGAACTGTTAAACAGCTACTTTCAGCGCGCGGCAAAAGCCTCCGGACAGCTCGACATCATCGAACGTGCCGAAGCCGAACGGCAACCCGTGCCGAAATTGAACATTACGGTACCGAATTATGCGGATGAAGTCATCCGGCCCATTCTGAAAATGGTGGCCGAAGCTCTTCCCGAATACGAAATCTCAGTGCCGTCCTCCAAGCAATGCAAACTGGTCAACGGACTGTTCCAGATACGTACCCCGAAAGTTTGTCTCGGCGGTCTCTCGTATCCGACCAAGGACGACCACAAACTCTATTTCGCCCCGCTATTTCATCGTAAGGCCGGCGAAAGACAGGAAGTGAAGAATTTGGAGCAGTTAGTGAAAATGCTCCGTGAGGAACTCAACAAACGGGGATTGTTAATCCTTCCGAAACACCTTTAATTCAATGATACCATGACAGAAGAAGAATTGAAACGACAGACGGAACGGGAAATCCGGTGGCGGATAGGCTTCCGGCTTCTTCCGTGGGGTCTCCTGATACTTATTATCTGTATCGGCCTGCTCAAAGACTGCGTCCGCTCACGAGACCCGATTGATGACAGCATCAACCGCTCGCAGGAGGTTGTCCGGCATCTCGAAGTATGCGACACCACCCGAAACGGATTCCGTGTAGTTTACGTCACCAACAATGCCGTTACAACAGAACGGTTGAACGAAATCCGACTACGCCGACCGTTGAATCTGGCATTCTGCAAACTCCAAGACAGTGCAGCATTCTACTTCGGCGGGAGCCTGCTCCAAACCGACATCTACGACTTTGCCGCATACGCCCGCCGGTTCGATGTGGACGATGACGTGCGGATGCAGAACATCTTCATTTTCGGCACTGAGAAACAGAAATTGTATGTCGGAAAGAACCCACGGATAGCAAATTCCGCTTCATGGATCAATCCGGCCACCGAACAAGGAGTGCAGTACATCAACGCCGACGATATTTATTTCCGTATAGAAAAAGGCGAAAGAGTCTATCGGTACTGGAAATGTCACGGCAACCACTCAACCTCCACTGCCGACGAACGTTTCAGCCATTTTTCCGAAGACGAAAGACTATGGTAACAAACTCTGTTTCTCTCTGTAAATAGCCGGTTTATCGGTCTGAAAATAGTAGTAAATTTATTTGTTTACTCCAAAACGAAAATATAAATTTGCGTTATAATTTTTAATAATAATGACTGATTTACATTTTGTTAATTGAGCGTAAAACCAGATTGGAAAAATATGAAAGCAGAGTATGATATCAGAGCGAACGCAATTAAAATTTGCGACCTCGGAAAGAACCGGCGAGATCATCGGATTCGTGTCGCGCCACTCGAAGACAAAGCAACTGCGAGGAGTACGTGAGGATTCACCTTACAAGAAGAAAATTTGTGTATTGTCTGAAGACCTGAAAGGCAAAGTCCAGCCGAACATATTGTATTCGGTCGAACTCAAAGCAATGCACTCACGCAACGGTTTTGTCGTAGTAGCGGCTACACCGCTTCTTTTCAAGGCCACGATTGACACACTGGTGATACCGGGTGGAACTTACCGGGTAACTGTCAACTTCGGAAACAAAACCGTTTACTTCGATCCGCTGGGAGGTAATTCATACTCCAGCAAGACAGTATCGGGAGTTGTCTCCCTGTTACAACGCCGCACCGACATCGAAAACTTGGAGGGCGTAATCAACAGCTTCAAATCCGCTGCCGCAAGACTTCTGCGGAGAATGGCCGACGACGGATTCAGCACACCGACCATTCCCGGTTTGTAATGCGCCCGAAACGTGGAATAGCCACCGACGGGGCACATTCTATGAAAAGAGGAGTTACCCGGTACAGAGCCGTTAATTTGGCCACCGGCGAACTCCTCTTTGAACAGAATATCGGAAACCAGACCATCAATATCGGTGAATTTTTAGGCGTTGTCGAAGCCGCAAAATACATCATCGAACATCGTTTCAGTCCGGCAATCATCTACACCGATAGTCTTACCGCCCTGACGTGGTTTAACGAGAAACGAACAGCCTCGCGCAAAAGAAACGCCGCACTCAAAAAAGCGGAAATCTTTCTCAAAGCGATGGCCTCCGAAATCGACAAAATCGAAGTGCTCCATTGGAACAATTCCCTGTGGGGCGAGACGCCCGCTGATTTCGGCGAGAAATAACAATTCAACACCCCGCGACTTATGGCAAGACTTAAAAAAGACCTCCACAAATACGTCGAGATTCGGGAAGAAGACTACCTCCAATTAGTTGAAAACACAATGATAGTTGAGGCCATGAAACTGGCCGGAGTAGAAAAACTTCCCCTATGGAAAGCTGTCCGCCGAATCTTGGACGACAAACGTATCGAGATACACGTCAAACCCGTCAATCGACGATACGCTGACTGACCCCAAACAACCGGTTCCTTTCAAAAATGAACCGGTCTATAAAACATCAAAAGCCCTCGAAAACAACGTTTTTTCGGGGGCTTTTATCGTCCATGTATCTCGTAATGAGTTCGATACTCCTTTCACTTTTGTCGGAGAGTGAAAACAGACACAAAAATCTGACAATTAACGTCTTATATTGAACAACTCTGTATATCTTTGTACTCGAAACAAATTCTAACATTAACCGGCTCATGTACGGCTGTATGTTAGGAATAGCACACTGCCACCAATTAACACCTGATAAACAGGGAGTTGATATTAAAGTTGAATAGTCTTTTCGACATTCGACAAAGATATAAGTCGTCAGTATGACGGTCTGAACGGCTCCCGCTATGCTTTGACGGTATTCAGCCTTTTCTATAACGGAATCCTTACGGAGAAGGATCTCTCGGAATTCGACGACAGAACCCGGGAAGCGTTCTTGGAGCACAGACGGCAGTGGAATCTGGAGTTGTAAGCCGGCAGCACGGACATATACCGCATATGAACCCGGCATGCAGAACCCGAAGGAGCCTCGCAGAAAAATTCTTTCGGGAATGGAATGCCGTGCACCGAGGGAACCGGCCGAAAAAAATAGCATCACAAAGCTGTTTTTGTGAAAAAATATCTATTTTTGGATCGTGTTAAACTACTAAATTCCATACGACCATGAATGAACTGGTAAAGACTATCGACGAGCTGTATGCGGCATTCAAGACCGACGCAGAGCTTCAGGCGGGAAAAAACAACAAAGCTGCGGGACTGCGCGCCCGTAAGGTGTCGCTGGAGCTTGAGAAGAAACTCAAGGAATTCCGGAAAACGTCGCTTGCGGCAGCTGCCAAATAGCTCGTTTTCATCGCATGACGCAGGGTGTTCTTTCGAAGGACACCCTTTTTTGTCCCGGCGGTTTCGGCCTTACCGGCGGAGGAAATGACGGCAGCCCTGTCGAAGATTCAGCCCCGGAGTTTCCCGTCGGTCGTCAGGGAGGGATTCAACCGCTCCCGAAGGCTCGTATTGCGTTTCAGCACGGACATATTGTGGACGGCATAGGCCAAGGCTTTCGTCGCACCGATCAGCACGCAGATCTTTTTGGCGCGCGTGATACCCGTATAGATCAGGTTGCGCTGGAGCATCACATAATGGGTCATCAGCACCGGCATGACCACGATCGGATATTCCGACCCTTGGGCCTTGTGGATCGTCGTGGCGTAGGCCAGCGTCAGTTCGTCGAGCTCCGTGACATCGTACTCGACCCATTTGCCGTCGAAATCGACTTTCAACGTCCTCCCCTCCGTATCCACCTCCCGGATATAACCCAGATCGCCGTTGAACACATCCTTGTCGTAGTTGTTGCGCTGCTGCATCACACGATCGCCCTGACGATAGGTATAGCCGCCGCGATTGAGGCTCGGGCCCGAAGGATTCAGTGCCTGCTGCAACAGCAGGTTCAGGTTCGCGGCGCCCACGACACGGCTGTCATTGTCGAAATATCGCACGGCCAGTGCCGCCATCTGGCGCGCCGTACGGTCGGGGATCAGGTATTGCGATGCATAGACGCCCTTGCGGCGCTGCCTTTCGCACATTACGTCATAGGGCCAGTTATCGACGCCGTAGAGGAATGGCAGGTCATTGTGCTGCTGCCAATAATCGAGAATCTCCGGCAGCGTATCCGGCCAATAGAAATTGCGCCGCAGATAGTAATTCTGAAGCGCATAGCGTTTTGTGATTCTTTCAAAGATTTTCATTGGATCAGGTTTTAGGGTTACTCTTTTTTCTGCCGCTGCGCCGCAATCCAGTCGGGATTCAGCGTCATACGCCAATCGGGATCGCCAGTGCGGTAAGCGAGGAGCTGGGCAGCGTAATCGTGAGCTTCACGGGAATTTTGGGCCCGATAGTGAAACATCCATTTCTGACCGCACCGGGGACATTCCCAGACGACCATCGTACCGGCAGAGGTCTCGGCAAGGCCCAGCATGCAAGGTACTACGTATAGTGCGGCGGTTCGAAATCACATTCATAACAGGTATAAATACCGCGGTTATAGCGTCCCTGCGGTGGAACGCGCAGGGACAAAGGAATATCGATCATATAAGTATATGGTTTAGGTGTTCGTATCTTCAGGCGAAGCCGCGACTCCGTCGTCTTGGCAATAGTCGAATTTCATCAGCTTTGCGACACGGGCGTACTCCTTATCGTAATACGTATCGTATTCCTTTTGATATTCCTCCTTGTAATGGGTTCCGCCGTCGGGATCGTCGGGGTCATCGGCTTCGACAAATGTTTCGAAAGGTGCATCGTGCGCATTCAGCAGTCGTCCGACGGCCAGATCGCAGGCAATATCCATAATCGACGCGTTGATCGCGTCCTTATGGTTACGGTAATATTCGTGTAAATTCATGGTTTCGTTCATTAAAATGTTCTTGGTTTGAGTTATTCCGGTCGATATCGGAAGGTTGTCCGTGATGCAGTTTCCGTCTGCGGCCGAGTAAATCATAACCGTAGGATCTCCATTATTGTTTTCTATATCCAGTGGATATTCCGTTCCGGGAATCTGATAAGCAGCATCTTCCTGATAGGTCGGATCATTTGACAGTTCGTCGAGTTGACCGTCAGCACATAGCTCCTTGATCTTCTGGACTGCCGTTTCGAGATTCTCGGCTTCAAAACTGAAATACCGGCAATCTATGACAGTAATTTTTTGATTTCGATAAAATACATAGCGTTTCATTGCGCGATTATTTGAGGTTAATACTTCGACACTTCCAGTCCTTTTTTCGTCATGCTCATCGAGAAGCCCGCCTCATGGAGCTGTTTCAGTACCGAAGCATTGCTCGTGGATAAGAAGCGGATAGACGTGGGAGTAGTTATCGGCGATCGGTGTGTTGAACGACACCGTGATTCGGTTGTTCCGGGTGATGATTTCCAGCGCACGCCGGAAATCGGATTCCTGCATGTTCATTTGAAGGTGTCTTTAATGATTATTGGATATGGGACGTAGTTCGCACGGAAAAACTTCGGCTTCCGAAGCCGAAGAACAAATCCGGATGATGTCATCGTCAGAGGGTTCCTCCACGTCGTCATTACCCGAACATACGGTATAATATCCCGACGTTTCATCGGCAGGATCACGCCAGAAGACCCGTTGCCCGGGATGGAAGACTCCCACGCGCGGCAGCTTCTCCCCGTCAAGGGTCTCCGGAAGAGCGATTACTTCCCGGATTGCAAGCCGGGGATGTTTGTCGAAATGCCAGTCTACCTCGGATTCTTCGCCGAGAGTCGTTTGAATCGCACTCAGAACCGTTCCGCATTGTTCGGAAACAAGACGTGCGGCCTCCTTGCCGGAAGCCGCACGCAGGGTAAAACAGCCGTTGAAGGTATAGCTGACCTTCAGTTTGAATTTTCGTCGCATAGTGTTTAAGAGTTATCGTTGTTGTTTTCAGACCATTCGTCGACTGTCGTCGCGTCATAGATGCCGTACCGGCGTATTTCAGCGTACGCCTGTCCTTCCCGGAGCAGGGGCTGCCGGGAGACGAACGTTCCGGTGAAGTTTGCCAAAGCCAGCGGAACGAGCCACTGGAAATCGCTGCCCCGACCGCCCATGACCTCGCACGAATGAAAATCGGCGGGAAGGGTTTCGGAATCGAGGCGACACATAGTGAAAAGAGCAGAGATGCCGTTGATCTCGGCCTCGCGGAAATCCCTGATATCCGCGAAAGGAATGGATGATTCGTATGCCATGATATGGAAATGACGCCGCCCGCTCGTTGCGGAGCAGGCGGCAGGTTATTAAAGAAAGATTCGGTACCACGCCCCGAGCAGATAGACATTACCTTCCACATAGAGCGAGTATAAGTCCGTAGAGACAATCCGCAGGAACAGAGTCCTGTCGCCGCGCAGTTTCCCGATCTGGCGCCGGAGCGCTTCGGCGGGAAAGGGTTTGCGCGAGATGAACCGTCCGCGGATCTCTGCCTCCGAGGGGAGGTATTCGTACAAGCGGTAATTGAGCGCCAGCCAGCGAAGGATTTTACGCGGCGGGTTTTCGCATCGTCCGTCCGCAGTGTGAAACGGTTGAAACAAAGATTGTTCATCAGAAATAGAAATTAGTTCAGTGACAAGGCACGGCAGAAATAGTCCGTATAATCGAAGTCCAGTCCCAGCCCAGAACAGGCCGTTTCAAGATCGCCGTAACACAGCGCACCGGCATCCCGCAGTTCCCGCAGGTTGCGAAGTTCCGCGGCCAAATATTCCTCGGCACGACGTTCGCCGCAGCGGCACGCAGTGCAGATATTTTCGATAATAATGTTTCGTTCCATAGTCGTTTAAGGTTTAGATGTGAATTTATTGTCGGAGAGTGCAAGGAAATCGTCGAGCGTGCGGCACCGATCGTCCAGCGAGATCCGTTCGTTGTAAAGCGTCTGCCGGATATCGAAAGTATAGGTCAGGCCGTGCCGCGTGATCTGGCCGTGACTTTTGTCATGAACCCAAACCACATCGGACAGAGCCTCCAACCGGTTGCGGTACCCGATTATTTTGCGTTCGTTCTCCGCATCGATCCGTTCGAGATTCCGGAAACCCTGCGTGAGGTATTCTACCCAGTCGTCGATCTTCTTTCGGGTGAAGACTCCGATACGGTTCGGAGCGGTTTGTTTGTCGAAAGCCTTGCCGTAGGAGTAGTTGTCCGCATATCGGAACGATGACCAATCGAATCGGAGGTCGTAATAGGGTTTTGGATAGAAATATTGGCGGACGAGAAACAGGATGCTATTTCTTCGGAAACCGGTGCTTGCTTCCTCGAAATAGTTCTTCTGGCTGTCCGCGGCATGTGTGACACGGTAGAACAAGGCGGCTTCCGGAACGAACTCCTGTACTGTTTCCAATACGGCCGATGCGCTTCGAATAGCCCGCTCTATGTTATCCTCGGCATTGGCGAGCAGCAGCTCGTCGAAGGTCGACTGATCGATCCACTTTCTCATCGCTGAGCAACCTGCCTGCGGCAGGATTCAGTTTCCCGCAGGTCGTCGTTCAACGTCGGAATAAGGATCGTACACTCGGCATCGGGTCGTCCGAGGAAACATTTCACCTTTACCGATGCCTCCACGCCGTCCCGGGCGTAGGTCTTGAAGCGGTAGTCGTAACCCGCCACCGCAATCTCGAATTTTTGATGTTTCATCTTCGAAATGGATTTTGATTTGACATACGGCCGGCAGATCCCCGCTATGAAAGTGAGAAGCCGGCTTCGGGGCGGGATTATCAGCGACGGCACGGACAAGGCAAATTTTTGAGGGGCGATACGACCCGAAGGGTGGAGATCGTGCCGCAAAAATTTGACGCCGGAACGTGTCCGGCGCTATCTTGCCCCGAGGCCGGCGTTCACAAAGGGATTTTTAATTATTATTCGTGCTGTCTCAAAACAAAAAGAGACTGCTGCGGATGCAGTCAGTCCCTTTCAGCACGAACGGATCAGCGCACCTCGAACTGCGGTATCCGGGAGAGGGTCTTCCGCAGCTTCCGGCGGTAGAAAAGTTCAGTAAGCGCGATCAGCTCGTAGGCATCGTACATCATCTGCCCGTTGACGGCACGGGCGCGGATCATCCGCTTTTTACGGCATTGTTCGAGCTGGTGACGGTCCAGACCCAGCACCTCGCAGACCTTGCGGGCCGAGAGGAACATCGGGCGGTCGCTGTGGCTCAACAGGTGTTCGAAGAGCAATAGGGATTGTGTCAGCAGGAAATGCGTGCGGAGCAGGTGCTCCAAGGCTCCGGACTCCACCAAATAATACTTGTCAGGCATAGGGTTATGAATTAAAGGTTCCTGATCCGGTTTTTAAGTTCTTTTCGCTGCCGGCACTCCGTGTCGATCCGCTCGACAAAACGGCTTATTTCGGCAGTGGAGAACATAAGACGGCGCCCGAAGTGGAACCCGGTGAGCTGACCGCTGACGCAGTAACGGCGCAACTGACGGTCGCTGATCTTCAGCAGGTCGCAGACCTCGCTCACTTCAAGGATCGGCGTACCGCAAAGCATATTCCGGTGACGTTTCATATAGGCGATATCTTCGCGGATCTCTCGGACGATTTCCAAAATCTCATCGAGTCGTTCCATAATCGGGTTGCAGTAGGTTTTCGCCGCAAAGATGCAACGACCGAATGATGAGTTTATACAAGTATGTAAATACATAATATATTTATATACTTTATCGCAAAGTGTCTACACGGAGAATTTCGTTGCCAGTTTCTCCCGGAGCATCGTAACCTCACGGTCGATCATCGGCGGGGTGACTTTCGCATAGATTTGAGTGGTGGTGATATTTATGTCCCAGCATCTTCGAAAGCGTCTCCAGACTCACGCCGTTCGACAGGCAGATCGTCGTGGCGTACGTGTGCCTTGCCAGATGGAACGAGAGTTGTTTGTCGATGCCGCACTTCCGGGCGATGTTTTTCAGACTGTCGTCGATCGAATCGAGTGTAGACATGGCAAAAACACGTCCGTCGCCGGTCAGGCCCCGGTACTTGTTCAGGATGAACAACGCATACGGCAGAAGTTTGACAACGTATCTGGTTTCGGTCTTCTGGCGGTTCCCGCTGATCCACCACTCGCCCTGCGCATCCTGCTCGATCCGGTCATAGGTCAGCGAGGCCATATCCGCATAGCAGATGCCCGTGAAGCAGGAGAACAGGAACATATCGCGGTTATAGTCCTGACGCTTATACCGCAGCTCGGTAGTCATCATACGCCGGAGTTCATCTTCCGTTAAAAAACTACGTTCCGGATTCGGAGCCGTATATTGATAGAGGGAAAAGGGGTTGCGAGGCATCCAGCCGTTGTTGAACGCGATTTTGACAACGTATTTCAGGCATTTGAGATAACCGCTGACGGTCGTAGGCTTGAGCCCCAGATCGGATTTAAGGTAGACGTGGTATTGCTCGATGAACGACTGTTCCAACTCCGCCAACGGCATATCGCTCACGTTATACTCCTTACGCATGAAAGTCCGCAGATGGTCGATGGATTTATAGTAGCGGTTCGGATAGTCATTTAATTCCTTCAATTTGAGTTAACCAGCAGACTTTCCCTTATTTTTCCGATCATACTCATCGTTTTTTATATCATCGGCTCTGTTTTTAGGGCCGATTTTTTCATTTTCAGTCACGTCTGGAGCTACCACTCCCGTAAAGTCGTGTTCCATGCGTGGAACATCAGGCTGCAAGAGCTACTTGGACTGACTCTCGTCTTGCAAGGTTTACCACATTTGCTGTGTGGATACCGAAGAAGATCAGCATGATCTCTGTCGATTTTATCCTTGCAGCAATCTTTCGCAGACCATAATGCTCCTTCTGAGTTCCAAAAGAGCCTTCCATTGCTGTAGCTCGAACGCGTGCAAGTTCTCGTTTAGTAGCGTTCTTAACTTCATTCTTTCCAGTTCGTCCTTTCTGAGTGAATGAGGTTTCAATACCATTCTCCTTGCAGAAAGTTCTGTTGTCATTACCCGAGTAACCCTGGTCGCCACCTATCTTTTTTACATCAACGCCTGTAAGTTTCTTCGACAATGACACACAGTGCTTAAGTCTCGTTCCTTCATTGAATGCATTGAATGATAGCTTCTCAATAAACGATATTCCGTCAATCAATATGTTGTTGCACTTCGCTCCAAATTCGACTATCTTGGTCTCCTTGCCTCTGACTATCGGTCTGATGTAAGGCTTGCTGAGACTTACAATACGGTTAGGGATACTCTCACGAGAGTCACCACTCTTGAAGTGGTTCTTCTGCTGACGATATACCCTTGTGACAGTCTCAAGCATATCCAACTGCTTGTAATTCAATAGTTCTTCATCCGGATGGACGCGCATCTGTCTGCGGATTTCTCCCAGTATCTTGCCCAGCAATGCAAGCAGTCTCATTATCATCTTTCTGGTCTGCTTATGAGTATGTTTGCGCTGCTTCCTATATGCCAGGTTCGCCTTGTCGATATCATTGTACTTTGTTCTCATTCGATGCTCACCAAGCTGAGAACTGATACCGCACATCATCTTGTATGCTCTATCTACACATTCCCAAAGCAACTTCACGTCAGTTGGAAAGCGCATCAGGCTTTCATAGCAGCTGGCATCTGTATAGACAGTATCAAGGTTCTTCATGTACGGCTTCCATGCATCTGCAAGTACCTTCTGCTGCTCCTGAATCTTCAGTTTCTTGGACAATTCTACCAGAATGCTGTCGATCAGCTTGTAGTTTGTCAACTGGTTCTCAGGACTGATCCTGATCCCGCAGAAGATCTGATAATGGATGTTTCCATTCAACGCATCCATCAGCTTCGGAGCTGACAATCCTGTATACATCTTCAAGAACGCCAACGCCACCTTGCCCTCAGGTGTGAAGAAGGACTTTCGTCCTCGCTTCACTCTCAAACTCTTCGGCTTCTCTTCTACTAAACCGAACGATATCGCCATCTCTCGAAGAGGAAGAAGTGACTTGATCCGTCCAAGTTCCGATGTTTTGAAGCTCTCTTCGTATCGCTGATAAAAATCAAACTCTGTAAATGCAATCTCTTGCTGAATGTCAGATAAATTTCGTACTTTTGCCATGAGTTATTTTTGCTCATTTCCTCCGAAAGTCACTTTTCCAGGGTGTTCGGAGGAATTTTCCTGTAATATGAAATTTTTATCAATTTGTTATAATTTTAAGCTGTAGCTAAGATATGAAATTTTTATCACATTGACAATGATTCGTTCACCTCACTCCGTACAGATTATCATCCATCTTCGCTTTTACCTTTCGACCTACAATCGTTACCACTTCGAAACCCTCCATGTACTTTCTCATCATACAATGCAACCATTCGGGCATCGGAGAAGTATCCGATTTTATCTTCAGGAAATTCTTTTTTTAATCGACGAGCAATACGGATTCCTTCCTCGTCCAGTTCGACCACTTTATCCCGATCGGGGAATCCCTTTATGAACTCCTTCCAATATTGCTCCAGCCACACATCGATCCGTTTCGAAAGATCCGGACTTATGCCGACTTCATCATGCTCCAAGTAACCTCCATTGGCCGCATCCCGAATGCCCGTTCCATCGAAGTATCCATCCACCGTTAAATACCGCATAACAAACAAATAAAATAATTGGCAACCGCAAGACTTCCCATCAGGAAACGCGCTACGATTCGGATTAAACAAAAATAGTGAAAACCGAGAAAAAACGGAAACTTGTTCCCAGTTTTCCGAATCGCATCCTATTTAAGACTATGTCAAAGATAGTGAGCAGTGAGAAATCGTACGGGCTTGCACGCAGAGATTGCCGAATCGTATCCTACCTCTCCAAGATAGCGAAAGCCGAAAAGAAAACGGGAGCTTGCTCACAGTTTTCCAGGCGCATTCTACCTTCTACAAAGCTAGGAAATAAATTGAAAAACTCGCCTGGTGCCATCGGCTAAAGATCAATTACCCAAGTCGGCTTCGGAAATCATATTATTCAGCAGAGCATAGACCGTAAGACCGGCAATGGTCTTGATGCCCGTCTTGCGGGTGATGTTCTTGCGGTGGGAAATAACCGTATGGATCGATATGAAATACTGGTCGGCGATCTCCCGGTTAGTCAGGCCCCGGGCGACGGCAACGAGGATCTCGCGCTCGCGCTCCGAAAGCTCATAGCCTTCAGGCTGTGCCGTCGTACGCGTCTGCTCGAGAGCCTGCCGAAGTTTGTGATGCACCCGTCCCGGTGAGTCGTAAAGATTGATTACTCCGTCGAACTCGTGCAGCAGCTCATCGTCCACAGCTCCGTGACAGAGAGCGATAATCGGAACGTCCTGCAACATCGGAAAGGCGTTTCGTATCGGAGTGCGGCGCATCACGGGAAACAGCGCGGGATTGATCAGCACCAGGTCGGGTCCCGTCGTCGCCACCCGTTCGAAACAGGTCGCCGGGTCGCCGGTAGTCTCGGCATCGAGGGCCCTGAATTCGGAAAAACCGTCCAGCAATGTCCGAATACCAGCCCCCACGATTGCGGAAGGCTCGATAATCAACACTTTATAAATACGACCGTTATCCATTTTTCTCCAATTTTTCGACCAACGGAATCAAGATCTGATTCTCGATGACGGTATGTCGGCTGAGGTCCTCCTCGAAGCGGAAAATATCGGAGAGCACTTCGTAGCGCAGCTTGGCGGAACAATTTTCAGGAAGGTACTTGATAATGATATTCTTCAGATCGCACAGCTTCCCGTCGATATCGCTATGATTATCTTCGAAACAGAGGATATTGTAACCGTCCACCCGACGTTTTTCGAGCAGAGCCTGCACGTAAGGAAACACGGTTCGCTCCTCGTAATCGAAATGATTATCCACTTCCCGGCGGTAATCGGCGAAAAACGTACTCAAGATTTTACTGTGTACTCCGTCGCAAGTCGCTGTCATCGCGGCCATCTTCGCATCCAGATGCGGAAGAGTAACCTCCAGATAATACAGATGCGAAGTATGCAGGTAATCGAGGACACCGCCCAAATCGTCCGAAGTCAGTTGCTCATAAGGCAGAACCGGGACCTCCGACGAATAAATTCGGCAAATCATCAGAAAAAGCTCCGCCGAAATTCCGCGTTGGCGACAGACTTCGCCGACACTCGACTCGCCGAAGCCGAGGGGAATACCCATGCGGGCAAGCACCACGAGCAACTCGTAGTTGGACTCGACCAGGTCGGCCAGCTTCATACCCGGCGAAAAGAGGAGACGCCCCCGCTCCGTATTATCGAAAGAATGTTCCGTCTGTTTCATAATGCAAGGATTATGTTACAAAGATAGTGAAAGCCGAGAGAAAACGGGAACTTGTTCCCTGTTTTCCGAGGCGCATCCTATCTTCTGCAAAGATATGCAAATTCGGACACACCGCCGAATCCCCATATATTGGTATATCGATTACCGCAGCCCCTATTTATTATAAGTACGATATCGGAATCGGGGCATCCGCGATTTTCAACCTGTTGTGTTCGAACCACTTCATAAAATCATTGAATTTCTGCCGGTTGTCGTTGACCCACAAGCCGAATGCAGTCTTATTCCCTTCCCGGAGCACCCAATAGTTGTAGGCTTCCAGATGACCGGCATCCCGCACCGAACGCAGATATTCCAAAAAAGGAACGACGATTTGATTGTCATACTTCAGCACCGTATTCGCCCCTTCGTCCAACTTCTTCAGGCCTTCGTCGATCCACCGGCTCCGGATCCGGTTCAGGGATTCCAGATCGACGGACCGTTCGCCCCCGGCCGCAGCCTGCATCGCCGCCTCGTACACGGCACCGTAAGGCTCCCGCACATCCCCGGCCAGAAGCATATCGATCGTTATGGCGATCGGACGGTTCTCGTAAAAATCGACCGACACGGAATCGGTGGAAAAAACGATGCCAGTTTTATAGTTACGGAACAAAAGCTCGCTCATCTCCTTATTCCGGTCGCCGCTGGGTAGCAGGTTCATCATTATCTCGCCATAAATCTGGCTCCAGACCTTGCTGGTGGAATAAGCATAAAACTGGGCCGCCCGGTAATAGTTCGACGGGAACATCGGAGCTACGCTGATGCCTTTTTCGAAAGAAGCGACCGCTTCGTCGTAATGCCCCTGCATTCCCGAAACGACCCCCTGCTCCAGATAAAGAGCGCCCGAATCGGGAAAGCGTTTGAGCCCCTGCGCATAAACTTTCAAGGCTTTTTTCGGATTCTTCAGATAATCGTAGCAATTTCCGACCAACTGATAAACCAGATCGTTGCAATCCTCGTACTTATAAAGTGTTTTGGCGAGTTTGATCGCTTTCTGATAATCCCGTTTGACCATATAGGCGTAAGCCATCTCGTACGTCAAAGGCCAATAGTCCGGATCGAGTGTCAGTGCCTGCCGGAGCAACACGATACCCTGATCGGGATCACCGTTATCCATCAATTCAATAGCCTGCCGCTGCAATGCGAGCACCTGCTCGCGGTTGTTCTGTCCGAATGACAGTTGTGTGCCGAACAGACAAAACAACGCCCATAGCAATATTCCAAAAAGTCTTTTCATGACAACAAAAAGTTAATTTTCGATGAATGAAGTTACGATTATTTTTTGGAAAAACACCCCTTCGACAAACAAAATTACCCTTTCGCACCGAATTACCGGCACGAAAGGGTATATTTACACGATACGAAACGGAGGTTATTTCCCCTTACGGGCGATCACGGCATCGATGCAGGCCCGGATTTTCGGTGCAGGGTCCTCCCACGTATCGGGCTTGATGACCTTGCCGTCCTTGGGATTGTAGTGCGGCTTGCCGTCGGGCCACAACTTGGCCATGTTAGCCTGCTGAACGATTTCGAACAGTTCGTCCGGCTCGAGTCCCATCTCGACCATCGTACCCAGCGCGAAGTACATCAGGTCGATCATCGCGTCGGCCTGCTCGTAGATATCCTCGGCGACCAGAAATTCAGCAACCTCCTCGTTCATCCATTTCGCCCGGCTGAGCGAGCGTTTTTTATCCAGCATACGGGGTGCATCCGGACACGGATGACCGAACTTTTCGTGAAATTCACGCACGTCGTTCCACTCTTTCTTCATAACACTCAAAATTCTAAAACAGCCATAAAGGTACGAATTAATTTTCACAAGACACGTCCCGGCAGGAGTTTCGAACCTCTTTTTCCGGGTGCCTTTTGGCAAAAGAGCGGAATGCCCGCATTTTCGATCGTACAAACATCGACCGAAAACCACGAACACCTTTTTTTGTATCTTTTTACAAAACGAGAATATGATCCGAACAGCCTCGGACAACCGACGGTCAAAAGGACGAAACAGAAGATATCTGTGAACTCTGCTCTCAAGAAAAAGTCGGCTTCGGCAACGACGTTTGGTTTACCGTCCGCACTTCACTTTTCTGGAAAAATAGGATACGGTTCGGCATAGCTCAAACGACGCTCGGAGGGGGAGGGCAGCTACGCTTACGTATAATGCCCTGCAAGGAGGCGCAAAAGGGACTTGAACAAATTTGGTTCTGTCCTTGTCTTTTACTATCTTTGACATAGCCTTGGATAGGAGGCACCTCGGAAAACCGGGAACAAGTTCCCGTTTTCTCTCAACTTTTCCTATCTTTGCAAAAAATCGGATGCGTGGCCCGGACAAGTTCAGACAGATTTGGCTTACCGTTCGCCTTCCACTATTTTTGCAGAAAGATAAATTGGCCGGACAGACGATTGCTGCCGCCGCCTGCGAAACGATCGGATCGAACCCGGGAACACCCTCGCCGTACCTCTTTTGCTACCGCTTGTCATGCAGATCAACAAGGCACAATTCGTATGCAGCTCCGAGCGTCTTTCGCAACTGCCGAAAGACTCGCTCCCGGAGTTCGCCTTCATCGGCCGCAGCAACGTCGGCAAGTCGTCGCTGGTCAATATGCTCACAGGTCGCAGCGGCCTGGCCAAAGTTTCCGGCACCCCGGGCAAGACGCGGCTTATCAACCATTTCCGCATCAACGACAGTTGGTATCTGGTCGATCTGCCCGGTTACGGTTACGCCCGCACATCGAAAACCCAACGCGACGAGTTCGCCAAAATCATCACCGACTACGTACTCCGATGCGAACGGATGCACTTCCTGTTCGTGCTGGTCGATTCCCGACTGGAGCCCCAGAAGATCGACCTGCGCTTTATCGAAATGCTCGGCCGGGAGGGCATCCCTTTCGGCATCGTCTTTACCAAAACCGACAAACTGTCGGCCGCACAGCTCGCACGCAGCGTCGAACGCTACAAACAAGTGCTCGGTGAACAGTGGGAGGGGTTGCCTCCGATGTTCCGCTCCTCGAGCGAAAAACGGACGGGCCGCGAAGAGATCCTGGACTTCATCGGCAAATGTTTAACAGAATGTTAAAAAAAGATTTTAGAAATACCCGATAATTCGGTCTTTACATCCTATCTTTGCACCATTCAAAAACACAATCACATACTATGGCTATCCACAAAATCAAATTCTTCGCAGGCAGGGGCTCGCGGTACCTCGCGGAGAAAATCGTCGCAAGCTACGGCACCACGCTCGGAAACTCGGAGGTGCAACAGTTCAGCGACGGAGAGTTCCAGCCCTGCTTCAACGAGTCGATCCGCGGCTGCACCGTGTTCATCATCCAATCGACCTTCCCGCCGCTGGACAACCTGATGGAACTCCTTATGATGATCGATGCCGCACGCCGCGCATCGGCCTACAAGGTGATCGCCGTGATGCCCTACTTCGGCTGGGCGCGTCAGGACCGCAAAGACCGTCCCCGCGTACCGATCGGCGCGAAACTGGTAGCCAACATGCTCGTCGCGGCAGGCGTGGACCGCATTATGACCATGGACCTGCATGCGGACCAGATCCAGGGCTTCTTCGACGTACCGGTGGATGCACTCTATGCCAGCGGCATCTTCGTACCGTACATCAAAAGCCTGAACATCGAGGACCTCTCGATCGCGGCACCCGACATGGGCGGTGCCAAACGGGCCAACACCTATGCCAAGCACCTGAGCGCCCCGATCATCATCTCGCACAAGGAGCGTGCGAAAGCCAATGTCGTGGGTAAAATGACGGCCATCGGCGACGTGAAGGGTCGCAACGTAATCATCGTGGACGATATGATCGATACGGCCGGCACGATCTGCATGGCAGCCGATATGCTAATGGAAAAAGGTGCCAAGAGCGTCCGGGCAGCCATCACCCACCCGATCCTTTCGGGGCAGGCTTACGAAAAAATCAATGCCAGTGCCTTGCAGGAGGTGATCGTCACGGACACCATACCGCTCAACCCGGAAAAGGACCTGAGCAAATTCAAGGTGATGACCGTAGCGGACATCTTCGCCAACGTCATCGAGCGCGTACACAACTACAAGGAGATTTCGTCGATTTTCTTCAAGTAGGAGGAGTTTACAATACGACAAAGGGGATGCTTTTTCGAGCATCCCCTTTGTCGTATTTAATGTTTCGCTATCCGGTGCACCTCACAAAAGCGACAACAGTCCGACCGCCAACGCCGCAAAAATACAGGAACAAACGCGTATGATGCGATTATTGCAGAAAGACACCTTCCACAAGAAATAAAACCCAGCGCAACATAAAAGATATAACCCCAGTAAAACCAAAGAAACAATCCCGCAATACACCACGTAAACCAGCCCGTTTCCGCCTGCCCCATCGCATATCATACCAACAAAAAATACGATTATGTCGAGCAGTAGCAACCCGGTCAGTACAAGGGTTGTTATTTCTGCAATTCTGTTTTTTTCATTTTGCTCCGTCATTTCAGCGGCGAATCCGGTTCCCGGACCATAACCATATAGAACATACGGTCGAGGAAGCCGGGGGCGAATTTCTTGATAAAGTGTGTGGCACGCCCCTCAGCCTCCATCAGGCAAAGGCGTTTGCGCTTTTCGATTCCCCGAATAACGATACGGGCGACCTGTTCGGGCGTCATCATCTTCGCCTCGTCGCGCGGTGTCTCGCCCTGGCTCGAACCGTCGGCCGTGAGCGCCGAAAAGCGGACATTCGAAGCCGTGAACCCCGGGCAGGCGACCATCACGTGCAACCCCTTCTTCAGGTTTTCGATCCGCACGGTTTCCAGAAATCCCGTCATCGCATATTTCGAAGCCGAATAGCCCGTACGCCCCGGCAGGCCGTGCAAACCGGCCACCGACGAGATGCCGACCAGCGACCCGTGCGAAGCCTGCAAGTACGGTAACGCGTATTTGGTACAATAGACCGTGCCCCAGAAATTAACGTCCATCAGACGGTGCAGCACCTCCAGATCCACGTCATCGAACAGCGCCCGCATCGAAAGGCCCGCATTGCAGATGAGCACATCCACCCCGCCGTACTCCCCGACGGCCGTGTCGATCAGATTGCGGCACTCCTCCGGCTTGGTCACATCCACCGCGCAGTAGGTCGCTTCGCCGCCTTTGGATCGGATATCTCCGACGATGAGCTGCAATTTTTGCAGGCTCCGGGCGCCGAGCACCACGTTGGCACCCTGCACCGCACATTCACGGGCCAATGCCTCGCCGATCCCCGACGAAGCTCCGGTGACCACGACGGTCTTTCCTTTCAAACCTTTCATCCTATCAATCGTTTACATTTATTTCCAATCCGTCGTAAGCCAGATATACCCCTTCGGGCAACAACGCGGAACGCTCGGCGTAAAGACCCATTTCATGCGACATATGCGTCAGATACGCCCGGCGGGGCGCCACACGGCGAATCAGCGCCAATGCTTCGTCCAGTGAAAAATGCGAATCATGGGGCTGGGGCCGGAGCGCATTGACCACCAGCACTTCGACACCGTACAGCTTCCGCTCTTCGGCCGGGGCAATGGTCTTGAAATCCGTAAGGTAGGCCAGTTCGCCGAACCGGAACCCCGTCACCTCGAATCGGGGCGAATGGTGTCCCGACACGGGAATCACCTCCTTATCCTTGACGCAAAAAGGAACGGCAGGATCTATTTCGCGCAGCTCGATTTCGGGCACCCCTCGATACTTGTCCACACTGAAGGCATAGTCGAAGTCCTTGCGGACGCATTTGAGCGTCTGCCGTGTTCCGAATACGTCGATCCGATAGATCGTGGGATAATCGACGAAATTGAAGGCCCGCACGTCGTCCAATCCTCCGATATGGTCTTTGTGTTCGTGCGTCAGCAGAATCGCGTCGATATGCCGGACCCCGGTCCGGAGCATCTGGTAACGGAAATCGGGCCCGGCGTCGATCACCAGCCGTATGTCGTCCCACTCGAGCATGGCCGAAGTCCGCAGACGGTTATCGCGGGGATCTTTCGAGGTGCAGACGGCACACCGGCAGCCGATCACCGGCACTCCCTGAGAAGTTCCCGAGCCAAGAATTATAAGTTTCATACCCATCGCAAAAAAACGTCGGAGTTTCTGTTTTTCCCGGCGACGGGAACAAAAATACAAAAAAAAACACCGCAGAAAAGAGAAATCGCCGCTTTTTCTCGCACACTCCAGATACGGGGAGCAGCGCGTTTTACCGTACGCTCGAATAGGCTGGAGCGACTGTCGGTATCATTCGAAGGGCGGCGAAAACGATCCACGATACCCCGGGTAACTCCGGCGGTGCACACCCGAACAATTCGGTATCTGTCGGAAAAATTCTAAAACCATACCGCCACAATCCTATACCTCTCTTCCTACAGATCCGATAATCTCCCGGAACCGGCCGCCCTCTCGCCCCTCCCGAAAACGCTACCGCAAGACAACCGGAACACGCCCTGCGAAACAGTTTCCTCCACCGCAAACAGAAGGCGGGCCGGCAACTGCTAACGATCGCCGCCGTTCCCGGCGCACATACGACATTCATCACATTCCGCTCGGAGGCGTCCAGAAAATCCGATGTACGTTTTGCGATTCGATTTGTATAATTTGAGAACGAAACATCCTTCAATCCGGATAATTTTGTATAATTATTTTTCAGATTCGGGTCAAACCGGAAAAACCATTCCCGGACACCCGGATTTTTTACCCCGAAAAACAAGGAATTTCAAGCCCCGTATATCCCACCCGACTCTACCGTCCATAAATTTCACCGACCTCCATCCATCGAAAAAATGCAGGACGGAAGAGTCGCACGGGGGCGATTTCCCGGCGAAAGCCGAAATAATAGCGCAAAAAGACATTTTTAGTACTTATTTACTATCTTAGTATTCAGAATGTTGGAAAACCTCACATATTTCCTTAACGGAGCTTCCCTGTCATTTTTCGCTATGGGCGCCTTCCACATGGCGATTTATGCCCGACAGAGCAAATCCCGGCCCCATTATCTCTTCACGATCTGCCTGATATGGATGGCATTGATCGAACTCAAAGAGTTTTTCCTGAGCCACGATGCCGCCTACAACTACGAAATTCTCGGCCCGGGCTTCACCTTTCCGGACCTGTTTACCCTGGCTCTGCTGTCGCTCTTCTTTTTCGAACTGGTGATGCCCGGCCGCATCACGGCACGATACAGCCTCAAACTGCTGAGCCCCTTCGTTCTGCTCGGCGGCGCCTACTGGCTCGGAACGGCTTTCGAACCCCGCACGGTATATGCTTCCCTGCCGGAGTTGCTAAAGGACCTGCCGTCCTTCCTGCCGACGGTAATTCTGCTCTACACCCTATACACCGTCGGTTACTGCCTCTTCGCCCTGACTCGCATCGTCCTCTACTCCATCCGTTACTCCCGGGAGATCGCCCAGGCCTACTCGTTCACGGAGCGCATCCACCTGCAATGGCTGCGGTGGATGTCGGCACTGCTGGCCTTCTACCTGCTTTCATACATCATCATCATTCTATTTTTCAGCAATATCTGGTTCACCATTCTCATCTATATCCTGACACTTACCGTCTGGGGTATCCTCTACGGCTGCATCCTGCAATACCGCATCCCGGACATTATCCGGGATTACTGGCAACCGCTCCCGGAAGAAGAACCCATCGAAGAAAATCCGGAAATAAACCTCGCCGAAGGAAAAGGACGCGCCGCATCGCTGCGGGAACAGTTGCAGGAAGCCATCGTACAGCGCAAACTATACCTCAACCCCGGACTTACGATCATCGACTTGGCCTGCGAATGCGGCACTAACCGCACGCAACTCTCCCTGCTGCTCAACAAGGAATTGGGCTTGTCGTTCCGCGACTACATCAACCACTGCCGCATTCAATATGCCGCCTTGCCGCTGCTCGAAGACGAGGAGGCCGGCCATAAAATCGAAGAAGTGGCCCTATTATCCGGATTCGGGAGCACGGCGACTTTCTACCGCGCCTTCGCCAAAGAAAAAGGCATGGCCCCGCAACAATGGCAGGAGTCCATTAGAAAATCCCGGACAAGGGGGGGGGAAGACAACGGTTTACGGGAAATAACCGGACTTCAGGAAGAGTGTCCGTAAGGCATCGTTCGCAACATTGAACAAGCGTACCGAAGTCGCAAATCAATTTGCCGCTCCGATTCATTTACAATGGACGGCTCAAGGATACGGTCCTATTTCCTTTTAGGACAAAAGCCTGCTCTCCGCTCTCCGAGCGTCGAACCCGTAATCCGGAAACACCCGTCAGGGATGCCATCCGATCTTCTTCAACGATAGCCGGCATCGAAGAGCCAGCCCCGGATAAAGTTCATCGCCGAATAAACCGCCCCATGAGCCGGATCCTGCGCCGCACGCCCCGAATGCCCGAACACCCGTCAAGAAGCCGCCGGCCAGTTATCTCTTACGGTCGCCAGAAGTAAAAAGCCCCGGACAAGGTCGCAATTCCTATGTGCCGGGGTAACGAATCCGCAATCCGGAAAGCACCCGGCCCCCGGACAAAAGCCTACGCTCCATACACCCCAGCGGTGAATTCTGCGGCCGGCACGGGCTCGGACGCAAAAGAAGAGCACCGCTTCGATCCCGCCGGAAACGGACACGCCTCGCCGTAAAACATCGGCAGTCATATACCGCCAATATACCTTATTCGACGGTCGTTTATTCACGACCCGTGACCGTGTTGTAATACTTGTCGCCCTAAATCCCTTCGCTCGGAGGAAACTTGGGCTACGACACACCCCAAAGGGACACCGAAGTATATAATCACAAAAATACGGTACTTCCCGGCAGTCAAATGAAAGCGGCGCCCCCTTTTCGGAAGCGCCGCCGTATCAATCGAAATACAGGTCTTATTCGGTAACCCGCTCGAGCCATTTCACCATACCGAGCATAACGCCCATCGAGATGATGCAGACCGAGAAGAATACAGTCCAAGCCACCCAAATAGGATAAGCATTGTAGATGAGCGGACCAATCCAGAGCAGCAGATTGCCTACGGCCGTTGCACAGAGCCACAGACCTTGGCAAAGGCCCTGGAGATGCTTGGGAGCAACTTTAGAAACGAACGACAGACCGAGAGGAGAAATGAACAGCTCTGCCACAGTCAGGAAGAAGTAGAGTACGAAGAGAACCCACGGTCCTGTCTTGAGAGCGGCCGCCTCGGCAGCCGGGAGATCCTTGAACGCCTCGGCCGAAGGATAACCATTGATGATCGAGAATACGGTCATGAAAAGGAATGCCAATCCGGCCAAACCCATACCGATAGCGATCTTGCGAGGTGTGGAAATCGCTTTTCCACGGCGTGCAAGAGCGGCAAATACCCACATCACAACAGGAGTGAGGATGATGACATAGAACGGGTTGAGAGCCTGCCATATTTCCGGCTGTACGGAGTCGGTCTTTACGAAATCGCGGGCAAAGAGCGAGAGTGAAGTTCCGTTCTGATGGAATGAAAACCAAAAGAAGATAGCAATACCGAGCACAGCGAAGAGGGCTGCCATACGCTGCTTGATTTCCGTAGCCATTGCAGCTTTTTCCTCTGCAGAATATGTAACGGTTTCCTCTTTTGCTTTCTTTGCGGGAGAAGGAAGCTGCCTTTTGGTGAAAAGGAATATCGAGAGAGAAATAAGCATTGCGGCAACGGAGGCGATAAACGAATAGTGGATGCCGGTGTTGAAGACATTAAGATAATTCGAACAGAATGCCGATACGGAGCCGGCATCACCTGCAACCACAGAGCCACCCACCTTTGTAATCAGCTCCTGAAGATTGGCAAGGTTTACTTCCGCACCCGCCAAAAATCCGTGGCAAAGAGCCGGAAGCTCGGCATTATACATCAAACCGTTCTCACTGAGCCACCAGCTGCGGAGCAAAGGAGCTACGAAGGGAGCCACAACGCCACCAAGATTGATAAAGACATAGAAAATCTGGAAACCGGCATCACGCTGCGAAGCATAGCGAGGATTGTCGTACAACTGTCCGACAATGGCCTGAAGGTTGCCCTTGAAAAGGCCGTTGCCGAATGCGATGAGGAACAGCGCACCGCAAGTAAGCGTAAGAAGCCATGTCTGATTCTCAGGAGTCGCGAAAATGGGGAATGCCAATACGACATAACCGATAGTCATGACAATAAGACCGGAAATGATGGTTCCTTTGTAGTTCTGCGTTCTGTCGGCAATGATACCGCCTACGAGGCTAAGCACATAGATACCGGCGTAGAAGAAAGAATAGACTAAAGCACTGGTCTCTTCAGACAGGCCGAATTTGGAACATAGAAACAGCACAAGCACCGCGTTCATGATATAATATCCGAAACGCTCGCCCATGTTGCTCAATGCTGCCGGGATCAATCCTTTGGGTTGATTTTTAAACATACGCGATTGAATTAGAATTTTTTCTGTTTTTTGTTTCGCGGACAAAGATAGAATTATTTTTCGTATTTTTGTTATAATAATGAACCGGTTTATGGGAAATCCGACGAAAAAGCTCCCGATGATCGAGCGGGACGGCTGGCTGCTTCCGGTCGAGAAAGAGCTGACCGCCCGGCACGAGAGCTACCTGCGGGCACTTCGGGAAATAGAAAAATCGGCCGGATCGATCGTCGATTACGCCAACGGCTATCGCTATTTCGGATGGCAGCGGGACGAGGCGCTCGAAGGCTGGTGGTTCCGCGAATGGCTTCCCGGGGCGCAGGACGTTTATCTGCTGGGCGACTTCAACGGTTGGCAGCGCACTTCGCTGCGGCTCGACAGAAACCCGGAAGGGGTGTGGAGTATTTTCCTGCCCGATGCGATGTATGCCGAACGGCTCACGCACGGCTCGCTCTACAAAATCCACGTACATGGCGACAACGGCTGGCACGACCGCATCCCCGCCTATGCGACCCGCGTGGTACAGGACGAGAAAACCAAGGATTTCACCGCCCAGTTCTGGAATCCGTCCCCGTTCGACTGGCAGGGTGACCGGCCCATTGCGGCCCGCAGCGAGGAATTATTCATCTACGAAGCCCACGTAGGTATGGCTCAGGAGCGCGAAGGCGTGGGCAGCTATGCGGAATTCACCGAAAAGATCCTGCCCCGGATCCGGGAGGAGGGCTACGATACGGTGCAGTTGATGGGCATCGCCGAACATCCCTATTACGGATCGTTCGGCTACCACGTGTCGAACTTCTTCGCCCCTTCGTCGCGCTTCGGCACGCCCGAAGCGCTCAAGACGCTCGTGCGCACGGCTCACGAACTGGGACTTGCGGTGGTGATGGATCTGGTGCACGCCCACTACGTGAAGAACCTCAACGAGGGGATCAACGAGCTCGACGGTACGGATCATCTATACTCCCTACCGGGTACGGCGGGCGAACAGCCCTACTGGGACTCAAAAACTTTCGATTACGGCAAGGAACAGGTGCGGCACTTCCTGCTTTCGAACGTCAAATACTGGCTCGACGAGTTTCATTTCGACGGCTATCGGTTCGACGGGGTGACCTCGATGATTTATCATCATCACGGACACACCGATTTCAGCCGAAGGGAACAATATTTCGACGCAGGGGTAAACGAGCATGCCCTCACCTACCTTACGCTGGCCAATACGCTGGTACACGACTTCCGTCCCCGGGCCGTTACGATCGCCGAGGAGGTGAGCGGCATGCCGGGCATCGCGGTTCCGACCGCAGACGGAGGCGTCGGCTTCGACTACCGCCTGGGCATGGCCATTCCGGATTTCTGGATCCGACAGCTCAAGGAGGTACCCGACGAAAAGTGGGACATACACGCCATTTGGCACGTTCTGACCGACCGTCTGCCCGGCATCAAGACGGTCGCCTATGCCGAATCGCACGACCAGGCGCTGGTGGGCGACCAGACCCTCGCGTTCCGGCTGATGGGAAAGGAGATGTACGAACACATGGACCGCGCCTCGCAAAGTCCGGTCATCGATCGAGGCATGGCACTGCACAAGATGATCCGGCTCGTCACGATCTCGGCGGGCGGGGACGCCTACCTCAACTTCATGGGCAACGAATTCGGACATCCCGAATGGATCGACTTTCCGCGCGAGGGCAACGGCTGGAGCTACGCCTACGCCCGGCGACAATGGTCGCTCGCGGACAACGGACTGCTGCGCTACGCCCAGCTCGGGGAGTTCGACCGGGCGATGATCGCCCTGGTGAAAAAATACGGCATACTCCGCGACGGTTACCCTTACAATTTACAGATGGACGCCCAGAATCAGACGATGGCCTTTTCGCACGGCGACCTGCTGTTCGTATTCAACTGGCATCCGTCGGCCTCGATACCCAATTACGAAGTACGGGTGCGGGTTCCGGGCTGCTACCGCCCGATCCTATCGACCGACGAGCGGCGTTTCGGCGGCACGGAACGGGCCGACATGCGGGGGCAGCATTTCTCCTACCCCGTGCAGGGGGACGAGCTGCCCCGCATCCGCATCTACAACACCTCGCGCACGGCGACGGTCTTCCTTCGCGAAGAGTGATCCGGACACACTCCCTGCGCCGTGCACGGGGCCAAAAATACCGGATAATGCCCGGAAAACAGAAAAAATCGCAAAAAGACAGACAATACACCGCTGCCGAGCGGGATTTCGGACAACAAATTCAATACAATGACGAAAAAATACAGACATCTCCTGTTCGACCTCGACGGCACGCTCACAGACCCGATGGAGGGCATCACCCGTTCGGTACAATACGCCCTGCGGCATTTCGGTATCGAAGTGAGCGACCTGCGCGAACTCTGCCCCTTCATCGGACCGCCGTTCGCGGAGTCCTTCCGGGCATTTTACGGCTTCGACGACCGCCAGATCAGCGAAGCCGTAGCCGTATCACGGGAGTATTTCACCGAAAAAGGCATCTTCGAGAACCGGCTCTACGACGGAATGGACGAGCTGCTCGACACGCTCGCAAGTAGCGGATATACGCTCTGCGTCGCCACGTCGAAGCCCCGGGTATTCGCCGAGCGAATCCTCGACCACTTCGGCATCGCCCGCTATTTCTCTTTCGTCGGCGGCACCGGACTGGACGGCTCGCTGCCGACGAAGGCCGATGTGATCGCTCACGTGCTGGCCGGGAGCGACGTCACCGATCGCGGAACGGTCTTAATGATCGGCGACCGCAAATACGACATTCTCGGCGCGAAAACCGTCGGCATCGACTCCGCCGGAGTTCTCTACGGCTACGGCGACCGGGCGGAACTGGAAGCGGCCGGAGCCGATTACATCCTCCCCGCGATTCCCGACCTGAAAGAGTTGCTGCTCGGATAACCGAACGAAACGCCGGAAAACAGAGGGATTATCCGACAAGTCCGATTTTAACGTTTTCACCCCCGTCGGAATAAACTCCGGCAGGGGTGATTTTCAATTTCGGGAAGTTATCGAACAGCCCTTTCATTCAGTTGCGGGCAACCTTGAAAGCCTACTTTTTCGCTGCGGCCGTACGGCGGGCAATGTCCTCGGCCGTATGCTGCACCTGGAAGCAAAGGTTCGACAGATCGACGCCCTCGATCCGGCGGCCCTCGACGACGATCTCGCCGTTCACCACGACGGTATCCACGTCGGCAGCCTTGCCGCAGTAGATCAGGTTCGCCACCATATTATATACCGGCATAAGGTGCGGCTTCACCGCATCGATCAGAATGAAATCCGCCAGCGCACCCTCCTTAATAACGCCCAACTCGCCGGCATGACCGATCGCACGGGCCGCATTGACGGTCGCCATTTTCAGAATTTCATAGGCAGGCAGCACGCAGGGATCCATCGTCGCTACTTTCTGCAAGAACGATGCGGTACGCATCTCGTCCCACATATCCAGGTCGTTGTTCGAACAGGTACCGTCCGTGCCAATCGTGCAAAGCACCCCTTCGCTATGCATCCGGGCGATCGGGGCGATACCGCTCGAAATTTTCATGTTGCTCTGGGGGTTGTGCGACACGGCCACTCCGCGCTCCCGCAGGATGCGGATATCCCCGTCATCGACGTGAACGCAATGCGCACCGATCGTCCGGTCGTCGAGAATACCGAGGGTATCGAGATGCCGGACAGAAGTAGTACCGTAACGCTCCCGCACGATACGCACCTCGTCTTCGGTTTCGGAAATATGGGTCATGAACCAGAGTCCGTGGCGGCGTGCCAACTCCTTGCCCCGCTGCAACGACTCCGGCGAACAGGTATAGGGCGAATGGGGCGCCACGGCCAACCGGATGCGGTCGCAGTCGCCCGTGGTGGCGATCATCCGCTCCACATCGTCGGCAAAAGCCTCCCAACTCGTATCCAAGTAGCTCGCTCCGAGCATGGCCCGGATGCCGAGCCGCCGCACGGCCTCGGCGATACGGTTTTCGTGCCAGTACATATCGACGAACGTCGTGACGCCGCCCAGCAACATTTCGACAATACCCATTTCGGCTCCCAGTACGATTTCGTCCGGGGTTTGCTGTGCCTCGAAAGGCCAGATATATTCGTGCAGCCACTTCATCAGGGCGATGTCGTCGGCATAGCCCCGCTGGAGGGTCATCGCCACGTGGCAGTGGGTATTGATCAGTCCCGGCATGAGCACCTTGCCCGTGCCGTCGATCTCCCGCACCCCGGGATGCTCCCGCCGGAACGCTTCGATCCGCCGGGGATCGTCGCTGACCAGCGCCAGACGGCGATCCGCCACGCCGACCGCCCCCGTGAAAGTCCGGGGCTCCTTCTCTGCCGTCATGGGCAGAATCGTACAGTTCGTAAATAACAGTTCCATAAGCAATACAGGTTCGACGCAATCGGAATTACAAACCGGGCGGTTATCGTCAAAACGGCATACGTCGAACTATTTTACGGTGTTCACGCGAACATCCGATCCCATTTTGACATCTTCTCGAAACCGCCCCTATCAAAGCGCCCCTTCTATCGATCGCTTCCGGGACGTACCCCTTTCCGGCACCGGATCATTCGGTATCCAGAGAGTTCCCGCAAACGGTAATCAGCTCCCGCCCCGAAACCGAATTGGAATAGATCTGGATCACCTTGCTGAAAGTGCCCGGTTCGTTCTTATGCGGTTCATAGACCACACGGATCACAGCAGTTTCGCCCGGTGCGAGAGGGCGCTTGGAGTGGCTCACCTTCAGGCACGAGCAGGTAGTCTGCGCCCTTACTATTACTAACGGAGCAGAGCCGTCGTTCGTATATTCAAACTCCCAAACCAGATCGCCGCCCCAACGGGGTACGCTCCCGAAATTATGGAACGAACTCTCGAATTTCAGGTGCGCTCCCTCGTATTGCTGGGCGCCGGCCCCGAGCCATGCAAGGCACGAAGCCATTATCAATAATACCGTACGCATCATTCGCATCGTTTTTTTCGCAGCCATCCCCGGCTGCAGATAATCTCACCGATTTTCGAGCTGCGGTGCAATCATCGCACCGCAACCCGAACCCGCATCGGATTTGTCTAATTCAACGTAAAGACATACGTAATCGTTCCTGTCTGCATCAAACTCTCGCTGGATGAAAACCGAGCTTTGCGGGCCGCTTCGACCGCCGCATCGACCAGCCGCTTGCTGTTGGTCGTCGATCCCTGCGCCCGATAGGAGGCGTATGTCACCCGACCGGAAGCATCGACAGTCACATCGACGACGACCTTGCCGGACTCATTGCCCGGATAGGAAGGCTTGGGCAGCTTTCCCACCACCGAGCGCCCCGAAAGGTCGTAGGCAATGCCCGAATCGCTCTGGCCCGTGCCATCGTGACTGCCTTCCGGCGCCCCCGAAAGGTCCCCGGCGTTACCCTCGCCCGCAGCAGGCCCCTCCGACGTGGAAGTGCTCCCCGCCGTGCGGCCCGGGAAGAGCGCCCGACGGTTTACCGTGCGGGGTTGTTCGGCAGGCTGCTTTGCGCGTCGCTGCGCGCTGCGGAGTTTGTCCCGGAGTCTCCCGCTCGCGGGGTTTCTTCTCCGGCTGCGGTGTCTGCACGGCGATCTCCTCCCGCTCGCTGGTCACGTATTCGACCTGCTTTGCCGCGACGCTTCGGCCGCCGCCTGCTGCGGCGGTGCCTGCACATCGGTAGCCGACAGGTCCCGGTCGCCCAGACCGGTTTCGGTCGTCCCGAAATCGATCAGCAACCCTTCGCCGGGAAGCAGCTCGTCCCGCCCCATATCGAACGACACGAACAGGAAAGCCGCCGCGATCGACAGCGCATAAAGCAAAGCTGCGAGGCTCGCCCAACGACGCGCGTTCGATTTATCGTTATTCGGATCGTAATAATACATCGGTCAATTCTCACAAGGAAAACACCGCAGGGCGGCATTCCCCGGGTTTCACTCTATTCGGGCGAAGTAGCCGCGATGAGCGTAAAATTGTTGGCCTTGGCCATGCGCATCATGGCCACCACTTCGTCGAAAGCCACCGACTTGTCGCAATGCAGCGAAACGGTAGGGTTCTCCTGACCCGCCAAGCGGGACTTGAGGGCTTTCTCCACGCCCTCGCGCGAGCCGACGTTTTCCGTCTCGACATAATACCTGTATCCATGTCCCGTATCCTGGATCGAAATCGTCGTCATTGCCTTGTCCTTCAACTGATTCGAACTTTTCGGCAGAATCAGCTTGATGGCATTGGGGTTGATGAGCGTCGTAGCGATCAGCATGAACAGCAGCAACAGGAAGATCAGGTCGGTCATCGAAGCCGACGAAAACGACTTATCGACCTTGGATCCGCGTTTGATTGCCATAACAGATTACTTTTGAACGGGTTGATTCAGAATATCCATAAAGGCGATCGAGTTGGCCTCCATCCGGAAAACGAGCTTCTCGATGCGAGCCACCAGGTAGTTATAACCGAAGTAAGCCGGAATACCGACCAGCAGACCGCCGACCGTTGTGATCATCGCCACGTACATACCGCCCGAAAGGAGCGACATATCGACCGTACCGCCCGCAGCGGCCATATCCATAAAAGTCTGCACCATGCCGACCACCGTACCGAGAAAACCGATCATCGGGGCGCCGCCGGCGATGGTCGCCAGGATCGGCAGGTTGGTTTCGAGCTTCGACACTTCGAGGTTCGCCACGTTCTCGATGGCCGACTGCACGTCGCTCATCGGACGACCGATCCGGCCGATACCCTTTTCGATCATACGGGCGATCGGCGTATTGGTCTTGCGGCAAAGATCGACCGCAGCAGCGACCTTGCCGTCCAAAATATAATCACGGATGCGGTTCATGAAATTCATATCGAACTCCGACGCCTTACGGATCGCCATGAAGCGCTCCACGAAGATAAAGATCGTGAGTCCTCCCAGAATCAACAAAACCCACATCAGCCATCCGCCGCTCATAAACAACTGCCAAAGTCCCATGCGGGTCTGCTCCGCGACAACGACCGCATCTGCGGTCTGCAACAAACTAATCATAATCTTTTTGAGTGAATTAAATTTATTTTATTCGAGTTTTACTTTTTCCGTATCAATCCCGCTCCATGTCGTATTCAGGCTCCGGCGGATCTTCCGGCAGAAGCAATTCCTGCCGTTGGGCCTCTTCCGCCGCACGCCGGGCCTGCTCCTCGCGGCGGGCCTGACGCTTTTTCTGACGTTTCTTGTTGGTGAAGCGGTCCCGAATACGCTGTTTCAGATCCTTGAAATTATTGAAATCCTCCTTATAGGAGATCCCGATACCGGTTTCCTGCAGGCCCTGGTTCTCGTCGAAACGATCGATGGTCTGCGTGAACGCCTTCAGACGCAGGTTGCCCGACTTGTCGATCAGCCACGTCACATGCGCTTCGCCCATGAAGTTGGAAACATTGTTGCTTACGGCCTGTTTGTTGTCGATGATGTAATTGCCCTCGACCTCGACCAGCAGACGGTTGTTGATCAAATTGGTGGAGAAGCCGAAATCCACCTCGTCACCGGTCATTTCGGAGCCAGCCCGGTAGTTCAGGATGATCCGGTAATCATCTGTCGAAAACCAGTTGGTAAGCTGGTTGGTAAGCATCTCCAGACCCGTTGCCACACCGGAAGAAGCACCGATATTGGCACTGCCGGAATTGCTGAAAGTACCCAGTGCGACCAGCGAAATGAACTGCTGCGCTTGGGCTTCCTGCGTATTGAGCACGCTGGCCACCGCAGCCTGCGTTTCTATATCTGTAACGGGCACGACCACGCTGAAATCCAACTGCGGGTTGCTCAAACGACCGCCGATATGGATCTTACAATCGACCGGCACCGAACGGTCCGAAATCCGGGAACCGCTCTGGTCGTCGTCCGAAGAGGCGGTTACAGTGTTCAACAGAGGCTGCAACGACGTTTTGAGCTTATAGACGGCATTGATGTCGAGCCGCGCATCGACAGGCTCGCCCGTCCACTGAATCATCGAACCGCTCTCGATGATGAATTTCTTAGAAATGATATTCTGCAATGAGAAAAGAAAACTGCCTTCGATGAGCGTATAGTCGCCGTACATATTGAAGATACCGTTACCCGGATTGATATGCAGGTTGAGCATACCGTTGCCACGACCTTTCAGGGCACTGCCGACCGTCGGGTCGATCACCAGTTGGAAAGCGGTATTGTCCTGCACATTGAGAGCCATCGTAATATCCATCGTGCTGCCTGCGGCTTCCTTTTTACGCCCCTGCTGCTGGAAGAGCAGCTTCTTGCGCACCAGATAGTCGGTCGTATCGATCTGTTCAGGGGTGACGAACGTAACGAAATCGGCCGTTTTCGCATTCGACTGTCCCGACAGAGGCATATAAAATTCGGAATCGCCTTCGGTGGTAGCCACGATGTCCATTTTCACACCGCCCTTGCTGCCCGCGATCGTCGCCGAACCCGAAGCGAAAATCCGGCCGTAGAACAGGTCGTTATCCTTCGAAGTGGTATTGAGCACCATCAACTCTTTCGGCAGCACTTTCACCGAATAGGAGATATTGGACAAATGTTCCAGATTGAGGTCGATCGAGAAAAGGCCCTCGTTCTTCTCCGGATCGTACAGCGGCACGCCTTCGGCAATCAAATGATTGTTTTTAACCTCGATCACGGTCCGGGGCATCGTGTAGGTCACCTGCGTAAAATCCACCGTCGTGGTGAAATCGCGCACGGCGATCTGCCCGGAAAGGTTCGCCTCCTTACCGCTGCCGCGCAGGGCGATATCGACATCGGCATTGCCGCCGGTCCGCTCGACCACCCCCTTCAGCAGGGGATCGAGCGCCGAAAGTTCGACTGCGTCGAGGGTAGCCCGGGCGTAATAACGCTTTTGCGAAGGGGCGTAAAAACCACGAACGAGAGTATCGAGATTTTCCCGCTGCTGCACCAGAATACCCGCGCGGTTCTGTATGAAATCCCATCGGGACCGCAGCCAGATCGACGGAACGGCGAGATCGTTGATCGAAATGCTGTCCACAACGATATCGGCCTGCACCTCGCCGGCCCCGAGCACCGCTTTCATCGTCGCCGAACCGTTGGTACGACCGTCCACACGGTAGCCCATCGACGAGGTGAACTGCGAGAAGGGCGCCAACTCGAAATTATGCAGCGTCAATTGCACCGAATCCTGCAAACGACGCGATACGACGCCGTCGAGCAGCAGTTGCTGCCCGGCATTGACCATTCGAAAACGGTCGATTCGTATCCGGGAAGTATCTGCCGTAATACCGTCCGTATAGATATTCCAAGTCTTCTCTCCCCGGCTGATGTACGACGGCGTCAGCCGCAGATCGATCTGCCGGCCCGCAGGACCTCGTCCCCGGGCAAATTCCGAACGGAATCCGATCCGTCCGGAAACATCGCCGATAGTATCCGCGAAATCGGTAATCAGCTCCAGCTTGTTATCCTTGGCCCCTCCGCTCATTCCGACACGGCTCATGTGAAAACTGTTCAGATGAAGGTCCTCGGTCGAAGCCGCGAAAACGAGCGAGTCGCCCCGGTTATGGGCATCCAGATTCAGACGTGTCACCAGCATCCGGCCCCGCTCGATGTAATCCGAGGCCGCTTCGAACGAAAGTTTGTCGTTCGCCGGGTTGATCCGCAACAGCAACCGCGATCCGTCCGCGATCTGTAACCCGGGAGAAACGGCATTGACCAGCGGATTGATCTTCCGGACATTGACCGTAAGTTGGGAATATCCGTCAGCCAACTCTACCGTATCGGGATGCTGCGCCTGCCAGCCGGGACCGCCGTCAAGCGTCGGGACATAATCTCGGAAACGCTGTTGCAGGTAGGCGAACACCTCCTTGTAGGAGGTTTTCCCCTCGTAGTCGGCATCGACAAAATCGGAACGCAGACGAATAAACTTGTCCGACAAGCTGTTCCGACCCACGATCACAACGCTGTCGGCCGCAAGCTCGCGGTCGTTATAACGATAGGATACATCACGGACGAAGATTATTCCGTTCAGGTCGTCGAGCGTACGGCCGACGGCACGCGCAGCAATCCGGGCGGCAAGCACCGACACCGAATCGCGGCGATTCACCCCCAGAGCCGCCAGGTTCGCCTCCTCAAGGTCCAGCGCAAAATCGTAGCGGGGCCTCTGCTCATCGTTCAGGTCGAGCAGCCCTCTAAAATCGAACCGCAGATTCCTGTCCCGGGCTTCGATCAATCCGTTGAACTCCCGGTTCACCAGGTGCCCCTTCATACGGAGCGAATCGTAATCATATCCGTTGATCCCCAATCGCAGGATCTCGCCCGACACTTCGGCGTCGGAGTGTTCCGAGCTGAGTTCGCCGTTTACATGCACATTCAGAGAGAGGGGACCGAGCAGATCGTTTTCCAGCAACTCGCCCAGTTGCAGACTGGACGTTTTCACATCGCCCAGCACACCGCGACAGCCGTCGCGCAGCGAGCTCACCTGCAACAGGCAGGTCGCACCGCCGATCTCGGTCGCCAGCGCAGCATCCGCAGCAAAGGCCGTGAGCGTTCCGTCGAATTTGCCGGTAAGACCGATTTTGCCCGCATTTTTTGCAATACGCAGCACCTCGTCGGGCAAATTCTTGCCTGTGAGGGCAGCCGCCAGCCGATCGACATCCGCCGCCGAAGTCGTCAGTTCGGAAATGTCGGCCTTAAAATGCCCCTTTCCGACATCGGGCAGTCCCTGCGCCGCAAAATCGACCGACAGTTTCGTGTCGGCTCCCGTGCGGACCGAGCGCAGCGATCCCGACATATCGGCCACAGGGCCGCTCACATCAGCGTTCACGTCGGTCAGCGTCAGGTGCCAATCCTTCATTTTGGGCGAGAAATAGGCGATGTCGTCGGACGACAGCGTCGTATTGACGACCTGCGCCGTGATGTCCACCTCCTCGACGAAATTTTTGTAAAGGGCCCAGTCCAATCCGATCAATGAAAGCGAAGGCAACTCGATATTCGACTTCGCCGTCCGAATGTGTCCCTCCCGGATATCGATACAGCCGTTGGCGATGCAAAGACAGCCCGCCAGGTCTTCGACGACAAATCCGCTGCGCTCGCGCATCGCCAAACGCCCGATGTCGGTATGGATCACCGGACCGTCGATGGTGAAATTCTTCAGTTCGGCCCGGATGTCGATCAGGTGCATATCGGCGAAATCCACCCCGTACGACGGATTGCGGTGCTCCAGCCGTTCCATGCAGAAATCCAGCCCATCCGTTTCCAGACGCTCGATCTCCAGCCTGAATTTTCCCTCCGCCCGGGCCTTGTCCTTTTTGGAAAGTTTATCGACCACCTGCTTGATGTTCATCTCCCCGTCGGGAGTTTCGCGCAGGCAAAAACGGGCGTCCGACAATTCGGCCCGGCTGAAAACGAGCCCTCCCCCGAACAGGCCGAGGCTCTTGATCCGGGCATCCAGACGGCCGGCATAAAGCAACGTATCCCGTTGGAAATCCTCGACATAGAATCCGTCGAGCGAAACGCGGTAAAACAAGCCTATATCCACCCGGTCGATACTGATGCGGGTACCGAGCTTGCGGGAGATTATTTCCGTCGCCTCCCGAGCGACGAAATTCTGAGCGGCAGGAATCTCGAACAACAGGGCGACCAACAGAGGCAGAAAGATCAGCGCCAGCACGATCGCCGACACCATCTTGGCCAGTATGTTCACTATCCTGCGCATTATCCGATAAAACCGTTTTTAATAAATTGCAAATTTAAGCAAATTTCGGGATTTAACATCCGGCAGACCGGATATTTATCGTTAAAAGTCACCGTTCGAAGAACTTGCCGCCACAACCGGCAAAAATCCGCGTCCGATACGACACGGAACCGCAAACCTGCTGCCAATCATGTTCCGACGCTTTTCCGAAACCCGAACAAAGACCCGGCATCGGCCACCGCCCGATAATAAATACGGACATCGGCGAATCATTTCGGATTTTATTCCGTATCTTTGTTTTCATTTAGATACTCCGCCTCGGCAAAACACAATAAATTTGCTTTTGCGCTCGGCTTATTCGTATCTTTGACATAGTCTTGGATAGGATGCGCCTCGAAAAAATGGGAACTCGTTCCCATTTTCTCTCGGCTTTCACTATCTTTGTAAAGTTTTTTTTTGCCACACAAAAACCACATGGACATCACCATTTTAGGCATAGAATCTTCCTGCGACGACACTTCGGCCGCAGTCATCCGCGACCGGACGCTCCTCTCGAACGTAATCGCCTCGCAGGCCGTGCACCAAAAATACGGCGGCGTGATCCCGGAACTAGCATCCCGGGCCCACCAGCAAAATATCGTCCCGGTAGTCGATACGGCCCTGAAAGAGGCCGGCGTGACGATCGACAAGATCGACGCGATCGCTTTCACGCGCGGCCCCGGTCTGCTGGGATCGCTTCTGGTGGGCGTATCGTTCGCCAAAGGACTCTCGATCTCCCACGACATTCCGCTGGTGGAGGTCAATCATCTGCAGGGGCACATCCTCTCCCACTTTCTGGACCTGCCCGACCGACAGCTTCCGCACCCCGACTTTCCGTTCCTCTGCCTGCTGGTCAGCGGAGGACATACCCAGATCGTAAAAGTGGACGGTCCGCTCGACATGCAGATCGTCGGCACGACGATCGACGACGCGGCGGGCGAAGCGTTCGACAAGTGCGCCAAAGTCATGGGGCTGCCCTATCCGGGCGGGCCGGTGATCGACAAACTGGCCAAGGAGGGCGATCCGCACGCGTTCCGCTTCGCCAAACCCCGCATCGAAGGTTTCGACTACTCGTTCTCGGGACTCAAAACCTCGTTCCTCTATACGTTGCGGGACGAAATGGCCGAAGATCCGAATTTCATCGAGAAAAACAAAGCCGACCTCTGCGCCTCGCTGCAGACGACCATCGTGGAAATTCTGCTCGACAAGCTCGTAAAAGCCTCCAAGGAGTACGGGATCCGCGACATCGCCATCGCAGGCGGCGTATCGGCCAATTCAGGGCTCCGCAACGGCATCACGGAGGAGGGAAGGAAACGGGGATGGCGCACCTTCCTGCCCGAATTCAAGTTCACGACCGACAACGCGGCGATGATCGCCCTGGCAGGATACTACCGCTACATGAACAGCAATATCGCAACCCTGGACATCGCACCCGTGGCACGGCTCGAGGAGCTCGAACTGACCATCGCACCGACAGCGGAACAATAACAGAAATACAAACTGTCCCGACCCTACATACAATATTTTTACGGACACCCGGGATCCAAAACTTACAAAAAGCTCCACTCTCCCCGCACAGAGCCGCCTTTCGGGAAAACCTGAAACCGATCGAAACATCCGCTCAAGGAGAACCTTACGAAAAAGCCGAATCGACAAACGATACGACACGATCGGCGGGCACGACGTACGGAGAGAAAGGAAAAATATAAATTCAAAGCAACTTTAACTATGAAAACATTGAAAATCGGCGATCTGCTGGCCCGTCTTCCCATCATTCAGGGCGGTATGGGCGTAGGCATCTCCCTCTCGGGACTCGCATCGGCCGTAGCCAATCAAGGCGGTGTGGGAGTGATCTCCTCGGCCGGACTGGGCGTCATCTACCGGGAACACTCCAAAGACTACAATACGGCAAGCATCTGGGGCCTGCGCGAAGAGCTGCGCAAAGCCCGTGAAAAGACCAAAGGCATCATCGGCGTCAATGTCATGGTGGCCATGTCCAACTTCGCAGACATGGTCAGAACGGCCATCGCAGAGAAGGCCGACATCATCTTCTCGGGGGCCGGTATGCCCCTCAACCTGCCGTCGTTCCTGACCAAAGGCAGCAAGACGAAGTTGGCTCCGATCGTTTCGTCGGCCCGAGCTGCCAAACTCATCTGCGAGAAATGGCTCGCCAACTACAAATACGTTCCCGACGCGATCGTGGTCGAGGGACCCAAGGCCGGCGGACACCTGGGCTACAAGCCGGAACAGATCACCGACGAACACTTCTCGCTGGAGCGGCTGCTGCCCGAAATCGTTTCGGAAGTTCGTCGTTTCGGCACGGCGCACGACACGCACATCCCGGTCATCGCAGCAGGCGGCATCTACACGGGCGAAGACATTTATCGCATCATGGAGCTGGGCGCCGACGGTGTCCAGATGGGCACGCGCTTCGTCACCACGGAGGAGTGCGACGCCTCGACGGAGTTCAAGCGGAGTTACATCGAAGCCTCTCAACAGGACATAGAGATCATCCAAAGTCCGGTGGGTATGCCGGGCCGGGCCATCCACAACTCTTTCCTGGAGCGGGTGAAACAAGGGTTGAAACAGCCCAAGAGCTGTCCGTTCAACTGCATCAAGACCTGCGACGTAACCCACAGCCCCTACTGCATCATCATGGCTCTCTACAACGCCTTCAAAGGCAACCTGTCGGCAGGATACGCTTTCGCCGGCGTCAATGCCTGGCGAGCCGAAAAGATCGAGAGCGTGAAAGAGCTGATGACGAACCTTATCGACGAATTCGACCGTTTCAGCCTGAAAAAACAGTTGGCGAAACTGAAAAAATAACGTTCGATAAAAGTACAAAATCCGTATGACACCTTCCGGTATTGCATGCCGAAAGGTGCTCATTTTCCCCTATCTCAATTTTTAGAACCTGCTCGAATTTTATGTAGAGATTATTTGAAAGCTGTTTTCGAGTAGATTCTTTTGGGGAGGTTGCGTAAATAGCGAACTATTTTCAGCACCTGCTGAAAGAAGATGCAGAAAAGAGGTTCAAAAAAGCCGAAACATTTTCTCTCGGCCAATGTCTAACTCATTTATAAAATTCAAAACAGACTCTTAAACGGAAATCGTCCGCCCCGGCTTTTTATACGGCGCAGACACACGAATCGATCTGCTCCCAATCCAATCTAAAAAGACGTAACACAATGAAAATATGAATAATAGTCTTTTATTTCCGCAATGAACAGAATACATGCGGTATAAAAAACGAAGCCGTTTGTTTTATCCTCCCCTCATTTTCACTACCTTTGCGCCACCATTTTTCAACCTTAAAATTAACCTTAAAATAAAAATTCGGAGATGATCGAATTCAGACCCGCACTTCTCACATCCCTGAAGCACTACTCCCGGGAGAAATTCACCGCCGACCTCATGGCCGGCATCATCGTCGGCATCGTGGCCCTGCCGCTGGCGATCGCCTTCGGCATCGCATCGGGCGTTTCACCGGAAAAAGGCATCATCACGGCCATCATCGCCGGCTTCCTCACATCGGCGCTCGGCGGCAGTCGCGTACAGATCGGCGGCCCCACAGGTGCATTCATCGTGATCGTCTATGGCATCATCCAACAGTACGGCATCGAGGGACTGACCGTCGCCACGATCATGGCGGGCGTATTCCTGATCCTGCTGGGACTCTTCCGCCTGGGGACGATCATCAAATTCATTCCCTACCCGATCGTCGTCGGTTTCACCAGCGGTATCGCCGTGACGATCTTCACCACGCAGATCAAGGATCTGTTCGGCCTCACGACCCCCGAAATGCCGGGCGACTTCGCCGGGAAGTGGATAGTCTACTTCCAGAATTTCGGGACGATCGACCTCTGGGCAACGGCCGTAGGCGTTATCAGCGTCGCCATCATCGCCCTCACGCCCCGCTTCTCGAAAAAGATACCCGGTTCGCTGATCGCTATCGTCGTTATGACGCTGGCCGTCTATCTGCTGAAACGCTACGCCGGAATCGACTCCGTCGAAACTATCGGCGACCGATTCACGATCAACTCCCAACTGCCCGACGCGGTCATCCCCGCCCTCTCATGGGAAGGGATGAAAGGACTGCTGCCCGCAGCCATCACCATCGCCGTACTGGGCGCCATCGAATCGCTGCTGTCGGCAACGGTCGCCGACGGCGTGACGGGGGACAAGCACAACTCCAACCAGGAGCTCATGGCCCAAGGCATCGCCAACGTGGTGACGCCTCTGTTCGGCGGCATTCCCGCCACCGGAGCCATCGCCCGCACGATGACCAATATCAACAACGGCGGCCGCACGCCGGTCGCAGGCGTCATCCATGCCGTCGTACTGCTGCTGATCTTCCTGTTCCTGATGCCGCTGGCGCAATATATCCCAATGGCCTGCCTGGCAGGCGTGCTGGTAGTGGTATCGTACAACATGAGCGAATGGCGCACGTTCCGGGCTCTGATGAAGAATCCCCGCTCGGATGTCGCGGTGCTGTTGGTCACCTTCCTGCTGACGGTCATCATCGACCTGACGGTGGCCATCGAAGTCGGACTGGTACTCGCCTGCCTGCTCTTCATGCGGCGCGTGATGGAAACTACCGACATCTCGGTCATCCGCAACGAAATAGACCCCGGTAAGGAGTCGGACCTCGAGTCGCACGAAGAGCACCTCATCATCCCCCGAGGCGTCGAAGTATATGAAATCGACGGTCCCTACTTCTTCGGCATCGCCAACAAATTCGAGGAACAGATGGTGCAGCTCGGCGACCACGCACAGGTGCGGATCATCCGTATGCGAAAGGTCCCCTTCATCGACTCGACGGGCATCCATAACCTCACGAACCTCTGCCGCATATCGCAACAGGAAAATACCCGCATCATCCTTTCGGGCGTCAATCCCAAAGTACACGAAGTCCTGCACAAAGCGGGATTCTACTCCCTGCTGGGCGAGGAAAACATCTGCCCGAATATCAATGCGGCGCTCCGACGGGCCAAAGAACTGGTTGTCGAACCGAAAGAGAAATAGCTTTCCCGCAAAACAAATCTACCCAGGCTCCGCAAAGCGAGTGCAAAACAAAAATACCGTATCGATTGGTATCGGCAAGGGACATGTTAAGATGCGGGGACCGGATAAATCCGGTCCCCGCATCTTTTTTACATCGGAGAACAACAATAAACAACGCCTCTTTTTTTAAGCGCACCAACAAAAACCGTTACTTGCGCGTATAATATTCGACAAGCATCTCATCATTGCCTTCATCATAAATCCATTTCATCTCCGAAACGGTTATTTCGGCCCGGCAGCTCTGTTTTTCGATCCCGTCGTCCGTCACCAACACTCCCGACGCTTCATCATAAGAATAAGTCCCGTCATAATACTCTTCGGGCGGGAAATCGTAATAACGAAAAGTCCCGTCTTCCCGAAATACAGCGATCATCTTATCCTCGTCCTCCACAGCCGTAAAACTGTCGATCATTTTTCCATTCCGATAATACTCGTTCTTCTGAAACACCCATTCTCCGACGACCGATCCGGACTCGCCGTTCGGTTCGTCTTTTTCATCGGAACAGGCTGCGGTCAAACAAGCCAAAACCCACAGGCTGGCAAAAAACAGTTTTTTCATTGTCAATCGCTATTTAATTTGGTCATATACTTTTCCACCTCGAACGGCACTAATCCCCTGTCGTATCGAGCACAAAGCAAAATAAATACTTCACTGATATTCTTTTTACCAGTTTACCGGGCCTTATACCTCGTTAATATTCTGAAAATCCACGAGCAATTTCTTCAATAAAATATCATCAACCAATAACTACTTGTCAATAAAATCCTTCCAAACATCCGCCAGATCGAATTTCATTTTCATCGGAATTTTCCGCCCGTCAGGGTCTTCGACCGTCAAATTGAAATGAAGGATACAACTTTTGACATCGAATGCAGTAAAACCTTTGGTTACGGCATCGTCGTCATAAATCGACATGACAACCTCAAAGGACTTCGTTTCTTGCGGTTTCCACGGATTATCGAAAGAAACATTAGGAAACATACATTCGTATCTGGAAAACATCCCCTCGTCTCTTCTCAAAACGTACTCTTTATTAAAGTAAAAGGAAACCCATGCAGCCAATCGGTCGCGGATGTAAGGTTCCCCAACCCAATCTTCTCCTGCGATATATTCTTCATAAAATTCAGCGTCGATAAATGTGCTTTGCGACACATTCCGGAGGTCGGCTTTGAAAGTGAATATAACTTGATCCCAACGATCGAGTTCGAATTTACACAGGTAAGGTTCGACAACGATCGGTTGCGATTCGCGTCGTTTCAGCTCTTCCAATTCGCGCCGTTGAGTCAATTCGAGCGTATTCTTAAAGTTGGAAATCATCGTCCCAGCCAGTTTATCCGCCCCGGAACGTAACGTTTTGCGGGACTCGAGGCGCTTGCTCTCCATATAGTGCGGTTATGCTGAATGCATTTCCGAAATTTATTTCCGTCCCGGACGAAATAACAAATACGAAGGATTGAGGTTTTTCAAAGATCAATTGTCCCCATTCACTTTCGAGCAATAACCCGCCATCGGATGTTCTGTCAGGTTTACTTCTATCTTGTGCGAAAATTATTTGCTCGGCATTTGATGAATACGGAGATTCCATTACGTAATAGATGGAAACAAATCCTGTTTGATCCGCTTCGGAGATAATGATGCTTTTCATCGGATCATTTGAATCGGCAAAATCATACGTTCCTTCGATACGCAAATCCGAATTACAAGAGATGAAAGGAACGACGGTTAAATATAAAATATACCTATAGATAAAAGATTTCATAATTTTATTGCCACATAAATATAAACTACAATGGCCAATAAAATAATAGAACAGACAGTCCCCAGATACAAAATAAACGGAATTTCTACTTTGACTTTCTGTTCGACCCGAGCTATCTCCAAACCGTCTGCCGTATGTTTCGGCAACTCGTCGAATCCACCTTTAACCAGCCCGCATTTCGGACATACAGTCAATCCGTCCGGCACGGAATTTCCGCAGTTTTGACACTTCCAGCGATCTTCTATCATACAATCGAATTTCTTGCTGACAGGCGCCGATTCAACCCATTTACAAAAAAGAAAAGCGTGGAGTCGTTCGTTTATCCATCAAGAGGCATTTGGCGTGGCCCGGAAACAAATAAACAATACCCCACACCGAATAGTATATCGAGAACCGATATAGCTATACACGGTGATGAGTGTCTGTATTGCCTATCCTTGTTTCCTTAAAATCGCCAAATTTTATCGTCAAGGATTAGCGAAACACTTTCACTAAACAATATGTCGCCATCCGTCGGGGACGGCACTGCAAAGTTAGTGAATGTTTCCTAATACACAACACGCTCTGGGGTATTGCCACCGCAAAGATCGTGGAAAAGTTCTAAAATACCAATGGTACGACGCGTGCTCTTCCTTTATTACGGATGCATCCCGTCCGTTTTGCTCCGATCGGATACCTCTTCCCTGAGGGGACATTCGCCGATCGAAAAAAGCCGGGATTCCTTTCGGAACCCCGGCTCTCCATCCAAATTAACTAACCCATATATAACTATTTGACAGGTTTTTCTTCCGCCTTGACCCGGATCTTTCCGAATCCTTTGATCAGCTCCTCGGGCGAGGTCTTGGCACTGTCATAGGTCACGGTCACCTCTTTCGAGGGAACATCGACCTGAATATCCTTGATCCCCTTGCCGATTACCGGCACGTTGTTCATAATGCGGGCCGCACAGCTTTCGCAATCGATATCGACCGTGAACACCGTAGTAACGATCTCGCCCTTCTTCTGCGGCGTCTTCGCTTCCACGGCGAACACCCCGCATCCCAATACTGCCACGAGGCAGCACAAAATCATTTTTTTCATCGTCGTATAACTAATTTAATCCGTTCTTTCAATCAATAAAAATTGATACGCAACCCCGCATAGAACTTGCGCCCCATCAGAGGCCCCCAGATCACCGACGAGTTGAAACCCGCCGAGAAAGGATCGTCCGCATTCAGAATCGGGTGCTTCTGCTTGTAATCGAGAATGTTCTCGCAGCCCACGTAAATATCGAACTTGCCGACTTTGCGGGTCACCTGCGCGAAGAACATCGGATACGTCGGCGACATCTCGGAATCGGCCAGGTCGCCCGTCTGGGTCGGCAGGCGCGAAGGACCGTTGAGCTGGGCCGTCACATCGAACACCCAGCGGTTGTAGCGGGTCGAATACTGCAAGTTGAGCAGCGCCTTGTAACGGCTCACCAGCGGACGCTCCACGAGCGCCGTACTGCCGTCCGGACGATCGATCGTCATACGGCTGTTCGTATAGCGGTACGTAGCGAAAATATCGAACCGCTCCACCGGAGTCCACGAAAAATCGACCTGATAAGTATCGGTAAAGGAGCGTTTGTCCGAGCTGTAAATATAGATGTCGTTCGGCGAATACTCCTGATCGGCAATCACCGAATTATAAAATTGCGTGCGGAAGTAGTCGAAACTCAACGTCGCGTCCTCCTCTTTCACAAGCGTGAAAATCTGCGTCAGGCTACCGCCTGCGGTGAGGGCTTTCTCCATCCGGTTGAGCGCTTTGAAATTGCCCGCACCGCCGTCTGCGACCATCCAGGTCGTATATCCTCCGTAAGCAGAGCCGGGATTGAGCGGACCGCGCACTGCGGCGGCTCCCGCCGAAAAAGCCGTCGGTCTTTCGAACGTAATATGCCGTCCCGTAGCCAGAACGCCGATGTTATCGGTGATGACGTTGGTCGAGCGGTAGCCCAGCCCGGCCGAACCGCGCAGGATCGTCGTCGGGGTGATGTTCCACTTGATATGACCGCGCGGAGTAACGTAGAACTTATCGTAATAACCGTTGTAGTCCCCGCGTATGCCCGCAACTACGGAGAGCTTGTCCTTGATCGTGTAGGTATATTCGGCATAGGCGCCTACCTCATTCTCCTGACGGTCGAGATTCCAGGCTCCGGCGGCATCCAGCCACGGCGTCGGGTTGAGCAGCGACTCGTCGAGGAATTGCAGGTGCGACTGCACGCCGACGATCAGCGAATGACGGAAGGAGAAATAGTGATTGTACATCATGTTCAGCGAAACCATGTTGTCCGTACCGTCGTAATCGTTGAGTCCGAAGTAGGCCCGTTCGCGGAAGCGGTCATAATCGGCCACGAAAGCGATGTTCGAACGAAGCTCGTCCTGCTGGTCCTCGTCATAGACACCGGGACCGACCGGCATACCGAATTTGAAGTAGGCGTTCAGTTCGCGGTTCTTGATCTGCGAGCCGTACATGGCCCCCTTGTCCCAGTCGGTATCCATCTCTTCACGCATCGAAGCCTTGTAGTGCTTCTGACCGCTCAAGCGATTTTCCGCCAGATACTTGAAGCCCCACCGCACCTGCGCACCGTTGTCGGCCGTGTAAAGCCAGCGGTTTGCAACCGCTCCCAGGCGGGTCTTCGGCAGATCCATAAATCCGTCGCCGTTGTCGTCCATGTCGCCCAGCAAATGGGTGTCCAACGATCCGTGCAACAGGAGGATCGTCGATAATTTCTTATCCTTGGTCACAGGCAGCGCCGTCGAAAGGTTCAGCTCGGGACGCAGTTCGTCGTCGAGGTAGAAGTTGATGAACAGCCGTTCGTCGTCCGTAGGTTTGCGGTGTTCGAGGTTGATCTGTCCGGTGATGGCCTCATGTCCGGCCGTCACGGACGAAATACCCTTCGACACCTGGATCGAATTGAGCCACATGCCCGGCGTATAGCTCAAGCCGTAGGGAGCGCTCAAGCCGCGCATGATCGGACGGTTTTCATCCAATATTTGGGTGTAAGTGCCGGCCAAACCGAGCATTTTGATCTGACGCGCACCCGAAATGGCGTCGCTGTAACCGACTGTCACCGAAGCGGAGTTCTCGAAACTCTCGGCCAGGTTGCAGCAAGCCATCTTGCAGAGGCCCGCGAAGGAGATCATCTCCCCTTTGAGAATGCCGTCCCGCTTCACGTAGTTACCGCCCAGCGTGCTGTTCACCACGACCTCCTCGAGTTCCACCCCCTCGTTCGACAGACGAAAATCGACCCGCTCCACGCCGCTCTCGACACGGATCGTATCGCTGGTATATCCGACGAAGCCGGCGACCAGCATATCGTATCCCTTAACCCGGTGTATGGTATAATTTCCTTCGGCATCGGCACCGGTTCCCACCGTCGTTCCGGCCCAATACACCGATGCACCGACCAGCGGCTCGTCCGTGTCGGCTCCATACACGACACCTTTGACATTCTGGGCCCGAGCCGCGCCGAATGCCGATGCAACAAAAAAGACTAATACTGCTAAATACTTGAATTTCATTTGATTTTCCGTTGATTGTGTAAACATGATGCAAAAATAATATTCCATTCTTGCAATCCGGTTGCAAATCGGGCAACCGGTCTGTCGCAGGGAAAACACAGTGCACGCCGACACTGCACTTTTTCATGCGTCGTTACACGAAAACGGGAGGGGCACGCAGTCCGGAAGAGAGAAGATGGACCGTGCTATGGGCCAGACAGGGACGTTCAGAAACCGTCGCCCAATGAACGGAATCGAACGGAAGCGCCGTCATCTCCGCTGCCAATATGGCCGGAAGATCGACGATCATGACCTTCGTATCTCGCTCCCATTGGGACGACGATACGGAAGTATATAGCTCCGATGCCTTGGAGTGATCCACCCCGCAGCAAACGGCCTTAAAACTGACCGAATGAGAATCGCATTCGGTATGGATGTCGCAACCCCGGCAGCATATATGCACCTCGCCCCTCTCCCGCTCCAAACAGTGGCACGAAAGTACGGCGTATGCCGCTGCCCCCACCGAGAAACAGTAGGCAACCAGCAACATCCACACGGACATATATCTGCGCAGCTTTACGCTCATTCTTCGACTAAATTACATGTTTTAAGCCGGGCGACCCACGCCTGGGCGTCGCGCGCGGCGGTTTCCGCATCCACGTCGTACTCGCCGAGGAGCAAATCGCGGACATCGTCGATACCGAACTCACGTCCCTGCAACCGGTTCCACAACCAGAGCGAGGTTTCGTTCAATGCAATCACTTTGGTCATATCCACTCCGTAACGGCCCTGCATTACCACGATGTGCTCGCCTGCCATTTCACGGACCTTATATTCCTCTTTGATTCTCATCGGTCGGTTTTCTTCTTCAACGTGCAAATATAGGAAAATATTTCGAGAAACCTAATATGACGCACTTTTTATCCCTTCCGGGCTCGGGTAAAAGCCAAAAACACTACCTTTGTGTATATGGAATCGACGGCACCGAACAGACGGCAACAGATCGCAGCGCTGCTCAAGCGCTACTGGGGGTTCGACACGTTCCGCCCCGTGCAGGAACAGGTCATCCTCTCGGTGCTCGCCGGACGCGATACGCTGGCCCTGATGCCGACGGGCGGCGGCAAGTCGCTCACCTATCAGATTCCGGGACTGGCTTCGGAGGGCGTATGCATCGTGGTCACCCCGCTGATCGCCCTGATGAAAGACCAGGTCGATCGGCTCCGCAAGCTGGGCATCCGTGCTCTGGCGATCCATTCGGGCCTGTCGGCCCGGCAGATCGACATCGACCTGGACAACTGCGTCTATGGCGACGTGAAATTCCTCTACGTCGCTCCCGAACGGCTCGCATCCGAGGCCTTCCGCCTGCGGGTGCAGCGAATGAACGTATCGCTTCTCGCCGTCGATGAGGCCCACTGCATCTCCCAATGGGGCTACGATTTCCGGCCCTCCTACCTGCGGATCGCCGAGCTGCGCGAGCGGATTCCCGGCGTCCCCGTGCTGGCTCTCACGGCCTCGGCCACACCGCGCGTCGCGGACGACATCATGGAAAAGCTGCACTTCACGGAACCCCATCTGCTGCGCAGCGATTTTTCGCGTCCCAACCTCTCTTATGCCGTGCGCCATACCGACGACAAAAACGAACAGCTCCTGCGGATCATCCGCAACGTCGGCGGTTCCGGCATCGTCTATGTCCGCACCCGCGAAGGAGCCGAACAGGTCGCGGCTTTCCTGCGCGACGAAGGTATTTCCGCAGAATATTATCACGGCGGACTGGGACATGCCGAGCGCTCGATGCGGCAGGATGCCTGGATTTCGGGGCGCACCCCCGTCATGGTAGCTACCAACGCCTTCGGGATGGGGATCGACAAGCCGGACGTCCGCTACGTGGTACATTATACGATGTGCGACTCACTCGAAAGCTACTATCAGGAGGCCGGACGTGCCGGACGCGACGGGCGACGCAGCTATGCCGTATTGCTGATTTCTTCCGACGATGCGGGACGCATCGCCAAACGCTTCGAAGCGGACTACCCTCCGCTCGAAAAGATCCGTTCGATCTACGAAAAAATCTGCAGCTACCTCCAGATCGCCATCGGCGACGGTGCCCAAAGTTCCTTTCTATTCAACCTGCGCGATTTCTGCACCCGGGAGCACCTCTATACGGGTCTGGTACAGAACGCCCTGAAGATCCTGAGTCAGAACGGCTACATGACCCTCCTGGACGAAGCGGCCAACCCCGCGCGCATCCTCTTCTGCGTCAGCCGCGACGATCTCTACCGCCTGCGGGTGATCCGCGACGATCTGGACCACATCATCCGTGTTCTGCTGCGTCTGTACGAAGGGGTTTTCACCGACTTCCGCCCCATCGACGAAACGGAAATAGCGACCTGGAGCGGCTATACGCCCGAAAAGGTGCACGACCTGCTGAAACGGCTCTGGCAACTGCGCGTGATCCGCTACATCCCCTCGAACCGCTCGCCGCTCCTCTACATGGACGAAGAACGGCTCCCCACCGCCGATCTCTACATCTCCCCCGAATCGTACCAGCAGCGCCGGAAACAGACCCGCGAACGATTCGAGCGGATGCTCGCCTATGCCACGGCGGAAACCGGCTGCCGCAGCTCCTTCCTGGAAGCCTATTTCGGAGTGCCGGAGCCCCGGGAGTGCGGCATCTGCGACCTCTGCCTCGCCCGCAAACGCGCCGCCCGCGCTCCGCAGGCGGAAGCCTCGAAAAAGACCGTTCTGGAGCTGCTCCGCAACGACGCTCTCGATCCCCGGGAAATCGTCGCTGCACTCCGATCCGATCCGGCACAAATCGCCGAGCTCCTGCGCAAATTGAGCGGCGAAGGCAAAATTTCCATACTCCCGGATGGAAAAGTCACGATTAATCGGTAACTTTGCGCGATTTCATGAACAAACCGATCACATTTCAAAATAGCATCAGCAACGAGGAGGCCGCTCTGCTTCCGGCCATCGAATTCCGGGGCCCGATCGTCGTCGTGGACTCGGAACCGAGGCTCAGGGAGGCCTGCCGCTACCTGGCGGCACAGCCCGTCATCGGGTTCGACACCGAAACCCGGCCTTCGTTCCGGGCGGGCGTCGTCAATCGGGTCGCACTGCTGCAACTCTCCTCGCCGGAACAGAGCTTCCTGTTCCGGCTCTGCAAGATTCCTCTCGACAAAGCCATCGTCAAAATCCTCGAAAACAAGGAGATCCTGAAAATCGGCGCCGATGTAAAGGGCGACCTGCGGGCACTGCACAACATCCGGCACTTTCAGGAAGCGGGCTTCGTGGATCTTCAGGAGCTCGCCGGAGAGTGGGGCATCGAAGAGAAAAGCCTGCGCAAACTTTCGGCGATCGTACTCGGCCAGCGGGTATCCAAAGCTCAGCGCCTGAGCAACTGGGAAGCCGCACAACTCACCGACAAGCAGCAGCTCTACGCCGCAACGGACGCCTGGGTCTGCACGCGTATCTACGACCGGCTGCTGCACACACCCAAACCAAAGAAAACGAAGAAATGATCCCGCAAATACACCTCCGACGCGGCAAGGAAGAGTCGTTGCTGCGCCGCCATCCCTGGATTTTCTCGGGCGCGATCGAATCCGTCCGTTACGACGGAAACGAAATCCCCGAAGGTGCCCTCGTCGATGTCTATACCCGTTCGGGCGACTTCATCGCCCGGGGACATTACCAGATCGGTTCGATCGCCGTGCGGGTGCTCACCTTCGAACAGGAACCGATCGACGCGGCCTGGTGGCAGCGGATGATCTCCACCGCACTCGACGTGCGCCGCACGCTCGGGCTCACGGATGCCCCCGACACCACCTGCTACCGTCTGGTTCACGGCGAGGGGGACTCCCTGCCGGGACTCGTCGTCGATATTTACGACACGACCGCCGTGATTCAATGTCACTCGGTGGGCATGTACCACGCCCGCCTGACAATCGCCGATGCGATCCGAACGGTTTACGGCGACCGGATCACCGCCATCTACGACAAAAGTTCCCAAACCGTACCGTTCAAGGCCGGCCTGAATCCCGTGGACGGGTACCTTTACGGCAAAACGGGAGGAATGCCCCGCACCGTGCTCGAAAACGGCGAAAAATTCCTGGTCAACTGGGAAGAGGGCCAGAAGACGGGCTTCTTTATCGACCAGCGCTTCAACCGCGAACTGGTACGCCGCTACGCCCGAGGACGCACGGTCCTCAATACCTTCTGCTACACGGGCGGATTTTCGGTATATGCTCTTGCGGGCGGAGCACGCGAAGTATGCTCGATCGACTCCTCGGAGCGGGCCGTCGCCCTGGCCGACGCCAACGTTCGGCTCAACTTCGGAGAAGAGGCTCCCCACACTTCGCTGGCCGTCGATGCCGTCGAATACCTCAAGGACATCGGCGACCGGTACGACATGATCATCCTCGACCCGCCGGCCTTCGCCAAGCACCACAAAGTGCTGGGCAATGCCATGCAGGGCTACAAGCGGCTCAATGCCCGGGCGCTGGCGCAGATCAAAAGCGGAGGGCTCCTCTTCACTTTCTCCTGTTCGCAGGCGGTCAGCAAGGAGTTGTTCCGCACCACGGTCTTCTCGGCCGCAGCCATCGCCGGACGCAAGGTCCGCATCCTGCACCAACTGACCCAGCCCGCCGACCATCCGATCAACATCTATCATCCCGAAGGCGAATACCTCAAGGGATTGGTACTTTACGTCGAATAAATCCGCTCTCGAACCGAATCCAAATAGTCGATATGGAACGCGAAACGATCGTCCGGGAATTTCTCGACAGACACAAAATCCGGTACGACATCTATCACCACCCGGCTTCCCCGACCATCGAAGAGGCCAAGGCACATTGGCGCGAGGACGGGTCGAAACATTGCAAAAACCTCTTCTTCCGCAACCACAAGGGCGACCGTCATTATTTGGTCTGTTTCGACTGCGACCGCTCGCTGGCGATTCACGATCTGGAACACCGACTGCGGCAGGGCAAACTCACCTTCGCCTCGCCGCAGCGCATGGAACGCTACCTGGGGCTCGAACCGGGTTCCGTGTCGCCGTTCGGCCTTATCAACGACGCGGAACACCACGTACATCTCTTTTTAGACCGTCATCTGCAAACGTGCGACAGTTTGAGTTTCCACCCCAACGATTGCCGAGCCACGGTGGTCATTTCCCGCCCCGAATTCGAACGCTACCTCTCCCTGGTCGGAAATACGTACGAATACCTCGACCTCTACGACTGACACGTCTGAAATCCGCAGCGCAGTGCGAATGAAGGGGCTCTCTAACAGTCCGAATTTAAGTTATCACCCCTGTCAGGATGAACTCTGACAGGGGTGATTTTCAATTTCGAAAACTTGTTAGGGAACTCTTCGCACCTTTCGATTATTTCCGTCGGGAAGCGTTCCTTTGCGCCTCCTCCTGCTGACGCAGCAACTCTTCGTAACGCAACTGGAACTTGGATTTCTTCCTGTTCTTGTTTTTCGCGGCATTGGCCTGCATCACGGCATGAATTTTCTCGTCGTCGATCATCCGGCGGATCACGAGCGTCTGTCCGATCGTGAGAATGTTGGCCAGGAAGTAGTAGTAAGTCAGACCGCTCGAATAGCTGTTGAACCACAGGAGCATCATCACCGGCATCAGATAAACCATCATAAACTTCATACCGGCCATCTGGGGCTGCGACGAAGCCGTCTGCTGGTAATTGATATACGAGAAGGCGAACAGCGCGACGGTCATCAACAGGGCGAACAGGCTCACGTGATCTCCGTAGAAGGGGATGTTGAACGGCAGCGACAACACGCTGTCGTACGACGAAAGGTCGTCGGCCCAAAGGAAATGCTGGCCTCGCAGCTCGATCGAGGCGGGGAAGAAGCGGAACATCGCAATAATGATCGGCATCTGGATCAACAGCGGGATACAACCGCCCATCGGGTTGATACCGGCCTTCTTGTAGAGCTCCATCGTCGCCTGCTGGCGCTTCATGGCATCCTCCTGGCGCGGATATTTCTTGGCCAGCTCATCGACCTCGGGCTTGATGACGCGCATCTTGGCCGTCGATATGTAACTTTTATAGGTCAGCGGCGAGATGATGACCTTCACCAGCACGGCCAGGATCAGGATAATCAGGCCGAAACTCGGGATAAATTGACGCAGGAAATCGAACACCGGAATCACGAACCAGCGGTTCACCCAGCCGAAAATACCCCAGCCGAGCGGAATCAACCGTTCCAGATGCAGTTCGTCGTCCCCCTCGGTCGTCGCCACATGCTTGAGAATGGCGTATTTGTTCGGACCGAAATAGAAAGCGAAGTTGTAATGGTCGGTTTGCGCCGTATAGGGAACCGTCAATTTCGCCGAAAAATCCTTTATGTAACCCGAGCCTTTTTCCGCCGTCGTAAACTTCATATCAGCGTAGGAGAAGTTTTCCGGGGCGATCATCACCGACGAGAAGAACTGCTGCTTGAAAGCCACCCAGTTGAGCGACGACGAAACCGTCTTCTGCTTCTCCCCGTCGCTCATCCCCAGATCGTCGGCCGACGACTCGCCGGGAGCCCGGTAATAGATGGTCGTATAGGTATTCTCGTTCTGAAACCCTTTCTCGTTCTGATAGGAACGGTTGCTCCAGTCGATGCCGACAGTCGTCTGGCTGGCCATCTGCGGTGCCATATTTTTCAGATAGACATTCAGATCGACCAGATAATCCCGCGCCGGCGACTGTATGTTATAAACGACATACTCGTACCGTAACACGGCGTCACGCGCCACCGGCAGATCCATCGTGATGCGCTGCGCACCGTCGGCATCCTTCTCCATCGACACCAGATTGAAGGTGTAATCCGCCGTATTGACCAATACGTTGTTATGGCCATTCTTCACATAGAACGTCAGGGCGAAATTGGCCGTTGCCGGGTCGAAAAGCCGCACCGGCTGATTCCGCTCGTCACGAGGTGCATACTTGGTATAATCCTTCAGCGTAACATCCTTGACCTGACCGCCGCGCGTCGAGAAATCGATCTTCAATACCTCATTCTCCACGGTGAACTCCTCGGCTTCGGCCTGCTGCGCCGCAGCCAGCAGCTCTCCGAACTGCATGATCCGACGCTGCGCCTGCAGGCTGTCCCCGGACAACCGCTCTCCCGCAGCCGCAATAGCTGCGGAATCCGCAGTCGGCAGCGGAGCGTTAAGCGCCAGGAGCGAATCCTGCTCGGCTTGGATACGCGCCTGTTCGGCGTTGTACGCCATGAGCTGTTCCTGATACTTTTTCTGTTGATGCGAATTATAGAACGTGAAACCCAGGAAGATCAGGGCCACGATGACAATTCCGGCGATTGATTTTTTATCCATGCGTAATCTAAATTCTTTGAGGATACCCCGAAGCAGGGTTGCAAACTATTTTTTCTTATCGTCTTTTCCCGCCAGCGCCGCAGCTACGAACGCGACGAAAAGCGGATGAGGCCGCTGTACGGTGCTCTTGTATTCGGGATGGTATTGCGTACCGACGAACCAGGGATGGTCGGGAATTTCGACCACTTCGACCAGCCCCGTATCGGGGTTCGCACCGACGGCTTTCATTCCGTGGCTCTCGAAATCCTTCAGGTATTCGCTGTTGAATTCGTAGCGGTGGCGATGGCGCTCCTGAATCTGGGTCGTACCGTAAGCCTGCGCAGCTTTCGATCCCGGCTCCAACGAACAGGGGTAAGCTCCCAGACGCATCGTGCCGCCTTTGGCGGTAATGCCCTTCTGTTCCTCCATCAGGTCGATGACCGGATGCTTCGTCGCCGGATCCATTTCTGTCGAGGTGGCGTCCTTGAAGCCCAGCACGTTGCGAGCGAATTCGATCACGGCACACTGCATACCCAGACAGATTCCCAGGAACGGAATACGGTGAGTCCGCGCAAAGTGCACCGCTTCGATCTTCCCCTCGATTCCCCGGTTGCCGAACCCCGGAGCCACGAGAATACCGGCCATTTTGCCGAGCTTCTCCCCAACGTTCGAAGCGTCTATCTTCTCCGAATTCACGTAATGCAACTTCACCTTGCAGTCGTTCACCGCACCGGCTTGAATAAAGGACTCGCAGATCGACTTGTAAGCATCGGGAAGTTCCGTATATTTACCCACCAGGGCGATGTCGATCGTCCGCTTGGGATTCTTCACCTTATCGACGAAAGCCTGCAACGAACTCAAGTCGGGTTCCTGCTCCGACGGAAGGTCGAGCTTGCTGAGCACCACCTCGTCCAGATGCTGACGGTGCATTACCAGCGGCACTTCGTAGATCGTCGGTACGTCGATCGACTCCATCACCGCGTTGGCATCCACGTTGCAGAAGAGCGCCACCTTGCGCCTGAGCTCCGCAGAGAGCGGATGCTCGGTGCGCAGCACCAGAATATCGGGCTGCAAACCGTTCTCGAGCAAGGTTTTGACCGAATGTTGAGTCGGCTTGGTCTTCAACTCGCCGGAAGCGGCCAGGTAAGGAATGAGCGTCAGATGAACCAGCGCCGTATTGCGGGCTCCGAGCTGGTAACGCAACTGACGCACCGATTCGATGAAGGGCAACGACTCGATGTCGCCCACCGTTCCGCCGATCTCGGTGATAATCACATCGTACTCCTTGCGCTGCGCCAACAGTTGAATGCGGCGCTTGATTTCGTCCGTGATATGAGGAATGACCTGCACGGTCTTGCCCAGGTACTCGCCCTTGCGCTCCTTGTCGATCACGCACTGATAAATCTTACCAGTGGTCACGTTGTTGGCATGGCTGGTCGTAATCGAAGTGAAACGCTCGTAATGGCCCAGGTCGAGGTCGGTTTCCGCACCGTCTTCGGTCACGTAACACTCTCCGTGCTCGTAAGGATTCAGGGTTCCGGGGTCGATATTGATATAGGGATCCAGTTTCTGAATCGTCACCGAATAGCCGCGTGCCTGCAGCAAGCGGGCGATCGACGCCGAAATAATGCCTTTACCGAGCGACGAAGCCACGCCGCCCGTCACGAAAATGTACTTGGGTTTGCTGAGTTTCATTATCTGTTTCGAATTATTTTGTTTGCACCGTCGTTTATCCGGCTCCGTTTCAACCCTTAAGCCGGAACGCCCGGTTCTCCACTTGCCTATTAAAACATCGTTCCGGAACCGCTTTCGAAGACCGCTCCGGGAAACCTTCCCGCTCCGAGGGCCGGACTCACATAAAATACACCGCTATCCCCACAGAAGTTTCCTCACCGGAAAGGGATGTGTCAAATTGAGAAATTCGGCGCATCCCCTTTCAAGTGTGCAGGAACAGGTAAAAATACCAGGGCATCGAGGTTCACGGCGAAGAGTGTGCACTGGCGTACATGATCGAGCCGTGACACCGATAATAACGAAGTAGTTTACCTGTTATAGCACACCGTCTTCGGCGGGTTATTCCTTATTCTCCTCCTGATCGATGAGCTTCACTTTTTCGATAGCGGCCTGCATCTCCTGTTTGGCCCGCTCGATTTTGGCCCGCACCTCGGCGATCATCGCCTCGGCGTTCTTCGACTTGGAGAAGAACCCGATGTTGTTCTCCAACAAGGCGATGTCCTGCTCCAACTGACGGACTTTGTTGTAAAGCCGGTCGCGCTCCGTGCGCAGACGCCGGTCGCCCGTAGCCTTGAGCGAAGAAACCTTCTCCTTGAAGCGGTCCATCGAACGATCGCGCTCCGAACTGCGCAGGGTATCGAACATCTTATCGACCACCTCCTTGTAACGTTTTTGAATCGCCTCCTTCTGCTTGATAGGCACGAACCCGATCTCGCCCCAGCGACGCTGGAAATCACGAATCATCTCGAAGCCGCCCGCCAGAATATCGGCCGCAGCCATCTCCTCCAACAGAGCCTCTTTCCGACGGAGATTCTCCCCGTACTGATCGTCCACCGCAGCGAAATGTCGGGACTTGCGCTCGAAGAAAGCGTCGCACGCCGCACGGAACCGTTTCCAGATCTGGTCGGAATAGCGGCGCGACACGGCCCCCGTCTGCTTCCACTTGGCCTGCAATGCGATCAACTCATCGGTCGTCTTCTTCCACTCCTCGCTGTCGCGCAGCGCTTCGGCCGCCTCGCACAACTCGGTCTTGAGCTGGAGGTTGTGCTCCATCTCGCCCTTCAACCCGGCATAGTAGGTACGCTTGGCCTCGAAGAATTTGTCGCAGGCATTGCGGAAACGCTCGTAGATGGCATTGTTATCTTTCTTGGGAGCGAATCCGATCGTTTTCCAGACTTTCTGTATCTCGAAGAGCTTCTCGCTCGCCTTGTTCCACTCTTTGCGCGAAGTCAGCGGCTGCTGCGCCAACTCTTCGGCCTTGACACAAAGCTCGCTCTTGAGTTCCAGATTGCGGAGCTGCTCCTGCTTGATATTCTCGAAAAACTCCTGATGCTGCTTGTTGATACGGCTCGAAGCCTCCTTGAAACGATTCCACAGCACCTCTTTATATTCATTGGCCACAGGGCCGATTTCTCGCCACTCGTCGTGCAGCTTCTGCAGTTTGTGGAACGCCTCGACGATCGACGGTTCGAGCACCAGCGCTTCGGCCTGTTCGCACAGAGCCAGCTTCTGCTCGTAATTCTTCTTCAGGTCGAGATCGCGCAACTCCTTGTTGATCTTGATGAAATTGTAGAAATTCTCCACGTGCAGGTTGTAGGTTTCCCACAGATCCTTCACATTCTGCTGGGGCACCACGCCGGTCTCTTTCCAGCGATGCTGCAACTCCCGGAACTTGTTGAAAGTCTGGTTGAGCATCTCGTCCGACGAGGCCAGCTCCTTGAGTTCCTCGATAATCTGCAACTTTATCTTGAGATTCTCCTCCTTGGCCGCTTCGAGTCCGGCGACGAACTCGTCCCGCAGACGGCGGTACTCCCGGAAAAGATCCTTGAAACGCAGCTCCGCCGGATCCGGCTCGGACACGAAATCCCCCTCCGCTCCGCCGGCTTCGACGAAAGCCCGTCGCGCAGCATCGGACTCCGCCCGACGCAATTTGTAGAACGCTATCTTGAGGGCCTCCACATCCCGGCGCAGGGACTGCACCGGCCGCTCTTCGAGCATCTTGGCGAAAATCGCCAGTAACTCCTCCTTCGACTTGCCCGCCAGGTCGCTGCCGGCCGCTTCTCCGCCTGCAGCCTCCTCCTCGGGCGAAGCCTCGCCCAGGTCGAGCCCCGCATTTTCGGCAGCCAGCGCCGCATCTTCATCGGCGAAGTCCACCCGACTCTGCGTCAGTACGCCGGTATCGTCCGCAACTGCGGCATTCGTTTCCCCGCCATCTGCAGGCACGGAATTGTTCTGCGTATCCTCAACCACAGAAGAGTTGAGATGCTCCTCGGAAACAGGAAGAGTAGAATTTTCAGTAGCCATCTTGTCTGATTTTAATCTTACGGTTTGCAAAACCATATAAACCTTGCAAATATAACCATTTTTCCGGCCCCCGCACAGGATTTGCCGATAATTTTATTATCTTCGCAAAAATTACGCACGCTCTTATGAGTCATCGCATCCTGCTCATCGACGACGAAGACGACATCCTCGAATTCATCCGTTACAACCTGACAAAGGCGGGCTATGAGGTATATACGGCCCGCAACGGAGCCGAAGGTTTGCAACAGGCCGCAGCACACCGGCCGCACCTGATCCTGCTCGATATGATGATGCCCGTGATGGACGGCATCGAAACCTGCCGGGCTCTGCGCCGCGACCCGGCGCTGAAGGAAACGATGGTCGTCTTTCTATCGGCCCTCGGCGAAGAGGAGCAACAACTCGCAGGATTCGGCGCCGGGGCGGACGACTACATCCCCAAGCCGATCAAGCCCAAACTTCTGCTGAGCCGCATCCAGGCGATTCTCAAACGGGTCGCCGCCGACAAGCCGGCTTCGCTGGTCATCGACCGGGAACGACATCTGGTAATCCGCGACGGAGAGCGTATCGAACTGCCCCGCAAGGAGTTCGCCCTGCTCGCCCTGCTCGCCTCCTCTCCCGGAAAACTCTTCTCCCGGGAAGAGATCTACTCCCGTATCTGGGGCGATACGGTGGTTGTCGGCGACCGTACGATCGACGTCCACGTCCGCAAAATCCGGCAAAAAATCGGAAACGGACATATCTCGACCGTAAAGGGGTTGGGCTACAAATACGAAAATTAACCACAGATAATCCAAAATTCATCACAAAAATTCCGAAAAACCTTACGATCCGTAATTAAATTTTGCGTAAATTTGCAAAGTCTTAAGTAAAAACGCATTTTCGACGAAATGATCCGCGAGATCGTGGCAGTAGGAATCGGAGGGGCCTTAGGCAGTATGTCGAGGTACCTAGTATCCTATGTATGGCTGGTCGAACAGTCCCTGTTGGGCTTCCCGGCGGGCACTTTCACGGTCAATGCCGCCGGATCGCTGTTAATGGGCTTTTTGCTGGAGATACTGGGCGCAGGTACTGCGTCGTGGCTGTTGAGCGTAGGATTCTGCGGCGGATTCACCACCTTTTCCACCTTCTCTTCCGACGTGGTGCGGATGCTCAAAAGCGGCGACTACACGGCGGCCGGACTTTGCGTTGCACTTAATTTCGCGGTATGCGTGTGCTGCATCCTGCTGGGCACCGCATTGGGACGGTTGCTGAAACGCTGACAACGAACAAGGAAACAACAAAATAATTTTTACAAAACAACTGAAATGGTCATTTTAGTACTCAACTGCGGCAGTTCTTCGATCAAATACCAGGTGATCGACATGGAAGCCCAGTCCAGCAAACTGCTCGCCAAAGGTCTGGTCGAGCGCATCGGCCTTCCTGAAGGCGATCTCACGCACAAACCCGTCGGCAAGAAGAAGTTCGAGCTCCACCAGCCGATTCCCGATCACACGACGGGCATCAGCCTGGTGCTTCAGGCCCTGACCGACCCCGTGCACGGCGTAATCCGGTCGCTCGACGAAGTGAAGGCCGTCGGTCATCGCGTAGCGCACGGCGGCGAATTTTTCCCGGAGAGCTGTCTGGTAACCGAACAGGTCCAGGAGAAGATCCGCTCGCTGTTCCAGATCGCCCCGCTGCACAATCCGGCCAACCTCGAAGGCATCCTCTCCATCGAAAAAGTCCTTCCCGGCGTGAAACAGGTAGCCGTATTCGACACCTCGTTCCACCAGACGCTTCCCGCAACCAACTTCATGTACGCCTTGCCCTACGAGTACTACCAGAAATACGGCATCCGCAAATACGGCTTCCACGGTACGAGCCACAAGTTCGTCGCCCGCGAAGGCGCCAAACTCGCCGGTCTGGATATCAATAACTCCAAGATCATTACCTGTCATATCGGCAACGGCGGTTCGATCACGGCCGTGCTGAACGGCAAGTCCTACGATACCTCGATGGGCTTCTCGCCGGTCGATGGTCTGGTCATGGGCACCCGCTGCGGCAACGTCGATCCGAGCGCGGTCACCTTCATCGGCGAAAAGGAGCAAATGAGCTATGCCGAAGTGAACAACATGCTCAACAAGCAATCGGGCGTCTTCGGCGTATCGGGCGTATCGAGCGACATGCGCGACATCGACAAAGCCTATGAAGAGGGTAATCCGCGTGCGATCCTCGCCCGCGACATGTACTGCCTGCGCATCAAGAAATTCGTCGGCGAATACGCGGCCGAAATGGGCGGCGTCGATCTGATCGTTTTCACGGGCGGCGTCGGAGAGAACTCGCCCGAAACCCGCAAGGAGGTCTGCGAAGGCCTCGAATTTATGGGCGTGCACTTCGACCGGAAGATCAACGAAGGTCTTCGCGGCGAAAACAAGATCATCTCCGCAGCGGATTCAAAGGTCAAGGTGGCCGTCGTTCCGACCAACGAGGAGCTGGTCATCGCCACCGACACTTACGAAATCGTCAATAAATAACCAAACAATTATATTAAAAACACACAACCCATGCAACATTTGAGTGAAATTGTCGAAGAGGCAAGAAAAAAAGGTAAGAAGCGCCTTGCAGTCGCTTACGGTCAGGACGCCCACACGCTGGCAGCCGTCTATGCAGCTTATAAGGAAGGTCTGGTAGAGCCGATTCTGTTCGGCGATCCCAAGATCATCGAGCAGGTTTGCAAGGAAGAGAATATCGATTGCAACATTTTCAAAATAATCCCCGAGAGCAACGACGTGAAGTGCGTCAATCTGGCTGTCAATGCCGTCGTTACGGGCGAGGCCGACGTACTGATGAAGGGTCTGGTTTCCACGGACAAGTACATGCGCGGCATCCTGAACAAGGACGCAGGTCTGTTCCCCCCGAAAGGCACGTTGAGCCACGTAGCGGTAGTCGAAATGCCGAACTATCCCAAGTTGCTGGTCATCTCGGACGTAGCGGTGATTCCGCAGCCCGACTTCAAACAGAAAACCATCCTGATCGGCTACCTGACGCGTATCGCCAACCTGATCGGTATCAAGACGCCGAAGATCGCCTGCATCGCACCTTCGGAGCAGCTGTTGCCGAGCGTGCTCTCCTCGACCGAAGCCGCTTTGCTCGCCAAGATGGGCGATCGCGGACAGCTGGGTAACGTCGTCATCGACGGTCCGCTGTCGCTCGACGTAGCGCTTTACAAGGAAGCCGCCGAGATCAAGAAGGTCAAGGGTTCTTCCGTCGCAGGCGATGCGGACTGCCTGCTCTTCCCCAACATCGAATCGGGCAACGTCTTCTTCAAGGCTTCCACGCACATGGGCGGCGGCGAGATCGCAGCGATGGTCATGGGAACCAAAGTTCCCTGCGTGCTGACTTCGCGCGGCGACTCCAGCCTCACCAAACTCTACTCGATCGCACTGGCTTGTCTGGCCGCTAAATAATTCAGGTATCGGATTTATGGGATTCAAGATTTTAGCAATCAACCCGGGCTCGACTTCGACGAAGATCGCCCTGTATGACGACGAGCAGCCTACGCTGGCGCTCACCCTGCGCCATTCGGCCGAGGAGATCGCACGTTTCCCGCGCATCATCGACCAGCTCGACTGGCGCAAGGAGATGGTACTCGAAGCACTCGCAAAGAACAACTTCGACGTGAAGTCCCTCTCGGCCGTGATCGGTCGCGGCGGTCTGATCAAGCCGATCGAATCGGGCGTATATGAAGTAAACGCAGCTCTGAAGAACGACCTGGTGAACGCCCAGCGCGAACACGCCTCCAATCTCGGCGGCCTGATCGCCGAGCAGATCGCCCAGGCTGCCGGCGTGAAGGCTTACATCGCCGACCCGGTCGTGGTCGATGAGCTGGACGACATCGCCCGCCTGAGCGGTATTCCGGAATGCCCCCGCATTTCGATCTTCCACGCCCTGAACCAGAAAGCCATCGCACGCCGCCATGCCGAGAAGGTAGGCAAGCGTTACGAAGACCTGAACCTGGTCGTTGCCCACATGGGCGGCGGCATTTCGGTTTCGGCCCACTGCAAGGGACGGGTGATCGACACCAACAACGCCCTCGACGGCGACGGCCCGATCGCACCCGAACGTGCAGGCACGGTGCCTGCCGGAGCGCTCGTGAACCTCTGCTTTTCGGGCAAGTACAGCCAGCGCGACGTGCTGAAGATGCTCGCCGGCAAAGGCGGTCTGGTAGCTCACCTGAACCAGAACTCCGTGCAACAGATCTGCATCGACATCGAAAAGGGCGACCAGAAATCCAAAGCCGTGCTCGACGCGATGAGTTACAGCATCGCCAAGGAGATCGGCGCGATGGCTGCGGTTCTCAAAGGTCAGGTGGATGCCATCCTGCTTACGGGCGGCGTGGCGTACAACGAACCGGTGAACGACGTAATCCGCGAACACTGTTCGTTCCTCGCCCCGATCTTCATCTATCCGGGCGAAGACGAAATGGGTGCGTTGATGCTCAACGCCCTGAGTGTACTGCGCGGCGAAAGAACCCCGAAGGTTTACGCATAATAGCCTTCTCCGTTTCCGGTACCCGGCGATACCCGAACAAATTCGACATGGTTTCGCATTGATCGAAAACGGTTAAACCGGATATAAAAAAGCTCTTCCTTTACCGGAAGAGCTTTTTTACTAATTCCCACGCGACCCGCATCGCTTCGAGCCGGAACAACGCTCCGAACCCAGCGTAACAGACCACGCCGACCGCCACTTTCAATAGGAACGTAGGCAGAGGTGCGAAGCTGGTGAAGTGTCCGAAAGCCCAAACCACACCGAACATCGCCGCCGTCGCAGAAGCTATAGGCAGCAACGTCCGCAGAAAACGACCTGCCGTCAGCCCCGCATACCGGGTCGTCGCGCCAAAATTGAGGATCATTTCGAAAAAAGCCATCGCCGACAGGCCCCACGTCACGGCGAGCACGCTGTGCGGGATCGTCAGGATCAGGACCAGGGTCATCACTACCTTCTTGACCACTTCCAGCCGCACGATGATCCGACCGTTGCTCTTCACCTTCAGCACATTATTCGAAACCGTAGCGATCGGAGCGAACATTCCGGCCAGCGAAATAACCTGAAAATAGGGAACCATCGGCATCCACTTCTCCCCGAGCAGACTGTCCACCATTTCAGGAGCGACGACAATCAGACCGGCCATCATCGGCAGCATCACGAAAGCGACGATCATTACTACCTGCCGGTAGCTCTCGGCGAATTTACGCTCGTCGTCCGCGATCTTGGAAAGCGCGGGAAAAGTCACGCTCTGAACGGCCTGCATGGTCGATGTCACGGGCAGCTCCTTGAGTTTCTGCGCCTGGTTGAAAAAGCCCAGCACATCCGCAGCATAGAGCTTCCCGACGAAAAGCTGGGAAACATTGTTGTAAACGGAAGAAATCAGATCGGTCGCCAGCAACCGGAAGCTATACGGAGCCATCGCACGCAGACGGCCCGCGTCGAAAGCCGCCCGAGGGCGCCAGTCGCTCAACCCCCACAGCAACATGGCCCGTACACCCATCGCCACTACCCGTTGCCCCACCAGGCTCCAGATACCGCATCCGGCCCAAGCCATACCGATAGCCACCAGTCCGCTTACGAGCGACGAAGTAAAAACGACCTTCGAAAGCCGGGCGAAACGGAACTGCCGGGTGAAAATCGTATTCTGAATCACGCACAGGGCATTGAGAGGCACAAGCAGGAACAACACCGGAGCGATCCGCACCAACTCGGGCATCCCGTAAAAACGGGCGATCCAGGGCATCGCCCCCACCAACAGCAGGTACAGCAGCACCGAAACCGCGATATTGAAGACGAATACCGACTTGTAGTCCTCCTCCGACGGCACCGCCTTTCGGATCAGGGTCTGCGAGAAACCGCTGTCCACCATCACCAGTGCCAGGGACGAAAAAACCACGGGAATAGCCATAATACCCATCTGCTCGGGCGTCAGCAACCGGAGGATGACGATACTCACCCCCATTTGCAGCAACATGGAGCCTACCTTTTCGGCAATGCTCCACGCTACACCGCTTGCGACCTTGTCCCGCAATTCACCTCCCACGACCCTTCGGATTTAGCAGCCGTCGCACACGGCATCCCGCTCGCGGAACCGTTCGGCGCTCGAAATCTCGAGGTACGAAGCGCCGTATTTCGAATCGAAGCTGCCGCCCACCACAGCCAGCAGATCGGTCGGTTCGATCGCATGCTTGCGCTGGATAAAATCCAGGGCGTCGATCACGAAGTGGTAACGATCCTGATAGCGTTCGTGCGACTGCTGTTCACGCAGGATCGGCACGACGCCGTACGAAAGAGCCAGAATACGCTGCGCATGACGGGTATAACAAACCGCCAGGACCTGACACCGGCCCCGGAAAGCGGCCAGATAACGGCCCGTGCGTCCGGTCGCGGTATCGAGCACCACATAGCGAATCGGCAAGTTCGTACTGGCCCGCACCGCCGAACGCGCCAACTGCGCCGTGATCTCGTGGTTCACGGAAACCATGTTCATATCGATCATCGGCGTAAAATGCGTTTCGTCCTTCTCGATCTCGCGGGCCACGCGCGACATCGTACTCACGGCCTCCACCGGATAGTCGCCCATAGCCGTTTCGTCGCTCAACATCACGGCATCCACGCGCTCGTAAATGGCACTGGCCACGTCGCTCACCTCGGCCCGAGTCGGACGGGGCGAGCACACCATCGAATAGAGCATCTGCGTAGCGATGATCACCGGTCGTTTGGCGGCTATGCAACGCTCCACGATACGCCGCTGCGCGTTGGGAATCGCCTCGGCCGGAAGTTCGACCCCCAGATCGCCCCGGGCGACCATCACCCCGTACGAAGCCTCGACGATTTCGTCCAGGTTGTCGATCCCCTGCTGGTTCTCGATCTTGGAGATGATCTTGATCGGACTGTCGTAACGGTCGAGAATCTCCTGCACGGCATGCACGTCCCCGGCGCTCCGCACGAAGGAGTGAGCGATGAAATCGACGTCGTTCTTCACGGCCCATTCGATGAAGCGGCGGTCTTTTTCCGTCACCGACGGCAGGTCGATCTTCATCCCCGGCACATTGACGCTCTTGCGCGACCGCAGCGTGCCGCCCCGCACGAACTCGCACATCAGCTCCTCGTCGGTCTTGTCCGTCACGCGGAGTTCCAACTCCCCGTCGGCAATCAACAACCGCGCACCGACCGCGATATCGCGTACCACCGTCGCCACGTTGAAGTAGATCGTATCGCGGGTCGAAGGTTCGCCATCGGCCGTCCCGCGCACCTTCACGCGCTCCCCGGTCTGAAAGCCGATCGCACCGCCGTACTCGTCGGCCACGGCCGTCACACGGATTTCAGGTCCTTTGGTATCCAGAATGACCGGAATCGCCGGATTGACCCGGCGCACCGCCTCGACGATCTTCGCGGCCCCCTCTTCGGTCACATGCGCCGAATTGATGCGTACTACGTCCATTCCGGCCTCGAAAAGGCCGCGTACAAATTCTTCGTTGGCGCGGAAATCCGACAACGTGGCTACGATCTTGGTTTTCTTCTCTCCCCACATACAGCTTCTTGTTAAATTATATCGTTTCAAATCAAAATTACACCTGGAATCCGGAATCCGCCTCTATCCGAAGCTTTTCCGCCATTCGATCGCGCACCAATCCTTTACGCACGAGCACCCGACAGACAGAACTCGCATCGTTCCGAATATCTTCCGTCGTAATCCGAAAACGGACACTTCGACGAGCCGAAAATCCCGAAAACATCCACAGCACAGGCAGCGCTCCGACTATCCCCAGCCAGACAAACGGCACGAAGGGCACGCCTTCGTCATTCCTGCTTACAAAAATAGTGAAAAACCCGGATATACGCCGCAAGATCCTCCGATTCGCATCGAATTCACACACATTTCACACCCGTCCGAAAGTCGGGACGACCCGGGCGCCGAAAATAAATTTTCGTATCCTCCCGGCTTTGGCTATCTTTGCAGAAGACAGGATGCGGTTCGGCAATTTTCAAGAACAAGTTCTCATAATTGCTCTCGGCTTTCGCTATCTTTGTAGAAGATAAGACGCGCCTCGGCAAAATACAAATAAAATTTGCTTTTGCGCTCGGCTTATTCGTATCTTTGCTACATTCCGGACTTCGGCCGCGTCCGTTCAATTTACCCGAACGCCGCCGCTCCGCACAAACCGCCATTCGACATGACTGAATTCGGACTTATCGACACGATCCGCGACATGTTCGCCGCAATTCCCCGCAACGGATTCGACGGCATCGGGGACGACTGCACGGTCTTCCCGCTGGGCAGCGGCGAATCGCTGGTCTTCACCGCCGACCTGCTGGCCGAAAACATCCACTTCCTGCGCCGGGCGACCTCGGCGCGTGAATTGGGCCGTAAATCCCTGGCCGTCAATCTGAGCGATGTCGCGGCGATGGGCGCCCGCCCGATCGCAACCCTGCTCTCGCTGGCTATCCCGCACGACCTGCCCGAAGGATGGATCGAAGATTTCATGGAAGGCTACCGCGACCTCTCGGCCCAATACGACGTCGGCCTGGTCGGGGGCGACACCACAGCCTCGGATTCGGGACTGGTCGTCAATGTAACGGCCATCGGGCGTATCGCCGACAGCCATATCAAACGGCGCAGCGACGCACGCCCCGGCGACTTGATCGCCGTCGGCGGTTCGCTGGGAGAGTCGGGCGCCGGACTGCGCGATATCCTGGCCGGACGGTACGACACCCCGCTGGCACAGATCCACCGCAACCCCGCCCCGCAAGTCGCCGAAGGCATCTGGCTCGGCGAACGTCCGGAAGTGCACGCCATGATGGACATCTCGGACGGCATCGCCTCCGACCTGCGGCATATCCTGCACCAGTCCGGCGTAGGTGCCGAAGTCGATACCGAGTGCATCCCGACTCCCGTCGATCTCGAAACCGCCGTATCCGGCGGCGAAGACTACAAACTTCTCTTCACCGTCGCTCCGGAGAGCGCCAACACACTTCTGTCCAACTACCGGCTCCGTTTCGGCGATGAGTTCCACTTCATCGGCCGCATCACGGGCGGCAATCATCTCGAATGGCTCCGAAACGGCACCCCTCTGCCGGTCGATTGGCAGGGATTCCGCCACTATTGACCGGCGTTCCGAAAAGGTTGCAACAACCCGGCACATACCGTCCTCCGAAATATCCGAAGGTCATCCTCCATACCGCTCCTCATACCTTCTGCTTCTCCGCAGAAAGGAGCCGTTGCAAATCCGGTCCGCATCGCCCGCCGCAATATTCCCGCTGCAAGCGCTCGAAATCCCGGCGATTCACCGCAAGCTCTCTCCAAAACGAAGCCGACTTCTGCCGTACGACATCGGCACGGTCCGCCGCAAAAAATAAAGGGGCTGTGTCGAAATGAAAATTTCAGACACAACCTCTAAGGGATGTCAGAATGGATGCAAGGCATTGAGGGTAAGGGCGACAGGAATTTACTGCCGTAAAGATTTAGCCCGCATCCCGATAATGACGCAGCAGTGCGCTTTATAACACATCGCCGTATCTCCAAAAACTCTATCCACACGCATCGAAAGCCGCTTCATTCCACGATATAGACTTTCTCCCCCCGCCGCTGCATGCGATAGCGCTCGCGGGCGAATTGCTCCAGATTATCGTCGTACTTGAGCTCTTCGAGCAGCGTACTGTCCTGCTCGATCCGAGCGCGATAGATCGCCCTTTCCTGCTCCAGGATAGCGATATCTTTTCTGATCTCTATGGCGTGCAGCAGATTTCGTCCCACGATGAAAATCGTGAAAACCACGATGATACAAGTAATCACCACCCAAAACCGCTTGTCCAATTTCAACTGCATCTTCCGAATCCTTTAAGGAATATGCATGTATTTATGCGTCTGGATCGAAATATTCCACGCAGGATGCGCCTTGACGTACTCGACCAGCAGGGGCATGATCTCCTCCGACACGCTCCATTCGGGCTGCAGGAAGAGCTTGCACTCCCGTCCGACCTGTTCGGCGTTCCGCTCGGCCCATTGCAAATCGGCCTCCCGCTCGACGATGACCTTCAGCTCGTGCGCCCGCCAGAACGCCTCCGGCAGAGGCGGCTGCTGACGCTTGGGCGAAAGGCAAACCCAGTCGAAATACCCGCTGAAAGGGTGCGACCCCGAAGTTTCGAGAAATATCTTGAGTCCGTGCCCCTTGAGCGCCGAAGTCAAAGGCCCCAACGGGTAAAGCAACGGCTCTCCGCCCGTGATGACGATAGCCTGCGCCTGGCACGAAGTCGCTCGCCGCACCACCTCCGAAATATCGGTCGGAGGATAGAGTTTCGGATTCCACGTATATTTGGCATCGCACCAGCGGCAGCCTACGTCGCATCCGCCCAGGCGGATGAAATAGGCCGGTTTGCCCGTATGGAATCCTTCGCCTTGAATCGTATAGAAATCCTCCACCAGAGGCAATTTCCGCCCTCCGTCCAACAAGTCGTAATTCGTCGCTTCCTTCATCGGACTATTCGGTCACCACGTAAACATCCTTGTAATTCCGGCCCAACTGGTCGTAGTCCAGCCCGTATCCCACGATAAACTCGTTGCCGATGTGCATGGCCGGATAATCGATCGGAATCTGGCGCTGGTATGCTTTCGGTTTGAAGAAAAGCGTACACACGCGGATACTGGCGGGCTTCTTCGTCTTCAACTCCTCGACCATGTGTTCGATGCTGGCGCCCGTATCCACAATGTCCTCGACGATAATCACGTCCCGGCCTTCGATGTTGTTGCCCAGTCCTATCAGACACTTGACATCCCCCGACGAGGAGGTACCGCAGTACGAAGAGAGTTTCACGAACGATATTTCGCAGTTGAAATCGATCTTCTTCAGCAGGTCGCTCATGAACATAAACGAGCCGTTGAGCACCCCCAGAAACAGCGGATTCCGTTTCTCCCGGTAATCCTCGTTGATCTTCGCCGCTACCGCAGCCACGGCTTCTTCTATCTTTGCAGCCGGAATCATCACCTTGAATTTTTTATCATGCAATTTTATGACGTTTTCTTTCATCGGGATACGGATTTTATTGTTATTTTTACAAAAGTAAATAATTTGAGCCACAAAGTTACACAATCCGGAAGAAAAATTCTATGCTTGCAAAACTCATCCGCAGGATCAAATGTTGTTCCGTCCAGGAAATCCTGATGATCGTATATCCATCATCATGCTCTTGATCGTGATCGCCAACCGAACCTCGGCAGGGATAAAAGCCAGATCGGCGTCTTCGGGACAGATTACACAACACCAAAAACAGGCTGCCCCACCGCAGGAGTAATCGATACGATCTTTTTTCGCAAAGTTGTTCCTACTGGCGGGAACAGACAAAATTTCCGACATGACTTTCAACTTCTGCCTCAACCTTTTTTTGGCTGAAAAGCCGAGAAACGCAACATGCAAAAAATCAGGAGCAAGAAAACCTATACTCCTGATTTTTAAAGCCTTTATTTTACCCATCCCCATTCAGCAAGATGCTAAATGGAAGTAAAATATATCCTCCGAAGCACTATTCCGATTCCTTTAACTTCGAAATCGGCATAAACCGGTTGTCCAATGGTTCCGACTTATGGATTGTGCGCACTCCATTAACGACAGCCACACAGTTGTCCGGCACATCCGTAAAAATTACGGCATTGGCGCCAATGCGGACATTATTCCCAACCTTTACCCCTCCGATTATCTTCACACCGGCTCCGATATATACATTATCTCCGATGACGGGGGCTCCCGGTCTCTGACTATCCGGCAATGTATTCGATCCGATCGTCACCTGTTGAAAAATCACGCAATTTTCACCGATAACCGCCCTCTCCGAAATAAAAACTCCAAATAAATCGTGAGGAAAAGTAATTTTGGATTTAATCCGGACATCAAATCCAATGTATGCCCCATATAGCAGCAAATTAACCTGCCACAAATATCATTTCAGTTTAGACGGACGGATTTGACAAGAACGATAGAAGTCCCCCTCCGATAAAATAGCCTGATAATCAACGGGGCAAATCCCTTAAATAGAAATAATAGCTCTTTCATAAATCCCTTTTCGTACCAATAACCGTTATACCAGCCCGGAGAAACCCATGAAGGCCATTGCCAAAATACCGGCCGTAATCAGCGCCACGGGAACCCCCTGCACGGCCTTGGGGACATCCTCCAGTTCGAGCCGCTCGCGAATACCGGCGAACAGCACCAGCGCCAATGCGAAGCCGATGGCCGTCGCCACGGAATAAACGATGCTCTGCAACAGGTTGAACTCCTTGGAGATCATCAGAATCGCCACGCCCAGCACGGCACAGTTCGTCGTAATGAGCGGCAGGAAAATTCCCAGCGCCTGATAGAGCGACGGAGATACCTTCTTCAACATGATTTCCACCATCTGCACCAGAGCCGCGATCACCAGAATAAAGACGATCGTCTGCATGTATTCGATCCCCAGCGGCACCAATACGTAAGTCTGAATAGACCATGCAACCACCGAAGTAAGGGCCATAACGAAGGTCACGGCAGCTCCCATACCGAGCGAAGTTTCGACTTTCGACGACACGCCCAGGAACGGGCAGATGCCGAGGAATTGAGCCAGCACGACGTTATTGACGAAGATCGCGCCGATGATAATGGCAAAATAAGAGAGCTCCATACCTATTTCTTGAGAAATTTATTAAACAATGCCATCAGATACCCCAGTACGATAAAAGCACCCGGAGCCAGCACGAACACCAACGGCATGTAGTCCGTAATACCGAACGAATAACCGAAGATGGCCCCGCTGCCCAACACTTCGCGGACGGCCCCCACCAACGTCAGGGACAGCGTGAAGCCCAGACCAATCCCGATACCGTCGAAGATCGAAGCCACCGGTCCGTTCTTCGAGGCGAATGCCTCCGCACGTCCCAGGATGATGCAGTTCACCACGATCAGCGGAATGAATACGCCCAGACTGGCATACAACGCCGGGACATACGCCTGCATCAGCATAGAGATAATGGTCACGAACGATGCGATCACCACGATAAAAGCCGGGATGCGCACCTTGTCCGGAATCAGGTTCTTAATCAATGAGATGACCAGGTTCGACAGAATCAGCACGGCCATCGTCGCCACGCCCATACCGAAACCGTTCTCCGCCGAAGTCGTCGTACCCAGCGTGGGACACATGCCGAGTACCAGAACGAACGTCGGATTATTCTTGATAATGCCGCTCGTAAGTACTTTCAAATTATTCATTTTGACCTCCTTCCTGTGCATTGTTCACGGTCTGACTTCCTCGCTGGAGGCGGTTGGAACGGCCTTCACGCTCCAATCCCCGCTCTCGATACCGCTCTTCACCCGCAGCTCGCGTCCCAGCCTCTGCATTCGGCCGAGCAGCCGTCGCACCCGTCGCGGCTTCCGTTTCCGTTTCTTGATTGTTCGAAGCACCGGACGCACCATCCGCTCCCGCATCTCGGGTAGCCGAAGCCCCCGAAGTACCGTCCGCACTCGCATTTTGAGTATTCGAAGCACCCGAAACGGTATTCACGGCAGCTTCGACGCCTGCCTTTTCGCAATAGGCCTTATAAGCCCGACTCACGGCATCGACATAAGCCCGCGACGAAATCGTCGCCGCCGTCAGGGCATCCACGTCGCCGCCGTCCTTCTTCACGCCCAGTTTCATTTGGGCCGGATTCCGGCCGACAAAACTCTTTTCCAGCGGATTGCCCGCACCGACCATCTTGGTACCCAGCCCCGGAGTTTCCGCCTGTTCGAGCACCCGGATATTGAGGATCTGACCATCAGGGGCAAAACCGACCATCAGCCGGATCACCCCACTGAACCCGTTTTTAGTCATCGATTCTACGGCATAACCCACCACACGGCCTCCCTCGGAAGCCGTATGGACCGTCACCGGCAAGTTCTCGACGGTCAATGCCGTATCCTCCGTTTCGTCGAACTCGGGCAGCACCTGTTTGAGCGCCTCGCGGGTCGCCTTGACCCGTGCCTCGGCAATCGGCTCCTCGGTAATCATATGGACCGCTCCCACGCCTGCGGAAGCGAGCAGTGTGATCACGAACAGCACCATAACCATATTGAATAATGTACTCTTCATCCTCCGCTCCTCCTATTTTAACCCGAAACGCCGGGGTTTGACATATTTGTTGATCAGGGGCACGACCGAATTCATGATCAGGATCGCAAATGACATACCCTCGGGATAGGCGCCCCACAAACGGATCAGTACCGTAATGATGCCGATGCCGACTCCGTAAATCAGCATACCGGTATGCGTCATCGGCGAAGTCGAATAGTCGGTAGCCATGTAAACGGCACCCAGAATGGCTCCGCCTGCAAGCAGATGGAACAGCGGGAACTCCCACAACGCTTCACCGTGCATACCCTGTCCGAGGCCGACCAGAAAGACGAACACGGCCATCGTTCCCAGGACCGCCACCGGAATATGCCACGTAATGACTTTTCTCCACAGCAGATAGACGGCTCCCACCAGCAACAGCAGGGCCGAGACCTCACCCAGCGAACCGGGGATCGAACCGAAAAGGACATCCTGATAATTGACCGACGTATGCGACACCAGCTCCGCTTTGACGGCTGCCAGCGGCGTCGCTCCCGAAAAAGCGTCGGCCAACTGTCCGACCGGACGGGGAAAAGTCGTCATCTGCACCGGGTAGGCGAACAACAGGAACACACGACCCACCAACGCCGGATTGAACGGATTCTTGCCCAGCCCCCCGAAAGTCATCTTGGCAATGGCGATCGACACGAAAGCGCCGATCACGACGATCCACCAGGGCAGCGACGCCGGCAGGTTGAAAGCCAGCAGGACGCCGGTCACCACGGCCGACAGGTCGCTCACCGTACAAGGCCCCTTAAGCAGAAATTTCTGAATCAGGTATTCGAACAGCACGCAACTGGCCACCGAAATACAGGTCACCGCCAGGGCGCTCCAGCCGAACGCCACCACCGAAAACACCAGCGCGGGCGTCAGCGCCAGCAGAACGTCCCGCATGATCTTTTGCGTCGATTCCGAACCATGCACGTGCGGAGCGGGTGCTACGATCAATTTATTTGCCATACGCTATCTCTTTTTTCTTATTTCTTGGTTGCATGGGCGGCGGCGCGGGCACGGATCAACGCCCCGACCTCCTGTTTTCCCATTCGGATAAAGTCCAGCAGCGGAATATCCGCCGGACAGGTAAACTGACAGCAGCCGCACTCGATGCAGTTGGTCACCCACTCCGCCTCGAGCCGCTCCCACAGCTTGCGGCGCGAGAGTTTGGCCATCAGATAAGGCTCCAATCCCATCGGGCAAGCCGACACGCATTTGGCGCATTTGATACAGGAGCTCTCCCGACCACGCAGGGCTGCCGCACCCCCGAGCACCGTAATACCCGAACAGCCTTTGACCACCGGTGAGGCGAGGTTGCTCATCGCCCGTCCCATCATCGGCCCGCCGTTGAGCACTTTCACATCCCCGGCCGGCACGCCTCCCGCAGCCTCCAACAAGACAGCCACCGGCGTTCCGAAACGGACGAGCAGATTTTTCGGAGCCTCCACCTGGCGACCCGTAACAGTCACCACCCGCTCGATCAGAGGTTTGTTCTTCTGCACCGCATCGTACACGGCCACCGTCGTCGAAACATTGCAGACGACGGCACCCACGTCGATCGGTAATCCCGGCGGCGGCGGAACCTCCCGACCCGTAACGGCCGCTATCAACTGTTTTTCGCCCCCCTGCGGATAACGGACCCGAAGCGGAACGACCCGGATTCCGGGGTACGACGAAGCCAGCCGACTCAATCGGGTGATCGCATCCGGTTTGTTGTTCTCGATTCCGACCGAAGCGCCGCTCACGCCGAGCGCCCGCATCAGGATCGTGACGCCCACGAGCAGCTCTTCACTCCGTTCGAGCATCACCCGATGGTCGGACGTCAGGTAAGGTTCGCACTCGACACCATTAATAATCAAGTGCTCGACCTTTTTCCCGGCAGGCACCGTCAGTTTGACCTGCGTGGGGAACGCCGCACCGCCCATACCGACGATACCCGCCTCCTTGATCCTGGCAAGAATCTCCGGAGCCGAAAGCGTACATTCGCGCACGAGCTCCTTCGAAGTGTCGATCCCTTCGGCCCATTCATCCCCCTCGCGACGGATCGTAATCATCATCTGGCGGATTCCCTGCCCGTTGGGCAGCATATCCACCCCCGTCACGGTGCCCGACACGGGCGCATGGATATTGGCCGACACGAAACCGGCGGCTTCGGCGATCAACTCTCCCACCTTCACCTTGTCGCCCTTGGCCACCTTCGCAACCGCCGGCGCACCGATATGCTGCGACAAAGGAACATTCACCACATCGGGCAACGCCAGTACCTCGACGGCCTCCGCCCGACTCAACTTGTTATCCGACGGATGTACTCCGCCTCTCGGAAATGTCTTCATAGCGTTTGTTTTCGGTTTTATCGTTCGGATCAGGATTCGGTTTTTTCGGTCTTCTTCTCCTCCGAAGCCGGCTTCTCTCCCGCTGCCGACGTTTGCTTCGATGCAGGAGCGGCTTTAGGCTCCTTGGGCAGCGGCTCCATACCGACCAGACGGATGGCACCGGTGGGGCATTCGTTCACGCACTTGCGGCAGAGCTTGCATTTCCAGGAGTCGATGAAAGCCAGGTTGTTCTGGATCGTAATGGCTCCGAACGGACACACTTTCTCGCATTTTCCGCAGCCGATACAGCCGGCTTTGCAGGCTTTCATCACCACCGCCCCTTTGTCTTTCGACACGCACGAAACATAAACCGCCCGCTGCTTGGGCCACTTCTTCCGCAACTCGATAATCGACTTGGGACAAGCCTTGACACACGCGCCGCAGGCCGTACATTTGTCGAAATCGACCTCTGGAAGCCTCGTTTCGGGATTTATCGCTATGGCATCGAAGTTACAAACCGTCACACAATCCCCGTATCCCAGGCAGCCGTACGTACACCCCGTTTCTCCGCCATAGAGCGAAGCAGCCACCGCGCAGGACGTAACACCGTCGTACGCATTGATCCGGGGACGTTTCTCGCAACTGCCGCCGCAGCGGACGGTAGCCACCTGGGGCTCCTTCTCCGGAGCAGCCTTGCCCAGGTAGGCAGCGACGGTCTTCATCACTTCGGCCCCGCCCACCGGGCAGAAAAGCGAAGAGATATCGGCCCGCTTCACTAGCGCATCGGCCAAACCGCGACATCCGGCGAATCCGCAGCCGCCGCAGTTCGCACCGGGCAGCATCTTTTCGACCTCGTCGATCCGGGGATCTTCCTCGACCTTGAACTTTTGTGCCACGAAATAGAGGATCAGCGCGGCAAGGATTCCCAACACGCAAAGTGTAAGCACTGTGTAAAGTAATACCTCCATATTATTCGGATATTGTGAAATGAATCGCATTATCGATCTTCCGGCGCAGAAGCCAGAGAATCCCATAGTACAGGACGACAGATCCCAATCCTGCAAGTACCGCCGCCCCATCGCCCGCGCCGAGCAGATAGCAGACTGCCACCACGCCGATCAGGACGACGAAAGGCACGACATAAGCCAACAAAACCGCGACCGCTCCCGTACGTCGGGTTATAGCGACCGTCACCCTGTCGCCGGGACGATACGTCGCCGCAGCCGGAGTACGTATCTCCACGATTTTCTGCCCGGTCTCACCCAAACCGCAGGCTTCGCGGGCCTTGCAGCTCCCACAAGCGCCATGAGCCGTAATTTCCACACAAACCCTCTCCGCATCGACGCGCTTCACCACCCCGCTATGTTCGATACGGTCCATCGGGTCACTTTACATATTTATGGGTCAATGGCATACGGTACTCATGCCCGAACGAGGAGGACGAGAGTCGAAGCACCGGCGGATACTGAAAACGCTTCTTTTCGTTGCGCATGACCATCGCATAGATTTTCTGTACCTCGTCGCTGTCGAATCCGGCATTGATGATCTCTTCACGCGACTGCCCATCTTCGATCAGACGGTACAGGATGGCATCCACCACCTCGTAAGAGGGCAGCATGTCGCTGTCCTTCTGGTTGGGCCGAAGCTCCGAAGAAGGCTCTTTGGTCAGGATGTTTTCAGGAATGGGAGCACCGAATTTCCGGTTGATATAGCGGGCCAGGTCATACATCTCGGTCTTATACAGATCGCCCGTCACGCTGAAAGCGCCGCCGGTATCGCCGTAGAGCGTACAGATACCGAGCGCATTCTCGCTCTTGTTGGAACAGTTGAGCAGGACATAGCCGTTCTTGTTCTGCAGGGCCATAAGCATCAACGTGCGGATGCGGGACTGGATATTCTCCTCCGTCGCATCGAAATCCGTACCGCCGATCACCGGGATCAACGTATCGACGATACTGCGGTAAGCCTCCGTGATCGGCACGACATGGAACTCGATACCGAGGTTTTCGGCCAGTTGCTTGGCATCCTCGACCGATCCTTCCGACGAAAACTGTGAGGGCATCATCAATCCCCGCACGTTCTCCGCCCCCAGCGCTGCAACCGCCAGACAAGCGACCACGGCGGAGTCGATACCGCCCGAAACGCCGACACAGGCCTTTTTATACCCGTTTTTAACGAAGAAATCCCGCAGACCGCAACAAGCCGCCTCGTAAATGAAGCGGGTACGGTCGTTCACCGACACAGGGACGGACTCGACGCTGCAAGCGGGATTTTCGGTATCGAACACCTGAAAGTCCTCTTCGAAACTTTTCAGCAGCCGCACCAGCTTGCCCCGGTTGTCCATCACGCCCGACATCCCGTCGTAAACCAGCTCCGTAGCACCGCCGACCTGATTGACCATCACCACATTCTTTCCCTTGACGTAGGCGATATTCCGGATTACGTCGTACCGACGACTCAAGTCGCCCTTGCGGTAGCGGCGGGCATGGATATTGATGACGGTTTCGACCGACTTGTCGAAATCCGGGGTATGAAAAAGATCGTCGCCTACGACCAGCGCACAGCGGCAACCCCGTATCGTAACGTATTCGCAACCTTTCGAAGGGGTCAGAAATCCCAATTCGCGGCGCACGGTGATATTCTGTTTTCCCACGTAGCGGACGACTCTTCCTTGTTGAATCAACGCTGCGGCACTGATCGTCCCCTCCTTGGTGAGAATCGGAAGCCCCACGATCGCATCCACCGTATCGCATTCGGCGGCAATCCGCATCAACGCATCTTCGCACTGTTCCAAAAAAAGGATTTTTCCGCAGCAAATCGAACGAAGGAGCACCGCTGATCGCCTGCTCGGCAAAAACGACGAGGTCTGCGCCTTCGGCTTTCGCACGACGTACGGATTCGATGATCTTGTTTGTATTTCCTGCGACGTCGCCGACCGTATAATTCAATTGAGCCAGAGCTATCTTCATCTATCGGGTATTTCAAAAAGTTACATCATCGCAAAATTAATTATTATTTGGAAAAAACAACGATTTCGCGGCAAAAGTTTCATCCGAACGCAACGATCGTATCGAAAAAAAGCAATCGGGGTTTCGAAATCCTCATTCGGAAAAGAGGCCGTCCCCGTTTCGACTCAACGAATACAGCCCGACCTTCCGTGGGAAGGTCGGGCTACAAATCGTTCAACCCCAAACGCTTGCTATTGCTGCTCTTCGGGATCGGCCACCAGAATACGACCGCAGTATTCGCAAATGATGATCTTCTTGCCCTGACGGATCTCCATCTGGCGCTGGGGCGGAATGCGGTTGAAACAGCCGCCGCACGCATCGCGCCGCACCGTCACCACGGCAAGTCCGTTGCGCACGTTATGACGGATCCGCTGGTAAGCCTCCAGCAACCGCTTGTCGATCTTGGCCTGCGCTTTAGCCGCCTGAGCCGTAAATTCCGCCACCTGCGAGGCCGTTTCCGCTTCGATGCTCTGCAATTCGGTCTGCTTGGCTTCGAGGTCCTTTCGGCGCTCCGTCATCAGGGCCTCGGTCTCCTCGACCTGCGCCTTTTTGACCTTGATTCCGGCAGCATACTCTTTCAGACGCTTTTCGGCCAGCTCGATTTCCAACTCCTGATACTCGATCTCCTTACTAATCGCATCGAACTCGCGGTTGTTCCGGACGTTGTTCTGCTGCTCCTTGTAATTGCCGATGAGTATCTTGGCCTGATCCACCTCGCGCTTACGCTGCTTGGAGAGAGAGCATTGAGCTCCTCGATTTCGGCATTGATATTCTCGACACGCGCCTTCAAACCGGCCAATTCGTCGTCGAGATCCTGCACCTCGAGCGGCAGCTCACCCTTCACCTTGTTGATCGAATCGATCTGGCTGTCGATCTTCTGGAGATCGTAGAGGGCCAGGATTTTCTCCTGCATCGAATAATCAACTTCAGCTGTCTTTTTCTGTGTTGCCATATCGTGTTTTTATTGTTTAGACGGAACTATGTAACCGATCGGATTACGTGAATTTACACTCTTGCGAACCGCAAAGGTAAATAAATTTTTCGATAAAATATCAAACAAAATGTCGATTGCGCAATATTCGCTCTCGAAATGGCCGATATCGGCCACCACGAACGCCCCGTCGGGAGTCATAAAATCGTTGTATTTGAGGTCCGAAGTGACATACACATCGGCCTGCGCACGACGCGCTTCGCCGAGCAGCGAGGCTCCCGCTCCGGTACATACGGCCACCCGCCGTACCTGCTCCTTGACCAGCTCGGAATGGCGGATTACCTGCACCGGCAGGCGCTCCTGAATACGCCGCATAAAATCCCGCACCGACATAGACTGCGGCAGTTCGCCCACCACCCCGAAGCCGACCCGCCCGTCCGCAGGATCGGTCGGTTGCAGCACCCGTAACTCTTCCACGCCGAGCATCTCCGCCAACCGCCAACTCATGCCGCCCGGCGCACTGTCCAGGTTGGTATGACAGGCGTAGAGCGCTATTCCCCGACGGATCGCCCGCTCGACGCACCGCTCCACATAAGTAGCCGAATTGAACCGCTTGAGGGCATGGAAAACGATCGGATGGTGCGTGACTATCAGATCGCACCCCGTCTGCTCCGCCTCGTCCAACACCTCTTCGGTCACATCGACAGCCAGCAGCGCCTGATGCACTTCGTCCTCGGGCCGTCCCACGATAAGACCGGCATTGTCGTACGATTCCTGCAAACGGAGCGGAGCATATCGTTCGATCACTTCAGCAATATCTCTGATTTTCATAATCCTACTACATTATTTGAAAAGGCGATTATATTTTCAACGTACCATATCCGACGGTCGCTTGTTCGCGGCCTGTGCTCCCGTCCATAATGCTGCCCACCCCGAAATCCTCACCTCGAAGGGACTTGCGGCGCTACGCGCCCCAAAAGATATACCGAAGTATCGGGTTCGTTCGCATACCCGGTCGGGCCTATCGCCGTAGCGGTCCGCAACGTCACCGCCCCCTCCGAATCGGAGGCGAAGGCAAAATGTACCCGCCTGCCGTATTTCAAAACGTCCGTCTAAAACAACGACTGTTCATAGAAGGCGAACAACTCCTTGCTCTCCGCCTCCTCTTTCTCCTTCTTGCGCCGGGGCTGACGCGCCGCCGAACGTTTCGGCGCCGGCTTTTCGCTCCGGGGACCTGGTTCGATCACCTGCACAGGTCCTTTACTCTCCGCTCCATCCCCTCCGGCATCGTCCGCCAACTCCTGCGCGGCAGGCTTCTTCCGGGTACGAACCGGGAGCGCCGATACTTCGGCCGCCTCTCCAGCCCCATTTTCCGCGACAACCGCCCGGTCCTCCGCACTCTCCTTGAGTTCGGCCCGCACCTCTTCGAGCAGGGCCCGGACACGCTGAAGACGTTCGAGCAGCTCCGCATCGCGCGAAATGGTTCCTTTATTCTGTTTCAGACAACGGGCGGCTCCGTCGAGGGTCATGCCCCGCTCCTTGACCAGATGATAGATCAATTTCAGGTTTTCGACATCGGCCGGAGAAAAAAGACGGTTGCCCTTCTTGTTCTTCTGCGGGCGCAGGATATCGAATTTCGTCTCCCAAAAACGGATCAGCGAAGCATTGACGTCGAACATCTCCGACACCTCGCCCATCGAATAGAATAGTTTCTTGGCCATAACATGTACAATTACAGGTTGAATATCCGCAACGAGTTGGGATACATATTGTTTACCCGGTTCTGAATCCGCTTGGCGAAACCCAGGGCCGCTCCCCCGTGCGTCACCAGATTCATCCCCTCGGCGAAAGCCGCAGCCTCCGCCTCCTGCTTGCGCAGAAACCGCAGCGCCTCCTCTTCGGACAACTCGGCAACAGGCACCGCTCCGCGATCCAATCCGCAAAACATCGCCAGCGCATGATCGGGCTTGAGCCGCTCCTTGAAGATCTGCCCCATCGCAACGCCCGAGGCGATCACGCGCAGCGATTCGGCCAGCATTTTCACCGCCTCGTACTGCGATTCGTAATACGCATAATAGACATCCGCCACCGCCGCAAAACGCATCCGCCCGGGTTCGGCGACCCAACGGGCTAGTTCCGCACACTCCCTGCGTCCGGCGGGCGCGAAAATCGTTCGGCGGGACTTGGGCACACGGACACGGCTTCCGCCATCGGACACCTTACGGGCCACCGCCGCAAAAAATCCCTCGCCCCGGGTCCGGTGCGGATAGAAACGGAACGTCCGGAAAGGACCGACCCGACCGCAAACCACACCCCACGCCGGCGGGCAATCGAAAGCGGTCGATTCGACGATCTCTTCACCCGCTTCGGCCAGCAGTCCCTCCAGCGACCCTTCGTTTTCCAGTCGGTTGAACGTGCAGGTACTGTATATCAGCAATCCGCCGGGACGCAGCGTCTTCCACGCTTCGCGCAGAATCTCCGCCTGCCGGACGGCACATATCTTCACATTGTTCTCGCTCCACTCGTCCCGTGCCTCGGGTGTCTTGCGGAACATCCCCTCGCCGGAACAGGGGGCATCCACCGCCACGATGTCGAACCATCCTTCGAGCACCGCGATCTGTGCCGGCTCGTTCACCGTCACCGCCACGTTTCCCAGTCCCCACTTGCGGACGTTATCCGCCAGAACAGCCGCCCGCTGGCGATTGACTTCATTCGCCACTACCAGCCCGTCGCTACCTGCGAGCGACGCATAGAGCGTCGTCTTTCCCCCCGGCGCGGCGCAAAGGTCCAGAATCCGTTTTCCGGCGACCTCCTCCCCGGCCAGCACGTGAGCCAGGAACTGCGACGAAGCCTCCTGCACGTAATAAGCCCCGGCATGGAAAGCCGGATCGAGCGTAAACGAAGGCCGCTCCGTCAGGTAACGTCCTGCCGGCGACCAGGGAATCGCCTCGGCTCCGCTCCAGCGGCAGGGACGCTGCGGATGCAGGCGGACGGATGTCGGCGCCGGGCCTTCGAGCGCCTCACACAGCGCACGCCCCTCCTCCGGTCCCAGTTCGGCCATAACCCGCCGCGTGAAAGATTCCGGCAACATAGGGACTATTTTTTAGCGTTTTCGAGCTCCTCCCGCTTCCGGTCGAGACGAGCGCAGATCTTCTCCATCACCGCAGCATCCGCAACGAAATCCTCACGATCCTTATCGATCACGAGCACTTCGCCCCGGTAGATATGTTCGATCCAGTCGTCGTAACGGTAGTTGAGCCGCCGCAGGTACTGTTCGTCGATGTTCATTTCGTAGGCGCGACCCCGGCGGCGGATCTGCGAAATGAGCGTCGGCACGCTGGCCTTGAGGTAAATCAACAGGTCCGGCCGGGGCACCAGGTTGGTAATCAACCCGAAGATACTCATATAAGTATCGAAGTCCCGACCCGACATCAGCCCCATGCGATGCAGGTTGTCGGCGAAAATATAGGCATCCTCGTACACCGTCCGATCCTGAAAAATATCGACCGGACCGCTGCGCAGAATATCCATCGTCTGCTGAATGCGGCTGCCCAGAAAATACATTTGCAGATTGAACGACCAACGATTCATATCGTTGTAGAAATCCCCGATGTAGGGATTGTCGCTCTGCTCGTAATAGGCCTTGGCGCCGTAGCGCTCGGTCAGCATCTCGGTCAGCGTGGTTTTGCCGCTGCCGATATTTCCGGCTATCGCAATGTACATAAATCGGATGTTTTGACGACGTCACGCACTTCACGCCGCACTGCGGGGCCCCTTCCCGGTCCCGCCGCCCGGCAAGTCCACCGTCTGCGGCGGCACGGCAGAAAACCGCCTCCCGCCGCAATCCCCGGCCCCCGGCAAAGCGACGCGTGTCGTCGCGTTATTTATTGTTCAATCTTCAGTAACTGTTCCACAACCGTACGGTCGTTGCGCATACGGGGCAGCTTGTTCTTGCCCGTCTTCTGCAACCAGCGCAGCGTCGTTCCCGGCGGCACGGCATGGATGCGGGGCGGATCGAGCGCCGTCTGCCGCTTGGCGTCGTAATCCGAATTGACGCTGCGAAGCTCCCGGTCCAGCACTTCGGCAAAATGCTCCGGCGTATCGGGCCGCTCCGAAAACTCCAGCACCCATTCGTGCGCTCCCCGGGTATTCAGCCCCATGAAACAGGGCGCCACGGAGTACTCTTCGACCACCGCACCGGTTTGCTCGCAGGCCGCCGCGAGCGCCCGCTCGGCGTTATCCACGATCAGCTCCTCGCCGAAGACGTTGATGAACTGACGCGTGCGACCCGCGAAACGGATGCGGTAGGGATTCGTCGAGGTGAATTCCACCGTATCGCCTATCTCATAGCGCCACAATCCGTTGATCGAGGTCACGATCATCGCATAAACCTCTCCGACCCGAACGCCTTCGAGCGGCACGATCTGCTCGCCGCTGCGAAATTCGTAATAAGTCCCGTAATCGAGCATCAGCAGCATATCGTCCCGCGTCAGATCGTCAGCCAGCGCGAAAAACCCCTCCGAAGCGTTGTAAGTTTCCAGATAGGTCATCCCCTCCGACGGGATCAGCTTGGCGAACGACTTGCGGTAGGGCGTAAACGCCACGCCCCCGTGCGCAAAAAATTCCAGATCGGGCCACACTTCGAGCAGGTTGCTCTTGCCCGTATATTCCAACACCCGGCGCATCAGCACCAGGTTCCACGAAGGCACGCCGGCAAAGGCCGTGATCTTCTCTCGGGTACACTCCCGGCAGATCCCCTCTATCTTCCGGTCGAAATCCGGAATCAGAGCCGTCTCCATCTTCGGCGCCCGGAACCAACCGCTCCAGAACGGAGTCTGGCTGATCAGCACAGCCGACAGATCCCCGATGAGAGCTCCGTTCTCCCGGACATACGAACCGCCGAGCGTCAGCGTCTTGCCGTCGAAGATCTTCGTCTGCGGCTTGGCCGAAGCATACACCGCCGCCACGTCCCGCATACCGAGCGTATGGTTCCACCACACGGACTCCCGCGTGACGGGAATGAATTTGCTGCGGTCGGACGTAGTTCCCGACGAACGGGCGAAAAGCGTCACCCGCCCCGGGGCAGCGACATTCTTCTCTCCGGCCAGCATCCGCTCGATATAAGGCTTGAAACTCTCGTAGTCCTGCACTCCGACCCGTGCGGCGAACGCCTCGGGCGTAAGATGCTTGGCAACACCGTGCCGACGACCGAACTTCGTATCGGCCCCCCGCGCAATGAGCTGTCGGAACATCTCGGCCTGCACTTGGTCCGGATGTCGCCGAAAACGATCTATCGCCTTCATCCGGCGGGCGAAATAGGTACGTAACAAACTGTTCCGAATCGACATCCTGCGCTGCTCCTCCTTATCGTTAATTAAAGAAATATCCTATTTTGGAGATCGACGCCGGCATGGCGAAAACCACCACGCGGTCGTAGGCGCTCAACTCCATGTTTCCCACGGCGATGAAAACCTTGTCGCCGCGCACCACGCCGCCGATAATCGTATCCTGCGGCAGCTTCAACTCCTTGATCGGAGCCTTCGTCGCCGGGGCGTTGGGCTTGACGATGAACTCCAGCACCTCGGCCTCGCTGCCCGTCAGACACTTGATCGCCTGCACGTCGGTTGACATCGTGAAGCGGAAGATGTTCGACGCCGTAACCAGTTTCTTGTTGATGATCGTATCGATACCGATACTCTCGGCCAGATTGATATAATCGAGGTTCTCGATCTCGGCGATCACCTTCTTGACGCCCATGCGTTTGGCGAGCATCGCCGCCAGAATATTGGTTTCGCTGCGCCCCGTCACCGCGATAAAAGCGTCCATATTGGCCAGCCCCTCCTCGAGCATCGCTTCGATATGGCGGCCATCTTCATTGATAATCAACGTCTTGTCCAACAATTCGGCCAACCGATAGGCCTTCTCGGCATTGTAGTCGATCAACTTGATATTGACCTCGTCCTGCAATTCGGTCGCAATGCGTATGCCGATGCGCGAACCGCCGAGGATCATCATGTTGTTGATCTCCACGTTGGAATGCCCCGAGAACTCCATCACCTCCTTCACGGCATCCTGCCGGGCGATGACATACACCATGTCGCCCTCCATAAATATTTCATCCTGCCGGGCGATGATGGTCTGACCGCCGCGAGCGATCGCCACCGTCCGATAGCTGAGCTGCGCCGCATCGTCCTTGAAACCCGAAAGTTCGCGTCCGATGAGGGACGAGGTCGGATCAAGACGGAAAACCACGAGCGAAAGCCGTCCGCTCGAGAAATCGACGTACTCCGTCGTCGAAGTGTGCCCCAACAGATTGATCACCTCCTGAGCCGCCACCTTTTCCGGATAGAACAGGTAGTCGATACCCATGTTGATAAAAATCTCCTTGTTATTGGGCTCCAGGTATTCGTTGTTGTCGATCCGGGCGATGGATTTCTTGGCCCCGAGCTGCTTGGCCAGCACCGCTGCCACCACGTTGTCGTTCTCGACATGATTGACGGCGATGAACAGGTCGCACTTTCGCACCGAAGCCTTCCGCAACACGGCAAAGGTCGTGGAGTCGCCCTCGACCGTCAGCACGTCGGCCAGGCTGGCCACATCGGCCAGCAGCTTCGGATCGCTGTCTATGACCGTGATGTCGTGCCCGTTGCCACTGAGCATTTTCGCCAGATGGCTTCCCATTTCGCCCGCACCCGCAATAACGATTTTCATACCGGATTTACTCTGTCAGCATACGCCCGGATCATTCCGGGCAGCATTTTTGCAATTAATAACACAAATGTATAAATTTGCATCGGAACACCCAAATTTCCACTATTAAATTTCAGTTACCATGCCAACCTGGTTAATCATAATTCTTTTGGCGATTCTGGCCGTCGGACTTTTCGTCCTGGCCATGTCGCTCACCCTGATTTTCAAGGGACACCACATCGACTCCGAAATTTCCACCAACGAAAACATGCGCAAACTGGGTATCAAATGCGCCGTTCAGGAGACCCGCGAACAGATGACGGGACTCGAAGATTGCGCATCGGAGCCCGGATGCTCGGGCAACTGCGCCGCCTGCACCCCCGAAGCGGCAGCCGCAGTACACGGCTCCGCAAAAAAATAATCGGCGACAAATTCTCCGCAAACCGAAAACACGGGCAATCTGAATTCAGATTACCCGTGTTTCTATTTTCTCGGTTTCAACCCCACGATGCCGAGAGGCGGTCAGTCCGCCGCAGAACACTCCCCGACCATCATCTCCGCCTCCGACCTGCAACCCGGCATTTTACGGGCGCGACAGAAAAACCAAGAATTAACCAGATCCGTCTTGTTGTAACGCAACGGACGATAATCCGGCAGCGAAAGCGTTTCGCCCCCTACTTCGGAGAGAATCAACTCCCCCGCCGCAGTATCCCATTCATACGTGGAAGTAGTCCGAAAATAGTAATCCACCGCGCCTTCCGCCAGCAAACAAAACTTATAGGAGCTGCCCTGCTCCACGACCTCCAGATCGGGATGGCTCTTTCGCAATTCCTCGATATACTCCGCGAGTTCGGGCGACTTGTGCGACCGGGACACGGCGACCCGGGGATGTTCATGCCGCGCCGACTCTACAGGCAGGCGCCGCATACTTTCGACGATCTGCCCGTACGAGTATTCCGCGTCGGAATCGGCCGCCACCCCCTCTTTCAGGAAAGCACCGCCCCCGCGCCACGCGAGATACATCTTGCCCAAATAGGGAACATACACCACCGACGCCACGCTCCGGTTATTCTCCATCAGGGCGATATTGACCGTAAACTCGTTGTTTCCCTTGATAAACTCCACCGTTCCGTCCAGCGGGTCCACCAACCAGAACAGCTCCCAGTTGCAGCGCTCTTCGTACCGCATCTCACGCCCCTCTTCGCTCAGAATCGGAATACGGGTAGGTCCCAGATAGGTCTTGATCGTTTCGTGCGCCCGGCGGTCCGCGACGGTAATCGGAGTCTTGTCGCTCTTAATGCTGATGTCGTAATCCTCCTTGTTTTTGTAAACCTGCATAATGGCCGCACCGGCCCGCACCGCCGCATTGAAAAGGTTGGGCAAAAGGTATGATTTGAGCTCGTTGTCAAGCATAATGATATTTTTGATCGGTAAGACAGGATAAAGGTACTATATAATTCCCGGATCCGTAAAATTTCCGGCAATAAAAACCCGGCAGCCGTTACACGGCCCCGAGCGCAGCATTCCGCTTCCCGGCGGGAAAAGGTGCCGAAACAGCCCCGAGCCACAGAAACAGTCCCCAAAGCAACAGAATATCGAGCAGCAACAAAGTCATCGGCAGCCACCCGAACGACCACGCCGCAATCGCACATCCGGCCAAAAGCGCCATTCCGGTCAAAGTCAAAATCCAGACATAGCGGGACGGGCGCAACTCATAAAACAACGGTTCGTACAACGTGATCCTCTCCTTGCGGGACAATTCATACCCGTCGGCCCGGTCGAAACGACCCAACCGGCCGACATACTCCCGGGCATAAAGTCGCAGCGAAGGTCCTACGGCAGTCCGCACGAACGATATAGAGTGGATCGGATGAACCGCCAACTCCATCGCCAGACGGTCGATCGCACCCCGTTTGAGGCGCAGGTTGCGGCCGATCGGCAAAATATAATCGTACGACGCGGCTCGCACGGCCGCATCCGACGAAACGGCGGAAAACGCCTCCATCTGATCGAGCAGCGTCAGACGATTGACACCCCGCGTCTGGGAGCGGTAGAATCCCCGTACACCCAACTGAGAACAGGCTTCGAACGGATGATAATCCACCCGCATCATCCGGTAATGCCGGAGCATCTCGTGAAACAACTCCGGTTTCAGACGGGCGTCCATCACCACCAGCAATTCGTAACTGGCATACTCCACATCGAGCAGGTCGGCCACCTGGGAAACGGAATCTATGTCGTGGCAAATCGCCGAAATTCCGATAAAATCGGGCGAATCGGAAACCACGCCGAACATACGGGACAGCAAACGACGCTTGTTACGCGCCCTCAACACTTGAACTACCAGCCACCAGACACGCACCACGACGGCAACCGTCACGCAAATCGCACCTAACTCAATGAACCACATACTATCCGACGTTCAATTTATACGAATCGACCAACGACACATAATATCGCTTCTCCTCTTCAGGAATGAATACCTGCAAAGCGTTCGCGGAGTATCCCTGCCGGGCAATATAACGCAAAGCAGTACCCTGCGCTGAACGGGATTCATTCCGCCCACGAATTTTTCCACTTCGGGACGCGTAATCACACTGTGCAGCGTACAAAGAACGTACATCGCACCGACGGACTCCTCGGACCGGTTTTCGGCAACGATCCGCAGCAGGATCTCCTCCGCATCTTCGATTCCGAAACGCCAAACGACACTGAGTCCCAGCATCCGCAGATTCCGGTTCGGCGACAGGATCAACGGTTCGTAATCGACAGGCTGCACATTCTGGCGCAACATACGGAGCACCTCGGACAGTTCGAAATACGAAAGCCGATGGGAATAGGCGTCGATTTTCGAGGAAAGCGCCGACATATCGGCCATCATCTGCACGCTCAACGCACAGAAGCGGACATAACGGTTCCTGCTATGCGTATAACGTTCCACTGCCCGAACTGTTTTTTCATCGACGGGCATTCGGGAAAGCAGATGCAGGTAATAAGCCCTGCGGTAACCTCCATTGCGGCGAATACGACGCAGCAGGAAAACATCAAGCCTCTGACGCTCGACGATCCGACGCAACGGCGCCGGATCGAGCCCGTACGTAGAATCCACCAGGTCGGCAATATCCTCGGCGATAAGGCGCCTATCCCGCGAAGACATCGCCTCGGGACAGAGAGCGCACTCTTCGGTTCCGGAGAAGAGCATCCACAACACGCTGTTCAAATACTTTTCGCGGCGCTCGGCATCCCACCTGAGGCAAAAACGACCTGCAAACCGTTGCACGCACCAGCTTCCGGCCAAAACAGCTCCTGAAACCAAAACGACCCCGATGCACCACCAAAACGTCATTTCCATTTTTCCCGATCGATTAGCTCGTTGATGACTTTCCGCCGCAACCGGTGCAGGCTCACCGGCAAGGTCATGTATTGGTTCACGCCCATCCGGTATATACTCCGTACCATCTGTTCGGATTGCGGCCACGAAATCACGAAGACCCGCGTACGCCGGGTTTTATCCGCCCGCAGCGTGTCCATCACTTCCTGCCGGCACATTTCGGCAGCAGTACCCATAACGATCACCAGGTCGAAAGGCGACTCCCGGTGAAGCACAAGCATCGCACCGACCGTATCCGCGCACTCCACACACGCATCCAGGTCATTCAAGGAAAAAGCCACGGCCTTGCGCAAGACGAAGTCCTCCGACACGATTAAGATACGATACATTTGATATACATACTGTTTACACGATCAAAGATACACCGAAAAACGTGCCAAAACAAATGTCTGCAAGAAAAAATTGCCTGCCCTTGTTTATTCAATAATTATCCTTATATTTGCACGTTGAAATTTATGTATAAACACATACAATTTAATCAATGTACGTTATAGTAGAGATTGCAGGTCAGCAATTCAAAGCTGAAAAAGGTCGGAAACTCTATGTCCACCGTCTTCCCGGCGAAGAAAATTCGTCGGTGAGTTTCGACAAGGTCCTGCTCGCAGACAACGACGGTCAGGTCAAGGTAGGTGCACCTGTAGTAGAAGGCGCCTCGGTGAAATGTAAGATTCTTAAGCACCTAAAGGACGACAAAGTCCTCGTGTTCAAGAAGAAACGCAGAACAGGCTATCAGAAGCAGAACGGACACCGTCAGTTCCTGAGCCAGATTCTCGTGGAAGAAATTGTCGCATAACCTTAAATTTAGAGAAACATGGCACACAAAAAAGGTGTAGGTAGTTCAAAGAACGGCCGCGAGTCGGAAAGCAAGCGACTCGGCATCAAACTTTTCGGTGGTCAGTTCGCTAAAGCTGGCAACATCATCGTTCGCCAGAGAGGTACTGTCCACAATCCGGGCGAGAACGTAGGTATCGGCAAGGATCACACGCTCTTCGCACTGGTTGACGGCACGGTTTCCTTCTGCAAAAAACGCGAAGGTAAATCGTATGTAAGCGTTACTCCGTTGAGCGAGTAAAAGAATCGCTATACAGATAAAAAATGCTACGAGTTTCGTAGCATTTTTTATTTTCCCAAAACTATCTATCATTTTCCTCCTTTAACGGAAATTTCTTGATTCAATGTATTCGTTATATCTGTTATAAATCTTCCCCGTTAGCACGATTGTATTCGTTATCGTAATACATTATTATGTAATATTTTCCGTAAAAGTCTGATATCATAAACCACACAGGTCTTTTTGAACAAGAATAAAAATCTTCCAACTTACGTCTTAAACGGACCGCTGCAATCTCTGTTTCAATTTCTGCGGTCGGATGCTCCAATTGTTCTTCCGTATATTTAGATAACAGTTCAGGGTCTGATTTTGCCGTCCAACCTTTTTCATCAAATGCGAGTTGATGGAAAATAGCCTCATAGCGTTTGTCATGAACTAACATTTCATAAGAAATATCTTCATCTTCAGGAATCATACAATTATCTGCCAATGATGTATATTTAGGATTATCAGCGAACTGTTCACAAAGGTTATTAAATCTTATTCGAATATTCGTCTCATCAACAGTATTAACATCAGCAACCATAATACGGCTAACTTTATTTTTGGTTGTCACTACATAAATATCGACTTCTAGACCATTAAATTCTCCTCTTAGAGCACCTGTCGATTGATTATATTGAAAACCTTTTTCCTTCAGCCTGTGGATCATCTCACTCTTGCTCCCATCGACCGGGATTCCGAGAAATCGGGTAACGTCTTGTTGCGCATGTGCAGCCATTGAAAACAGAAGCGACATTGTCATTAAAAATAAATTTTTCATATCATCAAGTTTTTTCTGTCCTCCAGCTGCCACAAGAACCTTTATAAAATACAAGAAGCGTGGAGCTGCAATGCCACATCTTAAGTTAGAGGTCCTGAGAAAACCTTGTAGTACAGATAATGGATATAGCAGCCCACGCTAAAGCGTGAGAACCACTATGCCAATCCTTGTACTACGTTTGAAATTTCTCAGGTTTCTAACTTACAAGACAAGCATAACGCTTCTTTATATCTAATATGTCTTGAAGAGGGATTGCACCCAATTCGAATGTAAAAGTAATAAATATCTGCGACAACCCCTCATTCCGCAACGAATATTTTGTGTAGCGAACGAATCGGAAACTCTGCACGCCCCTCTCCGCCCGCCTTTCTCTTCTGACCGGATGGAATAATTACGCTCCTTATCCGCGTCTCGAATTGCTCCTTCAACCACTCCACCGGGTTTCCGGCTCATGACAAGCACTAATTTCCCATCGTCTGTCGGAGAGCGTGCGAACGGCAGACGACATCCTCCTACTTCGTAAAAGAGAAATAAATGTAAATTATACTTGCATTATTGTAAAATATGCTTTACATTTGTCTTGTCAATAATAATCACCTAAAAATTAGGACGACTATGAAAACAACTCTTTTACTGCCCAACGGTTTTAAGAAAATCGGCTGGGCGATCTTCGTTCCCGCATTTCTGCTCGGCTGTTCGATCTGCTTCTTCGGCGAAAATTTCGACCGCTGGCTTTTCCGCGAAACGGTAATGAACAACATCGCCATCATCGGCACGGTCGTCGGCGCCCTCTTCATCGGCTTCTCGCGCGAAAAAATCGAAGACGAAATGATTCAGCACATCCGGCTCAACGCTCTGATGGCTGCCATGTGGATCAACTACCTGCTCCTGATCGTCGTGTCTCTGTCGATCTACAACATCAACTACCTTACGGTAATGGCCTGCGGCATGGCCACTCCGCTGGTCATCTTCCTGCTCGTCTATCACTTCAATCTTTACAGACTGAACCGCAACCTGCACCATGAAGAATAACATCCGTGTCCAACGGGCCGTCGTCCGCCTCACCCAGCAACAATTGGCCGAACAGGTCGGCGTCAGCCGCCAAACGATCAATGCCATCGAAAGCAGCAAGTTCATCCCCTCGACCCTGCTCGCACTCAAGATCGCACGTACCTTCCGGCAACCGGTCGAAGCGATCTTCCAACTCGAAGAGGAAGATTAGAACCGGTGCAACAAGCACGATAAAGGGCAGCCTCGATCGAGGCTGCCCTTTATACTACGGAATATTATTCGTTTAGTATTCGATCTTGCTCCGACGAACATACCCTTCATACCGCCACCGGGCATTCTGTTCGGCTGCCTGGAAAAGCGCTTCGGCATCCTCCGGAGAAACGGCCTTGAGCGACGTATAACGGACCTCCTTGAGCAGGAAATCGCGGAACTTCGCCCAGTCGGGTTCTTTCGAATCGAGTACGAACGGATTCTTGCCCTGCTCCTCCAACTGCGGATTATAATGCCACAGATGCCAGTAACCGCACTCTACTGCCTGCTTGCCGACCGTCTGTGTCCGGGTCATACCGCCCTTGATACCGTGATTGATACACGGCGCATAAGCGATTACGAGCGACGGACCGGGATAGGCTTCCGCCTCCTTGAGGACATTAAAAAGTTGGGCCTGCGAAGCACCGATCGACACTTGAGCCACATACACGTAGCCATACGTCATCGCAATCGCACCCAGATCCTTCTTGCGGATGCGCTTACCTGCCGACGCGAATTTGGCGACGGCACCCACCGGAGTCGCCTTGGACGACTGACCGCCCGTGTTGGAATAAACCTCCGTATCGAGCACCAGAACATTCACATCCAGCCCCGAAGCCAGCACGTGATCCAAACCGCCGAAACCGATGTCGTAAGCCCAACCGTCGCCGCCGATCACCCATTGCGACTGCTTCACCAGGAAATCCTTCAACTCCAGTATCTGCCGGCAATAGTCGCAGCCGCAAGCCTCCATCATCGGAACCAGACGGGCAGCGACTTCGGCCGACCGGGTCGACGAAACCCGTGCTTCGATCCACTCGCGCATAACGCCCTTCAGCTCTTCGGAGCAACGCTGGCACTGGGCGATAGCCTCTTCCATCAGCATCTGAATCCGATCGCGCAGCTTCTCCGCACCGACATACATACCCAGACCGAACTCGGCATTGTCCTCGAAGAGCGAATTGGCCCATGCCGGACCGCGACCATCCGCATTCTTGCAATAAGGAGTCGAAGGTGCCGAACCGCTGTAAATCGACGTACACCCCGTGGCATTGGCCACCATCATCCGGTCGCCGAAAAGCTGGGAGATCGCCTTGATATAGGGAGTTTCGCCGCAGCCGCCGCAAGCGCCCGAGAACTCGAACAAGGGCTGCTCGAATTGCAGGTTCTTGACCGACTTGGTCTTATCGACCACCTTCTTGTAACCGATATGTTTGGTGATGTAATCCCAGTTCTTCTGCTGTCCGAGTTGACTTTCGAGCGGCTTCATAATGAGCGCCTTCTCCTTGGCGGGACAAACGTCCACACAGTTGCTGCACCCCGTACAGTCGAGCGGCGAGATCTGGATGCGGAACTTATACTCCTTCGTGTCGCCCAATCCCTGTTTCCATTCGGTGCCCGATGCAGCCGCCTCGGTCTCGGTCGCCAGGAAAGGACGGATCACAGCGTGCGGACAAACGTACGCGCACTGGTTGCACTGGATACACTTATCGACCTGCCATTCGGGGACATTGACGGCGATGCCGCGCTTCTCCCATGCAGCGGTTCCGTTCTCCCACGTACCATCTTCACGTCCGTTGAATGCCGACACGGGCAGCAGATCTCCCTTGAGGGCATTGATCGGATCGACGATGTTGCGCACGAACTCCGGACGAGCCATATCCACGCCGTGATCGGCCGGTTTCAGCTCGATATTCGTCCACTCGGCCGGGACTTCGACCTTCACGACTGCGTTACCGCCCGCATCGACGGCCGCATAGTTCATATTGACGATGTCCTCGCCCTTCTTGCCGTAGCTCTTATAGATCGCTTTCTTCATCTCCTCGACGGCCTTCTCGAAAGGAATCACGTTCGCGATTTTGAAGAATGCCGCCTGCATGATCGTATTGGTGCGCGAACCGAGCCCCAACTCCGCCGCGATCTTCGTAGCGTTGATGATATAGAAGTTGATCTTATTCTTGGCCAGGAAAACCTTCATGTGATCGGGCAGCGTCCGGCAGGTCGTTTCGGCATCGTGCACCGAGTTCAAGAGGAACGAACCGCCCGGCTTGAGGCCCTTCAGCACGTCGTACTTATCCACGTACGAAGGCACGTGGCACGCCACGAAATCGGGCGTGGTCACCAGGTAGGGCGAGGTGATCGGCTTGTCGCCAAAGCGCAGGTGCGAAGCCGTGTAGCCGCCCGACTTCTTCGAGTCGTATGCGAAATAGGCTTGGCAATATTTGTCGGTCGTACCACCGATGATCTTGATCGAGTTCTTGTTGGCACCCACCGTACCGTCGGCGCCCAGTCCGAAGAAGAGAGCCTCGAACGTACCGGGCTTCGCCAGCGAAATCTCCTCGCCTACGGGCAGCGAACGGAACGTCACGTCGTCCACGATGCCCACCGTGAACTGATTCTTGGGTTCGTTCGCCTTCAGGTTGGCGAAAACGGCCAGCATTTGTGCCGGCGTAGTATCTTTCGACGAAAGACCGTAGCGGCCGCCGATAATGAGCGGCTTGCGCTCGCAGGGGATCTCCTTGCAGGTGGCGAACGCCTCGACGACATCCATATAGAGCGGATCGCCGTTGGCTCCCGGCTCCTTCGTGCGGTCGAGTACGCAGATGCGTTTGACCGTCTGGGGCAGTACAGCCGTCAGATATTTTACCGAGAAGGGACGGAACAGGTGTACGGTCACCACGCCCGTTTTCTCGCCTTTGGCATTCAGGTAATCGACCGTCTCCTTCAGCGTTTCGGTCACCGAACCCAGCGCAATGACGACATGCTCCGCATCCGGAGCACCGTAATAGGTGAACGGCTTGTAGGTGCGGCCCGTGATCTCGGATATTTTCTCCATCGCCTCGGCTACCATGTCGGGAATCGCATCGTAGAACTTGTTCGACGCCTCGCGGGTCTGGAAATAGATGTCGGGGTTCTGGGCCGTGCCGCGCGTAACGGGATGAGCCGGGTTGAGCGCTCCGGCACGGAACGCCTTCAGCGCGTCGCGGTCGAGCATCGCGGTCAGCGCCGCTTCGTCGATCAGCTCGATCTTCTGGATCTCGTGCGAAGTACGGAATCCGTCGAAGAAATGGAGGAAAGGAACGCGTGCCTTGAGCGACACGATATGCGCGATACCTGCCAGGTCCATCACCTCCTGCACGGACGAGGTGGCGAGCATTGCGAAGCCGGTCTGACGCGCGGCCATCACGTCCTGATGGTCGCCGAAGATCGAAAGCGACTGGGCCGCCAGCGCACGCGCCGATACGTGGAATACGCCGGGCAACAACTCGCCGGCGATCTTGTACATATTGGGAATCATCAGCAACAGACCCTGCGATGCCGTAAAAGTCGTAGTCAGCGCACCGCTTTGCAGCGATCCGTGCACGGCGCCGGCGGCACCGGCCTCCGACTGCATCTCGACTACCCGGACTGTTTCTCCGAAAATATTTTTACGACCTTGAGCGGCCCACTCATCGACAAGTTCCGCCATCGTCGAGGACGGAGTGATGGGGTAAATCGCCGCAACCTCCGAGAACATATAAGCTATGTGGGCTGCCGCGTAATTACCGTCGCATGTGATAAATTTCTTTTCTGCCATTTTTATCGGTATTAGATTGTACTATTTCAGCTGTGAAATCTGCCTGAATCGGCACAAAGTTAAAAATTCCAAACGAAAATTCCGCCATATTTCCGGACAAATATCGCAACGTACAATGTTATAAAAATAACAGTATCAACACCTTCTATCGAAACGCTTCAAAAACAAGGAGAAACGGCCATTCCATTTCGGAGCACGCTTTTTGCAAATAAAATCGTACCTTTGAAAAAATTTGCAACAACGTGATCAACTACCAGAAACATACGCTTCCGAACGGGCTGACGGTCGTCGTGAACCGCGACCGCTCGTCCAAACTGGCCGCCGTAAACCTGCTCTACAAGATCGGGGCCCGCAACGAGAATCCCTCCCGCACGGGCTTCGCCCACCTGTTCGAACATCTCATGTTCCGGGGCACGAAGGCGGTTCCCGACTTCGATACACCGGTACAGATGGCCTGCGGGGAGAACAACGCCTTCACCAACAACGACTACACGGACTTTTACATCACCCTGCCCAAGGACAACATCGAAACGGCCCTCTGGCTCGAAAGCGACCGCATAACGGGACTCGACATCTCGCAGGAAAACCTCGAAACCGAGAAACGGGTTGTCATCGAGGAGTATAAACAACGATACCTCAACCAACCCTATGGCGATATGTCGATGCTGTTGCGGGCCCTGGCCTACCGCGTGCATCCCTACCGGTGGGCGACGATCGGACTTTCGCCCGATCACATCGCCGGAGCCTCGCTCGACGAAGTGCGCGATTTCTACCGCCGTTTCTACCACCCGTCGAACGCCATTCTCTCCATCTCGGCAGATATCCCCGAAGAGCGGACGATCGCCCTGTGCGAAAAATGGTTCGACCCGATCGCGGACAATCCGCAACCTGCGGCATCGCTTCCGCAGGAACCGCCGCAAACCGAATCCCGACGGGAGGAGGTCGAACGCAACGTACCAGCCACGATGATCGTACTGGCTTACCACATAGGCTCGCGCACTTCTCCGGACTTCTTCCTGGGCGATATGACCTCCGACCTGCTGGCAGGCGGAGAATCGGGACGCCTCTATCAGCATCTGGTCAGAGAACAGCGGCTGCTGGGAAGCGTCAATGCCTACGTTTCCGGAGAAGTCGATCCGGGGCTTTTCGTCTTCACGGCCCAGTTGCTGCCCTCGACCACCGTCGAACAGGCCGAAGCAGCCCTGTTGCGTGAAATCGAAATCCTGCAAACGGAGAAGATCGACGAATACGAGCTGGAGAAGATCAAGAACAAATTCGAAGCGAATACCCTGTTCGGCGAGCTTAACGTGATGAACAAGGCGATGAACCTCGGCTTCTACGAGATGCTCGGCGATCTGCCCCTCATCAACCGGGAAGTGACGATCTACCGTTCGCAAACGGCCGAACAGATCGCCGACTTCAGCCGCCGCACGTTCCGTCCCGAAAATCGTTCCACCCTAATCTACCGAGCCAAACAATGAAACAACCGCCCCTGATCACTCCCCGCGAGGTCGATGTACCCCGCGCCCAGCGCCATACGCTCCCGAACGGAGCCTCCCTCTACGCCATTCCGTCCGACGATTTCGAAGTCCTGCGCTTCACGTTCGTCTTCCGCGCCGGATCGTCGATGCAGCACGCGCCTTTCGCAGCCTCCGCGACGGCCAATATGTTGAGCGAAGGCAGCCGCGACATGACGGCCCGGCAAATCGCCGAACGGCTCGATTTCCACGGTTCCTACTTCGAAGTCAATGTCGATCGGGACTACGTATATATCAGTTTCAGTTCGTTATCGAAATTTTTCGCTCCGACCCTCGAAGTCGCGGAACAAATCCTCCTGCAACCGCTTTTCCCGGAGGACGAATTGCGTGCCTATTGCGAAAAACGCAAGCAGACCCTCACGATCGAACGGCGCAAGGTCGATACCGTCGTGCGTGAAATCTTCGCCGAAGCTCTCTTCGGCGACAAACATCCCTACGGCATCTCCTATCCCGAGAAAGATTACGACACGCTCACGCGTGCAGACCTGGAATCACTCTACCGCCGACTCTATACGGCCGAAAACTGTCTGGTCGTATGCAGCGGCCGCATCGGGGAGGAGGAGTTGCAAGGCATCGGCGCCCTGGCCGAAAAACTCCCCCGTGCCGACCGCAGCGCCACAGCCGATTTTCCGGCTCCCCGCAGCGAAGCCTATCGTTTCGTCGAAAGGCCCGACGCCGTGCAATCCTCGCTGCGCGTAGGGCGTCTGCTCTTCACCCGCACACATCCCGATTTCGTCGGGATGCAGGTCGTCGCTACGGTACTGGGCGGCTATTTCGGCTCGCGGCTGATGCAAAACCTGCGCGGCGAGCACGGTTACACGTACGGCGTGGGTGCCGCCATGGTCAATTTCGAGCGGGAGGGTTACCTGGGAATCGCTGCCCAGGTCGGAGCCGAGGTGACGGCCCCGGCACTTCGGGAAATTTACAACGAAATCGAACGGCTGCGCCGGGAGCCGATGCCCGAAGAGGAACTTTCGCTGGTGAAGAACATCATGACGGGCGAGGTGATGCGCATCCTCGACGGACCGTTCGGCATCGCCGACGTGACGATCGAAAACCTCCTCTGCGGCACGAACAACGGTGTCATCGAAGAGAACATCCGCCGGATACAGGCAATCACCCCGGCCGAGGTACAACGGCTGGCCGTCAAATACCTCCGCCGCGAAGATCTTATCACGGCCGTCGTGGGAGCGGTCGATCCAAAGCATGAGATTTAACGGGAAACGACTTTCTTCCATAAAACGCATACGGCCCGAAAATCGGGCCGTATGCGTTTTATCAAAACTATATTCCGTTCGCATCCACCCACCGTGTCAGTTCGACGAAATCGGCGACCGAAAGCTGCTCGGCACGCTGCGTGAAGAAGGGATGTTCCGCCCCTCCGAAATCGCCGAAAGCCGCCCGCAGGGAGTTGCGCAACATCTTGCGGCGCTGGCCGAACGAGGCCTTGACCACGCGGACGAACAACCGTTCGTCGCAGTCGAGCCGGTCCACTCCGTTGCGGCGCAGACGCACGACGGCGCTCTTGACTTTGGGCGGCGGATTGAACACCGTTTCATTGACCGTAAACAGGTACTCTATGTCATACCATGCCTGCAACAACACGCTCAAGATGCCGTACTCCTTCGAGCCGGGAGACTCCGCCAGACGCACGGCGACCTCTTTCTGGATCATCCCGACGCATTCCGGAATCAAGTCCCGGTTTTCGAGCACCTTGAAAAATATCTGGGACGAAATATTGTAAGGGAAATTGCCGATCACACGCAGTCCTTCGGGAAACAGCGTCCGCAAATCCATTTTCAGGAAATCGCCCTCCATAAGGCGGGGTGTAAATTCGGGATAATGCGCATGCAGATACGCCACGCTTTCGGAGTCTATTTCGGCGCCGTATGTCACGACATCCGTCCGTTTCAGCAAAAATTGGGTCAGAACACCCATGCCGCATCCCACCTCCAACACCGGACACGGCCTTTCGGACGTACCGCCGCCCAGCGAATCGCATATTTTGCGGGCAATATTGAGATCGACCAGAAAATGCTGGCCCAACGCTTTCTTCGCTCTTACTTCACTCATTCGTTTCGGTTGAATATCTTTCCCGGAGCCTCCATCCCGGACTCTTCCGGCACAGAGCCGATCTTCTCCGTCTCTGCCGACGGCGACCGCTTCGCTCCTACCGTCCGGCACCTCCCGCAGCAAATCGCCCTCTTCGGCCGCTTATCGGAAACGTCGTACCCCTTCTTCGAACGCCGTCGGGTGCGGGACGCGCACCCGTTCGATTCCGCTCCGACCACAGAAACGGCCCGACGCCGCATCCGTCGGCCGGCATGTTTTCCTCCACCGGACCGGCTCCCGCCCCCTCTGCCGCGACTTACCGGCCGCAGAAAGCTTCGGACTGGCCTTTCGGACACACAATCATCAGAGGTATTTCTTCACATCCTCGACATGCTTGCGAGGTTTCTTGTGAAATTCGTTGTAAAACATTGCGACGCCCGCGACGACGAAAAGCACCGGAATAATCAGGTTCGCATAATGACCGTCGTGCAAGCACCAAACGACATTGATCGTAAGCCACATGATCGTAGCCAGCATAAAAATCAACGCGACGGTCGCCGTCTTCTTGTTAAATTGTGCGTTCTTCTTTTTCATAGCTTCTCGATTTATGGTTAAACGATTCTCATTTGCTTTTTTTCCGCTCCCGCTCCCTGCGCCGATAATCCAGGATGAGGGCCGCCAGACTCCCGCCGAGCGCCAGCACCAAAAGTGCGCCTCCGGAGGTCGGATGTACGAACAGACATACGGCCATCACCACGATCATGATCGCTATGGATGTCATCAGTATTACCCTGAATCGCTGCAATCTATACCCCATATCTGCATAAGTTCGCGGGATTTCCCGCACTCTGTCTATAATAAGGAACTCTTCTGCCCGCCCCGTCAGTTGCCCTGTTCGCACATGAACTTGATACGTACCAGCCGGATCTCCTCCTCGGTATAGTCGCCGCCCAGCTCCTCGATCGCCTCGTCGAGCGAATCGCTCTGGGCATCCTCCTTGAAATAGAGGTAAATATCATTGGATTTATCCTCGTCGATCACCTGTTCGATGTAGTAGGAAATATCCAGTTTCGTTCCCGAATTGACAATCCCTTCGATCTCGGTCAGCAATTCGTCGAAATCGAGGTCTTTGGCCCGGGCGATATCCTCGAAATCCATCTTGCGGTCGATGGCCTGGATGATGAAAATCTTGTTGCCGGACTTGTTGCCCACCGACTTGACGATCATATCCTGCGGGCGGACGATCTCCTTCTCCTCCACATAGGTGCGGATCAGGCGGATGAACTCCTCGCCGAACTTGCGGGCCTTGCCCACACCCACGCCCGAGATGTTCTGCATCTCCTCGATGGTGATCGGGTACTGGATCGCCATATCTTCGAGCGACGGATCCTGGAAGATGACGAACGGAGGCAAATCATGCTGCCGCGCCACCTTCTTCCGCAAATCCTTGAGCATCGAGAACAGCTCCTCGTCGGCTGCCCCTCCTTTGCCCGTAGGAGCCACCGCATCGGTCTCTTTCTCCTCCTCGTCGTAGTCATGGTCGAGAGTTATATAGACCGGACGGGGTGCGGCGATGAACTCTTCTCCTTTGGCATTGATCGACAGCAATCCGTAATTTTCGATGTTCTTGTCGATAAGACCCATAATCAGCGCCTGGCGGATCACGGCTCCCCAATAACGGATGTCATGGTCCGCACCGGCCCCGAACCATTCGCTCTTGTTGTGTCCGTAACTCTTAATCAACGCGGTATTCTTACCGACCAGCACGCTGGCCAGGTAATCCGCCTTGAACTTGTCCCCCAGGTCGCGCAACGCCTCGAGCGCCATGCGAAGCGACGCCTGGGCGTCGATCTTGGGTTTGGGGTGGAGGCAGTTGTCGCAGCAGCCGCAGTTCTCCTCGGGATATTCCTCCCCGAAATAGTGCAGCAGCGTCTTGCGACGGCACATCGAACTTTCGGCGTACGACACGGTTTCGAGCAGCAGCAGCTTGCCGATCTCCTGCTCGGCCACCGGCTTGCCCTGCATGAACTTCTCCAGCTTCTGAATATCCTTATAACTATAAAAGGTAAGGCAGTGTCCGTCGCCGCCGTCGCGTCCCGCACGCCCCGTCTCCTGATAATATCCCTCCAGAGACTTGGGAATATCGTAATGGATCACATAGCGCACGTCGGGTTTGTCGATACCCATGCCGAAAGCGATCGTGGCCACGATCACGTCGGCCCGCTCCATCAGGAAGTCGTCCTGGTTGGCCGCACGTGTCTGGGCATCCATACCGGCGTGATAGGCCAAAGCCCGGATTCCGTTGGCTACGAGCAATTCCGTAAGCTCCTCGACCTTCTTGCGGCTCAGGCAGTAGATGATGCCGCTCTTGCCCTCGTGCTGCTTGATGTAACGGATAATCTCCCGGTCCACATCGTGCTTGGGCCGGATTTCGTAATACAAGTTGGGGCGGTTGAACGACGACTTGAATACCGAAGCGTCGCTCATACCCAGGTTTTTCTGGATGTCCATCTGCACCTTGGGCGTAGCCGTCGCCGTCAGGGCGATCAGGGGCGCCGTGCCGATTTCGTTGATGATCGGACGGATGCGGCGGTACTCCGGACGGAAATCGTGCCCCCACTCCGAAATACAGTGCGCCTCGTCGATGGCGTAGAACGAAACCTTGACCTTGCGCAGAAACGCCACGTTGTCCTCTTTGGTGAGCGACTCCGGAGCGAAGTAGAGCAGCTTGGTCCGCCCCTCCAACACATCGTTGCGCACCTGCGCGACAGCGCTCTTGTTCAGGGAAGAGTTCAGGAAGTGAGCGATTCCCGCATCGTTAGAATAGGTGCGCATGGCATCCACCTGATTTTTCATCAGGGCGATCAGCGGCGATATGACGATCGCCACGCCGTCCATCAGCAGGGCGGGCAACTGGTAACACAAGGACTTGCCGCCGCCGGTAGGCATCAGCACGAACGTATCTTTTCCACTCAACACATTGCGAATCACGGCTTCCTGATTCCCCTTGAATGAAGAGAAGCCGAAATATTCTTTCAGTTTCTCGCGCAGCAGGGAATCTTCATTTTGCTTCATAACTCTTCTCAAACACAAATTTCAATGTAAAGATAAAAATAATTCGGAAAAAAACATAACTTTGTAAAAAAATTTCATAAAAAATGCGTCTTTACACCAGCGAGCTCGTCAAGAAATACAAAGCCCGCACCGTGGTGAACCACGTTTCGATCGACGTGAACCAGGGTGAGATCGTGGGTCTTCTGGGCCCGAACGGAGCCGGCAAGACCACGACGTTCTATATGATCGTCGGCCTGATCAAACCCAACGAAGGCCAGATCTTTCTCGAAGACGACAACGGCCAGGTAGCCGAACTCACCAAAGAGCCCGTCTATCGCCGGGCCCAAATGGGTGTGGGGTATTTGGCGCAGGAGGCCTCGGTTTTCCGCCGTTTGAGCGTCGAGGATAACATCAAGGCCGTTCTGGAGATGACCGATCTGAAAAAGGACGAACAGGCCGCACGCTGCGAAGCGCTGATCGAAGAGTTCCGCCTTCAGAAAGTACGCAAGAGCCTCGGCATCCAGCTGTCGGGCGGCGAGCGGCGACGCACCGAAATCGCCCGTGCCGTAGCGATCAACCCGGCCTTCATCCTGCTCGACGAACCGTTCGCAGGCGTCGATCCGATCGCTGTCGAAGACATCCAGAGCATCGTCGCTACGCTGAAGAACAAGAATATCGGCGTCATCATCACCGACCACAACGTCGATGAAACGCTGGCCATCACCGACCGTACCTACCTGCTGTTCGAGGGTAAAATCCTCAAGGCGGGTTCGGCCGAGGAGCTGGCTGCCGACCCGATGGTCCGCAAGGTCTATCTGGGACAGCACTTCGAACTGCGGCGCAGTCCGACGCTCGACAAACTCCGCAAGGGACAGCCCGCGAACGCAGCCGAAGAGAAGCCGTCCGAGGAGAAGCCGTCCGAGGAGAAATAGACCGTGCCCGCCTTCTGCCGGGCAATGTCCGGCGGATCGGCCTCGCGGAATCCGACTCCGGCTTACGACGGTGCGACCCCGCGCCACACCGGAATCCGGAACCGTTTTCCGCCTGCGGCAAACGCCCCTTCCGGCAAAACCGGGAACTCCGAAACGAAGTCCGGAAAGGATTGCGGACTCACAACCGATTCCGGGAGCGTATCCCGAAAAAAAACGAACAGACAACCATTTTCGAACACCGGTTTGCATCGTACAGTTCGCGCGAATCATTCCGGCTTCGGGAAATGGAAAGCGAAACAACGACTTTTTGACACGTGCCGCAACGGACGTAAACTCCGACCTGCCGCACCGAAAAATACAGTAATTATCCGTCTATGGATCAATCCGTTCCTCCGGGGAGGGTTCGAGGCATTTGCATTCCCCCATGTTCTAAAAGTTACGCACAGCGCGCCCTGGCCGCCTCGCTGCTGGCCGAAGGTACTTCCCGGCTGCATAACATCGAATTTTGCGACGATACCCGTTCGGCCATCCGCTGCATCGAGGCGCTCGGTGCCCGGGTACGGCGCACCGGAGAGCGCACGCTCGAAATCGACGGCGGCCTCTCCCCCGCAGGCGACAGACTCTACGTCGGCCAGTCGGGGCTTTCCACCCGGCTCTTCACCCCGATCGCATCCCTCTGCGACACGCCGATCGGAGTGGTGGGCGAAGGACCGCTGCTACACCGCTCGTTCCGGACGATGATCCGCACGCTCCGGGCACTGGGCGTCCGGGTTCACGACCGCAACGACCATCTCCCCCTCCATATCCAAGGTCCGATCCGGGGCGGCGAGGTTCAGATAGAGGGGCTGGTTTCCTCCCAGTTCATCACAGGGCTGCTGCTGGCCCTGCCGATCGCCGAAGAGGAGACGACGATTCACGTGCCCCACGTAATATCGACCCCCTATATCGACATCACGATCGACACGGCCGAGCGCTTCGGCATCGAAATCCTGCATAAAGACTATAAAGAATTCTACGTGGCCGGAGGACAACGCTACCGGCCTGCGGAGTTCGAAATCGAGAGCGACTGGAGCGCGGCCGCCTTCCTGCTGGTAGCGGGGGCCGTCGCGGGCGAAGTGACGATCCGCAACCTCTCGGTACTCTCCCGACAGGCCGACACAGCCGTTATGACTGCCCTCGTTCGGGCCGGCGCATCCGTCATCGACGAGGGCGATACGATCACCGTCGCACACCGTCCGCTGCAAGCCTTCTCATTCGACGCGACCCAATGTCCGGGGCTTTTCCCGGCCCTGGCTGCCCTGGCCGCTTCAGCCGAAGGAACGAGCGTCATCAAGGGAACCTCCCGGCTGGAGAACAAGGAGGGCAACCGCGCCGAGTCGATCCGCGAGGAGTACGCCAAACTCGGCATCGAGGTCGATCTCGACGAAGAGGATACGATGAAAATCCGGGGCGGACGCATCCGGGGCGGACACGTGCACAGCCACGACGACCATCGCATCGCCATGTCGCTCGCGGTAGCGGCTCTGAACGCCGACACCCCCGTCGTTATCGAAAATCCCGCATGCGTGGCCAAGAGCTTCCCCGACTTCTTCGAACGGCTCGAATCCCTGCGTACTGTGGAATAAACGGACCGACTATGCCGACACGCCGGGAAATCATCGCACGGATCGAAACGCCGCTCACCGCCCTCTACGGCGAGCGCGAAGCGCGGCAAATCGCTCGGATCGTTGTGATGGAACTCGGCGGACTCTGCCTGACCGACCTGGTCGCCGAACCGGACAAGGAGCTCGGAATCGACGAACTCGACCGGATCATCGGCGAACTGGCCGCCGGCCGTCCCCTGCAATACGTACTGGGACATACCGAATTTTACGGGCTCGATTTCCAGGTGCGGGAAGGGGTGCTGATCCCCCGTCCCGAAACCGAAGAGTTGGTCCGCTGGATCGCCGAATCCCCCGCCCCGGACAATCCCGCCGTACTCGACGTCGGCACCGGCAGCGGCTGCATCGCCGTCACACTGGCCCGGCTGATCCCGGAGTCCCGTATTACAGCCGTCGATATTTCCGAAAAAGCCCTCTCCATCGCCCGCGAAAATGCCCGGAGACTCGATGCAAAAGTGGATTTCCGACAAGGCGACGCCCTCGGGGAGCTATTCCCCGGACAACGGGAACAGTTCGACCTGATCGTTTCCAATCCCCCCTATATCCCCCGCAGCGAAAAAGCCTCGATACGCGTGAATGTTACGGGTTACGAACCGGCGGAGGCGCTCTTCGTCGAGGACGGAGATCCGCTGATTTTCTACCGGGCCATCGCCCGCAATGCCCGGCGGCTGCTCCGTCCCGGCGGACGGCTCTATTTCGAGATCCACGAGAATTTCGCGGACGAAACGTTCCGGATGCTGACCCGGGAAGGGTTTCCGGATACCGCCGTGCGCCGCGACCTGAACGACAAAAACCGCATGACATGCAGCCTGCAAAGAAGATAAAACGCGACAAAACGCCCGAACAGGCTTACGCGGCCTTGATCCGGCTCTGTGCCCGGAGCGAAAAATCCTCGGGCGACGCCCTGCGGCTGATGCAGCGCTGGGGCGTGGAGCCTTCGGCCCGGCAGGGCGTGCTGCAAAAGCTCCTCGCCGACCGATTCATCGACGACAACCGCTACGCCGAAGCCTTCGTGCGCGACAAAATCCGACTGAGCGGCTGGGGCGCCCGCAAGATCCGCACCTCGCTCCGGCTCAAAGGCATCGCCGCAGCGATCATCGATGAAGCTCTTGCCCGACTGGATCCGGCGAACCAGTCCGAACGGCTGCGGACACAGCTCGAAAAAAAGCTCCGACTGACCCGATACAAAGATACTTACGATTTGAAAACCAAACTGATCCGCTACGGCCTTTCGCTCGGATACGACTACGACGCCGTACTCGATGCCGCCGGCGAATTGATCCAAACAAACGACGAACCATGCGACGACTTCTGATCTCCGCGCTGCTGCTGTGCAGCGCTCCCGTTTCGGCCCAGCACCTCGCCCCGGAAGATTACATCTTTCCCCTGCGAGACGTGGCCGGGCTTTACTCCGCCAACTTCGGCGAAATGCGTCCCAACCACTTCCATTCGGGCATAGACATCAAAACCGACGGCGTGACGGGAAAACCCGTACTCGCCACGGCCGACGGCTATATCTCACGCATCGCCGTCACGCCGGGCGGCTATGGACGCGCCATCTACATCACCCATCCCAACGGCACGACTTCCGTATATGGGCACCTCTCGAAGTTCCGCGACGACATCGAAAAATACGTACACGAGGAGCGTTACCGCACCCGGCGAAACAGCATCAATCTCTATCCCTCGGCCGACCGGTTTCCGCTCAAACAGGGCGAGCAGTTCGCCTGGTCGGGAAATACAGGCTCGTCCGCAGGCCCGCACCTGCATTTCGAGATCCGCGACTCCCGCACGCAGCGGACCCTCAACACCATTTCCAGCGGCGTGATCCGCACCCGCGACGACATTCCGCCGCGCCTGGTGAAACTCTACTACGTCGAGGTGGACAGCGTGCGCGGTGTCCCGGTGCACGCCCGGCCCCGCCCCGTCGAGCTGGTCGAAAAAACGCCCGGACGCTATGCGCTCAAACAGGAAGGAGCACTCTCCGTCGGCGGCCGAGGTTACTTCATCCTGGAAGCGACCGACCGCAAAAACGACGTATCCAACACATTCGGGCTCTGGCGCATACGCGAATTTGCAGACGAAGATCCGATCTTCGAGCTTCGTATCGACGGCTTCGCCTTCGACCAGACCCGCTACTGCAACGCCGTCACCCACTACCCCATGCAGGTCGCCTCGCGCAACGAAGTGATCCGCCTCACCCGACTCGACGGCTGCATCGACGATTTCTACCCCGTCTTGAAAAACCAGGCCCTGCTGACTCCTTCGGAAGGCCAGAGCCAGCAGATCCGCATCGAAGCCGAAGACGACAGCGGCAACCGCTCGATACTCGAATTCCGGACGATCCGACAGCCTGCACAGCGGGATTTTCGCGCCGTATGCGATTCGACGGCTCTCATCGTCGATAACCGCCGGCCCTTCTCGCATACAGCAGGAGAGGCATCGGTTCACATCCCCGCCGGCGTCTTCTACGAACCGCTCTTTTTCAGTCAGTCGAGCCGCCCGGCCCAATTCGCCGCCGCGCCGTCGGTCGCCGTCCTCTCTCCCCTCTATTCGATCCTCGATTACGACACGCCTCTGCATACGGCGGCTACGGTTACGATCCGGGCATATGTTCCTCAGAACTTACAACCCCACACCACCCTGGGTTTCGTCCGCAAAGGGAAGGTTTCCTATGCCGGAGGAAAATATAAAAACGGCGCCGTCACCCTTTCGACCCGCACATTGGGCGACTTCTGCGTGGTGGCCGACACCGTTCCGCCACGCATCGAGCCCCGCTTCAAAGCCGGAGAGCCGATCAGAACGCGCAGCATCACCTTCCGCCTGCGAGACAACTTCTCCGGCATAGGCAGCTATACGGCCACACTCGACGGGGAGTGGATCCTGCTCGAACGCAATCCGATGCAGGGCACCATTACCCACACCTTCGACGACTCCCGCACCCCGAAAGGCCGGAGCTACACGCTCCAACTGACCGTCACGGACAACTGTGGCAACAAAACCGTCTGGAAACGGACGATAACCCGATAACAATACCGATATTTACATACTTCAGACACTGCCCGCAACATTCAGACGGCCGACCGGAAAATCGGCCAGAGCTTTTTTCAGACAACGCACTGCCGGATTACACGGCTCCGTTCATCTTCGGTCCTTGGCGAATCCTCTCACAAGCCCGGCACACCATGACAACGAAAGATCCGCTAAACAGTTATTGTTTAGCGGATCTTTCATCGTTTTTCTCAAGTTAGGGATAGTCATTTAATTCCTTCAATTTGAGTTAACCAGCAGACTTTCCCTTATTTTTCCGATCATACTCATCGTTTTTTATATCATCGGCTCTGTTTTTTTAGGGCCGATTTTTTCATTTTCAGTCACGTCTGGAGCTACCACTCCCGTAAAGTCGTGTTCCATGCGTGGAACATCAGGCTGCAAGAGCTACTTGGACTGACTCTCGTCTTGCAAGGTTTACCACATTTGCTGTGTGGATACCGAAGAAGATCAGCATGATCTCTGTCGATTTTATCCTTGCAGCAATCTTTCGCAGACCATAATGCTCCTTCTGAGTTCCAAAAGAGCCTTCCATTGCTGTAGCTCGAACGCGTGCAAGTTCTCGTTTAGTAGCGTTCTTAACTTCATTCTTTCCAGTTCGTCCTTTCTGAGTGAATGAGGTTTCAATACCATTCTCCTTGCAGAAAGTTCTGTTGTCATTACCGAGTAACCCTGGTCGCCACCTATCTTTTTTTACATCAACGCCTGTAAGTTTCTTCGACAATGACACACAGTGCTTAAGTCTCGTTCCTTCATTGAATGCATTGAATGATAGCTTCTCAATAAACGATATTCCGTCAATCAATATGTTGTTGCACTTCGCTCCAAATTCGACTATCTTGGTCTCCTTGCCTCTGACTATCGGTCTGATGTAAGGCTTGCTGAGACTTACAATACGGTTAGGGATACTCTCACGAGAGTCACCACTCTTGAAGTGGTTCTTCTGCTGACGATATACCCTTGTGACAGTCTCAAGCATATCCAACTGCTTGTAATTCAATAGTTCTTCATCCGGATGGACGCGCATCTGTCTGCGGATTTCTCCCAGTATCTTGCCCAGCAATGCAAGCAGTCTCATTATCATCTTTCTGGTCTGCTTATGAGTATGTTTGCGCCGCTTCCTATATGCCAGGTTCGCCTTGTCGATATCATTGTACTTTGTTCTCATTCGATGCTCACCAAGCTGAGAACTGATACCGCACATCATCTTGTATGCTCTATCTACACATTCCCAAAGCAACTTCACGTCAGTTGGAAAGCGCATCAGGCTTTCATAGCAGCTGGCATCTGTATAGACAGTATCAAGGTTCTTCATGTACGGCTTCCATGCATCTGCAAGTACCTTCTGCTGCTCCTGAATCTTCAGTTTCTTGGACAATTCTACCAGAATGCTGTCGATCAGCTTGTAGTTTGTCAACTGGTTCTCAGGACTGATCCTGATCCCGCAGAAGATCTGATAATGGATGTTTCCATTCAACGCATCCATCAGGCGGAAATATGCTTGAGGCTCTTCATTTGTTAAAGCATTTTCCAAAGTACCAGGAATGAAACTCCCTGCATTGGAGTAATAAAGGTAAGTCGGATTTTCTACAAAATTGATTCGCTGCTGCATCGTGTAATCTTGATGGGCAATGCAGTTATGAAGAGCTTCACGGATAGTATAGTCGTCATATTGCTTCATCGTGTCTGGGAAGAGCGTGCCTCCCGGCATTTCACGCATGGTTAGATTTTCAATCTTTGATAAGATCTCATCTACGGTTAATATAAATGGCACGGTGAAGTGTTCGTAATCCACAACATCTTGCTTTTCATCCCGTCTCGTCCAAGTCACCTGAACAACAGCTGGACGTAGCTTGAAAGCGGATTCATATTTACCAAGAAGAATAATTGCAGCACGAGTGATTCCTCCGTTCTTCATTATGCCGCACTTGCTCAAGAATGTTTCCACTGTCCATGCATTTACTTCGGCTTCAGGGATTCTGCTGTGTACTTTCTTGAACATCATACGAGCTTTAGCTATGGCAACTTCATCAAGGTCGTCAATCGTTGCATCAGATACAATTTGTGCCGACCAATCCGTTTCACTGAAAATTGGTTCATCAAGAATTGTACTCATGCGTTCAGTAGTCATTTCTACGAGAGAATCCTCTATTCGTTGCCATGCCTTATTATGAGCAAACACGGGCCGTTTGGGTAGATGTTTGGGAATATGTATAACCCATACTTTACGATTAGTATCATCTGTGATAAACTCATCTATATATAAGTCTTCTGTTGAAAGATTTACGCATCTTTCTGTTAGACGCAATATTGCCTTTTGCTTATCATAGTTATAAGTGTCCGTTCCAACAATCTCCAATGTCTTGTCATGAACGCCTATCACTAAATCTCCTCCATCCATGTTGGCGATAGCCGACACGTAGGAAATAACATCATTCTTTTCGTCCCCACAGAACGAGTTCTTAAGATTCTTAAATTCCTTCCATTCACAGCGAGCATTCTCCTGTGGGTACTCGCGGAGAAGGTATTGTTGTAGTTCGAGTTCGGTCATAGAAATATAAATTAAATAGAGTCTTTTACCCTCTTGCTCAGGAGGTCCCATTAAAAAAAGATTATTAGTAGTAGACCAATTGTGACCACCAGATTAGATCTGCAAAATGCTTACCCATCTGCTTCTAAAACTCTTCCTTAAACGGGGATGGCTTTTTTGAACCAGCCCCTTTGTCTTGGGACTGTTCAATCTATATGACACCGATGTTAATAAAATAATTTTTATTAAACATAGTTTTATACATTCTGAATTGTTCTTGCATCACACGTTATCATCCCTGTTTGCTTCCGGGCTGGCATTTACCTACTCTCCCGCTTTTGCAGTACCATCGGCATAAACGTTTTTTACTTCTCTGTTCGGAATGGCAAGAGGTGGGGCAACGCTATTATAAACACCAAATTTGTTCTCTTTAGAGTTGTTCAAGTCAAATGACCTTTCCAATTCCAACTCTGGACGAGTTAGAAGAATTGGCATTTCCTTCTGTTCCTCTTCCCTTACAATAATTGAAGCATTCTTTGCTCTCGTTGCTGCCCAATTTCTAAGCGCAGCAATTTGCTCTTTCATCGTGGTAGACAACGGCACTGTTTTTAAAATCGCATTCATTAGATGCGTTGTCTTAAGTTGAGGATTCTCTGGATTTTCAACATAAGCATCAAACATCGCTTCTTTAATACACTCTTCAATTTCTGCACCATTAAAACCTTCAGTATTATTGGCGAGAGACTCCATAGGGTAATTATTCTTTATCGGGTTTTGACCTTTCTTGTTAAGATGAATGGTAAAGATGTTTTTACGCTCCTCCTTTGATGGAAGATCAACAAAAAAAATCTCATCAAAACGCCCTTTGCGCAATAATTCTGGAGGAAGTTGATTGATATTGTTGGCTGTAGCAACGACAAAAACAGGAGAAGTCTTTTCTTGCATCCATGTCAGAATAGTTGAAAAGATGCGCGAAGTCACACCGCCATCAGTAGATCCACTTGATTGAACACCACCAAGTCCTTTTTCTATTTCGTCAATCCATAACACACATGGCGCGACTGCTTCTGCAGTTGCTATTGCTTTCCTAATATTATCTTCGCTACTTCCAACTAATCCTTGGAATACTTTGCCAACATCCAAACGTAGTAATGGCATATTCCAAAAAGAGGCTATACTTTTTGCCGTTAAACTCTTGCCACAACCAGGGACACCAAGCAATAATAAACCTTTAGGCTCTTGCAATCCCCAATCTCTTGCTCTCTTTTGATAAGCTATTTGACGTTTGAATAGCCAATCCTTCAGAACATCCATACCACCAACATCTTTCAAACTTTCATTTTTGGGAAAGAAATCCAAGATGCCTGATTTGCGAATGATTTGCTCCTTTTCTGCTGAAACTGTATAGGGGGCATTTTCTCCAAGACTATCTTTAACAGCCGCTAAACAAAATGCAAGGTCTGCTTCCATTGAGGTCATGCCTAATGCTGCATCTACCATTTTGTTTCTCATCTCAACAGAAAGATTCTTCTTAGTTTGTCGTTCTACAACAGCCAAGGTTCGCTCCATGTCTGTTCTATCTGGTAGAGGTATATTAAGAACAGTTACATATTTCTCCAGTTCTGTTGGTAACTTGTAAATAGCAGACAAGATAATTGCATGAGTGTTCGTGAATTTTGCATGCTCAGCTATCTTACGGATGTAATACTTGATTTTGTCCTCTTCAATGTAATTGCTCAGATCTTCAAGAATAAAGATATCTTTAATTTCTCTATTCTCATTCTTATAGATATACTTCAAAGTCATTTCTGGTTCATCGTATTCTTCTCCTTTATACAAAGAGCCTTCTGGAGTCTTCTCCATCAAGCCCTCTACACAATTCCAAGTATAGATACGCACCTTCTTATTATCTGTGCGTAAAAGGTCTGCAATTCCCTCTATTTTCTGTTTTGTCCTGTCATATTCAAAACTATTCAGATAAAACACGGGGTAATATGCAGATAGCATATCCTTGATTTTTGTATAAATTGATTCCATAGCTATTTCTGTTCAATAGTTTGAATATTTACTCGGCGAGGCTTAAGCTTTCCTGCATATTTCGCAGGTATAGGTTTCTTTGTCATCACACGCTTGTTTCCTAACAGCTGTTCCAAAACATCCATTGCGTCATGAGCACGCTCATTGACATCGTTAGGCAAATAGTCGGAATCTGTTACTATCGTGCCATCTTTAAGGATGGTGAACTTTATTTGCGCAACAGGTTCCGTCTCATTTTTATCTTTAGAGCGTCCAACCATATAGAAGCTATATACCTCTTCTGAGTTTGGTGTGAAATGTTCATTCTCCTTGTAATTAAACCCTTTCTTCTTAAACTCTTGAATTAATGAGTTCTTTGCATATGTGGCATTTAATGCGTAGAATTGCTCTTGAAGTTCTAATACCTTTTGGGTGGCATTAGGCATATAATACGTGTTGTAAGTGACTTCATTTGTTGTAAGGTTCAACTTTAATGCAAACTCACCATATAGGCGAGATTTCTGTTTAGCATCCGAAACTGTTAGTATGTTATCTTGGATGGTGTATTGCCACCCCAAAGCATCGCATGCGGACTTTAATACGTCCACATGCATTACCTGAGGGTTGCGCACAAATCTTGATGATTCGAATCTTGACATGTTATGATAACTTCTTTACTATTTCTTGTATGTTGTTTTGATTCACTTGAATTAAGCGTTGCTGTGTTCGCTTTTGCTTTGCAGTAAATTCTTCCTTGTGATTGAAAAGTGTAGGATACCTAAACAAATAACTGCTAATACCAATTGATAAATCAAAAGCATTATCTCTGTTACGTGAAGGCATGACTGTAAGCATTTCCATTAGTTTGACGAGTTCATCATCTTGAACTATAGCAAGCAGTTTGTCATTCATAGGAGTCTTCTTTATCTCCTGATTAATGAATGCCTGACTAAGTCTTGCTAAATACAAAGATAGACCGTCTTTAGTTGCTTCTGGATCTTCACTAAGAATACCACTTTGCTGCACAGCACCTATTGTTCTTGGGCTTGTTTGTCTTTGCTGAGGATTATTTCCCTTAAAGCCTTCCTTTCTTCCTGGAAAAATCTTCTGTTCTTTGACGTGTTCAACCAACTGTTTGTTGTTGGAAAGAAGCTCAGCCAATGACGGATCATCAACGGAATTTGTGTTCATGTCCTTCTCAATGATATCCAACTCTTTCTTTAACTCTATCTTTTTCTTGCTATTAACACCTATGGTATTGGCAAGAGCGACGAGTTGTTGTCCAATTGTAGTCAGACGCTTACGTATAGACGAAACAATACCTTGATACTTCTTTTCTTCTAACAGTTCAACTATAGGGAGATATAGTTTTTTTATTTCAGAATTATCAATGCTAAGGAAGTAGTCCATTCTTTCATTTTTGTAACTTTCAACAGCTTCTAGACTCAATTCCTCAATTTCTTTCTTAATACGCTCTGCATATTTTTCTGCAAATTCAACTTGGAAACTAACGTATTTGCTTTTTGCTATTGATGGGTTAGCCAATGCCATTTCTTCACGTCTAACATGTGTTTGATGCTCAGAAACATAGAATGACAGGACATTGAAGCTGCCTGAAAATAGTATCTTTTGATCTCCCTTTACTTCAATGACATTCTTAAAATGAAACTCTGGCAATTGAACGTAAAAGAAGTTTGGATATTGATCTGCGAGCATTTTTATTCCTGGCTCAACTTCTTCATCTATCATAGGTTTCTCATCATTTGGAGATTGAGCTGGTTCGGAATAAGCAATAAATATGCGCTTGTTTTCATCTGCCAAGAAATTCTCAATAAGAGGACCTCTGTCATTCATAAATGCAGATTTTCTAATCCATGGACTCATAAGCCATATTTCATCTGGATTATCTTCCTTGAAAATCTTCTGCAATTCAACTTCAAATGAAACAGAGTCGTACAAAGCTTTCTTATGAAGGCGATCTTTTGTCTTTACTGTTGTCTTCTTTGCAGATTTTGCAATTGAAGTTTTTTCTACTTTATTGCTCTCATTTTCAGCATTTGTTTCTTCAACTATTTGCTCCTCTTCTGCCTCTTCATCAACAAGACGCTTTTCAGCCTCGATAATGTCTAGAGAAACATTAGCTTTCGCTTCCTTTGCAGCTTCTTCATCAAGTATTTGAGTGTCAAAATTCATTTCGCACTCTGACTTTATACATTTATCCAACAACTGGGATGCCAAGGTAGCATCGCTATTGATGTATTCTGCGACAACAGGATTAAGGCTGTTTATGTTTTCATCAAATGCAAAAGCTCTAACAATACCAGTACTTACACCTTGCACAAAGCATATGTACATTTTATAGCTACCTTTATGTCCTTCTTTCCAATCTGCACTTTCTAGCAAATAACGCTCTTGGGGATAATGTACATCTTGAGCCTGTACAGCCGCATATTCTTTTATTTCATCTATTGTTAAAGACAAATCTTCACACTTAGTGTTGATAAATTTTATATGCTCATTTACTGTAGACAATGCATTTTTAATAGTTTTCCAATCAGCATGGTCTGAATCCACAAATATGTCAAAAGACTTTTGGTATGTGTCAGGACGTTCACCTTTGTCAGCATACACCTTACCTGCTTCGGTAAGAGCAATATAGTCGTCGTCACCTTCAATAGCATTAAAAGATCGAAGTCCATCCAAAGCTTTTGACAAGATTGACTTTTCTGCTTTGTCATTAACTACATCTAATCCAAGGATTTGACCAATGGTGCTAAAAGACGAATGGCCATCAATTAGCAGTATGCCAACTATTCCTTTTTCAATTGCAGAAATTTTAGCAGGTCGTTGAGTTGTACCAAAATATGTAGCCTTTACAAACTGAAGCTCGTAAGGGAAATAGCCGATGATTCTTTCCGAAATCTTTTTTTCGGCATAAACTGCTTTTGCTATCTTAGTGTCTAAACTTTCTACAATAGCAACTTGCTGTTTTTTATTTGTCTTTTGTCTTCTATTTTTCATCGTAATGCGGCTCTTAATTGTTCAACAGGAAATGTCTTCATACTCTGAATGGATGCAGCATAGTTGCTATTGCTTTCGAATTGGCGTTTGTTACCGACAACAATAAGCAATCTGCGAGCACGAGAGAAAGCAACATTTATACGCTCTATCTCTTTTGCAAAACCAATGTTATTCTTAGCATTGCTTCGGACAGTTGATACAATAATAATGTTACGCTCCATACCTTGGAATCGGTCGACGACATCCATTCTATAACCACAATCCTTATATTTGCGCTTTATTTCACGGCTTTGAGCACTATAGAATGTGATGATACCAATCTCTTTGTCTTCAGGCTTCTTTTGAGCCTTCATGAACTCATCAAAGCCTTCCGATTGTTGCAGAGCTTTCAACACCATATCAATAGCCTTCAACTCACCTTCATTCTTATAACCTGGGTTTAATCGGGTTTCTGGTGTGGTTACGTCTATCCAAATTGCATGGTATTCAGGTTTAAATATTGGTTCGAGGCTTAAGCCATGCCACCTACTTCCCTTATTGCTAAGATCAGGATCATCCATGGATTGCAAGATACCACATTTAAGGCCACCTGTAGCAGCCAATTCTTCTTCGTAGAATTGCTTAATGGTATTCATGATGTCTTCATGCATACGGTACTGCGTATCAAGTGTTGAAACGATAGTCTTACGAACCTTTGCAGCCGATTCGAACAATCGCTTAAACTGTGATTCTGCCTTACGAAGCTTTTCTGCCAATTCTTTTTGGCCTATCTTTTCCAATGACGAATCAATGGTATTTTCGTCTAACATCGGAGGCAACTGCTTATGGTCACCAATGATAATAATCTTCTTACCGAGAACCAACGGAACTGCCATTTCAAGAGGAGTCGCCTTTGAAGCTTCATCCATGATAACTACATCAAAGAACATGTCATCATTTTGATTGCCACCAAAAATGTCGCAATATGTTCTCATAAAATCCGTAGAACCACAAATGCTACATGTTGCTGCAACAAGATTTACATTTTTTTTGTACAACCGACAGAATTGGCTCCGAGACTGTTGATCTTGGTCTTCCAGTTCTTTTTTCCATGCTGATGTCGCAGTAGCATATTTAGGATCATTAGAAATGGCATTGCAAATTCTGTCAATCCATATTTTCGCAGCATTATCGCCATTTTGTTTAGAATCTGCAGTCCAACTATCAATAATAGGTATAGAGAATCTTCGACCTTCTGGCTCAAGTTTATCTGGCTTACCAATACGAATAGGACGAATACCAGGCTGCCCCTGCAGTCTTTCAAGTGCATTGTCTACTGCAAGGTTCGTCTGTGATGTGAGCAGAATTTTGCATTCTGGATTCCGTCTTATTGATTGCCAAATTATTTCAGCGATAACGGTTGTTTTACCTGTTCCTGGAGGACCTTGTATCAAAGCCAAATCATTAGCAAGAACAGATTTGGCGACAGCTTCTATCTGTCTGTCATTTGGAACAGGCCTTGATATGCAGTTTTTCTTAATGTCTTCAACTGCATCAGTTATGCTAACAACAGTTTCTCCTGCATACTTAGGATCAAATATGAAACTTTGCAGGTTTTCGTTTATTGGCTTGTGATTGAATTTTGATGCAGGACGTAGAATACGATTCATTGCACGGCTCTGACGAAGCAATTCCATTGCCTCGCCCATCGCAGGGAATTGTATGTAATCTCCCTTTGTTATGTGAAGGTCACCAGAATCAATGCCATCTTCCGCTTCGGTATCAAGTTGAATTATAGCAAAGTCAATTCCTCGACGCTTGCATGTACCAAGTTTCGGACTATTATATTTCAAGAAAGCACGTTGCTTGAATTTAACCATACGCTCCCTTGAACGGAATTTGCTTGAAGCAAACTCTTCATCATCGATTACTGAGACTTCGTCGTATTTCTTTCCATTTACGAAATTGACGTACTCTTCGCGGTATTCAGATTGGAGCTTCTGCTCCAATTCAAGTTTAAGCGATTTATCTTCTGTAAGACTCCAAGTTGTTACACCCTTGTCGTTAGACTTTTCAAAGTTTAACTTGATACCGTATATACCTGAGATACAATCACGAATAATCGCAATAATTTTCTCTCGTTCCTCTATAGTAGTGAAATTGAACTCAAAATCCAATCGTGTTGCATCTTTCTTCAATTTATATAAAGTGAAGTTTTTACGATTGTCTGCAAGTTCAACACCAACCTTCTCGAACAATGATTTTCTAAATTCTATATCATCACATAAGAATATAACAGAGGCAGACGGAGTGTACTTTGGAAATACAATTTCGACGTCTTCGCCTAATTGTGATTGTATAGTTTCTTTGAGAGTATTGTATTCCTCTTCTGTCTTAGGATACAAAACAATGCTTGATCTTGGTACATCAACAAAGATAGACTTGTTTTCGTAATTGTTATACTTCAAGTCCGCCAGAATCATCTTGTCAATAATTGGTCTAAAAGCATATTGATATACGCTGCTTACGCGCTGATCGGGATAGTTTTTACAAACCTGATTAAACAAAGAACCAACATGTTGTGCTTGTTCGATGTCATTGAGGATCCAACAATAAGCATCTCCTTTTGGGCTTGCAGAATCTATGACGATTTCTGGATTAAAACTTTGTGGACTTATCGAAGCTCTACAACTAACAAATGATAGTTTAGAAAATATCTGTTCTTTGGTAGTGAGAGGCTTTCTAGACGTAACAATATAGAAGTTGCCAGCAGCTTCTATTTTGCAGTCAAAAGACAAGTCGGATCTTACAGAATTTATGTCAAAGGAACTCTCTGATGGGCGCAAACCGACTTGAATTTGAGTTGTATTTCTGACCTCAGCAATACCCTTACACAATTTATCAACAATTCGATTCAAGATGGCAATTTCACGATCTGTACAAAGATGCGATGGAGGCCAATTCGCCCGTCGTGCGGGAGAACTGTTGGGAGTGGTACACCTCGGTCGTGAAGACCCGTATGCACAACTTCTCCGGCGAGTTGATCGTCTTCACGCGCTGGCACGAGGAGGATTTGATCGGCACGCTCTGCCGCCGGGAGCCTTTCGTCGAGTTCACCGACTGGGCGCAGCTCGATACGCTGCCGCCCGATACCTGGCTCTATTTGAACTTCGAAGCTCTCAAAACGCGTCCTCCGTCGCCGGTCGATCCCCGTGAACCGGGCGAAGCGCTCTGGGAGGAGCTTCACGGCGCGGAATTGCTGCGTGGTAAGCGGCGGCTCGATCCCGTGCGGTTCGAGTGTATGTATCAGGGGCGTCCTTCGGTGCGCGAAGGGCTGCTCTACGGGGATAATTTCCTGACTTACGAGGAGCTGCCCCGCGACATCGTGCGCCGGGCGAACTATACCGATACGGCCGATACGGGCGACGATTACCTCTGTTCGCTCTGTTATGTCGTCGATCCGGACGGGGTGATCTACGTTACCGATGCGGTTTATTCGCGCGAACCGATGGAGATGACCGAAGGACTGGTGGGAACGATGCTCCGCGAGTCGGGTACGCGTGCGGCACTGATCGAGAGTAACAACGGAGGCCGGGGATTTGCCCGCGCGGTGCAGGCTTTAGCGCCGCAGGTTCGTGTGGAGTGGTTTCACCAGTCCGCTAACAAGGAAGCCCGCATCCTCTCGAACGCAGCGACGGTGGTTCATACGGTACGTTTTCCCTGCGACTGGGCGCTGCGCTGGCCCGAATTGTATGCCCATCTGACCACTTACCGCTGGAAATTCCGTGCTAACCGCTGGCACGATGCCGCAGATGTGGTGACGGGCCTCGTCGAACGTGAAATCGCCGGGCGGGACACCCGTATTAAAAGCGTTAAATTTATGTAGGCGATAGATCGCGGTTCGTGTGTATTCGCGATTGAGGTTTGTGTGGTGCGGGAGAGAGAATCCGTTGGTGTGTCGTGGACGTGTTGATCAGTTCTGGTCTGAAATCTCTTTCGGTCCCGGTAGGGAAGGTGTTTTGGGAAGTTGAAAAACATACGAATTGTGCCGGCGACCGTCGGCCCGTCATTGCCTTTGTCACATAACGCTTTGGGTTAAAAGTCTTTGTAAAAATCGATTTTCATATAAAGGATAAGGAGGAGCAGGGCATAGAGCAGCGACCACCGATGATGATCGAGCATGTTTGCTACGGATGTATTTTGTGGTTATTGTATGCTATGACGAAGTACATCGTTGATAAAGAGATTAGTAGGACGATATTATGGAGCTTGGGGCGTGATTGTCGCTGTAAAAAAATGAGGCGATGACGAACTAAATCCTGATAAATCCTGGGGGATACACTAAATCGTATAATCAATCACCATGGCAAATATTGCCGAATAGGCGCTCTTTGAATAATTTTTTATATATTTATGTCGAATTGTTTTATTGGACGAACTGTTTTTAGGGGGATTTAATGATTTTCAGCTTATGAGAAGATTTTTATTTTGGTCTTTGTGTTTTTGCCTGTTGTTTCCTGTAGGGTTATCTTCTTGCGATGGCAGCGATTCGGCGGCGGTGATTTTTGGGGGAACGACCGGGAAGCTTACATGGACTTTGACGGAGGATGGTGTCCTGACGATTACCGGGGAGGGACCTATGCCCGATTATAGAGATGGAGGTACTTCGGAAACTCCGCCTTGGTATCCGCATGTGAACAGGATTTCCTCCTTGACGATTGGCGAAGGTGTGACCCGCATCGGAGATTATGCATTTATGTTATGCAGCTTTGTGACGAAAGTTGTTATTCCGGAAAGTGTGACAAGTATGGGAGATTGGGCTTTCAATTATTGTACGGGTTTGCAGGAGGCTTATATCGGCGATGGAGTTACCGAGATTGCCGCGAAAGCGTTTGCGGAATGCACCGCATTGAAAACGGTCGTTATCGGAAAGAGTATTCAGCGTATCGGCGATCAGGCCTTCAATACGAGGAGTTCCTGGGATCAGATGACCCTGGAGAAGATTACCGTTTTGTTCGACGATATTGCGTCCGGCTCTTTCCCGGTGTTGGAGAGCGGTTCGAGAGGCGTCTTCCCGAAACCCGGCGGTTGGGATCTGGTTTCCTATAAAATATATGTACCGAAAGGGACGAAAGCCGAATATCAGAAGAACTGGTCGGATTATAGTTCGCTGATCGTGGAGATGCAATAGGGTGCGGGCCGTTTCGACTGGTCGTACGGAATGCGGCGACTTTTCGAAGGTTGAATTTTCAATATTTTCGACTTAAGTCCGAAATCGGTCTGTATTGACACTCCTCGGCTCAATAGCCGAGGGGTGTTTTTTGTCGGATGGCATTTCTTCGTTTCCCGCTCCCTTTTTGCGGACGATCGAGGAAGCGGGCGGGATAATTCCGATTGCCGCAACAAGTATGGCGATTATATTGGGTTCGGGTTTCAGACTTGTTTCCCGAGGCTGTTTGTCATCGTTCGCCGGGGGCGTGTTCTGGGCTGTCCCTTTCTTTTGCCTCCTTGTGGAAAGGGGCTTGGGAGGGAAATGCTTGTCGGAAATCGGCCGGTACGGTACGTGATGGCTGCCTGTATTTTGAGCGTGGAGCGGAGGGTTGTGAAGACTGTTTGTCGCCTGTTTTGCCGGGGTTTCGGTAAAATGGCCCGTGTTTATGAGCTTCTTCTTCTGCGGCGGTCGCTTGGACGCTATCGGGGGAAGTCCGGTTATTCGGCGATGACGCCCGATCCGACCAGCTCATCGCCATCGTACCAGGCTGCGAACTGTCCCGGCGTGATTCCACGCTGAGGTTCGTCGAAAAGCAGGTAGGCCGCGTCCGGACGGATGAAGAGTTCCGCTCCTTGCAGCGGCTGGCGGTAGCGGATACGGACATCGAAACGACGGCTTTCGCCCGTTTTCAATTCCCGGAGCGGGTCGATCCAGTGCAGCTCGCCGGGAGCGATCCGCAAGGCCCGGCGGTAAAGTCCCGGATGGTTGTCGCCCTCGCCGACGTAGATCACGTTCTGCTCCACGTCGGTTGCCAGTACGAAAAGCGACTCCTTGCGGCCGCCGATCCCCAGCCCTTTGCGTTGGCCGATGGTATAAAAGTGGGCTCCGTTATGCTGCCCGATTTTTTTGCCGTCGCGCACGGTATAACGGTAGGGAGCAGCGAGTGCAGCCAGTTCGGTATCCGTCGGAGTGGAGGACCGCTTTGCGGCGGTTGCCGTCGGAGCTGTCGCCGGGTTCGGACATTCTGTCGAGTCCGTATTCGCCGGATTTATACCGCGTAGGGTGGCACTTTTATCCGAAGCCGTTCGTTCCGCCGTGCCCATCCCTGCATCCTCCGTTTTGCCGACGAGTGGGACGGCTTGTCCGTATTTGGGCCAATCGGCTTTGATTTCGTGGACGTTGCCGGTTTTTACTTTGAGCTTTTGTTGAAGAAAGACCGGCAGATCGACCTTGCCGACGAAACAGATGCCTTGCGAATCCTTGCGTTTGGCCGTAGCGAGCTTCATTTGCTCGGCGATGCGTCGCACTTCGGGTTTGAGCAGGTGGCCGACCGGAAACAGCGCCCGGGAAAGCTGTTCCTGTGAAAGTTGGCAGAGAAAGTAGCTCTGGTCCTTGTTGGGATCGCTACCCGCAAGCAATTTGTAGATCGTCCGGCCGTCGGGCGCCGTCTCTTCGGCCTTGCGACAGTAGTGTCCCGTAGCCACGAAATCGGCTCCCAGCTTGAGGGCTTCCTTCAGAAAAACGTCGAACTTGATTTCGCGGTTGCAGAGCACGTCGGGATTGGGTGTGCGCCCTTTCGCGTATTCGGAGAACATATAGTCCACCACCCGGCGACGGTACTGGTCCGAGAGATCGACCGTATGGAACGGAATGTCGAGCCGTCGGGCGACAAGTTCGGCGAAGAGCCGGTCGTCGTGCCAGGGGCAGTCGCCTTCGAGCGTGCCCGTAGTGTCGTGCCAGTTGATCATGAAGAGTCCGATAACCTCATGTCCGGCCTGTTGGAGCAGGTAGGCCGCTACCGACGAATCGACGCCGCCGGAGAGTCCGATAACTACACGTGCCATACTTTTGTTGTAAATCTGTATTAAGGAATATGTTTTTTGAAGCTAAGATAGTTGGAAGAATAGGCCTTCTTTAAGATAATGATTTGGTCGTCGTCTAATTTGTCGTATTTTGCCTGTTGGGTTCTTATGGGTTCAAATGTATGAAAATAAAGCAGACGAAAAGGAAGTTATTCAACCTTCTTTTCGTCCTATCCGCATTCAATTTTATTTTCATTGGCGTATTATTAAAAATCTTTTGAGAATACGATGTACTCATTTCGGCAAAGGGACTTTGTTTCGATTATAAATATTCAATAAAATGATTGTCGGACATATCCCAATATTTTTTATACACAAAATCATTATTGCCGTTTAAGTTTAGCTGGTACATTCTGAATATTACAGGGAGGTTTTTGGGTTGCCATTGCTCTTTATATGAGTAACGATAAGTCATGCCGACCTTTTGCATTACTTTTCCGCTTCTCGGATTGTTCCTGTCGTGTGTCGCTGTAATATAAGGCAAGCCATCTTTTTTTATCTGTTCAATGACGGCTTTGCTCGCTTCTGTTGTTATTCCGTTGTTCCAGAATTATTTACGAAGACCGTAGCCGAAATCATGAGGCTCATCGATATCAACTTTGATATATCCTATGGGAAAATTGTCTTTTTTAAGGCAAATAGCATACATATATCCCTGAGGAAGGGTATATTTTGAAGCATATTTTTCCCTAAAATTCTTCTATAATCTGCTGAATAGCTTAAAATGAGCGATTTATAAGTGTTCAACCTCAATAGAGGTAATGATTTGGCAATAGTCACAACTTCTGCAATATGCATATGTTTGCTTTGCCTAACAACTCTTTACAGTTGCAAAAATACAAAATAAAAATGAAACCACACTATGTTGGTGCAAAAAAACAATAGTCATAAAACAAAGATTAACTTCGCCTTATGACTATTGTTGTCCACATTAAACTTATTTATCATTTAATTGGTTCCGCATGCACATAGTATTCACTGTTTATAGGGTCTTCCCCGTCAGTTTTAAGTATCAGTACCATGCGAGAATGTTTTGTACGCCAATATGCTTTAATATCAGCATCTTCGGGTAGTGCCTTAAACGTTTTACACAGCGAAGCCTTTTCTGTTTCTTTTATAGTACTATGTGCTTCATAGTACTGGTCCATAATCTTCAACAGACCTTCTCTTTCACGTTCAAGCACGCCTAACATATATTCCTTGTCGTTTTTGTCTTTTGCTCCTTTCAGTACAATACGTAACTCTGCATACGGTTTTGTAATGTCTTCTTTGTAGGCAGTAGGTGGAGTTAGGATAAACTCACGGCTCTTGTCCAGCAAGCAATATTCTGTTAGTTCGGGGTTCTTGGAATTATACCTTACGTTATCCCAATCGTAACCAAAGAATCCATCATTCACCAAATAGAGCCTCTTTCGGGCTTGATAGACAATACGGCCATCTTTATAGCCATTGGCATAGACAATAGTATTGTCATGAGGCGTGAAGAAGTATGTGCTCCACCAATAGGAAGTATTCAAACAGTTTGTCTTACGTTCCATGATTCCAAAGCTATCTGGCATATCACGACAATCACTCGTCCAAGTAATTGAATCGTAGTAGTTGTAATAGGCATTATCTGAAGAGTTGAAACCATATTCATCGGTAAGCTCAAATGTTACAAGGCAGAAGGTCTGAAACACAGGGTCTGTGTTGTCTTTGTCGTCTTCTGCATAGTATGCCTTAATCTTAAACTTGCAGTTGTCGGGAACAGAACGGTCAATATCCGTATCATACGTGTAACTTTTCTTCATCATTTCCAAATCGGTTTCGGTCATGCGTTTATATACAATCATGCCATATATAGACTTGTAACCATTGCTGCCATCACTCGTCGCTCCCAATTTTTGTATGGTGTACATTAAGGTCTTGCCATTCGACTCGTCAAGCTTAAGAATCTGCATGTATCTGCTGTCTGTTGTCTGCTTGTTACTGCCAAACAGTATGAAGCCTTTGTCCATGTCATAAGTCCATGATACACGACTGAAACAAAAGGCTGGCAAGGCATCACTATAAAAATAACTAAAAGCTTGCTGTGATGTCTCAAACCAAAAGTGTGTAGGGCTGCCACCAAATCTGTCTTTCCAAAATTCCTCCTTGCTCAACTTTCCGTTTTCCTGTACCTCATAAGTGGCAATACTCTCCCAACCATAGCCCTTGACCTTACTCTGTATTTCTTCTGCTGCTATTGGCTTTCTCCCTTTTAGCACACAGCACCCCTCATCATTAACAGTATAGGTTTGGTTGAATAGATTCATATCCAACTTACATTGCTCAACACTCAATTCCTCAGACTTATCGCAACTGCCAAATACAACAGTGCAAGCTACGATGAGTGCTATTAACCAAAACTTCTTAGTCATAATAATCCAAATTTAAAGATTTTACATATAGACAGATTACGGATTTTCAGTGTTTCAAATTCTGCTGTCCAAGATAACTGAGTGCAAAAATACAAAAGTATCAACGTAATAGTGCATTTTTTTATTTTTTATAACACTCAAAACATACTTTTGTGCAAATAAAGGAAGAATAAACTACACCTGACAAATCTATTTACATATTTCTATGCACTGCCTACAGTTGGTACACTCACTTTCTGCAACCGTTGGGAGCAAAATTTCTTCGCCCTCATGGTGGAGCGAGGCGTTTTGGGGTTCCCAAAACATAACCTCGCTCCCTCCTCTAAGAACAAAAGACGAGATATTTGCCTTTCGGCTTTCCATGCCCAAGGTTGCAGACCTTAATTCTCTCAATTTACGCCAAACATCAAAGCTGCCACATTGAAAGAACAAGGTCACAGACACAAGCTACTTTGTACATGGAGTTTGCAAAGGAAAAGGTGATATTTTCAGTGTGAAACTTGCCAAGTGTTTCAGTTGTGTGTTGTTGATTTCCTTTGTGAACTATGCCGAGTGTGTTATGTGTGCTGTGTGTCCTCGGTATAGTCTGCATAAATCTAATGCCATGCTAAAACACTGCGGAGGTTCGCCCAAGTGGCTGGAGGCGCAAAGCCTCCAAGGAACGTTGCTGCAACCATTTCGGAGAATAGAGCGGTTGCCAATTAATCCACAAGCACATTTTACAGCGTACCAAGTGAGGGCATGTAAAACGTTGAATTGTTGAAGATAGGTGTTATCTTTATGAGAACCAACCACTTATACCCTCAACAAACTCTCAACAAATAGCTCTACACAACAAATTACTGGGCAAAAAAGAAAGAAAGGAATGGTGCTCATGGTTTTCTCTTTTCAACATTATCTTTCTTTTGTTGAGAGATTTGTTGAGAATATGTTGAGCCGTAAATGCCTGATGTTCAATACTTCTTTCATCATATTCAACAATTCAACAAAAATAAGGGGTGTTTTGTCCGTCATTTTTATGAACAGAACTCATCCCCCTACAAGTAAGAATGTCATGCTTATGCTTCAGTACTTATTCACGACAGTACGACAGCGCCAAGCCAACAAACAAGCAAGAGGACATTCAACTAAAGGCGGTTGCTCTTCTATTGAGTTGTAGGATAATGACACTACTTTTCTCTTTTGCCCCGTACAATCTCTTGAAGATGGTGGCACGAAACCGAGCTGCCCCGTATGAGTTTATACGGAAGCAAAGGGCAACAATCATCGGAAAGCCATACAACGTTTGCCAAATGCCATTGGAAGTTTCCTGTTTCTGTTGGACTTCCGACACCGTCAATAAACCATCCTTGTATATTGACCTTATCACAGCATGGAGTTTCATGGCGGTGACATGAAGCATATCAACCAATTCACCCTCACTCATCCACAAGTCTTGCAAGTTGGACGGAATGGATAACATTCCATTTCCGTCCACGGTGATTACAGTCCTTTTCATGCCATTCCCCCCATTGTCGGCATATGCCCCTTGATTCGACTTTCAAAAGCTGATATGTCATGCTCCAATTTAGTACTTGTCACCTTTGCGTAAATTTGTGTTGTGGCGATGTCCGTATGTCCCAGTATCTTGCTTACACTCTCTATCGGCATACCGTAGTTTAAAGCCAAAACTGCGAACGAATGCCGGAAGCAATGAAATGAAATTCGCTTCTTGATGCCACACATTTTTGCCACTTTCTTTATACGCTTGTTTACCATGTCAAGTGAGCCAATATTAAACAAGTGCATATCTTTTCTCAATGGCTTGTAACGTTCAATTATCTGTATGGCTGCATCTATCAGTTTAATTTTGAATGGTACGCCTGTCTTTTGACGCTGAGAAACTATCCATGGAGACCCACTTATAATGGCAACATTGTCCTCTGTAAGATTCTTGATGTCAACGAAAGAGATACCTGTCCAACAACCAAACATAAACAAGTCTCTCGCAAAAGCAAAGTTGGGATTTTCCAACTCTATTCCTGCAAATATGTCCAATTCTTCCTCTGTCAAGAACTCACGCTCCTTGTGGTCTGGGTCAACGTGGTACATGGCAAACGGATTTCTCTGTATCTTGCCGTTGTAGTGTGCTGCCGTGACGATATGCTTCAATGGTATGGAGTATATCCAAATGGTAGATTGCGTGAGTCCAATGACATTCTTCAAATACAGACAAAAATCACGGATGAACTCCTCGGTAAGCTCATTCATGGACATATCGCTGCGCTTGTACTGAAATTTGATGAACTCGGCAACGTACTTTCTTACCGTCAGATACTTGCGGTAGGTTCGGACAGCTCGGTCTTTTCCCACGCGTTGGGCAAAGGCTGCGTTCTCCTTGTCAAAAGCTCTGAGTAATGTCTCATACTCCGTACCTATGCCTTGATATGCGTTTCTCACCATTTCAGCGGTAACGAACGCCTCACGGTCGGAAAGCCGTTGGTAATGCTTAGCGATTTGAGCCTTGATGTTATCAAGCGCAAAGTTCACCTCATTGGCTTCCTTGCTTCTGCCTTTGGCTCTGTTGCCCTTGGCATCCCATATCGCCTTGGTCACGCTCAGCTTGCAACTGAACTGTGCGATAGTTCCGTTGATTGTCACACGTCCCATGATAGGGACAATTCCGTTTCTCTCCTTGCTTCCGTTTACATAGAAGACTGTCTTGAATGTACTTCTCATAATTCCTTGCTTTTTGTTCTGTGCAAAATTAAATCATGAGAGTTGCATGGCAAATTCACAACCTGTGCAGAATTGAGAAATAAAAACCGAAGCCGTTAAAAATGCTTATTAGAGCGTTTCTTTGAGGTAATGACTTGAAAGCGTTTCTACTTCTCAAATCCGCCATTTTCGCATTTCCTCACGAATGCCACAAAAAGCCAACGACTGCCACAACCACTTGAAACTCAAAACAAAAGCTCAAATCTGCTATTTTTTGCTTTTTTAGTCATTCTTTTTCCTCATAAAACAGTTTCGCTTCTTCAATGTCTTTCAGGGGATACCAAGGCAGAAATTTATTGACCTCTATATCTTTGAGGATAAGGAAAAGTGCTTTGATATCTTTTTCTGTGAATCTCCTTAAAATTAAACGTGTTGTTTTCAGTGTAGGAGTGTTCATTTATTTCGGAAAATTTTGCCTTTCGACCGCACCGAAGGTGCGTTTTCCCAGAAATATCCGGCTGCGGAAGCACCGGGTTCCCACCGATTCTCGTTACAGTTCGATCAGTCCCTCGGGCAGTACCATCTTCACCGTACGGCTCTCGAAGTCGATGCCTGCGATGAACTCCTCGACCGCCGGAACCAGGATCCGTTTGCCGCCGATCTCCACCTCGAAGAGGGGATTGGCCTCACTGTCGTAGTAGTCCGTGATTTCGCCCTTCAACGTCCCGATCCGTACCCGGAACCCGATCAAATCTTCTAGGTAGAATTCGTCGTTTTCGTCGTCCTCGTGCTCGAGGTACAACTCCCGCCCGATAAACTCTTCCGCCCGACGAGCGGAGTCGATATCCGCGAATGTCGCCAATGCGTTGGTCTTGCCCCTCCGTTCGAAGCGGTCGCAAAAAAGAGGAACCGCCAGTGAATCGATCTTCACGAACAGCGGTTCCTCTGTTGAGAAGTCATCGGGAAACGTCGTGTAGAGATTCAGTAAAACCCCACCTTCAACTCCGAAGAGTTTACTCACGCGCGCAACCGACAACAACATAACGGTTGTAACTATGCCTCGGCAGGAGCTTCTCCCTCTGCGGGAGCTGCTGCTTCAGCCGATTCGGCAGCGGCAGCTTCGGCGGCCTCACGTGCGGCAGCTTCGGCAGCGGCTTTCTTCTCGGCGAGAGCGGCTGCGCGCTCTTCCTTGATTTTGGTCTCGGCGGCCAGACGGCTCTTCTCGGCCGATTTAGCGTCCGACGCCAGTTTGTTGGTCTTGTTCTCGATCTTGGTCTGCTTCTCGCTCAGCCATTTGTTGAATTTGGCCTCGGCGTCCGACTCGGAGAATGCACCTTTAGCGACACCGCCCAGCAGGTGCTTCTTGTACATTACGCCTTTGTAGGAGAGGATCGCCCGACAGGTGTCGGTGGGTTGTGCGCCTTTGAGTAACCAATCCAGAGCTTTCTCGAAGTTCAGATCGATCGTAGCAGGATTCGTATTGGGATTGTAGGTACCCAATTTCTCGATGAATTTACCATCACGTGGCGCTCTGCTATCTGCGGCAACGATGTGGTAGAAAGCGAAACCTTTCTTACCGTGGCGTGCCAGACGAATTTTAACAGCCATTTGCTATAAAATTTTTAATGAAATTAATAAACGCTACCCACTTTTCGGGGCTTTCAAGGGAGCAAAGGTAGAAACAAAAAACCGAATTGCCAAATCTGCCGGGAAACAAAATGGATCAATTTGGTAAAAGATGGGGTGTCCGGCCGTATTCGGCTGCTTTGCAGAAGCGGACAGGTGCAGTGAAGGCGGTTGCGATCAGGGCGGTACGGTTTGGCGTAACCGCCGATTTGCCGTTGATAAATCCCGAGTTTGGAGCACTCTTCGGATCGCACAGATCGTCTTCGGTGAAGGTTAATTCTTCGTAGTATAATTCGCCCCAGGCGCCGCTTTCATCCTGTCCGCAATAGTAGAATCCGAATGTTTCCATTTCGGCGGGGAGGAAATAATAACCATTTTCGACATTTTTCCAGCCGAACAATGTGCCGGTTTCGAGATAGTCGAGGATCTGCATATCTGAAAGATTCAGTTGTGTTGATCGTGCGACATGCAGAAGGCCCCATGTATGGATTGTTTCAGGGCTTGTCGGGGTAACCTGGAAGATAAATACCCGATGGTCGCTTGCCCCTTTGTAAATATCTGGGTAGAGTGTTTCCAGAGCCGTCCCGTCATAGAGTTGCCATTCCGCCTGCACGGTAGCGTTCATATTGCGCGGCAGGGGTTTGCTCGTCACGCGAGCAATGAATATATTATTTGGAAAATCATTGGTGTCGAGGAATCCATAAATTACATATTCTGTTCCCGGAATACAATTTATTTGCAATATTTCTCTATCCATATATAAGCTCGGCGAGTATGAGTTCTCTGGGGTCATATCTTGGATAAATTGGCGCCAGTCGTCGTAAGAATCGAAATACGAGGCAGTGGTGATTCCCACATAATACCATGTATCATTGAAATTTGGGGTGACTTGCACGTTGAAGCTGCGCATTTCGATATCGTACGGTTCGAAAATCAGTTCAAACCTTTCTTCAAACGGATGGTCGAACCAATCATCCAGTTTGTCGATCACTCCGTTGCCGTCAATATCCAAGTACTCGTCGAACGGTGGAATTGCATAATCCGTAATGGAGAGTTCTTCATAACGTCGTTCCAAATTTCTCGTAACTCTCGCAGGTTTAATCCCCATACCGTTGCTCCGTACGGCTGCGAGCAGGGCTTCGTCTTTGATCTGTCCGTTCACCTCGATGTCTGTCGCGATTTTGGAAACGATTTCCGAGAGTTGGGCAACCGTTCGTCCGTGTTGCAGCGTGGCGGAAATAGCCAGCAGGATGGCGTTGCCGACACCCGGACGGGCGATGTCCATCTTGTCGAAGCCTTCCGGCGAGGGAAGTTCGTCTTGCGGGATGCAGAACGATCGGAGCACTTCCTGCTCGGCCGTCCGGCGTGCATCCGGAATGGTCCGGCCCTCGTTCAAAACAAGGTACTTGATGCGGGGCGTTTCCAGCGAAGTGAGCAAATTGACGTTCGACTTTCCTTCCATTGCAAGGTCGGACAGAGACCGCAGGGTCAGCGGGGCATCGGAAAGATTGCCTGTCACTTCGTTGAAATAGAAACCCTCGGCGATGATCTCTACGTAGCGGCTGTCAATATCCGATGTAAGTTCGAACGAGCCCATGTCGTCGAGAATCTGCGTTTGGTAACTTTTACCGGTCGGTTGCAGTCGTTCGTTCAGCTCCTGGATAGTGACGACAGAGCCTTGGATGAACTGCCCTTTCTGCACGCTTCCGTTGATCGAATATTCCGGAATGTCCGGTTTTTCATCCTCCGAGTCGTTACCGTCGCCGGGGTTCTCGGTGTTATCCGATCCTCCGTAGGGCGTTTCATCGATACCGCTGTCGGTACAGCCGCAGACAAGCAGTACGGCGATTGCGAATAAAAAGAGTTTTTTCATAATAAGATTATTTAATAAGTAGAAATTTGATCATTCCTGCTACTTACCGTATCGGCTCCTGCTGCGGTGGTTTGAACAAAAAAAGCGTGGAACTGCAATATATGTTTTGATAACGGATTGGGAAAGTCGAAAATGAAAAGAAAAGCATAACAAGAGAAAATATAATCACTAATATACAGTGTTTTATGTGATATCACTTTCGGGACACGCTCTTTAATTTGTCTTAATCCGCTACAAGTTTTTTCGGGATATATGGGAACATATACGGGAATTTATTTACCTTTGCAATGTGAATAAAAAACGTATTGCCGATGAAAGTTTCCGTCTATCTGAAAAAGAGCAGTTCCTCGACTTCGAGCATCTGTTTCCGTGTCCGTGAGAAGAACGTGGATATAAAGGTTGTTTCGCCTCTTGTAGTTCATGACAAGTACTGGGATTCCGATACTCTCAGTTACAAGCGCACGACAGCCGTACCTGCCGTTGAACAGAAACTGCTGCCCGAACAGATTGCCTCCATCATTGAGAAAGTGGAGAAGACATTTTCGGACAAGGCAAACAGCGCATGGCTGAAGCAGACCATCGAGGATGTGCTGTACCCTGCACGGGCTTTCGAACGCAACCATCCGAATCTGATTTGCCGCATCCATGAATATCTGGAAAAGTTTGACGGTGCGGACAGAACCAAAGAACATATTATCCGCTTCGAGCGCAAGATGATACGTTACCATGAATATCAACGTGAGATATTAGGTAATACCGATTTCACCCTCTTTGTTGAAACCGTCACATTGGAGCAGATGAACGTTTTCCGGGATTATGTGACCAACGAATACTTGTTACGTCAGCAGTACCCCGACTTCTATGCGTCCCGGCTGCTTATCAATCATGCTCCAAGACCATTGTCGAACACGACCATCATCAACACGATGAACCTCTTCTGCACTTTTCTCCACTGGTGCAAGAAAATGAAGTATTCCGACAACGAGGTATATGAGCTTTACGGATGTAAGGAACCGACATACGGCGATCCGTTCTATTTGACATCCGAAGAAAGGAATGTCCTGTATGATGCAGATTTGAACGACTACCCTAAACTGGCTGTCATTCGGGATATATTCGTGTTCCATTGCTATATCGGCTGCCGTGTGGGTGATTTGTACAGATTGACAAGAGACAACATCAAGGACGGATTTCTGGAGTATATGCCGCAGAAGACAAAGAAATGCCAGGCAAAAGTCGTCAGAGTACCGTTGCATGAGAAGGCATTGAAAATACTGGAACGCTATGAATCAGGTACAGACAGGCTGCTGCCGTTCAAACCCATACACCAGTACAATCTTGGCATCAGGGAACTGTTGAAGCATTGCGGTATAGACCGTATGGTGATCATCCTTGACACGCACGGCTACAATACCGTGCAGAAACCATTATATGAGGTAGCCACCAGCCATACGGCAAGGAAGACTTTTGTAGGAAATCTATACAAACAGGTTCCCGACCCCAATCTGATAGCATCCATGTCGGGACATGTGGAGGGCAGTCGGGCATTCAACCGCTACCGCACGATTGACGATGAGATGAAACGCAAACTTGTGGATATGATAAACTAAGGAGGAGACAGATATGAAAGTTACCGCATTTATAAGAAAGACCGCCGCCAAGAATAATGTCACTGACCAGGCACGAGTCTATTTCAGAGTCCGTGACGTGGGAGGCGTTGACATCAAGGCAGCAAGCGAACTCTCCATCAACCCCAACCACTGGAGTGCGGAACGGCAGGGGTACAAGCCACGTGTCGCATTGGTGTCGGAAGACAAACGGATGGGCTTTGAAAAGGACATCCAAAACATTACGCACCTTATTGCCGAGAAATACCATCGTGGAGTGGACGGCAGCTGGCTGAAAGGGCTGATAGAGGAATACCATCATCCCAACATCAACTTCCGTGGCGGCAATCCGGCAAACGAGTATCTGCTATCTTACCAGATACAGAAGTACATGGACGAGACACCCCTTGCCGCAGAAAGCTGTAAGCATCACCGCGACAATCTGAAAAAGGTACTGCGTTACGAGCGTTTCCATCAAGAGGTCATGCACCAGCGGGGCTTCCACCTTTGTATAGATTCCATTACCGCTGACGACATCCGTGATTTCAAGTTGTGGATGCAGGAAGAGTACAGGTATGTGGAAATGTATCCCGTATTCTATAAAGACGAGCTGCCCCGTGATGTAGCCCAGCAACGCTCCGAGAACAGCATGTCGGGGACGCTCTACCGCATCCGCACCGTCATCAAATGGTGCATCAAACGGGGGCTGACAAGAAACAACCCTTTTGACCAGTACCAGATAGCCCAGCCCATGTATGGCGATCCGTTTTACCTTACTCTCGAAGAAAGGGACAAGGTCTATTATGCCGACCTGAGCGGCATGGGGGCAACCTATTCCGTATATCGGGACATATTCATGTTCCAGTGTCTGATAGGTTGCCGTGTAAGTGATTTGAACAGACTGACCAAGGCAAACATCGTGGACGGTTGTGTGGAATACATTCCGCAAAAGACCAAGCTGGAACATGCCAACACAGTCAGAGTTCCGCTTAACCAAAAGGCGTTGGACATATTGGAGAGATATAAGGACTTGGAAGGCGCATTACTTCCCCGGTTCTCGCACTTCGGCTATAACAAGAAGATAAAGGAGATTCTCAAGTATGTGGGCATTGACCGCATGGTGAGAGTCCTTGACCCGAAGACACGCGAGGATGTGGCAAAACCTTTATATGAAGTGGCGACCACCCACACGGCACGAAAGACCTTTATCGGCAACCTCTACAAGCAGGTCAAAGACCCGAACCTGATTGCCTCCATGTCGGGGCATTCGGAAGGAAGCCGCGCCTTTGCCCGTTACAGGCATATCGATGACGAAATCAAGAAAGAACTGGTAAACCTGCTGGATTAGAATCGCCTGCCCGCTGTATTTTATTCTTTCCCTATGTTCCATTTATAATCAACTACTTGCAGATAACACTATGACTGAATCCCGATTGACATACGACCAATTCAAGGCTGACATTCTCCGGTGGAAGAACAGCCACAGGGAAGAATACAACCGCTTCGCGCGTCTGATGACAAATGGGGACGAGAGGCAATATCTCGCTATCTGTCGTGCCATCTTCAAACAACTGCCAAAGGTCAAGATAGAATGGGAATTGTGCTGGGGCGATGACAGTGTGGAAGATTTTGACAATATAAACCTGCTGTTCAGTGAAGAATCCGTCCCGGAACAGATTGTTGAAGCATTCCAGAAGCAGAGGGAAGAGAATAATGCATCATACGGAGCTTCATCGTCCTTTTGGAACAAGGTCAAATCCTTTTTTAGAAGCAAGTCCAAAAGACATGGCATTATCCTTTCCGCACCGCTTGTACTTAGCTGGCTGTATTACGGAAAGAGTTTCGAGGCAATGGTCAGTATGGTCAACAAACAATCAGCCAATCCTAAAGCGGACAGAATGGACAGGCAGAGTTGTTCTTGGGTAGTTGAACAGATAATACAGGTATCCATCAAGAACGGCTTCCGAACCCAATCTGACTGGGACAGATACTTTTCCATGAACGATGCCATTGAAAATGGAACCATTGGTGAATGGGCGTTGCAATCCGCAACAAATGAGAATGTAACCAACGATATGACAGACGAACCTGAACAGCAGCAACAGCACACGACAAAACAAGCTAGCACAGAATACTTTGGCGACATGCCAATAAACGATGCCCCAAAATCAAGAGGTCGGCAGAAAGCAAAGGAAATGCCCCTTGTAAATTATCTCAACTGTGCCAATAAAGACATTGTCATTGATATTATCCGAAAATTCATCTCAAAATATGATACGGCAGCGGAACAGGCTTTAACCTACTATGCCTTGAATGAACTTGGACTGCTAACAGACATAGGTAGTGCGAAAGAGTATGCAACTGCGCTCATCATTCAATTTGATGGCGTGGGTGGAATTAAGAGCGGAAGTTCCTATCGTCAGGCTATCCATCTGTTGACTACAACGCAGCACGTTATGAAAAACGGAGTGAACAGAATGTGCGTAATGCTAAATGGTGATTCCTGTCAGACATTACTTTCTGAGCTTAAAGCCGAACTTACCGAAGCCGTTAATAGATAGCTCCAATCCACAGGAAATGAAGTAAAATAAGCCCATTTTAGTGTTGTCATAATTGTCTTTTTTGTCATGACAAATATGCCAACTCGTTTTATTTCAATTACTTTTAATTCACCTATACCTTTGCACCGTCAATCCTTTCCCGAGGGTTTGGCGGTGCTTCACTTTTATAAGCCATCGGAAGCGGGGCATCAGGGAACATGCAGATGGTCATTGTAAATTCCTAAACAAAAGATTTTATGATTACCATAGAAAGTCTGGTCGATATGGGAGCCAATGTAAAACTGGAAGTCACTCCCACAGACCTGAAGATGTTTGCAGAATCAATTATCCAGCGCACTATTATGGCGCAGCAGGAAGAAAGGCAGGCTGCGATGCTACGTGAAGCTCAGGAAACATACCTGAATACAAAACAAGTCCGCGAGTTGCTGAACGTATGCGAAGGCACGCTCAACCTGTGGGCGAAGCGTGGCTACCTCGTTCCCGTCAAGGTTGGCAACAAAAACATGTATGCCAAGTCCGACATCCGCAGGGTACAGACCGGAGGCAAGTCGGAGAGTGTGACATCCTATTGCAAACGAAAGGAGAAGTGATTATGAGTATCAGACAACTGGATATATGCAACAAGGTGATGGCGCAGGCGCAGGGCATTGCGGAATCGGATTTCCCGATTGACGCTTTCCCTACCAAAGTCCAGTCCGTTATCCTTGGCATGGTGCGACATGAGAACTTCAAAGTGGAGTATCTTGCCACAGCCATACTGTCGGCTACGGCTTCCGCGTTGGGCAATACCTACAATATCCGTGTAAAGGGACAATGGACAACCAATGCCGCTCTTTATATCATCATGGTGGGGCGACCGGGACTCGGCAAGACACCGCCGCTTGAAGCCGTATTCCGTCCGCTACGCAAAAGGGATTGCCGGGCACTGGAGAAATTCAAGGCTGAAATGGCCGCATATCAGAATACAATGAAAGAGAGCAAGGGCAACAACGGTACAGACAGGCCTGTATTGAGAAGAACCATCGTGTCCGATTTCACGCCGGAAGCCCTGATGCTCGCCCATTACAACTGTCCCCGTGGCATAACCATACTTGCGGACGAGATTATGGGCATGTTCAATTCCGCCAACCGCTACAACAACGGGCAGTTGATAGAGCAACTTCTGTCCGCATGGAGCAACAGTGCCATAGATGTGACCCGTGTCAGCAATCCCATTCCCATACACATTGAGAATCCGTGCATCAACATGGTCGGCACGACACAGACCAGGCGTGTGCATGAGCTGCTCAAAAAGGGATACGAGGATAACGGCCTGCTTGACCGCATTCTGTTCGTGATGCCCAAGTCGTATCTGGTGCCACGGTGGACGGAAAGCGAAGAGGAGGATACCGGGAGCGATCCGGCATCTGCATGGAGGACATGGGAGGCAATCATGGAAAAGGTATTCTCCCTTGACTATGAAGTGAATGATGAAGGGAATATCCCTCATCTGATAGGCATGGAAGTGGAAGCGAAAAGGGTTTTCTTCAACTGGCACAACAATACGATCGAACGCATCAATGCCATCAGGGATGAAAACCTTGTCGAATCGCGTCCCATGAAAAGCCCTGTGCAGGTGGCACGTCTGGCACTGGTTCTCCAAGTCCTGTCTTATGCATGCGGCGAGAGCCATCTGCAATTCGTGACAACGACCGCCATTGAAGGTGCTATCCGGCTAAATGACTATTTCGAAGGTTCTTACAGGCGCATACGCGAATATGTGGCAAACGATACCTGTGACGAGCCGTCGCTGGAATTGCTCTCCTTGCTGAAAAATTCTTTTACCACAGCTGAAGCCCTTGATGCAGGAAGACAGCTAAAAGTGACGGAGCGCACGGTGATGAACTATCTTAAAGAACTTGCAAAGAATAGGCTCATACACAAGGTCAGGCAGGGAGTCTATGAAAAGGTATCATTCACAGCCGAGAATAGAAACTGCAATGTATAACCCCTGTTTGCAGCTTTCAGAATGTTCAGTTTTTCAGTTTCGTTAAGGAGCAAATTGCCAATTCCTGCAAAACTGAAAGGACTGAAAACTGAAATTACTGCAAATCCATTTCAGAAATTATCATGGACAACTACAGATTTCATCTTGAAAAATATCATCGGGGCAGCAAGGTAGCGTGTCCCGAATGCAAGCGCAAGGCTTGTTTTACCCGTTATATCGATGAGTCGGGAGAGATAACCTTCCCTCCCCATGTCGGCAAATGCGACCACGAACACAGTTGCGGCTACCATTACACACCAAAGGATTTCTTTCGGGAACATCCCGATGAATTGGATTCATTCAGGCAGGAGTGGAAACCGCAAGCCGTAACTCCAAAGAAGCCAGTCAGTCCTCCGTCTTTTATAGATTCGGCTGTCATGCAGCATTCACTGTCACACTATGACATCAACCCGTTGTACACATTCCTGTCCGACACGATTGGCAGAAGCAATACCGAAAGGCTCTTCAAACTTTACCGGGTCGGGACTTCCAAAAAATGGAACGGTTCGGCAGTATTCTGGCAGGTGGATTCCAACGGACAGGTACATACAGGTAAGATTATGGGATATGACGCCAAGACCGGGCATCGGCTGAAAGTTCCTCATCCGCACGTGTGTTGGGTGCATACCGAGTTGCGTCTGCCAGGCTTCAACCTATGCCAGTGTTTCTTTGGCGAACATCTTCTTGTCCGCTATCCCGACAAGACAGTGTTCATTGTGGAAAGCGAGAAGACAGCACTCATTGCAGCTCATTTTATGCCTGACGGCTTATGGCTGGCGACCGGAGGAAAGAACGGTTGTTTCAACGAAAAGGCCGTTCGTATACTGGCGCATCGGGATGTAGTACTGATGCCAGACCTTGTTGCAACGGAGCAGTGGAAGCAGAAGACTTCCATGCTTGCTAATGTCTGCCGGTCCGTATCGGTCAGTACGGTACTGGAAGATATGGCAACCGATGAACAACGTGCCAGAGGATTGGACATTGCGGACTTCCTTCTGATGGAGGACACCCCTCAGATGATACTTCAACGGATGATTGACCGTAACCCCGGCTTGCAGACATTGATTGACGAACTTGGGTTGGAATTGGTGGATGCAGAACAGATATGATAATTGGATGGATTGGACAGCTCGCTGTCCTTGAAAAAGGGTTTGTAAAATCCCGTAGTTTATTAGGGCATTTTCACCGCCTCCGCTTCGCGTCCAGCAGTCAAAAAAACCCATAAGGGAGGGATGTCCTCTCGACACCCAGTTGCTTGTGGCACATAGGACGGGATTTTACAATAAGAATCATAGTAAAATAACGAACAGATATGAGTAATACACAATACGCTGTCTGCCACCTGCAACGTGGCAGCGGCAATGACAGTGGAATGTCATGCCATATAGAAAGGAAGGATGCCAAAGGAAAGAAATATGTTCCGGCAAATGCCGATGCGAAACGAACATCACAGAACAGGGAACTGCTTACGTTTCCTGATGGAGTAGCCAATCGCACAGAAGCAATCCAGCACCGTATTAACACTGCCGGGCTGCGCCGCAAAGTCAGCAAGAACCAGACAAAGGCAATACGCATAATGCTGACCGGAACACATGAGCAGATGATGAAAATTGCCAATGACGGCAAACTGGGCAGTTGGATTGATGTCAATCTCAAATGGCTAAAGGAGACCTTTGGTGATGAGAATCTTGTGTCCTGCGTGCTGCATATGGACGAGAAGACCCCGCATCTGCACGCCACAGTCGTGCCCATTGTAACCGGAGAGCGTATCCGCAGGAAGCGGGAGGGCGAAAAGAAATATGAAACGAAGTCCGGACCCCGTTTGTCGGCGGACGATGTGATGCGTCGTACCAAATTACATGAATACCAGAACAGCTATGCCAAGGCCATGAAACCGTTCGGGTTACAGCGTGGAATTGTCGGTTCTACCGCTAAGCATCAGGCGAACTCGGAATACTACAAGCAACAGATGAATAGGTATGAGGAAGACATAGCCAAATTACAGGCTGATATTGAGCAAGCAAAAGAAGGTAGAAGTACAGTCCTGTCATGGTTTGGCAAAGGTGATTTGGCAAAAGCTAAGAAAGAACTTGCGAATAAGGACGAGCAGATTGCCAAACTCAAAAATCAGATTAAAATACTCATGGCAGAAAAGTCCCAGTTACAAGAAAAACATAAAGCGGATATAGAACAATTACGGAATGGTTATCAAAAAGAGATTGACAAGGCCATTCATAGGGCAGAAACGGCAGAACGGCAATTCAAGGAGAAGGATGCAATCATAGATAGACAGAGGAAACAGATAAGTTTGCTTGACCGCAAGGCCAATCCCCAACGTTACAGCCTCTCGTCCGGTGCCGAACTTGTACGTATCAATGTCTCAAACTATCGGAATCCGTCGCTCCACATCTGGACACGGGTCGGTGATGAGCTTTTTGAGAACATCAAATTCCAAATAGACTATGATGTGGCCCAAAGCCATTTCAACGGCCAGATCACGGACGAGGAGTTTGTCAACGCTGTATTTGATCCGCAGGAACAGGTAAATGGAAAACAGGCGGAATTGCTGGGTGCCGTTTTCACCCTTGCCGCTGGCGGACCAGCAGAGGTTCATGTCGGTACAGGCTCGGGGGGGCTCATCGTCTGACCTTCCGTGGAGTGAACGAAAAAACAAGCAAAGTTATCGGAAAAAATAAGCCTAAAAACCTTTTATGGAGTAGAATAGGTGTAATTTTTCGTTATTCTAACAATCGTATGAGATTCTTTTCCTATCTTTGTGTTCAAAATTTGACAATTCAAAAATAGTTCCAACAATGAGCAACTCTTTTGTAAGATACCTTTTAGAAGGAAATAATTACCCTTCAAATGGACAAGTTGTATTTGACTCTTCTGATCACATTCGTTTCCAGAACGGACAAGATATTTCCGGACACAACTATGGTTGTAATCGTCGACTCGTTATCAAAAAAAACATACAAGGAGAAGAAGGCTATACTGTAACCATGTATAATCTTGATGGGGTTCATCCACTTTGGAAGAACAATGTTCAGATGGCACCTAAAAGAATGAAAATAGTTAATGTAGAAGGAAACATTGTAGAACTGCGAGGATATGGCTACGATGAAAATGCCCTTGCAATAGGTGCACCACTTCAAGCTGCATCTTTTGAGAACTATGGTGTAGTTGTCATGATAGAGGACGACTCTATTGTTCGTGCACAATTAAATATGTTTGACAGAAACATCAGTATCGTATATTTACAATAAAACAAATCAAATATGGAATTAGAAAGAACTTTCGACGAGAACGTCTATTCGAATGTCGATGACGGTTCTGTATTTCCTCTCTTTGTGCGTTATTCTGAAAAGAACGTTGATTTCAATAACAAGAACAACTCAACGAGCTTTGAAGATATGGTTGCACAGATTAAGGGCGTACATGAGTGTTGCTTTATTCATAGACGGCAAAAAAATAGAGACGGTAAGCTATTAGATGAGCTTGCTATAAAAATTGATGAAATTAATATCTCTTTAACAGCAAAATTGGCTCGTGATGGATTTTCATTGATTAATCCAGTTCTATCTGAGAAGAATATCGTTCTTCCAGAGGAAAACGAGTATTCAAAGAGAAAATGTGAGATAAAATTTGTCGATCAGAACGAAAGTGAACTTCGTCTGATAAGTGGAGCTGGTTCATATTGGTTAAACCACACAGAAGAGATTAGCAATTTCCTAAAAGATTGTTTTGCTTTACCAATTCCTCCAATTGAAATTCACATAGAGGAGGATAAGGAAATGTGGCAAGCATACTTGGATGGTTTAAATGCACTTCTTGACGCAAAACGAGATTTGATAAAAATCGAGAAAGTCACTAAGCAAAAGAATGGTTTAGTTCGACTTGATTTTGACATGGATAGTTATATCCAAAACTTTAAGGATAAAATCGAAGACGAACTTCAAGGGAAGTGTGAAATTGAGCCTACAGTAGAATTAGAAGATGGAGACTGTACGATTTCGTTTGATAGCTACCAAATCATTCCTGGCGACACAATAGACGCAATTAAGAGTATAGGAAAGGAGTACTGTTATTCTGCAGAAGAGCAGGTAACAAACTATGTGCATGGTTCATTGGAAGTCCTTTCTGACCCAGAAGAGCTTGCATCTATTGTTGCTGATATTGAGCAAGAATTTCATAATTTCGGATCTTCTTTTAATAAAAAAGGAGATAATGATTTCGTTGCTTCTAAAGGTCGTCGAGAATGAAGCAGTCCACACGGTTGCCCGTGAGCGCCCCCTCGCGGCCGACAGAGAGCAGGCCGCCCCGGTGACCGATGATCTCCACCTCATCAGCCGTACGCAGGTACTCCGGAGGCCTGGCTCCCCGCTTGATGGTCGTTTCCGGGAAAAAGGCCGCATATTCGGGCGAATCGATGATACGCTGCACGCGCCGGTTGAACTTCGAAGCCAACGAAGCCGAATAGGAGGCGATGGCGATCCGCAGATCGGGATTGCGCCCCAACAGGTAGGCGGGCAGCAGGGTCGAAGCCCCGACGCTCTTGCCATGCTGGGGCGGCATGGTGACGATAAGCCGGCGGACGCGCCCGGCGGCGAATGCCTCCAGTACGCGGTAGTAGGCCTCGTGAAACCACCGGAACTCCAGAAAGGGATAGACTCCGGCGGCAAACAGGCCGAACGGAGGCAAATCCCCCGCAGAAGCCGGTTCTGCGGGGGACAAGTCCTTCAATACATCTATATTCATAGGTCAGTAGTTTTTAAGCTCCGCCCGGTGGCACGGCGCTGCCGAAGGGAGGCGGAGGGTTTCGATACGCACGGGTCGGCCGGATTCCAGAATCGCCGCATCCGACAATCGCAGAACAGCGTTCAACTTTTCGAACGACAACGGAAAAACGGAACCGCCCGTTGCAGCGGGTATCGAAAACCAAGAACAATGTGTTCGGAAAAAGACCGCAGGAGGCGCCGCTCCGGATGGGATGTGCGATCTTGCGGAGTCGAATCAGAAGAGGTACTCCTTAAGCTCGGAAAAGGAGAAATCGTTGGGGCGTTCCCCCGCTTGGTCGGATGTATGGAATTCCCACCAGACGGGAACCAGGTCGTCGATTCGATCGGCGTCGCCTTCGGGCAGACACTCCTTCGAACGATAGATTACGATCGAGGCGACGAAACGACACTCTTTCGAACCGTAGTCGAATGAAAACGAACCGGAATAGAAACTCTTCTCCCCGATTTCATCCAACAGCTTGCGAGCGACGATACCGTATAACTCCGGAATAATTGGATAGGTCATCGTAAAAGAATTTAGTTCAATAAAAATTTTGCATAAACAAAATAAATCGTTTAACTTTGCAAGACAAAGATAAGTTCAATTTTTGAATTTAATACAAGAGAATCAAAATATTTACCATAAAAAATTTTGATACGATATGACGGGGGATCGCTTAAAACTATTGAGAAAGACAATAGGTCTGACACAAGAGCAGTTAGCTCAACGATTAGGCATCGGAAAGGCCGCCCTTTCGATGATCGAAACGGGCAAGGCGGCGCTCTCGTCCCGGAACAAGAACATCCTGGTTCAAGAATTGAATGTCAATCCGGACTGGCTCGACAGCGGAGAAGGGGAAATGTTCAATGCCGAACCCGATCTGACCGCCTACATGCACCGCACGGACAACACGCTGCCGCTGCAAAGCGTCCCCCTCTACTCCATAGAAGGGACGGCGGGCCTGGTGCCGCTCTTCGCCGATCACGCGCAGACGCGGCCCGTCAATTTCATCCACATCCCCAACCTGCCCAAGTGCGACGGTGCCATCTATATCGTGGGCGACTCGATGTACCCGCTGCTCAAAAGCGGCGACATCGTACTTTACAAACAGCTCAAGGATATCGGCGACATCTTCTGGGGCGACATGTACCTGCTCTCGATCGACATCGACGGCGAAGAGTACATCACGGTCAAATACATCCAAAAATCCGAGCGGGAAGGGTACGTGAAACTCGTCAGTCAGAACCCCCATCACGCCGACAAAGAGGTGGCCGTGGACCGCATCCGGGCCCTCGCCCTGGTCAAGGCCAGTATCCGGATGAATTCGATCCGGTAGCACGAAATCGCGCGAGCCGTTACGGGCCGTACCCGAAACCGGATTTCGGTGCAGCGTTCCAAATGTTCCGGTTGCGATGCCCGCAGCCGGGATTTCTTCCTATTTATAATTACAAAAAGCACAAAAAAAGCAAAGTTTTAACCAAATAATATTTTTTTAATTACGATTTGTGAGTTTTATCCGGAATATATTTCCTATATTTGTGGCATTATATTATAATGTTTTCGACAAAGGAAGGCAGGGTCGAATCGATCGAAACCGTGCCGGACACAGAAAACGACCCAATAAAGCAACCTTATTATATTACTAATTCACATACAGCAATGAATGAAAACAAGGTACAAGAGCTGCAAGATGTCGTGATCCGCTTTTCGGGCGACTCCGGTGACGGCATGCAGCTTACTGGCACGCTCTTTTCCGACACTTCAGCCTTGCTCGGCAACGGAATCTCGACATTCCCCGACTATCCCGCCGAAATCCGCGCCCCGCAAGGTACCGTAGCGGGTGTATCCGGATTCCAGGTGCACTTCGGAGCCAAAAGACAGCTCAACCCGGGCGACTTCTGCGACGTACTGATCGCAATGAACCCTGCGGCACTGAAGGCGAACCGCAAATGGCTCAAGCCGGGTGCAACGGTAATCCTCGACGAGGACTCCATTACCGAAGAGCACCTTCGGAAAGCGGGTTTCGCAACGCTCGACCCGATCCGGGAGCTGAACCTGGAAGATTTCAACGTAGTCGTTCCGAACATTACGGAGATGACCAAGGCGGCTTTGGCGGATTCCGGTCTGGACAACAAAGCGATGGTCAAGTGCAAAAACATGTTCGCACTGGGTATCTGCTTCTACCTCTACAACCGTCCAGAGGATCATGCGAAACACTACCTCGATTCAAAATTTGCGAAGAAAAATCCGGCTATAGCCGAAGCCAACAAACGCGCTATCGACGCCGGTTACAACTATGCCGCCAACACGCATCAGTTCGCCAATACATATACCGTCGCATCGGGCCAGATGGAGAAAGGCACTTACCGGTCGATCAGCGGTAACGTCGCAACGGCATGGGGTCTTTGCGCCGCATCCGAGAAGAGCGGTCTGCCCCTCTTCTGCGGTTCGTACCCCATCACTCCGGCTACCGTCATTCTCGAGGAACTCGCCAAACGTAAGGACCTCGGTGTGAAAACCGTACAGGCCGAAGACGAAATCGCGGGTATCTGTACGGCCATCGGTGCTTCGTTCGCCGGTAACTTCGCCGTGACGACCACGTCGGGTCCCGGTCTTTCGCTCAAGAGCGAGGCATTGGGTCTGGCCGTGATGACCGAGCTTCCGCTGGTAGTCGTGGACGTACAGCGCGGCGGCCCCTCGACGGGTCTTCCGACCAAGACCGAGCAGAGCGACCTTCAGCAGGCCCTCTACGGCCGCAACGGAGAAAGCCCGGTAGCGGTCATCGCCGCCTCGATGCCGAGCGACTGCTTCCACTACGCATTCGAGGCCGGTCGTATCGCCATGGAGCACATGACGCCGGTAGTGCTTCTCTCGGACGGATTCATCGCCAACGGTTCCGAACCGTGGAAGATCCCTTCGATGAAGGATTACCCGACCATCAACCCGCCGATCATCGACAAAACCGAGGACGGAGGCCCTTTCATGCCCTACGCCCGCAACGAGAAGCTGGCACGCAGTTGGGCATTCCCCGGCAAAGCAGGTCTGGAGCACCGTGTAGGCGGACTGGAGAAAGACAAGCTGAAAGGCAGTATCTCGATCGACCCACAGAATCACCAGGAAATGACGAACCTGCGTGCCGCGAAAATCGCCAAGATCGCCGACTACATCCCGCACCAGACGGTTTACGGCGACCCGGAAGGCGATCTGCTCGTAGTAGGTTGGGGCGGTACACGCGGACACCTGCAGAATGCCGTCGATAAAATGCGTGCCGAAGGCAAGAAAGTTTCGCTCTGCCACTTCAACTACATCAACCCGCTGCCGCACGGCGTCGCCGACATCTTCAAGCGCTTCAAGAAGATCGTGGTTTGCGAGCTCAACGAAGGACAGTTCGCCAACTACCTGCGCGGCAAATTGCAGCAATTCGACTACGAACAGTACAACAAGTGCGAAGGCCAGCCGTTCACGGTGACCGAGCTCACGAACAAGTTTCACTCTTTACTGAAATAAAGCCATGGCAGATTACAAATATACTCCGGCAGACTTCAAAAGCGACCAGGAAGTAAGATGGTGTCCCGGCTGCGGTGACCACGCAATTCTGAATGCCGTACAGCGGGCCCTGCCCGAAATTGCCGACCAGACCGATACGCCGCACAACCTCTTCACGTTCATCTCGGGCATCGGCTGCTCGTCGCGCTTCATTTACTATATGAAGACCTTCGGCTTCCACTCCGTACACGGACGCGCCAATGCCATCGCTACGGGTGTGAAGACTGCGAATCCGCGTCTGAACGTTTGGGTTACCTCGGGCGACGGCGACTCGCTGGCCATCGGCGGCAACCACTTCATCCACGCGATCCGCCGCAACATCAACCTCAACGCGATCCTGTTCAACAACGAGATCTACGGTCTGACCAAAGGTCAGTACTCGCCGACCTCGAAGCTGGGCAAAATCACCAAGACCTCGCCCTACGGTACGGTCGAAAAGCCGTTCAACCCCGGCGAACTGGTGATCGGCGCGAAAGGCACCTTCTTCGCCCGTTCGATCGACATGGAGGTGAATCTGACCAAAGAGTGTCTGATCGCAGCGGCGAAACATCAGGGTATGTCGGTCACCGAAGTTCTGCAAAACTGCGTGATCTTCAACGACAAGACCCATGCGGCTTTCGCCGGAGACAAGGCTACCCGCCAGGAGCACACCATCACGCTGCGCCACGGCGAGAAGATGCTCTTCGGCGCCAACAACGAAAAAGGTCTGGTGTTCGAGGATATGCGCCTGAAAGTCGTAACGGTCGGACAGGACGGCTATACGCTGGACAAGATCCTGACGCACGACGCCCACACCAAAGACACGACGCTGCACTCGATGCTGGCCGCAATGAAATATCCCGACTATCCGGTCGCACTCGGTGTAATCCGTTCGGTCGAGGACGAAATCGTTTACGATCAGGCCGTTGAAAAGCAGGTGGAAGAGGTGAAAGCCCAGAGCAAGATCCACTGCGTGGACGACCTGCTCCACTCGGGCGCTACTTGGGAGATCTAATCTTCAAGATATATTCGAAACAAAAAAGCTGTCGAAAACGACAGCTTTTTTGTTTCGATAACAGAGAGAACCGATCTGCAGGAAATATCTCAAAGTTTCAGCACTTCATCGACTCCCATATCCTTATAGGTGGACTCCAGCTCCTCGCCCCGGTCTGAAATAACCAAGAGCTTGTCACCGACCTTCAGTTCGGTATTGCCCTGTGGAACGAAATAATCTCCGTCACGATAGACCATCATCACCAGCGTATTCTCCGGCAGGTTGATCTCCTTGAGCGTAGCGCCCCCCTGAAGCATCGATTCATTGACAAGGACCTCGGTAAATATCGACGGAATATCTTCGTGGACATCGACCCCGAAGGCAGGACTCTTTTCGGCATACCCAAGCCCGAGCAGATTCGCCATCCAACTTACGGTCGTACCCTGCACCAGCAGCGAAAGAATCGTCACCAGAAAAACCACATTGAACAACAACCGCGCTCCCTCCGTACCGGCCAGCAAAGGATAGGTCGCAAAAATAATTGGCACAGCACCGCGCAGACCGACCCAGGAAACATAAAGACGGGCTTTGGTCGTAAACTTGCGGAAAGGAGCCATACAGGCGAACACCGTGACGGGACGCGCAATGAACATCATGAAGGCTCCTACCAGACAGCCCAGCATCAGCACGTCGGGCTGCAAGAGTTCGTCGAGGTTGACGAGAAGACCCAGCGTAAGAAACATCACGATCTGTACCAGCCAGGTGAAGCCGTCGAAGAAGATCGTCAGCGAACGTTTCTGCGTCAACTGGTTATTACCCAACACCAATCCTGCCAGGTAAACAGCCAAGTATCCGTTCCCGCCAATCAGGTCGGTAAACGAGAAGGTAAAGAAAACGAAAGCGAGCAAAAGCACCGGATAGAGCGAATGATTGCTCAAATTGATCCGATTGATTGTCCATACACCGATCCGGCCGATAGCGTAGCCCATCAGACCGCCGAGCACCATCTGAATGACGAACTTTACGATACTCATCGGTACGCTCACGGCTTCTGCGCCGCCGGACAATACGCCGATCAGCACAATGGTCAGCACGTACGCCATCGGGTCGTTCGAACCGCTCTCCAGCTCCAGCAGAGGGCGCAGGTTCTCGTTCAACCCCTGTTTCTTGCTTCGCAGGATGGAGAAAACCGAAGCCGAATCCGTCGAAGACATCGTCGCGGCCAGCAGCAGCGCCGCAGGAAACGATACGGCCAGCCCGACCCATGGGGCAATGAGCGTGACGAAACCCGCTACGATCACCGCCGTCATGACGACTCCGGCGGTCGCCAGTACGATACCCGGTCCGATCACCGGTCGTATTTCCGAAAACTTGGTATCCATACCGCCCGTGAAAAGGATGATACAAAGAGCGATCATACCTACGAACTGGGTCGCTTCGACGGAATGGAACGAAATGAAATTGATGCCGAACAGCATACCGACCCCCAGAAAAAAGAGCAAGGCCGGGGCGCCGAAACGATAGGCCGCCTTGCCGGCCATTACAGCGACGAAAAGAAGCAAGGCTCCGATCAACAGAATGTTTTCGGTCGTAATGATATTATGCATAGGAAATCCTTATATAAATTTACAAAAAAATGCCTGTCGCGTACAATCGCTGACAGGCACCGCACCCTATTGAGGAATGAATAGGTAAGTAATCGTTCCCGACTGTCGGGCAGGCGCCGAATCATCGATATTGAAAAGCGAGTTGCGTGCAGCTTCCAGCGCAGCCTCCCGCATACAGTCATCGCCTCCGGAGGCCACTTTTGCAGCAACGACCTCTCCCGAGGGATTGACCGTAATGCCGACGACCACTTCGCCGCCCCCTTCGCACTGGTAGGCCGGAACCTCCAGATAACGGCGCGTCCGCACGGGATCGGTCAGCGAAAAGGAGACGGTAACCCGCCCCTTGGCGCGGCTGTCCTGCGCCCGGTCGTCCTCGCCGCTGCGCCCCATACGCTCCCGGATCGCACGCTCCTCGGCCAATCCCTGCTCATAAGCGTCCCGGTTGGCCTGCATCCGTTCTCCGACCGCTTCGGCCGACTCCTTCAGCGACGAAGTCATGGAACCGCGATCGTCGTGCGCCCGTTCGTCGAGTGCATTTTCATTGGAGTACTGATTGCGCACATCCCGCCAGTCGCCGCCTTCCTGCGCCTGCTGGCGGGCCCGCACCTCCTGCTCGAGACGCATCTTCTCCGCCTCGAGCTCCGCTAAAGTTTTCGTATCAATGATTATGCCTTGCACGGAAGGTTTGGCCCCCACGACGATTTTTCCCGCCATAAAGGCGATCGCAAGCACCAAATAGGCAATCAACGTAATACATAACCCAACCCGGTGGTCGTAAGCCCATTCGCCCGCATCAGTCTTTTTCGTTTCGAAGGGAAGATGCAATTTGGGAGGACGGGGAGTTTTATCGGGTGCTGCCACGGAGTTTCGGTTTATCATTCGTTTAGGCAAAAATACGATTTTTGAATAATATTTCCTATATTTGCGCGCAAATAATGCGATAAACATTTCCGAAAATGACGGTCGGCCCCACACACGTCGGGACCCGGCAGTCAATGGGAATGTATGTTGCAATTTGAATAAATTCAGACTATGGCTGCCAAACAACAAACCCTCAAAGCCCCGATCTCGTTTTCAGGCACAGGTCTTCACACCGGAGTCAAAGTGACGATGACGGTACACCCCGCCCCGGAGAACAACGGCATCGTTTTCCGTCGCATCGACCTGGAAGGCAAACCCGAAATTCCGGCCCTGTGCGACTATGTTACGGATACCTCGCGGGGCACGACCATCGAAAAGGATGGCGCACGCGTTGCGACCATCGAACATATCATGTCGGCCCTCTGGACCCTGGGCGTGGACAACGCCACGATCGACGTCGATGCCGGCGAAACCCCGATCATGGACGGTTCGGCCAAAGAATATGCGAAAACGATCGTCGAAACCGGCCTGCAACCCCAGGAAGCCGAACGCACCTACTACCACGTCACCGAAAAAATGGTCTATACGATTCCGGAAAAAGGCGTGGCCATCATCCTTTACCCCGACGACGAATTCTCCGTATCGCTGCACGTGGACTACAACTCCAAGGTGATCGGCAACCAGTACGCGACCTTCAATCCCGAAGACGACTACGCCTCGAAAATCGCGCCCTGCCGCACCTTCGTCTTCCTGCATGACCTGGAGCCTCTGATGAAAATGAATCTGATCAAGGGCGGCGACCTGGACAATGCCATCGTCGTTGTGGAGAATCCCGTCCCGGACGATCAGCTCGAACACCTCAAGAAAATCTTCAACAAACAGGATATCCGCATCACGGGCGGCTACCTGAACAACCTGGAACTTCGTTTCAACAACGAACTGGCCCGCCACAAGCTCCTCGACCTGCTGGGGGACTTCGCTCTGCTCGGCAAACGCATCAAGGGCCGCGTATGGGCTACCCGCCCCGGCCATTTCGCCAACACGGAGTTCATGAAGCAAGTCAAACAGACTATCCGCCGCGAAGGAGAGAAACCCCGCTTCCAATACGACTGCCGCAAACCGCCGGTTTACGACATCAACGATATCCGCCGCATGCTGCCCCACCGCCCGCCGTTTCTGCTGGTGGACCGTATCTTCTACATCGACGATACGATGGTCGCCGGCATCAAGAACGTCACGATGAACGAACCGTTCTTCGTGGGACACTTCCCGGAGGAGCCGGTCATGCCGGGAGTGCTGATCGTCGAAGCCATGGCGCAGTGCTGCGGAATGCTGGTATTGCGCAATATTCCGGATCCGGAACACTATTCGACCTATTTCATGAAGATCGACGGCGTAAAATTCAAGCGCAAGGTCGTTCCGGGCGATACCCTTCACTTCGAAGTTCAACTGCTGGAGCCCATCCGACGAGGCGTAGCCGTAGTCGAAGGCAAGGCCTTCGTCGGCGAAACGCTCGCCTGCGAAGCCACGATGATGGCCCAGATCGTTAAAAATAAAGAGTAACCGCACATGATAAGCAACCAGGCATACATCCATCCCGACGCGAAACTCGGAAAGAACGTAACGGTGGAGCCTTTCGCCTACATCGCCGGCGATGTGGTGATCGGCGACGACTGCTGGATCGGCCCCGGGGCCGTGATCCACGACGGAGCCCGCATCGGCAAAGGCTGCAAGATCCATACGGCCGCATCGATCGCCTGCACCCCGCAGGACCTGAAGTTCGTCGGTGAAAAAACGACGGCAGAAATCGGCGACTACAACGAAATCCGCGAATGCGTCACCATCAGCCGGGGCACCGCCTCCCGGGGCAAGACCGTCGTCGGCAGCCACAACCTGATTATGGCTTACGTGCATATCGCCCACGACGACGTGGTAGGCAGTCACTGCGTCATGGCCAACCGCGTATCGCTCGCCGGAGAGGTCGAAGTCGGCGATTGGGCCGTTATCGGCGGCCACGTAGCCGTACATCAGTGGACCCGCATCGGAGAGCATACGATGATTCAGGGCGGCGCGCTGGTGGGCAAGGACATTCCCCCCTTCATCACCGTCAGCAACAACGATCCGGTACGTTTCGCCTGCGTCAATCGCGTCGGTCTGAGCCGCCGCGGATTCACGCCGGAAACGATCTCACAAATTCACGACGCCTGCCGCATCCTCTTCCAAAGCGGCCTGAACTACCTGAACGGCTGTGAGGAGGTCGAAAAACAGATTCCGCAAAGTCCCGAACGCGACCGACTCATCCGGTTCATCCGCGAATCGCAGCGCGGCATTATCAAGCCCTACTCTCAGAGCAACGAAAAAGACGAATAATTTTTCGACACAAAGGTTTGAAAATAGGAAAACATTCGCTATATTTGTAGCGTAAACGGGTATAGAGAGGTAAGGGGACGAGCAAGTCCCCTTATTTCGTAGATATATTCACCGCTCCCGACCGGCGAATCATCCGCACGATTTTCTCGACCCGCATGCCCTCGCATGCCCATTCCGTCGGGAGAAACCGGCAGTTGCGGGCCATGCGGGTACCCGATTACAGCTCCTGCTACAACAGGGACAAGATTCGGGCGCGAATAGTGCTCCTTGCGATGCAATGTTCGAAGAAAACGCAGGACGCAAGACGATGAAAACGAACGGGAAGCGACGATTTCCTACATTTTCGTCAAAAAGCCGAACGCCTCCGGGCCGGCCGCAAAAACGACTGAACGAACTTCAAGTTTTCGCCGGGGAAGGACAGATGTCCGGATTTGCACGAACTGCCCGCACCGGAAAACGACTTTATTGATAACATCAGCAAATATGATCGATTGTACGAAAATCACCGAAATAGCCAATGCCAAACTCGTCGGCACCGACCTGTTCGTAGTGGATTGCACCTGTTCGCCCGCCAACGAAGTGGAACTGCTGATCGACAGCGACACCTCGGTAGGTATCGAAACCTGCGTGGAGCTGAGCCGCGCGATCGAGGCCGAATTCGACCGCGACACGGAGGATTTCTCCCTCACGGTAGCTTCGGCAGGCATCGGCTCGGAACTCAAGCACCTCCGCCAATACCGCAAACTGATCGGCAAGCCGGTCGAAGTGCTGCTCAAAAGCGGCGTGAAGATTCTGGCGACGCTCGACGAGGCGGACCAGGAGGGACTCACCCTCTCCTACGAGGAGAAGCAGGCCGTAGAGGGTAAAAAGCGGAAACAGACGGTGCGGGTTACGCGCCGCTACCCTTTCTCAGAGATCAAATACACGAAGGAATACCTCGATTTCAAATAGTGGAAATTCAAAAATAAACAAGATAAACTACCAATGGATAATCTTAATCTTATCAGCAATTTCGCAGAGTTCAAGGAGCTTAAAAACATCGACAAGGCCACGATGATCGGAGTCCTCGAGGACGTTTTCCGCCACGCGCTTCAGAAGCAGTTCGAAACGGACGAGAATTTCGACGTGATCATCAACCCGGAAAAGGGCGACCTGGAGATCTGGCGAAACCGTACGGTCGTGGAGGACGGCGCGGTGGAGAATCCGAACATGCAAATCGCCGTATCGGAGGTTAAGGCCATCGATCCGACCTACGAAGTGGGCGACGAATACGTCGATCCGATCAAACTTGAATCGTTCGGACGTCGGGCCGTGCTGTCGCTGCGTCAGAATCTCGCTTCGCGCATCCTCGATCTGGAGAAGGCCAACCTTTACGAAAAATATTCGGAGAAGGTCGGCGAGATCATCACCGGCGAGGTATATCAGGTATGGAAGAAAGAGGTGCTGATCCTCGACGACGAGGGCAACGAGCTGATCCTGCCCAAGACCGAGCAGATTCCCAACGACTATTACCGCAAGGGCGACACGATCAAGGCGATCGTCAAGAGCGTCGAGATGAACAACAACCAGCCGCGCATCATCCTTTCGCGCACGGCCAACCAGTTCCTCGAACGGCTCTTCGAGCAGGAGGTCCCCGAAATTTTCGACGGTCTGATCACCCTCAAGAAGATCGTCCGCATCCCCGGCGAGCGTGCCAAGGTAGCCGTCGAATCCTACGACGAGCGCATCGATCCGGTCGGTGCCTGCGTCGGCATGAAGGGATCGCGCATCTACTCGATCGTCAAGGAGCTGCGCAACGAAAATATCGACGTGGTAAACTACACGACCAACCCGCAGTTAATGATCCAGCGTGCCCTGAACCCCGCGAAGATTTCGAGCATCACCATCGACGAGGAGAAGAAGACAGCTTCGGTCTATCTCAAGCCCGACCAGGTATCGCTCGCCATCGGCAAGGGCGGTCTGAATATCCGGCTTTCGAAGATGCTGACCGGCTACGATATCGATGTTTACCGCGAAATCGAGGAGGAAGACGTTGCACTCACCGAATTTGCCGACGAGATCGACGGCTGGGTGATCGACGCCCTGAAAGCCTGCGGCTGCGACACGGCCAAGAGCGTGCTGGAACTGCCCGTCGAAGAGATCGCCGCCCGTGCCGACCTGGAGCTGGAACAGGCACAGAAAGTCGTCGAGATACTGAAAGCGGAATTCGAGGAGTAATCCGTCCCATCGCACAAAAATTAAAACCGATATATGAGTAACGAAAGAAAATTAAGACTTATCCAGGTTGCCAAGGAGTTCAAGGTGGGATTGAATACCATCACGGACTTCCTGCAAAAGAAGGGTATAAAAACCGACGGTTCGCCCAATACGCTGGTGGAACCGGACGTCTATGCCGTTCTGGAGAAGGAATTCGGCGGGAGCCGAATTACCGGCAACGAACGGGAAAGCATCCGGGAGCGAATCTCCCAGAAGCAGGCTACGATCACCCTCGAAGAGGCACAGAAACAGACGCGCGAAGAGGAGCAGGAGGTAATTATCAAAAGCAACGTCATCAGCGTCAAGGACGAACTGCCCCAGCCCAAAATTCTGGGCAAAATAGATCTTTCGCCCAAGCCCAAACCGGCTCCGAAACCGGTAAGCAAACCGGCGGCAGAGCCCGTACCGGAGGCTGCGGCTCCGAAACCGCAGCCGGCACCGCAACCGGCCGCCCCCAAAACGGAAGCGGCACCTGCCTCCGAAACGGCTTCCGCAGCCAAACCCGAACCGGAAGCGGCGCCCAAGAGCGACAACATCTTCCGCCCCGCCGTGCAGACCCTCACGGGCCCGCAGGTACTCGGCACGATGGACGTATCGGGATTCACACCGGGCAACCGCCACAAACGCAAACGCCTGAGTAAAGAGAAAGTGGACGTGACCCGTACGCCGGCAGGCAGCCCCAAGCCGGGCAGCAACGGCAAATCCGCCGCACAGCCCGGCCGCGGACAAGGCCCGCAATCCAACCAACCCCGTCCGGGAGAGAACAAGAAGACCCGCAAGGACAAACTCAAAGCTCCGAAGCCCGTCGTTCGGCCCGAAATCAGCGACGAGGAGGTTTCGAAGCAGGTGAAAGATACACTGGCCCGCCTGACGTCGAAAAACGCCAAGAGCAAAGGTTCGAAATACCGCAAGGAAAAACGCGAAGCCGTAGCCGAGCGCATGAACGAAGAATTCCAGCGCGAAGAGCAGGAACGCTCCATCCTGAAGGTCACCGAATTCGTGACCGTAGCCGAGCTGGCTACGATGATGAACGTTTCGGCGACCGAGGTCATCACGGCCTGCATGAACCTGGGCCTGATGGTATCAATCAACCAGCGTCTCGACGCCGAGGCGCTCGTGGTCGTAGCCGAAGAGTTCGGCTTCAAGACCGAATTCGTATCGGCGGACATCCAGGAAGCCATCGGCGACGACGAACAGGACAGCGAGGAAGACCTCGTGCCGCGACCGCCGATCGTAACCGTCATGGGACACGTCGATCACGGTAAGACTTCGCTGCTGGACAATATCCGCAAAACCAACGTCATCGAAGGTGAGGCGGGCGGTATCACCCAGCACATCGGTGCTTACAGTGTAGAGCTGAACGGCCAGAAAATCACGTTCCTCGACACCCCCGGCCACGAGGCTTTCACCGCCATGCGCGCCCGTGGTGCCAAGATCACCGACGTAGCGATCATCATCGTCGCGGCGGACGACAACGTGATGCCCCAGACCGTCGAGGCGATCAACCACGCCCAGGCAGCAGGCGTCCCGATGGTTTTCGCCATCAACAAGATCGACAAACCCGCAGCCAACCCCGACCACATCAAGGAGCAGCTTTCGCAGATGAACTACCTCGTGGAGTCGTGGGGCGGCAAATACCAGGATCAGGAAGTTTCGGCCAAAAAGGGCCTGAATCTCGACAAACTGCTCGAAAAAGTGCTGCTCGAAGCCGAAATGCTCGACCTGAAGGCCAATCCGAACCGCCGCGCTTCGGGAGCCGTCATCGAATCGACACTCGACAAGGGCCGCGGTTACGTGGCTACGGTGCTCGTACAAAACGGTACGCTGCACATAGGCGACGTAATGCTTTCGGGCATACACACGGGCCGTGTGAAAGCGATGTTCAACGAAAACGGCCAAAAAGTGACCGAAGCTGGCCCTTCGACGCCGGTACAGGTGCTCGGTCTGAACGGTGCTCCCCAGGCAGGCGACACGTTCAACGTCATGGAGGACGACCGCTCGGCCCGTGAAATCGCCAACAAACGCGAGCAACTCCAGCGTATCCAGGGCATCATGACCCAGAAGCACGTGACGCTCGACGAAATCGGACGCCGCATCGCCATCGGATCGTTCAAGGAGCTGAATATCATCGTAAAAGGCGATGTCGATGGTTCGGTTGAGGCTATGTCGGGTTCGCTGATCAAGCTCTCGAAGGAGACCGTGCAGGTGAATGTGATCCACTCGGCCGTCGGTCAGATTTCGGAATCGGACGTTCTGTTGGCGGCGGCCTCGAATGCCATCATCGTCGGCTTCCAGGTCCGTCCGTCGGCATCGGCACGCAAGCTCGCCGAAAAGGAGGAGATCGAAATCCGCCTCTATTCGATCATCTACGATGCGATCAACGACATCAAGGATGCCATCGAAGGCATGCTCGAACCGGTGATGAAGGAAGAGATTGTCTGCTCGGCGGAAGTCATGGAGATCTTCCGAATTTCCAAAGTCGGCACCGTCGCCGGATGCGTCGTCCGAGAAGGCAAGCTGACCCGCCACACCCCGATCCGCGTGATCCGCGACGGTATCGTGATCTACACGGGCAAGCTCGGCTCGCTCAAACGGTTCAAGGACGATGTCAAGGAGGTGCTCACGGGCCAGGACTGCGGTCTGAACATCGAATCCTTCAACGACATCCGCGTAGGAGATGTCATCGAAGGTTACGAGCAAGTCGAGGTAAAACGCAACTAACCGAATGCAAGGAATCTTATCTAAAATAAGAAAAAAGAAATGAACACTCAGATTAAATTCACAACGGCAGCCGAAGCCGTGAAAGTCATCAAATCGGGTGACCATATTCACCTCAGCTCGGTCGCTTCGGCCCCCCAGTGCCTGATTAAGGCCATGTGCGAACGCGGCGCCAACCACGAATTCAAGGATGTGCACATCCACCACCTGCACACGGAAGGGCCGGCTCCCTATGCCGATCCGCAGTTCGAAGGCATCTTCCAGCTCGACTCGTTCTTCGTGGGCGGGAACGTGCGCAAAGTGACGCAGAGCGGTTATGCGGACTACATTCCCGTCTTTTTGAGCGAAACCCAGAAGCTCTATCGCAGCGGCACGGTACCTTGCGACGTAGCGATGATCCAGGTATCGACGCCCGACAAACACGGCTACGTTTCGCTCGGCACCTCGGTCGATGCGACCCTGGCAGCCGTGGAAACGGCTCGCACGGTGATCGCGGTGGTGAACAAGCACGTTCCCCGTTCGTTCGGTGACGCGATGATCCACTCGTCGAAAATCGACCTCTTCGTACAGGACGATACCCCGCTGGAAGAGGCGCATTTCACCGAACCCAACGAGATCGAAACCCGCATCGGCAAGCACTGCGCGGCACTGATCGAAGACGGTGCGACGCTCCAGATGGGTATCGGCGCTATTCCGAATGCGGTTCTGGCACAGCTCGGCAACCACAAGAACCTGGGTATCCATACCGAAATGTTCGCCGACGGCGTTCTCCCGCTGGTGGAGAAGGGCGTCATCAACGGCGAAGCGAAAAACATCGACAAGGGCAAGATGGTTTCTACCTTCCTGATGGGTTCGCAGCGGGTTTACGACTTCATCGACGACAACCCGGGCGTACTGATGATGGACGTGGGATACACCAACGATCCGTTCATCATCGCCAAGAACGACCGCGTAACGGCCATCAACTCGGCACTCCAGGTGGATATCACCGGTCAGGTTTGCGCCGATTCGCTGGGCACGAAATTCTATTCGGGTGTCGGCGGCCAGATCGACTTCATCTACGGCGCTTCGCTGTCGAAAGGCGGCAAGGCGATCATCGCCATGCCTTCGGTGACCAACAAAGGCATCTCAAAGATCTCACCGGAACTGACCTGCGGCGCAGGCGTGGTAACCACCCGCAACCACATCCACTGGTTCGTCACCGAGAACGGTGCAGTCAACCTCTATGGCAAAAGCCTGCAGGAGCGTGCGCGGCTGATTATCTCGATCGCCGATCCTTCGGCTCAGGAATCCCTGGACCGGGCGGCATTCGAGCGCTACGGACAGCACCACCACTACGTGAAAAACTACATGGGCAAATAATAAACCTGCCCTTCAAAAGAAAGGCCCCGGATGCAACATCCGGGGCTTTTTTCGCTTTCGGCCGCGACCGGCCAATATATCGACTCTGCGGTATTCGTACTCTTGCGCGGGCTTTCGAAAACAATAACCCCGATGAACAATACGAAATATTCGCACCCAAAAACAGAAAAGTCTGCTTCCCAGCAGACTTTTCCACACACAATCTTTAACAAATAAAATTTCTTGGCAAAAATTTTTCTCTAACCTTTCATCAACCCTATTAACACTTATCTCTTTTCACGTTACAAAGATCGCCGTATTATCCATATTCTACAATCGCCGAAACAGGCTAAAAACCACAGAAAACCATCCCCATTACAAGGGATAAGCTACCATAAGCCTCCTTCGGACAGGCAAATATGAATCCACAATGCCCCACGATGCCACAATAGATCTCTCAAAAGATCGGGCCGCCGCAAGATACGACTTACGGATGATAATGCCAAATAATTCTTTATATGCCTCCTCAATGTTCCCCGTTGTTCCTACCTGTCCCTGCGGACAGCGGTGAAAACGACTAAAACTCCGGCCGAAATCGGATCGCATAATTTTACTTCGAGAGCGTATCGAGATTATGTTGGAACGCCTCCCAATAACACCCCACCTGATAACCATCGACAAATCCATGATGGAAACTCATGGCCACCGGCATCGTACGGCGTCCCCGCATATCGACCATAATCTTTCCGAATACCGACAAAGGAATATTCTCGCCTGCATTCTGCGGAAACTGGAGCTGCAATCCCGTGAAGCTATACCACGGGTTCACACTTATAACAAGCGTATCCTTCTCGGAATCGGCTCCGTATGCGTCTCCCTCGCCCCGCATCGCGGCCGCAATGATCCCCTGCGCTTCGGCAACGAACTCCTCCAGCGTATCCTTATAGGGAATGATAACCGATGCAAAGGAGTGATCCTCACGCGCAACCGCCGTATTGAGCCGGATCCGATCATAGAGCCAGACCTTTCCATCGACCTGCCTGTACCTCAATGCCTCAATGGAATTGACTGCCCGTAGCGAAGCATACATCGCATAGTGCGAAAACTTGATACCCAGCGCTTTCGACCGGATATACGCTTCCGTTACATCGACCTGCGATGTAACGCTGTAATAAGGATTGGCGAAATCCCGGAAAAAAAGATAGTTCTCCCGACGATTCCAATTATCAATATCTACCGGATGTTTCATAGTCGCACATAATTATCCTCAAACTTACAAAACCTACGGAATTATCCGCGAGTTTTTCAGTGAATAATATGGATCATACATTCAGAAAACAAAGCGGAACCGACGTGTGGCGGCGAGCGGCATATTTACCGATCGTCCTCGATCCCGATTCCATATAGACATATCCTCGTCCTTTCCATAAATTTCTTGGAAACAGCAAACTACGGACTATATGGAATATAGAGAACCGATGCGAGTAGGTCAAAGAATCTGTTTACCAATAAACAAAGTATAGGAAACGATTCGACCGTCGGGTTTTTGAACGGTATATATAGTTTCTCCCTGAAGTTCCAAACCTTTTCGTTGCTCTTCCCAGGTTATTTCTTTGACAGGACGATTATTTATGGCTACAATTATATCACCGATTTCGATACCGGCTTGCTCCGCGACTCCTCCTTTATATAGGCCGTTGACAATCCAGCCATCGCAAATATCCGTACGGTCAACAGTAGCCATATGCGTCACCGACGATTGGGCGTAGGTACCCTGATTCTCATTGCGTTTAACCCATACAGAAGAACTTACCGGATCCAAAACAATGTCGTAGAGCGACCATATTTCATTACCTATTATACCTATATAGGGCCTGTCCGACGATAATGCCCCCTTTTCATTGAGCGAGTAATCTATCACGAGATTTTCGAGCGTATCGACCATAAACCGACATAACCCTCCTTGGCAGGCTCTGCCGCTGAGAGCCAGCCGCACGAGGGGAGGGACACGCAAGCCCGCGAACAAAAAGAAAGCCGGACCCTTGTTCAGGATCCGGCTTGAAGAGGCGGCTACCTACTCTCCCACGCGCGTAGCGCAGTACCATCGGCGTTAGTGAGCTTAACTTCTCTGTTCGGAATGGGAAGAGGTGGAACCTCACTGCTATAACCACCTAAAAGAACTTTTGCTCCAATATATCGGAACTATGCGAATATATCTTTTCGATATATAATCCGTCGCATCCGGTAAATTTGACACGTACAGGAGATGAGATAAAGATTCGAAAAAGAAAGCCTATCGGGTAATTAGTACTGCTCGGCTTTGACATTGCTGTCTTTACACCTGCAGCCTATCAACGTAGTAGTCTCCTACGCCCCTCAAGGGAAGACTTATCTTGGGGATGGCTTCGCGCTTAGATGCTTTCAGCGCTTATCCAGACCGAACGCGGCTACTCGGCAGTACACTTGGCAGCATAACCGATACACCGGAGGTTCGTCCAACTCGGTCCTCTCGTACTAAAGTCAGGACCCCTCAATCTTCCTACGCCCGCAACAGATAGAGACCGAACTGTCTCACGACGTTCTGAACCCAGCTCGCGTGCCACTTTAATCGGCGAACAGCCGAACCCTTGGGACCTTCTCCAGCCCCAGGATGTGACGAGCCGACATCGAGGTGCCAAACCGCCGCGTCGATATGAGCTCTTGGCGGCGATCAGCCTGTTATCCCCGGAGTACCTTTTATCCTTTGAGCGATGGCCAGTCCACGCAGAACCACCGGATCACTATACCCTACTTTCGTACCTGGTCGACTTGTATGTCTCACAGTCAAGCACCCTTATGCTATTGCACTCCGCGCACGGTTACCATTCGTGCTGAGGGTACCTTGGGAAGCCTCCGTTACGCTTTTGGAGGCGACCACCCCAGTCAAACTACCCACCAAACGGTGTCCCCTTCGCAGGGTTAGAACTCAAATACACAAAGGGCCGTATTTCAACGTCGGCTCCACGAACACTGGCGTGCCCGCTTCAAAGCCTCCGGCCTATCCTACACATTGTGTACCCAAATTCAGCGTTAAGCTATAGTAAAGGTTCACGGGGTCTTTTCGTCCCGTTGCGGGTACCCGGCATCATCACCGGGACTACAATTTCACCGAGCTCACGGTTGAGACAGTGTCCAGATCGTTACACCATTCGTGCAGGTCGGAACTTACCCGACAAGGAATTTCGCTACCTTAGGACCGTTATAGTTACGGCCGCCGTTTACTGGGGCTTCGATTCAATGCTTCTCTTGCGATGACATCCCCTCTTAACCTTCCAGCACCGGGCAGGTGTCAGGCCCTATACGTCTTCTTTCGAATTTGCAGAGCCCTGTGTTTTTGATAAACAGTCGCCTGGACCTCTTCGCTGCGCCCTACTTTCATAGGGACCCCTTTTCCCGAAGTTACGGGGTTAATTTGCCTAGTTCCTTAACCGTGATTCACTCGAGCACCTTAGGATACTCTCCTCGACCACCTGTGTCGGTTTACGGTACGGGTAACATATACTATAACTTAGAAGATTTTCTCGGAAGTCGACTTGGGTGCTCTATCAAATTGCCCGTAGGCTCTCTGTACTGTCAGGTTTCAGCAAGGACTAACTCTTAATCTGCCCCTATATCTACGCCCTTTAACCACCTATTCCGTCAGGTGGCGGCACTTACGTTCCTTCGTCTCTCCATCGAGGTATATGTTAGTATCGGAATATTAACCGATTATCCATCGAGATCGCCGTTCGGCTTACCCTTAGGACCCGACTAACCCTGATCCGATTAGCGTTGATCAGGAAACCTTGGTCTTGCGGTGTGCGGGTTACTCTCCCGCATTATCGTTACTCATGCCTACATTTGCTTTTCCATACGCTCCACAATTCCTCACGAAACTGCTTCGACGCTGAATGGAATGCTCCCCTACCGCGCTCTCGCGCCCAGAACTTCGGTGATATGCTTGATGCCCGTTTATTATCCACGCTCTGTCGCTCGACTAGTGAGCTGTTACGCACTCTTTGAATGAATAGCTGCTTCCAAGCTAACATCCTAGCTGTCTCTGCAACAAAACATCGTTAGATCAACTTAGCATATTCTTCGGGACCTTAGTTGCTGGTCTGAGTTGTTCCTCTTTTGCGACTGGACATTAGCACCCAGTCACTCACTGCTGTAAATCATACTACTGGCATTCGGAGTTTGTCAGGATTTGGTAGGCGGTGAAGCCCCCGCATCCAATCAGTAGCTCTACCTCCAGTAGACTCTTTATTACAACGCTGCCCCAAAAGGCATTTCGGGGAGTACGAGCTATTTCCCAGCTTGATTAGCCTTTCACCCCTACCCTCAAGTCATCGAGAAGCTTTTCAACGCTTATTCGTTCGGTCCTCCAGTTGGTTTTACCCAACCTTCAACCTGCTCAAGGGTAGATCGCAAGGTTTCGCGTCTACAACCACTAACTAAACGCCCTGTTCAGACTCGCTTTCGCTTCGGCTCCGTGCATCCTTGCACTTAACCTCGCTAGTGATTAGTAACTCGTAGGCTCATTATTCAATAGGCACGCCGTCACAGCACGAAGCTGCTCCGACCGGTTGTAAGCGTATGGTTTCAGGTTCTATTTCACTCCCCTGTTCGGGGTTCTTTTCACCTTTCCTTCACAGTACTGGTCCACTATCGGTCTCTTGGGAGTATTTAGCCTTACCGGGTGGTCCCGGCTGATTCTGACAGGATTCCTCGTGTCCCGCCATACTCAGGATACTGCTTTCGCATAACAAACTTACCTGTACGAGCCTTTCACTCTCTATGGATGGACTTTCCAGACCATTCCAGTTCATTGTTAATTGAATATTGCAGTCCTACAACCCCGATATTGCCGTAACAATATCGGTTTGGGCTTCTTCCATTTCGCTCGCCGCTACTTTGGAAATCGATGTTTCTTTCTTTTCCTCCTCCTACTTAGATGTTTCAGTTCAGAGGGTTAGCTCACCTCGCGGTGTGACAGGTCTTCTACCTGCCGGGTTGTCCCATTCGGATATCTGCGGATCGAGTCTCGTTTGCAAATCCCCGCAGCTTTTCGCAGCTTACCACGTCCTTCTTAGCCTCCAAGAGCCTAGGCATCCCCCATACGCCCTTACTTACTTTCTTTTTCCGCTATGCATACCCTATTGTATATGCATAGCCTATATCTCATCTCCTTAATCGTGTCAATGAACGATGCAAACCCGAAGTTTGCGTTGAACAGCACCGCAGTTTCGCTCTGCTACGCCTTACGCGTGTGCTGTTAGAACTTTCTTTGAAGAATCAAGCAACTTACCTTTGAAATAAAGCTCCAGAAAGGAGGTGTTCCAGCCGCACCTTCCGGTACGGCTACCTTGTTACGACTTAGCCCCAGTCACCAGTTTTGCCCTAGGTCGCTCCTTGCGGTCACGAACTTCAGGCACCCCCGGCTCCCATGGCTTGACGGGCGGTGTGTACAAGGCCCGGGAACGTATTCACCGCGCCATGGCTGATGCGCGATTACTAGCGAATCCAACTTCATGGAGGCGGGTTTCAGCCTCCAATCCGAACTGAGATAGGCTTTCGAGATTCGCATCCCATCGCTGGGTAGCTGCCCTCTGTACCTACCATTGTAACACGTGTGTAGCCCCGGACGTAAGGGCCGTGCTGATTTGACGTCATCCCCACCTTCCTCTCGGCTTACACCGGCAGTCCCGCCAGAGTGCCCAGCTTCACCTGATGGCAACTAACGGTAGGGGTTGCGCTCGTTATGGGACTTAACCCGACACCTCACGGCACGAGCTGACGACAACCATGCAGCACCTAGTTTCGCGCCCCGAAGGGAAATCCTCTTTCAAGAATCGTCGCTAACTTTCAAGCCCGGGTAAGGTTCCTCGCGTATCATCGAATTAAACCACATGTTCCTCCGCTTGTGCGGGCCCCCGTCAATTCCTTTGAGTTTCATTCTTGCGAACGTACTCCCCAGGTGGATAACTTATCGCTTTCGCTTAGTCACCGACTGTGTATCGCCGACAACGAGTTATCATCGTTTACTGCGTGGACTACCAGGGTATCTAATCCTGTTTGCTCCCCACGCTTTCGTGCCTCAACGTCAGATATAGTTTGGTAAGCTGCCTTCGCAATCGGTGTTCTGTATGATCTCTAAGCATTTCACCGCTACACCATACATTCCGCCTACCGCAACTACTCTCTAGCTCAACAGTATTAGAGGCACGTTCAGGGTTGAGCCCCGAAATTTCACCTCTAACTTATCAAACCGCCTACGCACCCTTTAAACCCAATAAATCCGGATAACGCTTGAATCCTCCGTATTACCGCGGCTGCTGGCACGGAGTTAGCCGATCCTTATTCGTACGATACTTTCAGACAGATACACGTATCTGCGTTTACCCTCGTACAAAAGCAGTTTACAACTCATAGAGCCGTCATCCTGCACGCGGCATGGCTGGTTCAGACTTGCGTCCATTGACCAATATTCCTCACTGCTGCCTCCCGTAGGAGTCTGGTCCGTGTCTCAGTACCAGTGTGGGGGGTTAACCTCTCAGTCCCCCTATGTATCGTCGCCTTGGTGAGCCGTTACCCCACCAACTAGCTAATACAACGCATGCCCATCTCTAACCATCGGAATTTTCAACCATAAAAGATGCCTTCTATGATATTATGGGGTATTAGTACCAATTTCTCAGTGTTATCCCCCTGTTAAAGGTAGGTTGCATACGCGTTACGCACCCGTGCGCCGGTCGCCACCATAGATATTGCTATCCATTATGCTGCCCCTCGACTTGCATGTGTTAAGCCTGCCGCTAGCGTTCATCCTGAGCCAGGATCAAACTCTCCATCCCAATGCTGTTGTTCCTGCCGTTCAATATAAATATCATCACAAACGGCAGCTACAAAATTCGGTGGTTTCTCCCAATAATTTTCGATTCATTCTTCCCGTTTGTACGCAGGCACACCGGTTATTCCACCAAATTCAGCAAAAAAATATGGACAACAACCACAAAAACTCACTACGCAAACGAAAATTAACCAAATACCTCCACAGCAATACCTGATTTATATCTCGACATACCGCCCTTCCTTCACCCTGAAGCTGCCCGACATCCTCCCTTCCGAAAGAGATTTAGCTTGCCCAAACTATAAGTTGCCGCCAAAATCAGCGACAAAACAGTCGTGACAGCTAAAAATATATAACTGTCCAACGATAAATACTCTGAAAATTACTCTTATCTCGAAAGGCAATAGAAGGAGATTCGACAATCCTTACATGCAAGTTGGCAAGTTGCCTCACTCTACTCCATCTTTCGCTATCTTCGGAAGAACAAGCTACGGTTGTATGCTCAAATAAATTTGGCTCGCCCCCGCTTTTCACTATCTTTGCAGAAGATAGGATGTGACTCGGCAATCTTTGCGTGCATGCCCGCACGACTGCACCCTCTCTTTTTACTGCCTTTGACTGCGCGATCACCCTTAACTTATAATGTTCCGATGAAAACGCTTATATATATTATAGGTATATTTTTCCTGCTGACCTCCTGCTATCAGCAGGAATTTCACCCGGAATCGGGAGATTTGATCTTCCAGGTCGGGATCGCCGGCGGAATGACGGAAGCCATCGCCGATGCGACAGGCGGGGAGTCCGATCTTTCGTTCACCCATGTAGGAATCATCACGGTCGAACCGGACGGTATTTATGTGCTGGAAGCAAAGTCCGAGCCTGGGGTGACGATGACTCCGCTGCAAAAATTCCTCGATTCGTCCGCTACAATCGAAGGCCGTCCGGCTGCAGCGATAGCCCGCATAACTCTTCCCGAACGCAGGGAGCTGGCGACCCGGGCGATCGGCGAAGCCAAAAAGTATCTGGGCCAACCTTACGACGACTCCTTTCTACCCCATAACGGCAAAATGTATTGCAGCGAACTGGTTTGGGAGTGTTATCTGACCGGCTCCAAAAACGAACATCTTTTCACAGCCCGGCCGATGAATTTCCGCACGGCCGACGGTCGGTTGCCGCAATTCTGGATCGACCATTTCGCAGCAATGGACCAACCGATACCGGAAGGGGTCCCGGGCACGAATCCCCAAGACATGTCCCGGGAAAAATTTCTGAAGATCGTATATCGATATTGGCAATAACCCGAAAACCCGATAAAAACTGAGATCTCCGACACGTCGATCTCCACAACCGAATTCTCCGGACTGCCATCGCACGCAAGCCAGCATCCCAAAAATTACAGAATAAGAATTATGAGGTTACGGCCCAATATGGGTAAAATAGCTGAAGCAGAAAACGTCCGTCTTATAACGACCGACCGCTACCGCAACAAACAGCCCTGCAAAATGGACTGAAATGCCGATCTTTCCTCTCCTTAAACCAATCGTTATGTATCTTATTCCTGATGATTTCAGTCCGGAACGGCTGAAGGGAAAAACCATCGAACAGGTCTGTTATTCGATCAATCAAATCGGATTGTTCTGGGAAAATGGAAATATTCAGATTATGGGATCGTTTTCATTCTCTCGCAACGGGAGAACCCATGTGTACGAAGAGATTTATCCCGTCACCGAAGATCCGGGATTATTATGTCTGTTGCAGCAACAAATAACAGATGCGAACATTTCCAGTGCAAGAGATTCTTTGTCGTTATATTTCAGCAACCAATCGGTACTGGTTCTTCACTCCAATCCCCATTTTGAATCATTCATTATAGACGATCGAATCATCGTATGAAGCGGGCGCAGCAAGTAAACAACTGAAAAAGAACAGATGGGGAAAATTGCATTTCTTCGACCTGTTCTCCGGAAAAGCCGTGAATTTTCGCGCTGTTTCAGAACAGACAAAAACTCATTACGACAGCCTCCTTACCGAAAGAATTACCAGCAAAATCATACCCCGGAATCAGTCGCGGAATTTCTGCGGGGTGGGGCAATTTTGCGCTCGAATGGTTCCGTCGTTGAGAAATGCGACGTAATCGAAATCGTCGAGATAACGCCGACCCGACAGACCGTTATAATCCAAGATCCGGCCCGGCACGAAAGAATCCAGCGAACGCATCTTGAAAATCGACGGGCTTTGCAACGGCAGCGTTTCGTAGCCCAGGATCACTTTGCGCGATATCGGCAGCCGTTCGAAACGTTCCAAAAGACCCTCGTCGAGCTCCGCCGCCTGCATGACTACGCACAGATTGTCGAAATCAAGACGACCGCTGCGCTCGAGCCATTTTTCCCTGGCCTCTTCGAAAGAGCGGTAATGCAGAAAATGGATCTTTATATCGGGTAGCGTGCCGTTTCCTTTCAGCATGCCGACGGGATAGCGACGCGCCCCCTCGTACGCATAGGGACATTCGCACAGTTCCGCCTGCGAATAATAGCGCAAATCCGCCACATAGTCGATAAAATCCCCGCAGGATTCGAAAAACAGATTGACCGTCGGGGAATTGAAACGCAGCCGCAGGTCGTGCGCCATAACACCGCCCACACAATCCAGCGAAAGGATCGACGGGGCGAGATTGGTCAATCGCCGCACCAGCCGTTTGCGGTAAAACGAATGCCTCACCGCGATTATCTTTTTACGCCACCAGGTTGTTATACCCGTTAAAAACCCCCGAGAGTTTCGTCCCATATATATACAAAATTATTACGCGATTCTTTCTACTATTATGTCCGTGTTTTCCCGCAACAGAGCCAACAATTGATTGTTGTCACTGCCGGGTTTGGCCTTGACCACCATCGTAACCCGGTAGGTTATTCCATCGCCGCCCACGACCTGCGGCACGACTTCGTACGACACGACCATATAACCGTCCGTCCGTATCCGGTCCAGCGTGTCCGCTACACCGGTCCGGTCCGATGCCGAAAATACGACCACCATCCGGCGCGATCCGAGCGAACGGAAAACCAAACTCAACCCCTCCAGCGCGACGAGCGTCAGGATCGTTGCGGCAAGAGCCAGCCACGACATTCCGGCGCCTGCGGTCAAACCGATACCGGCCGTAGCCCACAGACTCGCAGCCGTCGTCAGTCCCCGCACGATCTGGTGGTTGAAGATGATCGTACCGGCCCCGATGAAACCGATACCGCTCACCACCTGCGCCGCGATACGGCTCGGATCGAGCGACACGCCGTCATGCGTCAAAATCTCCGAAAAGCCGTACTGCGAAACGATCATCATGAGCGCACTCCCCAACGAAACGAGAAAATGGGTTCTGAAACCCGCCTCTTTCTCCCGGTACTCCCGGTCCAGACCGATTATCGTTCCGAATAGCGCAGCCAGTACCAGGCGCCAGACAAAATCCCATATCATCGTATTTTCCATCCCCGTCATCGTTCAATTTCGATAGGCAACTATTCATCCCTGTACCACGACCGCTTTCCTGCCGATTTCGGCGATCGGTCACAACTCTGCGGCCGTTTTTCAATACGGCCCCACCACACCTCACCTCACAAGGGAGTTCGAAGAAAAGTCGAAATATCGGTAGGTTTCGAACCTGTGCCGATCGGTACATCAAAATATATTATTAAAATGCAAATATACGAAATTTGAATCCGCAGCCAAGAAAAAAGACCGGCAAAATCCTCGTCGTCACCGCCAGGCATACGAAAATATCTGCCAGAATACCCCCCTGCACACGGGTTCTCCCGCCGATAAAACCGGGAACGAATACCTTCCAGGCGGCACACGATACGGACCGGCATATATCCGATGCCCTTCGCCGGCAACCCCACAGATCCCCGGGATATTCGTACGGCTCCTCCCCTTCTTCTTATGAATCCCGATTTTTACCCATAACGCCATACAGATAACTTTTTCGCCCCGGCAGAATGACAGAATAAAAAACTTTTCGTATCTTTGTGGGCTATGTATAACTAAACTAACTATTACCGACATGCCTAAAATGAAAACCAATGCCGCTGCAAAGAAGCGTTTTTCTTTCACCGGCACAGGAAAGATCAAGCGCAAACACGCTTATCACAGTCACATCCTGACCAAAAAATCGACTAAACAAAAGCGTAACCTGTGCTATTCGGGCACCGTTTCCGCTGCCGATGAGGCAAAGATCAAGAATCTGCTGGTGAAATAATTCATCGGGCCGGATTCGCAATTTTATTAATCAAGGGACAAATCAGCCCCGAAGAACGTGAGAGAATCACGTCGCTGACAGTCCGTCAAAAACTTATTTACTATGCCACGTTCAGTCAACGCTGTTGCGTCACGCGCAAGGAGAAAAAAAGTTTTGAAACTTGCCAAGGGTAACTTTGGTTCAAGGGGAAACGTATGGACCGTAGCCAAAAACACGGTCGAGAAGGGTTTGCAGTATGCTTACGCACACCGCCAGCTCAAGAAGAGAACATTCCGCAGCCTGTGGATCATGCGTATCAATGCAGCCGTCCGCGCGCAGGGAATGACCTATTCGCAATTTATCGGCAAACTCAACGCCAAGGGCATCGTCCTCAACCGCAAGGTTCTGGCCGATCTGGCAATGAACGAGCCGAAGGCATTCGAAGCAATAGTTAATGCAGTAAAATAGCAGGCGCCGTCCGTCGGCATCGATGCCGACGTTACGAAGGCCATGCAGTTGTCGAAATCCGCGGAGCGATCCGGGACTTCTCCGACCGCAAATCAGGCGGGTAACGATCGAAAGACCGTTCCCGCCTGAATCTTTATCCCCCTTCCTGTTCCGGATTCGTTTCCAATTCGGACGACCGCAGCAGGGCGATAACGATAGCCGGAAAAATAACCTTCGTTTTTTACGAATAAATCTGCGGCGGGATTACCGTCGGATCAAAACATTATCGTATTTTTGTAGAAGATAGGATGCGGTCCGATAATCTTGACGTATCCCGGCACAATCGCTCCCTCCTTTCCGTATCTTTGAAGAAAAAAGGGAACTCATCGAAAATCTTTGCGGATAAATTCTCTGGGTTTTCACTATATTTGTTCTATTAAGACTAATTACTATGGAATCACTCAAGGAACTCTATAAAATCGGTACCGGCCCCTCGAGCAGTCATACGATGGGTCCCAAGAAGGCAGCCGAAGCATTCGTCAAACGGGCTTCCGATGCCGACCGGTACAAGGTAACGCTGTACGGATCGCTGGCAGCTACCGGCAAAGGGCACATGACCGACGTGGCGATCCGCTCCGTGCTGGAGCCCGTGGCTCCGACCGAAATCGTTTGGCGTCCCGACATCTCCCTGCCGTTCCACCCCAACGGCATGCGTTTCGAAGCCTTCAAAGCGGGAAAACCCGTGGACGAATGGGTGATTTACAGCGTCGGCGGGGGCGCTCTGGCCAACGAGGAAACCGCCAAGAATCCTCCTGCCAACATCTATCCCATGACCCATATTTCCGAGATTCTGGAGTGGTGCAACCGCGAGGGGCAAACCTTCTGGGAGTATGTCGAAGAGTGCGAAGGCCCCGGAATCTGGGATTATCTCGATGAGATTTGGACCGCCATGTGCGAAACCATCGTGCGGGGGCTGACTGCCGAAGGAGTCCTTCCGGGCGGACTCAAAGTTTCCCGCAAGGCCAGCACCTACCTGGTCAAGGCCGAGAGTTACACCGACACGCTGCGCTCCCGCGCCAAGCTCTATGCCTACGCCCTCGCCACGGCCGAAGAGAACGCTTCGGGCGGCACCGTCGTCACGGCTCCGACCTGCGGATCGAGCGCCGTCATGCCTGCGGTACTCTATCATCTGGTGAACACGCGCAACTTCTCGCGTCTGCGCATCCTGCGTGCCCTGGCTACGGGCGGACTGTTCGGCAACGTCGCCAAAACCAACTCGTCGATCTCCGGCGCCGAAGTCGGCTGCCAGGGCGAGGTCGGCGTGGCATGTGCCATGGCCGCCGCCGCGGCATGCCAGCTTTTCGGCGGCACCCCTTCGCAGATCGAATACGCCGCGGAGATGGGCCTCGAACACCACTTGGGACTTACGTGCGACCCGGTTTGCGGACTGGTGCAGATCCCCTGCATCGAGCGCAACGCCGTCGCCGCAGCCCGTGCGCTCGACGCCAACAGCTATGCCAACCTCTCGGACGGCCACCACATGATCAGCTACGACCGCGTGGTAGAGGTGATGAAGGAAACCGGCAAGGACATTCCGAGCCTCTACCGCGAAACCTCCGAAGGAGGCTTGGCCCGCAACTATACCCAAAAATAGAGCAGGTTACACACCCCTTTTATGAAACATTCGAAACTTTTCATTTTCGCCATTATGACGACACTTGCAGTTTCGGGATGCAAGCACCAGGCGGCAACGTATCCCACGGACACGCTGACCACGAAGAACGGGAGTCAGCTGACGATTACCTTTTTCAAACACGCATCGCTGGCCATCGAAACCGAAGGCCGCCATATTTACATCGATCCGATCAGCCAATACGCCGACTATGCGTCGCTGCCCAAGGCCGATCTGATCCTCATTACCCACTCGCACTACGACCATCTGGACAGCGCGGCCGTCGCCGCTCTCTCCACCGCAGCCACAACCGTCGTGTGCGACCGGACCAGCAGCGAAACGCTGGGAGGCAAGTGCCTGACGATGAAGCCGGGCGATACGCTCGCCCCGCGCGACTACCTCTCGATCGAAGCTGTTCCGGCCTACAACACCTCCGAAGACCGTCAGCAATTCCACCCCCGCGAAAGAGAGGATTGCGGTTACGTCCTGACTATCGGAGGTACACGCATCTACATCGCCGGAGACGGGGAAAATACACCCGAAATGAAAGCCCTGCATGGCATCGACATCGCCTTCCTGCCCGTCAATCAACCCTACACGATGACGGTCGATCAAGCCGTGGATGCAGTCAAGGCGATCCGTCCCGCGATCTTCTACCCCTATCATTACGGCGAAGTCGAAGAGAAAACCGACATCGACCGACTGTCCCGGGAACTGACCGACATAACGGAAATCCGCATCCGGCCGATGGAATAGCGTTTTTTTCCAACCCGATCGGTCTTCCCTTCACATAAAACGGAGGTCCGGCGACATATTTCGCAAAAAGCGGCAGGACACCCAAAACGCTGTCCTGCCGTTTTTTTACGCTTCGGTCGCTCCGCAATCAGAACTCCCGCTCCTCGATATGTTCAAACAGACTCCACCCCTCTGCCTCACGGTACGCATCGGCACTTCCCTCCGGAACATAGAGATTCTTTATCGAAGTACCCTCAAACACCTGTATACCCAGCAGAGGAGGCACCCCAGCCCGACAATAAACATCCGTCAATGCCCGACACTCATAAAAAGCCTGACCTCCGATCTTGGTCGTCCCTTCAGGAATAACCACCTCTTCCAACGCGGAACAGCCGTAACAAGCCATCGACATAACCTCTGCCACCTGCGGTAGTGAAATATGCTTCAAACTCGTTTTTTCATCGAAAATGGCACTCTCCCACACCTCCATTTTCGCCTGCGACAGATCCAGACAGGCTACTCGCGGCAAATTCCGATATATAAAACGAATATCGTCGTCATTCAGAAATCCCGACACCCGAAGCGTTTCGATCCGTAGCAAATCGGCATCCTCCAGCGCCAAATCCAGCCCGCCGGCCTTCGGAACTTCGACGGAGGCCTTCGTCGGATCTGCCTCTTCACCCCCGTCGCCGTTATCACCGTCATCGCCACTATCGCTGCCCTCGCCGCTATTATCCCCGTCGCCGCTACCACCGGACGACTCCTTTTTCGGGAGTGTAATCACTGTTCCGTCCTGCAATGTCAAATAGACGTTCTGTTCATCCTGCGTCACCTCCGTAATCGCAGAGTCCGCCCCGTCTTTGCCGTGATAAATCGTAATCGGATCGCTTTTACCGAAAGACAACTCGTATCCGACCGTCTTCCTGTTCTCGATCACAGGCTCGACCGAAGTGATGTAATCGTTCTCATTCAACCGTTTGCATAACTCCTCCAGCTCCTTCATCCGGTTTTCAAGCGCCTCGATCCGTTCCGTCAGAACCGAATCATCGTACTCATCGCTGCAACCGGTCGTAACCAGGCATGCCGTGACAGCCAAAAAGAACAAAAATTTCTTCATAATAAAAATTTTATAAAGATCGGTCCCGGCTCCTCGGACCCCGTTTATAAAAAGAAAGTGTGGAGTCGATTTCGTTTATCTGATAGAAGGCTCTGACAAAGCCCAAGCAAAAATAAACGACGCAATACCCCACACTTGAGTAGATATGGAGTATGGGAACACTAAACGTATCCCTTGCCATAATCTAAACAAGAAATGAGTGCTGTTCGTCCATCCTTTTGCTTGTGAAAACTGTCAGATTTTCTATCAAGGACAGTGCGAAAACACTTTCAGTATGTCTGCCGAACGCATTACTACGCTCGACGTTGCAAAAATAGAAAATAATTCGCAGATGAACAACCACTCATTCGGGGTATTGCCCATATAAGCTATACGCAGAAATAGATTTTACTCTATCTCATCCACATTCCCCGACCCTGTTCGCGGTCTTTGATCTCTATTCCTAAGCGCTCCAAAAATTCTTCCGCCTTTTGCCGAAACCATTGCAAAATGGGTATCAAGTCGATGACCAGTTGAAACCCACCAGGGCCTTTTTCATCCCGCAGGAGCCGGGCTTCCGAGTGTTCGTTTTCGAAGTGCTGGGAATGCTCCGATGAATAGAGCTTTCCGGAGAAATGGACAGGCAGCATATTCACGAGGTCGCAGGCCATCTTGTCCGTGAAGCCTATCTCCCTGCAATACTCTCCCCTCCGGATAAGCTGAGGCGTGTCGGGAAACCAACCGTAAATGCGGTCTATCTCGCCTTGCAGTCTTTTGGCGGTCTGTTCATGCTCCCGCCTCTCCCTGTCTATCGTCTTGTTCAGCCTCCGTATCTCGGAGTGCAGGCGTTCGTTCTTTTGGGTAAGGTCATCTATCTGCTGTTGCTGCCGCTTGACTTTCGACGTGCCGATCCTCGAGCCGATACCGTCGAGGATGGTCGTACCTACCTCGGCGGTGGAGTTCTTCAGCTTCTCGGTTCTCAGCTCTCCTTTTACCGCTTTCAGTTCCGCTTCGGCTTGTTCTTTGGCTATCCGGGTTTTCTCGGCCTCCTGCTTCTGCTTGGCGATAATGTAGTCCGTCCGTTCCAGATGCTCACGTCCGGTCTGCACTTTGGACGTGCCGCGTTCCATGCCGAGCGCTTCGGCCCATATGGTCTGCATTTCGCTCATGTCCTGCGGCAAGAGTTTGCAAGACTTGCCCGTGTTGTGGTTCATCCTGTCCCACACGATATGGGTGTGGTAGTTCGGCTTCCATGAGGTTTCATCGTCGGGCATTTCGTAATGTCCCTCGTCGCGGTATATGAAGATTTGCAACGGCGTAATGCCCCATCGCACCTTACACACATCGCAGAAACGCTGCAACTGCTTCATTGCGGTATCTTCCTTGACGACCACCACGCCCTTTTTGATTGGCGTGCTGTCACGGACTACGGTTACCTTGCCCGTCTTCTTGTTCACCCGTTCCCGGTCTTTGGTCTGCACAGCCCGGCCTGTCTTTTTCTTGACTATTGCAGCTATCAGCCTGTTCGTTCTTCAAGCGAGGTATCGCCCAGTTCAGGCGATACCCATTCCTCGTTTTTCGCCATGAGGTCGGTACGGATGTAGATCTTTCCCTTGCGGATATTAGCGAGATATTCCGCTAACCGTCTGTTGTGCGCCCCGCTCAAGGCAGGGCTTTATGTTGATGGATGTCTTTGCCATAATTGTCAGTGTTATGGAAAGAGCGTCTGAAAGACGTTCTTCCCATTTGTGAAATGAATGCAATGATTACATTTGTGCGGGCCTTCCGGCGGTCATCAGTCCGAAAGACCGCCGCGGGAGTGCAGAGGAGTAAACCCTTTGCCGGGTTGAAGGCAGGACCCTCGCGGGTTTTCAGGGCAGAGCCCTGAATCCCTCGGAAGTGCCCACAACTACCGAAGCGCAGCCGGTAGTTATAGTTCGCTATATCAAGGCAAGCCTTGAAGTTTCCTTGCCACTCCCTCCGCTCGTCCGACGCCCCCCCCGGTATCGGGCTATCGCACCTTATGCCCGTGTGGTTGCTGTTTGCGCTGCACTTGTTGGTGCTGCTTCTCTTGCAGGTATTCGTTCAGGTATTTGTGGTCGCGGTAAAAAAACGGACTGGTCGATCACTTCGGACGAGGGTAAGGATTCTCCCAGTCGGGCCAACGCTTTCTGCCCTGCGTCGTCGTTGTCGAGGAGGGCATGGACGACCCTGTGGCGCGAGAAGAACGAAACAGCCTTGTGCAGATTCACCACCGAGTTGAGCACGATGCTGTCAATCGACGGTAACGGGTTCCTTTCAGCGAGAGATAGGACAGAAAGTCGATAAATCCCTCGAACGCCATTGCCATATCGCTGCCGTTGTCAAGTGTCGTAATATGTTTGGGCGAGGAGCCGCCTTTGAACCGTGCGGAGCGGAGCTCCCACCCTCCGGCGTCGTTGCGGAAACCGACGGCGAAATACTCTTTGCCGCCGATCGTGTAACGCACCTCGCGGCAATAAGTCCGGGCGATGGCAGGGTCTATGCCTCGCCCCGTGAGATAGCTGACCAATGCCGGATGGATCTGTTCGCGGTCGGAGAGGATAGCAAGGCGGAGCGCTTCCGGTCAGCCTGTCTTTTGCGATTGGTCGGAAAGGGATACAAGCGTTCGTGTTCGCCTACTACGAGCTTTTAGACGGCCTCGCCCTCGGCACAACCCTCCATACGGGGCACAAGGTCGATGATTGAGCCGCCCTCGCCCGTTCCGAAGTCGTGCCAGAGGTTCTTGTCGTAACTGACACTGAAGCTGGGAGTACGTTCCTCACGCAGCAGCGAGAGGTACATGCCCCGGTTGCCGCGTTCTCACCGGGGTTTGATTCCCCGTACCGCGAGGTAAGCCCGAATACTAATGCGTCGTCTTATTTCTTCGTAATTCATGGTGTCGGATTTTTTTGTGGTTGTTTTATTATTTTGCCTCATTAGTATCCACTAAAAAATCGCTATAGTTTTTTTGAAATGATTGATATTTAATTTGTTACAAGAGATTTTCTTGCAAACGGACTTGAATTTACTTTTGCAGTCTACATCAGACTGTTATGTTTAAAGACAAATACGTTTTTGCTCAATTAGTTCAATTTCTTGACCGCAACAAGTTCAATCGTTTATCTGCTAAGTATCAGGGAGACAGATACGTAAAGTCATTCACCTGCTGGAATCAGTTACTTGTAATGATGTTCGGACAACTCTCAAAAAGCGAAAGCTTACGCGACCTTATCATTGCTCTTGAAGTTCATTGGAGCAAATTATACCACTTGGGTATGGGCAAGTCCGTTACCCGAAGCAATCTTGCTAAAGCGAATGAGGGTCGTGACTATCGGATTTTTGAAGAATACGCCTATCATTTGGTGGCGGCGGCACGTTCCAAGAGTACCGAGAAGATGTTCGGATTTACCGGTCATGTATATGCCTTTGACTCCACAACGATAGATTTATGTCTTGAAGTATTCCAATGGGCAAAGTTTCGTAAGCATAAGGGCGGAATCAAAGTACATACGCTGTATGATATTGAATCCCAAGTCCCAGCTTTCTTTCATATCACGGTGGCGGCAACCAATGATATAAAGGTAATGCCTGAGATACCATACGAAAAGGGGCGTATTACATCTTCGACCGTGGGTACAACGACTTCGCCAATCTCTACAAGATAGAGCAGATAGAAGCAACGTTTGTAATACGTGCGAAGAAGAACTTGAAGTTCAAACAAATCTCATGGAAACGGAGGCTTCCAAAGAATGTTTTATCCGACTCTACCATTGAGTTTGTCGTCTATAAGAGTAGTAAAGATTACCCAGCTACACTCAGAAGAGTGGTTTATCTTGATGAGGAACAAGGTCGTGAATTCATGTTCTTGACAAACAACTTTGAACTTCCTGCATCGGTCATTGCAGAACTTTACCACAATCGTTGGAATATTGAACTCTTTTTTAAATGGTTGAAGCAACATCTAAAAATCAAGAAGTTCTGGGGTACGAGTGAAAATGCTGTCAGAATACAAATCTACTGTGCCGTAATTACTTACTGTCTAATTATATGTGTAAAGCACAATATGAAATTGGAACGGTCGGTTTATGAAATCCTCCAAATTGTAGGAATCTCACTTACTGACAAGACTAATCTCAAAGAACTCTTTGACAAATCAAATATCAACAACGTCAATGAACGATGTGATTCAAGTAAACCAAGTTTATTTAATTTTTAAGCGTCCATAATTTTTAGTGAACACTAGTGACATCCGCTACCTGGTGAACACGCTCGATCCGAAAGGCATTCCCGTCGTGACTCCGGCCGGCGTCCTGGGCGGACACCTGGACGCCATGAAATTCTGCGAGCATATCCCGCAGGAGGAGTACCCCGCCGGAGCACTGGCCGCAGCCCTCTACCTCTGCTCGGGCGTACGCGGTATGGAGCGCGGTACGGTATCGAGCGTCCGCGACGAGAACGGCAAAGAGATCCTGGCCGACGTCGAGCTGGTACGCCTCGCCTGCCCGCGCCGCGTATTCACGCTTTCCCAGATCAAATACGTCATCGACCGTCTGGAGTGGCTCTACGAGAACCGTCACCTGATCGGCGGTCTGCGCTTCACCTACGAGCCGCCCGTGCTCCGTTTCTTCATGGGCGGTCTGGAACCGACCACCGACTGGCCGGCACGCCTGATGGAGAAATTCCGCAAGGATTTCGGAGACAGCTTGTAGGAAAAGCCTCCCCTACCGATAAACAAGTGTTTGCAGCACGGCATCCGAGCCCGCTGCAAACACTTGTTTTATACCTCCGGCAAATCACTTCGCCCGCACCGCCTGCGCACGCCGTTCCAAAATGGCCGGCGTGTTCTTCAACGCCCACTCCACCAGACTGTTCAGATACGGCATCAGATCGCCCCCGGAATCGGTCAAACGATACTCGACACGGGGCGGCACTTCGGGATAGACCTCTCTGTGGACCAGCCCGTCCGCTTCGAGCGAACGCAGGGTGACGGTCAGCATCCGCTGCGAAATATCCCCGAGCGAACGTTGAATGTCGTTGAAACGCATCGTCCCGTTCGAATACAACGTCGTCAGCACCAGCAGCGACCACTTGTCACCGAGGCGGCTCAAGATATCCCGAATCGGGCAAATTCCCTCGTGTAAAAAAGTTTTCATTATTTTGCGGTTTTATCTCGTTGTCGTTCAACATCGGTTACCTTTTTGTAACTCGCTTACCAAAAAATCACCTCTTGCAGAACCCGATTACTTATTTTATGTTTGCACTACAAAAGTAACTAACATATCATTAATAACTATAAAAAACTCAAAAATTATGGCAAAGAAAGTAGCTGTATTGGTCGTAAACCCCGTCAACGGATCGGGCTTGTTTCAGTATTTGGAAACCTTCTTCGAGAACGGCATTCCCTTCAGGACATTCGCGGTAGCGGATACCACGAATGTAAAAACCAACTCGGGGCTTCGCCTCCAGACGGACGATATAATCGCCTCACTCAAAGGCCATGAACACGAATACGACGCCCTCGTATTCGCCTGCGGCGACGCCATGCCCAAATTCGCGGAAAACGCAGACAAACCCTACAACGTGGATATGTTGAGCGTCATCAAAAATTTTGCGGACCAGGGAAAAACGATCGCAGGGCATTGCGCCGCAGCACTGCTCTTCGACAACCTCGGCATCGCACAGGGCAGACGGGTGGCCCTGCATCCGTTCCTCAAACCGGTCGTCAAAAGCTGTATCGGAACGGACGAAAAAGCCGTCATCGACGGCAACTTCTACACGGCACAGAACGAGAATACGATTTCCTGCCTGCTGCCCGAACTGTTGAAAGTCCTGAAATAATCCCCGAATCGTAAACATCGAACGAAGTCCCGGCTTTTCATAGGCCGGGGCTTTGCAATTTATCCGAAACTTCCGCCTCCGCTTATCGGAAATCCGACTGCACCGCGATACACAGTCCGAAAACTGCCCGTTTCCACACAACTTCCACACATTTGGGGCACGATTCCACAGTCATCGGCCACACGAATATCGCAACAACAAATTATCAATCAACATTTTGAATACAATGGCACACGATTGGATATTTCTAATTGCAAAAACCAAATTCCAATACCAATGAAGACATTCAGACTTATTCTGGCTCTCGCAGCCGTAGCGCTGACCGCAGTGTCATGCGTCGAAAAATCGGGAAAATACCAGACCCTGCTCGCCCAACGGGACTCGCTGCTCACCGTCGAGCAAAAGTACGATCAAACGCTGGAAATCCTCAATGAGATCGAAACCGGATTTCAGTCGATCCGCGAAGTCGAAGACCGCGTGATGACTCAAATAAGCGACATCGAAAACAAGCCGCTGGACAAAAAACAACAGATGGTATCGCAGATCAACCAAATCAAGGGTATCCTGCTCCAAAACAAGGAGCGAATCGCCGAACTCGAAGCACAATTCGCACAAAGCGGCCGCAAGAACGCTTCGCTGGCCGGGACGATCAAACGTCTGCAGGAAGAAATGACCCGGAAAGTCGCACAGATCGAATCGCTTCAGACCGAGCTGTCCCAAAAAAACATCGAGATCGAGGAGCTCGCCGGTACGGTCGAGGAGCTCAACAAGGACATCGCCGGATTGAACGAAGTCACTGCCAGCCAAAAAACTACGATCGAGGAACAGGATAGTCAGCTCAATGTCGTCTGGTTCTGCATCGCCGATATGAAGCAGCTCAAGGAGGCTCGCATCGTCGAAGGCAACGGACTCTTCAAAACCAAGAGCATCATGGATGGCGACTTCGACAAATCGGCATTCACATCGGCCGACCTGCGGAATCTGACCCGAATCGAAACGGGCAGCAAAAAGCCCAAGCTGCTCACCTCGCACCCCAAAGAGAGTTACACGCTCACACCGGGCGAAGACAAACTGGTAACGCTCGAAATCACCGATCCCGCAAAATTCTGGAGCATATCGAAATACCTGGTCATTCGGAAATAAACCGATTCCGACAGACCGAATACCCCTGCCCGAACTGCAGGGGTATTTTTCATCCGGGAAAGTATATCGGACCATAACCGTCGGCCCAGATAAGAAAACTCGGCAAAGCTCAAACGACGCTCGAAACGGGAGCAGTGAACGCTTGCGTACACTGCCCCGCAAGGAGGAGGAAAAGGAACTTAAATAAATTTGGGGCTGCGCTCGGCTTTCACTATCTTTGACATAGTCTTAGATAGGATGCGCCTCGGAAAAATGGGAACAAGTTCCCGTTTTCTCTCGGCTTTCACTATCTTTGCCCTATGATCCGATTATCGCTCATCATCGCCACTTACAACCGCTCCGCAGCGCTCGTCGAAGCGCTCCGGTCGGTCGTGCGGCAGGATTTCCCGGCCGCAGAGTGGGAGTGTATCGTCGTGAACAACAATTCGCAGGATGACACGCTGGCCCGGTTCGAAGCGTTCGCAACAGAACATCCCGCAATCAACCTTCGGATCGTAACCGAAACCCGGCAGGGGCTCTCCCATGCCCGCAACCGGGGTATCGACGAAAGCCGGGGCGAATACATCGCCATCATCGACGACGACGAACGCATCAACGAACAGTTCATCTCTTCGTACGTCGCCCTCTTCGACGCCTACCCCGACGCTGCATCGGCCGGAGGCCCTATCATACCCGAATATCCTGCGGGATGCCCGGCCTGGATGTCGAGTTATACCGAACGTCCGATAGCCAATCCGATCGACCTGGGGCGAAAGATCCGCCCTTTTCCGAAAGGACGTATTCCCGGCGGCGGCAACATGGCACTGCGGCGTTCGACGGTCCAACGATACGGCGCCTTCGACCCTTCGCTGGGGCGGACCGGAGAGCAACTGATCGGAGGCGAAGAGAGCGATCTTTTTCAGCGGTTGGCAGACGCCGGAGAACGTTGTTACTATGTTCCGACAGCAATTATGTGGCATATCATTCCGCCGCGAAAGATCTCCCGGGAATACTTCGAATCATTATGTTACCAGGTCGGACGCACCCAACGCCTGCGGGCCGGAATGAGGGGGCAAACCGTGCGTCTGTTATCGGGCGAAGCCGTCAAGTGGGGTGCGACACTCCTGTTGGCTCTCGGCTTCCTGTTGCGGTTCTCCGTCCCCAAAGCCCGCTATCTGCTCCTGATGCGGAGGCAAATCACACGGGGAATATCGGGTCGAAAACCGTAAGACGCAGGCTTGGGGATCTGCCAGTGAAAATACCGGCTGCATCGCTGCAAACCGGTATCAGAAAATTTTGCTGTACAAATATGTTCTCCGGATGCAGGACTTGCCGCACAGAGCCGTACATACGTATCCGCTATTCCAGTGAAACAGGCGGCGGAACCCCAGACCATAGTTCGGACGAGTGTCCGGCGGAGGAACATCTTTATTTATGTTTCCCATGCGGCGGAGGCGTGCCGGGCTTATGCCCCGGTCGGGGATGTTTATGGGGCTTCGGAGCTTTTTTGTGAGGCGGATGCGGCCGTTCATGAAAATGGTGCACCGAAGGCGGATTCGGGTGACGAGGGCGACGGGAGGCACACGAGGTGACGAGCATCGCCGATAAAACAGCGACCAGAGTCCAAGCCAACATTCGTTTTGCTTTCATAATTCTACTCTCTTAAAAGTGGCACAAACAACTACCGTAATGCAATAACAAAAACAGTCGGCACGCCGATAAGAGTTTCCCTTTAGAACAGGTATTTCTCCGACCGTACCTTCTCGACCAGCTGGAACGCGTGCTGCCACGCCTCCTCGCTGAAAGTCGTACCGACCACTTCGATCACCTTCCCGGCAACGATGGCACCGATCGTACCGCACTGACGCAGCGTCAGCCCCTCGCATAACCCGGAGAGGAATCCGGCGGCATACAGATCGCCCGCACCCGTCGTATCGACCCGCTTGGCTGCGGCCATGATCCCCACGTGGACCACTTCGCTGCCCCGCTTAATCAAAGCCCCCTTGATACCGACCTTCACGACGGCCAGTTCGCACAGCTCCGAAAGCATCTGCAAGGCATTGAGCGGCTCGCCCTCGCCGGTGAAGGCTTTCGCTTCGTCCTCGTTGGCAAAAACGATATCGACGTAATCCTGAATGAGCGAGCGCAGAAATTCCAGGTTAGCCTCCACGACATTGAAACTCGCCAGGTCGATCGCCACCTTCAGACCGCAGGCTTTGGCCGTGCGGACCGCACCGGCAATCAACTCGTGATCCTGCACCAGATAACCTTCGATATAGAGACAGTCGTAACCTTCGAAAATAGCAGGCGTAACCTCCGCCGCACTCAACTCCAGCGCAGCTCCCAGGAATGTCACCATCGTCCGTTCCCCGTCGGGAGAAATGAGCGACACGCACCGTCCCGAGCGCTCTTTTCCCCGGAAAATAAAGGGTTCGATACCCAAGTTCTCAAGAGCCTGAATGAAGAAATCTCCCGTCTTGTCGGTTCCCACCTTGCCGATAAAGCCCACGTCGCAACCCAAACGGGCCATCGCCCGGATCGTATTGCCGGCCGATCCTCCGAGCGAGAGCGAGTAAGGCAGACCGGCGACCGATTTCGAAATCTCGGTCTGCAAGGCGGCATCCACCAGGCTCATCGAACCTTTCGGCAAATTGAACGTATCGAGTACTTTGTCGGTCTTCAGATTGACCAACATGTCTGTCAGAGCGTTTCCTATTCCTATTACACGTTTCATGAAGTCAGTATTGTTCGAAAATAATGTCAGATAGAGAGGATGCGCACCAGATCCACCGCTCCGCGATCGATAGTCCGGTCGTGGCTGACGGCACGCGAGAAGGGAACATAGACGATCTGGCCGTTGCTCATACCGATCATCACATTGCGCTGCCCCTCCATAAGCGCCTCGATGGAGGCTTCGCCCATACGCGAAGCCATGATGCGGTCGATCGCCGACGGCGACCCGCCCCGCTGGATATGTCCCAGAATAGTCACCCGGGCATCGTACTGCGGAAACTCCTGCTTCACGCGTTCGGCAAGCCCCATGGCACCGCCCGTAGCGGGATTCTCGGCCACCAGCACGATCGCCGAATTTTTACTTTTGCGGAATCCCTGGTTGATAAGCTCGCCCAGTTGATCGACCTCCGTGTCCATCTCGGGAATGATCGCGGCTTCGGCTCCCGAAGCGATCGCCCCGTTCAACGCCAGATAGCCGGCCGTATGCCCCATGACCTCGACGAAGAAGAGCCGTTCATGGCTGGAAGCCGTATCGCGCAGTTTGTCCACCGCCTCGACGATCGTATTGAGCGCCGTATCGTAGCCGATCGTAGCGTCCGTACCGCCCAGGTCGTTATCGATCGTACCCGGCAGGCCGACGATCGGCACATCGAACTCCTGGGCGAAAATACAGGCGCCCTTCAACGAACCGTCCCCGCCGATCACCACCAACGCATCGATACCGCTGCGCTTCATATTCTCATAAGCCCGGCGGCGCCCTTCAGGGGTCATAAACTCCTGGCTGCGAGCCGTCTTCAACATCGTACCGCCCTGCTGGATAATGTTGCTTACGGAATCCGATTGCAGATCGACGATTTCATTATCCACCAATCCCTTGTATCCGCGCATGATACCTTTTACGGAGTATCCGTTGTAAATCGCCGTACGCGTCACGGCACGGATCGCAGCATTCATTCCGGGAGCATCGCCCCCCGAAGTCAGCACTCCGATACACTTAATTGCAGCCATACTTTTTCTTTTTACTGAAAAAACGTTCAAATATACGAATAAGTCGAGAACAAAAGCGAATTTTATTCGGTTTTGTCGAGCGGGAGTATATTCGGGGTAAGCCAAATATACGAATAAGTCGAGTGCCGAGCAAAATTTATTTTAGCTCGGCCGAGCGCGAGTATATTGGACGAAGTCAAATATACGAAAAACAACCGTCCTCCGCAACTTTACTCCGAGGGAAACGACCGTCGCACGCGGCAGTCCCGCTCCGCCGGAGCCGGGAAATTCCGAACGTCCGCACCTTCCGCCACACAACTTCCGTGCAATATGCCTTGCGGCGTGCTCCTTCGGTCCGCCACAAAAACCGGAGCCGGACTTTTCCCTCAGGAAAAAGATCCGGCTCCGACCTGAAAAAACTTTTTATTTCGATCAACGCTTTTATTCAAAATCAATCAAAATCATCGCATTCGGCCGCAGGTTCCGTCGCGGTAATCTTCACGCCTTTCGAACCGACACGGATATCGACTTTCTCACCGTCCTCCTTATCCTCCACCGCGATCTTCACCCGGCCTTCCCCGGCACTCAAATCAACCATGCCTTCGGGTGTATCCACTCTTAACAAAGAGTTATCGGCAGATCCGGGGTCCGGCAAAGCCGGTAATTCCATATCCGGATCGTAGCTTTCCGTCCTTATCTCATACCATTCATATCCCCGCTCACGCTCCCGGACCGCAGAAACACCCAGGCCGATAATAATCAATATCCAGATTAGGAAAGTCGTCAGGACGGCCCGGCGGCTCGGTTTGCGGGAAGCAATCAGGCACATCAACACATAAATCAGCAACAGCACCGGCACCAACGCGGTCATAATCCCCAGCGACACCGTCCAGATGCCCGCATCGACAGACACAACCTCCGGACCGGCCATCCCGACAGCAAACAGACCGATAATCAATGCGCATGCACCCAGAATCAACCCGAATACCAGCAAGCCGGCCAGGAGTTTCAATACGATCAGGACGACCTGCCCCAAGGCATAAACGGCCTTGGCAACGACCGGTTTGGCATCGGCATCGACATCGTGATTCGCCGCCGAAGCCTCCTCGATGGATTGTACGGTAATCCGCTGTCCGTTTTGTTCGAGCTTCTGACGCGCAGTACGGGCTGCCGGTACAGCGAACCACATAATCAGGTAGCAAATAAAGAACACGCCGAGCAAGTTGCTCATCAGCGGCACAAGCCACCAGAAAAACGGAATCCATCCCAACAACAGCAACAGAATGAGCGGCAGGAACATCAGCAGACGGATCCACGTGGGACTGGTCCCGAAATACTTGGCCACACCCGAACAGACACCGCCCAGGCGCGCCTGGTCCATATCCCGGTACAGGCGACGCGGAATCCGGCCTTCGCCGCGCGGGGCTTCACGGCCCTCCTGTTCCCGAATGGCTTCGGCAGACCCCATTTGAGCGATAATCTCCTCGACCAACGATAGCTCCACCACTTTAGAATTATCCTGGTGCGAGAGAATCAGCTCGGCGATACGGGCCTCGATATCCTCGACGATCTCCTTTCCGCCGTCGGTATTTCTATACGTATCGTTCAAGCTCTCCAGGTAACGCGAAAGCACCTGAAAGGCATCGGCCTCCATCGTGAAGGCAATCCCCGAAATACTGCATTTCTTAACCTCTTTCATCGCGATCGGTCTATTTGAGTTCGTTATTCGCTGCACCGCGAGTAGAACCGCCGCTCGTATCGGCAGAATTCACACTGCACGGTCCAGCATAGGAAACGCTTCCGGCGCTCGACGTTCGGGATTGCAAAGCCTGCTCGCAATAGACCCGAATATCGGCAGCGCTCGACGCCTCCGCCTCGCAGAAGTGTGCGACCAGCTTCCGGGCATCGATCGACGCAGCGGAAGAGGCTTCGAACACCGCTTTCTGCACCGCCCCCTGCAACAGAATCGACGATGCACTCGAAGCATCCGCTTCCAGACGGTCCGCATCGATCTGCGCCACGACTTTAGCGCTGCTCGAAGCGTCGATTTCACACGTTTCGACCTGTGCATCCACACGGATCCTGGCTGCGCTCGACGCTTCGATCTCCAGCATTCTGCCGGTAAAGAGTGTCTTGGCCACGATCTTCGCAGCGGAGGAAGCCTCCAATTTGCGGATATTTCCGTTGTAAGGTACGCGCACCAGGATCTGCTCCGAAGGCACTGCATGAATGCGAGGAGCGACCGTAATCTTCAACTCGCCACCATCGATCCCGACCCGCACGTACTCGATCAGGTTATCATCCGCACAGATTTCGATATCGCCGGGCTCGTCGGTAAGCAGGACCTTCACTCCGCGCGAAGCATCGATGGTATGAAAGTTTCCGACCGCCACGGTGCGGGTTATCAGATTTCCGCTTCCCTTGATCCGGGTTTGACCGAAGATACTGCCTCCGCACGCTGTCGTACCGAACAGAACGGCCATCATTGCCAACAGGGCCATCATCAATTTTTTCATCGTTTTCAGTTTTTTAATTAATCAATCGGTTATGCCGGGTCGTTTTCCCGGTGGCGAATCATTTGAATTTGTCCTACCAGTTCCTCCCACGCTTCATCCAGCGAAGCCAGGTACTCCCGGCCCTTGTCTGTGAGCGAATAGTACTTGCGGGGCGGTCCCTGCGGGGACTCTTCCCACCGGTAAGTGAGCAGGCCCGCATTCTTCTGCCGCGTCAGAATCGGATACAGCGTCCCTTCGACCACGATCATCTCCGCCTCCTTGAGTTCGGCGATGATCTTCGGGGCATAAGAATCCCCCTGCGAGAGGATCGCCAGGATACAGTAATCCAGAATACCCTTGCGCATCTGCGCCTTTACGTTATCCTCAACCATATCATCGTTGTTTATACATTGAATTTCTTATTTCATGTTTCAGCTCCGGGTCCGGTCCGCATATCGGAAATACGCAAACCTCTCCCCGTACAGTCCCGGGCCGGACTCGGCCTACCGGGAATTCCCTTCGAGCCGTTTGGGACCTTTGGGCACGACGATCCACAACAGGATATAGACCCAAATCGACAACCCGCCGACCAGCACCAGGAGCAGCGTCGCCAGCCGCACCTTTCCCGACGGAAGTCCCAAATAATCGGCTACTCCGGCGCACACACCGGCAATGACTACATCGTCCGACGAACGGTACAATCTCGCATGATTTCTTTCTGCTTTCATAGATTTCCATTTTTAGAAGCTGTTTGAATTTTATTCGAGATTATTCGAAAGCCGTTTTCGAGTAGATTCTTTTTGGGTAGTTGCCGTAAATTGCGGGCTATTTTCAAAACCAGCTAAAAAAGAAGATACCGAAAAGAGGCTCAAAGAAGCCGAAACACTTTCTCACAGCGAATGTTCAACTCATTTATAAAATTCAAAACATATTTTTAGATTTCGAAGAGATACAATTCAAAGGTTCCGACGGGATCACGATCCACAGGATGATGTAAACCCACAGCGACAGACCGCCGAAAAGAATCAGGAACAGCGTGATAAGGCGCAGGATCGTCGAGTCGATCCCGAAGAACTCAGCGATTCCGCCGCACACGCCTGCGATCGAACGATTCGTCCGCGAACGGTACAAGTGCCGGGAATTGACGCACGAGGCACTCTCCGCATCCACGGACGCCTCGTCCCGCTTCTCCCCGGTCGGCAGCTCGCCGAACTCCGATGGATCGCCCATTTGAGCCATTGCACCCTGCACCATCTGAAGGGTAACGACCATCATCGGCGATGAAATCCTGGACCGGAAAATCTCGGCCAGACGGGCCTCCACGTCGTTGAGAATTTCCGGATCACCGGCCGGCAACCGCCGACGGATCGCATCCAGGTACTCCTTCAACCGACGGTAAGCATCCTTGTCGAAAGTAAATGCCTGGGAAGCCAAATTTACGCTAATAGTCTCTTTCATGGTCAATATCTATCATTAATAAATGAGTTGTATATTCTTTACAGTTCTATCACACCACAAATATAATGTAAAAGTAATTACCATGCAATACATAGTACTATTTTTTCAACAAAAAATTTCGTTTACCAATAATTTCACCTCTATAAATATAAAAAAAGCGCCAGAGGTAAACCGGACGCTTTAACATAAGATAGAAAGACTAAATATATAATATTTCCACGAAACTAATAAATGCCTCTTTCCTTTAATATCATCCCCCAACCACTTCCATCCTTATATTTAAATAATATAATTTGGGTAAGAGCATTCCCTTTACCAACTTCTATTGTACCATCAGAAAACACATAAAGATAAGACTTAGAAAATCGCTTCCTATAAATCTTTTTACCCGTATTATTATCCACAACAACTACTTTGACTCCATTGGTAAAATAATCACCAAGTTCTGCTGCCTTAAATTTAACAATCACATCTAAATAATTGTTCTGTTCTATTGCCGCCAATGAAACATTTCGATATAAAGTAATTCCCCCTATTGGCTTAACACTCTCGCCTTCACTTTGCGCAAAAGTGGAAACGGTTGAAAAAATAAACAAGAATACAACGAATACTTTTTTCATGATATCAAAAAACAATTAGATAAAGAACAAAACACAATCATTAGACCTCATTTCCATTAAAAATCATCAATATAAAAAAAGTGGACAATTCGAGAGAATTGTCCACTTTAGTAGCGGGAGGAGGACTCGAACCTCCGACCTTCGGGTTATGAGCCCGACGAGCTGCCAACTGCTCCATCCCGCGATATATCGTTTATTCGATGCGAATATTCCGCTTTTGTGACTGCAAAGATAAAACAAAAAAATGGTTCTGCCAAATATTTCGACGATAAACCCAAAAACAAATACCGATTAAGCAGGCCTTCAAGCCGATGAATCACTCCTCGCGCTTGCAGCCGGCACCAATCAATTCCTCCTGAAAGCTCGCATACTCCTCCGGAGTTACGAATTTGTCGGCACTGATCGTCAATTGTCCGACCGGAGTATCGATCCGAATCCGAACATCATCGCTCGTAACGATCTTCAGGTTCTTTATCTCGACATTCAACCGTCGGGTCTCTCGACCACGGACCACGGAGAGGTGCAATACTCCCTCCTCGATCTCGATCGCTCCATTCTGAATAGACCATCGATCCTGATCGCGCATCTTCCGAAACACAGGATAGACCAGTACCGCAACAGACAACAAAAGAAAATAGCCGAATATCAGTTTCCAATGGAGCGAGGTAAATGGCAATTGCTCCGCAAAAAAGATTTTCAACAGCAAAAAGAACAGAAGCATTGCGACTCCCATTCCCAAAAGAAGCCGACGAAAACGCGTCCGTCTCGTATCGTCATAACCGTATTTACTCATGGCTCGATTTGTTAAATGCCGGATAGAAACTATCCGACTTCATCCTCTACGAACCAAATATACGAAAAATTAGCGAATATACTTCCCCGACCCCAGAAAAATTCCGCAATACGGCTCTACAACGATGTTCTGCCACAACAGCGCCCTCTCATAGAAACCCTACTTCATACGCCTCTCACCGCTCCATACGGACATACCATCGGAAGCGGACGAACGTCAGACGCCCTTGTCGGGCACAGCCGCCACTGTCTTCGACACTAAAGCAGCCGCCACGACCTCAGCTAGATCCAGCACCTCCCGGCCGTCAGCTCCGCGTGCGATAGCTTTTTTACAAAGTGGACAAGCCGTTACGATCGTCCCCGCTCCCGTAGCGCTCAGCTCCTTCGCCACGGAACGCGCCAAGCGAAGCTGCTGCGCGTCCGAAATCGCCGTATTGGCCACCGAAGAGCCGCAGCAGAGGGCGTTTTCGCGCGTCTGCGCGGGTTCGAGCAGTTCGCCCACCGCTTCGATCACGGCGCGCGGCTCGTCGTAAATACGGCTCCCGCGTCCCAGTTCGCAGGGGTCGTGGTAAGTGAATGTCTGCGCCCCTCGGCGAAGCTGCAGGCGGCCGTCCCGGATCAATCGCAGCATATACTCGGAATGGTGCAGCACTTCGATTCCTTCGAGATGATACTCCTCCCGGAATACCTTCAGGCAGATCGGGCACGAAGTGACGAGCGTCGTAATCCGGTGCTTGCGGAAAAGCGCAATGTTGTAATCCATCATCTTGCGGGCCGAATCGGTTTCACCGGAGAGCTTCAGAGGCCGGCCGCAGCAAACGCCGCCCTCCTTGTCCGCCCACCAGACCTCTTCGCCCGAAGCCTTGAAAATCCGCTCCATCGCCAACAGGATACGGGGCGTCAGCAGGGTCATACACCCGGCGAAATAACCCACGCGGCCCTCGCCGGCCGAACGGTCCACCCCCTGAAAATACTCGTAGCGCTTCTCATCGGGCGTATTGCGCATCGTGTCGCGGGAATTCAGACGCAGCGTATTGAGTTCGATCCCCACCGGACAGCGCTGTTCGCAACGGCCGCACATCAGGCAGTTGTTCGCCACCGACTGACGCAGGTGGTTATACCGCCGGTCACGCAGGAAATAGACCGACTGCACGTCGTCGATCCCCAATTCGCTCTGCAACTGACAAGGGTCGATGCAGATGCCGCAACGCGAGCAGGCATCGGTCTGGAAACGATCGAACGATCCCTCCTTCTCGGTCGAATGCAGCTTGTAGCGGCGCAGAAAAATCAGGGGAATTTCGGTGAAGATATGCATATAACGCGAGAAAGGCAGCGCTACGAAGAACAGCCCCAGACAGATCGAATAGGCCCACCACAACGGCTCGTACAGCGTCTGCAGGACGATCGGATTGACATGATGCGCCATCCACTCGCCGATCGTACCCGTGAGAAATCCCCCGCCGCCGTGCAGAGCGCAGGTGATGCTTTCGGCCAGCAGGCGGGCCGGGAAGATCAGCCACAGCACCGACAGGGCGATTCGGTCGCCCAGTACGTGCCTGGTCGTGCGGCGCATGCCCATCGCCTGCGAATAGATACGCTTGCCGAAAGCCAACGTCACGCCCGAAAGCACGAACAGCAGCAGCAGATCCATCAGGAAATCGAAGACCGGCTTGTGCGGCAGTTCCGTGGCGAAATATTTGAAAAAGACATGCCCATGCAACGGAACGTACCGGAACCCCAGGTAGGCGACCGTTTCGATCCATCCGACAACGATCAGCAGGAACCATCCGAAGGCCAGGCTCATGTGCATATAGCCCAGCAAGGGATTGACCTTGAAGATGCGGCGGTGCAGCAGCGATTCGCGCACCACTTCCCAGACCGCCAATGGCGTCTGCCGCGAAGGGATACCCTTGACGATCCGCATGCGGTCGGCAGCCGAAAGACCGAAAATCCAGGAGCCGTATTTGACGATCAGAACGACGAACATCGTCACGACGCCCACGATGAACGGAATAGAGAATGTCGCGTAAAAATTCATCGTCAGAAATCCCCCAGTTTACGTTTGATGAGCATCACCACCGCCCGCGTATTGATTCCACGGGGACACACCAGGCGGCATTTGCCGCACAACATGCATTTGTTCATCTGTTCATAGACGCCCTGATATTCGCCCCGGCGCACGAGCGTATGGAGTTTGCGGAAATTGAAATCCGTGAGGTTGCCGGCCGTACAAGTCGCCGTACAGCCGCCGCAGCCGATGCAGGTCTGCAATTCGGGCATCTCGCGCAGGATCTCGTCGCTCTTGCGCAGGTTGTTGCTGTCGATGTCGATCACGCGCGGCTTGCTGATCGCGTATCCCCAGTTGATCGCTGCCATGACTATGCCCTCCCCAAATAAGCCGTCAGGGCTTCCGCCGCCGCATCGGCCTCGTTCAATGTTTCCCCGATATTCTTCGGTGCGGTGACCGTACCGGCGTAAAAGATCCCGTCCACACCGCTGCGGGCGCTGTTCAGGAAAAGATCCTGCGGTTCCATGAAGCCACTGGGCGCCTGCCTCAACCCGGCCGAAGCCGCGAAATCGGCGTTCGAATCGTTCGCCCGCATCCCGACGAGCAGCACCAGCATATCGACGCTCATCCGCAAAGGACGCCCCGTCAGGGTATCTTCGGCCTTGATCTGCAACCGGCCGTCGTAGGTCGGGCTCGCTTCCGAAATACGTCCGCGCACGAAATGAATATTATAATTCTGTTGAGCCTCGCGGTACATCTCTTCGTAACCGGGCCCGAACATACGAATATCCATATAGAAATTAAAGACGTCGGCATCCGGAAACAGCCGCTTGAGTTCCATGGCCTGTTTGACGCCCGTGATGCAGCAAACACGCGAACAATGCGCCTGGCACACCTTCTCGTCGCGCGATCCCACGCAATGCAGCAGGGCGATCCGGCGCGGACGGCGACCGCTGGAGGTAGTCACATTCCCCTCGTTAAGCATCCGCTCGATGTCGGCCGAAGTGAAAACATTGTCATAAACCCCGTAGCCGTATTCCTCCTTGAGCCGGGCGTCGAAAAGCGTGAAGCCGGAGCAAACGACCACCGAGCCGCACTCCAGGGTACGACCGTCGGCCAACGTCACGCTGCCGGGGGTGATCGACACCGCTTCGGCGGAAGTCATCACTTCGACATCGCGTGCAGCCAGTCGGCGGCGCAACTCGGAAAGCACCTCGGACGCAGGCGTCAGCGACGGGAACAGATGATACCAGCCCCGGAGCTTGCCGCCCAGATCGGACTCTTTCTCGACGATCGTCGGACGGATGCCGCGATCCGCAAGCCGCAGTGCGGTCTGAATACCGGCGACACCGCCGCCTACGATGATAACCTCTCTTTTCATTGTGCCTTGATATTATAGATCATGGCCTGAACACCGCAATTGACGGCCGAAGGAGCCGGTTTCCCGATAAATTTTCCGTGGCGCCCCAGGTATTTGGCCGCAGGATCGTAGTCGATGCCCATTTTTTCGAGCAGCGGCTCCACATCCACCTGATGCATCTGCATACCCAGTTCCCAGGGATCGTACCCCAGCACCAGACCGGCCATCTCCTCGTACGTCAGCACCGGAATACCTCGTCCGTCCTGACCGTAGGTGACGCCCTCCATCTCGGCGATCGTATATTGCCATTTGTCGAGGAACATGGCGCAGCCCGGGCAGTTGGCCACAATGAAATCGGGCTTGTAGGGAGCCATGCTCTCGAGTTTCTTGTGCGAATTGGCGACCGAATAGCCCCGGTTGGCCTGCACCAGGTAGTTGCGGAATCCGAAGCCGCAGCAATGGCGCCGCTCGGGATAATCGACGCACTGGCCGCCCCACGCATCGATCATACCGGCGAGCACATAAGGAAATTCCGAACCGCCGATACCCGCCTTGGGGAAAATCTTGGCGTAGTGGCAGCCGATATGTTCGACCACCCGCAGCGGCTCTCCGGTGGCAGCATTGACCAGCCGGTATTTCGCCTTGCGGGCGATCTCCTCGCGCAAGTGGAAAACGATGTCCGAAGTGTGGGCCAGGCTTTTCGGCTTGCGGAACTCGCGGCCGGTAGCCTTATAAAGGTATTCGCGCGTCTGTTCCTCCTTCTCGGGAAACTCCTCCCAGGTAGCCAGTATCTCGGTATAGATGCCGAACGAAGTGATGCACGAAGAGATGAAATTCTCATACCCCGCATCGGTCATCAGCGCGAACTGCCGGGCCACGACTGTCATGATCGTATCCAGCGGCACGATGTCCGAATGGTAACCGATGCCCGTACACGAGGTGTGCAGCGGATCGTCGAAGACATCGCGTCCCAGATCCTTCTGCAACATATTCAAGAACGCCTTCTCGCTGCCCGGAAAAAAGTTCTGACGGATGCAGCTGCGCACATAGTAATATTTGTCGTCGGCGATCTCCTTCTGGTAATCGCTCCAGCTCGACCGTTTCATACGCTAATAATGTTCGTTGGAATTTTTGGTGTAGGTATCCATCATGTACTCGTCGTCCGCACCGTCGTATCCCATCTCGCGGGCCTTGCGATCGGAATGCCGCTCGATCGTGTCGAAGAACTCCTTGCCGCCCGTGACGTCGAATATCCGGTGGAGCTCCTCCATGGACCGGTCGTCCAGCTTGCGCAGCGCCCCGGCTCCGGGACGGTTGTAAGCGGCGGAAAACTGTCCGTAAATCTCCTCGTCGTTCTCGTAGATCCACTCCCAGACCGTACCCTGCTCGGGATGCAGCTCGGGCTTCACCAGTTTCGGGGTCACACAGTAACCCGTACGGAGGATATTCTCCCCGATGGTGCGCTTGAGGGCCAGTTGCTGCCGCCCCTTCTCGCTCTCGACGAAGAAACCCAGCTTCTGGGAGAGCGTCCGCAGCGCCTGGATGACATAAGCGGGAGTATTGCCTCGGGGACAGCGGGGCCGGCACGACATACACTCGCCGCAATACCAGATCACGTCGCTGCGCATGAGCTCCTCGATCGCATCGTCGTCCTGCGTCTGCACGATATTGACGATCTGACGAGGATCGTAATTGTAAAACTCCGCCGCCGGGCAGACGCCTGTACACACGCCGCAATTCATGCACGAATGAAGGCCCTCCCTCATCCGCACATCCTCCATCAGCATATCGAAATACTTACCCATACAAAAAAGATAACTTCGCAGCAGCAAAGTTATCCATTCCCCAGGTATCGTACAGTAGTAGAAATACCTATTTTCGCCGTCTGTAATGTTCGAACGCAAAGGGGTAAGGGAACTCCTTTCCCGAAGCAAACGACTCGCTGTCAATAATTTCCCACTCCCGTTCATCCCACCTCGGAAAACAGGTATCGCCTTGGTAGGCATGGAACACCCGCGTCAGATAGAACTCGTCGCACAGGGGCAGCGCCTGGGCATAGATCTGCGCCCCCCCGATGACGAAGACCTTCTCTTCCGGGCGGAAAAGCGCCAGCGCCTCGTCGAGCGAATGCACCACGTCGCACCCTTCGATCGAAATATTCTGCCGCGTGACGACCACGTTGCGCCGCCCCGGCAGCGGACGTCCCAACGACTCATAGGTTTTGCGGCCCATCACCACCGGATGTCCCGTAGTGACGGCCTTGAAATGCTTCAAATCTTCGGAAATATGCCACAAAAGGCGATTCTCACCGCCGATCACTCCGTTCTCGGCCACTGCGACGATAATGGCAATCATGTCTAATCAATCGTTTTTTCTTTTAATATCAGTTCGAAGCCGGATACGGATGGCAGGATCCGCTGTTTCGCATCCAGCAAGGTCAGCGTATCATCCCCTCCCTTCAACAAGTTGATCGTTTCGTTCCCCTCTTCGGTCACGAGCTGCCAGACGGTCGCATCCGCATTTTCAGGAATCCCCCGTAACGTATATCTGCGGCCTCGCCTCACGGACACCTCTCTCCGGCAGGCATCGGCTTCCGAATAAAACCGCTCGAGTGTGAACGTACCGTCGCCGCTGTGTTCCCGGCTTTCGATCGTAAGCTTGACACAAGTTTTTCCGTCGCCGGAAGCCTCCGGAAGAATTCCTTCATATACCAGCACCTGCCAGCCGCCCAATCCCTCCGGGTCCATCGAGGTTCGAGGAACTTCCGTTTCGACCTTACCGCCTCTGTCCGCATGCGAACACGACGCCGACAAAATCAGCACTGCGGCCGACAGCATATACAGAATTACCCGCATAGCTAAAACGACATCGGAGCCTTGATCGCCGGCCAGGGATCGTAATTCTCCAACGTGAAATCCTCGTAACGGAAATCGAAAACCGACCGCACCGCCGGATTCAGCCGCAGGGTCGGCAACGGCCGAGGCGTGCGGGACAGCTGCTCGGCAACCTGGTCGGCATGGTTCAGATAAAGGTGCGCATCGCCCAGCGTATGAACGAAATCGCCCGGACGCAATCCGCACTCCTGCGCGATCATCATCGTCAGCACCGCGTACGAAGCGATGTTGAACGGTACGCCCAAAAACGTATCGGCGCTCCGCTGGTAAAGCTGACACGAAAGGCGCCCTCCGGCCACGTAAAACTGAAACAGCACATGGCAGGGCGGCAGCGCCATATCGTCCACCTCGGCCACGTTCCACGCCGATACCAGCATCCGCCGCGAATCGGGGCTGTGTTTGATCTGGTCGATCACCTGCCGAATCTGGTCGATGCACCCTCCGTCGGGACGGGGCCAACTGCGCCATTGATAGCCGTACACGTGGTTCAAATCGCCCGGACGGTAACCGTCGATCGACGAAGGCTCTTCCCGCCGCACGGCATCGAGAAAGGCCTCCCGCTCCAGCGGCAAAACCCCGTGACGGACACAAAGCTCGTTGTAATAGCGATAAGCGTCGTTATCCCAGATATGGACCCCGTGATCCAGCAGGTATTTTATATTGGTGTCGCCCTGCAAAAACCAGAGCAGTTCGTAAATCACCCCTTTCAGGAAAACTTTCTTGGTGGTAAGCAGCGGAAATCCTACCTCCAGATCGAAACGCATCTGGTAGCCGAAGATGCTGCGCGTACCGGTTCCGGTACGGTCGCTCTTCACAATGCCGTCCTGTCGGATCTTACGAAGCAAATCGAGATACTGTTGCATGGTCGAATCAATATTTTTTCAACGAAGCGTTGCCCTCGGGGTCGATGACCGCATAAACCGGATCGGAGTGCCACTCCCCGAGGCACAGCACCCGCAAATTTCCTTCGGAATAGTCGCGCGGCTGGTGCATATGGCCGAAGATGAAATAATCGGGGCGTTCGGCACCGGCATATTCGCGGGCATATTCGATGAGCGGGTCGGTAATATGGTCTCCCATTTCGCTCGCCAGATGACTTTTGCGGGACTTGCCGCTCCACCACTGCCCGAAACGCATCGCCCAGTCGGGATGCACGAGCCATGAAAAAAGGAAACGGATCGTTTTGGAACGGAACACGGCATTCATAAAGCGCAGCACAGGAAGATGATCGATCTTCATATTGTCGCCGTGCGCCAGGAAAACCCGTTTGCCGGCAAGCTCCATGATCCTGGGCGAAGTATAGACCTCCACTCCGCACTCCGCTTCGAAATAGTCACGAACCCACATGTCGTGATTACCCGTCATGAAAACCACCCGAATCCCCCGGTCGGTCAATTCGCACAACTTTCCCAATACGCGCACAAACCCTTTGGGAACGACCCGTTTGTATTCGAACCAGAAATCGAAAAGGTCGCCCAGAATAAAGACCGCATCGGCATCGCGGGAAACTTCGTCGAGCCACGCCACGAAACGTTTCTCGACCGCACGGGCCGCAGCCGGCCCTCCCGCGCCCAAATGAATGTCCGATGCGAAGTAATACATAGCCTATTCGAATTGCGCTTCGAGCGCCCGTTGCAACCCCGTACCGTAAAGATCGCGGGCCACTACGATACCCTCACGATCGATCAAAAAGTTAGCAGGCAGTTTCTGCACGTTGTAAAGCCCCAGTGCGGGAGAATTTCGTCCCCGGAAATCGCAAACCGAAATCCAGGGAAGCTGCTGCTCCTGCACGGCGTTGATCCAGATATCTTTCGAAACATCCACACCGATCTGGTAAATTTCGAATCCCCGGTCGGCATATTCGGCATAAACCTCCTTCAATTCGGCGTTGATGGCGTTGCTGTTTCCCAATTCGGCCGACCAGAAATCCACCAGCACGACCTTTCCCTGCAACGAACTCAAACGCACTTTACGGCCGAACATATCGGGCAACTCGACATCGGGAAAATTCGTTTCGGCGATATTCGACATCAGATTTTGCCGCGCATCCATGCGGGCGATCTCACTGGCCAGCAACGGCAGGTAGGAAGACTCCGGATAACGCTCCTCGATGGCTTCCGCCACCATGCGGTAGTAAATCACATCTCCGTCGAGGTTGAAAAGGTAAGTTTCGCCCGGAAGCCGCTGGTACAAGGCATATACCCCGGCCAGGGAAGACTTATGCTCGACGATGAACTTGATCTGTTCGTGTTTGATCCGGCGGTATTCGGCCCAATATTCAGACTCGATCCGTCGAATCTCCTCGTCGGTCATCCTGTAAGTTTCCGGCGAAGAACTCAACGCATCGAGCCGCTGCATCCCGGCCACAAACGGCTGATAAAATCGGCGCAGCAACTCCGACTCCTCAGACCCTTCGACCGTATAGTTGTGCACCACACGTCCGACCGAGCTGACCGTCAAGCGATCTCCGCCCTGCAGGAACAGGGGAATCTTATCGCCGTTGCAGACCAGGTTGTAAAGCGCCGGAGTACGGTCCACATCGCACAATTCCAATTTGTAATTCCCGGTTTCATCCAGTTGCGCCGAATCGATGAGCGTCTGCGCCAACGGAGTAACCTGCTCGAGATAGATCATCCGGCAATCCGAACCGACTATACGACCCGAAATCTTAACCGTAGAAGAGTGACAGGAAACCGCCAGGAGCGCCCCTGCCAGAAAAACGATCGAAATAAAAAATCTGCTGCGCATGTTGCGAGAAAATGGTTTATCAAAAAACGGAACCCTATTTCGAGGTATTGTGCCGTGCGCCCCCGTTCTTGCCGTTGAAATTGCGCGACTGATGCTGATTCCGATTCTTCTGTTGCCGTTGCTGCGCTCCCTTCTGACCTTTCTGACCTTTTTGCGGATGCGCCATAAAGGGCTGTTTATAATCGCTTCGGATATTATTGAGAGCCACTTCGTCGATTTGGATCGCATTTCCGGACATTTTTTTTATGTCTTTTATGATAACCTCGTTATTCGGATGTTCCTGATTGTACTCGTAGCTCTTGGTGCGCATGTAACGCGCCAGGTTATCGACGGTCCGCGAGACTACCTGGGGATTCTTCTCATCGGCCAGACGCCGGATCATCCGTTCGACATATTTGCCGTAATGCTTGTACTCGATATGTCCCGACGAATAGGGCATACGCCGGGGCACCGTGGTAAGTTCCTGGCGCGAAGGCTGCGGATAGGGGGGAGTCCACATCCAGTTGAAAGTCGGACATGATGAACAGGTGATCCCACAGCTTGTGAGTGAAGTCGGCCGTATCCCGCAACAGGGGATTCAGGTTTCCCATAACGGCGATGACCGCACGGGCCTGCCGGTTGCGCTCGCGGCGGTCTTCGATCTGCATCAGCGAATCGACCATTTCGTGAATATGGCGGCCGTATTCGGGCAAAAAAAGCTTCCGTCTTTTATAATTATAATTTTTTTTGCATAATTTTTGCGGGAGTTCGGTGGCATTGTTATTGCGAACCGTTCCAATAACATTCTGAAAAGATTTCGCGGATATAAATTTCAAAGCGATCGTAAATTCACCTTTGAAATCAACTTTATCTACAAAGTTGGATTCCTGCGAATAATATATTAACTTCGTCACAAAAGTACGTAAAAAAATCACAAAAGCAAGGTATGGCAAAAGTTTTAATCCTGGATCAATCGAAAAGCATACGCAACACGCTGCGAGAACGGCTGGAGTTTGAAGGAATAGCGGCGGAAAGCGCTGAAAATGAAGCGGCGGCATCCGTATTATGCGAACGTATCCCTTTCGATCTGATCATTTCGGATCATGAAACGAGGCTTCCCGAGAGCGACGTACCTTTCATCGTACTTTCCTCTGAAGCGACGGTCGATTCGGCTATCAAGGCACTCCGGAACGGAGCGCAGGACTACCTCACCAAACCGATCGACATGAACCGCCTGATGCAGTCGATCCGGCAAACACTCGAACAGGCAGCCGAAGCGCCGCGCACGGCGGCAAAAGCCAAAGCGAAACGCAGCTCGGCAGGTCACACGGAAGAGATCATAGGCACTTCCGAGCAAATGCAACACGTCCGGCGTCTGATCGACAAGGTCGCACCGTGCGACGCCCGCGTTCTGATCACGGGCGAGAACGGCACGGGCAAGGAACTCGTCGCCCGCTGGCTCCACGCCAAAAGCAACCGGGCCGGAGCGCCGTTCGTTGAGGTCAACTGCGCGGCCATTCCCTCCGAACTGATCGAAAGCGAACTGTTCGGCCACGAGCGGGGAGCCTTCACCTCGGCCATCAAACAGCGCAAGGGCAAATTCGAACAGGCGAGCGGCGGAACGCTCTTCATGGACGAGATCGGCGACATGTCGCTGGCGGCGCAGGCAAAGGTGCTGCGGGCCCTGCAAGAGCGCAAGATCAGCCGCGTAGGCAGCGACAAAGACGTCGATGTCGATGTGCGGATCATCGCGGCGACGAACAAGAACCTGCGAGAAGAGATTAAAAAAGGAAATTTCCGCGAAGACCTTTTCCATCGTATCGGCGTTATCCTGATCAAAGTACCGCCCCTGCGCGAACACTCGGAGGATATTCCCCTGCTGGTCGATCACTTCATCGATATGATCTGCGAAGAATACGACATGCCGCGAAAACCGATGGATAAAAAAGCGGTCGAAATGCTCCGGCAAATGCCGTGGACGGGCAACATCCGCGAACTGCGCAACGTCATCGAGCGGCTCGTGGTCCTGAGCGGCACCAAAATCACACCGAACGACGTAGAACTCTACTGTTAAACATTTCAGAGCAACTCGAGAATCTCACCGGGGCGGTCCACTACGTGGTCTGCCCCGTGTTCATACAACTCCGCCCGGTCGCGGAAGCCCCAAGTCACACCGACCGACCGGACACCGGCTGCCCGGGCCGTATCCATATCGACGCCCGAATCCCCGGCGTACAGCACCGCTCCGGATTCCGCATCCGTATCGGCGAGAATCTCCCGCACCACCTGCGGATCGGGTTTGAGCGGGACTCCGGGGCGCTGACCGAAAACCGCATCGAAACGGATCGACGGGAAATAGATCCGCACCAACTTCTCGGTACCGATTTGAAATTTGTTGGAAGCGACAGCCAGCCGGACTCCACGCTGCACCAACTCCCGGAGCAATTCCGGAATACCCTCGTAGGGACGTGTAAAACGGTCGATATGTTCGGTATAGTAAGCCACGAAATCCGCACGCACCGCCGCCACCGTTTCCGGCGTGCGCAGCTCCTCGGGCAGCGCCCGTTCGACCAGCCGCATAACGCCGTTGCCGACAAAACCGCAATACTCCTCATAGGTATGCAGGGGCAATCCCCGCGCAGCCAGCACATGATCGCAGCAAGCCGCCAGATCGCCGATCGTATCGAGCAACGTCCCGTCCAGGTCGAAAATCATCAATTTCGTATCCATATCAAGTCCTTGAATTACAAATAAATAGTCCGAAAACGGGCAGGAGCCGTGTTCCTGCCCCGTAAAAACGGCCCCTATCGGCCGAAACGCCCAAAGCCGAGCCAAAGATACGAATAAGCCGAGCGCAAAAGCAAATTTATTTGCGTTTTGCCGAGGCGAAATATCTAAAATTACAAAGGAGCCGAGCACAAAGGCGAATTCATTCGCTTTTACCGGTCCAAGCGCTTGAAACGGCCCCGAAAAAGGGACAAAAAGCTGTCCGAAGGCAACGATGCACGCGAAACATTTTGTTATTTCGGGATTTTGAGTTTACTTTGTCATCATCGTATAAATCGGACAAAACCTATGAAAACAGACATCGAAATTGCACGCGAAACGAAATTAAATAAAATAGAAGACATAGCCGAAAAGCTGGGGGTTCCCCGTGACGAAGTCCAGAATTACGGCCGTTACATCGCCAAGGTGCCCATCCACCTGATCGACAAGAAAGAGATGGACAAGCACAACCTGATCCTGGTTTCGGCCATCACCCCGAACAAGGCGGGCGTCGGCAAGACTACGGTATCGATCGGCCTGTCGCTTGGCCTGAACAAAATCGGAAAGAAAGCGGTGGTCGCCCTGCGCGAACCCTCCCTGGGTCCCTGCTTCGGCATGAAGGGCGGCGCAGCCGGCGGCGGCTATTCGCAGGTGCTGCCGATGGAAAACATCAACCTGCATTTCACGGGCGACTTCCACGCCGTGACATCGGCCCACAACATGATTACCGCCCTGCTCGACAACTACATCTACCAGAACCGGAACAGTTGCGAGGGGCTGAAAGAGGTCAAGTGGAAGCGGGTGCTCGACGTGAACGATCGCAGCCTTCGTAACATCGTATCGGGGCTGGGAGGTTCGGCCAACGGCATTCCGACCGAAACGGGATTCGACATCACGGCCGCCTCGGAAATTATGGCGATCCTCTGCCTGGCCACCGACATCGACGATCTGAAGCGCCGCGTCGGCAATATCCTGCTGGGCTACACTTATGACGGCAAGCCGTTCACGGTGAACGACATGGGCATCGCAGGCGCCATCACTGTCCTGCTGAAGGACGCCCTGCTTCCCAACCTGGTGCAGACCACCGAAAATACCCCGGCCTTCATCCACGGCGGCCCGTTCGCCAACATCGCCCACGGCTGCAACTCCGTGCTGGCGACCCAGATGGCCCTGACCTACGGCGATTACGTCATCACCGAAGCCGGCTTCGGCGCGGATCTCGGTGCGGAAAAATTCTTCAACATCAAATGCCGCAAAGCGGGCTTGTCCCCGAAACTGACCGTTATCGTAGCGACAGCGCAAAGCCTGAAGCTGCACGGCGGAGTCCCCGAAGCACAAATCAAAGAGCCCAACAAGGAGGGGTTGATCCGGGGATTCGCCAACCTGGACAAGCATATCGAAAACATGAAAAACTTCGGCCAGCAGGTGATCGTCACCTTCAACCGCTTCGCCAGCGATACGGACGAAGAGATCGCCCTGGTCGCCGAACACTGCAAGGAAAAGGGGGTCGGCTTTGCGGTGAACACGGTCTTCGCCGACGGTGGGAAAGGCGCAGTGGAACTGGCCCGGCTGGTTGCCGAAACCATCGAGAAAAACCCATCTAAACCCCTGAAATTCACCTATGAAGAGAGCGATTCGATACGGAAAAAGGTGCGAAAAATCGCCGAAGGAATCTACGGAGCCTCCTCGATCGTCTATACGACGCTGGCGGAAAAGAAACTCAAGGAGATCGAAAAGCTGGGCATCGCCCACTTCCCCGTCTGCATCGCCAAAACCCAGTACTCCTTCTCGTCCGACCCGAAAGCGTACGGCGTAGCGAAAGATTTCGAACTGAAAGTCCGCGACATCATCATCAACAACGGCGCGGAGATGATCGTAGTGGTCATGGGCGAAATCATGCGGATGCCGGGTCTTCCGAAAGAGCCGCAGGCCCGCCACATCGACATCGTAAACGGACTGATCGAAGGATTGAGCTGATTCTGCGGGGTGCGATAAAAGATCGAATTTTATCGCACCCCGATTTTTCACGGCACAAGTTCCGCAACAGTCCGTCCCGATTTGGCGGATTCAACTATTATTTCTATTTTTGAGTGTTTTAAAATCGTTGAATTTCTCGACTATTTTGTGCCCGGCATAACGAATCGACTCGCTCTGCCCTGACTGATCGAAAACACTTCAAATAATGGCAAAACGCATCCCGACCCCGGCCGACATCTTCCGATTCTACGTGGACGGATTCCGCTCGATGACCCTCGGACGGACGCTTTGGGCCATTATCCTACTGAAACTCTTCATCATGTTCGCCATTCTGCGACTTTTCTTCTTTCCCGACCAACTGGCCGGCATGAGCCAGGAACAGCGCAGCGAACACGTACTCGAACAATTAACCATTCCCGACGTTTCCGGCAAGTGAGGCCACCGCAAGCCCCTCCCGGACAGCGGAAACGAAGACTAAAACTCAACTAATTATCTCAAAAGTATGTTGTCGGACTATCTACAAACCGTCGATTGGTCGCGGGCCCAATTCGCCATGACGGCGATCTACCACTGGCTGTTCGTCCCCCTCACGCTGGGATTAAGCATCATCTGCGCGATCATGGAAACCATCTACTACCGCACGGGCGACCCCTTCTGGAAACGCACGGCGAAATTCTGGATGCGGCTGTTCGGCATCAACTTCGCCATCGGCGTAGCCACGGGACTGATTCTCGAATTCGAGTTCGGCACCAACTGGTCGAACTACTCCCACTTCGTCGGCGACATTTTCGGCGCGCCGCTGGCCATCGAAGGCATCCTGGCCTTCTTCCTCGAAAGCACGTTCGTAGCCGTCATGTTCTTCGGCTGGAACCGCGTCAGCCGAGGCTTCCATCTCTCCGCCACCTGGCTCACGGCCGTCGGCGCCAATCTGTCGGCCCTCTGGATCCTGGTAGCGAACTCCTGGATGCAATATCCGGTAGGCTGCACCTTCAACATCGACACCGTCCGCAACGAGATGACCTCCTTCTGGGACGTACTCCTCTCGCCCGTAGCGGTCAATAAGTTCACCCATACGGTCACCTCGTCGTTCGTGCTGGCCGCGCTGTTCGTCTGCGCCGTCTGCGCCTGGTACCTGCTCCGCGGCCGCGAACAGAAGATGGCTCGCAAGAGCATCGCCGTCGCTTCGGTTTTCGGTCTGGTATTCGCTCTGATTACCGCATTCACGGGCGACCGCTCGGGAGCGATCGTGGCCCGGGTGCAACCGATGAAACTCGCGGCTCTCGAAGCCCTTTACGACGGAGAGGAGGGGGCAGCCCTGACCGCAGTCGGCATCTTGAGGCCCGAAGCCGAACGCTCGAACAACGAGGATGCCTTCTATTTCAAGATCGCTATTCCCAAAATGCTGTCGCTGATGAGTTTCCGCGACGCCGACGCCTTCGTACCGGGCATCAACGACCTGGTGAACGGCAACCCTCAATACGGCATCATGCCGACGATCGAAAAGATCGAACGGGGCCGCGTAGCCATCGCGGAACTGGAGCGTTTCAAACAGGCCCGCGAAACAGGCGACGAAGCGACCCTCGACGAGATACGGGCCAAATTCGATCCAGACACCCCCGAAGGAGCCGTCTTCCTGAAAGAGTATTTCGCCTATTTCGGCTACGGTTACCTCGACTCGCCCGCGCAAACCGTACCCAACGTACCGCTGCTTTTCTACTCGTTCCGCCTGATGGTCGGCGCAGGGTGTCTTTTCATCCTGGTGCTGGCTGCCGCCTGGTGGTTCAACCGCAGGGACACGCTCGAACGCAAGCGCTGGATGCTGTGGGTGCTGCTCCTCTGCATGCCGCTCGCCTACCTGGCTTCCCAGGCAGGCTGGATCGTCGCCGAAGTGGGCCGCCAGCCCTGGGCGATACAGGATCTGATGCCGGTCGGTGTCGCCGCTTCGCGCATCGCCAGCGGCTCGGTCGCCACGACCTTCTTCATCTTCCTGGTGCTCTTCGCCGCACTGCTCGTGGCCGAAATCAGCATTCTCTGCAAACAAATCAAGATCGGACCTGAAAAAGAGTAAAAATTATGGATACTTTGGCATTGCTGCAACACTACTGGTGGTTCCTGATCTCCCTGCTGGGAGCTTTGCTGGTCTTCCTGCTCTTCGTGCAGGGCGGCCAAAGCCTGCTCTACACCATCGGACGTACGGAACACGAACGCAACCTGATCGTCAATTCGCTGGGCCGCAAATGGGAACTCACGTTCACTACGCTGGTAACTTTCGGCGGCGCGTTTTTCGCCTCGTTCCCGCTTTTCTACTCGACCAGTTTCGGCGGGGCGTTTTACGTCTGGATGCTGATTCTGCTGGTCTTCGTCCTACAAGCCGTTTCGTACGAATACCGGCGAAAACCCAATAACGTATTCGGAGAAAAGACTTTCGACTGGTTCCTGAAGATCAACGGATTTCTCGGAACGATCCTCTTGGGCGCCGCTGTCGGCACATTCTTCACGGGTGCGAATTTCACCGTCGATCGGTTCAACATGGCCAACCTGGGCGGCGACACCACGATCTCGCAGTGGACGACTCCCTGGCACGGACTCGAAGCGGTGCTCGACTACCGCAATGTGGCGCTGGGACTGGCCGTGCTGTTCCTCTCGCGGATGCTGGCGCTCCACTACTTCATGAACGACATCGACGACACACAGATCCGCGAACGCTCGCGCCGCCGCTCGCTCTGCACCGCAGGAACATTCCTCGTGTTTTTCCTCGTATTCCTCGTAAGCCTGCTCTTCGCCCAGGGTTGGAGTGTCGATCCGGCGACGGGAATCATCGCTCCGGAACCGTATAAATACCTGCACAATTTGTTGGCCATGCCCTACGTCGGCATAGGGCTTCTGGCGGGTGTGGCGCTGGTTCTCTGGAGTATCTGGCTGGGCTGGCGCGGCAGTCGCAAGGCGATCTGGCTGAGCGGATCGGGAACGGTCCTCACGGTGCTCGCCCTGCTGCTTACGGCCGGATGGAACGATACCTCCTACTATCCTTCGCTGGCCGATATGCAGTCGTCGCTGACGATCTACAACTCGTCGTCGAGCGAATTTACCCTCAAGGCCATGAGTATCGTATCGCTCTGCATTCCATTCGTCGTCGCCTACATCGGCTACGCTTGGTGGGCCTTGAGCCGCAAACCCCAAGACGGCTCCAAAGAAGAACTCAAATACTAAAGACACTTCGACGATCCCTCGATCAGCGGGCCCGGAAGAGTGATCTTCCGGGCCCGCTGCAAAATGGCAAAACCGTCAATTCAGGTTTTTCTCGATAAACTCCTTCAAAATCACCGCATGGTTCTCAACCCTGTTCTTCGAGGCATAGAGCAACGTCACATCCGGATAGGTCCGAATGCGGTCGAGAAAATCCTGCATGGCAGCCGAACTCCCCAGCTCATCGAGGTACTTGCGCCGAAACTCCGCCCAACGGCCTGCCGGATCCCCGTGATACCACACCCGCAGCGACGTCGAAGGAGCGATCCGCTTCGCCCACAAATCGTAATGAAACGCCTCTTTGCGAATGCCCCGAGGCCAAAGTTTATCCACCAGCACCCGAAATCCGTCTCCGGGACTTTCAGGGTCGTAAACCCGTTTCAGCCGTACTTCCATATTCTTATGGTTTTTGCAAGTTTTTTAAGAGTAAATAGGAGTATAAAATTCATTTCTTTTGATGACGGCGAACATGCGGGCCACGATTTTAGCACGTAACGCATTGATTACCGACATTTTGTTCTTTCCTTCTTCTACTTTCCGCATATAGTAGGCCTTTAGTTCACCCTCTTTACGATGAGTTACCGATACGGCTGCCATATGTAGCAGTTTCTTTATGTTCTTGTTGGCCCTATGCGAGACCTTGTTTTTGGAGTGCTGGCTGCTCCCGGATGTGTATGAGAACGGAGCGACACCTGCGTGACAGCAGAACTTTCTGGGATTGTCGAAGCGGGAGAACGCTTCTGTTTCGATAATCACATTCAGAGCTACCACTTTACCTACACCGTCTATCGACATTAAAAGTTCCATCTGGCGCGCAAGCACTTCCGTTGAGCCTATGATCTTCTCCATTTCAGCAGTGATCGCATCGATAGCCGCTTGTAGTTCCTGTATTAAGCCTTTCATCCGCTTTGTTTTCTTGCGATAAAGCGCCGCCGGCATAAAATCTTTCTGATCGTACATCTGGCCTTTGTATTTAGCCAGGTCGGTAACGTAAAGCGCACGCTCCCTCTCCAACTGTTTAAGCCTCTCTATCTCCTCGGTGGGACGGTCGTAATACTTAACCTTATCTCCGAACCGTGAAGCGTAAATGGCTATGCGCTTTGCATCCACCTTGTCGTTCTTGCCCCGCTGCATACCGGATGAATATTTGATCTGGGACGGGTTCTCCAACCAAAGTTTGCACTCGACCGACTTGCAAGCACATACCAGAGGGAAAGTATATTGCCCCGTATGTTCGGCACAGATTAAAAACTGTTCGTTATCCATTTCCAAATCGTTCTTCAACTCGCCGATCAGTCTGGCGACAGCCTGCTGGTGGTTGCTTACCTGTTCTTCGCGCAGAACCTTACCCTCGAATAGTACGCAGAAGTCCAGTTTCTTTTTGCTGACGTCAACCCCGATGAAATAAAAATTGTCCATTACTTTTGTTTTTGACCATCAAATTGAGAGAAAGGAACTTGAACCTATCCTAACTACCTTAACAATGAAAGGTTAAATTCTTATTCAGGTCTCGGTTCAAGAAAGACAAAGAGTCCTAATATGGAAATGAATCTTGAATTCTTATCGATACCTGGTTCACTCCCTGCCTCCCTTTCTTTTAGCTAACCTCTTCTCTACAAAATTACCAACTCTATCTCATCTCCTGTTTACTGCGCAAATCTAAGGTACTCGATTCGTCTTAACAATCTGTACTCGCTTCAACAAATAACGGGCAAAATACCCCGGACAACTTCAAAAAAATACCGATATGTATAAAAAAGATGGATTCATCACACCATCCGAACACGTAAATTTCCTGGCCAAAAATCTGTTCGGAGCCTGCGGCCAGATCGTAAACGGCGCCATCGCCTATCTCGCCCCTGACGGCGGCGGCCCCGTCACGCCCCACACCCACGCTACCGACCACCTGTTCATCGTCACGCAGGGAGAAGCCAAAGTGCTGCTGGACGGACAAGAGCGAATCATCCGCGAAAACGAAGCGTTCGTCGTCAAAGGCGGTATTCCCCACTCCGTATGGAACAACGCACAGGCAGAAACCGTCATGATAGGCATTACGCTGAAAAACAACGAAAATGGTAAATAAGTCGATACACCGCACGAATCAATTTCGTATACCGTGCCCCCAATGCACTCATTCTATCCTGGTAACTGAAAAGCCGCAAGCAATGTTTGCGGCTTTTCAAATTTTATCGTTTGAAAGATCAGGGATTGCGGATCAGCTTCACAAAAAACACCTCTCCCCGATCCGGCCGGAGGGTACAAATGTCCCGAAACAAAAAACGTATCGGCCATTCTATCGCGGCAGCCCATTCGAACGACTTTGCCGCGTTGCAGAGACAAAAAAGCTGTGTTTCCGTACAACATTTCGCCCCGGTTCCACTCTTCGGCAGAGCGCGCTCGACTTCGCGTTACCGCATGCCGCCCGTCCTTCCCTCCGTCGGACCGGAGGCGACCTTGCGAACTCCTGATTTTCGCCTGCCAGCCATACGACCAACTTTTATCTTAAGACCGTTCCGGACAAATTTGTCCACCCCGAAAATAAAAAAGGTTGCAAACGAATGTTTGCAACCCAGCCGACCACCCGGTCGTTTGCGGAGAGAAGGGGATTCGAACCCCTGATACGCTTTAGACGTATACGAGCTTTCCAGGCGCGCCTCTTCAACCACTCGAGCACCTCTCCTCGGATGGGCAAAGATAATGATTTTTCCGGCAATCGACCAAATTTCGCTCCTACTAATTCACCGTCCGGCACGATATTTTCCGGCCACTGTCGGCAAAAGACGCTCCCGCATGCTTCAGAACCCGGGCAAACGGCATTCATTCCCCCTGGCTCCCGCCCATTCGCCGTCAGGCAAAAGGCCGCGTGCCTTATAGCCGAAGAACGGCCGGCACGGAACCGACCCTACCCAAAAACGAATCTCCAGGCGCAAACGGTATAACGCCGTCCCACCCGCTACTTGTCCGCAACCATCTGCTTCCACTCCGGATGCCGCAGAATATAACGGGCCATGAATCGACACAGCGGAACCACTTTCAGCCCCTGCCGTTTCAGATCTTCCAGCACCGCCACCGTCAGCTGCGAGGCGATACCCTGTCCGCAAAACCGATCGGGAACGCCCGTATGGGTAACGGCGATACACCCGGGCCCGCACTCCTCGTAATCCACCACTGCCGTAGCACCGTCCAGATCGAATTCATAACGTCCGAGCGCCTTATTATTCTTCAATTCATACTTTTTCATAACCATCGAATATTGATTGTATGCAAAGAAGAACAAAATCCGCACCGCAACCCACATTTCGGGAAAGAAAAAACCGGACCGGACAAATTGCCCGGTCCGGTATCGCAATCCGCACGAATCGGCTACGCCTTGCCGGCCGATCCGAGAACTTTCTCGCATTTGTGCATGTAGAGCTTCTTCAACTCGTCGCGGGCCGGACCCAGGTATTTGCGGGGGTCGAACTCGGCGGGGTTGTCGGTCAGCACCAGACGCACGGCGGCCGTCATGGCCAGACGGCTGTCCGAGTCGATGTTGATCTTGCAAACGGCGCTCTTGGCGGCACGGCGCAACTGCTCCTCCGGAATGCCGATGGCATCCTTCAGCGCACCGCCGTGCGTATTGATGATATGCACGTACTCCTGCGGCACGGAAGAGGAACCGTGCAGCACGATCGGGAACCCGGGGATGCGTTTCTCGATCTCCTCCAGGATGTCGAAACGGAGTTCGGGCGGCACGAGCACGCCGTCCGCATTGCGCGTGCACTGCTCGGGCTTGAACTTATTGGCTCCGTGCGACGTGCCGATCGAGATGGCCAGCGAATCCACGCCGGTCTTCTTCACGAAATCCTCCACGTCTTCGGGACGGGTGTAGGTATGGTGTTCGGCCGAAACCTCGTCCTCGACACCGGCCAGCACACCCAGCTCGCCCTCCACCGTCACATCGTGCTTGTGAGCATACTCCACGACCTTCTTCGTCAGCGCCACGTTCTCATCGTAAGGCAGGTGCGAACCGTCGATCATCACCGACGAGAAACCCATATCGACGCAATCCTTGCAAAGCTCGAAAGTATCGCCGTGATCCAGATGCAGCACGATCGGAATGTTCTTACCCAACTCCTTGGCATACTCCACGGCACCCTGGGCCATGTAGCGCAGAATGGTCGGATTGGCATACTTGCGGGCACCCGACGACACCTGCATAATCACGGGCGACGAAGTTTCGACGCACGCCTGCACGATGGCCTGCATCTGCTCCATGTTATTGAAATTGAAAGCGGGAATGGCATACCCACCCTTGATCGCCTTGGCAAACATCTCGCGGGTATTCACCAGGCCCAATTCTTTATAAGATACCATAATTATATAATAATTTAAGAATTTATGCGTTTCAATCTTTACAAAATTAAACATTATTTCCTAAAGAACAGGCACTTTCCCGAATAAAAATCAGACGGGAGAAAAAATAGCGCTCAAACGGAATATTCTGATTTTATTTTAGTAAATTTGCGAATAATTGGCAATTTTTCTAACGCTACAATAAAGACCTCAACACCATGTCGGAATTCATCTATCAAGAACCATTCCCGATCGAATGTGACAAGACGCAATATCGTCTGCTGACCAAAGAGTATGTCAAGATCGTCGAATGCGACGGACGCCGCATTCTCAAGGTCGATCCCAAAGGTATCGAACTGCTGGCCCGCGAAGCCTATACCGACGTATCGTTCTACCTGCGCCCGGCCCATCTGGAGCAACTCCGCCACATTCTGGAGGATCCGGAAGCTTCCGACAACGACAAATTCGTGGCCTACACCATGCTGCTCAACCAGACGGTCGCCGCCGAAGGCGAACTGCCGACCTGCCAGGACACCGGCACGGCCATCTGCATCGGCAAGAAGGGCGAGAATGTCTTTACGGGAGCGGACGACGCCGAATGTATCGCCCGGGGCGCCTACGAAGCCTACAAGGAGCGCAACCTGCGCTATTCGCAGGTGGTGCCCTTCACGATGACCGAGGAGAAGAACTCGGGCACGAACCTGCCCGCACAGATCGATCTCTACGCCGACAAAGGCAACGAATATAAATTCCTGTTCATCACCAAAGGCGGCGGCTCCGCCAACAAAACCTTCCTCTACCAGCAGACCAAAGCGCTGCTGAACGAGAAATCGCTTCTGGAATTTTTCCGCTCGAAACTCATGGATCTCGGCACCTCGGCCTGCCCGCCCTACCACCTGGCCGTCTGCATCGGCGGCACGTCGGCCGAAATGTGTCTGGCGACCGTCAAGAAGGCTTCGGCAGGTTACCTCGACCAGCTGCCCACCTCGGGTAACGAAGGCGGACGCTGCTTCCGCGACCTGGAGTGGGAACAGAAAATCCTCCAGATCTGCCGGGAGAGCGGTATCGGCGCCCAGTTCGGCGGCAAATACCTCGTACACGACGTGCGGGTGATCCGCGCTCCGCGCCACGCGGCGTCGTGCCCCGTCGGCATCGGCGTAAGTTGCTCGGCCGACCGCAACATCAAAGCCAAAATTACCGAAGAGGGCATCTTCCTCGAACAGCTCGAGAAGAACCCGGCCCGCTTCCTGCCCAAAGAGGCTCCCGCCATGTCGCCCGCCGTGGACATCGACCTGGATCAAGGCATGGACAAGGTGCGCGAAATCCTCTCCAAATATCCGATCAAAACGCGCCTGAACCTGCGCGGCACGCTCATCGTGGCCCGCGACATCGCCCACGCCCGCATCAAACAGATGCTCGATGAGGGCAAGCCGATGCCCGAATATTTCAAGAAACACCCGATCTATTACGCCGGTCCGGCCAAGACGCCGAAAGGAATGCCTTCGGGCAGCTTCGGACCCACGACGGCAGGCCGTATGGATCCTTACGTGGATCTGTTTCAGGAGCACGGCGGCTCGCTGATCATGCTGGCCAAGGGCAACCGCTCGCAACAGGTGACGGACGCTTGCCGAAAACACGGCGGATTCTACCTCGGTTCGATCGGCGGTCCGGCGGCTGTGCTGGCCAAAGATTCGATCAAATCGGTCGAAGTGGTCGATTTCCCGGAACTGGGTATGGAAGCCGTCCGCAAGATCTACGTCGAAAACTTCCCGGCCTTCATCCTCGTGGACGACAAAGGCAACGATTTTTTCGCGCAGCTCAAACACTAAACGCTCCGCCCCGGCCGTTATAGGGGCAACCAAGGAAACAGACAGTCAATGAAAGGTTTTTTCTGTAAAATAACCCTCGCATTATGTTTCGTAATCTTCGTCGGCTCCGCAGCAAGAGCCGACGAGGTTACTTTCAGCGCCAACGCCCCGATGGTCGTCACGGCAGGCGAAAGTTTCCGGGTGGAGTTCTCGCTCAACGCCACGCCCGACGACGATTCGTTCGAAGCGCCGGATTTCGGGGCGTTCGACGTACTGGCCGGCCCGGCGATCTCCCAGGGACACTCGATTCAGATCATCAACGGCGCGATGACCAAAAACGTCAATTATACGATCACCTACGTATTGTTGGCGCAGGACGCGGGCAACATCACGATCGGTCCGGCTTCGATCAAGGTCGATAAAAAAAGATACAAGACCCAGCCTCTGCCAATCGAGATCTCCGACAAGCCGTCGGCAGGCAGCGCCCAGGCTTCGCAGGGAAATTCAGGCTCTTCGGATAAAAGTATCGAGGAGGAAGCCCAGGGACAGATCTCCAAAGACGATCTGTTGCTGCGCGTCCACGTTTCGAAACAGTCGGTCTTCAAAGGCGAACCCCTGCTGGCGACCTTCAAGCTCTACCGCCGGGTGACGATCGTGGGCTACGAAGACATTAAATTCCCCTCTTTCAATGGCTTCTGGACGCAGGACATCGACGTTTCGAACGCCATGTGGCAGCGTGAAACCCTGAACGGCAAGGTCTATGAATCGACCGTCGTAAAAGAGTGCCTGCTCTACCCGCAGCAGGCGGGTACGCTCGTGATCGAACCCGCAACGATCACCGCTATTGCACAGGTTATCGTGCAGAGCCGCCGCAACATCGATCCGTTCTTCGGCGGCGGGCACGAAGTCTATAACCTGCGGCGCAAATTGCAGACGCCCCGCGTGAACATCACGGTCAAAGAGCTCCCTGCGGGCGCTCCGGCCAGCTTTACGGGCGCCGTCGGCAAATTCTCCATGGAGGCATCGCTCTCCGCAGACCAACTGGCGGCCAACTCGGCCGGGACCTTCACGGTGAAAATCACGGGACAGGGCAACCTGCCTTTCATCCAAGCACCGAAACTGACGCTGCCCGCCTCGTTCGAGCAATACAACGTCAAAACCACCGAATCCATCCAAACGGCGACTGCGGGAACCTCCGGCTACCGGCAATTCGAATATCCGTTCATCGCGCGCGCCGAAGGGACGTACCGTATCGATTCGATTCTTTTCACCTACTTCAATCCCGACCGCCGGGAATATGTGACCCTCTCCTCGCAAAGCTTCCCGCTGCAAATCACACCGGATGCCAACGGCGGAGAGAGCTACATGGTCAAAGGACTCTCCAAGGAGGACGTTCAGATGCTGGGACAGGACATCCGTTTCATCCGCCTGGGCAAGGCACACCTCCAGCCGATGCACGAGCCATTCTTCCTGAGCGGACTCTATATCGGACTGCTGGCTGCGATTCTCGTCCTTTTCGCCGGAACTTACATCGCGCTGCGCAAGCAGATCCGCGACAGCCAGAATGCGGCTTTGATCCGGGGCCGGCGGGCCAACAAAGTGGCCATTCAGCGTTTCAGAATAGCCAAGAACTATATGGAAGAGCACAACCAGCACGCCTTCTACGAAGAGATGCTGAAGGCTTTATGGGGGTATATGAGCGATAAATTCAATATCCCGGTAGCCAATCTCACCAAGGAAAACGTCCGCGAAGAGCTCCACAAGCGCGGGGCTGCGCCGGAAGACACCCAGCTCTTCTCGGAACTCATCACCCGCTGCGACGAAGCCCAATATTCGCCGGTGGCTTCGGCCCGTATGAGCGACGTATATCGGGACGGCCTCGAACTGATTTCCCGCATCGAATCGATCATCAAACGCTAAAAGCCATGAAACGATATATTCTCTTTCTCCTCGCTACGCTGTTGAGCGCGGCAGTTCCGGGGCAGACTGCCGCCCGAACCGATTCGCTGGCTCAACACCCGCAATCGGAGCAAACCGCCTCGGCAGCTTACGCATCCGATCCCGACAAGTTGTGGGATCAGGCCAACACGGCTTACATCAACAACGACTTTCCTACGGCAATTTCGCTTTACGAAACGATTCTGTCGAGCGGCAGGCAATCGGGCAAACTCTACTATAACTTGGCAAATGCCTATTTCAAGGAGCAGGAAATCGGTCGGGCGATCCTCAACTACAACCGGGCGCTGAGGCTCAATCCCGGGAACGAAGACATACGCTACAACCTGCAAGTCGCCGAGAAAATGACCAAAGACCACATCGACGCCGTCCCCGAATTTTTCGTCAAGACCTGGTTGTCGAATCTGCGCAACCTTTTGAGCAGCACGACATGGGCCGTCCTCTCGCTGGTCTTCCTGGCGGCAATGCTCGGCTCGGCGCTTTTCTATCTGCTCTCCCGTCGTCTGGTACGACGCAAGATAGGATTCTACGGCACCGCGACAGCCTTTCTGCTGCTGGTACTGACCCTCTGCTTCGCAGCCATCGACCGCCGGGAGGCGATCGACCGCACATCGGCCGTCGTACTGCGGGATGCCGTCGCCGTCAAAAGCTCTCCCGATCAGAACTCGACCGATCTCTTCATTCTGCACGAAGGCACCAAAGTAGAAATTTCGGACCGTCTGAACGGCTGGTGCGAAATCACCATCGCCGACGGCAAAAAGGGCTGGATGGAGTGCTCGACGTTCGAAACCATCTAAAAAAACCGGATCCGCCCCTGCGAATCCAAAAATTTCCAAGAACGTGTCCAGACTGCTTCAAGACGTGACCGGAGAACTGTCGAAACTCCCAGGCATCGGACGCCGCACGGCGTTGCGCCTGGCGATCCACCTGCTGCGCATGGAACCCGATTCGGTAAGCAACATGACACGCAGTATCGACCGATTCCGCCGCGACATCAAATACTGCAAATTGTGCAACAACCTCTCGGATGAAGAAATCTGTCCGATCTGCGCCGACCGGGAGCGCGACCATACGACCGTCTGTGTCGTAGAACAGGTCGCCGACGTACTCTCGATCGAAAATACCCGCCAGTACCGTGGACTCTATCACGTATTGGGCGGTGTAATCTCTCCGATGCAGGGCATCGCCCCTTCGGACCTGAAGATCGACCTGCTGATCGAGCGGATCGCCCAGGGAACGATCCGGGAAGTGATCCTCGCCATCTCGACCTCGGTCGAAGGCGAAACAACCCTGTTCTATCTGCTCAACCGGCTGCGCCAGTACCCGCAGGTGAAAGTCACGTCGATCGCCCGGGGGATCGGCTTCGGCGACGAACTGGAATACGTAGATGAACTGACGATTACTCACGCACTGATGAACCGGCGGGAAATCGAATAGGAAACTCGCGCCCGGAAAATCCGAACCTCCGCCAAATACAAAGCAACCGCGAATATCCGAAACGAATATTCGCGGTTGTTTTTCCACCTGGCCGACATTTCACCGCTGATCGACGAAATGAAGCTTATCGGTATCGAATCCCTGTTTTTCGACCTGGTCCAGAATCCGGACCAGCACCTGCGTAGATAATCGAGGTCGGCGAGCGAGAATCCATAAATATTTGGCCGATCGGCCGCTTAAGACGACCCACTGCCGCTCGGCAGCGGAATCGCATGCCGGCATCGTATAGTCGCTATAAAAAAACCAAAAAGACGAAACCCGCAGGCATTCGTAATCGGCAGACAACCGACCTTTTGCACTCGAAATCCGGTCCCGGCCCGTTCTGCCGTCCTTGCCCCGATAGACGATTCGCATTTTACTTTCCGACAATAATCGGTAAACCACCCGGGATCCGACCGTCCCCTCCTGAAACGGATGATCGAAACGAGCGATCTCGTACCACTCGCCGACATACAAATCGGGATTCGCCCACGGTCCACTGCCGACAGCGGCAACGACCGGTCCCCGACCATACGCGGCGCCCGCCACAAGCAACATCGCCGCAAACAGCATATATTCGATTTTCACCCTGGTCATAACGAGGGTGTATCGCATATTCTATACCGGATTACGTCTATTGCAAAGATTCCTGCAAACTTTTCAGCGTGCGGTAAATTCCCTCGGCATCATAACCGCACTGGGCATACAGTTGCGCGGGCGTTCCATGTTCGACAAAACGATCCGGAATGCCCAGGCTCACGACCTTCGGCAGATAGCCGTGCTCGCAGAAGAACGCGACGACAGCTTCTCCCACGCCGCCGCGCAAGGCTCCGTCCTCGACGGTCACCACACAACGGAACTTACGTCCGACCTCGTGCAGCAGCTCCTGGTCGAGCGGCTTGGCGAAACGCAGGTCGTAATGGGCCACCCGAATCCCGTCCGCCTCCATACGCGCAATGGCCTCGGAAGCAAAATTGCCGACCGTACCGATCGTAAGGACCGCAATCCGCTCCCCTTCCTTCAGGCAACGCCCCCGCCCGATTTCCATCGCAGCGAACGGCTCATCGCGCCAGGCGACGCCCGCTCCGTTACCGCGCGGATAGCGGATGGCGAAGGGCCGACCGGCCTCGAGCGCCGTAAACATCATGTTCCGAAGTTCCAGCTCGTTCATCGGCGCAGCCACCGTCAGATTGGGAACCGTACCGAAATAGGCCAGATCGAAAGCGCCGTGATGCGTCGCTCCGTCCTCACCCACCAGACCGCCCCGGTCAAGACACATGACCACCGGAAGGCGCTGGATCGCCACGTCATGAATCACATTGTCATAAGCCCGCTGCATGAAACTCGAATAGATGTTGCAGAAAGGCACCATGCCCGCAGCCGCCAGTCCGGCGGAGAAAGTCACGGCATGTCCTTCGGCGATACCGACGTCGAAACAACGCTCCGGCATCTCTTTCATCAGAATATTCATCGAGCTGCCCGACGGCATGGCGGGCGTTATCCCCACGATCCGCTCGTCGGCACGGGCCAGTTCGAGCAGCGTCTGGCCGAAAACATCCTGGTATCGGGCCACTTCGGTCTTGCTGACGATCCGCTCGCCCGTTTCCGGGTTGAATTTGCCCGGAGCGTGCCATACCGGCTTATTGCACTCGGCGGGCTTATAACCCTTTCCCTTTACGGTCATCACATGCAGCAACTTGGGTCCCTCGATACGTTGCAAGGCAGTCAGCACCCGCACCAGTTCCGGCAAATTGTGTCCGTCGATCGGGCCGAAATAGCGGAAATTCAAACTTTCGAACAGGTTGCTGTTCTTCAACAGTCCCTGCTTGACGGCATTGCCCGCTTTCTGACAAAACCGCAAAACAGCCGGCGTATGGGACAAAATCCGCCACAGGCGGCGTTTGATAGCGTTATAGCGCCTCGATGTCGAAATCTTGACCAGGTAGTTCTTCAAGGCCCCGGTAGCCTGGTCGATGGCCATGTTGTTATCGTTGAGAATGACCAGCAGGTTGGTCTGCTTGCTCGCACCGGCGTTGTTCAGCCCCTCGAACGCCAGACCGCCCGTCATCGAACCGTCGCCGATCACGGCCACCACCTGCCGCTGCTCGCCCTTGAGTTCCGCAGCTTTGGCCATACCGAACGCCGCCGAAATCGACACGGAGGCATGTCCGCCGCCGAAAGCATCGTAAGGACTCTCGGACATACGCGGGAAGCCGCTGATACCGCCCAGCTTGCGATTGGTCCGAAACGCCTCGCGGCGCCCGGTAATGATTTTATGGGCATAGGTCTGATGCCCCACGTCCCACACGATTTTATCGTCAGGAGTATTGAATACGTAGTGCAGAGCGACGGCAAGCTCCACCGCCCCCAGGCTCGAAGCCAGGTGTCCCGGATTGGACGAACATTGCTCGATGATGTACTGACGCAGTTCGTCGCAATACTGACGCAAGTCAGAGCCCGACAACTTCTTCAAGTCATCGGGCGAATCAATCCGATCGAGCCATTTATATTCCGAATGCATCATGGATAGGCAAAGATAGCATTAAAAAACGACATTTTTTCGAAATTTTTCCTATCTTCGCATTATCAAATTCCGCTCCGCTTATGAAATACGACAGAATACTCCTGAAACTCAGCGGCGAATCCCTGCAAGGGATTCAGAAATACGGTCTTTCGACCGACGTGCTCCACAGCTATGCGGAGCAAATCAAAGCCGTCGTCCGAACGGGAGTCCAGGTAGGCATCGTCATCGGCGGCGGCAACATCTTCCGGGGACTTCAGGGCGCCCGCAAGGGATTCGACCGCGTGAAAGGCGACCAGATGGGTATGCTGGCCACGATCATCAACTCGCTGGCCCTGCAGTCGGCCCTCGAGGACAACGGCGTGAAAGCGAAAGTCCTCACCTCGATCCGGATGGAACCCATCGGAGAGTATTACTCGAAAGCCAAGGCGCTCGAATACCTCGAAGCCGGATACGTAGTCATCATCGGCGGCGGCACGTCGAACCCCTATTTCTCGACCGACTCGGCATCGGCGCTGCGCGGCATCGAGCTCGAAGCCGACGTCATGCTCAAGGGTACGCGCGTAGACGGCGTCTATACGGCCGATCCGGAGAAAGACCCTGCTGCGGAGAAGTTCGACGAAATCACCTTCGATGAAGTTTATCGTCGCAACCTGAAGGTTATGGATATGACCGCCTTCACGCTTTGCCGCGAAAACGGCCTCCGGGTCATCGTCTTCGACATGGACACTCCGGGCAACCTGGAAAAGGTGCTCACCGGAGAGAAGATCGGCACACTGGTCAAACTCTGAAAACCTATTATATCGCTATGACCGAACGTAAAAAACCCAATAACAAACGTCTTATCCTGATGATCGTCCTGCTCGCGGTCGTCATCGCCCTGATGTGGCTGCTGCCCGACGGATCGCAGCCCGCAGCCCCCGCAACGAACGCTCCGAAGACCGAACAGACCAAGAATACGAACGATGCGCCCGACGACATCGAGGCTACGACCCTTGTTAAAGCCGGGACACAGGCACCCGATTTCCGGGTGGAAATGTTCGACGGCACGACCTTCACCCTGGGCAGTCTGCGCGGCAAAGTGGTGCTTCTGAATTTCTGGGCGACCTGGTGCGGTCCCTGCCGCGAGGAATTGAGCCGCGTACAGAAGGACATCATCGACCGCTTCAAGGGGAACGAAGACTTCGTTTTCCTGCCCGTATCGCGCGGCGAAACCCGCGAAACGGTCGCCGCTTTCCGGGAAAAGATGGGTTATACGTTCCCGATGGGACTCGACCCCGAACAGAAAATTTACAGACTTTACGCCTCCAACTACATTCCGCGTAATTTCCTGATCGGCAAAGACGGCAAAGTTATTTCCGCGACCATCGGTTACGAGGCCCCCGAATTCGACGAACTCATTCTGCTGATCGAGCGACAACTCAACTCCGCCAACTAAACAAATACGACATATGGATACCAAAACCATTCTTTCCGAAGCTTCCGACCGCATGCAGAAAACGATCGAGCACCTCGAAGAAGAGCTGCTCAACATCCGGGCAGGCAAGGCGAGCCCGACCGTGCTGAACGGAGTTTTCGTAGATTATTACGGATCTCAAACCCCGATTTCAGGCGTGGCAAGCGTCACGGTACCCGATGCCAAGACCATTCTGATCCAGCCCTGGGACAAAAACCTGATCCGCGCGATCGAAAAGGCGATCATCGACTCCAACATCGGGCTGACCCCCTCGAACAACGGGGAGCAGATCCGACTGTCGATCCCGCCCCTGACGGAAGAGCGGCGCAAAGAGCTGGTCAAGCAGGTACGCCAGGAGGCGGAAACCGCCCGCATCAGCTTGCGCAACGCACGCCGGGACGCTGTCGAAGCCTTCAAGAAGGCCCAGAAGGAAGGCATGTCCGAAGACGAGGCGAAAGACGGTGAAACCCAGGCGCAGAAGCTGCTCGACAAGTTCACCAAATCGCTGGACGCGATACTCGACAACAAGGAAAAAGAGATCATGACCGTATAGATACGCTTTCTCCGAGAAACCGAACACCCCGACGCATAAACGCCGGGGTGTATCTTTCATCAGAGGGGGGATTTTTATATCAGGTACCCCACCCACTCAAGAAAACTCGCCCGTCATACCTCTGCGATTCGAAAAAATCACCACGCACAAAAAACGCTTCCTCGACCTGCTCCTGCTGGCCGACGAACAGGAATCCATGATCGACCGCTACCTGGAACGGGGCGAAATGTTCGTAGCCCGTGACGACGGACAGGTCGTCGCCGAATGCGTCGTCACGGACGAAGCCGACAGAATCGGAGAGATCAAGAATCTGGCTGTACCCCTCCAGTATCAACGGAAAAGATACGGACGACAAACGCTCGAATTTCTGGAGGCGTACTACCGGGGGCGTTACCGGACGCTTCTCGTCGGCACCGGGGATGTTCCCCGCACACTCCGTTTTTACGAACGATGCGGATACGTTCGCTCGCACTTGATCCCCGGCTTCTTCACCGATCATTACGACCACCCCATCATCGAGGACGGCAGACAACTGGTAGATATGGTCTATCTGAAGAAGTCCTTGTAACCCAGCACACACCGGCTCCGCCTGCACAAAAATCGTCCACAACGGACAAATCCCGCCCGATCGGGCTATTTTTTACCGGAATCGTCTGAAATTCCGCCTTTTTTTAATACCTTCGCGGCAAGACAACTATGAAACTCATTCTTAAAATATCGCTCGCATGCCTGCTCGCAACAGGCTGCGCATCGAAAATTTCCGCCCAAACCTACGTCAAACTCAACGGACTCTATGCGCTCGTGGGCGTAGTCAATCCCGCCGTCGAATTCACGCTCTCCCCCAAATCGACCTTCCAGACCGAAATAGTCGTTTCTCCGTGGAAGTCGATAAACAACCATCACGCCCTCTTTTGTATCTTCATGGGCGAATACCGCCGTTATTTCAAGGAGCACAACCGAGGCTGGTACCTCGGAGCCAATATCGGCATGCAGGCTTTCGACCTCTCGAAACCCTACATCGAAAACTGGAAGCTCAAATTCGAAAACCGATACAGCAAAGGCTACGGATTCATGATCGGCCTCTGCGTCGGCTACGAACATATCTTCCGCGAACGCTGGGTGCTCGACGCCTACCTCGGCTGGTCGTGGATGAGCAGCTTTTACAACGGCTATTCCATGGACGGGAAGATAGACATGGATCCCGGCCATCAGGTCGAACCCCAATACCCCGATCCGTTCAACGGTTCGTCGGAGTGGTATCCCAACAAGATCGGATTGTCGATCGGATACCGTATTTTCAATCCACACAAGAAAAAATAGTTCGGCAACAACTCGTCCTGCCTCCGCGCTCCCCAACCGATTCGAATCACCCGCCGCACGGACATCGCTTCCGTATCGTCATTTTTCAACCGTATCCGTAATTTTTCCCGGTAAATTTTGGCGGGGGGGGGAATTACTTATATTTGCAGCGGAAACTCATTCGCCCGGGAATACATCCACTTTTCCCCAAGAACGTTTCCGAACAAAATATAAACCCCAAGCAAATATCCCTAAACAATGAAAAAAATTCTTTTCACGCTGTTCGCCCTGGTATTGGCATCCGGTATCGCCGCCCAAATTCCCGAACCCGATTTCATTGGCGAAGTATTGGCGATTCATTCGGACGGCACGGCTGAAAAATTGGAAAAACACAATGTCAAAATGCGCACCGGAGCCGGAGTGTATATAGCAGGTCTGGCCGTCAATAAGTCGAAAACTAAAATTCTCGTCGCAGGTAGTCAAGCCAACGTACGCTTCGCAGCCGACGAACCGGTCAATCTGATTGTCCGCGCCGTAGACAACAAAACCGACCCGATGTCGATCGTACGGGTATTCGCCATGAAGAACAACCGAAAACAACGCTCGGCAGTCATCTCGGCCGTAGGTTCGTTCAACGTCACATCCAACGATATGGAGTACCTGCCCTTTACCGCAGAAAAATACGGAGAAAACTCCTATTACCTGACTTTCGGAGATGCCCCTGCCGGTGAATACGGCATCATCGTCACCAACCCCAACAATGTCGATGAAAAAATGATCATCGTATCGGCTTTCGGAATCGATCCGGAAAAAATGCCTGCTGCATCCGGTTCCGAAACGGCAGAGGACACAGAGTAAAACATCCGGCAAATACGGCCCTGGAAACGACATTACGATATCGCACTCCACGACAGCCTACAACAAAAGAACCCCCGCCGCAAGCATTGGTCTTGCGGCGGGGATTCTTCCATTAAACGGGGATTACTTGCGGTAAACCTTGGTATAGCCGTAAATCGCCTCGTCACCGAGCTCTTCCTCGATCCGGAGCAACTGGTTATACTTGGCCATACGGTCGGAACGCGACATCGAGCCGGTCTTGATCTGACCCGCATTGGTCGCTACGGCGATGTCGGCGATCGTCGAATCCTCGGTTTCGCCCGAACGGTGCGAAGTAACCGACGTATATCCGGCACGATGCGCCATCTCGATAGCGTCGAGCGTTTCGGTCAGCGTACCGATCTGATTCACCTTAATCAGGATCGAGTTCGCGCATCCCATCTCGATACCCTTGCGCAGGAAATCCACGTTGGTTACGAACAGGTCGTCGCCGACCAACTGACACTTGTCGCCCAGCTCGGCCGTCAGCATCTGCCAACCCGTCCAGTCGTTCTCGGACATACCGTCCTCGATCGAATCGATCGGATATTTGGCGACCAAGCTCTTGAGGTACTCGACCTGCTCTTTCGAAGAGCGCTTTGCACCGTTCGCACCCTCGAACTTCGTATAGTCGTAAACACCGTCCGCATAAAACTCCGAAGAGGCGCAGTCCATAGCGATCGACACGTCGCCGCCCTCGCTCTTGCGGCCCGGCTTGTAACCGGCAGCCTTGATCGCTTCGAGGATCGACTCGATCGCATCCTCCGTACCCTTCAGCGCGGGTGCGAAACCTCCTTCGTCGCCTACGGCCGTCGAGAGGCCCCGGTTGTGCAACACCTTCTTCAGGCTGTGGAACACCTCGGCACCCATGCGAAGACCTTCGCGGAACGAGGGAGCGCCCACCGGACGGATCATGAACTCCTGGAAAGCGATCGGAGCGTCCGAATGCGAACCGCCGTTGATGATGTTCATCATCGGCACGGGCAGCGTCTTGGCATTCACACCGCCGATGTAGCGGTAGAGCGGCAGACCGAAATAGTCGGCGGCAGCGCGGGCTACGGCCAGCGAAACACCCAGGATGGCGTTGGCGCCCAGCTTCGATTTGGTCGGCGTACCGTCCAGCGCGATCATCGTCTTGTCGATGCCCACCTGATCCGTTACGCTCATACCGACGATCGCCGGAGCGATGATGTTATTCACGTTCTCCACCGCCTTCTCGACGCCTTTGCCCGAATAACGGCTCTTGTCGCCGTCACGCAGTTCAAGGGCTTCGTGCTCTCCCGTCGAAGCACCGCTCGGCACGGCTGCACGGCCGAATGCACCCGATACGGTTCTTACTTCGACCTCGATGGTCGGGTTACCTCTCGAATCGAGGATTTCTCTTGCATGGATCTCTACAATCTGCATAGCTGTAATTTTTTGAATTTTATAAAAAACAATTTCGTTTTCAACGGTCGTTTCACAGGTGCGGCATCTACCTGCAACCTCGGTTGTCTGCCGGATCGCACCCACCGGACGCACGAAAAGTCGCAACGAGGCGGATCCGAATTCCGAACTGCCGCAGCGCAATCTGTCGAACCGTGCAAAGATAACGATTTTTACAGACAAACTGTTATTCGAATAACATTATTTCTCCCTTCGAAGTCGGTTATAAGAAACGGCAAATCCGACGCCAAAAACTTATTTTATCAACGAAAAACCTTTTTTTATCACCGATATTTTCTTATCTTCGGTATAGAAAACTAACCCTAACTTCGATCGTATGAAAAAACTTTTCCTCTGTTTGCTGGCGATAACGGCAGCGATCTCCACCGCATGGGCACAAACGCCCAAAAAGAATATTTTCGGCCTTCGGGTCGGTATGGATATGAGCAAAATCAGCATCCTGGATACCGGTTCCGGAGAGAAATACCTGTCGGAATTACGGACCTCATTCAACATCGGCCTGACGGACCAGATCCGACTGCTGAACGACAAGCCCTTCTATTTCCAGTTCGGCCTGATGCTGCACAACAAGGGAGGAAAAGTCCAAGCTACCGACGGCGGCTCGGACATTGAGCTCTCCCTGAACGCAATGTACCTGGAACTTCCCGTCATGCTCAACTACCACATCCGGCTCGCCCCGAAAGTCGCTGTCATTCCTTTCGCCGGATTCTACGGATCGCTGGGTGTGGACGGCAAACAGTCCTTTGACGACTTGGGACTTGAAATCCAACAGAATTTGTTCGGCAAAAATAAAATGTTTCAACGCGGAGACTTCGGCGGGCGGATAGGCATCGGATTAAGCATCCACTCCGTCTATATCGGCGCCTCTTACGGCGGCGGTTTCCTCAACATCGCCCAGGAAGACGACACCTCCAAATTCCGCAACCGCAGTTGGTCCCTCTCCGTCGGCTACGATTTTTAACCCGTCTGTCTTTTTATTTCATTACCGAAAGTCCGTATCGGGACCTCGCCCCGGTGTTCCGAAACAGACATAAAACGGCCCTGAAGAAAACTTCAGGGCCGTTTCTTATCGTTTCACGGAAAGCGGCAGGTCCGCGCCTCCGGCATAGAACATCGCCAGATCGACCGGCACCGTCCCCCGGTTTTCACCATAGTGGAACGTATTCACCAGTTCGACGATACCGCTGCCCGCCGAAAAAGTCTTCGACAGACCGTTTTCCGCAACAACGGTAAGTTCGCCTTGCAGCACGACACCGGCATTGATTACGGGATGACGGTGCATCGCCAGCCGTTCACCGGGAGCGATCGTAATCCGAAGAATCGTAATACGGGGCGTTCCCGCAGGATAAGACGGCAATGTCGTGCCGTCCCAACTCTCGGAAGTATCGACGATCGTCGTGGAACCGGTCCGTGCCTCGCGGGAGTCCGCCGACACAACTCCGCCCGATTCTCCGACCGGATCGCCGCACAGCTCCCGCAACGGATTCCGGGACACTATTTCAGATTCTTCTTGCGGATCACCTCCAGCATATCGTCCGTCATGCGCGAGAGATCCCATTCGGGTTTCCACCCCCACTCCTCGCGGGCGCAGGTATCGTCGAGCGAGTTGGGCCAGCTCTCGGCGATCTCCTTCTTCACGGGGTCGACGTCGTAGTCCATCGTGAAGCCGGGCATCCGCTTTTGGATTTCGGCGCAGATAATCTCCGGCGTGAAGCTCATCGACGCGATGTTGAAACTGTTGCGGTGCACGAGCTTCGTCGGATCGGCCTCCATCAGCTCCACGCAGGCACGCAGCGCATCGGGCATGTACATCATGTCCATATAGACATCGCCCGGCACGGGGCAGGTGAAGCGGCCCGAACGGATCGCTTCGTAGTAGATCTCCACCGCGTAGTCGGTCGTACCGCCGCCCGGAAGGGTCACGTTGGAAATCAATCCGGGGAAACGCACCGAACGGGTATCCACACCGAAACGGCTGTGGTAATAGTCGCCAAGCATCTCGCCCGTCACCTTGCATACGCCGTACATCGTCGTCGGACGCATCACGGTATCCTGCGGAGTCTTGTCCTTGGGCGAAGAGGGACCGAACGCGCCGATCGAACTGGGGGTGAACAGCGCGCAGTTATACTGACGGGCCACCTCCAGCGAATTCATCAGCGCACCGATATTGACCTGCCATGCCGTCTGGGGCTTCGCTTCGCCGACAGCCGACAACAGGGCTACCAGGTTGAAAATCGAATCGATCTTCTGACGCGACACCATTTCCGCCATTGCATTGGCATCCAGGGCGTTCATCACCTCGAAAGGTCCCGACTCGGCAAGCTGCTTGCACTCGCGCACGTCCGTTGCGACCACATTGTCGTTTCCGTAAATTTTACGGAGATAAGTTGTTAATTCGGAACCGATCTGGCCACCGGCACCTACGATTAAGATACGTTTCATATATTTTTAGTTATAAACCGGAAGCAAAGATATAAAATGATTATCAATTCCGAACTTTTTCTTCGCACTTTTCAAATCATAGAATCCGAGCCGCTTCCCATCTTATTCATACTCCATCCGTACTATGCAAAACGTTCTCACCGCAGAAAGACATGCCCCCGGCGGGGCAAGCGGCAAAAAATCCCGCCCGGGAAAACCTCGGGCGGGATATCGTTGTTCGTATCAGCCGGTACAACCGGCCGGAAAGCATCGCTGCCGGCGACGGGCATCCTCTCGCCCGCTACCGCTGCGACACGGAAGGACTATTGCTGAATCGTCCATGCATTGGCAGGATTCTCTTCGTCGTAGCCCATCACCTTTTTCCAACTTGCCTTCAGTTGATCTCTCTTAGCCTCGGACTCGACGATAATGGTCTGCGAGCTGCTGCTTCCGGACCAGTAGAAACCGCTTTCGTACGTGCCGTTATTTTTAATGCAAGTGGTCAGCAGCGGACAGTTGGCGATATTTACTTCAGGCGTACCGCCGACATAGAGCAGTGCGAGCTTGCTCAATCCGGATACATTCAGCGACTTCAGCGCTGCGGGTTCTCCGTAGCTATCCATTACGCTCACATATTCCAAGTCGGTATATTGAGTCAGATCCAATGTCGTCGGACCAACCGGTTCATGATTAGCATATTTGATAATCGACTTAAAGCTTTTAATTCCGTCAGGCAGTTGGATCGAAGTATAGCCTGCGGTCGGCGACATAGTCACATCGGTCAGTTTCGTAAAAGCCGACAGGTCAATGTCGCCCAACGAAACTTGCCATGCATTGATCGACAACTTTGTCAGATTGGTACACAAATCCAATCCGTCGAGGGTAAGTCCGGTAGCATCCATAGAAGTCGTTATATTGATCTCCGTCACCTTAGCCAGCATCTCCTCCGTAATCACCGTATTGATATCTCCGACGGGATTGACGGTTTCGTCGTCCAGAATAGCCTTGCGCAGCACGGCATTCATCGACGCAGCAGCCTCCGTACGCTCCTCATCGACGCACCACCAGGTAACGGATACGCCATAGTCGGAATACTGGCTGGCCATCGCAGACTTTTGAGCCAGCGTAGCGATGATCATGGTACCGTCGGCGAACATATTCGTACCGCTGGATGCATAGTCAGCCGATGCGAAAGTGGTAATGGGCATCTCGTGGATGTCCACGGTCGTCATTTTGGGGCAAGACTGCAACCAGAACATTTCGACAGTCGATGCGGAACCGGTCAAATCCAAAGTTTCGAGCGATTTGGCTCCCTCGACAACCACTTTCTTCAATGCCGGACAATTGGAAAGATTGATCTTGGACAAGTTGGCCTGGTCGTTGGAGAACTTGAGCTCAAACGTCGTCAAGTTTTCAAGCCCACTCACATTGAGACTCGACCACAAACCATTGGCCGGAGAGAGCGACACCCTTGTCAGCTTCTTATTGTTCGACAGCGTAATACCATTCAGTTCGTCGCAATTCGAATTGACAACAAGCACCTCCAAGTTGGGGAAACGCTCAATATACATCAAACTCTTTACCTTGCCCCCGAAACCAGTCGAATAAATTTCCGTTACGCTTTCGGCCTCAGCCTGCGAGAGCAGACCGTCTCCATTCGCATCGTATTCACTCAACAGATAAGCACGCAGGTTGGTGTCCATGCCCGAAGAGAGGTCTTCCGCCTTGAACTCCGTCACATTATAGAGTTTATTGGCCGCCGTGGTCAGCGGAGTCGTGAACTTACGGGTCAAAATCTCTTTATTCACATCACCGGCATCCCAACTGTAATAACTGTGAACGATCTTCAGCGAAACACCCTTCGTAAACTCGATCCCGGCAGGTACGACAAAATGCACCTCGGTAGCAACATCCGTCTTGAGCGTTACGTCCGATGCACAAGTCACCGTAATGGATTTACCCTCGCCCGAGAAAGTCATGGCAGGCACTTCACCACTGAAATCCAGCGCATAAGCACCGGCGATAGACTCGTCGTTGTTACCCGTAAGGATCAGTTTGTTGAACGTATCGGTACCCGTCAGTTTGAAACGCAGCACGGCACCCACCGAACGGAACGCCAACGATGTATGATCTTCGCCTACGGCCGCCATCGGGTTGAGCGTCGTAGCGAAAGTTCCCTCGGCGAACGTCTGCACGGCAAGAATCTCCAGACCGGAAACGGTCGTTCCTTCCAGCGTAGCACCTGCAGCATAAGGATAATAGGCGAAAGCCTTCGCAGCCTCCGTACCCTCAGCATCGGTCGCATCGCCCGTGAAAGTCGCGGATGCAGCGTTGTCATCCTTGGTGGTAAATTTCGCGTTCACGAACTTCGTCCCGGAGAAAATACCGAGCGCATCGTTCGCCGACCACCGTACATCAGCACCTTCCAACGAAGTACGGGTACCTTCTACCGAAGCGGTGATTTCATAGCTCCTTGCTTAACTTCCGGCGCAACCGTCGTATCCTTCGTACAGGAAACCGAAGCAGCCAAAACGGCTGCACAACCAAAACAAGCTAAAAATCTTTTCATAATAATTCGGAAGGTTGAGGGGTTATTCATAGGTTTCCTCTTCGAACGAAGCGACAGAATTGCCGAAACCGTTCTCGATTGCAAATTCTGCAATACTTAACTCCGGAGCGACGTATGTCCTCCGTTCCGCAACATTTAATTTTTCCATAAACGATTAAAATAATTAAGGTTAATAATTGATGAATTTTCAGCAATAAAATTATTATTTTTTTACTATCAAAACAATTTCAAAGTAAAAGAAAGCAAGATTTCTTTGACATTCAAAATATTACATCTTGAATATCAGCATCTTAAACACTAATCAATTGTGCTTTTTTTTGTTTATAGAAATAAATTGTTAAATCAGAAAAACCAATACATTTTCCAGCCTGACAGGAAAAGACACAACCTGTATAAAAAACTAATGAATTAATTTTGTGTCACTTACACAAATACGAAGAAAAACGGGAACGCATTCTGCGATAAAAATCCGCCGATTTTTTTGTTATTTCATTTTTGTTATATACTTTTGCACCACTCGAAATCGAGAAAGTTGCTGTTTTAGCTCAGCGGTAGAGCACTTCCTTGGTAAGGAAGAGGTCCCGGGTTCAAGTCCCGGAAACAGCTCGAAGAAAAGAGGGTGTCTGACGAACCGCAGACACCCTCTTTATTTATTTTTATTCGTACTCTTATCTAGAAATCATTTCCGAATATGCGATTCTCGGAAGATAAAAAACTTGCCAGCCCCTTTACAGCCTCACGCTCAATGCAGACGCCATAGCTAATTCGAACGACTTTGCCGCGTTGCAGGCACAAAAAAGCTGTGCTTCCGTACAACATTTCGCCCCGTTTCCACTCTTCGGCAGAGCCCGCTCGACTTCGCGTTACCGCATGCCGCCCGTCCTTCCCTCCGTTGGACCGGAGGCGACCTTGCGAACTCCTGATTTTCGCCTGCCAGCCATACGACCAACTTTTATCTTCAGACCGCTCCGGATAAATTTGTCCACCCCGAAAATAAAAAAGGTTGCAAACGAATGTTTGCAACCCAGCCGACCACCCGGTCGTTTGCGGAGAGAGAGGGATTCGAACCCCCGGTACAGTTGCCCGTACACCGCATTTCGAGTGCGGCCCGATCGACCACTCCGGCATCTCTCCCGGTCCATCACCAACCCTTCGGCCGGTAATTCGGAGTGCAAATATAGCTATTTTTCGCAAAAAAAGCATTTTCGGGACAAAAAAAGATTCGAATTTCTATTTTCACCCTCCCAACGTATTTCCCGATTTTATTGCTATTTTTGTGAGGTATTGACCCGCCGGCAATAAAACCGGTACGATTTTCGTTGAAAATATAACCACACAGTAACTCCGAAACACGATGAAAAACCGAAATTTCAAAATAGGTGCTCTGCTCGTGTCGCTCTTCGCGGCAAGCTGTTCGCCGGCACTCTACCAATCCGGCACCTACAACATCGACGACATGTACGCGGAACACGATGTCACCCGCATCGCCCAGGAAAAACAGGCGATAGCCGAAGCTCGCAAGGCCGAAGCGGAAGCCCATCGCGCCGAAATAGAGGCCCGGCAGGCGGAAGCCGCATACTACGCATCGGACGACTCCTACCAGGGCGTGCTGGCCGACACGTACGAAAGCGCCTATGCCCGTCGTTTGCGGGGATTCAGCTCCCCGACCTATCAGATGCCGACGAGCTATTTCAACCTTCGTTACAACGGCACCTACCAATTCGTTTCGGCCTACGACCCGGCCGTTTACAACATCATCGTCATGGGCGACGAAGTGTGGGTCGAACCCAAATACATTACTTCGATGTTCGGCACATGGGGTTCTCCCAGCATAGTGAGCTTCGGATGGAGCGCAGGTCTTTACAATGACTGGTATTTCAGTTGGGGTTACAATCCCTATCCCTGGGCATACCCCGGTTTTGGCTGGCCTTATTACAGCTACAACCCCTATTGGGGGTATCCTTACTGGGGAGGCTATTATCCCTATTGGGGGTATTATCCCGGCTGGGGAGGCGGCCATCACCACCACCCGTACCCGCCGCACCATCGGCCCAACGTCGTACACCGCTCTACCTACCGGTACGGATCGGGAGCGGGATCGAACATCGGATCGACCAGTTTCGGAGGGCGCGGCCAGGGTAGTTTGAACAACGGCTACAGAAACGGCACTACGGTCGGCAGCGGCAGCTTCCGGGGCGGCAGGACCAACAGCAATTCCAGCTCCAGCTTCCGAGGCGGCTCATCGTCAGTCAATCGAGGCAGCTCGACCTACCGCAATCCTTCGTTCGGAGGCAGCAGCAGCTCCTACCGGGGAAGCAGTTCGACACCGAACAGAGGGACTTACACCCCGGCCCCCTCGCAACCGAACAGAGGTTCGAGCGGCAGCTTCGTGGGCGGAGGCGGAGGGGTCCGCGGCGGAAACAGCAGCGGACGCAACTCTTACGGCCGTTAAACGATCACCCCGGCAAATTTCGACGGACGGCGCACAGGATGCACACGCAGGCGGCAAACGAATATGAACGCAACGACCGGTTTCGACCGGCAGCGGCGATCGTTTCCGCCCCTGCTGTCCCGAACGCCGGAAACGAAAAAAACAACTCAACGATTTTTGTTATGAAACATCTCGGAATTTTGGCGCTGCTTTCAGCGGCCTTGTTCGCAACCGCCCCGGCGTCGGCTCAAAGCTCCGGAGGTTTATTGATGGACCGTGACATCGTCACCCCGTCCGACCTCTTCGAACTCTCGCAAACGACCTTCAGCCTCGGAACGGCGCGGTCGATGGCCATGGCAGGCGCCTTCACCTCCCTCGGAGCGGATCTTACGTCCATGGCGATCAACCCGGCGGGCCTGGGCATGTACCGGCGCAACGAAATTTCGATCACGCCTCTGATGAGTTTCGCACGGGCGGAAAACAACGCTCCGACATTCAACTCCAACAGTAAAAACCGGTTTTCGATCGGCAACTTCGGCTTTACGGCCAATGTTTACGAAGGATCGGGACCGCTCGTGAGCGTCAATATCGGGTTCGGCTACAACCGCCTGCAGGACCTCAACTACCAATACTCCTATTATACACAGGGCAATGTCAGCTCGATCGCCGACGTTTTCTCCGACATGCTGCAATACAGCGGTATCAACAGGGATCAGATCACCGGCGGCTTCAACTGGAGCAACTTCAACCCCCGGCTCTGGGGTTCGATCCTCGGCTACAAGGCCGGATTCACGGATCAAATCGGCGGCAGGTGGCAGCCGACCTGGATCGGCAACAACGTCGATATCGGCAACTACACGACCGTCGTAAGCAATGGCTCGATAGGCGAATACGACATTTCGGCAGGATTCAACCTGAACAACAAGTTCTATATCGGGGCCACGTTCGGCATTCAGTCCCTGTATCAACGCAAAACCTACTATTACGGAGAAGATTACGTCTATCCCGGCAACGGCACCGATCCGAACCTGGACTACCAACTGCTCTATTCGAACTTCAACCAGGAAGTCATCCTGGACGGCGCAGGGGTCAACTTCAAGCTCGGCATGATCTACCGGCCCATTCAGAATCTGCGAATCGGCTTCGCTTTCCACACCCCGACCTATTACTGGATCGACCGTACCTATCAGGCCTACACCGATTCCGGGGTGCATGTCAATAACCCGAACGACCCCGACGGTCTCAAACCAGGTCCGGACGGCAACCAATATACGGACGCCCTCTCTCCCGTACTGGAAGATACGGGCGGTTACAACTGGGAGTTCACCACGCCGGCCCGCCTGATGTTCGGCATCTCCTACGCCTTCGGCAACCGGGGTCTGATCTCCGTGGATTACGAGCGCGACTGGTACAACGGGATGCGGATGAAAAACAATCCTGCGGGCGGCGATAACGAAATCTATAACGACACGTTCCGCTCCTGGTACAAAGGCGCCAATATCGTCCGCATAGGCGCGGAGTTCAAACCGCTGCCGTTCCTGGCGATCCGGGGCGGTTTCGGCTACATGGGGTCCATGCTGCAGGACGAAGAGCAAGTTTCAGCGGCCCCCATGACCAAGCAGATGCTCTACTATTCGGCCGGCTTGGGATTTTTACTCTCTCCGGGCGTTGCACTGGACCTGGCCTACAACTATTCCTCGACCGAGCAGACGGACTACAACCTCTACTACTTCGAATCTCCGAGCGGCATAAACGGCAGCGGCATCTACAATACCAAACTCAAGCGCCACTTCGCGGCCCTGAGCCTCAGCTTCCGCTTTTAGTTTCGCACGACATATCGCAACGGCAGAACCTCCCGTACCGGAAGTCCTGTCGTTTTTTATCCGGGACAGACCGGATTTCGGGCCAGAGAAGAAAACGCACCGACTTCAAAAACGCAAAACGAGCCATCGGCACCTTCGACCGACGGGGCAAAGCGGCCCCTCGCAGCGGGCAAATTCAAGATTTATCGGAGCGCAGTTGCGAATTTCTGCATAAATCGTTAATTTTGCCGACTAACCGACATACGCCGGCTCCGAAGCCGGTGACACGATTCCCGGAAGTTAAAAAATAAATAAGATATGGCAAAGGAACTTAAAGACGTAACCAAAGCCGAGGACAACTACTCGCAATGGTACAACGACCTGGTGGTCAAGGCTGGTCTAGCCGAAAATTCGGCCGTACGCGGCTGCATGGTAATCAAGCCTTACGGCTATGCCATCTGGGAGAAAATGCAGGCGGCCCTGGACAAGATGTTTAAGGACACGGGGCACCAGAACGCCTATTTCCCGCTCTTCATCCCCAAGTCGTTCTTCTCGAAAGAGGCCGACCACGTGGAAGGCTTTGCCAAGGAGTGCGCCGTGGTCACCCACTACCGCCTGAAAAACGATCCCGAGGGCAAGGGCGTCGTGGTCGATCCCGATGCCAAACTCGAAGAGGAGCTGATCGTCCGTCCCACCTCGGAAACGATCATCTGGAACACTTACAAGGGCTGGATCCAGTCCTACCGCGACCTGCCGATCCTCTGCAACCAGTGGGCGAACGTCGTACGCTGGGAGATGCGTACCCGCCTGTTCCTGCGCACGGCGGAATTTCTCTGGCAGGAGGGCCACACGGCCCATGCCACGAAGGAGGAGGCCATCGAGGAGGCTACCCGGATGATCCACGTTTACCAAAAATTCGTCGAGGAGTGGATGGGCGTACCGGTAATCGTCGGTCACAAATCGCCGAACGAACGGTTCGCCGGTGCGGTCGATACCCTCACGATCGAAGCGCTGATGCAGGACGGCAAGGCCCTCCAGAGCGGCACGTCGCACTTCCTGGGCCAAAACTTCGCCAAGGCATTCGACGTACAATACATCAACAAGGAGGGCAAACTCGAATACGTATGGGCCACTTCCTGGGGTGTTTCGACCCGTCTGATGGGAGCGCTCATCATGGCTCACTCGGATAACAACGGCCTGGTGCTGCCTCCGAAACTCGCCCCGATTCAGGTCGTCCTGATACCTATTTATAAAGGAGAGGAGCAGATGCGGCAGATCGTAGAACGTCTTCGCACCATCGCCGAAGAGCTCAAGTCGAAGGGACTCTCCGTGAAGATCGACGACCGCGACAACGTCCGCTCGGGCTTCAAGTTCGCCGAATACGAGCTCAAGGGCGTCCCCGTACGTCTGGCTCTCGGCCCCCGCGACTTGGAGAACGGCACGATCGAACTGGTCCGGCGCGATACGCTCGAAAAGGAAACCGTTCCCCAGGAGGGACTCACCGACCGGGTGGCGGCCCTGATGGACGAAATCCAGCAGAATATCTTCCGCAAGGCGCTCGACTACCGCAATTCGATGATTACCAAAGTGGACACGTGGGACGAATTCGTCGATGTGCTGGAAAACAAGGGCGGCTTCATCTCGGCCCACTGGGACGGGACGGTCGAAACCGAAGTGGCGATCAAGGACGCTACGAAAGCCACGATCCGCTGCATCCCGATGGATGCGGTCGAGGAGGAGGGCAAATGCGTATTCAGCGGCAAACCGTCGCATCGCCGCGTACTTTTCGCCCGCAGCTACTAAACGCTGTCGATACCGAATTATCACAACGAAGACGGATGCCATTCAGAGAAGTGTCCGTCTTCGTTTTTGCAGGAAACAGGTCATGAACTATCAAAACGATTCAGTCCGTCGGCAGGACCGCTTGCTCGACCAACCGGAGGCGACGGAGCTGTTGCGGCGGGGCGAATACGGCATACTCTGCATGCAGCGTCCTGAAGGCGGCGGCTACGGAGTGCCCCTCAACTATGTCTGGGACGAAGCCGACGCGATCTACATCCACTGTGCCCCGGAAGGACGCAAGTTGCACTGCCTCCGGGAATGCGACCGCGTCACTTTCTGCATCGTCGGCAAAACGCAGGTGCTGCCCGCACGGTTTACGACCTTCTACGAAAGCATCCTGCTCGACTGCCGGGCCCGCACGGGGCTCACAGCGGAGGAGCGTCGGAGGGCCCTGAACCATTTGATCGGCAAATATTCCCCGGAGTACAAGACAATCGGCAGGCAATATGTCGAAAAGTCTTTCCACCGGACAGAGATTATCCGGCTCGACATCCTGTCGTGGAGCGGAAAATGCAAGGATAACCTACATCCGGGTACGACACCACCCGGAGCAAACAGCAACCGGACATGAATCAACCCACGGAACGCACCCGAAAAATTTACCGGGCAACCTGGATCGGAATGGTCGTCAATATCGCCCTCTCCCTCCTGAAACTCGCGGCCGGCATCCTCGGCCGAAGCGGAGCCATGATCGCCGATGCCGTGCACTCGATATCGGATCTGGCGACCGATGTCATCGTGCTGATCTTCGCCCGGATCTCCTCCAAACCCGAAGACGCCGGCCACAACTACGGACACGGCAAGTACGAAACCCTCGCCTCCATCCTCATCAGCCTGACCCTGATCGCCGTCGGCGGAGGCATCCTGGCCGACAGCATCCGCAACATCCGTCTGGTATTGACCGGAGAAATAATCGGACGACCGGGCGCGATCGCCCTGATCGCCGCCGCAATTTCGATCGTCGCCAAAGAGGTCCTGTATCGCTATACCGTTCGTGTGGGACGTCAGACGGACAGTCCGAGCGTCGTAGCCAACGCCTGGCACCACCGCAGCGACGCACTTTCGTCGATCGGCACCCTGACAGGTATCGGGCTCGCCTATTTTCTGGGCGACAAGTGGCGCATCGCCGATCCGCTGGCGGCCCTCGTCGTTTCGGTCTTCATCTTCAAGATCGCGTTCGACCTGCTGCGAAGCGGCCTCGGAGAACTGCTCGAACATGCCCTTCCCGCCGCAACCGAGCAGGAGATACTGAACATCCTGACTCACTCGAAGGAGGTGACCGAACCGCACCATCTGCGCACACGCCGTATCGGAGCCACCGTCGCCATCGAAGCCCATATCCGCGTCGATCCTCGGATGAGCGTGCTCCGCTCCCATCAACTGACCGTCGATATCGAACGCCAGCTCAAAGAGCGATTCGGCCCCAATACGCTCATTTCCATTCATGTAGAACCGATCGAAACTGAAAAACTTTCATCTTCGGACTCGGAGAAAGATAAAAATATCTGATAGATTTTATTTTTGGCATAGTTATTGTTAATTCATCGACACCCTGCCGGAAAAATAGAAATCTAAAAAGTTTGTTTTTTTGGATAATTATTTCTACCTTTCCGACACACAAGATGCCGAAACAAGTATTCGGTATATCAAAAAACAGTAATTTAACAACTTAAAGGATTGCCTATCGAAACATTCTACTCTTAATAACTAATTCAGGAGAAAAGAGTATGAACATTCAAGTATTAAGCGACCAGCACTTGCTTAATAATTATCGTTCGGGTGATCAGAGTGCCATTTCCAAATTGATCGAGCGCCACAAGCGTCGGGTTCGGGACTATATTTACATGATGGTCAAGGACAACGACGTAGCGGACGACATCTTCCAGGAAACATTCATCAAAGTCATACGCGTCATCGACGAAGGCCGCTACACCGACAACGGCAAGTTCCTTTCGTGGGTTCTGCGTATCGCGCACAACCAGGTGATCGACCACTTCCGCGCCTGCAAGCAGAACAAGCAGGTCAATGAAAGCGAAAGCGGCTACAACGTACTGGGATCGCTGCGTTTCGCGGAAAAGACGATCGAAGATGAATTGATCTCCTCGCAAATCGAAAGCGACGTGCGCAACCTGATCGAACTGCTTCCGGAGGAGCAGCGCGAGGTGGTGATGATGCGCTACTTCTCCGGTATGAGTTTCAAGGAGATCGCCGAGCAAACCGGCGTAAGCATCAACACAGCGCTGGGACGCATGCGCTATGCACTTATCAACCTGCGGCGCATGATTAGGGAAAAAGAACTTATTTTATCTTAATCCGTATGCAATAAAGCCCGGAGGCCATCCGTTTCTTTAATGTAATGAACTAAAAAAGAAATACTAAAAGGCCTCCTATGACTGAAAACGACAAAACGGATACATCAAGGTCTATCTCCGACGAAGAACTGATGAAGAACGAAGTGATCGGCGACGATGCAGATCTGTATTATCTCGATTGCTATCTTTCGGACATTCTTGGAAAGGGATAATTTTAGGGTTAATTTTTGATGGGAGGAGGCGACAAGATATCTTGTCGCCTCCATTTTTTATACCGGTTTCATCCGACGACTACCGCCGGAGAGCCGCACGCCCACATCCTGTCACAACCCCTGCATCTCCTCGCGCGTGATATGCACCTCGACACCGCCCAGGGCATAGCATCCGATGTCGTAAGGATTATAGTAAAACGTAATGCCGTCCTCGGTCACTTCGAAATTCTCGGTCGTGGAAATGTATTCGGGAAAAAATCCCTGCGCCACCAGACCTTCGTCCCCCGTGACACCGAACTGTTCGTAAAGCTTGTTGCGGATCAACCCGATCAAAGCCTCCTGTCGTGCCGCATCGAACAAGTCGGACAAAGCCAGCTCATAACCGCCCGCAATGGAATAATTATGGCAATTGATGCTGTACATACCGTGCGCACCGCCCGTATAGTTCGAACTCGAAATCGTATAGACCAGCAACGTATCCACCACACGGGCCTCGGACTCGACCGCCATCTCCATTTCGGTTTCCCACTGGGGTACCGACTCATCCAGGGTACCGATATACTCGTCCATGAACTGCCCGATAGACCAATCGACAGCCTCCTGCACCCCGCCCTGGAAATGCTCCAGTCCGAAGAAATAGAGCATATTGGATTCCTGGATCGCCTGCAATGCCGGAGCTTCGTCGGCATTGGCGATCGAGGTAAAGGCATACTGGAAGCGACAGGGTATTCCGCCGCGTACCGCTACGGTATCCGTCACCACGATATCGAATTGCGGCATCACGGTCTGCCGGCGGCACGATCCGAAAGTCAATCCGGCAAAAACAAGAAAAAGGAGAATCACACGTTTCATACGAATCCGAAATTTTTTCTAAACAAGATATAACGAATGTCCCATGCAGAACCGCATATAATCGGGTTATGCCCAAGTACATCCTATCTTCTACAAATGTACATAAAAAGACGGACGAACAAACGGCCCGAGAAAAAAACAACAGTTTTCACGAAAAAAAATTTGTAAATTCAAAACATCGTATTACCTTTGCAACACCAAATTTCAACGGTGGATTCATCTAAGGGTTAGGATACGTGCCTCTCACGCACGACATAGGGGTTCGAATCCCCTATCCACTACCAAGAGCGACTGTAATAGTCGCTTTTTTTATTACTGACTCTCCGGAGCAACGGGACAAGGGGAGGAGAACCCCATTCGAACAAACGGAGCAGCGAGACCCGGACGAACTCCGTTCGAGCCGCCGAGTCGTGACGTTTGAAGACAGGCGAAGCGAAATCAATTCCCTATCCACTACCGAAAACAACTGTAACAGGTCACTTTTTATTTTGCACTCCACGGCTCCGGTACAAAGACCGGGAATCCCGATTCGAACCGGATGCGCAACGGAGCAATGCAAAGACCGTTTATCTCGACGCAAGGCAGCGACTCCCGATATAGAAGAAGCACACCTTGCCGTCCTTCGCCCACAACTCCTGCCCAAAAGTCGCCGAAATTAAAAACATTCCGAAATCCGATCGGCAAAAATCATAAATTTAAGATTAATGACCTGCACAGGCAATATTTCAGTTCGAACCGCTATCTTTGCAGGCGGATTAGAGATAATACATTTTTCGTATGCCCACCGTTTCGGTCATTGTCCCAAACTACTGTCATGCACCCTATCTCGAACAGCGTATAGAAAGTATTCTGCAACAGACGTTTCAGGATTTCGAACTGATTCTGCTCGACGATTGTTCGACAGACGGCAGCCGTGAAATTCTCGAACGATACCGCAATCACCCCAAAGTTTCCGGCATTTTTTATAATGAACGGAACAGCGGCTCGCCTTTCAAACAGTGGGAAAAGGGGCTGTCGAAAGCCAAGGGCGATTACGTGTGGATCGCCGAAAGCGACGACTTTTCCTCTCCCTGTTTTCTGGAACGGTGCGTCCGGATTCTCGACACCCGTCCGGATTGCAGCATAGTTTTCACCAGCAGCTATATCGTCGATTCCCACTCCCGGACCATACGGGAGGAGGCGCCCGTCAAATATCCCAAACACAAACAGATCCGATTCGGCAGCCGTTTCTTCCTCTACCGTTTTCTCTGCCCGAGGAACACCATCTACAACGCAGGAATGGCACTGGTGCGGCGCAGTGCGCTCCCCGCAGACGACAATTACACCCAATACCGTTATTGCGGCGACTGGCTGTTCTGGATACAGATCGTATCGGGGGGGGGAAATGTCGTCTATCTTGCCGAACCCCTCAACTACTACCGGGTACATGACAGCAACACCACCGCAGAATCGATCGTCACGGGACGCAAGCACATCGAAACGCTCCGCATCCTCGAAGAAACCTTCCGGCTCATAGACCCGCCCCTGATCTGCCGCCTCTCGATCGCGGGCAAACACCTGCTGCGGATCCGCAAAGCCGCCGGCAGCCACTGGAACGAGGAGCCCTATCTCTCGGTCCGCCTCGCCTGGCGGGAGCGCTACCGTCATCCCCGGATGATAATGTTCTGGCACAAGGTGTTCAAAGATCTTCCCCGCAGTTTCGCCCGCTAAATTCGCCGGGAATCGATCCGGCAACGACCGGACAGCCCTCTAAAAATACCGCATTGGAGCGATACTTCCCATTTTTTTTACTATATTTCAGGCACTATTAGAAATTTATCATGACCCGTTGGCGGAATTAAATTAGCGCATATTTAATTCTTCCAATAGGGTTGTAATTTTTGTAGTTCATATATTGCAGGATTGTCAGTGCGCTAATTTTCCCGATAATTCGGGTAAACAATCCTTCTATATCTTTCGCATAATTTCGTTCAATCATAAACTGGTCACAGAGCTGTGAAAATAACGTTTCTATTCTTTTTCTTGCTTTTGCGAAGCACGTAAATGTCGGTTTCCCATCTTTTTGATTGCTTCTATACGGAACTTCCAATCTGATATGGGCGGTTTCAAAAAGGTTCAGTTGTACATCTGCGCTGATATATCCCCTGTCACCGATTACCCGACAATTTGAGTAGTCCTCTTTGACGTCTTTCAGATAGTGAATGTCATATACACTTGCTTTTGGCAGGTCAAAAGAGTGGATGACTCCACTTAATCCACATACGGCATGTAGCTTACAACCATAGTAATAGGCCCCTTGCGAGGCACAATAACCAAACGAGGGCGCTCTTTCTACATCTTTCTTACCCATAGAACATCGCTTGGCACGGGCAGGACGACAAACCTCTATTGGTTTTGAATCTATGCAGAAGTAGTCTTCACTGCCATCAATCGCTTCCGCAATCTTTCTACGAATGACGGAGCAAAGAGATGACGTGAATTTTCTCCTGTCATTATATTGCCGCCGAGATATCAAATGGGGAATCTCTGATTTATACTCTTGCAATTTAGCAAACAAAAGAGATTCGCTATCAATGCCAATGGATTCAGAAGCCATACCGAGAGCTATCACTTCCAAGTCAGAAAATTTCGGGACAGCGCCACATCGAGGTAGATTTCCACGTCCGTTGACTAAATTTCCTGCAAGCAGCTTGCATATATCGAAAATTTTTGCAAATATTGGACATAAGTTGTGCATAAACCGAGTGTGTATTGAAAGTTTGGCCACTTCTAATATACTACAATTCAATGATATGTACAACTTTTATTAGCCATTTATTTACTAATTTAATTCCACCAACAGGTATTTATCATCGTTTAACAACCTAAAAACTAAAAAAATTGTATGAACCGAAAACTTTACACCCGCATGCTGCAGATCCTATTTGCAGTTTTACTATCTCTGGCGACCGCCTGCGACGAAGACAACGGCGGCGGAAATGAAGATCCGAAACCCTCCAAATTCTCCGTCACACTTTCTGTCAAGGACGTTTCGGCTTCGACAGCCTCGGTTGAAACCACCCCGAATGACAATACCGTCCACTACTTCTGCGATGCCGTGACCAAAGCCGAATACGACAAGGCCGGTGAGGACGCATTCATTGCCGGGCTCCTTGAAAGCTATGAAGTTCAGCTCGAAGAGGGAGAGACCTTCGCACAATTCTGGGAGAAGAAATCCAAACGCGGCAAGGGGTCGTGGACACTGAGCGGACTCACGCCCCAGACCGAATACTACACGTTCGCGTTCGCCGTGGATACCAACTCGGGTGAAGTACTATCGAAGGTATTCCTTTCGGAAGCATTCACGACCGCCGACGCCCCCACAGGCGAAACGGGTCCGACCATCAACAGGCTCGAGGTGTCTCCCGCAGCCCAGGATCCCAAAACGAAACTCGAAATGGAGTTGCAAGTCACCGATGCGACGAAAATATATGCACTGATTATGCCCAAAGCCGAACTCGATGCGGTTACCGGAGGCGACGAGCAAACGCTCATCGCGACGGTTATGGGAAGCGTGTCGCCTCTGGAAGAGGAACAATTCGAACAGGCAATGGGGGAAGGCCTCACACTGCTCACAGAAAACCTTAAGCCCGGAATCGAATACCTCGCCTGCGTAGTAGCCCGCAACGACTATGCGACGGTAGTCAAACAGGTTTCAGCGACAACCGAAGGCGAGGAGGCTCCATCGGAAAGTCTGTACGACAGACTGCCCGGAAAATACAAACTGACCACCCGTGTGATGAATATCAACTCTTGCGAGTGGGTAGAAACCCCCGTCGAACTCATCGTGGAAATAGCCAAAGGTGTGAATGACGCGACAGAGAGCGAATACCGTGCGAAAAACCGACTGGTCATCAAGGGTATTTTCGGATTCGACAACGGCGACGGCACCGCCCAATTCAGCAGCCCCGAACAGATGATCTCGGACGGAATCTGGCCGGACGAGCAGTCTGCCAACAAGAATTATGGGCCCAAATGGTTCTTGGAGATCGACGAAAACGAACAGCTGAGCGTTCCGGCCGATTTGGAAATTCCGGTCATGGCGGACGACACTAAAACGGACTATCTTCTGGGGTACGAACCATTCTACCAAACCATCTACGACACTCCGGGGCAGACTTTTCCCGCGACAGTCGACGAAAAAGGCGTGATTACCGTCAACCCGTTCTTCGGAGAATACAGTCTCGAATACCATCCCACAATCGTAGCTGCCGACCAATCGGAGAATAAAACCGCGATCTTCGTTACTCAAGGCGGAATCAAACTCATTCCGATGAAATAATGGAACCCGACATATAACCGAAAAAAGATTCCCGCTTTTCGGCGGGAATCTTTGTAAGAAACGTCGTCCCAACCGTTCGGAAGACCGACTATGCCGCTTCGCAGCACGGCATTCTTCCCATATAGCCAAGTATATAAGCAACAAAAACATCGTTTAAAGAATACAGTTGCATAAAGATATGCAAAAGAACTCATGTATCGTTTTTATCTATTCCATCAATGAATTTCATCTTTCAAAAAAATTATGCCGTACGAACATAATGTTTGTGCGGCATAATATAAATCTTCAATCACATCTTATAACTCTTTTTTCCCATTTCCGGATGCAAATTGCACCGGAAATGGGAAAAAAGAGTTATTTTTGTAAGGTTTAACCTTTACCCCGACACAAATGCTCATCACCGTCATCGTTCCGATTTACAACATGGAAGCCTACTTGTGCACCAGCCTGGACCGCCTGTTGCAGCAAAGTTTCCAGGATTACGAAATCCTGCTCATCGACGACGGCAGCAAGGACTCCTCGGGCGAAATCTGCGACCGCTATGCCAGGGAACACTCCCGGATCCGGGTCGTCCACAAACCCAACGGAGGATTGAGCACGGCCCGCAACGCGGGTATCGAACACGCCCGGGGCGAATACCTGACCTTCTGCGATCCCGACGACTGGGTCGATGCAGACTACCTGCAACAATTCGTCGAAGCAGGCATGGACGAACATACGCTGCCCGTGACAGGCATCCTGCAACACCGGGAAGGCAAATCGGACCGGCGGCTGACAGCGCCTGCCATGGACGTACAGGGCCAAGCCTGCACGGAAGCCATCGTCGCCCTGCGGCGGCACGACATGCTGGGATTCACCGTCAATAAATTGCTGGTCAAACGGATCATCGACGAGAACGGGCTCCGCTTCATCGAGGGGCTCTCGCACCGGGAAGACGAAATCTTCCTCCTGCAATACATTCCCCACGTTTCGCGCATCGTCATCAACGAAAAAACGCCCTACCACTACCGGGTCCTCGGCAGCGGCCTCTCCAAAAAACGCAAGCCGACGGAGCTGATTCTCCGTGTTTCCCGCCAGCTACACGACCTTTTCCTACAGGCCGCACCTACCCCGGAAGGGCGTTATGTCGCAGCCCGCATCCGGTTACAACAATGCTGCGAAGCGGTCGCGGCGTCGAAAACGAACGAGGAGCTGCATATTGCCGCGAAAGCGGCCCGCAATGCCCGCGAAGAGTATCTTTCGACCTTCGACCCCGCGTTTCTCACCGACCGCCGGGATCGGAAAGTCGCAGCCCGCAGCCGGTGGGTCTTCGCCCTCGGAGCTCTCTCCGGCAGGCTGCTTCGACGCCTCACCCGATTGATTCACATATAAACCCGCTGCATCATGTCGAAATACGATTACCTGATCGTCGGAGCCGGACTTTTCGGCGCAGTCGCAGCTTACCGGGCCGCACGGTCCGGTAAGAAAGCGCTGGTCATCGACCGACGGCCCCACACGGGCGGAAACGCTTACTGCGAGGAGCGCGAAGGCATCCGCGTCCACAAATACGGCGCCCACATCTTCCACACCTCCAACCGCGAAGTGTGGGAGTTCGTGAACCGCTTCGTCGAATTCAACAACTACATCAACTCCCCGGTGGCCAACTACAAGGGCAAGCTCTACAACCTGCCTTTCAACATGAACACTTTTTACGCCATGTGGGGCGTTACCACGCCCGCCCAGGCAGCGGAGATGATCGACCGTCAGCGTCACGAAGCAGGCATTTCGGAGCCCCGGAACCTCGAAGAACAGGCCATCTCGCTGGTCGGCATCGACATCTACGAACGGCTCGTGAAAGGTTACACCGAAAAACAGTGGGGACGCGACGCCACCCAACTGCCGGCATTCATCATCAAACGCCTGCCGGTGCGCTTCACCTTCGACAACAACTACTTCAACGACCGCTGGCAGGGTATCCCCATCGGCGGCTACAACAAACTCGTGGACGGATTGCTCGCAGGCGTCGAGGTGCGCTGCGACACCGATTTCTTCGCCGACCGCACGCACTGGGAAAGCCTCTGCGACCGCATCGTTTTCACGGGCCGCATCGACGAATACTACGATTTTAGACTCGGAGAGCTGGAGTACCGCTCGCTGCGCTTCGAACACGAAACGCTCGACACCCCCAACTATCAGGGCGTCGCCGTAATGAATTTCACCGAGCGCGAAATTCCCTACACCCGGATCATCGAACACAAGCATTTCGAACCGGGCGGCGATCAGCCCCGCACGATCATTACCCGGGAATACCCGGCCCCGTACGAACATGGAGCCGAGCCCTACTACCCCGTCAATGACCAGCGCAACACGAAACTTTACGAAAGCTACAAGGCGTTGGCCGACCGGGACCGGAAAGTCATCTTCGGCGGCCGACTCGGAGAATACCGCTACTACGACATGGACAAAGTGATCGAAAGCGCTCTCAAACTTACCCTTTAGAAAAATGAGCAAAACCGTCATCCTGGTCTGCGCCCACAAGCAGGACGCATGCCTCAAAACCCCGCCCTACCAGCCCGTTCAGGTCGGACGGGCTATTTCGCAAACGGAACTTCCGTTCGCCGTCGGCGACGACACGGGCGACAACATCAGCGACCGCAACCGCCACTACTGCGAACTCACGGCCCACTACTGGGCCTGGAAAAACCTGCACGACGCAGACTACATCGGGTTGAACCACTATCGCCGCTATTTCGACTTCGAAGGCGGTTCGGCCTGCTCGCTGCGGACGGTTCGCTCGGAAGCCTTCTTCTCGGCACCGCATCCGGTCCCCGACTTCGACCGCCTCTTCAGCCGCTGCGATATCGTCATGGCCCGGCCGAAGATCTATCCCTACAACCTCTACACGGATTATTGCAAGTGCCACATCGAAAGCGACCTGCTGACCGCACGGCAGGTGATCGCAGAAAAATATCCGGCCTACCTGCCGGATTTCGATCGGGTGTTCTTCCGCAACAACCGCCTCTCGCATTTCAACATGTTCGTCCTGCCGCGCGAGCGGTTCGAGGCTTACTCGGCATGGCTGTTCGATATTCTGTTCGAGGTGGAGCGGCGGATCGAGATTCAGGACGACCCCGTGCAGGGACGCGTGATGGGGTATTTGAGCGAACGGTTGCTCTCGGTATGGGTCCGGCACAACCGGCTGAAGATTTGCTACAAAACCGTTCTGATGGTCAATGACCAGAAGCGAAAAGGGCTGGGCAAGCACCTTTTCCATACGACGGTCAATACTCTGGCGTACTGGATCACTTATCCGCTGCGGCGCCGCTCGCCGCGCCGGGCAGCGGAATAATCTGCTGCCAGAAGCGCCACATCCGGGGCTTCGACCAGCTATGGCACCCCATCGGCAGGCGACTGCCGCACAAACGGTAGCAATAGCGGGGATTGGTGTCGAACGCGAACCACAGCGCCTCCTCCTGCGAAGGATAACGAAACCCTTCGGGAACGACGGCCCAGAAAACATCCTCGTTGCCCAGGTGGTTGCCCATCGAGCAAAACCGCTCGATCTCGTCGCCGTACCTTTCGCAGGCGGCCCGGAAGCTCTCCACGCGGCGCAGCGAAAGACCTCCGTTTCCGATCTTCCCGTAGAGCGACTGCCGGATCATCCGGCCCGCCCGCTGTGCGCGGCGAAGCCTCCATCGCAGGTATTGCTTCAGAATCGGCAGATCATACACTTTGCGGCGGACCCAGGGAGCGGCCACACAGTCGTATCCCCTGCGGCACCAGTCGCCGAGTTCGTCCCGGAAAATCCAAGCGTCGGTATGGCAGATCAGGAGATATTCGTAATCGCGGAACAACTCGTAGAATCCGGCCGAAAGCATCATCCGGTTGTATCCCGCAATCCCGTTCTTGCGGCCCAGCCATTCGTCCGACACCTCCCGAACCGGCAGTCCGGAGAACTCACGCCGGATCGCCGAGCAATCCATACCGCAGGGAACCAAGAGTTCGACCGGATAATTTTCCTGTAACACCCCAACAGTCTGCCTCAACGACGCCCGTTCCCAGACGGTCAATTCCGGCCGATAAACAGGAACGACGACCACCACTTCCTTCTTATCCATACGCTATTTTTTCAAATAATTTACAACGGCATCGGCAATACGCTCGCCGTCAAGCGCCGCCGAGATGATTCCGCCGGCATACCCAGCTCCTTCGCCCGCAGGGAAAAGCCCGGCGACCTCGGGGTGCATCAGCGTCTGCGCATCGCGCGGAATCCGCACGGGGGTCGAGGTGCGGGACTCGACGCCCACGACCAACGCTTCATTGGTCAGGAATCCCCGCATCCGCCGCCCGAAAGTGGCGATACCCGCCCGCAGGGAAGAGGCAATAAATCCGGGCATCCACTTATCCAGCCGGGAAGGCACAACGCCCGGTATATACGAAGTCCGGGATAGCGAACCGCTCGCACACCCCGCGACGAAATCGGCGACACGCTGGGCCGGAGCGATCTGATGCTCGCCGCCCTGCTGCCGGGCCAGCCGCTCGAACTGCTGCTGGAATTTCAGCCCGGCCAGCTCGCCCCACTCTGCCCGCAGATGCTCGAAATCCGCAAGCCGCACCTCGGTCACCAGACCGGAATTGGCGAAAACGGAGTTCCGGCCGCTGGGCGACATACCGTTCACCACCGATTCGGCCGCATCGGTCATCGCCGGAACGATGAATCCCCCCGGGGCACATACAGAACGAATAGACGCCACGCCCACCCTCCTGGCTGACCAACGAATAGGAGGCCGCAGGCAGATACTCTCCCCGCGACTCGCAGTGGTACTGTATCGAGTCGATAAGCGCCTGCGGATGTTCGATCCGCACGCCCATTGCGAAAGGTTTGGCTTCCAGGCGCACGCTCCGCCGGTGCAGCAACTCGTAAATATCCCGGGCCGAATGTCCCGTAGCAAGAACCACAGCCGCTCCTTCATAAAGGGTATCTCCGACCCACACCCCTTTTACGCGATCGTCGTGCAATTCGACATCGGTAACCCGCGCATCGAAAACGAACGATCCGCCGGCTTCGAGAATCGTCCGCCGGATATTGGAGATCACCCTCGGCAGTTTATCCGTTCCGATATGGGGATGGGATTCGTAAAGAATTTCGGACGTAGCGCCGTGAAAAACCAGCGTTTGCAGCGCTTTGTTGTAGTCTCCCCGCTTCTTGCTGCGGGTGAAAAGTTTGCCGTCGGAGAATGTTCCGGCTCCGCCCTCGCCGAAGGCATAGTTCGAATCGGGATCGACCGCACCGTTGCGGTTGATCTGCGCGATGTCCCGCTTGCGGGCCGACACATCGCGTCCCCGCTCCAGAATCACCGGGCGATATCCCCGTTCGATCAGCCGCAGAGCCGTAAACAACCCCGCAGGGCCCGAACCGACGATCACGACCTCCGTACGCCCCGCAACCGACGGATAGTCGAAATGCACGGGTGCGGGCTGCGGTTCGCAATCGGCATAAACTTCGAGCGTAAGATTCACTTTGGGCTGCCGCTGCCGGGCGTCGATCGAACGTCCGACGACCCGCACCAAAGCCACATCCTGCTCCGCGACACCCGCACGGCGAGCTGCCTGTTCAGTATAGTATTTTACGTCGGCAGCTTGCTTCGGAGTAAGAACCAGTGTCAGTTTATACGGCATAATCGATTGAAATAGTTTGCAAAAGTAACCAAAAATCGGCAAAATCGCCGGGCATCCATTCGAGAAAAAGGTTTTTTAGTTATCTTTGCAGCAGATAAGATACGGCTCGGGCATGCTCGAATTTATTCGGCTTGTCGCTTGCTTTCCTTATCCTTACAAAGGACAGGAACCGATCCGGCAATCTTTACGGACAATCCCGCACGATTGCGCTCGTTTTCCGGTAACTTTGCAAAGGACAGGACGCGTTTCACGCACCGCCTAAATCCGGTTTTACTCCCGGCTTTTGCAATTCCTGTTCGGATATTTGCGGATATGGTGTAATTGGTAGCCACGTCAGACTTAGGATCTGATGCCTCAGGGCGTGGGGGTTCGAGTCCCTTTATCCGCACAAAGGAGCCTTTTCGAAGGGCTCCTTTTTCGTTGCCCGTTCGGTGCAAACAAGTGCAAATTGATTGTATATCATCGTTTTGCAAAGGTGTCGGCAAATTCTCTGAACCGGAAGCCGAAAGCATTTCGCAGCAAACTCGCGGGAGCACGAAAGGGAGCGGAGGCGAAAAACGGGCTGCGCGACGGAATTTGCTCCCGAGTACGTTTGCAATGCACTGTTTCGCTGCGTTTTACGTCGTAATAATTCTCTCTTGCGGACGTTTTGTTAACCAAAAAATTTCAACGTCATGAGACAAGAGACATTTGCCATTCTTTTCTTGATGCGGAAAGGACGACCGAAGAAAAACGGATTGGCGCCCATCTTCGCACGCATTACGACCGGAGGGCTCCGGCAAGAGGTCTACACTCAGTGCGACAGCAATCCCGAAACGTGGAACCAGCACAAAGAACGCGCGATGGGAACGAACAAGCTGGCCATTCAGGTCAACGAACGACTGAACGATTTCCGCGTAAAAATCATCGACATCCGCTCCAAGCTGCTGGCCGAGGCTATGCGGCCAATGCGGCGCAGATCAAGCAGCGCTACCTCAACCCGACCTGCAACACGATGATGCTCATCGCAGGCCTCGCCGACTACGCGAAGCGGCGGCAGGGCGAGGTGGGCGTGCGCATCACGCAGCGCACGGCCGACAAGTACGAACGGCTGCTGCGCTACCTGAAACAGTACCTCGCCCAGCGCGGCAAGGCCGAGGACATTCCCGTCGAGCGGATGAACTACGAGTTTCTGGACGGCTTCAACCTCTTCCTGCAAACCGCCCACCGCTGCCGCCACAACGGGGCGGTCGCCGTCATGGACTGTCTGCGCAACTTCGTCCTCTACTGCCTGCGCAACGAGTGGATCACGAAAAATCCGTTCCGCTACTATAAACTCAAAGAGGACGAGGTGCAGGCCAAAGAGCACCTTACGGCGCATGAACTGGAACTGCTGACCCGCAAGGAGCTCGACCACCGGCTGGCCCGCATCCGCGACGTCTTCGTCTTCTGCTGCCTGACGGGGCTGGCCTTCGCCGACGCCGACCACCTGCGGCGCGAACACCTCTCGCAGGACGACGAGGGGCGGTGGTGGATCCACAAGCCGCGCGAAAAGACCTCCGTCATGAGCCGCATCCCGCTGCTTCCGGCCTCGCTCGAAATCCTGCGCCGCTACGAGCGGGACGAGGCGTGCCTCGCTCGCGGGCGCGTGCTTCCCACGCCGAGCAACCAGAAGATGAATGCCTACATGAAGGAGATCGCGGCCGTGTGCGGCATCGACAAGGTGCTGACCACCCACTGCGCCCGCCACACCTTCGCCTGCATGGCCGTCGAATACGGGATGCCGATCGACGTGCTGGCCAAGATTCTCGGGCACTCGAACACCAACATGACGCGCCATTACGCCAAGTTCTCCGAGACGGTCATCGGCCGCGCGATGGAGGCCTTCGGCGAGCGGCTGGCATCGGCGGCTTCGGCCGAGTAACAGGTCGTCGAGGTCTCGGACGGATCGACACGGGGAAAAGAAGATTACCCCGCCGTTGAGCACGAAGCCGGCTGCATACCGACTCCGACGGCACGGTAACGGAGCGAGCGGCCCTTATCGGGCCGCTCGCTTTGGTCGTTACGGAGATAATCGGCAAAACGAAGTTTGATGCGTATCGTGAATGACTTGCGTCCGTGACGGAATGAAGTCAGTGAATGAATTACTTCGTGCAATGAATCGGAGCTATGATGGATATACGTCCATGATAGCAGTACTTCATCGATAGCAGTACATCCGTGACAGACAGCTGTCATCGCATGATAGCAGGAGGGCTGTCATTCATCTCGCGGAGCGAAGATAGTATCCCTTCGGATGCTTTCGACGTATGTCGCATGGAGGCCGTTCCAGGCCGATCAAACGACTTGTTATCAAGCGAAAAGCGTTGTAATATTGCAGCCCGGGAAGCACCGCGGGCCGAGGGGTTCGAACCATCGGTCGTACCCTGCGTCGTCTCGACGCATTTACCGTCGCCGGACGGTAGCAAGGTGTACCTTTGTCCGACAAACCGGTGTTTGTCCGACAAAGGTCCTTCTCTGCGAGGCCGGGTGCCGCTCCCGAGTCGCGCCCCCTTAAACCTTGACATATGGAAGAACAGCACAAAGAGAGAAAAGCCAGTTACAAGTACTCGTTCCGGCTCGATGAGCAGCAAAATATCCGTTTCTGCCGGATGCTTGCGGAGGCTGGACTGGAACACAACCGCAGCCGGTTTATCGTCAAAAGAATCTTCGCCGAAGAGTTTCGCGTGGTGCGTATCGACCCGACCTTGGGCCGATATGTGACCCGTCTGAATCAGTTTTACGAGCAGATACAGCGCGTGGGCAACAACTATAACCAGATCGTACGGGCCGTCAACACGCATTTTTCGCATACGGCGATTCCGCGACAAGTGCTTCTTCTGGAGCGCCGCACGCGCGAGCTGAAAGCCCTCTCCGAGCAGGTCATCGCGCTCAGCCGCGAACTTTACGAGCTATGGTCGCGCGAATGCGAATAATACCGGACCAATTATCATCTTCTTACCCATCGCGGCAAAATGACTATCTTTGTGAGGGTAAAGCGGTTTTTAATTCCCGATAAACGACCCGAACGATGACCGACCAACTGATTTTCGTACACGACAAGCGGCGCGACGCCTACGTTGACAAGACGTCGGAGATCGTCGGGCTGCGACCGGCCGGAGCGTATGTGTATGTCGATTACGGCGCGGCGCGGGTATTCCGCTATCGCAAAGAGCATGTAGTCTGTTATCCCCTGCTCGCCACACGCCGGCAGGTACGCATCTACAAGGACGGAACGTTGCAGGAGCCGTACGATACGCTGTTCGACTACGGGAAATATGTCCGGCTGGGCGCCGGAGAGGGCTTGCGTTCGCCGGCGATCGAGAAGTCGCGGATCGAAGCGGTCGATGCGCAGCCGCTCCCCGCAGACAAAGAGCGGCTACTTTCCTATTTCGCGGAGGTTCTCGCAGCCAAAGCCTCTCTGGAGTCGGAGACCGATACGGAAGCCGCAGAGGAGGTTCCCGAAGGGGAGAAGAAAAGTTCGATCGCCGCCCTGCTCGCCGAGACGATGCAGCGCATCGATCCGCAGGATCCCCGTACGGCGCTGTATGCCTATCTGAACGGGCGGACGGCGGCGTGCGATGTCGACAACGTGGCCCTCGTCTATCCCTTCGGCTGCAACGCCAGCCAGAAACTCGCCGTGCAGCGGGCGCTGGGCAATCGGGTGAGCGTGGTAGAGGGACCTCCCGGCACGGGAAAAACGCAGACGATTCTGAACATCGTCGCCAATCTGCTGATGCAGGGAAAAACCGTCGGTGTCGTGTCCAACAACAATGCGGCGGTGGACAACGTGCGCGACAAACTGTCGAAATACGAGTACGGGGCGTTGATGGCCGAACTGGGAAACCGGACCAGACGGCAGGCCTTTTTCGCGGACAAACAGCAGGATTTCATGCCCGACCCTACGTGGCGGTTGCCGGCGGAGGAAACGCTCCTATGCCCAATGCGAGTACCGTCATCTGCTGTGGGAACAACCGCTGGACGAAGCGCGGATGCGGCGGGTCGACCGCTGTTTCTTCCGTCCGATCGACAGCCGGCGTGCGCTGTCGTTCCGGCATCTCGTTACCGAGAGGTGGCAGGGCGGAAGGCCGTCGCTCGCTTTGCGGGCCGGACTGCTGTTCCGGTGCGGCGCGTGGCCCGGGAAGCGGCTGTTCGCGGATGCGGAGCTGCTGCCCGCCTATGCCGATCGCAAGTTCTACGAAACCTATATCGCCGAGCTCTCGGCCCGCATCGCCCGGCTCGGGGCACCGTCCGACGAGCAGCGTGCGAAGAGCCTGATCGAAGCATACGGGAAGGTGTCGGAAGCGCTGTTCCGCGATATGCTCTACCGCAAATACGAACGCCTGAACGAAGCGCGGCAAGAGGAGCGGCCCCCGTTCACGATGCAGAACTACCGGACGCATTTCCGCACCTTCGTCGAACGCTATCCGGTCGTGCTGAGTACGACCCATTCGCTGTGCGCTTCGATCGGCGCGGGGCACCTGCTCGACTATGTCATCATCGACGAGTCGTCGCAGGTCGATATCCTCACGGCGGCCGTCTGCTGCGCCTGTTGCCGGAATATCATCATCATCGGCGACAGCCGGCAGCTGCCGCATATCGTGGAGGAGCAGCTCAGGGCGAAGGCCGAGGAGCTGCGCGACAAACATCGGGTGCCCGACGCTTACGATTACGTGCGGCAGAACATCCTCTCCTCCTTCAAACGGGTCTTCGGGGAACGGCTGCCCGTCACGCTGCTGCGCGAACATTACCGCTGCCATCCGCTCATCATCGACTTCTGCAACCGGAAATATTACCGGAACGAGCTGCTCATCATGACCGAACCGAAGGGCGACTATCCCTTTACGGTCCTGACGACAACCGCCTCGAAAACCTACTCCCATAACGGCCGGATCTACAATCAGCGCCAGATCGACGCCACCTGCGACTGGATCGAGCGGCAGCATACGGAGTACGCCGCCATGCGGTTCGCCTCCGATGCGAAACGCGAATCGCCGGCCGAACGGATCGCCGAACGGCTCATCGGAGGAATTCTCGCCGAGGAGGATCGGTTTTCCGCCATCGGCGTCCACCGACACTACCGGCTGTACGATCTGGTCGGACGGAACGTCGAGCTGTCCGACGAGGAGCGCCTCTTCGTCCGCCGCCGCTCGCATCTCGACTTTCTGCTCTACAACCGGATGGACAACACGCCGATTCTGGGGATCGAGGTGGACGGCGTGCTCCACCACCGCTTCGACGAGGTGCAGGTCGCCCGCGACCGGCGCAAAAACGGTATTCTCGTCAAGATCGGCCTGCCGCTTCTGCGTCTCTCCACGGACGGCAGCAGCGAAAAGGAGCGGATCGTAGGCGCGCTCGAACAGGCCATGCAGCAGGGGTGAGTGCCGAGCAGCGACAAATCCGCAAGGCGATCCGAGACCGACAGGATACGGTTCGCAAACAGCGATGAGCAGAAAATTCACGGAACGAAGCCGCAAGGCCGAAGGAGGAATATCCAAGACATAACGATTCCCCGGCAGACCGGAGTTATCACGCTTTTCCGACGGCCAATCCGTCAGCTGTTTTCACTCCACATGTCGCACTGCTTCATGATCGTACTCAACGCATCTTCCTGTCCCTCGGGCGGATAATCATACTTCCTGAGCAGTCGTTTCACGATCCGACGCATACCGGCACAGTTATTTCTGTTTAATTAATATCAGGTAACGATTTAGAAACGAGCGAATTACAATATTCTGTTTTCTTTTGCCTCTGTCAAAGAACGATTCTTTCAATGCAAATATACACTTTACTTGTGACAAAAGCAATCTTTTTCTACATTTAATCGACTTACAGTCAGCCTTAAAGAGGGTATCTGGTCTCATTCCATCTTCTTCCTCAAAAATAACATAGCAGTCTAAATTGGTTTATGTATGGGATAGGTCTTGTTCATTCGATCCGGTAGACTACTATACATAAAAGTATAAAGGCGAGATACGACAAGGAGATGCCATGCTTTTGTGTAAGGGGAATCTCTCTTAGCTTATCGCAGACCATGTATAGCTAAGTGTTTTGAGAATAAACAGTCTGTAAAAAACGGAAAGACACCGATTATGGGCCGTATCACCATCAATGGAACCCAAGCCGGTTTCAGTTGTAAGAAAGAAGTGTCCCTCGCTTTGTGGGACGTCAAAACCAACCGGGCCAAAGGCAAGTCCGAGGAGGCCCGTACACTCAATCAGGAGCTTGACAATATCAAGGCGCAAATCACCAGGCACTACCAGTACATCTGCGACCACGACAGTTTTGTTACAGCCAAGAAAGTCTATAACCGCTATGTCGGCTTCTCAGAGGAATGCCACACCCTTATGAACCTTTTCAGGGAACAGCTGGAACCGTATAAAAAGAAAATCGGCATAGAGAAAGCCGAAAGCACCTACTGCGGTCTGGTTGCCGATTACAAGAGTCTCCTGCTTTTCATGAAAAGCAAGAAGAATGCAGAGGATATTATCATCGAAGAACTTGAGAAATCATTCATCGAGGATTACTACAACTGGATGCTCGGTACATGCGCTTTGGCAAACTCCACTGTCTTCGGGCGTGTCAATACCTTGAAGTGGCTGATGTATATCGCGCAGGAAAAAGGCTGGATACGGGTTCATCCGTTCGCATCATTCGAGTGTATGCCCGAATACAAGAGGCGTTCTTTCCTTTCCGAAGAGGAACTGCAAAGGATAATCCATATAGAACCGAGATACAAACGCCAGCGTGCCATGCGCGACATGTTCCTGTTCATGTGCTTCACCGGTCTTTCCTATGTGGACTTGAAAGCCATAACATACGATAATATCCATACCGACTCCGACGGCGGTACATGGCTGATGGGCAACCGTATAAAAACGGGAGTGGCGTATGTCGTAAAATTATTGCCCATTGCTATCGAACTGATTGAAAAATATAGGGGTACGGATGAAAAGAAAGACTCCCCGAATGTGTCTTTCCGGTAGGTGAATACAATGCCATGCGGCTCAGTCTTGGAATCATAGGCAGGAAATGCAACTCCGGGGCGAGGTCACCCCGCACATCGGACGCCACGCATTTGCCGTTCTGGCCATACTCAAGGGGATGCTGCTGGAAACTCTTCAGAAAGTGTTTGGGCATAAGTCCATCACATACGTCCTGCGCATCCATTCACTTGTCCGGCGCAGGCGGGGCAATCTTTTTCTGGAAGTCGCCCATCTGTACGACCAGCGTGCTGACCAGCTTTCTCAACTCCTAATACGCGCTTGTTTCAATAATTGTCAGTTCCATACTAAAATTCTTTTTAAGATTCTGAATATGCGACAAAGTAACGCACATCCTATATCCTTTCCAAACAGATAATATCAGAGTCTTCCGTTGGCGTGCATTGGCGTATCCAACGTTAAAAGAGAAGGTCCTTCACCTGCATCCATGCGGCAACGGAACTTCCATTCCCTTACTTGTTTTCCATAAATTTATAGGATTAATTTCTGGTGCATGATATTAATAGTCATTATTCTGTCTGCTTTTTTTGCTTGTATAATTGCAGCTAACAGTTATCTATTCCAGAACGCATTGCTATGGAAAATGGCAAGCTGTTTTGGTGCTTTATGGATATTGTGTATGATAATTACCGTCTTCGTTTGTCGTAAACTTGAATGCTCTAATTAAAGCGACACGGTTATCATGCTTTGTGTGTTTTATCGTAAATATTATGTGAATTGTTTGGATATGACATGTAATATAGATAACTTGCAGCCGGAAAATGGTTTCGGGAGGTTTACGCCTTCCGAATGAAAAGGGAACCCGGTAAAAATCCGGGACAGTACCCGCTGCTGTGAGTCCACAAAAAACGAACATCGAACTTTTGCCACTGGTGTAATACCGGGAAGGCACGATGACCGGGACGAGTCAGAAGACCTGCCATGACCGGAATGAGATTTACACCTGCGGGATATACAGGTCGTAATCAAATAAGGAATAGCTCATCGGCCATTCAATATTTGAAGACAGACATATTCCCGTTCGTGTAAGTCCGCACGAACGGGATTTTTTTTGTGTTTGTTAAAAATATGTTTTATTAAAAAACGAGTAACCTATGAAAAGAAAATTACGCTTTCTGGCAGGTGCCTGTCTATTTACCGCAACCGCCTTGTTCTCCGGCTGTAGCTCGGACGATGACTTTTTGATGGAACCGGTTTATTCCGGAACTCCGCAAACCCGTGCTGTGACAAATCCGGACGGTACCTTGACTATCACTTTCGACGATTTCGATTCCGGCATGTTGGCAGGCCCTACCTCGGCCGGAGAAAATCTTTATTCGTACCAAGGGTATCCTCAAGTAACCACCATTTACGACAATACTCCGGAAGAATATCTCTTCCTTTCAATGTTTAATACAGTCGGTGGAAGCACGGAGTACTCCAGCGGTGGCATCGCACTTTCCAACTGGAATATCCGCTCCAATCAGTCGGGGAATACCGGAGACTGGTGGTATTCCTATCTGAACCAGTGTTCTGTTTATAACACTGCGGTGGAAGCGGAAGGACAGGACAAGGAGGCCGGACACAGCGGTAGCAACTTCGGTGTCGTTTACGGATATGTGGATGCTTACAATCAGGCATGGATGGCTAAACCGGAATTTTATTTCAATGTTCCCCGGAAATTGGTCGGCCTGTGGATCTGCAACACCTCATACACTTATGGTGTCATTACTTATGGTAATCAGTTCGGTTCTACGGGGGTAGCGACTCCTCTGAAAGAGATGAAAGGGTATTTCCAAGTGAATCTGGAATGTTATGATGCGAATGGCGGTCTGATCCGCACTTACAAACGTCTTTTAGCCGATTATCGTAACGGCCAACAACAGGTTGATCCTATCACGACATGGGATTATTGGGAAATCAATGCCGAAGGGGTGCAAAGTGTGAAATTCAACTTCGAGGGTTCGGATTCGGGAGCATACGGTTTGAATACTCCGGCTTATATCTGTATCGATGATATCACCATACAATAAAAAGAATACAGGGATATCCCTTCTGTCGGGGGTATCACTGTTATTTTTCTAAAATCCACACATCATGCATCGTTTTTACTATTTTATTATTTCTGCCTGTATGCTGTTCACCTCCTGCAACAAGGATGAAGTCATTACCGAAGAAGTAGGAGGACAACCTATAATAGAACTTGACAGCGAGACCGGTATTTACACGGTCAAGGTCGATCACGAATTGACTATCGCCCCGACATACCAGAATGTTGAAGATGCTCTTTTTTGCTTGGACGATAGACGGTACGCTGGTTTCTTCGGGTCCGTCTCTTCAACGTACATGGAATGAATGCGGGGATTTTTATGTCAAACTAAGAGTAGACAATGCGGAAGGCTATGCCGAAGAGGAACTGAAAGTAGAAGTGAAAGAACTCACCCCTCCGGTCATCTCACTGGCACTACCTTCGCAGGGGCTAAAAGTCGTCCGGAATACCGATTACACATTTACTCCCGATATTCAGCATTCGGATGTCGAAGGGTTCAAAATCGAATGGGTACGGGAAGGAAAAATCGTTTCCACCGAGAATACTTATACTTTCAATGAAAAAGAACTCGGTGTTTATACGGTGACAATCAACGCTTCCAATATAGATGGGACAACAACGAAAGACGTAAGCGTAGAGGTCGTGGAAACGATGCCCTACGTTGTCAAATTCCCGACCCCGTCTTACCAGCAAACATCCACGGACAGGTACACTTTTGCCGACCGCCCTGTTTTCCTGCGTCCGTTGTTGGAGTATTTCGACAATCCCCGTTTTGAGTGGAGTGTAGACGGTCAGGTCATGGAAGGAGAAGTGAAACGCATGTTCAAGTTCACGCCGTCCGCACCCGGAGAATACACCGTCTCCTGTACTGTGTCGGAAGACACACCGACGGAAAAAATAAGCAGGAATATCGACAAAGGGAAAACGGCTGTCACTGCCACCGTAAAAGTCGTTTGTGTGGACAAAAAGGAACAAGACGGCTTCCGGGCTTCGGGAAGTTCCAAGCTCTGGAATAAAGTCTATGAATATACCCCAGCTCCCGGCCAATTTATCAACGAGACGAGCACGATAGGCGGTATGACCGGCAACGAAACATCCCCTGAAGCGGCTGTCGCATGGGCAACACAGCGTTTGAAAGACAAACTGCACGTCTCTTTAGGTTCTTTCGGGGGTTATATCATCGTCGGCTTCGACCACAGTATTCCCAATTCGGGTAACCAATATGATTTCTGTGTTCAGGGGAACGCCTTTGACGGCAGTTCCGAACCGGGTATCGTATGGGTCATGCAAGATATAAACGGAAACGGATTGCCGGATGACGAGTGGTACGAACTGAAAGGATCTGAAGCAGGCAAGGAAGAAACAATACAGAACTTTGAAGTGACTTATTACCGTCCGGAAGGCAAAAAAATGGATGTCCAATGGATCAGTTCCGATGGTAGAAACGGTTGGGTAGACTATCTGTCCGCTTATCATACGCAGGACTATTATTATCCGGCTTGGATTTCGGAAAACAGTTACACCCTGACAGGCACTTGTCTGGCCGCCCGCAACACCCAAGATTCACAAACCGGTTATTGGGATAATCAGAGTTATGACTGGGGGTACGTGGATAATTTCGGAAACGACCAGATAGAAGGCGGCAGTACGGTGGATGGAAGCGGTCAAAGGAACGGTTTCAAAATTTCCAATGCCATCCATGCCGATGGAACGGAAGCCAATCTGCAATATATTGACTTTATCAAAGTACAATGCGGTGTCTTGGCCAAAAGCGGCTGGCTGGGCGAAGTTTCAACGGAAGTATTTTCTTTTGAGGATTTAACCAAATAATAAAAATTGCAAGTATGAAAAATTATTTTCTTCCCATGCTCCTATCCTTGTTCTTTTTGGGTGCGTGTGACAAAAACGATGAAATTATACCTGAAGATGCAGATGAGAATTTCATCACGTCAGTTGTAATGACCGTGGACGGGAAATCGTACACGGCCGACATTGCGGACAATACAGTAACAATAACCGTTCCCTATACGGTATCGCTGAACAATGCCGAAGTGGAATTCAAGTACACAACTTCTGCAACAATCATACCTGATCCTGAAACGGTAACGGACTGGGATAACGAACGAACCTTCCGGGTGACATCCTATAACGGAGATGCCCGCGAATATGCCTATAAAGTGGTGAAAAGCGAAATAGAATCTGACGGAGATGTGGAGTTGAAGACCACCGAGGAGGTAGCTTCTTTTGCCGCAACCAAAACAACCGTTGTCAAAGGGAACCTGATTATCGGCTCTGATGCGGAAGAGGCAGAAAAAATCACTGACATATCAGCATTGGCATCTTTGAAAGAGGTTACTGGCAACATTGTCATTCGTAACAGTTACAACGGTGCAGACTTGACAGGGTTGGAAAATATCGTTTCGGCCGGAGGTTTGCAGGTAGGTTCGGCCGATGTCGCCTCGAAAGCTACGGAACTTCACATGATTTCCATGAAAGCATTGGAAACACTCTCCGGAGACATATCGGTATATAACGACCAAGTGACGTATGTCCTATTCGAGAAACTGGCAACTATTGAAGGAAGCGTGATGTTCAATGCGTCGTCGTTACAGAGTTTTGAGTTTCCGGTTCTGACTACTGTAGGTCAGGATCTGAATCTTCAAGGACTCAATGAAGAGAACACAGCAGCCGGTTCGATTGCGTCTTTGGAAATACCGGAACTGACAAGTGTCGGAGGGGTCTTGTCCGTAAACAATCTTGCCAAGCTGACTTCCATGAGCTTCCTTAAGCTGAAAGAGACCGGTGGCCTTGATTTCCATACCGTCCGTGATGTTGGAAACCATCAACCTTCCGGAAATCGAAACAGTAAACGGAAGTATTATTATGGAAGCCAATATGGAAGCTCCTCCTACCGGTAGTTTTGTTCCCCAACGAAATGACGTGCTTCAGGCTTTCGGTGGAATGGACAAACTGACAACGATAAAGGGACAGATAAAGATAAAGAATTTCACGGCACTCAAACAACTTCCTGACTGGAGCAAAATCACCACACTTGGAAGTATCACATTAGATTATCTTGAAGATGTGAGCGGGACACTGACGTTGCCGAATGCCCGATTTGAAACCTTCGGAGAAACAGCGCCCCAGATTGAAATTATAAACAAGGTGCAGCTCTCCAAAATTGAAACAGCCGAAGATTTGTCAAATGTAAATTTTGTCATCACCAGTCTCACGAATAATAAGTTCCCTGAAATCACGTTCAAGAATTTTGGCGTGAGGTATCCAAGTCTTTTACGAGGTCGATTATTGAGTTTATTTTCAATCCACTTAATCTGTTTGTTGGTTACTTCACTAAAGTCCTTACCCTTTGGGATATACTGCCTGATAAGCCCGTTGGTGTTTTCATTGGCACCACGTTCCCATGAGTGGTATGGTTTGCAAAAATAGAATTTTATTTCCAATTTTTGCGCAATTTCCTCGTGCTTTGCAAACTCCTTTCCATTGTCAGCCGTAATTGTGTGTATTAAGTTTTTCACTTTCCGCAGTGCCCATACTGCAATCTTAGCTACCGGGATGGCTTCTTTTCGACAACTTGCGTATCCAGACCCTGCTTGTTGCTCTGTCGTTAATGGTAAGAATGGCACCTTTGTGGTTCTTACCAATAATTGTATCTATCTCTAAATCACCAAATCTCTCCTTCAGTTCCACTATCTCGGGACGCTCATCAATATCCACCCTGCCTGGGATAAATCCTCGCCCTGCATTTTTAGAACCTGCGACCTTGTCTGCGAAGATATTTGTGCAGTTTGCCACCCCGCCGCTTATCCTCCCAAATCCAGCGATATATCGTTTCGTGAGATACCATCGCAATTCCCTCCAAGCGGCTCCTGCCGACAATCTGCTCCGGGCTGAATCCTTTCTTCAACAGCTTTATTATCCGTTTTCTCATTGCCGGTGTAAGCACTTCCTTGCGATGTTTTTGCTGCTTGCGCCTGTCTGCTTTTCGCTGGGCAAGCTCCATGCTATAGCTACCACTTCGGGCGTCGCAATTGCGCTTTATCTCCCTGTAAACAGTGCTTTTATCTACTCCGATAGCTTCCGCTATTGCTTTTTTGCTCATCGGTATTTGCAACATCATAGAAATTGCATACCTTTGTTCCTCGGTTATATGTTTGCTCATCTGCAACTTTTTTTTCTTTGGACGGACAATTAAAGCAAAGATAGCAAACTTTATCCATTCAGAGTGAGAGAAAGGGGGACATTGTCTCTCTTTCCTCTCTGAAAAATAAATGTTTTTATTGCTTATTATCCGCACCCAAAAAGTTGCATTTATAAGTTGAACTCAAGCTGTATCGGCCTCTGGTCTTTTCATTACCAACGAGGGGAATCCATTTTTTCCTGTCGGATGAGAAAGCCTATGTGACGCAGTGACGCAGATATGGGACTAACGTCTATGGTGGTTATCCGGGACGGTATAGGCTGGATCGTAACAACTTCATCATCAACCCCAAGACATACGGTTTCAGATTCCATTTTCCGGATGAGAAAGCCTATATCGAATGTCCAGACATGGACATGGAATCGGGTTCCACCGAACAAATGGTACAATACGGCAATACGGCAAGTACGTCTATGTGAACTGCTGGTCGTACCAGAACCGCATCCTGAAAATCGACACGGAGACGGACAAGGTCGTGGACGAACTGACCATCGGCATACAACCTACTTCGCTGGTCATGGACAAATACAACAAGATGTGGACCATCACGGATGGCGGTTACGAGGGCAGCCCATACGGTTACGAGGCACCGTCTCTCTATCGTATAGACGCCGAGACTTTCACCGTAGAGAAACAGTTCAAGTTTAAGCTGGGCGACTGGCCTTCGGAAGTCCAGCTCAACGGTACACGGGATATACTTTACTGGATCAACAACGATATTTGGCGAATGCCGGTGGAAGCCGACCGTGTTCCCGTCCGGCCTTTTCTGGAGTTTCGGGACACCAAATACTACGGCCTTACGGTCAATCCCAACAACGGGGAGGTATATGTGGCCGACGCTATTGATTACCAGCAACAAGGTATCGTGTATCGCTATTCGCCGCAAGGCAAGCTGATCGATGAATTTTACGTGGGAATCATTCCGGGAGCTTTCTGCTGGAAATAACGAGGAAGGAGGACAAAAATGAAAAGACATCTTATTCTATTGTTCGTGGGGGTAAGCCTGCCCTTTCTGCTTGCCGCCCAGCAGAAAAATTCCGTCAGCATTACCAAAAGGGTACTACGTATTCCGGAGGTTACGGTGGTGGGCAAACGACCTATGAAGGATATAGGCGTGCAACGAACCCGTTTCGATTCCATCGCCATGAAAGAGAACATCGCCTTGTCTATGGCCGATGTGCTGACATTCAACTCATCCGTTTTTGTCAAGAACTACGGACGCGCCACGTTATCCACCGTGGCTTTCCGGGGTACCTCTCCCTCGCATACCCAAGTGACGTGGAATGGTATGCGCATTAACAACCCGATGCTGGGCATGACGGATTTTTCCACCATCCCTTCTTACTTTATCGATGATGCCTCGCTGCTGCACGGAACGTCATCGGTAAACGAAACGGGCGGCGGCTTGGGTGGTCTGGTCAGGCTCTCCACTTCTCCGGCCAACCATGAAGGGTTCGGGTTGCAGTACGTGCAGGGAGTGGGGTCGTTCAGCACGTTCGACGAGTTTCTCCGCCTGACCTACGGTGACAAACACTGGCAGTCCTCCACCCGTGTGGTGTATTCCTCTTCCCCAACGACTACAAATACCGAAACCGAGACAAGAAGGAAAACATCTATGACGAGGACAAGAACATCATCGGTTCCTATTACCCGACGGAACGCAACCGCAGCGGGGCTTATAAGGATCTGCACGTCTTGCAGGAAATTTATTATAACACGGGCGAAGGCGACAAGTTCGGGCTAAACGCCTGGTATATCAATTCCAACCGGGAACTGGCGATGCTCAGCACGGATTACGGGAACGACATGGACTTCGAGAACCGCCAAAGGGAGCAGACGTTTCGCGGCGTCCTCTCGTGGGATCGCGTGCGGGAGAAATGGAAGGTCGGTGTAAAAGGCGGCTATATACACACATGGATGGCCTATGATTACAAGCGGGACAAGGGAAACGGCGAAATGGCTTCGATGACCCGCTCACGCAGTAAGATTAACACGTTCTACGGAAGTGCGGACGGGGATTATGCTCCTTCAGAGAAATGGCTGTTCACGGCCGGTGTTTCCGTACACCAGCATTTGGTGGAAAGCGCGGACAAAAATATCATCTCGCAGGAAGGTAACAAGGCTGTTGTCGGGTATGACAAGGGACGTGTCGAGTTTTCCGGTTCCGTTTCTGCGAAATGGCGGCCTGTCGATCATTTTGCCGCCTCGCTTGTCCTTCGCGAGGATATGTTCGGTACGGAATGGGCCCCGGTTATCCCGGCTTTCTTCATCGACGGGGTACTGTCGAAAAAAGGCAATATCGTGGCGAAAGCATCCATCTCCCGGAACTACCGTTTTCCCACGCTGAACGACCTCTATTTTCTGCCGGGCGGTAATCCCGACCTGAAAAGCGAGCACGGCTTCACATACGACGTGGGGTTGTCGTTCTCGGTGGGGAAAGAAAATGTATATGCTTTGAGCGGTGGTATCAACTGGTTCGATTCGCACATCGACGACTGGATCATCTGGCTACCCACAACCAAGGGATTCTTCTCCCCCAGAAACCTCAAAAAGGTACATGCTTACGGGGCAGAGACCAACGCCCACCTTGATATAATGCTCGGAAAGGACTGGAAACTGGATATGAACGGAACTTTCTCGTGGACTCCCTCGATCAACGAGAGCGAACCGATGAGTCCGGCAGACCAATCCGTCGGCAAACAGTTGCCATACGTGCCGGAGTTTTCCGCAACGGTGACCGGACGTCTGTCATGGCGGACATGGAGCCTGCTTTACAAATGGTGTTATTACAGCCAGCGTTATACCATGTCGAGTAATGACTATACCCTGACGGGCTATCTGCCCCTTACTTCATGAATAACGTGACACTGGAAAAACAGCTCTCTTTCCGATGGGCCGATCTGTCGCTAAAGGGCAGCATCAACAACCTGTTCGATGAAGAATACCTTTCCGTATTGTCCCGTCCCATGCCGGGCATCAATTTCGAGATATTCATCGGCATAACACCCAAGTTCGGAAAAAACAAAAATAGTAAACGATAATCTGCATCAATATGAACGCATTAAAGAATTTAAGCCTGATTTTGTTGCTTTCTCTGGCATTTACAGGCTGCCACAACAAAAGCTCAAAAATCAATGATTTCAACCTGCTGCTTTATGCTCCCGAATATGCCTCCGGCTTCGACATCAAAGGGGCGGGCGGGAAGGAAAGCGTACTGATAACCGTCAGGAATCCCTGGCAGGGAGCGGACAGTGTAACCACATGGCTGTTTATCGTCCGCAACGGTGAAGAGGTTCCCGAAGGGTTTGCAGGACAGGTACTCAAAGGAGACGCCAAACGTATCGTGGCGATGTCTTCCACTCATATCGCCATGCTTGACGCAATCGGTGAAGTCCGGTGTATAACCGGCGTTTCGGGAATCGACTACATTTCCAACCCAGACATCCAAGCCCGCCGCGACAGTATTGGCGATGTCGGCTATGAAGGGAACATCAACTACGAGTTGCTGCTCTCGCTCGATCCCGACCTCGTTCTGCTCTATGGGGTGAACGGCGCAAGCGCAATGGAAAGCAAACTCGAAGAACTCGACATACCGTTCATGTATGTCGGCGATTATCTTGAAGAGTCGCCTCTCGGCAAGGCCGAATGGATGGTAGTGCTTTCAGAAGTCACAGGAAAACGTGAGAAGGGTGAAAAAGCCTTTGCCGCAATCCCGGTCAGATACAACGCCTTGAAAAAGAAAGTGGCCGACAGTACCCTCGGCACTCCTTCGGTTATGCTTAATGTTCCCTATGGCGACTCGTGGTTCATGCCTTCAACCCAAAGTTATGTAGCCCGCTTGATTACTGATGCGGGAGGCCGCTATATCTACCAGAAGAACACGGGAAACGCTTCTATCCCCATTGACTTAGAAGAAGCATATCTGCTCGCGTCGGATGCGGACATGTGGTTGAACGTGGGAATGGCGAACTCCCTTGACGACTTGAAGGCATCATGTCCGAAATTCACCGATACCCGATGTTTCAAAAATGGAGAGGTGTATAACAACAACGCCCGTACCAACACAGCCGGGGGTAACGACTATTACGAGTCTGCCGTCGTGAATCCTGACATCGTGCTCCGCGACCTCGTGAAGATATTCCATCCTGAACTGGTGCAGGAAGAGTGTGTGTATTACAAGCAACTGAAATAGATGCGTTCCCGTTCGACTATATTATTCTCCATATTGATTACGCTCACGGTCGGTCTTTTTTTACTGGACTTGGCCGTGGGAGCTGTCAACATTCCGATCCGCGATGTATGGGCAGCACTGACCGGGGGAAATTGTTCCCGTGCCACGGAAAAAATCGTACTCAACATACGCCTCATAAAAGCTATAGTGGCACTGTTGGCCGGGGCTGCCTTATCGGTCAGCGGTCTTCAGATGCAGACCCTCTTCCGTAATCCTCTTGCCGGTCCCTATGTCCTTGGCATCAGTTCCGGTGCAAGTCTCGGTGTGGCACTTGTGGTACTTGCCGGGATCGGTTCATCAATAGGCATTGCCGGAGCAGCGTGGGTGGGTGCGGCTGTCGTGTTGCTCGTGATAACTGCCGTCGGACAGCGAATAAAAGACATCATGGTAATCCTGATTCTGGGCATGATGTTCTCATCGGGCGTAGGTGCTGTCGTGCAGATATTGCAGTACCTCAGCAAAGAGGAATCGCTGAAAGCCTTTGTCATTTGGACGATGGGGGCTTTGGGTGACGTCACCTCCGGACAACTTCTGATTCTTTCCTCGGTGTTTGCCGGACTGCTGTTGGCGGTACTGACCATCAAACCGCTTAACCTCCTGCTGTTCGGAGAGGAATATGCCGTAACAATGGGACTGAATATTCGGCGTTCACGCAGCCTGTTGTTTCTCTCGACAACGCTGCTCGCCGGAACGATAACCGCTTTTTGCGGTCCGATAGGTTTCATAGGTCTCGCTATGCCTCATGTCACAAGAATGCTTTTCCAAAATAGCGATCATCATGTCCTTCTGCCCGGAACAATTCTTTCGGGAGCATCGATATTGCTTCTTTGCGACATCATTTCTAAAATATTCACCTTGCCGATCAACGCCATTACAGCTCTATTGGGAATCCCAATCGTCGTATGGGTGGTTTTACGCAACAAATCCATCACCGCATGATAGAATTACAGCATTTTTCCATAGGTTACAAAGAAAACTCGTTGCTCCACGAGGTAAATGCCACGATAAAAAAAGGTCAACTGACAGCCCTTATCGGAAGAAACGGGACAGGAAAATCGACGTTGCTCCGCGCCATAGCCGGTCTGAACCGGTGTTATTCCGGAAAAATCATTCTCGACGGGCACGACATCGCCTGCATGAAAACCGAAGATATGGCAAAAACGCTGGCTGTCGTCACGACCGAGCGCACGCGCATCGCCAACCTGCGGTGCAAGGATGTCGTAGCCATAGGCCGTGCTCCTTATACCAACTGGATAGGTAGGATGCAAGAAACAGATAAGGAGATAGTCATGCAATCGCTCATTTCGGTGGGAATGGAGGCTTATGCAAACCGCACGATGGATAAAATGTCGGATGGCGAATGCCAGCGTGTGATGATTGCTCGTGCATTGGCACAGGATACTCCTATCATTCTCCTTGATGAACCGACTTCCTTTCTTGACATGCCTAATCGCTACGAACTTGTGGCGTTGCTTCGTAGGCTTGTCCACGACGAGAAAAAATGTATCATGTTCTCGACACATGAACTTGACATCGCGTTGTCCATGTGCGATTCGATAGCATTGTTAGATACCCCGAATTTAAGTTGCTTGACCGCGTCTGAAATGCAGAAAAGCGGATACATTGACAGACTTTTCCAAAATGAAAACATCCGTTTCGACTCCTTATGCGGTACAATGATTTTGAAACAATGAGTATATACACTGTAGAAAATTTTACTTCAGACATCACTGTTGAAGGATACATCGCCGAATTCCGTGACGAACCACATTTTCTTGAACTTTGCAAACAATGTACCAATTACGGTAAAAGTTGGGGGTGTCCTCCATTTGATTTTGATACGGAATCGTTTCTCCGACAATACAAGTATGCACATCTTATGGCAACGAAGATAATCCCTGAAGACAAAGATATTCCGATTGAATATACACAAAAACTCATTTTACCGGAACGGATACGAATCGAGAGCGAATTATTGGATATGGAACGGAAATATGGAGGGCGTTCATTTGCCTATATAGGTAAATGTCTTCACTGCTCAGATAACGAGTGTACGCGTAACTGCGGCACACCATGCCGACACCCGGAAAAAGTGCGTCCGTCACTCGAAGCCTTCGGATTTGACATAGCCAAAACGCTTTCTGAACTTTTTAACATCAAACTTCTTTGGGGAAAGGATGGCAAATTACCTGAATATCTTGTTCTCGTAAGCGGATTTTTTCATAATGAATACGAACTTTGCAACATAGCATACTAATGATTCGGACATGAAATAAACAGACAAACTAACCACATTCGGTTCAATCTGTTTTGTGATTTCAAATGAATTATAGTTAGATATGTAAAAAGCGACGCTGGAGCTTGAAATAAGTAACGGTTTATCGGTGTATTCTCCGTTAAACCGTCCTGTTTTCGTTAAACGAAAACACAACTTGCTGTCCCCTAATGGGGACAACATTCTCCAATAGGAATTGTGTATCAGCCCATTGTACGGCTATTCTCCTGTGATTTTCGGGTCATTTCCATCAGGCATTTGCCGGCTGCTCTCCCCATAAAAGGTGGCTGTCTCTCCTGAATCATGTGACTTACGCCCATAATTCAGGAATAAGGGAGACGTATGTACTGGAAATCTGCCCTTTCCATACCCTATTCTCCATTAATGGATTGTTATTTTTACACTTCTGCAAATGGAGAATGGCAGGTAGCCGTATACACCTTATTGTTTTTCTTCATTGTCTCCATTAATGGATTGTTACTTTTACACATCTACAAAAGGAGAATGGGCTGTGAACCGTATATGCCTTATGGCTTTCCTTCATTGTCTCCATTAACGGATTGCTACTTATACACATCTGCAAATGAAGAATGGGCATGTAACCGTGTATGTCTTATGGTTTCTTTTCCTTGTCTCCATTGATGGATTGCTACTTCTACACATCTGCAAATGAAGAATGAGCATGTAACCGTGTATGCCTTATGGTTTTCCTTCATTGTCTCCTTTGACGGATTGTTACTTCTACACTTCTGCAAATGGAGAATGACAGGTAGCCGTGTATGCCTTATGGTTTTCCCTCATTGTCTCCTTTGATGGATTGCTACTTTTACACTTCTACAAATGGAGAATGGGCAGTGAACCGTATATGCCTTATGGCTTTCCTTCACTGTCTCCTTTGATGGATTGCTACTTTTACACTTCTACAAATGGAGAATGGGCAGTGAATCGTATATGCCTTATGGCTTTCCTTCACTGTCTCCTTTGACGGATTGTTACTTTTACACTTCTACAAATGGAGAATGGGCAGTGAACCGTATATGCTTTATGGCTTTCCTTCACTGTCTCCTTTGACGGATTGTTACTTCTACACTTCTGCAAATGGAGAATGGGCATGTAACCGTGTATGCCTTATGGTTTTCCTTCATTGTCTCCATTAATGGATTGTCACTTCTACACTTCTGCAAATGGAGAACGTGCATGTAGCCGTGTACGCCTTATGTTTTTTCTTCCTTGTCTCCATTAACGGATTGATATTTTTACACTTCCACAGACCGATAATTCAAGAATCCGTATCAGGACGGATGCATGCTCCCACACCTGCCCATAAGGATTTGAAAGGGGCGGTGGACAAGGAACGGAATCCCGCCGCTTTTCCACGCCGCTACGGACAGCAGGATTCTGACGTCACTCCTGCATGGGAAGAACCATCCGGATGGAACCATATGTTCGTCCCCCCCGTCATGTGTATCATGACAATCCCCGACTTTGGATGACTATAAGTGACAGGTGGTTCCGTTCCGTCCTGTCCTCTTCTTTTTATTTTGTATTCCGAAACAATGCCAGTTGTGTAATTTAATAATTTAAGATTTTAAGACAATGGATTCAGAAAAGGAAAAGAACCGGCTTTCCGATATCGTTCTCGAGAGGGTCGGACTCACGGGAAACCTTCTGTCAGCTCCCGTTTCCCCATCCCCGGAACCGGCGGTGGATATGCCGGGTCATGAAAGGCAGGTCCGTGCAGGGAAAGTGACAGCCCCGGAAGAATACAAGAGGAGGTTTCTGGTTCCCGCTCCCAAGTCTGTGGAGTGGAAGACCGCGTATATTGACGGGAGGCTGCACCGCCGGATCGCCATGCTGGTCAGGGCCGCCGGTTGCGGCAGCATCTCCGGGTTTATCATCCGGCTGCTGGAGCTTCATATGGAGGAGCACAGGGAGGATATCGCCGCCCTGCTCGGTGAGGTCTACCGGCCCTGGGATGAGGACGGGCAGCCGGGAGAACCGGCCCGCCGATAAAATGTTGTCATTGTCCAAGAAGATATATCATGACAGGAAAGAACGTAAAAGACCGGATGGGTCCCGGCGGGATGGACGCGGACCGCATCCGTGAGATCATGGGGGAAGCACCTGCCTGTCCCCGGAAGGGACGTGGAACGTCCGGTAACGACATAATGCGTCCCGCAAGGAAAAGCGGCCCCATGCAGCCGTCCGTCTATGGGGAGGAATACCTGCATGGCATTGCGGGCGTGCAGCGCCGGTCACTGCATATTCCTGCCGCCCTGCACCGGAAACTGTCCATCCTGGCGGGAGCCTCGAGAAATGGAACGGTCACGCTGGAGGGGTTCATCAACCACCTTGTATCGCGGCATCTGGAAGAATACAGGGAAACGGTGGAGATGATTCTGGAAGAGTCCCTGCCCGACCGGTCATAATAGTGTTTAACATTTAATGCAAGAAGTATGATGAAAAAAGAAAAAGAGTTGTTGGTTGCTGTCGCCAGCCAGAAGGGTGGCGTGGGAAAATCCGTCTTTACGGTACTGCTGGCCAGTGTGCTGCATTACCGCAAAGGCCTGCGTGTGGCGGTTGTGGACTGTGACTACCCGCAGCACAGCATCGCCCTGATGCGTGAGAGGGACATGGAGAGTGTCATGAAAAATGACGACCTGAAGGTGAGCCTTTACCGGCAGCACGAGAGAATCCGGAAGCCTGCCTATCCGGTCATCAAAAGCGATCCGGAAAAGGCGGTGGAGGACCTGCATCGTTATATGGACGAAAAGGGGGAAACTTTCGATATCGTGCTTTTCGACCTTCCCGGAACGCTCCGCAGCGAGGGTGTGGTCTATACCGTCGCCGCGATGGACTACATCTTTGTCCCGCTCAAGGCGGACAACATCGTCATGCAGAGTTCCCTGCAGTTTACCAAGGCTCTGGAAGAGGAGCTGGTCGCCAGGAAGAACTGCAACCTGAAAGGGACCTGGCTGTTCTGGAACATGGTGGACAGGAGGGGGCGGAAGGACCTGTATGACGCCTGGAACCGGGTCATCGACAAGATGGGGCTGCGGCTGCTGTCCTCACACATTCCGAACACCCTCCGCTACAACAGGGAGGCGGACCCTGTCTGCAAGGGTGTCTTCCGTTCCACGCTGTTTCCACCCGATCCCCATCAGGAGAAAGGCTCCGGCCTTCCTGAACTGGTGGAGGAGATATGCCGTACCATCGGCCTGGAGGAACCCGATACCGACCGGTAGCGGATGTCAGGGTATAGACACCTTAAATAAGGACTTTTAGCCTAAGATAAAGTAAGCTAATGGCGTGATAATAAGGATCTTATAATTACGATATCTCCTATAAAAGCATTATCTTAGTAGTGTAAATAAAGGAGGTAACAAGTTATGAACAAGCAAGTTAGAAGCATTTTAGCACAAGAGACAACAAAAACGAGCAAGATCCGGCAACTGTATCTTTTAGGGATTCCCCGTGCGGAAATCGCAAGGATGGTGACCAACGGTAATTACGGTTTTGTCGTGAACGCCCTGCGCCGGATGAATGAACGTGAGGGCGGTCCGAACATCCAACCGTTGGCAGCCGCACCGGATTATACTTTCACCCGCAAGTTCGGTATCGAGATCGAGGCTTACAACTGCTCCCGTGAACGGCTCGCACGCGAGCTCAGGGAGGCCGGTATCGAGGTTATGGTGGAAAGTTATAACCATACCACCCGTCCGCATTGGAAACTCGTGACGGACGGCAGCCTGAACGGCAACGACACCTTTAAACTGGTCAGTCCGATCCTGGTCGGTGAAGCCGGGTTACGGGAACTGGAGAAGGTCTGCTGGGTGCTTGACCTGTGTGACGTGAAGGTGAACGGGAGCTGCGGGCTTCATGTGCATATCGATGCCGCCGGTTTCAGCATGGAGACCTGGCGTAACCTGGCCCTGAGCTACAAGCACCTGGAACCGGTCATCGACAGGTTCATACCGGCATCCCGCAGGGACAACTACTATTGCCGTGGCCTGGGTCATGTCTCTGACGGGATGATACGTTCCGCCCGGATGGTGGACGAGCTGAAAGGAAGGATCGGCGACCGTTACCATAAGGTGAACCTCGAGGCCTACTCACGGCACAAGACGGTCGAGTTCCGCCAGCATTCGGGAACGACCAACTTCACAAAAATGCGCAACTGGGTGCTGTTTCTCCACAAATTGGTTACCTTTGCCACAAGGGGACAGGTGCCTGTGGCCACCGCGCTCCAGGACATCCCCTTCCTTGACGGTGAACAGAAACTATATTATAAATTGAGAACTAAAAAAATATCGACATGAACAGGCATATATATTTTAGCGGATGGCGGCAGGATTGCCGCCTCCGGCCCTTCCGAGTTTGTACGCATCCTGCGTGAAGGCAGCTGGTTTGACAGCGGATGCACCGACGAGGAGTACATGGTGAATTTCTCCGGACGGTACAGGGAACTGCACGGGGTGACGGTGAGGACCGACACGCCGGAGCATTTCATGGACGACCTGAAAAAGTACGGTTACATCAGGGGCTGAGAAGCCCGTTCCTTTTATTGTTACGCTCCCTGCCGGTTCATTCATCTCCGGTGGGGATTTTTTTCTTTTTTCACGGTATCTGATCTCCGCCGTATCCTGTTTTCCGGAGGCTGGTTTCACGACCTCCTTCCTCAATCATTTTTTTCTCTTTTCATACTGCTATCAACGGATTGTCGTACTTTTACACACAATCCCGGCAATATCGGGAAGAATCCCGGGCTCTCGCCGGACTGCCATTTGTCATATCTTTTGCCGGCATTGACTATTTATGTCTATATATGACTATAACTGACAAGGTATTCCCTCATACATTTACTCTTTTTTTCTTTGCGGAGTAGGACGATAATCCGCCATCAGGAACATCCGCCTTACAAAACGCCCAATTATCACATGGAATTAATGTATAAATCAGAGTTATGGACAGCATTGAAAGGAACCCCCAAATCCGTATCATATCGACGGGAAGAAGATGCCGGATATACGTTGCTGCTAAAGGTTCATATTTGAACCGCATTTCCGGGGACCGGAAAGAGGTGGCGCCCACAAGGACTTTTCATCACCGGTCGGAAAGTAAAAAGGCGATAACGGAGAAACGGTAAAAAATATATTGAACTCCTTCTTCAAACAGCTCCGGAGGGGGAGTCGGAAACCACGACACCCAGCCGGAAGTGCCTTTGGAAAGTATTTTGAACTGTATTTCAATAATTTGAGTTTCTGACAGGAAGCTATTTAAAATGGAAAGAAAAATGGACTATAATAAGAAAACTGAATATGGTTAACGATAATTAGTATATTTATGCAGTTGTCGTGCATGGAAAGCTCGTCGGGGCTGACTGCTCAGCCCCTATTCTTATGGATTACGCAAGCGAATTTTGATAATTTCTCGAAAAAAAAGCATCCGCCCTAATTACAGCGAACATAATCGTAACTAATTTCGCTCTAACTGCATTCAGAACCGACATCTTATTTTTTCCCTCTTCGACCTTTCTGTCATAATATTTCTTCAATGGACTATTTTTCACTTGTGAAACAGATAGTGCCGCCATATGTAGCAAATGCTTGATGCTTTTGTCAGCCCTATTAGATACTCTATTTTTAGAACGTTGGCTACTTCCTGACACATAGACGAACGGAACAACTCCTGCATGACAGCAAAACTTCCTGGGATCAGTAAAAGAAGTGAAAGCATCTGTTTCCATGATCATCTTCAGTGCAACACGTTCCCCAACTCCATCCACAGACATGAGTAAATCCATTTGATGAGCAATGACAGGTGCTTGATTTATAAGTTCTTTTATTTCAAGGTCTATTTGTGCTATGTAATCCGTAAATGTATTGATAATCCCTTCAACTCTATTGCATTTAGCAATATATATTGAGTGTTCCATATAGTCTACCTGATCTTTTAGCTGGGATTGATATTTAGCCCTATCTGCAACAAGCATACTGCGTTCTGTTGATAAGTTTTTGAGTTTTTGTATTATAAGCTCTGATGCGGTATACGGTTGTAGGCAATCATTATATCTTTCTGCATACATTGCTATTCGGCAGGCATCTATTTTATCATTTTTGCCACGAGGTATTCCATGACAATATTTTATTTTAGCTGCATCTTCCAAACATAAGTAGACTCCTATACTTTTTGTTGCACAGACCAAAGGATAGGTATATTGCCCTGTATGTTCCGCACAGACAACCAAACTGTCCTCAGAGAGGAAAAATTTCTCAAACGTTCTTGTTAACCAAGATTTAATAGAGGATAGATCATTAGGAATAACATCATAAAGGATGTCCTTACCGTTACTCCTTAAACATAAATCCAATTTTTTCTTACTCACATCAACTCCTAAATAAAAAACTTTCATACTTTTGTTTTTGAACATTAAACAAAAAAGAAAGGACCTGAACTTGACCTAATAACCTTAAACAGGTTTACTGAAATTCTTATATGGGTTTGAGTTCAAGGAAGGAGCAAAAGGACCGAATAGGGACTTAGACTTGACTTCTATTGCCGCTGATGGTTTTCCTTTTGCTTTCCTTTCAATATCAATTCAAAGATAAATATTTTGATGCTGCAAATCTAAGGTTGCCGCATGGCGTTCCCTCCGCAGATGAGTATTTACGGTTTCTCGGACTTGAACCCATCGACATACGGTTTTCCTTGCGTGACCACAGCGAAGGCTTGCCTTATAAGTTTGTTGGCGACAGCAACGACCGCCACCTTGCCTGGCTTGCCGTTAGACCGCAAACGGTCGAAACAAGCCTTGCACTCGGCATTACACCTGAGTGACGAGAAAGCCGCCACATAGAGCTGGCTTCTGAGGTTTGAATCCCCGTTCTGGTTGATGTGACCTTTGACATTGACTGACGTACCGAACTGTTGGTAAATAGGTGACAGGCCCAGATAACGGGTCAGTTGCTTGGCATTATCAAAATAGGTGAACCCGCCTGTGGCCACGATAAGCGCGGCTGCCAGTGTAACACCGATGCCTTTGATGGAGGTGAGCAAGTCCATCTGTTTCCTGTACTCGCCTTACGCCAAGGAAGTGATATTCTCTTCCATTGCCTTGATTTGCTTCTCGAGGAAAGCAATCGTCTTTTCGATGGTTTTCTTGCATTCAGGGTCAAAAGAAGAAAGAACTCCATCGAGCCTTTAAGGTTGCGTGTTGCCACAAGTTGCTTCTTTAGCTGGCGTAGTACCGTTCGTTTCTGCTTCAGTACGAGGATTGAGTCACTGCGGAGCTTATAAGGATCCGGCTGCATCCTCTCCCCGTACAGGGCTATCAGACGGGCATCTATCTCGTCCGTCTTGGTGACGGAGAGCATGGCACGGGCGAAGTTCTTTATCTTCAGCGGATTCTCAAGGCTGACGGTTATCCCTGCTTCGGAAAGCAGATAGACGAGCAACGCACTGTAATTGCCTGTGGCTTCTAATACTCAATGGTGCTCTGCTACTGAAATGGTTTGGATGAACTCATGGACACCCTTAACCGTGGTTCTTGAATGTTTTTGTCCTGCCGGTCTTGGCGGACGAATAAGCGACAACAAAGGTCGCCTTGCTGACATCGATTCCAACGTAGGTCATAGTCTGAAACTTTAATTAAACAACATCACTACATCGTGAGCCATCATTACGAATGCGGGGGCTCAAAAGCCCATTGAACTATCCGGTTTCTGATGTAAGAGTGTGGGGGCTAAACATTTTTCACGGTCTTTACGACTAATGGAAATTGAAAGTTCATTAAAAACGAAATGGCAAAGAATTAAATGTAAAATCAACGCTCTCTTAGGTTTCTATAGAAAAACTATCCATATTATATATCTATAAACATTTATAATTAGACATATGATATACGGATACATTAGAGTAAGCAGTGATAAGCAGACAGTAGAAAACCAACGTTTTGAAATCAAGAATTTCTGCGACAATCAAAACATAAAAATTGATGGTTGGATAGAGGAAACCATTAGTGGAACAAAAGCCTATAACAAACGTGAACTCGGAAAATTGCTCAATAAGGTACAGAAAGATGATTTGATTATCTGCGCTGAATTGTCCAGATTGGGTCGTAATCTCTTTATGATAATGGAAATTCTGAATATTTGCATGAGCAAGGAATGTAGGGTTTGGACTATCAAAGACAACTATAAGTTAGGAGAGGACATTCAAAGTAAAGTGTTGGCTTTTGCTTTTGGACTGTCAGCAGAGATTGAACGTAACCTTATTAGCCAACGAACAAAAGAAGCCTTAGCACGAAAGAAAATAGAAGGGGTAATATTAGGACGTCCTAAAGGGAAAAAAGTGCTCCAGAGAAGTACAAACTCCACGATAAGAGGATTCTCATACAAGAACTATTGAAAGCTGAAGTTTCACAACGCAAAATCGCTAAAATTTGTAAAGTGGATAGAAATACGCTCGCTCGATTTATTAAGACTTTTATGGTAGAAGCATAAGGAGCGTTTTGACAATACAGGCGGGCGTATAGAATTCGCCGGCGAGTTTCCCTTCCGCCTCGGCAAATTTCGAAAGACAATACTCATAGGCGCGTCCCAGAATATCTTTCGAGTCGCCATGTTCGTGCATCCGGATATTCGTGAACAGATCAACCACATCGCCCAACCGGCGCTTGTCGAGTTCGGGACGAGCGAAATTCTTCGGGAGAATATCTTTCAATCGCTTATTCTCCTTCTCGATCGCCCGCATCGCATTGTCTATCACCTGGCCTATTTCGGGCGTGTGCGCCTCGGCCGCAATCCGCTCCCAGCGGGCTTCGGTCGGGACATAGAAGATATTTTCGGCCGTATATTCGTCCTTGTCCTCCTCGAATCCTTCGCCCTCGGCGACAAGCTGCCGGTATTTCGTTTCGAACTTATCGGAAATATATTTCAGGAAAATAAGCCCCAACACAACGGACTTGTACTCCGATGCGTCGATATTGCCGCGCATCTTGTCCGCGGCCTTCCATATTTCCCTCTCAAAGCCGATATCGGCCGTGTTCATGGTTGCCATTATGCAATAATTTTATGTAAAGATACAAAATCCTTCTAATTATTCTTATTGATCAGATTCACCACAACCTTCGTCATCACGTCTTTTTCCTCCGTGCGGCTCTCGGCGATCATCAGCGTCAGGGCCACCAACGTGTTGTTATCCAAGAGACGCGAACCGTCGGGACGGTAGAGGATGCGGTTGTTCTCCAAGAACCAGAGGAACAGGAACGCCGCGATGCGTTTGTTGCCGTCGCTGAACGAGTGGTTCTTGACCGTCAGGTAGAGCAGGTTGGCCGCCTTCTCCTCGACGCTCGGGTAGAGGTCGCGGCCGCCGAAGGTCTGGTAAATCGCACCCATCGTGCTCTTGAACGACTCGTCTTTCTCGCGGGCGAACAGTTCGCTGCCTCCGAACTTGTCGCGTAACACCTGTAACGCCTCCATCGCATTTTCATAGGTCGCATGAAACGGCTCCTCGGTCGTAGTAGCCGACACTACCAACTGCTGATAATCGTAGCGGTCGAGCGTGTCGAGACCGTAAGTATAGTCCGTAATCACGCGCAGCAGCCCGACTGCCTCGGATTTCGTAACCTCCTTCGCAGCCAAGACATTGGAGAGCAGGCGGACGGTCTTTTTCAACTCCTCCAACTGCTCGGCTTTCGCCTGGTTATTGACGGCATACCCCTTTATAAGGTACTCTTTCAGCACCTTGTTCGCCCAGATGCGGAACTGCGTGCCGCGCGGCGACTTGACACGGTAGCCGACAGAGATAATCACGTCAAGGTTGTAGATATTTTGTATACGGCGAATCGTGCGCGTACCCTCTTGGCGAACTTGTAAGGATCTCTTACAAGTTGCCTCCTTTTCCAATTCGCCTTCTCGAAACACGTGGTTCGTGTGCATTGTAATATTCTGCGGGGTCGTCTGAAACAACTCCGCCATCTGCGCCTGCGTCAGCCACACGCTGTCGCTCTCCATGCGGACCTCCAAACGGGTCTCGCCGTCGGCCGTCCGGTAAATGATGATCTCCCCGTTGTCCATAGAAACAAAGATACGAATAAACCCGAAGCATCGGGATATTTCCCAATGCAATTAAATTATACCTCCAATTCCTAATTTCTATTCGCGATTTCGACACATTCTTTTCGCAAATACGACAAAATTTGAAGCGCAGCTGGATTTTTCGAAAGATTAAGCAATGGTAGATATTTGACGATTAGGCTGGTTTCCAAGCTATCGAGATCTCCGGCGGATTCTACCCAATTTACCATCAAATTCTCGTTGATCCATCCGATTATTTTCAATTCATCGGTTTTCGAGAATTTATAATTTTTCTTATTGCGCTTCTCAATCAACGATCCTTTCGGGGGCTTGTACCCAAGAACAGCCCCCATACTTCTAAAAAACGTTCCGTGGCCCTTTGCCCGAAGTTCTTGATTCAGGAACCGATTGTACAGATTCTCAGAGGCAATACCAATATAAAGAATGTCATGCCCCCTCTCCAAAAGAATAGTACCAAACGGCTCCGGAAGCAAATGTACATTTTTAATGCGTATACAGTATAAACCAGACGCTTGGGGAACAAACCCGTCAACATCTTTGGCAGATTTAAAGTTCTGTTTGTTCATCAACATTTTCTCAACCAAAACAGAATCTTTTACTGTATTTTGAGATATGCGAACATGTTGCTTGGAAGTTCTCTCAAAAGCAATTTTTCTTGTTGTACTCCCCTTGAGAGAAATTGTCGAACCTTCACAATAAAAAAGCTCTGGGTACCCCTTAGCTCTCCCATAAATTTGATACGGAGTTATTAGCGAACCGTCTGCTTTTCGATACCATTTATTTTCATTCAATTTTTCCGCTATTTCTTTTGTCGTCATTGATCGTCCGACTTGGCGAAATAGTTTTTCCATCGCTTCATGCAGATACATAATGTTTATTTTTCTATTTCTCGTTTTAAAATAGCCACTAAGTTTTCGGGATGCCCAACTTGTTTCCACTGTTTCACAGGAGCTATCGCTATCACCTCCCAACCTTGAGCCCCCAATTTATTCAACACTTTAATGTCGGATCCCGCAATAGAATCGTTCTCCATATAAGCGAAAGTAAAAGATTTATATTCGAATTTCTTCATAGCTGATATATTTATTTCGATTCAACCAATCAATTTAACACACATAAATATAAAAAATATATAATTCAAACAACACGATCTGACCGTATAATCTATTTGCATCTCAAAATTTTCCGGCATTTGGATTTCTCGCCCGAAATCGCTATCTTTGTACTGTCATGCAAGGAGATACGGCGGCCGCGCAGGCGAAACGGGCAGGCGGGCGCAAGACCGTGCAAAATGACGGTAGGCGATGCGGGGACGGAAGCCGAAAAACCGTCGCAATTCGTTGATATACATCGGGCTTACATTCGTGCGGAAGCACCTTTATCCGCACTTTTCAGTCCTCGAAAGAGGACTTTTTTTGGGCTGTTCGCCGCAAACAAGAGTATTTTAACCTGTTTATCAACACCTTATATTAAGAGATCGCAATCTTTACCGAAGCAGGGTAGTTCCGAAAAAGGCACGCTCTCCATCTACCAAAGTGTGTACATGGCAGATTTGAATGTTTATCGGTAGATTTGAATGAGCGTAATACGCTGAATAACGCTTATTTGCACAAAACTTTCCGAGCTTTTCAATCGTATTTGATTCACAAAAAACAGATTGAAAATGCTGAACAGAAAAACTTTCTTCGTTTCGTTCTTCCTGCGTCGCGATCGTGTGATGAAGAACGGGACGGCGCCGATCATGGCGAGAATCTCGGTCAATGGGATCGCCAAAGAGATTTATACCCAATGTCGTACGGCGGTCGATAAGTGGGATCCCGCCAAAGGACGAGCGACAGGGCGAGACAGACTCTCCTATGAAGTAAATGCCTACATCGACGATTTCCGAGCGAAAGTCATCGAGATCTACCGTACCTTGCAAGCCGAAGGGTTCGAGGGTAATGCCATCGAAATCAAAGAGCGGCTGAAAAGTCCCGGCAAGCAGGTTCGTATGTTGCTGGCCGAGCTGATGCTTTATTGCGAGAAGCGACAAAAAGAGGTCGGCGTACGAATCACGCAGTTGACCTCCAACAAGTATTATCGTCTTTGCCGCTACCTCCATGAATATACACGTTTGGAGTACAAGAAAGAAGATATTCGGTTGACAGAGGTGACCTATGGCTATCTCGACGGATTCAATACCTTTTTGCAGACCGCCCACCGTTGCCACCACAACGGTGCCATCAACATTCTGGATTGCCTGCGAAATTTCATACTCTATTGCCTGCGTAACGAATGGATCGAGAAGAATCCCTTTAAGAACTATAAACTGAAAGAAGTTGCGCCACCGCCGAAAGAACATCTAACGAAAAAAGAGATCGAGATGCTGATCGCCAAGCCGATGCCGAATCTGCGGTTGGGAAACGTGCGAGATATTTTCGTATTCTGTTGTTTCACCGGTTTGTCTTATTCAGATATGAAGAAACTGACCTTCGATCATATTAAAACCTCGTTCGACGGGGACAGCTGAATCATCGCGCACCGTCAGAAAACCGGAACGCCGTTCCATATCAAACTGCTGCCCATCGCCCAACAACTGATCGAAAACTACCGTCCCACATCGAAAAACAACCTCGTCTTTCCCGTGCCATCGGTCTGCGACAACATGAACCGCACGCTGCAACGTATCGCTCGGGATTGCGGGTTGAAAAAGCATATATGTCCGCAACTTGTTGACAGAAGTTACGTTCACTACTACGAATATCCCTGATACGTTGCAGCAACTCACGGAAGTAACGATTACCCCCCTTCTTCAACCGCTCATCATCCATAGCAAATCTCTTTTGGATATATTCATGAAGCCGTTGAGTCGCCCAACGGCGAAAACGGGTTGCAACCTGAGATTGCACACGATAGCCCAAGGCGATAACCATGTCAAGATTGTAATGGTCAATGTTACGTCTCACCTGACGATTGCCTTCCTGACGAACTAACAAGAATATCCTGCCATGAAAGAAAGTTTAGAGCGGATAAACGTGATATCCAATATAGGACATCTAACTCAACATTTGAAAAGAATAGTTGAAAATCCAGATGATGAAGTTCATATCGGAGGTGATTACAAAGCGATAGCTCCTCAATCTCTTATAAAAAAACATAAAAAAGAATTTAAGTTCTTTATTGCAGAATTAAGCGAAAAAATAGCGAGTTGTTTATAATTTTATGCAGCCCCAACCAATAAATAACTTTAACTACCGTAACGGGCGTTCATGCGCTGGCGCAGTTCTTTCTGCTTGGTATTCTTGTAGTAGTGCTTCTCGATGGTTCGGGCGCTGTTGCCCGCCATTTCTGCAACATGGGTAATCGGAGTGCCCGCATCGAGTTCGCTGGAAATAAATGTGTCTCGTGCCGTGTACCACGTCATTTTCTCGTCGATTCCCAGAATCTCGCAAACCTTGTCCAATGTTTCACTTACGAGGGTTGAGAAGCTGTTACGGCGTCCCATCTTCTGTTTGTCGGTCACGTGTTTCTCAGTATAGACAGGGAAGACGTAGTTGCCGATCCCCTTGCCTCTGTATTTTTCCAGAATTACGATGAGACGGTCGATAAGCAGTGGCTTGGCCAGCTTGGGGAATTTGGTACGCTCATAGACAATCATGCCTTCCTTTTCGTTAATCATGTCCCATGTCAGGTTAACAACATCAACGTTGGCCATACCGCCGCTGTAAAAGCTGAAGAGGAAAAGGTCGAGACAAAGCTACTCCTGCTCGGAGAAGAGGCTGCGGTCCATGAACTCTATCCGGCGGATGATGTTCGGATTGACGGCTTTGGACTCGACCTGTCCCCACGCCATCTTTTCCGTAGCTGCCTCGAAGATTGCGGGGTTGGCTCCGTACATGTGGAGTTCGTCCTTGGCGTAGTTTACCAATGCACGGAAGATGCGAAGGAGCTGGCGCAAGCCGGCACGATTACCGTTTTCGATGCCGCGCCGCTCCAGATAGACGATGTATTCCAGAAGAAATTTCTGGGTAATGTCGGTGAAGTAAAAGCGAGACAGGTCTTTGTTGTACTGCCTCTGGGTGAAGGCCGAAAGCGAAGTGCGGAACTGCTTGTACATACTGGCGGTGCCGACACTCTTAACGAGTTTGCCGTTCTTGAATTTTTCGTGGTTCTCGAAGTATTCGATTCGGACGTTGATGAGCTTGAGAACCGTCAGCACTTTCAATTCCTGCTTTGCCTTTTCCTCTTCTTTGGGTTTGAAGCAATCGGCCCATTGCAGTACGGAGAAGTTACGCCATTCCTTTTCCCACCGTTCGGCAACGGACATGTACTTCTCTTTGAGTTCAAGCAGCAGTTGGTTTTTCTTGAGGTATTCGCTGGAAGCGGATTCAAAACTCAGGGTTTCATTGTTCCAGCATTTGTAAGCTCCGGTGATACTGACGACCCGGGGAATGCGGGTGTAACCGGTCTTGTAGAAAATCATTTCCAGTTTGACCATCTTGGGGTCCTGGGGGTCTTTGCGACCTTTGAATGTGATCGAACAATACATATCGTTAATTTTTTAGTGGTTCATGTATTCCTGCCGGTTCCCTACATGGGTGCCTACATAAGAATAGAACTATCCACCGTATTCGGGTGGAAACGGAGGCAATCCGTCACCCGAAGAATCAATTAACTTGTTGATATGTAGTTGTTTTAGTCTATGCTGATTTTAACTTTATTGGAGTTGGAAAATCTCTTAGATATATTACTATCTTCGGTGTGAGTGAAGATAAACAAATGACAACAAAAGTCTTTAAGGAGTGTTTTGCAGAAGGATATGAGGGACCTAATGATGTCAAGTTTGATTTTTCTTAATAATGTCAAAGACGGAGTCGACCTTTCCATAACAATTACTCCTGACGATACAGAGTCCCGTTATTTTTCCAAGATAGTTTCCAAGTCGGAACTTGCAGGAACAGGCATGTCAAATGCAGAATATATGCAGGCTTCAGTGGATCAGTATATTGTACTTGTCAAATCTTGAATAAAACTGCACATCAGGTTATTTCTGAAATAGCGTTATACGGCCCGAGTGAAAAGGAAAGCAAGTTGGAGTATGAGTCTTCAGACTATCTTTGCCTTGCTTGTTCGTTGACACCATATGGAACAGTGAATTCGGAAGTGGCATCTGTCGAGTTTGCTACAGGGAAGGTTTCTCCTTCGGACAATCAGATCGAGATTGTGCTGGGAACAGTTACTTCTGATGCTGTATCTTTCAACATTACCACAACAAATTCCGATCCTTATGCGGTATTTATGAAACCTTCTTCTAATTTTAAAGGGAAGAGAGATGAGGAAATTATAGCCTATTTCAAGGATCAGATTGCGAGAAGCAGATTGGAGCGCGGCGAAACCCAAGGTTCATATACACAACTGGATAGTAGTACTGAATATTCTATTTTTGCATTTGGATATAAAGGACAGTCTGTAACAACAGGGCTTTTCAGAAAAGATTTCACTACTGAGACAGATATAGCCAAAATTACCTTCAGTATTAATGTCGATATGTCTTGGGGTTTCCATAACATTCATATTATACCTAATCCGATAACTGCATTGTACTATTATGAGATAGTTACAGAGGAGACCACAGTAAAGGAATCTCTGCAAATCATTGACGAGATTGCAAAACAAAAAATATCGTCAGGATGGTGCAGAGACCGTGCTCATTTCTTTAAAACCTATGGTTTCGAAGGAGAGTATTGGGGCAGTTATATGGGACGCTTCGAGAAACTCGAGCCGGGAATATATAAAGTCGTGGTTGTAGGTGTTGACGCAAAAACAGGAGAATACAACTCAGTGGTTGCTTTCAGCGAGCCGTTTAAAACTGAAGAATATTAAATTTAACAACATTTCCATCATAGGATGGGTTGGCTTGCGGAGCAACTCCTTTTATTTATATTTAAGACACCTCGAGAATAACAGAGACCGTTTTTGTTCTCGACTTCGGGTTTCCTTTAAAATAAACGTTTAAACCGAGCGCAGAAAGCAAACCAGTTTGCACGCTACCAAAGCGACGTGATTGTAATCGAAGTTTATTGAAAAAATGCTGCGAAATTTACAGCATTTTTTATCCGTATAGCGATTCTTTTACACGCTCAGCGGAGTAACGCTTACATACGATTTGCTTTCGCGTTTTTTGCAGAAAGGAACCGTGCTGTCACCCAATGCGAAGAGTGTGTTATTCTTACCGATAATTGCTTCGGCCGGAATTCGAAAACCGTCCGACACTGGTACGAATTTATGTTAGGCGCCCCGGAGAATCACCTCCTTTTCGCCGTCGGGCTCCACGATCACCCGCTCCCCGCTGTACAGTTTGCCGTCGACAATCAGTCCCGAGAGAAATTCCTCGATGCATTCGAGCAGGGTGCGGACGCCGTATTTGCGCTGGTAGCCGATGACTGTCAGCGTCCGCTTCGCCTCGTCGGTGATTTCGACCTTATAACCGAATCTGTCGACACGCAAGGCAACTCATTGATTTACACATATATGACCTGCTACACATCCGAGAGATCGAGCGCACGGAAGATGACAAACAGGTCTTCACCATCCAATACATGACCTACCTTTCCACGCAGGATGAGCTGAAAACACTCTTACCGGAAAGATGATACTGGTCACGGGCATATGAAAAAAGTCTGCGGAAATACAGACTTCCACCGACTTTTCATTTACATCTTGATCCCTTTTTTCATGGAACCGTTCTCGCTCCCAAGGGGCTGCCCACATCCTCGATCACGGTGCGTCCCCGGAGGCATCGACAATCTGCCTCAGCCAAAAAGGAATACGGGCCGTTGTGCTGTGTTGTCTTCCCTCCGGAGTTCTTCAGCCGCGTCATACCGCACCTCCACTGCGTTGCGGCCGGCATCACGGATCGGCCGTGCGTCAAAAAAGACGGGACGACTCCGATGGAGGCGCCCCGCAAATTTTACAGCAGTATCTGCTACGTTCGAATACACTATCTGTACTCGAACGGTATAGTAGACGACTTAACGGGAACGTCGATAGCATTGGTTACGGCGTAACCCTTATCGACAAGCTCCGTTACGAAGAATATCACATGACAATTCTTCACGACCCAACTTTCATCCAAGGTCATCGTAAAGAGATGCTCACCGGTACCGCCGGCAGCCAGCGCACCGACCTCATGGCCGGAATAATCCGAACCAGAGTAACGGCTGTTCACGTGGCGGATAACATTATTATGCGTGTTGAAATCGTAATCCCCCTTCATACCATTGTTCAGTTGAGTACCTGTCAGACCATCTTCCAGCACCCAAGCGCCTACGCGGAACGAACCGGAGCGAGCTGCTTTCACCGTAACACGAGCGACCAATTTGTTTCCAGCAACTTCCATACCGACCGAAATACCTGCCCCAGCATCCGCAGAAAGCGATTTGTCGATCGCCTGCTTGATATTGGATACGTTGCTGTTGTAACCAAAATTACCAATCCCTGTCTGGAAATCGAAATTTACATAAGGATACGTGCTGACACCCATAGCGTAATCCAAAGGCACATCGGGCTGATAAGGATCACCCCCATAGGTGTGACAGGCTGCCAATACGGACTTGTCCGCATATTCGGCCGACTTGCGTACATCTTCCATCGCAGCGATCATAAAAGGACAGTAGCCGCAACCCAAGCCCGTGAACTGCGTGATGAGCGTCCGGCGGACGAACGAGGTGTTGTCCGGCTGGGGATCTTCCGGAGCGTCAGGCACCGAGAACTCTACAGCAGAAATGGTTGTCGGACGATCTTTGGTATTGTGGGTCTTATAAGCAACCCAGAACGAAAATTCACCCGGCTCGGTAACAGTGTACACAAGCGTGTTGTCCTCGATGGTGAATTTCGAAAGGTCGAGCACGTCGTTACTTTTGGCATCGTAGAAAGCGACTGCGTCGAGCGACAATTTCACTTTGTCATAATAGACATTAATGCGGGCGGCATCCTGCCCGTCGGCATTGATTACCGTCGTCGATGCCGTCACCTGCAGACCGTTTTCGATGTTTTCATTCGTACCCCCATTGCCGTTTTGACCGCCACCGGGGGTCACCGGATCCTGCCCCGAACATCCCGCGCTCAACATAGCCATACAAAGCGCAGGGATAATGAATTTCTTGAATTTCATAATCTGTTTTTTAATTAAAAGGATGAAGTGATCACAAGGTTCAGACCCGTGTAAGCCGGCATATAACGACACGCCCCTCCCGAACAAACATAGCCTGCACGATTGCGGCCGTAGCTGAGTTGAATACGCGTACGATTTTTCAGGTAACTGAATCCTGCACTGTAATAATTCGTTTTAGTAAAGGAGTTAGCCTCGGTCTCGTCGAGGTTATACATATCGCTCACAAAGAAACTCCAATGCGGCACCATGTTGAACTCCACCAAAGCCGCGACCCAGTCACCCTCGTAGTCGGTCGAATAAAGGTATTGCGCCTCGACGCGCAACGACTTTTTCGAGTCGAATTTGTAGGTGACATCGCCTATGAAAATGTTGGATACGTAGGTCTGACGCTGGAAACCATGACTCGGGTTGCGCTTCTGGATCGAAACAAGCAGCGAGGTTTTGAGTTTCTTGTTCCACTGGCGCTCTACATCGATGTTAATATCACGCCACATCAACTCCCGCTCGCCCGATTCGCTCTGCTCCGAACGCAGCGTATAGAAAGTGGATAAGTTGGCGTGGAAATTCCAGTAGCGATGACGGTTCGACTTGCTGCGATACGTATAGTAGAGATCCACCTGACCGCCTATTTCGCCGTCGGTATTAACGATATACGGTTCCAAATTGGCCAACAGGTAAGTGTACTGGCGCGTCAGAGAGGGCAGGTAGTTGAGTACATTGCCCGTACCAGAGCCGTAAAGCGAAAGCATCGTCCCCATACGGTCTAACCGACGGAAACTACCCGAGATGCTGAAAGGTCCGTAGTTATAACCGGCCTCGACCAAGATGGCGTTGCCGGCTGCGGCTACGTCCGCAACAGTCGAGTAGATGTCCTTCCCCTTATATACGTATTCGCCTTTGAGCGAAAGCCCCTTCCAGTCGAAATTCAGGCGGCCCGAATACATGTTCAGATTGGGCGAGGTAAGTCCGCGAGAGGCGAAGTCGATCGTCTGATCCTTGTCGAGCGACTCGTAACGGTTGACGTAGCTGCCCTCAGCCGAGAACTGCGCAGCGTTCCAACCGAAAATATCATTCAATGAAATGTGCAGATCGGCACCGCGCACCCACGAATCCGCATAGTCGGTGTAGAGCCGGGGACGACCGTACATACCTTTCACCTCGACGTAGTCGCCGAAGCGGTAGATACCCTGCACACCCTCGATCGAATTGTTGAATCCCAGCTGACGGTCTTCGAACGAACGAAAAATAAGTCCGCTGCCGAACTGGTCGAAAATATCACCCACCCGCACGGAATAGTTGTGATCCTGCCACTGGATATACTTCGAGGAGAGATAGAAGTGATAGGCTCCGGGCTGCTGACCGATCTCATATCCCTGCAATGCAGGGAGATAAGCGTCAATCTGGAGTCCCGCAGAAAAACGACCGTTCATGTAGTCGAGTTTCATGTAGTTGTTCGAACCGAAACGATCGTCGGGAGCAGTGCCTGCTGCACCCAATCCCGAGTCGTCCTGGTAGTAGATCGAGTTGCTCTCGAAACTACCGGAGAGCTGGCCCTCCCCCACGCGAACCTGCGCCGAAACGGCAAGCGTCGCCAAGAGTGCAAGCGCCAAGCCAAACAGTTTTTTCAACATATCGGAATCTTTTTTCGATTTAAAGAGTAACTCTCTTCTGCTTCCATAAAATACGCCTCCGCACCTCCAGCGGATTTGCGCATCCGGTTATTTTATAAAAGCATAAAGCAGGGGGAAAATTCCCATTCCGGGTACCTCCCCCTGCCTTATTTCAAAAGAGTCTGTTAGCGACGGATATATTTACCTGCCGCCCGCTGCTTCCAACGCTCGCGGAGCGACTTCTCGGCAAGAGGAGTAACCTTAAGCGGCTCGTAGCTCTTCGCATCAGATACGCTCGTGCGGCTCAACGGGCGGACAGCACGCTCGGCACCCAGCACATCGTTCGTCGTCACGGACTTGCCGCCCTTGACAACCGACTTCACGGACTCACCATTCCAACCCTTGGTCAGCGTCAGTGCGCCGCATACCCGGGTGTCGGTCGAATACTGTCCTCCGTACATTATCTTCGCTGCATTCGGGTAGTAAGTATCACCTTGGTACTCATATCCCCCTACAGTGATCGTAGAGTTATCGCTGCTAATCGTTACGGGGAACTCACCCTGCGTAATCGCCATTTTGCTGATACCAATGAAATAGTACTCGGCCCCCTTGTTCCATAACGTAAGCGGCGGCAGGTTGGTTACGTCGAACGGAGCGACTACGGAACCGTCGGATTTCATCTCGAGATACCACTTCGGACCGAAATCGAAGAACATAGACTCCGTATCGTAGCCGTTGTACTCTTTCGTAGTTGCGATGAAAAGGTCGTATGGCGTCTTCCAGCCGGCCAGGTAGTTGGTACTGTACTCGTACTTCGGACGGTCGATATCGAGTCCCAGGCAAAGCAGGCGGTTCTGGCCGCGCAGACGCTCATTGTAGAGCTTAAGCTGCTTCTTGAAGCCCTCGTACAACTTCTCTACCTGCTCTTTCGAGTAGTTTGTGTTATTCAGATAGTAGTCAATGACCTCCTGGGACAGACTCTCCGGACACGTCAGTCCAGAAACGATCTCCACCTTGCAGGTCATCGGCGCCTCGCCGCCCTCGTATTCAGCCGACAGCGTCCACTCACCCAGCAGATTTTCGAAATACTTCGAATCTACCGGCTCTTTATCAGGTACAGGCATAGAACGCTTCTTGCCGATGGCAGAACCATCTTCGTCGGGATCGTTGCCGGTACCCTCGTCATTGTAAGCGATTACACCCAGGTAGGTGTTGGCGTCGGGACGGGTCGAGAACATTACGTTGTAACCCTCGGCCGAGTTGATCTTCTCGATCTCATCCGGAGTAAACGCGTTACCGTTTTCGATCAGGTCGGTGTTAGTCCTGCCGGCGTTGAGTTCGACCTCCCACTCACGCTCGTAGTTGGCAGCGTACTTGGCAGTCACCGCGTCACCCGTAGTACATTTGATATTGAACCAAACTTCGTAGGGCGACTCCTCATGACCTTCCGGAGCATCGATACCGGTAACGGTTACCTCGGGAGCCGGTTTCGTAGGTTCGGGCAGCATAAAGCCTTCGAGTTTGGCGAAAGCCTGCTTCGAACCGGTATTATCGTTGATACCCACCGCATAGACGTAATACTTCGTACCCGGCGTGAACTTAACGAAATACTCCGTCAGGTTGAAAGAGAGGTCGGTCTGCCCTTTGGCTATCTCATAAGTCTGGGCATTGAGGATGTAAGGTGCGTTGTAAGAGGTCAGCGCCCACTGCATATTCGACAGGTCGCCTTTCAGCATTGACGTCTTAATCACCTCCATATCATACTCCTCGAAAATACCAAGACACAGGTAGGATACCCCCTCGCACAACTCGAAAGTGAGCAGACCGCCGTTGGGTCTCAATTTATCGGTATTGATCTTGATCTCACCGAGTTTTTCGGGCTTCTTGTTGGTAACCTCTATCTTCTGGTAGTAGCCGGTCCAGAAATCGCCCTGCTCTACATCGTCGGCACGGGAACCGGCTTCTCCCAAGATACCACCGCCACCGTTGACAGCTTCGTAGTATGCGTCCTGATCCCAAAGGGGCAAATAGTATCCCTGACCGAAGCCCCAAGGGTGCTCGCCGGATGCGAACTCGCCGAGCAGCACATAATTGAGCTGTCCAGGCACCATCGGGTTCCAGAGCGTTATCATCGAGCCTTCCTCATCGGTCACAGGCTCGCCGTTCTCGTCGCGTAAAATCGAATTCTCCTCGTTGAATACGAAAACGGTGTTCTCAGTGATATAGTTGTGATATATATCGTCGAAGAGATTCATCATGTCGGCGTCGGTATAGTTCATCATACTCTGATAACTATGCGTCAACATGTCTATCAGCAGATATTTGATCACATTCTCGGGATCGGTCGGCTGGAATTTCACGTTCATGCTAAAACTCATGTAGTCCACGTCAAACACGTCGTACGCGTTATCGCCGAACGAAGCGGTCTTGGCCTCAACCTCGAGAACCTTCTCAAAGAACTCTTCGTTCGCAGTGGTGGCAGCCACATAGATCACATACTCCGTATCGGGGTCCAGTTTACTTACGGTCAGCGAAGAAACGCCGTCCGCAATCGCAGATTTGACGCCGGTCGCAAAGACGATCGTTGCCGTCGGTGTTTCCTTGGCATCGGCCTTGGGCGTCGCCAGGTAAGCAATTTCTGTCAAATTAGCGGCAGTCACCTCCAATTTGACTGTCGAATACTGTGCTTCAAGGAACTTCACTTCCAATGAAGGCCAAGTACCGGGGTCTGGTTCTGTCTTGTCGTCGGTACACCCCGTCAATCCTACTCCTGCAAGCAGCATGCATACAAGAGAAAATAAATTAACAAATAAATGTTTCATAAAAAAATTTTTAATAAGGCAATTAAGGGTTTCTTCGTTTACAATATTATCATATCACCATTCGTCTGCGGTTAAAGCAAACCATCTGCATGGCCTTTTCGCAAAATACGGGTGTAAATATAAAAATTATTTTATAAAAAAACAAAAACAGAAAATTTCACCAGCTATCTATTTCCGCAATAAATGATCCACGACGAGATTCCTGCTTTCGGCGAAACGCCGGATCTCATCCTGCTGGTTGGCAAGATGCTGTTTTCCCATGCTGACACGTAAATAACCTATTATCATAATACAAATGATTTTAACCGAGGCAACGTCGCCTCGGTCGGTAAAGGTAAGCGTATGCTTCGGGAGCACCGGAATACAAAACCTTCCGGCATAAACAGTCCGGACCAGCCGCAAAGCCCGGAAAATAGATGGAATTATCATATTCGTTCGCACCGAATGATCCCCACAGCGGTTTTCTACCTCCGAATTTGGATTTTTGCCGGATTTTGCTTAATTTGGTGATATTGATCCTCTCGGACAAAGGCTACCTTCCATGACGAAACACACGATAATATTTATGACATTATTCATTTGTTCGAGTTGTCGTAGCTTGCAGGGCACGGTATTTTGCATCGATCGGCAATCGGACAATCTCAACAATCGGTTAAAATTATCGGACTACACCCTGGACCGAGCAGGCAATTCCATGATTACGGATCGGGATACGGTCTATCGGTTAGCGCTGCTTTTAGGTAACGATACGACGGGATACGGAAATTGGAAACAATATTATCGAATTCCTTTCGACGGGAATCGTACCATGAGATTGGTCCTCGACGGAGGCGACGACCCGGGGCCGCGAGAATATTTAATATTGCACGACGAACACGGTAAAATTGTTCGCTATATCGAAGTTGCGGCGGAATATGGAGATGGCCCCCGCTCCAAAAAAATATATAGCGTGCTGACTAAAGACAGCCTGTATGTTTACACGGTTACTACGGAAGCATTTTTGACCGGCGACGATTTTATAGACGATACGAAACCTGCAACAGCGGATACGATGAAAAAAAGCTACCATATCGGCGACTTGACAGCGATTTACAGGTAAAACTTAGTTAAAGATTGTTCGGGCAAAGCTCAAAATTTCTCAGCAGCTCAAAATAATTCCGACATTTTACGGCATCGGATTTGGCATTATCGGAAATATTGCGTAATTTGGGTTGCAATTCGATACTCTTTGATGGCAAAAGCGACTGTACGAATTTTCAAAAATCACGGATTCAAACAAATCAACCGGAATATCGAAGAACTGAAATTTACCCTATTAAATTATAACACGGTCAGTTTCCTACGTAAAATCCGGCAGGAAAAACCGCAGCGGCAGCGAATATGAAACGAATAAGTTTTCTGGCGATATTCTTCGTCATCGCTTCTCTCGGTGCCATCCACGCCCAACAACGCACGGGTTTCGCCTATTACGACCTCGACCGCCTCTACGACACGATCCCGTCGCTCTTCTACGACGACACGGACTACACACCCGAAGGACGGCTGCGCTGGAGCGGCGAGCGTTACCGCGCCAAAGTCGAACGGGCGGGCGCTGTAATCGGCCGGATGGCGATGCCGCTCGCAGGAGTGTATGGAGTCGAAAACGAGGAGGTTGTCAAAGACTTGGTCCGGGCGTCGGACCTGCCGTACAGTTATGTGCACCGCACCCTCAATACGCTGGACGGGATGGATTTCGCCTTGCTCTACTATGCCGACCGGTTCTTCACGGAACGTATCGAAACAGGTTATGGCTACCTCTGCGTCGAGGGTATGCTGGACGGCAAGCCGACAGCCGTATTGCTGACACGCGGCGACCGATATGCCGCTGAACTGCTGGAGGAGCTGCGCGAACGAACACCCGGCATCCGGATCCTCTGTGCAGGCAAGCTCCCGTCCGGAACTGCGGAAAAGCTCTCGCTCAGAGACGCATTGGCTCCGGCCGAGCGCCGAGGGCGGGGCAATGCCTACGCACGGGGCGGCTGGTGGCTGCACGACCGAATCCTGACAGACACGGCGCTGACCGTCATCCGGGCCGATGTTTTCGCCCGGCGCGACCTGCTCGATCCCCGCAGCGGAACGCCCCTGCCGACCTATCGGCGACAACGCTATACGGGTGGCATCGGCCGATATTTTCCAATATTTTTATATATTAAATAAGTTTTTTTGATTATCCGAAAAATCATCGTATCTTTGCCCCTCCGGAAAAGACGGTTCACCGTTGCCTTCCCAATGGAAGGCCTCGCCCGCAGCCCGGCGGAAACAACTCTGAAACAGCACATTTATTGGGAAAAACACTATTATAATCAACAACGACAAGTTATGGCAGACGTTAAACGAGTCTATACCTTCGGCAACAAGGAAGCGGAAGGTAACGGCAAAATGAGGGAACTGCTCGGCGGTAAGGGTGCGAACCTGGCCGAAATGAACCTGATCGGTATTCCGGTTCCCCCCGGGATTCACCATCACCACCGAAGTATGCAGCGAATACTACGCACAAGGACGCGAGAAAGTCGTGGGGCTGCTTCGCCCCGAAGTGGAGAAGGCGATGAAGAACATCGAAAAACTGACCGGCATGAAGTTCGGCGACAAAGAGATGCCGCTGCTGGTATCGGTCCGTTCGGGTGCACGCGCTTCGATGCCGGGCATGATGGACACCATCCTCAACCTGGGTATGAACGACCAGGCCGTGGAAGCCGTAGCCAAGCGCACGGGCAATCCCCGTTTCGCATGGGACTCGTACCGCCGTTTCGTACAGATGTACGGCGACGTGGTGCTGGGCATGAAGCCCGCTTCGAAAGAGGAGCACGATCCGTTCGAGGAGTTGATCGATGCGCAGAAAGAGAAGCGCGGCGTGAAAAACGACACCGACCTGACGACCGACGACCTGAAGGAGCTGGTGCACAACTTCAAGGCAGCCGTAAAGAAACAGACCGGCGAGGATTTCCCGGCAAATCCCTGGGATCAGCTCTGGGGCGCTATCTGTGCCGTATTCGGTTCGTGGATGAACGAGCGTGCCATCCTTTACCGCAAGCTCAACAACATTCCGGCGGAATGGGGCACGGCCGTATCGGTACAGGCGATGGTATTCGGCAACATGGGCGACAACTCGGCGACCGGCGTAGCCTTCTCGCGCGACGCAGCAACGGGTGAAAACCTCTTCAACGGCGAATACCTGATCAACGCACAGGGCGAAGACGTGGTAGCGGGCATCCGCACTCCCCAGCAGATCACCATCGAGGGTTCGCGCCGCTGGGCCAAGGCACAGAACGTATCGGAAGCCGAGCGTCGCAGCAAATACCCCTCGCTCGAAGAGGTGATGCCGGCCGTATATAAAGAACTCAACGAGATACAGCACCACCTGGAGCAGTATTTCAAGGATATGCAGGACATCGAATTCACGATCCAGGACGGCAAACTCTGGATGCTCCAGTGTCGCAACGGCAAGCGTACAGGCGCCGCGATGGTGAAGATCGCCATGGACATGCTGCGCGAAGGCCTGATCGACGAAAAGACCGCCGTACTGCGCTGTGAGCCGGCCAAACTCGACGAGCTGCTCCACCCCGTTTTCGACAAGACGGCGATGAAAAACGCCAAAGTCATCGTGAAGGGACTGCCCGCATCGCCGGGCGCAGCGACCGGTCCGGTGGTATTCTTCGCCGAAGATGCCGAAAAAATGCTCAAGGAGAAAAACCAACGTGCGATTCTGGTCCGCATCGAAACTTCGCCCGAAGACCTGAAGGGCATGCTCGACGCCGCCGGCATCCTGACCGCACGCGGCGGCATGACCTCCCACGCCGCGGTCGTAGCGCGCGGCATGGGCAAGTGTTGCGTATCGGGTGCAGGCGAGCTGCAGATCGACTACAAGGCACGTACGATCCGCGTAAACGGATATGAAATCAAGGAGGGCGACTGGATTTCGCTCAACGGTTCGACGGGCGAAGTTTATCTCGGCCAGGTGGCTACGCAGGCCGCCAATCTGAGCGGCGACTTCGGACAGCTCATGGAGCTGGCCCGCAAATACTCGGTGCTGAAAGTACGCGCCAACGCCGACACGCCGAAAGATGCGGCGCAGGCCTTTATGTTCGGCGCCGAAGGTATCGGTCTTTGCCGCACGGAACACATGTTCTTCGAGGGCGACCGCATCAAGGCCGTACGCGAGATGATTCTCGCCGACGACGAAGCCGGCCGCCGCGTAGCACTCGCCAAGTTGCTGCCGATGCAGCGCAGCGACTTCGAGGGTCTGTTCAAGGCGATGCAGGGCCATCCCGTGACGGTCCGCCTGCTCGATCCCCCCTTGCATGAGTTCGTCCCCCACTTCGAGAAGGAACAGCGCGAACTGGCCAAGGACATGAACGTTCCCTACGAAAAGATCACGGCCAAAGTGGAGTTGCTGGCAGAAGTCAATCCGATGCTGGGTCATCGCGGCTGCCGCCTGGGCAACACCTATCCCGAAATTACCGAGATGCAGACCCGGGCCATCATCGAGGCGGCTATGAACGTAAAGAAAACGGGCATTCCCGTACACGTGGAGATCATGGTGCCGCTGGTGGGCAACCACAAGGAGCTGCGTTACCAGAAGAACATCATCGACCAGACGGCCGAGAAGGTCTTCTCCGAACGTAACGACCGCCTGGAATACATGATCGGCACGATGATCGAAGTTCCGCGTGCGGCAGTCACCGCCCACCAGATCGCCGAAGTCGCCGAATTCTTCTCGTTCGGCACCAACGACCTGACGCAGATGACGCTCGGCTTCTCGCGCGACGACATCGCCAAGTTCCTGCCGATCTACCTGGAGAAAGGCATTCTGAAGAACGACCCGTTCCAGATCCTCGACCGCAACGGCGTGGGACAGTTGATCCGCGAGGCGGTATTCAAAGGCCGCGGCACACGCGAAAACCTCAAATGCGGCATCTGCGGCGAACACGGCGGCGAACCTTCGTCGGTGGAGTTCTGCCACTTCGCAGGTCTGAACTACGTGAGCTGCTCTCCGTTCCGCGTGCCCATCGCACGCCTGGCGGCAGCGCATGCGGCTCTCAAAGAGGCATAAAACGATATACATGCGACGAAATCCTCCCGAACCAATCGGTTCGGGAGGATTTTTATAACCACGACCGGCAACTCCTATTCAGCGAATTGCTGCGCCACCGCCGCATCGTAGTCGGCATTGGTAAAAGTATAGGTCCAACGGGTTCTGACCGCATGAGATGCCGTTACCTCCTCCTCATAATTCCAATCGATAGTAGAGTCCTGCCTCGAATAATAATCGGAATCGCGCGGCGGCTGATACCCCTTGATATAAATCGCTTTAGTCCCATCCTCAAAGACAACTTCCACATACCGGATATAGCTCGACGGAGGTGGACAGTATGCTATTGCCCCATCCACCCTTTCGCTCTCAAAACTTTCGCCCGGCTCTATGATTTCGTTTTCGATTACCAACTCACCGTACTCGCGTGCCACGGAGAGCGTAATCCGGTGATCGCTGTCATTGGCCCAGATAAAGTAACTAAAACCTCCGTAGTCTGTATCGTTGCTACATCCCGTCATACAATACGCCAGCGGCAACGTTGCCAATATACCGAATAATAGTCTTTTCATAATCGAAACATTAGGAGGGATTGTTTGTAAAATATTTATTCCCATGTAATTTACAACATTATAACGACACACACAAATTATTTACAAAAAAGAACAAGACACCGTCCATTATCAAACCAACCACCACATGCCTCTTTAATCATAAAAAATAATTTTCAAAATACAGCACGTATAAACCCCACACACGATCCTGTGACAAATACTGTTCGATCTCAGAGTATCTCCATTTTCATTCGGCTCCCCAGGATTCGGCGAAACGGAAATTTTTCGTACCTTTGACTTCATCTTAGGTACTCCGCCTCGGCAAAGTGCAAATATAAATTTGCTCATACGGCCGGTTCGTTCGTATCTTTGTTTTCGAGAGAATCTAAATTATCCGACGGCAGCAAGGAATCATTCCGGCAAAAGCCGTATCGAAGTCTGCAAAAGCTATGAAAAAAAACACTGCTGGCAATACTTATCTTATTCAGCGCTTTCTACGCATCGGCACAGGACAGAGGTTCCTGGGGCATAGGTCCGAAGATCAATCTCTACACCCATACCGGCCGGGGCGCCGTCTTCGGCATCGGCGGCTATTTCCGATACAGCCTGACCGATGCGCTGCGGCTGGAAACGGGAATCGTCATTCCCTGCAAATCGGAATGTTCGGTGGACATCGGGTGCGACGCCCATTATCTCTTCCACATAACCGAACAATGGAGCCTCTTCCCCACAGTCGGCGTCAATGTGAACGACTTGGGCAAATGGTCCTGCGGCTTCGATGTGGGCGGAGGCTGCGACTACCGGATCACCCGCCGCTGGAGTACATCGCTCATGTTCAAATACCGTTTCCAGACAGCCATGTTCGCACGGAATCCGATCCTGATCTCCCTGGGCGGAACTTTCACATTCTGACGGAAAAACACGGCGTTTATCGCCATTCAGACCTGCGATTCAAATGCTTCGGGATCGCGGATTGTACATGCCCACCCTCCCTTCCGAAAAGAGCATACTGGAATAATGAAGGTTCCGACCGCATCCAAGAAAGAGGCCGCCCAAAGCAAAATAAAGTTTCGGCGCCCGAAACGAATCCGGTATAAACGAATACAGCCTCCAAGGAGAATCCTACACACGTCGCTGAATACCCGAAAGTCCAGCCCGTTTTTCGCCTCCGACCGCAACCGTTCCGGACCCATATTACGTATTCAGTCCCCTCAATTCCGCCCCTCGGAAAACGTTCTTCATCAGCAAAGGGAAAAATGATCGAACAGAAAAAACACCGAACCGACAGCATAAAAGAAGCCCGGAGCAAATTGCTCCGGGCTTCTTATTTCCTCGAGTTCTCTCTTTAGAAGCAATAAACGCACGTAATACCGAAATTACACAATGCCCGTTCGTTGAACTCGGAATGCGATCCCCCGTCCCAATAAGCGATTCCGGGACCGAAAGCCGGCGACCAGTCGAACGAAAGACGTACCGGAGCCCCCTTGAAGGCAATACCCAGTTTAGCCGAGCCGGCCACGCCTACATAAGCGTAATGCCCTTTGCCGCCCACATTGATACCTGCACCGGCATCGAAGAACCAACGACCTGCCGACGGCGTCCAATCCATATTGCAAACATTCCAATTATACAATACCGAGAAATCAGCCGTCACCGTACCGCCGGCATTGGCCCAATAAGCACCGAAACGGGCTTCCACATAATTATCGTTGCTGAATACATACTGTCCGACAGCCTGGAAACCGGATCCGATACGACCACCGACCGTCCAATTCTGGGCAGATGCCGACCACGCGAGCAAGCCCATTGCCAATGTAAGTAAAAGTTTTTTCATCGTATGAAAATTTAAAATGATAAAATATTATATGTCCTATTTCTAATATATAAAGGTAATAAAAATTTTCCGGAGTTTACCCCTTTCTCTGGAAAATTTCAACTTTTAGGCCAATGTCGCTCTCTTTTCGGTCAATCCCGTAACTTTTACCGGAACGCCCCCTATTTAGTCTTGTACGAGCATTTGTAACGACCCTTCGTCAAGCTCATCAACTTACTCTTAATCAGATTTCTGCGCAAAGGCGACAAGCGATCCGTGAAGACGACTCCTTCCAGATGGTCATATTCGTGCTGGATCACCCAGGCTGGCAGCCCGGTGAACTCTTCGTCGTGCGGCTCGAAATTCTCGTCCAGATAACGCATCCGGATCGCAAGCGAACGCCGCACGCTCTCGTGCAATCCCGGCAGCGAAAGACATCCCTCTTCGTAGAGTTTCGTCTCCTCGGAAACTTCGTAAATTTCGGGATTAATGAACGCACGCCGGTAATCGGCCAGTTCGGGATGGTCTTCGCCCCAAGGCGTGCAGTCCACGATGAACAGGCGGATGCTTTTACCGATCTGGGGAGCCGCAAGCCCTACGCCTTCGGCCTCCTCGAGCGTGAGGAACATATCCTCGATCAACTTTTTAACTTCGGGATAATCGGGTCCGATCTCCCGGCATTTTTCGCGCAGTACCGGCGCCCCGAAAACAACTATCGGATAAATCATAACTTTTTCCATTTTTAACCCGGCCGCAGCCGGAAAACTAACTTCGGCTCTCCATATATCCTTGCAGGATAATGGTCGCCGATATCTTGTCCACAAGCGCCTTGTCCCGGCGGGCCATCTTGCCCATACCGCTCTCGAGCATCGTGCGGTGAGCGATGACCGAGGTGAAACGCTCGTCGTAAAACACCACCTCCTTGTCGGGATAGGCCCTGCGCAGGCGGGCCGCCAACGGTTCCACGTAACGCCACGTTTCGGACGGAGCGCCACTCATTTGCATCGGCTTTCCGATCACTATGGTCGAAACGTCATTCGCCGCGAAATATTGCGCCAACCAGCGTTCCAACCCTTTGGTTTCGACGGTTTCGAGCCCTCCGGCAATGATCCGCAAGGGATCGCTCACGGCGATTCCCGTGCGCTTCGTTCCATAATCTATGGCCAAAATACGTCCCACGATCTTACCTTATCCAATAGCTCGAACAACACCGGCCCACACACCCTCACGAACATTCCCGATACGAAACACACTGTACTCGCCGTCCGACGCACCCGGCGCGAAACCCGCGACAGCCCTGTCAGACATTCAATTTCTTGAGGAGGCTGCGCAGCGAACACTCCGCATCGACCAGTCCGAAGAGGGCATCGATCGCCACGCGCTCCTGCTGCATCGTATCGCGGTGGCGCACCGTCACGGTATTATCCTCGAGGGTCTGGCCATCGACGGTCACGCACAGCGGCGTACCGATCGCATCCTGCCGGCGGTAACGCTTGCCCACCGAATCCTTCTCGTCATACACGACGTTGAAATCATACTTCAACAGATCGACGATCCGCTGCGCCACTTCGGGCATGCCGTCCTTCTTCACCAAAGGCAACACGGCCACCTTCGTCGGAGCAAGAGCCGCCGGAATCCGCAGCACGACGCGCTCTTCGCCGTTTTCGAGCTTCTCCTCGGTATAAGCCGCCGACATCACCTGCAGGAACATACGATCCACGCCGATCGAGGTTTCCACGACGTAAGGCACATAACTTTCGCCTGTTTCGGAGTCGAAATACTGGATCTTCTTGCCCGAGAATTTCTGGTGGTTAGACAGGTCGAAATCCGTACGGGAGTGGATGCCCTCCACCTCCTTGAACCCGAACGGGAAATTGTACTCGATATCGGTCGCGGCATTGGCGTAATGGGCCAGCTTGTCGTGGTCGTGGAAACGGTAGTTATCCGCCCCGAAGCCGAGCGCCCGATGCCATTTCATACGCGTATCGCGCCATTCGGCCCACCACCGCATCTCCTCGCCCGGGCGGACGAAGAACTGCATCTCCATCTGTTCGAACTCGCGCATGCGGAAGATGAACTGACGCGCCACGATCTCGTTGCGGAACGCCTTGCCGATCTGGGCGATACCGAACGGCAGCTTCATGCGGCCGGTCTTCTGCACGTTCAGGAAATTGACGAAGATACCCTGCGCCGTTTCGGGCCGCAGGTAAATCGTATTGGCCCCCTCGGCCGTCGAACCCATCTGGGTCGAAAACATCAGGTTGAACTGCCGCACCTCGGTCCAGTTGCGCGTACCCGAAATCGGGCAGACGATCTCGCAGTCGAAGATGATCCGCCGCAGCTCTTCCAGATCGTTGGCGTTCAACGCGTCGGCAAAGCGCTTGTGCACGGAGTCCCGCGCTGCGGCGATCTCCAGCACACGGGGCGAAGTCGAGCGGTACTGCTCCTCGTTGAAGTTCTCCTTGAAGCGCTTCTTCGCCTTATCGACCTCTTTCTGAATCTTGTCGTCCTGCTTGGCCAGCCACTCTTCGATCAACACGTCGGCGCGGTAACGCTTCTTCGAATCCTTGTTGTCGATCAACGGGTCGTTGAACGCCCCGACATGGCCCGAAGCCTCCCACGTGCGGGGATGCATGAAGATCGCCGAATCGAGGCCGACGATGTTCTCATGAAGACGCACCATCGAATCCCACCAGTAACGCTTGATATTGTTCTTCAACTCGACGCCGTTCTGCCCGTAATCGTACACGGCACCCAGTCCGTCGTATATTTCGCTGGAAGGAAAGATGAAGCCGTACTCCTTGCAGTGGGCTACCAGTTTTTTGAAAAGTTCTTCCTGAGTCATCGTATTTTGCATTTACTATTTTCTGAAAAACAAAAGTACAAAATAAATGGGAATGTAAGGTACTCCGAACCGTTTTTTCTATCTTTACGCCAAAATTCGGAAATATCCGGAGCGGAAGACAAATACATCTGTTTCATATTCATCGTACCCGAACGAATAACCATCAAAAAATACACAAATGAAAGGATTGAAACTTCTTCTTCTCACGTTTGCAACCCTCGCGATTACGGCTTGCAGCGACGACACAACGGATGAATGGCATGGAGATTTCGGCTCCATTCAGGTCCCCGATACACGACAGCTCTCCCAGAAGATCCCCGCAGGACAAACCGCAGGGAATTCGGAAATTTTCTTTTCGACGAACGATGCCTGGAATTCCGCCATCACGGACGAATCCCGCGCCGAAGCCCCGACGTGGGTACGCATAAATCCCGATCACGGAGATGCGGCAGGCGATTACGACATCCGCGTCGAAACGGATCCCAACACCGCCGAAGAATCCCGCACGGCCTTTATCGAAATCACCTGCGGCACGAACTCGATTCTCATCACCATCACCCAGTCGGGAACCGATGGAGAGGATACCAATGAACCGGACGAACCCAACATCGGAGAACAGGTTCGGTATTGGCAACTGCACAAGATCGTCGGGCGCGACGCTTCGGGAAGTCTGATTGCTGAAATGGAATATACTTATGAACTTCCGGCGGAATTCAGCAAGGAGTGCCGTATCACGGGTTTCAAAATATCCGCAGCGGACAAGAACGGCACGCTCCGTCCCGTCGAAACATGGCAGTTCACCTACGAGGGAGACGATTGCATCCGATTCTCCTTCACCCGGGAAATCGATGGCGAGCAACCTTATACGCAAACTGCAGACGGAACCCTATACGGCTACTTCTGCGATGTACGAAGCGGAGGATACGAACTCACCTCGACACTTTCCGGCAGTGAAATAGAAACGTACGGCTTCGATTGCACATACGGCACCGGCACCTTCAACTCCGACAAACTCACCTCCATATCGCGTTACAATTCCCTGACTTTGGAACCCATCTGCGAAAAATACGAATGGGAAAAAGATCCCTGGGGTCCGCTGGAGGCTTGGGATAATTGCAGTGCTGTCATCCGAACGCTCGAGAACGAGCCAAATACGGAAACATTCCGGCAAGAGTACGGTTACGACTACGATGAAACGACGGCTTGGAGCGATTTCATCTACGAATTGGAAGGCACTCCCCTCCTCAACAGCGACCCGGTCCTGCTGCTGGTTGCCGAACCGGATATCCTGCGCGGACTGGGTTTCTTCAGCAGTCTCAACAACGATCTTTTCCGAACGGTCACGACCCGTTCCGACGACGCGGTTACGACCCAGACCTTCGAATACACGCGTCAGACAGTCGCACACGATGCTGAAATTGCGACACCGCTCATCATTACCCGCACGACCCGAAGCGACGAGCGGGAGAGCGTCTGTCGATTCGAGATTCAATTCCGCCGCTTCGACCTCCAAAATTAGAAATTCGTACTTTGCGGCCAGCCTGTGCGCACCCGGCAACGAAAAGCGAGGAAAGGTTCTTGCCATTCCTCGCTTTTCGTTACCGATGCCCGGTCCGGTCATTTCGCTCCCATCTCCGGGATAATCGTCCATTCGTTCGACTTGCAGTCCTTATTTCAGAGTTTCCGATCATTCGAAAAAAGATTCACCTTATGCTCTTCCTCAAAAAAGAAATACGGCACAGATCGGCAAAAATTTCCCGGCAGTCTAAACTTACGTTCTCCCTTCGGAAGAAAAACCTTTCTACGACAAAACAAAGTGAACCCGGAAGACGATAATCCACAGCCAACTCTTCCCGCAACGATTAAAGAGTCGCACGCCCCGTTACGATGGTCCCGTCTCTTCCTGCCCACAACCTGCGCAACGATGGACCGCAGCGGCAGAACAAAAAGCTGTCTAACACGTCCGATTTTAATGTTTTCGCCCCTGCCGGATAAACTCCGACAGGGGCAACTTTCAATTTCGGGGATTTGGCAGACAGCTTCGTCACAGCCGGAACTATTGCAGCAAACCGCTCTGTCGGAAGCTGTACTCACCGCCCCGCGCGATAATCAGGTGATCGAGCAGCCGAATATCGAACAGCGCAGCCGCCTCGGCAATTTTCTTCGTGAGAATCTTATCCTGCTCGCTGGGCAAGGCAGCACCGGAAGGATGGTTGTGAACCAGGATAATCTGCGTGGCCAGCAGTTCGAGGGCCCGTTTGATGACCAACCGGTGATCCACCACCGTCGCCTGCACCCCGCCCTGGCTTACCCGCTGCCGCTCGACGATCCGGTTGCCCGTATTGAGGTACAGGCACCAGCACTCCTCGTGCTTCATCTCCGTCAGCAGGGGTCTGAATATTCGGACCACATCGTTGCTCGAACCGATCGGATCGGGGCCCAACTCCCTGGCAGCAAGCACCCTCCGGCCCAATTCGACAGCCGCCTGAATCCGGGCAGCGCGTTTGAGGCCGATCCCGGCAGCCATACGCAACCGTGCGATGTCGGCATATCCCAATGCAGCGAGCCGCCCTTCGAAACTGGACAGCAGCGCCCCGGCAAGCCGCTCCGAATCACCGTCATCCAGCAACAGTTCCAACAACTCCTGATCGGTCAGCGTTTCAACGCCCCGGGAAAGCAGTTTTACAGATGCCTCGCTCATGACACCCCGGTTCCTTTCGGCCGGTAGAGCCGGTCGATTTTATCCAGAATATCCCCGCACGCTTCGTCACTCATAGCACACGACACGGAGTGGGCCGCACATTGTTCGGCCTCCTTCTTCGACTCGCCCTGCCCATGTCCCACACGGATACCGTCGATCACGACCGTAGCGTCGAATATCGGATGATTCGACGAATAATTCCGGCCGTGCACCGTTTCGAAAGCAATGGTATGATGCGTCTTCTGACACCATTCGATTAACCGACTTTTGAAATCCGTCTCCTCGTCCGTCAGGTTGTCGAGATTCAGGTAACGGTAATATATATTGTTGATAAGCAATCGATTGGCGAACTCATATCCCTGATCGAGGTAGATCGCCCCGATCATCGCTTCGAAAGCATCCCCGTAGATATGTTTCTGGTTGGTGCTTCCGGTCGGGTTGGCGATCACGTACCGGTCCAACCCGATCGTCCGGGCGATCGTATTGAGCGACTGGCGCGAAACGATCTTCGAGCGCAACTGCGTAAGAAATCCCTCCTGCCGGTCGGGAAATTCGATATAAAGATAGTCCGATGTCACGGCTTCGATCACGGCATCGCCCAAAAACTCGAGCCGTTCATTGTTGATCTGCCGTCCGTCGGCTAAAACTAAAGAAGCTGACTTGTGAATCAAAGCCAGCTTGTAAAGTTCGATGTTGTGCGGAACGAATCCGAACAGCTCATCGATAATTCTGTAATACTCCTTATCCTGCCCGTAATTTCTTCTTACGGCACGGCGTACGAAATTCCACACGGCACGGACGAGGTGTTAAATCTTACGGAAAATAACCGTCGAGTTATGACCGCCGAAACCGAACGTATTGCTCATCGCACACTTCACATCGCGCTTCTGCGCCTTGTTGAGCGTCAGATTGAGTCGGGGGTCGATTTCGGGATCGAGGTTTTCGTTGTTGATCGTCGGGGGAATCACACCGTTGTTGATCGCAAAGATGCAGGCCAGCGCCTCGACAGCACCGGCAGCACCCAACAGGTGCCCCGTCATGGATTTGGTCGATGAAATATTGACATCGTAGATGTGATCGCCCAACACGCCGTGCAGAGCTTTGAGCTCGGGCAGATCGCCCGCAGGTGTCGAAGTGCCGTGTACGTTCACATAGTCGATATCTTCGGGTTTGATACCCGCATCCTTGATCGCGTCGCGCATGGATTTCATGGCGCCTTTGCCTTCGGGATGGGGAGCGGTAAAATGATATGCGTCCGCAGAACGGCCGCCGCCGACCATTTCGCAGTAAATCTTCGCACCGCGTGCCTTGGCGTGCTCGTACTCTTCGAGAATCAGCGCACCGGCGCCTTCGCCGATGACGAAACCGTCACGATCCTTATCGAACGGACGCGAAGCGTGCACCGGATCGTCGTTGCGCGTCGAGAGAGCCTGCATGGAGTTGAAACCGCCCACGCTGGGTTCATTGACGGCAGCCTCCGAACCGCCGGCGACCATCACGTCGGCCACACCGAAACGGATGGCGTTGAACGAATCGATCAGACCGTGATTCGACGAAGCGCACGCCGAAACCGTACAGTAGTTGGGGCCCATGAAACCATATTTGATGGAGATGTAGCCCGCCGCGATGTCGGCGATCATGCGCGGAATAAAGAATGGGCTAAACCGAGGAGTTCCATCTCCTGCGGCGTAGCCCAAACACTCATCGAAGAACGTCTTAAGTCCTCCGATACCGGAACTCCAGATCACGCCGATCTGCTCCAGGTCCTCCTTCTCGAGATCGAGTCCCGAATCCTCGACAGCCTGCGTGGCCGCGATGAGGGCATACTGAGTGAAGAGGTCGTATTTACGCACCTCCTTACGGTCGAAATGCTGCGTCCAGTCGTAATTTTTTACTTCACAAGCGAACTTCGTCTTAAATTTCTCGGCATCAAAATGAGTAATCGGCGCGGCGCCGCTAACTCCTTTTTCGAGATTGGAAAAAAACTCTGCAATATTATTGCCGAGCGGGTTGATGGTACCGATACCCGTCACGACTACTCGTCTTTCTGTCATAAATTTAAGGCTTTAAGGTTTGCCGGTTGGAAAAATCGTAAATTATTTCTTGTGTGCCTCGATATAGGAGATAGCGTCGCCAACGGTAGCGATCTTCTCTGCATCCTCGTCAGGGATCTGGATATCGAAAGCCTTCTCAAATTCCATGATCAGCTCAACGGTGTCGAGTGAATCGGCTCCCAGGTGGTTGGTGAAGCTCGCTTCCGGAGTAACCTCAGACTCTTTAACACCCAATTTGTCAACGATGATCTCGACAACTTTTGACTGTACTTCTGACATAATTTTAATTTTTTAGTTAAACAATCATTTATTAAAAATTGAAATTCTTTCTATCAAACAATCGCACAAAAATAACACTTTTTTTATTACTTTTGACATTACAACCAAAGAAATTGCCGTTCTTCGGTCGCGTATTCAATATAACACAATATAAATCAATACTTTATGAAACTACTGTTAATTTCCAACTCCACGAACGCCGGAGAACCCTATCTGAAATACCCGATGCCCCGCATCGACGAGTTCCTCGGAAGTGTCCGCGAAGTGGTTTTCGTCCCTTATGCAGGCATCACCTTTTCCTACGCCGAATACGAAGCGAAAGTGCAGGCCCGTTTTGCGGAATACGGCATCAAGGTACGTTCCGTACACCGTTCGAAAGATCCCCGGCGTATGATCCGCGAGGCGCAGGCCATCTGCGTAGGCGGCGGCAACACCTTCGCCCTGACCAAGAAAATGCAAGAGCAGGGGCTGTTGAAAGCCATCCTCGGCAAGATCAAGGCCGGCACGCCCTACATCGGCTGGTCGGCCGGCAGCAACGTCTGCTGCCCGACGATCTGCACCACCAACGACATGCCCATCGTCGAACCGGAATCGTTCAAGGCTATCGGGGCCGTGAAGTTCCAGATCAACCCCCACTACCTGGACGCCAACCCCGAAGGTCACGCCGGAGAGACCCGCGAGCAGCGTATTCTGGAGTACATCACGGCCAATCCGCGCCGCTACGTCGTCGGCCTGCGCGAAGGCTGCATGCTTCATTATGAAAACGGAAAACTGGAACTGATCGGCAGCCGTCCGATGCGTATTTTCAAGAAGGGCATCGCCCCCTACGAGGTGAAAGCCGGGGACGACCTGTCATTCCTATTATAATTATGGTATGCCCCGTATTTTCCGCAATCCCTGACAAACCGTATTCGCAAGTATGGAATTAATGACCGCTCTCAACCGACTGCACGGCGGCAAGAACATCAAGCTGCCCTACTTCATCGCCCAGCTATCCCGTTATGCCGTACCGAAGGTGCTCCTGCGCAGCCGGTTGGAAGAGATTCTGCGCGACGGAGAGAAACGTTATGACATGGACTATGTGCTCGACCGCGTCAATTACTACAACCGTTTGACCGGCGCAGAGCGCCTCTCTCCGACCGAAGCGACACCCCTGAAAGAACACAAGTTCAGGGGCCGGCACAGCGCCTATATTTTCGACTCCTACCAAACCACCCGTTTTTTCGACGATTCCCTGCGTTGGCAGACCTATTTCGGCGACGGAGTTTTCGACCTGCTTCATCCGACGATCATCAAGGCTCGAAAAATCGACCGGGGGGGGGAGAAGCCGCTTCCGGCAAAGGAGATAACTCCGTATTGCTCAACTTGGACCGCTGCCGCTTAGATATCCGGCTGCACGACAAAATTCCGTTTACGGAGAAAGCCGACCGGGTGATTTTCCGGGGATCGGTTAAGAGTAGCGAGCAGCGTCGGCGCTTCATCGAAACATTCCGGGACAATCCCCGCATCGACACGGCGGATACCCGCAGCGGACACAGCGCCCAGGAAACAGGTACAGCAAAACAAATCACGCTCTACGCCCACCTCGGCTCGAAATTCATCATGACGTTCGAGGGCAACGATATCGCCAGCAACATCCGGTGGGTCATGTCCACCAATTCGATCGCCGTGATGCCCCGGCCGCGCAACGAATCCTGGTTCATGGAAGGACGCCTGCGCCCCGGCTACCACTACATCGAAGTAAGGGACGACTACTCCGACCTGGAAGAGAAGATCGATTACTACATCGCGCATCCCGAACAGGCTCAACAGATCATCGATCAGGCGAACGACTTCGCACGACAATTCTACGACAGTCGTCGGGAACGGTTCATTTCGCTGCTGGTCATGAAAAAATATTTCGAAAAGACAGGACAACTTCCACCGACAAACCGATGACCACGACACAGCATACCGGGCGGCAGGGCGAAGAGGCTGCCGCCCGGTGGCTTCTCGACCACGGATTCACCCTGCTCCACCGCAACTGGCGGCAAGGACATTACGAGCTGGACATCGTCGCTGCCAGAAAAGGCACCCTCCACTTCATCGAGGTCAAGACGCGCCGGCGGGACGGCCTCACCCCGCCGGAACAGGCGCTCGATTACCGCAAGTGCCGGGCACTCATCCGGGCCGCAAATGCTTATCTGACAGAAAATCCGTTCGAAGGAGAGATGCAATTCGACCTGATCGCAGTCGAAACCGCCCCCGCAGGCACACCGGAGGTGCGCTATATCGAAGACGCCATCGAACTCCACTGGTAATTTGGCAGTTCTGACAATTTATCTTATCTTTGCATCCGCGATATAAAGACGCACAAAACGAAAGCGGATGTGGATCTATAATTTGGGGCTGGTACTCTACGTTTGGGCCATTGCATTGGCCTCACCCTGGCACCGAAAGGCGAAACTCTGGATCGACGGCCGGAAAGGACTCTTCCGCCGCATGAAAGAGAGCATCGACCCCTCGGCTCGCATTATCTGGATACATGCCGCCTCCCTGGGCGAATTCGAACAGGGCCGTCCCCTGATCGAAATCCGCAAGGAACATCCCGAATACAAAATCCTGCTCACGTTTTTCTCCCCTTCGGGCTACGAAATCCGTAAAAATTACGATCAGGCCGACTACATCTTCTACCTGCCGATCGACACGCCGGGCAAAGCCCGCCGTTTTCTGGACATCGCCCACCCCGAAATCGTCATCTTCGTCAAATACGAATTCTGGATCAACCTGCTCACCGAGCTGCGCCGCCGCTCGATCCGCAGCTACATCGTATCGGCCATCTTCCGCCGCAACTCGATCTTCTTCCGCCCCTACGGAGGCTATTGGCGCATGGCACTCGAAAGTTTCGACACGATCTTCGTTCAGAACAACGACTCCAAAAAATTACTGGCAGAACTGGGCTTCGACAACGTCGTAGTCGCCGGTGACACCCGCTTCGACCGGGTTGCCGAAATTGCGGCTGCGGCGAAAAAAATCGACCTCATCGAACGGTTCAAAGGCGGCACCCGTCTGTTGATCGCCGGCTCGACCTGGGGACCGGACGAAGATCTTCTGATCCGCCTGATAAACGATAACCCCTCGGTCAAATTCATCGTGGCACCTCACGAAATGGACGAAAGCCGCATCAACCGCCTGCTCGCTGAAACCCTCGGAGGAGCTGTCCGCTATACGCAATGCACCGCCGAAACATCGTTCGATGGCAAACAACTGCTCGTTCTCGATACGGTAGGTATTCTCTCCTCGGCCTACGGCTATGCCGAATGGGGTTATATCGGCGGCGGATTCGGCGTAGGCATCCACAACACGCTCGAAGCCGCCACGTTCGGTCTGCCGATCGCTTTCGGCCCCAACTACGAAAAATTCAAGGAAGCCCGCGACCTGGTAACGCTCGGAGCGGCAACGCCCATCCACTCATACGAAGAATTGAAAACCTGGTTCACCCCCTTGCGCGACGACGAGCATCTGCTTCAACAATGCAGCCGCATCGCCAAAGACTACACGACGGCCCACCAAGGGGCGACGAACATCGTCCTGCATACCGTTTTCGGAAAGCCGGAATAGGTTCTTCGTTCAGACCGGTCGTTCCGCACCCCTTTCCCGACAATACCGGTTTCGGGATTCGCCCTGTTCCGCACATATTCCGATCGAACGGATAAACGCTCCGCACCGTCTTTACTTTCTGTACAAAAAAAGCGCACCGGCCGCAAGGCAGGCACGCTTGTTATTTTTCGAGGGGGCTATTTCGAAGTCATGATCTTCAGGATCAGATGATCCGTTTCGTTCATGCCGTCCCGTCCGATCAGCGTCAGGTTGCGGATCGACTTATCGACATCGTCGTCGATAATGCCCTCGACCGACGAAACCGAATGGTTCTCCATAGCCAGCATCGCCGAAAGCACAGCCGTCGAAACTCCCGTCATCAACTTGAGCGAACAGCTCGGCTTCGCACCGTCGCACATCATACCCGTCAGGTTGGCGATCATATTCTTCACGGCAAAGGAAACGGCCTCGTACCCGCCGCCCATCAGGTAGGTGATGCCGCAACTCGAACCGGTCGCCGCCACGACACAACCGCACAAGGCCGAAAGACGTCCCAGGCTCTGCTTGATATAGATAGCGGTCAGATGGCTCAAAACGAGCGCACGCACCAGATGTTCCTCGTCCGCCTTGATCTCCTCGGCATAAACGACCACAGGCAACGTAGTCGCGATGCCCTGGTTGCCGCTGCCCGAATTACTCATCACCGGAACCATGGCTCCCGCCATGCGGGCGTCGCAGGCCGCGCAAGTATAGGAGAGAATGCGGGAGAGGGCACAATCCCCGATAATCCGCAATTCGGGAGCATGGCGCAAAGTATTTCCCACGCAATGCCCGTAGTTGTTCTTGAACGAATCCTCTGCCGCAGCCTTATTCAATCGCTTGGCTTCCAGAATGAAGCGGATTTCATCCAGCGGTGTGGTCATGGCGAAGTCAAACACTTTGCGCAGGTTGAGTTCGACGCCCTGCGCCCGAAACTTCGATCCGAGGCGAAGTATCTAAGACAAAGTCAAAGATTACGAATAAGCCGAATGCAATTCCCACTCCCATCGCATTTTTACAAAAATAACCAAAATCCTGAATTTCCGGTATCCTGGCCGAAAAAATTTTCCGATATTCCGGCCTGCCGTTCCTGAAATGAAAGTCTGAGATGGAAAATATTCGGTCGTTTTTTTGGTTTTCAGGAAATAATATCTATCTTTGCACCACGATTCGAAACCCACACGAGTTTCAGTCGATGATGGTGCCATAGCTCAGTTGGTAGAGCAAAGGACTGAAAATCCTTGTGTCCCTGGTTCGATTCCCGGTGGCACCACACAGAAAACCAGTCACTTACAGCCCTGTAGGTGACTGGTTTGTTTTTAGTCGGGCACACAATTTAGACACAAACCCAATCTAATTTCCCATTGCGGGATACCTCTCCTTCTTGCACTATTTTTCGCACTTTTTGGAATGAATCATTTCAATAAAGCTATTTTCCGACAGTGAGAATTGCTCTCCTCTTTTTTTAACGAATTTTTCCTTAAAATAATTTGCATAATGTGCCGAACATACTGACTTTTGTCGCAGAGGCTGTGAAGTCGCAGCCCACCAGTTGCAGAACGATATAACCTTCATGTAATTGTTAGTGGGTCTGTTGGCGTCGGCTGACAGACCTTTTTTGTGCGAATATGATGATTTATTCGAAACCATATAGAACGAAAAAACATGAAAGAGAAAATTCTCGTAGCGCTGAAAACCAAGTATTCTAATTTGGGGTTCGGAGCGAAGGCTCTCGACGGAGTAGCCTCCATTTTGGAAAAATCCGTCACCGATGAATCGCAAATTGAAACCGCAGTCAGCGGGGTCGAACCTTTCCTTAAAGTTTTCCAGTCTGACGCTGATCGTGCACGCACCGAGTACAACGCACTGAAAGGACTGTATGACGAACTCAAGGCAAAGAGTGAGGCATCTCCTGCAAATGGGGGCGGGCAGGGCAAAAAAAACGAACCCGACGATGAGGAACCTGCGTGGTTCAAAGCCTACAAGAAGCAACAGGAGGAGCGTTACAACGCCATCAAAGCGGAGAGCGATACTCTGAAAGCTGAAAAGGCCAAGAACGACCGGGCCAATCTCATCTCCGCAAAGGCAAAAGAACTCGGTATTCCGGAGTGGCGCATGAAAGAGGGATTCGTCATCGCCGACGATGCAGATGAAAAAACGATCGGCGACTACCTCGCAAACGTGCAGAAAAATCTGGTTACCGCAGAGCTGGAAGGGAAAGGTTCGGGATTCCCGATGTCCACGCCCGAAGCGCAGGGCAAAGAACTCGCAAAGGCGTGGGCTGAAACACTTCCGGACAAAGAGTAACCAAAACGTAAAATCATGGCAATCGTATTTGAAAAAACAAAAGTAAAGGGCGGTTTCCCCATATTCTGGCGCGGTGAGTTCGCCGTATTGCCGGGGGACTTCAAACTGAAGGGAACCTATCCCGAAGGGACAAAGATTCCCAAAGGTACGCCGATCAAGCTCGACTTCGACAACATGGAATGTTCCATATGCAAGAGTGCACGTGTTCTGTCGGGCGGCACAACCACTGCTCCACATGTCAAGAAGGGTTCCATGCTCCAAGTAGGAGATGCGGTTAAGGTCGGCGAGTCAAATTCGACCGTAAAAAGCATTGATACCAAAAATGCAGATTACGATGTGATCACGTTCGCAGCGGCCGTAACGGGTGCGACTGAAGGCGTAGATGTCCTCTCGGACGACAATCTGCCTGATGCAGTTGTCGAAACCGACATGGTCTATTCCGCCAATAACGGATTCCAGACCGTATCGGCCGGATATGCAGGTATCATCCTCAAGGATGTAGCCTATCCCGTCCCTGCTGCATGGCTTCAGGGTTACAGCCTGAAGAACAACCCCGAAATCAAGTATGTACGACAGTAAAAGAGGAGGTAAACAATGAACGAAGTATTTTATTCATCCATTTTCGGCGAACTGACTAAACAGGTGCAGATTCGCATCGATGCCGCCTCTGAACTGCGTAAGCGGCTATTCGACCAAAATATTTACGAGCGATTCCTCGACTGGGACACCCCCACCGTCGGACTGAACTTCGAGGAGTTGATCGGCTCGTACAATTTGAGCGTCGCCGCTGCAACGCTCGACTCCAAAGGTAAGGAGCCTATCATGGGAACCGAGGGACTGGAAACGATCAAGCAGAAGGTATTAACCCACCAGATGTCTTATTCGATGCCTATCGAAGAGTATCGTAAGGTGTTGCAGATTCTCGATTCGCGGATGCTGTCCGATTCGGCCAAGACACAGCAGCTCATCAATCTGATGTGGAACAATGTTACGAAGGTCGTGAACTCCGTGCAATCGAAACTGGACATCATCTTCCTCGGAGCATTGTCGAACAAAGGCGTATTCACGTTTGACGCGTCCAATAACCCAGAGGGTGGTGTGCGCGGTACGATCGACTACAAAATGCCGAGCGAGAACATTGCCACCGCGAAAACGTTATGGACGGATGGCAATAAAGATACGGTCGATACGCTGGAGGATATTCAAGCCATCCTCGATGCTGCACAGGACAAAGTTACGTTCGACCGCATTCTGCTCTCGCAGAAACGCCTGTCGTATATCCTCCGCAACAAGAAGATGAAGTTGGCGGTATTCGGTAGTGACAAGTCGTCCACACCGCTGTTGCTGGCGAACCTGAACGAGTTTATGCGTTCGAACGGATTCCCGACATTCGAAGTCATCCGCCGCATGACCCGTATTCAGGATAACGGTAAACTTACGGAGTATTCGCCGTGGAACGACAAGAACCTCGTGTTCGTACCTGCGGGCAAACTGGGCGTCATCAAGAACGCCTATGCCGACAACGAGCTGCGGCAAGAGCCGGGTGTCACCTACTCTAACTACGGACGCATCCGCATTTCACAGTGGGGCAAGGGCGAAACCGACAACTCTAACGGCGTAGAGTTCACGAAAGCACAGTCGCTGTCACTTCCGGTTATCACCGAAATCAACGGCATCTATTCGCTGACCGTAGAATCGTAGTTGTATGAAGAATTTCGAGGCAATAATATATAGTATTTTATCGGTTTTACCCTATTTTTATATTTCATATAAAAATGCTGGTTATCAGTGAATAATTCCCTAAAGATCGAATTATTGTTTTTTTATTTTCGGATTATTTTAGTAAATTTGTATGCAAATAGTATGTGCAATGTATGCAAATTTTGACCTATGTTCAAATACACAAAAGATTCGGTTTCGGTGTTCACTGTATTAGACACCAGACGCCCCAAAGCAGACGGGAAATATCCCGTAAAAGTACAGGTCGGATTCGCCCGCAAACAGAAGTATTACACCACCAGCAAGACACTATCCGTCGAGGAGTGGCGCAAACTGCCTACTACGAAGCTGCGGTCGCTGGTTCAAGTTCGGGAGGAAATAGAAGCCCGATTCAATATCGTGCGCGACTTCGTGCGGGATTTGACCGATGCGGGAAACTTTTCGTTTTATACACTCAATATGCGGTTGAATGGGGCAACAGCCGGAACGATAAACACGGCTTTCGAAGCCAAAATCGAACGGCTGAAGCAAGCGGAACGGGTCGGTACGATGTGGGTATATAAGACGACATTAAACTCCATAGAACGGTTTGCCGGGAAATCGATCCCGTTTTCCGATGTAACGCCTAAATGGTTGCAGGAATATGAGAACCACCAGCGAGAGATCGGGCGTAACACGACAAGTATTTCCATTACGATGCGAACCCTTAGAGCTATAATAAGCGAAGCGAAACACTGTGGGATCATTCGTCCAGTGGATGATCCGTTCAATAAGGGAAAATATGAAATAAAAAACGGTCACGGTCGAAAATTGGCCCTCACTTTGGAGCAAATAGGGCAAATATCCCGTTATGATGATGGCACCGAAACAACGGCCAAATACCGGGATTATTGGCTGTTCCTCTACTTGTGTAATGGAATCAACGTCGCCGACTTTATTAGGCTGAAGTTCAAAAATATTGAAAACGGCGAAATTTGCTTCACCCGTCAAAAGACTGAGCGTACAAGCCGGGAGGAAAAAACGATACGGGCCATTGTCACCCCTCCGATGCAGGCCGTTATTGACCGCTGGGGCAATCCGCCAAAGGCAGACAACTATATTTTCCCGATTTTGACAGGTAAGGAGGATGCGTTTCGCGCAAAGCTCGTTTCGCGGGAATTTATAACCAAAATAAACCTTCGAATGAAACGAATCGGGGAGGCTATCGGGGTTGGGAAGATTACTACCTATGCCGCCCGGCATTCGTTCGCTACGGTATTGAAGCGTTCAGGGGCGAATATCGCCTACATATCGGAAAGCCTCGGCCACCAAGACCTGAAGACGACGGAAAATTACCTTGCCAGCTTCGAACGAGAGGAACGAGAGAAAAATGCTGCATTACTGACGAATTTTTAATACGATTATTTGCATAATGCGCCGCAGTGCAGCATTTTTGTCATATCGTGTTATTTTAGTTGGAATGATCGGCGGGGCGCATCTTATTTCCGTCGATCATTCCGTTTTTACTGCATTTCGCCCCCTGTAGCTAATTGATTTACACGCCCTAAATTACACAGAGGGCGTGCACTCCCTTTTTTGATTTTACGGCTTTTATTCGTGCGGTCTATACTTTCTATGTCCGAGGAATGAAATGCAGCCAAATGCAAAGCCAATACGAAATACGGGCAGTTTGGTTATGCCTCGTAACCTTCGTAATAGTAAGACTGTTCGATTCCTTTGAAAATGACCTCCCGATCCTCCGTGCGGTCGGTCAATGCACTGCCGAGCAGCGTGCGTAGCTCCAGATCGTTTATCGGGCTGCGCTCCATAGCTTGCAAATATAAATCCTTGTCCACCTTACGCCAATCCACCACCCGCCGAATACGCTTTTTCAAAATCATATCGAGCCATATTCGGGTGGCCCGTCCGTTCCCCTCCATAAATGGATGGGCGATATTCATTTCGACGTATTTAGCGATTATTTCTTCGAACGTCGTTTCTGGCATACTCTCTATCACCGGCAGAATAGCGTCCAAATACAAGGCATTTGCAAAGCGGAAACCGCCTTTTGATATATTCAGCGTCCGAATCTTTCCCGCAAAGTCATACAGCCCGCCAAATAAATACCGGTGTATATCTTGCAACCCTTTGACCGTTCCCACCTCGATACGGTCTATATCGCCGCTTTCGAAAAGGGCGTGCGCTTTGTTGAGGCTTTGGGTGTCTATCCGATCTGTTTTCTTTCCCATAACAGCGACTATTATTCCCTCTCCTTTACCTCCAGCACCGTCCCGCATTTCGGGCAGGTGATTGTGTTCGATGGCTGGGGGGCGAATAGCTCCGGAACCGATACCTCAAGCGCGGCGGCGATTCTTCGCAACGTCGTGATGGTGGTATTTCCGTTTATTGCTTTCGATAATCCGACCCTGGAAATGCCTATTTTTTCGGCTAAATCCTTTTGCGTTATCCCCTTACTTTTGAGAATCTCGGCTATTCTAAATTCATTATCCATAATGTAAATATATTGTTATACGATGCAAAGATATAAATTATACTTAATGTATGCAAATTGTTGTGTAATGATTAAAAAAAGTTGTCAAAATATTTGCACGTATGAATAATTATTGTTTACTTTGCATTGTCAAAAGATAACAACAGGTTTACAACAATGAACACTACCGCTTACAATCAATTCGCAAAGGAGATCGCCCACTACATTAACTACCACTGTGACGGAGAAAATAAGGGCTTCGAGATCGAACACGAGGGATTCACGGCTTCTGTAAGCTATAAGGCCGAAATCAGAGAGGATGCCGGGGATTATTGGACGGCTCCGAGCTGGGCAATAGAGAAAGAGCGCACGACGGTAGCGGCCGTATGGGATGAACAAGGGAACGAATACCCGGAAATCGCAGAGGCTTTGCAAGTGCTGTTAAACTGACGAGGGGAACCGGGGCGGCCTCAACCGCCGCCCCGACCCGAAACAAGGAAGAACGAACAACCAAAAACCAATACAGACAATGAAAAGAAACGATTTACAAATGATTATGCGCCGGGCGTGGACAATTGCCCGGACAACGGGCAAGACCTTCAATATCTGCCTTGTCAAGGCTTGGAGCCTTTACCGCCTGACGCAGCGTATGCGGGCGGGTGTCGTTCGGTTCGCCTATGAGAAAGCCGACGGGACATTACGCAGGGCGGCGGGTACGTTGCACGAAGTGGCGGCCACGATCAAGGGCACCGGCCGACCAAATGACGCTCTAACGATTCGTTATTACGACGTTGAGGCCGACGGCTGGCGCTCGTTCAAGGTAGAGAATTTCGTAACGGTATATTAAAACCCGCCCCAGCCCTTGCGGTTTCAAGAAAAAGGGCTATATTTGCACTATCCTAAATTCTACATGATATGATTATTTTCGACGTACAATCTGCCGTCTATGGTGTGGGTAGCGGAAACGCCCCAGCGCTTCATGTAGAGCGTAGGACACCTAATGACGGCTTTTTATTTATCCCAAATCTACATGTTACACTCTCAAAAACCGGGCACGCCCGTGCCCGCCGTCTCCGTCGTATCTGACGGAATCCATCGCCCCAAAATGGGCGATATTCAAACTCTCCCGATTAGCGCCAACACCCGTAAATGGCTGTCTGTATTAGATGCGGCGTACACATTGTACGCGGCATTTAACAAGGCACCTACAGAATCCATCCCGAAACGCGGTGATCCATACTGCGAGGTGAACCGCTCACTCGATGTGATAATCTCCACGCTGGAGAAGTTTTTCCTGCATTATTCTCTAATGTCCGACTTGGACCAAAATTGTAACCATTAAACAGCTAACGATCATGATGAAGAATAAAACCGTTGGTAACCTTGCTAATATCCAGGTTTACCGCGACGAGGTTCACAGGGCGGCGGGGCAAGCGCCCGAAATTACTTATTATCTCGGTTGGGGAAAATATGATGTACTGCAAGGCGATCCCCTTACTTTCGAGGAGTTAAAAGCCCTTCACGCCCTTATGGGGCGTGTAATCGAACAGAATACAACAACCGAATAACAACTACGACGATGACAGATATAACACTGATGAAAACGAACGATTACCGTCTGGACGGTGACACCGAAACGTGGAATCTCGCTTTGGGCGGCAATGATTTTTCCACTATGGACAACGATGACCTTGCCCGTCTGCGGGATATGATTGACGAAGTGTTGAATGAGGGGAAAGGAGGTGCACAATGATTTACGAACTCTCTTTTGACGGCTATCGGCTGGGGTTATTCCCCACCGAGGCCGAGGCCGTCCACCGGGCGGCCTACCTGCCGAGCGGGTGCTATACGATCCGCGAATGGACCAAAGACGGCGAATTTTTGATATTCGATCCGTCAGTTAATTTAGAACGTGAAATAAACAAATAAAATACAAAGATTATGAATAAGATGTGTGTGAATAAAAGAGCAGATATAACGCTGATCGGATCGGCTTTCGAGGCCGCAGGTTTCCGTTGCGTCCGGATCCGCACCGAATGCGAGGCCGAGCACCGCACCAAAGGTGGTGATCCCCGTCGGCACGGGATGTTGGTTCTTGACGGCGATCGGGTGATTCTCGAAATCATCCGAAGTAAGAAAGTGCAAAAAATACGTCAAGGATAGGTCAAGGAGGCGATAATCCGATTTTATCGAGAATATCGATAAAATGTTGAAAAAATAACATAAAAAACAATAAAAACGCTTGCAAAATGTGCCGAACCCCGCGACGTTTGCAGTGTGATGTAATATTGCATCGATAACTAAAAGAACACGATATGACAGAAATTATCGTAACAACGCCCGAACAGTTGCAGACAACTATCGAGGCGGCCGTGTCAAAAGCCTTTGAAGCCTACACCAAGAAACCTACGGCACCGGAAAACATCGAAAACGACTATCTCACCATTGAAGAGGCGGCCGCGTTCTTGAACGACAACGGCTGTAAAATCACAGTTCAAACCATATACACCAAAAAACTGCAAGGGAAAATCCCGTGCAGTAAAATAGGGTCCCGGCTTGTTTTCTCGAAAAAGGCCCTTTTAGCGTGGATAGAGCGGCAAACGGTATCTCATATCAAGACACGATCCGAAAGTGCGTCAGACCTCGCAAAAAGTGCCAAAAATCAAGGTTGAGGATATGACGGAGGCGGGGAAAAACCTTGCAACTCGCAGCGAGTGTGCAGGGGTGCCGGCCATCAACCGGCGTGAAGACAGGCAAATTACGTGGGGGTATCACCAGCAGCGGGTATTAAATCTTCTTTCCGACGGTATCCCTCGTTCTGTGGCAGATATTTCGGCGGCGTTGAGGATGTCCGATCCTCGCAGTGCGATCCGCGATTTGCGACATAAGGGCGTACCGATTGCCGATGAATGGTGCGAGGGCGTGCACGGGGGCCGGTTCAAACGGTATTTTATTCGGAAAGGAGGGGTGCAATAATGTCAAAGAAAAGCAATAGCAACCGCAACTATTTCCCGCACGAATATACCGCCAAAGATGATCCCAAATGTGAGCGGTTAATATTCGAGATGGGGATGGAAGGTTACGGTATATTTTGGGCCTTGCTGGAAGTTTTAAGAGCACAGCCCGACTATACCTATCCTCTGGCGAATATTCCTTTAGCGGCCTATAAGTATCGCACAGACCCCGAAAAAATGCGCCGCGTTGTATTCGATTTTGGACTGTTTGTTATTATCGAGGATAAAATATTCTTTTCCAATGGGTTGAAACGTCGTATGCAACCAATGGATGAGGGACATAATATCGCCATAGAAAGCGGCAAAAGAGGTGCAGAGAAACGGTGGGGAAATAGGGTTGAAAATAGGGTCCCTATTAACTCCCCTAATAGGGACCCTTATAGCAATAAGAATAGAATAGATAAGAACAGAATAGAAGAGAATATAGATAAGAAACTCTCTAACGAGAGTAAAGAAAGTGCGGACAAGCCGCACAAAGTCGCAAGCAAACGCACGGCGTTTGTTGCTCCCCCGCTCGAAGAAGTTACAAACTATTTTTCGACGATCGAAGGGACAAAGAACGATGCGGAATGTTTTTACGATCATTTCACGGCTAACGGTTGGAAAGTGTCCGGTAAATCCCAGATGAAAGATTGGCAAGCTGCCGCCCGAATTTGGATGCGCCGCAAACCCGAATTTAATAACCCTAAACCCACACAGCAAAATGAAAACAAATTACAGCTCGAACTGCTACGATAACGCCTCACTTGGGGCTGACTTGAGGATCCCGGAATCGCCCGAACTCGAACGGGCCGTATTGGGTGCGCTGCTGCTCGAACCGCAATACGTCGCCGATGTGCGGGGTATTCTCACCTCAACGGCATTCTATGACCCCCAAAATGCGGCGATCTACGATGTTATTTGCAAACTCGATGACCGGGGAATGAACATAGACCTGCCCATAGTTATGCCGGAAGTGAGAAAGGCGGGTATTTCCCCGGAGTATCTTGCCGACCTTACGGCGGCCGTCGGATCGGGTGTCGAGATACTGAACCACGTCCGGAGATTGGTAGAGTTTGATATGCGGCGCCGGTTGTTCTTCTTTGGGGCGGAACTTAAAGCCAAAGCCCAGACCGACCCTAATGCGTTGGATTGGGCGATGTCGGGTATTGAACGGATCGCAGGCGATGCCGCCCGGATCGCTTCGGCCCGAAGTATCGGCGATGTGATGCGTGACACGCTGGCAGACCTGGAACGCCGCCAGCAGGCCCACCAGCGGGGCGAATGCGTGGGAATATCTACCGGCTTGCCCTATATGGACCGTATTACGGGCGGTTGGCGGGGCGGTCAGCTGGTTATCCTTGCCGCACGTCCAGCGATGGGTAAAACGGCTGTTGCGCTTCATTTCGCACAAGCCGCAGCCGGGGCCGGTGTTCCGGTGTGTATCTTTTCGCTGGAGATGCCCGCGACGCAGCTCGGCGGCCGTATGCTGGTGGGGGCTTCGGGGGTAGATGCGAGGGCGTTCCGGTCGGGTGCGGTAAGTACCGAGGATTGGCAGCGCATAGAACCGGGGGCGGCCCGGTTGAGTGGATTGCCCGTGACGATAATCGATACCCCCTCTATTTCGATGCTCGCTATCCGGGCGCAGTGCCGGGCGCTGCAACGGCAGGGGCGGTGCAGTATGGTCGTTATCGACTATTTGCAGCTGACGGCCCCCGATTCCGACAAACGCAACAACCGCGAGCGGGAAGTAGCCGAGATGAGCCGGGCGGCCAAGGTGCTGGCAAAGGAACTCGACGTGCCGGTCATTTTGTTGTCCCAGCTTTCCCGCGAGGCTGAAAAAGACGCCAAACCACAACTGTCACACCTCCGGGAATCGGGAGCGATCGAACAGGATGCCGATATGGTGATTTTTATCGACCGTCCGGCCATACGGAAAGAGGAAACGATAAAAGATCCCGAACTCGGAGATATTTCGACCAAAGGGATAGGCGTGTTTTATGTCCTCAAAAACAGGGAAGGCGCTACGGGAAGTATTCTGTTTCGCCACGATGAAAGCCTGACCCGGATAACGGACTACGATACGACACCCTCAACCCCGACCGACGAACAAAACGGCCCGTTCTGAAAACAGCCGATTTGACGGCTTTTTATTGTCGGGTGGAACAACTATACCAAAACGCAAAGAAAATCGAAATTTTCATAAACCATCCATGAAAAAACAGATATTTTACCTGCCTTTGCGGGATGAGTTTACCAAGTATGGAGATAATTCGTAAAAATCGCCCATAACGAGGCAAACGGATTCGATGTGGGCAGATACCGTGATTGATATAAGAAACTTGATAATCTATAAAACTATACAAAATGGACACTAAAAAAAATAACCTTCGAGGCAAAAAGCCCGCGATCGATACTTTTCGTGAAATATGCGAAGCAAAAGCAGGTATCGCAGGCGACATCGCCACTGCGTTAAACATTCGGCGATCTACGCTCTACGGATGGCTTAAAAGCGATCCCGAATTTGCGTCCGTGTTTAATGAAGCCAGGGAAAAACTCGTCGATTTGTCCGAAAGCCGTTTATTTACGCTGATCCAAGGCGTGCCGAAAATCGAAATAGACGAGAACGGAGAAAAACGGTTTGCAGGCTGGATCGAAAAGCCCTCCGAAACGGCGATCATCTTCACCCTCAAAACACGAGGCAAGAAACGAGGGTATGTAGAGCGACAGGAAATAACGGGCGCGAACGGGGAAAACCTTCTACCGCCTCGCACGCTTACGCCGCAAGAAGCCAAAGAATATTTGTCGAAACTTGAAAGCGAATATTAAACACTTAAAAGATATGGAATCAATCAAAAAACAAGGATTAAGGGATTTAATATCCAAGCACGAACGGGCGCTACCTACACTATCGAATGCAGTCGAACAGCTCCGGACTGCCGGATTAGAGATTTCCGACAATGTGATTAAAGACCTTGCCGATAATCAAAGCGCGGAAACGAAAAGCGCCGCCGACAGGCTTGCACGAGAGGATAGCAAAAGAATACGGATACCGTATATGCGTAGTAAGGCAATCAAGGAGGCGAATGTGCATTTATTGGGGGTTATCGAAGATTCTGCAAAAATCGTTCAGCGTGCGGTCGGGGCTGGCACGACAAATCCGCTCGAACTGAATGCGTTTGCAATCAACGGACACGGTGTGGTCCTGTCAGATGTGTGGATCAAAGAAAAAGAGAATGAATACACTATCGCCGTAACAGAAAAACGCGGGCGGGCGTTGGCTCTTTGCGAGGCGGTAAAGCAGGCTATCGATAACCTCAATACGTTCGCCTCCGACTGCAAATATATCCATACGGGAATCGGCGCAGAGGGCGGCGGGTATCGAAATTTGTTATATCTGACAGAGGACGGAAAAGTGTCCGATGTCAATCTTGAAGCACTTGAATATGTCGAATAATATCACAGAGGAAGAAGCGAAACGCGCGGCAATGGAATGGGCGGCAAAATTGCCCGATTACGACGGACGCCCACAACACAAAGCGATAACAGACAAGCCGGATTTATTTCCCAAGCTCACAGATGAACAGTTACGAGAATGTGCTCTTAAATGGGCTGGAATGCAACCTGATAAAAGGGTGAAAAATGGTTGAAAATAGCGGGGAAGCCTCCCGCAAGCTACTCCCCCGATTCTTTGATTCTCGACAAGTCAAAGATACAAAAACGGGGGGATATGGACAAAGACAGGCCAAAACAAAAACGGAGAGGCGGACGACGTGATGATATTACAACCGAGGGCGTACAGACGTTCGATATGACAGCGGCGGAATTATGTGAACATCTCCGCCGAATGACGCTGAAAAGTGCCGCATATTGCAAACGGTATGAGCGTCGTCGGTGGAGGTAGGGATATGAATGAAAGGAGGCGGAAAACACCGCCTTTTTTCAGGTCCCTTTACAAACGCCATATCACCCTAAAAAAGTCATTATATTTGGAGTTTGTATGCAAATTGAATGTGCAATAATAAATAATATTCGAAAAATATTTACATAATTAAATGTAATTCAAGTATTTATATTGTATGTATCGAATTGTATATTATTGCTTTCGAGGCAATATCGGCAAGTCTGTATCCTTACGATGTGGATCCTTTCCTCAAAGAAAAGGCCTGCATTGACGAGGGAATAGACACTCAAGCAGACTATACGGTAACCGATAAAATTAGCGTGGCAAAAGCCACAATCGCCATTCTGCGAAATCTCATTGTTCTTGCGAGTGAGAGCAACGGGGGCTATTCATTGTCGTACACGGACAAACTGGAAAAGCGCATTTTCCATATCGCAAAGGAAAACGGGCTGGACGATATTGCCGAAGAGTTCGATACTCGATCGAAAATTACCGACATTTCCGACCAATGGTAAGATTCCCCTATACGCTCGAAATGTGGTACGAGGAGGACGCCTCGCAAAATCCTGATGGTTCGTGGATCGAAGGTGCGCATGAATGGCGTGTCATCGGACGATGCAATGCCCGTCAGAATGGACGAGCACAGCAAATCAAAGGGCAAAACGGGGATGCCTTCCTCTACTCTTTCGAGGTTACGATGCCTGCAGATACACAGCCAATTCCTATCGGGACGAAAGTACGCATATTCGACAGCCGAGGATTCAACATCTTCGACCGTTCGCTCCGCACTGAGGCCAAACCGAAAGACAAGGACACGGCGTCGTATCCGGTACAGGGATTCTACAAAAGCGGACAACGTTACGAAAACACGAGATTATGGCTGTAAAGTGTACCAACTGGCGTGAGGTGGAACTTGAATTTGCGCGAGCAAAAGAAGAGTACGACCGAAAAGCTGTAGAATGGTTGTCGGCGTTGGGGGAAAGAGTGGTGAAGTACGCCCGCGAACACGGTAGTTATACCGATCACACGGGTAACCTACGCAACTCCATCGGGTATGTTGTGGTACAATACGGAAGAATCATTGCTGAATCTTTCAAGTATAACCGCCGTGTCAGACCGGACGGCAATCCTAAAGGGAACAAAGGTGCCGATGAAGCTCATGCCAAAGGGCTTGAACATGCCCGGTCTGTCGCCCGTGAACTTCCCGCTAACAAAACATATCTCGTATGGGTAGCCGGTATGGAATACGCGAAATATGTCGAGGCTAAAGGTTTCGACGTTCTCGAAGGGTCGGGAAACTGGGTGGAATCTACTGCTGAAAAACTCAAAGCGGAGTTCGCTCGATTCTTAAAATCGAAAAAGCGATGAACCTGACCTCTACGGAAATATTCAAACTCGTCTGGGATCGCATCCGGGATTCGCTGTTAGGGAAGACCGTGCCGATGATGTATGCGGACCACTACCCGAATAATCCTTCGGGAGAATTTATCGTCGTAGGCTCATTGTCAAATGTCGTCGGAGATTCGCAGGTGGCAACCGTAAATGTAAACATTTATGTACCGGACACAACACCGACAATCGGTCGTGAAGAGCAACGCTACCCCGATCGCAACCGTCTGAACGAACTAACTCGTCTCGCTTTCGATTCACTAGGATACTACCCTATCAACGAACGCTGGTTCTTTGATGTGAGCGATGAAACTCTTATTAGTGAGGAGGGGGGATCTCCTACACATTTTCAAACCTCAAAGTAAAACTTAAAAAATATTAAACATGGGACAAATAATCGGACTGAAAGCCGTTCATGCAGGTAATCCTCTCCCGAAAGGAGTAAAAGACGCTGAGGCTGCCGACTTAATGAAGGCTTTCACCAAAATCAGTCAGCCTTATAATGGTGGTGTTTCCACCAATTTCGCGATACCTTCCAGTAATGATTTTTATCGGGAAGGAGAAGCAGACCCATTTTACTCTGCAATCGACGAAACGACAGGCACAAAAGAAGTTACTTGGAATGTCGTAGATTTTGACGACGACACGATGGAATTTTACTTCGGAACTACAGAACCTGCAAAAGGCGAGATTTACGAAGGAGTAAAAGCATTCGTATTCGATTCCAAAAGTGGAGGCTCCATCGCTTTTGCAAGGTTAAAATATGTAGCGACATTGGGTGGTGGAATCAATAAAACCGACCCGCTCCAAATTCAAGTATCTGCGAAAGTTTTAGCTCCGGAACAAGGTGGTTATTCCTGGTGGCCGATTACAACTCCGGAATATACCAAGGGCGTTTTGTAAATTCTCTATCCCGCTGGAAAGCTGACGACTTGCATCACGTCTCGAGGACGGGGCGGGAGCAAAAACAATAGTTTATAATATGAAAAAAGAAGAAGTCGGCCGCCTTACAGAACAACGTGCACTTGACACACTGACTGAAAAAATTGAATCGTTCGAGATTGAAGGCAATGACAAAGAACAAATAACCCTTTACCTATACCCCCTCCAACTCGGACGACTCGCGATGATAAGTCGCCGACTAATAGACCTTGATCTGATTTTCGACGACGAACAGATGGAGGGTGCTGTTAAACGTATGTGGACCATATGCTCCGAAAAATCAAAAGAGGTGGCCGAAATAATCGCTATCGCCACACTTCGGACGCAACAAGAAATCGAAGATATGCTTAAAGAGCGGACAAAACTTATATACTGGTCCCCTACAATGGATACAACAGCTCTTACAAACATTTTGTCCACCATCGTATTTCAATCCTACTACGCGGATTTTATGAACGCTATTCGCTTGGTAAGAACGCTGCGGGTAATGATTTCCCCAACGACAACAGCGGAGCGGATAGCCACTACGGAGGGCGCAGTATCTGGGGACAAATAGATAATCTTATAAACCGCTATCATTGGACTCTTGAATATATTCTTTGGGGGATTTCATGGGCTAACGTACAGCTTATGATTTCCGACGCTCTAAAAACGGATTGTAAAAGTAAATCAACAACTAATATTCCCAACAATGAACAATCAAAAGTTCCCGATATAATTGACATGAACGATCCTAATGCAATGAACACACTTCTTCTGATGGCAGGAGGCAAACGATAACAAACGAAATAATTTATATGCTTGACAACATCCTAAAATCCGCGTCCGCACTCGGCGCCTGCGAACGACTGGACAAAGTGAAAAATTTTCACTCCCTGACCTCTCTGTTTTTTACGCCACAAGGACTTGAATTTTGCCATAAAAACAATTTCCCTCCGCTGGGAATATTTCAAGCTCACAAAAACGAAGTGAGTGATTGCAACATGTATGTGGATTGCGGATGCATAAGGCTCGACAAGCGAAAATACATTTGCTTAGTCGGCAATACGTCGGCTGAAATAGAAGCCTCGGGAGTAGATTTCGTCCACACTGTCATTCTTATGCATGGAGCCTCGGCCACAATCAACGCTTCGAATTATGCCGTAATAAAAGTCGTGAACATCAGCGGATCAAAGGTAGAAATCAATAAAGATAAAACCGTCATCGTATTATGAGTATAAACCTTACCGTAGTCATAGATAACGATGAAGCAATTCGCAAGTTCCGTGAACTTCAGAAAACGGCCAAAACCGTAACGTCCAGTGTCGTGACGGACGCCGACCGTATGGATATTGCAATGCGTCGCCTGGCTACCACCCTCGGACAAATCGGCGTCGGAGTGTCGCTTGCGGGGCTGGTGAAACAAATCGCGCAAACTCGTGGCGAGTTTCAACAGCTCGAAGTGGCCTTCGCAACTCTGCTCCAAAGTAAAGAAAAGGCTGATGCATTGATGTCACAAATGGTCGAACTGGCCGCCAAAACGCCGTTTGACCTGCAAGGCGTGGCCAGCGGCGCCCGCCAGCTTCTCGCATATGGATTCGCAGCAGCGGATATTACCAACACACTGACTCGGCTCGGTAATGTTGCGGCCGGTCTGGGACTGAACCTGCAAGACCTCACGTGGTTGTACGGCACGACGGCCGTACAGGGGCGTTTATACACACGTGACGTAATGCAGTTCCAAAGCCGAGGCATCGACCTCGCGGGAGAGTTGGCAACGCAACTCGGCAAGACCCGCGCAGAAATCTCACAGATGGTCACGGAAGGCAAAATAGGCTTTCCAGAGGTGCAGAAGGCTATTGAAAGCATGACGAACGAGGGCGGGAAGTTCCACAACCTGATGCAGGAGCAATCCAAAACCATTACGGGCCTCATCTCCAATCTCGGCGATGCTCTCGACATGATGTTCAACGACCTCGGCAAATCGCAGGAAGGCGTCATCACGGGTGTGCTCAAGGGTACGATTTCACTTGTCGAGAATTACCAAAAGGTATTGGATATTCTAATTCCGTTGGTATCGGCATACGGTGCCTACAAAGCAACATTGATCTTGACCGCAGCGGCACAAAAAATAGTTGTAACCGCAGCAAATATCAAAGCATTTTTTGATTTGGCGAAAGGTATAACCGCCGCAAAGGATGCACAGTTGTTATTTAATACGGCGTTTAATGCTAATCCGCTCGGGTTGGCTTTGAGTGTCCTTACCGCTATTGGGATCGCCGTATGGAAATATTCAGACGGGATATATAGCGCGGCAAAATCCCAAAAGCAGCTGAATGACAGTATAGCCGAAGCGGCAAGTTCTGCGGCAGTAGAACAATCGGAGTTAGGCAGGCTTAAAGGGAAATTACAAGCGGCAAAGGAGGGAACGGAAGAATATAACAAAATTCGTAACGAAATAATAGAAAAATTCGGTAAATATGACGCCGGACTAAAAGCCGAAACACTTACGGTTGAAACTCTCGCTCAAAAATATAACAGTCTTACTGATGCAATATTGCAATCTTATAACGCTCGTCAATACGAAAAATTCTCACGGGAGCAGACTGATTTGTTCGAGCAAACGGCAACCAAAAGCTATGACAAAATTTTCAACAAACTTATAAAAAAATACGGCGATGAATTGGGTACGCAGTATGGCGTTGAATTACAAAAAGCCATAAGCGACGGTTCGATAAAAGTTCTTCAAAATTCGGCGGGGATATTACGTATAAGTGGATTGAAAGATTTTGAAGCAACAATAGGCGGAGCATTGGGGCTAACAACCCAATTTGAAGTATATACGGGACGTGTCGCAAAACTTATAGCGAATATAGTTGAAGCACAAGAGGTACTGCGTGAAACAGATGATTTGGCCCGCAAACGATTCGGTATTACAGCTCCAACACCCCAAAGTTCTACAAATACCGAAACACCAGAACAGCCCCAAGAAGTACGCAACAAATCCTATTGGGAAGGACAGAAGAAGGAGGCGGAGGCAGCTCTCGAAGCGATGGACGTTTCATTGAAAGGGACAGCGAAATGGAATGAGCTGATCGCCAAAATCGCCGAATACGATTCGAAAATTAAACAATACAGCGTTTCGGGCAAAACGGTGACGGATGCCGCCAAAGCCCAGAAAAAGCTATCCGATCTTATTCTCGCCAATGATAAAGCCCTTCAGCAATCGCGCATCGATATTTTGAAAGATGGCAAGCAGAAAGAGCTGGCCGAAATAGACTTGCGCACAAAAGAGGAAATGAACAAACTCGAGCAGGATAAATCGAAACTTAAAGCCGCGCAGGGTGGAATCATAACTGCAGATCAAACAAAAGATTTTCAGGAAAGGCAATCGAATATTCAGCAAAAAAATGCCGATGACCGAGCTGCCATAGAACTGAAATACGCCCAAGAGCTTGACAAGATATACAAGCAGATCACCGATGACACGCTCTCGGAAGAAGATCGCCGCATCAAAGGCATAAAAGACAAATACGAGGAGTTCCGCAAATGGGTAGAAGATGCTCTGAAGGCTGGAAATATCACCAAAGAGCAAGCGACCGATTTGGGTATCAAGATCGACCAAGCGGAAATTGCGGCCAGCCTAAATACCATTGTCGAGAAATACGGTACGATGGAGGATAAGATTGCCAAGATACGCGAGAAACACGCCAAAGACAGGGAAACAGCAACAAAGAACGGCCGCTCCGACCTTATTCCTCAAATCGACAAACATGAAACAGAGGAAATCGGACAAATCAAGGTGGACGAACTGATGAAAACCGATGACTGGATTAATCTGTTCCAAAACCTCGACGCCCTATCAAGCAGAGAGATACGGCGTATTATAGACAATATCAACGAACAACTCAAAAATGCCGATTTTGATCCGATAAACCTCAAAGCAATAACAGATCAACTCGATCAGGCCGCAGAAACAGCCGTAAAAAAGAATCCGTTTTCTAATGTCGTAACCGGATTTCGCGACTATAAAAAAGCCATGCAAGAAGCTGTCCGGCTGCGAGAGAAATACAACCAGACACAAAAGGAATCCGACAAGCAGGCCGCAGATCAAGCCGAGCTGAATGCTATCACAAAAAAACAGAAAGCATGGCAAAATGCACAAGCCGCTGCAGCTGAAACTTCCCAACTTATTGGGGCTGTTTCCGGCATGTTGGGGAATATGGGTGTAGATGTTCCCGCTGAAGTAGAAGGATTAATGGGTGCATTAGATTCATTTGCATCAATGGATATTACCAAGCCATTCTCTATTGTAACCGGCGCTATTGGAGGCATAGCGAATTTAATAGGCGGCATTTTCGGAGGCGGAGATCGACGAAAAGAACGTAACATTCAGCGCTTACAAGATCAAATTGATGCTCTCGAAAAATCATATGATGAACTCGGGGAGGCCATTGAAGAGGCATACTCTACAGATGCTTCTGAACTTATCGAACAACAGAATGAATTACTCGAACAGCAAAAAATATTGATACAAAATCAAATAGCAGAAGAGCGTAGTAAAAAAGACACGGATGAAGAACGAATCAAAGAATGGGAAAATCAAATCGATGAGATAAATAAACAAATAGAAGAAAATAAGGAAAAGGCCTTAGATGCAATTTTTGGCGAAGATCTAAAATCTGCGATTGACAATTTCGCGACAGCTTACGCCGATGCATGGGCAAACGGGGAAGATCGGGCAAGAACCGCACGAGATGTGGTTCGGAATATGATGCGTCAAATGGTAATAGAAAGTATTAAATCTGCCATACAATCTTCCGAAGCCATGAAGAAATTTCGCGAGAAATTGCAAGAGTTCTGGTTAGATGGGGTATTTTCAGCCGAGGAACAAGAGGAGGCCTATAAAATGGCTGATGACTTACAAAAATATTTAGATGATAAATATGGATGGGCAGGTTCTCTGCTATCCGACAATCAGGCATCTACCCAGAATGCTACTTCACGCGGTTTTCAGGCAATGTCCCAAGACACAGGCGACGAACTCAACGGTCGCTTTACTGACATGCAAGGTAAAATGAACATCCTTGTCAATGGTATGGAGCTGCTTCGATCGATCAATATGGATACGCGTAATGTGACTTTCGACATCCGAGATATTATGATTCAATTGAATGGTAATGTCGCAGATATTCGAACATACACCCGCATATTGCCTGCAATGGGCGAAACTCTTGTTGCAATAAATCGAAAACTTGATAACCTATAAAACATGCCAACAACAGAAGTAACTATAAATAACAAACCGTTATCTACAATGGGAGTTGCCATGCTTTCAGGAGCATATGCAGCCCTCCTTACACCTCCATCTCTCAAAGAATTTGTCGAAAATGACGATCCAACACAAAACGGAATAGATATTATTGTTCCGGATTCACCGGTTGTAAATGAACGTGACGTAACATTGACATTTTTGATCAAAGGAACATCACAAGAGGCATTTTTATCTAACTATGCTGCTTTTGTTGCAGAATTACACAAAGGAACCGTAACACTATATGTCCCGGATTTAGGCAATACGTATTCGGGAAGCGGGTATTTTGGCAACGGTTCAGGAACATACAAAGCTGAAGGGGATATGATATATACTTATATAGACGGGGAAGAATTATACAGATACAAAGTACATTCTATCTCAAACGGAATTGCCGAAGTGTCTATGGGTGTAGCAGGAGATAATATAACACTGGAAATAAAACTTCAAAAAAAGTAATCAGATAGGATATATGTTTCAAAACAAAGGCGAGAATAAATCTCGCCTTTGTTATTCCCTACAAAATCATTATATTTGCATTGCTAAATCAAAATGCGATGCAAACATATCCAACCATATTGGGTATTTTGTATCTATACATACAGTTAAATTTAACTGCGTCGAGTTCGGTAGCGGAAACGCCCGACGGCTTGCATTTTGAGCCGAGCAACTCGTAACGCAGTTTTTTATTGCTAAATCAAAATGAAAAAGCGCATCGAACGCATGGGCCGCATCAAAGCGGCAATTAAACCCATGTACTGCGTCCCCAAGCGCAGCGACCTATCGTTAATCGGATCGGCTTTCGAGGCCGCAGGTTTCCGTTGTGTCCGGATCCGCACCGAATGCGAGGCCGAGCACCGCACCAAAGGTGGTGATCCCCGCCGACACGGGATGCTGGTTCTCGACGGTGACCGAGTGATATTGGAGGTATTGCGGTCGAGACCGACTAAAAAAGATAATCAACTCACAATCCCGCCTCAATCATGAACCGAGAAAATGACATATCGAACCGTACCCTATTTTTGATTCGGTCGGTTTGAAATGATAAACAGAAAGCCGAGGGAACTCGGCTTTTTACATTCTCGCATCATATATCTTTTCTACATTCAGCTCCGTTCCGGTCAATGTAAAATATATATTCTGGAGCTGGTGCAGATACTTTATGGGCACATCCACATTGCAATCGTCGATTTCGTCTTCCACCTGCCAACAGAACCCTTCTTTTTTAGGAGATAAGCATATCACACGGGGGATGATATAGTAGTCAAATCGTTGGTAACAGTCGCTAAATTCTTTCTCAAAGCCGCATTTTTCCAATAACGTTGGAGTCAAACGTATAGGCCTAACATCTCATAATACTACTTTATCTAAAATCTCATGATAAAATCCGGCTTCCTTAATTAGCATCTCACCATGAAATAACGTCATGTCTGCACGCGTAATTTCTGCAATATACCCAATTCGCTCAAGATGGGGGTTATACACTAAATTGCCTATTCGAAATGATCGAATATTCAGAGACGGTTCCATATTACATTTCATATTCTAAAACGCATCGAATTCGATGCGTTTATTACTTTAGTTTCATTTGTGTTTTTAAGTTGAGAACTATTTATTCCTCCTCGTTTGAGGTGTCGCATGTAATCGGTTTCGTCGATTTTACCGCTGAAGTAAGGTGCGCTGTTTCGGGTGGCGGATTGTCGGGCAACGTTCCGAGGTATTGCCGAGCGTTGAGGGGTGATACGACAGAGTGTCCGAGTTGGCTTTCGAGTTGTTGTCGGGCAACTTTAGCTACTGTACCGCCCCGTTTGGCGACGTTGGCGTTGGCCTTGAAACCTATTGGATTTTCGTTTCGGGAAAGTTCGGTAGCAGAGGCCTCGGCCAATGAGTTCAACAGCAGTTCGACATTGGTCATATTATCCCGCAGGTTCTCCTTTTTCAACCCCTTGTAACGTTTGTAGGCTTTCGTGGTACGTCCGGCCCACTCCTTCGTGATAATGTCCGTAAGGGTGGCATATTGCGTTCCATCAACGCCCCCGCGTTTCCACTCGTCAGTGAGAAGTTTACGGACTTCGATACTTTTCAAGCGTTGGTTAATCCATGTATCCGAATATCCAAGGCGTTTATAATCGGCTACGGCCTGCTCAATAGATAACTCAGGGTCTTGCATTTGGTCGAGGCGGTCGCTTGCCACCTGCGCCATCCATTGCTTGAAAGGCTCGGCTTTCTGTGACGGAATCGACTGGATAATCCGCAGGACGGTTTTCACATCTCCGGCCAGCGTCTTGCGCATCACTCCCGTTTCTGACCTCATGGCTATCTGGGGACAATTTGTCCCCACGAACGAGGCGAGCGCTTCATCCCGCTTGCGCATCTTCTTGAAATAATCGGTCGGATTCACGGTGTCCGTCAGAGCGGAGATCACGTCGAGAACGGAAAAATACCACGTCTCCGTCCGCTCGTCCCAAACGGTGCGCACCTTGCGGTCCTCGAACAACTGTATGGCCTGCTTTTGTGTCATAGGAATGTAGTTTTATTTATTCCTTTTCTTTTACCTCCAGCACCGTCCCGCACTTCGGGCAGGTGATTGTGTTCGTCGGGTACGTTGCTACTCTTCCGCCTTTTGCTCCGCTTGTTGGAATCCAATTTTGCGGGCGGGTTTGCGTGCCTGCGGTATCTTGACCGACAACGCCGCAATAGCGTTGTAGATATTATCAAGCTCCTTGCGCATATCTTCCGACAGATCGCTGACCGCCTCGGCATTGTCGGCGTCCACCCGCTCCAGTAACGCCAGTTTCGCCCGAATTTCGGCCAACTCGGCCGTTACTGTCGTCGTGGTCGTGATGTAGTTCCGCATCGCTACGAAAGCACGCATAATAGCGATACTTACTTGTATGGCAACGGAGCTTTTCAAAACAGCCGATAACATAGAAACGCCTTGCTCGGTAAACGCATAGGGGTTGCGGCGTAAACCCATCGTGATGGAATTGGTTATCACAATTTGTGATTTCCAATTTTCAGTTTCGGCATCTGTCAGTTGAAACATGAAATCGGGCGGAAAGCGTTCGATATTACGCTTTACCGCTTGATTGAGAGCGCTTGTTGTTACTTGGTACAATTCCGCCAAATCACGGTCCAGCATCACCCGCTGGCCCCGTATTTCGTAAATCTTGCTTTGGATAGGTTGTAGTTCCATGGGTAGGTATCGTTGAGGTTATTCTGCCTTGATGGTTATCGACTTCCCGCAATGCGGGCACGTGATTGCTCCCTCTTTCGAAGCGGCGAAAAGTTCCGGCACTTCAACACCCAAAATATCGGCTATTTCTTGCAATCGTTTTAACGGCGGATTTCCGTTGTCACCAATTGCAATACTTAACCCCGTTTCAGTCATTCCGAGACGCGCCGCCAACTCTTTTGCGGTCATTCCTCGTTCCTTCAATAATTCTTTAACTCTCATTTTGACGTATTATTTGCCACAAATATATTGATATTCATATAAACAGCAAAAAATTTTAGTGTCAATTAAATTTTTATCTCAAAATATTTGCATTATATCAAAATATCATTTATATTTGCACCAAAAAATCAAAACAACAATTAAACAATACGGCCATGAAACTCTTAACTAAAGCAATTGAGAAGCAGTTGGCAAAGTACCCCATTTATTCACAAGATGGCAAAGGCGGCAAGGCACAGGTCATCTGCAAGTTCTTCAACCCCTGCGGCAGTCAGACGTGGTACATTCTCGAAGGCGAGAAGCAAGACGACGACTACATTCTCTTCGCATTGTTAGACAATATGGGCGAGCGAGAATATGGTTATGTGTCACTGAATGAACTTCAACGCGTTAGAACTCGCCCCTTTGGTCTTGGCATCGAAAGAGATATGTATTTCACACCTTGCAAAGTCAGCGAAATCAACTAATTGATTTATTGAATAAACGTCTAAAACAATAGAACTATGAACGCATTTGCATTTAAAGTGATCGACGCAATCAATCGTGATGGTATGGACAATGGCAGCTGGGGTCTTGTCAAAGACGTAGATAATACTGTCGCCTATTTCGGCACCAGAGAAGAAATCGAACTGAAAGGCCAGTGGGCGTACATCTATGCAGAGAAAGACGATACACTGTCTTTGCAACTCGAAAAAATCGAACCTACGAGAGTTCTGCACGTTGAAGATTGTGAACTGCTGCTCTACTACCTCGACGAATAAAGCCGTTCGGGCGGCTATAAACAGACCTCAGGCCCGAAGCGTGGCGGCACCTGCCGCCGGTGGTAAAAATGAAAGATATGAAAGACATAAAAATTGGCGACCCGGTGAGATTCGGACGCAATACTGGTGAATATCGAGGACAGTTCGATAAACTGAATATCGCAATGGTACTCGTTGGCAATAGGCTGTATTATGTTACATTTGAAAAAATTGAAAAGCTATGAAGACAAGAAAATCCTTCAAGGTGAACAGAGAGGCTGCGATCAAAATCGCAATGAACACAAACGGCATATCACGAGAGATCGCCAAGAAATACACAGACAGCGAGTTGAAAGAGTGCTTGCGACTACTCAAACTAAAAACCAACTTTTAACCTATATAACAATGAAACGAACCGACCTTTCCATCATCATGCGCACGGCGTGGCAGATGTGCCGCGCGACGGGTGTAACCTTTGCTGAGTGTCTGCATAAGGCATGGCAGGTGTTCAAATTGAAGATAAAGATGCGCGCGGGCATCGTGCAGTTCTTCTACCTCAAATCGAGTACGGGTGAATTGCGACAGGCATTCGGTACGCTTAAGGACGACTTATGCCCCGAAACAAAAGGTGACGACCGTAAGCCTAACAAACACCTCGTAACCTATTACGATACGGTTGCCGAGGGCTGGCGGTCATTCAGAATGTTCAACTTTGTAAAAGTTATATAATATATGAAACCAACGATGTACGTAGAAAAACGCAGCGATTTGACATTACTCAAAAAGGCATTCGAATTGACGGACGCGACATGTCACCGCACGCGGCTGAAGTGTGGGTGTAAAGCCTACAAAGGTGCAGACAACAATCGCGACAGCCTATTGATCGTCAAATATGACGCAGTAGTGCTTGAGATTATCCGCTGCAAAGGGTGTGTGAAGAAAAGACCTTAAAAATTGCAGCTCTCAATAAAAAATCGTATTTTTAATAAATAATTCAATAGTAAGATTTGCATAATGTGCCGAACGTGTCCACTTTTGCATCGAACAGATATATGCGGGGTAGTGCAGAGGTTACCACGGCGGGTTAGTGTCCCGCAGGCGCAAGTTCGATTCTTGCCCCCGCTACTAATGAAATTTACGGCTATGAAAATTTTAACGCTTATCATCAAACAAAAATGGTTCGACGCCATTTTGTCGGGTGAAAAAACGGTCGAGACCCGCGAAGTACGCCCGACCAACACGAAATACATTTCATACCGAGACAACAACACAGGCAAAGTCTACAAGAAAGACAGTGACGTGCCCGAATCGGCGTGGGACAGCGAGAAGGGCGTTGATACGGTTATCAACCACTACGATGCCATACAGTTCTGGGTAGGTTACGAAAAGAATCGCCCCGGCGCGCTGGTCGAAGTCAAAGGCGTCGAGCTGGTAGATGTTTGCGACGAAGAGACGAAAGAGCCGATTGTGTACGAGCACAACGGTAACGAATATACCATGACCGAGATCGACTACCACCTCGGCAAGGTAATCGAGAAAATGAATTGTTAAACCCTTAAAATCATTGCTGCACTCGAAGACGAAGACAAAAAACAGCAACTCAGCTTGACGCGCAATACAGCCGTATAACGAGTGAATTGCGACGCCGCACGCCTAATCCTGCTGTAGGATTAAGTAGCCTCGCAAATATGAGTGGCCGAAATGGTGTTATTGCGAATAGGTATGCAAGGGCGACCAGTGCATATACAAGAGCTAGGCAATCTGCCGCCCGAGGCCTTTCCGTAGGTTAAATCATATTGTCAAACTTCTAAAATTCAAGCTGCACTCGAAATTCAGTAAGAAATCGAATCAATCGGACGACAGGCGCTAGCCGTGTTCGTTATCGTGCAGTAGGCGGTCGTGCGACGAATCGTGCCGGTCGTGCACGCGACATTCGCGCCGCCTTTGGCATGGCAACAGGTTAATCATGACCCCGATAGACCATGCAAACGAAGTGATTGCCTCTGTCCGTCAAAAAACGGACAGGGCGATCCTTTTTTATTCATGTGGCAAAGACAGCGAGGTATTGCTCGACCTAATGGCTCCGCACTTCAAAGAGATCGTTTGCGTGTTCATGTATTTCGTCAAGGGCCTCGACCACATTGACAACTATTTGCGAGCAGTCAAAGCTCGTTATGCCAATGTTACCATACTGCAAGTCCCCCATTGGACGTTGACGCGTGTTTTGCGTTGTGGGCTATACTGCATTCCTAACCCCAATGTAAAGCTGTTATCGTTGAAAGACGTTGATGAATCCGTCCGGATGAAGACGGGAATATCTTACTCTTTCTATGGAATGAAGCAGTCGGACGGAATGAATCGCTGTCTTATGTTGCGCGGATACGAGAACGAAGCTATAAGCAATACGAACAAGGTATATCCTCTATCCAAGTGGAAGAAATCGGACGTCATGGCCTACATCAAGGCAAAGAAACTGCCTGAACCCATATCCTACAACAAGAACAAATCGCAAGGTCTGACGTTTTTGCCGGAGGTATTCGATTACCTCCGCCGGCATTATCCGCAAGACCTCGAAAAGATTTACAAAGTATTCCCCTTATCCCGAAATATATTACTGCGATATGACGAAGAGAAAAGAGCAGCAGCCCAAATACAAGCAAAGTGAAACGGTCGTAATCAAGCGATCACAAATCAACTTTGCTCCATACAATCCACGCAAAGAAGACCCTGAAGTCATCAAGAAGCTCAAAAAGAACTTTAAAACTGTCGGCTATCTGGGCGGTATCGTATGGAATCAGTTGTCATCTTATCTGGTTTCAGGGCACAAGCGCGTACAGACGCTTGACATCATCAACAATTACGACGGGACACCTGAAACGGATTATGAGATCAAGGTAGAAGCTGTAGAGTTAGACGACAAGACAGAGCGCGAACAAAATATCTTCATGAACTCGCCCTCCGCAATGGGAGAATTCGACATGGAGAAAATAAAAGTACTTGTACCGGAAATAGACTATAAAGCCGCTGGCCTTTCTGAAGCAGACATGAACATATACGGTATATCCGTCATGCAGGACGAAATAAGTTCAGAACTGTCTGATACGTTAGGTGATTTCGAAGAGATACAACGACCGTTTGAGGAACGCAAGGCCGCGGTAAAGGAGATGAAAGAACAGATTCGTCAACAGGCAGAGCAAAAAGCGGAAGACATCGAATCCTATGTAATGCTCAACTTTAAGTCTTATAGGGCGAAATCATCATTCATGCTTCGGTTCGGGTTCAGGCCAGACGACAAAATAATCCCCGGCGAAATGTTCTCGGATATGGTTGAACGGGTCGAATAACGACAAAAACGACAGTATAAAAAATGGCAATGCCCTCCAAAAAACCGAAATTAGATACCTTTCGCAAGGTTGCAAATGCTTGCGGCGGTATTTTGTCAGACATAGCTGCTAATTTAGGTGTAGAGCGTAGCACAATTTACACATGGTGCAATGATGATGAGCAATTCGCCCAAGCCCTCGAAGATTCCCGTGAACGGTTCGTTGATTTGGCCGAAAGCAACCTGCGTAAATTGGTTGCCGGCGTTCCGGCCATCGAAAAGGACGAGAATGGCGAAAAGAGATTTGCCGGTTGGATCGAACGTCCCTCCGAAACAGCGATCATTTTCACTCTCAAAACACGCGGAAAAAAACGGGGATATGTAGAACGTCAAGAGGTTACAGGAGCAGATGGTGCCGAACTTATTCCACCTCGCACTCTCTCTCCCGAAGAGGCAAGACAATATGGGTTAAAACTTAACGAAGAGTATTAACGCACTACTCCGATTCGCGACATAGACATAGAGCGTACCTTCTGTCTTTCCGGTATGCTGAATTTCACCCGTTACATGTTCAAGCATAAGACGGGGATGCGGTTTATTGTCGGCGATCATCATCGCAAAATATGCGAAGCTCTTGACAAAGTCGTCCGTGGCGAAATAAAGCGTCTTATTATCAATATTGCGCCACGATATGGCAAGACCGAACTTGTCTCTAAGAACTTCATCGCCTACGGGCTGGCGTTAAACCCCCGCAGTAAGTTCATACACCTATCATACTCCGATGATCTTGTTCTCGACAACTCGAAAGAGATCAATGAAACGGTACAATCAGACTACTACCAGCGGCTTTTCCCTGAAGTAGTCGTCGAAAGCAAGAATGCTAAAAAGTGGTATACATCCGTCGGAGGCGGACTGTATGCAGTAAGTGCAGCAGGACAGGTTACAGGATTTGGTGCAGGTCAAGTAAATGATCCGTATAGGGAGCGGCGCGAAATGGGTGATTTTATTCCTGCGTGGGAAAGCGATTTTGCGGGAGCTATTGTTATCGACGACCCGATCAAACCGGAAGATGCACTATCCGAAACGATCCGCGAGCGGGTGAACAATCGCTTTGAATCGACTATCCGCAACCGCGTGAACTCGCGCAATACGCCTATCATAATCATTATGCAACGGCTCCATGAGCACGATCTATGCGGCTATCTTCAGGAGATCGAGCCGGAGGAATGGACGGTACTTTCGTTGCCCTGCATCTGGCATGACGAAAACGGACAGGAACAGCCTCTCTGGGAATTTAAGCATACGCTGGAGGAACTGCACAAAATCGAGAGATCGAACTCATTTGTCTTTGAAACGCAATATATGCAGAACCCGAAGCCGCTGGAAGGTTTGATGTATGGAGAGTTTAAGACATACGACATAATTCCATATGCAGCATCTATGAAGCGAAAGAACTACACGGATACCGCTGATACCGGCAGTGACTATCTGTGTTCTATTTGCTATACGGAAACTCCCATCGGCAATTTCGTGACGGACATTTTATATACACAGAAACCGATGGAATATACCGAGCCGGCAACAGCCGAGATGCTGTCCCGAAACAAGACGGAGATCTGCTACGTCGAGAGCAACAATGGCGGCAGGTCTTTCGGGCGCAATGTTGAGGCGCAGTGCCGAATAATCGGTAACAACTTTACATCGTTCAACCCATTTACGCAGACCGCCAACAAAAGGGTGCGTATTTTCACGCGATCGAATGAAGTGCAAAACCTTATTTATTTTCCGACCGGATGGGAGCACAAATGGCCGGAGTTCGCCTCGCATGTCAAATCATACCGTAAGCAGCAGGAGTTCAACAGCCATGACGACGCCGAAGATGCCCTGACCGGAGTAATCGAAAAGCGGGGGTATTTCAACAATGAAGAAGATTTAGACAAAGAGGATTTAGGAATTTGGTAAAAAGTACGGATATGGGATTTATGGACAACCTACTCAATGCGATACGCAATAAATATCTGAATGCAACCGGTGCAGAACGTGATCTGCTTACGCTTATCAAGGACAAAGACATTACACAGGCTCAAACACTTATGCAGAATCGCGATACGGAGGTTTTGCAGGCGATTCAGGAATATAACCCCGAACTCCACCGTATTATGCGAAAGGCCGATAAGATGCGGAAAGGCCAGGAGCCTTATCGTACCGAGAAGTTGCCTCGTGCACGACAGAAGTACATCAATGAGGTGGAACTATTCTTTCTGCTCGGGAATCCGATACGATGGAAGAAGGTGAACAACGAAGGTTCGGACGAGGCTTTCGAAGCATATAATCAATTTTTGCAAGATACACGATTCAACGTTTCCATGCGTAAAGCAAAACGCATTGCGGGAGCAGAAACTGAATGTGCCAAGCTCTACCACATCTATCGGGACGAGAATTTCCAACCGCAGGTAAAAGTTGTGGTAATTTGCAAGTCGAAAGGATACACCCTACGTCCATTATTCGACCTATACGAGAACCTCATTGCATTCGGGTATGGGTACTACCTTAAAGAGGGGACATCAACTATCGAGCATTTCGATATTCAAACACCTGATACGATCTACCGATGCAAACGAGGATCTCTTAATTGGGAGGTTATTGCAACTCCCAATCCAACCGGAAAAATCAATGTTATCTACTACCGACAGGATAAAGCGTGGGGAGGCCTCAACCCCCGCATAGACCGCGAGGAGGATATAGACAGCAAAATATCCGACACAAATAACTATTTCGCAGACCCTATCGCCGCAGCAACGGGCGATGTCGTAGATTTTTTGAAAGGTCGAGCCGACAAGCCCGGGAAAATGATTCGGATGACCGGAGCGGATTCAAAATTCGAGTACATCAATCCACCGACCTCTTCCGAGACGCAGCAACGGGAAAAGGAAGACCTCGCGCAGTCCATCTTGTTCGACACTTTCACGCCCGAGTTTACACCCGAGAAAATGGCTGGGCTGGGAACTTTGTCGGGCGAAGCGATCAAACGCGCGATGGTACTGGGATATATCAAGCGCGAAAATAATAAAGAGATATACGACATAGCCGTAGATAGGGAGAAAAATCTTATTCTCGCTATTATGATGAATGTAACCCATATTCATTTGCGTCCTGATTTGGCTGCGCTCAAAATAGAACACGAATTTGCCGAACCGTTCAATGAAGATGTCACCGCACGTTGGGCGGCTATAGGCCGTGCTGTGCAGGATGGCGTTATGTCGCTGGAAAAGGGCGTTGAACTAATGGGAACGGCCGATGATGTTACCGCTGAAATCGAGCGAATAAAGCAAGCGAAGGCAGAGGCATCTATGAACAATATTATAGAGCCAACATTCTAATTCGAAACGATGCCCGGATTGAATTTGAAAGCCGCCCAATGGGAGCAACAGCATAAAACGCATGTCGAAGAATATCTACGACAGATAGAGGCTTTGTATGATGTGGCCTCGGATGAATTGATTCGACTGGGAATGGGATATAAATATCAACCCAATACGGGGCGATTGTTCGCCTTCTCATCAAACAAAAGCCGTAGTAAACAAGCCGATGCCTCGTTATCTTCATTCCGAAATAAGTTGTCCACTATAATTACAGCGGGGATCACTTCGGAATGGTTTTTTGCCAACGACAAGAACGATTCATGGGTAAAACAACTATTCGACAATCCGAAAAAAGGATGGATGCTTCACAATCTCGGTGCACTTGAGGCATTTCAACGTAGAACAACTTACGGGCATAATTTATCCGAAAGAGTTTGGAGTATCGCCAAGCAGTTCGAACGGCACATAGAATTATCCTTATCTATAGGTATCAGCGAAGGCCGAAGCGCTGCCGATATAAGCCGTGATGTACGCGTCTATCTGAATGAGCCGGACAAACTATTTCGACGTGTCCGAAATGCGTTCGGCAATCTTACCCTGTCGAAAGTGGCGCAGGCTTATCACCCTGGGCAAGGCGTTTACCGGTCATCTTATCAGAATGCTATGCGTATGGCTCGCACCGAAATAAACAGCGCTTATCGTGAAGCCGACAGTATCCGCTGGCAACAACTTGATTTTATTGTCGGATATGAGGTAAAAACATCAAAATCGCACGTACAGTGGCTGGCAAAGTTCTGGTATCCGCGCTTCAAAAAAGGGCGTGCGCCGCTGGAAATATGTGACGCAATGGAGGGAAAATATCCGAAATCTTTCAAATTCATCGGGTGGCACCCGAACTGCAAGTGCTATGCAGTGCCAATTATAGCCAACGAGGGCACGGATAGGGATTTTTGGGAGGAACCGCTGAATGAGGTCAAGGATGTGCCCGACAACTTCAAACGATGGGTCGAGGACAACACCGAAAGAATCGAAAAGGCGAAGAATTTGCCGTATTTCATAGGGGAAAACAAAAAACACTTCAATGATTCGCTGTTCATCAATCGCGATGCCGTATAACTCTTGGCAAAAGCGCAGTACGTAGGGAATAAGTTGCAAGGTGTTGCATAAGGAGTTGAGGCAAAGTATGAGGCATCGTGCACGCCTATAAACTACAAAAGCAAGAATAGCATCGTTCGCAAGGTGAAACAGGAAAGGCAAAATCTATTAACACCAGGTTTCATCGTCCATTTGGCGGACATTCTCTCCGTCACTGTAAGCACTGTTCCAAAATGAAACACCCTTTGTCCGGCGAAATAGTGCGTCGGTTAGGCGTGAGGTTGTTGCTATTCACCACATCCAAGAGGAGAAATGCAGTAAAAACGGAATGACCGACGGAAATAAGATGTGCCCCGCCGATCATTCCAACTAAAATAACACGATATGACAAAGGTACTGCACTGCGGCGCATTATGCAAATAATCGTATTAAAAATTCGTCAGTAATGCAGCATTTTTCTCTCGTTCCTCTCGCTCGAAGCTGGCAAGGTAGTTTTCCGTCGTCTTCAGATCTTGGTGGCCGAGGCTTTCCGATATGTAGGCGATATTCGCCCCGGCACGCTTCAACACCGTAGCGAACGAATGACGCGCCGTATAGGTCGATATGTTCCCAATTTCGAGCTGCTCCCCGATCATCCGCATCCGTTTATTGATTAACCCGGTAGCGGCTATTGTTTTAGCGTGGCTCTGCACCGCATCCTCCGACCCGTCGAGAATTGGGAAAATAAAGTTATTCGGTGCTGGAGTATTACCCCAGCGGTCGATAATAGCTTGCATCTGGGGAACTACCGCGACCCGGATTTCCTTACGGGTCTTAGTCGTGCGCTCGGTCTTTTGACGCACGAAACAGATTTCACCGTCCACAATATCACGATACCGCAATTTCACGAAATCGGCGACGTTGATCCCGTTACACAAGTAGAGGAACAGCCAATAATCCCGGTATTTGGCCGTTGCTTCGTTCCCATCCTCATAGCGGGCGATCTGCCCGATCTGCTCCAGCGTTAAAGCCAATTTACGGCCCTCACCGGCCTGTATTTCATATTTCCCTCGGCCGAACGGGTATTGCGCGGGTTTAATCGCATCGCATCGACAAGCATCGTTCAATATGGCTCGTAAATGGCGCATGTGTATTCCGATCGTTGTACGGCTCTTACCTTCTCCGAGTAGAAAGCGCTCATAACGTCTTACCCAATCCACCGTTATAGATTCAAGAGCAATACGATCCCCGGCAAACCGCTCCAATCCCTGTATAACAACATTATAAACCAGCATTGACCCGATACGATCCTGCTCTTTTAATTCCGCTATTTTAGCCGCAAATGCACGGTTAAGAGTATCAACCCCCGAACGTTTCAATCGCTTGTTGAGGCTATCGAATGAAAAAATACCGTCGCGTGCCAATTCCTCAACAACCCCACGAACAATTTGGTAACTGCTTTCTATATCTTTACGAACGGCCACAAGGGCGCGAACCTTCGTTGTAGTCAGACCTTCCCACTCATCCAAGGTAAGGTCTTTGCCCGTCGGATAATAGCGACGATCCCGGCGATAGGTTACACGAATTTTTACGGGGCACTTTCCGTTCTTTTTCGGATGACTCGTATCTATTATGGGCGCAACTGTTATTCCGTCTTTTGAATAGTTCATTTGATAGGATAATTATTATTTCAACACACAATTTCGACACAAAAATACAAAAACAAACAAAAATAGATAAAAATAAACAAAATAAAATCGCCACATTTGGAAGCTTAAAACATTGATTTTCATATAAAAATTCAAACAACACATAATTATTCAAAAATATAATTATGGGACTGAAAATCCTTGCACCGCCGTGGGCTGAATTATCCTCCGCAGTCGGATAATTTCGGGGTTCTTTAATCGGAGATTAGACTATGAATGAATCATTAAACTAAAAGAATAAGAAGAATGAAAAAGAAGAGCAAGTACGGGAGAAATCCCAAGTTGAACCCGAAGACACACTGCGTGATGGTGCGCTTCGATGATGAGGAATGGAACAAGTTTCTCACGATGTACGAGGAATCAGAGGTGTACGCTAAAGCCGTCTTTCTCAAGGCACACTTCTTCGGGCAGAAGTTCAAGGTACTGAAGGTGGACAAGACGATGGTGGACTACACGACTAAACTGTCGGACTTTCACGCCCAGTTCCGTGCCATTGGTACGAACTACAATCAGGTAGTCAAAGAGCTACGCTGCCATTTTTCGGAGAAGAAGGCGATGGCGTTGCTTTACAAACTGGAGAGTTGTACCATTGATCTTGTGAAGTTGAGCAGGGAGATTGTGGAACTTTCAAGGGAGATGTACGCTAAGTGGGAGCAATCAAAATCCGACTGATATGGCATCAGTAAAGGTCAAGTTCCGTCCATCTACCGTAAACGGTAAGGAGGGCACACTCTACTATCAGGTCATTCACAACCGTGTGGTCAGACAGATAAACACCGAGTATAAACTTTTTGTTTCGGAATGGGACAGCCATTCCGAAACGGTTGTCTTGCATCATCTATTGACAGGACAAGAGAGGAACAACTACCTGCTTTCAATCGGTTCACGCATCAAGTGGGACAAGGACAGGCTGAACAAAATCATACACAAGTTATTTCAATCCGGCACATTCGTAACGGATGATGTAGTCATGCGCTTTCATGAAAACAGGCAAGAATTGTCATTCAACGCTTACATCAGCCAACAGATAGCGAGACTGAAACGCTTGGGCAAAATACGCACCTCAGAGACTTATACAGCTGCACTCAGAAGTTTTAACGGTTTTATAAATGGCAAGGATGTCTTGTTTGACCAGCTTAATGCGGATTTGTTGGCAGAGTACGAGGCTTATTTGAAAGGAAGGGGAAATACGCCCAATACTATATCCTTCTATATGCGTATTCTAAAAGCCGTCTATAACCGTGCGGTGGAAGATGGACTGACCGAGCAACGACATCCGTTCAAGTCCGTTTACACGGGAGTGGAGAAAACAATGAAGCGAGCCTTGTCGCTCAATGACATCAGACGTATCAAAGGACTGGACTTGTCATTGAAGCCCAATCTTGATTATGCCCGTGATATGTTCCTGTTCTGTTTCTACACAAGGGGAATGTCGTTCATCGACATGGCTTATCTGAGAAAGAAGGACTTGCAGAATGGTACTCTTTCCTATCGCAGACGTAAGACCGGACAACAGCTGTTCATCCGATGGGAAAAGTGTATGCAAGAGATTCTTGACAAATATCCAGTAAACGAAACGGAATACCTCTTGCCCATCATTACAAAACGGGACGAAGATTATCGGAAGCAATACGCCAACGAACTTCACCGTGTGAACCATCTGTTGAAGAAAATTGGAAAGCAGTTGGATTTGCCAATACCATTAACTATGTATGTCGGTCGGCACTCGTGGGCAAGTATCGCCAAGAGCCGTAATGTGCCCATTTCTGTCATAAGCGAGGGAATGGGACATGATTCTGAGAACACTACACAGATTTATCTTGCATCGCTGGATACTACAGTAGTAGATAAAGCCAATAAAAGAATACTGGATTTGCTGTGAAACCATGAATGTTTAGCGAATCCGTCCAACGCTTACCAAGAGAAGAACCTTTTTCCCTTATTTCCATAAGAAGAGACGGGCGTAAACTTGATATAAAATGCCTGTCGAAGTTGATATATTGGAAGATAGCATATTCCAGTTTTCACCAGAATTGCTGAACACCTTGCTCAAAGACCACACCACGAGCAGGGACGAAATGCAACGCAATATCTTCTGGGCTACTTCAGATTATGAACATCTTGGCAAAGAATACCAATACAATTCCCCTATCCTCCCACACCTTATAACAGGAGATAACGGACATATCATCATGCCTCGTGTCCTCAAAAGCCGTGATACCCAATCAACCCGTTCCCGTGATATGGCTGAGGTCTTCACTCCATCATGGATATGCAATGCACAGAACAACCTGATTGATGAAGCATGGTTCGGACGAAAGGATGTTTTCAATACCGAATATGCAGACGAACAGGGACATCATAAATGGAAAACAACGGAAGGCTGTATCATATTCCCGGAGGGCAAAAGTTGGAAGGATTATGTGCGTGATATCCGACTGGAAATCACTTGCGGAGAAGCCCCATATCTGATTAGCCGCTATGATACCACGACAGGAGAGACTATCCCTTTGGAACAGCGTATCGGTTTGCTTGACCGCAAACTAAGGGTGGTAAGCGAGAACACATCCACTTCGGGCGAATGGCTTGAGTGGGCACAAGAAGCCTATAAAAGTACCTACGGTTACGAGTGGCAGGGAGACAATCTACTCATTGCCCGAGAATCTATGCTTGTCTCTTTTGTGGAGTATTTTCAACAGAAATTTGGCAAATGCCCTTTACTGAAATCTATCAACTACATCGCTTACATCATTTCGTGGAACGTATGGCAGATGGACGGATTAAGAGGTGTCATTCCAAATAGTTGCGGAGAACGTAGGGAAGTTGTAGCCGACTTGTTCGGGACTACCGAAGTGGTCACCCAATGTGAAGGATGTCTGAAAGATGACATCCGCAGGCACAATGGGGTCTATTGCCAAATCAAGGATTGGCATGCTACCGACAAGGCAACAGGCAAAAAGGGAAAACGAATCCGATTTATAGACCTAATAAAATAGTGCGGTATGAAATTCACATCTTCACTAAAGTTAAAACTGATATATGTGTTCCGTATCAACGATGCTGCGCACAAGGGATGTCTGAAAGTGGGCGAAGCCACTTGTGACAATGACAATGTTTTCGGTCTTGCTCCCAACAGCAAGGCTCTCAACGAGTCTGCCAAGAAACGTATCAATCAATATACGCAAACGGCAGGTATAGCATACGACCTCTTATATACGGAACTTACGATATACAACAGCAAGTATGGTTTGTGTTCTTTCAATGACAAGGAAGTGCATAGCGTGCTGGAGCGTTCAGGTATCAAGAAAAAGATATTTGATACCGAGAACAAAGCCAACGAGTGGTTTATTACCGATCTTGAAACAGTTAAACGGGCAATAATCGCCGTAAAAGAGGGGCGTGAATCATTATCTTCTGCTGAGGTTTCACACGACAAAAGTCCTATTGTATTCCGACCGGAACAGCGTGAAGCTATTGAAAAGACTAAAAAGCAGTTCAAGAAAGGAAACCAGATGCTGTGGAACGCCAAGATGCGATTTGGTAAGACGCTGTCCGCATTACAGGAGGTAAAAGATATGGATTTCAGCCGAACCTTGATTCTCACCCACCGTCCGGTAGTTGATAGCGGTTGGTTTGAGGACTTTGGCAAGATATTCTATGATAGGCGGGATTTTGCATACGGCTCAAAGAATAACGGTGATAGTCATACTTCGCTGGAAACAAGAGCAAAACAAGGACAATGCAAATATGTTTACTTTGCTTCCATGCAAGACTTGCGTGGTTCTGAACTTGTAGGCGGCAACTTTGATAAGAACAATGAAGTGTTCGCCACCGCATGGGACTGTATCATCGTGGACGAGGCGCACGAAGGCACACAGACAGATTTGGGTAAGGCTGTAATGCAGGAACTTACGAAGGACAAGACCAAGATTCTGCGTCTTTCCGGCACTCCATTCAATTTGTTGGACGATTTCAAGGAGGATGAGATATATACTTGGGACTATGTAATGGAACAGCGTGCCAAAGCGTCTTGGGATGAGCTGCACTTTGGCGACCCGAATCCATACGCATCACTGCCAACCATGAACATTTACACCTATGACCTCGGACGATTACTCAATGAGTTCGTGGACGAAGATGTGGCATTCAACTTCCGTGAGTTCTTCCGTGTAAATGACAATGGAACTTTCGTTCATGACAAGGATGTAAGTGCTTTCTTGAATCTTATAACCAAAGAGGACCGGGAGAGTTGCTATCCGTTTGCCAATGAGGAATACCGCAATATATTCCGTCATACCCTGTGGATGCTGCCTGGAGTGAAGGAGGCACGGGCGATGAGTGCCATGTTGCAGACACATTCGGTATTCCAACATTTCAAGGTTGTGAATGTTGCAGGCAATGGAGATGAGGATGAAGAAAGCAAGGATGCACTTGTGGCGGTAGAAGAAGCCATTGGCAAAGACCCTGATGCCACACGTACCATTACCTTGTCTTGTGGCAGACTGACAACGGGTGTCAGTGTGAAGGCTTGGACAGCTGTGTTTATGCTGTCAGGCTCGTATAACACGGCTGCCTCCAGTTATATGCAGACTATCTTCCGTGTGCAGACTCCTGCCGCTATCAACGGAAAGGTTAAAGAGCAATGCTATGTCTTTGACTTCGCACCGGACAGAACATTGAAAGTGATAGCAGAAACAGCCAAGATTTCATCCAAGACAGGAAAGACCAGTGGCAACGACCGTAAGATTATGGGCGAGTTCCTGAATTTCTGCCCGATAATATCCATCGAGGGTTCCAAGATGAATCAGTTTGATGTGCCAAGGATGTTGGAACAACTCAAAAAGGTCTATGTGGAACGTGTCGTGCGCAATGGCTTTGAGGACAGAAGTCTGTATAATGATGAGTTAATGAAACTCAATGATTTGGAGTTGCAAGAGTTCGATGACCTCAAAAAGATTATCGGTCAGACAAAAGCCATGCCCAAGACGAATCAAGTGGACATCAACAATCAGGGGCTGACTGATGAGCAATACGAGGAACTTGAAAGTCTTGAAAAGAAATCCAAGAAGAAAGGTAAGGACAAACAGCCTTTGACAGAGGAGGAGAAACAACGACTGGAAGAACTGAAGAAGAAAAAGAACAATCGGGAAGCCGCTATTTCCATTCTTCGGGGTATATCCATCCGTATGCCTTTGCTGATTTATGGAGCAGAGTTGAAAGACGAGTCTCAAGAAATCACCATTGACAACTTCGCTTCGCTCATCGACCCTCAATCGTGGGAAGAATTTATGCCTAAGGGTGTTACCAAACAGAAATTCAACAACATCAAGAAATACTATGACCCGGAGATATTCTGTGCAGCCGGAAAGCGTATCCGGGCTATGGCTCGTGCTGCCGACAAACTCAGCGTGGAGGAACGCATCGAGCGCATAACGGATATTTTCAGTACATTCCGTAATCCGGATAAGGAAACGGTGCTTACTCCTTGGCGTGTGGTGAATATGCACCTTGGCGACTGTTTGGGTGGATATAACTTCTTTGAACAAGGGTATGAAACCACACTGTCCGAACCTCGTTTCATTGACAAGGGTGAAGTGACCGCCAATGTATTTGCCGAGGATTCTCGTATTCTTGAAATCAACTCAAAATCGGGATTATATCCCCTCTATATGGCATACAGCATTTACCGTACACGAGTAAAGAACTCTTTATTTTCGGTGTCAAGTATCGAAGACGAACAACAAATCTGGGACAAGGTTGTCGCAGAAAACATCTTTGTCATCTGCAAAACTCCCATGGCAAAGAGCATCACCAAACGAACCTTGATAGGCTTCCGCAAGGCTAAGGTAAACACCAGATACTTTGAGGATTTAATCAATCAAATTAAAAACAAACCTGAACACTTTATCAAGCAGGTTGATAAATTCGTTTCAGAAAGAACAGGAATAAAGAATATGAAATTCAATGCGATAGTGGGAAATCCACCGTATCAAGTTATGGATGGAGGCGCACAAGCAAGTTCTGTGCCAGTTTATCAGTATTTTGTTTCTATAGCTAAAAAAGTTCAACCCAATTTTATTTCAATGATTATGCCTGCTCGTTGGTATGCAGGAGGACGAGGGCTTGATGACTTTCGTGCAGATATGCTATCAGACAAAACTATTCGCAGCTTGCACGATTATCCGAAAGCATCAGACCTTTTCAGTAATGTGGGATCAAAGGTGGATTATGCTATTTCCTAATGGACGCAAAATATGATAACATAAAAACCGCACCTACCATAATTTCTCATACAGAAACTGGCGTATATGCTTCTCAAAGAAGCCTTGCTCAGAATACCTCTGATATTTTTATCCGAGATGGTAGAAGTATTTCAATCATCACCAAAGTAACGGAACAGAGTAGTGAATACATCCAATCATTTGTATCACCATTGAGACCATTTGGCTTGCGTGGTTATTTCGTGAGCGATCCCAATTTTCATGAAACATCTGATGGGCTGACAACTCCTGTTGTCTGTATTGGTAAAGGTCTCAAAAAAGGGTATGTGGAACGTAATCTTGTTCCTTTGCACACTAACTGGATTGATAGATTCAAAGTAATCATTCCTCGAGCAAACAACATTGGCACAGAGGCTAATGATGACAATCTTAATGCGTTTGTTGGAAAGCCTAACGAAATTTGTACAGAATCTTACCTTTGCATATTCGCAGATTCCAATGTTTCGTATGATGAGTGCGTAAATATTTGCCTATATCTCAAATCTCGCTTTGCGAGGTTCATGCACTGTCAAGCGAAGTCAAGTCAAGATGCTACGGCCAAAACATTCCGTTTTGTCCCGACGCAGGACTTCTCGAAGGAAAGCGATATTGATTGGTCGCTTTCATCTGTTCAAATTGACAAACAACTGTATGTCAAATACAATCTTACAGACGAAGAAATCTCATTTATTGAATCAATGATAAAACCGATGTAAGCATAAACGAGGGCAAGTTATACTCTTGCCCTCGTTTTAACTCACTTTTCTTTTCGCACACCTTTAAACGGTGTACCATCTTGTTTGACATCCATAAAACGCCCAGTATCTTTATCCCTTTTTACCCATTGTTCAGTTTTGGGATTATAAACCTGTGAACGATTTCTTACTGCACCATTGCGATGTCCGTCTCCTGACGGTGGATTTGTTGCCATAATCTTCTTTTTAGGTCAATCTCGAATTATGCAGCCGAGAATGCACTGCTTAATATTATGAGTTATTTCCGTATATATGAACTAAGATCTTCTCCACTATAAGGATATGACTCTGTGAAGACTCTCATCTGTCCTTCAATACCATAAGGCATAATATATGGATAGAGAAGTAAATACTCCCGTTGAGGACTTGCATGTTGCGCATCTTTTGTAACAGGCATGATCATACATTTACCAGTATGTCCATCCACGACACCTAATTCCCATGGCATCCAATTACTTCTTCCAGCTTCTGGTGATTGAGCATAAATTAAAGATTTACTGCTCATTAATCTTTTCTGCAACCTTTTTGCTGTATCTTTATTTGTTTCATTCCTTTTCAAGTCAACATCAACAATGCAGTCAAGATATACTTGTAACCCCATTTTCGACAAAGTGTAATATATACCTTTTACAACATTCAAATCAGAAATATTGTATGAAAGGAATATATCAAACTGTTTATATAGAGATGCTCCTTGAAGATTATCGCTATATGTACGTTGCTCGTAAAGGGGAGTGCTATATGCTATGTTACGAAAATACGCCTCGCTAAAATACTTCATATTAGATTCTTCCTTCATTTACTAATCGCCAATAATACTTTCCCAACTCTGTCAACTGACATCCGGTACTATGAACTCCTCATTTATAGGTTTTACAAACCCTATACTCTGCAACTTTTGAAGTAATTTGAATTTTCTAACGTTGTTCGCATCTGCATAAGGGAGAATATATTCATGATTTACAGATGGGTCGTTCGTATCCTCAAAAGATGGGTCTAGAGCTAAATCGTTATTGGGATTTGTAAACAGGTTTGTTAATTCGCGAATAATTGACAATGATACCTGTGGCGTAACTGTACGTAATGGAGCAAATTCCGTAACATTAGTCTTGAATACAGGTCTTTGATCCCAAGGTCCAAAAGAGCGATCGATATATGCATATACACCGCCAATAGTAATGTTACCGCAATAATCCGATGCTCCGCCATTTAGCGCAGTACATAATAATTCTGTAAAAAGACCATGACCACCAGCTTCCATAGCAACTTCGTCTTCACGACAAGCTGTTAAGACTGAAACTCCTGTATTTAAAATGCTACCTACATCCTGAAGTTCGTATTTCCCGATATTGCCTGAGTGACAACAATCCAAAATGATAATCTTGTTGCGAACCTTGGAAGTGTTAACAATACTCATTATTGTTGACATCTGTATCCCCGTATAATATTGACCAGGGGTAGCTATATCTTGAGGCATAACAATTTCTGCACCAGTGCTATTCATATAGCCATGCCCAGAAAAATAAAAGAGAGCAGTATCATCATTTCCTGCAAAAAGTTTACGAATAGCATCCATCACTTCTCCTGAAGTCTGTACATTTGGCATCATTTTTACGCCAAAGTTAGGAGATCCGTCACCATGTCGTTCAATTGCAGCTTTAACGCTATTGATGTCCTCAATACACCCTGTCAATTCATTTCCTTCGGGATAATCATTAATCCCAATCAACAATGCCTTTTTCATGTAACAAATAGTTATAGTGATTGATAAATGGCGTAGTTACGGACAGCATTGGCAACAGATTTTGCATTCCAGCCAACGATAACATCTGCTGCATTTTTTACGATAGAGGATGTGCGTTCTGCTCCCCATGGCTGAACAGCAATGATAGGTTTGTTGTACTTCTTTGCCATTTCAATCTCTTTATTAATCCATTTGCTATAAGTGGCATAAACTCCTGCAAGAATGATAATGCAACTGCACCCCTTTACCTTTGCCTCTATTGCATCAGATAATTGTTTGTCTGTGCCATTTGTGTGAATAGGATCATTTTTAGGAACTGAATGGTTGTAAAAGACGATACCTTCCTAACGCAAGAATGATTCAATTTTGTCATAATCTGAAGAATATGCCCACGAGTGTGATATAAATATTCTATACATATCAATTAGCGCGAATTCTCTGGTCCTTCGCCAGGGTCTTAATTTCGAATTCACACAGCAAAGATATGGACTTTTTCTCTTACAAACAAACAACATGTGAAAAATTCACATTTACAATATAGATATTTGGCATTTATTGGCATATACATTTGTTTTGCTGAGAAAAAATCTCTAAATTTGCACCGATTTATTATATAATCAATGAGATAGTATATGTTACAGCAATTTATAGTTGAGAACTTTCTCTCTTTTAGGAACAGGGAAACCTTCTCTCTTCTACCTAATAAAGGCACTTTGAAAAAGGAACATAAAACGGAACCCATTAAAGGACAATGGGTATTAAAGTCTGCTGCAATGTTTGGAGCGAATGCAGGTGGAAAGAGCAATTTCGTAAAAGCGATTGAGTTAGGGAAAAGGCTTGTTCTAAGGGGCACGAGAACAGATGATTTGATAGATTTTTACCCATTTCGCTTGAGTTCCGAAAATAAAAAAAGAGATACCACTATTATTTATCACATACTATGTGGTAACAAAAAATATGAATACGGATTTAGTTACAATTCTGAACAAATAAGTTCAGAATGGCTTAAACAAATAAACAAAAACAGCGACTGTGTTATTTTTCAAAGAGAAACAAAAAAGTCTGAATTTGAAATTTCATATCTACTTAAGCTTAACCCCAAAGAAGAAGAATCACAATTCCTTTCTTTTCTAGCAAAAGCAACGCCACAAAAGCAATTATTCCTCCACGAAGTTATGAGTCGTAACATTCATGAAAATGTATCAAATATAAAAGATTTAGATGCAGTTATCGACTGGTTTGTAAATTCCCTTAAAATTATATTTCCCGACACACCATACAAACAAGGTGTATTACTTAAAGCGGCTGATGATAACGACTTAAAACGTGGTTTTGGGGCACTATTAAGATACTTCAATACGGGCGTTGATGGTGTGAAATTAATAGATGTTCAATTTGAAAAACTTGGAATTCCACACGATTTACAACGTGCAATCAAAACAGATTTATCAAAATCCAATACTGATGAAGCATTTGGAGCATTAAGATTTGACGATAACCTGTATTTAATTAACTTGATTGATGGTGAAATTAGGGCTAAGAAATTGATGACTGTGCATAAAAAAATGGATGAAGCTGACATTGAACTTTTTTCGCTTGGCGATGAGAGTGATGGTACAAAACGTTTATTCGATTATATTCCACTTATCTTGGACTTGATTCAAGGAGGAAAAGTCTTTATTGTTGATGAAATGGAACGTAGCTTACATCCATCACTTATTAAGCAAATAATTTTATTGTTTTATAAGCATTCAAAAGATGTTTCTAGTCAACTGATTTTTACCACTCATGAAAGCTCTTTAATGGATCAAAAGATATTCAGGAGAGATGAAATATGGTTGATGAAAAAAGACAATAACGGTATCAGTTCATTTGGACGAATGGATAATTTATATAATGTGCGTTTTGATAAAATGCTTCAAAACAGTTACCTCAATGGCGAATACGGCGCAACCCCCATATTCGAGACAGAAGAAGAGATAAATAAATTATTTTCATCTTTAAAATAATTTTCTGATGGTAAGTTTTATTTCTAAATTTTTGTTCACTGCCACGGTAACAGCACCAACATTCTTGTCACTGGGATTAATAGGTGTTATTAAGGATAGCACGAATTATTTTCAACTATGGGATGATATGCTAGAAAATAAGATATTTCCTACTAGTTTTGAATGGTGGGGCATCAATATTAGTTTCGGATTTATGTTGATATGCCTTATCGGTATTAAAATTTTTCTTTATAGAAAATCCAACAAACACAAGGAAGGAAAAACCATTCAAGTGAAATCTTATTCAAATTTATCTCTGAACAGTGCGGAGCAAATAATTTCATCTATAATCCCTTGGTTAACAATATTTGCCGACAAACTTGATTTTATGGTATTATTTGTTTGCATAATACTTCAATGCTGCTTTATCGCGATTGCAAGTTACAATAACAATAACTACAATTTACTTTGTTCAATATGGGGGTATCGTTATTATGAAGTATATACAGAAGAAAATACCTACATACTAATTTCTGGAAAATGTATCAGAAATAAGAATGAGATTAAAAAGTTTATTGAAGTGACAGATTATATGGGTTTAATAATTAACGAGAAATAACATGAGCCAATTTTATGCATTGATGTCCGATAATACAGTAAAACACATTTCTCTTAAAGAAGAGATAGTAACAGAGATTAAAAATATATTTATAAATGGAGGTGCTATATTTAAACCAGAAGGTATAGAAGAAGATGTTTTCGATGGCAATATCATTAGCCGGAACGGGGAGAATATAACATATGTACATTATGACTTACCTGAAGATTTTGCTCGCATACCATATAATCAGGCTGATATGTCTGAATACAATATAAATGAAGATATGCCTAAAAGTATCTTTTATTACGATGACGGAAAATTCTATTTTCAGGTCTTTAATAAGACATGTTACAACGAAAAATGGTCTTGCAGTTTGAATGTGGAAATATATTTGCAAAAATGAATAACTCTGCTTTTATTGTTGAAGATAAGATTCATGCACTATATGAGGAGGGGAAACTGTATTTTCAAAGTTATACAGTCGCAAATCAAATATTCTCACTAATAGATTTTGTTACCGAGGCTACAAATGCTGAAATTGAATCCTTTGGAGAAATAGATGGAATTAATGTAAATACTGAAAGTATAAAGCATATTGCAAATATAAAGACGCGTCGGCTTATAAAGTTGTTATCGAATACAGACAATATTTCAGCTTTTATGAGAAAAGCACCTCGAACAAAAACTAGCCTATTAAACAAATACGGAGTTAATGCACAAATAAATGAAAATAAAGAATTGGTTTTACCGACAAATAATGTTGCAGATTTGAACCGTGTTTTAGAGTTTCTCAATGAGGATATATTTAGGGGTGTAATTACCGACAGGCTTTATCGTTCAAATTCAAAGAAAAAAGATAATCACTAATTATGATGAACAAAGAAAACCAAATAATACTCTATCAGGACGATAACGAGATAACTCGTGTGTCTGTGCGCTTTGCTGATGAAGACTTGTGGCTGACTCAGGGACAATTAGTTGAGATATACCAAACAAGCAAATCGAATGTAAGTGAGCATATCAAGCATATATTTGAAGATGGAGAACTAGCAAAGGAGGCAACTGTTCGGAAATTCCGAACAGTTCAAATAGAAGGTTCTCGTAAGGTTGAACGAGAAGTAGAGCACTACAACCTTGACATGATTATTGCCTTGGGCTATCGTGTTCAGTCGCAAGTGGCTACTCGTTTCCGCCGTTGGGCAACACAACGACTTCATGAGTATATCCAGAAAGGGTTTGCTATGGATGATGAACGCTTAAAGCAAGGGGGTAACCGCTATTTCCGTGAGTTGCTGCAACGCATTAGGGATATTCGTAGTAGCGAGCGCAATTTTTATCAGCAAGTCACCGATATTTATGCTACGGCTACGGATTATGATCCACGCGATGAGATGACAAAGATGTTCTTTGCCACCGTACAAAACAAACTGCATTATGCAGTTCATGAGAATACTGCTGCCGAAGTGATATACAATCGCGTGGACAATGAAAAGCCGTTTGTAGGCATGACGAACTTCAAGGGGAACTATGTAACTAAAGATGACGTAAAGATCGCTAAGAACTATCTGACTGCGATTGAACTCCAACGTCTGAATCTGCTTGTTTCCGGTTTCTTGGACTTTGCCGAGTTCCAGGCATTGGAAATGAATTTGAGTTAACCAGCAGACTTTCCCTTATTTTTCCGATCATACTCATCGTTTTTTATATCATCGGCTCTGTTTTTAGGGCCGATTTTTTCATTTTCAGTCACGTCTGGAGCTACCACTCCCGTAAAGTCGTGTTCCATGCGTGGAACATCAGGCTGCAAGAGCTACTTGGACTGACTCTCGTCTTGCAAGGTTTACCACATTTGCTGTGTGGATACCGAAGAAGATCAGCATGATCTCTGTCGATTTTATCCTTGCAGCAATCTTTCGCAGACCATAATGCTCCTTCTGAGTTCCAAAAGAGCCTTCCATTGCTGTAGCTCGAACGCGTGCAAGTTCTCGTTTAGTAGCGTTCTTAACTTCATTCTTTCCAGTTCGTCCTTTCTGAGTGAATGAGGTTTCAATACCATTCTCCTTGCAGAAAGTTCTGTTGTCATTACCCGAGTAACCCTGGTCGCCACCTATCTTTTTTTTACATCAACGCCTGTAAGTTTCTTCGACAATGACACACAGTGCTTAAGTCTCGTTCCTTCATTGAATGCATTGAATGATAGCTTCTCAATAAACGATATTCCGTCAATCAATATGTTGTTGCACTTCGCTCCAAATTCGACTATCTTGGTCTCCTTGCCTCTGACTATCGGTCTGATGTAAGGCTTGCTGAGACTTACAATACGGTTAGGGATACTCTCACGAGAGTCACCACTCTTGAAGTGGTTCTTCTGCTGACGATATACCCTTGTGACAGTCTCAAGCATATCCAACTGCTTGTAATTCAATAGTTCTTCATCCGGATGGACGCGCATCTGTCTGCGGATTTCTCCCAGTATCTTGCCCAGCAATGCAAGCAGTCTCATTATCATCTTTCTGGTCTGCTTATGAGTATGTTTGCGCTGCTTCCTATATGCCAGGTTCGCCTTGTCGATATCATTGTACTTTGTTCTCATTCGATGCTCACCAAGCTGAGAACTGATACCGCACATCATCTTGTATGCTCTATCTACACATTCCCAAAGCAACTTCACGTCAGTTGGAAAGCGCATCAGGCTTTCATAGCAGCTGGCATCTGTATAGACAGTATCAAGGTTCTTCATGTACGGCTTCCATGCATCTGCAAGTACCTTCTGCTGCTCCTGAATCTTCAGTTTCTTGGACAATTCTACCAGAATGCTGTCGATCAGCTTGTAGTTTGTCAACTGGTTCTCAGGACTGATCCTGATCCCGCAGAAGATCTGATAATGGATGTTTCCATTCAACGCATCCATCAGCTTCGGAGCTGACAATCCTGTATACATCTTCAAGAACGCCAACGCCACCTTGCCCTCAGGTGTGAAGAAGGACTTTCGTCCTCGCTTCACTCTCAAACTCTTCGGCTTCTCTTCTACTAAACCGAACGATATCGCCATCTCTCGAAGAGGAAGAAGTGACTTGATCCGTCCAAGTTCCGATGTTTTGAAGCTCTCTTCGTATCGCTGATAAAAATCAAACTCTGTAAATGCAATCTCTTGCTGAATGTCAGATAAATTTCGTACTTTTGCCATGAGTTATTTTTGCTCATTTCCTCCGAAAGTCACTTTTCCAGGGTGTTCGGAGGAATTTTTAATTCCTGTAGCTAAGATATGAAATTTTTATCACATTGACAATCAATTTGTTATAATTTTAAGCCTATTTCGCGACTTCCGCATCCGCTGTGCGAATTAGCGGCCCGGGAGCTGCAAGCCTACTTGTGCGAACGGAAAGAGTGGACCGAAGAACTCTCTGCGGGTAAAATGTTCGGAGTGCTGGTCGTGAAGGATTCAGCCGGAACTGTAGGCTTTCTGACCGCATTTTCAGGTAATCTGGCCGGCAGCAACAGCCACGAATACTTCGTCCCGCCCATCTACGACATGTTGCGGCCCGGTGATCTCTTCCGCACCGAAGAGGCCGCCATTTCGGACCTGAACCGGCAAATCGAAACCCTCGAAACGGCCGGCCGCTACAGGGAACTTCTCCGAACCATAGAAGAAACGGAAACAGAAGCCGCCCGGGAAATCGCAGCCGCAAAAGCCCGAATGCGAATCGCAAAAGCCACCCGAGAAGCCCGACGCAGGGAGCACCCGGATGAAAATACGCAGACGGCTTTAGTCCGGGAAAGCCAACACGAAAAAGCGGAGCTGCACCGGTTGAAACAGAGTTGGAAAAATCGGATCGCATCGCTTCACGCGCAACGAACCTCCATCGCGGAACGAATCGAATCCCTGCGCTGCGAGCGTAAGGCCCGTTCTGCGGCTCTTCAGGCAAAACTATTTCGCAAGTTCCGTCTGCTCAACGCCCTCGGAGAGATACGCGATCTGGCGGAAATATTCGCACCGACTCCGCAGGGTACACCCCCGGCCGGTGCAGGGGAGTGTGCGGCCCCCAAACTGCTGCAATACGCTTTCGAACACCGGCTTACACCGCTGGCGATCGCCGAATTCTGGTGGGGAGCCTCGCCGAAGGGCGAAATCCGCCGTCACGGACACTACTATCCCGCCTGCCGAGGTAAATGCGGCCCGATTCTCGCCCACATGCTTCGGGGACTCGACGTCGAGCCCGAACCCGATCGCGCCTGCCCGCAGTCCGCCCCGGAGCTCCTGTACGAAGACCGCTGGATAGCCGCCGTCTTCAAACCTGCCGGGATGCTCTCCGTTCCTGGAAAATCGGTATTGTACCGGGCTCATGTTGTTTAAGTATTTCTTTATCCGCTTGTTATTGTAGTAGTCGATATATTCTTCCAATTCTTTTCGGAAATGGTCTATGGATGAGAATTTTTGCAAATATAATAATTCGGACTTCAATAATCCAAAGAAACTTTCCATAGCAGCGTTATCCAGACAGTTACCCTTGCGCGACATGCTCTGTGTAATACCTTTCTGTCTTAAACGGAGCTGATACTGCTTCATCTGATACTGCCAGCCCTGGTCGGAATGCAAGACAATACCCGGAGAATCCGGTATTCTGGCAAACGCATCGTCCAGCATCTTCATGATCTGCATAAAGTTAGGGCGTTCAGCTATTTTATAGCTAATAATCTCCCGGTTATATAAGTCCATAATCGGCGATAGATATAACTTTACGCCGCAAACCGAAAATTCCGTAAGGTCAGTAACCCACTTCTGATTCGGTTTTTCGGCTGCAAAGTCGCGTTGCAGAAGATTGGGCGCTATCCGTCCGATCTGTCCTTTGTATGAACAGTATTTACGGAGCCTGACCTGACTTTTTATCCCGCAAATATTCATCAGCTTAAGTACGGTTTTGTGATTTATCGCATATCCGATCTTATTCATTTCAACGGTAATGCGCCGATAACCATAACGCCCCTTATGTTCGTGATATAACCTTATAATACTCTCTTTTTCGCGAGCATATTTATCGGGTTGTTTTGATTTTCTGAAGTGATAATAAAATGTGCTTCGCGCCATCCCTGCGGCTTTGAGCAATACTGAAAGCCGGCACTGCGGCCTTAGTCCTTCGATGGCTTGGGCTCTTTCCCGCTCTCGCGGACAATGCGCTCCTCGACTAAGGCCTGCAATTTTTTTAAGTAAGCATTCTCGGCACGAAGATACTCCAGTTCCTTAAGCAACTCTTCGTGCGGAGTCGTTTTGAGTTTGACTTTTTTAGTCTTCGATTTACTCATGGCCGGCCTCCTTCTTTGCGGTTTACGCCGCAGGCCTTCAGCACCTTGGTTTTGATAGAGCCGCTCCCATTGACGAATAACAAAAGGGCCCGGAATGCCGAAATGCACTGCTGTCTCCAGCAAAGATAGATGATTTTGGTGCATATGCTTCAAAACTGACAACTTAAATTCTGCACTGTAGCTACCGTGGCGCAGCTTAAGGCCGGCAAGGCCATGGCGCTCGAATAATGTTACCCACAAGTGAACTTGCGAGCGGCCACAGCCCAAGTGACATCCGGCTTCCCTAACCGAAAGTCCGCCTTCGAGTACCAGTTTTACGGCCTCAAAATGAAAAAATAGCCCCTGCGGACGGAAAATTTCCGTCCGCTTCCTATTTCGGTACAGCCGGAAACGCCTATCTTTTTTCCGACAAGGCTGCGGCCCACTTCCGGCTCGCGGAATCCGACCAAAATCTTGTCGGAAGCGATCAGCAAAGGCCGTTTCACCAACATACCGTCGGTCGAAAGCACGCGGATCAGCTCTTCGCGCGGAGCCGTGCGGACCTTTTCTTTCAAGTTGAGCGCCTTATAACGCAGACCGCTGGTATTGAAAAATCTATTGACCGCAAGACCGCTGCGATCGATCCACTCTTCGAGCTCCGCTTCGGAGGGATTCTGCTTTGCACGATATCGCGCACTTCGACTTCGATCCCGCGCTCCTGCAACCATTTAAGGGCTTTCTGACAAGTGCTTTTGCAACGGGGATAGCAAATAAACAAGGGTTTCATTTTCATCGTATTTCGAAATACAAATATAGTGAAAACCGAGGGCTGAATCAAATTTGCACGAACCGACGCTCGAAGCATGCGCCGAGGACGCTCGTGAACTCTGCCATGCAAGGATGAGAAAACTGAAAATTAAGTTTGGCCTACCGCTTGTCTTCCATTATCTTTGCAGAAGATAGGATACGCCTCGGAAAACTGAGAGTAAGCTCCCGTTTTCTTCTCGACTTTCACTATCTTTGCAAAAGATCGGAAGCGGTTCGACAATCTTCGCGTGCAAGTCCCGCACGATTGCTCTCACCTTTCCCTGTCTTGGAAAAACGGAACCGAAGAATTTATGCTGCAACAAACCATCCGGAGTTGGATCGACCAACTGCTCGTTTACATCGGAATCTCTGCGGACAGCGCCCGCGGCATCGACCAATGGGTCATCCTGGCCATCATCGTCGCCATCGGCGTAGGGCTGGACTTCCTGATCCGCCTGCTGTTGTTGCAGGTCGTGCGACGCGTCGTCAAGCAGACCAAAGTCACGTGGGACGACATCATCTTCGACGACAAAGTCCTGCGGCGGCTGTGCCACATCGTCACCCCGATCCTGGTGGTGGTGATGCTGCCCATCGCCTTTCCCGATCAAAACGGCCTCGTCGTCCTGATCACGCGGCTGGTACAGATAGCGATCGTCATCGCCGTCCTGCGCTTCGTCAATTCCCTGCTGGAAGCCATATTTCAACTGATGGGCCGCCGGGAGGAGTGGAAAGGCAAGCCGCTGAAGGGCTTGATGCAGACCGGACAGGTCATCGCCTTCCTGGTCGCCGTCATCCTCGTCTTCTCGATTCTTCTCGACCGCTCTCCGGCGATGTTCCTCACCGGTCTGGGCGCTTCGGCCGCGATCTTCATGCTGGTCTTCCGCGACAGCATCCTGGGTTTCGTATCGGGCATCCAACTGTCGGCCAACAACATGCTCAAAGTCGGCGACTGGATCAGCATGCCCAAGTACGGCGCCGACGGCACGGTGGAGGAGGTCACGCTCAACACGGTCAAAGTCCGCAACTGGGACAACACGATCGTCACCCTCCCGCCCTACCTGCTGGTGAGCGACTCGTTCCAAAACTGGGAAGGAATGCGTTCCTCGGGAGGGCGCCGCGTCAAGCGCTCGATCAATATCGACATGACCAGCATCCGTTTCTGCACACCCGAAATGCTGGAGCGATACAAGCGCATCGACCTGCTGAAAGATTACATCGCCCGGACCCAGCAGCGGGTCGAGGAGTATAACCGGCAACACGACATCCCCTCCGGTGAAGACAAAATCAACGGACTGCACCAAACCAACATCGGAGTCTTCCGAAACTACCTGAACCTCTATCTCAGGCAGAACGAACGGGTCAATCAAAACATGATGGTACTCGTCCGGCAACTGCAGCCCACCGAACAAGGCCTCCCGATGGAGCTTTACTTCTTCACCGACACGGTGGACTGGGTCCCGTACGAAGGCATTCAGGCCGACGTATTCGATCACGTGCTGGCCGTCATCCCCGAATTCGACCTGCGCGTTTTCCAAAACCCTTCGGGCAACGACCTGCGGACGCTGACCGGAAAAACCGATACCAACCATTAAGACGCTATGAAAAAACTGCTGCTCGCCCTCTTCCTCGTTTTCACCCTGCCCCTGTCGGCAGAGGAACAGCCTGCCGTACCGACAGCCGACGAACAGGCCGCCGCTCTGATCAACGCCCAGGAGTGGTTCCGGCTCGAAGCATGCTACCCGGAGATCCGCGACGAACTGTCGCCCTTCGTCCGGCTGCTCTGCGAAGCCTCTCTGGGCAGTCATTTCAACCGGCTGCCGGAGAGCTGCAATGCCATCGGGACGCTGCTCAACGACTACCAACAGGAACTCTTCGCCGATCCCGAAGGCTCGATGCTCGGCTGGCTCCTCTCCATGCTTATCGGCAACCTGCAGGAGCTGGGCGCCTACGAACAGGCGGCCGACCTGCTCACCCAGTTCGCTGCCGGACAGAGCGAGGAAGAGAGGGCTTCGACCCTGGCGACCCAACGGTGGTTCCAAACCATGGCCCGACATCCGCGCACGTCGCTCACGAAACCCGACGGCGAAATCCGGCTGCCGCTGACCGTCGGAAGCGAAACGGTCAAAAGCCCGCTGGACGGCACGGACAAAAAGGTCCATAACTTCTATACCGACATAACGATCGGCGGCCGCACCGAGCGCTTCATCTTCGACACGGGTTGCAGCGGCGCCAGCTTCGTTTCGGCGGAATTCGCCAAGCGCCACGACCTCGAAATCATCTGCGATTCGATTTCCGTGAGCGGTATCGGCGGCAACGGATTCGTGAAATTCGCCACGACCGACTCCATGCAGATCGGACCGGTCACGATCCGCCACCCCTACTTCATGGTCTTCGACAACGACGAGGCTTCGGACCAAATCGGCCATATCGAAGCCGTCCTCGGCACCGACTTCATGCGTCTGGCCGGCCAGATCGAGCTTCGCCCCAAAGAGGGTTTCTTTCTCCTGCCCGCCACTCCGGAACCGACCCCTGCAAGCGGGCGAAACCTGATGCACGACACCTCCTCGGGACAATATATTCTCAACACGCTCGTCGCCGGAAAAGACACCGTCCCGATGGTCTTCGACACGGGCAACTCCCGCACGGGACTTTCGCCGAACTACTACACCCTGCACCGCGAAGAGATCGACCGCAGCGGGAAAAAGCGGGAAACGGCCGCAGGAGGTTTCGGCGGAATTTTGCGAGGTACGGGTTACGACCTGAAGAATATAACCTTCACGATCGGCAACGGCTCCCGCACCCTGAAAAAGGTGACCGTCACAGCTGACTTCGGCCCCGCATCCGAACAACCCTATTTCGGTTCGCTCGGAATGGACCTTTTCGAAAAGTTCGACCGCATCGTCTTCGACTTCGGCCGGATGTTCGTTACGGCGGAATAAATCCAACGCTTTTTCGTCCCGCACCCTGCACGACCGAACTACCCGTCCCTTCCTAAAAATTTTTCGCAAGACGATGAACGCAACGACAACCGTCCTTCAGACAGACAGTCTGCTCTTCCGCCCGGCACTTCCCGACGATCTGGAGCGTATCTGCACGATCATCCGCCAGGCCCAGGCGCAGATGCGCCTGCGGGGAAGTCGCCAATGGCAGAACGGCTACCCGGCGGCGGCACATATAACGGACGACATCGACCGCGGATACGGCCACGTACTATGTACTCACACAGGACTCGTCGTCGCTTACGGGGCTGTCGTCTTCGACGGCGAACCGGCCTATGCCGAAATCGACGGCACGTGGCTCGACCAAGCCCCATACGTCGTCCTGCACCGTCTGGCCGTCGCACAGGAGGTCAAAGGACAGGGCATAGCGACCGAATTCATGCGCCGCACCATGACATTGGCCCGGGAGCGCGGCACAGGCAGCTTCCGGATAGACACCAACTTCGACAACCGTTGCATGCTCCGCCTGCTGGCCAAATTCGGCTTCGTCCGCTGCGGAGAAATACATTACGCCGGAGATCCTCGCATCGCATTCCAGAAAATCCTCTGACCGGCACATCCTGCCCCGCAAAACGTCGAACCGGTCGTTTTCTCCCACAAATATCCGGCTGCTTCCAGACACCCGAAAATGCCGACGGACGGTCCATCCGACCGTATTTATTCGTACCTTTGCCTCCGCTTTAGGTACTTCGCCCGACAAAATGCCGATAAATTTACCTTGCACGCGGCTTTTTCCGCACCTTTGCAAGAGGATTCTTTTACGATGAAAGCAGGTCTGCAACAAATTCCGATACAGGGTGCAGCACCCCGTCTGGCCGGCAACAGGGAGTGGGACGGCCTTCCCATGCCGACCCGATTCTGGGCCATCCTCGCCGTAGCTTTCGGCGTATCGCTCTCGGTCATAGACGGAGCCATCGCCAACGTCGCTCTGCCGACCATGGCCCGTATGCTGGGCATCTCGTCGGCCAATTCGATCTGGATCGTCAATGCCTATCAGTTAGCCATCGTGGTTTCCCTGCTCTCGTTTTCAGCATTGGGCGACGTGATCGGCTACCGTAAAATCTACATCGGGGGACTGGGTATCTTCATCGTCGCCTCACTGGGCTGCACGTTGTCCGACTCTCTCGCCACGCTGGTCACGGCCCGCGTCTGCCAGGGATTCGGGGCGGCAGCCATCACAAGCGTCAATACCACACTGATCCGCCTGATATACCCCCGCCGACACTTGGGACGCGGAATGGGCGTGAACGCTACGGTCGTAGCCGTTTCCTCGGTGGCCGGCCCTACGTTGGCTTCGGGCATTCTCTCCATCGCCACCTGGCCCTGGCTTTTCGCTATCAACATCCCGATCGGACTCATCGCGTGTTTGTTGAGCTACCGATTCCTGCCTAAAAACCCGGTACGCATCCGGGGCCGCCACTTCGACTGGCGGGACGGGTTGATGAACGCCCTCACCTTCGGATTGCTGATCGCTTCGATCGAAGGTTACTCGCACGGCCTCAAACCCAGCTATATCGGAATAAGCGTCATCCTGCTGGTCCTCATCGGCACACTGTTCGTGCGCAGCCAGCTCCACAAACCCTATCCGATCCTCCCCTTCGACCTGCTGCGCATCCCGATCTTCTCCGTTTCGGTCATCACCTCGATCTGCTCGTTCATCGCCCAGATGCTCGCTATGGTCGCGCTTCCCTTCTACCTGCAAAAGACATTCGGATATACAGAAGTACATACGGGCCTGATCCTCACTGCCTGGCCCGCTATCATTATGGTCGTGGCTCCGATCGCCGGCTTGCTGGTCGAACGGATCCACGCAGGAGCCATGGGCGGCGTAGGACTGCTTATCATGGCGGCGGGCGTGGTTCTGCTGGCTTTTCTGCCCGAGCAACCCCACGTCGCCGACATCGTCTGGCGACTCCTGCTCTGCGGCCTCGGATTCGGCCTGTTCCAATCTCCCAACAACAGCATCCTGATCGCCTCCGCACCGCCCGAGCGAAGCGGAAGCGCCAGCGGTATGCTGGCAACAGCCCGGCTCACGGGACAGACGACCGGAGCGGCTCTGGTAGCCCTGCTGTTCCATATCGACCCGGAAAACGGCTGCCATATCGCCCTGTTGCTTGCCGGAGGGTTTGCCCTGGCCGGTTCCGTCGTCAGCTTCTCACGGCTATCGCTCGCCCTGCCGCAGGGCCTTACCCGAAGCAAGGGAAAAGCCTGAATCCCGCCTCCGACACACTGTTTTGCGGATCCTCCCCTCCCTTTTCCCTATACCCAAAAGAGAGAAAAGACAACGCCACCGGCATCGCTCGTGCCCGGCAACAAAATCCGGAAGTGTGCTACGAACGAACACATAAATATCACCGCTTTCCCGAACACCCCGGGACACGCACCACATTGACAAAAATATCCCGACCGATAAAGAGCCCACTTATCACCAAGAAAAAACAGGCATATTGCATTATTCCGGATTATTTGCATCAGACTGCAAGGTCCGAAAATCCTCCTGCGACAGTATATCCGGAATCCCGAATCCATTTCCAAACCGCGTCAGAAAAGAGAAGCTGAACCTCTCAACGAAAAAGGAGAATCCATACCAACCCATTCATTCAATATGATCGCAAAATAAAAAGGATCGACCCGTAACGGGTCGATCCTTCACATATCTTGTCAGATCAAAGATATCTATTACAAATATCCCTGGTTCTGGCTACCGAAATTCGGGTTCTGCGTCATCTCGCTATTCGGAATCGGCCATACGAACTTCGGGCTACCAGCAGTCTGTTTCATAGTCTGCAAATAAGACACCTGGTCAACCAAAGGAGCAAGTTTGGCATTGATATCACGTTTGAAACCTTGTCCCCAGCGCTTCAGGTCGAAAAGACGCGTACCCTCGGCAAGCATCTCGCGGCCGCGCTCTTCCTGAATAGCATTGAAAAGTCCAGATATCTTCGTGCCGTCAAGCAACGTAACATCATCCTTCACATCATCCGCCGTAAGGGCTGTCAGACCACGGGCCGTACGCAACTGGTTCAGCGGATCCAAACCTTTAGCAGGGTCCAAACGATACTGCGCCTCGGCATCGACCAGATACATTTGGGAGATACGGAACATCTTAGGTCTGTTGCGATAAACCAACGTAGTCGTATTGGTCTGGAAATTCTTGTTACCGCGGAACTTACCAATAAGAACTCCGACCCCCTTATTTCCACTGATCGTAACATTGGCATTCTTAACAAGGAAAATATCCGTACGGAAATCGGCATCTTTGAACAACTTGACAATATGCTGCTCCGGAATATAGGTAGGAGCATAGAAGTATACCCCCGAATTCGGCTCCCAGCTACTGTTCAGATAGCTACCGAACGAGTTCACAGTCGTCATGGTCGTACGAAGTACCTCCAGTTGCAGAATATTCTCGGTAGAAGTATCCTCGCGCCACATTCTTTCGAGACCTTCAGCCGTTGTCACCAAAGGATAAGTTCCATAAAGAGACTGGGCATACTGGCTGGCCTCCGTGTACTGGTGGAGATGCAGTGCCAGCTCGGCGCGGAATGCGGTAATGGCATCTTTGGTCAGGTAAATCTGATCCGTCGGAGTACCCTGAGCAGTCACGGTTTTTTCAGCTTCTACGAGGTCTGCCTCTACGTTCTCATACAACTTTGCCAACGTACCGCGAGCCAGTTTCGCTTCCGGCTCCCACTCTTTCGGATAGGGAAGACCCAACTGATCAGCGGCCTTGTCCGGATCATAGTCCTCACAGAAAAGCAGCGCGGCACGGTGCATTACATAGGCGCGGAAGAAATACATCTCGCCTTTGTAAACATCCACTTTCTTTTGCTCGTCGGGAGTAAGATATTCATAAGCTGCATCCATATGACGGATCGCATAGTTGATATGCATCATCGTCGTACAATAACTGGACCAGAACGACGTTACATCCTGATCAGTGGGATACAAACGCCAGTTGAAAGAATAGATACCCTGATTACCGCTACCGATGCAAACATTCAGAACATCCACATAAAGGTCCGGTGTCGAGTAGAAACCACCGGAAAGGAGCGCTTTCAGGTCCACATAAACGTAACCTCTCACACCCTCGCAATATTCCATGGTGTACGCATCCTCGGGCCGGATCGCCGTTTCGGGGTCCATATCCAAGTCGCACGACGTCACAGAAAAGAGGGTAACGAATGCCAAAATCGAATTTATTATCTTTTTCATAGTCTAAGCCTTGTATTTATTTTTTTATAATGAACACTGAAAATTAGAACTTAAACTCAAGGCCGAAAGTGAACTCGCGCGTATTCGGATAAGTATCGACATCGACACCCTTCTCTGCAGCCTCAGGATCCAGGCCGTTATAGCCCGTCACAGTCCAGAGGTTACGGCCACCGACCCAAACCTTAAGGCCCTTGATGAACTTCGTCTTCTCCATAATATGGCTCGGGAGCGTATAAGCCAACTGGATATACTTCAGACGCAGGAACGAAGCCTTCTCAAGCATACGGCTGTCAAAATTGATCGCCTGGTCCAGACGGGGATATCTCGCCTGGTCGCCTTCCTGCTGCCAATAGTCCCATGCCAGGTCGCACTGGTTGAACTGGGAAGAGAGTCCCATATCGGCATTAGCAACGAAATACATCGTATTGTTGAGCGCGTAGTTGCCGTGAACCCAAGAGAAGTCTGCCGTCAGGCTGAGTCCCTTCCATGCGGCTGTCACACCGAAACCGCCGGTATAAGGCGCATAAAGCGAAGTACCCAGATTCACCAAAGCAGCCTGGTTGAAATTGGAAGTAATGCCGCCGTCTGCCGTAGTCCAGGTATCCAGACCGGTTTCAGGATCGACACCGCGCCACTCCTGCATTGTCCAAGTCGGGAACGGATCACCTACGCTGTAAGCCTGCAGACCGTTGCCCATATAAACGAATTCAAGACCCGGTTCCCAAAGATCGGTCAGCTGGTTCTTGTTGTAGTTGAAAGTCGCGTGGAAATTCACGAACCAGTCTTTCGAAGCGTAAATATCGTAGTTCAACGAAAGGTCGATACCGGAGTTGCGCATACCGCCGACGTTACCGGCACGACCGCTGTAACCACCTGACGGAGCCAACGGAATGGACATCAGCATATCGTTGGTTTGACGGCGATAGTATTCAATCGAAAGAGAGAGTTTTTTCCACAACTCAATATTGGCACCCACGGTCAGTGTATTCTGGCTTTCCCACATCAGGTCGGGGTTACCGATACCGGATACCATCCAAGTCGTGTAACCGCCGTAAGCCGAACCCGCAGCCATATATTGACGGTGGTTGTAGTCACCGATACCGGAGTTACCCTGTGTACCGTAAGACACTTTCAGACTCAAATCACTGATAGTCTGATTGTCGCGCAGGAACGTCTCATTCTTGATATTCCACATACCGCCGACAGCCCAGAAAAGCGCATTGCGGTTGTTCTCACCGAAACGCGAGCTTGCGTCGTTACGCAACAAACCGCTGATGAAATAACGCTCTGCGAAGTTATATTCAAGACGGCCAAATACAGAATTCGAAGCTGACTGTGCGATGCTGTAGGTCGGCAGACCGCCGGAAACTTCCGTACCCATCGCGATATTCAGGAAGCGCGAAGAGGTGATACCGATCGAAGCTACAGAGAAGCTGTTGTTATTCCGATAAAGAGTCTCCTCACCGAGCAGCGCCGTAAAGTTATGAACCTCATTCCAAGTATGCTTGTACTCGGCGGTATTGGTCCAAGTCCATTCATAGAAACGCTGGAACAGTTCACTGGCACTACCAGTACCGAACTTACCCGAAGGAGTAGGAGTTTCAGGGCTGGACGCACCGTGTGAACGCCAGTCAAAAGCATCCACAGCAAGAGAGGAGCGGATCGTCAGCCCCTTCACCGGAGTCAGTTCAATGAAAGCCATACCATTCATCGTAATACGATTCTGCCAGCGAGGCATATAGTCTGCAGTCATCAACGGGTTGATGGCTTGGGTAGCATCAAAGAAATTGAGCATCTGACCGTTATCGTCATAGAGAGGCTGGTAAGGAGGCGTAATCAACGATGCCATCACCGGGTTCGATACATACAGACCGCCCTGCGATTCATTCGTATCAGCAACCGAACTGTGCTGATAACCCAAACCGAGGTTCAAGCCCAAACGCAGCCAGTTGTTAGCCCTGGTATCGATATTCGTACGGAAGTTGTAACGATCCAACTCCGAACCGGGCAGAATACCGGTCTTATTGGCATAGTTACCCGAGAAATAGTAAGAGGTCTTCGCCGAGCCGCCCGAAACCGACAGATCGACCTGATACATCGGCGCATTTCTCTCAAGAATCTCGTTCCACCACTTGTAGTCATTCATAGGATTATAGTTCTCATCCATGAACTTAGCCAGACCGAAATTACGGATAAAATATTGACGGCCGGACGCAATCTTATCAGGAGTCGTCAAGGCATCGCCCGACAAACGAACGGCAACAGCCGCACCGATATAATCCAACATCTCGTTCGCACTCATCATATTCAATTCAGGCGCTACGGCACTCGACATGGAGTATTGTCCCGTAAGCGTCACATCGACACTCTCCTGGTTGCGACGACCGGTTTTGGTCTGCACATAGATAACACCGTTGGCAGCACGCGAACCGTAGATCGAAGTCGCCGAAGCGTCCTTGAGGACGTTCACCGAAGCGATATCGTTCTGGTTGATCGTCTGCAGCGTCGAAGCCTGAATCGGCGCACCGTCCAACAGAATCAGCGGCGACGTATCGGCACCCATAGAACCCAGACCATGAATACGGATCGAAGAAGTCGAAGTCAACTCACCGTTACCGGTCATAATCTGAAGACCGGCTACCTGACCCTGCAAAGCGTCCACGACGTTGGTGCTGGGACGGTTTTCGATCTTCTCGGACTTCACCTGATCTACAGAACCAATCACCGAACCGATCTTCTTACCCGTACCATAACCGATCACCACGACATCCTCGATGCCCGTAGCCTCTTCCCCGAGAGTCACGTCGATATGCGTCTTACCGGCTACGCTCACCTTCTGGGTTTCGTAACCGATAAAAGAGATCGAGAGCGTCGCATTGGCGGGAACCGTCAATGTAAACTGCCCGTCTCCTCCGGTCGTCGTACCGGCAGACGTACCCTCTGCCACAACCGTAGCACCGATGATAGGTTCTCCCTTCTCATCGGTAACCGTACCCGTCACCTGCTTGTTTTGCGCAAGAGCCAACGAACAGAAACTCAGTACAGTAATTAACGATAGTACAATTTTCTTAATCATAAGCGTTAATTTAAAAATTGAGTTTGAAATAAAAAGTCCCGAGCAAATATAGAAATTAATTGCTTCATAAGCAAATAACCGTATTCAAAATAATCAAAAAAAGCACGTATATTCGGATTTATCTCCTTTCAAATCCCATATTGACCAATTTAAGATCTGACTTGCGACAAAAACGGCGCGGAAAAGCCATTTGCCCGACAAAGCAGCGGAAAAATACCGGTTTTACACCCCGCTCTTATTCGACACCTTATAATATATAAAATTCGGCAGCAATGGATCGAAACGATTTTTTTCGTATCTTCGCGCCGAATCAAAACCTAAACAATTTATGGCTTTTACAGAAATATTACCCGGAATACACTACGTCGGCGTCAATGACCGCACCACGACCCGTTTCGAATCGCTGTGGTCGCTTCCTTACGGCGTTTCCTACAACTCATACCTGGTCATCGACGAAAAAGTCGCTCTGATCGACACGGTCGAAGTATCGTTCGGCGAACAGTTCATCGACAATATCCGCGCGATCCTGAAAGACCGGCCGATCGATTACCTGGTGGTCGATCACATGGAGCCGGACCACTCCTCTTCGATCAAAACCCTGCGCCTGCTCTACCCCGAGATGCAGATCGTGGGCAATGCCAAAACCCTTCAGATGCTCGACGGATATTACGGCATCCATACCCTCACCCGGGAAGTCAAAGAGGGCGAAAGCATTTCGCTCGGCCAAAAAAACCTCTCGTTCTATATGGCGCCGATGGTTCACTGGCCCGAAGTGATGGTCACCTATTGCCCCGAACACAAGGTACTCTTCTCGGCGGATGCGTTCGGCACGTTCGGTGCCCTGAACGGCGGTATCCTGGACAGCCAGCTTTCGCTGGACCATTTCTGGGACGAGATGCGCCGCTACTACGCCTGCATCGTGGGCAAATACGGCGCCCCCGTACAGAAAGCCCTCCAAAAACTGAGCGGCCTTCCCATCGAAACGATCTGCTCGACGCACGGCCCCGTATGGCAGCAGGAAATCGGGCGCGTAATAGGTATCTACGATCAGTTGAGTCGCTACGAAGGCGAACCGGGTGTGGTGATCGCCTATGGTTCGATGTATGGCAATACGGCCCAGATGGCCGAGAAAATCGCTCGGGAGCTGACCGTACAGGGTGTAAAAAACATCATCGTTTACAACCTTTCGTATGCCGACATTTCGAATGTCATCCGCGACATTTTCAAATACGACACGCTGATCGTGGGTTCTCCGACCTACAACGGCGAACTCTTCCCCGAAGTCGGGTCCCTGCTGCAAAAAATCAGCGAACGTTGCATTCCCTGCCGGAAATTCGCCTATTTCGGCTCCTATACCTGGGCTGGAGCAGCGGTACGCCTGCTGGGAGAATTCGCCCAGAAAATGAAATGGGAGGCCATCTGCCAGCCGACAGAAATGAAACAGGGATACGACGATCAGGGGGCACAATGCTGCACGGCACTTGCCAAAGCCATTGCCGAAAAAATCCGGTAGAAAATCCCGATTCGTCCGCAATAAACAGGGACGGTGCCGTCATTGGCACCGTCCCTGTTTAGTTTCTATCTCTTTCTGAGTCTTGCGACCGCGGCACAAGCCCCTATTTCATCACCTTTACGACCGCCTTTTTGATCCGTCCCCGACCGATCATCGGAGCATGGGCGTCCTCGGGACCGAAAACGACGAACTGTCCGGGCCTGATCCCGACGAAAAGCTGCGGCCGGTCTGCAAAAAACCGAATGTCTTCTTCCGCATCGAAAGGCCCCCGGGGGACACGGCACTCCCGACGCTCCCGCCAACCCATCGTTTCGACTTCGCCGGCAATCAATACCTGTACGTCGATATATTTATCGTGCACCTCCAGCGAAGCCTCCTCTTCCCGTTTGAGCTCCCCTTCTGTCACTTTCATAAAAATTTCAGCTCCTTCGATCTCGTACCGCCCCGGCTCAAGAGTATTCAAATCGGCCGCAGCGAGGTATTCCAACGCCCGCTTCAACCGGGAATCGGCCCCGCAATAAAAAGCCCAGTTTCTCAATGAATCCAAAATCATAACAACAACTATCTTTTGACCGGCCTCAACCGGACCACGACCGGATAGTGATCCGACAAATCCACATCGTACAAAACCTGGTAATCGAGACACTCCAAATCTTCGGAATAGAGGACGTAATCGATCCGCAAAACATCCATGAATCCGCGAAAGGTATAGGAATACCCCTTACCGCTCGCCCGGAAAGCATCGTCGAGGTCTTGTGCCATCACCCGATAGGTATAGGACATAGGCGTATCGTTAAAGTCACCGCAAACGATCTTACAGCCCGGAGTCGCAGCGATCGCCCGAGCGATCGTGTCCGCCTGTGCCGCCCGCAACATGCTGTTGTCGCGGAACCTGCGGAAGATATTCTTGATTTTCGCTCCGCCAGCGGTATCCGTAAGAAACTGATGCTCCGAAAGATACTTATCGTCATGCACGGTAATTGCGGTCGAATGCAAGTGGTTGTTAAAGATCCGAATCGTATCGTCCCCCACCAGCAGATCCACCCATACCGACTGCCCGTCCTGCTTCATAGGACCCAATATCGAATGAGATTTTCCGAGGATCCGGTATTTGGTATAAAGCGCCAGCGGAAATACAGGATCCCGTCTGTTCCCCTCCATAACCACCGTACGATCGTAATCGGATAACAGCGAATCCAACTCTTCGGCCTTGCTCGAGGTACGGTTGAACTCCTGTAAGCAGACAATATCGGGATTCACACGGCGGATCACCTCCGTCACCCCGTCGAAACTCCACTGTCCCCGGTCGTTATAAAAACTGCGAACATTGAAAGTCAGCAGGGTGATCGCCCCCCGGCCGAAGCTCGTCTCTTCACCGTAATGACGGCGCAACTCCGGCTTCAGGAAGAGCGGCACCTTGAAAAGGCCCGCCAGCAACAGTACGACAAGCGGAAGGGCAATGCGCCACCGCCACCGAATGATCCAGTACAACGTCACCAGCAGGGTGATTACATAAACCGCCGGAGCGACCAACCCCAGCACCGGAAAAATCCAGGTTCGCCCCGGGTGCACGAACGGTGCCAGCAGCGTTACGATCATGGCCGCACCCGTCGCGACCGAAAGGATCAGCATCACCCCGTTGAACACGCTGCCCGGCAAACTTTTCCGACGTTTCCGGGAAGCACCGTGTCTGTAATCGTCGTAATACTCCCTGCTCATCGATCAATAGCGGATCACCCCTTTGTGTTTCCAATAATAGAGCAAAGCAGGAATCCCCACAACATACCGCCGACATGGGCGAAGTGGGCGACACCGTCCATCCGGCCCGAAATGCCGAAGAAAAGTTCGATCACGCCATACACGACCACGAACCACTTGGCTTTCATCGGAATCGGCGGAATGAGCAGCATGATGACCGCATTGGGGTGCATTACGCCGAAAGCAAGCAGCAGACCGAACACGGCACCCGAAGCTCCGACCGTCGGCACCATCAGGGCCATCATACCGACATTGCCATAGCGGTATTCCAGCCAGCCGACCAACAGTTGCAACACCCCGGCACCGACGCCGCACACCATGTAGTAGGTCAGAAAGCGCTTCGACCCCAACTCGTATTCGAGCGTACGACCGAACATCCACAAGGCGAACATATTGAAAAACAAGTGGGAAAATCCACCGTGCAGAAACATATAAGTCACCAACTGGTAGGAATGGAACAACGGACTCTCGACGTTGAAAAGCGCCAGCGCCCCGACGATTCTGTTCCCGACAGGCAGCAGCTCGGTCGCAAGAAGCATCAACGCATTGATGATAATCAGGTTCAGCACTACGGGAGGCGTCGAAGAAAAATAGCGGCTATTATTCATAGACAAAGTAAGATTTAGATGCAAATGTAACGATTATATCCCTTCCGGCAACCTCTCAACCAAGTTTATTGCGGATTTCTTCCAGTGTGATTTCGGCCATGACCGCCTTGCCCGAAGGCGTGAAGCTGACATTCCCGCCTTCGCAGAGCTGCCCCAGCAGAGATTCGGCCTCCTCCGTCGAAATCGTACGGGACATGCTGCGGGCTCCGCTGCAAGCCATGACAGCGGCGATCTTCTCGCGCCGCAATGCCTGAACGTCCACAGGCACGGCGAACTCCTGCAGCAATTCGTAAATCAACCGGTCGATCGTATCGTGCGGAATGTCGGCCGGAACGCCCTTTACCTCGACGGCTCCGCCGCCGCAAAACTCCAGGTCGAAACCCAACGCCGCGAAATCGACCGCATTCTCCTCGAGCAACGCATATTCGTTTTCCGAAAACGCGAGACGCTCCGGGAAAAGGAGCTGCTGGCTGACCGACGATCCGTTGGTCAGGAGCAGCAGGTAATTGTCGTACAACACCCGTTCCCGCGCCCGGCGCAGGTCCACGACCACCCACTTGCCGCCGTACAGCGCCGAGGCATACCCGTTGCCGAGCACCGTCACACCGCTGAAACAAGCCGCAGGATCGTCCATCAGCCGTTGTTGCACCGGTTCCCCGGCAGAAGGAATGAACTCCATTTCGGTCGGAGCGAACCCGGCAGAAGGGATCATCTCGTCGTATCGATCCTCCGCCCCCACACCCTTTCCGGCAGGCATCTCCCCGTCGTAAGGAGCGTCGAAGCCCGAAAAATCCACGTCGGGCATCCGTTCCGACACATCGGAAGCGTAATCCGCACGAAAAGGGTTGTAACTCTCGTTCGACATCGCCTTGGGTTCACGGTAAACGGCCCCTTTGGTCAGCACCGGAATCTCGACGCTGTCCGTCTGATCGAAATCCATGAGCGGCACCGCTCCCGTCTTGGCGAGAGTTTCCCGCACGGCAGCGTTGATGATCTGCCACACGGCCTCTTCGTCAGCGAACTTGACTTCGGTCTTCTGGGGATGGACATTGACGTCGATCCGCGAAGGGTCGATCGTCAGGTAGAGAAAATAGGAGGGCGAACAGGCATCGGGAATCAGCTTCTCGTAAGCCTTCAGGATCGCCTTGAAAAAATAGGGGGAGCGGAAATAACGCCCGTTCACGAAAAGATACTGTTCCGAACTATTGCTCTTCTTGGCGGCAGCGGGACGGCCCACGAAGCCCGTCACCCGCACGATCGACGTGTCGGCATCGACTTCCAGCAGGTTCTGTTTGATATGACGCCCCACCACATCGACGATCCGCGAAGCCAGCGAAGCAGCGGGCAACCGATAGAGCGGCTGATCGTTCATCAGCAATTCGAACCCCACCTGCGGATTGCAGAGCGCGACCCGCTGAAACTCGGACTTGATCTGCCCCGTGGAAGTCGTACTCTTTTCGAGGAACTTACGGCGGGCAGGCACGTTGTAGAACAGATTGCGCACATAAAACTGCGACCCCACAGGACAAGCCGCGAGGGTCTGCGAAACGAACTCACCGCCATTGACCGTCGTGAGCGTACCCACTTCATCCTCCGCCTGGCGCGTACGCAGCTCCACCTGCGACACGGCGGCGATCGACGCGAGCGCCTCGCCCCGGAAGCCGAACGTCTTGAGCGCATAAATATCGTCCAGCGAAGAGATCTTGCTGGTAGCATGCCGGTCGAAAGCCATGCGGGCGTCGATGGGCGACATGCCGCAACCGTCGTCCACGATCTGAATCAGCTCCTTGCCGCCGTCTCGGAAATTGACCTTCACGCTGCGGGCTCCGGCATCGATCGCGTTCTCCATCATCTCCTTCACCACCGACGACGGACGGTTCACCACCTCACCGGCGGCAATCTGGTTCGCAACGACCTCGGGCAGTAATTTGATACGATCAGCCATTACTCCTCATAATCGTTAGGGACGACCGTAATCGGAGTGTAGGGATTGAACTCCTCGGTCTGCGGGGTTTTGGGTTTCTGCATGTCGGAAATGAACGCGACCACACGCGGATAGCCGAACACCAAGAACAAAAGCACCAGCACGACCAGTACGACCATCATCCACATACGGCCGGAGCCTCGCGACATCTCTTCGCGGCGGCGGGCTGCCCGGGCCTGGCTTTGCGTACGGATATACTGTCCCGGCTTATACTCTTTGCCCGCATCCTCGGCCCGTTCGCCGCGCAGCTCGGCACGACGCCGGTCGCGCTCCTCTTTCTCGGGATCGTAGTAGCGCGGCAGGTAGTTGAATTTATTGGCGTGTTTCTTAAACGGCGTAAAACCGGACATAAAATTCTGTTTTTTAAGGTGAAGACAGCAGCGGCCCGGGCGAGGCTCCGAACAGACGAATTGCATCGGCCCGCTTCATCGTCATCCGCAAAAAATACGGGGCCCGCAACACGTCGTGTTACGCCCGATCGGAATGCAGCCGTCCAAACCGGTTATTTCTTCGGTAAAGATACGAAAAACTCCCGGAATAACCAGCCATGTCACTCCGGGAGCTCTCACTTTTCGACCGGAAATTACCGGAAGAAACTCTTCATCCTGTCGAAAATGTTGTGTCCTTTGGACGCCTCGGCCCGCTGGAAGGAAGGCTGTGCGGCCAGTTGCTCCACCAACCGCTTCTCCTCGGCATTGAGCTTGGCGGGGACCGTAACATCCACCACGACCAGTATATCGCCGCGTCCGTAACCGTTCACGTCGGGCAAGCCCTTGCCGGCCAGCCGCAGCACCTTGCCCGCAGGCGTACCCGGTGCGATCTTGATCCGCGCCCGGCCATCGACCGTCGGAACCTCGACCGAACCGCCGAAAGCCGTCGGAACCGTAATATTCAGATTATGGATCAGGTCGTTTCCGTCGCGCAGCAATTCCGGATTCCGCTCCTCCTCGATCACCACCTGCAAATCACCGTTCACACCGCCGTGACGAGCCGCATTTCCCTTGCCCGACACCGTCAATACCATTCCATCGCCCACACCGGCCGGAATCCGAATCTCCACCACCTCGGAGCCTTTGATCGTCCCTTCGCCCTTGCACTCGTCGCAGGGATTGGTAATCACCTTGCCCGTACCGCCGCACGTGGGACACACGCTCTGGGTCTGCATCCGACCGAAAAAGGTATTTTCGACACGATTCACATACCCCGCTCCGTTGCAGGTCGAACAAGTCGAATAGGAGTTGGCGTCCTTGGCTCCCGTACCTCCGCATTTAGGACAGGCGATCTGCTTGTTGATCTTGAGCTTCTTGACCGTTCCGGCAGCGATCTCCGCCAGGGAGAGCTTCACCCGCACACGGATATCCGTACCACGGCTTACGCGACGGCCGCCGCTCGAAGAGGTCCGATAACTTCCGCCGCTGAAATGACCCCCGAAAATATCGCCGAACTGCGAGAAGATGTCCTCCATCGAGAACCCGCCGCCGAATCCGCCGAACCCGCCGCCGGCTCCGGCCGCACCGCTCATTCCGGCATGGCCGAACTGATCGTATCTGGCTCGCTTTTCGGGATTGGAGAGCACATCGTACGCCTCGGCCGCCTCCTTGAACTTCTCCTCGGCCTCCTTATCCCCCGGATTCTTGTCCGGGTGATACTTGATAGCCGCCTTTCGGTAAGCTTTCTTTATCTCATCCGCGTTGGCGTTCTTCGCCACGCCAAGCACTTCGTAGTAATCTCTCTTTTCTGCCATAGTATTCGAATGCCGGACTTCGATTCCGGCTCAATATTCTTTTTCAATAGTCGTATTTTCACACTCTACGCTCGGCACAATAGTGCGCGACGGAGCAACTCCGCGCCCGTTAAACGAAAACGCCCGTTACTCTCCGACGACCACTTTCGCAAAACGCAACACCTTGTCGCCCATCTTGTAACCGGGCTGTACCACATCGACGATCTTGCCCTTCTTCTCCTTCCCGGCATCGAAACGGGCAACCGCCTCGTGGTGATCGGTATCCAACTCCAGTCCGAGCGCCTCGATCTCCTTCACATTCTGTTTCTTGAGCGTTTCCCTGAACTTCTGTGCGATCAATTTCACACCCTCACGAAGCGCCTCCAGGTCATTGCTCTTCTCGATCGCTTCCAGCGCCCGCTGCAAATCGTCCATCAGAGGCAGAAAATTCTTCACGCACTCGGCGCTTCCGCTCTGCACCAGCTCCATCTTCTCCCGCAGCGTGCGCTTGCGGAAATTGTCGAACTCGGCCTGCAAACGCAGGTACTTGTCCTGCCACTCCGCAATCTCCGCCTCCCAGTCGCGCGAAGGCAACTCCTCCGAAGCCGCTTTCGGTGTATTCCTATCCCCTGCCATTGTGTCAGCATCGGCAGAGCTTTCATCTGTCACATTGGCACACGGCTCCCCGTCGCAGGAGGGATACCCATCGCCCGCCGCGAAGCCTTCGTCGCCGCCAACCGCTTCATTATAAACCTTTTCCTTGTCCATATCTGATGTATTATTTGATTTTCCACTCCTCTATTGTCCAAAATATATACCAACCGGCAGAAGCATCAGCCCAAAATGAAAATTGCAGGCCGTTTATCCATTTCCGGCAGCAGGGCCGAGCGCCACTCACGAACCGTCAGCGTGCGGATATACTCCTGCGGCGAGGTAATATCGACGGCCAGCGTAAGCCGCGTATCGGGGGCGCATACCTCGAGCAACTGCCCGAGCAGCTTCGCATTCCGGTAAGGAGCCTCGATAAAAACCTGCGACTGCCTCTCGCCGGTCGCACGCCGTTCCAGCGTCCGGATCGCCCGGGCCCGTTCGGGCGGTTTGACCGGCAGATAGCCGTTGAAGGCGAACGACTGTCCGTTCAACCCCGACGCCATCACTGCCAGGATGATCGACGAAGGACCGATCAAAGGCACCACGCGGATTCCGAGCCGGTGACACCGGGCCACCGCCAGGGCCCCGGGATCGGCCACTCCCGGCACACCCGCCTCGGAGATCACTCCGGCAGAACGCCCCGCAAGAATCGGACGCACCATCTCGTCCACAGCCCGGGCATCGGTCGTATGCTCGTTCAGCTCCCGGAACTCCAGGCTGTCGATCGGACGGCCGAAGCCCGCCTTCGACAGAAAACGCCGCGCCGAGCGGACATTCTCCACGATGAAATAATCCAGCGAGTCGATCACGGCCCGGTTCGCCGCCGGCAGCACGTCCCACACGGGCGTATCCTCGGCGATCGGACACGGAATCAGGTAAAGCGTACCCGGCTGTCCCGGTTTTCGTTCCTGCGACATATCTTCATTCCATTTATCGAAAACCCCGCCTCTGCCACCGCCCCGGCATCCGGCTCCGTCGGGATTCTCTTTTTTACTCTTTGCTGTAAATCCGTTTCACACGGCCCGACACGGAGGTCATCACCTCGTAAGGGATCGTATCGAGTACGCGGGCCATATCTTCGGGCGTATTGCCCGGCACCGCGGAGAAGATCACCACCTCGTCCCCCTCCTCCACGCCGGGAATGTCGGTCACGTCGATCATACAACTGTCCATGCAGACGCGGCCCACGATCGGCGCGGGCCGCCCCGCGACCAGCATCGACCACCGGCCGCACCCCAGATGACGGTCCAGTCCGTCGGCATACCCCATCGGCACGGTGGCCGTCACGCTGTCACGCGTCAGCTTCCCCGCCCGGCCGTAACCGACGGCTTCGCCCGCCGACAGGTGCTTGAGCTGCACGATACGGCTTTTGAGCGTCGAAACGGGTTTCAGCTCGTCGTTATGCTCGAAGCCGAAACCGTAAAGTCCCAACCCCAGACGGCACATGTCGAACTGCGCCTCGGGGAAACGCTCGATCGCCGCCGAATTGGCCGTATGGCGAAGCACCGGATAGGGAAGCGCCGCAGCCAGACGGCCGCTCATACGGTCGAAACGGGCGATCTGCTCCCGCGTATAACGATCCTCCTGGGGCATATCGGAACAGTTCAGGTGCGAAAAGATCGTAGCGACCTTCACCGACGGAGTTTCGCCCAGCGTTTCGGTCAGCATATCCAACTCCCCTTCCATAAAACCCAACCGGTGCATGCCCGTATCGAGCTTGATATGGATCGGGTAACTCTCCTCTCCGACCCGTTCGACGGCTTTCGAAAAAAACGCCAGCGAACGGAAATTGTATATTTCGGGCTCCAGCCGGTGAGCGACCATCAGATCGAAACTGCCCTCGTCGGCATTCAGAACGACGATCGGCATTCTAATTCCCCGCTCGCGGAGCAGCACCCCTTCGTCGGCGAAAGCTACGGCCAGGTAATTGACCCCCTGATGCTGGAGCATCTGGGCCACCTCGAAATCCCCGGCGCCGTAGCTGGCCGCCTTGACCATCGCCACGAGCCGCACCCCGGGACGGAGCCGCGCACGGAAATAATTCAGGTTGTGGATCATGGCATCGAGATCGACCTCCAATACCGTCGTATGGCTCTTGCGTTCGAGCGCATGACTCACCCGCTCGAAGTGGCTGTCACGGCTGCCCTTGATGAGCACCACGCGCCCGGCCACATCGTCGCGGCGCAGGTTGCGCAGCAGCTCGTCGGTCGTGCGGTAAAAGGCGCTGTCGCAGGCGAAATTCGCCCCGGCATTTCGAATACGGTCTCCCACGCCGATCAGACGGCTCACTCCGGCGGCGGCCACCAGACGGGCCACTTCGCCGTAAAGCACTCCGTCCTCGACGCCGCTCTGCTCGATATCCGAAAGAATAAGTGTCATGGGACGGCCGGCGGCCATATTATGCAGGTAGTCGAGCGCAATGGAGAGGGAGTTGATGTCCGAATTGTAAGCGTCGTCGATCAGCAGCGAACCGTTGATTCCCTCCTTCAACTCGAGGCGCATCGCCACGGGCCGAATCCGGCCGAAATCGGGGTCGGGAAAGCCCATCACCCGACAGAACGCCCCGACCAACTGGGCATCGACACGCCCGGCCCCGCTCTCCAGAACCCCTGCGGGCAACTGCTCCGGCAGCGGATATTCCGCAGCGTCCTGCAACTGCCGGCCGCCGTATAACGTGCGGATCATCCGTTCGAGCAGGGAGGAGCCACCATGATAAATAATGGTTCGCGCTCCCTTCGCCAACACCAACTTTTCGGCACTCTTCTCCTCGAGCGAGGTGAAATTTTCCTGGTGCGCCTCGCCGATCGAAGTGAAAATCACCGTATCGGGGCGGATCATCCGCTCCAGACGCACCATCTCCCCGGGACAGGAGATCCCCGCTTCGATCAACGCCAACTCCTCGTCCCCTTCGATCATCAGCAGCGAGAGCGCCACGCCCAACTGCGAATTATAACTTTTCGGCGACCGGAAATATTTGACGCCGGCAGGAATCTGCTGGGCGATCCATTCCTTGACCACGGTCTTCCCGTTCGAACCCGTGATACCGACCACGCGCCCCTTGAACCGAGTCCGGTGATGGGCCGCAAGCTGTTGGAGGGCAGCGATGGCGCTCGGAACCACCACGCAGCCGCAACCGGCCGGAAGTTGCGTCTTCCGCTCCGCAAGAAATGCCTTCACATCCCGGCGAACCATCTCGCCAATAAAGGCGTGGGAGTCGTGATTGGTACCTTTCATGGCCACGAACAGCGGCTCCTCGCCGAACGAACAGTTGCGGCTGTCGGTAAGCACCCGTGCCACCGGCAAATCCTCCCCGATGAGTTCGCCCCCGCAAATGCGGGCGATTTCCGATAACATGTATTTCATGTCGTATCTTTCCTTTACATAACTGCCGTCAATCCATACGCAGAGTCACCACCGTAATCCCCGCTCCGCCCCGGTCGGCGTGTTCGTCCGCAGCCCGTTCGACCTCCGGCACCGTGCGCAGATAACGGCGGATCTCCTCCTTGAGCGCCCCCGTCCCCTTGCCGTGCAGGATCGTGACCGTACCGACGCCAACCATGATCGCGTCGTCGATAAAATCCCGCACCTCCTCCAATGCTTCGGCGGCACGCAGGCCCCGCACATCGATATGATCCTTGAAATTGAGCTTGCGGGCCGACACATCGACCGATACCACCGTGCGCGGCTGCACGGGCCTGGTCGCCTGCTTGAATTCGGCGCCCGAGATCACGACGAGCGAACTTCTATCCACCGTCGTAAGAATCTGTCCGAATGCCACCTGCGCCTTCCGGCCCTTGATCGAAAGCACCACGCCGGGAATGTCCTGCCCGGCGATCTTCACCTTCGAGCCGACCTCCGCCTCGCGGGGTTTCTCCGGCACGGCAGGCTGTGCGACCTCCGGAGTCTCGCCGGCCTGCTGTCTGCGCTCGGCACGACGCTGGCGGCGGCGTTCGAGTTTCTCCATTTCGCGGGCCACCCGTTCGTCGTGCGCCGCATCCGCTGCATCCGTCCTCTCCACCCTGTCCCGAAAATCGTTCAACTCCTTACGGGCCAACTGGGTAAGCTCCTTCTCGGCCTGCGCTTCGCGGATCGTCCGAATCGTATTCTCAATCTGACGGTTGGCGTCGGCGATCATCCGCTGCGCCTCCTCCTTGGCCTTTTTCAAGATTTCCGAGCGCTCCTGCCGGATGCGCGAAAGCTGGTCGGCATAGGTCTGTTCCAGCTCCTCGACCTTGCGGTCGGCGATCCGGATGCGGTCGCGCTTCTGCTCCCAGTAATGTTTGTCACGGGCGATTTCACGCAACTGTTTCTCGAGGTTGATATGATCGCTGCCGGCCTTTTCGCCCGCATCGCGGATAATATCCTCCGGCAACCCGATCTTGCGGGCGATCTCCACCGCGAACGAACTGCCCGGCTTGCCGATCTCGAGCCGAAACAGCGGCCGGATATTCTGCACGTCGAACATCATCGCTCCGTTGGCGATTCCCTCGGTGTTCGACGCATAATACTTAATGTTGGCATAGTGGGTCGTAATCACCCCGTAACAGCCTTTACTGCGGAGCCGTTCGAGGATCGACTCCGCGATCGCCCCGCCGATGATAGGCTCCGTACCCGAACCGAACTCGTCGATAAGCACCAGCGTCCGGTTCGAAGCTCCGGCGAGCATGTTCTTCATATTGAGCAGGTGCGACGAATAGGTCGAAAGATCGTCGTCGATCGACTGCTCGTCCCCGATGTCGATCATTAGGTTGCGGAACAGGGGCAGCTCCGAATTCTCCGATGCCGGAACCAGGAATCCGCACTGGAACATATATTGGATGATGCCCGTAGTTTTCAGACACACCGACTTGCCGCCGGCATTCGGCCCCGAAATCACCAGGATATGACGCCGTTTGTCGAGTTGCAGATCGAGCGGCACCACCTGCTTGCCCTGCGCCCGGAGCGTCTGCTGCAACAAGGGATGCCGCGCATTGCGCAGCACCAGCCGGTCGTCCGTCGAAACGATCGGCTTCACCGCTCCGTTGGCAACGGCCCAGCGGGCTTTGGCACGGATCATATCCAGATCCGAAAGATAGTCGCCAATCAGCGCGATCCGATCCGCTTCGGGGCGAATCGAGTCGGTGAAGGCCGAGAGGATCCGCACGATCTCGCGCCGCTCGGCGTACTCCAGCTCCTTGAGTTCGTTATTGATTTCGACGACCTCGACCGGCTCGACGTAGAAGGTCTTGCCCGTGGCCGATTCGTCGTGGATGAAACCCTGCAACTTGCGTTTATTGGCCGCTGCGACCGGAATCACCGCCCGGCCGTCGCGGATCGAGAGCATCGCGTCGGCCTCCACGATACCGGCTTTCTTGGCATTCGACAACACCTGCTGCAGGCGTTTGGCGGCCTGCCCCTCCCGCTCGCGGATCATCCGCCGGATCTGCTGCAACTCCGGCGAAGCGTCGTCCCGGATCTTGCCGTACTGATCGACGATACCGTCGATCGCCCGAACGATCTCCGGGAAAGCCTCGATCCCCCGGCTGCGGAGCCGCAGTTCGGGATATAGCTCCTCACCGCGCCCCAGGATAAAACCGGCGATCGCCCCCGCCGAAGCCAGCGCCCGGCGCAGCAACACGACCTCCTCGACTTCGAGGAAACTGCCTTCGATCTTCAGTTTGGAAAGGATATAATCGACATCGACGAACTCGTCGTCCGGAAAGTCCCGTTCCATCTCCAGCAGACGGCGCATCTCGTCCGCCAGCGCCAGCCGCCGCTCGACATCGGCCTGCGAAGTGCTGAATTGTTCGGCGCACAACCTTTCCCGGCCGCCGCGAATCGTACACAGCGCCGCGACCTGCTCACGCAGCCGGTCGAAACCGACTTTCTGTTCAAAGTTCGCCGGATAGATCATCGCACAGAGAAAACATTCGAAACTATCGGGCCGCTTTCAGGGCCTTGAGCGAATCGCGCCGGGCATGTTTCGCCTCTTTTTTCTGCTGCTTGCGGTCGGCCTTTTCGGGATCGCGGCCGAACAGCGAGAAATGGACGTAACGAGCAGGATGGGCCTGCAAGTTGGCCAGCAGCGACGCCAAGTTCGCAGTCGCCTCGTTGAGCGATTCGTACAGACGGGGATCGCTGACGAGCTGCCCGACAGTCCCCTCCCCGGCATTGACACGGGCCAAGATCGCATTGAGGTTCATCAGAGTCGAATCGAGCGCCCCGGCCAGATTCTCACGCTGTATTTGGTCGGTAAAATTGCTTAAATTCAGGATAATACTGTCCATACGCGGAGAGTTCTCGCCGAGCATCTCCGAAAAACGGGTCAAATTCGCTACGGCGCTCTCCAGATTCGCACGCTGCGACAGCAACATACCGTTTACGCTGCCCGTAATCGAATTCAGGTGCGACATCGTACCTTCGATATTCGCGGCGTTCTGCTCCATAATCAGATTCAGGTTATCCATCGTGCGGCTCAAATCCCCCACGACCTGCGACATCTTCTGCTTGAAAAATTCGAGTTCCGAACCCGCCATATCCATCAGGCCCTTGCTGCGGCTCGAACAGAGGGTGTCCCCGGATTGCAGGTAGGTCCCGGCATCGCCCAGAGCGATTTCGATCGCTTTGGCGCCCATGATGCTGTTGCTGTAGATCCGGGCTTCGGAATTGGACGGAATCCGGTATTTCCGCTGGATCGTCAGTTGAAGTACGACCTCGTTACCGATCGAAGGATCGAACGAAATATCCGTCACGGCTCCCACCTTCACGCCCCGGATCAGAATCGGCGAAGCGTTCTGCACGCCATCGACCTGGTCGTAAGCGGCATAATAGACCGCGTTGCGACTGAAGATGTCGAACCCCTTCAGAAAGCGGATACCCGCCCAGAGGGCGCCGATCATCAGCACGGCGAAAATGCCGATCTTAACTTCTCTTCTCATATACCTGTTTTTTTCGTTTTATTTACTGTACGATCCGGTCGCCCCGACAACTCACCACGAACGCATCGCGGAACTCCCTGCGCACCTCGGCCAACTTGGCTTCGGCCTGCTTGCGGGTATCGAAACGCCCCACACAATACTTATACCTGAACCGGCCGCCGGTAACGAACTCCGTGACTTTTCCCCGGTAACTTTTGAACTGCCGGTCCTTGGGCGGCACGCGCTTGGCGCTGGCGATCAACTGCACGGCATAAAACGTCTTCTCCTGTTCGGCTTTCCCGGTTTTGACACTACCCTTATCCGCTTTGTCCGAAGCGGCAGCCGAAGCCGGCTCTGCGACATCGGCATCGGCCTGTTCGTAAATGGCATCGTCATCGACAAGCAGCGCACCCCGAACGAAAGCGACGTAATCCTTCACCGCATCGCACAGCGCACGTGCGATTTGAGCCTGCCCCTTCGCCGAATTCATATAAGCATACTCCTCCGAATTGGAAAGGAAACCTATCTCGGTCAGGATACCGGGCATATCGGTAGCGTAGAGCACTTTGAGCGGCTGCCGCTTCACACCGCGATTGTGCCGCCCGGACTTGACGTAATGTTTCTGCACCAGACGGGCCATCGCTTCGCTGTATTCACCATAGGTGAACTGCAGGTTCTGGATATAAGCCCGGACGATCGCCGCCGTCTTCTCGTTCGACATATCGAGCAGCTCCTCCTGGTTGTTATAATAGAGGGCCCTCTCGTTGGCGTTCTTCTCCAGCGGACTCTCACCCATAATCAGGGTTTCGACTCCCCGTGCCGACGCCGATGCCGCAGCATTGGTATGGATCGAAATGAACAGGTCGCCGCCCGCCTTGTTGGCGATATCGGCCCGAGCCTGCAAATCCTGGGTCAGACTTTCGGAAAACTGCTTGTCCGTCTTACGCGTGTAAACCACTTTCAACTGGGGGATCTCCTTCTCGATCAAGGCCCCGAGCTTCAGAGCGATCTGAAGGTTGAGATCTTTCTCATAAACTCCTCTGTAATGAGCTCCCGGAAACTTCGGCCCCCCGTGCCCGGCATCGATTACGACGACCCGCACGCCCTGTGCAATATTCTGCGCGGCAACTCCGTTGAAAGAGAGTGTCGCAATCAAAAACAGGGCAACAAGAAAAAGCGATTTCCGCATAGCAAAAGTGGCTGAAAATTTAACGGTTCTGAATTTTTTACCTATATTTGCCGGATGTTAAAACCCCCGCACTGAGGCTTTCGGAGCCATTTTCGGGCGGTTTTGCCGACTTGTCGGCAAAGGTATGATTTTTTTTGGAATTTTGGACAGGCTAAAGGCAAAATATATCTTCTCGGGAGCACTCCTGCTGCTCTTCCTGCTTCCGGTGCTCGGCATGGCGCTGCCGGGCGGAGTGCAGCATCCCGCGACACCCGAACGCCAAACACCGCCCGACAGCACTCCGACACAAGCCGTACAAAAATCCCGCCGCGAAACCCGCCGGGAGATTCGGCGCCTTCAACGGGAAGCCGACCGCCCCCCGACCGCCGAAACACGTACGGAAGAGGAGCAGGATTCGCTTTTCGACACCAAGATCGACTCGATCTTCGGAGCGCCTCCCCTCTCGCCGATCGCCCCCGCCGACAGTACGGCTCCCACCGGCAACGACTCGCTGCTACGCGATTCGTTGCGTCAGGACACGACCCGGCGCGATACGACCCGGAAAAAATCTTTCCTGGACGACATCATCAGCGGCAAAAACCAGGACTCGCTCTACTACGACGTACGCAACCGCACGGTCTATATCTACAACCAGGGCGATATCAACTACCAGAACATGAATCTCAAGGGAGATTTCATGCGGGTCAATATGGACGAAAAGATCATCTACGCCCACGGCAAGCGCGACACGATAGACGGCAAACCGACAGTTACCAACCCCACTTTCACCGAAGGAGCCGCCAATCCCTACACGATGGACACGATCACCTACAACATCGGCAGTAAAAAGGCGAAAATCAAAGGCGTGGCGACTCAGGAGGGCGACGGCTGGCTGATCGGCAACAACGTCAAAAAGATGGACGACAACACCATCCACATCCAGGACGGCAAATACACCACCTGCGACCAGACGGACCACCCCCACTTCTACCTGGCGATGACCAAGGCGAAGGTGATTCCCGGCAAGAAAGTGGTCACGGGTCCCGCCTACCTGGTCCTGGAAGACGTTCCCATCTACTTTCCGCTACTGCCCGAGGGTTTCTTCCCGCTCAGTTCCGGCCCCAAGTCGGGTCTGCTGATGCCGACTTTCGGCGAGGAATCGACCAAGGGATTCTACATTCGTGACCTGGGCTACTACTTCACGCTCGGAGAGCACATGGACCTGGCCATCCGGGGCGGTATCTACACCCTCGGATCGTGGGAGGCATCCGCGATGTCGCGCTATATGAAGCGTTACAAGTACAACGGCACCCTGAATTTCAACTACTCGAACGTCCGTGTCGGCGACAAGGGCGAACCCGACTTCCTCCAGCAGAACAACTTCCAGCTCTACTGGCAGCATACGCAAGACCCCAAAGCCAATCCGGGATCGACCTTCTCCGCATCGGTCGATTTCCGTACCAGCGGCTACAACCGCTATTCGGCTACCAGCCTGAACGAAGCGCTCCAGACGCAGACAAGTTCGACGATCTCCTATTCGAAAAGCTGGCTCGGCACACCGTTCTCCCTTTCGGCCAACATGTCCGTTTCGCAGAACTCGCAGAGCGGAACGCTCTCGATCGCCCTGCCGAACGTCGTCTTCAACGTTTCGACCTTCTACCCCTTCAAACGCAAGGAGGCGATGGGCAAGCAGCGGTGGTACGAAAAGATTTCGCTCCGCTACACCGGCAAGTTCAACAACAAGGCCAACGCCAAAGAGTCCGAAATCTTCACCAAGGAAACACTCCAGAACATGCAGTACGGCTTCGAGCATAGCATTCCTATCTCGGCGACGTACAACATCTTCAACTACATCAACTTCGGACCTACGATCAACTACACCGAAAAGTGGTATTTCAAAAAACAGGAGCAGGTTTGGAACCCGGTGCTGAACCGCATCGACAAACTCGACCCGGAGTACGGATTCTACCGTCTGTACAACTACAACTTCAGCCTGCAGGCCTCGACGATCATCTATGGCCGCTACGAGGCCAAGAAGAAAACGCGCAAGGTACAGGCGATCCGCCACACGATCACCCCGACGGTGAGCTTCTCCTACGCCCCCGACTTCTCCAAGCAGAAATACGGCTACGTAAAGACCGTGCAGAGCGATACGCTGGGTAATTTCAAGACCTACTCGCCTTTCGAAGGGAGCATCTTCGGCGTGCCCAGCTCCGGTCAGTCCATGGCCATCAACGCCTCGCTCTCGCAGACGCTCGAAATGAAGGTGCTCAGCAAACGCGATACCTCGGGTATGAAGAAGATCAAACTGATCGACGAACTCCGCATCGGACAGGTATCCTATAACTTCCTGGCCGACTCCATGGGACTTTCGAACATCCCCATTTCGCTGCGCACGACCGTTTTCCAGAATTTCGGCATCAATATCAACGCTACGCTCGACCCTTACCGGGTCACCCCGCAGGGCCAGCGTATCAACAAACTCTTTTTCCCGGGCCGTGTGGTATCGGCCAGCACTTCGTTCGGCTATACGTTCCAATCCCGCCAGGACAACTCCACCCCGGCGATCAACGACATCAACAGCGCCCCGGTCGATCCGGCCTACGCCAATCCTTTCTACGACCCTTACGGGCAAATGAACCCGGCCCTGCGACGGCAATACATGACCCAGGCCTACTACGACTTCTCGCTACCCTGGAACCTGGGATTCAACTATACGATCAGCTACTCCGCATCACCGACCAACAACGGCACGACGGGCTACCAGAAAAACATCACCCAAACGCTCGGCATCAACGGCAGCGTTACGATTCTGCCAAAAATGGGTGTAACAATCCAGGGCGGTTACGACTTCCAGGCCAAAGAGCTGACTCCGGCCTCCATCACCATTACACGCGACCTGCATTGCTGGCAAATGTCGTTCGCGTGGGTCCCCTTCGGCCACTATCAGAGCTGGAGTTTCAACATCGGCGTCAAAGCGGCTTCCCTCGCCGACCTGAAATACGACAAAAGCCAGAGCATGTTCGACAACCTGTATTGATTTTCCGCGTCGTTCCCTTCTACCCCCGGAATATAAAGATTCTGTGAAATTTAGTTTTTTCCTACTCTTTTACATAAATATTCCCTACATTTGTGCGTAAACATTTTAGGGCGAGAAAAAACTCTCAAACATAATACCTCTATGATTATGAAAAAACACTACGAATCTACGGTTAAGGGGGGGGGAACTTCGTACTCCGCTCCTTCGGTTGAGATCCTCAGCATCTCGATCGAGAAAGGTTTTGCCAACAGCACTGTCCTGGACTATGGCGGAGCCGGCGAAGCAGGCGGCAGCGTTAATGACACCGATTACGGAGAATACTAACAAACACATCCTACGACTATGAAAACTTTTTTCAAATCCATTTTGGCTGTCGCAGTGTGTGCATCTCTGTTCGCAGCCTGTTCCAAAGACGACACGGTTTCCGACCCGTCGAACGGTCGTAAAGTAACGATGACGGTCACCGCATCGTCTGAACTCGAATCGGCATCCGGTTCCCGTACGACGTATGATCCCCTGACGGGGAAAGTTTCGTGGAATGCGACCGGTGAATTCCTGCAAGTACTCGAAACGGCGGCTTCCACTACCGTATTTGCTACCTCGCAAAAGGGCGTGATAAGCGGCAACATTGCAAAATTCGCCGTAACGTTCCCCGCAAACGAGAACACCCCGCTCGTTTACAACGCGGTTTACCCCGCTTCGGCATGGGTTACCTCCAGCAATACGGACATCACCAACATGAAGGTCATCACTCCCACAGTCCAGCAGCCGACCGCTACGAGTTTCGATTCGAACGCGGACCTGCTGATCGCCAAATCGATCTCGCTGAAGAGTCAGCCGACCGAACTGCAAATGAGTTTCGGCCGTGCCGTTGCCATCGGTAAGATGACGGTCAAGAACCTCGCATCTGCGGAAAGTGTCCTCGGCGTCAAATTTACGGCTCCCGACAAAAAAGTCACGGGCCGCAGCTATGTCGATATGACGGCAGGTACCATCAAGGAGTATGGCTATATTAACAATTTCGCCGATAACGTGACGTTGAACTACTCTTCGGAGATGAACATCACGGCCAATAGCGAAGCGGGTATGACGGCTTATTTCACCTGCTTCCCGTTCGAGGTAGCTGCCGGTGAAACATTCACCGTTACCGTGACCACCGCATCGAAGATCTTCACCAAGACGGTAACCGTTCAGGAGGGCCGGCCCCTGGCTTTCGCAGCAGGCGACAGTTCGACTTTCGCGGTCGATATGACCGACGCTGCGGAAGAGGCGACCGAAACATTGAGCGGCGACTACGTCATCACGGCGACCCAATCCGAAATAACCTATGCAATGAGTTCTCTGGCTGACGGTTCTCGTTTGGCCCCCGTAGTAATTACACCGTCAAATCCCTACAAAACGGGTGATGAAACCCTCATTTGGACAATCACCAAATCGGGTGACAACTACACGATCAGTCAAGGCGAGAACTACCTCTCCTGGGAGAGCGACAACAGCGCTACGACCTCTACGACTCCTTATGAACTGGTAATTACCAAGAACAAGTCCGAAGGCACTTACCAAATCGCATCGGCAGCGACCCCTTCCCGTATTTTGGCGAAAAACGATCAAGCAGCTCTCGGTTTTGGATTCTATACCGGCAGTCAGACAAAAGATCTGACCCTAATCCCTGCCGAATACGTCAAGTTGCCTGAAATCACGTTGGATCAGACGACCCTGACACTGTCTTATAACGATACGGAAACTCACTATATCCCCGTTACGTTGAAGAACGCCGAAACGCAAGACGTTTCCGTCGCTATTTACGACGGCACTGAAGGAACCGAACAGCCGGACTGGATCACCACAGGTGATTACAACGGCAGCGAAAATCGCCTCGAAGTCGCAGCCACAGAAAATACGGTCGCAACACCTCGTACAGCACGCATCGTTCTTACCGCCACTACTTCACTGGGTACAGCCCAAGCGACGCTGACTGTTGAGCAGGCTGCTGCCGGCGCAAAGGCATGGGTTTCGGAAACTTTCGAAAACTATAAACCCGATGCAGGATCAGCCTACAACTCTAATGGAACTTTCAACGGTGTAACAACCGGGACTCCGGTATGGACCTACGTAAAATGTGGTAATCCGAACCAATCCAAAACCGACCGTACTACATTACGCACGGCAGGGATCACAGTTTCCAGCGAAACTTACCTCACGATAGGTAAGAACGGTTCATTGAGCGTAACAATCCCTGGCGGAATCACAGCACTCAAGTTCAACGCCTTGACAAGTTCGAAAGGCAGTGCAACCTTGACCGTAACAGCCGGAGGAGAAAGCGTAGGAACATTAAGTATAACCAAAAATTCAAAAAAAGTTTTCGAACTCTCGGATATAGTATGCAACGGGCAGGACGCAACGATCAAGATCGAGCAAAACACGGAAAACCGTACTACTATCGGTGATTTCTCTTGGCAGCCTGAGTGAACAGGAGGCGGAGTTCCGACTCCAGACCCTACCCCGGGAATTGCCACACCGAGCGTAAGCGACATAACTTCGAGTACAGCGAAGGTTTCCAGTAGTCTGACCGACGCCGCTTACGCAACCGAGGTGCAGTTCTTCTATTCCGCAACGAACGGCAGCGACACAGGAAGTGTCGTTGCCGCTGTTGTCGGAAACGAAGCGACCGCCAACCTCTCCGATCTTCTGCCCGCAACGACGTACACGGTTTACGGCGTCGTAACGGCGACCAACGGCTCCACGCCGCAGAGTTCTTCGACAACCTTTACCACCGAAGGAGCACGGACGGATCATGCCGCCTGGTACGAGCTTCCGGCCCGCACGACAGCCGACGCGACGATCACGCAGACGGTTTATCCCGCCTCCGGATCGCAGCGCAACTACACGATGTACTACGACAAATCGACCTACACGGCTTACTGGGTAGCCTATCCGCTCGCAAAAGGACACATGGGAAACGGACGTTCCGACAAATGGCAGCGCAATCCCGGACTGGCCGAATCCGAACAGATCAACGTCTGGTCGAGCAGCTACGGGGTCAATCTCGGAGCTACCACATCGGACGGATATGACAATTCGAAAGAGTTCTACGCCCGGGGGCACCAGATACCCAACGCCGACCGCAACGGTTCGGACGAATTGGTCGTACAGACCTATTACGCAACCAATTCCACGCCGCAGATTCAGAACAAATTCAACGGCGGTATTTGGCAGCAGCTCGAAAGCGGCGTCCGAAATATCACTGCGACTACGGACACGGTATATGTGGTGACGGGCGCTATTCTCCAGACCGCAGGCAACCACGAAGCGATCACCTGGATCACACCGAAGTCGGACAGCAAACGATGCCCCGTACCGAACTATTACTACAAAGCGTTGTTGAAAGTCCGGCGCGACGCGTCGAACAAAGTGACGTCGGCCATGACGATCGGTTTCTGGATGGAACACAGGGAGTACTCGAACGATAGCTACACGAACTATGCGACTTCCGTCGCCGAGATCGAACGGCTCACCGGCTTCGATTTCTTCGCCAACCTGCCTGCCGACATCCAGGCCGCAGCGGAGCAAAATTCGAACTGGAACACATTCGCATCGTTCTAAACGGGCGAAAAAACCTCCGATACGACAAAACGACACGCATCATTTCATTCGATGCGTGTCGTTTTGTATTATCCATACATCCGAACGGCTCATTCTTCCGAAAAAACAGTTATCTTTACGAATCGGAAAACCGCCGAATCCGAAAACCGACACTCGAAGCGGATGCAACGAAGAGGCGGGAATATTCCGCCGCATCCGAAGGAGGCAAACCGCAAATATCCGATCGACGAGGCCCGCGACTGCCCGCGAGGTCCCGCCAAACGCAGAAAACGAAAAAAACACAAAGTCAAAGCCCGGTTCTCCGTCCATTTCCCGCGATCCGGCTCCGTTATGCTACGACTCAAGTCCGAAAACCTCCGGTCGAAACTCCGGCGCATGCCCCTGCTCCGCGCATTGCCGCCGCTCGCGGCCGGCATCCTGCTGGCCGACCACTACGTACTGCCGCTGTGGTTGTTAGTAGGCGGATTCCTCGTCTGCGGTATCCTGGCACTGCTCGCCGACGACCGGGGCGCAAACCTCGCCACCCTGGGAGCCATTCTGCTTTTCGGCATGACCGTCACCGAACTGAGACACACTCCCGCTCCGCCGACCGGCACTCCGGGCGAATACGAAATCATCGTCCGGGAACGCCTCTCCGAACGGGAAGGCAAAACGGCCTCCGGCACAACGATCCGCGCCCGGCGGAACTCCGCAACCGGAGAATGGCTCCCCGCCGCCGGAAACCTCGTGGTGCGATGCGACTCTTCGACCGCACTGAATCCCGGCGACCGAGCCGTCGTACGCGGCAAAATCTACCCTTTCACCGCCCGTCACGGCGGCTACGGACGGCTGATGACCCGCCGGGGATACGTCGGCACCCTCTACCTGAACCGCTCAAGCCTGCTGCTGCGCGACACCCTGCACCGGGAGCTTTCCCCGAAGCACCTCTCCCTGTTCCTGCACGAACGGGCCGTCGCACGGCTCGACCGTCTGGCCCTGGCACCCGACGAACAGGCCCTCTGCAACGCTATGACGGCCGGGGATCGACGCTCGCTCTCCCCGGCACTCCGTGCGGCCTACTCGCGCAGCGGGACCTCGCACCTGCTCGCCGTCTCGGGATTGCACGTGGGCATCGTCTTTCTGCTCGCCAACCTGCTGCTCTGGTGGCTGCCGCTCTTCCGGCACGGACACATCCTGCGCAATATCGCGGTCATCCTGCTCATCTGGCTCTATGCCGCCACGACGGGATTCCCGCCCAGCGTCGTCCGGGCCGCGCTGATGTTCTCCGTCCTGCAATTCGCCCTGGCCTCGTCGTCGGAATACGTCGGGATGAACACACTCGCCGGCGTAGCCTTCGTCATGCTGCTCTTCCATCCCGATTACCTGTTCGACATCAGCTTCCAGCTCTCCTTCATCGCCGTCGCCGGCATCATCGCCTGGGGACTCCCCCCTCTGCCGCCTCCTGCGAACACGCCGCAAAAGCATCGATATGCTGACCGCAACCCTCGCCATCGGATTTTCAGCGTCCGCTGCGACCGCACCTCTTATCTCCCATACCTTCGGCCAGATCTCGGTCGTCGGGCTGGCACTCAACCCCGTCGTCATCCTGCTCTCCTACGTCGTGGTCGGGAGCTGCACGCTCTGGCTCGTGATCCCGGGAACGGCGCTCGCACCGCTCTTCTCGGTCGTCGCAGGATTCGCAGCCCGGGCACAGAACGAACTGATCCGAGCTGCAGCGGCACTTCCGGCAGCCGCCCTCGACATCCGGCTCACGACAACCCAATGCTGGAGTGTTTACGGACTTTTCATCTTCGCAACCCTGCTCCTATGGAGCGCCGAACGGAAAAAATCGGTATCTTCGCTCCCGGAATGATGACTCCGGAACAATACCGACTGCTGCTGACTCCCGAAGTGCGGCATACCGTCGAAGAGCAAATTGGCCGCGACCCTGCGGCGATCGCCCTCGACAAGCGTATTCCGCATGCGGCACTCGTCGCCACGCAGGTCAAATACCTCGCACGGGCACGGACGAAACTCCCCTCCTACTACGAAGCCCGCTGCATCCTCCCGCCGCTGGCTTTCGAACAGGCCTCGAGCGAGGCATGCGCGGCCCGCAAAAGTTGCAGCGGAAACACGGTGCTCGACCTTACCTGCGGACTGGGCGTCGATGCCCTCTACCTCTCGAAACGCTTCCGCGAAGTCATCACCCTCGAACGGGATGCGACGCTGGCGGCCGTCGCCGAAAAGAATTTCCGGCGGCTGGGCGCAACGAACATACGGGTTATCAACTCCTCCGCCGAGGCGTTCCTCGCCTCGACCCTGGACCACTTCGACTGGATCTACGCCGACCCCGACCGTCGCAGCGCCGGAGGGCGCAAGCTGGTGCGGCTGGAGGATTGTTCTCCCGACATACCGAAGCTGCTGCCGGAACTCCGTCGCATCGCCCCGAACCTCTGCGTCAAGAACTCCCCGCTGTTCGACGTCGGTGAAACCTTCCGGCTCTTCGGTCCCTGCCGCACGGAGGTGGTGTCGCTGCACGACGAATGCAAGGAAGTCGTCGTCTATGCCGACGGCACGGGTCCCCTGCTGACGGCCGTTGCGCTCGGACTGGGAGAATTTTCCTGTCCGCCCGCCGAAGCCCGTGCAACTCCCTGCGACAAGCCCTTCGATCCGGCCGCTTACCGCTGGCTGCTGATCCCCGACGTAGCGCTTCAAAAAGCCCGGCTGGCGCCGACCTACCTGCAAGGTCGCGCCGACATCTGGAGTCCGAACGGCTACGGATTCGCAGCGGAAAAGTCCGAAGACACATTGGGCCGCTGGCTGGAGATCGAGCGGATCGAGCCCTACAACCCCAAGCAACTGAAACGGGAGCTTTCCGGCAGCCGACTGACGATTCTGAAACAAGATTTCCCGCTCACGGCGGCTGAAATCGCCGCACGGCTCGGCATACGCGAAGGCGGCGAGCGACGGATCGCCTTCACGAAAATCGGGCAGGATTATTGGACGATCCGTCTAAAATAGCTATCTTTGAGAAACGTCCCGAAATGAAAGTCAAGAACGTCTTCACCTACTTCACGGACACGATCCTGCGGCGCAACGCAAACTCCTACCGCAATCCCCGCGTCCGGTGGGCCGTCAGACAGTACAAGCTGCTGTTCTACACGGCACGCGGCCTGATCGCCCACGATACGATCGTGCGCAGCGCCGCCCTGACGTTCTATACGCTCATCTCGATCGTCCCGATCCTGGCGCTGGTATTCGCCGTAGTCAAGGGATTCGGGCTTCTGGACGGCCTGATCGACGATCTCTACGCCCTTTTCCCGCAAAACGTCGAAGTATTGGACTACATGGTGGAATTCGCCCGCAAAGCCCTCGCCAATACGCAGGGCGGGCTTATCGCCCTGGTCAGCGTCGTAACCCTTTTCTGGGCCGTCATCCGGGTTTTCGGGTCGGTGGAGAGCGCTTTCAACAACATCTGGGAGGTTCAGTCCTCGCGCAATATCGCCCGCCAATACCTCAACTACATCGTCATCGCGATGGTCGCCCCGATCCTCTGGCTCGTGGCCAGCACGATGGGAGGTTATCTGCTCCGGTTCTTCGACGCGGGGAATACGTTCCTCGGCATCCTTCTTTCGAAACTTTCGGCCCTGGTCATCATCTGGGGCAGCTTCACCCTGATCTATGCCGTCGTGCCCAATACGAAAGTCTTGTGGCGCAGCGCTTTCATGGCGGGTATCGTCGCAGGAACGGTCTTCATGCTCTTTCAGTGGGGCTACCTCTATCTGCAAGGATGGATGACCTCCTACAACGCGATTTACGGCAGTTTCGCAGCCCTGCCGCTCTTCCTGTTATGGCTGCAAATCTCGTGGGAAATCCTGCTCTTCGGCGGCGAACTCTCGTTCGCCTACCAGAATATCGACCGTTTCGCCGAAGAGCGCGAATCGCTCGGCATCAGCAACGACCGACGACGCCGGATCATCCTGGCCGTCATGCTCCAGGTCGTACACCGCTTTCGGGAAAACGAAGGGGCGCTCCCGGTCGATGAACTCCGCCGCCGACTCTCGCTGCCCACCCGCATCGTGAACGATGTCCTGCACCAGCTCGTGCGCACGGGCCTGCTGATCGAAATCCGGAATCCGGACGACGACCGCGAAGTGGCTTTCGCCCCCGGACGGGACATCCACGAAATGACGCTCTACAACATTTTCAGAACCATCGACAATTACAGTTCGACACGCCTCTACTTCGCCGCGACCGAAGAAACGCGCCGAATAGACCGCGCGCTCGACGAGCTTCAGACGGCCTGCCGTACAGCGGGCGACCGGCTTCGGCTCATCGACCTGGACGACGCAGTGAACGCCGCCCGCAAACCGGCTTCCGGGCCGCAGCCCGAATCGAAACACTCGGAAAGATGAAAAATATCGTCCTCATAGGCAGCGGCAACCTGGCCGAAGCGCTCGCCCGCGCGATAAGCCGCACGGAAGGAGCAACATTGCTCCAGATCTTCGCCCGCAACGCGAAACGAGGTACAGCACTCGCCCTCGAAAACGGCACCGCGTGGAGCTCCGATCCGCGCGAGCTGGCCGCCGCAGACCTCTACATCCTGGCCGTCAGCGATGCGGCGATCACCACGCTGGCCGAAAGCCTGCCCATACCCGCCGAAGCCGCTGTGGTACATACGGCCGGAGGCATCGGAATAGAGGCTCTTCCCGCACGCTTCGACCGTCGGGGCGTTCTCTATCCCCTGCAAACCTTTACCCAAGGCCGCAGCGTGGATTTTGCCAAAATACCTCTTTTCGTCGAAGGAAACGACGACTCCTTCACCTCGGAGCTCGAAGCGTTCGCCCGCAATCTGAGCCGCACGGTATATCGTGCCGACTCCGACCGTCGCGTACGCCTTCACCTGGCCGCGGTTTTCGCCTGCAATTTCGTCAATCACCTCTACGCATTGGGAGGCGAGATTTTGCACGGGACCGAACTGCCCTTCGACGTACTGAAACCCCTGATCGCCGAAACCGCAGCCAAAGCCGTCGATTCGGGCGATCCGCATCGGGTGCAGACCGGGCCTGCCGTACGCGGCGACCTGCCGACGTTGCGGCGGCACGAAGCCGCACTCGCTCACGATCCGCGACTGTTACGAATTTATGAATCATTAAGTCAAGATATATGGGAAACTTCAAAGAAGACATCGTAAAGACCGAAGCGTTCATTTTCGACGTGGACGGCGTAATGACCGACGGGGGAATCATGCCCCTGGTCGATGGGGATTTCATCCGAAAATACTATGCCAAGGACGGCTATGCCATCGCCTATGCGCTCCGTATGGGCTACAAAGTGTGCATCATCACGGGCGGACGGGGCGCAACGCTCGACCACCGGCTCAAAATGCTGGGAATCACAGATGTTTACCTGGACTGCATGGACAAAATATCGGCCATGCAGGATTTCTTCGCACGCCACGGACTCGATCCGGCGAACGTCATCTACATGGGCGACGACATCCCGGACCTGGAGTGTATGAAGGCAGTCGGAATCCCCGTCTGTCCCTCGGATGCGGCATCCGAGGTGATCGAAGCCTCGCGCTACGTTTCGGAGTTCGCGGGCGGGCACGGCTGCGTGCGCGACATCATCGAACAGGTACTCCGCGCCAGGGACGACTGGGCCCGCGATTCCCGGGGCATGCACAGCTCGAATATCGCCGCGTCGCGGTAAAACCAAAAAGCAACGAAAGGGGCTGTCTAAAACTGTTAGACAGCCCCTTTTTCATTTTTCAGAAACAGCAGGAATTAACCACAATCGAACCCTCTTCCTCCGGGAAACAGTTCCCGTGATCGGACACATTCCTCGGTTCCAAGAATTTATTTTTACTCAAGTCCAAAGAGGACAACCGGTTATTGCAACAATACAGCTTTCTCAAAATCGGATTTCCCGAAAGATCCAACGTAGTCAATTGGTTGTCATTACACCACAACGTTTCCAACACCGAATTATGCGACACATCCAACGTAGTAAGCAAATTTTCACCACACGACAGCCAATTTAACGACCGGTTGTGGGATACATCTAACGAGGAGAGCGAGTTCCTGTCGCACGAAATCCATGTCAGAGCCTTGCAACGAGATACGTCCAGTCGGCTCAATTTATTCATGGGACAATCCAATTCCTTCAAATTCGGAACAGCGCCGAGATTCAGACGCTCCAATTCATTTCTACTGCAATTCAAATATATCAAATCCCGGTTCCGACTGACATCCAAGGTTTTCAGCCAACAGCCCGAGCATTCCAACGTGTCGAGTTTGGTATTTTTACTAACATCCAGGGTTTCCAAACGGTTCTTTTTGACAAAACCATTTCCGCACATAAGTTTTTTCAGTTCCAAATTATGCGACACATCCAAACTCGACAGACTGTTTTCCGTGCACACCAACTCTTTCAACAGGGGATTACCAGTCACATCCAACGCTTTCAACGAGCGATTAAATGCACAATGCAAAACAGTCAGCTTCGGATTCCGATCCGTTTCCAATGCCACCAGCTCATTCAACATGCACCGTAACTCCATTAGCACCGAATTATGGCTTACATCCAAGGATTTAAGACAATTTCCCGAACAATCCAACTTTACCAAACGAGGATTCTGCGTCAAATCCAACGTCGATATCATATTCATACAGCAATTCAACTCCTCCAACAGCGGGAAATACTCGATTCCTGCTAAGGAAGCGATACCCCGCCTCGAACAATCTATCTTCGTCGCAGCCCGACCGGCAGGTGTTACTACGACCCGGCTCCCGTTTTCGCCGATCTCTTCGATATACCCCTGTTCCAAAAGATAAGCCCGGAAATTGGGATCGGGAATCATGTATTGCAGATACGCCGGGCGAACAATCGTATCCGCCGCACGGTATATCCGACCTTTTTTCAATCTTACGGGGAATTTGCCACCGCATTGAATCCTGAACATATTCCCGCTGTCACGATCCGTCACGACCGTTAACGAATACCCTCGGCGAAACTCCACAGGCAGTACAGGCAGATAAAAAGAGGTCGATTCTTCCGTCAGCTCCACCCCCGATCCGCAATCCAATACGACGCAAGGACTGACTTTCCTCTCTTCGCACACACTGTCGGGCAGCTCCTGCCTACTGGCTACCACCTTGATCGATCCTGCCAGAATTTCACCGTCGTTTCCCTGCAAAATAACTTGTTTCACCTTAATCGGTTCGAGAGCGAAGCTGTCTTTCCTCAATCGCAACTCCACAGCGGAGAACATATTTTCGAAATCGAGTGTCATTTCAGCCAGATTTCCCCGGTACCGGCCGAGCATAGGCACGCTCCGGCACCCCTTCTCATCATACTGCGCCACACCGACCGGAAGAAAAAAACTCCCGTCCTCTTGTAACGCAAATCCATACGGTCGCCAAGCTACGACCGAAACAGGATCCTCGATCCGCTCTTTCGGCCACATCTCTTTCATCAAATCCTCCGTCGAATAGGTTATTCGACCGTCAGCAGCCTGCATAGCAAACACCGGCCTCGATGTGAAAGACGATTTAATAAAGTCCAAATAGCTATTATCCTGAATTAAGAAGCCGATTCCATCCTCTTCGTTCCATACGAACTTCTCGACCGCACCATCGATGCCGATCGTATCCAAGGCGATACATCCGGCCTGATCGTTTCCCGATGTGTTCGACACTCCATTCGTCTTCGTCGTCGAAGCTCCGGAGCATGCCTGCAGCAAAAAACAGATAAAAAAAGACACTACCAATCTTGTACGCATACAAACTTCTCTTTTCTCTATAAAATTACAATTTTTCGAGAAATTCCGCATCCATAAACAAAAAAATTACACCGAAAAGGCGTAATTTTATCAAAATAAGACATCCGACCCGGGAAAATCCGGCTCGACTACACTTCCCATCTTTTCCCGATACGCGAGAGATGCTCCTGCAGGCGGAGGCGGAAATGTTCCCGGCGCTGCTTGAGGTTTTCACGCCACCCCTGCCAACGCATATAACGCTGTTTTTTCTCGGGATAAATGTCCGGAATGGTCAGCAGAATACCCGTCTCCTCCACACCGCCGAAATCGGTGTTGATTACCGTATCGAACACCCGCATCGTAGGCGAGAGATTCATATAGGCATTGATCAGCGGAGGAATGTTCTCGTTGAACTCGCGGATGCGCTGGATCAGGATACGGTAATTCTCCTCATAGGTCTTGCCCGTGAAAAAATGCTCGTAATAGGGATCGTCCAAATCGAGCTGCACGGGATTTTTACCCGCCACCAGATGATCGGGATCGGGAAAATAACGGCGCAGGAACCAGATCAGGGCATTGCGTGCCATAGCCTTGTACGAAGCGTACATCGTCACCTTGCCGAAAAGGTATTTCACCTTGGGATTCAGCACCACAAGCGCCCCCAAACCGTCCCAGAGGTTGTCCAGCGCATAGATACTCTTCGAATTGCCGCGCGACTGATAGGAAGGCTGTACGAACGAACGCCCCAGTTCGATGGTATAGGGCAGGTATTCCTTGCGGAATTTGTCGCTGAAGGTGAAATAATGTTCAGTGGAAAGATGCCGGGGATTTTCCGACGTGCAGACGATAAAGCGATAACCGCCCACGATCTCCTGCTCCGCAGGGTCCCAGACGATCAACTGGTAATAACCGTCGCCGGCGAGATCCTCCTCGTCTATATCCACGGCGAGCCCCGTTCCGCCCCCCGCCGACCGGAAGGCGACCTCCCGCAGGCGTCCGATCTCCCGCAGCAGGGACGGGCATTCGGCGGCATCGAAAATATAGATTTCATTCGCCTTGTTCGTATTTCGGACCTTGCGTTCAGGGGTCAATTCCGCGAGCAACAGACTTCGGCTTACAGGCTCTATGATGGGTTCCATGCTGTTAAATTTAGAGCAAAACTAAACAATTTATCCGTGTTTTGCTTCGGCACGCAACTTTTTTTCCAAAGAATACGCCTTTTCGCGTACGTAATCCGCCCGCTGCTGCCACGATCCGCATTCGACCAGCTCGTCCGTCGAAACAGGCTCCCCGACCAGTATCCGGAAATGTTTTCCCTTCTGCGAAAACATCTCGTCGGGCAGATAGAGCATCTCGATATTGAACCGGATACCTATCTTCCTCCGAAAATTGGAAAGGCGGTAAAAGAAATCGGATAGTTCGCCCTCGACGAAAACCGGCACGATCCGGCGCCCGGACGCCGCCGCCCGCTTGACGAAATTCGAACGCCACGGCAAATCGGACACCACCCCCTGCCGACGGCGCGAACAAAGCCCGGCCGGGAAGGTCAGAATCGGACAATCGCTTGCAAAAGCTTCGTCGAACCTGCGCAGGTATTCCCCGCATTGCGAACCGTGCTTGTTCACCGGGATCCAGAGCGGTCGCAGCGGCTCGACGTGCATCAGCAAATCGTTCACGATCACCCGCGCATCGCCGAAATATCCGACCAGCTCGTCGGCCAGCATCATACCATCCATTCCCCCGAAAGGATGGTTCGAGGCAAAGAGATACCGTCCCTTCGGGTCGAGCTTTTCGAGCCCTTCGACCGAATAGGTCACTCCCCAGAACTTAAAACAAGCCTGGATAAACTGCTGAGGAGGAAGCGCGGAATACTCATCCAGAATATAGTTGATTTCGTCCTGATGGATCGTGCGCTTGAGCCAGCGGATAACGAATCCCGGCACCCATCGGGCGATCCGGGGAGCCTTTGCCGCAAGCACGGCATCGACATCTATTTTCGGCATAACGTAACCCTTTTAATTATCGGTCGAAAGTCGTACGACGCCCGATTTGCACCTATCGCACCTACGCTCGGATTTCCAATCGAAACTCCGCATCGGTACAGGGAGATCCCGGAAGCGGGACACCCCGGCCTTCCGGAGTACGACCGTTCTCAACCGTTTTTTTCTTCGGTAAAGATAACGATTTTTCCCTGCAAATTGCCTAACTTTACACCCTAAATATATATCGAAACCAAATGACCTCCGTCTATCATACGCCCGTCCTGCTCGAAGAGTCCGTCCGACTGCTCGACATCGATCCTGCAGGAACCTATGTCGATCTCACCTTCGGCGGTGGCGGACATTCGCGCCGCATCCTGTCGGCACTGGGCGACCGGGGACGTCTTTACGCCTTCGATCAGGATCGGGATACCCGGGACAACTGTCCGGAAGACAGCCGCTTCCATTACGTCGAAAGCAACTTCCGCTTCATGCGGGGCGCCCTGCGGCTGCGCGGAGTAACCCGGGTCGATGGTATCCTGGCCGACCTGGGCGTGTCGTCCCACCATTTCGATGCCGTCGAACGGGGATTCTCGTTCCGGGGTTCGGCACCGCTCGACATGCGGATGAACCAGCGCGGAGGAGGCACGGCGGCCGACCTGGTGAACACGCTCGACGCCGATGCCCTGACCCGCATCCTGGGCGATTGGGGCGAAATCGACACCCCCTGGAAAGTCGCCGCCTGCATCGTCCGCGCACGGACCGCGCAGCCGATCCTGACCACCGCAGACCTGGTTGCGGCCGTAGCGCCCTGTACCCCGAAAAAGGACGAATCGAAATTCCTGACCAAGCTGTTCCAGGCCCTGCGCATCGAAGTAAACGGAGAAATGGAAGCGCTCAAAATGGCGCTGGAACAGAGCCTCAAGGTGCTGCGCCCCGGCGGACGGCTGGTAGTGATCTCCTACCACTCGCTCGAAGACCGGCTGGTGAAGAACTTCCTGCGCAGCGGTAATTTCGAGGGGCGCATCGAAAAGGATTTCTTCGGCAAGCCCGAAACGCCGTTCGAAATCATTACGCGCAAGGCCGTCACTCCCTCCTCGGAAGAGCTCGTCCGCAACCCGCGTTCGCGCTCGGCCAAACTGCGAGCCGCTGCCAAAATCGTACGCCAATAACCGTTTCCGACCGACATGAAATACAACGACCACGAATTCGACCCCGTCACCGACGAGGAGCGTGCCGCCCGGGAGCGGGAGGAAGAGCTCGCCCGCCGCATCCGGCGCGAAGTGCTGCGCGTGCAGAGCGGCGAAGCCGACGAGGAAATTCGTGCCGACCGGGAGCGGGAGCAGGCCGAAGAGGAGGCCCGGCAGGAGGAGCAGCGCAAGGAGGAGCGCCGCCGCTCGAACATCTTCTGGCTCCTCTTTTCGGGCAATATTCTGGTTCGGAAAGGAGCCTCGGAATACTATCGTTACATGATTTGCATCGCCGCGATGTTTTTCGTCAGCATCTTCGTAATGTTCACGGCGCTGCACCTCGACATGAAATACTCGCGGCTTTACCGCGAGGTCCAGATGCTATGCGCGAGCGCTCGACGCGCCTTCAGGAGCAGCGTTTCCGCCATACGACCCACTCGGCCATCCTCGAAGAGCTGCGCCGACGGGGCATCGACTTGTACGACCCGGTCGTTCCGGGTGAAATTCTCGACGACTGATGAGCAAGATGAAACCGGAAAAATCGCGCATCAAAAGCGACATCCTGCTGCGGGTGAGGTTGCTCTACATCCTCTTCATCCTGGCGGGACTGCTCATCTTCGCACGTCTGGTATGGGTGCAGCTCTTCAGCTCGGAGGTCGCCTACAATGCCGAACGGCTCGCCGGACGCATCTTCACCGAACAGATCATCCCGGCCCAGCGGGGCAACATCCTCACGCGGGACGGAGATCCGCTGGCCACCTCGATCTTCCGCTACCGCGTCGAATTCGATTTCGGCAGCCCGGGGCTCGACTCCGTGCGTACGTTCCACGAACAGAGCGACTCGCTGTCCAAACTACTTGCCGCCTATTTCGGCGACAGATCCGCAGCCGAATACCGTCGCATGTTCCGCACGCAGCATGCCAAACACTACCAGGTAAAATACCGCAAGGACACCCTCGTTCCCCGCTCCGAAGGACGCATCGCCCGCTGGATCGACCGGATTTTGGACCGGGAATTCGTGCCGAAAAAACTCTACGATACCCTGCGCGACCACACTCCCGTCCAAATCTTTCCCCGCGACATCGACTACACCGAATGGGAAACCCTGCGCAAATACCCGCTCCTGAACTGGAACATGGGCATGGTTTACAACCTGCGTGAAAGCGACGAACGCATCTATCCGCAGGGCGAACTGGGGCGCCGCACGATCGGACTGACCGGCGACCGAGGCAACTACGGCATCGAGGCCGTCTATCGCGAAGAGTTGGCCGGCCGCGACGGTCGGGCCACGCGCCAACGCATCGCCCGGGGTTTTTACGGCCGCGTCGTGGACGGCGACAACATCGACCCGATCGACGGACTGGACGTGGTCACGACGCTCGATCTCGATGTGCAGGACGTGGCGAACCGTTACCTGCGCGAACAGCTCGAAGCCCAGAACGCCATCTGGGGTACCACGATCGTGATGGAGGTCCGCACGGGCGAAATCCTCGCCCTCGTGAATCTGGGCCGCACCCCCGGCGGCGGATACGCCGAGCGGGAGAACTACGCCATCGGGCGTAACACGGAGCCGGGCTCGACCTTCAAGCTGGCTTCGATGCTGCTGTTGCTGGACGACGCGGATATGCCGCTGGACCAGACCTACGACACGGGCAACGGACGTGTGGTGAAGGTCGGCGGCATCCGGGTGCAGGATTCGCACGCCGGATTCAACGACATGGATTTCCGCACGGCGGTCGCCCAGTCGTCGAACGTCTATTTCGCCAAGGCGATCTGGGAGCGTTATGCCGACAACAAGGAGCGTTACAGCGACTTCATGAAAAAGCTGCACCTCGACCAAACCGTCGGACTGGAGGCTTTCGGCGAGAAAAAACCGCTCTTTCAGGATTGGAAGGAGGTGCCCGACCCCAACAGTATGCTCGTACGCCGCTCGTTCGGCTATCGTATCAAACTCTCCCCGATCCAGGTCATCACCCTCTACAACACCATTGCCAACGACGGCAAAATGATCTCTCCGATCCTGGTTCGGGAGCTGCGCCGGGGCGACGACGTGGTCGAACATTTCAAGGCCCGAACGCTCGTGGACAAGATATGCTCCGAACGCACGCTGCGCGAGGTCCGCAAACTTCTCGAAAGCGTCGGCACGGAAGGTACGGGTGCTGGATTTTTCCGCGACACGACCCTCTACACCGTAGCGGCCAAGACCGGTACGGCCCAATACGCCGACGACAAGATCGGCTACCGCGACGGCTACTACATCGGCAGCATGGTCGCCTACTTCCCGGCTCACAACCCCCGCTACACGGTGCTCACGACGATCCACACCAAACGGCAGGCCGGCAAATCCTATTACGGCGGCCCGCTCTCGGGTCCGGTGGTCAAGAAGGTCGTCACCTACCTCTACAACCGGGAGCACGACTGGGATCTCTCGCCGGAAAATTCAGGGGAAAAACACTATCCCCGGCGAATCAAAGGCGGCGACATCGCCCAAATCCGCCGCATCGCCGACAAATTCTCGCCCCGCACCTCGTTCGAAGACCGCAAAGGCTGGGGAACGGTACGGATCGACTCCCTCTCGAACGTCACGATCTCGACGCTCGCACAGGACGACCAAACGATGCCCAACGTCGTAGGCATGGGACTCAAAGACGCCCTGTTCCTGCTCGAAAGCCGGGGCCTCAGAGTTTCCTTCTCGGGACGAGGCTCCGTCCAATACCAAAGCATCGCTCCCGGCACGCGGATCTCGCGCGGGGGAGCCGTAACCATAACACTCAAATAAAGAGATGAAACAAATTCAAGAATTAATCAAGGCGACACAGGTGCTCCGCGTGGAAGGCAACTCCGATACACGTGTGAGCAGACTGGCGTATGACTCCCGCCGCATCGCTCCCGGGGACTGCTTCTTCGCCGTGAGCGGCACCCAAAGCGACGGGCACGCCTACATCGATGCGGCCGTCGCCGCCGGAGCGGTCGCCGTTGTCTGCCAGCGGCTGCCCGAACACCTCACCCCGTCGGTCTGCTACGTCGTCGTAGCGGATACCAACGCCGCGATGGCCGACATGGCCGCCGCATTCTACGGCGACCCGAGCCGTCAGCTCAAACTGGTCGGTATCACGGGCACCAACGGCAAAACCACCACCGTCACCCTGCTCTACGACCTCTTCCGGGGGTTGGGCTACAAGGTCGGCCTGATCTCGACGGTCGTTTACTGCATCGACACCGAACGCATCGAATCGACCCACACCACCCCCGACGCCATCCGCCTGAACGAGATGATGGCCCGCATGGTCGAAGCCGGGTGCGAATACTGCTTCATGGAGGTCTCCTCGCACGCCATCGTGCAGGAGCGCATCCGAGGACTGCATTTCACGGGCGGCATCTTCTCGAACATCACCCACGACCACCTGGACTACCACAAGACTTTCGCCGAGTACATCCGCGCCAAGAAACTCTTCTTCGACAATCTCCCGAAAGAGGCTTTCGCACTGATAAACATCGACGATCGCAACGGCCGGGTCATGGTGCAGAACACACGGGCGACCGTCAAAACCCTCTCGCTGCAATCGATGGCCGACTTCCGATGCAAGATCCTCGAAACACACCCCGACGGTATGGAACTGCGCATCGACGGACGTGAAGTATGGGTCCATTTCCTCGGCCGCTTCAATGCTTACAACCTGCTCTGCGTCTATGCCGCAGCCCTGCTGCTGGGCGCCGACCGCGAAGAGGTGCTCCAAATCATGAGCACGCTGCATCCCGTAAGCGGACGCTTCGAATTCGTACGGGCCGCCGACGGCACCACGGCGATCGTCGATTACGCCCATACGCCCGACGCTCTGGAAAAAGTGCTCCAGACCGTCGAGGAGATCCGCCGCCCGGGACAACAGCTCTTCGTGCTGTGCGGCTGCGGCGGCGACCGGGACAAGACCAAACGCCCCGAAATGGCGCAGATCGCCGTAAAATACGCGACCACCGCAATCCTCACTTCGGACAACCCCCCGCCACGAAGATCCCGACGCGATCCTCGACGACATGGTCGCAGGACTCGCCCCGGGTGACCGCTACCTGCGGATCGCCGACCGCGCCGAAGCCATCCGCACGGCCGCGATGCTCGCCAAGCCGGGCGACATCCTCCTGCTGGCCGGCAAGGGACACGAAACGTATCAGATCGTCGGCGACGTAAAAAACCATTTCGACGACAAGGAGGAGGCTCTCCGTGCCTTCGCCCTCTACGCTAAAAATTAACCTGCGACATGCTCTATCATCTTTTCAAATATTTCGACAACGTTCACAACCTGCCCGGCGCAGGTATGTTCCAGTACATTTCGTTCCGCGCGGCGGCAGCCATCATCATCGCCCTGCTGATCGTCATCGTCTTCGGACGCAACATCATCAACTTCCTGCGCCGCAAACAGATCGGTGAGGAGATCCGCGATCTGGGGCTCGAAGGACAACTCCAGAAGAAAGGCACGCCCACGATGGGCGGCGTAATCATCCTGCTGGCCATTCTCATCCCCGTACTGCTTTTCGGACAGCTCGACAACGTCTATATCCAACTGATGCTGGTTTCGACGATCTGGCTGGGGCTGATCGGCTTTCTGGACGACTACATCAAAGTCTTCCGCCACCACAAAGAGGGGCTCAAAGGGCGTTTCAAGATCGTGGGACAGGTCGGCCTGGGCATTATCGTAGGTACGACCATGTGCTTCTCGCCCGACATCGTCGTCCGGGAAAAGACGACCGAACCGGTCGAAACGATCTACCTCGACGAACACGGCCGAACCATCGCCGACCACATCCAGCGGCGCATCGTCAGCTCCGAGAGCCGTCAGACGACCCAGACCACGATTCCCTTCGTCAAGGACAACGAATTCGATTACAGCTGGCTCACGGGCGGCAACCGCACCCTCACTTGGATTCTCTACGTCGTCGTGGCGATCCTGGTGGTCACGGCCGTTTCGAACGGCGCCAACCTCACGGACGGACTCGACGGCCTGGTGACGGGCGTATCGGCCCCGATCGTCCTGGTACTGGGCATCCTGGCCTATCTCTCCGGACACATCGTCTATGCCGACTACCTGAACATCATGTACATTCCGGGCAGCGGCGAACTGGTCGTCTTCGCGGCAGCGCTGGCCGGTGCGCTGGTCGGTTTCCTCTGGTACAACAGCTTCCCGGCACAGATCTTCATGGGCGACACCGGCTCGCTCTCCATCGGCGGCATCATCGCCGTCTTCGCTCTCTGCATCCGCAAGGAGCTGCTGCTGCCCCTTCTCTGCGGCATCTTCCTGGTCGAGAGCCTCTCGGTCATGCTTCAGGTGAGCTACTTCAAATACACCAAACGCAAATACGGCGAAGGACGCCGCATTCTGCTCATGTCCCCCCTGCATCATCACTACCAGAAACAAGGCTTCTTCGAAACCAAGATCGTCACCCGTTTCTGGATCGTGTCGCTGCTGCTGGCGGCCATTACCCTGGTAACGCTTAAAATCCGATAACCCCATGAAAAAAATAGTTGTCCTGGGCGGCGGCATCAGCGGCTACGGCTCCGCGATCCTCGCCAAGAAGAAAGGATTCGACGTTTTCCTCTCCGACAAGGGGCGGATCGCCGACCGCTACAAAGCCAAACTGGACCAGTGGCAGGTCCCCTACGAGGAAGGGCGCCACTCCGAAGAGCGGATTCTCGCGGCGGACGAGGTCGTCAAGTCGCCCGGCATTCCGGACAAGGCGCCGATGATCGTCAAACTCCGCGAAGCGGGCATTCCGGTCATCTCCGAAATGGAGTTCGCGGGCCGCTACCTGGGTAAGGCCCGGACGATCTGCGTCACCGGCTCGAACGGCAAGACGACTACTACGTCGCTCATCTACAAGATCCTGCGCGACGCCGGCTACAACGTAGCCCTCGGCGGCAACATCGGCGAGAGTTTCGCCTACTCGGTCGCTACCGGCGATTACGACTGGTACGTACTGGAGTTGAGCTCGTTCCAGCTCGACGGCATGTTCCGGTTCCGCGCCCATATCGGCGTGCTGACGAACATCACGCCCGACCACCTCGACCGTTACGACTACTGTTTCCAGAACTACGTGGATGCCAAGATGCGCATTACGCAGAACCAGAATTCGCGCGACTTCTTCATCTATTCGGGCGACGACGAGGTGATCTGGCAGCAGTTGCCCAAATACGACCTGCGGATGAAGCAGCTCCCCTTCGCGGCCAAAAACGCCGTGGCGAGCGGCGCAGGCGATGCGTTCCTCCTGGACGGAAAATTCACCGCGACGGTCGGCCGGGAGTCGGTGGAGATCGACACGGCCAAAATGCGGATTCCCGGGCTGCACAACGCTTATAATGCTATGGCGGCGGCGCTCGCGGCGCTCGCGGCCGGAGTATCCCCGACCCGCATCCGCAGCTCCATCTACGACTTCGCGCCGGTGGAACACCGGCTCGAACCCGCCGGAGAGATCGGCGGCGTAACCTACATCAACGACTCGAAAGCCACCAACGTCGATTCCACGTGGTACGCACTGGAGAGTATGAAACGTCCCGTAGTCTGGATCGCAGGCGGTACGGACAAAGGCAACGACTACGAGCCGCTCAAGCGGTTCGCCCGCGAAAAAGTGCATACGCTCGTCTGCATGGGCATCGACAACCGCAAGCTGGTCGAAAGTTTCACGGGCATAATTCCCGAAATCATTTCGACCGATTCGCTCGACGCGGCGATGCAGGCGGCCCGCAAAGCTTCCCGTCCGGGCGACGTGGTGTTGCTTTCACCGGCCTGTGCGAGCTTCGACCTCTTCAAAAATTACGAAAACCGGGGCGAACTGTTCAAACAGTGGGTCGCCGAACACGCGAAATAATAAGATGGAAGCGGAAAAACAGACGGAGAAAACGGCCGGCAATCCGAACACAGAGGGTACGACTGTGCAGACCGACGCACCCGGACAGGAGCCCGGCATGAAACTCTTCGCCGGGGACAAGGTGCTGTGGATCATTATCGCGGCACTGGCCGTCATTTCCGTACTGGTGGTCTATTCCTCGACGGCGAAGATGGCCTACGATGCGCATACGGCTCGTTCGACGGCCCACTTCCTGCGCCAACAGCTGCTGATCCTTTTCGTCTGCGTTCCGCTGATCATCATCGTACACAAGATCAACTCCCGGATATACAACCACCTGGCGCTGGTCGCCTATGCAGGCAGCGTTCTGCTGACGCTGGCCGTCTATTTCATCGGCGCCACGACCAACGGCGCCGCCCGCTGGATTCCGCTCGGTCCTTTCCAGTTCCAGCCTTCGGAAGCACTCAAGGTCGCCACCGTACTGTTCCTGGCCCGGCAGCTCGCCGGCCGGCAGAGCGTGATCGACAAGCTGCGGATCATCCCCTCGCTCAACCCGCTGCGATGGAAGCGCCCCGACCAGCGCAAAATCTGGCGCGAGGGCACGTGGCCCATCCTGGCCCCTGTTCTGCTCTCCTGCGTAGTAATCTTCCCGGCCCACACCTCATCGGCCGTGCTGGTCTTCTTCGCCTCGTGGGTGATGATGCTTATCGGACGCGTGCGGATCAGAGAGCTGGTGAAACTCCTCGGCCTGGCTTTCGCCGCCGTGATGCTGGCCGGACTGCTGAACCTGGGGCGCAGCGAAACGGCCGGCGGCCGCGTGGAAACCTGGATCGACCTCTGGACCAAGCCCCAAACCGAAAAGCCGATCGACCAGCTGACCGACACCGAGCGTTCGATGATCGCCATCCACAACGGCGGCATCCTGGGCGAAGGCGCCGGACAGAGCGCCATGCGCGTAGAGATGATCCACCCGGAAAGCGACTACGCCTACGCCTTTTTCGTCGAGGAGTACGGCATCGTCCTGGCGCTGCTGCTGCTGCTGCTCTACCTGTGGATCTTCTTCCGTGCCATCGAAATTTTCCGACGGTGCGGCACGGCATTTCCGGGTCTGCTGGTCCTGGGACTGGCCCTGCTGATTACCTGCCAGGCACTGCTGCACATCATGGTAACGGTAAACCTTATTCCCGAAACGGGACAAACCCTGCCACTCATCTCGCGCGGCGGCTCCTCGACGATCTTCACGGCTATCGCCCTGGGCATGATCCTGAGCGTCAGCCGACAGAACGACGAACAATCGCACGACATGCCCAAATCGGAAAGCATCTATGAGAAATAGCCCGCGACACTTCCCCTCCGAATCCGCCGTTCCCGAGGGATCGAGGCGGCTACCGGCCTCCGGTCCGAAGACCGTCGGACAGCCCGCAGCCGCACACTACCGGCTTCGGCTCTGTTCCGACATCCTGCCCCGAATCGTCAGCACAACGGAAAATCCGAATCTGCCGGAGCCACCGAGCCTCCCGACATCGAATTTTACCCGTACGATATAATTGAGAAAACGAAATGGAAGCGATCAGATTAGACAAATACCTCTGGGCCGTGCGCATCTTCAAGACCCGCAGCGACGCGGCCGAAGCCATCCGCCAGAACCGGGTGCTGGTGAACGACGCCTACGCCAAGCCTTCGCGCGAAGTGCGGATCGGCGACCGAATCGCCGTCAAACGGATGCCCGTGACCTATCTCTTCGAAGTCGTGGGCTACGTGTCGAGCCGCCAGCCGGCCAAGAACGTCCCCGACTACTGTCGCAACATCACTCCGCAATCGGAACTCGACAAGCTCAACATCCCCCGCGAAACGATCTTCGTCTTCCGCGACCGAGGCACGGGACGTCCGACCAAAAAGGAGCGGCGCGAACTGGACAACCTCATGGAGGAGATATACCTGGAAGAAGAGGAAGAATAACCGAAAGAGTTCCGATACTTATCGGACAATAATTCCGTTCAAACGAACTTTTTTTTCACAATAATGTTATTTTTGCAGTATGGGAAACGACAGAAACCTTCAACTTAAATAAAAATACCATTATGAAAAAAATCTTTACGCTTTTAATCGGTTTGTCCCTGTGGACCTTGACTGCGACGGCACAAGAACCGGTCGCCGAAACGACCTCCCCTGTTGCGACGGAAACGGATTCGTTGCAGCGGGTAGTCAATGACCTCTCCCAGCAATTACGACACCAAAAGAACGAGGAGCTCGATCGCAAAATATGGAAAAACAGGTCCAAGTACTTCAACCTCGGTTACGTAAAACAATCGCTCGTATTCAAGGATTTCGGCGACGAGAAGCTGAAAAACGATTTCGGCGTATCGATCAGTTGGGGTAAAACCTATTACCTGCACAAAAAACCGTTGCTCGGGATGTTGAAATTCGGTCTGGACTGGAGCTGGGTCGATCTGAACTATTCGAAATACACGATCTCCGAACCGGAAGAGCCGGGTTCGGGTTCCGCCGGCGACATTATGGATGAAACGATCGACATCGGCAATCATCAGCTGGAATACGGCATGCAGGTCGGTCCTTCGATTACGATCAACCCGGTTCACGAACTGAAAATCAGCCTCTATTTCCGACTCACCCCCTCCTACTCGATGATGTACATCGACGATAGTTTCAACTCCAACTTCGCCCTGTTCTACAGCTTCGGCGGATCGGTGGCCTGGAAGGTGATTTCGGTCGGCGTGGAAGGTCGCTGGGGCCAGGCCAAATACAATGGATTCTCACTCGAAGATGCAGACCTGGAGGGCATCTCATCGACCAAAACGAAACTGAAAACCAACTCCGTCCGTTTCTACGTCGGATTCCGCTTCTAAAAAGCGCCGACCGCAATAACGAAGAAACGCGCCGCTGAATATCAGCGGCGCGTTCTTTGTGTTGAGCTACCTGGATTCGAACCAAGAATAACAGGACCAGAATCTGTTGTGTTACCATTACACCATAGCTCAATGTCCTTTCGGTGATGCAAAAGTAGAACTTTATTTTTCAACTGCAAAGAAAATTCCGAAAAAATTTTATACTTTTGTTCATACCCCCTTTCGGGAAAAACGGCCTGCAAAAGTAAAACAACACATAAATCAACCAATTATGGGAATCAAATTCCGTCTCATCGTCATGAACTTCCTGCAGTACGCGATCTGGGGTTCGTGGCTCATCTCGCTGGGCGCCTACCTCGGCGGAGGTCTTCAGTTCACAGGGTTGCAAATCGGCAGCTTCTTCGCTACGATGGGTATCGCATCGCTCTTCATGCCGGCCCTCATGGGCATCATCGCCGACCGCTGGATCCCCGCGCAGAAGCTGCTGGGCATCTGCCAGCTCATCAGCGCCGGGTTCCTCGTCGCAGCCGCCTCGCAAACCGCCTACGGCCCCCTGTACACCTGCATGTTGATGAGCGTCATGTTCTACATGCCCACCATTGCCCTCTCGAACTCGGTGGCCTACAATGCCCTCGACCTGGCGAAACTCGATGCCGTGAAGCACTTCCCGCCCATCCGGGTCTGGGGTACGGTCGGCTTCATCGCCGCCATGTGGTTCGTCGATCTGGTTCAGATAGGCGGCGTACAGATCAAACTGACCTATTGGCAACTGTACGTTTCGGCCATCCTCTCCCTGATTCTCGCGATCTATTCCTTCACGCTGCCGGGCTGTCCTGTCAGTCATGCCCGGAAAAGCCAGTCGTGGATCGACACGCTCGGACTCCGCGCATTCGCTCTCTTCAAGGAAAAACGCATGGCGATCTTCTTCATCTTCTCGATGCTGCTGGGCGCCGCTCTTCAGATTACCAATGCCTTCGGCGACAGTTATATCCAGAACTTCGGCACGATGCCCCAATACGCCGACTCGCCCATCGTGCGCCACTCGGTAATCCTGCTCTCGCTCTCGCAAATGTCCGAAACATTCTGCATCCTGCTGATTCCCTTCTTCCTGCGGCGCTTCGGCATCAAATGGGTCATGCTGATCTCGATGCTGGCCTGGGTGCTCCGCTTCGGATTCTTCGGCATCGGCAATCCGGGATCGGGTGCCGTTTTCCTGATCCTCTCGATGATCGTTTATGGGGTCGCATTCGACTTCTTCAACATTTCAGGCTCGCTTTTCGTCGAAAAGGAAACTACCCCCGACATCCGTTCCTCGGCGCAGGGTGTCTTTATGATCATGACCAACGGACTCGGTGCTTTCTTCGGCTCCTACGCGGCAGGTGCGGTAGTCGATGCTTTCGGCTGGCCCGAATCATGGTATATCTTTGCGGGTTACGCGCTGGTCGTCGCCATCGTCTTCGCAATGGTCTTCCGCTACAAACACAAGCCCGAAGAGATGGGGGCCGTAAGCCACTAACAAGCAATCCCCGTCACAACAAACGGCCGGAAACTATCACGTTCCGGCCGTTTTCATTTATAATTCAAAGTTCTCAACGCATCAGCACCGAGCTATCCCCGTAACTCAAAAAACGGAAATCGTGCGTGAGGGCGTAGTCGTAAATCCGATGCCAATCATCTCCCACGTAAGCCGACACCAACAACAGCAACGTCGATTTGGGCTGGTGGAAGTTCGTGACGATATTGCGCACGATCCGGAAACGGTATCCCAGCGGCGTAATCATGATCTGCGTGGCGGCCTTGAGTTTCTCGATCCCCTCACGAACCATATAGTCTGACAGTACCTGCAATGCTTCGCGGCCTGTAAACACCTCGGGCAAGTCGTACAACTCCCACTGCCCGATCACGCGGCTCGCATCGGGCGCACCCGAAGTACGGATCCGCCACGCCAGCGCCGTCAAAGACTCCAGCGTTCGGACGGAAGTGGTACCTACCGCCGTAATATTATCCCACTTCTCCAGCAGCCGCTCCACGCTGCTTCGACGGATCTCGAAATGTTCCGTATGCATCGGATGCGCCGCCGCATCGCGGTCTTTCACGGGCAGAAATGTTCCGGCCCCCACGTGCAGGGTCACCTCTTCGAACGAAAACCCCTGCGTCCGCATCCGCTCGATCAACTCCGGTGTGAAGTGCAGGCCGGCCGTCGGAGCGGCCACGGAACCTTCGAATTTCGAATAGACGGTCTGGTAACGGGTATTGTCGATCTCCTGACTCTCGCGGTTCAGGTACGGCGGGATCGGAATCCGGCCCAGATGTTCCAGCAGTTGTCCGAACGTCAGATCAGCCGTCCATTCGAAACGGACGATCTGCTCGCGGCCGCCCTCGCCCTCGCGCCAGGCCAGCATCCGTTCCGCGCGACCTTCGTATTCGAAATCGATCGCCAGCGGGCCGTCTTTCCATTTTTTGAGGTTGCCCACGATGCAGCTCCAGCGGCACGAACCTTTCACGGCGAACGCCCGCTCGTAATCCGCCGGATCGTACGGTTCGAGGCAGAATACCTCGATCCGGGCCCCCGAAGGTTTGTGCATGATGATCCGCGCCCGGATCACCTTGGTATTGTTGAACACCAGCAGGGTCCCCGCAGGCAGTATATCGCCGATGTCGCGGAAGCGGCGCTCCGAGATTTCTCCCCGTTCGTAAACAAGCAGCTTCGATGCCGAACGCTCCTCGAGCGGATACTTGGCGATCCGCTCGTCGGGCAGGTCGTAGTCGAAACGGTCTATGTCGATATGTCTTTCCATTTTCAGCATATAACGGGCACAAAATTAACAAAAATCCCGGTCTTTACGGAAAAGATACCCGGTTTAGACCAGCAAATAAATTTGGCGCTGCGCTCGGCTTTCACTATCTTTATCTCACAAAACTTTGATTTAGATAGGAGGCGCCTCGGCAACGCTCAAATAAATTTGGCGCTGCGCTCGGCTTTCACTATCTTTGCATCAGATAGAAGACGGTTCGGACAAGCTCGAACGGGTTCGGCTCGTCGTTCCCTGTTTGCTATCTTTACAAAAAATTTCGCTCTGATAGGCTGCATCCGGATATAAGTCGGCTCGATCCGGCTTCATCATGCGCCAGCACTATCTCGGCCTGTCCAATCGCTGAAAACCATGAAAACCGATTTTCTGGTCATCGGATCCGGCGCCGCCGGATTGAGTTTCGCCCTCAAAGCCGCAGAACACGGCCACGTTACCCTGGTAACTAAAGGGAAAATGGACGAGTGCAACACCAACTATGCCCAGGGAGGCATCTGTTCGGTGACCTATGCACCCGACACTTTCGAAAAACATATTCACGACACCCTGGTCTGCGGTGCCGGCAAATGCGACCCCGCAGCCGTCGAACTGGTAGTTCGCCGGGCCCCGGAGCTGATCCGCGACCTGATCGCCTGGGGCACGAAATTCGACAAGACACCCGACGGACGCTTCGAACTCAACCGCGAAGGCGGACATACCGAACATCGTATCCTCCACCACGAGGACCTCACGGGCGCTGAGATCGAACGGGCCCTGATAACCTCGGTACGCAAGCACCCCAACATCACGGTTCTCGAACACCATTTCGCCATCGACCTGCTGACACAGCACCACCTGGGCGAATTCGTCACCCGCCACACGCGCGGCCTGGCCTGCTTCGGAGCTTACGTGCTGAACCTGGAGAGCAACGAGATCGAAACCGTGCTGGCCAAATTCACCGTCGTCGCTGCGGGCGGCTGCGGCAACGTCTATTCTTCGACGACCAATCCGAGCGTCGCCACAGGCGACGGCATCGCCATGTGCCACCGCGCCAAGGCCATCACCGAAAACATGGAGTTCATCCAATTCCACCCCACCTCGCTCTACCATCCGGCCGAAAAGCCCAATTTCCTCATCACGGAGGCGATGCGGGGTTACGGCGCGATCCTGCGTCTGCAAAACGGCGAAGAGTTCATGGACAAATACCACCCGATGAAATCGCTCGCACCGCGCGACGTGACGGCCCGGGCCATCTATACCGAAATGACCCGCCGGGGCGAGGACTTCGTCTATCTCGACGTGCGGCACAAAGATCCGGAGCAGACGCGCCGGCATTTCCCGAACATCTATGAAAAATGCCTCTCGCTCGGCATCGACATCACCCGCGACCTGATCCCCGTCACCCCGGCGGCGCACTACTGTTGCGGCGGGGTGAAAGTAGACCTCAACGGCGAAACCTCGATCCGGCGGCTCTATGCGCTGGGCGAAACCTCCTGCACGGGACTGCACGGCGCCAACCGGCTGGCTTCGAACTCCCTGATCGAAGCGGTCGTCTATGCCGACCAAGCCGCCAAACACGCCGCCTCGCAGCTCGCTTCGGTCGAAATCCAGGAAGGCATTCCCGACTGGGATTTCGAAGGTACCCAGCACACCGAAGAGATGCTGATGATCATCCAGTCCAAGCGCGAGATGCAGGCCATCATGTCCAACTACGTCGGCATCGTCCGCTCGAATCTCTCGCTCGAACGCGCCCTGCGCCGCCTGTCGATCATCTACGAAGAGACCGAAGAGCTGCACAACAAGATCAAGCCCAACCGCGAGCTGTGCGAACTGCGCAACATGATCGCCGTGGCCTACCTGGTCATCAAACAGGGCAGCGCATTGAAAGAATCGGTCGGCTGCCACTACAACTCCGACTACCCCAAACCGGACAATAAATAATCCGCAAGCAAACCTATCCACAACCTTTATTACCATCTATGACCTTACAGGAAGAGATCACCCGCCGGCGGACGTTCGCCGTCATCGCGCACCCGGACGCCGGTAAAACGACCCTGACCGAAAAACTGCTGCTCTTCGGCGGCGCCATCCACGTCGCGGGAGCGGTCAAAAGCAATAAAATCAAGAAGGGAGCCACCTCCGACTTCATGGAGATCGAACGTCAGCGCGGTATTTCGGTCGCTACGTCCGTCATGGGCTTCGAATACCAGGGCCGCAAGATCAACATTCTCGATACCCCGGGCCACGAAGACTTCGCCGAAGATACCTACCGCACGCTGACGGCGGTGGACTCCGTAATCATCGTCATCGACGGCGCCAAGGGCGTCGAGTCCCAGACCCGCAAGCTGATGGACGTCTGCCGCATGCGGCAGACCCCGGTGATCGTCTTCGTCAACAAGCTCGACCGCCCCTGCAAGGATCCCTTCGACCTGCTGGACGAAATCGAGAAGGAACTCCGCATCCGGGTACGTCCCCTCTCATTCCCGATTTCGAGCGGCGACACCTTCAAGGGCGTTTACAACATCTACGAGAAGAACCTCACACTCTTTACGAGCGACGAACGGCAGACGGCCGACGCCTCGACCGTAGAGATCAACGACCTCGCATCGCCCGAACTGGACGAATACATCACCGAACGCTACGCCAACCAACTGCGCGAAGACACCGAACTGGTCGAGGGCGTGTACGACGCTTTCGACCGCGAGGCTTACCTGCGGGCCGAACTGGCCCCGGTCTTCTTCGGCTCGGCGGTCAATAATTTCGGCGTGAAGGAGCTCTTGGAGTGTTTCATCCGCATCGCCCCCTCGCCGCGCCCCGCACCGACCGAAACCCGGATCGTGGAGCCTGCCGAGGCGAAAATGACAGGCTTCGTCTTCAAGATCCACGCCAACATGGACCCGAATCACCGGGACCGCATCGCCTTCCTGAAGATCTGCTCCGGCACGTTCGAACGCAACAAGAACTACCTGCACGTGCGCAGCGGCAAACAGATGAAATTCTCCTCGCCCACAGCTTTCATGGCCGAGAAAAAGTCGATCATCGACTTCGCCTACCCGGGCGACATCGTCGGCCTGCACGACACGGGCAACTTCAAGATCGGCGACACCTTCACCGAAGGCGAAAAGCTCAAATTCACAGGCATTCCCTCCTTCGCTCCCGAACAGTTCCGTTATATCGAGAATGCCGATCCGCTGAAATTCAAGCAACTGGCCAAAGGCATCGATCAGCTCATGGACGAAGGCGTGGCGCAGCTCTTCACCTCGTCGCTCAACGGCCGCAAAATCATCGGCACGGTGGGCGCCCTGCAATTCGAGGTGATCGAATACCGCCTGGCACACGAATATAACGCCGCCTGCCGCTGGGAGCCGATCTCCATCTACAAAGCCTGCTGGATCGAGAGCGACAACGCCGAGCAACTGGCTGACTTCAAACGGCGCAAACATACGAACATGGCCACCGACAAGCATGGCCGCGACGTATTCCTGGCCGACACCAGCTATGCCCTGGCCCTGGCGCAGGAAAACTTCAAGGACATCAGATTTTACTTCACCTCGGAGTTCTGATCCCGCCAGCGATCTAAAATATAAACCACCCGTGCAATGGTAGCACGGGTGGTTTTATTGTCAGAATAACTACTCTTCCCCGCACGGACGCTTCGCGCGACATGCCACATCCGTTCTCCGATCATCCCGGTCTTCTATACACTCACACGAAAAGGGCTGCCCTTATAGGCAGCCCTTTCGATTTTCAGAATGGAAACCCATTCCGACAACAACTATTTTTCGAGCCCCATCTTTTCGATCAGGGCCTTGGTTTCGGGCTTGTGGCCCCGGAAATTCACATAGAGCGTCATCGGATGTTCGTGACCGCCCTTCGAGAGAATTTCGCGGCGGAAAGCCTCCGCCACTTCGGGATTGAAAATACCCTTCTCCTTGAACAGCGAGAAGGCATCGGCCGCCAGCACCTCGGCCCACTTGTAACCGTAATAGCCCGCAGCATATCCGCCGGCAAAAATGTGGCTGAAAGCCGGCGACATCGCAGCACCCTCGACAACCGGGAGTACCTGAGCCGGAGCCATCGCCGTCCGTTCAAACAGTTCGACATCGCCCTCGAACGGCTTGTCGATCGAATGCCATGCCATGTCGTTGAGCCCGTACAGCAACTGGCGGACATTGAAATAAGCCGCCTGATAGTTCTCTGCGGCGACGATCTTGGCAATCAGGTCGGCAGGAATCGGTTCTCCGGTCTTGTAATTCACGGCCCACAAGTCGAGGAACTCTTTCTCGGTCGCCCAATTCTCCATGATCTGCGAAGGCAGCTCGACGAAATCCTGATATACGTGCGTACCGCTGATCGACTCGTGCTCTCCCTCCGAAAGAATGGCGTGCAGCGCGTGTCCGAACTCATGCAGGAAAGTTTCGAATTCACTGAAAGTAAGCAGTGAAGGTGTCGTATCGGTCGGCTTGGTGAAGTTCATCACCAGCGACACCAGCGGGCGGGTTTCGTGTCCCTCGACGATTGAAACGCTCCGGAACTCGGTTTCCCAAGCCCCGCCGCGTTTGGTAGCCCGGGGGAAGAAGTCGAGGTAAAGTTCCGCCAGGAAGCGACCGTCCTTGTCGGTCACGTCGTAAGCCGTCACCTCGGGATGATAGACCGGGACTTCGGGATTCGGCGTGAAATTAAGGCCGTAGAGCTTATTGGCAAGCAGGAATACCCCCCGCTTCACACTGTCCAACTGCAAGTAAGGCTTCACCAGCTCCTCGTTGAGCTCGTATTTCTCATGGCGGTACTTCTCCGAGTAATAAGCCATATCCCAGGGCATGACCTCGCCTTCGAAACCCTGCGAGCGGGCATACTCCCCGATCGTATTGTAATCCTTCACGGCATACTCCTTGGTCTGGGCAAGCAATTCATCCAGGAAAGCATTGACCGTCTGCGCGTTTTCAGCCATCCGATCGGCCAGCACGTAATCGGCGTACGTCGGATACCCCAACAGGTTGGCGATCTTCAAACGCAGATTGACCATCCGCTTGATGTTCTCCGTATTGTCGAACTCACCGCCCAGGCAGAGGGAGTTGCTGGCTCTCCAAAGCTTCTCCTTCAGCTCGCGGTTGGTCGAATACTCCATGAAAGGGACGTAACTCGGCGCCTGAAGCGTCACCGTCCATCCCTGCTCGCCACGGGCCTTGGCTTCGGCGGCCATACCGTCCCGCACGAAATCGGGAAGCTCGGCCACCTGCGCCGGATCCGTGATATTGATCGTAAAGGCATTCGTGGCAGCCAGCACATTGCGGCTGAACCGGAGCGAAAGCTCCGAAAGTTCAGTCGAATATTGTCGGTACAGCTCCTTGTCCTCATCGGAAAGGTTCGCACCGCTGCGCACGAAACCGTTATAGGTTTCCTCCAGCAATTTCTTGTCCTCTTTCGAAAGGAACCACCCCGGATGTTCATAGACGGCCTTCACACGCTCGAAGAGCTGCGGGTTGAGCGATATGTCGTTGGACAGGGCCGTCAATTTGGGCTGTACGTTCTCGGCCACCTGCTGCATCTCGGGCGTAGCATCCGCTTCGAGCAGGTTGAAAAAAATACCTTCGACCCGCGAAAGCAGCCGGCCCTGACGATCGAGCGCCACGATCGTATTATTGAAGGTCGGCTTGGCTGGATTGTTTACGATCGCGTCGATTTCGGCACGCGACACAGCGATCGCGGCATCGAACGCCGGTTCGTAATCGGACACCCGGATCCGGTCGAACGGCGGGGTTTCGTGCGGCGTATTCCACTCCGCGAGCAAGGGGTTGTTCGTATCAATTTCAGGCAGCTGGGCAACGGGCATCGTATGGTCCGCGCATCCGGCTGCCAAAGCGGTTAAAAATGTCATAACAATCTTTTTCATCGGTTAAATTAGATTTTAGGCTTTTCATTCGGTTCGAGGGTCACGACGGGCACGGCAAGGCTGTCGGCAGGTTCTTCGGGCAGCTCCTCCATCAGGCCACAGGCCACGAGCATCGCCCGTTTATCAGGATCGGCCCCGCGAAAATCCCGGTAGAGGGTCATACCGTCCGCCGAACCGCCCCGAGAAAGCAGCGTCCGGAATTTCCGGGCGGTCGCACGGTCGAATACGTCGCCGGTCTGTTCGAAGGCCCGGAAAGCGTCTTTGTCGAGGACCTGCGCCCAGATATAGAAATAGTATCCCGACGCATAGCCCCCATCGAAAATATGCAGGAAATAGGGATAGCGGTAGCGGGGCTGTATCTGCGGGATCAATCCCCGGCGACCGTACACGGCATCGGCTTCGAACTCGTTCACATCGAAAGGTTCGTACTCCGTAATAGCGTGAATATCCATATCGGTAAGAGCGGCAGCTACCAGTTCGGTGACAATGAAGCCCTGGTTGAACTTGCCGCTTTCGCGGATGCGCTTGATCAAGCGTTCGGGAATCACCTCTCCCGTCGTATAATTGATCGCATAGTGGCGCAGCACTTCGGGTTCGGTCGCCCAATTCTCCATGATCTGCGAAGGGAGCTCCACGAAATCGCCCTCCACCCTGCCGAGCGACCGATATTTCACGTCGGCGAAAAGCGCATGCAGCCCGTGCCCAAACTCATGAAAAAGGGTCTGGACCTCATCGAGCGTAAGCAGCGAAGGCGTCAATTTGGTCGGCGGAGTAAAATTGCATACGATGGCGACCACAGGAGCGATGCGTTCGTCGCCTTCGTAGCGCTGGCTGCGGAACGCGGTACACCACGCACCGCTGCTCTTGCCGCTGCGCGGAAAAAAGTCGAAATAGAGCACGCCCAAATGAGTCCCGTCCACGTCGAGCACCTCATATACCGAGCAATCCTTGTGGTAAACCGGTGCGACCAACGGACGGAACGTAATCCCGTAAAGCCGGTTCGCCAGCGAAAAAGCGCCTTCCCGAACATTTTCGAGCGAAAAATAGGGCCGCAGCGTAGCATCGTCGAGCGCATATTTGTCCTTGCGCACCTTTTCGGCGTAATACCACCAATCCCAGGGTTCGAACGTCGCCCCCGGCACATCCCGCTGCAACATCGTATTCATCTCGGCCATCTCTTCCTTGGCGCGATCGAGCGCCGGCGTCCACACTTCGTTCAACAACTCATAAACGGCAGCGGGCGTTCCGGCCATCTCATCGGCCGTCACATAAGCCGCATAGGAGGGATAGCCCAGCAAGCGGGCTTTCTCGTTACGCAGGCGGGCGAAATCGTTCACCAGAGAGCGGTTATCGTACTCGCTGCCTTCGTTGCAACGGTCGATATATGCTTTGTACAACTGCTCCCGCAAGTCGCGCTGAGTAGAATACGTGAGAAACGGAATCCGGCTGGGAGCGTCGAGCGTAACGACCCACGCATCGTTCAATCCCAACTCCGCAGCCTTCTCCCGGGCTATGCCCTGCACGCTTGCAGGAAGTCCGTCAAGCTGTTTATCAGTCAGTTTCAGCACGAAATCATTCGTCGCCCGAAGAACATTATTGCCGAATTTCACGGGCAGCAGCGCCAATTCGCCGTTAATTTGGCGCAACCGCTCCTTCTGCTGCGGATCGAGCAGCGCTCCGGCCCGCACGAATTTACCGTAAATCTTCTCCACCAGGCGCGTCTGCACGGCATCGAGACCCAAGCTGCCGCGACGGTCGTAAACGGCTTTGATCTTGTCGAAAAGCACCTCGTCGAGCAGAATATTGTCCCGATGGGCGGCCAGCAACGGCATCGCCTGCTCTTTCGCCGCCAATAACTGATCGTTCACGTCGGCCGAACAGAGCATGTTGAAAACCAGCCCCACCTGCTCCAGCATCAAGCCCGAGCGGTCGTAAGCCAGGATGACATTCTCGAAAGAGGGCTGATCGCCGTTGGATTTGATGGCGTCGATCTCGGCTTCCTGGATCGACATCGCCCGCTGGAAGGCAGGCAGAAAATGTTCGGGCCGGATCCGGTCGAAAGGAGGCACGCCGTAGGGCGTTTCCCACTCCTCGAAGAATGGATTCTCCGCCACCTCTTTGCGCTGGTTGCATCCCGTAGTCATAAGCAGAATCAATGAAATTAAAAATAAAGAATATCGCTTCATCGGTTCGTTGGATTTTATTTACCTTTGCAAAGGTAAACAATTTATAAAAAATGCAACTGTTTTACGCCCCCGATATCGTTCCTCCGGAATATACGCTCAGCGAGGAAGAGTCGAAACACTGCATCCGCGTGCTTCGCATGGCCTGCGGCGAAGAGCTGCACATCACCGACGGCCGCGGTAACCTCTACCGCTGTGAAATCGTGGACGACAATCCCAAACGCTGCCGGGTGCGGGTGCGCGACACCAACAGCGAATTCGGCAAGCTGCCCTACCGCCTGACGATGGCCGTCGCCCCGACGAAAAACAACGACCGGTTCGAATGGTTCCTCGAAAAAGCCACGGAAATCGGGGTCGCGGAGATCATCCCCCTCGCCACGGAGCATAGCGAGCGACGCACGCTCAAGCCCGAACGGGAGAACAAGGTCATCACGGCTGCCGTGAAACAGTCGCTCAAAGCCTACCACCCCCGCCTGCACGAAATAACTCCGCTGCGACAGGTCATCAAGCAGCCCTTCGACGGACAGAAATTCATCGCCCACTGCGACGCTCCCCGTTCGGCCCTGGGCAAGGCATTTCTGCCCCACATCCTGCACAAAGGAGGCGACGTACTGGTTCTGATCGGGCCGGAAGGGGACTTCTCGCCCGAAGAGATCGACCTGGCCGTCCGGGGAGGTTTCCGCGAAATCACGCTCGGCTCGCAGCGCCTGCGCACGGAAACGGCCGCCGTCATGGCGACCGCATTGGTGGCTGCCGCCAACGAATCCGAAATCGGAACGGACGACAGACAACCGTCTTCAAAACCGGTACAATGAAACAACTTTGGGAAATATTCTGGTCGTTTTTCAAAATCGGACTCTTCACCTTCGGAGGCGGCTACGCCATGATCCCGCTGATCCAACGCGAGGTGATCGACCACCGCAAGTGGATCCCCGCTTCGGAATTTCTCGACCTGCTGACCCTGGCACAATCGGTCCCCGGCCCTATTGCGATCAACACGGCCGTCTTCGTCGGATACAAACGCTCGGGGCTCCGAGGCGCCTGCGCATCGCTGCTGGGCGCCGTGCTGCCGTCGTTCCTCATCATCCTGGCGATCGCCCTCTTCTTCGCGGGCATCCGTCAGAACCCCGTCGTCGATGCAGCCTTCAAAGGAATGCGCCCGGCGGTCGTTGCCCTGATCATCGCTCCGCTGGTCACCCTCACGCGGGGCATGCACTGGAGCATGATCGTGCTGGCCGCCGCACTGGCCGGACTGATCTGGTGGCTGGGTCTTTCACCGGTACTGATTCTTGCCGCCGGTGCAGGTGCAGGCATCGTCTGGGAATTGTCTATCGCAAAAAAGAGTAAGCAATGATATTCTGGGAACTGTTCGTCAGCTATCTGAAAATCGGATTCTTCGGCTTCGGCGGCGGTTATGCCATGCTGTCGCTGATCCAGAACGAAGTGGTCGTCCAGCACGCCTGGATGACCAACGCCGAATTCGCCGACATCGTGGCCGTATCGCAGATCACGCCCGGCCCCATCGCCATCAATTCGGCGACTTACGTGGGTTACACAGTTGGAATGCAAAGCGGCAGCGTATGGTACGGTATTCTGGGCTCGGTCATTGCGACTTTCGCGGTCTGCCTGCCGTCGATGACGCTGATGATTCTGGTCGCCCGCTACATCGCCCGACTCAAGGGCAATCCGCTGGTAAGCGGCGCCATGCGGGGACTCCGCCCGGTAGTGATCGGCATGATTGGGGCGGCCGCGCTCCTGCTGATGTTTCCGCAGGACGCAGGCGACGCCAGCTTCATCGACTTCTGGAGTTGGATTCTCTTCGGCGGCGTACTCGCAGGCTCCTACTTCAAACTCAATCCGATCCTGCTGATCGTCCTCTCGGCTGCCGCAGGCATCGCGATCTATCTTTAACCGCGCTTACTCTCCTCCGGCGACGAAGAAGATGCCGCCCGTAAAGAGCACTACCAGGAAAGAGATCAGGGCCAATGCCGTAAGCACCATGAATCCGATGTGCACGAAGCCCCATTTCTCGCCTCCGTGCGGCAGTCTCGGCGAGGTCAGAGCCGCGATAAGGCCCACGACAGGCGTAAGGATCAGACTTAAAACGAACGTCCAGGCGAATCCGATCTTGCGGCGGCTGCCGACGAGCCCGATCAGCACGGAAATAAGACACCAGGTCAGGATACCCAGCACAATAGAGAGCGTAGTCATAATTTCATAAGTTTTTCAAACCGCTCTGCCCCGTGCCGGCAACCCGATCGTCGGCTACCTGGCAAAACGACAGTACGTCCCCAGGGGAAGCCGCTTGCCGGCCCGGTCGTCGAAGCAGAGTTCTCCGAATTGTTCTTCAAACGGCGTGCCGAAGGCCTGCCGCACGGCGGTCGAAGCGAGCGTTGCCGACAACCCCATCGAATAGAGGTTCAACACCAGGAACGCTCCGCGCGGCTCCAGCAACCGGGCACAACATTCGAGCATCTCGCCGATGTTATCCTCCAGAATCCACTTTTCGCCGTTGGCACCCCGTCCGTAAGCCGGAGGATCGAGGATAATTCCGTTGTAGCGATTACCTCGCCGCACCTCGCGCTGCACGAATTTGAGCGCGTCTTCGACGATCCAGCGCACCCCCTCCAAGCCGCTCTGCTCCATATTCTCCCGCGCCCAGGTCACGACCTGTTTGACCGAATCCACGTGGGTCGTATCGGCTCCCGCAGCCCGGGCCGCGAGCGTCGCTCCGCCCGTATAGGCAAAGAGATTCAGGACCTTCGGCGTCCGTTCCTCCGCTCTCATCCGCATACAGTTGTCGTAGATGAAATTCCAGTTGGCCGCCTGCTCCGGAAAAAGCCCCACGTGTTTGAACGAAGTGAGGCCCAAACGCATGCGCAACCGCATCCCTTCGTAGGCGTAGTCCACCGTCCACCGGGACGGCATCCCGGACCGCAACCGCCACTCCCCGCGTTCTTCGCTGCGTCCGTCGCGCAGGAACGAGGCGTCGGCCAGGCGGCGCCACTCCTCCTCCGTAAGACTCCGCCGCCAGATGGCCTGCGGTTCGGGACGGCGCACGACATAGCGGCCGAAACGTTCGAGTTTCTCGAAATCGCCGGAGTCGATCAATTCATAATCGGGAAATCGGGGAATCAGGGTTTCAAACATGGAATATTCTCGCTTTAATTATCTTCAATCTCCGCCGAACGGCGGATCGCTGTAACGCTATTTCCGGTCGCTTTCGTCAATCAGGCTCATCTCGCACCGGGCGCAGTCGAACCGGAGCCGGTATCGGAACCGGCCGCGCATCAGAAACAGCTCTCCTTTCAGCGTCGGATGCTCCTTCAGGCACTGTCCAATCTCACGCCGAATGCAATAGGCCGAACGCATGACCAGATGCCCTGCCGTCGCAGGTTCCAGATCGAGTCCGCGTGCAATCCGCGTCACACCGTGATCGCGGTAAAACTCCTCGGCCAGACGATTCGTCACATTCTCCTCGGCCGTCAGGACTTTCGACGGATAGGGCGCAGAACGATCCTCGGGCAAAATCGCATGGACGACAGGACGGTCGAGCCGTGCCCGGCGCAAACGCTCCAGCCCCTCGCGGCGCAGCTCCGCCAGCAACGACACCGGCACGAAACGGTCGCACCCTTCGGAGCGAACCTCCCGCACGTCGAAAATCGTATCTCCGCTGCGGGAAAGTTGTGCGGCGACGGTTTCCGACATCTTCCGGGAATCTTTCGCCGGTTCGAACACCCCGTCGCGCGTAACCTCGGCCGCAACCCCCTCGCAATCGGTAAAACGCACCGTTACTCGCTGCGGCGTTATCGCCGCGTCGGCACGCACGGGAATCACACGCCGCGTACGGCTGCGGTCGAGGGCCAACGAAAAGCGGCGGTCGAAATTACGAAACACCTCCGCCCCGGGGGTGACACCCTCCATCCGGTTGGGCACGATCCGATTTCCGGCGACCTCATTGACATTGGTACCCGCCAACCCGTTCCGGGTCAGCAAACAGATGCCGTCACCGGGAGCCAGATCACACGGCCCGGAGAGCGTAAAACTCCCACGATCGACCCGCACGACGCGCCCCAACGGTTCGCCGACAGCTTTGGGCGTGTCGAACGACGCGACTCCCGCCCGGCGACCGTCGAAGAAATACTCCGACTCGCCCCGCGTGAAACTCTTCGAAGGATCCGGCTGAAAGTCCGGCCGGCTCTCTCCCACCGACGAGCGGCAGAATCCCGGCCGCGACGCGAGCGCCCGATCAATCCGCTGGCGGTAATAACTTACGACATTTTTGATATATCCGATATCCTTCAGGCGTCCCTCGATCTTGAACGAGGTAATCCCCGCATCGATCAGCTCGCCTATACGGTCCGACAAATTCAAATCCCGCACCGACAGCAAATGCCGCCCCTTGACGACCGTACGCCCGGACTCGTCCACCAGATCGTAGGTCAGGCGGCAGGGCTGGCTGCAAGCGCCCCGGTTACCGCTGCGTTCGCTCATCGAACGCGACAGGAAACAGCGGCCGCTGTACCCCACGCAGATCGCCCCGTGGACGAAACACTCCAGATCGACCCCGCAGGCGGCGCGGATCGTCCGGATCTCGTCGAGCGACAAGGCCCGCTCCAGAATCACGCGGGCAAAGCCGCAGCGCTCCAGAAAAAGCGCCTGCTCCGGCGTACGTGTGGCCGCCTGCGTCGAAGCGTGCAGCTCGACCGGCAGATTCATCCGCCGCAGCGCCATGTCCTGCACGATCAGGGCGTCCACCCCGGCGGCGATCAGCTCCCTGGCCTGCCGCTCGGCTTCGGCCAACTCGCCGTCATAGAGCAACGTATTGAGCGTAGCATGCACCCGTACACCGTATTGATGGGCATACTCTACCGCTCGGGCGATCTCCTCCGCAGAATTGCCCGCCGCGTGGCGCGCACCGAAGCGGGCGCCTCCGATATAGAGGGCGTCGGCGCCGTAATCGACCGCAGCGACGGCCGCCTGCAAATCTTTGGCGGGAGCGAGTAATTCGATGGATTTCACGGTGCTTTGTCGGAAAATATGCCGAAGAAAAAACCCGAAACGACATCCGGTTCCCCCGGGCCGCGTCGAGGCGTGTCTTATCTCGGGGCAAAAGTAAAAAATAATCGGCAAATGTGCTTGCGATTGGGGTTTGTTTTGTAATTTTGCTCTCCGAACACGTAATATTTCAAGACCATGCTTACGATCAAGCAACTCAGGGACGACCGCGAGGCGGCCATCCGCCGTCTGGCAAAAAAAGGAGTGGACGCCGCTCCGGTAATCGCCGAAATCGAAAAACTGGACGACCGCCGCAAGGCGATCCAGCACGAACTGGACGAATGTCTGGCCACACAGAACCAGGCGGCCAAACAGATCGGTGCATTGATGGGTCAGGGACGGCGCGACGAAGCCGAAGCCAAAAAAGCGGAAGTCGCGTCCCTCAAGGAGCGGTCGAACGCGCTGAATGCCGAATTCAAAGAGGTTTCGGATGCTCTTCAGGCCGCGATCGTCACCCTGCCGAACTTCCCGGCCGACATCGTGCCCGAAGGCAAAACGGCGGAAGACAATCTGGTTGTGAAACTGGTCGAAAGCTATACGCAATTGCCCGAAAACCCGCTGCCCCACTGGGAGCTGGCCCGCAAATACGACATCATCGACTTCGACCTGGGCGTAAAGCTCACCGGCGCGGGGTTCCCCGTTTATAAGGGACAGGGCGCCCGGTTGCAGCGTGCGCTCATCAACTTCTTCCTCGACTGCAACACGCGGGCCGGGTATCTGGAAGTGGAGCCTCCGGTCATGGTCAATGAAGCCTCCGGCTTCGGCACGGGACAACTGCCCGACAAGGAGGGACAGATGTACCACGCCACGGCGGACAACTTCTACCTCGTTCCGACGGCCGAAGTGCCCGTGACGAACATCTACCGCGACGTGATTCTCGACGAGAAGGATTTTCCGGTGAAGATGACCGCCTACACCCCCTGTTTCCGCCGCGAAGCCGGGTCGTACGGCAAGGATGTGCGCGGACTGAACCGTCTGCACCAGTTCGACAAGGTGGAGATCGTACAGTTGAGCCTTCCCGAAAAGAGTTACGAGGCGCTGGACGGCATGGTGGCCCACGTCGAAAGCATCGTCAAGGCACTGGAGCTGCCCTACCGCATCCTCCGACTCTGCGGCGGCGACATGTCCTTCACCTCGGCGCTGACTTATGATTTCGAGGTATATTCCGAAGCGCAGAAACGCTGGCTCGAAGTGTCGTCCGTGTCGAATTTCGAGTCGTTCCAGGCCAACCGCCTGAAACTCCGCTACAAGGATGCCGACAAAAAGACGCGGCTGGCACACACGCTCAACGGCTCCTCGCTGGCCCTACCCCGCATCGTGGCGGCCCTGCTGGAGAACAACCAGACGCCCGACGGCATCCGGATTCCTGAAGCGTTAATTCCTTATACGGGCTTTGATATGATTAAATAAATTTTTATATTTGCACCGTCAACACACAACTTAAACAATACAAAAAAATGGCTTACAAAATTAGTCCCGATTTGTGCGTAGCTTGCGGCACATGTATCGACGAATGTCCGGTAGAGGCAATCTCGGCCGGTGATGTTTATGTAATCGATCCTGACAAGTGCATCGACTGCGGCACCTGCGCAGGCGTTTGCCCGAGCGAAGCGATCAAGCCCGAATAATTTTACAAGAAGGCATAAAAAAGCTCTTCCCTCGAAAGGAAGAGCTTTTTTATTGTCTATTCCCAAGTGGATCTGCCGACACGCCCGAAACCCGGGGCCGATCCACCCATACGGCCTGCCGCCGGTCAGGGATTCACAACAGTTTTCCAGCCGATTTCAACGGCAGATCACGATTCCGCCGACCGTTAATTCGATACGCCCCGAAGCACCCTCGAAAGGGATTTCGCGGAAAGGTCGAAATACATCGGACGATAGCGGCGGGGCCGTGCATCACAGGACATCGAAAGACACGTGTACAGGGATTTTGCCGCAAACGAACCTTTCCGTTTGCAGAATCTATCTATTATACTTAATTATAGAGCACAGAAACATCGCGGGAGAAGCGTATCCCGCAATGTCTAATGCCTGTTTCAGCCCGTGAAAGGGGAAGCTCGCGGCACAATGGCCGCAAGCATTCCGGAAGAGGCGCGTGGAAAAGGATCGAAGGCATACCGTTGCAGGCGACGATCGTTCAACCTAAAACCTACCTAATTATGAAAGCACGTGTCTATTTATCGTTAGGAGCCTTGCTCCTGTTCTTGGCTCCGTTGAGTTGTTCCGACAAAGCGGAAAGTCCGGCACCGGAAACTCCGCCGGAAGAACAGCCGGTACAGCCTTCAGAAGAGTATAAGGAGATGTATCATTCGATGGAGGATAACATAAAGGACGAGGAACCCAGTCTCTATTACACGTACTTCCGTATGCGAAATGCCAGCGACCAGCCGCTGTACATTGCTGCAAGAGTACGAAGGAACCCATACGGATTCTTCTACTACCTCAAGCCGAAGGAACAAGCTACGCATTGGTGTTGTATAGAAAATTGCGCGGGTTTGAATTTCGATATGGATCAGGTATTAATCAAAGACTTGAACAAAGGCTTAGATTATTTAGAAATTTATTACCGAAACGATAAGGCCGGGACTTTAGGTCCGGAGAAAGATACCGCGATGCTTTATAATTTTATAAAGCCTATGACGGAAGAGATGGTCGGAACGCCGCGCGACCCGGCCCGTTGGGAGTATGAAGAGTTCCCGGACCGCCCCCGTGCCGTGCGATGGACGATTCATATCACCAATGAGGACTATGAAGAAGCCGTCCGTGCGACCACCGAGCGGTGGAAAGATTGGGATCGCTGGAGCGGTGAGCCGATAGAATGGGAATGATTTTCAATTTCGTCTATATCGTAGAAGCGGGCCGCGCTGCGTAATAGCCGCGGCCCGCTTTTATCCCCCGCCTTACTGCCGAACCGAAAAGACCGATTCGCTCCTTCGAAAGTCGTCTTTCGCAGAATTCCGACCGGATAAAAGGAGTCCCCCGGACACGGATATTTCGCAGCAATGCTGCCTTCGGTTACTTACGTTCCTTGATCTGGCCGCTGCGATAGGCCGCCAGCAGGTTCTTCAGGTCGTCGATCTGCACCTGCAACTCCTTGCCGATAGTCGTATCGCGCACCGTGATGCGGTCGGTCGTCGCCTCGACGATCACCTTCGTAGAGATGATGTCCTTTCCCTCCTCGACGGCCTTGACCGCCGACTCGAAAGGCTCGTGCTGCACCAGTTGCAGCCCGTGCGAATTGTAAATCAACGTATAACCGGCGATGCCCGTTTCGGAATGGTACGCCTTGGAAAATCCGCCGTCGATCATCAGCAGCTTGCCGCCGGCCTTGATGGGACTTTCGCCCTTGCAGGTCTTCACGGGCACGTGTCCCGAAATGATATGGGATTTCTCTGGATCGAGTCCGAAAGCCGAAAGAATCATACTGCACATCTTCGTATCATCCAAATGCTTGTAATAAGCTCCCTTCTCCTCGTGGTGCGTCTTCTTGTCCTCGATCAGGTAACGCTCCAGCGTTGCCATCTTGGCCTTGTCGAAGAACGGGGATTCGGGGCCGCACCACAAGTACCACATGTAATCGAGCGCCATCTGCTGACTCTTGGCCCCATTGCCACCGAAATAGGCCTCCCGGGTCAGGCGGTCCAGTTTGTCCAGCAGGCTCCGTCCGGCATAGGGTTTTCCGTCCACGATGACTGTTTTGAACTCCCCTTCGTCGGTCATCGGAATCGAAGCGTGGTACATCAGGTTCGAATTGACGATCAGATACATACTGCCCTTCGAAAAGAGCAGCCGGATATGTTTCTGTAGTTTGTCGCTGTTCAGGAACGAGGCTTGCAACGTACGAATAAGCTGATCTTCGCCCGGAGTCAGCTTATAAGGATCCCGGGGATCGACCGTCGGAAAGTCGGCGTCCTTCAAGGGATAATCCTTGCCGTCGATCTCGATGGTTCCCTTCTCGTAGTCGATTTTCTCCAACAAAGCCCGCCCCTCCATCTTGTATTCGGGATGGCGCTTGATCATCTGTCCCTCGATCTTGAACTGGATCACCGAAATCGCCTTGTGCATCTGGGCCATCAGCAGTACATCGCGCTCCGTAACGCCCGAATTCTGCATCACTTTGGGCTGGTAGGGCTTGCAGGGTGAGTTCTCATAAACTTCCATGGCGAAGCGGGCCAGCGGCAGCAGATTGATGCCGTAGCCGTCCTCCAACACATCGAGATTGTCATAGCGGGCCGACACACGGATCACATTGGCGATCGAAGCTAAATTTCCCGCCGCAGCGCCCATCCAAAGAATGTCGTGATTACCCCACTGGATATCGTACATCTTGTACTGGGCCAGCGTATCGAAAATGAAGTGCGGACCGGGCCCCCGATCGAAAATATCGCCGATGATATGCAGACGGTCGATCGTCAGGCACTGGATCACATTGCTCATGGCGATAATGAAAGCATCCGCCCGTCCGATCGAGATGATCGAATTAAGAATCCCGTTGAAATAACTCTGTTTGGGCGATCCCGGCGAATCGGATTCGTGGAGAAGCTCCTGAATGACATAGGAAAAATCCGGAGGCAGCATCTTGCGCACCTTCGAGCGGGTGTATTTGACCGAAACGGCCCGGCAGACCTCTGTCAGCTGGTTGAGCGTAACCTTATACCAGTCGTCCAGATTCGATTCCTTCTGCTTGATGAGTTGCAGCTTCTCGGCGGGATAGTAGATCAGCGTACAAAGCTCCGTCATTTCGGATTCGCGCAAAGTATTGTTGAAAACCTCGTGCACCTTTTGCCGGATCACGCCCGAAGCGTTCTTCAGCACGTGGCGGAAAGCCTCGTATTCACCGTGAAGGTCCGTAAGGAAATGCTCGGTACCTTTGGGAAGGTTCAGAATAGCCTCCAGGTTGATGATTTCAGTCGTAGCGTCGGCAATGGTCGGGAATTTCTCCGAAAGCAAATTGAGGAATTTCAAATCGGCCGCCGAATATGTCTTGTTCACAGATACACTCATTGCAATAAACATTTTGGGCAATTATATATTTCAATGTACCATCATCCGAGATCGCAGCATCGCAAGGGTCGCCTATTCGCAGCTTGTGGCTGCGTCTGTAATGCAATTCTCCCCGACATTCCCTCCTCGGAGGGACTTGGCGCTACATTCCCAAAGAGATCCACCAAAGTATATCATTGCGATATTTTTTACTAAATTAAATACTTTTCCACAAAGTGCCAAATATTTCGGACTCAATTCCCGGAATTTCCTCCAGCTGCTCCTCCCCGGTTCCGAAAGACGCAAAAAAAGATTCCCGAAATTACTTCGGGAATCTTCGGTTTCGGTCAGCGGCCGAATTACAACACGCTAACGATTTTCATCGAATTTACGGTCTTCGGACACATCTTGCCCACCGAACTGAAAGCTACGGAAGAGATTCCGCTCTTCGAATTAGACTCGGGGAAAAGTTCCTCCACCGGACTGAGGTTAGCCTTGCTCACCTTGAACGGTTCACATCGGTAAATATTACCATACTCTCCGGCCTCGTTCTGTGCTACGATATAAGCGTAAACCATAAGGCCCTCAGGAAGCTTGACTATATCCATCATAGAAGTATCTGCATCAAAGCCCATACTCATAATGTAAGACAAAACCACGTCGTCAGACTCACCCGAAAAATCCACATCGGTCACCAGCATATTCCAAACCTCGGCACACTCTTCGGAGAACTGGGGTACGTATCGCAAGAAATAGGCACCTCCGTAATCATCGGGCTTATACGTAGTCGGATCAATGGACGAAGCCTCCTCACCGTCATACAGACGGACATCCACGCTCTCCACCGTAGCATCCGAAGCGACATATTCCAACGTTTCAAAGTCCTTCACGCTGACATCCGTCGTCGGACGACCGTACTCATCCATACCGCACACGAATACGACATACCCCGTTTTAGGCAGCAAACCAGTAAAAGTGAACTCCTCCAAATCACCCGTCATCCGCTGTTTCTTCATAAACTCGGAAACAGACATCTGGTAAGCCTTGGCCAAGTTAGCGATAAAAGAAGGGAGCAGCTCTTTCAGTATCGCGGGGTCGTTTTGACATTCCGAACTATACTCTTCAGCTGTCAGCGCATAGAAGAAATAGGGCACCTTCTTATCGGAAGGAGTAAAACTCATTGTTACGGACGTCGATTTAGGCTCAACCGTCCATTCGAAAGTACAATTCTCCTCCTCCAGGCCGGGCAACGTTTTCGTCGTAAACTCGGCAACGATTCCGTTAGCGACAATTTCAAGGTTCTCATTGACACCGGCAACGACAACCGAGTAGGATGTACCCGCCGACAAACCGGGGACATCCAATTCCAAAGGAGTTACACTACCATGCAACCGTCCCTGCTGAGTAAGCACATTGTAAATATCAGCAACAGTGGCTCCCTGCGACATATATTCCGCCTTATAATAGTTGATGACACCTTTCGCAATATCATTATCCGTAATTCCGGGAATTTGCTGCTCCAGGAACGCCGTCTCAAACACCACAGCCATAAAAGACTGGGACTTGGCATTCTCTGTAATCGCCTCGAACGTAGCAACCGAACTGTAATAAGACGTGTCGGAGAACGTCACCTTATATTCGCTCTCGACAGGATCTCCTCCCGTTCCGTTATTGCCACCGCCACCGGTGGTTTTATTTTCGTCGTCGCTACAACCGGCCAACGTCGCGAATGCTGCCAAAGCAGCAAACATAAATGTTTTGATTTTCATACGCATTAAAAAATTATTGGGTTTATTTATGCAAATTTCTTCGTTCCTGCTCCTCATTTATTCAAAGGGCATCGTTGCAAATATAGAAATTTATTTCGAATCGGCCTGAAAAATCGGATAAAAAAAACAACATTTCCTCCGCTTTGCGAGCGATTCCGGCATACTCGCAGACTTTATTCACGAATAGAACGGAATAAAGGTCGCTCTTCGTATAAAAGAGATGGCTTTCTTTGAATACGGGACAACCCGATATCCTCCCGCCACCGGTTGCGGATCTCCTCCGCAGCATATCCCTCGACAATCATCCGGCACACATATTCCCCCCCCCCCCGCCTCGTATCGTTCTTCGAGAATCGGTCCGTCGATGAGCATTCTGTTGAGATTGGGCCGATCCGGACCAATGGCTTCCCGCTCGAAACCTACGCAGGCATCCAATCGCTCTATATAATTTAGGTATAACACGCCCGCATCCAACCTGTTCACGCCACCTCGAACGAGTGCATCGCCTCGTCGGAAGGCCTCCGCGTGTTCCCGTCGCAGAGCGACCGGATCGGAATACCCGTCGCCGCATCGACGGAACCTCCCATGTGTTCTCCGGGATCGGCCGTTCCCCGGAATCCGTGCTCCGGAGCGAAGATTGCAGTCACATCGAATCCCCTCGCGTGCAGAACATCAACCAAATGCCGTTCGCCGATCATCGAAGTATGATTCGCAAGCAAGGCCACACGCTTCCCTGCGAGCCGGGGATAATACATCGCCGTATCGGTCGTACCGACCCATACGGACTCCTTCGGAACCAGGCTGATCGCATCCGACAGTAAATTCCGCGCTGCGACGGCATCTGCCGCCTGTCCGGAAGCGACAGATACGAAAAAACGGATAAACCTAAAAATATCAGTCAATCAAAAACAGAAAATTTACTATCTTTGATTAACTGAACTTATACCATATAAAAATGAAAAACCGTCTGATCCAATTTTTGCCGGTATTGCTTATCGCTTTTGTTTCTTTTGCTACACTCGGAATCGTTCAAGCCCAAAACCGTAACCCTTGCGCAGACACTCCAGAAGCGGAGCGCCTACTCTCTGAACTCACTACGGCATGCTCCGAGCAGTCTTCGGAAAAAATCGAAAAATTCATCGAAAAATGGGAGCAGGAAAGCCGAACCGCGACGATATACGACACAAACGATAAGCTAACAACAACTGTTTATCAACTTTTGGACTACCTAATGGAAAAATATTATTTCAATAACAAAGAACTCTCTCCGGACAAACAGGGGCGGATCGTCAACGGCAACTTGGTTTTTCCGGGAGAAGTTCCCGTCTATATTTTAAGTGACGAAGAATATCTCGATTGTTTCCGTCCTGAAGACTTATCGTCGCATCGATGGTTTTCCCAAATGGATTATACACCGCAACGAATCATCAAAGGGTACCGTCCCTGCAATGCGCCTCAACAAATTCGGTTCTTAAAACTCATTCCATCTTACAAAAAAGCCATTGACAGTTTTATCGACTCCGAAGTCAAAAAGTCGAAAAGCTTTATTTATTCACAACATGCTCTCAACTTTTATACAAGTAAATTTCCCGTGTGCTATTCATCCTTTTTACATTATCCGAATCCACGATCATCACCCTACTTCAGCTATATCGTAATAAACACTTCACTCACGGAAGCTATCATCCAATGCGACTACGGATTCTGGGGTGAAACGGACGCCCTGCAAAAAAAGAATGGAAAATGGGGACCCGCAGCAGGAAATACGATTTCGATCCATTCGATCGAATAAAACAAACTTAAAACAAGAGGGAGGGCGAAAATAAAATTTTCGCCCCCCTGCAATATTCTCACATCCCCACGCTTACGCCTGTCCGCCGAACTCCATCAGGTAGGCCTTGATGAATTCGTCCAGGTCGCCGTCCATCACCCCCTCGACATCCGAGGTCTGGACTCCCGTACGATGATCCTTCACCCGTCGGTCGTCGAAGACGTAGGAGCGGATCTGCGAACCCCATTCGATGCGTTTTTTCGTAGCTTCGAGTGCCTGCTGCGTAGCCATGCGCTTGTCCAGCTCCCGCTGGTAGAGTTTCGACTTGAGGATGCGCATGGCATTTTCGCGGTTCATCAACTGCGAGCGAGTCTCCATATTCTCGATCAGATACTCGATCGGCTCGCCCGTATCGGCATCCTTGCCGTGATAGCGCAACCGGACCGCCGTTTCGACCTTATTGACGTTCTGGCCGCCCGCACCGCTCGACCGGAAGGTATCCCACTCGATGTCCGCAGGATTGACCGTGATTTCGATCGTATCGTCGATCGCCGGCGACACGAACACCGACGCGAAAGTCGTCTGCCGCTTGTTATTGGCGTTGAACGGCGACAGGCGCACCATGCGGTGCACGCCGTTTTCGCTCTTGAGGTAGCCGTAGGCGTATTCGCCCTCGAATTCGAGCGTGCAGGACTTTACACCTACCTCCTCGCCAGCCTGATAGTCGAGCACCTTGACCTTGTATCCGTGCGCCTCGCCCCAGCGGGTGTACATGCGCAGCAGCATCCCCGCCCAGTCGAGCGCCTCGGTACCGCCCGCACCGGAATTGATATCCATGATAGCGCCCATACGGTCCTCGTCACGGCGCAGCATGTTGCGCAATTCGAGTTCTTCGATGCGGTGCATCGCACGCGCATACTGCTCGTCGAGCTCCTGCTCGGTCACCACGCCCTCCTTGACGAATTCCGGCATCAGCCGCAGGTCCTCGACCTCCTTGACCACAGCATCGTACTCCTCGACCCACGCCTTGATTCCCGCCACGCGGCGCAACTGTTCGCGGGCCTTGTCGGGATTATCCCAAAAGCCCGGAACCTGCGTCTTCTCCTCCTCGTTCTGGAGTTCTATTCTTCGCTGATCGATGTCAAAGACACCTCCCCAACGTATCCTGACGTCTTATAGCCTCTTTAATCTGTTCTGCAAGTACCATATTTTCCGATTGATTTTTACAGGCGAGGCAATCCGTACAGACTCTCCCGCAAGGATAGCCGCCTCTCCTGTCTTTCTTCCAACAAATGTAAACAAAATTTCCGGTTTTCGGAAATAGGAACCGGGCTCGTTGCCAATAAAAACGATCCCGCCCTGGCAGCTCCTGGCCGAAAAAAGTCGGACGCCCAAACCCTTCTACCGAAGATCGCCTCGGGCAACGGGCTACCGAACGTTATCACAACCCACCGATCGAAAACAGGCTCCATCACACCGGCACTGACCGTCCGAAAACCGTTTCCTTCATCCCTTCCCAAAACCGTCCGACGCATCCTTGGATTATGCCGAACACGCTCGAAGCCGCCGACTACCGCCCGGACAGGTTCATCTTCAGTTTACGCTCCGCGAACTCCCGGATAAAGTCGGCCGTACCTTCGATCCCCAGCACCGAGGAATCGATGCAGAGATGGTAGGTTGCGGCTTCGCCCCACTTGCCGCTGCTGAAATAGTCGTAATAGGAAGCCCTGCGGGCATCCGTACGCTCCATCTGCGCTTCGGCCTCTTCGGGCGTTACGTTCTCCTGCTCGCAAAGGCGACGCACCCGATCTTCCGGAGCCCCCGTAACGAAAACATTCACCGCGCGGGGATGATCCCGCAGGATATAGTCGGCACAACGGCCCACGAAAATACACGATTCCCGCGAGGCGATGTCGCGGATCACGTCGCTCTGTATCTTGAACAGCGCCTCACTGCTCAGCACATCGGTCACACTCCCCTCTTCACTTGCAAAAGGCATGCGCAGATAACCGATCAGCGAGGAAAAGAGGCTCCTCGACTTCTTCTCGTCGGCCTGCTCGAAAAGTTCCGTGCAGAGGCCGCTCTGCTCGGCCGCCAGATTGATCAACTGCTTGTCATAGACGTGCACGCCCAGACGACGCCCCAGCGCCTCGCCGACGGCTTTGCCGCCGCTGCCGAGCTGACGGCCTATATTGATAACGAACTTATCCTGTTCCATAGTGCAACGGTTTTTATTCATTCACTCTGCGATCGTTTTCGACTTCGGCTCCCGAAACCTCGCCTCTCCCCGCAGCGGCCTTGGCCTTGAACTTCCGGAATTGGCAGAACAGCATGACACCGGCAACCAGCGAAGCCAGGAAATCCGACAGCGGCATCGAACACCATACGCCCCAACTGCCGTCCCAGGGCGTCAGCTCGTCGAAGATGCGGGGCAGGAAAATCAGACCCGGCATCAGGAAAAGCAACTGCCGCGACAACGAAAGGAAGATCGCCTTGCCCGCCATGCCGATACTCTGGAAAAAGTTGGTCGTCACCATCTGGAAACCGATGATCGGGAAGCAGAAGAAGACGATGCGCATACCTTCGGCCGAAAGACGGACCAACTCCGGATCGTCCGTGAAAACCGACACCGCCAGGCGCGGCGCCAATTCGCCGATCAGGAATCCGAGCGTGGTGACGCAGGTAGCGCCGATGATCGTCAATTTCAGCACCCGATCCACCCGGTCGAACTGCCGGGCACCGTAATTATACCCAGCAATGGGCTGCATACCCTGATTGATGCCCATGACGATCATCACGAAGAAGAATCCCAACCGATTGACGATACCGTAAGCACCGATATTGAGATCGCCGCCGTACTCCTTGAGTCCCTTGTTGATCAGAATCACGATGAAACAAGCCGCAAGGTTCATCAAGAAGGGCGACATGCCGATAGCCAGCACATTACGCACGATCTTGCCTTTCAGCCGGTAGATGCCGCGCCGGAAATGCAACAGCTCGTTCCTGTCCGAAAAGATGCGGAACTGCCAGACGAGCGCGAGTATCTGCGCCAGCACGGTCGCAATGGCCGCGCCGCGAATGCCCCAGCCGAAGCCGAAGATGAACAGCGGGTCGAGAATCGCATTGATCGTCACCGTCAGGATCGTGGCGTACATCGCCTTGCGCGGGTGCCCGGCGGCACGCAACACGGCGTTCAGACCCAAATACATGTGTGTAACGACGTTACCCCACAGAATGACGGACATATACTCCCGGGCATAGCCGATCGTCGCATCGCTGGCTCCGAAAAAGTAGAGAATCGGATCGAGAAAAACCAGCGTCAGCAACCCGAAAGAGATTCCGATAATCAGGTTGAGCACCACGACATTCCCCAGAATCCGCTGGGCCGTTTCGTAATCCCGCTGCCCCAGGCGCATCGACACCAGCGTCGCGGCGCCCACACCCACCAACGAACCGAACGCCGCCGCGAGGTTCATCAGCGGGAACGTCAGGGCCAGCCCCGAAATGGCCAGCGCCCCCACGCCGTGCCCGATAAAGATGCTGTCCACCATGTTGTACAGCGACGAGGCGGTCATCGCGATAATGGCCGGCACGGCATATTGAACGAGCAGCTTGCGGATACGCTCGGTTCCCAGCTCCATCGCCGCTCCTTTTACTTCACTCATACACAAGTCCTCCCTTCAATAATCATTCGACGCACGAAACGGCTGCGACGGACTTTCCGCCCCGGCAACCGCCCGCACGATCCAAACACACCGTTCCCGTCCGGAATACACCGAACAGGAACGATCGATTTATCAATACTTTAATTAAAACGACGAAACGCTATTCGATCTCCCAGTCGCAGCCGTCCTTGCGGTCCTTGACCCGGATACCGATGGCCGTAAGCTCGTCCCGGATCTTATCCGACAGCGCCCAATTCTTCTCGGTCTTGGCCGCCTGCCGCAGGTCGAGAAGCATATTCACCAACGGCGTGACCAGATCCTTGCCGCCGGCCGAAGCCGCCTTTTCGTCGCGCAAACCCAGAATATCGAACACATAACGACGGACGATCTCCCGGAGCTTCTCCAGGTCGGCCGCCGTGATCCGCTGCTGCCCCTCGACCAACTGATTGATGATGCGCACCCAATCGAACAGTGCGGAAATCGCCATCGGCGAGTTCAGGTCATCGTCCAACGCTTCGCGGCAGCGGGTTTCGAGCTCCGCAGGATCCACCGTGGATTGCTCCGACGGCTTGATCTTGTCGAGCGCCTCGACAGCCTTCATCAGGCGGTCGAGTCCCTTTTCGGCGGCTTGCAACGCCTCGTTCGAAAAGTCGAGCGTCGAACGGTAGTGGGCCTGTAATACGAAGAAACGGATCGTCATCGGCGAATAAGCCTGCGTCAGCAACTTATGATTGCCCGTGAAAAGCTCCTCGAGCGTGATGAAGTTGCCGAGCGACTTGCCCATCTTCTGACCGTTGATCGTAATCATGTTGTTGTGAATCCAATACTTAGCCGAGTCGTGGCCGAGCGCCGCCGTCGATTGCGCGATCTCGCATTCGTGATGCGGAAACATCAGGTCCATACCGCCGCCGTGGATGTCGAACCGCTGGCCCAGGTATTTGGTGCTCATGGCCGAACACTCCATGTGCCAGCCGGGGAAGCCGTCGCTCCACGGGGAAGGCCAACGCATGATATGCTCCGGCGAAGCCTTCTTCCAGAGGGCGAAATCGCACGAATGGCGCTTATCGCCCTGCCCGTCCAGCTCGCGCGTGTTCGTCAGAATATCGTCGAGGTTGCGGCCCGAAAGACGGCCGTAGCTGTATTTCCGGTTGTATTTCTCCACATCGAAATAGACCGACCCGTTCGATTCGTAGGCGAAACCGTTGTCGAGAATCTCCTTCACCATGGCGATCTGCTCGATGATATGGCCGCTGGCGCAGGGTTCGATCGAGGGGGACAGCACGTTCAGCTCGTCCATCGCCCGGTGGTAACGCTCCGTGTAATAGTGCGCCACTTCCATCGGTTCGAGCTGCTCCAGCCGCGCCTTCTTCGAAATCTTGTCCTCACCGTCATCGGCATCGTGCTCCAGATGTCCCACGTCGGTCACGTTGCGCACGTAGCGCACTTTGTAGCCGAGCGACCGGAGATAACGGAACAACAGGTCGAAGGTCACCGCCGGCCGGGCGTGTCCCAGATGCGGATCGCCATATACGGTAGGTCCGCAGACATACATTCCCACATGCGGGGGATTGATCGGCTCGAAGGTTTCCTTGCGGCGGTCGAGCGTGTTGTAAAGGGTCAATTTCGATTCCATAACAAGCAATATCTTCCGAGCCACAAAATTAACATTTTTCCCACAAAAACAGTAAAAACGAAGACAAAGTTTGCAGTTCCGCCATCGTTCGGAGCAACACGCTCCCGACCTGATACCGCATAAACCCCGAATAAAATATGAAGCACCCTGCAAATCAAAAATAAAAATCATTTGCAAATACAAAATATTTTATCTATTTTTCAGATAGATAAAAACACATTTCTCTTCACACACAAAAAACTCCCGGACAGAATCGCTTTTTTAAGACCGGCCTCGTTTCTGCCGAAAATAAAAACCCGCCGTAGGCCCGGCACTAAAACCTTTTATACTATGAAATATTTTAGATTCGTATGGTTGTTGATGATCTTCGGGGGGGGGGATTTTGGGTTCCTCGCTCTTTGCCGGGTGTAACAACGACGATCCCGTCACACCGGATGCACAGCCTGAAATCGTATTCGCCAAAGAGAGCCTCGATGTTCCGGCCGAAGGAGGACCTTTCCAAATCGAATACACGATCGAAAACCCCGTCGCAAATGCGACCCTGTCTGCCAAATGCAACGACAGTTGGATAACGGACATCGATACCAAAACCTCAGGGGTCATCTCCTTCAACGTAACCAAAAACGAAACAGCGGAAAAGAGAGAAGCAATCATCGAAGTTTCGTACGCGGATATCCAGCCGGCGCCTTCTTTCAAAGTGAAACAGACCTTTCCGAATGCACAGCCTGAAATCGTATTCGCCAAAGAGAGCCTCGATGTTCCGGCCGAAGGAGGACCTTTCCAAATCGAATACACGATCGAAAACCCCGTCGCAAATGCGACCCTGTCTGCCAAATGCAACGACAGTTGGATAACGGACATCGATACCAAAACCGCAGGGGTCATCTCTTTCAACGTAACCAAAAACGAAACAGCGGAAAAGAGAGAAGCAATCATCGAAGTTTCGTACGCGGATATCCAGCCGGCGCCTTCCTTTACAGCAAAACAGGCGGCCCGTCCGGAGGAGGCATTTACGATAACGATTTCGGACATCACCACAAAAACATTCCGAACTACAGTCCGTCCCGGAGACCAGGAAATGTATTATCTGTTGAACATCATCCCCTCCCGGGCTGCCGCCGATTTCAAGACGGATGACGAGCTCTACCAATACGACATCGACTTCTATACAGACATGGACGCAACGGGCAGCGGCTGGCAAAGCTGGGCACAAGAATACCTCGAACAGGGGACTATTGCAGACAGGCTGATCGAAAACATGGAACCCAATACCGAATACCTCGTTTACGCATACGGCGTGGATCCCATCACGATCGAAAGGCTGACCCCGATCTCAAAAAAGACGCTCACAACCCTGGCACCCCAAACAATCGACACAAAATTCGACATACAGATCGTTTCGACCGAAGGTCTCAACATCGACGTTCTTGTCAAAGCGAACGATTACGACGGCCATTTTGTCGCAAAGATCTACGGCAGCGTCGATGCGGCCGATACGGATGCGACCGTTTTGGAGAAAATATCGGAAAGTTGGATCGACAACGTACAGATCTACGGATGGATGGGCTACACGGCCGAAATGATCCTGAGCCAATATACCTTTCAACAATCCAGAGAAATCCAGGAAACGCTCGAACCGAACTCCAAATACTACATTTATGCCTTTGCCGTCGATGACGAAGCCCTGCGCTGTTCGGACATCGTATTCATCCCTATTACGACAAACGACACATCCATACAACATTGACGACGGCAACCGTCGAAATTACACCGATCGCTACGCCTCTCCTGAAAACTACCATTCAGGAGAAAAGCATCAGACCGGCTCCATACGAAAAATTCCCGATCAGTCCGGACATTCAGTCCGGACTGATCTTCTTAACAACCGACAGACGACTATCTCGACCGTCTCCTCACTTAAAAATATCGTTTCAAACTTCGTCGAACGAGATAGTCCCAATTTTTCAACCAATAAAAACACACAATAAATTAAAAAAGACAAAAACATTTGCAAATACCGAATATTTTATCTATTTTTTTCCAACAAAGAAAAACAACATCTCTATTACATGAAAGAAAACACTTAAGCAGAAAGCGCTTTTTTTTAAGACCGGCCTCGTTTCTGCCGAAAATTAAAAACCTGCCGTAGGCCCGGCACTAAAACCTTTTACGCTATGAAACACTTTAGATTCGCATGGATGTTGCTGATGTTCGGGGGGGGGGATTTTGGGATGCCTGCCTTCATGCAGCGACAAAGACAACGGTATGGAGCAGACGGAGCCGAACGACCCGGACGACCCACAGGGACCCCAAATTCCGGACGATCCCAATCCGCCCATGACCGGGTACATCGCCCATACGATGACCGAAGGCGAACTGATGTACTACGGGCATGACAGTGAATACAGCAAAGAAGGCGGAGCCGTTTATTTCCTCTACCTGAAAGACCTGAACAACTCTGCCCGCGGATGTAGCGTATGCTTTTATGTCAATGTCCCACGACAGGAAAAGGGTAGCTTCACCCTTCCGGCCGGGAAATACACCGCCTCCTCCACTTGGGAAATAAATACGTTCAACAATAAAAATACGACTAGATACCGTTCCAACTGGAATGTGGTCGCCCCCAAATGGACACAATACGTTGCCGAAGCCGGAGAATTCGAAGTCGCCATCGGCGACAACATGACCTACACGATCAGAGGCCACATGAAAGGCGGCTCCATTCAGGACGGGGGTTCCATTATGGAAAACGAAGCGGGCGTAGCGTTCGCATTCACAGGTCGGTTGCTGATTTCCGATTACTCGGAAGACTATGAAGACCCGGATGATCCGGATACTCCGGATGATCCCGCACCCGAAGTGCCTGAGGTAACCATGTCCACCGGCTCCCTGTATCGTTACAACGACAACATCTATTATCTCCAGCTCAAGGATGCCAATCCCGCCGATCTCTACGAGACAACCTTTTACTTGAAGCTGCCCGCTTCGGATTCACCGTTGTTGGCCAGCGGCGACTATATGGCAGCAACGACAGGCGAAGAGATGACCATCGATGCGAGCAAGTCATTCTGGAACTTTACCGACAAGGACAACCACAACGACAAGATCAAAAACCGGCTCAAGGAGGGAACCAAAATTCACATCGTCAGCAACGGCGACCACAACTACACGATCACCGGCACACTGGAAGGTACATCCGATAAAACCGGTAAAAACACAGCTCTGAAAATCAACTTTTCCGGCACTCTTCCTTTCGAGGACTACGCCGATCCGGAACCCGTGGAACCGACTGTTGCGGAGGTGACCATGACCATCGGCAACCTGGACTACTACGACGGCAATATCTATACTCTGACCCTCAAGGACGCCAACCCGACAGATACTTACGAAGCGTCGCTTTCGTTCAAACTACCCGCTTCGGAGACCCTGCAGCTCGTCAGCGGCGACTACCCCGTATCGACCGGCAGCGGAGAGATGACCCTCGACGCAGCCAAATCCTCTTGGACATTCATCGACAAGGAGAATTTCAACGACCGGATCAAAAATACGATCAAAGAAGGTTCACTCACCGTGACAAACAACGGGAACCACAACTACACCGTAACCGGCACTCTCCGGGGAGCGAGCGACACCGGACAGGAAACAGCCATTAAGATCGATTTTACCGGCACAGTACCTTTCAACAACTATTCGACTCCTCCGGCTCCGGAAGCACCGAAAGCAACCATGACCGTCGGCGACCTCTACTACAATGGGGACAATGTATTCTTCCTCGGCCTGAAAGATGGCTCTCCGATAAAAGAATACGGCATCACGTTCTACATTACGCTCGCGCCCACAGATCCTCTGCAACTCGCCAGCGGCGACTACACGGGCGGTGCCGCCGGTGAGAACATGACTTTCGATCTGGCGAAATCCTTCTGGAACTACAACGATCCCACCTACGGAATCATCAAGAACAGAATCACGGAGGGAACTCTCAAAATCGTCGCCAACGGCAATGACGACTATACCATTACGGGCTCGTTCAAAGCCATCGACGAGGACGACAAAAATACCGAGCTCGAAATCGAATACACCGGAAAACTTCCCTGCGAGGATTACTCCTATTGATCTTTCAGGAGTTGCTCCGAAGACAAAAAAACCGGTCCGATTATGAATCGGACCGGTTTTTCACAGGTCGGCATTCCTTATAAAAATTTTTCCGAATTCATTCCACAACACGATTCAGATCCGCATATACTCTCCCTTTGCCAACACATACTCCTCTCTGTTGAAATTTCAGAATCCGGCAGACAACCGGAATCCCGCATCCCCCGAAAATCGAACGAATCTCGCACCTCATATACCCGGATTCCGGCCTGCGGCACCCCATACTTTACCGACGATAATAAAGAATCCGAACAAAAAACAAAAATAAACACCCGATTTAAGCGTTATCTTAATATCTTTGCAGAAGATAGGATCCGCCTCGGAAAACCGGGAACTTGTTCCCGTTTTCTCCCGGCTTTCACTATCTTTGCACAGCACGGGAAACCCGTTGCGGCAAAATCCGGCAAAATCGATTTTGCACCCGGCTTTCATCGTATTTGTACACAACAACAGACTTAAATCCGACGGACTGCCCTAAAAAACCGAACGTTCGACTTCGCACGCAGGGGACATGCCGTTTTGCGGACAAACCGAAACTCAAATGAATAGCTACAAACGCTGGAACAACATCGTCGGCTGGATCGTCTTCGCCATCGCGGCCATGACCTATCTGCTGACCATGGAGCCCTCTTCGAGCCTGTGGGACTGCTCCGAATTCATCGCTACCTCGTATAAACTCGAAGTAGGGCACCCGCCCGGAGCACCGCTCTTCATGCTGCTGGCCCGCCTGGCCACGATACTGGCACCCTCGACGTACTATGTACCCCACATGGTGAACGCCATGAACTGCCTGGCCAGCGCGTTCTGCATCCTGTTCCTTTTCTGGACGATCACCCACCTGGCACGCCGCATCCTCACCCGTCAGGGCGCGGAGCTTACGAAAGCCAACATCGTGGCCGTATTGGGTACAGGTGCGGTCGGAGCACTCGCCTATACCTTCACCGACACCTTCTGGTTCTCGGCCATCGAAGGCGAAGTATATGCCCTCTCGTCGATGTTCACCGCCCTGGTGGTGTGGCTCATGCTCAAATGGGAGGAACAGGCCGACCAGCCCCACTCGATGCGCTGGATCGTGCTGATCGCCTACCTGATGGGGCTTTCGATCGGCGTGCACATCCTCAACCTGCTGACCGTTCCCGCGCTGGTATTCATCTACTATTTCCGCAAAACGCAGCGCATCACGTTCAAAGGTATTGCGGTCAGCACCCTCATTTCGGGCGCGATTCTGGTTTTCATCAACAGTATCATCATCCCCCATACGGTCTATATCGGCGCCTTGTTCGACCTCTTCTTCGTCAATTCACTGGGATTGCCCGTCAATTCCGGCCTCGTGTTCTTCGTAGTAGCCCTGTTGGGAGCGCTCGGCATGGGCGTATATTTCACCCATAAAAAAGGGCGCACGGTGCTCAATCTCGTGCTGCTCTCGACGCTGATGATCCTCATCGGCTACTCGTCCTACGCATCGGTTACGATCCGCGCCGCGGCCAATCCCCCGATGAACAGCAACAACCCGAGCAATCCGTTCGCCCTCTATTCGCTGCTCAACCGCGATCAGTACGGAGACAAACCGCTGCTCTACGGTCCCCAGTTCTCGGCCCCGACCTCCGGTTACAAATACAAGGATGTCCGCTACCTGGACGACGACGGCAAGTACAAAACGGTTTCGATCATCTCCGGGTACGAACACCCCGACGAGTTCATGCATCTGTTCCCCCGTATGTGGAACTACGCTGCCAGCAAGGAGAGTTACAAATCATGGAGCGCCTACCGCACCCGGACCGATTACGAACGGGATGAAAACGGCGAAATCGTCCGCGACGCGCAGGGACGCCCGAACAAGATCGAAGTGCTCGATTTCGGACGCCGGACGCTTTGGGACGACGGTTCGGGCTACGAACCGCTGGTAATCGTGGAGCCGACGTTCCGCGAGAACCTCAACTATTTCTTCACCTACCAGCTCAACCACATGTACTGGCGCTATTTCCTCTGGAATTTCGTGGGGCGCCAGAGCGACATCCAGCCTACCGACGCGATCATCACCGACGGCAACTGGCTCTCGGGCATCAAGTGGATCGACGAGCTTTACCTCGGGCCGCAGGACAACCTGCCGGACGAAATAGCGAATAACAAGGGGCGCAACACCTACTATTTCCTCCCCTTCCTGTTGGGTCTTATCGGCCTGATCTATCAGCTCAACCGCGATCCGCGCAACTTCTCGATCGTCATGTGGCTCTTCGTGATGATGGGTATCGCGCTGGTGGTTTACTTCAACACCTCGCCCAACGAACCGCGCGAACGCGACTATGTTTATGCGGGTTCGTTCTACGCCTTCTGCATCTGGATCGGCCTGGGCGTACTCGCCGTGTGCGACCTGATCGTCTGGGCCACCCGACGCAAGGGCCTCATGGCTCCCATAGCCGCTACGGTCGTCTGCATGGTCGTACCGGGCATTCTCGCGGCCCAGAACTGGGACGATCACGACCGTTCGCACCGCACGATGGCCCGCGACATCGGCTGGAACTACTTGCAATCGGTACTGCCCAATGCCATCATCATCAACTACGGCGACAACGACACCTTTCCCCTGTGGTTCAATCAGGAGGTGGACGGCGTGCGCCCGGACGTGCGGATCATGAACACGAGTTACCTGGGCGCCGAATGGTACATCGACGAACTGAAAACCAAAGCCAACGATGCGCCGGGCATCCCCTTCACGCTGCCACGCAGCAAATACACCTACACCAACGACATGCTGCCCATAGAAAACATCGTGGACCGCCCGTTGGAGCTGAAAGAGGCCATCGATTTTATCCGCAACGAAGATCCGCGCACCAAACTTGTTCTGAGCAACGGAAGCAAAATCGACTACCTGCCGAGCAACCGTTTCGCCCTGCCCGTAAACAAGGACAACGCGATCGCCTCGGGCATCGTCAAGGAAGCCGATCGTGACCTGATGGTGGATACGATCTACATGGAACTGCCCAAACGGGCGATCGACAAGAGCGAGATGATGCTGCTCGACATGCTGGCCCATTTCGACTGGAAGCGTCCGATCCATTTCACACAGGTTTACACGTTGCAATCGCTCGGGCTGCTCGATTACCTCCAGTTCGACGGTTACACTTACCGGCTGGTACCGATCTACACGCCATGCAGGAACGTGCAGGAGATCGGGCGTGTCGATCCGGACTACGTAACGCCGTTGCTGACCGAAACATTCCGTTACGGAAACCTGAGCGATCCCCGAACCTACGCCGACCACACCATCCAACATACCCTGAGCGCCTCGAAAGCCCGCGAATCCTTCGCCCGTGCAGCCAAGGAGTATGTTTTCCGTGGGGATTCGACACAGGCGATCCGGCTGCTCGACATGGGACTCGAAAAACTGCCGCCCCAACAGATCCGCTACACCGACGCCAACACCCTCCCCTTCATCGAAGGCTACTACATGGCCGGTGCCCCGGACAAGGGCGACGGCCTGCTGATGAGCTATGCCCGCAACCTGATGCAGTATATCGACTACTACCTCGATTTCCAAGGCATTCAGGGCGATATGGTCACGCAGACACTCATCGACAAGATGCAATCGCTCGACCGGCTCTACTATCTGGCGGCCTACATGGGACGCCAAGACGTGCTGGCCCAGCTCAACGACTACTACCGCACGCTGGGCATTTATGAAAACGAGTTGATCCATCCCGATCTGTCCACACCGTCGGACTCGGTGCAAATTCCCGAATGATCCGGGAAAAATCCGTCCTGCCGACTGCGAACAATCCATACAACGAAATCGGAAAAGACCCGTGCGTCTTTTCCGATTTTATTTTGCCAACGCCTTCAGCGTCCGCAACCCTCAAAGTAGAAATTGCGAAGTTCACGCTGCAAGAAATCCCTCTTCCCGGGAAACCGGACAACGCGAAGCGGCGGTGTGCCGTACAAATCGGGATCCGAAAAACAGACGCTCCGGTAAAACCTCGACCGCTGCACATTCCGCCGGAGGCAACAGACACGAACGAGCATACGGAACCGAAACAGCGGCATCCGGTCCGCACTGCCCCGACACAGACACAGCTCAGCTCTATCGGAAAGTCGGGACGAGCTCCGGCCAAAGGAAACGATCGGGAAGCAACCCGACCGTCCGAAAAAAGATTCAGGCGCAAACCGAAATCTGCACCTGAATCATAACTGCATACACACCCCTACCGCTTGGACATTTCGTGTTTCTGGTGAGGGTTGCGCTTGGTATAGAGGAAACGTCGGATCTTCTGCGTCGGAGTCTTGACGAACTCCTGCTTCTCCTCCACGACCTCGGAGATACGCGAGAAACGATTGACCTTGGAATTCACATAATCGACGACCTCCTTCTTGAGATTCTCCTTCCAATTCTCGAAATCCTCCTTCCAGCCGTCGAACTTGGCTTCGAGAGCGTCGGTATTGAAATGCACGAGCGCCACCAGGCGGCCTTCGTGCTCGGTAACCACCGAATCGGCGACGCAGACGTGCGAATTGAGGACGCTCTCGATATCCTCGGGATAGATATTCTCACCACTGGGACCGACGATCATATTCTTCAGCCGACCCTTGATGTAAAGCCACCCGTCGGCCGAAAATTCGCCCAAATCTCCGGTACGGAACCATCCGTCCTCGGTGAAGACCTCCTTCGTAGCGTCGGGGTTCTTATAGTAACCGATCATGGCGCTCGGCGTCTTGGCAACGATCTCGCCCTGGCGGGTTTCGGGATTGACGTTCTCCAACCGCAGCTCGACGCCCGGCGCGGCAGGCCCGGTCGAACCCAGGCGCACCTGCGAGGGAGCTGCACCGGCCAACAGGGGTGCCGTCTCCGTCAAGCCATAGCCGATAGCGTACGGAAAACGGGCTTCGAGCAGGAACTTCTCGGCGCCGCCGTCCAACTTCGCACCCCCGATACCGAGGAAGCGCAGCCGCCCGCCGAAGACCTTCATCAACTTCTTACCCGCGACACGATGCAGATAACGGCGCATGAAATCGATCTTGTAGAGCGCACGCCAGAATCCGCTGGAGGTAAACTTGGCGAGAATCTGATGGCGATAAATCTTTTCGATAATCAGCGGCACGATGAGCATCACCGAAGGCCGTACCTCGGCAAGCGTCGGCATCAGAACCGAGGCCGTAGGCGGACGATCCAGGTAAACGACCCGGGCCCCCATCGAGAAAGGATAGATCATACCTATCGAGCACTCGTAGGTGTGCGCCAACGGCAGCACCGAGAGAAACGTATCGTCGGGAAAGATCGGGAAAATGGCGGCGCTCATGGAAATCTGCGCACAGAGATTCGCGTGGGAGAGCATCACGCCCTTGGGACGCGACGTCGTACCCGAGGTATAGATGATGACCGCGAGGTCTTCGGGATTCGGAATTCCGACCGCTCCCTTCTCCGCCGCAGGACGGGAGGCGATCACGCCCAGATTCTTGGTACGAATCACGATATGGAGGGATTCGATCGTGGACTTCGCCAATTTAGCGAAGAGCTTGTCGGAAACCATCAGCGCCTTGGCCTCGGAGTGGGCGATAATCATCTCCAGCTCTTCGGTCGAGAAATCGGGCAGGATCGGCACGGCGACCATGCCGGCAGAGGTGACGGCCAGGTACGAAACGCACCAGTTGGGCATGTTGCTGCTCAACAGCGCCACCTTGTCGCCCGCTTTCAAACCGGCTCCGATCAAAAGGTCCTGCACGTGTTTGACGCGGGTTCCCACCTCGGCATAGGAGAGCTCCTCCCCGCCGTACATGGCAAAAGCGACTTTCGATGCAAAACTCTTTACACTGTGCTGAACCAGTTCGTAAAGTGTATGGATAGTCATTTTCTTTCGAATTAAAATGAGAATATACTCGGGGCAAATTTACTATTATTTGCCGTAAATACACTATTTTTGAGCCGAATTATCGCCATGATCTCTGGTCAATACATCAAAAAACTTGCCGAGAATGCAGGCTTCGACCTCTGCGGAATCACGCCCTGCAAGCATCTTGCGGAGAACGAATCCTACTTCCGCGAATGGCTCGCCAAAGGCTACGGTTCCTCGCTGGAATACCTCGAACGCAACCTCGACAAACGTTTCGACGTCCGACACTTGGTCGAAGGGGCGCAGACGGTCGTGGTCTGCGCCGTGAGCTACAAGAACCCGCTGGGCGAAGGCTATCCGCCCGGGTGCCGCACAAAAATCGCCTCCTACGCCCGCAGCCGCGACTACCACCCCGTCCTCAAGAGGATGCTGGGCACGATGCTCGAAGCCCTGCGCCGGCAATACCCCGGGCTCACGGGCCGCACGTTCGTCGATACGGCTCCGCTGCTGGAAAAACAACTGGCCGTCGAAGCGGGTCTGGGCTGGATCGGGCGGCAATCCCTGCTGCTCACGCCCCAATACGGCTCCTATGTCCTGCTGGGCGAGTTGGTACTTACCCTGCCGTCCGACCAATACGATGCCCCGTTCGCAGGAGCCCGTTGCGGCCGCTGCCGGAACTGCCTGGACAGTTGTCCAACGGGAGCCATCGTCGCGCCCAAGGTGATCGACACGAACCGCTGCATCTCCTGTCGTACGATCGAAAAGGAGTCCGACAGCGCCCTGCCCGACCTCGACGGATGGATCTTCGGCTGCGATCGCTGCCAGAGCTGCTGTCCCCACAACCAAAAAGCCCCCATGCACCGCTCGCCGCATTTCGATCCCCTGTTCGACCCGCTGACGATTTCGGATCGGGAGTGGCTCGCAATGAGCGAAGAGGAGTTTCTCCTGCTGTTCGGCAATACACCTCTCGCACGCAGCGGACTGCGGCGCATCCAGCAAAACGTGCGGATAAACCAGGAAAAGAACGAAGAGTAGGGCCCGCCATTGGGCGGAGAGGCAGACTGCAAACCGACCCGAAACCTCTCCGGATATTGTCCGCAGGCTGTTCGGGAAACCTTCCGTACGAAAGGACAGGAAAACCGGAACCCGACCGGCCGGCTCACCGCCACCGCCCCGACTTGCGGCACAAAGGCTCCCGCTCCTCCTGAATCGGCCCGACAACCGACCCGCCGCGATAAAGTGCAAAACCATCCGCTGAACCGCCCCCGCGTGCATCCCGGAAGTCAAAGCCCTTTCGAATAAAACGGGGCAGACTTCCGAAAAAGTCTGCCCCGCATTTCAAAAACAGGAATACCCCGCTAACTGTTCGCTTTGGCTGCGTTCTCCTTAAGCTGTGCCACCGTTTTCTGTGCCGCAGCCACATTCGCACCGGCCGTTACTTTCGAAAGGGCGTCGATCGCCTGCTGGGGCATCGTGCGGGCATTGTAAGCTGCACCCAAAATGAAATAAACGTCGCTGCGCTCCTCTTCGTCGGTCTGCACGGCAGCAGCCTCCTCAGCAGAAGCGATCACGCCAGCGTAATCCTTCTTGTCGAAGAGTGCCTGCAAACGAATCTTCTGGGCCAGCGCATCCTGCAGATTCACGGCCAGCATCTCGTCGGCAACGGCGATAATACCGTCGAAATCATTCTCGCCCTGCAACTTGGCAATACGGTTATTGGTATAGAGCTTGATGTTCTCCTTTACCTTCACGACATCCTCCGCATATTTGGGATTGTCCTGAGAAGCGATTTCGTTGAAAATAACCAAACCTTTCTGGAAGTCGCCCAGCTCGCAATAGCAAATGCCCAAGAAGTTGGCCATCTCCATATTTTTCGGATCGGCGGCATAACCTTTGGCGAAAATTTCAGCAGCCTCGGCGTAGTTCTTTTCGTTGAAAGGCTTTCCGCCCCACATCAGATATATCTTCGCCATCAACATATTCGACATACGCTCCTGCTGCAACTCACCGTAAAGAGCCGCCTTATTGGCCGACTTGGTAAGATTCTCGACCGCCGTGTTGAAATCATTTCCCTTAGCAGCCGTAAGACCCATTTGGAAATAGCACACCGGCACACTCTTCTTGGCCGTTGCAACCCAACTCTGGACATCGAGATCCTCGGAATCGAGCCCCTGATCGATAAGCGTTTCGAAAGCCGTAGCTGCGGATGCAAAATCCTTCGAATTGTAAGCGGCGACAGCCTTATTGTAAGTTTCGCCCAATCCTTCCTGCGCAGCCACAGACCCCACAACGAACAGGGCAAGCGCGGAAATCAAAAGTTTTTTCATAAATATTGTATAAATTATAGGTTAAAATAGGTTCCGTCCATTTTTATCACCATTCCCTGCAAACCCATCGGAAATATCGCCCCGTTCTGTAGGTCGCAACCATCCGTCGAAACTCCTGCCGGAAAGCAGGGAATGCAAATTTAGTTTTTTTTCGGCACTTTCCAAAAATCACCTTCTCAACGCGGCGAAGAACGAACGGACGAGCCTCTCGCACTCCTCGGCCAATACCCCCCGCGTCACCGTCGTTCGGGGCGGAAACACCTGCTCCGAATAGCGGCGATAGCCACGCTTCGGATCGTCGGCGCCATAGACCACCCGCCCCACCTGGCTCCACGCAATCGCCCCCGCACACATGATGCAAGGCTCGACCGTCACATACAACGTACATTCGGACAAGTATTTGCCTCCAACGGTCGAGGCTGCGGCTGTCAGGGCCTGCATTTCCGCATGAGCCGTAGCGTCCGCCAAGGTTTCGACCAGGTTGTGCCCCCGGCCGACGATACGTCCGTCCGCGACCACCACGGCACCGATGGGTACTTCCTGCTCTTCTAACGCTTTTTCCGCCTCGTTTAGTGCCAGGCGCATGAATTTTTCATCGGGTTGCTGCTGTTCCATCGTTTCGGTTTTTCGGCAAAATTAATAATTTAGCGGAGAATTCGGCGTCCCTGCGTTTTTTATCCCGTTTTACAGCCGGAATTTCGTTTCCGTTTCCGACCTTTTTTACAAAAGAGATGAGGCCCTTATAAAAAAACGGACGAGTTTGTTCCATTCTGCACTCATTTTCCTACCTTTGCAGACAGTAGATGACACCCGGTGAAACCCGCCAGGCGGGATTGTTGGATTCCACCCCGTTTTCACTACCTTTGTGAATCGCAAAACGACAATAACGAAAAATACAGATACGACCATGTACAGAACCCATACCTGCGGCCAGTTGCGTGCCGCAAATGTAAACGAAACGGTCACGCTGGCCGGCTGGGTACAGAAAGTCCGCAACCTCGGCGCGATGACCTTCATCGACCTGCGGGACCGTTACGGCATCACCCAGATCGTCGTCGAAGAGCACTCTCCGGCCGATGTCAAGACCGTGGCCGACGGACTGGGCCGCGAATACGTCCTTCAGGTCGAAGGCCGCGTGGTGGAGCGTTCGTCCAAGAACCCAAAGATGCCTACGGGCGACATCGAAGTCGTCGCCTCGAAGCTCGTGGTGCTGCACGAGGCCGAAGTGCCCCCATTCACCATCGAGGAGAACTCGGACGGCGGCGACGACCTGCGTATGAAATACCGCTACCTCGACCTGCGCCGTCCTCCCCTGCAGCGCAACATGATCCTGCGTCACAAGATGGCCCAGGAGATCCGCCGCTTCCTGAGCGACGAAGGTTTCCTGGAGATCGAAACCCCCTACCTGGTCAATTCCACGCCCGAAGGCGCCCGGGACTTCGTCGTGCCGAGCCGCATGAGCCCCAACCAATTCTACGCCCTGCCCCAGTCGCCCCAGACCCTCAAGCAGCTGCTGATGGTCGCCGGCTACGACAAATACTTCCAGATCGTGCGCTGTTTCCGCGACGAAGACCTGCGGGCCGACCGCCAGCCCGAATTCACGCAGATCGACTGCGAAATGTCGTTCGTCGAGCAGGAGGACGTGCTCGAAATCTTCGAGCGCTGGGCCAAGCACATGTTCCGCGAAGTGATGGGCATCGAACTTACGGAGCCGCTGCGCCGCATGCCCTGGATCGAAGCGATGGAGAAATACGGCTCGGACAAACCCGACCTGCGCTTCGGCATGGAGTTCGCCGACCTGACGGACCTGGCCCAAGGTCACGGCTTCGCGGTTTTCGACGACGCGGAGTACGTCACCGGCTTCGCCGCGACGGGCTGCGCCGGCTACACCCGCAAACAGATCGACGCCCTCACGGAGTTCGTCAAACGCCAGCAGATCGGTGCCAAGGGACTCGTCTGGATCCGCGTCGAAGCGGACGGCAACGTCAAGTCGTCCGTCGATAAGTTCTACTCGCCCGAGCAGGTGCGGGCGATGGCCGAACGCGCGGGCGCAAAAGCCGGCGACCTGGTGCTGATCCTCTGCGGCAAGAAATTCAAGACCCTCACGCAGCTCTGCGCCCTGCGTCTGGAGGTCGCTCAGCAACTGGGCCTGCGCGACCCGAAGAAATTCGCTCCGCTGTGGGTCATCGACTTCCCGCTGTTCGAGTGGGACGACGAAACCCAGCGCTACTACGCCGTACACCATCCGTTCACCTCGCCCAAGCTCGAAGACGTACAATACCTGGACAGCGACCCCGGTCGCGTGCGGGCCAACGCCTACGACTTCGTCTGCAACGGCACCGAGATCGGCGGCGGCTCGATCCGTATCCACGACTCGAAACTGCAGGCCAAGATGTTCGAGTTGCTGGGCTTCACGGCGGAACAAGCGCAGGAGCGTTTCGGCTTCCTGATGAACGCCTTCAAGTACGGCGCACCCCCTCACGGCGGACTGGCCTTCGGTTTCGACCGGCTCTGCTCGCTCTTCGGCGGTTCGGAGTCGATCCGCGACTACATCGCCTTCCCGAAAAACAACAACGGCCGCGACATGATGCTCGACGCACCGGGCTATATCGACCAGGCGCAGCTCGACGAGCTGTACCTGCAGTTGGTTAAGCCGGAAGAATAAACCGAAAAAAGACCTCGTATGGCCTCTGTAAGATCGCTTCGGCGACTGCTCGGGTTCTGCATGATCCTTTTAGCATGCAGTTTGGCAATGCTTATCACCGTCTATGCCTGCGGTACCGCGTCCACGGGCGACAAAATCCGCGCCTGGATCACGGTGCTGCTGCTCCTGACGGTGATGGCGAACAGCTATCGTTCGATGCGCCGCAAGGAGCGCGAACGGCAGGACAAACCGCGCAAATAGCCCCTTAGCCGGACAGCGGTGCGGAATTCAAGGTTTCTCCGGAGAACTACGATGGCTGCAACATAATGTCCGATGCACCGGATTAGAGCGATCTTTCGCCGTCCGACAAACTGTACCGGAATTGAAAAACCGGAGATATTAAAGCTTCAAGTATCGCCAATACAAGAAAGAGTATCCTTCTGTGCAGGATACTCTTTCTTCATACCAACTGATAATGATTACACCAAGGAAACGATCGCACTCACCAAGATAATCAAAACGATCAACGCGATACACGATATGACGAGCCCGGCGACCGCCAAGCTGCGGGGAGTTCTGAAAATCCCCACGAATGATCAAACCCAAGGCCTACAATACCCAGCCGAGCCCCGGGACCCAGCTGAAAATCAAACCCAACAAGGCCAGAATAAAACCGGCGGTTCCCAGTCCGTTCGTGCTTCTCCGCTCCTGCTGATTGATAATGATCGTCTGCCCTTCGACCTGACGTTTGCCGACTTCATTTCCATTCTGCTTCGTAATATTATCCATAAAATTTAAGTAAGATTGTATCGTCCGTACCCCGACGACTGGTAATAAAAAGAAAAGCGTGGCACCGAAGCCCATTTCAGAATCGCAGGTCGTAGGAGTACCTTTTGGCGTGAAATAAGCGACAGCCCCGCGCCTATACCCGCAGAATACGGATACGACGCGAGAAGATGTCTGCCTATTCTCCGCCAAAATGAATTTCCTACGCTCACGATTCGGGAACAGACTTACACTTTTCCGTGTGTATCAATATGTACAGTACATATAGCGGCTTTTCGAAATATACAATAGTGCGCGTCGCTTCGGGAACTGCGACCGCAGAACAAGCGTGAAGCACGACGTAAAAACGGAATCCGGCCAGGACACGATCTCCCCGCTGCGAATCCCCGAACCGGACGGCAGCGGTTCTACGCATCCGCTCTTTCGGACCGCATTCAGTCCGGCCGTTGCCGAAAACAAAAATTTTCAGTACATTTGAGCGACAAAAAATGCTTTCCATGTCCATTCCCCTCGCCGAACGACTGCGTCCCCGTACGCTCGATGAATATATCGGACAGGCCCACCTGGTCGGGCAGAACGGCGTATTCCGCAAGTTCCTCGAAACGGGCAATGTCCCCTCGTTCATCCTCTGGGGTCCGCCGGGCGTGGGAAAAACTACGCTGGCCAAGATCGTTGCCACGACTCTCAAACGCCCGTTCTACACCCTGTCGGCCGTCACGTCGGGCGTCAAGGAGGTGCGCGAGGTGTTGGAATCGGCCCGCAAGCAGAAATTCTTCGACTCCAAACCGCCGATCCTGTTCATCGACGAAATCCACCGCTTCAACAAGTCGCAGCAGGACTCGCTGCTGGGTGCTGTCGAGCAGGGCGTGGTGACGCTGATCGGAGCTACGACCGAAAATCCCTCGTTCGAGGTGATCTCACCGCTGTTGAGCCGCTGCCAGGTCTATATCCTCCAGCCGATGACCGACGGGGAACTGCAAACCCTTTTAGACCGGGCTCTGGCCACCGATCCGGAGCTCAAAACCCGGGAGATCGAGGTACAGGAAACCGAAGCGCTGTTCCGCTTTTCGGGCGGCGACGCCCGCAAGCTGCTCAACATTCTGGACATCATCACGGGCGCCGCAGACGGCAAAGTAACGATCACCAACCAATACGTCACCGACTGTTTGCAGCAGAACATCGCCCTCTACGACAAGAACGGCGAACAGCACTACGACGTGATCTCGGCCTTTATCAAATCGGTGCGGGGCAGCGATCCCAACGCAGCGATCTACTACCTGGCCCGCATGCTGGCCGGAGGCGAAGAGCCGCGCTTCATCGCCCGCCGGCTGGTGATCCTGGCCTCGGAAGACATCGGCCTGGCCAATCCCAACGCCCTGCTGCTGGCCAACGCCTGTTTCGACACGGTGCACAAGATCGGCATGCCCGAAGCCCGCATCACGCTGGCCGAAACCACGATCTACCTGGCCACCTCGCCCAAGAGCAACTCGGCCTACATGGCCATCAACCAGGCGCTCTCCTTCGTCGAACACGATACGACCAACCGGCCCGTACCCCTGCACCTGCGCAACGCCCCGACCAAGCTGATGGATCAGGCGGGGTACGGCAAAGGCTATAAATACGCCCACGACTACGGCGGATTCGCCGGGCTGGAGTTCATGCCCGAAACGCTCAAAGGCAAGAAATTCTACGAGCCGAACACCCGCAACGCCGCCGAAGCGAAGATCGCCGCATGCATCCGGGAGCTGTGGAAGGACAAATATAAATAACAGCCGGAGACACAACGCCTTCCGGCATTCCTGAAGCCGACTGCCGGACAGCCCCGAAAATACGATCGGACGACATCCCGTATTTCACCCCGGCGAACGGCAGCGACACAAGCGACCAAAATATACCGACAAACGGCAAAAGAGCACAGCGGGCAATCCCTGAATCATAAATCCCGAAACCGGGACGGAATCTATCCCCGGAAACATAAAGACTGCCGACATGTTGAAAACAGGCGCTATATTGAATTTCCTGGTCGCGGCGGGACACCTCGCCTGCCTACCTTGGCTCTATCCCGTACTGTCGATCTATCGCATCGACGGAATCATGGAAACGCTGGCCCTCCGCTACGGGGCCGCCATTCCTTATCTGCTGACCGTCGCCATTGCGTTCATCTTCGCCGTATTCGGCCTCTACGGACTTTCGGGCGCCGGGATCATCCGCCGGCTGCCGCTGCTCGAAACAGGTATTTACACCATTGCCACCCTCTTCCTGCTGCGGGCCGTCGCGGGCGTTGCGGAAATGGCCGTGACGGGCTGCGCTCTTCTTGCGGACAGTACGGCAGCCTTTGCTGCCGCCGTCGTCGGCACGCTCTACCTGCTGGGCGGGCGGCGTAAATTCGGCAGGCAGGAATCCGAATGAAACACAAACTTCGCCGGCAGTTTACCGAAGAATACAGAGAACAACAAAATAGCATGAAACGCATAGGACTCATATCCGACACCCACGGCACGTTCGACCAAACGCTCAAAACATTCCTCAAGGACGTGGACGAAATCTGGCACGCCGGGGACATCGGCTCTCCGGAGGTCGCCGACCAGATCGCGGCGTTCAAACCCCTGCGGGCCGTCTATGGCAATATCGACGGAGGTATCATGCGACGCACCTACCGCGAATTTCTCTCCTTCGAGTGCGAAGGGGTGAGCGTCCTGATGACCCACATCGGCGGCTATCCCCGCCACTACACCCCGCAGGCCGTAGCGCGGATCCAATCGCTGCGCCCGAAAATCTTCATCGCGGGGCACTCCCACATTCTCAAGGTCATCTACGACCCCGTTTACGACCTGCTTCACCTCAACCCCGGCGCTGCCGGCTGCTACGGTTTCCACAAGGTGCGCAGCGCCCTGCGCTTCACCATCGACGGCACCGACATCCGCGACATGGAAATCGGCGAATGGCCTCGTCCCGGCGCTTGATAAAGGGACGAAATCGTTCAATATGCAATATTTTTATTTAACATAATATTACCTGGGATTTCTTCGTTATAAGTCTGTAATTTCAACAGGACAAAACGTACATTTTCGACAAGCGAGGAGAGAGCGACCGCGTTCGCTTTTCCGAACACGGAAAACTAAAAAAGGAATCCAAGATGCAAGCTAAAATCTCAAAAACGCTCGAGGCCATCATCGCCCGTACGGCATTCGAAACCTCGAAACGCGCTATTACCCACTCACTCAAGGATTTTCTCACCCTTGAGATTCTGCGGGAAGAAGGGTCCTTAGCGCATCAGATACTCACCTCCCGCCTCAAGGACTGGGAGATTCACCAAATATGCCTTCGCATCGAAAGCGAGATTCGGTCGGTATCGGCACCCGATTCATCGAGGCAGAATCCCGAAGAATTTTTCCCTTTATACACCAGAGAATTACAACGATTGTTCGCCCCGATGCACCATGTTTCGACGGCACACGCACTGCTGCACATCGTGAGCGACCCGCACACGATCACTTCGCAGGTGCTGGCCATGTACCATTTCGATGCACAGGCGATAGCGACCGAACTGCAAAAGATGACCCTGGAGGCCGATCAAACGACGCCTCCGGATACCAATTTTCGGCCGACACCCGAACTACGGTTCATCGGCCTGCGCGAACCTGTCCGGGACACTCCTCCTGCGGAACCTGCCTTGTTGGACAAATTCGGCACCGACCTTACGTACGAAGCTCGCAGAGGCCGCATCGATCCCGTCGTAGGACGCGAGCGGGAGATGGAACGCATCGTGCAGATCCTCTCGCGCCGCAAGAAGAACAACCCGATCCTGATCGGCGAAGCCGGCGTGGGCAAGAGCGCCATCGTCGAAGGGCTGGCCCTGCGGATGGCAGCGGACGAAGTTCCCGCCACCATCCGCGGCAAACGGCTCTATTCGCTCGACGTATCGTCGCTCCTGGCCGGGACCAAATACAGAGGTGAGTTCGAAGAACGGATGCAGCGACTTCTCGAAGAATTGCGCAGGAAGCAGGACTCGATCCTCTTCATCGACGAAATACACACCATCGCGGGCGCAGGTTCGACCCAGGGAAGCCTCGACACGGCCAACATTCTCAAACCCGCCCTGGCGCGGGGCGAATTGCAGGTCATCGGAGCCACGACGCTGGACGAATATCGCGAAGATATCGAGAGCGATCCCGCGCTGGAACGCCGCTTTCAGAAAATCCTCGTCGAACCCGCTTCGGAAGAGGAAACCCTGCAAATCCTGCACAACATCGCACCCCATTACGAACGGCACCACGGAGTGCGCTACTCGGACGAAGCATTGCGGGCCTGCGTCGCCCTGACCGGGCGCTACATTACCGACCGCAACTTTCCGGACAAGGCGATCGACGTGCTGGACGAAGCCGGGGCACGTATTCACCTGCAGGACAAAGGCAAAACCGAAAAACCGTCCCGAAAAACCGCATCCCGCGAACCGGTCGGCGCCGCAGCAGGAGCCAAAACGCCCAAAAACCGCTCCCGCAAAACGGCGGCAGCGGACACGACGACTGTCGGTGGCGCCGTATGGACTCTTCCGTCCGATCCCGGCCCGCCCGAAATCCGGGCCGAGCATATCGAGCAGGTTATTACCTCCATGACGGGAATCCCAGCCGAACGGCTCTCGGGCAGCGAAAGCGAACGTCTGCGCGGCCTTGCGGACTATCTTTCGGCCCGCGTCATCGGCCAATGCGAAGCCGTCGAAAAGATTTCGCGGTCGATCCAACGCTCCCGGGCGGGACTCAAGGACGAAGGGCGTCCGATCGGCGTCTTCATGTTCGTCGGACCGACGGGCGTGGGCAAAACCCTGCTGGCGAAAGAACTCTCCAAATGGCTCTTCGACGAGAACAAGGGACTCATCCGTATCGACATGAGCGAATACAGCGAAAAACACAACGTCGCACGGTTGATCGGCTCCCCGCCGGGATATGTCGGCTACGGCGAAGGCGGACAGCTCACCGAAGCGGTACGCCGCCATCCCTATTCGGTCGTCCTGTTCGACGAAATCGAGAAAGCCCACCCCGAAGTCTTCAACACCCTGTTGCAGATCTTCGACGAGGGACACCTCACCGACGGTTCGGGGCGCAAGGTCGATTTCCGAAATACGGTAATCATTCTCACCTCCAACGTCGGATCGCGGGCCGCGGCAATACGCTCCACGCAGGTCGGGTACAGCACCTGTTCGAAATCGGACACCCAGCAGAAAGCCCCGCAGTCGGAATACCGCCGGGCGCTGGAAGAAACCTTCGCACCGGAGTTCCTGAACCGCATCGACGACATCGTCATCTTCCGCACGCTCGACCTCTCGGACGTGGAGCGGATCATCGACCTGGAACTCAAGGGGCTGCTCTCCCGTACCGACCGACTCGGCTACAAGGTCGAAATCACCGACGAGGCGAAGCGGACCCTTGCCGCCATCGGCTACCAGCGCAAATACGGCGTCCGCGCCCTGCGCCGCACGCTGCTCGAACGCATCGAGGAACCTCTCTCGGGACTGATTATCGACGGCAAACTGCACAGCGGGGAGCGGGTGATCGTGGAACCCGACGGCGAAAAGGAGGTGATTCTCCGGGTCGCCTAACATAAATCCGCACCAGTGGCGGACGGTTTTCGAATCCCGGCCGAAGCAAGTATCGGCCGGGATTTTCACGCCTCACCCACTCCTTCGACTAAGCGGTTTTCCAGAACCGACAACAACCCCGGCCCGACATACGGAATAACCCCGAACAGTCCTCCCGGCAACGAGGCATTTGCATCGAAACCGGGAACAGCTCCATATATGTCCGTCCCGCATGCTTTCGACATCTGCCTGCAAAATCGGCCCCGACACCCGGTCGAAAGGTCCGGACATCAGACTCCGTTCCCCCTTCGAAACGGATGCGAAAGAGGGATAATCGATTATTTTCGTACCTTTGTCGTCTGATTCAAGAAATATATGTACCGTTTTTCAACCTACAAACGACAATACAAAGCCAATCTGAAACTGGCCCTGCCCGTCGTGATGACCCAGTTGGGGCAGATCCTCGTACAGGTCGCCGACAACGTCATGGTCGGCCGTTACGGAGGCGACGACCCCACGCCGCTGGCCGCCACTTCGTTCGGCGGCTCGGTCTTCTTCATCCTCTTCATCGCCGGCGTCGGCATCGCACTGGGCCTCACGCCCCTGATCGGCGAACTCTACGCCCAGGGCGACCGTTGCAAATCGTCGCAATACCTGCAAAACGGCCTGATGTTCTATACTCTGTTGGGATTTCTGGTCTGCGGGCTCCAACTGGCCGTCATCCCTTTGATGTACCACATGGGACAGCCCGTCGAAGTGGTCGATATGGCCATACCGTATTACAAGTTGCTGGCTTACAGCATGCCGTTCATCATGCTCTTCTTCACCTTCAAGCAATTCCTCGAAGGCGTCGGAAACACCCGGGTCGAAATGGTCGTGGTGATTCTCTGCAACCTGATGAACGTCGGCTTGAACTGGATTTTCATCTACGGCCACCTCGGATTCGAAGAACTGGGCGCCACAGGTGCGGGGCTCGGCACCCTCGGATCGCGCATCGCCATGCCGATCATGATTATCGGCTATTTCTACAAAAAACAGAAATACCGCGCCTATCTTCAGGGATTCTCGCCCCGCAACTATTCGGTCAAAACGATCCGCACATTGCTGCGTATGGGCCTTCCGATCTCCCTGCAGATGTTTCTCGAAGCCTCGGCCTTCGTCGGCACCAGTATCATGATGGGCTGGCTGAGCAAAACGGCCATCAGCGCCAACCAGATCGCCATGACCTTGGGCAACTGCGCCTTCATGATCGTGACTTCGATCGGTGCCGCCACGACCATCCGCATCTCCCACTGCTACGGCGCCCGCAGCTTGAAGGAGCTGACTCTGGCGGCAAAGGCCTCCTACCACCTGGTCATCGCCTGGAACCTCTTCGCCGCCATCACGTTCATCTCGCTCTGCAACGTCATCCCGACTTTCTTCACCACCAACGCCGAAGTGATCGACCTGGCCTCGAAGCTGATCCTGCTGATCGCCGTTTACCAGTTGGCGGACGGCATCCAGAACGTTTCGGTAGGCATTCTGCGGGGTATTCAGGACGTGAAGATCATCATGCCGATCGCTTTCCTCTCGTACATCGTCTTCAACCTGCCGGTGGGTTACCTGTTGGGCTTTACATTGGGAATGGGCGCACAGGGGCTGATTCTGGGCTTCACCGTCGGTCTTACGACGGCCGCCGTACTGCTGATCGTCCGCTACCGCCGCGATATCCGGCGCTGGAAGGCCGGCATCCGATAATCCGGGATCTCCGCTTCCCGGCAGCGACGCACATCCGCCCGGCGGGAATATGCCGGAGTCTCAGCCGAATAAATTTGGCATTGCTCCCGGATTTCACTATCTTTACCGAAATTTATGACTCCAATGGATAACACCAAACCATATACGAAAGCGCCCAAGCCCGAAATCGGTCGCGGCTGCACGTTCTACTACGCCCCCGAAGGGGTCGCAGCCAAGCCTTGCGAGGGTTGCTACAAACTGCACGAAACAGCCTGGCTGGAGCAATACCCGCAACACACGCCGACCGATATTTTCGAAGTGCGCTTCAAGAACACCCGGCGCTTCTACTACCAAAACGTCAATAATCTGCCGCTGGAACGGGGCGACATCGTCGCTGTGGAAGCTTCGCCGGGACACGACATCGGCATCGTCTCCCTGACGGGCGACATGGTAGCCCGCCAAATGCGCCGCGTGGGTTTCAACCCCTACAACGGCGAATTCAAGAAGATTTACCGCAAGGCCAAACCCTACGACATCGAACGCTGGCAGGAGGCCATCGCTCTGGAGCACGAAACGATGATCACCGCACGCCAGATCGCCGCCGAAATGGGACTCAATATGAAAATCGGCGACGTGGAGTACCAAGGCGACAAGATCAAGGCGATCTTCTACTACATCGCCGACGAGCGCGTGGATTTCCGCGAGCTAATCAAGGTCTTCGCCGAACGGTTTCACATCCGCATCGAAATGAAACAGATCGGCGCCCGCCAGGAAGCGGGACGCATCGGCGGCATCGGAGCCTGCGGCCGCGAACTGTGTTGCGCATCGTGGATCTCGAATTTCTCGAGTGTGACGACCAACTCGGCCCGTATGCAGGAGATCTCCCTCAACCCCCAAAAACTGGCCGGACAGTGCTCGAAACTCAAGTGCTGCCTCGCCTACGAATACGACACCTACGTGGACGCCCGCAAGGAGTTCCCCCCGTCTGCGGGAACCGCTCCAGGCTCTCGACGGCGAATATTACCTGGTCAAAACCGACATCCTGGCCGGTACCATGTCCTTCAGCAGCAGCAAGGATACGATGACCAACGTGGTGACGCTTCCCGTCGCCCGCGTCAAGGAGATCATAGCGCTGAACCGCGCCGGCAAGAAGGTCGATCAGCTGTCGGCGGAGCAACCACAACGGGAGAAGTTCGAAGAACCGACCTATCGCTCGGAGGAGGACAGCATCACACGCTTCGACGGCAACGGCTCCAAACGCAAGGGCCGCAACCGACGCCGCAGCGACCGGGCAGAGGAACGCGAGAACCGGAACAACGGTGCCCGCAGCGGAAGCGCCGCAGAAGCGGCCGCCGTTTCGGAATCCCGCAAGGACGAAAAACAGGAACCCGCTGCCAACCGGAGTGAACGCCGCGAAAAACGCGACCGCCGTGAACGGAATAATCGAAACGGACAAGGCGAAAGCCGCGAATCGCGCGGAGAAAGGAATAACGGTCAGGGCGAACCGCGCAACCCACGCAACAGCGACCGGAACGGGTCGCGCAACGGACAGAGCACCCAGAAAAACGAACAGCGCACCGAACGCGGGAACACCTCCGGCGAACAGAACGGTGAACGCGGCAACGGTCAGGGCTCTCGCAGCGAACAGCGCGGGGAACGTCGTTCGGAGCGTTCTCGTTCCGAAAACCGTCCGGGACAAAACGGCTCCGAAACCGATCCGACTCCGACACACTCCCAATCTCCGGGCGAAGAGGGACAGAACGGTGCCCGCCGCCGTCCTCGGGGACGCGGAGGACGCAACCGTCGTGAAGGCAACCGTCGGGAAGGCGGAAACGGAGAGACAGCACAACCCGAACCGCCGAAAAAAGAGCAATAACGACTCGTAATGTACCTGCGGAGTATCATAGCGATCGCCGGAATGCTCGTTACGAGCTGCCTTTCGCCGCATCAGACGGTCGTAACCGATACCGGGGGCGGCACGTGGAGCGAAAGTGCCGAAATCGAAATTCCGAACGCGGATACCGTGACCCCGCGCGACCTATACATCGTCGTGCGTTACAACGACTCCTTTCGGGACGACACGCTGCGGCTGACGATACGGACCATTTCGCCCGACTCCCTGGTTTTCGAGGAATCCTACACGCTGGGCCTTCCTCCCCGCAGGCACCCGGCAGCCCTCGCGGAGGAAGCGTCGGTTCCCTATCGTCGGCACGTAATTTTTCCCGACAGCGGCATTTACAGGATGGCTTTCACCCCGGCGATGCCGGTCCGGGGCGTGGAAGCCATCGGCATCAACCAGCAAAAAAGCGAATAAAAACAGATGGGCAAAGACAAACTCAGACGCTTTGCGGAGAACCTCACGTTCGAATGTTTCGTACAACCCGCCTTCGAGGAGGCCTTCCGCCGCGACCATCCGCTCAAAGGACATTGGCACAGCGACTTTTTCCATAACGACCGTCCGATCGTACTCGAACTGGGCTGCGGCAAGGGCGAATACACCGTCGCACTCGCGGAGCGCGACCCCAACCGCAACTTCATCGGTATCGACATCAAGGGTGCCCGCATGTGGCGCGGAGCCAAAACCGCCACGGAACGGCAAATGCGCAACGTCGGTTTTCTGCGTACCCGCATCGAAATGATCGCCTCCTTCTTCGCCGAAGGAGAGGTCGATGAGATCTGGATCACCTTCCCCGATCCGCAGCTCAAATCGCGCCGGGCCAAGAAACGGCTCACCTCACCCCTCTTCCTGGGCCAGTACGCACAGATGCAGGTTCCCGGCGGACGAATCAACCTCAAGACCGACTCGCAACACCTCTACGCCTACACGCAAGCCGTGATCGAACGGTTCGGTCTGCCCTGCGACGTGGCCAACAACGACATCTACGGCTCGGGGTTCGCGGACGAAATACTCTCGGTCAAGACCGCCTACGAACAGATGTTCCTCGAACGGAAGCTGCCGATCACCTACACCCGCTTCTCGCTGGGTGAACGACGCGATTTCCCGCCGTTCGACTGGGAAGGCGACGACACGGACGAGAAGGACAACGAAGAAGCACGGAAAAACGATATATCCGACCGAACCTCCAGATCATCATACGCAAATCCATAAATCACGTATTCCGTACCCGGAGTACATGTCGTTGAAAATTCTTCATCACCGACATATACGGCAAGGAGTCCCCCTCCATCGGAAGAAATCAGATTCTCGACGAATTTATGCCAATCCGCATACCGATCGAAATCTGAAGCGCACCGTCAACAAAGCATTGGAAGCCGTGGATTTGATATTACGAACGTCGAATAATGGTGTATTTTTTTGAAAAAACACTTATAAATACAAGAATTACCATTTGTCCGGATCACAAAACCGACATATAATTAATATTTTTCCTGAAAAATGGCAATTATTTTCAGTAATTCTGGAAAACTTCTGTTAGTGCCTTATACAAAAGACTTTAGGAGAATTACCCGATTTTGAGGTAATGAATTAGCAACTGTGCCATATGCTATGTTCTGCCTTGAATTGCATTCAAGTAACTCTTTATTATTGCAAAGGTATAAAAATTATTTGGCAAGCAATAAAAATAGGATATATTTTGTCTCTTGTCAAATAATTCTATTGATGTATTTTTATAACTTTCCATTTACCCTGTCCAGCATATATAACATCGGCAGTAACATAGCAGTCTTTCGTGATATTATACTCACAAAGAACAGAATGATGAACGTAGTAATCACCAATAAATGCAAAATCAGGAGAATCATCCCAAGAACCATTTTTATATTTTAATTCTAAGTGACCTTGAATTGTCTTTATTGCACTTGTGTTTATTTCTGCAGTTTCTTCTACATTAAGTACAATAGGCCTTTTTTCACCTTTCCTGTCTTTTGTTACACAATAGAATATTTTCAAGCATTGTCCTACTTCGGGACGAAGATCCGTATCATTAAAGAATACGATACCTCCAATTTTTCCTTGACCGAAAGTGTAATGGAATAATTTTTTTTGTATGTTTATATCGTCAACGACCACAATACCAGAATTAAAATTCGGTAAAGCAGTTTCTTTATTTACTTTTTCTACATTAGCAATAACTACTTTGTTTTCATTCTTTTTTATAATAGTATATTCTCTGAAACTGACAAAATCCCCTTTTGAAATAGTGCCCCATTTTTCTTTAAAAGCTTGAAATATTTGCTGGGAATCTTGCGTTACAATATGTAGAATTTTCTTCTCTTCATTCAAATATTCTACATATCCAAACTTTTGGGAAGTCCCATCCATAGCCTTGTTTCACTCTTATGCATGCAAAGAGGTATATATTTAGCTTCTGTCACTTTTGTTTTATTCCAAGAGAAGCAACTTGTCTGAATTTGCTTTTCCTCTTTATCTACATGACACTTTACTCTAAAAACAGAACCAAATATCGCATTCGTCAAAAAAGGAAACCGCTTTACATTCACTTGAAATATAACGTCTACCCCATTTGTGAGAGTGCAATAAGTTTTTCCGTCTTTTTCCCATCTATCCACCAGCGTAACCTCTTTTGCTTCAATTTCTGAAAAAGCGTACTCTTCAGCAATGGTGGCATATCTATTATACAATAGCTTATTATTATTGGGCGGAATAACTGATATGTCGACTCGTTCAATATATTCTTGGTATTTCCGGGAAGTGTTTTCATGAAATTTCTTATATATATTCAATTCGCATAAGGCTTCAGATGTTAGCTCTTCCTTTATAAGCAGGTCGGCTAAAGTCAAATGAATAGAGCCGAGAAAATCTTCATTTCGTTCAACAAGTAAAGCCTTAGAAAGCAATGCTATCTTTAATTCATTACTATCTTGTATACAATCTGCCAATTCACTCCATACATAGTATTTTTCACTCATTTCAAGTAATAAAGATTTGTACACATTGATAGCAAGGTCATATTGCTGTTGCCATGTATATATTATTGCTCGTTGTCTTAATATCCATTCATCTTTTTTAGCACGTTCAATAAGAACATTATACAATGAATCTAACCAAGATACTAGTTCTGCATCTCTTGGGTGTGATTCTTTGAGATATTCATAACACTTCTTTGCTGCTTTAACAGCCAAAGGTTTATAAGTGTTACCATTATTATCTGTTTCTTCTTTCCAATCAGCATCCATGAGGTTTTCATATCTCCAATCTCTAAAAAAGTAAATAAATCTCCATGTTTCTTGACCATTCATGTGACGCTCTGCAATTTTCAACACTTCAGAATGCCAATGAGAAGCACCATAAACGGCGTTTCTTTTATTATAGACAGTAAAAGCTTCAAACATCTCACGCATTTTACCTTCTTTATGAAGATTCATAATTTCCCAAAACTGCGGTTCACGTAACAGGTCAAGTGTTTCTGTTTTTGGGAGATTTATCTTTTCACACAGCATCTCGACATCAATATCCTCGCCGCTATTTACAATTTGACGACATATACGAGAAATAAGCGAGGGAATTTCACTACCATTGTAATAGCCCTTGTTCAAATCTTCATAACGTAAATTTTCTGGTTCCCAGAGCATAAAGAAACGGTAAAAACTAAAATCAGAATGTTCTTTTGAGAAACTCAAAGCAAAGTTCAATATTTGAGAATGAAGCATTGAAGGACGTTCATTCCTAAGATACATATAGTCTTTTAGCAACGTTCTTATTTCCAACGATGTCAAATTTGAAATTTTAGCCTTGATATAACGATAAATTATCCAGCCTAACTCTTCATGCAAAGCTGAATCTACATCATTTGCAGAGTCAATATAATTCTTTACCTGAACATAAGCATTTGAAGGATCATTTTTTGATAGCTCGGATGCTTTTGAAATAGCATCAGCGTTAGGTTGCAATCGTTTATACAAATTAGTATAAGCTCTTTCTCCTGCGCCACTATCATCCACCATTGTAGGAAGTAATGAAGACATCTCTTTCAAGCAAATTTTAGCTTTATCTATGGCGTTTCTATTGCATAGTTGCTGACATATATCACGCAGAACCCAAAAGAGAGACATTTGTGCCCATGGGTTATTCCTATCTTCTTTCAGATCATCTATGGCCATCTTATATGCTTCTTTTAGATTACCACTTTTACGCAATAATGTTACTTCTTTTACAGACATTAGTATTCTTCTATTATGTTAATTTTTCTATGAGTTGTGACAGTTTAATATCAGCTTCTCCGATATCAGAAAGTGGAGCAGCATAGTTAATAAACCCTTTCCCATTAAAGAAAAAAGTTATAGCAGCATAATTACCAGAAGCTTTCATATAATATACGAGTTGGTAATGTTCTTCCACCACATTTGTTAATATGATACCACATTCATCACACAAGAAATCATGCGACTATGTAGCATCTTTAATGACTCCAAAGATGGATGATAGTCTATTTTATATTTGATATTTTCATCATTCTGGAAGAAAAACAACAACTCAGTGTCATTGGCATCTGTTTCATATTTTGTAAACAGACCTGCTCCATTATATATTGCATCAATTCTTACTATACCGGTTGGTGTATTTACTTCATAAATATCTCTCCAAGGTTTACAGATAACGTTCTTTACTGAATATAGAGTTCCATTCATATTCTTTACAACAGACCAATATTTACATTTTACTGAAGGTAATATTGATGAAGGATGAAAAGGTGTATCCTCTATATTATCAAAAGATAAAGCATTAACAGCTGTTTTTGCAGTTTTATTGATAGGGGTTATTTTAAGAGATGTAATAGGTGTTACATCAGGAAGATTAATACACCATAACATCTTAGAAGCTCGAGTTATCGCTGTATATTTCCAACGAAGGCTATCCACATCAAGCCCTGTGCGTCTTGAAAAATCTACATAAACTGTATTCCATTCACCACCCTGTGATTTATGGCATGTAAAAGCATAACCGTACTTTACATGAAGAGCATTGTAGAAAGGGTCTCCCCACATTGCCTTAGTAAATTCTTCAGATTTAGGATTAGTCAATCCTTTCTCCGTACGCATACGCATTACCATATTGATATAAAGAGCCTTCATTTCGTCAATTGTCAGTGAAGGTCGCTTGTTTTGGAGTAATGTATCAATAATATAGCGTTTATAAATATTACCATCTTCTACTTGAAAACTTATTTCTCTGAAATCAAGCGTAATGATTTCTTTTACTTTTCTCCCATTTTTTTCAGTCCAAATAGGTGCAGACTGAGAGATAATATCATTTGATGTTTCTACTACAGTTATGATATCACCATTCAATAATTCACATTTATCATAATAGTAGCTATTGCATACTACCATCAATTTATCTCCTACCGCCACATGATTCGTTTCAGGAAATATTATATTACGAATAGCCGTATTATAATCAGCTGCTTGTTGATTTGAGAAACAAACTATAGCAGACGATTGTTCTGGATCTTCACAATATTTCTTAGCAACTTCCATTGCTCCAATATCCATTACTTCATGTTCCTTTTTCTTGAACACAAGGCGATTTCGTTCTTTTTTCCGAATCAACTCACGAAGTATTGTAGCATTAGCCAAAATACAACTATTCTTATCTTGACGAACAATGTCTGTGAGCTCATAAGAATATACATTCATTTCTAGTATATCAAAATAAGTTTCATCTAATGCAACAGAACAATCATCACCTACGGGAGGCAACTGCATAGGGTCACCAACAAAAATTACCTTTCCACCGAAGTTTAATCTTGCATAACTAAGTAAATCTTTTATTAATACTCCTGTACCAAATTGGAAAAGTTCATTCTTTGATTCACGAGAACTAATCATGGAGGCTTCGTCAATAATATAAATACACCTCTCGTGGTTATCTTTAAGTGGAAATATATATTTAAGTGTTCCTTCAGATTCTTCCACTATTAGATGAGAAAAATTATAGATTCCCCTATGAATAGTAGAAGCACCATAATTTGGTAATTTAGAACGTAATATTTTTGCAGCACGTCCGGTCGGAGCCATTAACTGAATATGTAAAGATTGAGTAGATAAATAATCTGCAATACTACGAATCAATGTCGTTTTACCTGTACCTGCATATCCTTTCAAAATAAATACTTGGCTATCTTTATCTGCAATGAACTTTTCAATCATTATCATTGCTTGCTTCTGTTGTGCAGTTAATATCATTTATATTCCATTTTATGTTATTCATATTTGTCACCATAAGGCTAAACTAAAAAGCGTGGAACTGTATGCCACACTCTACTTGAAGGTCGTAGGAAACCATAGATGCAGATGTAACAATAGCAGCCCACGCTATAGCGTGAGAACCACTATGCTATCCTTGCATCTAATTTGAAAATTTCCTACGTTTTCAAGTACAAGATGAGCATAACGCTTCTTCTATTTTCATATGTCTTTGGACAGAGTTGTCTCAATCCATTTGCAAAAGTATAAAAAAGCCGTGATAATCCGCTCAATACAGGCAGATTATTACGGCCGTTCCTTTGATTTATAGTTTTATACCTCTATCTTGTTTCTGCTTAGGTATTCCCATGGCTTCCCTAAACTCATTCATCTTCTTTCTGAACCAGTTCACATGTGAAACCCCGTCTATCTTGAAATCGAATTTACCGCTTTCATCCTGTTTGATGGAGCAGACAGAATGTCGGGTATCAAAACTTCGGTTAAACTCGGAAGAATAGAGTTTACCTTTTATTCCGACCTCCTTGAACTCGCACAGTCTTCTGATTATTCCGTCATTGAAACCCAAACGTTCACGTAGGAAGTTTACCACAGGTATAAGCTTCTCCACATACGGAAAGTAGCGTCTGACAAAATCTGTAAACTCCGACAGCTTACGGTGCTGTTGCTCGTAAGCGTTTCTTATCTCCTGTATCTGTTCGGCTTGTTGCCGTTCCCGTTGTCGGGCTTCGTCTTCAAGTTCAAGGATGCGGTCTTGCAAGTCCTCGTTCCTACGTTCCAATGATTTCATTTTTCCACTTCCGAAAAGAGAACCCACACTGCTTGCAAGGGCGGTTGCCGTATCGGTGGCTGCGCTTTTGAACTTGTCGGTGCGGATTTCCGCTTTTACCTGTCTCAACTCCTCCTGCGCTTTGGTCTTCTTCTCCTGCAATAGTCTGGTTTCGGTTTCAAGGGTTTCATTTTTCTTTTTCAAGTCCCGATAATACTGCATGGTGGTAGTGTGCCGTGCTTCCGAGCCCCGTACCCCACGTTGCAATCCGTATTTCGTCATCACCCTTGCGTAATTGTCGTGGTAGGCAATCAGGGTCTGGCGGTTGAACAGGTCATCGGCACACAAACGGACGGAATTTGTTTTCTTGCGGTACTTGCGCTTGCCGTCCGTCTGTTCTTTCTTGGCTTTGCGCCTTTCACCTATTACGATGGGAACAACGGCTGCGTGGATGTGTGGAGTCTTCTCGTCCATGTGCAGATGGGCAGCAACCACATTGTCTTTGCCAAATGTGGCTTGAAGCCATTGGATGCTGTCGTTGCACCATTCATCAAGCTTTCCTTTTTCCTGTATGTTCATCATGTCCTCGTGCGTACCCGACAAAACCACCCGGACAACGCGGACTTGGTCGTGCGTGATTTTCCGTCTGATGCCTGCCGTGTTCAGCCTGTGGGCAATCGCTTCATCCCTGCCGTGAACGCCATCAGGGTATTCGACAAGCACCCTGTTCAGATGTGTTCTTGTCGGGTCTGCGTTTTTAGGTATTATCTTTCTCTCTATATGGTCGGACTGCGTGGTGTCCGATGTCCCCTTTGCTTTCTTTATGTCCAATGAAAAATATCCCATATTATTTCTATTTTTGCGGTTATCGTTATGTTTCTTCTCTCTGCCTGTGGCATCGGTTCACAGGGTTTATTATGCAAATGAGTCCTTGCTGCACTCGTTTGCACAGGGTTTCCAAAGGGATTTCCCTTTGGCTCGATAGGGTGTTTTTAGCGTTACGGAGTAATGCGTGAAGAAAACGCCCTATTGAGCTATGGTATTTCTGTCTAAATACCTTGGGAAAGCGAACGTGCATATTACAGATGAAATCCCCCTTTCTTTTTCGGTGGCTGCATCATCCGCCTTGCGAATTGGACTTGCTTCTTCTCCTTTATCGGCTCTGCCGATTGGGACAAGGGCTTACCGCACAGGTAGTCGTTCAAGTCCTTATACTCACGATAGTACATTGACTTGTCAAGCAGGCGTTCCCCAAACTTCTCTTTCAGTTTCGTGCAGGTGTTCCGTCCTGCCGTGTCGTTGTCAAGGAAACAGCCGACTTGGGTGTAGGTCTCCAATATGCTTTCCGCTTTTGCAAGATTGGAAACGGAGTTCAATATGATATAGTCCTGTGTGTCCAATCGCGGGTGTTGCGGATTGTTTTCTACTCGGATGGTAAGGAATGAAAGGTAATCCATGAACCCCTCAAACAGGTAACACATACATCGTTGTCCGCCCTGCTGTCGGATATGGGTGATGTCTTTCGGGGCGACACATCCCTTGAAGTATCTGTTGCGCACTTCATATCCTCCTGCCATGTTCGGAAAGCCGATGGCAAAATAGGGTTTGTCGGCATTCATAAACCGAAGCTCCCTGCATTCTCTTTTGGCAAGTCCGATGTTTATTCCCCTTTCTTGCAGATAGGCGATAAGAGCAGGAGAGGACAACTCACCAACCCTTAATCCCTGATAAGGCTGATTGTCGGAATGCTGTCTGCCAAAAGAGAACGATGCAGGGCGGATGTATGCTGTCTGCTCCTCTATGCGTTTCAGCAGATAGGCTACATCTTCCGAACGGTAGAGTTCCGCTGCCAATGCAATGATATTACCGCCTTTGCCGATGCCGAAGTCGTACCATTTTTCAAGCTCGGTGTTTACCTTGAACGATGCGTCCGTTTCTTCCCGTAACGGTGATTTGTACCACAGGTTCCTGCCTTGTTGCTTTACAGGCGTATAGCCCAGACTTTGCAGATAGTCTGCCAGTTTGATTTGCTTTACATCTTGGATTGTCATATTACATACGGTTTTGAAGTTGATGAAAATTTGTTGATTTGATGAACTGTTGATGTAATATGTTTATATACAGCCTCGTAACCTCTCAACATCTTCTCAACAAACCGCTCACCAAAAGAGAAATCCACAAACGGGTGTCGGTGGTCTCTCAACTTCTCTTTTGGCTTGTTGAGATTTTGTTGAGAATGTATATCGTTTATTGTCAGTGTATTTATACCCATATTCAACAATTCAACAGAAAAATGATAGTATTACAGGGATTCGAGTTGCTCCCTTGTGACGGTGTAGAAGCGTCCCACTCTCCTTATCGGCTCATAGTGACAACTTCTGTTGTAATTGCCCTGATAAGTGGTGTAGGTAAGCCCGTTTGGTGCAGGTGTTAGTTTCCAGCACTCCTGCACCACCTTACGCACTTGGTGCTTTTCCGCCTTTACCTGCGAGTGCACCAGCAGTACGACAAGGTCGTTAAGGCAGAATGAAACGCTATCCACATCCATTGCAACCATAATGTCAAGCAGCAGTTCCGACATCTCTATCTCCAGCCGATTGCGGTTGCTACGGATAATCTTCTGCAAGGCTTCTGTATGCAGCAATGTGGGGTTGAACCACATCCGGCTTTCCTTATCGGTGGATAGCTGTCTGTATTGCAGGAAATGGAGAAAGGCGGGTATCTCCGCTTTCAGTTTTTGCAGGAAGTCGGTGTCATCGGACTGCAAGCGGTCTATCTTGCGCACCCAATAGCGTGTTTCCCCTGCATCTATGATTACGGGCAGATACTCGTTGTTGGAACACAGCACGAATTTGGCGAAGAATGCAATCTCGTCACGGTCTTTGCCTTTGGCTTCCACCTTGTAGGAAAGTGTGGTGCTGAGGTTCTTCAACCGTTCGCTGTCCTCCCTGCGGTTGAGCAGCACCTCATCCACCACGATAAGCAACTTGCCAGCCCAGTCGGAATTGAACTGGCTGCGGAAATCCTCGTTGGTGTTGAAAGTCACATTGTTCTGAAAAAGGGCTTTCAGAAAGTTCAGGAAGGTGCTTTTGCCCGTGTTGCGTTCTTCCGACACCAACAGCAGGATAGGCAACTTCTGAATCGGTTGCAGGTAAAGCAGTTGTAGATAGTCCATCCCCAACTCGTATTGTTCCCCGAAGATGTGCCGTACCAAAGATTGGATATGCGATAAATCGCCCTCCTGCGGTCGGTGGTCTATCGGTTCGTAGAGGTTAAGGAACTTGCCGACCACGGAACGGTAGCCGATGTGTTCGGGTACTGTGCAGAAGCCGTCATACTTGGGAACTCTGCCGATGTAATCCTTGCCGTAATCCTGTCGCAGGGTCTCGTTGTTCCATGCGATGCGTTTCCTCACATACCCTCCGTTCAGTCTCGGCTTGCTCCACAATCTTGTAGAGCGTTGTCCCCACTCGGATAAACTCTTCCTTTGCCATGCCGCCATCCGATGGCGGTCTGTGGCTGTCCTGTTGTTCGATAGCTGACATAATCAAATGGTTTTAAGTTTGAAAATTACCAGCTGCAAAAATATAATCAATTATCGGATAGGTTGTTATGCAAAACACAGCAGAATGGTGACAAATAGCCCCCGAAACAAAAACTTTCAATGGCTTGAGACTGTTGTGCAAACGGAAAACTCCCGAAAAGCGAATGTCGGATTACGCTTTTCGGGAGAAAAAATCAGAGCGTCTGTCGTACTGACTTAATGAATTACTGACTTACCGAGTGAATTATGTCAGGCATGCAGCTACGAGAAGTATTCGGATTTGGATATACCGTTGGTATTCAGCGAGAAGAAGATGCTTGTTTTCTCTTTTCGCAGGTACAGTATTTCAAGAACGGCATTACGTACCTGTTCCGCTCTGAATGTGCCGATATGGAAAGCGAGGGCGACTATCGCTTCAAGGTTGTAAACCTCCATACTGCAATTATCGGATACCCGTATGCTTCGCCTTATCCCATATTCCCTTAAAACTCCGCTCTTGCAAAGAGCCTTCAGTCCTGCACGGAATGTCGGGGCGGTTACTCCGAACAGGTCGCAAAGTTCCCATTCGCTCATGGCGGTTGCGCCTATATCGGTCGGCAAGGTGATGTTGCCATTGCCGTCCGTTGTGATGATGCTTCGCTTCATGGCTATGCTTGGTTATGGGGTTACACTTCCGAACGATGCGTTCAGTTTGTTGCCGAACATCGACAGGTCATTGTCAAGTTTCTGTGTGGTTATCTTCGCATAGATTTGAGTCGTGACAATGTTCGTGTGTCCCAGAACACGGCTCACGCTTTCAATGGGCATCCCCTTGCTAAGAGCCAGTGTTCCAAACGTATGACGAGCGCAATGGTAGGAGATATGCTTCTCTATTCCGCATTCCGCCATTACCTTTTTCAGCTGTTTGCACATCGTCCAATAGTTGATTTTCCCGAAAACCAGCCTGTCTTCCGACAGATACTTGTACCGTTCGATTATCTGCAAGGGAATATCCAGCAGCTTCACTTGGAACGGGACATTTGTCTTGTGCCGTTTCGACAATATCCATTTCTCACCGTTCACCTCCACTATTTCGTCCGTTGTGAGTTCTTTCATATCCACGAAAGACAAGGCGGTGAAGCAGGCGAAAATGAACAGGTCTCGCACCAATGCGAGGGTGGGGTTGTCAAACTCGTGCGCCATGATTCTTTTGATTTCGTCCTCTGTCAGATACTTCCCGTTCCTTAACATTCGGGCTGATATGGAACTGCGCAAACGGATTTCTCGGTATCAGTCCGTTATAGTGCGCACGCATGACCACGCCTTTCAGCCACATGCAGTTCAGCCAGATGGTGGCGTTTTTCAGTCCCCGTTCAGCTGTAAGATAAGCCGCAAACTCCTTGATGAAGTCGGGTGTAAGTTCCAGCATGGACATGTCCGTCCGTCTGTAGAATGACTTGATAAAGGCTGCGACATAGTTCCTTGCCCTTACCATGACCTTGTACGTGCCGATGCTGCGGTCTTTACCGACACGTTTCAGAAAGTTGGCGCAATCCTTGTCAAAAGCCTTTATCAGTGTCTCATACTCGCTTCCTACCCCTTGGTAGGCATTGCGCACCATTTCAGCCGTTACGTATGCCTCTCGGTCGGATATGCGCTGATAGTGCTTGATGATTTGCGCCTTGATGTTGTCCAATGCCAGATTGATGTTCCGTGCTTCGGCACTCTTGCCTTTGGCTCGGTTGCCTTTCGCATCCCAAAGGGTTTTCGGGATGGTCTGCTTGCAACTGAACTGCGCCACAGTACCGTTGATTGTCACTCGTCCCATGATGGGGACAATACCGTCTTTCTCCTTGCTGCCGTTCACGTAGAACAGCACTTTGAATGTACTTCTTGCCATACTCGTTTTTTTTGTTTGCAAAGTTAAATATCAACGAGTTAGACCTTGATACGCAAATCGGTGACAAACGGTGCAATAGCATCTCTCATATGTTAAATCTTACTCTTTTACGGGTAATGATTTGCAAACCATTCTTCTTCTTAAATCCGCTTTTCTTTGCGTTTCCGATTTTTCGGCTTGTCATCATTTGACATCGTAACAACTCTGATATTAAGTCGTTTAGCGTAACAACTCCCGATATTAAGTTTTTCGTTTTTTGCTGCTGAACATCATGCAGCGCATGAGCGGCGTGGCGACCCAGACAGCCGTCTATGCCGACAAGATCAAAGACCTGCATACCAAAGTTCTCGACACGCGCAAAACCACCCCGGGCATGCGCGTATTGGACAAGATGGCCGTCAAGATCGGCGGCGGTGAGAATCACCGCATGGGACTGTTCGACATGATTCTGCTGAAGGACAACCACATAGACTTTGCAGGCGGCATCCGCCCGGCCATCGAAGGAGCCAAAACCTATCTCAAGGCAAAAGGCAAGAACATTCCGATCGAATGCGAAGTGCGTTCGCTCGAAGACATCGACGAAGTGTTCGCCGCAGGAGGCGTGGACCGCATCATGTTCGACAATTTCACCCCGGAGCTGACGCGGCAGGCCGTCGCGAAGGTCGCCGGACGCTGCGAAACGGAGTCGAGCGGCGGCATCACGCTCGACACGCTGCGCGAATACGCCGAAACAGGCGTGGACTTCATATCGGTCGGCGCCCTGACGCACCAGATCAAATCGCTCGACATGTCGTTAAAAGCCTGCTAAGGTGGAACGCTGGCTACATAGTAATCCGGGCATGCTCCTGCGGCGCATCGTCCTGCTCTACATCGTCCTGCTGCTCTGCCGAATCGTCTTTTACTGCTACAACTACGCCCTGATCGGCCCCCTGGGTTGGCAGGAGGTCCTGACATTGGCGGGGGGGGGTCTGAAGTTCGACACCGTATCGGTTCTCTACGCCAATCTGCTTTTCATCGTCCTCTCGCTGCTGCCGTTCCATTTCCGGGAGCGGAGCTGGTATCGGCGTATTCTCTTCTGGTACTATGCGGTGATCAATTCGCTGCTGATCGTGGCCGTAAACCTGGCCGATTGCGTCTATTTCCGCTACACGCAGAAGCGTTTCACCTCCGACGAAATCTTCTTCACCGACAACTCCAATTCGGCACAGCTCGTGCTGAAATTCGCCGCCGAAAACTGGTACCTGCTCCTCGTCGGCGCAGTCCTCATCTGGCTGTTCGTTTGGGGTTACGGACGCAAGATCACACCCCGATCGCCCCTGCGCGAGGGCTGGGTTTATTACTCGGTCAATACGGGACTGCTGGTGATCGCCATTCTGCTCGGCATCGCCGGCATGCGGGGCGGCGTAACGCGCATGACCCGCCCGATCACCCTCTCGAACGCCACGCTCTACGCCTCGACCAGCGAAAAGGCCAACCTGATCCTGAGCAACCCCTTCTGCATTCTGCGGACCATCGGCAGCGGCGGATCGGTCAAATACACCCGCTACTTTTCGCCCGAAAAACTGGACGAATATTTCACCCCGACCCACCGCCCCGACTCTTCGGCCGTGAACCTCGAAGGGCGCAACGTGATGGTTTTCATTCTGGAAAGCATGTCGGCCGAACATTCGGCCTACCTCAAACCCGAATTGTACGGCAACGGCACGCAACCGGGCTATACGCCGTTCCTCGACTCGCTCATGCGGCAGAGCCTCTGTTTCGGGCAGATGTACGCCAACGGCACCCGCTCGATCCAGGCCATGCCCGCCGTATTGGGCAGCATCCCCTCCTTCAAACAACCTTTCGTGCTGATGCCCCAGTCGCTGGGCAAAAGCCGCCAACTGCCGCAGATACTCCGCGACAAAGGCTACCGAACCGCCTTCTTCTGCGGTTCGGAGCGCGGTTCGATGGGATTCGGAGCCTACGCCCGCAGCGCCGGAGTCGATCGGCTCCTGAGCCGCGAGGATTACGAAGCGGCACACGGCACGGAGGATTTCGACGGTTACTGGGGTATCTGGGACGAACCGTTCCTGCAATTCACGGGCGAAGAGCTCTCGAAAATGCAGGAACCTTTCTTCGCCACGCTGTTCACCCTCTCGTCGCACCATCCCTTCGTCGTGCCCGAACAATATGCCGACAAGCTGCCGGCGGGAACGACCAAAATACACAAACCCGTAGCCTACGAAGATCTCGCCTTCCGCAACTTCTACCGCCGTTTCAAGAACGAAGAGTGGTTCCGCCGGACGATCTTCGTCTTCGTCGCGGACCACGTTTCCTCGGAGAAAATGGCGGAGGAAACCCGCTCCTATCCCGGCAACTACCACATCGTCGGATTCATCCACACCCCCGACGGCGCACTCGCGCCGCAATTTCTGGCACAGACCGTGCAGCAAATCGACATCATGCCGACCCTGCTGGGACTGTTGGGAAACCGGGAACCCTATTTCGCATTCGGACGCGACATTCTGAACGAACCCGACCGCGAACCGTGGGCCGTGATGTACGATTCGGAATTCCGGGTCGTAACGGACGAAGCGCTCTTCTCGTTCGACGAGGAGCGGATGACCGGCGCGACGTTCCGAAACGGGACTTCGGACCGGGAACAGACCGCGTCGGTCGAAAATCGGCTCAAGGCCCTGATTCAACAGTATTACGGGCATGTGGAAGCCAAAAATTACACCGTAGAAGACAATTTATGATTACCTTCAAACCCATTACGATCGAAGACAAGGCCGAAATCGAATCCTTCACATTGCCTTACGCCCCGGCGAACTGCGACCTGGCGTTCGCCAACATGTTTTGCTGGCAATTCCAGTTCAAAACCGCCTGGAGCGTAGTGGACGGCTTTCTGGTCATCCGCTTCCAGATCGGGGGCAGCGACCGGATCGGCTACATGCAGCCTGTCGGCGCAGGAGATTTCACCCCCGTCCTGCGGCATCTGGAGGAGGATATACTCGCTGCCGGACAACGGCTTCGGATCATCGACATGACACCTGAAGGGCTCGAAAAACTCCGCAGTGTAGGCCACTGCCAGTTCGCTTTCGCCTCCGACCGCAATCTGGAAGACTATGTATACAACGCTTCGGACCTGCGCGACCTTCCTGGCCGGAAATACCAATCCAAACGCAACCACATCAACCGCTTCGAGGCGGAATACGAATACCGCTACGAGCCTATGACCCGCGACCATGCTGCGGAGTGCATGCGTCTGGAAGCCGAATGGCGCAAGACCCGCAGCGGACATACGGGCGAGCTGTCGGCCGAACAGCGGGCCATGCAGCGGGCTTTCGCCCATTTCGACCGGCTGGGACTTATCGGTGGCTGCATCTACGTCGGTGATAAACTCGTCGCTTTCACTTACGGCTCACCGATCAACGACCATACGTTCTGTGTTCATGTCGAAAAGGCCGACACCGAATACGACGGGGCTTTCACCATCATCAACCGGGAGTTCGTGGCGCACCTGCCCGAGCAATACACGCTCATCGACCGCGAAGAGGACCTGGGTATTCCGGGACTACGGCAGGCCAAGCTCTCCTACCATCCGGCATTCCTCGAGAAGAAATATACGGCCCTCTGCCTCTACCCCGACGAAATAGCCTGCAAACGGCTCTGGATAAAGTGCTTCGGAGACGAAGAAACCTTCATCGACTCCTTCCTGATCGGCCATTACAGCCGCAAGCGGATGCTCGCAGCCGAAGAGGACGGCCGTCTGGCGGCCATGCTGCACCTGATCCCGTTCGAAAGCGAGCTGGGGCGCACGACCTACATCTACGGCGTGGCGACCGACCCCGACTACCGGGGCCGGGGCCTGGCCTCCGGATTGATGCGCGAGGCGATGCGGCGGATCGCAGAAGAAGGGGCCGACGCCGCGATCCTTATCCCAAGCCAGGAAAGCCTCAAGGACTTTTACGCCCCGTTCGGCTTCGAAGACCGGTCGCTTCCGGTCGTTTTCGAAGCGCCGGACGACTTCGACTTCGGCTCGGGCAATCAGGAACAGGATCGGGCTATGGTCTGGCGCCGCAACAACAGCGCACCGCTGCCCGAACGTTTGCACTGCCGGCTTCTCTGATCCCGCAAAGAACCGTTCCGCAGAAAGTACGGCCGGACGCCTCGAGGCGTCCGGCCGTACTTTCTCAGGTCCTTCCGAACACCCGCTTCCGCGCGATCGGATCCGAAGATTCCACTCTTTCGGAGAAGAAGTGACCGATTATCGACAAAAAAACGTCGAAATCATTGCAAATCATTCGTCAAATGTTTAATTTTGTTAGATTAAAGACTGATATTGTTAATTTTAAGTAAAATCAATCACCATATGAAGAAGCTTATATCTGCTGCCGAAGCGGCGGGAATGGTAAAAGACGGAATGACGGTCATGATCGGCGGCTTTCTGGGCAACGGAAGCCCCCACGCGATCATCGACGCACTGGTTGAATCGGGCGTAAAGGACCTCACCCTCATCGTGAACGATACGGCTTATCCGGACAAAGGCTGCGGACGGCTGATCGCCGGGAAGCAGGTCCGCAAAGTGATCGTATCGCACATCGGCACCAACCCCTGCACCAGCGAGCAGATGAACAGCGGCGAACTGGAGATCGAATTCTGCCCGCAGGGAACGCTGGCCGAACGGGTTCGTTCGGGCGGGGCAGGTCTGGGCGGTGTGCTCACTCCGGTCGGACTCGGAACGATCGTAGCCGAAGGCAAACAAATCATCAACGTCGATGGCAAGGATTACCTGCTCGAAAAACCGCTGCGGGCCGACGTAGCCCTGCTCGGCGCGAGCCTGGCCGACCGATCGGGCAACCTGGTCTATAAAGGCACGTCACAGAATTTCAACCCGTTGATGGCCACCGCAGCCGACCTGGTGATCGCCGAGGTGCGGGAGCTGGTAGAAACCGGAGCGATAGCCCCCGAAGCGGTCCGCACGCCGGGTATCTTCGTAGATTACATGGTCGCTCCGGCCAAATAACCGAACGGCCGAAAGAACAAATCCGCATCTCAATCGAATTAAAAATATCAGGTTATGGAAAAATCAATGATACGGCTTCGGATGAGTGCCAAAGACGCTCATTACGGAGGCAATCTGGTGGACGGCGCCCATATGGTGCATCTGTTCGGCGACGTGGCCACCGAACTGTTGATCATGCACGACGGCGACGAAGGACTGTTCGTGGCCTACGACAACGTCGAATTTCTCGCCCCGGTCTATGCCGGCGATTATATCGAAGCGGTGGGCGAAATCGTGAAGGTGGGCAACACCTCGCGCAAGATGGTCTTCGAAGCCCGCAAAGTGGTCGCTGCACGCCCCGACATCTCGCCCTCTGCGGCCGACGTACTCAAAGAGCCCGTCGTGGTCTGCCGTGCCAGCGGCACGTGCGTCGTAAAAAAAGAGGACCAGCGCATCCCTGAGAGCCGCTAACGGAATTTTCGGCCCGTTCCGGACACGAAAGCGTCCCGCGATGCGAAGACCGCAGGCAGGAGCGCCGGAGAGAGAAAACGGCCGATGCGACCGGAAATTCTCGGCGAACAGGTCCGAACAGGTTTAGCCGCCACATCGGACAAAGCAACGGAATTCAACCATTTTCAAACTTTTCAACCAAAGACCCCATGGAAAAACTGATCATAACGGCCGCGATCTGCGGAGCGGAAGTACTCAAGGAACACAACCCCGCAGTCCCCTACACGGTGGAAGAGTGCGCCCGGGAGGCCAAGTCGGCCTACGATGCCGGCGCGAGCATCATCCACCTGCACGTGCGCAACGACGACGGCCAACCCACGCAGGATAAAAACCGCTTCAAACAGGTTATGGACGCTATCCGTGCGGTTTGCCCGGACGTAATCATCCAGCCTTCGACGGGAGGTGCCGTCGGCATGACCAACGACGAACGGCTGCAACCTACGGAGCTGCTCCCCGAAATGGCGACCCTCGACTGCGGCACGCTCAATTTCGGCGGCGATGAAATCTTCGAGAACACGGAGAACACGATCAAGTACTTCGGTCAGAAGATGATCGAGCGGGGCATCAAACCCGAGCTGGAGGTCTTCGACAAGAGTATGATCGAAATGGCGCTCCGCCTGCACAAGAAGGGCTATATCGCCGACCCCATGCATTTCGACTTCGTGATGGGTGTGAACGGCGGCATCGGAGGCGACATCCGGGATTTCGTCTTCCTGCGGGGCAGCATTCCGGCCGATGCGACCTACACGGTAGCCGGCGTGGGACGCTACGAATTTCCGTTGGCGGCCCTGGCGATCATCGACGGCGGCCACGTGCGCGTAGGTTTCGAGGACAACGTCTATCTCTCCAAAGGCGTTCCGGCCAAATCCAACGGCGAACTGGTCGAGAAGGTCGTTCGCATGGCCAAAGAGTTCGGACGCGAGGTCGCTACACCGGACGAAGCTCGCCGCATTCTGGGACTCAAGAAATAAGATCACCCAAAAAACATCAACACTGCAACACAACAAAACACCATAATGAAAAAAGGACATAAATACGGCACACACCGGGTAATCTCCCCGAAGGGCGTGCTTCCCCAGCCGGCAGACAAGCTGGACAACAACATGGACGAGATCTACGACAACGAGATCCTAATCGACGTACAGACCCTCAACATCGACTCGGCCAGCTTCACCCAGATCTCGAACCAGGCCGGAGGCGACAAAGCCAAGATCGCCGAGATCATGCTCGACATCGTCGAAAAACAAGGAAAACACCGCAATCCGGTAACCGGATCGGGCGGCATGCTGCTGGGTACGGTCGAGAAGATCGGCGACGCGCTCGTCGGCAAGACCGACCTCAAGGTAGGCGACAAGATCGCCACGCTGGTTTCGCTGTCGCTTACTCCGCTGCGGATCGACAAGATCAAGGAGATTCGCCCCGATGTCGATCAGGTCGATATCGATGGCAAGGCGATCCTGTTCGAAAGCGGCATCTACGCCAAAATACCTTCCGACCTGCCCGAAAAGCTGGTAATGTCGGCCCTCGACGTGGCCGGAGCTCCGGCACAGGTAGCCAAACTGGTTCGCCCCGGCAACACGGTGCTGATTATCGGCGCAGCTGGCAAATCCGGCATGCTCTGCTGCTACGAGGCTCGCAAGCGGGTCGGCGTAACGGGCAAAGTGATCGGACTCTGTTACAGTCCCGAGGAGAAGGAGCGCCTGGACAAGTTGGGCTTCTGCCACGAGGTCGTCTGCATGGACGCTCGTCAGCCGATTCCGGTACTCGAAAAGATTACGGAGCTGACCAATGGCGAAATGTGCGACATCACCATCAACAATGTGAATGTTCCCGACACCGAAATGACCAGCATCCTCTGTACGAAGAATACGGGCATCGTCTATTTCTTCTCGATGGCCACGAGCTTCACGAAAGCCGCTCTCGGCGCCGAAGGCGTCGGCAGCGACGTGACGATGATTATCGGAAACGGCTATACGAAGGGACATGCGGAGATCACGCTTCAGGAGTTCCGCGAATGCGAAGCCTTGAGAAAGATATTCACCGAGCTGTACGCCTAACCGATACGAACGACACCTGCCGCCTTTCCTCATCGTCCCCGCCCGGCGCAAATTAAAAAAGCAGGACGGATCCGACTTACCGAGGCAGGAGGCACTCATCGAAAATAGCCGTCCGCCGCATTCGTTTTCGATGAGCGGACGGCGAAAACAAACGCTCGCTACATCGGCGAAAAAACACAAACCGCAACAACGTAACAATCGAACGAAACAAATAAAATCAAATGACACCTCTCACACCCGCAATGAGCCGCAGAAAAGAATTCTTTCCCGAAGTGACCGACCAGCAATGGAACGACTGGCACTGGCAGGTAAAAAACAGGATTGAGACCGTAGATGAGCTCAAGAAATACATCAAGCTGACCGCTGAAGAGGAGGAAGGCATCCGTGAATCGCTCAAAACGCTCCGTATGGCCATCACGCCCTACTACCTGACGCTGATCGATCCGGAAAATCCGCACTGCCCGATCCGCAAGCAGGCCATTCCTACCGTCGAGGAGCTGAAGCGCTCGCCCGCCGACCTGGAAGATCCCCTGCATGAGGACAGCGACTCGCCCGTACCGGGTCTGACGCACCGTTACCCCGACCGGGTACTGTTCCTGATTACCGACATGTGCTCGATGTACTGCCGCCACTGCACGCGCCGCCGCTTCGCCGGCCAGCACGACTGTGCAACCCCCGAGAAACAGATCGACGACTGCATCGACTACATCGCCCGTACACCGCAGGTACGCGACGTCTGCTCTCGGGCGGCGACGCCCTGCTGGTGAGCGACGAAAAACTCGAATATATCATCAGCCGTCTGCGTGCCATTCCCCACGTGGAGATCATCCGCATCGGCTCGCGCACCCCGGTCGTGCTGCCTCAACGCATCACACCGGAATTGGTGAACATGCTCAAGAAATACCACCCGATCTGGCTGAACACCCACTTCAATCATCCGAACGAAGTGACCCCCGAATCGAAGCAGGCCTGCGCACGTCTGGCCGACGCCGGTATTCCCCTGGGCAACCAGTCGGTGTTGCTGCGCGGTGTGAACGACTGCACGCACATCATGAAAAAGCTCGTGCACGAACTGGTGAAGATGCGTGTGCGTCCCTACTATATTTATATCTGCGACCTGTCGCTGGGCATCGGACACTTCCGCACTCCGGTATCGAAAGGCATCGAAATCATCGAGAACCTCCGGGGACACACCTCGGGTTACGCCGTTCCGACATTCGTCGTGGACGCTCCGGGCGGTGGTGGCAAGATTCCTGTCATGCCGAACTATGTCATCTCGCAGGCTCCGAACCGCGTGGTACTCCGCAACTACGAAGGTGTGATCACGACCTATACGGAACCGACCGACTACAAGGACGAATGCCACTGCGAAGAGTGCGAGAAAGCACGTCGGAAGGAAGGCGTGGCCGAGTTGTTGAGCGGCGGACGTCTTTCGCTCGAGCCGTCCGAATTGAGCCGCAAGACCCGTAACCACAACCATTAGAACGTAACGCTGCAAGACCAGCCCGCACCGGATTGGGATTCGTAACGAACATATCGGATTTCGGCAGCCTGGCCATCGTCGGCCTGGAGAAGAACACGGGTAAAACCGAATGTCTGAACTACATTCTGGGACAACTCGGTGGTCGGGCGGACCGTTTCGCCCTGACTTCGGTCGGAATCGACGGCGAGAGCCGGGATCAGGTGTGCCAGACAGCGAAACCCGAGATCGAGATTCCCGAGGGAATGATCTTCGTCACCTCGGAGAAACACTACCGGGAAAAACGGCTCGCGGCCGAGGTCCTCGACGTGAGCCTGGAACGGACGGCGCTCGGGCGGCTGATAACGGCCCGCGCGAAGATGAGCGGCAAATTGCTGCTCTCCGGACCTTCGGACACGGCGGGCCTGAAAGCCCTGATCGACCTGCTCAAATCCCGGGGCGTAGGCACGACGATCGTGGACGGCGCCCTGTCGCGGTTGAGCCTGGCTTCGCCAGCGGTCACCGAAGCGATGATCCTGGCCACGGGAGCTGCCGTCGCGGGAAATATTCCCGAACTGGTCCGCAAGACGAAATACGTTTACGAACTGATCGGGATCGAAGAGATCGAAAAGGCGCTGCGTACCCGGCTCGCCCCCCTGACGCAGGGGGTGTGGGCCGTCAGCGACGGCGGCGAACCGATCGACCTCGAATTACCCTCGGTGCTGATGCTCGAACGGAGCGGAGAAAACCTGTTCCGGCACGGCCGGCGGATTTACGCCACCGGCATCGTCACGGACAAGCTGTTCCAACTGCTGCGAACGCAACAACGGGAAGTGGAGTTGATCATCCGCGACTTTACGCGGGTGTTCGCCTCGCCCGAAGCGTTTTACGCTTTCCTGCGCCGGGGGCACCGGATCAGGGTGGTACACCGCAGCCGGCTGCTGGCCGTCACGGTCAATCCGACGGCTCCGTCGGGGCTGGTGCTCGACTCCCGACAGTTGTGCGAAGCGATGCAGGAGGCGTTGCAGATACCGGTTTACGACGTAAAGAAAATGCCCGAATAGAAACGAATACGGCTCACACGAACAGAATCGAGGATCTTAAAGTCCCCTCCGAGGAGGGGAGTCAGAGGAAGGTCAAACGCTCTGACACGGCAGAAGGCCGTGAAATAAATACGCGAACCCGTGTAAAATTGCATCGAATAACCAGAAAGCGAATGCGACTCAAAGAGGCCATACAACATACCAGCGGACTGCGCTGCGTCGTCGAAGGAATGGAGATCTGTTCCTCCGTCGGGCGACGTATGCTCCATGAAATGACATGGCTCGGCGAGGAGTCGGCGATCACGGCGGAACACGACCGTATCACCTCGGTGCTGCGCCTGCTCGAAACCGAAGAGGGACGCGACCGCACCGAAACGATTCGCCGCAAACTGGCCCTGTTGCGCGACATCCGCTCAACGATCGAACGCACGGGCGGCAACTGCGTATTCGACGACATCGAGCTGTTCGAATTGAAGTTTTTCGCGCTGCTGGCGGAAGAGCTTCGACCGCTGGCATCGCAAGGGCGTCTTGCCGAACTTCCCGAGCTGAACGGGGTCGTCGATCTGCTCGATCCGGAAGGCAACCGGCTCCCCCATTTCTTCGTCTATGACGCCTACTCGGAGGAGCTGACGACCCTGCGCAAACAGATCAAGGCCCGCAAACAGGCCGGAGCCGACGAGTCTCAAGTGCAGGAGCTCTATTTCCGCAGCGTGGAGATCGAAGACTGCATTCGGGAGAGGCTCTCCGTCGAATTGCGGAAATACCACAAAGCGTTGCAACAGGCACTCGACCTGATGGGATGGCTCGATGTGGTGATCGCCAAGGCGATGCAGGCCCGCGACTGGGGCCTTACCCGTCCCGCGATAACGCAGGACACGGCCTCCTTCCGAGGCTTGTTCAACCCTGAGCTGCGGATTTCGCTCGAAGCGGCCGGGAAGCGATTCCAGCCCGTGAACATCCGCCTGACGACGGGACCTACGGTAATCACCGGCGCCAACATGTCGGGCAAAACCGTGTTGCTGCACAGCGTCGAGCTGGCCCAGTACATGCTGCAATTCGGATTTTACATTGCGGCCGAAAGGGCGGAAATGGCCCTTGTGGACGAAGTACACTGCTCCATCGGCGACGGACAGGACCAGCTCAGCGGACTCTCGTCGTTCGCGGCCGAGATGATGCGGATGGACGAACTGGCCAAAAGCGTCCGGGCAGGCAGGCGGGTGCTGGCTCTCATCGACGAACCGGCCCGCACGACCAATCCGGTCGAAGGAAGGGCGATCGTGAACGGCGTCCTCGAATTTCTGGCCGACTACGAAGTCCCTTCGCTCGTAACCACCCACTACAACGGCATCGCGGCTCCGTACCGCAAGCAGAAGGTAAAAGGCTTCTCGGAAACGAACGCGGAGGAGAGGATCACGCTGAAAAACATCAACGATTTCATAGACTACTCGCTCGAGGAGGTCACGACGGACGAAGTTCCGCACGAAGCGATCCGGATCGCCCGTATTCTGGGCATCGACCCGGAAATCCTCCGGCGAATCGAACGCAACGAAGAACTCAAAAACAACCAATGACGGCAGCCGTACGGCACAGCCTACATGAACGATATGAAAAGCAAATTAGGAATAGACTTTAACCAGGTGGAACACGCCCGGGACGTAGCGCGCAAGATCGCCAACGGGGTGCAGGATTTTGTGGAAGGTTATACGACGGTAGCCGTCGAGCGGACGCTGTGCCGTCTGATCGGCATCGACGGCGTGGATGCCAACGCGGTACCGCTGCCGAACGTGGTGGTGGAAGAGCTGCGGGAGAAAAACGTACTGGGCGAAGGCGCCCTGTTCTTCCTCGGCAACGCGATCGTCGAAACGGGACTCACACCCCAGCAAATCGCCGAAGAGATCGCTGCCGGCAAACTCGACATCACCCGCTCGGCCGTATGTACGGCAGCCGAGCGCGAAGCGGCGCTGAAACCGTATATCGACGCCAGCATCGCCAAAATCGCAGCCAACCGCCAGCGTCGAGAAAACTACATCGCCACCATCGGCGAAGGGCCGCGCCCCTACCTCTACGTAATCGTAGCGACGGGTAACATCTACGAAGATGTCGTACAGGCGCAGGCCGCAGCCCGACAGGGCGCCGACATCATCGCCGTAATCCGCACTACGGGCCAAAGTCTGCTCGACTACGTGCCCTACGGCGCGACGACCGAGGGATTCGGCGGCACGTTCGCCACGCAGGAGAACTTCCGGATCATGCGCAAGGCTCTGGACGAAGTAGGCGAAGAGGTCGGCCGCTACATCCGCCTTTGCAACTACTGCTCGGGACTCTGCATGCCCGAGATCGCCGTAATGGGTGCACTCGAAGGTCTGGATGTGATGCTCAACGACGCCCTGTACGGCATTCTGTTCCGCGACATCAACATGCAGCGCACGCTGGTCGATCAATATATGTCGCGCGTAATCAACGGCTTCGCCGGCGTAATCATCAACACGGGCGAGGACAACTACCTCACCACGGCCGACGCGGTCGAGGAAGCCCACACGGTGCTGGCTTCCGACCTGATCAACGAACAACTGGCCCTGCTGGCCGGCCTGCCCGAGGAGCAAATGGGTCTGGGACACGCCTTCGAGATGGATCCGATGCTCGAAAACGGCTTCCTCTACGAGCTGGCGCAGGCGCAGATGACCCGCGAGATCTTCCCCAAGGCTCCGCTGAAATACATGCCGCCGACGAAGTTCATGACCGGCAACATCTTCCGGGGACATATCCAGGACGCACTGTTCAACATGGTGGGCATCTGGACTTCGCAGGGCATCCAGTTGTTAGGTATGCCGACCGAAGCCATCCACACCCCGTTCATGTCGGACCGCTACCTTTCCATCGAGAACGCCCGCTACATCTTCAACAACATGAAGAACATCGGCGACGAAGTGGAGTTCAAGGAAGGCGGACTGATCCGCAAACGTGCCAAGGAGGTTTTGGACAAAGCTACCGCACTTCTCGAACGCCTCGAAAAAGAGGGACTCTTCTCGGCGCTCGAGAAGGGAATCTTCGCCGACATCAAACGCCCCATGAACGGCGGCAAGGGTCTGGAGGGCGTGAGCAGCAAGGGCCGCAACTACTACAACCCCTTCGTGGAGATTATGAAAAACGGCAGTCGCGCCGCAGCGAAAAAATGATATTCCGATGCTGCAAGCACGACCAAACGCCTTATTTTAACTATATTAGCATATTGATTCTATGAGTGGAGGATTATATTCAACCGAAGGCAGGGATTTCGACCAGACCCTCGACCTGAAAAAGATAAAGCCCTACGGCGACACGATGAACGACGGCAAAACGCAGTTGAGTTTCACACTGCCCGTGCCCGCCGGCGACGAAGCCATCGAAGCGGCCAAACAGTTGATGAAAAAGATGGGCTTCGAGAACCCGCAGGTGGTATTCCACCGGGAGCTGACGGCCGGTTACACGTTCTTCAACTGCTACGGAAGCTGTACCCATACGGTCGATTATTCGAATATCCATGTCCCGAAAGTCGAATCGACCAAATGGGACATGGCCGAAACGGACAGCTTCATCCGCGAGCAGATCGGCCGCCCGATCGTGGTGATCGGCGCCAGCACCGGCACGGACGCCCATACGGTAGGTATCGACGCCATTATGAACATGAAAGGCTTCGCAGGTCACTACGGACTGGAGCGCTACGAGATGTTCGAAGCCCTCAACATGGGCAGCCAGGTAACCAACGAAGAGTTCATCGCCAAAGCGATCGAACTCAAGGCCGACGCCCTGCTGGTTTCGCAGACGGTGACCCAGAAGGACATTCATATCAAGAACCTCACGGAGCTGGTCGAAATGCTCGAAGCCGAAGGGCTGCGCGACAAAGTGATTCTGGCGTGCGGCGGCCCGCGCATCTCGCACGAACTGGCCAAAGAGCTGGGCTATGACGCCGGCTTCGGCATGAACACCTACGCCGACGACGTGGCGTCGTTCATCGCCCAGGAGATGGCCCGCAGAATGCACCGCAAATAGGAAACGGTCCCGGATTCCAGAACCGCCCCGTTTCAAGACAGTACGACGAACAGACAAAAACGACATAAATCTATGGAAAAGGAACAGATCAGAGAAATCATCGCCAAACGCGTGGCGATGGAACTCAAAGACGGCGACGTGGTGAACCTCGGTATCGGACTGCCGACGGCCGTCCCCGATTACCTGCCGGAAGGCGTTCAAATCTTCCTGCAGAGCGAAAACGGCCTGCTCGGTATGGGCCCGACCCCCGCACCGGGCGAGGAAGACCCCGAATTTATCAATGCCGGCGGCGGATTCGTCACGGCCCTCGAGGGCGCCTCGTGCTTCGACAGCGCCACCTCGTTCGGCATCATCCGCGGCGGTCATGTGAACGCTTCGGTACTGGGAGCCTTGCAGGTCGATGAAAAAGGCGACCTGGCCAACTGGATCATCCCGGGCAAGAAAGCTCCCGGCATGGGCGGTGCGATGGACCTGCTCACGGGTGCCGACAAGGTGATCCTTGCCATGGAGCACACGGCCAAAGGCGCACCCAAAATCCTCAAGAAATGTACGCTGCCGCTGACGGCCAAAGGCTCCGTGAACATGATCGTAACCGAAATGGGCGTCATGGAGATTACCCCGGAAGGCATCGTGCTGACGGAAATCAATCCCGAATTCACCGTCGAACAGGTTCAGGCCGCTACCGAAGCGCACCTGATCGTGTCCAAGGATCTTAAACCCATGAAAAAATAGGCCCGCCATGATCAAAACAGGAGATAAATACCGTCACGAAGTGACCTATACGCAGGAAGGCGTGATCGCTTTCGCCGAAATCACGGGCGACAAAAACCCGATCCACCTCGATCCGGAATTCGCAGCCAAAACCCCGTTCGGCCGTCCCATCGTGCACGGATTCCTTTCGGCGGCCGTATTCTCGAAGGTCTTCGGCATGCTCTTCCCGGGACAGGGCACCATCTATCTCTCGCAGGAGATGTCGTTCCGTGCACCCGTCTTCGCCGGGGAGAAATATACGGCCGAATTTGAAGTAATCGACGTAAACACCGAAAAACACATCGGTACGATCAAATGCCTGCTGCTCGATGCTGCCGGCAAAGAGTGCATCACGGGCACCGCCAAGCTCAAACACAACAAAGAATTCATCTAAAAAGAAATAACCATGAAAAGACTTGAGAACAGAGTCGCCATCGTCACGGGCGGCACGGCCGGTATCGGCGAAGCAACGGCACTGCGTTTCGCACGCGAAGGCGCACAGGTAGTCGTATGGGCACGTAACGAAGCCCGCGGTAAGGAAATGGAGAAAAAAGCCGCAGCCGAAGGGCTCGCCATCACCTTCGACAAGGTCGATACGAGCGATTTCGAGGCGGTAACCGCTGCGGCCAAGCGCGTCGCCGACAAGTTCGGCAAGATCGACATCCTGATCAACAATGCCGGCATCACCAACGACAGCACGCTCAAGAAAATGACCGTCGAACAGTGGCAGAACGTGATCGACGTCAATCTTTCGGGCACGTTCTACTGCTGCAAGGCCGTATTGAACTACATGCTTGAAGCCGGCTACGGACGCATCGTCAATGCCTCGTCGGTAGTAGGGCTCTACGGCAACTTCGGCCAGACCAACTACGTGGCCACGAAAGCCGGCCTGATCGGCATGACCAAAACGATGGCTCGCGAACTGGGACGCAAGGGCATCACGGTCAATGCCGTAGCCCCGGGCTTCATCGAAACCGAAATGGTTGCCAAGATGCCCGAGAACGTACTCGACGGCATGCGGGCCAAAGTTCCCGTAGGTCGCCTGGGGCGTCCCGAGGAGATCGCCGCCGCCTATCTCTACCTCGCATCCGACGAAGCGGCCTATGTCAATGGTGCCGTTTTGAGCGTAGATGGAGGTATGACTGTTTAAAATCATTAAAAACCATACTTATAAAATGAATTTCGAATTGACCAAAACCGAGCAGCTGTTCCGGCAAATGATCCGCGAATTTGCCGAAAACGAGGTGAAACCTCTGGCTGCCGAAATCGACGAAGAGGAACGTTTCCCTGTGGAAACCGTAGAGAAAATGGCAAAACTGGGAATCTTCGGTATTCCCTTCCCCGTCAACTACGGCGGTGCAGGCGGCAACAACATCCTTTATTCGATGGCCGTCGAAGAGCTGTCGCGCGTATGCGCCACTACGGGCGTGGTCGTATCGGCACACACGTCGCTCTGCGCCGCTCCGATTTATGAGCACGGTACCGAAGAACAGAAAATGAAATACCTGCCCAAGCTCTGCTCGGGCGAATGGCTCGGCGCTTTCGGCCTTACGGAGCCCAACGCCGGTACGGATGCTGCGGCACAGCAGACCACGGCAGTCGATGCAGGCGACCACTATATCCTGAACGGCAACAAAATCTTCATCACCAACGCCGCTTACGCACACGTTTATATCGTGATGGCGATGACCGACAAGTCGCAGGGTACGCGCGGCATCTCGGCATTCATCGTCGAGCGCGACTTCCCCGGTTTCTCGATCGGCAAGAAAGAGAAGAAGATGGGTATCCGCGGTTCAGCGACCTGCGAGTTGATTTTCGAGAACTGCATCGTTCCCAAGGAGAATCTGCTCGGCAAGGTCGGCAAGGGCTTCAGCATCGCGATGAAGACCCTCGACGGCGGCCGCGTCGGTATCGCTTCGCAAGCCCTCGGCATCGCGCAGGGGGCGATGGACGAAACCGTGAAATACGTCAAGGAGCGCAAACAGTTCGGACGGACGATCGGACAGTTCCAGAACACCCAGTTCCAACTGGCAGACCTGGATACCAAAATCGAAGCCGCCCGCCTGCTAGTGCGTGCCGCAGCCTTCAAGAAAGACCAGAAGCTCCCGTTCTCGGTCGATGCCGCCCGGGCCAAGCTCTTTGCAGCGGAAACCGCAATGGAAGTGACGACCAAGGCCGTGCAATTCCACGGCGGATACGGCTACACGCGCGAATACCCCGTCGAACGCATGATGCGCGATGCCAAGATCACCGAGATTTACGAAGGTACTTCCGAAGTACAGCGGATGGTGATTTCCTCGGCACTGTTGAAATAGCGGCGGGCGACCGTGCATCCGGTTTCGGAATAAACCCCAAAGCCGGTCGTACTCCCCTCGCAAGGACACATAAGGTAAAAACAATAAAAAACAGATATTCGAATGAAAATTGTAGTTTGTATAAAACAGGTTCCCGATACGACGGAAATCCGCCTCGATCCCGTTACGGGAACGCTGATCCGCGACGGTGTGCCCAGCATCATGAACCCCGACGACAAGGCGGGACTCGAAATGGCTCTGGAGCTGAAAGACCAGTACGGCGCACACGTCACCGTCATCACGATGGGTCCCCCGCAGGCCGATGACATCCTGCGCGAAGCCTTCGCAATGGGTGCCGACCGTGCGATTCATTTGAGCGACCGCAAATTCGCCGGCGCCGATACGCTGGCGACCTCGAACGCTATCGCCGGCGCTCTCCGCATGCTGGATTTCGACCTGGTAATTACCGGTCGTCAGGCTATCGACGGCGACACGGCCCAGGTAGGCCCGCAGATCGCCGAACACCTCGGCCTGCCGCAGGTGACCTACCTCGAAGGCATCAAATACGAAGGAGGGAACCGGCTGGTCGTCAAGAAATGGACGGAAGAGGGGTATCAACTGCTCGAGGTGGAGACTCCGTGCGTGGTAACCGTACTCTCTTCGGCCAATCAGCCCCGTTATATGTCGGTACGCGGCATCGTGGAGGCATACGACAAGCAGGTGGAAGTCTGGGGCTTCGACAACATCTCGGTCGAGGAGTCGAAACTCGGTCTTGCCGGCTCGCCGACCCGCGTCTTCAAATCCTTCACGAAGGGTGCGAAATCCGCAGGTAAGGTCTTCGAGCTGGAGCCGGCCGAAGCAGCCGATCTGATCGTCGAGAAGCTGAAAGAAAAATTCATAATCTGATCGGCCCCGGCAACTGCGAAGCTGTAAATTACCGATCGTTCATTTACAACAGCCGTTTTTGTGACCGGACAGTATCGAATCCGTTCGATTCTGCCCCGATTATCGAAAACACTCATTAAAAACAGTTACTTACCAAGATGGATAAATCTCAATATAAAAACGTTTACGTGTTCGTCGAACAGCGTGACGGAGTCGTTCAGAACGTCGCTCTCGAACTTTTGGGAAAAGCCCGCGAACTGGCCGACGCACTCCATGAGCAGGTAGTCGCCCTGCTGCTGGGTAAAGGGGTCAAAGACAAGGCCGACGAGCTGATCGCAGCCGGAGCCGACGTGGTCCTTTCGATCGAAGCCGATGAACTCGCCCAGTACACCACCGAGCCATACGCACAGGCCATCACCCAGGTGATCCACGAGCGTAAGCCCAGCATTCTGCTGATCGGAGCCACCAGCATCGGCCGCGACCTCGGTCCGCGCCTTTCGGCCCGCATCGGCACGGGACTTACCGCCGACTGCACCGGACTCGACATTTCGGAAGACGGCGACCTGCTGATGACGCGTCCCGCCTTCGGCGGCAACCTGATGGCAACGATCATCTGCAAGGAACATCGTCCCCAGATGTCCACGGTACGCCCCGGTGTGATGCGTGCCAAAGCGGCCGATCCGACCCGCAAAGGAAAAGTCGAGGAGGTAAAAATCAATTTCGACAAATCGAAGTTCCGTGTACGGATTCTGGAAACGGTCAAGGAACAGAAGAACATGATCGACATTACGGAAGCCAAAGTACTCGTATCGGGCGGCCGCGGTGTCGGCACGGCAGAAGGATTCCAAACCCTGCGCGAGCTTGCCGACGTGCTCGGCGCCGAAGTATCGGCTTCGCGTGCGATGGTCGATGCCGGCGTTCTCGCACACGAGCGCCAGGTCGGACAAACCGGTAAAACGGTGCGTCCGGATCTCTACTTCGCCATGGGTATCTCGGGTGCGATCCAACACCTGGCCGGTATGGAGGAGTCGGACTTCATCATCGCCGTGAACAAGGATAAATTCGCTCCGATCTTCAACGTCGCCGACGTGGGTATCGTATGCGACGTACACAAGGTCGTTCCGATCCTGACAGAGAAACTGAAGACGATGAAAAAGTAAGTCCGGGGACTTGCTCTTCAAAATAAGGGAAGATTCGATGATCGAATCTTCCCTTATTTTATGTCCGGTGCGAAATCCGCTGAAACCCGACCGCCCGGACCTCTCCCCTCCCACGTATTCACAAAAAACAGGCAGTTCGGCCCTTGTAAAACAAATAAAAAAGCAGACGCAAGGAAAAAACCTTGCGTCTGCCCCTGATATCGATATATAATCCGCATCAAGGCAATCCGTCCTCATTCGGCACGATTGCACAGATACCCGGAATCTATTTCGCAACTTTTTTGAGGAATGCCTCGATCGTATTCTCGATCAGACAGGCGATCGTCATCGGACCTACCCCGCCGGGCACTTTCGTGATCAGCGAAGCCTTCGGCTCGCAAGCCTCGAAATCGACGTCGCCGCACAATTTCCCCGTTTCGGGATCACGATTGACACCCACGTCGATCACCACCGCACCGTCGCCCACCATGTCCGCCGTAACGAACTTCGGACGGCCAATTGCCACGACCAGAATCTCCGCTTCGCGTGTCACATCCGCCAGGTTCTTCGTCCGGCTGTGAGTAATGGTCACCGTAGCATTCTCATCGAGCAACAGCTTGGCAACGGGAAGCCCCACGATCGTACTGCGGCCGATCACAACGGCTTTGCGTCCGGCCAGCTCCACGCCCGAATCCTTCAGGAGCTTCATGATACCCTTCGGCGTACAGGGCAGCACGCAGGGCTGTTTCTGCCAGAGAGCCGCTACATTGAGGGGGTGGAAGCCATCCACATCCTTCTCCTGACGAATCCGTGCAATCACCTTATCCGAATCGATATGTTTCGGCAGCGGCAGCTGGATCAAAATTCCGTCCACCGTATCGTCGGCATTGAGGTCGTCGATAATTTTCAGCAACTCCTCCTCCGAGATGTCCGCCGGCTTGCGAATCGTCGTATTCAGGATACCGACCTCGTCGGCAGCCTTCGTCTTACCCGTCACATAGGATACGCTGCCCGCATCCTCACCGACCAGCACCACTACCAAATGGGGCAGCCGACCGTATTTCTCCGGGAATGTCTTCACCTGCTCGGCCATCTTGGCCTTGCAAGCCGCCGCTAATTCTTTTCCGCTGATTACCATATATTGTTTTGATTTTAAAGATTGCTTATCCGTCCCATCCAGGGATTCGAAGGACAAATATAACTATTTTTTCACTAAAAACGAAAGAGCCTTCATACCGATATCGGATCGATAGAAAAGATTCTCGCAACCGATTTTCCGGACCTCCTCGAGCGCCCGGCACCTGGCCTGCTCCGGGTCGGCACCCCGACAGACGACGATCATCACCCGGCCGCCCGAGGTAACGAGCCGCCCCTCTTTTATCGCCGTGCCCATGTGGTACACTACGCCGTCCACCTGCTCCGTTCCCGTAATTTCATACCCCTTCTCATAGGAGCCGGGATATCCTTTCGATGCCAGCACGATCCCCAGAGTCGCAAAGTCGTGCCACTCGGCCTCGCCCGGATCCCGTCCGTCGGCTACAGCGCTGAAAATATCGTAAATGTCGCTCTTCAGGCGGGGCAGCACCACTTCGGTTTCGGGATCGCCGAAACGGGCGTTGAACTCGATCACGCGGATTCCCTGCGGGGTCTTCATCAAACCGCCGTAAAGCACGCCCGTGAAAGGACATCCCTCGTCGCAGAGAGCGTCGGCCGTGCGCTGCATCACCTTTTCCAATGCGAAAGCCTCGTCTTCCGGAGTAATGAACGGCAGCGGGGAGTATGCTCCCATACCGCCCGTATTGGGACCTTCATCGCCGTCGAACGCCCGTTTGTGATCCTGCGCCAGCACCATCGGCAGCACCTTGCGCCCCGACACGAAACACATGAACGAAAATTCGGGTCCGGTCAGAAAATCCTCCACGACCACACGTCCCTTGCCGAACTTGTCGTCCAGCAACATGTCGCGCAACGCGGCATCGGCCTCCTCCATCGTCCGGGCGATAACGACACCCTTTCCCGCAGCCAGACCATCGTATTTCAGGACGGCGGGCAGAGGGCGCGAACGAACGTACTCCGAAGCCTTCCGGTAATCGTCGAACGCCCGGTAACCGGCCGTCGGAATACCGTACCGCCCCATCAGATCTTTTGCAAACTCCTTGCTCGACTCGATGCGGGCCGCCGCCTTCGTCGGGCCGAAAATACGAAGTCCCTCCTCACGGAAGCGATCGACGATACCGGCCACGAGCGCCGCTTCGGGCCCTACCACCGTGAGGTCGATCTCTTTTTCACGAGCAAGGGAAAGCAATCCCTCGACATCGGTATCCTTGACCGGCACACACTCGGCCTGACGAGCGATACCCGCATTGCCGGGAGCGCAATATATCTTCGAAACCTGCGGCGAACGCGACAACGCATCGACGACGGCATGTTCGCGGCCACCGCCGCCTACGACTAAAACTTTCATAACCTATCGTTTATTCCCGACCGCACTTTCCGCAAAGAGCGGCTCGGAAATCGTCCATAAAAAATAATCCGACCGACGGACACGAAATCCGCAGTTTAATGTTTGAAATGACGCATCCCGGTAAACAACATCGGAATACCCGATTCATTGGCCTTCCGGATCGAATCCTCGTCCCGGACGCTGCCTCCCGGCTGCACGATCGCCTCGACGCCGCTCGCAGCCGCCAGGCTCACGCAGTCGTCGAAGGGGAAAAAGCCGTCCGAAGCCAGTACCAGCCCTTCGGTCACACCCTGGGCATGGGCCTGCTTGAGCGCGAGTTCCGCCGAGCCGATGCGATTCATCTGACCCGCTCCGACACCCAGCGTACGACCGTCCTTCACCACTACGATAGCGTTCGACTTCACATGCTTGACAATACGCCAGCCGAAATCGAGATCGGCGAGCTGCCTTTCCGTCGGCCGCTTCTCCGTCACGCACATATCCGCCGTCACGGGACGTGTTTCGAGGTCGAGGTCCTGCACCAGCAATCCTCCCGTCACACTCACCAACTGGCGCTGCTTCGCATCGCTCTTCTCCATCGGAACTTCGAGCAGACGCAGATTCTTCTTCGTCGAGAGCACTTCGAGGGCTTCGGGCGTAAACGAAGGGGCCATGATGATCTCCAGAAAAATCGGCTTCATCAATTCGGCCGCCTCACGGGTCACAGGTCGGTTCAGGGCGACGATACCGCCGAAAATCGACACCTTGTCGGCCTCGTAAGCCTTCGTCCAGGCATCCGCCGCATCCCGCCCCACCGCAGCACCGCAGGGATTCATATGTTTGAGTCCCACGCAGAACGGCTCATCGAACTCCCGCACGATCGCAAGGGCTGCGTTGGCATCCTGTATGTTATTGTAGGACATCTCCTTGCCATTAAGTTGCCGGGCATAGGCCAGCGAATAGGGCACCCGTTCGCCGCTGCGGTAGAACTTGGCCTGCTGGTGCGGATTCTCTCCGTAGCGGAGCGACTGAACCAGATCGAACTCCAGGAACAACTTCTCGTCGAGCCCCGCTTTTTCACGCATGTACGTAGCGATCATCGCATCGTACTCGGCGGTATGGGTATATGCCTTGGCCGAGAGCTGCAACCGCAATCGGGGAGTCGTATTGCCGTATCCTCTGATCTCCGCAAGGATCGTGTCATAATCCGCCGGGTCGCACACTACGGTCACGTCCTTGTAGTTCTTGGCCGCACTGCGCAACATCGAAGGTCCGCCGATGTCGATATTCTCGATCGCCTCGTCCATCGTCACCCCTTCGCGGGCGATCGTCTGACGGAAGGGATAGAGATTCACACACACCATGTCGATGAACTCGATGCCGTTCTCCCGCAACGCTTTCAGGTGGTTCGGATCGTCGCGGCGAGCCAGCAGGCCGCCGTGCACCTTGGGATGGAGCGTCTTGACACGTCCGTCGCAGATCTCCGGGAACCCCGTCACATCGCTGATGTTGATCACCTCCACGCCGCTTTCAGCCAACAGTTTCATCGTACCGCCGGTGGCGATCACCTGCCAGCCGAGCTCTCGAAGTCCGCGCGCGAACTCCACCACGCCGGTCTTATCGCTCACACTGATTAATGCTCTCATATTGCTAATTTATATAGGCAATCATATCTTTCAATATACCATTTCCGACGATCTCAACACCGAATCCGAGAGTCGCTTATTCGCGGTCCAATGACCGCATTTACCACTCCGCCTTCCCCTAATCCTTTCTCGAAAGGGACTCGGGTCGCTGCATTTCCAAAGAGGTACACTAAAGGATATGATCGCGTTAATATATACGTAGTTTTATCGTTTTCGACTCGCGGTCGCCGTTATTCACGGTATCCGACGATGTGTTTCCAGGTCCGAATCCGCACTAAACCGCGACGTTCCCGCGATCCTATTGCTCCGCAACCAACTTTGCCACCGTTTCCACATACAGCGGATGTTCGACGGCATGCACCCGGGCTTCCAGCTCTTCCGGATCGCTCCCCAGATACTCGAAAGCCCGCTGGGCGATGATCCGGCCCCCGTCGAGCTCTCCGTTCACATAGTGGATCGTCACGCCGAAGACCTTGACGCCGTAAGCAAAGGCATCGGCAATGGCATGCGCCCCCTTGAACGCAGGCAACAGCGAGGGATGAATATTGACGATCCGGTCGCGGTACGCCTCCAGCACCACATCGGAAAGGATGCGCATATACCCCGCCAGACAGATCAGCTCGACCCTTTCGGCCCGAAGCCTGCGGACGATCTCCCGTTCGTAGTCGGCTTTCGAAGGGTACTCTTTGGGGTTGAACGTAAAAGTCGGAATACCGTAACGGGCAGCCCGCTCGTTCACGAAAGCCCCCGGCTTGTCGCAGACCATGAGGGCGATGCGGGCCGCAATGCGCCCATCGGCACAAGCCGCAGCCAATGCTTCGAAGTTGGAGCCGTTTCCGCTGGCGAATACTGCGATCGTCTTCATCGCCCTATCGGATTTCCACGCCCGGACGATCCGTCGCCCGGCCGATCACCGAAGCTTTCTCGCCCTGTTTCTCCAAAATGGCAATCACTTCGGAAGCCTCATCCTGCGAAACCGCGATCACCATACCGATACCCATGTTGAAGATATTGAACATCTCGCGGTGAGCGATCTTGCCGTATTTCTCCAACAGGCGGAACACGGGCAGGATCTCCCACGTCCCCTCGTGAATCTCGATACCCTGGCCCTCGCTCAGGATGCGGGGAATATTCTCGTCGAAACCGCCGCCCGTGATATGACTGATGCCGTGCACGTTACAGGCTCGGATCACTTCGAGCACCTGTTTCACGTAAATTTTGGTCGGCGTCAGGAGCACCTCGCCCAACACACGGCCGTCCAATTCGGGATAAGCCTTGCGAAGATCCAGTCCTGCATCGGCAACCACCTTACGCACAAGGCTGAAACCGTTCGAATGGACACCGCTCGACGCGATACCCACCAACACGTCGCCCACACGCACCTTCGTACCGTCGATCAGGCGCGACTTCTCGACCACGCCGCACGTGAAGCCCGCAATATCGTACTCGCCGCCGGCATACATGCCCGGCATCTCGGCCGTTTCGCCGCCGATGAGTGCACAGCCGGCCTGACGGCAGCCTTCGGCCACACCCGCCACGATCGCTTCGATCTTCGCAGGCTCGTTGTGCCCCACGGCTACATAATCCAGGAAGAAGAGCGGCTCGGCCCCCTGCGCCAGCACGTCGTTCACGCACATAGCCACGGCGTCGATGCCGATCGTGTCGTGCTTATCCATCTCGAAAGCCAGCTTGAGCTTGGTTCCCACGCCGTCGGTACCGCTCACGAGCACCGGCTCCTTGACATTAAGCGCCGAGAGATCGAACATTCCGCCGAAGGCGCCGATGTTACCCATCACGCCCAACCGCGAGGTCGAAGCCACGTGTTTCTTGATGCGGCGCACCACTTCGTATCCGGCCTCGAGGTTCACACCGGCCTTTTCATAACTTTCCGCCATAACAATAGTTGGTTTTAGCTGTTTCCTGAATATTTCCACCCGATGTTTTCGAAATACGCATGCAGGACAGGTTCTTCCCTGACACCGCAGATCGAAAACGAAGCGGTTTGTTTAACATTTTTCTTTTTTGTTCGCCTCCTCGATCGTCCCGTAAAGCGACGTCGGATAATTGCCCGTGAAGCAGGCCATGCACAACTCGCAGCGATTGCCCGCCTTCAGCAAGGCATCGGGCGAGAGGTAAGCCAGCGAATCGGCTCCGATATACTCGCACGCCTCCGGAACCGACATGCAGGCGCACAGCAGCTCCTCGTACGTCGAAGTATCAACACCGTAAAAACAGGGATTCTTGAACGGAGGGCTGGCGATGCGGACATGAACTTCCGTGGCCCCCGCCTCACGCAACAGACGCACAATGCGCCGGGAGGTGGTACCGCGCACGATCGAATCGTCAATCAGCACCACACGCTGCCCCGAAACGATACCGCTCACCGACGAAAGTTTCATCCGCACGCCCTTCTCACGCATCGACTGCGACGGCTGGATGAAGGTGCGGCCGATGTATTTGTTCTTGATAAGTCCCATCTCGTAGGGAAGACCGCTCGCTTCGGCGTATCCCATGGCAGCGCTCAAACTCGAATCGGGCACTCCGACCACGATGTCCGCGTCTGCGGGCGCCTCCTTGTAGAGCAAGCGTCCCGACTCCTTGCGGAAGGCGTGCACGTTACGACCCTCGATGTCGCTGTCCGGGCGGGCGAAATAGATATACTCCATCGCACACATCATGTGGCGCTTGAACATCGAATAGTCGCTGCTGCGGATGCCGTGCCGGTCGATCGTAACGATCTCGCCAGGCTCTACGTCACGCACGAATTCGGCACCCACCACCTCGAAAGCACAGGTTTCGCTGCTGACGACATAGCCGCCTCCCAACTTGCCGATCGACAAGGGCCGCAGACCGTGTTTGTCACGGCAGGCATAGATGCGGTTGGCCGTCATCACCAGAAACGCGAACGCTCCTTCGAGCATATTGAGCGCCTCGATGATCGAATAGATACGGGGCCGGTTGTGGTTGCGTACCTCCTTTTTGATCAGGTGGGCGAACACTTCGCTGTCCGAAGTGGACTGGAAAAGACTGCCCTTGTTCTCCAGGTAGTTGCGCAGCAGATCCGCATTGACGATATTTCCGTTGTGGGCCAATGCGAAATCACCCGTATTATGATGGAACAGAAAAGGCTGTATATTCTCCGTCCCGCCGCCACCGGCCGTCGAATAACGGACATGACCGATGGCCATATCGCCCGCAAGGTTTGCCAGCTTGGCTTCGTTGAACACCTCCGTAACAAGTCCTTCGCCCCGAACACGCCGCATCGCCCCTTCCTTCGAAACGCTTACGATACCGCACCCTTCCTGCCCGCGATGTTGCAGGGAATGAAGGCCGTAGTAGGTCAGGTTAGCTGCGTCGGGCACTCCCACGACGCCGAAAACGCCGCACTCCTCGTGCAGCTCCCGGTCGCAGATCGGCTGCATTATGCTCTCTTTGTGCATCGGAACTTATTTGATTACTTTTTCCAGACGGGCCAGGATCTCCTCGTAAGCCTCGCGCACCTTACCCAAGTCACGACGGAAGCGATCCTTGTCGAGCTTCTCGTTGGTAGCCATATCCCACAGCCGGCAGGTATCGGGCGACACCTCGTCCGCCAGAACGATCTCGCCGTCCGACGTGCGGCCGAACTCGATCTTGAAGTCGATCAGGTTGATATTCATCTTGGCGAAAAGCTCCTTGAGCACCTCGTTGATCCGGGCGGTCATGGCATAAATCTGTTTCAACTCGTCATAGGTTACGACACCCAGCGCCACCGCATGATGATCGTTGATCAGCGGATCGCCCAGCTCGTCGTTCTTGTAACAGATGTCGAAAATCACGTTCGAAGGCTTCGTTCCCTCCTCGATACCCAGACGCTGGGCCATCGAGCCGGCGATGACGTTGCGGACGATCACCTCCAGCGGAATGATCCGCACACGGCGGCACAACTGGTCGCGGTCGTTCAGGGTCTTCACGTAGTGAGTCTTGATCCCCTGCTTGTTGAGATATTCGAAGATCAGGGTCGAGATCCGGTTGTTCAGCACGCCCTTGTTCTCGATCGTGGCCTTTTTGATGTTGTTGAACGCCGTCGCCGCATCCTTGTAGTGAATCAGGATCATATCCGGATCGTCCGTCAGGAAAACCTGTTTGGCCTTACCCTCGTAAAGCATTTCGCCTTGTTGCATAGTGGTTGGTATTTTATAATTGTTATTTTGTTTTCCGGAAATAGTTCACCGCATTCGTGAAGATGTCCTGCACCTTCTCTCCGGCGATGTTCTTAAAGAGGTTCTCCCCGTAACGCTCCGTATGGCCCATCTTACCGAGTATCTGCCCGTCGCGGCTCACGATACCCTCGATCGCATAATACGATCCGTTGGGATTGTACGGGGCTTCGGCCGTCACGCGGCCTTCGGCATCGACATACTGGAACGCCACCTGCCCGTTCTCGAACAGCTCGCGGGCCAGAGGCTCGTTCACGACGAACTTGCCCTCGCCGTGGCTCACGGCGATCGAATGGATATCGCCCACCGAGAAACTCGACAGCCACGGGGAGTTGGTCGTCGCCACGCGGGTCGAAACAATCTGCGACACATGACGGTTGATGTCGTTGCGGAAGAGCGTCGGCGACTCTTTGGTCACCAGGCCCAGCCGTCCGTAGGGCAGCAGACCCGACTTGACCAGCGCCTGGAAACCGTTGCAGATACCCAGAATCAGACCGCCCCGGTCGAGCAGACGATGTATTTCCTCCGAAATATCCTTGTTGTTCAGCACATTGGCAATGAATTTACCGCTGCCGTCCGGCTCGTCGCCCGCCGAGAAGCCGCCGCAGAGCACGAAGATATGGCACGCAGCGATCGCCTCCTTCATCCGGCGGATCGAATCGAAAATAGCCTCCGCCGTCAGGTTGCAGAACACCTCGCTGCGCACTTCGGCACCCGCCCGGCGGAAGGCCTTCGCGGTGTCGTAGTCGCAGTTGCTGCCCGGGAATACGGGGATGAAAACCACCGGACGCTCGACCGCCTCGCCCGGATAGGTGAAGCTGCGGAGAGCCGGCATCGCCTCCATCACCGGCGCATGGTTGATTCCCTTATCGGGATAAACCGTCGCAAAGCGTTCGGTATTGGCCCGGTAAAGCTCTTCGAGCGGCATTTTTTCGCCGTTGATCGTGAGCGATTCCTCCGCCTCGGTATGTCCCAGCAACTCGGCGGCCGGGAAATCGAGCGGCTCGGTGCTCTCCACCACGATCGAACCGTAAGAGTTGTCGAACAACGTCGCTTCATCCACCTCGACATCGGCACCGATGCCGTTGCCGAAAGACATCTTGGCCAGCGCTTCCGCCACACCGCCGAAGCCGACGGCATAGCCCGAAACGATCTTGCCGGACTCGATAGCCGAACTTACGAAATCGAAATTCCGCTTCAACGCCTCGGTATCGGGCATATGGTTTTCGAGCGGGGTATGACGCACCAGGTAAATCGAATGTCCCGCCTTCTTGAAATCGGTCGAGATGACACGTCCGGCATCGACGGTCGTAATACCGAAGGCCATCAGCATCGGCGGAACGTTGATCTGTTCGAAGGTACCGCTCATCGAGTCCTTGCCGCCGATCGAGGGCAGCCTCAGTTCGACCTGCATCTTCAGGGCGCCGAGCAGCGCCCCGAGCGGCTTGCCCCACGTACGGGGCGACTTGGTCATGCGCTCGAAATACTCCTGATAGGAATAGCGCATCTTATCGTAGCGGGCACCCGCCGCCACGACTTTGGCCGCAGCGTCCACGACGGCATAGGCCGCACCGTGGTAGGGACTCCACGACGCCAGGAAAGGGTTGTAGCCGAAGGCCATGATACTGGCCGTATCGGTATATCCGTCCGTCGGCAACTTCTGCACCGACACTTGTGTTTCCGAACGTTGCGTACGACCGCCGAAAGGCAGCAGCACGGTCGAAGCGCCGATCGTAGAGTCGAACATCTCGATCAGCCCCTTCTGCGAGAGGACATTGTCGTCCGCCAGGTTCACAAGCATCTTTTCGCGCAACGTACGGCCCTTCACCTCGCGGCGGAAAGGATCGCGTTCCTCGACCGCACCGATCGCGGCCCGGGCATAGTGCTTGGCCCCTGCGCTGTCGATGAATTCGCGCGAAAGATCGACCACCAGCTTGCCCTTGTTGTACATCCGCATGCGGCGCGTGTCCGTCACGTCGGCCACATGGGTCACTTCGATATTCTCTTCTGCACAATAGCGCTTGAATTCCTCCTCGGCACCCGCCTCGATCACGACGGCCATACGCTCCTGCGACTCGCTGATCGCCAGCTCCGTCGCATTCAGACCGCTGTACTTGGTCGGCACGCGGTCGAGGTAAATATCCAGGCCGTCGGTCAGCTCGCCGATAGCTACGCTCACGCCGCCCGCACCGAAATCGTTCGACTTCTTGATCAGGCGCGTCACTTCCGGACGGCGGAACAGCCGCTCCAGCTTGCGCTCTTCGGGGGCGTTGCCCTTCTGCACCTCACTGCCGCACATCTCGAGCGACTTGTCGGTATGCTCCTTCGACGAACCCGTCGCACCGCCCACGCCGTCGCGGCCCGTACGGCCGCCGAGCAGCAGGACCACATCGCCCGGCACGGGGGACTCCCGGCGCACGTTTTCGGCTTTCACGGCACCGACCACAGCACCGACCTCCAGACGTTTGGCCACATAGTCGGGATGATACACCTCGCGGACGTGGGTCGTTGCCAGTCCGATCTGATTGCCGTAGCTCGAATAACCGGCGGCGGCCTTAAGGCTGATGACGCGCTGGGGCAGTTTGCCGGGCAGCGTTTCGCTTACGGGTTGATAGATATTTCCCGCACCCGTCACACGCATCGCCTGATAGACGTAGCTGCGACCCGACAACGGATCGCGGATGGCACCGCCCAGGCAGGTCGAAGCACCGCCGAAAGGCTCGATCTCGGTCGGGTGGTTATGGGTTTCGTTCTTGAACTGCAGGAGCCATTTCTCGGTCCGGCCATCGACGTCCACATCGACGAAAACGCTGCATGCGTTGTTCTCCTCGCTCACCTCCAGGTCGTCGAGCAGTCCCTTGCTGCGCAGGTAACGGGCACCGATGGTCGCCAGGTCCATCAAGCAGACGCTCTTGCCCTCGCGCCCCAGTTCGCGGCGGATTTTCAGGTAAAGCGCCAGCGTGCCTTCGATCTCGTCTTTCACGAACGACTCCTCGACCGTAATGTTCTCCAGCTCAGTCGTGAAGGTCGTATGACGGCAATGGTCGCTCCAGTACGTATCGAGAATCCGCAGCTCTGTTTCGAACGGATCGCGGCCTTCGTTCCGGAAATATTTGACCACTTCGCGCAGGTCGTCGGCATTCATCGCCAGACCGTTCTTCTTGCAGTAGGCATCGAGTTCCGCATCTTCCATCTCCCGGAACCCGTCCAATACCGGCACCGGTTTCACGGGGGCGTTTTCCAAATCGTCCAGGACCCGCAAATCCTTCTCGCGCGACTCCACGGCATTGATATAATAGCGGCGAATACGCTCCATCGTCTCCTCGGGAAGTTTCGAAGGGAAGATCAGCAGTTTCGAACTCTTGATCTTCACGTCGGCCGAAGGATCGATCAACCGCACGCAATCCACGGCCGAAGCCGCTCGCTGATCGAACTGTCCGGGCAGGCACTCCACGGCCAGAAAACTGTTGCCGCCCAGATCGCACGAATCCGTCACGGCATCGGTAACCACCTCGCCGAAGACCCTGTAACGGCTCTTCTCCAGCAATTCGTCCGAAAAACCGAACAGGTCGTACACGTTCAGCAGCCGCAGGCTGCCGAGCGAAAGGTTCAGGTTGGCATTCAGGTCGCGGAGCAGACTTTCGGCCTCGACCCGGAATTCGGGGTATTTCTCAACGAAAATACGGTAACTCTTCATTATCTTATTTTTGACTTTATTTCACAAATCTGTCGGCCCACTTGGCGGCATACTCCTCGCCGGTCACACCGACGAAAGTCACGTGTCCCATCTTGCGCTTGGGCTTGGAAACGGTCTTGCCGTAAATATGGACATACACACCGGGGCGATTCTCCCGGGCAAGCGCCTCGGCCCGCTCCAGATCCTGTCCCAGGATGTTTTTCATCACGGTAGGGGCCTTCAGCTGCGGCTCTTCGAGGGGCATATCGAGCAGGTAACGGCACAGCTCCCGGAACTGATTGGTCGTCGAACCCTCGATGGTCCAGTGTCCGCTGTTGTGCGGGCGCGGCGCCATTTCGTTGAAATAGACCTCGTCTCCCTTCACGAAATATTCGATAGCCAGAATCCCCCGGTAACCGCAGTCGCGCATGAAACGCTTGCTCTGGGACACCATCCGCTCCCGCACCTGGTCCGGCATCTCCGCCGGCACGATGCACAGATCCAGAATACCGTCCTTGTGGATATTCCGCCCTACCGGGAAGCAGATCACGCGCTCTCCGTCCGACACCAGCACCACGCTGGCCTCGAAATCGAACGGGACGAACTCCTCCAGAATGCAGGGCACCGCGAGCAGTTCGCGGGCTTTCGCAAGGTCGGCCTCGCCGCGAAGCACCGCCTGACCGTGTCCGTCGTAGCCCAGCGTACGGGTCTTGAGCACGCACGGATAACCGATTCGCGCAATGGCCCGATGCAGCGACTCCTCGTCATCGACAGCCATGAAAGCGGGCGTCTTCAATCCATGATCGCAGGCATTGCTCTTCTCCCGCAGGCGATCCTGCGAGTCGAACAGAGGCCTGAACCCTTGTTTGATATTGTATTTTTGCTCGAGAGCCACCAGCAGATCGCCCGGCACGTTCTCGAACTCGTAGGTCACCACGTCGCTGCGGCGGCAAAGCTCTTCGAGCGCCGCCGGATCGTCGAACCGGCCCACGATCCGCTCGTCGCTGATCTTAAACGCCGGAGCATCCTCCGCCGGATCGAGGCAGATCGTCCGCGCACCCAGCAGATGCGCCTGCTCGATGATCATCAGCCCCAACTGGCCGCCACCGATAATTCCGATCGTCTTCACCGCACTCATCGGTCTAAAGTTCCGCTTTAAGTACATCCTCAGTCTGTTTTGCACGGAACATCTCCAGACGGGCCGCCAGCGCCTCGTCCTTCAACGCCAGGATCGACACGGCGATCAGGGCCGCATTCTTCGCCCCGTTGATCGCTACGGTCGCAACCGGCACGCCGCCGGGCATCTGCACGATCGAAAGCAAGGAATCCAGCCCGTTCAGGGCTCGAGATTTGACCGGCACACCGATCACCGGAAGTGCGGTCATACTGGCCACCATGCCGGGCAGGTGCGCAGCGCCTCCGGCTCCGGCGATGATTACCTCCAGTCCGCGCGACTTGGCCGTTTTGGCATACTCCACCAGCAGTTCGGGGGTGCGGTGGGCGCTCACCACCCGCTTCTCGAACTCCACACCGAATTGCGCGAGCGTCGCCGCAGCGTCGGACATAACGTCCCAGTCGCTGATCGAACCCATGATTACTCCAACTTTCATAGTAAGAAACGTACTAAATCAACCAAAAAAGAGCCGCTACGACAGAATTCGTCATAGCGGCAAGATTATATTGCTGCGGGAAGCCGATTCGTGCCCTCCTGCATAGTTCCGTCGATAAAATCCGATGCAGGAACGACACTGCACGCTCCGGCCGCACATCGAGCCGACAGCATCTGCTGTCGCTTTCGCCGGGTATGGTGCATCTGAATCCTTTCCATCGTTTCGGAAGTCGTAGCCGCCGACGGACCTGCGGCCCATCGCCTTTTACTCGCACAAAAGTACGAATAATTTCAACGACAACCTAACAATCCCGACAGTTTTATTTCGACATTGTATCGACAAAATCCGCTACCGGATTTTCGCCTCGCAATAAGCGCAGCGGCAGGTGTCTCCCGCTTTGACAAAAAGCGGATCGACATCCTCCGTAGCCGAAATACACCGGGAGTTGGGGCATTTCATACTCCGGTCTATGAACATCCCCTCGGCCAGGTCGGGGACTGCGGCGAGCTTCTCGCCTTCGGCCCATTTCAGCAACGTATAGATCAGAGCCATGCGCACGAACTTACCGTTCTCGACCTGCCGGAAATAGGCTGCCCGGGGATCGTTGTCCACCGCACGCGTGATTTCGTTCACGCGGGGCAGCGGATGCAGCACGATCATATCCGACTTGGCCGTGCGGAGTTTCGACGGATCCAGCACGAAACTGTCCTTCACGCGGTTGAACTCCTCTTCGTCGAGGAAACGCTCCTTCTGCACGCGGGTCATGTAGAGAATGTCCAACTCGGGCATCACCTCCTCCATCGTCGATACCTCGCGGAATTCCACCCCTTCGGTCTGGGTTTCGATCTCATGAAGCATATACTCGGGCAACCGCAGCTCGTCGGGGGCGATCAGCACCACCCGAATCCCTTCGTAGCGCGACATCGCCTTGATAAGCGAATGCACCGTGCGGCCGAATTTCAGGTCGCCGCAGAAGCCGATCGTCAGGTGATCCAGCCGCCCCTTCTCGCGCTTGATCGTCAGCAGGTCGGTGAGCGTCTGCGTCGGATGGCTGTGGCTACCGTCCCCGGCGTTGATGACCGGGATACCGGCATACTGCGAGCCGACCAGCGGCGCCCCCTCCTTGAAATGGCGCATGGCGATAATGTCGGCGAAGCAACGAATCACCCGGACCGTATCGGCGACCGTTTCGCCTTTCGACACCGACGACGAAGCGGCGTCCGAAAAACCGATGACGCTGCCGCCGAGCTCCAGCATGGCCGAAGTGAAACTCAGCCGCGTGCGGGTCGAAGGCTCGTAGAAGAGCGTCGCAAGTTTTTTGCCCTTGCAGGCTTCGCTGTATTTGGCCCGGTTGGCGATGATGTCTTCCGCCAGGGCGATGATCTGCCCGATCTCGGCGACCGACAGATCCGTAGGGTCGATTAAATGGCGCATAGCGGTTTATTTGTTGATCCAGCTTTCGTCCGAAGGATTGTCGCGGAAGGCGATCAGGCGCTGCCGATCCTCCGGCTTGATATACCCCTCCTCGGCCGCTACTTCGACCAGCGCATCGAGATTCGAAAGGCTATGGTTGATTACGTCGGCTGCAGCAAGCCGCTCCAACCCTTTCTTCATACCGTACGTAAAAATGCTCACTACGCCCAGCACCTCGGCACCCGCCGCACGCAACGCCTCGACCACTTCGATACACGATCCCGCCGTCGAAATCAGGTCTTCGATCACCACGACCTTCTGCCCCTTATCGAGCTTACCCTCGATCTGATTCCCTCGACCGTGATCCTTCGAGCCGCTGCGGACATATCCCATCGGCAGGTCGAGGATCGTCGCGGCGATGGCCGCATGAGCGATGCCTGCCGTCGATGTTCCCATCAGCACCTCGCACGCGGGGAATTTCGCCTTCACCGTTTCCGCAATCGCGGCCTCGACCTTCTTCCGCACCTCGGGGGCGGTCAGAATCAACCGGTTGTCGCAATAAATCGGGCTTTTGATACCGCTCGCCCAGGTAAACGGCTGCTCGGGGCGCAGGAATACCGCACCGATCGAGAGCAGGCCTTTGGCAATTTCTCTTTCCATAACTATTTCTACATTCTTTAGATTGTCATTCCTTTTTCCGCAAAAACGGCTTTCCGCCTATCGCTCGTCGAGGGCCATACGGAGTACGGCCTCCACCTCGTCGGGCATAATACCGCCCTCGTGCACTTTCTTGTCCCCGACGTAAAATGTCGGTACGTAATAGTAGTCGTAACGGTCGGCCACTTCGGGTTCGGCCAGTTCGTCGATCATCCTGATTTCGATGCGGCTGTACGGTTCCTGCCGCTGCAGTTCCTCCAGATAACCCAGCGCCTTCTTGCAGAAGGGGCACCGGGGCTGATAGAAAAGTGTAACCGGTTTCATAACTTTCTTGATTTAGAGTAAAACTTATTTCTTGCCTGTCGCGGCAATCGGCCTCTTCGGTCGCCGCAATTCGGCGCGCATTCCGTTCGCACGATCCGGCAACACCCGTGCCGACCGAAGTTCCGCGAACTCCACGCTCCCAAACCCATTTTAGACAACTGCCGCACGACACGAATCCCGTCCGTATCGCTCGATCCGGGCCGCAAAGCAGCCCTTCCTTCCGTACCGCCCGAAATACTCCCTACCGTCGCACACTCTATTTCACGAACTCCTCCACGCACCGGCGATAGGCCGCCACGGGATCGGCTGCCGCCGTGATGGGACGCCCAACCACGATATAGTCCGAGCCGATTTCCCGCGCACGCGCCGGAGTCGTGACCCGCACCTGATCGGCCACCTCTCCGTCCGCAAAACGCACGCCGGGCGTAACGGTCAGGAACTCCTTTCCGCAGGCCGCCTTCACCATACCGGCCTCCAGCGGCGAGCAGACCACGCCGTCCAGTCCCGCTTCGCGGGTATTCTGCGCATACTTGACGATCGTATCGTTGATCGAAGCCGAAATGAGCAGCTCGCGCTGCATACGCTCCTCCGAAGTCGAAGTAAGCTGCGTCACGGCGATCAGCAGCGGGCGCGTGCCGTCCGGACGGGTCAGCCCTTCGACCGCCGCACGCATCATCTCGATCGTACCGGCCGCATGCACGTTGCACATGTCCACGTCGAGGCGCGAAAGCACGGCCATCGCCTTCTTGACCGTATTGGGAATGTCGTGCAGTTTCAGATCGAGGAAAATCCGGTGCCCCCGGCGCTTGATCTCACGCACGATTTCAGGCCCTTCGGCATAGAAAAGCTCCATGCCGATCTTCAGGAAAGGTTTGCGGGCCTCGTTCTTAAACAGATCGAGGAACCGGAAAGTCTCTTCGGCGCTGCTGAAATCGCAGGCGATGATTACGTCTCTGTTGGTCATATCTCTTGCTTCTTTATAATTTTCACAAAATTACTTCACGATGCCGATAATATCGGACAGCCGTTCGATCCCCAGCCGCTCCATTTCGCGGGGCAATGCCTCGACGATCTCCTTGCAGGCATAAGGGTTCCGCAGGTTGGCGGCCCCCACCTGCACGGCCGTCGCCCCGGCCATCATCATTTCGATAACGTCGCGGGCCGTCTCCACGCCGCCGCAGCCCATCACCGGAATCCGGCACGCCTTAGCCACCTGGTAAACCATCCGCACGGCCACAGGAAAGATCGCCGCACCGGAAAATCCGCCCATAACGTTGGCGACGACCGGTTTGCGGCATTTCACGTCGATCCGCATGCCCAGCATCGTATTGATCAGGCAGATACCGTCGGCACCGGCCTCCTCGCACGCCCGGGCGATCGCCACGATGTCCGTCACGTTAGGACTGAGTTTGATATAGACCGGTTTGGTAGTCACGGCTTTCACGGCACGCGTCACCTCGGCCGCCGCCTCGGGCGACGTGCCGAAGCTCATGCCGCCGTGCCGCACATTGGGACAGCTTACATTGACCTCGATCAAACCGACCTGTTCCTCCTTGTCGATCCGCTCGCAGCAATAGGCATACTCCTCGACCGAAAAACCGCTGATGTTGGCGATCACCGGCTTGCGGAAGAACGTCTTCAGCCGGGGAAGCTCTTCGCCGATCACCGCATCGATACCGGGATTCTGCAACCCGACGGCATTGATCATCCCAGCCGTACACTCGGCGATGCGGGGCGTGGGGTTGCCGAAGCGTGCCTCGCGCGTAGTTCCCTTGAAAGAAAAAGACCCGAGAATATTGATGTCGTAAAAATCCTTGTACTCGTTGCCGTAGCCGAACGTACCGCTGGCCGGCACGACCGGATTATCCAGCCGAAGGCCGCTCAGTTCTACAGATATATCCATCCTATTATTTATTTTTTATCGCAACCGTATGATTTGCATATGTATTCCATGTTGGCTCATAATCTTCAGTGGCTTGATTGCCCCATACATCCCACCCATCTCTGTTGCCTCGAGCAAATAGTTCCAAAAATGGAGCTGAAGAACAATGCTCTATCAGAGGAATAAATTCATCTGGTTTTCTTGAATGTTCTCGTTTTATTGAGCGGATCAAATTTACTTGAGATCTTCCTGCATCCAATGTTCTATTATTATTACCCCTAATCCCAAATAATAACATCTCTGTTACATTCCTAAAATAAAAACCAACTCCTCGTCCATCAGGCATTCCATCCTTCCGAACCTTTTCCCAAATAATATTGGTTTTATATTCAAACCCCCACGCCTTCATAACCTCTAAACCTTCAGGCAGAAGTGCATTAGGAATCCATAAATATAAATGACTCTTATCATCTGCAACTTCGGACACCGGCAATTGTTTTATTTCCTCCAACGTCATTGTTCCATAACGAGCAAGTCTTTTATGTTCTGGAGCAACTTTCCCCGTCCTATTTTGAAACTGCCAAGGAGGATCTGCATAGATAGTTTTATATTTTTTCCCTGCAGTAAATGCTCTAAAAGCATTTATCGTAAATTCTAATTCCTCTTTACTCATCTCTAATGCACGATTTCTTAATTCCTATAGCAAGAATCGGACAACCACCATTTCTCCTGGATCGTAATCTATACTCTAATTTACCCATCCAAGTTGTACTTGCTCCATATTTTGGCATTAAAGACTTTCCATTATGATCAACAATCTGCTTAAATACATCATTTAATTCTTTTGATCGTGTCACAATTATTCCAACTTCCACTAAACCACAATCAAAATACGTTCTCATCGCCAATAGATCACGATCAAATGTTTGATCCTTACTATTCCACTCTAAATCAAACGCAACTTTCTCTTTAATAAAGTCAATATTATGCCCATCAATATATCCCTTTAATATTTTCTCATCAATAGGATCTTCTGTAAAGCGTCCTCTTTGATTCGCTCGTCTTGGATATATTTTAACTAATAAATCTCCTGTGATTCTTATCTCACGCCATCCTAAAGGATATAAAACATCATCAAATTTTTTAGGAATAGCAGTCTCATTACCTCCTGCTATTTTTAATTCCTCAACTGAAATAGATAAATTCTCCAGACTATCCTGTATTTCATTCCACTCAATAGGATATGCCTCATTCAAAATCTCCAATGCATGACCATAATTTTGAAATTCAAATTTTTCCAACAATACAGGTCTTATATATTTAATATAATCTTCCATTTCAATTATTAATAATCTACCAAACAACCTCCTCTTTCTTCAGTACCGGTCCCTCCTTGCAGATGCGTTTGGCCCCGTTTTTCGTCTGACAGGAACAACCCATGCAGCCGCCGAAGCCGCAGCCCATGCGCTCCTCGAAACTCAATTCGCCCGGCGTGTCGCCCGTCGCATCGCTCAATGCACGCAGCATCGGCAGCGGGCCGCAGGCGTAAAAATAATCAAAATCCGGCTTCTTTTCGGCGATCGCCGTCGTTACGAAACCCTTTATCCCGTGCGTGCCGTCCGCCGTCGTTACGAAAACCTCCGCACCGAGCGCCCGAAACTCCTCCTCGTAGAAAACCTCCGACGCGGTATTGAAGCCCAACACCACAGTCACTTTTCTGCCCTTGTCAATCAGTTTCTTGGCCAGGTTGTAGAGGGGCGGAACGCCCACTCCGCCTCCGACCAACAGAGGCCTGCGGCACTCCGCATCCGGATCGAACCCGTTGCCCAGTCCGGTCAGCAGGTCGAGCTTTTCGCCGGTCTTCATTTCACTCAACCGGGCCGTGCCTTCGCCGACGACCTTATAGATCAGTGTCAGCGTCCGCTCGTCGTAGTCGCACACCGAAATCGGACGGCGCAGGTAGAGCCCTTCGACCTCGATATTGACGAACTGCCCGGGACGGGTCAGATATTGCGTATCCCCTTCGAGCGTCATCCGCCAGACGGAGGGCGTCAGCGGTTCGTTGGCCGTAACAGTATATATGCCTTTCTTGTACATTGTTTTTTATCTGTTTCGCTCCGGTTTTAATTTCAAAGGAGCCGGTTTCGCGCCGACCGAAGCAGGACGAGGCAGGAGCATACTCGCTGGTATGGGACTGCCGCGGACTGCGAGGAGGTGCGAAAGGTGCCCTCTGAACGAAACTCGCTTTTGATTTCAGGCCGGCAAATGCGGTGCATCGTGACTTTGAAGCGGATGGGGAATACTATCCGTATTTCCCATTCGGATCAAAGAGGGATGTGACGCAGTCGCCGCATGAAATCGAAAACTATTCGGCATCAATGGTCGAAACACCCAGGGTTATCTCCTCCAATACATCCAGCAGGACCTTTACCGTTTCGAGCGCCGTGAAGATCGTCACGTTGTTCTCGACGGCCGTGCGGCGGATCTCGTAACCATCCAGCCGGGTGTTGTGCTGGTTGATGTCGATCGTATTGATGACATAGCTCACATGGCCCTGGCGCAGCGAGTCGATGATCTCCGTACTGCCTTCGCTCAACTTGCGGCGCGTACGGGTGCGAATACCGTGCTGACGCAGGAATTCCGCCGTGCCCTTCGTCGCCTCGATATTGAAACCCAGGTCGTAAAAGCGCCGTACCAGCGGCAGCGCATCCTGCTTGTCCTTGTCGGCGATCGTGAGGAAGATCGTACCGTAGTTGGCGACGGTCATGCCCGACGACTGGAGCGCCTTGTAGAGCGCCCGGGTGAGCTTGTTGTCGTATCCGATCGCCTCGCCCGTGGATTTCATCTCGGGCGAGAGGTAGGACTCCATGCCCCGGATCTTGGCGAACGAGAAGGCCGGTGCCTTGACGAACCAGCGGGAACGCTCCCTGCCATATACTTCGGTAATGCCCTGCTCCCGGAGCGAATGGCCCAGGATGACCCGCGTGGCGATGTCGGCCATCGGGACACCCGTCGCTTTCGAAAGGAACGGCACGGTGCGCGACGAGCGGGGATTAACCTCGATCACATATACGTCCTCTTCCCCGTCGAGGATAAATTGGATATTATACAGACCGACGATACCGATCCGGCGGCCCAGCCGCACGGTATAATCGATGATCTTGTCCTTGGCTTTCTGGCTCACGCTGAAGGTCGGATAGACGCTGATCGAGTCGCCGGAGTGGATGCCCGTCTTCTCGACGTGCTCCATGATACCGGGAATGAAGACATCCTTGCCATCGCAGATAGCGTCCACCTCCAGTTCGCGGCCCATGATATAACGATCGACCAGCACAGGGCTGTCCTCATTGACTTCGACCGCCGTCTGGAGATAGTGGCGCAGACGCTCCTCGTTCGAAACGATCTGCATGGCCCGGCCGCCCAGCACGTAGCTCGGGCGCACCAGCACCGGGTAGCCGATCCGTTCGGCGGCCCGCACACCGGCTTCGATGTCGGTCACGGCCTCGGCCTCAGGCTGGGGTATTCCCAACTCCTCCATGATCTTCTCGAAACAACCCCGGTCTTCGGCATTCCGTATCGCCTCGACACCCGTACCGATGATCGGCACACCCAGTTCGTGCAGCGGTTCAGCGAGGTTGATCGCCGTCTGGCCGCCGAGCGACACGACGATTCCTTTGGGTTTTTCGAGGGTGATGACGTTCATCACGTCCTCTACGGTCAGCGGCTCGAAATAGAGCTTGTCGCTGGTGGTATAGTCCGTCGAAACGGTTTCGGGATTGTTGTTGATGATGATCGCCTCGTACCCGGCGGCGCGGATCGACCAGATGGCATGCACGGTCGAATAGTCGAACTCGACGCCCTGCCCGATGCGGATCGGTCCCGAACCGAGCACCACGATCTTCTCGCGTTCGCTCACGACCGACTCGTTTTCCTGCTCGTAAGTGGAATAGAAATAGGGCACATAGGAGGAGAACTCGCTCGCGCAGGTATCGATCATCTTATAAACCGGGAAAATATTGTGCTCGCGCCGCAGCAGGAACATCTCCTTCTGGCTCATGCCCCACAACTGACCGATGAACTTGTCGCTAAAACCCATGCGTTTGGCGTCGCGCAACGTTTCGATGTCGCGGGGATTGGCCGCTACGACCTTTTCGAACTCGACGATGTTCTTAAACTTCTCGAGGAAGAACATGTCGATTTTGGTGCTGTTGTAGATCAGCGCCAGCTCGACGCCCCGGCGGATCAGCTCGGCGATGGCGTAAAGACGGTCGTCCGTTCCCTCCTTGATATAGGAGAGCATCCGATCGACCGTCCAGTCGTCGAATTTCTTATGGTAGATATGGCAGACCCCCGTTTCGAGCGAGCGCACCGCCTTCAGGAGGCTCTCCTCCATCGTGCGGCCCACGGACATCACCTCGCCCGTCGCCTTCATCTGGGTTCCGAGCTGGTTCGAAGCGTCGCTGAACTTGTCGAACGGGAAGCGGGCGATCTTGGTAACCACATAGTCGAGAGCCGGTTCGAAGCTGGCCGGCGTATTGGCGATGCGGATCTCGTCGAGCGTAAGGCCCACGGCGATCTTGGCGCTGACGCGGGCGATCGGATAGCCGCTGGCCTTCGACGCCAGAGCCGACGACCGCGACACGCGGGGATTGACCTCGATCAGGTAGTAGTTGAACGAGAGGGGATCGAGCGCGAACTGCACGTTGCAGCCGCCTTCGATCTTCAGGGCACGGATCAGCCGCAGGGCGCTGTCGCGCAGCAACTGATACTCCTTGTTGGTCAGCGTCTGGCTCGGAGCCACCACGATCGAGTCGCCCGTATGGACGCCGACCGGATCGATGTTTTCCATATTGCAGATCGCAATGGCCGTATCGTTGTGGTCGCGGATCACCTCGTATTCGATCTCCTTATACCCCTTGATGCTCTTCTCGATCAGCACCTGATGCACCGGGGAGAGGGAAAGCGCATTGCGCATCATCTCGCGCAACTGCGTCTCGTCGTCGGCGAAGCCGCCGCCCGTACCGCCCAGCGTAAAGGCCGGACGCAACACGACGGGGTAACCGATCCGCTTCGCCGCCTCGACCGCCTCGTCGATATTGTTAGCAATCAGCGACGGCAGCACCGGCTCGCCCAGCGACTGACAAAGCTCCTTGAAGAGTTCGCGGTCCTCGGCCTGCTCGATGCTCTGGAACGAAGTACCCAGAATCTCCACCTGACACTCCTGAAGCACGCCTTTCTTGGCGAGCTGCACGGCCAGATTCAGGCCCGTCTGCCCGCCCAGTCCCGGCACGATGGCATCGGGACGCTCGTAACGGACGATCTTGGCCACGTACTCGAGCGTCAGCGGCTCCATATAGACTTTATCGGCAATCTGCACGTCGGTCTGGATCGTCGCCGGATTGGAATTGACCAACACGACCTCGTACCCCTCTTCCTTGAGGGCCAGACAAGCCTGCGTACCCGCGTAGTCGAACTCCGCAGCCTGGCCGATCACGATCGGGCCGGAGCCGATCACCATCACTTTCTTGATATCCGTTCTCTTAGGCATTTTGACTCTCCTCCATCATTTTGATAAACTTATCGAACAAATAGGTGCTGTCCTGCGGACCGGGCGCACTCTCCGGATGATACTGGACGCTGAAAATCCGATCGGCGCGGCATTCGACGCCTTCGGCGGTATCGTCCAGCAGATTCAGGTGCGTAAGGGTCAGTCCGGTGCCCTTCAGCGACTCCGTATCGACCGCAAAGCTGTGGTTCTGGCTCGTGATCTCGACCTTGCCCGTTTCGAGGTTCTTCACGGGGTGGTTACCGCCGCGATGTCCGAATTTCATCTTGAAGGTGCGGGCTCCGTAAGCCAGCGAAATCACCTGGTGTCCCAGGCAGATACCGAAGATCGGCAGGCGCCCCCGAAGCGTGCGGACCATCTCGATGACCGGCTGCACGTCGGTCGGATCGCCGGGACCGTTCGAGAGGAAAAGTCCGTCGGGACGGAAAGCCATCACCTCCTCGGCCGTAATATCGTAGGGCACTACCGTCACGTTGCAACCCTTCTCGTTGAGCTTGCGGATGATGTTGTGCTTGATGCCGCAATCGACCGCCACCACGTCGAAACGATGATTGGCCGTGCGGGAGAACCAACGCTTGCGGCAGCTCACGCGCTCGACCATGTCGCGGCGCACGGGCGCCTCCTTCAGGCGGCGCAGGGCCTCCTCCTGCGGCATCGACGCATCGACGACGATCACCCGCTGGGTACCCTCGTCACGAATAATGCGCGTCAGCATACGGGTATCGATCCCCCAGACGCAGGGTATGCCGTACTCCTCGCATACTTCGCCAAGGGTCTTGGTATAGCGGAAATTACTCGGCAGGTCGTTGTATTCGCGCACGATCATACCGCCGATAGTCGGATACTTGGTTTCGTAATCCTCGTCCGTAATGCCGTAGTTGCCGATCAGCGGATAGGTCATCACGACCATCTGGTCGGTATAGGAGGGATCGGAGAGAATCTCCTGGTAGCCGACCATCGAGGTATTGAACACGATCTCGCCCGTCGCCTCCCGGTCCGCGCCGAAACCGTAGCCGTAGAACTCGCGGCCCGACTCAAGCACGATTTTTTTGGTGAATGGTTTCATATTCGGTTATTTCGTAATTTGTCTTCGTTCATTTTTCAATTTCCGGCCCTGTTTCCCGCATCCGGCAGAATCCGCGACGACCGCAGTCACCGCCCGTCGAAAAACGGAATCGCATTTCGTATTCCGATCCGGGACAATCCGCGCACATCGCTCCCGCCCCGTCTATCGGAAACGCTCCGTCGCGTATGCCGTACGTCCTCCGACCAGCGTCCAGAGCGTACGGCCCGCAACCCGCCAGCCGGCAAAAGGCGTAGCGCGGCCTTTCGACAGGAAGGTTTCGGGATCGATCTCGTACTCCGCATCGAGGTCGAACACCGTTAAATCAGCCGGTTCGCCCGCCTGCAAGCCTCCGCCGAGGCCGAAAATCCGGCGCGGAGCCATCGACATCCGCTCGACGAGCTGCTCCAGCGTAAGCAGCCCCGGCTTCACCAAATAGGTATAGAGCAGCGGGAAAGCACACTCCAACCCCACGATACCCATCGCGCTGCCGGCCAATCCGCGCGATTTCTGTTCGGCGGTGTGAGGCGCATGATCCGTGGCGATCACCTCGATCGTCCCGTCGGCGACGGCCTGCCGCAGGGCTTCGCGGTCTTCACGTCCCCGCAGCGGCGGATTCATCTTGAAACGACCGTCCTCCTGCAAATCCTCGTCGCAGAGCAGCAGGTAGTGCGGAGCCGTTTCGCCGCTGACTTTCAACCCGGCGGCCTTCGCCCGGCGAATCAGCTCGACGCTCTCCTTGGTCGAAACGTGGCAGACATGATACTGACATCCGGTTTCGGCTGCCAATTTTATATCGCGCTCCACCTGCCGCCACTCGCTCTCGGAGCAAATACCCTTGTGCCCGTGCTCGCGGCAATAAACACCGTCGTGGATATACCCTCCTTTCAGCAATTCATCGACTTCGCAATGGGCCACGATCGGCTTGCCGACCGCTGCGGCGCGACGCATGGCTTCGGCCATCAGCTCCTCCCCCTGCACCCCCCGTCCGTCGTCCGAGAAGCCCACGACCTCTCCGGCCAGAGCCCCGAAATCGACCAGCTCCCCGCGTCCCTTCTGTCCCCGCGTAATGGAACCGTAAGGCAGCACCCGAACGACCGCATCGCGGCGGATCAGAGCCAGCTCCGCTTCCAGATGCTCCGGCGAATCGGGAGCCGGATTGAGATTCGGCATCGGACAAACGGTGGTATAACCTCCGTGCGCGGCGGCAGCCGTACCCGTCGCAATGGTCTCTTTCTCCGAAAAACCCGGTTCGCGCAGGTGGACATGCACATCGACCAATCCCGGCAATACATGACAACCCGTCAAATCGACTGCCCGGTCGTCCGCCTCAAGCGCGACCCGACCGCCTATGGCAACGATTTTACCGTCTTCGATCGCCAGATCGCCCGTTTCGAACCTTCCGTCCCGATAGAACTTCGCACCATTGAGAATCGTCTTCATTTTGCTGTACCGTTTCGCACCTCGCCGCAGCGGGTGCACAAAAAAATAGGGCAACTTGGACAGCTACCCTAATAACTTGGAAAAATTATAATAAAAATTGGAAATATTTTCCGAATGATTACCCCGGAAATGACGGCGCCGTACGTACTGGGCCTCCTGAAATGCGTTCGGTATGAAACTAAACATTGGCTTGATCGGGTTCCGGTGTTATCAGGGGCAAAGGTAAGCATAATTTACGGTTTCGGCAAGATAACCCGGCCAAAAAATTTCGCCGGCATCCTGCAACGACAGAACGATACGCCCCGGCAGAAGTTTCGGTCCGCGCTCCGACGCCCGTCCACCCGACCGGACGGCCATCGAGCGTTCCTCCGGAAACCTCCGCCCCCATCCCCCGCCGGAAAAAGCACGGCCTTATCGAAGAGCGGGGAGGGGCGTTCAACGCTCCTCCCCGCTCTTTCCGGCCGATCCGAATCAATACCGGTTGCGCCCGTAACCGCCGCCCTGATTGGAGCCGTAACCACCCCGGTCGCTGCGCTCGGTCTTCGGACGGGCCTCATTGACGTTGATAGCCCGCTCGTCGAGCTCGAAACCGTTCAGCGCGTTAATCGCGTTCCGTGCGGCCGACTCGTCCGGCATTTCGACGAAACCGAAGCCGCGCGAGCGGCCGGTTTCGCGGTCGGTGATGATGTTGGCGGAAGATACTTCTCCGTACTCCCCGAATAAAGTCTGCAAACTCTCGCCCCGGGTGCGGAAGTTCAAATTCGATACGTAAATGTTCATTTTTTTCTATTTTGACTGTGGATAAATGTTTATTGCGCAAATGCGATTTTCACCGCATTCATACCGCGTGTACCCCGCATGAGTTCGAAAAGGACGATCCGCCCCTCGCCGATCCCTTCGGGAGCCGAAGATATATGGAAAAAATATTTTTCCGTCGAAGCCAGGTCCTTGATAAACCCGTACCCCTTCTCGGTATTGAAATACTCGACACGCCCTTTCAGCGGTTCGGCCGCAATATCTTCCTTTTTAGGCGTGGCTATCACGATATCCTCGAGCTGGATCTCGACTTTCGGCCGCAGCTGGGGCGGAGTGTCGGTAATATTCCCGTTCTCGTCCACATAGGCGATCATATCGTCGAGCGAAGAGCTTCCTCCGGCCTGACGTTCTTCCCTGCGTTTCTGTTTTTCGAGGCGCTTGGCCTGCTTTTTCTTTTCGTTCTCTCTTTTTCCGAATGTTTGCGATTTTGCCATTAAATTCAACTTAAAGATTATTATGCACGGTATGTTTCCGCATTGAGTTTTTTGCCCGTCAGCCGCTGTATGTCTTTCATAAGCGGCCGCTCGTCCGGGGTGCAGAACGTAAGGGCGGTTCCGGAATGTCCGGCACGACCGGTGCGGCCGATACGGTGTACGTACGTTTCCGGCACATCCGGCAGATCGTAATTGATGACGATCTCCAGTTCCCGGATGTCGATGCCACGGGCAGCGATGTCCGTAGCGACCATCACCCGGATCTTGCCGGACTTGAAATCCGTGAGTACGCGCTGGCGGTGATTCTGCGACTTGTTGCCATGAATCGCCTCGCTTCGAATACCCGACTTGGAGAGCAGACGCGAAATATTGTCCGCTCCGTGTTTGGTGCGGGAGAAGACGAGAACGGACTTATCCTCCTCGCGGAGCAGAGATACGAGCAGTTTCTTCTTCTCCGGCTTCTCCACGAAATAGACCCGCTGATCGATCGCATCCACCGCCGACGCAACCGGAGTCACCTCCACCCGCACGGGGTCGGTCAGCATACTTTTCGAGAGCGCCACTATGTCCGCAGGCATCGTCGCCGAAAAAAAGAGGGTCTGGCGCGACTTCGGCAGCAGCGGCAGCAGACGTTTGATGTCGGCGACGAATCCCATGTCGAGCATCCGGTCGGCTTCGTCCAGCACGAAATGCGTAATCGCGTCGAGTTCGACGAACCTCTGTCCGATCAGATCGTGCAGACGCCCCGGCGTAGCTATCAGAATATCCACGCCGCCACGAAGCGCCTCGACCTGCGGGCCTTGTTTCACACCGCCGAAAATCGTCAGATGCTTCAGACCGACATATTTTCCGTAATCCGAAAAACTGTCGCCGATCTGCACGGCCAACTCCCGGGTAGGGGTCAGGATCAGGGCCCGGATCGGCCGCACTCCGTATTCCCGACCATGATTCCGCCCCCGCCGGTTGCGGCGCGGCACGTCGGTCGGCTCTGCCTGCATCCCACTGCTCAAATGCTGCAGGATCGGAATGGCGAACGCCGCCGTCTTACCCCGTCCCGGTCTGGGCGATGCCCAGCATATCGCGCCCATCGAGCGCCACGGGAATACCCTTTTGTTGAATGGGCGTAGGAGCCAGGTATCCTTTTTCACCGATCGCCTTCAAAATAGGGTCGGTAATTTTCAATTCGTTAAATGTCATAATCATCGTATAATTCCGTCGTACGACGGAGTTTTCATCTGTCGCGGAGGCATCCGGTGCGGAAGCGGAAAAACGGAAGCGAGGAAGTTTCCTGTTCCCGGTCGAAACCGCAGTCACGCACACCTTGTTCCCCGACAGCGCAATCTGCCCGAACCACGCTGAAAAAGGGCGGTCAGAACGGGCGTATGCAAGTAAAAAAATAATCTCAATTTCGGGACATCGTTAAAACCCGGCAACGGCTCTCTTCTGCCTGCGACAGACATACTCAAGCGAAATTGCCTAAACAAAGAAAGTTTACAAAGGTCGATTTCAACGATGGAAAAATCCGGACGGGATATAGGTCCGGGAAAATGCAAAGAAGATAAAGATCAGAATGAACCTGCCTTGTTTATTGGGTAAAGGTAACAATTATTACACCATTCGCACCATCTTTTCCGAAAAATATCGTCCACTTCCACCCTAAAAATACATATAACACTACTTATCAACAAATTAAATAAAATTTCTTCAAGAATAATTTCATCGTGCACTGCGCTCGATATTTTCAAGCGCCGCAAAAAAAGACCGGATCGGGAAAACACGCGACTCGCCGGGAATAGTGATCTTCTCCTGCCGAAAGTAGTGAATCGATCGCCATACGACGGGATTTTCACACAACGCACACTCCTTATTCGATGTTCTCCGGCAAAGAAAGGATAAAATTCACTAACTTTACGGCAAATAGGCAGCCCCCGGCCGCTTCCGACAAAACCGAACCTTCCGCGTGCACGATCTTTACAGAAAACAGGCGGTGCCTCGGTTGCATCTAAATAAATTTGACTCGGCTTCCGGCTTGCACTATCTTTACAGAAGATAAGCGGCGCCTCAGCTGTAACCAAATAAATTTGACACAGCTTTCGGCTTGCACTATCTTTGCAAAGACCAACTGAAAAACAGTATTCGAGATGGCTCACACTCTTTTTGTACCCCTGATGCTCACCCTTGGCGCCGGCCTGGCAACCGGTATCGGCAGCACAATAGCCCTTTTCGCTCACCGTACCAACAAGCGACTGCTTTCGTTCTCGTTGGGACTGTCGGGCGGCGTGATGATCTACGTTTCGTTCGTCGAACTGTTCCAACAGGCACGGGAGGCTATCGGAGCCATCTACGGACCCCAAACCGGGATGGGTATTACGACCCTGGCCTTTTTCGGCGGCGTACTGCTGATCGGCGTCATCGACCGGTTGGTGCCTTCGGTCGAGAACCCGCACGAAGCCCATATGATCGAAGAGCTGGAGAAGAAACCGAAAAATGCCAAACTGATGCGCATGGGACTGATGACCGCCCTGGCTATCGGCATCCACAACTTCCCGGAAGGCATCGCCACCTTCGCCACCGCCGTCGAAAATCCCACGCTGGGTATCGCCATCGCCGTCGCCATTGCCATACACAACATACCCGAAGGTATCGCGGTTTCGATCCCCGTCTTTTACGCCACCGGCGACCGGATGAAAGCCTTCCGCTATTCGCTCCTATCGGGTTTGGCAGAGCCGGTCGGCGCCCTGCTCGCCTATTTTATCCTCATGCCGTTCATGTCTCCCGTCATGATGGGCTGCATCCTGGCAGGCGTCGCCGGAATCATGGTTTTCATCTCAATCGACGAACTGCTGCCGGCCGCCCGCGAATACGGCGAAGCCCACATCTCGATCTACGGCGTGATGAGCGGCATGGCGATCATGGCCCTCAGCCTGATCCTGCTCGGATAAAGTATGCGGCGCGATTATATACTTTAATGTACCTCTTCGAAAGCACAGCACCCCAAATCCCCTCCGGGAAAAGGATGCAGGCAAGGGGCGAATTATAAACGCGGCCACAAGCCCGCGAATAAACGTCCCTTCGGATTCGACGCTGCAACCGTCGAATAAAGGGCCACGAAAGATATATCTCAATCAATATACTGCCCTCCGATCCGAATCTGACCGACAATGCTCGGACGTTTCTCGCGCCCTCCCAAGAAAAAAGTTCAGGGTGAACCCGACATCGAATAACGGCCCGCAAAATTGCGGCTACCGCCGAATTCAAAAAAAACGGTCGCATATAATACCATAATTTAACAGATCTCGGTAAAGCCTTTCGGCCTACCCCGTACATTTCATCCTCAACGCCCCCTGCCCCGAATCATCGTAAAATTTCAATTTTTCAGGCATTTTATTTGGTTTATAAAATAAAGTAGTTTATATTTGTAATACCAACAAAAACCGAAAGCTATGGAAACAACTCGAAAAATCGATGCGAAAGCCGCACGCAGAAAGCGCCGGCTCATCCGGGAATGGATAACATACGCAGTAATTTGTGCATTTCTGGCCGGAGTCAATGCCCTCACGACGCCCCACTATTGGTGGGTGCTGTGGGTCATGGCAGGCTGGGGGCTCGGTCTTATTCTGGATCTGATATTCCACCTGACAAAACTCTCGGACGATGACGATGCGGAGTGATCCGCCGACGGTCGGACCGCACGAAAAAACTCGATTTCCGATACGGTCGGACAACAGCCCGAAATCATTCGGGGCGAGGGATGCCTTGTAAACACAGTCAAAAACGGCTGCCAACGAACGGATACCCGAATCTGCAAAGAAAAAAGCGGCATGCTAAAATATATAATCATCAAAACTCACTGCGTATGGAAGAGAGAAAATTAGACGCACGAGAGAGTATGGAACTCATCTCGCGCATGATTCAAAACACCCGCAACCGGCTGGAAAACCATGCGGGACGCCCGTTCCTCGTATGGGGCTATACGACCGTCGGGATCGCCCTGCTCAATTACTGGTTCAACATCGCCGGATGCCATCCCGCCTGGTGCTTCACCTGGTTTCTCATTCCCATCATCGGCTGTCTGCTGATGCGGTTGTTCCCGGACAAGAAGCCGACGGAGCCCCGCACGGAGATCGACCGCATCGTCGGCAAGGTCTGGTTAGTATCCTCATTATCATTGATTCCGATCTTCCTCTTTTCGCTATTTCACGGACTCTCCTACCGACACAGTCTTTTCGAACTCATTACACTGGTGATGGCTACGGCAACGGCAACAACCGGAATGATCGTTCGTTCGAAAATATACATCGTCGCAGGACTTACCTGTATGGCTCTTTCAGTCCTCTTCCCTTTATACGACTATTTCCTGAAAAAAATCGCAACTTCTGACGGAATTGAGATAACCGCCGGACTCCTGAACAACGAAATCCTTATCTTTGCCGGCGTATTTTTCATCATGATGGTCGTCCCGGGACATATCATCAACTACCAATCGCACAAAAGATGTTCAAGGAACTGAATCCCCTGCTGCACTCGGAACTGCGCCTGGCGGTAATGTCGATCCTCCTCGGGGTCGAAGAGGCCGACTTCGTTTTCATCCGGGAACAGACGGGAGCTTCGGCGGGCAACCTGAGCGTACAGATCGACAAACTGCAAAAAGCCGGCTACATCACGGTCGAAAAGACCTTTCGGGGAAAAATGCCCCGCACGCTCTGCCGCATTACCCCGACAGGCGTGGATGCTTTCGAGGAGTACGTCGAAGCGTTGAAGAGCTACATAAAAAAGTAGGAAGGAAAACAGATTCTCGGCTCCGGCGGCGACAACGACCGGTTCGGAATGGGGCATAAAGGTCGTTATGCCCCATATTTTCAACCCCGACCTCGAATCCGGCCGAATCGCCAGCCGGCAATCTCCCGGCGGGCCTCCTTGCTGCAACGACCGGAAAGGCGAACAGCGTAAATCAGCCGCAGCCCCGCAATTTCGGCGAGTTTCGGATCCCGCCATACGCAAACAAGCCCGGAGTTTCGCTCCGGGCTTGTTTGCATCTATTCTTCAAACGATTAGTCCTCGAACTTCGCCGAGAGGAACTCCCGGTTCAGACGGGCGATGTGCGAAATCGAAATCATCTTCGGACACTCGGCCTGGCAAGCTCCCGTATTGGTACAGTTACCGAAGCCCAGTTCGTCCATCTTGGCCACCATCGCCTTGGCGCGGCGGGCACCCTCGACACGTCCCTGCGGCAGTTTCGCGAGCGACGACACACGGGCGGCGACGAAAAGCATCGCCGAGCCGTTCTTACAGGTCGCAGCGCAGGCACCGCAACCGATGCAGGCAGCGGCATCCATCGCAACGTCGGCATCGGCCTTCGGGATGGGAATGTTGTTGGCATCCTGCACGGCATTCGTACGGACCGAGATGAAGCCGCCGGCCTGAAGAATCTTATCGTAGGCACTGCGATCCACCACGAGGTCCTTGATTACGGGGAAAGCCGCCGAACGCCAGGGCTCGATGACGATCGTCGCCCCGTCTTTGAAACGGCGCATGTAAATCTGGCAGGTCGTGGCGCCGTCGCCCGGGCCGTGCGCACGGCCGTCGATGTGCAGCGAGCACATACCGCAGATACCCTCGCGGCAGTCGTGGTCGAACGCCACGGGCTCCTTGCCCTCGTGGATCAGGTTGTTGTTCAGAATATCCAGCATCTCGAGAAACGAGGTGTCGGCGGAGATGTTCTCGACTTTGTAGGTTTCAAATGCCCCTTTTGCCTTGGCGTCTTTCTGGCGCCATATCTTTAACGTGAAATTCATAGTTTCAAATTGTGTATTAAAGTTAGACGACAGAAGAATTAGTCCTTGTAGTTACGCTGTGCGGGGTGTACGAACTCGAAGTTCAGCGGCTCCTTCGTGAGCTCCGGCGCTTCGTTCTCGCCCTTGTACTCCCACACGGCGGCATATACGAAGTGCTCGTCGTCGCGTTTGGCCTCGCCCTCTTCGGTCTGATGCTCGACGCGGAAATGTCCGCCGCACGACTCCTCGCGGTTCAGCGCGTCGCGTGCCATCAGCTCGCCCAGCTCCAGGAAATCGGCCAGACGCAGCGCCTTCTCCAACTCGACGTTGAACTCGTTCGCCTTGCCTACGACCTTCACATCCTTCCAGAACTCCTTGCGCAGCGCCTGGATCTCGACGATCGCCTTCTCGAGCGACTCCTTCGAACGCGCCATGCCGACGTTCTCCCACATGATGTGTCCCAGCTTCTTGTGAATATCGTCCACCGACTGCTTGCCGTTGATGGAAAGCAACTTCGAAATCTTATCCTTCACACCCTTCTCTGCCTCGTCGAAGGCCTTGGTATCGGTCTTCACCTTCGGAGCCTGGATCTTGTGCGACAGGTAGTCGCCGATCGTATAAGGCAGCACGAAATAACCGTCCGCCAGACCCTGCATCAGCGCCGAAGCACCCAGGCGGTTGGCACCGTGATCCGAGAAGTTGGCCTCACCGATGGCGTAGAGACCCGGGATCGTAGTCATCAGGTTGTAATCGACCCAGATACCGCCCATCGTATAGTGTACGGCAGGGAAGATCTGCATCGGCTGTTCGTAGGGATTTACGTCGGTGATCTCCTCGTACATGTCGAACAGGTTGCCGTAACGTTGTTTGATGACATCCTTGCCCAGACGCTCGATCGCGGTCTTGAAATCGAGGAACACGGCCAACCCCGTTTCGTTCACGCCGAAGCCCGCGTCACAACGCTCTTTGGCGGCACGCGACGCCACGTCGCGCGGCACGAGGTTACCGAAGGCCGGATAACGGCGCTCCAGGTAGTAGTCACGGTCCTCTTCGGCAATATCCGAAGGTTTCTTGGCACCCGAACGGAGGGCTTTCACATCCTCGATCTTTTTGGGAACCCAGATACGGCCGTCGTTACGCAGCGACTCCGACATTAGGGTCAGCTTCGACTGCTGATCCCCGTGCACCGGAATACAGGTCGGGTGGATCTGCGTGAAACAGGGATTCGCGAAGCCGGCACCCTTGCGGTAGCACTGGAAAGCGGCCGAACCGTTCGAAGCCATCGCGTTGGTCGAAAGGAAGAACACGTTGCCGTAACCGCCCGAAGCGATCACTACGGCGTGTGCGCCGAAACGCTCCAATTCGCCCGTCACCAGATTGCGTGCGATGATACCTCTCGCCTCGCCGTCTTCGATCACGATGTCGAGCATCTCGTGACGGGGATAACTCTTCACCGAACCGGCAGCGATCTCCTTGTTGAGTGCGGCATAAGCGCCCAGCAGCAACTGCTGGCCGGTTTGGCCGCGGGCATAGAACGTACGCGAAACCTGCGCACCGCCGAACGAACGGTTGTCCAGCATACCGCCGTACTCGCGTGCGAACGGAACGCCCTGGCCGACGCACTGGTCGATGATGCAGTTCGAAACTTCGGCCATGCGGTAAACATTGGCTTCACGGGCGCGGTAGTCACCGCCTTTGATCGTATCGTAGAACAACCGGTAAATCGAATCGTTGTCGTTGCGGTAGTTCTTGGCCGCATTGATACCGCCCTGCGCCGCGATCGAATGCGCACGGCGCGGAGAGTCCTGGATGCAGAAAACCTTCACGTTGTATCCCAGTTCGCCGAGCGAAGCGGCTGCGGAAGCACCGCCCAGGCCCGTACCTACGACGATAATATCCAGTTTGCGTTTGTTGGCAGGGCTTACTACCTTGATCGCCGCCTTGTGGTTGCTCCACTTTTGCGCGAGTTCCCCGGCGGGTATTTTTGAATCTAATTTGAAAGCCATATCTCTATATTTTTATAATTCAACGTAAGATGTTAGCAGACACAACCGCAGCAAAGACTCCGGAAGAAATAGACCAGCACGACCACGGCGAAACCGAGGAACACGACGGTCGCCACGATGTTGGCGATACATTTCAGGCGCGGATACCAGATGTCGTTGCCCCAGCCCACCGACTGGAACATCGACCACACGCCGTGCGTAAGGTGGAACCAGAGGGCGAAGAACCAAACCAGGTAGATCACCACGTAGTACCACTGCGAGAAGGTGTACTGAATCAGCGCAGCGCCGTCCTGCGGCGAGAAGCCGAGCGAATTTTCATGGTGTCCCAGCACCTCGACCAGCTGCATCTTCGACCAGAAGTTGAACAGATGGAGCAACAGACCGCCGAGGATGATCCATCCCAGTGCAAGCATGTTCTTCGACGCCCACTGCACACCCTTTTCCTTCACGGTAACGGCATAACGCTGCGAACCGCGTGCCTTATAGTTGTTCACGGTCAGCACCAGCGCATAAATGAAGTGGATCAGGATACCGGCGACCAGCACCAGCGTTCCGACCAACGCATACCAGTTGGCACCCAGGAATGCGCAGACCGTGTTGTACGCCTCGGGCGAGAAGATCGCCACGATGTTCATCGACATGTGGAAGAGGATAAAGAGCACGAGGAAACAACCGGTAATGCTCATTACCAACTTCTTGCCAAGAGAAGAATTAGTTAGAAAACAGCCCATAATGTTTGAAATTTGTTTATTTTTGTTAAAAATTTGTTTGCGCTTCGGCAAAGATAGTCATTGTTTGCATAATAACAACACAAAACAATTCGAAATTTACGCTTAAAATCAGGCATTTTATGACCAAAACGGAAATCCGGAAACAGATGAAAGGGCTCAATACGGCCCTTTCTTCGGAACAGCGCGAAGAGCTTTCCGCACGTATTTTCAACGAAGCGGAGAGGCTTCCGGCCTTCGCACGCGCCAAAGTGGTGGCCCTTTTCGCTTCGCTCAAAGACGAACCCCTCACCGCCCCGGCACTCGAACGCTGGAGCCGCTCCAAACGGATCGTGCTGCCCCGCGTGGAAGGCGACATAATGCGATTCTACGATTACGATCCCGCCTCGATGAACGATTCCGGCTCGTTCGGCATTTCGGAACCGGAGGCCACAGCGCTGTGCCGCCCCGAAGAGATCGATTTCATCATCGTGCCGGGCGTGGCGTTCACCGCCGCAGGCATGCGCCTGGGACGCGGCAAGGGATTCTACGACAAATACCTGTCGCAGCCGGGTTTCCGGGCTTTCAAGGCAGGCGTGTGCTATCCGCATCAAGTCGTGGAGGAGCTGCCCGCCGATCCGTTCGACGTTCCGGTCGATCACCTTTGCTGCGGACGGTAAAACGAGTGCCGACTTTGGTCCCATAATCAAATCCTACCGTTCCCACGTGTTCTCCGGCCCGAAGACGTACCCCTTCGGGATTCCGCCATCGAAAACCGGCAAACACCGGTTACGGCAAAGAATCGTAAAAAGAGAAAACACCGCATCAAAGAAGCCTGCATCTACCGATGCAGGCTTCTTAACTAATATCATACAATATTATTATCGGTAGAGATACTCTCCCGGAATGCGGTGGCTGCGCCGCCCGATCGGAACGCCGATGCCGAGCGTCACGTTCATCGAAGTCGAAGTGACGGGCAGGAACTGCGGCGTATGGCTGCAAATCAACATATCGGTCGCCAGGAAGAAGTTGATCCAACTGGGGCAGGCATTGATCGCCACACCGAGGGCGTGCCCCTGGCCGTTGAGAAACGAATAACTGGTAGTCAGCGTAAACCAGGGAATCGGGTGGAAGTTCACCGAGGCGGTCAGGTTGTGGAACGTCTTCACATCCCAGACACGTACGTTGTAAAGCAGACCCAGGCCGATCTTGTGACGCCAAACCTCGTACTCGGCCCCCAGATTGATCGAGGTGCGCAGCATCTCGGTCTTGCCCTTGGAGGCCTGCACCCGGTCGAACTCCAGCTCGCCGAAATCGAACTCCGGATCGTGAACCTCACCGTCGATGATCTCCACGCCGGTAAAAGATTGGGATTTGGTCATCTGCCCACGCTCCAGGTATTTCTTTCCCCACGAAATGAAACCCAGGTCGTTCACGGCGAAAGAGAGCTGCAAATCGGGAATCACGTCGTACGTCACACCCAGATCGACGGCAAAACCGTAGCCCGCAGGTCCTTTGTAGGAAGAAACGTCGAAATCGTCGAACGAATAATATTCCGACCCGTCGGGACGCTGCATGGAGCTCATCTCAAGGCCCGACATTTCGAACGAACCGTCCGCATCGATATTCCAACTATTCTCCTGCAATTTTATATCGAGCCGGTCGATCGACGTCCGCGCACGGGCCGCGCCGACGAGAAACTTACCCCGTGCACCGAGGTAAATCTGATCCGTCAGCGGAAAAGAGTAACTGAAAGCGGCCTCGAGATAAGCCTGCGTCGAGGCTTTGATGTCGTTGATAACGGCCTCGTTCCGTCCGTTCTTGAGAAAGTCGAACAACGAATAGGGCATATTGGCCTCCGCTTCCATACGCACATTCAGGTCGAACGACCAGAATGTCTTATGATCCTTGCGGAATGCACCGAAACCGACGATATTGATCCGGGCATCGGTTCCGAGCATATTTTTCGAGCGCAGATTTCCCAACGCCTCGGCCGCAGAAACATTCTTGTCGAACAGCGTTACCAAACTTCCGTTCACCGGATAAAAAATATCGCTGACGGAGAGGTTACCGGAAACGTTGACCTGCACACCGCCCAATACGGGAATATTCACATAGCCGCGCAGCGGAGCGAAAGCCGGGTTAAGCTGGCTGCGGAAAGTCGAACCCTCCATAAAGTAGGCACTCGGCGTCTGTGCCACGGCCGTACATGCGACAAATGCCGCAATCAAAGTATATATGATCTTTTTCATATGAGGAATCCGGATTAAAGGTTCAGATTAAGACCGCCGCGTTTCTTCAAATGCAGCATCATACGAATCGACTGGCTGTCGCTGAATCCGATGCGCGGATAATATTTCTGCGGCATAAAATCGACATTCAGTTCGAAGAAAGAGAACAAGCTCCGGATATCATTCTCGTAAAGCCGTACGGAAGCGATGTCATTCTCTTCGTCGGGTTCGACCAGGAAAGGCGCGATAGCCACGTTCGTTTCGGAAAAATCCGCAGCTACTTCGAAGCTCACCGGCAGACTGCTCCGCACCTCGCCGTACAGATCGAGCGTATTGACCGGATCGACGGTACCCTCGGGATCGAGGTTGTCGGCAAGCATATCGATCAAATCATCGTCGACATCCAACGTCGCATTATAAGTAATCGTATTGATTTTAATCTGGGAAAGAAATTCCCGCGCCAGCTCGCCCATCGTATCGCGCAACGCTTCGCCAGCCTCGTTGTCCTCGCCGAAAAACTTCTTGAATTCCGCCTTGAAAAGCTCCTCGCTATCGGCCGGAATCAACGCCGTAAAACGCTCGCGGTAACCTTCGTTGGACCAAATCAGATCGACCACTTCGTCCATTTTTTTCGATCCGGGAACGAGCATCTCGTCGATAAGAGCCTCCAGCATTCCGTCCAGATAAGTTCCATCGCTCGAAAGACGGACGATATCGACCCACTCCGCATTGCCCGGGAGCGTCGTCGGCAACCAGATATCGACCTCGTCGAAAATAACGCGGATATCCGCACTGCCGTCCTGCAACTCGTCCATTCCGACCGTGATCTGCGCCAACGGCATAATCCATTCGCTCTGGTCGTTGCCGATGGTTACATCGCCGGATTCGATCTTGTTCAGATCATACGCCTTGTCGCACCCGAAGCAGAGCGAAAGAATACATAACAGGAATAAAAAATTTTTCATAGGCAGATTTTGCTCAATAAAACGGCCCAAAGGTATAATGTTTTCGACAAATAATCAAAATATAAATACTTTTCAACCACGAACAATCTGTTCAATCGACGACTTCTGCCGAAAAACTCCGGCTCATTCTCCGATTCAGCGCACGGCAGAGGTCTTTGTTAAAATTTTGCTACTTTTGCGACAGATGGACAACGTAAAAAAATACGGGTTGAAAGAACAGGTGGCCCTGCTGCCTCTGTCACCGGGCGTATATCAGTTTCTGGACAAGAACGGGGCGATCATCTACGTCGGCAAAGCCAAAAGCCTGCGCAAGCGGGTCAGCTCGTATTTCATGCAGAACAAGGAGCACAGCGCCAAGGTACAGGTACTCGTGAAGCAGATCGCCACGATCCGGCACATCGTCGTCGATACCGAAACGGACGCCCTGCTGCTCGAAAACTCGCTGATCAAAACCCTCCAGCCGCGCTACAACATCCTGCTCAAGGACGACAAGACCTATCCCTGGATCGTCGTGCGCCGCGAACCGTTCCCGCGCGTACAGTCCACCCGCATCCTCAACCGCGACGGCTCCCAATATTTCGGTCCCTACGGCTCGGTGATGATGCAGCGCAGTATCCTGGAGTTTATCCGCGAGGTGATTCCCCTGCGCACCTGCTCGCTCAACCTTTCGCCGGCGGCTATCGCCAAAGGGCGCTATTCGGTCTGCCTGCAATACCACCTGGGCAACTGCAAGGGACCTTGCGTGGGAGCGCAAAGCGAAGAAGAATACGACGCACTGGTCGATATGACGGTTTCGATTCTCAAAGGCGACCTGCGCCCCGTGCGTACCTATCTTGAAAAAGAGATGGAGGCAGCCGCCCGAAACCTGAAATTCGAAGTCGCACAACGCTACAAGACACGCCTCGACGCCCTGGACAACTATTCGAGCAAATCGGTGATCGTCAGCGCACGCATCGTGGACGTGGACGTCTTCTCCCTGCTGGTGGACGACGATGTGGCCTACTGCAATTTCCTGCGCATCCGCCACGGTTCGGTCGTGGGCGTCTATACGATACGGCTCACCACGGGCATCGACACCGATCCGGCCCAAATGCTGACCCTGGCCATCCAGCACATCGCCGAAACGATCGCCGGAACGCTGGCCAAAGAGGTCATCGTTCCCTACCTCCCCTCGGCCGCGCAACTTTTCGACGGAGTGACCTTCACCGTTCCCAAACGGGGCGAAAAACTCGATCTGCTGGAGTTCTCGCTCAAGAGCGCCCGTATCTATCGCGCCGAACAACTCAAGAACCTCGAGATCAAGAATCCCGAGCGGCATACCGAACGCCTGATGGCCACCATGCAAAAGGAGCTGCACCTGGACCGTCCGCCCCGCCACATCGAATGCTTCGACAACTCCAACCTGCAGGGGACCAACCCGGTAGCTTCATGCGTGGTATTCCGGGACGGCAAGCCTTCACGCAAGGAGTACCGCCATTTCAACATCAAAACCGTCATCGGTGCAGACGACTTCGCCTCGATGCGCGAGATCGTCTTCCGCCGTTACAGCCGCCTGATCGCCGAAGGAGCCGAACTGCCCGACCTGATTATCGTGGACGGCGGCAAAGGACAGCTCTCCAGCGCCTATGCCGTGCTGTGCGAACTGGGAATCGAAAAACAAGTCCCCATCGTAGGCCTGGCCAAGCGGATCGAAGAGATCTTCTTCCCCGGGGACCCGATGCCCTACTACTTGAGCCGTACGGGTGAACCGCTCAAAGTGGTGTGTCACATCCGCGACGAAGCCCATCGCTTCGGCATCACCTTCCACCGGCAGAAGCGAAGCAAAGCTTTCATTCACAGTGAACTGGAAAATATCGAAGGAGTCGGCCCGAAGACCATAGAGCTCCTGTTGCGCCATTTCCGTACGGTGGAGAAAATCCGCACGGCCCCTGCCGAAGAACTCTCGGCCCTCGTCGGACCGGCCAAGGCCGCCAGGCTCCTCGTCCACTTCGGCAGACAGTAAGGACGCAGAAAAATGCGAAAAAAATTTGGAGTTCCTCGATAAATCATTACTTTTGCAGAGCAAATCACCGATTTAGCAGCCCGGATGGCGGAATTGGTAGACGCGTTGGTCTCAAACACCAATGACAGCAATGTTGTGCCGGTTCGATCCCGGCTCCGGGTACTATTCAAAAAACCTCAAATGACTTATAAACAATCATTTGAGGTTTTTATTTTGGCTGATATGTCCGCATTTTGTCCGCATTTTTTTGTAAAGTTGAAAATTTTTGTTTATTGAATATTGGATTTTAAACAAAACGGAGGCCGATGAGCCTCCGTTTTTTACGTCAAATGGGATTGTTCCACTAAAATAAACACCTAACGGAATAGCAAATTTGAGTAAAGCGTAGCGAACAGACTGAAAAAGCGTTCGTTACGCTATATTTTTCTCTTGTTCAAAAGCCAAGAAGAGACAGAATATGGACAAACGCAGCAAAAGTTCAGTTACTTTATCATTACCCGTGCGATGATGCAAATTTCTTGCGAAACCTAAATTTTGCATCGTTTGGCGTTATGTGTCGTATCTGTCGGTAACTCACTATGAATTAATTTTGTAACCAAAAAAAAGTGAGTTATGAGAAGTACATTTAAGGTATTGTTCTACGTGAAGAAAGGCAGTGAGAAACCCAACGGCAACCTGCCTTTGATGTGTCGCATTACGGTGGACGGAGAGATTAAGCAGTTCAGTTGCAAGATGGATGTTCCCTTGCGCCTGTGGGACGTGAAGAACAACCGTGCTTCGGGTAAGAGTGCCGAAGCGCAAAGAATCAACCGTGCCGTTGACAAAATCAGAGTGGAGATAAACCGCCGTTATCAAGAGTTGATGCAGACGGACGGTTATGTCACTGCTGCCAAGTTGAAAGATGCCTATCTCGGCATCGGTATCAAACAGGAAACCTTGCTAAAACTGTTTGAACAACACAACAGCGAATTTGCCAAGAAAGTGGGACACAGCAGGGCAAAAGGAACATTCCGACGTTATGTTACCGTCTGCAAGCACATCCGTGAGTTCCTACCCCATACCTACAAGCGTGAAGATATTCCGTTAAAAGAGTTGAACCTCTCGTTCATCAACGACTTCGAGTATTTCCTGCGTACTGAGAAAAAATGCCGCACCAATACCATTTGGGGCTACATGATTGTGCTGAAACACATTATTTCCATAGCGAGGAATGACGGTCGTCTGCCGTTCAATCCCTTTGCAGGGTACATCAACTCTCCCGAAAGCGTGGACAGAGGGTATATTACGAGAGAGGAGATACACACAATGATGAACACCGATATGCCCGACAAGACACACGAGCTTGTCAGGGATTTATTTCTGTTCTCCACCTTTACAGGTTTGGCATATTCCGATGTCAAGAACCTTACGGAAGACAACCTGCAAACATTCTTTGACGGAAATCTGTGGATTATCACCCGAAGAAAGAAAACTAACACGGAATCCAATATCCGATTGTTGGATGTTCCCCGAAAGATAATAGAGAAGTACAGGGGTATGACAAGAGATAATAAAGTATTCCCCATGCCGAGTAACACGACTTGCAACAAGAAGCTGAAAGCCATTGCCAAGTTGTGCGGTATAAAAGTCCACTTGACCTATCATGTAGCAAGACATTCGGCAGCGACCACTGTGCTGTTATCCAACGGAGTACCCATTGAAACCGTCAGCCGACTTTTGGGACATACCAACATAAAAACGACCCAAATTTACGCAAAAATCACAGCCCAAAAGATTAGTCAGGATATGGAAACATTGTCGCACAAACTGGAGGATATGGAAAAGAACATTTGCAATGCCATTCAGTAACCCTTAAATCAAACGATAATGAAAGAGGAAAGAAACATCATAACAATGAACGAGTTCGGCAATGTAGTTATGCCGAAAGATATACAGGCAACCGCCATGAGTGAGTGGGAGCTTTGCGAGTTGTTCAATGTAACCGCCCCGACTATCAGGGCAGGGATAAAGACACTCTGCAAGAACGGCATTCTGAATGAGTGTGAGATAAGGCATACCATCCGACTGTCCGACAAGTGCAGCATGGAGGTTTACAGCCTTGAAACGATAATCGCCCTTGCGTTCCGTATCGGCACATACAGTGCGAAGCAGGTGCGCAATGCCGTTCTTGAAAGACTGTACTTGCGAAAAGAGAAAACAAGCATCTTCTTTTCGCTGAACACCAACGGCATAGCCAAAGCCGAATACTTCTCGTAGCTGAATTGGTTGCACGACTGACGGAATCCATTCATTCAGTCACGAATAGAGTAATCAAGCCAGCGTGTCAGCATATAATCTGACCGACATATCAACAGGAACTCCAATTTTTTCTCCCGAAAAGCGTAATCCCCACATTCGTTTTTTGGGAGTTTTTTCGTCTGTCCTGCCCGACTTCCGTTCCAAACCATTGAAAGTTTTTTCTTCGGGGGCTATTTGTCACCGTTCTGCCGCGTTTTGCGTAACAACTTATCCGATAAATGCTTATACTTTTGTAGCTGGTATTTTTCAAACTTAAAACCATTTGATTATGTCAGCTAACAAACAACAAGACAGCCACAGACCGCCATCGGATGGTGGCATGGCAAAGGAGGAATTCATCCGAGTGGGGACTACGCTTTACAAGATTGTGGAGCAGCCCAAACTGAACGGAGGCTATGTAAGGAAACGTATCGCATGGAACAACGAGACCCTGCGCCAAGACTACGGCAAGGACTACATCGGCAGTGTTCCCAAGTATGACGGCTTCTGCACTGTACCCGAACACGTCAGCTATCAGCCTGTAATCGGCAAGTTCCTCAATCTCTACGAACCGATAGACCACCAACCGAAAGAGGGCGATTTCTCGCATATCCAATCTTTGGTAGGTCACATCTTCGGGGAGCAATACGAGTTGGGCATGGACTACCTACAACTGCTCTACTTGTACCCCATTCAAAAGCTGCCTATCCTGCTGTTGGTATCAGAGGAACGCAACACAGGCAAAAGCACATTTCTGAATTTTCTAAAACTCCTATTTCAGAACAATGTAACCTTTAACACCAACGAGGATTTCCGTAGCCAATTCAATTCCGACTGGGCCGGCAAACTGCTTATCGTGGTGGACGAGGTGCTGCTCAACCGTAGGGAGGACAGCGAGCGGTTGAAGAACCTAAGCACCACACTCTCCTACAAGGTGGAAGCCAAAGGCAAAGACCGTGACGAGATAGCGTTTTTCGCCAAGTTCGTGCTATGCTCCAACAACGAGTACTTGCCTGTAATCATTGATGCAGGGGAAACACGCTATTGGGTACGCAAGATAGACCGCTTGCAGTCTGATGATACCGACTTCCTGCAAAAGCTGAAAGCGGAGATACCCGCCTTTCTTCATTTCCTGCAACACAGAACACTATCCACCGAAAAGGAAAGCCGTATGTGGTTTGCTCCATCGCTGTTGCATACCGAAGCCTTGCAGAAGATAATCCGCAGCAACCGTAACCGACTGGAGATAGAGATGCACGAGCTGATACTTGACATTATGGATAGTGTCGGCACGGACACATTCTCGTTCTGCTACAACGACATTCTTCTGTTGCTGGTACACTCGCAGGTAAAAGTGGAGAAGCACCAAGTCCGAAAGGTGTTGCAGGAGTGTTGGAAACTTACGCCTGCACCCAACGGACTGACCTATACCACCTACCAATTCAACTACAATCGGGAGTGTCGGTATGAGCCTGTAAAACGGGTCGGTCGTTTCTATTCTGTCACGAGGGAACAACTTGAATCCCTGTAATATCATTCTTTTTTTTGTTGAATTGATGAATAAGGATATAACTATGCTGACAATAAACAATATACACTCTCAACAAAATCTCAACAATCGAAAAGAGAAGTTGAGAGAGGAACAGCACCCGATTGTTGATTTCTCTTTTGGCGAGTGGTTTGTTGAGAAGATGTTGAGCAAATATCTTTCTGTAAATAAATGTGTTATATAAGCCATTCAACAAATCAACGTTTTTACAATCATCATCAAATCTATAGAATATCATGAACATACAAGAAGTTAAACAAATCAGAATCGCAGACTATCTGCAAAGTTTGGGTTACACGCCCGTCAAGCAACAGGGCAGCAGCTTTTGGTACAAATCACCGCTGAGAGAGGAAACGGACGCATCTTTCAAGGTAAACACAGAACTCAACAAATGGTACGATTTTGGACTTGGCAAGGGCGGTAACATCATCGCATTGGCAGCGGAACTCTACCATACGGAAGATGTAACCTGCCTGTTGAAGCGCATAGAGGAACGGACACCATACATCCGCCCTGCATCGTTTTCTTTTGGCAAGCAGCAATCCGACAACCGCACTTATCGGGTATTAAGAGTTGGCGAGCTGTCATCACCTGCGCTCATTGCCTATCTGCAAGAAAGGGGGATAGACATTGAACTCGCCAAAAGGGAGTGTAAGGAACTGCGGTTTGAGAATGCCGACAAACCCTATTTCGCCATCGGCTTCCCGAATATGGCAAGAGGGTATGAAGTGCGTAATAGATACTTCAAGGGATGTGTCGCCCCGAAGGACATCACCCATATCCGACAGCAAAAAGAGCCACGAACCGTCTGTTATCTTTTCGAGGGCTTCATGGATTATCTCTCGTTCCTGACCATCCGAGTAAAGAACAATCCGCAACACCCACGATTGAATGCACAGGATTACGTCATTCTCAACTCCGTTTCCAACCTCTCGAAAGCGGAAAGCATATTGGCAACCTATACCCGAATCGGCTGTTTCCTTGACAATGACACAGCAGGACGGAACGCATACGCCAACCTGCAACGGATGTTGGGTGACCGCTTGCAGGATATGTCGGTTCACTATGCAGGGTATAATGACTTGAACGAGTACCTGTGCAAAAAACTCTTGTCCCAATCGACAGAGCCGATAAAGGAGGAGAAGCAAGTACAATCCGCAAGGCGGATGATGCAGCCACCGAAAAAGAAAGGGCTGAAAATATAGAGGGGAACAGGTTCGCTTTCCCAAGGGTATTTAGACAGAAATACCATAGCTCAATAGGGCGTTTTCTTCACGCATTACACGGTAATGCTAAAAACTCCCTATCGAGCCAAAGGGAAATCCCTTTGGAAACCCTGAGAGCCAATGCCACAGGCAGAGAATACACTCATAACAATAACCGTAAAAATCAAACTACATGGGATATTTTTCATTGGACATAAAGAAAGCAAAAGGTTCATCGGACACCGTACAATCCGACCATATAGAGAGAAGAATCATACCTAAAAACGCAGACCCGACAAGAACGCATCTGAACAGGGTACTTATAGAATACCCCGATGGCGTTCATGGCAGGGATGAAGCGATTGCCCACAGGCTGAACACGGCAGGCATCAAGCGGAAGATTACACATGACCAAGTCCGTGTAGTCCGAGTGGTTCTGTCGGGAACACATGAGGACATGATGGACATACAGGAAAACGGAAGACTTGACGAATGGTGCAGCGACAGCATCCAATGGCTGCAAGCCACATTCGGCAGGGAGAACGTGGTTGCCGCCCATCTTCACATGGACGAGAAGACACCGCATATCCATGCAGCCATTGTTCCCATCGTGACAGGTGAAAGGCGCAAAGCCAAGAAAGAGCAGGAAGACGGCAAACGGAAGTATCACAAGAAAGCAAATACCGTCCGTTTGTGTGCCGATGACCTGTTCAACCGTCAGACCTTGATTGCGTACCACGACAATTATGCAAGGGTTATGGCTAAATACGGATTACAGCGAGGTGTGCGAGGTTCCGAAGCACGGCACACCACCACGACACAGTATTATCGGGACATACAGAAAAAGAACGCTGCCCTTGATGCAGAAAACAAGCGGTTACAGGAGCAGAAAACCGAAACCGAACAGGAACTCAGACAAGCCAAGAAAGAGGTACAGACCGAGAAACTGAAAGGTGCAGCCACCACCGCAGCGACCAACATAGCTGAAAGTGTCGGTTCTCTTTTCGGGAGCAACAAGGTCAAGACTTTGGAAAGGGAGAACACCGCCCTGTATCGGGAAGTTGCCACCCATGAGGAAACCATTGAGATACTGCAAAACCGCATACACACGATGCAAACCGAGCACAACCGCCAGTTGTTGGAAATACAGCAGAATCACCGTAAGGAGATGGCGGAAAAAAGTGTCAGACACAAAGATGAAGTATCAGGTTTGAAACGCATTATCGAAAAGCTGTGTGCATGGTTTCCTATGGCAAAGGAAATTATGAGAATAGAGAGCCTGTGCCGCCTTGTCGGGTTCAATGAAAGGCAGACCACGACATTGACTTATGGTAAGCCTTTGATATACGAGGGCAAACTTTATTCGGAGGAACATAATCGGAGTTTTACGACAGAAAGAGCAGGCTTTCAAGTGGTGAAAGACCCTGCGGACAAGTCTAAACTGACACTCGTAATCAACCGCCAGCCCATAGGCGAATGGTTCAGGGAACAGTTCGACAGGCTACGGCAGAGCATACGACAGCCAATTCAACCACAAAGGAAAAGTAGAGGAATTACATAAGTAGTTAAAACAGATTGCAATAAGCCTCCGATAATCGTATTTCCCTATCAGAGGCTTATTGCTGTTTAGATTTAGTTACGTTTCATAAATCATGATTTTTGTTTTTGATTGTCGACCTTTCTAAGTTGTGGAAGACATAAGGCTATTATAGCGAGAAGCAGAATAGCCATACCTGAGAACAAAAACCAACGGTTTACCCCGATTTGGTCTGCAAATGCACCCGACACTACCAACCCAAGCGGCATGGCAAACGACATGATGCTGCCAAGAAGTCCGAAAACACGCCCTAAATACTCGGGTTGTATCTGTTCTTGAAATAGCGCGGTCTGTACTCCATTATAGAATGGGGCAGAAAAGCCCATCAACGTACAACATATCGCAAATATCATAAAACCATTGGTTGGTAGCAAGCCGGAAACAGTCAATGACACTCCCATAAGAAAGATAGAGCCGATGATATTTGCCATGCGCTTTTTGAAACCTCCCCATGCGCCCAATAGAAGTCCGCCCAACAACATACCAACTGCAAAAACAATTTCCACCACGGAAGCATGCAAGGTACTTCCCTCGAAATAATTCATACTCATCAGCGGAAATAGCGCATTGATTGGCATATAAATGAACATATTGATTGCTCCTATCCAAAGCAATGTGAAAAGAGCTTTATTTTGTCGTATTGCGTTATAGCCAATGCGCAGTTCGGTGAAAAAGTTTTCTTGCTGCAGCGCTTCAATCGGTTGTTTTGGGATGTGAACCATTGCAACAGTGATACAGGCAATTATTGCTCCGAATACGTCAAGGGCAACCGCAGAATTCAACCCCCATTTTGCATAGAGAAAAGCGGCAATTGCCGGACTTAGGATGAAACTTGCCGATTGGATGGACTGGGTGTAGCCGGCACATTTGACTAACTGTTCTTCAGGCACTAAAAGAGGTGTTACCGCACTTAACGCAGGGGAATGGAATGCAGTGCCAACGCTTCTAATGAAGAGGATGAGCATTACTATCCATACAGGTAGTTCCGCTGACAGGGAAATTACGGTAAGTACCAGTCCAGCACAAGCTATGATGACATCTGCACCAATCATGACCATTTTCCGGTTCCAGCGGTCAACAAGTACTCCGATTGCAGAACCTAAAACCGCTTGAGGTAGAAACCCAACCAAGGTCGCCATTGACAACACCATCGCAGACCCTGTTGTATTTGTCAGATGCCAGATGATGGCCATTTGAAGAACCCCACTTGTTATCAGGGACACAGCTTGCCCCGCCCATATTGTATAGAAATCTTGTTTCCAATTTCTGATTTTTTCCATTTGAATTTTTCCTTTTATCTTTTGAATGTTTCTTGATTTTATAGCACAAAAAATCTCTCGACAAGCCTGAAATAGCATGCCGGATTACAAAGACAATGACATTCAAATCGAATTAATTAGATTTGAATGTGGAAAAATTACCAAGGTTTATGATATGCAATATTAACGGTGTTTTTACCTGTTAATATTGTACAATTGTTCATAATCATATTGAAAACCACTATATATGTTGCGACTTATCTTAATTGGGATGGTATTATATGCACACCGAATCCGCTGCAAAGTTACAATAAATTATTCGATTTTTGCACTAACTAAAGTAAAGAATTTCAATGCTTCCTGAATTTTGCCTTTCCTTTTTTATCCAAATCTGCAAAAAATAACGGCATAAGCAAATAGGTATATATCGAAAGGCAAAAAATGGCGAATACTGTTTGTATTGGATACTATATCAAAGATTTGTCGTATCTTTGCACCTGAAAGAGTTATTTGATAGTAAAACACCGCAAAACGCTGAAAATCGCACGGTTTCCTAGTCGTTACCATTACTTTTCAGATACTCCGTTAAATGTTTATTCATCAAACGGTTAGACGAAACCGTTCAGAATTTAAAATAATATTCGTAGCTTGCAATGATTCGTAAGTAAATATAGTTTCTTTTCAACGATTCATCGCCGGTAGCTATCTATCAATAATAGTTGACGAATAAAATCTTGATTTTCCCCAATGTAAACGACACAGCAATACAACAGTAAGAAAGCCACACAGGACACTAAGGATAATGCTCCAAAGGTTCCATCCGCAGCACCATTGATATAAAATGTAGGTTATCAAACCGCCCCAAGCCAATGCTGCGAAAAAAATAAAAATTCCGGTAATTTTCTGAGTAGAGACAAAGCCTGGCGCATAACATTTTGATTTATTGCATCGAAAAATATTCTTAATACGTTTCCACAAACTCTCTTTCTGAGGACGTTCCGGTTGGGCAGTGTAAACATTAGGATATACATCTTTATTAAGTACCATTTCTATACCCTGTACCACTTTAATCCAGTGCTCGTTCCACTTACGGTACCCGAGCAAGGCTCCGTACCAACAAAGGGAGGCGATCCAACCGAGAACGGATATAATCAGGGGCAAGAACCACTCCTGCGATTCTGCAACTGCCGCAGGAGCTTTGCCGCAAACCGGTTTGCATGCGCAACATAGCGTTTCGATTTCGCTTTTCGGCCAGATCGAGTAAAGAGCGACGAATAAAGCGCCGACGAAGATGGCATAATAGTTCATCCAGATGTTGTAGCGGCCTACCTGAAACTGATAGCCTTCAATTGCTTTTTCATAAGCTGTAAATGTATTCATCTTTTGAGTATCGTTTTGGGAGTTCTCAATAAATGCATCGGGTGACAGTTGCTGTCCATTCGATGGTTGAGTGTTGGAATTTGTACACATAATTATTGATGTTAAAAAGCTAAAAATCAACTTCTTCAATTAAATCAACTTCCCAATCAGAATAATTTGCTGTACATCCGGTTGGAACAATCAAATGATTTGGATACGAGCCTCTATATCTGTAAGCATTATAGATGTCATACTGTCTTTTCCTGCTCCATCCCGGTTGTCTTTCGACGATTTCTCTTTTAATAAATCTCTTATCTGAAATCGTCGTTTCTTTCAGCCCAAATGATTTAATAGTAATCGTCGGCGGTAGTGAAGATTGGATATATATTTTGGAAAAAATAGCAGAATAATAAGTATCGTCGTATATAATACGATCATAGTAGTCCATATCGGGATCGGTGGAGAGCTTTTCTTTTTCTTGTATTATTTCTTCAGAATCAATGCTTTTTACAAATGCACAATCTCCAATTGATGTAATGTTTGGACCAAGAGATAAATACCCATCAATTTTAGAGCAACCGAAAAATGCACGAGCCCCAATTGATGTTATGGAATTAGGCAACTTAAGATTACCTGTAATGCTTGAAAGATTTTCAAAGGCAGACTCGCCAATAATATTAACCCCTTCAGCTATAGTGAGTTTAGAAAAATTACGGCAATCATAAAAACAGGCAAACGGTATATTTATACCACTATCAATCGTGAGATGTCTATTGAAGCCTACATTCCCACTAAATGCAGAAGCGCCTAATGACGTAACTGTTACAGGTATTGTTAGATCCCCTACCAATGATTGGTTCCCTCCAAAAGCAGACTCACCAATAGTTTGTAATCCATTGCCGAGTGTCAAGGTGCCGTTAAAAGTACATGATGTGAAACAGTAGTTGCCAATTGAGGTAGTGGCATCAGGAATTACAAGGTTCCCTGTAATAGATTTACACTGATAAAATGCATATTCTCCGATAGTCTGCACTGTTTCGGGAATGTATATCGAAGTGATTGCTGCTTGATAAAATGCACGATTTGGAATCGCAGTAAGACCAAGAGGCAATAAAACTGTCGAAATATTAGTATTAGCTAAGCAACTTGCCGGAATAGTCGTATTGTCGGTCTTTGAAAGATCAAGGGCTTTAAGATTTTTCATCGTTCTGATAAAGTCGAAGTCGAATGTGTTGATCTTGCCAGTAAGGGTCAATTCCTCGATGATGTCCTTATCCTCAGAATTGATAAGTTGATCGAGGGTTCCGGCCGTTGTAACATGAACGGTTTGTGAGGTTCCAGATTTTTGGGTGATAAGAATCGTTTCTGATGTTATACCGAGGTTATCGACCAACCGGATTGTCGAATAACGAACTGTAAGAGCCGAATTGGAGGCTACGGTAAATGTCAGGGTTTCATCACGCATAGCGGCACGGGTACGTGTATCAGCTACGGAAATCCACGATTTATCGGCTTCGGGTATTTCGACCGTATAGTCGATATTGGTCGAGAGATCGACAGTAACCGTACCGCCATTGTAACCGACCGTATAGGATTTGGTCGTTACAACGATAACTCCTTCGACAAAGTTGATCGAACGCATAATCGTCCGTTCCTTACCGTCGGTGACGAATATCAGCACCTCGCTCGGCAGAATCGTACTCGGAGTAGTGATTTCGATGGTTCCAGTTGCATTGTCCGTCTTTTTTACCACAGCCCGAAACCCGTCTTGTGCCAAAGCCTTGATAACGGTATTTTCATCAGCTCCTGTAATGGTATAACCGATCGAGTATGTTTTATCCGCCAATACCCGAATATCCTCGGTTTCGGAGAATGTGATAGACAGCGGATGATGTTTGGGCACGGAAATAACCGAATCATCCTGCAATTTGAAATGGATATAATCTTCATCTTGGGTAATTTCCTTGAAAATCGAAACGGCATCAGTTCCGTCAGTCCCATCTTCACCTGTGGCTTTGCCCAACTGTGTCCAGTTTGTTCCATTGTCATAGGAAATGTACCAATATCCCTCTCTGATTTCGAGTTTGGGAGTAATGCCGTCTTTACCGTTCGCTCCGTCCGTTCCATCTTCTCCATCTGAACCGTCTGCACCATCTTTTCCGTCTGTCCCCTCGGCTTTGATTTTATTACCACTATCATCCGTCAGCCACTTGCCGTCAAGCGTCCAGTAATAAACGCCGTCAGTATCCTGCTTTACGCTGATAACAGGAGTATGCCCGTCTTGTCCGTCAGCCCCGGGCTTGCCATCCGAACCATCTGTCCCGTTTTGGCCATCTTTACCATGATAAATAGTAATTGGATTACTTTTATTGAATCTGATCGTATAGCCTATTTCTATCCCATCTTGCATAACAGGGGTAATCTCTGTAATATAATCATTATTTTGCAGAGCAGTAACAATCGTTTGTAAAGACGAAATGTTGGTATTCATCTGATTACAGAGTGTTTTCAGAGCCTCGAATGCCGACCACGTGGGCAATTTGATCTGCGTACCGTTAGACAACGTAAAAATTACATAGTCGGTATTGGTTTCATAGTCAATATCCGTAAACATCGGATCACCGCTAATACCGTCCTCTCCATCTTTACCGTCTTCACCGGTGGCTTTACCGAGTTGTGTCCACGTGGACTCGTTGTCATAGGAAATGTACCAATAATCGTTTTCGATTTTGAATTTAGGGGTAATACCATCTTTGCCGTCCATGCCGGGCTTTCCGTCCTGCCCATCATTCCCGTCTTCTCCATTCGACCCGTCCGTACCATCCTTGCCATCGGTTCCCTCTGCTTTGATTTTATTGCCGCTATCGTCCGTCAGCCAGTCACCGTCGAGTGTCCAATAATAGCTCCCGTCAGTATCTTGCTTTACTCCGATAACGGGAGTATGTCCGTTCTTTCCGTCTTCACCGTCAACTCCGGGTTTCCCATCCTCTCCGTCAGTTCCGTTTTGTCCATCCTTACCATGATAAATGGTGATCGGATTACTTTTACTGAACGTTATCGTATAGCCAACCTCTTTCCCATTCTGCATGATGGGGGTCACGTTCGTAACATAGTCGTTCTTTTGTAATGCCGTTACAATAGTTTGTAACGATGAAATGTTGGTGTTCATCTGTTTGCAGAGCTCTTCCAATTTGGCCACCCGATTTTCCAAATTATCTACGCGCCCGGTCAATGCCGAATCGTCATACTCATCGCTACAACTTGCAAACAGCAATGTAGCAATATACAACACCGATAGAATTTTTTTCATAGTAATTATTATTTGAATTGATTGAATATTCAAATTGTAATTACCATCCGGCCCCTCAATGGTGAATAATCAAAAAGAAAGTGTGGAGCTGATTTCGCTTATCTACAACGAGGTTCTGACAAAACCCAAGAGAAAATAAACGATGCAATACCCCACACTTGAGTAGATATGGGGTATGGGAACACTGAACGTATCCCTTGCCATAATCTAAACAAGAAATGAGTGTCATTCGTTGTCTTTTCTCTTTTTGAAACTGTCAGATTTCGTTGTAAAGACAGTGCGAAAACACTTTCAGTATGTCTGCCGAACGCATTACTACGCTCGACGTTACAAAAATAGAAAATAATTCGCAGACGAACAACCACTCATTCGGGGTATTGCCCATATAAGCTATACGCAGAAATAGATTTTACTCTATCTCGTCCGCATTCCCCGGCCCTGTTCGCGGTCTTTGATCTCTATTCCTAAGCGCTCCAAAAATTCTTCCGCCTTTTGCCGCTTCGTTGAAAATCGCTCTCAAATCGTCGAGCGTCACCGTCACGCTGACGTTTGCCCCCGACTCCAATAAATCCCTTAAACTCATAATCGAAATTTTTAGATTAAACTTGGATTCGTTCGTTCCGTCCAATCGGAACCGGGGCAAATAAAAAGGGAGATTTTTCGGAGATCAAAAACACTCGCTATCTCCTTAAAATCTCCCTGAAATATCTTTTTGAAGGGAAAATCAGCCGCCGTGTTCGGCCATATAGCCGGGAATGTTGGGGATGGTGAATTGACGTGTCTGTGGTGAATATAGTTTCCCTTTGATATAGGAATCCTCCAACTCGGCAAGCGGAGCAAATGCGGATTTCAGCCACGGCACTACCTCCTGTTTCGGTCGTCCGAAATAGTGTGCCATGTTCCATCCGAAATGGAATAGATCGGCATTTTTCAACTTTTGCGGACGAATAGGAGTAAGTTCTGTCGAGCCGGATTCCTGCATGCATAATATTCGATGTAGCGATCGAGACGCACAAGTTCATCGGAAGTGATGTAGGGACCTACCTCTCTATGCCCATAACGTCGGAACAGTTCGATCTGTTCTTTCTGCCGTTCGAGAAATCGTTTGTCTGCCTCCTGCTTGATTTGCTCGACATCCGAATCGGGTATATCATCGATCGGTGGAATCCTGGTCGCTTCAGCAGTAAGAGCCTTCTTTCGGGCTATCTTCGGGAGAATTTTATCGGCAATGAAATCCGCAATGCTGGAAAATGCTGCCAAAATGGTCAGATAGGCTATCGCACAGGTACCCAGCATAATCAGAAAAACAAGATTCGCCGTACCTGCATCCACCCCTTTTGCCAATATCACCAGTCGCGCGACCGTGGACACGAACAAGCCGACGACAACGACTATCGCCAGCAGAATCATATAACTGTTGATCTTACGGAGATCCATTGCGCTATTTCAGTAGTTTCCGTTCGTCATTGCTCTCCAATACCTGCATCTGCTGAATAGCGATCCGGTTGAGTTTTACGAGCCGTTCGCCCTGAGGCATTTTCTGGTCGATGAATACGGCATTGAGGTTTTCCATATTGGACAGACAGATCAGTTCGTTGATGGTTGCATAATCCCGGATATTACCTTTCAAGTCGGGATTCTGCTCGCGCCACGTCTTTGCAGTCATGCCGAACATGGCCCCATTCAACACGTCGGCTTCGTTGGCATAGATAAGTTGAAATGCGGAAAGATATAGTGATAGAATTGAGTTACAAGGGTTTTGGTTGAAGTGGCGATAATCCGTGAAGCCATTACAATCCCTGCCGAAGCCAAATCCTGACGCCGCTACGTTACTTGTTCGTAACCATGCCCGAAAATGCGACAAACGGGTACGAATAGCGAAACAAGGCTCTAAGGAATAGTGAGTTATCCATAACTCATGCGAAAAATCAGGTTACGGAAAAAGATTGCGCCGTTCCTCCCCGTTTTGCGTACCGACACCGGACTCTTCACCAACTAATTTTGAAACCAAAAAATTAAGGACGATGAAGAGTACATTTTCAGTAATCTACTACCTCAAGCGTCAGGTAGTGAAAAAGGACGGGACAGTTCCCGTCATGGGACGCATCACGGTGGACGGCAGCCAGACGCAGTTCAGCTGCAAACTGACTGTCGATCCGAAACTGTGGGACACCAAAGGTGGACGTGTCACGGGCAGAAGCACGGCGGCACTCGAAACGAACCGTATGCTTGACAAGATGCGGGTACGCATCAACAGGCACTATCAGGAAATCATGGAGCGTGACAACTTCGTCACGGCGGAGAAGGTGAAGAACGCCTTTCTCGGACTGGAACACCGCTACCACACGCTGATGCAGGTGTTCCGCCGGCACAACGAGGACTACGAGAAGCAGGTGGAGGCAGGCATGAAAGCCAAAGGCACGCTGCTGAAGTACCGCACCGTTTACAAGCACATGCAAGAGTTCCTCGACATCCGCTACCATGTGAAGGACATCGCCCTGAAAGAGCTTACCCCGGCTTTCATCTCCGACTTCGAGATGTTCCTGCGCACGGACAAGCACTGCTGCACCAATACCGTGTGGCTGTACGTCTGCCCGTTACGGACGATGGTATTCATCGCCATCAACAACGAGTGGCTGACGCGCGACCCGTTCCGCGAGTATGAAATCAAGAAGGAGGAAACAACACGCAGTTTCCTGACCAAAGATGAGATCCGCCTGCTGATGGAGGGGAAACTGAAAAACGCCAACCAGGAATTGTACCGCGACCTCTACCTGTTCTGCGCCTTCACGGGGCTGTCGTTCGCGGATATGCGCAACCTTACGGAAGAGAATATCCGCACCTACTTCGACGAACACGAGTGGATAAACATCAACCGCCAGAAAACGGGCGTGGTGTCCAACATCCGCCTGCTCGACATCGCCAACCGCATAATCGGCAAATACCGGGGACTGTGCGGGGACGGCAGGATATTTCCCGTTCCGCATTATAACACGTGCCTTGCCGGTATCCGTGCCGTCGCCAAGCGTTGCGGCATCACCAAGCATATCACGTGGCATCAGAGCCGCCACACGGCAGCCACGACGATATTCCTCTCCAACGGTGTACCCATCGAAACGGTCAGCTCCATGCTCGGACACAAGAGCATAAAGACGACGCAGATTTACGCGAAGATAACCAAAGAGAAGCTCAATCAGGACATGGAGAACCTTGCCGCAAGGTTGAACGGCGTCGAGGAATTTGCAGGTTGCACCATCTAAAAAAGAGAAGCCATGAAACGTGACACAATCATCATCGAGGACAAGGCAGTCAGCGTAACCGGTAACGACGTGTGGATGACCGCCACCGAAATAGCCGGACTGTTCCATACGACCGTCCCGGCAGTGAACGCCGCCATCAAAGCCGTCCGCAAGTCGGACGTGCTGAACGACTACGAGGTGTGCCGCTACATGCAGCTTGAAAACGGGCTGCACGCGGACGTGTACGCCCTTGAAATCATCATCCCGGTCGCTTTCCGGCTGAACACCTACAACACCCACCTGTTCCGCACATGGCTGGTGGGAAAGGCACTCTCAAAAGAGAAACGGCAGACATACGTGATGTTCATACAGAACGGAAAAGCCGGGTATTGCTGATTGCACATACCCCATAAGACAAGTAAACGGGTAGCACCACAAAAGGTGTCACCCGTTTACTTTTTCATGAAACCGCCTCACTCCAGCGGCTTGCGGTAGTTCGCTTCCAGTACCCCGCGCAGCCCCGTTTCCGGGTAAAGCACCTTCCCTCCCAAAAGTATGAAGGGCAACACGCGGTTGTTGCGGTATTCCTGCAAGGTGCGCCGGCTCACACGGAGCAGTTCCGCCACCTCGCCGTCCGTCAGGTAACGTTCCCCGTCCAGCGGAGGACGTGCGGACAGCCATTTGGAGCGTTTGCGCATATCCTGCACCACAGAGGCTATCGGCTCGTCTTCCATCGTAAAAACATCGTTGTTCTCGTTCATCATAACTTCGGATTCAGTGGGTGAATAAATCAAATCATCTGCCGTGCGGATAGAGCGTGCCGACAAGCGGTATCAGCCGCTTCACCTCCTCTGGCTTGTAATAGAACCTGCGGTTTATCTGCGAGTAGCCGATAAGCCGCCTGTCACGCAGCGTCTGCAACGTGCGCGGGCTTATTCTCAACTGCCCGCAGACCTCCTCGCCCGTGAGCCATCTTTCCATGCGCCCCGTGTCGCTTTTGCGCCTCAGGGCGGCGACCTTCTCCGAGAGTGCGCCGAATGCCGCCACCATCATCTCGAAAGTCTTTTTCTCGATAGATACTATTTCCATATTCATGTCATTTAGAGTTTGCCGCAAAGGTAACGAAACGGCATACAAGACGTATCGTTTTCCGCTGAAAGGCTGCCTGTTGCGCCGTTTGACCGGGTTACGGAGCCATCTTCCGCAAAAATCTTACGTGAGTCACGTAGTGAGTTGTTAAAGCCCCTTTTGTTTATTGCCGAATTTTGTCGCAGAAACAAAAAGAAAGGACTGAACATGAAAGTGATAACAATGGAAAGTTCCGCCTACAAGGAGATGATGGCGCAGATTGCGAACATCGCAGGGTACATCCGCGAGGCAAGGGACGAGAAGAAACGGAAGCGGGAAACCGAAGACAAGCTGCTTGACACGGCACAGGCGGCGAAGATGCTCAACGTGAGCAAGCGCACCATGCAGCGTATGCGCACCGACCACCGTATCGAGTATGTGGTGGTACGCGGAAGCTGCCGCTACCGCCTTTCCGAGATACTGCGGCTATTGGAGGACAACACAGTAAGGAACGAGGAAGGGACAATAGACACCCTGTTCCACAACCACACGCTGCGCACGGGCGGCAAACCAAAAGGAAGGAGGACATAGGTCATGGAACTGCTCACACGAAACAACTTCGAGGGCTGGATGCAGAAGCTGATGGAACGGCTCGACCGTCAGGACGAACTGCTGCTGGCGATGAAGGCTGAGGGGAAACAGCCCACTATCACGGAAAGCATCCGCCTTTTCGACAATCAGGATTTGTGCATGTTGCTCCAGATAAGCAAACGCACCCTCCAACGCTACCGCAGCGTAGGCGCATTGCCCTACAAGACACTGGGCAAGAAGACCTATTACAGCGAGGAGGACGTGCTGACATTCCTTTCCAACCATATCAAGGACTTCAAAAAGGAAGATATAGCCTTCTACAAGGCTCGTATCCATAATTTCTTTCATAAATAACCCATTAAAACATTTTTCAGATGGCAAAGAAAAAAGACGAAAAGGACGTGCTGGTAGTCCGTGACGAGAAGACAGGCGAGATCAGCGTGGTAGCCGGGCTGAACGCGGACGGCACACCCAAGCGCACCCCCGCGAAAGCGGAGAACGCGCAGAGTTTCCTGCAATTCGACCGACACGGCGACGTGCTGGACAACTTCTTCAAGAACTTCTTCCGGCAGTGCAAGGAACCCAGCCGCTTCGGTTTCTACCGCATTGCGGCAGACCAAGCTGAAAATCTCTTAGAGGTGATGAAGCAACTGCTGAAAGACCCCGAAGCGAACAAGGAGCTGCTCGCCCCTCACAAGGTGGACACCTCCGACTATGAGAAGAAGGTGCAGGAAGAGATGGCAGCACAACAGACAGAGAAACAAGAACCTCAAAAACAGGAGAACATGGAACAACGGAAAGAACAGCAACAGGACAAATCCGAACAGATGCAGGGCAAACGTGGCTACCAGCCCATCGACGAGAGTAAAATCAACTGGCAGGAGCTGGAGGACAGATGGGGCGTAAAGCGGGACAACCTTGAAAAGTCCGGCGACCTTACGAAGATGCTCAACTACGGCAAGTCCGACTTGGTAAAGGTCAAACCGACCTTCGGCGGCGAATCATTGGACGCCCGCCTCTCCTTCAAGAAGGACGGCGAGGGGAATGTCAGCCTCGTGCCGCACTTCATCCGCAAGGAGCAGAAGCTGGATGAGTACAAGGAACACAAATTCTCCGACAATGACCGGAAGAACCTCCGCGAAACGGGCAATCTCGGTAGGGTCGTGGACATTGTGGACAGGGAAACGGGCGAGATCATCCCCCCTACATCAGCATCGACCGCAAGACGAATGAAATCACGGACATTCCGGCAAGCAGGGTGCGCATCCCGGAGCGCATCGGCAAGACGGAAATCACCACGCAGGAGCAGGACATGCTCCGCGCCGGACTGCCCGTACGCGACAAGCTCATCGAGCGCAACGACGGCAGAAAGTTCGTCACCACCCTGCAAGTGAACGTGGAGCAGCGCGGCGTGGAGTTCGTGCCGGGAACCGGCAAGTCGCCCCGTACCGCACAGACACAGGAAACCAAAGGCGACACATCGAAAAGTCAGGCGCAGGGCGGGGAAAATGTCGCACAGACCAAGAAGGAGCAACGCCGCAACACGTGGACGAACGAGGACGGCAAAGATCCGCCCCATCAGCAAATGGAGCGGCGTGAGCTTCACCGACCAGCAGAAAGCCGACTATGTGGCGGGTAAAGCCGTGAAGCTGGAGAACGTGACCGACAAGCAGGGCTTCCATGCCACGATGTATATCAAGTTCAACCCGGAGAAGGGACGCCCGTACCGCTACGACACGAACCCTGACAATGCACAGCAGGTTGCTCCGTCCAACGAGAGCCGCACGCAGGTGGCGGTGAACAACGATGGCAAGACCAACGAGGCTACAAAGAATCTGAGAGAGCCGTTGCAGAAAGGTCAGACCAACCCGAAGGACGCCCGCCAGCAACAGCAGCAGGAGAAGCCGCAGAAGAAAACGGGCAAGGGCATGAAAATGTAATCCCGTGTCCGCCACTGAATCCAAAATAAAATCCAAAGTATCAACAAAAAAGAAGAAGACATGAAGACAATCATTGCAGAAAAGCCCTCCGTGGCACGTGAAATCGCCCGCATCGTGGGCGCGACAAAGAGAGAGGAAGGATATTTCGAGGGAGGCGGTTATGCCGTGACATGGGCATTCGGGCACCTCGTCCAGCTTGCCATGCCCGACGGTTACGGCATACGCGGCTTTGTCCGTGACAACCTGCCCGTCATCCCCGACTCCTTCACGCTCATACCCCGTCAGGTAAAGGCTGAGAAGGGCTACAAACCCGACAGCGGCGTAGTGGCACAAATAAAAACCATAACCCGCCTGTTCAATGACAGTGAGCAGATCATCGTGGCGACCGATGCCGGTCGCGAGGGCGAACTTATCTTCCGATACCTCTACCATTACATAGGATGCGCCACCCCTTTCGTGCGCCTCTGGATAAGCTCGCTTACCGACAAGGCCATCCGCGATGGACTGCGCAACCTCGAAGCGGGGAGCAAGTATGACAACCTCTACCTCGCCGCCAAAGCGCGGAGCGAATCCGACTGGCTCGTGGGCATCAATGGCACGCAGGCTCTCTCCATCGCCGCCGGACACGGCACGTATTCCGTCGGGCGGGTGCAGACACCCACGTTGGCGATGGTGTGCGCACGCTATTGGGAGAACCGCCGCTTTACCCCCGAAGCCTTCTGGCAGCTCCATATCGCAACGGACGGCTGCGATGAAGGAACGGTGAAGTTTTCCTCTTCCGAAAAATGGAAAGAGAAAGAGTCCGCGACGGAACTGTATAATAAGGTGAAGTCGGCAGGCACAGCCACCGTCACGAAAGCCGAACGCAAGGAGAAGACGGAGGAAACACCGCTCCTGTACGACCTGACCACGCTCCAGAAGGAAGCCAACGCCAAGCATGGCTTCACGGCGGAACAGACGCTTGAAATCGCGCAGAAGCTCTACGAGAAGAAGCTCATCACCTATCCGCGAACCGGAAGCCGCTACATTCCCGAAGACGTGTTCGCGGAAATCCCCAAGCTGCTTGCCTTCATCGGCAGCCTGCCCGAATGGGAGGGCAAGTTGCAGCCGAAAGCCGTGCCGACACGCCGCAGCCTGGACGGCGGCAAGGTGACAGACCACCATGCCCTGCTCGTCACGGGCGAGAAGCCGCTGTTCCTCTCCAAAGAGGACAGCACCGTCTATCACATGATAGCCGGGCGCATGCTTGAGGCTTTCTCCGAAAAATGCGTCAAGGACACTGCCACCGTCACGGCAGAGTGTGCCGGAGTGGAGTTCGTGGCAAAAGGCAGCATCATCAGGCAAGCCGGATGGCGTGCCGTCTATGGCAAGGAGAATGGAGAAGAGAACAACAGCCAAGAGGAAACCGCCGCCATTCCCTGTTGGCAGGAAGGCGACACGCTGGCACTGAAAGCCGCCTCCATCACGGAGGGAAAGACCAAACCCAAGCCGCTGCATACCGAAGCCACCCTGCTGTCCGCGATGGAAACGGCTGGCAAGGAGATAGAGGACGACGCATTGCGGCAGGCTATGAAGGATTGCGGCATCGGCACGCCCGCCACCCGTGCGTCCATCATCGAAACGCTTTTCAAGCGCGGCTATATGGAACGCTGCAAGAAGTCGCTTGTCCCCACCGAAAAAGGGCTTGCCCTTTACTCGGTCGTGAAGGCGATGCGTATTGCCGATGTCGCCATGACGGGCGAATGGGAAAAGGAATTGGCACGCATCGAGCGTGGGGAACTGCCCGCCGATGACTTCCGCAGGAAGATTGAGGCATATACACGGGAAATTACCTCCGAACTGCTGTCGTGCGACAAGCTGTTCGCCCGCAGGGATTCCGGCTGCAAGTGTCCCAAGTGCGGAGCGGGGACGATGCAGTTTTACGGCAAGGTCGTCCGCTGCGACAACGCGGAGTGCGGTCTGCCCGTGTTCCGCCTGAAAGCAAACCGCACCCTCTCTGATGATGAAATCAAAAACCTGCTCACCGACGGACACACGAAACTGCTCAAAGGATTCAAGAGCAAGCAGGGCAAGAGTTTTGATGCCGTAGTCGCCTTTGACGGGGACTATAACACGGTTTTCGTGTTCCCAGAAAGGAAAAGTAAAGCGACCTCTGCGAAAAGAAGAAAATAAATGTTTAACTTTGCCACTGGTTCAGAGTAATGAATTGTTCTTCGATACCGGATTACACTCATACTTTGGATTTAGTGGTGGCACTCGGAGGGATACCGGGTGCCTTTTTCTTCTCGTTTTCCAACGATTATCCCTATCATCATTATCAATCCACTAAATTCCAAAGAAATGAACAACAAGAAGAAAAACGAGGGTCGGACCGACTTTTCCTATTACGGTCTGTACCTGCTGGACTACCTCACCACGAACAAGTTCGAACAGGCAGCCGATGAAGCCTTCATCCGAGAAAGAACCGACCGTGCCGCCGAAGCGTATGAACGGGCAAGGCTCGAAGGCTATCCTGCCGACGGGGCGCAGGAACTGGCGATGAAGGTGCTGACGGAGGGCCTTCGCTACTCCAAGCACGCCATCCTGCGCGAAGTCGTGGAGAACGAATTTGCGGGTGAAGTACCGGGAGAAAAATGTGATGCCTTTACCCAGAAGCTGCTACCGCTTGTCGGAAACGTATTCTCCATCTATGACCTCTCGGACGACAATTTCGCCCTGTCGCCCGAATATGACCTGCTCTACACGGAGCTGACGGGAGCCGTCATCCTCTATATCGAAGAGTATGGCGTTTAACCGCAAACAGAGACTGCGGGACAACATCGAGGCGATACGGACGGCATTCCTCCTTGACAGGGAACAGCGCACACCCACCGCACGCGAACGGCTCTTGTTAGAACGTTATTGCGGTTTCGGGGGACTGAAGAACATACTCAACCCTGCAAGGGAACTGACGGATGCCGTCCACTGGGCGAAGTCCGACCTCGAACTGTTTGCCCCTACCGTGGAACTGCACAGGTTGCTGCGGGAGAACACAAAAGACGAGACGGAGTACAAACGGAATATGGATGCCATGAAGCAGTCCGTGCTGACCGCCTTCTATACCCCGCCGGAGATAACCGGGACCATCGCGGACGTGCTGCATGAACACGGCATCCGTCCCGACCGGGTGCTGGAGCCGTCGGCAGGTGTCGGTGCATTCGTGGACGCCGTGCTGGAGAACAGACCGGACGCAGACATCATGGCTTTTGAGAAAGACCTGATGACGGGCAAGATACTGAAGCACCTGCATCCCGGACAGAAAGTAAGGGTACAGGGCTTCGAGAAGATAGAAAAGCCGTTCATGAACCATTTTGATTTGGCTGTCTCCAATATACCGTTTGGCGATGTGGCGGTGTTCGACCCGGATTTTTCGGGCAGCAAGGATCCTGCAAGGCTCTCGGCGGCACGGACGATACACAATTACTTTTTCCTGAAAAGCCTTGACGCGGTGCGTGAAGGCGGAATCGTGGCGTTCATCACCTCGCAGGGGGTACTGGATGCCCCGACCAACGCGCCCATACGCGAGTATATGATGAACCATGCCAATCTGGTGGGCGTAGCCCGCCTGCCGAACAACCTCTTTACGGATAACGCGGGAACGGAGGTGGGCAGCGACCTGATTATCCTGCAAAAGAACAGCGGAAAGAACGGTGAACTGTATTACAACGAAAAACTCTTCGTGCAGACCGAACAGACCCCTATCGGCACTTCCGTAAATGGGTATGTATGGAGCATCGGTTCGCTTTCACACACGGATTTGATCAGAAGTACCGACCCGTACGGGAAACCAGCCTATAAACTCCTGCACTGTGGGGACATCGCACAACTGGCGGAAGACTTGCGGGAGCATCTGAAAATAGAACTGCAACAACTTGACAGGAAACTGTATGAGAGACACAGGCTGCATCCTACAAAGGAGGAAAGCACGGCTGCGGAAGTGCAACCTGCTCCGAAAACAGAAAAGGTATCACCTTCTGTAATAGCCCCCGTTTCTGTAATTGAGCCTGTCAAGGGAGTGGAGAAGCCGCAGGCACAGCCCATAGAGGAAAAGCCGGAGATTGAGCCGCGCCAACCCAATCATTCGTCAGCCGTGCAGCTTACCCTGCTCGACCTTTGGGGTATGCCCATAGAGGAACCGGTAAAAAAGAAAAAGGCAGCGAAAAAGGAAAGCAAGCCGAAGCCTATGCCGTCCACGCCTAAACCGCAAGTCAAAGTTACTCCACCCGTTGAAGCCGCCAAGCCGATAAACGGTAATAAGGAAGAAAAGCCGGAAAATGCCGAAAAGCCAAACGACCCGGACGACATTTACGCCACTCTGGATTGGGAAACCAATCCTCCCATCAACGGCTTCTATGAGACAATGATGAGCCTGACAGCGGAACGGCGCAAGGCCCTACGGCTTGAGGCAGAACGGCACAGGCAGGAACAACTGAAAAAGATGGGTATCAAAGAAACGTTGAACCCTGCTTTTGCGCCTTCTTCGGACAATATGGATAAAAAGCCGGAACAAACGGAAGAAATAAAGCAACCTGAAACACCGGCAGAAGTTGTGCCTACTTCCGAAACGGTTGCCACTTCCCTGTTCCCGGAACTTGAAACGGAAAAGCCGAAGGAGGAAGTCATGGACCTTTCTCCCCGTCCGTTCAACGGCCTGCTGGAGCCACACCACCGTGACGGCTCGATGGTGCTGGATGCTTCACGCAATCTCGGTTACCTGAAAGACCTCACGCCTTACGGTGCGACCTTCCAACCGCTCGACCTCCGTGGCTATCAAAAAGAGAAAGCGATGCTGTATATATCGCTCCGTGACGCTTACGAACGTCTGTATAGCCACGAGACGGAGAACCATACGGAACACAAACCGCAGCGCGGGTATCTCAACACCTACTACGATGAGTTTGTCATGCGTTACGGTAACCTCAACGCCAGACAGAACGTGAAACTGGTGATGATGGATGCCGGAGGGCGCGACATCCTTTCGCTGGAACGTGCGGAGGACGGCAAGTTTGTCAAGGCGGACATCTTCGACCGTCCCGTTTCCTTCTCGGTGGAGAGCAGTGTCAATGCAGGCTCTCCCGAAGAAGCCTTGTCCGCATCGCTCAACAAGTTCGGCACGGTCAATCTCGGCTATATGCAGGAGATAACCGACACTACGGAAGAGGAACTGCTTGGTGCCCTCAAGGGGCGCATCTTCTACAACCCGCTCGTAACCGGTTACGAAATCAAAGACCGCTTCATCGCGGGGAACGTGATAGAGAAGGCGGAACGCATAGAGGGCTGGATGGAGGACAATCCCGAAAGTGAGCGGATGCCGGAGGTGAAACAGGCGTGGGAGGCATTGAAGGAAGCCGAACCGCAGCGCATAGCCTTTGAAGACCTCGACTTCAACTTCGGTGAACGCTGGATTCCCACGGGCGTGTATGCCGCATACATGAGCCATCTTTTCGACACGGACGTGAAAATCGCCTATTCCGCCAGCATGGACGAATTTTCCGTGGCGTGCGGCTACCGCACCATGAAGATCACGGACGAGTTTTTAGTAAAGGGCTATTACCGGAACTATGACGGTATGCACCTGTTGAAGCACGCCCTGCACAACACCTGCCCCGACATGATGAAAAGTATCGGCAAGGACGAGAACGGCAACGACATCAAGGTACGCGACAGCGAGGGCATACAGCTCGCCAACGCGAAGATAGACGAAATCCGTAACGGGTTCTCCGAATGGTTGGAAGAACAGTCGCCGCAGTTCAAGGAACGGCTCACGACGATGTATAACCGCAAGTTCAACTGTTTCGTGCGCCCGAAGTATGACGGCTCGCACCAGACTTTTCCCGACCTCAACCTGAAAGGGCTGGCAAGCCGGGGAATCAAGAGCGTTTACCCGTCGCAGAAGGATTGCGTCTGGATGCTGAAACAGAACGGCGGCGGAATATGCGACCATGAGGTCGGAACCGGCAAGACGCTGATAATGTGCATCGCTGCGCACGAGATGAAGCGTCTGAACTTGGCGCACAAGCCGATGATTATCGGGCTGAAAGCGAATGTGGCGGAGATTGCCGCCACCTATCAGGCGGCATATCCCAATGCGAGGATTCTCTACGCTTCTGAAAAGGATTTCTCGACCGCCAACCGCGTGCGTTTTTTCAACAACATCAAAAATAACGATTACGATTGCGTCATCATGTCGCACGACCAGTTCGGCAAGATACCGCAGTCACCGGAGTTGCAGCAGCGCATCCTGCAGGCGGAGCTTGACACGGTGGAGGAAAACCTCGAAGTCTTGCGGCAGCAGGGCAAGAACGTGTCGCGGGCGATGCTGAAAGGGCTGGAGAAGCGCAAGCACAACCTTGTGGCGAAGCTGGAGAAGGTGGAACACGCTATCAAGTCCCGCACGGATGATGTGGTGGACTTCAAGCAGATGGGCATCGACCACATCTTCATTGACGAGAGTCACCAGTTCAAGAACTTGACTTTCAACACCCGTCATGACCGTGTGGCGGGATTGGGAAACTCGGAAGGAAGCCAGAAGGCCCTGAATATGCTCTTTGCCATCCGTACCATACAGGAACGCACGGGCAAGGACTTGGGGGCTACGTTCCTTTCGGGCACGACCATTTCCAACAGTCTGACGGAACTGTACCTGCTCTTCAAATACCTGCGCCCCAACGAACTGGAACGGCAGGACATTCGCTGTTTCGATGCTTGGGCTGCCATCTTCGCCAAAAAGACGACCGATTTTGAGTTCAACGTAACGAACAATATCGTTCAGAAGGAGCGTTTTCGCTATTTCATCAAGGTGCCGGAGCTTGCCGCCTTCTACAACGAGATTACCGACTACCGCACGGCGGAGGATGTAGGTGTGGACAGACCAAACAAGAATGAGAGACTGCACCACATACCGCCCACACCGGAGCAGGAGGACTTCATACAGAAGCTGATGCAGTTTGCCAAAACCGGCGATGCCACTCTGCTTGGCAGGTTACCCCTGTCGGAAACGGAGGAAAAGGCGAAGATGCTCATCGCCACCGACTACGCGAGAAAGATGGCTCTTGATATGCGCATGATAGACCCGAACTACGAGGACCATCCCGACAACAAGGCAAGCCATTGTGCCAAGATGATTGCAGAGTATTACCACAAGTACGAGGCGCACAAGGGTACGCAGTTCGTGTTCTCCGACTTGGGGACATATCAGCCGGGGGAAGGATGGAACGTGTACAGCGAGATAAAACGCAAGTTGGTGGAGGATTACGGCATACCGGCAAGTGAGGTGCGCTTCATTCAGGAGTGTAAGACGGATAAGGCTCGTAAGGCGGTGATAGATGCCATGAACGCCGGGACGGTGCGCGTGCTGTTCGGCTCCACAAGTATGCTCGGAACGGGCGTGAATGCGCAGAAAAGATGTGTCGCCATCCATCACCTTGATACACCGTGGCGACCGTCCGACCTGCAACAGCGTGACGGACGGGGTGTTAGAGCCGGGAACGAGATTGCCAAGCATTTTGCCGAGAATAACGTGGATGTCATCATCTATGCGGTGGAAAAGTCGCTGGACAGCTACAAGTTCAATCTGCTGCACTGCAAGCAGACGTTCATATCGCAGCTCAAAAGTGGAGCGATGGGCGCACGTACCATCGACGAGGGAGCAATGGACGAAAAATCGGGTATGAACTTCTCGGAGTATATGGCGTTGCTCTCCGGCAATACCGACCTTTTGGATAAGGCGAAATTAGAGAAGCGTATCGCCTCGCTCGAAGGGGAACGCAAGTCGTGGGGCAAGGGCAAGCGCGATTCGGAGTTCAAGCTGGAATCCAAGACGGGAGAACTGCGCAACAACACGGCTTTCATCGAAGCCATGACGGAAGACTGGAACCGTTTTCTTTCCGTTGTGCAGACTGATAGGGAAGGCAGTCGTCTTAATCTTGTCAAGGTGGACGGCGTGGATTCAACGGATGAGAAGGTCATCGGTAAGCGTTTGCAGGAAATCGCCAAGAACGCCACGACTGGTGGACTGTACAAGGCTGTCGGGGAACTTTACGGCTTTCCGATAAAGGTGGTCAGCGAGAGGACACTCAAAGAAGGTCTGGAGTTCACCGACAACCGCTTCGTGGTGGAGGGCAACTACAAGTACACCTACAACAACGGGCATCTGGCGATGGCAGACCCGATTGCTGCCGCACGAAACTTTCTGAACGCATTGGAGAGGATTCCGACCATCATCGACCAGTACAAGTCTAAGAACGAAGTGCTGGAAAAGGAGATTCCGCAGTTGCAGGAGATAGCGGGCAAGGTGTGGAAGAAGGAGGACGAGCTGAAACAGCTGAAGTCCGAACTCGCCGCACTGGACCGCAAGATACAGCTTGAGCTGGCTCCGGCTCAGGAAAACACGGAAGAGAACCGGCAAGGCAACGAGAAAAAACAGACGGAACAACAGCCGGAAAGCCCGCACGTGGACTTTGTACGCAGTCATTTAATTATAGGGAGACCCGGTTTATCGGAATCCAAAGGTGTAAAACTTTAATATCGAAGTCTTGACAGAAAAAGCCAGTGGTTGAATTTTTCACCACTGGCTTTAATTCTAATAATTTTTCAATCTAATATGACCGAATCTATAACGTTAAATCATAGATTATGTGTCTATTTGTGAAGAAAAAGACGTAACTTTGTATCAAAATCAAATAAGCATAACAATGGAGCCATCTATATCTATATACAGTTTTTCACTTTATACCGCACTGCCGTTGATGTTATTCTTCGGCTTTTATTTTTTGTTTGCAAAGACTCCTGAAAAGAAAATTTTCAAGAATTATCTCCGCTCCCGACAGATTATGGGTATAGCTATGCTGCTGCTTTCGGCAAATTATTTGGTACATTTCTTCTTTGGTATCCGATTCAAAAATGCGGATTCTGCCATATTGATGAACATGTCCACATACTTCCTGTGCTATTCTCTGTTCAGTTCGGCATTGATAATGTTGCTTGATCGTTTTTACATTACCAAACGGCGTGTGTGGACACATATCATTTCTTGAGTTCAACTTATAAATGCAACTTTTTGGGTGCGGATAATAAGCAATAAAAACATTTATTTTTCAGAGAGGAAAGAGAGACAATGTCCCCCTTTCTCTCACTCTGAATGGATAAAGTTTGCTATCTTTGCTTTAATTGTCCGTCCAAAGAAAAAAAAAAAAAAAAGATGAGCAAACATATAACCGAGGAACAAAGGTATGCAATTTCTATGATGTTGCAAATACCGATGAGCAAAAAAGCAATAGCGGAAGCTATCGGAGTAGATAAAAGCACTGTTTACAGGGAGATAAAGCGCAATTGCGACGCCCGAAGTGGTAGCTATAGCATGGAGCTTGCCCAGCGAAAAGCAGACAGGCGCAAGCAGCAAAAAATCATCGCAAGGAAGTGCTTACACCGGCAATGAGAACACGGATAATAAAGCTGTTGAAGAAAGGATTCAGCCCTGAGCAGATTGTCGGCAGGAGCCGCTTGGAGGGAATTGCGATGGTATCTCACGAAACGATATATCGCTGGATTTGGGAGGATAGCGGCGGGGTGGCAAACTGCACAAATATCTTCGCAGACAAGGTCGCAGGTATGCCAAACGTGGTTCTAAAAATGCAGGGCGAGGATTTATCCCAGGCAGGGTGGATATTGATGAGCGTCCCGAGATAGTGGAACTGAAGGAGAGATTTGGTGATTTAGAGATAGATACAATTATTGGTAAGAACCACAAAGGTGCCATTCTTACCATTAACGACAGAGCAACAAGCAGGGTCTGGATACGCAAGTTGTCGGGAAAAGAAGCCATCCCGGTAGCTAAGATTGCAGTATGGGCACTGCGGAAAGTGAAAAACTTAATACACACAATTACGGCTGACAATGGAAAGGAGTTTGCAAAGCACGAGGAAATTGCGCAAAAATTGGAAATAAAATTCTATTTTTGCAAACCATACCACTCATGGGAACGTGGTGCCAATGAAAACACCAACGGGCTTATCAGGCAGTATATCCCAAAGGGTAAGGACTTTAGTGAAGTAACCAACAAACAGATTAAGTGGATTGAAAATAAACTCAATAATCGACCTCGTAAAAGACTTGGATACCTCACGCCAAACGAAAAATTTAAACAAATTATTAATCAGAATTCTGTTGCATTTGCAAGTTGAACAAAATACACTTGCCGACACGCCGTCAGAAACCAAAATCACAAATGATTATCATCTCTCCCTGCGTGCCAACCTGCTGCGCTGGGCTACCCTGACACCCGACCTTGGCGTGGAATGGCGCATCTGCCCATCGTGGGGCATTGCCGTAAACGGCTCGTGGACTTCATGGACGTGGAGCGACAAGGACCACCGCTATGCACTCTGGGAAGTGGCTCCGGAAGTACGTTACTATATGGGTGAGAAGAAAGCCTGGTATCTGGGCGCGATGTTCAAGGCCGGACAGTTCAACTACAAGCTCTCCGAAACAGGCAAGCAGGGCGACCTGATGGGTGGCGGCATCACCGCTGGCTATCAGCTGAGGCTGAACAAGGCACTGGCTCTTGATTTCAACCTCGGTTTGGGCTACCTGAATGCCGATTTCGAAAAATATGAAGTCATCGACGGTGTACGTGTACGCCGCGGCAACGAAACAAAAGATTGGTGGGGCCCCATCAATGCCGGTGTGACATTGGTATGGAAGTTATTCTAACACGGAGGAATAGAATATGAAAGCAAGACAATATATAAATATGATGGGAATGGCAGCCGCCGTGCTGTTCTCTTCCTGCGTGAAGGACACGCTTTATGACACGCCGCATCCCGACTACGGGAAGATTGCGGTGACAGCCGACTGGTCGGCCCGCGGTGAGGGTATCGACATACCTGCCACATGGACGGTCACCATGGGCGACTATACGGGTACGGAGACTTCCGCCACCCATGCCCCCGACCATCTGTTTGCTCCGGGCAGCTACACCCTTGCGGTGTGGAACCCAACTGAAGGAATCACGGTAAATGGTACCACCGCCACCATTGCCGCAGCCACGGGAAACCGGGCAGGCACGGATGCCTTTGTGAACAATGCCCCGGGATGGTTCTTCACCTATACGAAACAGGTGAGCATCGAGAAAGACAAGGACTATCCGCTGACCGCCGCAATGAAGCAGCAGGTACGCGAATTGACGCTTGTCGTCGAACCTACTGGTGATGCCGCCAGACGCATCACGGAGATTGTTGCCCATCTGACGGGTGCAGCCGGAACACTCGACTTCGCTACCGATACCTACGGAGCCGCTTCGAACGTCGTGCTGCCCTTCACCAAGATTACCGAAGGTGACGATGCCGGCAAGTGGAAAGCCACGGTGCGGCTGCTGGGTGTGACCGGTACGGAACAACTGCTGAAGGGTGAAATCCGCTATGCTGACGGCAACCCGACCCCCACCACGCTGAAAAGCGACCTTACGGAAGCCCTCAAGGAGTTCAACACCGGAAAGGGCGAATCGCTGACCCTCAGCGGAACGCTGGTTGAGACTCCCGAAGGCATGGAAGTGGACGGAGCCGAAATCAACGGCTGGGAAGAAGTGAAAGGTGATGATGTAAATGCTGATTTGTAAATAATAAAATTATAGATATAATGAAGACGAGATTTTTTACACTTGCAACGCTCGCCCTCGCACTGGCAGCCTGCAACAACGACAACGAGAACCTGAACGGTGACCCCGTGGCCGCCCAGTTTACCGCCAACATCGCCCCCGCCACCCGCGCCAGCGGAACCACCTGGACTGGCGGCGACCGTATCGGCATCACCGACATCGGCAACGATTCCCAGTACGGCAACGTGCCTTTCATCCTGAAAAACGGGAAATTTGAGGCAGAAGGAAAGGTCATCTATATCGAAGATACAAAGACCCATACTTTCCGCGCCTACTATCCGTACAACATGACGGGAGGCATCCTCGCAGCCACGACCGATGCCACGGCGCAGCAAAACAAGCCTGCCATCGACTTCCTCTTTGCTTCAGGAGCCACGGGAGACAAAAACAACCCGGTAGTAAGCTTTACCGACAAAACCGCCAAAGGCGGTGAAGACAACTCCTTCCACCACCGCATGAGCCAGATAACCCTTACCTTCGAGGCGGGCGACGGCGTGGATTTCAGCGTGGTCAAGCCTGAACGTTACACGCTGGACGGATTGTTACTCACCGGTACGTTCAACACGGCCGACGGTATTGCCACCGCAGACAACGGAGTACAGACCGGAGAACTGGCCATGAATCTGGCAGACGGCAATCTCACGTCATCGATCATCCTCTTCCCGCAGACAGTTGCATCCCTGCCGTTGGTTGTGAATTACAAAGGTCAGGAATATCATGCCACACTCACCGTGCCCGAAGGCGCACTGCTGGCGGGCAACAACTATACCTATACCGTCAAGGTACGCAACAAAGTCCTTGAAGTCAGCGAAGCCACCATTGCAAAGTGGAACGATATAGACGGTGGAGATGTGGGTGCTGACCTGTAGGATTTTAATAATTAATCGATTAGAATAAAGAATTATGAGACATAGATTATTTATCCCCGCAGCCACCGCACTGCTGTTCGCCTTCGCCGCCTGCACGCAGGACGAACTTGCTGGCGATAACCGTCTGCCCGAAGGTGAATACCCCGTCGTCATCCGTGCCACCGGATTGTCCGTAGAAGCAACGCCGCTGGCAGCCCCGTCAACCCGTTCCGCCGTGGACGGCGACTGGCAGGGCGTCACTTCCGTGGCACTCAAGATGGGCGATGCGGTAAAGGAATACACCGTAACGGCTTCTACCGATTTCAAGAGTGCCACGCTTTCACGCGAGAACGACCCGTACTACTGGACCAGCCGCAACCCGATTACCGTATCGGCATGGTGGCCCTTCAACAATGCCGACATCACACAGATGCCTGCCGTGAAGGTGGCCGAAGACCAAAGCAAATTGGCTGACTTCCAGAACAGCGACTTCATCTCTGCTGAGAATCGGAAGGTGGAATTTAACAACCCGACTCTTGAATTTACCCACCGCACGGCACGCGTGACTATCGAACTGAAGCCCGGCACGGGATTCACGAGCGTCGCTGGTGCCACGGTGAGCCTCGTGAGTCTGTCCGCCGATAACGGCAACCCGACTGCCATCAAGACCTACAACGCAAGCGGCAACACCTACGAGGCACTGACCGCCCCGCAGACCGTTGCGGCAGGCAAGCCGTTCGTCAAGGTGGAACTCGGCGGCGGCACCTTCTACTTCCGTCCGCAGAACAACGTCGTATTAGAAGCGGGCAGCCGCTATAAATACACCGTCAAGGTGAACGCCACCGGCCTGACGTTAGAGGGTTGCACCATCGGCAGCTGGGTTGACGGCGGCGGCGAGAGCGGCGCAGCCGAGGATTTGGGCTACATCTACGACAGCAACACCAATACCTACACGGTCTATAACGCCGACGGCCTGATGAATGTAGCCGAATTAGTGAACGGAGGTAAGACCGACATAAACATTACCCTCGACAAAAACATTGACCTCACAGGCAAAGGCTGGACGCCGATAGGCACAGACTACGACAACTCATACACCGGCACCTTCGACGGCGGCGGCCATACCATCACGGGGCTGACCGTTACGACAAATGACGAATATGCGGGTCTGTTCGGCTATCTCGGTAATTTCGGTAATGCCGCCGGTACGGTGAAGAATGTGGTGATGGATGGCATACAGATAACATGCAATCACAGGTTGGGTTATGCCGGCGGCGTGGCAGGATTTAGCTGGGGCACCATTGAAAACTGCTCGGTGTCGGGCAGCGTCAGCGGCACGGTGTATGTCGGCGGTGTGGTGGGTGCTCAAATAGGCGGTTCCATCACCGGATGCAGTTCCTCTGCCACAGTGAAGGGAACGGTCGATGTCGGCGGCGTGGCAGGTCAGACGAATTCGAGTGCCACCCTGACCGCTTGCTATGCCACGGGCAACGTGACCATAGAAATAAACCCCGCAAAGAATATCGCTGGCGGCAGTCTGGTGGGAATGAACGCAGGAAGCAGCCTCCTTGCCTGCTATGCCACGGGCAACGTAACCAGTACGGGTAGTAGCACTGGCAAAGTACATATCGGCGGCTTTTTGGGAAATAACTACACCACCGTGACCGCCTGCTATTGGAAGAACAATCATGAACAAGGTATCGGCTACAATAGGGAAAGCACCGGAGCCACGAAGGTGGACGGCTCTGTCGTTACCTGGCAGAAAGCCGTCGATGCCATGAACACCGCCTTGCAGAACGCAGGCTCAGAGTGGCGTTACGAACTTAAAGGAGCATTGCCCACCTTGATGAAGCAGTAAACCGTCGGGGGAAATGTTCCGCCCGCAACGGAAAGAACCAGAGTAATAAAATAACAGATATTATGAGGATAAGATTTTTTGCACTTGCAGCGCTCGCCCTCTTATTGGGCGCCTGCACGCAGGACGAAGCGGGCTTCCTACCGGAAGGGGCGGAAGGCACACCCATCGTCTTCACCGCCACGGGGCTGAATCCCGCCGCGACAGCCACCGCCGGCACCCGTGCCCCCGCGAATGGCAATTGGACGGGTGTGCAGAGCGTGGCAGTTCTGATGGACGGCATGGTGAAGACGTACAACGTGACGCCCTCCACCGCCGACCCCACCAGCGCCACGCTGACCTCCACCGACCCGTACTACTGGACCAACCACAACGACATCACCGTCACAGCGTGGTGGCCCTACACCGCTGGCGAGACAACCCCACCTGCGGTAAAGGTAAAAGCCAACCAAAGTGCCCAGAAAGACTTTGAGACCAGCGACCTCATCGTAGCCGACGGACAGAAGGTGATCTACGGTAGCCCCACGCTCCGCTTCACCCACCGCACGGCGCGAGTGACCGTCGTTCTGACGGACTACACCGAGGGGCTGGCATCCGTGCAGTTGACGGGTCTCTCCACCGAAGGCGACAACCCGGATATAATCGTCCCGTATGACAAGGGCAGCAACACCTACACCGCCATCGTCGCCCCGCAAAGTGTGGCAGCTGGCACAGTCTTCATTACCAGCACCTTCACTAACGGCAAGACCTTCGTTTATAAGATGAAGAATGCTACCGACTGGCAGGCGGGCGGTGAATATACCTACACCGTCTCCCTCGCTGCGGCAAAAGACCTGGGCTATACCATAGAGAGCAACGGCAGCTACACGGTCTATAACGCCGACGGCCTGCTGAATGTAGCCGAATTAGTGAACGGAGGTAAGACCGACATAAACATTACCCTCACCGCCGACATTGACCTCACAGGCAAAGACTGGACACCGATAGGCACAGACTACGACAACTCATACAAAGGCACCTTCGACGGTGGCGGCCATACCATCAAGGGGCTGACCGTTACGACAAATGACCAATTTGTGGGTCTGTTCGGCTATCTCGATAAAGCTGGTACGGTGAAGAACGTGGTGATGGAAGGCATACAGATAACAAGCAATCACGTGTTAATGTCAGGCAATACTGGCGGCGTGGTAGGATATAGCTGGGGCACCATTGAAAACTGCTCGGTGTCGGGCAGCGTCAGCGGCACGAATTGTGTCGGCGGTGTGGTGGGTAGCCAAAAGGCCGGTTCCATCACCGGATGCAGCTCCTCTGCCATAGTTAAGGGAACGCGCTATGTCGGCGGCGTGGCAGGAGAAAAATGGGGCACCATGACCGCTTGCTATGCCACAGGCAACGTGACCTTAGAAATTAACTCCCCACAGGATCTCTCAGGCGGCGGTGTAGTGGGATTAAACGGAGGAAGCACCGTCCTTGCCTGCTATGCCACGGGCAACGTAAATAGTAAGGGTAGCAACACTGGCAATGTACATATCGGCGGCTTGTTTGGAGATAACTACACCGTCGTGACCGCCTGCTACTGGAAGAACAATCAGGAACAAGGCTTCGACCGCAATCAGCATAGCACCGCCCCCGAAGCCACGAAGGTGGACGACTCTGTCGTTACCTGGCAGAAAGCCGTCGATGTCATGAACACCGCCTTGCAGAACGCAGGCTCAAAGTGGCGTTACGAACTTAACGGAGCATTGCCTACCTTGAGGAAGCAGTAAACCGTCGGGCGGGAAAAGTCCCGCCCGCAACGAACATTAACTGAAGTATAATCCCAATAAAGAAAGGAGGACGTGATGGAACACACGGAGAATCCACCATATTGGTTTTGGCATCAAGGCATTGTCAATAATAATATAGACTCCAGTGTAAATATGGAAGCTGTAAGCCGGACATTGTCAAGATTGGTGCTCATTAAAGACAACAAATCAAGTAATTAAATTAAAAACATGGGACTTTTTCACAGAGGCAAGAAAAATAATGACGATGAGCCGGACAGTGTTCAAACCAATTCATTCTCTGATATTATGAATGGTTTGCAGTACGCCGTAAACTGTGCACAAGATACATTACAGAATCATCAGATACAAAATCTGACCAGACTTTTTGAAGGAACAAATGCAAATAACGCAAATACGTTCCAATCAAAAAAAATCATGGTTGGAGACAAGACTATTGATATTCCACTTATAGCCTTGATATCCCATCATTATCTTGCAATGGATAATGTGCAGATAAAGTTCAAGGCGAAGGTCGGAAGCGTGGAATCACAGATCCCGGAAAACAACTTGCTGTTATCCAGTCCGCACAGAGCCAATCTCCAGATGCAGATGAGCAACATAAAACCGGATGCGGATGATGTCATGGAGGTTTGCGTCAATTTTAAGGTTCAGGAGACTCCGGAGAGCATTTCCCGAATTATTGACGATTTTGTAAAAAATATCTAACAATTTTAAAATTCAAATGTTATGGCAGAAGAAATAAAGAACCAAGGGCAACAAGAAAATGCGGAAAACTTGAATGAAAATGTAAGCGGACAGGCGAAAGAAATTATCTCCGCTGCATTGGAAGAGACTCAAAACAGAGAAACTTCTCCAGTTCTTAAAGCAGATTCAAACGTGACTGACAAATTCAAGGGGCTTCCCATGCGGGAACTTATTGCAGCTCCACTTATTGCAGCAGCCGAAGCACAACAGGAATTGGCAGCGACAGCATGGAATTTCTACCAGCAAATTGCATTTGATGGTAAAAGCGGCAATAAAGCGCGTATATTGGAATTCGATGTCGAAAGACCGATACAGCAGGATGGAAAAATGACAACAATGTCACAAAGTGTCAAGGCTCCGTTTATAGGATTGGTGCCTATTCCTTCCCTGCTCATAGATCGCGTGGATGTCGATTTCCAGATGGAGGTTACCGATACATCAAACGTAAAAAGCACTACCAACGCAGAAGTAGAGGCAAAAGCTTCTGCAAAACATTGGTTTATAAATGCGGAAATCAGCGGCAAAGTCACGACCGCCCGCGAGAACACCCGCATGACCAACCAAACGGCAAAATACCAGATACATGTGACAGCCAGTCAGCAGCCGCAGACCGAAGGTCTGTCTAAACTGATGGATATAATGGCATCATGTATCGAGCCTATAACAAACGAAAGTAACAGTAAGTAAATATATGAATTTGATTCAAGCATTAAGATTGCCAAACAGTCAAGCAGTAATGACAAATATTGCACGGTTTCATTATCAAAATATTTATAATGTAGGTTTGCCCCCTCCGATTTTCACGCAAAGTAATTTGACATTTCAAATAAAAGGATATACCCGTAACTATCGTTTTCTTAGATTAGACTATGCCTGTGTCATATATATTGCGGATAGAATAGCAGTCGTTGCTTCAAATGGCATAGATACTTTAAGTTCAGGTTTTTCGGGGTGTTATATGGCCAGTTTTAGGCACAATGGCATTAGGTATGTTGCTCATATTCCAACGCCTAACAATAGTATTAAAACATCATGGAATCGGGCGGTTAAAAATCGAATAATAGATAATGTTGTTCTTTTTAAACCTACTGAAGGATTGGCGAGAATCCCAGGAACCATTGGTATTTGGGGAATTATAACATTTAACGATAGATGTTATCGGCTTGATGTAAATGAAAACGCTCCTCCAAGTCAAGCCATACGTGGCCAAAGAATTTTTAACTCAATCCCGAGAAATCCCATACTAACAGAAATTCCACCTATCGCCGGTGGTCAGATGCCTTAATAATTATAACAATTGTAAATAAGGGAAGAATGGTTGTTTCATTGAGGAGTAGAATTCTATTCGGATATATAATTCTGGTGGCGGTCATAGGCAGCATGGCCGCCATTCTCATCCATGAACCTGCGAAGTTCCACGACCTATATGCGTATTTTAAATAACGGTATTTACACAAACAGCAAATGAGCGAACAATTCGTTACCACTACCAAGCATTTCCGCAAGCTGCTTGCCGCAGGCTATCTGTTGATAGTCCTGCTGGTGGGCGGCATCATCTGCACGTGGCTCGGAGAATGGCGCGACTTGGAGTTGCTGGAACGGGAGAACCGTGAAATCAACCGCTTCCGCAAGGAAACACACGATGCGTATGTGGGTGTGGTGGAGTTGTCTCTTTTGGGCGAGTCGGTGCTGGAATGGGACGATAAGGATGTGGCGGCATACCGGCGGCAACGGATGACGGTGGATAGTATGCTTTGCCGCTTCAAGAGCCATTACGAATCGGTGCGCATAGACAGCGTGCGCCACTTGCTGGAGGACAAGGAAAAGCGGCTGTGCGCCATCATGGAGGCTCTGGAACAACAGGCGGACATCAACCGCCGGATAGCCAAGCAGGTGCCGGTGATAGTGCAAACGAGCAGGCAGGAAGAGCCGAAGAAACAGAGGAGGAAAGGTTTTCTCGGGTTGTTCGGCAAGAAACAGGAAGCACCTCCGACGACGACCACCACGATGCTCTACACACTGAACCGTGATATGATAGCGCAACAACGTGCCCAAAGCCATCGTCTGTCGGAATATGCCGACAGCCTTGCCAGCCGCAATGCGGAACTGAACCGCCAACTGCAAACCCTTATCCAGCAGATGGACCACAAGGTGCAGGCTGACTTGCAGGAACGTGAGGCGGAAATATCCGCTATGCGTGAAAAGTCGTTCTTGCAGGTAGGTATCATAACGGGTGTCATGCTGCTGTTGCTCATTATTTCATACATCATCATTCACCGCTATGCCACCCGCATCAAGCAGTACAAACGTAAGACAACAGATTTAATCGGGCAACTGCAAAAGTCAGTAAAACAAAACGAATCGTTGATAGCCTCACGCAAGAAAGCGATGCACACCATCACCCACGAGCTACGCACACCACTGACTGCCATACATGGATATGCGGAACTGATGCAAGACAACGAAGAAGAAAAGATAAGCGGTTATGCGGACAATATCCTGCAAGCCTCCAAGAGAATGACCGACATGCTCAACTCCCTGCTTGACTTCTTCCGCTTGGACAGCGGCAAGGAACAGGCGAATGTCCGTCCGTTTCGTTTGGAAAACATCGCGGAGCTGTTGCAAACGGAGTTTACGCAACAAGCAGAAGCAAAAGATCTTAAACTTACCATCGAGTGCCCGGAGGGTATTATCCTGAATGGCGACAAGGAGCGCATCATACAGATATGCGACAACCTGCTGGGCAATGCCGTCAAGTTCACGAATGCCGGAAGCGTTTCACTTGTCATAAGCTATGACGGCAATAGGCTGACCCTTGTAGTAGAGGACACCGGAACCGGCATGAGTGCGGAAGAACAACAGCGAGTGTTCGGAGCGTTCGAGCGGCTTTCCAACGCCGCCACGCAAGACGGTTTCGGATTGGGGTTAAGCATTGTGAAACAGATAGTCGGGATGCTTGGCGGCACTATACGCTTGGAAAGCGAAAAAGGAGAAGGCAGTCGTTTTACTGTGGAGTTGCTAATGAACACTGCCGATATTGGTATTGAAGAACAGACAGCCGCAGAAAGTCTGGCTCATATAGAAAGACCTTATTCTGTCATCGTATTGGACGACAATCCGATGGTATTATCCATGACAAAGGAAATGTATGCTGGTATAGGTGTGCATTGCGACACGTTCACCACTATTGGCGATGCAATGGAAGCCATGCGGCAGCACACATACGACCTCATGATAACCGATATGAAAATGCCGGAGATTAACGGCTATGAGGTGTTGGAGTTGTTACGCTCGTCAAGTGTCAGCAACTCGAAAGAGATTCCCATTGTCGTGGCGACCGCCTCCGGCAGTTGCAGCGAAGAGGAGCTGTTGGAAAATGGATTTACCGCCTGCCTGTTCAAGCCATTTTCCATTTCCGAACTGGTTGCTGTATCAGACAAATGCCTTTTGACAAGTACGGACAAGGATGAACTTCCCGACTTGTCCTCTCTGCTTGCATATGGTGACAAACGGGCGATGCTCGACCGTTTGATAACCGAAACAGAAAAGGATATGCAGGCTGTCCGGGAAATCATGGAGAGGAATGACCGCAAGGCGTTGGACGAATGGATGCACCGTCAGCGAAGTTCATGGGCTGTTATCCGTGCTGACAAACCCTTGTGGAACCTGTATGAACTGCTGCATCAAGAATCTGAATGTTCCGAAATGGAATTGCGGAAATGCGTGGATGCCATGCTTCGTATGGGAACAGTTATCATAGAACTTGCGCAAAAGGAAAGGAGGTTGTCGGATGAAAGTATTTGTGATTGAGGACAACCCCGTCTATAACGATTATGTCTGCAACCTGCTGAAGAAAGACAGCTTCGATACTATGTCGGCATATAATCTTGCCACTGCCAAGAAACTATTGGCAAAGTCAGAGGTGGATGATATTGTCGTTGCCGACCTACGCCTCCCCGACGGTGAAAGCATAGAGTTGTTACGGTGGATGCGTGCCAACGACAAACAGCAGGTGTTTATCGTTATGACCAATTACGGGGAGGTGCATACGGCAGTGGAAAGTATGAAGCTCGGCTCAAAGGATTACATACAGAAACAGTTGTTGGAGGATAAACTGATACCGCTTATCCGCACCCTGCAAAAAGAACATGAAAAGCGACTACAATGGAACATTCCGATATTCGTCCGGCAGGGCGAAGCCTATCAGAAAATCAAGAAACGTGTGCGCCTTGTAGCCACCACCCGGATGAGCGTGCTGATACTGGGCGAGAACGGTACGGGCAAGGAACATATCGCACAACATATACACCAACAAAGCAAACTTGCCGATAAACCTTTTGTGGCAGTGGACTGCGGAGCCTTGTCCCCGTCATTGATACAATCCGCCTTCTTCGGACACGTCAAGGGTGCGTTTACTGGTGCCGAAGCAAACAAGACGGGGTATTTTCTGGAAGCGGATGGCGGCACGCTGTTCCTTGACGAAGTGGGCAACCTAACAATGGAGATGCAACAGATGCTGCTCCGCGCCATACAGGAACGCCGTTACCGTCCCGTCGGTGCAAAGGAGGACAAAACAGCCAACGTGAGGATAGTGGCTGCAACCAACGAGGATTTGCAGAAAGCCGTAACGGAAAAGCGGTTCCGGCAGGATTTGCTCTATCGCTTGCAGGAGTATGTGATAACCATGCCGCCCTTGCGCGACTGCCCGGAAGACATCATGCCATTGGCTGAGTTCTTCCGTGAAATGGCAAACCGTGAGTTGGAACGTGAAGTAAAAGGGTTTGCCGCATCTGCCCGTAATGCCCTGCTCGCCCATGCGTGGCTGGGCAACGTGCGCGAGTTGAAACAGAAGATACAGACGGCAGTCCTGCAATCAGAAGGCGATATGATAACCGAAGCCGATTTGGAACTTGACAATGAACCGTCCGCTACTTCCGCTTGTTTTACATTGAAGAGCGGGGATGAAGAAAGAGGACGTATCCTGCGTGCCTTGAAACAAGCAGCCGGTAACAAGAAAATGGCTGCAAAGATACTGGGTATCGGCAGGACAACGCTGTATAATAAATTGGTAGAGTATGGATTGAATGAAGAAAACTGACCGGAGTATGGCTGTAAATGGCAATAATTGATTAACTTTGCAATTGTATTTCAGAAAATAGCAGGCGATCGGGTAACTTTTCGCCGATGATATAGACATAAGACCGCAAGGCGTTTCAAGCGAAAATCTGGTAAATTGGAACTACGGAGACGATTGCGTGATGCTTATGCTATGCTTACGCATAGCGTGCATTCACGTACTCTCCGTAAAGGCTTTACCAGAGCCATCGCTTGAAGGTAGTGTGAATTGCACGCTACTTTTTTGCCTCGCCAAAAAGGAAAGAAAATACGTTATGGCGAAAATACAATTACTTGCCGTTATCACAATAGATGGCTGTCCGATGAAACTGCATCCCCGGAAGCGGTTGCTTCAAACCGAAGATTACGGTATGGATGAAATACGTGCCAATGCCCTGTATAAGCTGACATCCGACTATTCGGTATCCGTGCTTCAAGAATGGAGGGAGGAAGGTGGAAGCATTTGCCATTTGTTGGAAGTAACTGCCGGGAATACCGAATATGCCAACGGACTGTTACGGATGAACGTGATAGATGAAATCATACTATACGTTGTTCCAACCATCGACGGAAACGGAGCGCATTTTTTCAAGTCAGCACTACCTATGAATGACTGGCGGCTTATGGAGAACAAAACTTATAGGGACGGAGTAATCCGGCTTACCTATCATAAAGAGCCACGGGCATAAAATGTTCAGATTATGAACATCTTGGCGGGATTTCCGTGCTCAGAAAGTGAACACATGTTCAGAATCTGAACACATTTCACAAGGGATGCAATCAAGGATAAAATTATTTTTGAATTTTATCTTTCTGAAAAACAATGTAGTACAATTTTCTCACAATCTTTTCTCGTGTTTAGGGCTATGATTTGCACCATATATCAGTGTGCGCACACTGATAAACAAGTGTAAACCCTCAAAACAGAAAAGATAATGAACCATCTCATACTGGCGGAAACACAGTTTTTCGCCATGATAAACGGAAAAGACAACGGTAGCACGGAAACGGCGTACGGCGGATTCGTGCAGGAAGTAATAAACCTGTGCTACGGCGGCAATGATGCCAAGCATATTATTGTGGCGTTGGCTTTTGCCGAAATCGAATTACAGCACCATCCGCAGAACTTGTCGGCATCGGAGGAGAATGTCGTCACTGTGTATATCCGCAAGGCGTTATCCTTCATCCGAAAGATGCAGAAGATGGTATCCGCTTCTGCAATTACCTCCGTGCCACCACTAACATCCACATCCGAAACCAAAGCCACAGTCCCAGCCTTGCAATGGACTGGTAATGCCGTCGAGTTGGTAGAACTAATCTATGCCCTCTACGCCACCGGCTGCATCAATGGCGGCAAGGCTTCGCTGAAAGAGCTTGCTCCTGTCCTCTATTCCTTTTTCGGTGTGGAGTCCAAAGACTGCTACCGCTTCTACACTGATATCAAACGCCGGAAGAACGAAAGCCGCACCTATTTCATTGACAGGATGCAGGACAAACTGAACGCGAAGATGCGACATGACGATGAATTGGAGCGGATGAGGAGATAAACGAATGCCAAACAAAGGATAAGCGGCCGGATTATACGGTTTCTTATCCTTCTTCATTTACAATCACTCTATTATCTGCCGGAAAGCCGATTAAAATCATTAACTTTGCAAGTATTAATCAATGACGGATGAAAATAGATAACCTCGAAATATTGAATGGACTGATTGCCGGAGCCGAAGGCGAGACAGTTGAGTTCAAAGAAACTACCGGGCAGTTGGAGCGTGGAATGGAAACTCTTTGTGCCTTCTTGAACGGTACGGGCGGCACGGTGCTGTTCGGTGTAACCGACAAGGGAAAGATTATCGGTCAGGAAGTGAGCGACAAGACGAAGCGCGATATTGCGGAAACCATCAGACGAATCGAGCCGTTTGCGACCATTGATATATCCTATACAGACATTCCGGGAACGAACAAAAGTGTTATAGCTTTATCAGCGGAAGAACAACGATATATGCGCCCGTTCACCTATAAGGGGAGGGCTTATCAACGGATAGAGAGCGTTACATCTGCCATGCCGCAGGGTATATACAACCTGTTGGTTATGCAGCGAGGCGGAACCTATGCTTGGGATTCCATGCAAAATCCCGGCTTGAAAATATCCGACCTTGACGAAACGGCAATCTTGGGCGCAGTACGTGGAGGAATCAGAGGCGGACGTTTGCCGGAAGGTTCTATGCAGGAGGATGTCCGAACCATCCTTGAAAAATTTGACTTGTTGAATGATGGAAAGCTGAACAATGCTTCCGTTGTCCTATTCGGACGGAACTTCTACCATTATCCCCAATGTCTGCTCCGTTTAGCCCGGTTCAAAGGAACGACAAAAGATGAATTTTTAGATAATCAGCGTGTGACAGGCAATATATTCAACTTGCTGGATGCTGCAATGGCATTTTTCTTCAAGCATTTGTCCCTCTCCGGTAAAATTGAAGGTTTGTACAGAGAAGAGGAACTGAATGTGCCATATAAGGCATTGAGAGAATGTTGCATAAATGCTTTTGCACATCGTGTTTACCATCGCCCCGGCAGTTCAGTCGGGATTGCTATCTATGATGACCGCGTGGAGATTGAAAACAGCGGAACATTTCCGCCTGATATTACCATTGAGAAACTGTTGGGTCCACAATCTCGCAATGAAAAATCTTCTGCTCGATACGCTCGTTGAAGTTGTCGGATACAGAACCGACAAACATTCCCTGCGTAAGCCCGGAAATCTTGCTCGGTGGAATGAGCGCGTCCATCTGCGTGTTGATGGAGGTGGAAACATCCTGCCGGTTGATGGAGATGGACTGCCGTTTCTGCAACACCTTACCGAAGCGTTCGGAAAGCGTCTTGGCGGTTTCACCCCACCACCTGACCGGAAAAGATATTGCCGACAGTGTTCATCACCACTTTCGCCTCTTTATCACCGTAGTCGCGCACCAACTGGCTGAAATCCTGAAAGCCCAGACACACGGCAACCTTGTTGCTTCGCGCGGTAGCGATAAGGTTGTCCAACCCCTTGAAGTAAATCGTGGGCAGCTCGTCGATGATGACCGACGACTTCAGCATCCCTTTCTTGTTGATGAGTTTCACGATACGGGAGTTATACAGACCGAGAGCCGCCCCGTAGATATTCTGACGGTCGGGATTGTTGCCCACGCAGAGGATTTTCGGCTCTTCGGGATTGTTGATGTCCAGCGTAAACTCGCTGTCCGACATCACCCAGTAGAGCTGCGGTGAAATCATCCTCGAAAGCGGGATTTTTGCCGACGCTATCTGACCCATGAGCTGCTCCGCAGCCCCTCCAAGCCACGCATCCATGAACGGCGAAAGGTAGTTCTCCAGCTCCGGGTAAGAGGTCAGTATCGGGAAAATATCCTCGTAACGGCGGTTCAGAAACTCGATGGCATGGGGAAACGTGCAATACTTCCCGTTCTGATAGATTTTGAGATACCAGATAATACTGGCAAACAGAATGATAGGTGACTCCACGAAGAAGTCGCCCTGCTTTTGCACCCAAGTTTTATTGAGGTTGAGCATTATTGTGTAGGCACTCTCATAAGCGTCCGTAATATCCTCCATGAAATCCGGGTGAATGGGATTGCAACGGTGTGAACGTCGCGGGTCGTCGAAGTTTATCACATAGAACTTCGGCTTCACCTTGTAGCCCTCCGGGTGGTTCAGCAAATGGTTGTAGGCAATAGTAGATAGGTCGGGATACTTGAAATCGTAGATGTATTGACTAAAGCCCTTTTCAATCTGTTGCTTGATAAAATTGTTTACCACGGCATAGGACTTGCCGCTGCCCGGCGTACCCAACACGATGGACGCACGGAAGGGATTAACTACATTGATCCAACCGTTGTTCCAGCGTTTCCTGTAATAGAAACGTGTCGGCAGATTGACCGAATACTCGCTTTCGATAAGCCTCGTTTCCTGCATGAAACTCTCGTTCTCGTTGTTGAAAACATCCTCCATCAGATTGTGTTTCAACAGGCGGCTCATCCACAGACCACCCATCAACAGGCAGACATAGCCCGTTCCAATGGTAAGGACATACAGTCCCGTCACCGCTTCAAGCGGCAGCGGCAGGGGCAGCAACCACCAGTTGAGGAAAAACAGCACGAACCCGACGGCAAGTGCCGTCCAGATTCGTCCCCCAAGTGATTTTCTCGCCCTTGACGCCCTTCGTCCCCAGACAGGACAAGGCAAGCAGTAGGACGGCAAACAGTTTCGTGTACAGGATGGAACGGAACAGCCCCGCCGTGCGGTCGAAGTTCAGAAGGATTCTGTCCACCACGCCGATGTTCACGCCCCAAAGCCGGATGGCTTCGTAGCAGAACCAGTACACGTTCATGACCACTAAAATAATACTCACGGCACGCAGAAAATCCATGATTTTCGCCAATGCCCTCAAATCGTCTTCTTGTTGTGACATACATTGATTTTTTAATTGTTGATACTCTGATTACATACCCAAGCCCTTGCGCTTTTTCTTCTTTTTGCGCTTCATCGCCCGGATGAAAGCCTCTTCCTCGGCATCTACCGCCGGACCTTCGGGAGTGAGCAAGCCCATACCGCCCGATATATCTTCACTGTCGTAGGCGGTCTGCCCGTGTGCCTTGTCCGCAGCATCCACAGGGATGGATAGCGGTATCGGCGGTTGTCCGGCGTATGGCAGGGTGAAGTGTTCCTGCAAGGCATTCGCCGAAAGCTCCTTGCCCATGCGCGAACCGTTCAGCACGCATCCCGTGCGGTGGTCGATGAAGGTAGCCCCATAGATGCGCCCTTCCTCTGTGTAGCGCAGTACGGTGTCGATGCCCTTCTCTTTGAGTTGGGATACAAATTTGTCCTTGTCATAAGTGCCTTGCAGCACGGAAAGGACGGTGCGTTTCGTCATGTCTGCCAGTTTCCTATCCTTGATTTCCGATTTGGAACGGACAAACTTCTTCTGTACGGCTTCATAGCCTGCGGACTTCCCGAAAAGCGAGGATTTGAACGGGTTGCCCACCTTGTTGCCCTTGTCGTCCGTGACGGAATAGACCAGCCCGTGATACTCCCGTCCGCGCACGTTGCCCCGCGCTTCCTCCACCGTCATGTTATAGAAGGAAAGGAGCGCACGGTATTCGCCCATCGTCTGGAAACGGTACTGCCCATTCAGAGCCTTCACGGTGTTGCCTACCTGCTTCTTCACATCACCTGCCGATGCGGCCACCTTGCGCAACGGATTATCCAATCTCTGATTTTTACGTTCTGCCGGATGCAATCCGTACTTCTGTTCCAGTTCCCTGCGGATACGGTCGCTGCGGCGGTAGAGAAAATCCCGGTTGAGCCTTTTCCCGTTCTCGTCCACGTTGACCGTCACGATGTGCAGGTGGTGGCGGTCGATGTCCTCGTGCTTGAATACAAGATAAGGCTGGTTTCCGAAACCGAGTTTTTCCAGATACTCGCGGGCGATATTCTGCAACTCAATATCGGTCAGCACATCCTCCGGGTGCGGGTTGAGCGAGATATGCACCACCGGCTTCTCGATCTTCATCTGCGGTGGCAGGAAGGTGAGAAAACCCTCCATCGCCTTGCCTATGTCCACCGTTCCCGAACCGTCATTGTAGATGCGGTTGGTTGTCAGAAGCCGCCCCTGCGCCTCGTTAATCTTCTCCCCGTTGTAGGCAATCGCGCCGTACAACGAGTTTCCTACACTGATTTTTGCGACCATTTTGCCTCCATTTCCCTTGAAAGTTCCACAATCTGACGGCTCAGTTTCACGAGTTCTACGGTGTGTTGCTCCAGCTTGTAGAGCAACGCCATCGCCTTTTTCTCGGAAAAATGCAGCCTCAGTTCCTTCACGACTTGGTTGTAATTCGTACCCACGGCGCGGAACTGCGCATGAAAATCCGACAGCTTGGTGTAGTAGTCCACCAGCGTCTTGTCCACCTTCAGCACCTTGAACGGTTGCCCGGAAGAAGTGCGCTTTGAGGAAAACAGACCGTGCATAGACACCCGATTTTCCGAACATGGCGAGGAAACGGTTGTGTTCCTCCTCGTTGAAACGGACGGTGTACCGGTACACCGCCGGATCAAGTTTGGGATTTCTCCCTGATTTGCTTTTCCTTTTCTCTTTCATATTACTTTGGATTTAGCGGATTGACGGCATAAGCCGCCGCTTCGGATTACAGCACCGCAGTTCTGAAAGGCTTCCCGACTTCGGAGGGAAAGCCCGCCCCCTGCAAGGGCAAGTGCTTTCGTGGCTGCTCAAAATATTTTGAGCGGCTGAAAAGACATCTTGCTATGTTCAGGTGAACATAAAAATCCGTCAGGGGACGGATTGGGAAAATACCTTTCAGGACTCCGGGCCGCGCGTCATCGGCGAACCCTGCTGTCCGGGTGCAAAGTTACGCCCTTAAAGCGGTATCGGACAGATGCTTGACCCGGTCAATGACTGCCAACCGGCGCAACGTGCTGCCACTTGCCGGAGAAGTGATACAGGTTCCAAAATATACTTGTTTATTTGCAGCATGATTCAAGAAACGAACGATTTGAAGATATGATAAACGGAACATTCAAATACCCGGAAATCCGCTTCTTCGGATACTTGCCGAAACGGATACCCGAACCGTCGGAAACCCGGTTCTCCGACAATTCGGTGACGTATGGATTCAATGACTTCATGACGCAATGTCGTCAATCACCATTTGTCCGACGCACCGCTTCACCACAGAACCGGATACGCGACGACCCGCCTGCGTGTGTAGTCACGGAAGCGGATGGTGCGACAGCCAAATCCGTATGGAAACAGAAAAACAAATCATCAACAATTAAAATAAATGGAACTATGAGTAAGGAAATCTTCGTTGCATTCGCAACACAGAAAGGTGGCATCGGCAAATCCACTGTCACGGCACTTGCCGCCAGCTACCTGCACAACGTGAAAGGCTACAATGTCGCCGTCGTGGACTGCGACGACCCGCAGCACAGCATCCACGGGCTGCGCGAACACGAAATGGGGCTTATCGACAGCAGCACCTACTTCAAGGCTCTCGCTTGCGACCATTTCCGCCGGATCAAAAAGAACGCCTACACCATCGTCAAAAGCAATGCGGTGAACGCCCTCGACGATGCCGAGAGGATGATTGCCACTGAGGACGTGAAACCCGACGTGGTGTTCTTCGACATGCCCGGCACACTCCGAAGCAACGGCGTGATAAAGACGCTCTCGCAGATGGACTACATTTTCACTCCGCTGAGTGCCGACCGCTTTGTCGTGGAGAGTACCCTGAAATTCGTCACGATGTTCCGCGACAGGCTGATGACTACCGGACAGGCGAAAACAAAGGGGCTGCATCTGTTCTGGACGATGGTGGACGGCAGGGAGAGGAACGACTTGTACGGCATCTACGAGGAAGTGATAGCCGAAATGGGCTTTCCGGTACTTTCCACCCGCTTGCCCGACAGCAAGAAGTTCCGCCGTGACCTTTCGGAAGAGCGCAAGAGCGTTTTCCGCTCCACCATCTTCCCGATGGACACGGCACTGCTGAAAGGGAGTGGCATCCGGGAGTTTTCCGAAGAGATAAGCGACATCATCAGACCGCAGTGAGCATGGGCAGCAGGAAAGTGAACACGGAAGGCATCGACGAGGAACTGCTGTTAGCCTCCATCGGGCGGCGCACACAGGACGGGACACTGCGCCCCGCACAGGAAGTACCCGCAGCTGCACCGACCGAAGAGGACACCGCCGCACCGGAACCATCTCCTGTGCAACCCGTAACACGGGAAAAAGCGCAGAGGGAAAGTGGACGCCGGAAAAGGCAGGACGAGGACTACAACGAGCTATTCCTGCGCCGCAACGAGATAAAGACCCGCCAATGTGTCTATATCAGCCGTGACGTCCACGGCAAGATCCTCAGAATCGTGAACGACATCGCCGGAGGGGAAATCTCAGTAGGCGGATATGTGGATACCGTGCTGCGCCAGCATCTGGAACAGCACAAGGAGAGAATCAACGAACTGTACAAGAAACAACGTGAAGATCTGATTTGAAAATGGAAAAAGAAATGACACCGAATGAAAAAGACCACAGCAAGACTGCGGAGGTATGTTTACCCAAGTGCAGGCGAGTGTGGAAATACTGTCGCCTGTCCCGGTAAGCGGCAAATGCAGTGAGAAGGACTATGAACGCCTGTTCATCCGCGACCCGGAAGTAAAGGCACGTGAGGGGAAGATGGCGTATGTGCGCCCGGAGTACCACGAGCGTATCATGCGTATCACCCGTGTAATCGGGCATGACCGGCTTACGCTGTCCGCTTACATCGACCATGTGCTGACGCACCACTTCAACCAGTGCGAAGATGCGATAAAGAGCCTTTATGCCCGAAATTACAATTCAGTATTCTAACCAAAAACGGAAGGATATGAATTACACAATCAGCATGACAGACATTCTGCTGGCGGTATCGGTCGGCTGCAACCTCTGGTTCCTGTTCCTGCTCCTTTACGAGCGCATCATGGACACGCGGATTGTCCGCTTCTTCAAGGGCATTGTCGGATTATGGCGGTCACTGGACGGGAATGAGGCTAAACGCATAGCGGCACACGAGGAAGTCCCTGCGGAAAAGGCGGACATCATCGGCAAGAGCCGTTTCAGGATGGCATCCACCCGGACAACCGCTGCCATACCGACGCAAGAAGCCGCCACTTCGGAAAAAGGCATTGAGCTGTCGGAGGAAGAGGCTACTTTTGACGACGGAAAAACGGGAAACGCATCCCGCCCGGCACAAGTCCCGGAGGAAAAACTCGATGAGACCTTCACGAGCATACCGCCGGAGGAACTGGGATACGGGGACGACGAACCGGAAGAGGACGCCTCGGACACGCCACGGGCTTCGGGCAGCAGCTTTGACGAGATTGACGACGCCTGCAAGACCGCCAAAAACCCGGACGCGACACAGGCGGAACGTGAAAAGGCGGCTAAGGTGTTCACCGACATGGAGGGCACGGAGTTGTACGAGAAAATGATGGAAGGCTCTTCGGAGATAGGCATCCGCATCAAGGGGCTTATCGAGATTCGGCTGAAGAAATCTGAAAAGGAGTTCGTCGTGCCGGACAACATCGAGGAGTTCGACATTCGCAACTATGTATGACAACAATAAAAGAAATGAACATGAAAGAATGACATCAACCCACGCGGCGAGGAAACGCAAGGCGCATCCCCATCCGCAACGGACACGCCCACGTCCGTGGAAACAAACGGGCATCCACTAAAACCAAAGTAAAGTAACAAAGTATCAACCGCCCGACAAAGGACCATCCACCCTTTGGACGGCAAAAAACAAGAACAGTTTATGAACAAGAACATCTTGAAAAACAGAAAAGCAATCCTCTCCGCGGCACTTGTCATCGCCGCAACCGCCTCCGCTTTCGCGCAGGGAAACGGCATCGCGGGCATCAACGAAGCCACCTCTATGGTGAGTTCTTATTTCGACCCCGGAACTAAACTGATATACGCCATCGGTGCGGTCGTCGGGCTTATCGGGGGCGTAAAAGTGTACGGCAAGTTTTCATCGGGCGACCCCGACACCAGCAAGACAGCCGCCTCGTGGTTCGGCGCGTGCATCTTCCTGATTGTTGCCGCCACCATCCTGCGCTCATTCTTCCTTTAATAAATAATGTATGGCTGAATACCCGATAAACAAGGGTATCGGCCGTCCGGTAGAGTTCAAGGGCTTGAAGGCACAGTACCTCTTCATCTTCTGCGGAGGTCTGCTGGCTCTCTTCGTCCTGTTCGTCATCCTCTACATGGTCGGCATCGACCAGTGGATATGTATCGGCTTCGGCGCGGCATCGTCTTCCGTCCTCGTATGGCAGACCTTCGCGCTGAACGCCCGGTACGGCGAACACGGGCTGATGAAATTGGGAGCGGCAAGGAGCCATCCCCGATACCTTATCAACCGGCGGCGGATCACCCGATTATTCAAACGGCAACGAAAGGAAGAAACGACATGAGAAATACATCCAAAATGACAACACTGGAAAACAAGTTCCCACTGCTAGCGGTGGAGCATGGCTGCATCATCTCAAAGGACGCCGACATCACGGTGGCTTTCGAGGTGGAACTGCCGGAGCTTTACACCGTGACGGGCGCGGAGTACGAGGCGATACACGGCTGCTGGTGCAAGGCTATCAAGGTGCTGCCGGACTACTCCGTCGTCCACAAACAGGACTGGTTCATCAAGGAACGCTACAAGCCGGAGCTGCAAAAGGACGACATGAGCTTTTTAAGCCGCTCTTTCGAGCGTCACTTCAACGAGCGTCCGTACCTGAAACACACCTGCTACCTCTACCTGACCAAGACAACAAAGGAGCGTAACCGGATGCAGAGCAATTTCAGCACGCTGTGCCGGGGACATATCATCCCGAAGGAGCTGGACAGGGAAACCACGACCAAGTTCTTGGAAGCCTGCGAACAGTTCGAGCGCATCATGAACGACAGCGGGCTGTCAGGCTGCGCCGCCTCTCCACCGATGAGATTGTGGGTACTGAGGGAAAGACGGGACTTATTGAACGCTACTTCTCGCTCATGCCGGAAGGTGACACCACCTTGCAGGACATCGAGCTTTCGGCAAGGGAGATGCGCATCGGCGACAACCGCCTGTGTCTGCACACCCTCTCCGACGCGGAAGACCTGCCGGGCAAGGTGGCTACCGACACCCGTTACGAGAAGCTCTCCACCGACCGGAGTGACTGCCGACTGTCATTCGCCTCCCCGGTGGGGCTTCTGCTCTCCTGCAACCATATCTACAACCAGTATGTGCTGATAGACAACAGTGAGGAAACCTTGCAGAAGTTCGAGAAGTCCGCCCGTAACATGCAGTCGCTATCTCGCTATTCAAGGAGCAACAGCATCAACCGCGAGTGGATAGACCAGTACCTGAACGAAGCCCATTCCTACGGGCTGACCTCGGTACGGGCGCACTTCAACGTCATGGCGTGGAGCGACGACGCGGAGGAACTGAAGCATATCAAGAACGACGTGGGCAGCCAGCTGGCAAGCATGGAGTGCGTGCCGCGCCACAACACCATCGACTGCCCGACGCTCTACTGGGCGGCGATACCCGGCAACGCGGCGGACTTCCCGGCGGAAGAGAGTTTCCACACCTTCATCGAGCAGGCGGTGTGCCTGTTCACGGAGGAAACCAACTACCGCAGTTCGCTCTCGCCCTTCGGCATCAAGATGGTGGACAGGCTTACGGGAAAACCGTTGCACCTCGACATCAGCGACCTGCCGATGAAGCGGGGCATCACGACCAACCGCAACAAGTTCGTGTTGGGTCCTTCGGGCAGTGGCAAGTCGTTTTTCATGAACCACCTCGTGAGGCAATACTACGAGCAAGGTACGCACGTGGTATTAGTGGACACGGGAAACTCCTATCAGGGCTTGTGCGAGATGATCCGGCGCAAGACAAACGGGGCGGATGGCGTGTATTTCACCTACACGGAGGAGAAACCGATTTCGTTCAACCCGTTCTACACCGATGATTACGTGTTCGACGTGGAGAAGAAGGACAGCATCAAGACATTGCTGCTGACGCTCTGGAAGTCGGAGGATGACAAAGTGACGAAGACGGAAAGCGGCGAACTGGGCAGTGCGGTGAACGCCTACATCGAGCGTATCAGGGCTGACCGGAGCATCGTTCCCTCGTTCAACACCTTCTACGAGTATATGCGCGACGACTACCGCCGCGAACTGGCGGAACGTGAGATAAAGGTGGAGAAGTCAGACTTCAACATCGACAATATGCTCACCACCATGCGGCAGTATTACCGGGGCGGACGCTACGACTTCCTGCTCAACTCCACGGAGAACATCGACCTGCTCGGCAAGCGGTTCATCGTCTTCGAGATTGACAGTATTAAGGAGAATCGCGAGCTTTTCCCGGTCGTGACCATCATCATCATGGAAGCCTTCATCAACAAGATGCGCCGTCTGAAAGGCGTAAGGAAACAACTGATTGTGGAAGAGGCTTGGAAGGCGTTGTCTTCGGCGAACATGGCTGAATACCTGCGCTATATGTACAAGACCGTGCGCAAGTATTACGGGGAGGCAATCGTGGTGACGCAGGAGGTGGACGACATCATTTCCTCGCCCGTGGTCAAGGAAAGCATCATCAACAACTCCGATTGCAAAATCCTTCTCGACCAGCGGAAGTACATGAACAAGTTTGACCATACAGTCCCGTTGGGTCTGACGGAGAAGGAGAAGTCGCAGATACTCTCCATCAACATGGCGAACAACCCGTCAAGGCTCTACAAGGAAGTGTGGATAGGACTGGGCGGCACGCAGTCGGCGGTCTATGCCACCGAAGTTAGTGCTGAAGAGTATCTGGCGTACACCACCGAAGAAACGGAAAAAGTAGAGGTGTACCGTCTGGCGGAGCAGCTGGGCGGCGACATTGAAGCCGCCATCCGGCAGCTTGCCGAAAGACGGAGAAACAAGGAATAGGCAATAAGTAAAAACAGATTCATCAACTAAAAAAGAAAATGCGTATGAGTATATCAAGAACGAAAATGCTGCAAGTCAGCAAGTGTTTAATCGGGCTGGCGGTCATGGTGTTGCAATCCTGCGATGTAGCGGACAACCGCCGTGACCTGCTTTGCGGAAACTGGGAAAGCGTAGAGGGCAAGCCCGACGTGCTTATCTACAAGGAGGGCGAAGCCTATAAGGTGACGGTGTTCAAGCGTAGCGGGCTGCGCCGCAAACTGAAGCCGGAAACCTATCTCTTGCAGGAAGAGAACGGCAACCTGTTCATGAACACCGGCTTCCGTATCGACGTGTCCTACAACGAAGCAACGGACATCCTGACCTTCTCGCCCAACGGGGACTATGTGCGCGTGAACCCGAAACCGGACCATCCGATAGGCAAGCAATAAATAATGAAATCCACTAAAATCCAAAGTAACATGAGAACAAGAATAACACTTATTATCTGCCTGTGCCTGTTTGCAGTCGGCAGGGCAAGCGCACAGTGGGCGGTGATAGACCCGTCCAACATCGCGCAGAGCATCGTGAACACCTCCAAGAACGTGGTACACACTTCCACGACCGCCCAGAATATGATAAAAAATTTTCAAGAGACGGTGAAGATTTACGAGCAGGGCAAGAAGTATTACGACGCGCTCAAATCCGTGAACAATCTGGTAAAGGACGCCCGGAAGGTGCAGCAGACCATCCTGATGGTGGGTGACATCACCGATATCTATGTGACCAACTTCCAGCGGATGATGCGTGACGACAACTTCACCGTGGAGGAACTGGGAGCCATCGCCTTTGGCTACACCAAGCTGTTGGAGGAATCCAACGACGTGCTGACGGAACTGAAGAACGTGGTGAACATCACCACGCTCTCCATGACGGACAAGGAGCGCATGGATGTGGTGGAACGCTGTTACTCCAAGATGAAGCGTTACCGCAACCTCGTGAGCTACTACACCAACAAGAACATCAGCGTGAGCTACCTGCGTGCGAAGAAGAAGAACGACCTCGACCGCATCATGGGGCTGTACGGGAACATGAACGAAAGATACTGGTAGCCTATGAATTTCGACAACCTTCACCAGATTCTGCGCTCGCTCTATGAGCAGATGATGCCGCTATGCGGGGACATGGCGGGTGTGGCGAAAGGCATTGCCGGGCTGGGCGCGCTGTTCTACGTCGCCTACCGGGTGTGGCAGTCGCTGGCGAGAGCCGAACCGATAGACGTGTTCCCTATGCTCCGCCCCTTTGCGATAGGCTTGTGCATCATGTTCTTTCCGACGGTGGTATTAGGTACGATAAACAGCATCCTGTCGCCCGTCGTGCAGGGTACGGCAAAGATGCTGGAGGCGGAAACGCTGGACATGAACCGATACCGTGAGCAGAAGGATAAACTGGAATACGAGGCGATGATGCGTAATCCCGAAACCGCCTACCTCGTGTCGAACGAGGAGTTTGACAAACAGTTGGAGGAACTGGGCTGGTCGCCCGGCGACATGGTGACGATGGCGGGGATGTATATCGAGCGCGGGATGTACAACATGAAGAAGGGCATCCGCGACTTCTTCCGCGAGATATTGGAACTGATGTTCCAAGCCGCCGCACTCGTGATAGACACCATCCGCACGTTCTTCCTCGTGGTGCTGGCGATACTCGGTCCGATAGCCTTCGCCATATCGGTGTGGGACGGCTTCCAAAGCACGCTCACGCAATGGATATGCCGCTACATACAGGTCTATCTGTGGCTGCCCGTGTCGGATATGTTCAGCACCATACTGGCGAAAATCCAAGTGCTGATGCTGCAAAGCGACATCGAACGGATGCAGGCTGACCCGAACTTTTCGCTGGATTCGAGCGACGGGGTGTATATCGTCTTCATGATAATCGGCATCATCGGTTACTTCACCATCCCGACGGTGGCAGGCTGGATTATCCAAGCCGGAGGCATGGGAAGCTACGGTCGCAACGTGAACCAGACGGCAGGACGAGCCGGAAGCATGGCGGGCAGCGTGGCGGGTGCAGCCGCAGGAAACGTGGTCGGACGTGCCGGGAAACTGCTGAAATAATCAACTGACAATTAAAAACGAATAAACAACAATGGAATTTAAGTCACTCAAAAACATCGAATCATCGTTCAGGCAGATACGCCTGTTCGGTATCGTCTTCCTCTCGCTGTGCGCCGTGATAACGGTATGGAGCGTGTGGAGTTCCTACCGCTTCGCTGAGCGACAACGGGAAAAGATTTACGTGCTGGACAACGGCAAGTCGCTGATGCTGGCTCTCTCGCAGGACTTGTCGCAGAACCGTCCGGCGGAGGCAAGGGAACACGTGCGCCGCTTCCACGAGCTGTTCTTCACGCTCTCGCCCGAAAAGAGCGCGATAGAGCATAATGTGAAACGCGCCCTGCTATTAGCGGACAAAAGCGTGTACAACTACTATTCGGACTTCGCCGAGAAGGGGTACTACAACCGTATCATCGCCGGGAATATCAACCAAGTGCTGAAGGTGGACAGCGTGGTATGCGATTTCAACGGCTATCCCTACCGTGCCGTGACCTACGCCACGCAGAAGATCATCAGACAAAGCAACGTCACCGAGCGCAGCCTCGTGACGACGTGCCGCCTCTTGAACTCGTCCCGTTCGGACGACAATCCCAACGGTTTCACCATCGAGGGATTCACCATCATCGAGAACAAGGATTTACAAACCATCAAAAGGTAACGGACATGAAGAAAATCAGGAAATCATTTTGGCGTGCGTACTGGAAACTCCACGACAAAAAGAAAATGCTGGTGGCAAGGCTCAAAGGCTATCTGGACGGTTTGCCCCCGAAGACTCGCAGGCGCATCGTGCTGGCGATGCTCGCCGCCTTCGCGGTGCTTGCCATTTACACCTTCGGCAAAGCCGTTTATGACATCGGCAGGAATGACGGCAGCCGTATGGTGACAGACCATGCCGGACAAGTGGAACTGTCCGTAAAGCCGGACAACAATCATAATGTAATACCTTATTTATATGGAACAGACGAAGAATGAACCTAAAAACGAGAACAAGGCGGCTCCCGACAACGGGAAACCGAAGAACCAACGCCAAGCCGAGAGCCATCAAGCCTGCTTGAATGGCCAAGGCGCGAAGGAGGAAGGCAAAGCCAAGGAGCGCAAGCCGCTGACCGAAGCCCAAAGGCTGAAACGTCAGAAAATGATAGTGCTGCCCACTATGGTACTGGTATTTATCGGGGCTATGTGGCTGATATTCGCCCCGTCTTCCGACAAGGAGCAGCAACCGGGGACGGGAGGTTACAACATCGAAATGCCCGACGCGGACAAGGCGAACCGTCAGATCATCGGCGACAAGGCGAAAGCCTACGAACAGGGGGCGATGGAGGAACGGCAGGAGAACCGCAGCCGCGCCATGCAGGAACTGGGCGATATGTTCGACCGCGAGGTGGTGGAAACGGACGGTGGTAGGGACTTCGACCTTGCCAATCCCGGAAATGCGGAAGATGCAACAGCAAAATCATCCGCTCCGAAAACCATCCAATCCTCCGCAGCCGCCTACCGCGACCTCAATGCCACGCTCGGCAACTTCTATGAGCAACCGAAGAACGACAACGCGGAAATGGACGAATTGTTGGAGCGTATCGCCTCGCTGGAATCGGAACTGGAGAGCGAGAAAGGCAAGGCGTCCGCTATGGATGACCAAGTGGCACTCATGGAGAAGTCCTACGAGCTGGCGGCGAAGTATATGGGCGGACAGAACGGCACACAGCCACCTGTCGGACAGGCGGCGGAACCTTACCCTGTGCAGAAAACCGGAAAGAACACGGCTGCACCTGTCAGGCAGGTGACGCATCAGGTGGTATCCTCGCTCTCACAGCCGATGAGCAACGCCGAGTTTGTCGCCTCCTTCTCGCAGGAGCGTAACCGCAGTTTCAATACGGCGGTGGGCGTCACGACCGTATCAGACAAGAACACCATATCGGCGTGTGTCTATGGGGCGCAGAGCGTGACCGACGGGCAAGCTGTCAAACTCCGGCTGCTGGAGCCGATGGAGGTAGCGGACAAAATCATCCCCCGCAATGCGGTGGTGGTAGGCACAGCAAAGATTCAGGGCGAACGGCTTGACATAGGAATCACGTCGTTGGAATATGACGGCACTATCATTCCGGTGGAGCTGGCGGTGTATGACACGGACGGGCAACCCGGTATCTTTATTCCCAACTCGATGGAAATGAATGCCGTCAGGGAGGTTGCCGCCAACATGGGCGGCTCGCTGGGCAGCAGCATCAATATCTCCACCAACGCAGGGGCGCAGCTTGCCTCCGATTTGGGCAAGGGGCTGATACAAGGCACAAGCCAGTATATCGCCAAGAAGATGCGTACCGTCAAGGTGCATCTGAAAGCCGGGTATAAGGTAATGCTCTATCAGGACAGGAATTGAAAACAGAAAAAGTAACAACAATCCAATTTTTATTTACCACTAAAATCCAAAGTAATGAGAAAAGTAATCATCATGTTTGCCCTCGCTATGGGCATCGTAACTGCCAACGCGCAGGAGAACGTAACCGTTGGAAAGGACAACGGAAGTGAACAACCGACCTTGACAAAGGAGGTCTATCCGCAGAAGGAGGCGGACGGCGACCTGTATCACGGGCTGACAAAGAAGCTGACCTTTGACCGCATGGTCCCTCCGCACGGCTTGGAAGTGACCTACGACAAGACCGTCCACGTCATTTTCCCCTCGGAGGTTCGTTACGTCGATTTAGGTTCGCCCGACCTGATTGCGGGCAAAGCCGACGGAGCGGAGAACGTCATCCGCGTGAAGGCTACCGTGAGGAACTTCCCGAACGAAACCAATATGTCCGTGATAACGGAGGACGGGAGTTTCTATACCTTCAACGTGAAATATGCCTCCGAACCGTTGCTGCTCAATGTGGAGATGTGCGACTTCATCCATGACGGCGAGAAGGTGAACCGCCCGAACAATGCGCAGGAAATCTATCTGAAGGAACTGGGCAGCGAAAGCCCGATGCTGGTACGCCTTATCATGAAGTCCATCCACAAGCAGAACAAGCGCGAGGTGAAGCACATCGGCTGCAAGCGATTCGGTATCCAGTATCTGCTGAAAGGTATCTACACGCATAATGGTTTGCTCTATTTCCACACGGAGATAAAGAACCAGAGCAATGTGCCTTTCGATGTGGACTACATCACATGGAAAATCGTGGACAAGAAGGTGGCGAAGCGTACCGCCATGCAGGAGCAGATCATCCTGCCGCTCCGTGCGCAGAATTACGCCACACTCGTGCCGGGCAAGAAGAGCGAGCGCACGGTGTTCACGATGGCGAAGTTCACTATCCCCGACGATAAATGCCTCGTGGTGGAACTCAACGAGAAGAACGGGGGGCGTCACCAGTCTTTCGTGATTGAGAACGAGGACTTGGTACGTGCCAATACCATCAACGAACTTCAAGTGCGCTGACCATGAGAAAGTACATCGCAATAATCATCGCGTCGCTTGCCCTGTTTACGGGGCAAGCGCACGCCCAGCGATGCCTGCCGAAGATGCAGGGCATCGAGGTCAGGGCGAACATGGCGGACCGCTTCAATCCCGGCGGCAACGACGGCGGGTACAGTTTCGGGGCGGCTCTCTCCACCTACACGAAAAAGGGGAACAAATGGGTGTTCGGCGGCGAATATCTGTTGAAGAACAACCCTTACAAGGACGGAAAGATACCCGTGGCGCAGTTCACGGCGGAGGGCGGATACGACTTCAAGATACTTTCCGATGCCCGTAAAATCGTGTTCGTCTATGCAGGTGCTTCGGCTCTTGCCGGATATGAATCGGTGAACTGGGGCGAAAAGGTACTGCATGACGGCTCCACGCTCCATGACCGGGACGCCTTCATCTACGGCGGTGCGCTGACGCTCGATGTGGAGTTTTACGTGGCAGACCGTATCGCCCTGCTCGCCAACCTCCGGGAGCGTTGCCTGTGGGGTGGCGACACGAGGAAGTTTCATACGCAGTTCGGGGTCGGAATCAAGTTCATCATCAACTGACACGGACATGGAACGGACGGAAATAGACATCATCAGACAAATGCCCATTGCGGTTTTTCTCGCACGGCTGGGGCATGAGCCTGTCAGAAGGAGCGGTAACGAGCTGTGGTATATCGCCCCGTATAGGGGCGAGCGCACGCCCTCTTTCCGTGTGAACGTGGCGAAACAGCTCTGGTACGACTTCGGTCTGGGCAAAGGTGGTGACATCTTCACGCTTGCCGGGGAGTTTATCGGAAGTGGCGACTTCATGGAACAAGTGAAGTTTATAGCGGGAACCTCTAATATGCAGATTGCAGAGTTTGACAAACCGACCTACATTCCGAAGCAGACAGAACCTGCCTTTGAGGGAGTGGAAGCCGTCCCTCTGCTTCGTTCTCCACTGACAGACTATCTGGCGGAACGGAGCATTCCTTACGTTGTCGCATCACGCTACTGCTGCCGACTGAATTACTGTGTGCGTGGCAAACGATATTTTGCCGTCGGTTTCCCGAACGTGGCGGGTGGATATGAGATCCGCAGCCGCTTCTTCAAAGGATGCGTGCCTCCGAAAGATGTGTCGCTGGTCAAGGCGGAAGGCTCTCCAGCTGACGTGTGCAGCGTTTTTTTGAAGGCTTCATGGACTTTCTTTCTGCTGCCACGTTCGGATTGGAAAAGGGTGAGTGCCTCGTATTGAACTCTGTTGCCAACGTGGAAAAGGCAATGAGGTATCTGGACGGCTACGGGTGCATAGACTGTTATCTCGACCATGACGCAGCCGGACGGCGCACGTTGAAAACGCTGAAAGGACATTATGGAGAACGTGTCTATGACCGTTCCGCTCTCTATGACGGTTGCAAGGACTTGAACGAGTATCTGCAACTGACAACCAAAAAAGAACAATAACTTAAAAATCAAATGACAATGAACATACTGAACAACAAAAACAAGAGAATATCAATCTTCAAGACGTTGGCACTCTGCCTGTTCGCTGCCGTGTCGCTCACGCTCGTATCGTGTGACGACGACATGGACATACAGCAATCCTATCCCTTCACGGTGGAAACCATGCCCGTGCCGAACAAGGTGACGAAGGGGCAGACGGTTGAAATCCGCTGTGAGCTGAAAAAGACGGGCGACTTCGCCAACACCCTCTACACCATCCGGTATTTCCAGTTCGAGGGGGGAAGGCACGCTGAAAATGGACAACGGAATCACGTTCCTGCCCAATGACCGCTACCTGCTCGAAAACGAGAAGTTCCGGCTGTACTACACGGCGGCGGGTGAGGAAGCGCACAACTTCATCGTGGTAGTGGAGGACAATTTCAGCAACTCCTACGAGTTGGAATTTGACTTCAACAACCGAAACGTGAAGGATGACGGGGTTATCACTGTTGTCCCCATCGGGAACTTCAAGCCCCTTACACGATGATGCGTGTATTCATGGCTATCCTCTGTTCGCTTCTGGCGGTCTGTTCCGTGTCCGCACGGAACAGACGCCATGAGGGAACGGACGGGCAGGCGGCTATCTACCGGCTGCCGCTTTTCGAGAGGGCGGTGCGATGCACGAAGTATTTTGAGGGCTGGCATTCGGAAAAACATCACCCGTATGTAGGATATGGACATCGGTTGCAGCCGGGGGAAAGGTATTCGGCACGCACCATGACGAAGCGGCAGGCGGACGCGCTTCTGCGAAAAGACCTGCGGAAGTTCTGCGCGATGTTCCAGCAGTTCGGGAAGGATTCGCTTCTGCTTGCCACGCTCGCCTACAATGTCGGTCCATATCGACTTTTGGGTAGCGGAAAGATTCCCAAAAGCACGCTGATCCGAAAGTTGGAGGCGGGCGACAGGAACATCTATCGGGAGTATATCGCCTTTCTGCAACTACAAGGGGAAACGGCACGCCATGCTGCTCAAACGGAGAAAGGCGGAGTTTGCACTGTTGTATGTACCATAAATAATAAGTACCTGACAAAAGAAAATCCGATGAAGCCGCAACTTCATCGGATTTTCTAATATATTGCTGCTATCAGATAGTTTGAGATGGCAGTTCTTTTATATGAACTACATTATATTCTTTGCCTTTCTTTATGTCAGTTATCTCAAATTTTGTTCCTCTTTCAAATTCCACTTGATATTCAGGATACGGACAATCCTCTCCATGATTATATATTTTATATATTTCATGAGCTTTTGTTTGACCTTCCGGTAAAGGCTCAATTATCCATTTTATAGAATGAGCATTATCAAAATCATCTATTGATGTCGTAAAAAAGCCATTTACGGTAAAAATATCTCCAATCCTATTATTACCACGCATAAAACCATCATTGGCATATAACACAGGGTGAGTATTTTTAGGAGCTTTTCTTAATGCACTATCTAAGTTTTGGATTAAAACTTCTGTTAAGGCATTCAATTTACGCCTATTATACAGAGGTTCTTGTATGAACCGAGAACTACCAAAGCCTTCAAGGATGACGATACTTAATGCTTCTAAATCAGTCAAATTATATTCTTTATAATGTATTTTATTGACCTCTTTCAGATGTTGCATCGCTTTTATATGAGAATTCAACAACTCAACATCTCCTCCTCGTTTATATGCAGATGGATTGTGCTGATATATTGTTTCTACAATTAGTTGTAAATCTTCTATATTCATATTAATATACAAAAAAATAACAATGCAAAATTAGCCTTTTATGGCTAATTTTACATATTCAAATAAGAATTTTATCGAAGATTGGAACAAAGGTTTCTTTGCTACTTTCTTTGTCCGCCATCATGCTCACTGAAAGAAAGTAGGCGGCTTTCGCCGCCCATCGTTCAAAAACGGGTGTAAAGCCCCGTCACCATCGTGAACATTTCCTCCAGCATATCGCAATATATCCCCTCGTGCGTTTCTATGTCTTTCGTCTTGCACTCGAATGTCTTTTTGCTGAACGTCCTGCGGTAGAAGCGCATATTGTAGAGGTCTGCCCCTGCATCATAGATGATGTCAAGGCGGTTGGCACTCGTCTTGTTCCTCGCAAGGCTCATGCGTAAGCCGTTGCCCATGTCTATGAAGTCTTTGCTTCCCGTCATGGTGGCAAAGCGTCTGCCACCTATCTGCTCCAAAATTGTCTTCGCTATCATATTCGTTGTATTTTAGGCGTTATGTTGTGGCGGTGCGGACACCGCCACAACGTTCAAAATTCAGTTTTCTCGGCTATGGGTGTGCATCTTTCCAGCCACTCTTTCAGCCACTCCATGTTATACTCGCTCGTTATGACTGCCGTATGGCTGTCAATGGCAGTAAACCTGCTACTTTCATAGTTGTCTATCCACCCCTTCAGGGTATCAACTCCCCATGCTTCGGCATCATCAAACATTCCGTCCAATGCCTTGATTGGCTCGCTGAACTTGACTATCAGCGTTTGGTAGGCAACTTCGTTCATCGCTTGTCCTCCTTTCTTTCCTTTGCCGTCAGCCACTTGTCCCGTGCGGCTCGGCACTCGTCTAACGTGGGTTTCACACAAGAGAACAATTCCCCGTCCGTGTGGCGGTAGTCGTATTGCATAAGTGTCCGCTTACGTCTGCCGATACCCGTTTGGGACTTCTCGTATTTCTCTGTCCCTGCTTGCGTGCAGGTGCTTACTCCGTTGATGGTCATCCGTGTACTCATAATCGTTATTTTTAGATGGTTAGAAATGTACTGACAACACTCTGTTCTGCATCACTATTTCGGGGTTACTCGTATAGCGTTGGTGCAGGTAGAAATGATGTGAGCCGAAGCCGTAATAAAAGAACTTGTCAAGTTCGTGTTTCTCGGCAAAGTCCTTGACGCTCGCCCTTAATTGCTCCTCACTCTGACAAAGAGTGAGGAGGTTCATAAATTCAAGGAACATCGTGGGGATTTTATCATCCCATAGGAAAACCATGCTTTCAAATCTTACTTCCATAATGTTAGTTGTTAGATGTCGATATTATGCCGCTTTCATCCGCTGGCGGATAAGGTTGGCGTTCTTGTTCACAAGGGCGATGATGCGGTCGTGGTATTCGGTGTTCTCGTTGCATAAGCCACGACACTGCACCACCTCAAAGGTTTTTAGTGACACCTCTATCGTTTCAATTCGTTTTCCGTCAATGGTGGCGGATAGGATAAGGGAGTCTTTTCGTTTGTGGTAACCGCCCACACAATGGTGCATCGTCCTTCCTTCCTCTATCATTTCCTCCACGCTCTCTATGACCTTGACGCAGATAAGGCTGTCGGAAAAGACAAGTCCGAAGAACATGCCTTTGGCTTTCAGATATTGTTTCTCGTCCTCAACCGCTTTCTTGCGTTGCTGTTCAGTCCACTCATGTTTCCTTTGCAGGTTGCGCTTTGCCACCAACTTGTCGTGTTCAACTTTGAGGTCGGCAGGGCAAACGTATTTCGGGCTGTTTGTGTCCTTGCCGAAATGACGCAGGAGGTCTATGGTGTCACGCCACATTGAGCCGTCCTCAATGGTATAGCCGTTGCGGATACATATCTTGATTGAAGCCCAATACTCTCCAATATTGAAAGAGTGGTACAGATAGTAGCGCAACATGGGATATTGCCCTGCCTTCAACAGCGTTTCCGCACGGCTGTCCGACAATAATGCCGGTATTAGTTTGGTGGGTACAATGTCGTGGAAATTGCCGTTAAAGCCGTTTCTGCGGAGCGTCGGCAACACCTTATATCTTGGATATATCGGGGAATATGAGATATGGCGGTACGCTTCATTGTCATTGCGGATAGCAAAAGGAGAAGCGAATGAGAACGTGTCGATGTAGCATCCCAATGTGCGTGGAATGGCAACAACAGCCTTACGCCCTTGTTCATTCCACCAATACTGCCCGATTTCAAGGGCATAGGACTTGGCATTAACCCCTTTCTCCATACCCACGACAAGCAAGAACATTCGTAGCACTTGGTATTCTCCGCTTGTGGTAAGGGTTGTGAAATACTGCTTTTGTCTTACCTTGCGCTGATAGGTGAGGCAGACTTTCAAACTTGCTCCACATTCGGGACACGTACAATGCTCGGTCTGCTCCGTCATTACCCAACTATGACCGCAATCCATACAAGTGGTACGACCTTTCGGCAAGCGGTGTGCATAATGCTCCACGCAATTACGGAATGCCCAATTTATCTGTATCGGGGTTATCGGGCGTAGTTTCTTGCTTTGGGCAAGAACTGCTTTTTCAAATTTGTTTCTCGGTTTCATAAGCCAAAATCAAATAATGAGGGTTGAACTTGGGTTTCTGTTTTCGCCTTTGTCGGCTTGGTGCGGTTCTGCAACTTGCGGAGTTCCTCGTCTTGGTATCTGCGGACTGCCTGCTGACGTGCTTCTGCTTTTTCCTCTGCCGTGAGTTCCACAATGTGGTTCACCGCCACTTGGCATTGGATAGGCTTGCCCACCTCAATCTCGTTCTCGTCATAGTAGTGTACTGCTTGTCCGTATATCTCTCCGTCCGTGAAGCCGTTACAACCGCTTTTCTGCACATAGTTCAGAATGTAGGTTACGCAATCGTCAATGTTCTTGGCTGGATTGCGGTAGTTCTTCGCAAAGAGCGTGTCTTCCTCCGCACGCTGTTCCAAATACATCTGTATCGTTCTCTTGAAATGGTCTGTTCCTTTCATATCGCTGTCGTTTTTATGAGTTGTCAAATAGTATGTTTCAAAATCTCCCTCCAATAAATCGGCTCAACCTCGCTCAATAGGAAGTCTATAAAGTCCTTCCGTGCGTCCTTGTTCAGTTCGTGGTAGAGTCCACGGAACACGGACATATTGCCGTTGAGGTATGTTTCCACCATGTACTCGAAGATGTTGCCCACCTCGTAGTATCTGCATTGTTGCTCCACTGTCTTGCTTCTTCTCTTTGCCATGTCGGTAGGGATTAAAGGGTGAATAACCAAAGAATGAAGCCGAAGAACAGGATAACGGAAAGAATAGCCACGATTACCCCTATTGCCACTCGGAACACTCCGTTTATTATCTCTCTGACGATGTACCAAAGGATGCCGGACACCCAAAAGGCGGTGCGCATGATTAGGGTGCATATCGCAAGCCCTATGTATTGCGCCATTTGTCTGAAATTTGCCGTTGCTGTCATAGCCGTATTATTTGTTAAGTTCCACGATGCTGTCAATCCTGCCGTAAAGGAAACTGCGGAGTGCGGTCTTGTCGGTAGCCTTGTATTCCGTCCAATGCCCGTATTGCTTCACAATGTAGGTTCGGAGAATGTCGGAGAAGTCAAACATCCAACCTCGCAAGGGTACTGCGCTCTTGAAATAGGTATTGCTGTTCACGTTGCGTGTAAGCCAATCCTTTTCCTCTCGGCTCAACTTTTCTCCGTTGTTGAGTTTGGTGCGGAGTCCGTACACCTTGCTGCCTTGCAGGTTCTCCAAACTTGGTACTTCCCAAGCCACGAATTTTGTTGCTATTGCCGTTCTCATATCCGTTTTTTTTTGATTTTTTGTTTTTTAATGCGGATTCAAGAGCTGAGGGAGTTGAGTTTCAAACTATCTTATCTGCTTCTCGTTTATCCGACATTTTTTTTAATGCGTCTTTCTGTCGCATCGGTCGTTTTCGTTTCGGGTGCTTAAAAAGGTAGGGATTAGGGAATGCAAGGTTTTTCGGAAAAATACTACCCGAAAGGCTGGAGATTTTTCCAGAAAACAGGAGGCTTGACCTTGCTTTCCCGTACAATCCCGGAGTTACCTTTGCACCCAGCACGAAAATGACTGCCTGATGCGGCTCACTGAAAGGCGCGAAAATGGAGGTAAACGGAAGTGGAGGCAGATTAGACAGGAAAACTTCAAAAGAGAAATCCGTGAAAAAGACATCCCCAACAGAAAAGAACATAGCCGGTAGCGTGAAACCGAGCAAACCATCGGCAAGGAAGTATGTTTTTATCTGTTTGGCCAAACGTGTTTGGTCGGATGGATAAAATCATTCTTCCCGGTTTGTCTGCCGTGAGTGACGGCTTGTTCCATTTATGGAATGTGCGGTCATACACGGCTTTCCGCTTCCGGCTCAAAAGGACAACGAAAAAAGAAAAATCGTCAAAACCCCGTAAAAGCACCTCTTTGGCATAAGCACAAAAGAAAGGGGCCTTGTCTCATCAGTCTAAACTATTGTTTAGGCATGAGGCAAAGCCCTTTTCTCCGCTTATGCGGCAGTCGGCACACGTTCGTTCAAAATCTTTTTGGGCGATGGTGTGCTGACGGATAAAATCGCTTTTACGGAAAAACTTGTGTGAGAAGAAAAATCAGGAGATTCATTTCTAAATCTCCCGTTTTATTGTTACTTTTGCATACGAAGAGTTCTTTGAAGGTTACGCAACGCACAGAAGAATAATGCAGTAGATAACTAACTAATTCGTAACCTATTACTATTATGAGCGATTACCCAATGCTCATTTCCAATAAATTACACTCTTTTCGTAACTTCGAGAAACAAAGATACCGAAACTTTGTCGTTTTGACAAAAAAAGATTATATTTGTTAGCGTTAAAAAATTCTTAACCGATGCTGAACATTGTTTTATTCGGGGCCCCGGGATGCGGCAAGGGAACGCAGGCGGCGCGGCTCAAAGAGAAATACGGAATCGATCACGTATCGACCGGTAACGTAATTCGGGAAGAAATCGCCCGGGGGGACGAAACTCGGCAAAGAGATGGAGTCCTATATCACCACGGGCAGACTCGCTCCCGACCAGGTGGTGATCGACATGATCGCCGACTATATCGCGGCGCACAAACACGCGAAAGGCAACATTTTCGACGGCTTTCCCCGTACGACGCACCAGGCCGAGGAGTTCGACCGGATGCTGTCCGAACAGGGGTTGAAGGTCGATGTCATGATCTACATGGACGTTCCCGAAGAGGAGCTGGTAAAACGCATCCTGCTCCGGGGCAAAGAGTCCGGGCGAGCGGACGACGCTTCGGAGGAGGTGATCCGCGACCGTATCAAAGTATATCACGAACAGACGGCCATCGTCGCGGACTTTTACGCCAAACAGGGAAAATTCGCCGACATCAACGGTCTGGGCACCATGGATGAAGTCTTCGACCGCATCTGTCAGGTCATCGATTCCATTCGGAAGTAACTCCGACCTCATACACATCTATTTCACGGGATTCCTTCGACAGGAATCCCGTTGTTTCATCCTCCTTCCGGAAGAAAAATTTTCCCCGGAGTCCGCGCAAAACTCGGCTCGCACCGGACACACCAGACAAACGGCACGCTCCGCCCTCCTTCCGACCGAACGCCCCGGCCCCGACAGCCCCAGTCGGCAAACAGCCAGGCGGCAGCGGCACCGAAAATATACCAATATATATAAATAAATCCTGCCGGCGATAAATAAAAAAGAGGCCTCGCAAGACGATTTTTACATTATTTTTTGTACCTTTGCATCCGCTAAATGCATATTAATCTAATTAACAAACGATTATGAACAATTACGAAACCGTTTTCATTGTCACGCCGGTCCTTTCCGATGCACAGGTCAAGGAGGTCGCTGACAAATTCCAGGGTGTAATTACCGAAAACGGCGGTCAGATTGTGAACAGCGAGGCTTGGGGCTTGAAGAAGCTCGCCTACCCGATTCAGAAGAAGACCACCGGATTCTACTTCCTGATTGAGTTCACCGGTGAAGGCTCGATCGTCAACACCCTCGAAACGCAGTACCGCCGCGACGAGCGGATCATCCGTTTCTTAACTTTCAAGCAGGACAAATTCGCCGTAGAGTACTCGGAGAAACGTCGTGCGAAACTTTCTAACAAGCAGGAGGAGTAAACCATGGCACAGGAAAACAACAACCAGTCTGAAATCAGATACCTCAACCCCGTTTCGGTTGACGTCAAGAAAAAGAAGTACTGCCGTTTCAAGAAACTCGGCATCAAGTACGTGGATTACAAGGACGGCGAGTTCCTCAAGAAGTTCCTCAACGAGCAGGGCAAGATTCTGCCCCGCCGCCTGACGGGTACTTCGCAGAAGTTCCAGAAGAAGGTAGCGCAGGCCGTGAAACGTGCCCGCCACCTCGCGATCCTGCCCTTCGTAACCGATTGTATGAAATAATAAAGAGGAGGAGAGAACATGGAAGTAATTCTTATCAAGGATATCGAGAATCTGGGTTACGCCAACGACATCGTGAACGTAAAACCCGGTTACGCAAATAACTACCTGATCCCCCAGGGTTACGCGAAGGCAGCTACCGCAGCCGCGAAGAAGATCCTCGCGGAGAACCTCAAGCAGCGTGCCCACAAGGATGCCAAGATCCTGGCCGACGCACAGGCTCTGGCCGAGAAGATCGCCAACCTGCCGCTGGTAATCGCTGCCAAGGCAGAGGAGGGACGCATCTTCGGTGCGATCACCGCTGCCGACCTCGCCGAGGCTTTGGCTGCCAAAGGAATCGAAATCGACCGTAAGACCATCGCCGTGGAGAACATCAAGACCCTCGGCGAATACGAGGCCGTCGCCAAGATCCACCGCGATGTCAAAGCGACGATCAAATTTACGGTAACCGCAGAGGAGTAATCCCCAGCCTCCGTTTCAATCGAAAAGGCCGATCGTACAGATCGGCCTTTTTCGTCGGATCGCCCGAAAGAAAGACCGCCCCCGCATGCCCCCCTCCTTCGCGGAATCCGGAAATATCGATCGGCAAAAACAAAAAAATCGCTACCTTTGCAAATGGCTGCGGCCCCGGACGACGAAGGTGGCCGCGTCAAACTGACGCAAGGAGAATCCGATCACGGAGAAATTCACACTTCGGAGCAATGCACGGTCGGGAACATAGCGTACCAACTCCGCAGAAAGACCCTGCACGACTCGCCTCGCATATGAGGTATTGTCCGGACCGAAACCCAAATGTACGAACACCGCACGCATAAACACGAAATCGTCCCCGCTCATACCGGCATCGACGAAAAAACGCACTCATGTACCTGAAAAAACTGTCGCTCATCAATTTCAAGAACATCCGGGAAGAGAATCTCGAATTCCGGCCCGGCATCAACTGCTTCGTGGGCGACAACGGAGCGGGCAAAACCAACGTGATCGACGCGGTCTATTTCCTTTCGATGTGCAAGTCGTCGCTGGCGATGACCGACGGGCAGAACATGCGCCACGGCAGCGACTTCTTCCTGCTCGACGGCCAGTACCTCACCGACGAAGGCCGCAGCGAGAGCGTCGTGTGCGCCTTCGCCCGCAAAGGAGGCAAAACCCTCAAGCGCAACGGCAAGGAGTACGAACGACTCTCGGACCACGTGGGATTGATCCCGGTGGTGATCGTCTCCCCGGCCGACACGATGCTCATCAGCGATGCCGCCGACGAACGCCGCCGCTACCTGAACGGTTTTATCTCCCAGTTGGACCGTGCTTATCTGCAGGCTCTGGTACGCTACAACGCCGTATTGGGCGAACGCAACCGCCTGCTCAAAATCTCGCGGGACGAACAGATGCTCTGCATATACGACCGTCAGCTGGTCGAACAGGGAGGCATCATCCACCGCAAACGCAGCGAAATCGCAGCTCTGCTCGAACCCGAAGTCGCCCGATACTACCGCCACCTCTCCAGCGACCGCGAACAGGTGACGCTCGAATACCGCTCGGAGCTGAACGACACCCCTTTCGAAGAGTTGCTGCTCAAGTCCCGGGAAAAGGATTTCGTCAACGGATTCACCACTGCGGGCATCCACCGCGACGATCTGGTACTCCGCATCGGCGGCTATCCCCTGCGCAAATACGGTTCGCAGGGACAGCAAAAATCGTTTCTGATCGCTCTCAAACTCGCCCAATATGCCCTGGTCGCCCAAGCCAAAGGTGAAAAACCGATCCTGCTGCTGGACGACCTCTTCGACAAACTCGACGCCGGGCGGGTCGAACAGCTCATCCGGCTGGTCGGGGACGACGGTTTCGGACAGATCTTCATCACCGACTGCAACCCGACGCGTCTGCGCACCATTCTGGACAAAACAGGCGACGACTACTCGCTCTTCACGGTCGAAAACGGAGGAATCGTGCGATGAAACGAAGCAAGACGGTCACCGTCGGCGAACTGCTCGACGAATTTTTCCAGCGTCCTTACGTCGCCGCCAAAGTCGCCGAAGGACGGCTGCGCGACACCTGGCGCGAGATCGTCGGTCCGGCAGCCGACGCCGAAACCACCGAGCTGCGGCTCGAAAATCACATTCTGCACGTCCGCATCCGCTCGAGCATTCTGCGCAACGAACTTTTCTACCAGCGCGAAGCCTTGGGCGCCGAAATCAACCGCCGCTCGAAAATCCGACTGGTCAATGCGGTCATCATCCGGTGAAATTCATCTTTTTTCTTCGTGGCGGCTCTACAATTCTCGGCAGATATTGGCATTATTCAAAGAAAAAATGTATTTTTGCACGTTAGAAGCGAAAATTCAAACTAAAACTGCATATTTCTATGACAAAGCAAAACGAGCAGGAAGCACTCGGCACAGCGATGAATAAAACCGAGATGTTTTTCGAGAAAAACAGCAAATCGATGATCATCGCGCTGCTGGCCCTCTTCGTACTCGCCGCAGCCATCTTCGGCTATCGACAGTTGATCTCGCAGCCCCGCGAGCGTAAGGCGGCCGAGATGATCGCTCAGGCCCAGTACCGGTTCGAATCGACCACGCCCGAATACCAGCTGGCTCTCGAAGGCGATGCCAACGGCCCCGGCTTCCTCGATGTCATCGACCAGTACGGTTCCACGCGTGCGGGCAACCTGGCCAAGCACTATGCCGGCATCTGCTACCTGCGTTTGGGCGACCTGGACAACGCGGCCGCCTACCTGGCAAAATACAAACCGGCCAAAGGCATTCCCGCAGAGATCGTCAATGCCCAGAACATAGGTCTGCAGGGCGATATCGCCGTCGAGAAGGGCGATTATGCCGCAGCGATCAAACTGTTCGAGAAGGCAGCCAAGGTTTCGGACAACAACCTGACGGCCCCGATGTACCTGCGTAAAGCGGCTCTGGCAGCCAATGCCATGGGCAACAAAGAGCAGGCGCTCGGATTCGCCCAGCGGATTCAAAACGAATTCCCTGCATCGGCCGAAGCACAGAATGCAGAAAAACTGATGGGCACGATCCAGCAATAACGCGAAACACCCGAATCCAAGCATGTCAACCAAGCATCACAACCTTTCGCAGTTGGACGCCCCGCTGCCGTCGGCAGCCGATATGAAGTTCGGCATCGTCGTAGCGGAGTGGAACCGGGAAATCACGGAAGCCCTGCTCGAAGGAGCGGTCCAAACCCTCCGCAGCGCCGGATGCAGCGACCTGAATATTCAGATCAAATATGTCCCCGGCACTTTCGAGCTGACTCTCGGTACCCAGTTTTTCGCCGAATATACGGACGTGGATGCGGTGATCGCTCTGGGCTGCGTCGTTCAGGGTGAAACCCGCCATTTCGATTTCATCTGCCAGGGCGTGACACAGGGTATCACCCAGTTGCAGATACAGTGGAATATGCCTGTAGCATTCGGTATCCTGACGGTGAACGACCAGCAACAGGCATTCGACCGGGCGGGCGGAAAATACGGAAACAAGGGCAATGAAGCGGCAGCGGCGGCCATTCAGATGGTCAAGCTGCAAACCGACATGGAAGCTGCATCGCCCAATACGGTTCCCGACCGTAAAAACATCAATTAAGCGAATTTTTCTTGTATAAAAGTATTTTTCCGATTCAGCCGGACTTGTAAAGAAGTCCGGCTGAATTTTTTATGAAATCGGACGTTTGAATAAGCGAAGACCGCGATTACCACCTATTCTATGCTGAATGAAATATTGGAATCCCTCTCAGATTTATTGTGAATATGCCTTAAACAAGCTATTAAAATCGTCGAAGGAATAGTAACCCGATAGGCCGGCGAAGCAAAATCCAAAGCCATCCAAGCAGCAGTAATCGCCCATGCAATAGGACCTAACGGGACCATAACAACTCGCCCACTCGCATATCGTATCACCAACCTTACTCCCATATGACTAAGCCAACTACTGAAAGACATCAAAATGAGCTCCGTCATTTGATCCGGGTAATGAGTAAATTCTTCCACATATTTTTTCATCTCTTCTACCGACTGTTCTCCGGAAGCATTTTGTTTTGCAATCTGCTCCAACATTTTATCTGCGACAGTCTTAAGAAGCGCGGCTTCCATTATTTCGACTGTATCAGTATCACTTTTAGCAATACCGACTGTTTTGCACACATCTTTCAGTATCTCTCGGTACGGGACTCCATGCCCCCGTATTATATTGGCAATCGTATTTCCTCCGAAACGTTGGTATTCGTCCACGATTTCAGGCAACAGTTTCTTCATGTCGTGCGGATAATACACGGCATACGATGCTCTTGCAGACAACCTCTCCGTATAACGCTTCTTATGATCCTTAGGATCAAAGACTAAAACATCCGCTAACAATCTCAATTGTTCATTACTGCAGTCTGTCAGAAAAGATAAATCACTATTATTCATAATTTAGCAATACGTCTCACCGACTCCTATAAGAAAACTCTATACAAAAAAGAAAGTGTGGAGTCGTTCGTTTATCTGGCAGGAGGCTCTGGTAAGCCCAAGTACAAATAAACAATACCCCACACCGAATAGTCTATATCTGGATAATGATATATAACTACGCACGGTGATGAGTGTCGTATTGCCTATCCTTGTACTTTGAAATTTACCAGATTTCCTGCCAAGGATTAGCGAAACACTTTCACTAAACTAATATGTCGCCGCCCATACGGGCAGGCAGGGCAAAGTTAGAAAATGTTTTTCAAATACGAACACCACGCGGGGTATTGTACGGACAAATTTCGCACGAAAGTTCCGGAAAATCAAGATTGACCCGACGAAAAGTTTATCGTTATTTGGGAACATATACACCTGAATTCAGAAACGGGAGAAGCGATAAAAAAACACGGGACGATGCCCGTAAAGAAGAACTCAAAAAGACGACCGAAGAACAGCGTAGGAAATCTATACTAAAGAAATACAGGGAACCACGAAAACAACGACCGGAAAAACGGGATGCAGGGGGGGGGAAATCCAATGCCGCTTATCCGGTGACAAACAGTAAGTATTTATACTACTTTTCACGAAAAGAATCCGGGAGGTTTGAACATCCCGACAATTATTTTTACTTTTGTGGAGTACTGAAACGCATAATCTTAAAATCAAATAACAAACTCGTATGGTAGATATTTTTGAACGCCTCGAAAAGAATGCCGGAGGCCCTATCGGTATGTACATGGGTTATGCCCACGGGTATTTCGCATTCCCCAAACTCGAAGGAGAAATCGGTCCCCACATGACCTTTCGGGGACAGAAGATGCTGAACTGGAGCCTGAACAACTACCTGGGCCTGGCCAATCACCCCGAAGTGCGCGAAGCCGACGCCAAAGGTGCCGCCGAATTCGGCATGGCAGCCCCGATGGGCGCCCGCATGATGAGCGGTCAGACCAAATACCATGAACAGTTGGAGCGCGAACTGGCAGAGTTCGTCGGCAAACCCGACGCCTTCCTGCTGAACTTCGGCTATCAGGGCATGATCTCGATCATCGACTGCCTGCTCACCCCGCGTGATGTGGTGGTCTATGACGCCGAGGCACACGCCTGCATCATCGACGGCCTGCGCATGCACAAGGGCAAGCGTTTCGTATATGGCCATAACGACATGGCGTCGCTGCGCCTGCAACTCAAGCACGCTACGGAACTGGCGGAGCAGCAGAACGGCGGCGTACTCGTCATCACCGAAGGCGTATTCGGCATGAAGGGCGACCTGGGCAAACTGGACGAGATCGTGGCGATGAAGAAAGATTTCAACTTCCGCCTGCTGGTCGATGACGCCCACGGCTTCGGCACGATGGGTCCCCACGGACGGGGCACGGCCGCTCACTTCGGCGTCGTGGACGGTGTGGATGTGCTGTTCAACACCTTCGCCAAGTCGATGGCCGGCATCGGAGCCTTCGTCTGCGGTCCCCGCTGGCTTATCAACCTGCTGCGCTACAACATGCGTTCGCAGCTCTACGCCAAGTCACTCCCGATGCCGATGGTGATCGGCGCGTTGAAGCGTCTGGATCTGATCCGCAAGCACCCCGAATACCAGGAGAAGCTCTGGGAAATCACCCGTGCCCTGCAAGGCGGACTGAAGGAGAACGGATTCGAGATCGGTGTAACCCAGTCGCCCGTAACTCCCGTCTATATGAAAGGCGGCATCCCCGAAGCGACCAACCTGATCGTCGATCTGCGCGAGAAACACAACCTCTTCTGCTCGGTAGTGGTCTATCCGGTGATCCCGAAGGGCGAAATCATCCTGCGCCTGATCCCGACGGCAGCCCACACGCTCGACGACGTGAAGTTCACGATCGAGGCGTTCAAAGCCATCCGCAACAAGCTCGAAAGCGGCTTCTACCGCGACAAACCGATGCCGATGAAAGCCGACGAAGGATTTTCGGTGCGTTAAACCGCCCTGTCCCATAAAAAAATCCCCGCTGTAAAAACAGCGGGGATTTTTCACGAATACGAGTATCTCTACCCGACAAAAGCGCTTCGCCTTTAGTTTTTGAAGGTCAGGCCATCGGCGTCGGCATCGATGACGATCGGATGCTCGCGATTGACATCACCCGCCAAAATCCGCTTCGACAGATCGTTCACCACGTAACGCTGAATCGTACGCTTGACAGGACGTGCGCCGTACAACGGATCGTAACCTATGCGGGCGATCCACTCTTTCGCCTTCTTCGTATAGTCGAGCTCGATGTTGTTTTCCTTCAGCAGCTTGCGGACTATATTCATCTGAATATCGACGATCCGCCCGATGTCTTCGTGCGTCAGCGGCTCGAACATCACGATCTCGTCGATACGGTTCAGGAACTCGGGCTTGAGCTGCATCTTCAACTGCTCGATCACCTCCAGACGCGTCTTTTCGACCACTTCCGGCGAAATTTTATTGCCGTCGAAAGCCGGAGCGAAATTCTCCTGGATAACCTGTGCCCCCATGTTGGAGGTCATGATGATAATCGTATTCTTGAAGTTGACCGTACGCCCTTTGTTGTCCGTCAGACGTCCGTCATCCAGCACTTGCAGCAAGATGTTGAATACGTCCGGATGCGCTTTCTCGATCTCATCGAGCAGCACGACCGAATAAGGCTTGCGCCGCACGGCCTCGGTCAGTTGTCCACCTTCATCGTAGCCCACATATCCCGGAGGCGCTCCTACCAGACGGGAAACGCTGTGTTTCTCCTGATACTCGCTCATGTCGATACGGGTCATCATCGTCTCGTCGTCAAAGAGGAACTCCGCCAGCGCCTTCGCCAGCTCGGTCTTACCTACACCCGTCGTACCCAGGAAGATGAACGAGCCGATCGGCTTGCGGGGATCGTTCAGTCCGGCCCGCGAACGGCGCACGGCATCCGACACGGCGGCAATGGCCAAATCCTGACCGACTACGCGGCGATGCAACTCCTCCTCCATGTGGAGCAGCTTCTCACGCTCGGAAGCCAGCATACGCGAAACGGGAATCCCCGTCCAGCGGGATACCACCTCGGCCACATCCTCGGCATCGACCTCCTCCTTGATCATCGCCCCGCTGGCCGAAGCCGCACGGAATTCGTCCTGAAGAGCCGCGATCTGCTTCTCGGCCTCCTGAATCTTGCCGTAACGAATCTCGGCCACACGGCCGTAATCGCCCTGCCGTTCGGCCTGCTGAGCCTCGATCTTCAGGTGTTCGATCCGGTCCTTGTTCTCCTGGATCTTCTTCAGCACGTCCCGTTCGCCTTCCCACTTGGCACGAAGCTCGGCACGTTTGGCCCCCAGCTCCTCGATCTCATGGGTCAGTTGCTCGACACGCTCCTTGTCGTTCTCGCGGCGGATCGCCTCGCGCTCGATCTCGAGCTGACGTACCCGGCGATCCAGCACATCGATCTCCTCCGGCACGGAGTTCATCTCCAGGCGGAGTTTCGAAGCCGCCTCGTCGATCAGGTCGATCGCCTTATCGGGCAGGAAACGGGAGGTGATGTAGCGCTGCGAAAGCTCGACGGCCGCAACGATCGCCTCGTCCTTGATCCGCACCTGATGGTGGTTCTCGTAACGATCCTTCAGTCCGCGCAGGATCGAAATCGCATCCTCGGCCGTCGGTTCATCGACCATGACTTTCTGAAAACGACGCTCGAGCGCCTTGTCCTGCTCGAAATATTTCTGGAACTCGTCGAGCGTCGTAGCACCGATCGTACGCAGCTCACCGCGCGCCAGGGCCGGTTTGAGAATATTGGCGGCATCCATCGCACCCGACGACTTGCCGGCTCCGACCAGCGTATGAATTTCGTCGATGAAGAGCAATATCTCGCCCTCGCTGGCGGTCACCTCCTGCACGACGGCCTTCAGACGCTCCTCGAACTCACCCTGGTACTTGGCCCCGGCGATCAGGGCGCCCATGTCGAGCGAATAGATCACCTTCGAGCGCAGGTTCTCCGGCACGTCCCCGTTCACGATCCGGTGGGCGATACCCTCCGCAATGGCCGTCTTACCCACGCCGGGTTCTCCGACCAGCATCGGATTGTTTTTGGTACGGCGCGAAAGAATCTGCAATACACGGCGAATCTCCTCATCGCGGCCGATGACCGGGTCGAGCTTGCCGCTGCGGGCCATCTCGTTCAGATTGATCGCATACTTGCCCAGGGCATCGAACTCCTGCGACGCCGTCTGCGAATCGACGGTCGCCCCCTTGCGGAACACCCGAATCGCCTCGAGCAACTCCTTTTCAGTCGCCCCGGCGCCTTTCAGCAGATCGGCGGCAGTACCCCGCTCGGCGATCAGTCCCAGCAGCAGATGCTCTACCGAAGCGTACTTGTCCCCGAAATTCTTGGTAAAATCGACGGCACGCTGGATTACTTTGGTCGTATCCTGCGAAAAGAACTGTTCGCCGCCTCCCGAAACATGGGGCAGCCCCCGCACGGCCCGCTCCACTTCGCCGCGCAGTCCCCGCACGTTTACGCCGACACGCCCCAGCAGAAATACCGACAGCGAATCGTCCTCGCGCACGAGCACATTGAGCAGGTGCAGCGGTTCGACGGCCTGATTGCCCTGCTCCCTGGCAAGAGACACCGCAGCCTGCAGCGCCTCTTGCGCCTTAATAGTTAAAGAATTAATGTTCATAGTGCATTATATTATTTTTAATTTATTTCTTTATTTATTTCTTTGACTTACCTATCGCAAAATATCTGCCAAGTCTGCAACTTCTGCCATCCTGTCCGATTTTGTCATATCCCGGACGATATCGTAATGACAAAATGGCTACCTTTGCAGGACAAAACCAAATTATCTAATCAGACAGAATGAAAAAACTTATCCTCGCCATTACGGCATCGCTCTGCATCGCGACTCTGATCTCTTCATGCAACAACCTGGGCATCAGCGCTCCGAAAATGGATTCCGACGAAGCGACACAACTCATCGTCGAAACTCTCGAAAAGAATATCAACTTCGACGAGTGGAAAATATATGAAATCCGCTGGATGGAGGCGGACGAGCTGGAGAATAACCTGACAGTTTTATTCGTCGAAATGGTAAACAAGGCCGGCGACTGTTTCTCGCAGACCTTCACGCTCTCCGGTCCCGGCAAAGGCAACATCTCCGACCAGGACGAAGCAGGCGGGCTGAGCGGGAAACTCGATTTCGAAAAAGTCAAAGGCCTGACTCCGGCCTCGATCAACGTCGAAGCCATCCGCAAACAGTACGAAGAGGCCAAAGCCATGATCCCCGAAAACTATACGTTCAAGAGCATCGGCGACTACCTGATTCAGGAAACGGTTCCTTCGGGCAACGAATTCCTCGACCGAAATAAAACGTTCGGCGAAGTGAAAGCAGAGTTCAGTATGAACATAACCGAAAACGGCAAGGAGATCGTCGAAAGCGCCGGCAAGAAATCGGTCCAGTATTACGAAGTTACCTTCAATGTGCTGCCCGACGGATCGGTTCAGATGGAAGAGTAAGGCGACCTGCGGCGACACACTGCGAAAGACGGGAGTTTCGGCTTCCGTCTTTCTTTATTCTTGAGGCATACTCGCACCGAAGCGAGTCACCTGCGAAAATTACCGGACAGATCGCCGGTACGGGGAACGGATTTTCGAAAACGATACGTCGCGCTTCATTCCGCATATTCCATCCGACAAAGTGCAAATAAATTTGGCGCAGCACCAGGCTTTCACTATCTTTGCAGAAGATAGGAAGCGCCTCGGAAATCTTCGAAAATAAATTTTCCCGATTTCGCCCGGCTTTCACTATCTTTGTTCCGCTATGAGTGATTTTATCGTCAGCGCACGCAAATACCGCCCCGCCACCTTCTCATCGGTCGTGGGGCAGAAGCACATCACTTCGACCCTGAAGAACGCGATCGAGCGCGGTCAGCTTGCCCACGCTTATCTCTTCTGCGGACCGCGCGGCGTGGGCAAGACCACCTGCGCCCGCATCTTCGCCAAGGCGATCAACTGCCTGCATCCCGAAGGGGCCGAAGCCTGCAACACGTGCGAATCGTGCCGCAGTTTCAACGACGGACGCTCACTCAACATCCACGAGCTGGACGCCGCGTCGAACAACTCGGTCGAGGACATCCGTTCGCTCATCGAACAGGTGCGCATCATCCCGCAGGTGGGACGCTACTCGGTCTTCATCATCGACGAGGTCCACATGCTCTCGGCGGCCGCCTTCAACGCCTTCCTCAAGACGCTCGAGGAGCCGCCCGCACACGCCATCTTCATCCTGGCGACCACCGAAAAACACAAGATTATCCCTACGATCCTCTCCCGCTGCCAGATCTACGACTTCAACCGCATCCGCGTCGAGGACTCCGTGGAATACCTCAAATACATCGCCTCGCAGGAGGGAATCACCGCCGACGACGAGTCGCTCAACCTGATCGCACAGAAAGCCGACGGCGGCATGCGCGACGCCCTGTCGATGTTCGACAAGGCCGTTTCGTTCTGCGGGCAGGAACTCCGCTATCAGGAGGTGGCCCAGACGCTCAACGTATTGGACTACGACACCTACTTCAGCATGACCGAAACGCTCCTGTCGGGCAACTATGTCGAGGCGCTGCTCTCTTTCGACAACGTGCTCGCGCGGGGATTCTCCGGCCAGACTTTCATGGCGGGACTCAATCGCCACCTGCGCGACCTGCTGGTGGCCCGCAACGAGCCTTCGCTCCGGCTGCTGGAATTTACCGGTACGCTGATGGAACGATACCGGACGCAGGCGGCCGCCTGCCCTCCCGAATTTCTTTTCGGCGCCATATCGCTGCTCACGGACCTCGACGGCAAAATCAGGCAATCGTCCAACCAACGGCTGCTCGTCGAACTGGGACTGATGAAGATCGCCGGTCTCGGTCAAAAAAAAAATAGCCCCGTCGATCCCGTAAATCTTCCGTTGCCGGAATTGGTTCGGACCGCCCCCGCGCAATCCGCACCGGCCCGTCCGCAATCGACACAACAGACGGCTCCCGCGCCCGCTCCGCAACCGGCTACGGTCCAACGGCCGACGGCTGCGGCGGCAGAATCTTCGCCCGGAATCGCGGCATCCGCTCCGGCTGCAACGCCTGCGGCAAAAGCCGCAGCCGATCCCGCACCTCCGGCGACATCGGCCGCTGCCCGTACATCCGCAATGCCGACGCCGTCCATTCAGCCGGTCCCGGAACGAACGCAGGCCGCAGCAACGCCGGTTTCGACACAACCGCAAACGGCGCGTCCCCGTCCCGTACAGTCCAGACTCGCATCGGGAATCTCCATTTCGGCGCTGATAAACGATGCAGCCCCGGAACCGGATACAGAAACCGCCGTGCATGCCGCAGCACCCCAGCCGGTCATCGACCCGCTCAGCGCCGAAAAACTCGAAACGACCCGTGAAAAAATCCTCACGCTCGTCCGCGAGATGCGTCCGCGCTTCGTCGCGGCGTTCGAACGGATGCAATTTCAGGGACACGTGATCCGTATCGCAGTTCCGTCGGAAGCCCTGCGCGAAGAGATCCTGCGCAACAAAACCGAACTGCTGCTCCGCATCGCCGAAACGTCCGGCGTGCAGGGTATGCTGGAGCTCGACGTCACGATCAACGAAGAGATCCGGGCCGCCCGCCCGATCAAACTCGAAGACCGGGTCAAGTATATGACCGAAAAAAATCCTCTGCTGGCCGAGTTGCGCCGGGCGCTCGACCTGGAGGTAGAATAAAGCATAAAGTAAAACCAAATACACAAATGGCAATTAAGAACTTTGTCGAAGAATTGGAATGGCGCGGTATGATTCACTCGATCATGCCGGGCACACAGGAACAACTTCAGAAAGAGATGTCTACAGCTTACGTGGGCATCGACCCGACGGCGGATTCGCTGCACATCGGACACTTGGTGAGTGTAATGATCCTCAAGCACTTCCAGATGTGCGGACACCGTCCGATCGCTCTGGTGGGCGGCGCGACGGGCATGATCGGCGACCCCAGCGGCAAATCGCAGGAGCGCAACCTGCTCGATGAAAAGACCCTCCGCCACAACCAGGAGGCGATCAAGAAACAGCTCGCCAAGCTGCTCGATTTCGAATCGGACGCTCCCAACGCGGCGATGCTGGTGAACAACTACGACTGGATGAAGGGAATCACCTTCCTGGATTTCATCCGCGACATCGGCAAGCTGATTACCGTGAACTACATGATGGCCAAAGATTCGGTAAAGAAACGCTTCAACGGCGAAGGCGAAGGGATGTCGTTCACCGAATTCACCTACCAGCTCGTGCAGGCCTACGACTTCCTGCACCTGTACGAAACCGTAGGTTGTAAACTGCAGCTCGGCGGCGCCGACCAGTGGGGCAACATCACCACCGGCACGGAGCTGATCCGCCGCAAGGCCGGCGGCGAGGCTTTCGCCCTCACCTGCCCGCTGATTACCAAAGCCGACGGCACCAAGTTCGGCAAGACCGAGAGCGGCAACGTATGGCTCGACCCGCGTTATACGTCGCCTTACAAGTTCTACCAGTTCTGGCTCAACACCAGCGACGAGGACGCCAAGCGCTACATCAAGATCTTCACGCTGCTCGATAAACAGACCATCGACGACCTGATCGCCGAACACGACGCAGCCCCTCACCTGCGAATCCTGCAAAAACGGCTGGCGCAGGAGGTTACCGTGATGATCCACTCTCAGGAGGAGTACGAAAAAGCGGTCGAGGCATCGAACATTCTCTTCGGCGGGGCTACCTCCGAAGCGCTTCGCAAACTCGACGAACAGACCCTGCTGCAGGTTTTCGAAGGAGTCCCGCAATACAAAATCGCCCGTGCGGAACTGATCGGGCTGCCCTTCATCGAGCTGTGCGCCGAGCGGAGCGATATCTTCCCCTCGAAGGGCGAATGCCGCAAGATGGTACAGGCCGGCGGCGTGAGCCTCAACAAGGAGAAGGTGGCCGACCCCATGCGTGCAATCGCCGAAAGCGACCTGATCGACGGGAAATACCTGCTCGTACAGAAAGGCAAGAAAAACTACTACCTGGTAATCGCCGAATAAGATGGAATACCGTATCGTTTTGAACCGGATGGAGTTCCGGGCTTTCCACGGCTGTTACGACCTGGAACAGCAAGTGGGCAACCGCTTCACGGTCGATCTGGAGATCACGGCCGAGCTGGGGGAAGTGGCGAGCGAGGACTGCGTGGAAAAAGCGGTCAATTACCTGTTGGTTTACGAAACCGTACGCGAACAAATGCGCGTCACCCAGCGCACGATCGAACGCGTGTCGATGAACATCATGGATGCCCTCTATGCCCGGTTTCCGCAAATCCGCCATATCCGCTGTACGGTTTCGAAGCTGGCGCCCCCGCTGGGCGGGAAGCTCGAAAAAGTGAGCGTCGTGCTGGAGAAATAAACCACACTGCGACAACGAATAAAGCGAGAGGAATCGATTCCTCTCGCTTTATTTTTCTTCCCGACGGAATAATCACAACCGCTCGAAAACGATCCGTCCGTAATACTTTACCGAGCCTGCTTCTGTTGCGAGAACCTTCCACACCATTCGCCGCTCGCAAATTTCCGACACCGTAAGCCGTGCCGGAATAAATCCGTAATCCACAGTTATCCGTCTTCCTGTCAGACTCCAGGCAAAATGCTCCCCGTTATCGGCCACACCCCGTCCATCGTGTTCGAAAGTCATAATCCCCAAATACATGGGCACATCACAGGCTCCATCGTCGTCCGAATCATCCCAATCGTAATCCGGCTCCTCGACCGCACGCCACCTACCCAAGATATTTTCGGCATCGATCGCTTCCTCCCGGATGCCCTTGTCACATGCGAAAAGTGCCAACGAGAGCAAAGCAAACAATGTAACAAGACACAGATAAAATCTTCGCCCCCTCTATATAATACAGACAATAAATAACGTCCGATCGACAAATTCTCCGAAGGGGCCTGAAATTCCCCCGTCGCTCTTCTTTGCGTTACGCCACCGAGCAGGGGATTCCCAGCGCCTCGACCCGGGCAGCGATCGCCTGCAAATCTTCGCGGGGGACTTTCTGCAAGGTTTTGCACGGAGTGTCGCGGTCGAGCGAATAGACCATCACCTGACGGGGCCGGATCTCTTCGACCAGCTTCAACCAGGCCGCGACTTCCCGCTCGGTCGTGTTGTCCACCGTACGGCCCTCGCACTCGCCCCGCAGGAACATCGTCTGCAGGATCATCTGCCCGTCGAACAGTTTCATGTTCTTCACCACCTCGGCCACCGAATAGGTCCCGCACGGGTTATTGATGAGCCGAACCGTATCGTCGAAAGCGGAATCGAGTTTCAGGATGTTGTTATCGACCCGGCGCAAGGCCCGGCGCACGCTCTCGCGGCCGATCTGCGTCGCATTGCTCAACACCGAAATCCGCGCCGAAGGGCAAATTTCGTCCCGCAAGACGATCGTATCGTCGATGATCGCCTCGAAATCGGGGTGCATCGTCGGCTCGCCGTTACCGGCGAAAGTAATCACGTCGGGAGGCGTACCTTCGGAAACCATCTGACGCAAGGTCGCTCCGAGCATGGTACGCACGTCCTCGCGCGAATTGAACCGGCGGGCGCCCGGATGTTCGGCATTCCAGCCGCATTCGCAATAAATGCAATCGAAGCTACACAACTTCGATTGAGTGGGTAACAGATTGACACCCAATGACAGACCCAATCTGCGGGAATGGATCGGGCCGAAAATAATATCGCTATACAGTGCAGTCATATTGACAAAATTAGAAAATATTCTCTTCTTTGCACAAATATTGCTCCCTTTTTATACGTTAATAGAAAAACGGCATGCAACGGGACCTCCGAAAAACGAATTCGGTCCGAATCGGGAACACGATCGGCCCAAGGCCCCGACGCATGAATCGTCCAACCGAAAACCAATGAAACGACACCTTATGAAGCATAAATTCGGCTTACTTCCCAAAGTGCTCCTGGCTATCGCGCTGGGCATCGTATTCGGCCTCTTCGTTCCCGAGTGGTTCACCCGAATCGCATTGACCTTCAACAACATTTTCGGCAATTTTCTGAACTTCGTCATCCCGCTGCTGATCCTGGGCCTCGTGGCTCCGGGCATCGCCGACCTGGGCAGCAAGGCAGGACGGCTGCTGGTAATCACCGCAGCCCTGGCCTATGCCTTTACCCTGTTTTCGGGATTCGGAACTTTCTTCACAAGCCTCGGGGTCTTACCCCGGCTGCTAGGCGGCACGGAGATGAGCGCCCCGGGAGAAACCGCCGCAACACCCCTGCAACCGTTCTTCACGGTCGAAATGCCCCCGTTGATGGGCGTGATGACCGCCCTCATTCTCGCCTTCGTGCTGGGACTGGGCATGGCTTACATCCACAGCGACAAGCTCAAGGGCATGATGGATGATTTCAAACTCATCATCGAGCGCGTCATCTCGAAGGTCATCATCCCGCTGCTGCCCTTCTACATCTTCGGCATCTTCCTCTCGATGACTCAGTCGGGGCAGGTATCGGGTATTCTGGGCATTTTCCTCAAGTTGATCGTGATTATCTTCGTGATGACGGTCGTCCTGCTGCTGATCCAGTTCTCGATCGCAGGCCTCGTGGCAAGGCAGAATCCGTTGAAGATGCTCCGCACGATGATGACCGCCTACATGACGGCCCTCGGTACGCAATCGTCGGCAGCCACGATCCCCGTGACGCTGGCACAGACGGTCAAAATCGGCGTCCGCCCCGAAGTGGCGGGATTCGTCGTCCCGCTCTGCGCCACGATCCACCTCTCGGGTTCGATGATGAAGATCGTCGCCTGCTCGCTCGCGGTGATGATGCTCTCCGGACTGGACGTTTCGATGGGCACCTACTCGGGTTTCATCCTGCTGCTGGGCATTACGATGATCGCCGCACCGGGCGTACCGGGCGGAGCCATCATGGCTGCGATCGGATTGCTGGAGTCGATGCTCGGGTTCGACGAAAATATGATCGGACTGATGATCGCCACCTACATTGCCATGGACAGTTTCGGTACGGCGACCAACGTAACGGGCGACGGTGCGATCGCGGTGATCGTAAACGCCATCGACAGCCGAATGATTCGCCGGGAAAAACGATAAACCTACTGTTAATATTTTCACATTCGAAAAAAATCTTTAACTTTGCGAGCATCGTTCATAAACGAACAACCGCTGTCAAGTGAAATAAGAGGATTAATTTAAATCAATAATTATGGCTAAAATCAATTTGAAACAGTACGGCATCACGGGTACTACGGAAGTAATCTACAACCCGTCGTACGACGAACTCTACCGCGAGGAGACCCGCAAGGGCCTGCGCGGTTATGAAAAGGGTCAGGTAACCGAAATGGGTGCCGTGAACGTGATGACCGGCGTTTACACGGGTCGTTCCCCGAAAGACAAGTTCTTCGTCATGGACGAAACCACCAAAGATACTATTTGGTGGACCTCGCCCGAATACAAGAACGACAACAAACCGGTGACGAAGAAGACCTGGAAGGAGCTGAAAAAGATCGCTGTCGAAGAGTTGTCGAACAAGAAGCTCTTCGTCGTGGACACGTTCTGCGGAGCCAACGAGAACACCCGTCTGAAGATCCGCTTCATCATGGAGGTCGCCTGGCAGGCGCATTTCGTGAAAAACATGTTCATCCGCCCGACGGACGAGGAGCTGGAGAAGTACGGCGAACCCGATTTCGTGGTGCTGAACGCCTCGAAAGCCAAAGTCAAGAACTACAAGGAACTCGGACTCAACTCGGAAACGGCGGTCGTGTTCAACCTCACCGAAAAAATGCAGGTAATCATCAACACCTGGTACGGCGGCGAAATGAAGAAGGGTATGTTCTCCTACATGAACTACCTGCTGCCGCTGAAGGGCATCGCGTCGATGCACTGCTCGGCCAACACCGACAAGGAGGGCAAGAACACCGCCATCTTCTTCGGTCTGTCGGGAACGGGCAAAACCACCCTTTCGACCGACCCGAAGCGCGAGCTGATCGGCGACGACGAGCACGGTTGGGACGACGACGGCGTCTTCAACTTCGAGGGCGGATGCTATGCCAAAGTCATCAACCTCTCGAAAGAGAACGAGCCCGATATCTGGAACGCGATCCGCCCCAACGCCCTGCTGGAGAACGTTACGGTGGACAAGAAAGGTAAGATCGACTTCGCGGACAAGTCCGTGACGGAGAACACCCGCGTATCGTACCCGATCTTCCACATCGACAATATCGTGAAGCCCGTATCGAAGGCCCCGGCTGCCAAGAAGGTGATCTTCCTTTCGGCCGACGCCTTCGGCGTACTGCCCCCGGTTTCGATCCTGACGCCGGAACAGACCAAATACTACTTCCTCTCGGGCTTCACCGCCAAGTTGGCCGGTACCGAGCGCGGTATCACCGAGCCGACGCCGACCTTCTCGGCTTGCTTCGGTGCGGCGTTCCTCTCGCTGCATCCGACCAAGTACGGTGAGGAATTGGTAAAACGCATGAAGCAATCGGGCGCTACGGCTTACCTCGTCAATACGGGCTGGAACGGTACGGGCAAACGAATCTCGATCAAAGATACGCGCGGCATCATCGACGCCATCCTGGACGGTTCGATCGACAAGGCCCCGACCAAGACGCTGCCGGTATTCGATTTCAAGATCCCGACTGCACTTCCGGGCGTGGATCCCAAGATTCTCGATCCGCGCGACACGTACAAGAACGCGAAGGAGTGGGACGAGAAGGCGGCAGATCTGGCCGGTCGTTTCATCAAGAACTTCGAGAAGTTCACCGGCAACGCCGAAGGCAAGAAACTCGTAGCTGCAGGTCCGCACCTCAAATAAGACGACGAGCCGACAAGCTATTTTCACAAAGAGAACGGTCCGGGGCTAACGCCCGGACCGTTCTCTTTGTCGCTCGACCGCACGATCACTCCTTCGGCAACCTATATTCGGACAGCCCTGCCCTACAAGCGGTATCGTGGAACACTATTTGCAACACCTTCTTATAATCAATCCATTATATTATGAAAAAAGTAATCCACAGAGCCGGCACACGAGGTCATTCCGACCACGGTTGGCTCGACAGCTACCATACGTTCAGTTTTGCTGACTACCACGATCCCGAGCGCATCCATTTCGGCGCATTGCGCGTACTCAACGACGATACCGTAGCCGGAGGAGAGGGTTTCGGCGCACATCCCCACGACAACATGGAGATCGTTTCCATCCCGCTCGAGGGCGAACTACGACATCAGGACAGCATGGGACATACTTCGGTGCTGCGCACCGGGGAAATCCAGGTAATGACGGCCGGAACGGGAATCATCCACAGCGAATTCAACAACAGCCCCGACCGTCCCGTCAAATTCCTCCAGATATGGGTATTCCCGGATCGACGCGGACTTCCGACCCGTTACGAGGAGATCACGCTCGCTCCGGCACGCACCAATGAGCTGCGCACGATCGTGGCTCCCGAAGGCAATGGTTCCGAGCATACGGCTTGGATTCATCAGTCGGCCTGGTTCCACACCCTGAACCTGGAGAAAGATACCTATGAATACGCCATGCGCCGGGAAGGAAACGGTCTTTACGTCTTCGTCCTCGAAGGCGACGTAACGGTCGAGAACGAAAAGCTGGCCTCCCGGGACGGCATGGGCATTTGGGAGCAGAACGACATCACCCTCCATACGGACGGGAAAGCCAGCCTGCTTCTGATCGAGGTACCGATGCGGTAATTACCCCAACCTTTCCCAAGAAAAATAGCGGCACTTCTTGGTGCCGCTATTTTTTAATTCATCCGCCCATTCGGATCAGAAAAACTTGACTTCCCGGCCTTCGATAGCCGTAAGCAGATTATTGGCCGCCGACGAAGCTCCGATACGGAACAATTCGGGCGTAAGCCACTCCTTACCCAGAATCTCCTCGACGATCGTATAATACAATGCAGCATCTTCGGCACTCCGGACACCGCCGGCCGGCTTGAAGCCCACCTTACGTCCCGTTTTCCGATAGTAATCCCGGATCGCCTGGCACATCACCACAGCCGCTTCGGGCGTGGCAGACACGTCGATCTTGCCGGTCGAAGTCTTGACGAAATCGGCCCCGGCGAACATCGAAAGCAACGAAGCCTTGCGGATCAGATCGGGGGTTTTCAAAGCTCCGGACTCGATAATGACCTTTAGCACGACCTCGGGACTCATCTCGGCACGAATCACCTCGACCTCGTTAGCGACTTCGTCGTAATGCCCTTCCAACATCTTACCCACGTTCAGGACGATATCGATCTCGTCGGCTCCGTTCTCGACGGCCATAGCTACTTCGAGAACCTTCACCTCGAGAAACGTCTGCGAAGAAGGAAATCCGCCCGCAACGCTCGTGATACGCATATCCGTACCATCGACCACCACACCGACCGTTTCGACGAACGGCGGATAGATGCAGATCGACGCCACGTTGGGAAGATGAGGAAACTGTCGGTAAAACTTGACGGCTTTGCCGGCAAATTCCGTAACCGACTCCACGGAGTCCGTACACGACAGCGTGGTTAAATCCACCGCCGAATAACAGAGCTTGTAAACTTCCGGAGTATGGTTTCGTACCGCAGCTTTACGGATACGATCCATTTCCTCGGCCACCTGAGCCTCGCTCATTGCCGGCGCATATTCTTTCAAATGATTCGCGTATTCCATAACTTTCCTATTATTTACACAGACGGTTCGCCTTCAAAGCGCAAAACAAAAAGTCAATATCGAACCGTCCCCACATACATAAAATCCATAACAAGCCTCGTGCAAAACGCAACCTTCCATCGGAAAAAACACGACCGTTACCCGTTGTAAAATATCATTTCAACCCAGAAAGGCCCGTTTCCCAAACGATCAAAAGTGCTGCAAAGACAAACAAATAGAGCCGACACCAATTCGCTTTCGACAAAAATATAAAAAATTTAGATCTTTTTCATATTTCTTCCAATATACCGCAAATTTCGTGCGCATCCGATCCTACCCGGACGATCCGCGTCTGAAAATGTCCATCCCATCTTCAGGAACTCCCCGTTTCGGGCTCCGAAATCCGACGACCATCGCTTTAAGTCGCAAGCCGTATTTACGAACCGCCCCTTCCCAGAATCCTGTTCGAGAGGAGGCAATCGAACTTTACCAACCCGGAAAAGACGACCATCGCTCATGTAAGATCGAGCGATCTATCATCGCAAAATCCGATTATGTATCACAATTACCGATCCGATGCCGACCGACCTTCCTCAAAACCACCCAAAGGGAAAGGCGCAAGGTAGGGGCAAGCATTGAATAACGGCCCGCAAAGCTGTGAGCCGCCGCCGAAATCGACAAGAAAAACGATCTTGATACACGAAAGTATAAACTCCAAAAAAATGCAATTATATACTTTTTGGGAGCGTAGTTTTCCAAATCCCCTTCCCGGTAAAAGGATTCAGGGATGGTCAGCATTACAGACGCAGCCACGGACTGCGAACAAGCGTCCCCGGGTTCGATGCTTCAACCGTCGGACAAGGGGTACATGGAAAGACAAAAAATATCCGCACCGTTTCCGGTGCGGATATTTTTCATCGAATCCGAACGGATTAGAACTTCAGACCCTCTTCGAAGAGTTTCTTGAAGTGGATATCCTTCATGGCTTTCTTCGCCATCTTCTCATCCTTCTTCACGGCGCTCTTCAACTGTGCCTCTGCCGTTCTCATATCGCCCTCTTCCGAAGCGATCACGGCACGCAGGTAATCGGCCTCTGCGCTCATATCCTTAGCGATAGCACGCTTTGCAGCCGCATAGTCCTTGTTCATCGTGTTAGCGATAGCGGCATTCATACCGTCGAGCTGCTTGGCAGCGTCGTTGTAGTTACCCTGTGCTTTGCATTGACCAGGCTCTTCGCCTTTGCATCAGCGCCCTTGGCATACTTCTGAGCCTCTGCCATATTGCCGTTCGCCAGGTTGGCAAGAGCCAGGTTGGTGTTCAGCGCCTCGGAAGCCTCGCCCAACTGAGCGGCCTTCTGGAAGCATTTCAAAGCATCAGCCGTGCGGCCTTCCTCCGTAAGAACGATACCCAGGTTGTTGTAAGCGCGGGCGTCGTTATACTTCTCGGCAGCATAAGCCAATACGATGTTCTTGGTAGCGTTGTCCTGTGCGATCGACTCCGCAACGAAGAGCAGCTCGTTCAGGTTGAGCTGATCCAGCTTGCCAGCCTCGACAAGCGCCATCATCTCGGCGTCGGTCTTGCCCTCCAGATCGATGGTGTTCACGATCACCGAACGACGGAGCTGCGGCAGAATGTCTTTCTTCAGCTCGTTGAATACGGAAGACATGTTCTTGATCTCATCCTCGCGCTGCGTCGAAGAGGAGTACATGCTCAAAACTTGGAGAATCAGATCCTTGTCTTTGATGTTCGACTTCGAAACCAGCTCCTTGAAACCTTCCCAGTCCTCACCGTAAGCGGCAACGTCGATATCCAGACCCGAATTTTTCAGCAGTTTCGCAAGAACTTTGTCGCCCGATTCGCTACGCTCCTTCGACAGCGTGTCGTTGAACTTCACGGGACCGTCGGGAGAAGCATAACCCTTCACGGCAACATGCTGGGTAGCACGGTCGTTTTTCAGGTTCTCATCCACATTCGCCTGGAATGCCTCCAGATCGGCGTCTTTCAGCGCTTTCTTGGTTACGTTAGCCTTGTTGATCGCATAGAGGATCTCGGTCTTGTCCACGCTGGTAGTCACGCGTTTGTAGTCGCTCGGCAGAGCTGCCATCGCATCGGCGTAAGCCAGATCCTGCTGCAGGGTATTCACACCCTCGGCAACGACCAGACCGCACTCGCGTACGATTGCGGGGTTAGCCTCGAGCTCCTTGGCCTTCACGACCTTGCCCGTATTGGCATTAACCAGCGTAAACTCGTCGCTACCCGGACATTTAGCCTCGACACGCAACTGGAGTTCGGAAATCTGCATACGCTCATCGTAGGGGAACTCGACATGCATGGTGAACACACCGCCCGTCTTCTTATCAACGACCGTATAATTCTCTTTCACTTTCGAACCCTGGAAGAATTTCGGAGTACCGGCAACTTCTCCGCCCTCGAATACCATCACCGGAGTAACCTTCACGATAGCTTTGGGGTTGAAGTACTTCACGGGGAACTGTGCCGTAATGTCGGCGGCAACCACACCGTTATTCAGTACCAGCACTTCAGGTGCACACGTCAGCGATACATCATCGCTGTTCTTTGCCATCTTCTTGAAGCAATTACAGCTCGAAAACGTCAAAGCAACGACCACGAGCAGCAAGCTCAATTTCATCAGCTTTTTCATAAACTAATCTTTTAAAAATTAAATGTTTGAATCCTTTCTTTTTCTATTTATTGCCTGTTTCGTCCGCTCCGCAACAACTACGGAGTAATGCAAATATAAAAATTATCTACAAAACATCATACAATATTCCGGCCAAAATTTTCGAACAGAACCGAAACCATCTCCGTAGCAGCGACCGGGATCCGCAGAGTTCTACTCCTTGTGCTCCGAACGGCGGCGCGGACGATCGCCGCGCTCGCGGGGACGGCGCTCCGGCTCCGTCCAGCCTTCGGGCTGCGGAATCAGTACGCGGTGAGACAACTTGAGCTTGTTGGTCTTGGGATCGATGCCGATGACTTTCACCTCGATCGTATCCCCCTCTTTCAGGCCGGTTTCCTCCATCGTTTCGAACCGCTTGTAGTCGATCTCCGAGATGTGCAGCAGGGCGTCCTTGCCCGGCATGATCTCGACGAACGCACCGAACGGCATGATCGAACGGACTTTGCCGTTATATACATCGCCGACCTCGGGCTGCGCCACGATGCTCTTGATGCGGGACAGGGCCGCGTCCATCGCCTCCTTGTCCAGACCGAAGATATCCACGACGCCCTTGTTGTCGGTTTCGGTGATGGTGATGGTCGTACCCGTCGTCTTCTGAATATCCTGGATCACCTTGCCGCCTGGACCGATCACGGCACCGATCATATCCTGCGGGATGGTGATCTGTACGATACGCGGCACGAACGGACGGTAGTCCGCACGCGGCTCGGCGATACACTCCGTCAGCTTACCCAGAATGTGCATACGGCCCACACGAGCCTGTTCCAGCGCCTTGGCCAGCACCTCGTACGAAAGGCCATCGACCTTGATATCCATCTGGGTAGCCGTGATACCGTCCTTGGTACCCGTCACCTTGAAGTCCATGTCACCCAGGTGGTCCTCATCGCCCAGGATGTCGGAAAGCACCGCCCAACGACCGGTCGCGGAATCCGAAATCAGACCCATGGCAATACCCGAAACGGGTTTCTTGAGTTTCACGCCGGCATCCATCAACGCCAGCGTACCGGCACAAACCGTCGCCATCGACGACGAGCCGTTCGACTCGAGAATATCCGACACCACACGCACGGCATAGGGATTCTCCTCTCCGACGGGAACCATCGGCTTCAGCGCGCGCCAAGCCAGGTGACCGTGGCCGATCTCGCGGCGGCTCAGGCCGCGGGCGGCTTTGGCCTCGCCTGTCGAGAAAGGCGGGAAATTATAGTGCAGCACGAATTGCTCGGTACCCTGTACCAGCACTTCGTCCTTGACCTTCTCATCCATCTTCGTACCGAGGGTCACCGTAGTCAGCGACTGCGTTTCACCGCGCGTGAAGATCGCCGAACCGTGAGCGGCGGGCAGGTAGCCCACCTCGCACCAGATGGGGCGGATTTCGTCCGTGCGGCGGCCGTCCAGGCGCTTGCCCTCGTCGAGGATCATGTTGCGCATGGCCTTCTTCTGCACGTCGTCGTGGAAATATTTGTGAATCAGCGGCGCCTTCTCGACCAGCTCCTCTTCCGAGAAACGGGCGGCGAACTCGGCCTCCAGCGCATTGAAGGCATCTTCGCGCTCGTGCTTCATCGTACCGCTGGTGGCGATGGCGTAAGCCTTGTCGTAAAGCTCCCGAATGATGGTCTGACGCAACTCTTCGTCATTCACTTCGTGGCAATAGGTCCGTTTCACGTCCTTGCCCAGCTCCTTCGAAAGTTCGATCTGTACGGCACAGTGTTTCTTAATCTCTTCGTGCGCGAACTTGATGGCTCCGAGCATCACCTCCTCGGAAACCTCCTTCATCTCGCCCTCGACCATCAGGATGTTGTCGATCGTACCGCCGACCATGATGTCCAGGTCGACGTCGGGCATCTGCGAGAAGGTCGGGTTGATGCAGTACTCGCCGTTGATGCGCGCCACGCGCACCTCCGAAATCGGACCGCCGAACGGGATGTCCGAAACAGCCAGTGCAGCCGATGCGGTCAGTCCGGCCAGAGCATCGGGCTGAATATCTTTGTCCGCCGAAATCAGGTTCACGGTCACATATACCTCGGCGTGATAGTCCGACGGGAACAGGGGGCGCAGCGCACGGTCGATCAGACGGGCTACGAGGATCTCGCTGTCGTTAGCCTTGCCCTCACGCTTCATGAAGCCGCCGGGATAGCGACCGCAAGCGGCATATTTCTCCTTATACTCCACCTGGAGCGGCATAAAATCGGTGTCGGGTTTCGCGTCCTTGGCGGCTACCACCGTTCCCAGGAGCATCGTATCTCCCATCTTCACCACGACGGAGCCGTCGGCCTGCTTGGCCAGTTTGCCCGTTTCGATCATGATTTCGCGGCCGTCTGCCAGCGTGATCGTCTTCCGGACTGCATTGTACAACTTCTTTTCTTCCATAGATATTTTTACGTCAAAATGTATGTTCCAAATTACAAATGGGGCTGCCAAAAGAAACTTTGGCCAACCCCATTTTTCTGCCTCCGGGACTATTTACGGAGATTGAGCGTCTTGATGATGGCGCGATAGCGCTCGATGTCGATCTCCTTGAGGTACTCGAGCAACTGGCGGCGCTTGCCGACCAGACGCAGCAGCGCACGCTGTGTACCGAAGTCGTGTTTGTTGCTACGAAGGTGTTCCGTAAGGTGGTTGATACGGAACGAGAACAGCGCGATCTGGCTCTCGGGAGAACCCGTGTCGGTGTTGGACTTTCCGTACTTACCGAAAAGCTCCTGCTTTTTTTCAGCTGATAAATAACCCATTTTCAAAAGTTTATTTAGTTCCACTCTACGACGCATTCCCCTTACCGTGAATAACGCCAGAGCGTGACGCAAAGGTACGAACTTAATTCACAATAACCAACTTAAACGAATACAATTTTTTAGCTGAAGAGCCCTCTTTTTTTGCAAACCGGAGCGAAAAACACTATTTTTGCCAAAAAAGAAGACACATAGAACATGAAAAAGATCGCCCTGCTGCTCTACACCGTTATCGTTCTGGTCCTTGCAGCGAGCTGCGACCGCCGCGCAGAGTACCTTACGGCAAGCGGCGCGATGCTGGGTACGACTTTCCAGGCAACGGGCGACATCACGGACTGCACCGCACAGGAACTCTACCGGGCCATTATGCAAATCGACGCCGAAGCCAAGGCTTCGATGTCGATTTTCGACTCCACCTCCCTGCTGAGCCGCATCAACCGGGGAGAGACCGACTCGCTCGACGAACATATCATCTACAACCTCCGTCTGGCCGAACGGTTCAGCCGCTTGAGCGAAGGTCACTACGACGTGACGGTCAAGCCGCTGGTCGATGCCTGGGGATTCGCCGGGCACGAGGCGGAACGCACCCCGAACCTCGATTCGCTCCTGCAATTCGTAGGTTACCGGCGCGTCCATATCCGGGACGGCAGGCTCGTGAAGGACGATCCCCGCGTACAGCTCGATTTCAACTCGATCGCCAAGGGCTATACGGTCGATCTGGTCGCGGCCCTCATGGAGCGCTGCGGCGCGAAGAACTATCTGGTGGAGATCGGCGGCGAATGCCGCTGCCAGGGTGTCAGCAGCAAAGGCATTCCCTGGCGGATCGGCATAGAAACTCCCTTCGACGGCAATATGTCCGACGGCGCCTATCTCACCGGACGTATCCGCATGAGCGAAGGAGGCCTGGCCACTTCGGGCAACTACCGCCGCTTCTACCGCGACGCCGCAGGCAATAAGATATCCCACACGATCGACCCGACAACGGGCCGCAGCGTCACGTCACGATTGCTTTCCGCCACCGTGGTCGCGGACAACTGCGCCGAAGCCGACGCCATGGCGACCATGTATTTGAGCCTGGGCGCGAACAAGGCCATCGCCCTCTCCCGGAAAATTCCCGACGCGAAGGTCTATTTTATCCTCGACGACGGGAAAGACGGCTACGAAATTTACTGCTCGCCGGCGATGCAAGAAATGATGATTCCAGAATAATCCCATTGCGTACGAATGAAACAAGTTCTATTTCTCTATAACCCCCAGTCGGGAAAAGGAAAAATCGAAAAAGATTCCCAAGCCATCGGCGAAATGTTCCGGCAGGCCGGCTACTCGATCGTAGACGGCCCGATCGATTTCAGCCGCAACCCTTTCAATGGACACGAAACGGTCGATCTGGTGGTCGTGGCGGGCGGCGACGGCACGGTCAATTACGTGGTCAATCGGATGAAGGAGAAGCACCTCGACCTGCTGCTGGGCATCATCCCGGCAGGTACGGCCAACGACTTCGCCGGAGCGCTCGGCATGGAGAAAAACCCGGTCAAGGCGGCGGCGCAACTCCTCGGCGGCACGGAAGAGCGGGTCGATTGCGGACGCGTGAACGACCACTATTTCGTTAATATCTTCAGTTTCGGCATCTTCACCACCACGTCCCAGCGCACGCCGGACAAACGCAAGCACCAGATCGGCAAGCTGGCCTACCTGATCGAGGGCGTGAAGGAGTTCCGCTCGGTACACGGCATTCCGCTGCAAATTCTCGCCGACGGCAAAGCCTTCGACCTCGAATCGCTCATGGCCTTGATATTCAACGGAGAAACGGCCGGAGGATTCCACCTTGCCCCCCGCTCGAGCATTAAGGACGGTATGTTCGACTGTCTGTTGCTGCAAAGGCGCAACATGCTCTTCTCGGTCGTATCGATGCTCCGTCACCTGCTGGGCGGTCGGCCCTCGCAGGTAAAACATTTCCGAGCCCGCACGCTCGACATCACCTCGCCGATCAACGAACCTACCGACGTGGACGGACAGAAGGGGGCCGATTTCCCGCTGCACATCGAATGTCTGCACAACGAGCTCCGCGTCGTCTGCCCGCTGTCGGAGGCACCCCGCCGGGGCCGGTTCGCCTATTTCAAGAATCTGATCAGCAAACTGGCATGGTGGCGGACGAGATAACCCTGCAAAAAGTTTCGATCTCCCGCATCAAGCAGGAGATGCGGGACGTTTATTACCTGTCGGACGACCTGGTGATCGCTTCGTTCGACATCCACCGCGATACGCTGGGCAACTACCCCGCCCTGATCGACGGCTTCTCGGCGATCATCATGGCCAGCGGTTCGGCCGTCGTAGCGATCGATACGGAAGAGTACGAAGTCGTGCCCGACACGATCGTCTTCTTCAGCCCCGACCGCGTGATCCGCACGGTGGCCAGCACCAGCGATGCGGCGGCCTATTTCGTCGCCTGTTCCAAATCGTTCATCAACGAGATCCAGATAGACCTTTCGGCCTCGCTGCCCGTCTATATGCGTTTCGGCAAACAGCCCTGCCTGCGGGTGACACCCCAGGACACGCACGAGATCCGACAGGTGTTCCAACTCATCAAGACGATTCTTGCCAGCGACAAGGAACATTACAGACAGGAGATCATCCGCTGCCTGTTCACCGCAGTCTTCTACATCATCACCGAGCTGAACATGCGCGAGCAGAAAAACACGGTCAAGTTGGGGCGCGGCGAGGTGATCTTCGAAGAGTTCATGGAATTAGTCCGGCAATACAGCAAACAGGAGAGGAACGTCCGGTTCTATGCCCGCCGCCTCAACATCACCCCCAAATACCTTTCGACCGTTTCCAAGGACGTGAGCGGCAAAACCGCCGCCCGGTGGATCGACGAAGCGGTGATCCTCGAGGCAAAAAGCCTGCTGCGCTATTCGGGCATGAGCATCCAGGAGATCGCCTATCACCTCAACTTCTCGACCCAGTCGTTCTTCGGCAAATATTTCAAACAACACACGGGCTACAGCCCGTCGCGGTTCAAGCGCAAGGGCAGCTGACGGACCGAGGCATCCCGGAATAAAAAAGGGACGTGTCAAATCGAGAAATTCGGCGCATCCCTTTTCAGGTATGTAAAAACAGGTAAAATACAAGGCATCGAGGTTCACGGCGAAGAGTGTGTACCGACCGCACATGATCGAGCCGTGACACCGATAATAACGAAGCAGTTTGCCTGTTATGACGCACCGCCTTTTTCGACCGAAAGATTATCGCACCCCGGCTTTCTCCCGATCGGAACCCTTTTTCCTCGGCGACGGTTTGGTCTTGCGGACCGGCGGCTTCCGGTCGAACGCCTTCTCCACTTCGATCTCGAAATCCGAAAGCACGTTCATATAGTTGATAAAGGCATCGTAGGACGATTCGTAAGGATTGAAATAGGCATGTACGTCCCCGTCCGACAACCACTTGGTCGCCATATAATAGAAATGATCCGAAGCCTGCATGAAGTTCCACACGTGGTCGAAATCGGGATCCTTCAGCCGGGCGATCTTATCCCGCAGGGCATACAGTTTTCCGAAAGCTTCGTTCTGCAATTCGTTGCCCAGCCACGCCGTGATGTCACGTTCCTCGTCCGCCCAAGACATCACGTGCGGACAATGGAGTACGGCGACGGGCTGGTATTTCGCAGCGGCTTCGCTCACCGTAGCGAACTCCAACCCCTCCCGCTTCAGAACAGCCGGAACGAGCGCCTTCATAAAGTCGAAAATACCCGTATCGGCACGCTGGTGCTCGCCGAAGGTTTCGTAATCCATGAAGAGATTGACCACATCCCCCTCCAGCTCGTCCGAAGCGAGCCACCCCGTGTATTTTTCCGCCGTGAGAGGCCATTGGTCCCACCCTCGGTTGGAGAAACGGAACGCGATGTCGTCCGAGAGCTTGTAATTGCGCAGCAACAGCCTCAAGCGCTGGTCGAGCGCATTGGCATAAACATAGCCGGGCGACTTCCATCCCAGTACGTGTCGGGCTCCCTCGGCCAACATGGTCTTGAAACCCATCTCGGCCACATCGGAGCCGATCCGGTCGGAATAGATCAGTTCGGTATTGCGAAAGGCGGTCGGCGCAACGCCGAACTCCTTTTTTTCATCAGTTCGGTATGGAGCGCAACCTGCTGCATGAAATCCTCCTTCGACGAAAGCGAAGCCAGCGAATGGGAGTAAGTTTCGGCCAGGAACTCCACGCAGCCCGTCCGGGCCAGGCGGCGGAACGAATCGAGCACCTCGGGCGCATACGCCCGCATCTGTTCGACGGCCAGCCCCGTCAGCGAAAAGGTACAGCGGAAACGCCCCTCGCTCTGCCGGATCAGATTGAACAGCAAGGCATTCATCGGCAGATAGCACTCACGCGCGACCTTCTGCATGATCGAGCGATTGGTCAGGTCGTCCAGGTAGTTGTGGTCACGGCCCATATCGAAGAAACGGTAACGCTTCAGCCGCCAGGGCTGGTGTACCTGAAAATAGAAACAAATCGTTTTCATACTCCGCAAATATTTTAATTGTTCGCCTCCGCGACGACAGTTTCGTAAACCGTCTTGATCTTCGCTGCGGCATTGGTCCATTTGAGTCCGGTCACCTCTTCCAGCCCTTTCGAAGCGAACATCCTACCCAGAGCCGGATAAGTAAGAAGCCCGTAAATGGCATCGGCCAGAGCATCCACGTCCCAGTAATTCACTTTAATGGCGTAATCCAGCACCTCCGCCACACCGCTTTGCCGCGAGATAATCACGGGAACGCCCGAACGCATGGCCTCGAGCGGCGAAATACCGAACGGCTCCGACACCGAAGGCATGACATAGACATCCGACAGACGGAACATCCGCTGCACCTCCCCGCCCTTGAGGAACCCCGTGAAATGGAAGCGGTCGGCGATCCCCAACTGGGCCACGCGCCGCACCACATGGTTCATCAGATCGCCCGAGCCGGCCATGACGAAACGCACGTCCGGAACCCGCTGCAGCACCTTGGCCGCAGCCTCGACGAAATAATCGGGACCTTTCTGGTAGGTGATGCGTCCCAGAAAGGTGACGACCTTATCCTTGACGGCCCGCTCCGGCACAGCATCCTCCGACTCGCCGAAACGCACGGCGTTATGCACTGTCACGACCTTCTCGGCCGGAATGCCGTACTTGCCGATGACGATGCGGCGCGTCAGCTCCGACACCGCGATCACCCGGTCGGCAGCCTGCATACCCGCCTTTTCGATGGCATAGACCCGACGGTTGATATTCTCGCCGCTGCGGTCGAACTCCGTGGCGTGCATGTGCACCACCAGCGGCTTGCCCGAAACCCGCTTGGCCGCAATTCCGGCGAAATAGGTCAGCCAGTCGTGGGCATGGATCACGTCGAACTGCCCTTCGAGGTCTTTGGCCACCTGCGCCGCCACCATTGCATACCGGGCGACCTCCTCCATCAGGTTGGCGCCGTATTTTCCGGAGAAGGTGTAGCGCTGTTTCCATACGTCGGTCCACTCGTGTGTCCGGCCGCTGCGAACGAACTCGTCGTGGTAGGCGGCATACTCCTCCGGAGAGATGTAGGGCAACATGTTCGAATCGATGTGGATGAACGAAACCTTCTCGAGCAGCTCTTCGGAAAACTCATGATCGCGCGTACCGATCGTTTCCACGTCGCTCGCATTCACCACGCGGACGAAGCGCTGGTCCTCGTCGCCATAGGCACGCGGCATGACGAAAACGACCTCCACACCGTTGCGTGCAAGACCGCGCGTCATACCGTAGCAGGCCGTACCCAGCCCGCCGGCGATATGGGGAGGAAACTCCCAACCGAACATCAACACTCTCATTTGTATTCTATTTTTTTATTCTAACAATTATATCTTTCCATGTACCCTTATCCGACGGTCGCAGCATCGAATCCAAGGAGTGCTTATTCGCGGCCCGAAACCGTGTCCGCCATGCACCCTTCCCCTAAATCCGCTTCTCGGAGGGAATTTGGGACACTGCGCCCCCGAAAAGGTACACTCAAAGTATATAATCACGTTTCATTTCGTAACTTATTCGACTTCGCGAAACACCGGTCGCCCCTCCCGGCAACCTCCACCCCGGCCTGCCCGGGCCGACAGAAAAAATTTCGGACACCTTACGCGGCGGCAAGTTCTTTTCCTTCGCATCCTTTAGCGCTTTTTCCGAAGACCCGGCAACAACCCGTGTCCCCGGCGACGACGCCAGCGTTCGGTCGTTTCACGGATCATCAACACCGCCCCGACACTCCACGCCTGCGACACGGCGCCCCAAGGCGCATGCGGAGGATCGCCGTCGAATAGCTCGTTGATCGATCCGATACCGTAACTCTGAATCTCCTCGCCGAAACGGGCGAGCAGCTCCTCCGCCCGAGGCAGAAACTCACGGCCACCGAGGTCGAACGAAGCCTTGACATAAAACCAAAGCGGCCAAACCCATACGGAGCCGTTCATCGAAGCCTCCGCACGAACGGCTTCATCGCCCTCGCAGCGGTTCTTATAGCGAGGATTGCGGGGCGAAAGCGAACGCAGCCCTTTGGGTGTCAGCAAATGCTGCCCCACGATCCGAAGCACCGAAGCCTGCTGCTCCTCATCGAGCATCTTGTAATCCAAACCGCACGCCACCACCATATTCGGACGAATCCACCGATTCGGCCCTTCAGGACCTACGAAATCGGCCAGATACCCGTCGTCGCCGCTCCAGAACATCTCCCGAAAAGCGTTCCGAATCCGCTCGGGCCACGCTTTCCACTCGCCGACGAACTCCTCCTCGCCGAAACGGGAAGCCAGCTCAAGGGCATAACACACGGCGTTGTACCAAAGTGCGTTGATTTCGACCGGATACCCGTCCCGCGACACGACGGGGACACCACCCGCCAGCGCATTCATCCAGGTGAGGGCTTTGTCGGGCGCCGAGGCCCACACCAAACCGTTATCGTGCACGGCCACGCCGCCGACGCCCCGGCGATAAGCCGCCAGCAGCTCTTTCATCACGATACCGTAGCGCTTCCATATCTCCTCCTCACCCAGCGTCCGCTGCAACTGCTGAAGCACCCAGAAAAACCAAAGCGGAGCATCCGCAGCCTCGGCAGCCGAGAAAGAACCCGTAAACATACCGTCCCGGCGTCCGCGCACGACCGTATCGAGCACATCCAGGCAATCCTCCGTGCGTCCCTGCTCCAGCGCGATGCCGGGCAGCGCTACGAGCGTCTGACGTCCGATCTGCCCATACCAGGGATACCCGGCCAGCACCTCGGCCCGCCCGTCCCGGCGGCGGACGACGAACTGCCGGGCAGAGTGGCGCAGGCAGCTCAGAAAATCGACCTTGCGGCTGCGGGCGCTCAGAGCCTCCGCAAACATTCCGCCGATGGCCGCAGGATCGGGAATGGCTTCGACGGACGCAGAGAAAATCACGCTTTGCCGCCGACCGAGACTGAGTTCGAAATAACCCGTCGTAAGCAGATCCTCATCTCCCTCGTATCCTCGCTCGATCTCTCTGGCGTATTCGAAATTATAGTACCAGTCGGGAGCCGGCACGAACTCCGCATCCCGACAATCGGTTTGCAGGTACAGCCAGGGAAAATCGGAATACAACCGACACTTCACCCCGCCCGGAATCGGCCGGGAACGTCCGTCGGCCTCCATATTGGCATGCGTGAGCGCATGTTTGTCCCGGAAGGCGAAGAAAGGCCGGAGCCTAAGCCGGACATCGGACGGCGCCTCCAGCAGCGTATAGCGGATCATCAACTGCGTGCGGTTGTGTATCCAGAGCAGCTCTTTCCGCAACACGATGCTTCCCACGCGGTAGGTGATCGTCGGTGTCGGCGTATATTCGAAATCGGTGATGTACTTATGCCCCCGAGGTTCATAGGTTCCCGGGAAACGGTGCAGCGCCAGGTTGAAGGATTGCCCGTCGTGCACGACGGTTTCATCCACCGACGAGAGCAGCACGTAAGCGCGGTCGCTGTCGTCGATGGGTGCCACCATCAGGCCATGATACTTGCGCGTGTTGCAGCAAACGATGGTCGTGCTCATATAGCCGCCTCTGCGATCCGTAGCCAGCATTTCGCGCTGCAACGAATACTCCAGATTTCCCAGTTCCTTCTTATCAAATGTAAGTACCGACATAACTGTTTGTTCTTTATGTTCATTTCCGACAGAGCGGAACGGCAAAATCAGCCCGTACTCCTGCCGGACCCGTCGAATCGTCTGTTTCTTTTTCCGGTCGGCCGGATCGTAAAAAGTCCGGTCCTTTCGAACGATCTTGGCGTAAGAGAGCGGAAGGCTCGGCAATGCCTCTCCGTAAGCCCGCACGATTGTTTCCGCCTGCCGCTATCTTTTCTGAAAGATACCGTTTTTTTCGCAGACCGTCAAGTCCAAGCTCGGCGAAAATCCGGAATTTATCAAAAATAACCTTTTTGCAACAACTATTTCACGCCCACTTGACCAGTGCGAAATCCATACGATGCGGCAACATCGGATTCTGCGGGAAAATGCGCAGCGCCATATCGAACATCCCGGCCTGTTCGGGAACATAGTCCAAGGTGAAAGTCACCTGGCTGCCCGAAACCTGCACCTGGCTGAGCGGCACGGTACGGATGACCTCCACGACTCGGTCCGGCTCCACGGGACGGGCCACGACCAGTTCGGCCCCCACGTCCTCCGGAGCGAGTCCGGCCAGGTCGAGCGTAAGCTCGAAATGGTAACTGCGTCCTATGAAGATCGGCTTGTCGCCGACCCGGGCACGCTGCACGTCCACGATCTTCACGGCAGGCCACGCAGCCAGCACCTTGTGCTTCCAGGCGACGATCTCGCGCGCAACGGCGAAGTCGTTCTCCGACAGTTCCCGCTTGCGGGCTGCCAGCCGGTTGTAGAAACGCACCTCGTAGTCGCGCAGCATCCGGTTGGTCGTGAAGTTCGAAGCGATTTCGGCAATACATTTTTTCACCGAAGCCATCCACGCACGGGGAATACCGTCGGCATCCCGGTCGTAGTATTTCGGCACGATCTCCTCTTCGATCGTATTGTAAATCATCTCGGCGTCGAGTTCGTTCTGATACTGCGGATCGGAAAAGACCGTCTCCATCGGCAGTGCCCAACCGGCACCCTCCTTATACCCCTCGACCCACCAGCCGTCGAGCACCGAAAACTGCAGCACGCCGTTCATCACGCACTTTTCACCCGACGTACCCGACGCCTCGAGCGGACGAGTAGGGGTATTGAGCCACACGTCCACGCCCTGCACCAGGCGACGCGCCAGCTCCATGTCGTAATTCTGCAGGAAGATGATCTTGCCGGAGAACTGCGGCATGGCTGCGACTTCGATGATCCGCTTGATGAGATCCTGTCCCGGCTGATCGTTGGGATGCGCCTTGCCCGCAAAGATAAACTGCACGGGACGCTCCTTGTTGTTGACGATGGCCGCCAGGCGATCCAGATCGGTGAAGAGCAGCAACGCCCGTTTGTAAGTGGCGAAACGGCGCGCAAAACCGATCTTCAGCACATCGGGCTTGATGCTCTCGAGCACCTGCATGACCTGATGGGGCGAATCCATGCGCACCTGCCCGGGATCGCAGTAGCGGCGGCGGATCAGGCGAACGAGCTTCTCTTTGAGCACCATGCGCTCCTGCCAAAGGTCTTCGTCCGGGATGTCGTACACCTTCTTCCACTCCGAAATACGATATTCGTGCCCCTCGAACCCTTCGGGAAAATAGCGGGCATACAGACGGCGCAGGCGCGTAGCCGTCCAGGTCGGGAAATGCACGCCGTTGGTCACGTAACCGATATGCAGTTCGTTCTTGAAATACCCCGGCCACAGATCTCCCAAAATCTCTTTGGAGACCTCGCCGTGCAGCCACGACACGCCGTTGACCTCCTGCGAGAGGTTGCAGGCAAGCACCGACATCGAGAATTTTTCGTTCGGATCCTCCGGATTCACGCGACCCAAGCCGACAAACTGCGCCCAGTCGATGCCCAACTCCTCGGGATAGTGCGACAAATACTGCCGGATCATCGCCTCAGGGAACGCATCGTGTCCCGCCGGCACGGGCGTATGGGTCGTAAACAGCGAGGAGGAGCGAACCACTTCCAGCGCTTCGGCGAAAGTCAGTCGGCGGCGCATCACCAGGTTGCGGATGCGCTCCAGCCCGAGAAATGCCGCATGACCCTCGTTGCAATGGGAAACGTCTTGCGCGATATGCAGCGACTGGAGCGCCCGCACACCGCCGATACCCAGCAGAATCTCCTGTTTGAGCCGGTTCTCCCAATCGCCGCCGTACAGGTAATGCGTCACCCGGCGATCCTCCTCGAGATTGGCCTCGTAATCGGCGTCGAGCAGGTACAAGTCGGTACGTCCCACCCGGCAAAGCCAGATGCGGGCCGTGAGCGTACGTCCCGGCAGGGGAATCGACACGGTCGCCCAGTTGCCCACCGCATCGCGCACGGGCTGGATCGGCAGCTTCGAGAAGTTCTGTGCTTCGTAAGTCGCCTGCTGAGCCCCCTGAGCGGAGAGTTTTTGAGTAAAATAACCGTACCGGTACAGCAATCCGACCGCGACCATCGGCACGTTCTTGTCGGACGCCTCCTTCAGATAGTCGCCGGCCAGGATGCCCAAACCGCCCGAATAGATCTTCAGCGAAGCATGCAAGCCGTATTCCATCGAGAAATAGGCGATCTTCGGTGTCGCCGGATCGGGTTTTTCGGACATGTAGCTCTTGAACTGCGCATATACCGCATCAAGCGAAGCCAGGAACGACTCGTCCCGCTCCAACTCTTTCAGCCGGTTTATGGTCAGCAGATCGAGAAAAGCGATCGGATTACGTTCGCTTCGGTTCCAAAGGTCGGGATCGATCTCCTCGAACAGATCCCAGGCGCCGGGATTCCAGCACCACCAAAGGTTGTGGGCCAGCTCCTCGAGCGGACGGAGCCGTTCGGGAAGGTTCTTCTCCACCATCATCCGGTTCCACTCCGGACGCTCCGGACGAAGCGCCTGATGCACGAGCTTGACCTGCTGCTCGGGCAGCGGCGTCGCATTCGAAGCCACATGGTTCATCCGCACGTCGGCATTATCGAGCGCCAGCGCGTAAGCCTCTTCGTACGCCTCGAAAAGCCGGCTCCAGAGCGCCTCTTTCGACAGCACGCCCGCAGCACGACGCATCTCCTCCACACGAGCGGCATCCAACTGCGAAAACCGCAGCACGGCATCGGCCAGCGCAGAGGCCACTTCGTCGTCGTTGCCATCCTCGCGGCAAAGTACCGCTACGCCGGGATGCTCCTCCCGCCGGTCGATCCAAAGACCGAATCCGGCGAGGGTCGTGGTGACGGTCGGCACGGAAAAGGCGATCGACTCGAGCGGTGTATAGCCCCAGGGTTCATAATACGACGGAAACAGGGTCAGATCCATGCCCACGAGCAACTCGTAATAGCTCTTGTCGAAAATACCGTCCCGGTCATCCAAATACGAAGGCACGAAAATCACATGCACTTTGGATGCAGGATCGGCCAGCGGACTGCCGTCGATCGCCCGCACGATCGGATCCCACTGCATATTCTCCAGATAATGGGTCGCCCAAGGCCATTGCGAGCCGTCGATCGGCTGCGATGGATCCTGCAGGTGCTTCTGCAAGTCGGCACGGGCTCCCCGGTTGGCGGCAGGCACCATGACATACAACACGACCTCCCGATCCAGGCGTTCCAACCCGGCCAGCCGCTTCATACCCTCCAGCAGCACATCCAGCCCCTTATTGCGGAATTCGTATCGGCCGCTCGTGCCGACGATCAGCGGATTATCCTGCAACTTGCGGCCCAGGCAAGCCTCCGCCACAGCGATCAGAGCCGCACGAGCCTCTTCACGTTTGATCCGATAGTCGTCGTCCTGCCAAACGAAATCGTCCTCAAAACCGTTGGGCGTCACGACATCTACCTCGTGCCCCAGCAAATAGCGACATTCGGTAGCCGTAATTCCGCTCACGGTCAGGAAAGCGTCGCTGTTGGCCGCCGCCTTCTTCTCGATCGAATGCTTGGCCGTCACGCCGAAACGACGGGCCAGGTCGTCCGCATTGTACGTAGTCAGATCCCTATAAAGCGGCATTCCGTTTCCGGCGATGCTGCGTCCCAGTACGGTAGCGTGCGTAGTGAACAACGTGGCCACGTAAGGCGACTCCCGACGCAGATAAAGTCCTCCGGCGGCGGTCATCCACTCGTGGAAATGAGCCGCGACCCGGTTTGCGGACTTACAGAAAGTTTCGACGTAGGAAGCTACGACCAGTCCGGCGGCATAGCCGAACAACACCGGCTCGATGTAATCCCACTGGCCCGAAATCGAATCCACACGGTAGCTCTCCCAAAGGAACTTCAAGATGTCGTCCTTGCGGGGAATCAGCGAGGAGAAATCGACCAGAATCACCTGCGGCCGCCCGACGATGCGCCAATGTCCTACACGGACACGGATCCCCTTCTCATACAGGGTCTGCCGCCACCCCTTGAGCAGCGCCGGATCCTCCTCGAACTCCCGGTCAGCCCCCTGCCCCAGATCGGGACCGATCGTAAAATAGCGGTCGCCGTACTTTCCGCACACGGTCCGGGCCTTGGTCGCTATCACGGTATTGATACCGCCCACCTTATTGCACACTTCCCAACTGATCTCGAAGAGAAAGTCGGGTTTCAGTTTCATATCGTTCATATTTCAATGATTTGATTATTCAACAATCAGTCGTCCGCTTCGAACAACGCGCCGATCACGGCATCCGACACCAGGAACTTCTCCGCCGGAATCGCCAGTCGGCCGGCCGCGAAACACAGCTCTCCGATCCCCATGAAAGGCTCCGCCTGCCGCAGCAGCCGCTCCGCCCGCTCTTTTCCGAAACGAGTTTCGACCGCAGCCAGCTCGAGTCCCTCGGCCGTGCGCAGGCGGGTCATCAGATACTCGTTGTAGCGATCCCGCTCCGTAAGCCGCTCCTGTTCGTAAATCGCCTCCGTTCCGGCACCGGCCAGGTAGCCGTCGATCGACGCAGCGGCCCAGCGGCGCGACTTCCCGTTGAAGGAGTGGGCTGCAGGCCCGATGCCCAAATACTCGTCGCCCGACCAATAGGCGGCATTGTGACGGGCCCGGCAACCGGGCAGCGCATAATTCGACACTTCGTAATGCTCGAATCCAGCCCCGGTCAGCGTTCGGTGCACCTCCAGGTATTCGCGTTCGCTCACCTGTTCGTCCACCTCGGAGAACCGCCCGCGCTCCAGGCGACGCCCGAAGGCCGTATTTTTCTCTACTGTCAAATGGTATGCCGAAATATGCTGCACGCCGAGCGCCAGAGCCTGTTCGAGGTTACGTTGCAACACTTTCCCGCCGAAACCCGGAACGCCGAAGATCAGGTCGATCGTCAGATTCGCAAAACCCGCAGCCTGTGCCCTCCGCACAGCCTCGACAGCCTGCGCACCGGTATGGCGCCGGTTCATCAGCCGCAGCTCGTCGTCGTCGAAAGACTGCACGCCCACGCTCAACCGGTTCGCACCCGTACGGGCCAGCGCCTCCAGCCACTCTTCGGTCATATCGTCGGGATTGGCCTCGACGGTAAACTCCTCCACACCGCTGCAATCCAGCAGCGTCGCCGCCCGGTCCGCCAGTCCCTGCAACCGGGCGGGATCGCAGAGCGACGGGGTCCCGCCGCCGAAATAGACGGTGCGGATCCGACGGTCGGCGAGCCAATCGACGGCTCCGTCCAATTCGCGCCCCATCGCATCCAGCACGGAATCGACACGCCCCACCTCGGCGCTTTTGAAAAAGTCGCAATAGGCGCAAATCCTGCGGCAAAAAGGAATATGGAAATAAAGTCCGGCCATGTGACTAACGAATGAAAACCGAACGCCAGGCGGATCTACTTCAACGCAGCCCGCACGCATCCTATATTGTTACAAATATAACAAAATATAAGACGCATTATTTCTCTGTAACAGAAATTTCACACAATAGAATAATAAAAACGGAACGAAAAACCCGATGATCGAAACAACGGACAAAAGAGGAAATACAACTCCCTGTAAATACCGGCGGAGGAACCCCGAAAGGTTCCTCCGCCGCAAAATCCGCGCAATCCGGCTATCTGGCCTGCAAAACAGCCCGCAGTTCGCCGTCGGTAAGAAGCATCAGCATATCGCCGTCCACTTCATAATGAGTCGCTCCCGACAAAACGTCGCCGAAAGCCTGCTCCCGATCCAAATCGGGGCAGAACATCCGGGTCGAAGCCATGTTCTGACCGACGGTCAGACCGCCTGTTTCCGTGGTTTGGTAGGAACCCATAAACCGGTTGCAGGCTCCGAGCCCCGAAAGACGTCCGTCCTCACCGAAAACGACGGTAAAGAGGTCGCCTTCCACCGGTACGGCACGACCGTTGAGCTGCACAAGCTGCCATTCGGTACCGACAAAAGGTTTGCCGTCGCCTTTCCGATGTTTACGGCAGGGACAACAGGAGGCTACGAGCATCACGAGGGCGGCGAGTGCCGCCAGTTTCATAAAACGTGTCATAAGCTATCGATTTTGAATCTTTATCCAGCAAAATATGTGCAAACATAACCAAAATAATCGTAACTTTGTACTCCGCCACGGTTCCCGAAGATAAAAACGGCCCGGTCGCAGGAAAATAGAACTTAAAATCGAACATTCATGCGAAACGGGGCGAAAAACGGGGTTGCCGACATACCCTGCGACCGAAAAAGCACGCACCCTATTTCCGATCAAACGAGAACCGGGTACAACGAAAAAGAAAATTCAACCATAAATTTTAACGAATCAAAATAATACGACACTATGAAAACCATTATCGCATCTCCCAAAGCCCCCAAAGCGGTGGGCCCCTATTCGCAGGCAGTAAAGTGCGGCGACACGCTCTACATTTCGGGACAGCTCCCGATCGACGGCGCCACCGGCGCGATGCCCGAAAGCATCGAAGACCAGACGCGCCAGTCGCTCACCAATCTGGGGCACATCCTCGAAGAGGCGGGTTATTCCCACGCCGATATCGTGAAAACGACGGTCCTGCTCACCGACATCGCCGATTTCGCCGCGATGAACGCCGTTTACGCCACGTTCTTTACGAAGGATATGCCCGCACGCATCTGCTATCAGGTATCCAAGCTGCCGATGGGTGCGAAGGTCGAGATCGATGCGGTCGCCGTCAAGTAAAACGCGTCCGGTCAGCGGAAACACGGACGGAAGGACCGCGCTTCGCCGCCCATAAAAACGATTATATATACTCGAACGACGCGAGATTCCGCGTTGTTTTCCGGGCTTGTCCGCAACCGCCTGCGATCGGCGTGCATATGCGCGAATCCGACGCGCCGTTTTCTATCCGGTCGGAGGGAAACCGGACCGCAGAGCGGGAAAGAACTCCCGACAGGGAGCATCAAACACAGGGGCAACAAAGTTATATAATCATGTTACAGAGGTAGTAAGCTCAACACTTCGCCGTATAGATGCACGACGGGCAAACCGGCTTGCCGGGCGAAAAACGAGGACTGACGACTCCGCCATTTTCCAAAATGTGCGTCCCGGATCACTGGGACGCACGTTTTATCCATTGTTGATAACTTTGGAATAATTTGTCGCGGGAAGATTCGAAAATCCCGAAGAAAAGCAGGAAATTTGTATAGTTGGGACCGAACGGAACAAGCCTGCATCGGTCCCGATTCCTGTAAAGACATAAAGAAATAAAACTCAAGATATCATGTCAAGCAACAAACAACCGGGCCTCCCGACCGAAGTGTCCTACAACGAAGCGGTCGAAGCGTCGAAAAAATATTTCGACGGAGACGACCTGGCCGCTACGGTTTGGGTAAGCAAATATGCCCTGAAAGATTCGTACGGCCATATTTACGAAAAAACTCCGCGCGATATGCACGAGCGCATCGCCGCCGAGATCGAACGGATCGAAAAGAAGTACCCCAATCCTATGAACCGGCAGGAGGTGTTCGAACTGCTCGACCACTTCCGCTACATCATCCCGCAAGGCGGTCCCATGACCGGTATCGGCAACAACTTCCAAGCGGCTTCGCTTTCGAACTGCTTCGTCATCGGCCACAAGAATCCGGCAGACTCCTACGGCGGCATCTTCCGCATGGACGAGGAGCAGGTGCAACTGATGAAGCGGCGCGGCGGCGTGGGGCACGACCTTTCGCACATCCGCCCCACAGGTAGTCCGGTGCTCAACTCGGCGCTCACCTCGACCGGTATCGTCCCCTTCATGGAGCGTTACTCGAACTCGACGCGCGAAGTGGCCCAGGACGGTCGCCGGGGAGCTCTGATGCTCACCCTTTCGATCAAACATCCCGACGCAGAGCGTTTCATCGATGCCAAAGTCGATACGAGCAAGGTGACCGGCGCCAATGTTTCGGTCAAAATCGACGACGAATTCATGCGTGCGGCACTCGCCGGGAAGAAATACCACCAACAGTTCCCGATTCACTCGGACAAACCGCTCTACCAGCAGGATATCGACGCCAAGAAACTTTGGGACAAGATCATCCACAACGCCTGGAAATCGGCCGAACCGGGCGTAATGTTCTGGGACACGATCATCCGCGAGAGTATTCCCGACTGCTATGCCGACGAAGGATTTACGACCGTGGCGACCAACCCCTGCGGCGAAATTCCGCTCTGCCCCTACGACTCGTGCCGCCTGCTGGCGATCAACCTGTTGAGTTACGTGGACAAACCTTTCACCAAAGAAGCGTCGTTCAACTTCGAGAAATTCAAGCAACACGTCGAGAAGGCGATGCGTATGATGGACGACATCATCGACTTGGAATTGGAAAAAATCGAGTTGATCATCAATAAGATCGCCGCCGATCCCGAAGACGAAGACATTCGCCGCGTGGAACTCGAACTCTGGAAAAAGATCCGCACGATGGCCCGCAAAGGACGTCGTACGGGACTGGGCATCACGGCCGAAGGCGACATGCTCGCAGCATTGGGACTCCGTTACGGTACGCCCGAAGCGACGGCTTTCGCCGTGAAGGTACAGAAGACCCTCGCACTGGAAGCCTACCGCGCCTCGGTAAAGATGGCCGCAGAGCGCGGAGCGTTCGAAATTTTCGATGCACGCAAGGAGGAGAAGAACCCGATGATCGGCCGCATCCGGGAGGCCGATCCGGAGCTCTACGCCGAAATGGTAAAACACGGACGACGCAATATCGCCATGCTGACCATCGCCCCTACGGGAACCACCTCGCTCATGTCGCAAACCACGTCGGGCATCGAACCGGTTTTCCGTCCCGTCTATAAGCGTCGCCGCAAGATCAACCCTTCGGACCAGGATGCCAAAGTGGCTTTCGTGGACGATATGGGCGAAAAGTTCGAAGAGTACAACGTCTATCACCACAACTTCGTCAAATGGCTCGAAGCCAACGGATACGATACCTCGAAACTGCAAGACATATCGGACGATGAGCTCAACCGGTGGGTAGCCGCATCGCCCTATCACGGCGCGACGGCCAACGACATCGACTGGGTGGCCAAAGTCAAGATGCAGGGCGAAATTCAGAAGTGGGTCGATCACTCGATTTCGGTGACGGTCAATCTGCCGAACGACGTTTCCGAAGCACTCGTAGCGGACGTATATCGCACGGCCTGGGAGTGCGGCTGCAAAGGGGTAACGGTTTACCGCGACGGCTGCCGCGAAGGCGTACTGATCGATAAGAAGAAAAAAGCGGCAAAAGAGGAGAACGGGCAGACCATTCTCAAACGCCCCAAATCGATCCCGGCGGACATCGTGCGTTTCAAAAACGGCAACGAAAACTGGATCGCCTTCGTCGGCCTGCAGGATGGACGCCCTTACGAAATCTTCACGGGTAAAATCGAAGAGGACGCCATGTATATTCCGCCCAAAATCAACAAGGGCTTTATTATAAAGGTACGCGAGGAGAACGGTTCGAAACGGTACGACTTCCAGTATATCGACCGATACGGCTACACCAACACCATCGGCGGCATTTCGCGCCTGTTCAACGAAGAGTTCTGGAACTACGCCAAGCTGATTTCGGGCGTCCTGCGCCACGGCATGCCGATCACCAACGTCGTATCGCTCATCGAATCGCTCCACCTGAACAGCGAAACCATCAATACCTGGAAGCTGGGTGTGGAACGAGCACTGAAGCAATATATCTCGGACGGCACCAAAACCAAGGACAAGTGCCCGAGCTGCGGCCAGGAGACGATGGCCTATCAGAACGGGTGTCTTACGTGCATGTCCTGCGGGTACTCGAAATGCGGTTGATTCTCTGCCGACAGACAATAAAATATACAAAACGTCAAACGAGGTCCGGGCTTTTGGCCCGGACTTTGCTTTTAGCTTCTACAAAAGGATATATAGAGATGAATCAAGCTCCCGTGTAAGGGTTTACATACACGAAAACAAAAAATTATTACACATTAAATTCGAACTACATGAAAAAATTATTCATTACGATGGCACTCGTTCTTTGTGCCGCAGCCGCTTCAGCCCAGGTTGTCGCTGTCGCAGAAGAAATCGTCGTAGAAGAGCAACAGCCCAAGAGACGAGGCTGGGCCGGTTACGAAACCAACCGTTTCTTCGACAACTGGGAAATCACCGTCGCCGGAGGCGCCCAAATTATGGTCTTCAACGGCACGCTGGGAAAAGACGATTTCGGATCGTCGCGCTTCAACCACATCAACTGGCAGGCCGACTTCTCGCTGACCAAATGGTTCCACCCCGTAATGGGTGCCCGCCTGCAAATTCAGGGCGGCCAGTACCAGAACGACACGGCATTCGGCAACCAATACATGAAAGACCCGTACATCTTCACGCACATGGACTTCATGGTGAATCTGTCGAACTGGATCGGCGGCGAGCGTGACGACCGCGTCTATTACGCAGTGCCCTTCGCCGGCTTCGGTTACCACGTATCGGGTTTCACCGACAAATTCCAGCGCGACTGGGGCTACGGGACGGACCACTCGTTCGCTTTCACGGCCGGTTTGCTGAACAAGTTCCGCGTATGCCCGGCCCTGGACATCGAACTGGAACTCAAGGCTTGGATGCTGCCCAGCAGCAACATGCCCTCAATCCTGAATTCGGGAACACAGAAAGTAGCCGCAGCCTACAGTGCCACGATCGGTCTTACGTACCGTTTCAACCGCCGCGGCTTCAAACAGGCTTCGCCCTACACCGTCGAAGATGTAATGGCTTACCAGGCTGTCATAGCCGACCGCGACCTGGCTCTGGCTGCTGTACAGGCCGACAACGCCGAACTGGCCAATGACCTGGCTGCAGCAAACAAAGCTGCGAAAAAAGCCGCTGCCGAAGCTGCCGCCGCGAAGAAAGCTGCCGAAATGGCGAAGTGGGGTCCCAATCCTATCCCGGCCGACCAGCTCGACGGCAATGCCTACACCGATGACATCTATCTGACCGGCAAAGGCATCACCTTCTTCAACATCGGCCAGACCGAGCTGAGTCCGAAAGAGAAACTCCGCCTGGACATCATCGCTACCCAAATCAAGAATGCGCCGAAAAACAAGATTTACGTGATCGAAGGCCATGCCGATCCCCAAACCGGTTCGAAGGCCGTGAATACCCGCCTGGCCGAGCAGCGTGCGAAGAAGGTTTACGACTACCTGATCTCGAAAGGCGTAAAAGCCGAGAACCTGCAGTACAAGGGTTACAGCGACACCAAGTCTCCGTTCAAGACCGAGCAGGAGAACCGCGTAACGGTAATCCGCTAAATGCCAAATACAAAAAAAATCCCGCTGTAAAATACAGCGGGATTTTTTTGTGCAAGGATCAGAAAGAGGCGAATAATCGTACGGATTCGTACGTAAAGATCGCCGAACCGCCTCCTGTCCGGTACAAAAATAATCGAGCCGACGCAGCGCCGAATCTGCTCGGACATCCGCGTCAGCGGAATTTATTTTATACGACAATCGCTGAAAGACGCACCGGATTTCGCGGGTGATGAAGATACGATACGCCGCCCACGCAGGATCGCCGCCTAATCAAAAAGAAGGGAGAGAATCTTTTTCAGCCCCTCTTCATCCTCCCGGTCGAACGCATCCAACCGGTCGCTGTCCACATCCAGACAGGCGAACACACGCCCTTCCCGGTCCCGAATCGGCAGGACGATCTCGCTGCGGGATTTCGAATTACAGGCGATATGTCCCGGAAACCGCTCCACATCGGGCACGATCACGGTTTCTCCCGTGCTGACCGCCGCCCAGCAAACTCCCGTATGATGCCGCAGCTTCTGACAGGCAACGGGCCCCTGGTACGAGCGGACAATCAGTTCGTCGTCGATAAGGGCATACACCCCTGTCCAGAAAAAAGTCTGCATCTTATGATGCAACACGGCCTCCATCGTGGCCAGCCGTGCCCAAATGTCGTCGGTCGTCTGTACATAGCCCTTGATCTGCTCGTACAACCGGTCGTACTTCGCCAGTTTCGCACTCATCGTCGCAATCGTTAAAAGAGAATGCTAAGTAATCAATTTTTTTTCAAAAATCCGCCGGATTCATCCGCTTTTAGCGATTCACACCACGAAAAAGCGGATCTATGGAAAACCATAGACCCGCCCGAATCATCGACCGGCTCCGTCAGGCCAACAGCAACACGAGCACCACGCCCCAGATGATGAGCAGCGTATTACCGATGGCATAAGTGATGGTATATCCCAGCGAGGGGACATTGCTGCCGATCGTATCCTCGACAGCACCGAGAGCCGCCGTAGTCGTTCGCGCTCCGGCGACGCATCCGAGCGTCAGGGCATCGTTGAAACGGAACAGGTAACGGCCGATCAACACGCCCAGCACCAGAGGAAGAGTCGTGGCACCGGCCCCCACCAGGAAAAGGCTCCAGCCCACCTGCTGAAAACCGGCGACGAACGACGGTCCGGTCGAAATGCCGACGATCGCAATGAAAGTATTCAGTCCCATATTGTTCATGAACCACACGGTCTGTTCGGGAATGCCTCCCAAAGTCGGGCGCCGCGAACGGGCCCAGCCGCAGAAAAGACCTGCGAGCAGCACGCCGCCGCTCACGGTCAGACTCAGGGGAATCGCCCCTATCTTGGCCACCAGCATCCATCCGAAGATCAGACCGCCCAGACAGATACCCAGCCCCAGCAACGGAACGCTGCTCTCGGTCTTCACCGGATCGCTGAAACCCAACTGTGCGGCGGCACGTCGCACGTCCTGCGGCAGCCCGACCAATTCGATCCGGTCGCCGGCATCGAGTTTGGCTCCGCTCCGCACGGGGATCTTCACACCCGCCCGCACGATGGACCGGATATTGACCCCGTGCATGAATTTAGCCGACAAGACCTTTCCGATCCTCTCCCCGGCAGCCCCCTTGCGATTGACCACGACAGGAAGGACCTGAACGGCAAAATTCGTCAGTGTCGTATCGGACACTTCGGCACCGATCCACTTCTCTTCGCTGATGACGTATTCGCGGCGACCGCTGACGACCAGTTGATCGCCCGGACGGATCACTGTCCGGGGTGTCACCTCATCGACGACCTTCCCCTGCTGGCAGAGCCGTTCGACGAAAATACGCTTTCCGTCGCGCTGCATGACGGTTTCGAATTCGTGGACGGTACGCCCGCCCTCGAACCATTCGTTATCGGCGCTGAAAACCCGGAAAACGATCTCCCGGGCCGCCGGGTCGAAGCCGGCTTTCAGGCTGACGTCTTCGCCCATCTTCTGCTCCAGATCGCGCGCAGACTGCTTCACCTTCGCCACGCCGCCCAGCAGCCGGGGTCCGATCGAACTCAACACCCATGCGGAACCCGCCGTACCGAAGATGTAAGTTACCGCATAACAAACGGGCATTGAACTGAGATCGGTTTCCGCTCCGCCCGGCAGTTCGCGGATCGTATCGGTCGCCACGCCCAGCACGGCCGACATCGTCTGCGACCCGGCCAGCAGCCCCGCAGCCTGCGAAAGCGTATAGCCCATCAGCCAGGAGAAGAGCCATACCGACCCCAAACACAGCAAACAGACCACCACGGCGAAGGCCACCTGCGGCAATCCGTCCTTCTTCAACCCCCGGAAGAACTGCGGGCCGACCGCATATCCCACGGCGAAGAGGAACATCAGGAAGAAAAGGGTTTTGGCCGGTTCGGGAATCTCGATACGAAGCTGCCCGACGACTACGCCCACCAGCAGCACGCTGGTCACCGTTCCGAGCGAAAAGCTGCGGATGCGCAGCTTACCCAGCAAAAACCCCAGCGCAACGGTCAGAAAGACGGCCAGCGCCGGATTCGCCTGAATGAAGTGCGTGAATTGTACACCTGTAAACATAATTTATCTCGTTTTCTTCGTTAGGTTTCACGTCGATCAAACGGCAAACCGTGTGCCGCAAAGAGTCCAGACGAAGAATTAACGGGATAAATAACGCTCCGTAAGACGGGAAACGGCGTAATCGCCGAGGATTTCACGCGGAATAACGAGCATTTCGCGCAAGGAGGGCGTCCAGCGCTCCACGACGATCCGGTAGAAAACAGCGTGGATCGCCCGGTGCGAAAGTTGATGCACGGGCATCGTGACGGTCCCAACAAGGCATACCGTCCCGGTATCTTTGAAGAGAGCGCAAAACTCCGGCATCGCGGCCAACACCGTATATTCCACAGGTTCGGGAGTTTCGATGAGCGGAAATTCGTACAACCCCTGCCAAATGTCGCCGGCACCCCGTCGGCGCAACACCAATTCATCGCCGCATTCGACGTGCAGGTAGTTGAAATAGCGGGGTTCGACAGCCGTACGCCCCTGTTTGACGGGACGGACATCGACCGTACGGGCGGCAAAAGCCAGACAACGGTCGCGCAAAGGGCACTCCGTACAGCGGGGCTGTACCGGAAGACAGCAAAGAGCCCCGAAATCCATAATGGCCTGGTTGTAAAGTCCCGGCCGCTGCCGGTCGATCAGCGAATCGGCCAACGCAGCGAACGTCCGCCTTCCGGAAGTCGTATCGATGGGCGTATCGAGGTCGTAAAGGCGGGAAAGCACCCGAAAGACATTGCCGTCGAGTGCGGCACAGGGTTCGTCGTAGGCGATCGAACAGATCGCCGCAGCCGTATAGTCGCCCACGCCGGGCAATGCCCGCACGTCGGCATAATCCGTCGGGAAAACGCCGCCGTGCATCTCCACGATCCGCCGGGCTGCGGCCAGCAGGTTCCGGGCGCGGGAGTAGTAGCCGAGTCCCTGCCAGCACTTGAGAACCAGATCTTCGGGAGCCGAAGCGAGAGCCACGACGTCGGGGAACAGTTCGAGGAAGCGATGATAATAGGACATACCCTGCGCCACGCGGGTCTGTTGCAGGATCACTTCCGAAATCCAGATCCGGTAAGGGTCCCGTGTGCGACGCCAGGGAAGGTCGCGCCCCTCGCGGCCGTACCACTCCAGGAGCCGCGAAGCGACCTCGGGATCGGGAACGTATGTCTGCTGATCGTTTTTCAAAATCCTCCGGGAAAAGACGATTCCCCCGGACAAAAATAGGGATTCAAGGCGATAAAAGCAAACCCGTCAGGTGCCCGTTCCTTCGCTCTTAAACGAAGCCGCCTTGCGGCGCGGGCGCAACAGCCACAGGAAGGGCAGTGCCGAGGCCAACGAAACGAATGTGACGAAAAGGAAATCGTCGGAGATACCGGCCACGTAGCTTTCCGCCGAAGAGAGTCCGCCCTGCGCCGAATGGAACGCCGTACGGCCGGTCAGAATAACGGTAAGCAGGGCGATGCTGACGCTGCCCGAGAGTTGCTTGATGCTGTTGGAGATACCGGCTGCCGAAGCCATATCGCGCTGGCTCAAATTCATGAGCGAGAAATCGTTCAGCGGGGCAAAGGTCAGTCCCATGCCGAAACCGCGCAGATAGAGTACCAACATGATTTGTGCATGCGTAGTATGAAGAGTAAACCGGCTGGCGAAATAGAAACTCAACGTCATGACCAGGATGCCGGTCACGGCGATAAAGAGCGGCTTGATATAGCGGGTCAGGAATCCCGAGCAGGTCGAAAGCACGCCCTGGATCAGGCCGACGGGCAGAAAAACGCTTCCGGCCATGATCGCCGTATAGCCCAGCCCCTTCTGCATGTAAAGCGGCAGCAAATAGGTACCGCCCAGCATGCCGATACCGAAGATCGCCAGCACAGCCATCGAAACGCCGAAATTACGTTCGCCGAGCAGTTTCAGATTCAACAGCGGATTTTCGCACCGCAGCTCCCGGACGATAAAGACAATGAGTGCCGCAGCCGCAACCGCAAAACATCCGATCACCTCCGGAGAACTCCACCCCTCGGGATTCGAAGGCGAATTGCCTCGGGCCAGTGCGAAGATCAAAAGGGGCATGAAACAGACCACGCACAGAAAACCCGGCCAGTCGAAACTGCCCGCACGGGCACCGCGCCACTCCTTCTGGATAAAAATTGCAAACAGAATGGCCGCCAGTCCCACAGGAACATTGACATCGAAGATCAGGTGCCAACTGTAATCGTCCACCAGATAACCGCCGATCAGAGGACCGAACGAGATCGAAGCGGCGGCCGCCACCGACCACAACCCCAGGGCCAGCCCCCGCTGTTGCGGAGGAAACTCCCGGGTAACGATCGCCAGGCCGAGCGATTGGATGATGCCGCTGCCGAAGCCTTGCAGGGCACGGGCCGAAATCAGGAACATATCGCTCCCGGCGCGGCCGCAGAGCCACGATCCGAAGGTGAAGAGCACCAACCCCAGAATATACATCCGTTTGTTGCCGATGCGGTCGGCGATCCAACCCGCCGAAGGCAGCATGAGCGTCATGGTAATCATATAGGCCGTAATGACCCATTCGGCGGTCGAAATGGGGATGTGAAATACCGACATAATGGTCGGCAGGCCGACGTTCACGACCGTCACGTCCATCACGGCCATGAAAGTCCCGAGCATCACGAGGCTCAAAATCCACCATTTATACCCCCTACTGTTGCGTATGCGTTCTCTCGGATTCCTCATTGCATGTTTATTCAGGAAACAAACGGGACAAAAAAAGTGCCATGAGACAGAGTGCTTCGAAATCCGAACCGAACGAAGGACATATTGCTTTCGATACGGTTTGTGCGGCAAATCTCCCGCTCTTGGCACAATCCGTGAACGGAACGGATAATACCGCCTCGACAAAAACGTTATAATTAAATGAAATATACGCCATGAAAACCATTTTTTTCGGGACACAGCCCTACGACCGCGAATCGTTCGACCGGATCAACGCCGACTACGGGATACGGATCAAATACCACCGCAGCCACCTGAACATCGACAACGTACCCCTGGCACAAGGCGCCGATGCGGTCTGCATCTTCGTCAATGACTCGGCGGATGCCCCAACCGTCGGGGAGCTGGCCCGCATGGGTGTACGGTTGATCGCCCTGCGCTGCGCGGGTTTCAACAACGTCGATCTGAAAGCCGCCGCCGAGCACGGCATCACGGTAGTCCGGGTACCGGCCTATTCGCCCTATGCCGTGGCCGAACACGCCGTGGCACTGATGCTCTCGCTCAACCGGAAGGTACACCGCGCTTACTGGCGTACCCGGGACGGAAATTTCGCCCTGCACGGCCTCCTCGGCTTCGATATGCACGGCAAAACGGCCGGCATCGTCGGCACGGGAAAAATCGCCCGTGCCCTCATCCGCATCCTGCGGGGTTTCGGGATGGAGGTCCTCGGCTACGACCCCTGCCCCGACGAGGCGTTCGCCCGGGAATCAGGTATGACCTACGTTCCGCTGACCGAACTCTACCGCCGCTCGGACATCATCTCGCTGCACTGTCCCCTCACGGACCGAACCCTCCACATGATCGACGCCGAAGCCATCGGTCAAATGAAAGACGGGGTCATCATCATCAACACGGGACGCGGGCAGCTGATCCGCACGAGCGACCTGATCGAAGGACTCAAGGAGAAAAAGATCGGAGCGGCGGGGCTGGATGTCTATGAGGAAGAGGCGGATTACTTCTATCAGGACACCTCCGACCGGATCATGGACGACGACATGCTGGCACGCCTGCTCTCCTTCAACAACGTGATCCTCACCTCCCACCAGGGATTCTTCACCCGCGAGGCGCTGGACAACATCGCCCGCACGACCCTCGAAAACATTCAGGCATTCTCCCACGGAGAGTGCCTCAACGAAGTGAAATACAAATAAAAACAGATCATACCATGAAAAAAATCGTACTGTTGCGGCACGGCGAAAGCGCGTGGAACCGCGAAAACCGCTTCACGGGATGGACGGACGTCGATCTCACGGACAAAGGCGTCGAAGAGGCCCTCAAAGCCGGAGAATTGCTCAAAGCCGAAGGATTCCGTTTCGGCAAAGCCTACACCTCCTACCTGAAAAGGGCCGTCCGGACCCTGAACTGTGTTCTCGACCGGCTCGATCAGGAATGGATCCCCGTCGAGAAAAACTGGCGCCTCAACGAGAAACATTACGGCGTACTGCAAGGGCTCAACAAGAGCGAAACGGCGGCCCGCTTCGGCGAAGAGCAGGTGCACATCTGGCGGCGCAGCTACGACGTCGCACCCGATCCGCTGGCCGAAGACGATCCCCGCAATCCGCGCTTCGATCCCCGCTACGCCGGGATCCCGGACGAGGAGCTGCCCCGCACCGAATCGCTCAAGCAAACCATCGAACGGGCGCTGCCCTACTGGCAATGCGTGATTTTCCCCGAACTGTCCGTTCACGACGAAATCTTGGTGGTAGCGCACGGCAACAGCCTGCGGGGTATCATCAAACACCTGAAAGGCATCTCCGACGCGGCGATCTCGGAACTCAACCTCCCGACGGCCGTGCCATACGTCTTCGAATTCGACGACAAGTTACGTCTGGTGAAAGATTACTTTCTGGGCGATCCCGAACAGATCCGCAAGCTGATGGAAGCCGTAGCCAATCAGGGCAAAAAATAGCGCCGGGAATACCGGAGAAAGATAAAAAAAGAGAGCGAAGGCTGATCTTCGCTCTCTTTCAATTTTCGGGAGCTGTCCACCACCTGCCCGGCAGCGTGTCGGACCGGTCCAAACGTACCGGCTCGCCGATTCGCGGCAGCACGATCCCCGCCTCGGGATTCTCCGCCGCGAGTGCAGCCGCATTGTTCAGCGGCTCGTCCCAGGGATGCCGCGCCAGAGCGTATTTGGAATTGTGCACCGGAAAAACCCGCCGGGCGCCGAGGTCCTCTACGGCCCGCTTCAGATCGGCCGGAAGCATGTGGATATAGCGCCAATCCTCGCTGTACTGGCCGTCTTCGAGCACGGCGACATCCAGATTCGGAAACTCGCGTGCGACGTCGGCGAAATGGGTATCGTACCCGCCGTCGCCGCCGAGGAAAATCCGCTGCGACGGAGTTTCGACGACGAACGAAGCCCACAGCGTCCGGTTCGCCCGAAACGTACGTCCGGAAAAGTGCCTCGCGGGACGGCAATATACCGTAAAGCCGCCGCCGAGCGCAGCTTGTTCGCCCCAATCGAGCTCCGTGATCCGCTGCGGATCGAAACCCCAATATTCGAAATACTCGCCCACACCCAGCGGGCAGACGACACGGCCCGTGCGGTCGCGCAGCTTCGTTACCGTGCCGTAGTCGAGATGGTCCCAATGGTCGTGTGTGATGACCAGCAGGTCGATCCCAGGCATATCCTCGGGTTTATAGAGATCGGTCCCCTCGAAAGGTCTGTTGAAAAACGGCAAGGGCGAAGCCGTTTCGAAAACGGGATCGACCAGAATACGCAGCCCGTCTGCCTGAATCAGGTAGGAGGAGTGGCCGAACCAGACCAGCAGGTTCTCTTTCGGATCGAGCGCTTTCAGGTCGGTCTTCACTGCAGGCAGCGCATGATCGGGACGATTGCGCTCCTTACGCTCGAAAAGGAAGTCGTACATCGTAGCCCACCAGCCCTTTCCCGATGTGAGCTGCGGCGTCGCATGCCGGTTGCGGAAAGCGCCGTCGCGGTAATTGGGCGAACGCCAGATCCGTTCCAGCCGCTCCCCGCGCGGAGCACGTCCGAATTCGGGTCGATTCATAAAAAGAGCGATCGCCGCGACCAACAGAGCCGCGACTGCAAGGAAAACGATCATAGTGCGAATTATTTTACGTTTCATATCGAACAACAAACGTGCATTTCGGAAATTTCATATCCCGAGCCGTCGAACCGTTTCAAAGATAATCCGAAAAACCGGAAATCCGCCGCATCGCAACGGAATAAACCGACATCATGCCGCCGAAAAGCCGCAGGATGTCCCTCCGATTTGTATTCCGGGGCGTCTCCCGTTATCTTTGCAAACACCCATCGGCCTCTCCCCGCTTTTCCGAAAAAAGCGGAAACCGTCACCCCGCCCCGAAGTCCTGCGCTTCGCCGACCCAATCCGAAACGGGCTACCTTCTCCCGTCTCCTCGGGCGGAACCTTATCCACTCCCGTCCGAATCCGGTCATCGCCCCGATTCCAACCCCTTTCACACTTTTTTATTATGGCAAAACTCGAAAGACTCGTCATCCACTGCACGGCCACGCCGCCCGGCCGCGAAGTGAGTGCCGCCGATATCCGCAGGTGGCACACAGCCCCCGTTTCCCAGGGCGGCCGAGGCTGGCGTCAGGTGGGTTATACCGACCTCATCCACCTGGACGGCAGCGTCGAACGGCTCGTTCCCAACAACGAAGACCGCACGGTCGATCCCTGGGAGATCACCAACGGCGCCTGCGGCTACAACGCCACCAGCCGCCACATCGCATACGCCGGAGGAGTCGCCGCCGACGGCACGACCCCCTGCGATACCCGCACTCCGCAGCAAAAGAGCGCCCTCGAACACTACGTCCGGGATTTCGTCGCCCGATTTCCCGGCGCAGCCGTCGTAGGGCATAACGAACTGGCAGCCAAAGCCTGCCCATCGTTCGACGTGCAGGCATGGCTTCGGGAAACCGGCATTCTCTAACCTCCTTCGACACGAACTACCGAAATGAACCCGACACTTATCACCGACCTGCTGACCTATGCCCTGCCGAGCGGCTTTCTGGCCGGAACCGTCACCTGGCTGGTCAGCCGCCGCAAGCGCCGCAACGACATGCTGGCCGACATGCAGCGCTCGATCGACCTGTTGTGCGAAAAGTACAACGACGTACTGCAGGAGAACGTCACCCTGCGCCGGGAAAAAGCCGACTGGCTGGTCGCCCAACAGGAACTGCTCCGCAAAATCGACAAACTGACCCGCGAAGTCGAAGGGCTCCGCAAAAACTTCAACCGCAAAACCCAGAAAAAAACCGATGAAACCTCCCCGACGAAAAAAACGGCCCGTGCTGCTGCCGCTGCTGCTCCTGACGGCAGCCGGATGTGCGACGACCCGCACCACGACGCAGACCTCGGACATACAGACCCGAATACATTCGGAACGAAGCGTCGAAAAATCGCAACGCGACAGCCTCGTACGACAACTACGGCAACAGCAACAGGAGTCCGACTCGACATCACGGACCCTGCTGATCGCGACCGAATCCCTGCCGACGGACCGGACCCGGCTGGCGATCCCGCTTAAAGACCTCGAACGTCTTCCCCCGGGTGCGGCCTACACCGCCCGCAGCGGACGGGCCGCGATCCGAGCCGAAAAACAGGACGATTCGCTCATCGTCACCGGTATAAGCGACCGAGCGGAACGGCGTACATGGCTGCTGACAAACCAGACTTTCCGGCGGCAGCGGCAATCGGACAGCCTCGCAAGCCATACCGGTCTGCGAAACCTTTCCTCCTTCGCCCGCGATACGACCCTCCTGCGTGAAACACACGCCTCGACGACCCGGAAAAAATCTTCCGGCAATCTGTTTCGCACGCTCTTTACCGGCATCGCACTCGGAATACTCCTGACCGTAGTGTTCCGCAAAACAGGAGTATGGGCGGCCATCCGTCGCTTTTTGAAAAACCTCCTCCCGTAGCATCTCCTTCCGACGACCGGACGCAGTTTCTCTACGAAAGTTGCGTCCGGTCATCCTTTCTCCCCACCCGACAACGAGTAGGGAAAACGAAAAACCATCGGTACAAACATCCGACGAAACAGTTCCGATTTCCAATCATGAAATCCCGGCAACGGTATTGCCTTCGCAAGGGAAATCCGGCAGGTTAATTCTGTTTATTCATTATCCTATTTGTACGATTATCAAACGGAATATTGTATATTATTTGTGCTTTATATCCTTTTTTCCTATTTTGCGACCAAATTACAAAAAACCGTATTCTATGACGACTCCAGTAGAATTTTCTACTGTTCCACTTCTCACATCCACCATGCAGGAAGAAGGTTATACCTTCTCCCGAACGGATAAATGCAGCCTTTTCCTCTGCCAAGGCGGGGAACTCGACATCATTCAGGAAGACAAGACATATCACATCCGCCAGGGAGACATATACATCTCTCCTCTTCTTATGTCCATTCAGATAAAACATAGGAGCAAGGATCTGAAGGGCGTCGTACTCACAGTCGATATAGATTACGTCCTGACCAATGCGAAAAAGACATTCCATCCGACCTGGAATTTTTTCATCTACGAAAACCCCTGCCTGTCTCTGACGAAAGAACAATACGTACACATTGACCAATTGATCGACGCATTGCGGAAGCGGATTGCGGCAATAAACACCTCGGTGACAAATACGCAACAAAAGATCATCAATCACGAGTTGGTAACGGCAATGGGCGAAGTACTCTATTATGAAATTCTGAGCATCTATTTCGCACGCCAACCCCAACAGCCCCAGCACAAGGACCGGAAAGACCATGTGTTCCAGAACTTCATAATCTCTCTTTACCAGAATCACCGCATGGAACGGGAGGTAACCTACTACGCCCAGGAACAATATCTGACACCCCGCTATTTTTCGGCAATCATCAAAGAGAAATCGGGCATTTCGGCCCTGCAGTGGATCATTCGCATGGTCATTGCCGACGCCAAACAGATGCTCCGTTCCTCGGACTTAAGTATCAAGGAAATAGCTTCCGAACTGAATTTTTCGACCCAATCCTTCTTCGGCAAATATTTCAAACAGTACGTCGGGATTTCTCCGACTGAATATCGAAACGGGAAACTGGTCGGCCAGAGCCAACAGTCGGTTTTAGAGCGATAATTCCCGAAAGAGAGTGAAACAGACGCCGTTATCTGCCGGAAAATAAAAGGCTTTTGGCTTCGGTCCCTCAAAATATTTCCCCGGATCCAATTATATCCTGCCTGTCGGTGACAAGCAGGAGTTTTTCTTTTATTGCCAAAAATCTTTCCATTGCCTTGTCAAACAGGAACAACGGACTCTCCATTTCCTCAAAAATTCTCTGAACTTATCCGTATCCCGTCTGATAATATATTTGGAATCACGCAGGAGCATCAACTCTTCTCCCGAATAATAAACCATCTTTTCATGAAGAAGGAAACAGAATTCGAACCAGCGCTTCGACAGGTAATTTCGCAAACTTTTATTGATACTCCCGCCCCTCGAAAGACGAGATACAGGATCATTCATCCGGACCTCAATACACTGAAAAACGCAGAGGACAACCTTTCGATTGTCCTCTGCGTTTCAGAGCGGAAAACGAGACTCGAACTCGCGACCCCAACCTTGGCAAGGTTGCGCTCTCAAGCCCCCAAAACGCTGCGCGTTTTGGGGTAACCAACTGATCTATTTCCTTTTACGACGATTTTCTCGAATGTGTTTTACCATGTTTTTCGCATTGGTTAAACGGATGGTTAAACATTTGCGTCTGTCTACTGGTTTGTAAATGATTGTTAATTAAAGAATTGTTTAATGGGCTAAATAAGTTCTGTAACACGTTCTTTCTTGTTATTCATTGGCATAGTGAATTTATAGTTTTCAAATAAAAATTCCCGACCGTTAAGCCGAGAATTTGTGTCTGTCTACTGAAAGCAAAAGAAAACGCCGCATTTTTTCGGCCCTCTTTCCCTATTCTTTAAGATACGACGCAATTTAACTCCAAACTAATTGCTATTTATTTTTAATTTTATCTCATTCATCGTTTGATAAAATCGGACCAACTTGTGCAGGGGGTCTTAAAATAGACCATCCTGCAAAGTCGGTCCTAATTTTGAAGTCAAAGAAAACCGCATTTTTTTCGGCCTGCCCTTAACCTTTTAAGATATATAGTATATATAACTCCATTTTTTGTGGAGTAATATTCGTTGCCTCTAATACGTGCGCCTGTTCCATACTACCGTACGGTTCCTGCCGCTACTTTGCAAACTGCATCAGATAGTTTTCGCAAAATCCCGCTAACGGGAATTTCACTACCTCGTCCCGTCCGTCGGGCGTGGTGTATTGGAATAGGATTGTATCGGCTTTCACGTGGTAGTCGAACAAATTCACCTTTTCGCCCGTTCCCTCGATTTGTGCTTCGTTAGCCGTCATTGTGCCGATTATTCCCGTCCATATCTTCGAGCTCGCATTTTCATCCGAATATGTATTGTCGGTTCTTTGTAAGGACAATTTCGACGGGCTTTGTAATGTCTGCCATATTGGGGGCAAACATGTAGATAAATGTTTCGGGAAATATTTCGTCTTTGGGTTTTCCTACAAGCAGGACTATTCCCTCTGTTTGGCTCCATTTAACCGCCTTTTGGATTATCTGTTTATCCTCTCATGCTTTGGTCATTCATTCCGTTTTCGGTTGTTTGTATCTGTTCATTTTAGCTAAAATTTAATTGTTGTTTATCTTTATAAAGATAAGATTATTAGTGAAATAAACAAAACGAAAAAGTGACAAACTCTGCAAAAGGGTCTTATAAATTAACCTTTTCACAAAGTCTGTCACTTTTAGAAACCTTTGTTATTTTGTTGCTTCAAGGCAAGCAATCAGAAATTTATTCGCATTTATGAAGTTATCCTTTTGCATCGGCAATGATGCGATGGCTTTTTCTCCATGAAATAGATTGTTACGGTATCTGTAAATAATCATGATGATGGCTTTAATAATATCACATGAATTATTGGTTAGCCCTAATAAAACACGCTGAATAGAGGTCGTATCATCATTATTTCTCAATCGCAATCTCATGAATCGCTCGTTTGTAGAACCGTTCGTTATATATCTCCTTTGTAAGTATTGTAGTGTTTGATTGAAAATATCGGAAGTTAAATGTATGTTCTGAATATTGCGCTTATTTCTTCCAAAATTACATTTAAACCATTTCGCTTCAAATAAATTCCATAATATTAAAAAGTTCCGCACCTCCACATATTCTTCTGTATCGAGAGAAATGTGCAAATAATTGTCAATCCATTGTGATATTTCAGACGTATTTTTACTTTTATTTTCCATAATGCCGAAACGCTTTTATTCATCTAATCCTGTAATGCTTGCAAAGTTGTTCCAGCCACTTTTTGCTTTATAGGCATCGGCACAACCCGAAGGTACTTTCAGTACCGAATAAGGATTTATGCCGCTAAAAGCATCTCTTCCGCAAGTCGGCGGCGTCTCTGTGCCGATCTTGAATAATCGCAGTTCAGAATCCCCATCAAAAGCACTCTCTCCGATTGTCTTAACCTGCGTACAGGCAGACATATCGACGGTCATTAGATTCTTTAATTGGCCAAAGGCGCCATAATAAGAAGAACCACCACCCCCGATAGTTTTCAACTGAGAACCTTTCTCAAAAGTTACTGTTGCTAAAGAGGAACAACCCTTGAACGCTGCCGCTTCGATCGTTTCTACGCTGGCAGGAATCTCAATGGAGGTTAATGCCGTGCAGTCCGCGAAAGTACCAGAAGAAGGATAACCTCCCTCGATAGTTTTCAACTGAGAACCGTTTTCAAAAGTTACTGTAGCCAATGAAGAACAGCCTTTGAATGCTGACGCTTTGATCGTCTCTACACTTGCAGGAATCTCAATGGAGGTCAAGGAAGAACAATACGAGAAAGCGCCATAATAATAAGAATGAGAATTACCTCCCCCGATAGTTTTCAACTGAGAACCGTTCTCAAAAGTTAAATGAAGAACAGTCTTTGAATGCTGCCGCTTCGATCGTTTCTACGCTGGCAGGAATCTCAATGGAGGTTAATGCAGTACAATCCGAGAAAGCGCCAGAAGAATAAGAACCACCACCGATAGTTTTCAACTGAGAACCGTTCTCAAAAGTTACTGTTGCTAAAGAGGAACAACCCTTGAATGCTGCCGCTTCGATCGTTTCTACGCTGGCAGGAATCTCAATGGAGGTTAATGCAGTACAATCCGAGAAAACGCCATAATAATTAGGTTCAGAATAGCCACCACCGATAGTTTTCAGTTGAGACTCTTTTTCAAAGGTTACAGTTGCCAGTTTGGAACAACCCTTGAATGCCGATGCTCCAATCGTTTCTACACTGGCAGGAATCTCAATAGAAGTCAATGCAGTACAATACGAGAAAGCGCCATAATAAGAAGAAGAACCACCACCGATAGTTTTCAGTTGAGAACCTTTTTCAAAGGTTACAGTTGTCAGAGAGGAACAGCCCCAAAACACAGCAGTTCCAATTGTTTCTACGTTGGCAGGAATATCTATCGAAATCAAAGATGCACACTGTTCAAATGCAGAATTACCGATAGTTGTTGCATTTGCAGGGATTACAACGGTTTTCAACTTACTTTGATAAAACATTTCTTCCCCAATCGTTATTAATGTATTTGGGAGAATCAGATTCTCAACATTTGTAGACTTATAAAATGCTTGTATTGGTAATGCTGTAATATTTACCTCTGCAATATCGAGGTTTTTCAGATTGGGCATCATGCGATAGATAAACAGAAAATCAACATCGTTCAGCACGCCTGTAATCTTCAACGATTCGATATTGGCATAATCATAACCCGCCAATTCATTTTCCAGTTCACCTTTCGTTTCGACATGAACCTCGGTACACGTTCCCAATTGTCGAAAGATTATTGTTTGCAATATCTTGCCTTGTTCATCTTTCAATGCTACCGTCGTATAGCGTTGCATCCCCTCGTTAGCAGTTACCTCAAAAACAATCGTATCTTCCCGTAAGGCTCGTGTTTCGGGAGCCAGCGATAGCCACGACTGGGCATCTTCAGGAATCTCTATGGTGTAATCCAAATTCGTTGTCAATTTGATTTCCTGTGTACCCCCAGCAGAAGTAGCATTAATAGAGTTATCTGCTATATTGATTTGCCCCTGCATGCAATTCAGCGACACCATAACGGTACGATAGGAACCGTCATTAGCAAACACAAGGATTTCACTTTCTACAATTGGATTAGGGGCTGTAATCGTAATCGTTCCCTTATCCGTAGAGGTCGCATCTACCTTGACTTTCCATCCATCCTGTGCAATGGCTTTGACAACCGTATTTTTGGTTGCATCCGTAATTGTGTAGGAAATCGTTTTGCTCTCGCCTCCATTGAGAATGGCTATATCCGTCGTATCGAATGCAATTGCAAACTTTGAATTATCGCTTTTAGGAATCGTGATAACAGAATCGTCCTCCAATGTGAAATAGACATTATCATTATCTTCCGTTACACTTTTGAAGATGCCATTCGTTCCGTCCTTGCCATCAATCCCATCTTCTCCATCCGTCCCGTCTGCTCCCGTTGCTTGCCCTATATCCGTCCAAGTTTTACCATTATCCATTGAAAGCATCCAGCGACCATTTTCTATTTTCAGTTGTGGTGTAATGCCATCTTTGCCATTGGTTCCATCCTCGCCATCAACTCCGTCCTTGCCGTCTGTTCCTTGTGCCTTTACCTTATTTCCCTTTTCATCGGTCAGCCATTCACCATCAAGTGTCCAATAATAGATGCCGTCCGTGTCTTTCTCACACCAATAATAGGAGCGTCCTCGCTATTTTTCCCGTTTTTAATTGTAGCAGTAGAACCATCTGAAAAGTGGATAATGTAACCATCGGATATTTGTTCAACTTTGGAAATCGACAAATTATCCTGCAATGCTACTACAATCTTCTGCAACGATGAAATATTGGTGTTCATCTGTTTGCAGAGTTCCTCCAGTTTGGCCACACGATTTTCGAGGTCATTCAAATCATTGCGCAATGCGCTGTCGTCGTACTTATCGCTACACCCAAATAGCAACAAGCCGCAAAACACAAGAGATAGTAGTTTTTTCATAAATAGTAAGTATTTGAATTAAGTGTTTTTCAAATCTTACTATCCGCCCCTCAATAGTGGATTCAATAAATAAGAAAGCGCAGGGCTGAAAGCTCATTTGAGGATAGTAGGCCGTAGGATTGCCCGAACATTCAAATAAGCAACAACCCCGCGCCGTATCCGTAAAGGATATGACGGGAGATAAGGTCTGCCTATTCTCATGTTCAATGAATTTCCTACGTTCACTATCCGAGAATAAACTTACGCTTCCGTAAATTTCAATATGTCATCCACAAAGGTAAAAAACATATTCTGAAAACGCAATGATCTTATCCCGCTTTTCGGGATTGTTGCCGTATCAAATTTCTGAAAAACAAAGTTTCTATCCAATAGTTTACGCTATGGAATCGAAACTTTGTTAGTTGTAAGTTGGGTTAATCTTCTCCGCAGATTTCTTGTATTACACCATCCATGTAAATCGCCTGCCCGCTGGATTGTCTGCCCCACCAGTAGCAACCGTATTCCTCGATGATAACCTCGCCTTGCGCTTTCAGCCGTTCGGCCAGCCATGAATCAATCAGCCACCATTCCATAACATCATCCACGAACGGATAAAGATATTCTTCGGAAATAAGGTTTGCCCGTATCATTTCTTCGATAACCGTGCTTTGATTCTTCAAGACACAATTCTGTACTATTCGTTGCGCATTCATATAATCGGTTGTTGCGAGTTCGTGCGTATTAGCCATCGGTTTGCAAAATTTGTGTGGTCAGCCTGTCGTTCCTCGGCGCAATTCTCCATTCCGTTTTCTGTCGGGTACGCACTATGCGATTCAATGCGGAGAGTTTTGTTGCAGTAATAGTACGGGATAAATTGCTTTGTACTTGTGTCAAATGCAAAATTCATTTCTGTATTCTGCGCAAGTTTACCTTTAGCTTCGTAGTATTCTACCAGCGAAATAAGGTTGTACTTTCCATTGCGCCCAATCATTGCGGCACGTAAGCGTGTGTAAACTCCGTTTCCGTGGTCGATTCTGTAAGCCCGCACGGCTAACAAGGCTTTCAGAATTTCTGTCGCCCTTTCATTTAATGTTTTCATGGTCTGTAAAGTTTAGAGTTATTCCCCATTACTTGTAAAAAGATAACTCCATTCATAACCAACTAAAAAGGGCGGCATATCTCCATGTAAGAATAGCTTTCCGATTCTATATAATGCAAATAACTCTATGTGGTTATATGGTTTCGGGCATAAATAGGGGTGGTCTGTTTTATGTGGAATCCTATTAAATAGTAAGTAAAAAATTCGGTTTCCCATCTGAAAAGGGGGGAGGGGTGAAAAAGAGATAGTATCTTCACAAGCAAAGAATAGGACCAACTTTGCAAGGGGGTCTTAATTTACCCCCTTTGCGAAAGTCGGTCCGTTTTTCCTCTCTAAAACTCGAACATCTTTTTGCCGAGCAGATAGGCTTTGTTGCCCTTTATTCGAGGCTTGTCATCGGCAATCTCGAAAAACAGCTTGACAATCTGCCTGTCTACACGCCCCTTGAATGGTATTCCGTTATCGGTTATCAGTCCCCGCAGAAAACCGAGTATTTCAGAACAGAGCACCAAATCGCCCGTATTGTATTTCGCATAGACGGCTCGTTGCATCTTTTCGGAGGTCATCAATCGGTTCTCCTCCACGTTCTCCAACGCCGCCTTGATTCTGCGCCTGTCATAGCCCAGTTGCCCGATGCGCTCTTTACCGAGAATCGTTGCCGCTTCAATGATTTCTGAGAACGTATCGCCTAATTGTTCGCAGAGAAACGTTTGTTCTGCGTCGGGATTCTGCCGCTGGATTCGGTCGATTTGTTCTACCACCTCGCGCCATAATTCCGTCGTTCCTTTTATTTGGGCCTGTGTCCGCCGCAGACGGTCTTCGTCTGTCAGGTCGTAATCTACCTTATGAACGGCCAACTGGAACGGGGCGTCTTTGTACTCCTCCTCAATCGTTGCGGAGGATCGGTAGAGGGCTTCCAGTCGGGCATCCGTCCATGCGTTGTCCCACATAAACCAGTTTCGATTGCCCGTGCGCGTTACGAAGCGTTTATAGTCCATCCCTTGTAAGGCTTGCGTAAGGGTTTGGTGTTCGATTTCGCCCTCAATAGGCAACTCCCGTATTCGGTTGTAAATCCGTTCTTGACATTCGAGGTTATGGAACAACTTGTCGCGCGAAACGCTCTGCAATCTGTCGCAGGTATTCGTTATATGGTACGCCTGCTCTATGCCGTTACGAAATCGCCCGATGGCCTGCACGACCTCGGTCTGCGGGTCTATCATCGAATAGGGAGCATGGAACACATCCGTAAGCACGATTACATGCGGCTTGTAGTCCAGTTTAATGTCTACCGCCGAGTAGAACCGACTGGTGAAAAAATTTACTCCTGCAAGTTCGGACAAGCGGTCGCTTACATCGGTGAAATTTTGCTGTTTGAGTTTGCGGACGCTCTTATCGGCGCAAAACACTTTACAACGGCCCTCCAATTTGAGCGTCTGAATCAGTCCCAAAATCGTATCGGTCGAATTTATAAAGATGCAGACCGTTTCATCTTTCAACCGTACGAGTAATTTTCGGAGTATCCGCACCGTATTGTTCGTGACGCAAAGTGTCAGCGGTCGGCGGTAGTCGTAAGTGGGAGCAATCCGCACCATTTCAAAATTCTGTTCCTCGAAACGCGGGTCGGAGGGCAGGATCGGAGTTGCCGAAACCATCGCCTTATTCTTGAATCTGAAAAAGTCCTCGACGGGCAGGTAAATATCCCCGCGGTAGCCCACATCCTGTATGGTCTTTTCGCACTCGTCGAGCAAGAGGAAATAATCGTCGTACATCGGAGTATGGGTTTCGTACATGGCGGGGAGCACCTTTTTGTCAAAGCCTTCGGGCGTCGTGATGATTTTGCGATAGCCGTCATGCTCGCCCGCAAGATAGGCTTTCACATCCTCTTTCGTGATGCCCTCGTACACGGCGAACAGAAACGGGTGCTCCGCTTTCTTGCCGAGGATAACGGGCACATTCGGTTCAATGATGATCGAGTGCCGTTTCGCATGTACGATCTCTCCATAGGTAGCACCGCAACCCGTCAGCGTTTTGTTAAGGATCGTATTCGTCGGGATTTCTTTATTGGGGAGTATATCGGAAAGAACCTGCCCCCGCTTGATTTCGATCGTTTTTTCGACCATAGATAAAAAATTATGGGGAGCGAGCGGTGAAACCCGCTCCCCTGTTTGACTTATGTTAGGCGAAAAGTGCCGTTACATCTTCCATTGCTTCGGCGAGCATCTTGATTTTACCATTCGGGAAAATCCATGAATGGGTCAGATAACCCGTCCCGCTTTCCGCGTCTTGGGTGTATTCTTCCCGACGCTTGGTCGTGTATCGGCGGATTTCCGCCTCCAACTTTTCCAGCCATTCACCCTGACAGCAAATTTCGCTATCAGCGTCGCAGTTGTTAATTTCGGGGAGTTCCTCGCCCAGCAGAGCCGCCAGCAAATAGGCCCAAATCTGAGCATTCAGCAAGAGTTTGCCTTGCAACTCGGTCTGACCTTTACGCAGGCCGACCCAAACGTAACCGCAACCTGCAACATCCACGCGGGGCGTAATGATGATGGCGTCCAAACCCAGCCCAATGGCTTTCTGCATAACGCCTACCATTTGGGCATTGTTCTCGTACTTCATCTGTACGAAACGCATTACGGGTTTCTCTTCAATTTTATTCACCGTCTGAACGGTGGTGGCGAGCGAGCTTACTTTCTTCGGCTCAGTCGCAGAAATAATTAAATTATCCATATTTTTAGAAGTATTTAGATTGCTATTACTACCATTAATATTTACAAGCGTTTTCATAATCGTTATCTTTTTATTAAATTTTGTTGCCGCCTCTTTCGGGCTGTCGGCTACTCCCTGCAATTTCGGTCGGCCGTACGCTCCGACCTGTTGCTTTTCAGGGCTAATACGGGATATTTCCCCCTTTTGTTTTCCGTTTTGAGGTAGATATTATAGGCTCTATTTGAGCCTATTATTTACCCCTGTTTTTCAGTTGTTTAGGTTTTGTGTTTCATCGGTCGTATTTTTTCATTTTACCGCCTCTTTTGCAGGCCGTCGGCTATTCCCCGAATCTCTCGAATAACCGTACGCTTTATTCGCGGATTCTGGCTATTGAACCTGCATAAATCCGACCTTTGGTGCCTTTGCAAAAACATAAATAATAGCCCTTAAAAATCGACCTATTCATTACCTTTGCTGTCGAAAATATTGCAAAATATGTCAGGGAAAATATTGTAAATCTGTTGGTTATGACAAAATGGCAGATGTCATGACACTGGCAGATTTTTGGCAGAAAAAAAGAAAGGGAACCGCGATAAACGGCTCCCTTAAATGGTATGGTTATATAGTCCGATCAGTCCAATAGCGGAAAATCAAAATCCTGCATGATAACCTGCCTCTGCAATGGTATCGGTCTGAATCGTGGTGCTTGATTCATAGCCGCTCGTTTCAGATAGGCGGCAAGGTCGGCGCGGATTACTTTCGGGTCGTATTCGCCGCTCCATCCTTTACTATCGGGATAGCAACCCGTGAAGCGTGTATAGTCGTGAATGAGTTGGCATAATTCGTTCGGCGTATCGGGCTGGCTGGGTATGGCATTTTCTTCATGGAGCATTCGGTAAATGCCGTATGCAACTGCCGAATAGATGGCATTATCCTTTTTTCGTCCCGCAGACGGTTTGCGCCGTTGAATATCTTGCCGTGCTTTCTCGGCTGTTTGTACTTCGGGAAAATAGCTTGCAAGTTCCTTTTTAATCAGACGGAATAACCAGTTATCGCTGTTCGGAATAGAAATCTTTTCCGCTTCCCCATTATTGGTGCGAATTGTGATGGCGGTCTGTTCGTTGCCTTGAAATGTCCGTGCCTCCATTTGCTCCATAAAAAGCAACAGGTGTGCCCATTCGCTTTGGTATATGTCCCAAGAGTAAAATTGAACAAGATCATTGTATTCGTTTTCGTCGATCTGCCGTTCGCGGATGCAGTAGGCCACAAGCAATAGGGTTTCCTCTATTATTGGGGTAATTGTCCCGTAAGAGTTGATAAGTGATAACAAGTCATGGCATTCGAGGTGTCGAAACGGCAAAACCAGATTGCAATCCTCTTTAATGCTGTACTTTACGATATTACCCTCTCGGTGAGGTATCAGACATTTGGCATCCGAAAGTTCTTTGTTGAAATAGCCTGCCGTGATGCCGAAATATTTTTCCAGTAAGGGCAGGCAAGCGGTGAAATATTCGGTCGTTACGGGGTAAAAGGTGTGTTCTTCTTGCATAGGAGTATCTTTATAAAGACGAATTTACAAAATTCCGCTTTCAACCGCAACTGACGACCGCAGAAAAAAGAAAAGGGACTATCCGATGCAATCGGATAATCCCTCAAAGAGTAGGACCAACTTTGACCGAGGGGTTATTTTAAGACCCCTCGGAAAAGTCGGTCCGAGTTTTTGTCATAGCAAGTTCTGCATTGCCGCGTCAATTTGGCTGTTTTCAAACGAATCCAAATAAATCTGTGTGGTGGATAAATCGGAATGACCGAGCGATTCGGAAATGATGGCAATATTCACTCCCGACCTTTTCAGCACGGTGGCGAACGTATGCCGAGCGACATAGGTAGTCAATTCGATTTTCAGCCCCAATAATCGGCTCCACTCATGCAGGGCCTTATTCACATGTTTCAGCACCTTGCGTACTCGGTCGTAAATCTGTTGCTCGGTCTTGTGTATGCGGCGGTCGAGTATCGGGAAAATATAATCCTCGTCCGCATGGTCGGATTTGGCGTATTTGCCGATAATCGCTTTCGACTGTTCCGAGAGGTGGCAGGTCATCTCCTTGCTGGTTTTGTGGCGGGCATAGTAGATTCTTTCCTCGTCCATATCGCAGTAACGCAGGGTGGCGATGTCTTTGAAATTGATGCCTGCCGAGAGGTAGGAAAACAGGAAAATGTCCCGTGCGAAATCCAGATAGGCTGAACCGTCGGTGGGTATCTCCGCCTGCATCAGCCGTTGCACCTCCTCCTTGCGGATAGCACGTTTGCGGGTGGCTGTCCACAACCGTCCGATTTTGAATTGCAGAAACGGACTGTGCGGCGTGGTGAAAATCCCCTCGGCAAGAGCCTTGTTATAGACGGCTTTCAGAACGCTGAATTTCGTGGCTATCGAATTGCTTTTGTTCCCCTTTTTCATTAGGAACAGTTCGAAATCACGCAGGTAGCCGACCGTAATTTCGTCGAAACGGATGTTGGTCGAGCGGAATTGTTGCAGGAGTGAAAACGTGACCTTGTGTTTTGATGTCGAGCCGATTTTACCGACTGATTCCAACTGTGCAATCGTGCGACGGAAATATTCGGCTATCGTGCAATAGACCCTCCGTCCGTCGGTTTCCAGCACGTTGTCCAGCGTTACGGGGACCTCCAACGCTTCAAGCCGTTTGATGCGCTTGTCGTATTTCTCGATTTGCTCGTAAATCCGTAGCTGAACGGCAGGATTCTGCGTTTTAAGCGTTTGGGTGTCGAAATCCCAATCGTCGGCAGGGATATTGATTCCCGTACTTACATAGCGGCTGCGGCGATTGACGGTAAAACGCAGGTAGATGTTCGTGGTGCGGTTTTGATTGATGCGGTCTTTTCTGCAAATGGCATTGATGCTGACACTCATAATGTTGCGGCATTATGCAGACAGACGCGGGTGGTGTTTTACCGCCGTAAAACATGGTTAAACAAATGGTAAAACATTCTTCGGAAAACGGCGCGAAAAAGGCATTATGGAGAGTTTTATTTCGCACCCGCAAAAAGAAAAACGAGCGATAATTCATTGATTATCACTCGTTTATTAAGAGCGGAAAACGAGACTCGAACTCGCGACCCCAACCTTGGCAAGGTTGTGCTCTACCAACTGAGCTATTTCCGCATTAGTGGTATTTCGGAGTGCAAATATAAACGGTTTTTTTTATTCCTCAAAATTTTTGCCCGGAAATTTACGAGACAAAAATCAAAAAAACTGTCATACAACCCTTCAGAACCGGTTTTTAATGCTAAATCCGACTATCTGACAACAGAAAGCTATTCCGCCACCACTCCCCAGCCGCCGCCTAACGCCTTATAGAGCTGCACCAAAGCGAGGTGTTCGTCCCGTACGGCGTTGCTCAAACCGATCTGGGCATCGAAATACCGGCGCTGGGCATCCAGCACGTCGATATAATTGATACTGCCGCCCCGGTACTGCAAATTGGCCAGTTCGACGTATTTGCGGGCAGCATCGCGCAGAGCGACCTTCAACGCGGCCGTTTTGCGGACGTTACGGTAAGTGACTACCGCATCGTTGGCTTCCTTGAAAACCTCCAGCACCTTCTTCTCGTACCCCAGCCGGGCTACGTCGTATGCCGCCAATGCCGCACGATATTTGGCCTGCTTGCGTCCGAAGCCGAAGACCGGAGCGGCGATCGCAGCGGCCACATACGAGAACGGGGAGCGAAAGAAACCCTGCAACGCATCGTTCTCCCAACCGCCTACCAGATTGAAGGTCAGCCGGGGAAAACGATCTGCATAGGCCATCCCCGCCGAAGCCATCGCCGAACGCAACTGTTGTTCGGAAGCCCGTACGTCGGGACGCCGCTGCAACAGTCCCGAAGGCAGACCGACAGGCAGACTGTCCGGAAACTCGGCTTCGATATTCATTTGACCGCGCAACACCTCCCAGTCAGGAGATTTTCCCATAAGCAATGCAATACTGTTTTCCATAATTTCGATCCTGCTCTCCAGATCCGGAATCAGGGTCGCCGTCGAAGCGTATTCCACTTTGGCCTGCTGGTAAACGGTTTCGGAGGTAAGACCGCCCTCGAACCGCAACTGCGCCTGCTGCACACCCTCGCTGCGCGTTCGGAGCGTACGACGCACGATGGAAAGCTCGTTATCCAAAGCCATCAACTGAAAATAGGCCGTCGCAACTTCCGCGACGAGAGTCATACGCATCGCACGCCAATCCTCGACCGAAGAGAGATACTCCGCCCCGCCCTTGCGCTTGGCCCAGCGCAGGTTTCCCCAAAGGTCCAGCTCCCAACTGACGGAGAGCTTGGCACTGAACTCCGGATCACGGCTCGACTCCTCGTCGGCATAATCGTTCGTTTCGTAATCAGCCAGCCCTTTGGCCGAAAAATTCGGCAAACGCTCGGCCTTGCTTATCCGATACAACTGCCGCATCTGCTCCACACGAGCCGCCGCCGCAAGCATATCCTTGTTATTTTCCAAGGTCAGCTCGATGACCCGGCGCAACGTCGAATCCCCGTAAAACTGCCACCAGCTCAGATCGGCGATGGTCAGCGAATCGGTATAGCCCGAAGCGATCTGCCCGGGCATCTCCACCTCGGGGGCCTGACAGTGCCGCACAGCCGAACAGGAAGAGAATCCGACGGTCAGTGCAGCCAAAATGACAAATATCGCAACTCGTTTCATCGTTTCTTCAGTTTTGCTTTAATCCGGTAAATCCACACGAAGAAGAAGGGCACGAAGACGATGCCGACAGAGATAGCTACCAGCATACCGAAAAAGACGCCCGTACCGATACCCTGACGGCTCGCCGACCCCGGACCCGATGCGAACACCAGCGGCAGCAGGCCGAGGATGAACGCCAGCGAGGTCATCACGATCGGGCGGAAACGCAGGTGTGCGGCCTTGAGTGCCGCCGACACCACGTCGCGGCCTTTTTCCACCTCCTCCTTGGCAAACTCTACGATCAAAATGGCATTCTTGGCCACCAGACCTACGAGCATCACCAGGCCGATCTGAAAATAGATGTTGTTTTCCAAACCGCAAACCCAGATACCCAGATAGGCACCGATTCCGGCTACGGGCAGCGAGAGAATGACCGCGACGGGCACCGACCAGCTCTCGTACTGGGCGGCGAGGAAGAGGAAGACGAACAGGAAAGCCAGCGCCAGCACAAGACCCGTCTGTCCACTCACATGCTTCTCCTGGTAAGAAAGGCCGCTCCACTCGACGCCCACCGACGCAGGCAATTTCTCACGCACGATATTTTCCAGCTCGTCCATCGCCTGTCCCGAACTGTATCCGTGAGCCGCTTCGCCCGTGATGGTCGCAGCGTTGAACATATTGAAACGCTTGATCGTACCGGCACCCGTCGTATAGTGCGTTGTACCGAGCGACGTGACGGGAATCATCGCCCCGTCGGCACCCCGTACGAAGAAGAGGTTCAGGTTGTCGCGGTAAGCCCGATAAGGCGCGTCGGCCTGAATATATACACGGTATATACGGTTGAACATATTGAAGTCATTGACGTAGATCGAACCCGTGAACGCTTTCATCGTAGAGAAGATGTCGGACATCGAAACCCCGACCAACTGCGCTTTGTCGCGGTCCACGTCGAAATAAAGCTGCGGAATGTCGGCTTGCATCGAAGAGGCCAGCCCCGTAAACTCGGGCCGCTGCTCGGCATAGTGCATCAACGTATCCACCGCCCGCTGCAGATCGGCATAGCCGGCATCCCCGCGAGCTTCGAGCACCATTTCGAAACCGCCCGAGGTTCCCAGACCGGGAATGACGGCAGGCGTCGAAAGATAGACCTTGCTTTCGGGATAACGCGACAACTCGTCGCGCACACGTTTCATCACTTCGCTGATATCCTCCGATTCCCGCTCCTTCCAGGACTTGAGGATCACTGTCAGTTGGCTGCGGGCCTGGTTGCTGCCCACACGAGGACTCGAACCCGTCACGTTGAGTACATACTCCACATCGGGATCCTGCATCAGAAAGGCCATCGCCCGGTCGGTCACCGTACGCGTACGCTCGATGGTCGCCCCTTCCGGAAGTTCCAGTTCGACGGTGAAATACCCCTGATCCTCCTGCGGCATGAAACTTTCGGGCACGAGTTTATTCATCAACCAGATACCGATGAGTACCACGCCGAAGGCGGCGAACATACGGCGCGAATGGGCGAGCGCCCGGCCGATCATACGGCCGTAGAGCTTATTGCCTTTCGCAAGACCGAAATTGATATACCGGAAAAACCGTTTCTTCCGGCCGCCTCTGTCGGGCTTCAACAGGTAGGCGCACATCACGGGGCTGAGCGTCAGCGCCACGACCGTAGAGATGATTACCGATACGGCGATCGTAATGGTAAACTGGCGATAGAGCTGCCCCGTAATGCCCGAAAGGAAGCTCACCGGGACGAACACGGCGCACAGCACCAGCGACATGGCGATCAACGCTCCGCTCAGGCTCCGCATCGCCTTCTTGGTCGCTTCGTAGGGCGAAAGCCCCTCCTCGTTCATGATGCGATCGACGTTTTCGACCACGACGATCGCGTCATCGACCACGATACCGATGGCAAGAATCAGACCCAGCAGGGTCAGCATATTGAGCGAGAAGCCGAACACGAGCATCACGCCGAAGGTACCGATGAGCGAGATCGGCACGGCCACGATCGGAATGAGCGTCGCCCGCCAGCTCTGCAACGAAAGGAATACCACCAGAATCACCAGCAGCAACGCTTCGAAAAGCGTCTGATAGACGTGATGGATTGATTCGGAAATGTAGGTAGTCATATCGAAAGGAATCTCGTAAGAGATACCCTCCGGAAAATTGCGGCTGATCTCCTCCATCTGGGCCTTCACCGCCTCGGCCACCTCCATTGCATTGGCTCCCGGAAGCATCTTGATCTCCAGCACGGCGGCATTACCGCCGTTGATACCGCTTTCGGTATTGTAGGACGATGCTTCGAGCGAAATGCGCGCCACGTCTTTCAGGCGGATGATCGAACCGTCGGGATTGGCCCGGACGACGATATCTTCGAACTGGCTGACCGACGACAAACGTCCCTGCGCCGTAATGGGGATCGTCACGTCGAGGCCCGTCATCGGAGCCTGCCCCAGCACGCCGGCCGCCGACTCGCGGTTCTGATCCTTCAACGCGGATTGCAGATCCTTTGACCGTCAGCCCCAGGTCGGCCAGCTTGTCGGGCTGCACCCAGATCTGCATGGCGTAGTAGCGGCTGCCGACGTTCGAAATACTGCCCACGCCGGGAATACGGCGCAGCAGGTCCAGCACGTTGAGCGTGGCGTAATTACTCAAATATATTTCGTCGAACTTGGGGTCGGACGAGAGCAGCGTGATGGTCATCAGTTTGCTGGCGGCCTGTTTCTCGACCGAAATACCGTTCTGCACCACCTCGGCCGGCAGGCGTGCCTCGGCCTTCTTCAGGCGGTTCTGGACATCCACGGCCGCCAGATCGGGATCGACCGAAATATCGAAGGTGACGGTCGCGGAGAAACCGCCCGAGTTGGAGCTCGACGACTCCATATAGATCATGCCGGGCGTACCGTTCAGCTCCTGCTCGATGGGGGTAGCAACGGCCTGTGTCACGGTCTGCGCGTCGGCACCGGGATAGGACGCCGAAACACGCACCACAGGCGGTACGATCTGCGGATACTGATCGACGGGCAGCAGCGCGAGGCCGATGGCGCCGACGATGACGATGATGATGGAAAGTACCGTGGAAAAGACCGGCCGGTCGATGAAAAAGTCGGCTTTCATGGGCTACTCCTCCTCTGGATTCGCCTCCTCTTCACGAGGAGCCACGGGTTCGACCTTCATGCCGTGCGTCAGCTTGTGATAGCCTTCGACGACGATATTTTCATACGAGGCAAGTCCTCGTTCGACGATGAAGTTATTGCCCGTTTCCGGACCCGTTTCCACGAAACGCTTCTCCACGATGCTGTCCCGGCGCACGACGAAGACATAGGCGCCGCCCTTCTCGATAATCAGGGCCTTCTTGGGAACCACGACCGCCCGTTCGAGCACGTCGAGCAGCAGTTTGACCTTAGTGAACTGTCCGGGGAGCAGGATATGGTCGGGATTGGGCATCTCGGCCCGCACGGAGAAGGTACCCGTCTGGGGATCGACCTGCGGATCGGCGAAATCGACCAGTCCCCGATAGGGATACTGCGCCCCGTCGGCCAACGTGACCGTAATATAGGGGTCCCACTTGCGGGTCGAATCCTTATGGCCCAGATTGACGTTACGGGCCTTGCTACGCAGGTAATCCAGCGCGGTCATACTGAAATCGACCCGCACCGTATCGCTCTTTACCACGGTGGCCAGCAGCGACTTGCCGCCAGGACCGACGAGCGTACCGATATCGGCGTTCCGCTCGGAAATGTAACCCGAAATGGGCGACTGCACGGTCGTGTAGCCGAGTATCATTTCAGCCTGCGTAAGGTCGGCTTCGCTCACCACCACGTCCGCCACAGCGCTCTCGTAGGAGGCGATGGCGTTATCCAGGTCGAGCTGGCTGGCGGCATTCTGCGCATAGAGCGGGCGGATGCGTTTCAGGTCGCGCTCGGCCTTCAGAGCCTGGGCCCGGGCTTTGTTCAACTGCGCCTTGGCCTTGTTCGCACGGGCGCGATAGACCGTCGGGTCGATGATGAAAAGCGTCTGGCCCTTCTTGATATAGGTTCCCTCGGCAAAGAGCATCTTCTCCAGATAACCTTCGACGCGGGCCCGGATCTCGACGAATTGCTGGGCCCGGATACGGCCCACGTACTCGCCATAGATGCTGACATCTTCGACCTGCACCGGTTCGACGGCCACCACCGGCAGTGCGGCGGCCTGCGGCCGGGGACGCAGCAACACGACGAGCAGAACGACCAGCACCACGACGGCACAGCCGATGAAGATCCAGTGCTTACGAGTCAGTTTCACCCGAATACGAGGTGTTTTGGCCGCTATTTTTTTCAGTTTCTCCAAATTCAACTCTTTCAGATTCGGTTTCATTTCATAAGTAGTTTTTATCCATAAAAGGGTTAAAGGACTTTACCCAAACCCCGCGCCAATCCTGTTCTATCCGGATAAGCGAATCATACACAATATAATACGCCTGCAACAGACGAGGCCGATCCTGTGGCGTGAATCTACAAAATGTAGAATTATTCCACACCGGAGCCTACCGGCTGTGGCGTAAAAACCCCCGGTGCCCGATAATCGCCGCCAGGCGCCCCGGATGCAGGGATTTGCCCGCAACGATAAGGGTGACGGCCAACAGGATCAAGCCGATACCCGCAGCAAGCCGCGCAGTGAACAATTCACCGAAGATAGTCACGCCGATCACCACTGCCGTCAGCGGCTCCAAAGCCCCCATAACAGCGGTCGGAGTAGAACCGATGGCATGCACGGCAACGGTCATCAACACCAGCGAAACGACCGTAGGAATCAGAGCCAGCATCGCCGCCCACCCCCCCCCACATCGAGGGTGTCGAGAGAAGCTGCAAAGGCTGGTCGGGACAACACAGCGAATACAACACGATCGCAGCCACGCCGAACAACAGCACGTAAAACGTAAGCTTCACCGACGACATATTCAACGAAGCACGGTTGACCACCACGATATAGAGCGCATACGAGAGCGACGAAGCCATGACCAGCACAACGCCCGCAGTATTGAGTACCGCACCGCCCTCACCCCGGTACAGCAACGCGATTCCGCACAGAGCCAGGGAAATGGAGAGGACCGTGACCAGCGAAATTCGCTCCCTGAAGAAAATCGCCATGATGACGGCCACCATGACCGGATAGACGAAAAGAAGGGTGGAGGCGATCCCCGCATCCATATAGTGAAAACTCATGAACAACGTGAGCGACGATACGGCGAACATCACTCCCAGCAATCCCAGCACGGAGAACTCCCGGCGCGTAATGCGCAGCGAAGTTTTCTGCACCAACAACAGGGCTGCCAGCAGTACGGCGGCAAGCGCATAGCGGTAAAACAGCACGGAATTGGTGTTTATTCCCGCCCGGTAGAGTGACAAAGCACCGAGGGGATTCATCCCGTAACTCACGGCGGCAACGATGCCGCAAAGGGTTCCTTTCGATTTCTCGCTCATGGATCGACAATTTCAACCGGCCGCAAAAATACGAAATAATTCGGCCGTTCGGTAAAGATAGCGCTTATAAATCGACCTCGGAAAAGGGAACGAGATGCGGTAATTCGTCCGGAAAGGTTAAAATATCGGCCGGGTTTCGTATCTTTGTGCCACTGTTTCCGATAACCCTCCGGAACCGCCCGGTTCCTTCGGAGCGATCCGGAACAATACGGTTTTACGGAAAATGCCTTTCGGGGCCAAATACATATCGAAATGAAAAAGTTACTTCTGATCTTTCTGCTGATCGCCGCCTGGAGTGTGCAGGCCCGCGAAGTATATCCGCTCTGCGACGACTGGCTCTTCTCGTTCCGCTACGAAAACAGCAGCGACAACGCCCGCTGTGTCACGCTGCCGCACACCTGGAACCTCGATGCACTGGCCGGGACGATCCCATACCTGCGCACGACCGCCGACTATCAGCGCAAACTCTACGTACCGCAGACCTGGACCGGAAAGCGGCTCTTCCTGAAATTCTACGGCGTGGAGAGCGTCGCCCACCTCTTCGTAAACGGAACTTACGTCGGCGAGCACCGGGGCGGAACGACCGCTTTCGTCTTCGAAATCACCGACCGGGTGAAATACGGCAGCGAAAACCTGCTTCGCGTAGCCGTGAGCAACGCCATTACGGGCGACGTGCTGCCGCTCTCGTCCATCCACAACATCTACGGCGGCATCAGCCGGGAGGTAGAACTCATCGTCACCGACCCCACCGCCGTATCGCCTCTGTATCTGGGCTCGTCGGGAGTCCTGATCCACCCTCGGGCCGTATCGACCGAACGGGCCGAAGCCGAGGCCGAAATCCACCTCATCTCGAAAGGCGACAACTTCTGCCGCGTGACCCTCGAAGCGTTCGATCCGGACGGAATTCAGGCCGCAGCCAAAACGATAAAGGCCAAACTCGACGGCAAACCCGTCGTCATCCCCTTCACGGTCGAAAATCCCCGACTGTGGGACCTCGATCACCCCAACCTCTATCGAATGCGGGTATCCGTCGAGAGCGACACCTCGCGCGATGAGATCGAAATCGCCACGGGCTTCCGCAACATCCGCGTCACACCCGAAGAGGGTTTCCGCCTCAACGACTCGCTCGTTCGGGTTCACGGCGTAACGCTCTACTACGACCGTCCGGGCACGGGTAGCGCTATGGAGGCGGAGGACTATGCCGAAGATTTCGCTTTCATACGCGAGTTGGGAGCCAATGCCCTGCGCTCGCCCGCAGGACCGCACGCCCCCTGTCTGTACGACCTCTGCGACCGCACAGGCGTACTGGTCTGGATCGACTTGCCGCTGATCCGGGCACCTTTCCTCAGCGACGTTTCCTATTATCCGAACCCGCAACTCGAGGCGAACGGTCGCCAGCAACTGCGCGAAATCATCGCCCAGCATATCAACCGGCCGTCAGTGGTCATCTGGGGACTCTTCGACTGCCTCTGGCAACGGGGCGAAAACCCCGTGCCCTATGTGCGGACACTGAACGAACTGGCAAAAAAAATGGACCGCAGCCGCCCGACGGCGGCCACCAGCAACCAGGACGGAGAACTGAACCAGATCACCGACCTGATCGTATGGGCGCAGAACATCGGCTGGGACAAAGGCCGCACGGAAGACCTCGAAATCTGGCTCGGCCAGCTTCGGTCGGGGTGGAACCAGCTCCGTTCGGGCATCTGCTACGGTGAAGCGGGGCAGATCGAACAACAAGGCGATCCGGCTCGCCGACGCCGCTCGAACAGCCTGCTCTGGCAGCCGGAAGGACGGCAGACCCGTTTTCATGAAGATTACACGAAATACCTGGCACAAGACACGCTGCTGTGGGGAACCTGGATCAACACCCTGTTCGACTACGGCTCGGCCCGCCGTCCGCAGGGCGTGGAGGCTACGGGGCTCGTCACGCTGGACCGACGACGCCGCAAGGACGCTTTCCATCTTTACAAGGCTTTGTGGAACAACACCGAACCTACGCTCCACATCGCCGGACGCCGGGAGGATGAGCGTAACGGCGACTTGCAGACCGTAACCGTCTATTCTTCGGCCGGAGAGCCGGTCGTAACCCTCTCGGGCGACACGCTCGCGGTCGAGCAATACGCACCGTGCATCTACCGCTGCGACTCGGTACGGCTCAACGGCCGGATGAAGATAGAAGCGAAAGCCGGGGATTTATACGACGAAACGTTCCTTACCGGAAACTGCGCCTTAGTAGCTCCGCCGCGTCGGGACCCTCAGCAAACAGCAGGTCTGCGACTGACAAATTAGGCGCGAAAGGCAGCCGGTCGGAAAAGACCTGGAAATAGGACTCGGCATGAAACGCCGGGTCCTCTTTTTGTTTGGGCCTCAGATCGAGGTCGCCGGGAGCGGCTTCGACGTATTGCTCCGAAATACGGGGGCGGTTCTGCACATTCAGTTTTTGAAGCAGCACCTCCGTCAGTTCGAGGTCGTAATCGACCAGAAAATCGTATTCCCGCCGATAGAAAGGCTCGAACGAGGAGCGGTAGTGATCGAAATAGGGCGATCCCCGGTAAGCCGACACCAACGAAATCCAATGCTGGTGCTGCCACCGCTTCGAATAGTCGAGCCGCACATCCCGCATCGGCGTACGGGGACGGTTGGCATGCCGCACGTGCACCGTGAGGTCCATCACGCCGCCCGAAGCGAGAATTTGCGCCCGATTGCGCTCCGAACGCTTGACAAAATGTTCCCCGAGGTCGATGACGCAATCGTCGCACAGCAGGTGTGCGAAATATTCGACCGACCCCAAATAGGCTGCAGGCAGAATCGTCATGGTCGTTCCGGTTGATTTTCAGGATCGGCCCAATCGCCGTTGGCCTTGATGAGCGCCACGAGCCGATCGAGCGCCTCCTCCTGAGGGATATTCTTCTCCACCACCGTGCGCCCCTTGTAAAGGGTGATACGCCCCGGAGCGGCGCCCACGTAGCCGTAATCGGCGTCGGCCATCTCGCCGGGTCCGTTTACGATACAACCCATCACGCCGATTTTCAAATTTTTAAGGTGCGAGGTTCGGGCACGGATCGCGGCGAGCGTACCCTCTATATCGTAAAGCGTACGACCGCAGCTCGGGCAGGCGATGTATTCGGTGCGGGACATCCGCACGCGGGCTGCCTGCAGGATCATCAGCTCGATCTCCGCGATCTCCTTTTCCGAAAGGTGCGGCGCGTCGATCCGAATGCCGTCCGCCAGCCCGTCCAGAAAGAGCGACCCCAGATCGGCGGCGGCTTTGACGGCGACGGCTTCGACCGTCGTATCCTCGTAACGGCGGCACACCGCGACGGGTTCGTCCGCCCGGTCGAGGCTCAGGATCGCAGCCCGCAGTTCGGCCGTAGGATTCTCGGTCAGGGCTTCGATCACCCGCCAGTCGGCAGGCAACTCGGAGTGAATCAAGGGAGTTTGCACCCGAGTGCGGCGGCTGTATCGCGTCGGCGTATAGCGCTCCGGGTATTTGACGGAGAACACCCCGCTGCGGCGGGCAAAATGATCGACCAAAAGCTGCGCCACGGGGATCTCGTTCTCGGGCGCTTCGGTCAGCGAAACGCGGATCGTGTCGCCGATACCGTCCGCCAAAAGCGCTCCGATACCGACAGCGCTCTTGATGCGTCCTTCGATCCCGTTTCCCGCTTCGGTGACGCCCAGGTGGAGCGGATAATCCATCCCCTCCCGCTCCATCGCTTCCGCCAGAAGCCGGTAGGCGGCCACCATGACCCGCGTATTGCTCGACTTCATCGACACCACGACCTGATCGAACGCCTTTTCGCGGCAGACGCGCAGGAACTCCATCGCCGAGGCCACCATCCCTTCGGGGGTATCGCCCCACTCGTCGAAAACGCGCTTCGAGAGCGAACCGTGATTCACGCCGATGCGGATCGCCACGCCGCGCTCCCGGCATCGGTCGATGAGGGCTTCGAACTCCCCGTGCGATGAGTTATAATTTCCGGGGTTGATGCGCACCTTGTCCACGTATTTCGCAGCGATCGCAGCCACTTCGGGCACGAAATGGATGTCCGCCACGACGGCGGCATCGCATCCCTCCTCCCGCAAACGGCGGACGATCCGCTCCAAATTCTCTCCCTCCCGACGCCCCTGGGCCGTCAGCCGGACGATAGGACCTCCGGCCCGGAAGATGCGTTCGATCTGCCGAATACAGGCTTCGGTATCCTTGGTGTCGGTATTGGTCATCGACTGCACGGCGATCGGGCGGTCACCTCCGATCACAACCCGTCCGATGCGAACTTCACGGCTCGGGCGGCGCTCATACTTGGTCAAATTCATGTCCTGCCAGAATTTATTACCACAAAGGTAGTGAAAATGAAGGCAGGATAAAACAGACATTCGCGTTTTATCCTGCACAAACCGGAATGGCGACCGTTCGGCGGCGCCGCGCTATCGGGCAGTCATATTCTCCAACTCCTTGAGGATGTAGTAGCGGTTCAGGGATACGGGAGCCTTCTTTTCGTCCAGATAACGGTAAATGGCCGTAATGCCGCAGGCGAGCCGGACCGTCGCGTCCCGATCGGGCGAAGCGGCCGCGAAATCGAACAGCAGCTCGGCGAATTTTTCCAGGTTCTCGTCGCTGAAGCCATACTCACGGGTCAGCACGCCGATAAAGTCCTCCCGGGCCAGCAGAGTGTCGATATCCAGATCGAGCGCCTCCGCCAACTCCGTCCGGGCGGTTTCGCAAACGGCCTCTCCCGCCCCGCTTCTCCGCAGGATGCCCGCCTTCTGCAAAAGGGCTTCGATGAGTTTGCCGATCTTGTCGATCTCCCGCAGGATGTAATCTTCCATAACTCCTCCTTATTTGCCGAAAGGTACTGAAAAATCTTCGGAAATATCCGTCCCTGCGGACAAAATCGGGCAAAATATCCGATCGACAAAAGTTCGATACTCTGCTACGAATCCTTTTCCGCCCTGTTCGGGTCGCCGAACACTTACTTTTCATTATCTTTGTAGAAGATAGGATGCACCTCGGAAAAACGGGAACAAGTTCCCGTTTTCTCTCAGCTTTCGCTATCTTTGCGAAAAGCAGCACCGGCAAAGACAGGCGGTTCTCGAATAAATCCGATACGGCCTCGGGTTTACCGTCCCTGCTGAAGACGACGCTTCGGCGACGTTCGATTAAATTTGGCGCTGCTCTCGGCTTGCACTATCTTTGTCAGGCAAACAACGTATGGCGAACTATCTCGACAACGACATCAAATTCGTCGCGGGCGTAGGCGAGGCGCGGGCCCGGCTGCTGGAAAAGGAGCTGGGCATCCGCACGCTGGGCGATATGCTCTGCCACTATCCGTTCCGCTACATCGACCGTACGAGGATCTACCGCATCGACCAGATCGCGGAAGGGGATTCCGCACTCATCCAGTTCCGGGGGCGCATCACAGGCGTCAGCTATGCCGGAGCAGGGCGCAAACGACGTTTCACGGCCGTCGTGAACGACGGCAGCGGCGTGGCCGAACTGGTCTGGTTCCAGGGAATCAAATGGATCGAAAAACGGATCGAAGTGGGGCGCGAATACCTGATTTTCGGCCGCCCATCCTTCTTCAAGGGCGAACTGTCGGTGGTACATCCCGAAATCGAAACCATCGAGAAAGCCTTTTCCCGCAAGGCCGAAAGCGGTCTGCAAGGCATTTACTCCTCGACCGAGCGGCTTTCGAGCGTCCTCGGCACCAAAGGCATCTACACGATCGTCTGCAACCTCTGGCCGATGGTGCGGGACCATATCCGCGAAACGCTGCCCGACCGAATGCGGATCCAGTACGGTCTGCTGTCGCTGCGCGATGCGCTCTACAACATCCATTTTCCGCAATCGCCCGAACTGCTGCGGCAGGCACAATACCGGCTGAAGTTCGAAGAGCTACTCGGCATTCAACTGGGTATCCAATCGCGCCGCACGGCCCGCCTGTCGAAAAACAACGGATTCCTCTTCCCCAAAGTGGGAGGCGTATTCAATACCTTCTTCAACACCAGGCTGCCGTTCCCGCTGACCGGGGCGCAGAAGCGCGTGGTCAAGGAGATCCGGCAGGACACGATCTCCGGCTACCAGATGAACCGCCTGCTGCAAGGCGACGTGGGCAGCGGCAAGACCCTCGTCGCGTTGATGTCCATGCTGTTGGCCGTCGATAACGGCTTCCAGGCCTGCATGATGGCTCCGACCGAAATCCTTGCGCGCCAGCACTACGCCACCTTCCGGAGGATGCTCGAAGGAATGGACGTGCGGGTGGCGATCCTTACCGGAGCATCCAAAGCACGCGAACGGCGCGAAGCCCTCGCCGGGATTGCCGACGGCTCGATCGACCTGCTGATCGGCACGCACGCCCTGATCGAAGACCGGGTACAGTTTTCGAACCTGGGATTCGTGGTGATCGACGAACAGCATCGCTTCGGCGTCGAACAGCGGGCACGGCTCTGGACCAAGAACGAGCAACCGCCTCACATCCTGGTGATGACCGCCACTCCCATTCCCCGCACGTTGGCAATGACCCTCTACGGCGACCTGGACGTTTCGGTGATCGACGAGCTGCCGCCGGGACGGCAGCCGATCCGCACGGTGCACTACACCGACGCGGCCCGCCTGCGGCTCTTCGGTTTCATGCGGCAAGAGATCAAGAAGGGAAGACAGATTTATGTCGTCTATCCGCTTATCAAGGAGTCCGAAACGATGGACTACAAAGATTTGCAGGACGGCTACGAAGCCATCTCGCGCGACTTCCCGCTGCCGGAATACGTCACGACGATCTGCCACGGCAAGATGAAACCCGAAGACAAGGAGGAATCGATGCGCCAGTTCAAGAGCGGCGAGGCGAATATCATGGTGGCCACTTCGGTCATCGAGGTCGGCGTCGATGTACCCAACGCCACCGTCATGGTGATCGAATCGGCCGAACGATTCGGCCTCTCGCAGCTTCACCAGCTGCGCGGCCGCGTTGGACGGGGCAGCGAACAATCTTACTGTATCCTCATGTCGGGCGAGAAGCTCTCGAAGGAGGCCCGCCTGCGGCTCGAAGCGATGTGCGAAACCAACGACGGATTCCGTCTGGCGGAGCTGGATCTCAAACTGCGGGGTGCGGGCGACGTGAACGGCACGCTCCAGAGCGGCATGGCCTTCGACCTGAAAATCGCCAACCCGACGCTCGACAGCCAAATCCTGACCGTCACCCGGGAAGCGGCCGCCGAAGTGCTTACGGCCGACCCGACACTGACTCAAAACGGCCACGAGGGACTTCGGGAGCTACGCAAACGCTACTCCGGCCGAGAAGAGATCGATTTTTCTCAAATATCCTGACTCATTCACCCCGATGCGACACACCTTTTTCCTACACTTAAACACTCCCGTATCTTTTCGCACGGCAGGATATTTGAATCACTCCGGAATATGTTCCGCACAAGGCAAACCTTATCCGCACCGGAACGACGATCCGAGCCGGCGGATTGCAAAATCCGAATCGAAAACTTTCCGCAATTCATCTGCAAACGCGCCGGCAGAAACAGATAAAACGGCCGTAAAAAACAGCATAAATTACTTTTTTGCAACCTTTCAATGAAGAAACAGATTTTTTTCACCGTCCTGTTTTTCCTGGCAGCCCTGCCTGCTGGCGCCCAGCTCTATCAGCCGGGCGAAGTACTCGATTACCGGGCCAGCTACAAGGCCAAATTCTTTCCCAATACCGAAGTGGGAAGCGTACGCGTGACCACCGTCGAAGAAGAATATGAAGGAGAGCCGATGTACCGCATCGTGGCACACGGCAAAACGCTCCCCGCCTTCCGCTGGGTAATGAACGTGGACGACAAATATACGATTCTGGTCGATCGCGAGGAGTTGAAGACACGCCGTTTCGAAAGCGATATCCGCGAAGGCAACTACCGGTTCTGGAGCAACTACGTGTACGACTGGCCCGAAATGACGGTACACACCCGGTGGCAGGGACGCCGCATGGTGCGCGATACAACCAAAACGATGTCGCTCACCCCGCGCAGCATGGATCCCGTGTCGCTCTATTTCCACCTGCGGAGCATCGACCCGGCAACGCTCCAGGAAGGTAAAACGGAGGTGCTCGAAATGCTCCTCGAAGATACGATCCGCCATCTGCGGTACCGCTTTCTGGGGCGTGAAACCAAGAAAATCCGCAGTATGGGTACGTTCCGCACCCTGAAGTTCGCCTGTCAGATCGGCACCTCCGAAGGGTACTCGTTTACGGACGGAACGGAGTTCACGGTCTGGATTTCGGACGACAAAAACCTCATTCCTCTCTACATCGAATCGCCGGTCCGCATCGGCAGCGTTCAGGCCTATATTTCGGGATATCACGGACTGAAATATCCGTTGAGCAGTAAAATCAAATAAAAATCCATTATATTTGCAGAACATGGGGTGAGGTTCTGCGATTTTCGGACACAAACCGGCAGCGATTGCCCCGTCTTTTATTATATTTGTATAAAATATTCGCACCATGGAAGAGAACTATCAAGGTTACAACCAACCCGAATACGAAAACGACGATCCCCGCAAGGGCGCGAACAAGTCGATCCTCGGCTACCGCATCGTCATCATTATCCTGGCGGTGATCCTGGCTGCCATCACGGTCCTCTATTACAACATCCATCGCCAGCAGCAGGCCGATTACGACCTGTTGGTCATCGACCGCGATTCGATCCAGAACAACCTGAGCGACCTGATGCAGGATTTTGACGACCTGCAACTATCCAACGACACCCTTTCGCTCCAGATGGGCATCGAACGCCAGCGGGCCGACTCGCTGATGCAGCGGCTCAAACAGGAGCGTTCGTGGAGTCTGGCCAAAATCAAGCAATATGAAAAAGAGGTCGGCACGCTGCGTACCATCATGCGGGGTTATCTTCACCAGATCGACTCGCTCAACACGCTCAACAAAAAGCTGATCGACGAAAACGTATCCTACCGCAAGGAGATCACCACGGCCCAGATGCGTGCCGAGATGGCCGAAGAGAAGGCCCAGGAGCTCAACAACAAAGTACGCCAGGGATCGGTTATCAACGCCCGGGGTATCCGCATGGTAGCGCTCAACGCCCGCAGCAAGGAGGTGTCGCGCATCAAGAACGCCGAGCGTCTGCGCGTGGATTTCACCCTCACGGCCAACGCCCTGGCGACTCCGGGCGAAAAGACGATCTACGTCCGCATCCTGTCGCCCGACGGATACGTGCTGTCGAGCGAAAGCGTTCCGACGTTCGAATTCGAGGGCGAACGCCTCTCTTACTCCGCATCGCGTGACGTGGATTACCAGAACGAAGACCTCAACATCGGTATCTTCTACACCGGCAGCGGCTTCACCGCCGGTACCTACCAGGTACAGATCTATTGCGACGGGTTCCTGATCGGCTCGATCGAGCTGCCGATGCGATAAATAAGGCTTCGTCCGACCCAGACAACAGAAAGCGTCCGGCCTTGCAAGGCCGGACGCTTTCTGTCACAGAGTGGTTTGCGACGATATTTACACCTGGAATCCGCAACGATCCCTGCAAGAATCATTCGTTCCAGATCAGAGCGGAAGCGCCGAGGATCGCGGCATTTTGGGCCGGAATGCCGCTGGGCAGCACCTTCACGTTGCCCCGGTAAACGGGCAGCAAATTCTCCTCCAGGTAACGGCGCGTCGGTTCCAACAGGAGCTCCCCGGCTTGGGCCAGGCCGCCGAAGAAGAACACGGCTTCGGGCGAGGTGATCGCTACGGCATTCGCAAGGGCCCTTCCCAGCCTCTCCGCCGTACAGCGAAAAACCTCGAGCGACAGCGAATCACCCTTTTGCGCCGCTTCGGTAATTATCCGGGCGTCGAACTTGTCGTAAGGTACATCGCGTAAAACGCTCGGCACCGTTTCCCGGGCCATCAACTCGAAGGCCGTCCGTTTGGCACCCGTCGCAGAAACATAGGTTTCCAGACAGCCACGGCGTCCGCAGCCGCACTGCCGTCCTCCGGGTTCGACGACGACATGCCCCAGTTCCCCGGCCATCCCGTCGTGCCCATAGATCACTTGTCCTCCCGCAACGAACCCCGACCCCAGACCGGTCCCGAGCGTTACCATGATGAAGTCCCTCATCTCACCGGCATTGCCGTAAGCGATCTCCCCGAGAGCGGCGGCATTGGCGTCGTTGGTGATACGGACGGGAATCCCGGGAAAAAATTCGCCGAGATCTTCGCAAAGAGTGAAAAATCGCCTCCTTTCGTCCGGCTCCCGCTCTTCGGGACGAAACTTCCAGAGATTGACCGGCCGTTCGATACGACCCGTATGATAGTTGGCATTCGGAGCACCGATCCCGATCCCCGTCAGCACGGCATCGGCAGGCATACTCCCGCAGAGTTTCCGCAGCATCATTCCGAGCGTTTCCACATAAGCCGGATAGTCGTCGAAAAAAGGGTATTCCGCCGTACGAAAAGAAGACCGGGCATAGACTTCACCCGTGCGATCGACCAAACCGAGAACCGTATTGATCCCTCCGATGTCAATGCCGATGACCAATTTTTTCATAAAAAAGATAAATTTTACAGGTTTATCAGCCCAAAGTTAGAAAATAATTGCACGCTATCGACTTTTTTTCCTACTTTTGGGGGAATGTTTTCGACAAGAGCAGGCAAAACGAATTTCCCGAATTATGCCGAGCGAAGAAAACGACGACGAAGTTCAACGATTCTTATCCAGCGAGTTTCAGCATGCAAAACAACGACCAAATTCTGGAGGCCATCGAACATTATCTGGGACAAATCGGATACCCCGAAGAACCCGGCAGGTTGTACGCACCGATCAGTTATTCCCTCACGATGACCGGGAAACGGTTGCGTCCCATGTTGCTGATGCTCACCTGCGGAATCTTCTCCGACCAGCCCCAGGCGGCCATGCCGGCAGCGGCAGCCGTCGAGGTCTTCCACAACTTCACGTTGCTGCACGACGACATCATGGACAACGCGGCGATGCGCCGGGGCAACCCTTCCGTCTTCGCCAAATGGGGACAGAACGTCGCCATCCTGTCGGGCGACGCGATGCTCATCAGCGCCTACCGCCTGTTGAGCGAATACCCGCCCCAGGTGCTGCCGCAGATTCTCGCCCGCTTCAATACGATGGCCATCGAAGTCTGCGAAGGACAACAATACGATATGGATTTCGAAACCCGGGAGTCGGTTTCGGTCGAAGAGTATCTCCACATGATCGAACTCAAAACTTCGGCCCTACTGTCGGGTGCGACCGTCATCGGAGCGATCATCGGCGGGGCGGGCGAAGAAGACTGTCAACGCCTCTATCGTTTCGCCACCGAACTGGGACTGGCGTTCCAGTTGCAGGATGACCTGCTGGACAGTTACGGCGACGAACGGCTGGGCAAGGCGATCGGAGGCGACATCCTCGAAGGCAAAAAGACCTACCTGATGGTCATGGCCCTCAGCAAGGCGTCGGCCGCCGAGCATCGAATCCTCGCTTCGACCTATTCCGATCCGACTCTTTCCGATCAGCAGAAGATCGCGCGCGTGCGGGAGGTTTTCGACAAACTGGGCGTCGCCCGTCTGACCGAACAGCAGATCAACCACCGCTTCGAACGGGCGTTGAACATTCTCGATACGTTATCCGTACAATCGGAAGGCACGGCCCGCCTGCGGGAGTACGCCGGCAGCCTGATCGGACGCAACAAATAAATCCTCGGCCCAATGAAACGCAGCGACATAGAGATCATGGCTCCTGCAGGAAGTTACGAATCCCTGCATGCAGCGATCGACGCCGGAGCCAACTCCGTTTATTTCGGAGTGGGAAGGCTCAATATGCGGGCCCAATCCGCCGCCAACTTCACCCTGGAAGATATGGGGCAGATCGTTTCGATCGCCCGTGAACACGGCGTGAAAAGCTATCTGACGGTCAATACGGTGATTTACGACGAAGAGATCGAAACCCTGCACGCGACCATCGACCGTGCCTGCGAGGTGGGCGTGGACGCCATCATCGCCACCGATATGGCCGCCATCCAATATGCCCGCAGCGTCGGCATGGCCGTACATATCTCCACGCAAAGCAACATCTCCAACATCGAAGCCGTCCGGTTCTTCGCCCAATGGGCGGACGTAGTGGTCCTGGCCCGGGAACTCGACCTGGTGCAGGTCGCCCGTATCAGCCGGGAAATCGAACGGCAGCGGATCACGGGCCCCGGCGGAGAGCTGGTACGGATCGAAATGTTCGCCCACGGCGCCCTCTGCATGGCCATATCGGGCAAATGCTACCTGTCGCTCCACACCAGCGACGGATTCTCGGCCAACCGGGGAGCCTGCCGGCAGATCTGCCGTCGCAAATATCTGGTTACGGACCCCGAAACGGGCGAAACACTCGACGTCGAGGGCAACTATATCCTCTCGCCCAAAGACCTCTGCACGATCGACTTTCTCGACTACTTCATCGAATCGGGCGTGCGGGTCCTCAAGATCGAAGGGCGTGCGCGGGGTGCGGAATACGTCAAACGCGTGGTCGAATGTTACGACCGGGCGCTCCGGGCCATGGAAGACGGCGACTACACGCCGGAACTGGCCGCCGCACTGAAAGAGCGGCTGGCAACGGTATTCAATCGCGGATTCTGGGAGGGATACTACGCAGGACGCCCGATCGTGGAGCACAGCCGCCACCACGGATCGGCCGCCACCAAACGCAAAGTCTATGTGGGCAAGGTGACCAACTTCTTCAAAAAAATATCGGTGGCCGAGGTGCTCGTCGAAGCGGCTCCTCTACACGAAGGGGACGAACTGCTCTGGATGGGCGAAACGACCGGAGTGGTCGAGCAGCACGGGGACGAAATCTTCGTGGACGAGCACCCCGTGCAAACAGTACTCCAGGGAACGACCTGCTCGGTCAAAACCGTCCAACTCATCCGCCGGGGCGACAAGCTCTACAAACTGGTCGATACGATCGGATAAGAAACAAGGCACCGGACTATGAAGTCCGGTGTTTCTTTTTTACAAATACACATTTTAATTACCCCGATATTCATCGGCTTCCGATCGGGCGAAAACTTCGATTCGATCTCTTGCAAAAAGATCCGGAAGGCTCGCACACACCGGACAAAGGAGTGACGAACTACGCCGGTCGGATTCGTAAAATCGGGGAAATCCCCTCGCAAATCGCCCTCCTCTCATAACAGCTTGCACGATAGACGGCACATACGCCCTTGCCGGCAACTTCGCCCCGGAGAAAATCGGGAGGGGCTACCTTCGAAGCGCCGCAATAAAATCGGGAAAAAGCGTCCAGAGATTTTCAGTGCGGAGCCACAGCTCACGAGCCTGGGCCTGCACCGAAGGGCGCTCGCTCTCGATATCCTCCAGGTACTGCCCGTCGGCAGGATGTTCGTCGGCGGTAAATTCGGCAAAATAGGGTGCGAATCGGGTCCTGAAACGGATCGCATCGCCCTCGGGAATACGGCCGCTGCGCCGAAAAGCCGCCCACATGGTCAGCACCTCCTTGCAGGCGTATTTATCGGAAATATCGTTGCTCACCTCGTCGAAAAGTTCGTACTCCTCCATTGCCAGGTAATTGAACGCCAACAGGATAATTGCCTCCAGATGGTCTTCGGGATCCAGTTCGAGAAGCAATTCGAGCATGGCGGTAGACATTTCGAAATCGTTGATCAGGAAATGGTCGATCGCCGAAGCGTGAATCACCTCGAGCGCCGCACGCGTATTGGGATCCTCCCATTCGAGAATCACCTCCTCGTCTTCGGGCAATAATTCGGAAATGCGCTGAAAGGCGTGAAAGCGTTCGTTGCAGGCCTCTTCGACCCGCCCCTGGCGCTGCAACTGTTTGGAATGGGTCAGAACCCGTACAAAATCATACGCCCCCTGACCAACGATCTCGAATGTCTGATCCGGAGTAGGATTGAGCGTAGCCTTATCTTGCATGACGGTTTTGTTTATTAGCGGATTAACTCCTCGTAATTTTTTATCTTCCCGAGGATTCGGATTCCGGTCCGTACGACCTCCGAAACCATGGCGATACGAAATTTTCGGGGCGAAGATAGCAAGAATGAGAGAAAAAATCGCACTTTTTCCAAGAAATAGTCCTTACCATTTGATTTTATTCAAAAAATTTTCCGATATTTGCATCCCGAAAGGGTTTCACAAAACTCCCTATTGCCGAAATAGCTCAGCGGTAGAGCACTTCACTCGTAATGAAGGGGTCCCGAGTTCAAATCTCGGTTTCGGCTCTAACAATCAAGAGATTACAGTTTTTGTAATCTCTTTTTTTGTGCCGTTCGGCGAGGGAAAAGAGGGTTGAAAGAGCGATTCAGACAGGCAATGTTACACATAATGTTACACATAAAATTTAGACGCCCAGCGCTGTTTGCTTAATACGCAAACAGATGAAAATCAAAGCAATCTGCCGTCATGAAATCGTTTACAAAAACGGCAAATCCCCGTTGGCAATCCGCTTTACGCACCAACGCACCCACAAGACCGTTTCGCTCGGCATTTCGGTAGAGCCGCATTATTGGGACAAAACCGCCGAAATGATAACGGCAAACTGCCCCGAACGCGCTGCCCTGCAAAGTCAGATAGACAGCACGTTGGCAGGCTATCGTAAGAAGATTCAAAGGCTGGAAGCATTGGATATTCCCGTAACATTCGACACGCTTTTCGAAACCGACAAGAGCCGCCACGCAGGAATTACAATCGAGGACGGTTTCAACGCTGAAATCGAACGGCTGGAATCGCTCGGTAAAATCAACTCAGCCACCAAGCACAAATACGCCCTGCAAGTGCTGAACGGCTACAAATCGGTCAAAACCGCATTGGAGGCTATCGACCTCGACTATCTGAAAGGGTTGGAATTGCACCTGCGCCAACGAGGGAACAAGGACAACAGCATTGCTACACGGTTCGCTATCTTCAAAGCCATCTACAACAAGGCTGTCAAGGAGGGTAAAGTAGCGGTAAAGCAAAACCCGTTCAGCATCTACCAAGTGGGCAGTTTGTGGGCCAAAACCCGCAAACGGGCAATTGACAAGGATGACATCCAACGGTTAATCGACCTTGAAATTACAGAGGGACACACGACGGAATATCGACGCCTTGCCAAAGATTTATTTCTATTCTCCTATTTCACGGCAGGGATGAATTTCGGCGATATTGCACGGTTGCGTTATAAGGACATCGTTAAAGGCCGTGTAAACTATTCCCGTCACAAAACGCAGAAATTGCTGTCCTTTCAACTCGTCCCTATGGCGTTGCAGATTCTCGAAAAGTACGGTATGGCAGGACACGGAGAAGATTATATCTTCCCTATCCTCAATCGCCATGAACACACCACCCCACAGCAGATTTTCAATCGCCTGCATAAGGTTTTGCGAAAAGTCAATCGAGAATTAAAGACGCTGGGAGAGCAAATAGGATTGGAAATGCCATTGACTACCTATGTCGCTCGGCACACGTTTGCTACGGTCTTAAAACGGTCGGGAGTGAATATTGCTATCATTTCCGAATCGTTGGGACATTCCGATTTATCCACCACTCAAATCTATTTGGATTCGTTCGAAAATAGCCAAATCGACGCGGCCATGCAGAATCTATTGTGAACAAAAAAGGGCACTCCGACGAATATACGGAGTGTCCTTTTCAACGACAGCAGGCTGAAATTAGGCAACAGTCGCGTGTTCGGGAAGACGCTTTATATCTTCCGACAGAAATCTGTCCGCATCTTCGGGCGAGAAGCGTTTCCCGTAAAGTTGCACATCAGCCCCTAATGTGCGGGATACACCGTCTTTCAGCACCTTTTTCATCGTGGCACTACCGAGGAACACAATATGTTCCGCTACATATTCAGGCTTCAAGCCCAAGATTTCACACTCGCGGCAATACCTGCGGCTGTCAAGCAGGATATTTACCTGCTCCATGAAATCAGCCCAGAATTTGTTCGCATCCGAGTAAGCCGCATTCATAAATTTGTCGATGCAGGCCAATTTTATTTCGTTATCCTTTTTCAGTTGGACATCGAAAACGGGCCGCGCCTGCGTCATTACCCGCCACATCGGGGGCGTAGTCGAACGGCGGCGGCGCGAGGTCTGCGCAGTCTGCTGTTCTTTCTGTTCGGCAACGGGAGCAGGCGTAGCGGTTGCGGCGTTTGCCGTGGTCTGCTCGTTTACGTTGTTTTTTCCAATAATAGTGTTCATAATCTTAAATACTCCTTTTACAGAGGGGCTAAAATTATGCTGCATCCCTTGCCCAAGCGTTTGCAGGTCGTCGGGTTTATCCCTTTCGACACTACAAAGATTTGACTTTTCGCACCCCAAACACGGGGAGTGAAATAAAGGGCGTTTTTACTCTCCCTCTGCAAGTTACAGATAAACAGCGGAATAAGTTGCAGGCATGCGCCCTTTGCAGGACTTAATTATTCCTTTTAACGAATCGTCGCTATACAAAAAGCTGTCGTTATAGGTAAATTCATAGAGGTAGCAGATACGCGAAATCAGCAACAGCCGATTCAATGAAACACTCTTATCGGGTTGTTTCGGGCGGTTGTCCCCCAATAAGGTGTTCAGCATATCCCGATACATCTCCACAGTCCGATAAATCCGAAACGACGTACTCGGATAGGTTTCGTCGAAATTACCCGTGTCAATCCCGTAATAGTGAATCTTCCTGCCTTTGCATTCCCGTTCATAGGTTTCCCGCAGCCAGTCCAAAATCCCACGCTTTATAACGGGCAGAACCTCGACTTTCTTTCTGTTCTTTTTAAGGGTTATTTCAATATCATCGTCCGTGAAATCCTCGCCTAACTCTTTGAACAGATTTTGCACCGCCTTATTCAAAGACGCGGGTTTCACAAGGCCGCAGTTCTTAAACGAGGTTTCGACATAATCGTAAATAAAGACCAGCGCAAACCAAAATTTCTCGACATCCAGCCCCAATCCCATAACCGTAGCGATTATATCGTCGTTAGCCAGATAATCCGACTTGGCAAAGGGCATCTTAATCTTCCCCGTACAGTAGCGATATTCAAACTGCGGTGTGCGGATTCCATACGTCTGTTCATCACATCCGCAGGCAATATCGACATACTCGCGCAACTCACGGCGCATCGGGTCGAAATCCCAATGCACAATCTTATCGTTTTCATCCATCAGTAAGGATTCATACATACTCTTACGGATGGCATCGGCTTCTTTCTCATTCATAAAATAGCGTTTTACACCCAAATTTACGGCTTTTTACGTGTACATCGCACTTATTTACCATGCAAAAACCGCTATTAGCACCTAAAACACGTGTTCGAAAGGAATTTCAGAACAGCCGAACTATGTACCGAACCGCTAATAGTACTGAATTGCATGACACGAAAGGTGTTTTAGAACAACAGACTATGTAAAATACCCGCTAATACTACATTTTGCACATTAATTTCCCCGTCGAACACACTCCGCCACCCCGTAAACAGCCCTATAAGGCCATCTAAGACATAGATAAAAATGTTCGGATTAATTGCTGTTCGACCTTTGTTGTCAATAAAAAAGGCGCTATCTTTATAATACGAGAGAGGAAAATCCGACAAGTAAGGGTAAGGTCATGTAAGGGGCATTTTCGGTGTCCCTTGCTTTTGTGCCCTGCTCGCATATTTTTTGTGTCGGAAATCAATTCTCCTTATAAAAATAGATTCCCACACCGAAAAAATGCGGCCGCATAAAAAGTGTGTCGGAAATTAAATTTACTAATAAAGATGTTACCCGCACAAAAAATATGCGGCGTAATTTTTCCCTTACTCTTTACTTATGAATTCAATCATTACCGCACCTTCGGACGCACTCCACGTTCAGCAAATTCCCGAACTCGACAACAAATTACCCGAAAACTGCATCTTTAATAAGGGCAAGACGGGATGCGGTGCAACGACACTTGCCATCGAGAACCGAGTGCCGACCTTAATTGCTGTTCCGACGGTGAACCTTATCAAGAACAAACTGCCCGAACACGCCGACCTGCTGGGGGTTTACGGCGGTGTTAGCAACCAAGAGATAGCCGACTATCTGAAAACGCACGACCGCTGAAAAATCATGGCCACCTATGATGCGATTCCGCGTGTCGCAGAGGTTGCAGGAGCGGAGATATACGCCAAAGCCCTGCTGTTGGTAGACGAATATCACCGCCTGCTGTTCGACTATTCATTTCGACACCGAGCCGTTACGGGATTGCTTGCCGAAATGCCCAAATTCAGCCGCGCGACTTATATGTCCGCGACACCCATCGAGCGGGAATTTCTGCTGGATGAATTGCAGACCTTGCCGACAACGCGGATTGTCTGACCCAGCGAACCGCCGATGCAGGTGCGGTTGTGGCATGAAAACAGCCCGTTGGCATCGGTCGTAAATCTTTGCCACAATGCCGTAACGCACAATATTCCCTGCAATCTGCATTTCTTTGTAAACAGCGTCGATTTTATCGGGCGGGTGTTACATCATGCCCGACTTTCGCCCGACGAGGTGAAAATCGTCTGTTCGACAAGCGGGACATCCGAGCAGATAAACCGCGAGAAATTAGGCGGAGATTATTCGATAGGGATTCCCGACAAAGCGGTGCGCAAAATCAATTTCTACACCTCGACGGCTTTCGAGGGGTGCGACATTTACGATAAGCAGGGCAAAATATACGTCGTGAGCGACGGCACGGCACGACATCACCTGCTGGACGTTTCGGCGACGATACGGCAGATTGCAGGACGCATACGAGATACGCATTACAAAGAGATAACGCACATCTTCTCGACGGTACGATACGCCGAGGGCATCACCTATCCGCAATTCAAAGCCGCAACGGAAAAAGAATTGGACAAGGCCGAACGCTTCGTGAAATGATATGCGACGGCGGATGAAGATTTACGCAATCTGATTTACACCAATAACAAATACATCAATACCGATACAATGACCATAGACCGCAACCGAATCAAATTGGAACTGCTGAATTTCCGCAACTATGCCGAGATTTATGCCGACAGCCGTAACCTTATTACGGAATACGAGCGTAACGACAACAAGATAACAGCCGCCGAACGGCATGACATCCGACTGACCAAGTTGGAAAAGAACGCCAAAGCCAAGATACCGTTTAAGGAGTTGTTCGACCGATACGCCGAACTCAAAGCGTCCGACACGAATCCTTTTTCGACGGACGTGTTCGCATTATCGCTTATCGAGCGGCGGAACCCGTTGGTAAAACAAGCCTTTGAGATATTGGGGACAGAGCGGGTGCGGGAACTCAAATACAATCAGACGCAGATACGGCGCGAACTGATTAAATGCTCGGCGGACGAACTCGCATATAAAATCGTCAAACGGATAAATGCCGATTTGCCCCACGGAAAGGCGATACCCTCTAAAATCATTAAAGAGAGATTGCAGACCATATACGACGATTTGGGGGTTGAGCGCAGAGCAAAAGCGACGGATATTGTCCAATGATTCGATACCGCGAAAGGTTATAAGAACATCGACGGCAAGAACACCGAGTGCTACACCATCATAAGGGATAAACTCGTTGCAAGGAAAAAGATTGCTGCGGAATAATATCGCAACTCCGATTGGCTGAAAAGTCGGTCGGAGTTTTTCGGTACATATACCCCGACCGAGCGGACAATCCCTATTTTTCACCCCTCCCCCCTTTTCAGATGGAAAACCGAATTTTTATCCATTACATATAATAGGATTCCACATAAAACAGACCGCTCCCTATTTATGCCCGAAACCATATAACAGCATAGAATTATTTGCATTATATAGAATCGGAAAGCTATTCTTACATGGAGATATGCCGCCTTTTTAGTTGGTTATGAATGGAGTTATCTTTTTACAAGTAATGGGGAATAACTCTAAACTTTACAGACCATGAAAACATTAAATGAAAGGGCGACAGAAATTCTGAAAGCCTTGTTAGCCGTGCGGGCTAAAAAACTGAAAATCAAAAATGCAAGCCAGACAATCCATGTGAAACTGACTGACTGCATCGGAAAGTACAACCTTATTTCGCTGACACAGCACATCGAAATAAATGGCGTTCTTTTCCGTGACCCCGAAGTGATTTTTGCTTTCAACACCATTAAACGGCAGTTTATCCCTTACCACTACATCAACGATTTTTTTGAAATCGAGAAATGTTGCGCCACACCGACGGTAGAGGGATTAATACCTCGCAACGAAATAGACCAACACAATTTAGCATGTTTCGTAAACCGTTGGCTGTTGCAACTAACCTCAAAACTGGAAATCCAATGGATGCGCAACGAATAGTACAGAATTGTGTTTTGAAGAATCAAAGCACGGTTATCGAGGAAATGATACGGGCAAACCTTATTTCCGAAGAATATCTTTATCCGTTCGTGGATGATGTTATGGAATGGTGGCTGATTGATTCATGGCTGGCCGAACGACTGAAACGAGAAGGCGAGGTTATCATCGAGGAATACGGTTGCTACTAGTGGGGCAGGCAATCCAGCGGGCAGGCGATTTACATGGATGGTGTAATACAAGAAATCTGCGGAGAAGATTAACCCAACTTACAACTAACAAAGTTTCGATTCCATAGCGTAAACTATTGGATAGAAACTTTGTTTTTCAGAAATTTGATACGGCAACAATCCCGAAAAGCGGGATAAGATCATTGCGTTTTCAGAATATGTTTTTTACCTTTGTGGATGACATATTGAAATTTACGGAAGCGTAAGTTTATTCTCGGATAGTGAACGTAGGAAATTCATTGAACATGAGAATAGGCAGACCTTATCTCCCGTCATATCCTTTACGGATACGGCGCGGGGTTGTTGCTTATTTGAATGTTCGGGCAATCCTACGGCCTACTATCCTCAAATGAGCTTTCAGCCCTGCGCTTTCTTATTTATTGAATCCACTATTGAGGGGCGGATAGTAAGATTTGAAAAACACTTAATTCAAATACTTACTATTTATGAAAAAACTACTATCTCTTGTGTTTTGCGGCTTGTTGCTATTTGGGTGTAGCGATAAGTACGACGACAGCGCATTGCGCAATGATTTGAATGACCTCGAAAATCGTGTGGCCAAACTGGAGGAACTCTGCAAACAGATGAACACCAATATTTCATCGTTGCAGAAGATTGTAGTAGCATTGCAGGATAATTTGTCGATTTCCAAAGTTGAACAAATATCCGATGGTTACATTATCCACTTTTCAGATGGTTCTACTGCTACAATTAAAAACGGGAAAAATAGCGAGGACGCTCCTATTATTGGTGTGAAGAAAGACACGGACGGCATCTATTATTGGACACTTGATGGTGAATGGCTGACCGATGAAAAGGGAAATAAGGTAAAGGCACAAGGAACAGACGGCAAGGACGGAGTTGATGGCGAGGATGGAACCAATGGCAAAGATGGCATTACACCACAACTGAAAATAGAAAATGGTCGCTGGATGCTTTCAATGGATAATGGTAAAACTTGGACGGATATAGGGCAAGCAACGGGAGCAGACGGGACGGATGGAGAAGATGGTGTCGATGGCAAGGACGGAACGAATGGCATCTTCAAAAGTGTAACGGAAGATAATGATAATGTCTATTTCACATTGGAGGACGATTCTGTTATCACGATTCCTAAAAGCGATAATTCAAAGTTTGCAATTGCATTCGATACGACGGATATAGCCATTCTCAATGGAGGCGAGAGCAAAACGATTTCCTACACAATTACGGATGCAACCAAAAATACGGTTGTCAAAGCCATTGCACAGGATGGATGGAAAGTCAAGGTAGATGCGACCTCTACGGATAAGGGAACGATTACGATTACAGCCCCTAATCCAATTGTAGAAAGTGAAATCCTTGTGTTTGCTAATGACGGTTCCTATCGTACCGTTATGGTGTCGCTGAATTGCATGCAGGGGCAAATCAATATAGCAGATAACTCTATTAATGCTACTTCTGCTGGGGGTACACAGGAAATCAAATTGACAACGAATTTGGATTACACCATAGAGATTCCTGAAGATGCCCAGTCGTGGCTATCGCTGGCTCCCGAAACACGAGCCTTACGGGAAGATACGATTGTTTTTGAGGTAACTGCTAACGAGGGGATGCAACGCTATACGACGGTAGCATTGAAAGATGAACAAGGCAAGATATTGCAAACAATAATCTTTCGACAATTGGGAACGTGTACCGAGGTTCATGTCGAAACGAAAGGTGAACTGGAAAATGAATTGGCGGGTTATGATTATGCCAATATCGAATCGTTGAAAATCACGGGTGTGCTGAATGATGTCGATTTCTTATTTATCTATCATATGATGCCAAAATTGCGAGACCTCGACATTTCAGATGTTAACATCACAACTTTACCAACACGAGTATTTTATAATTCTAAGAATATTGAAAATCTAATTTTATCAAAAACGTTATCAACAATTGATACAGAAGCATTTTACAACAGTGCATTAAAATCGGTTATAGTACCTAATGGAGTAACTACAATTGAAAAATGTGCGTTTCAGAATTGTTCTGAATTAAAAGATGTAACTTTTCAAGAAGATTCTCAATTGAGAACCATTGAAGGGGGTTATTCTTATGGCGCATTTTATGGCTGTACATCATTAACCTCTATCGAGATTCCTGCAAGTGTACAAACAATTGGGGAGGCAGCATTTGAAGCCTGTGTTAAATTAGCTACAGTAAAATTTGATAAGGAATCACGACTGGAAACAATTGATTCAAGGTCTTTTTATAGTTGTCCTATAACAACTATTGATATTCCTGCAAGTGTAGAGATAATTGGAGCGGCGGCATTTAGTGGTTGTACCAGATTGGCCTCTGTAAAATTTGAAAGTAATTCTCAATTGAAAGCTATTGCAGGTGGTTACAACCCTTCAGATGGCGCATTTTATGGCTGTACATCATTAACCTCTATCGAGATTCCCGCAAGTGTACAAACGATTGGAAAAGCAGCATTCCAAGAGTGTACTAAATTAGCCACGGTAAAATTTGATAAGGAATCACGACTGAAAACAATTGCTCCAGGGTCTTTTTATAGGTGTCCTATAACAACTATTGATATTCCTGCAAGTGTACAAACGATTGGAGAAGCAGCATTCCAAGAGTGTACTAAATTAGCCACGGTAAAATTTGAAGCAGGATCATTATTAGAAACTCTTGAAGGCTATTCTGGATCTCTTTATTATGGCGCATTTTATGGCTGTACATCATTAACCTCTATCGAGATTCCTGCAAGTGTGCAGACGATAGGTGCGGCAACATTTCAAGGATGTAGTAGATTAGCGGATGTAAAATTTGAGGAAGGTTCAAAATTGAGTGCTATAGAAGGGTATTGTTGTGGCTATGGGTGTTATGGAGCATTTTTGGGATGTCCTCTAATTACTATTGATATTCCTGCAAGTGTACAAACGATTGGAGAAGCAGCATTCCAAGAGTGTACTAAATTAGCCACGGTAAGATTTGAGCATAATTCACAGCTGAAATCTATCGAAGGTGGTTATTATCGTTCTTCTTCTGGTTCCGATTATTTTTCTGGGCCTATTGGTGCATTTTATCGGTTGCCGAATCTGAGAACTGTGGATATGTCTAACTGCACGCAGGTAGAATCTATTGGTGGATATGCTTTTTATGGTAATTCGGAATTACGATTAGTTAAGATTGGCACACCAACGCCACCAACTTGTGACCAAGCCGCATTTGGCGTAAATCCTCAATCGGTGCTTAAAGTACCAACAGGATGTGCCGACGCTTATAAAGCCGCAATAGGATGGAGGGGCTTTACAAGTATTACAGGATTAGATGAATAAAAGTTAAACTTTCTCCTGCGGTGTTTCGGCATCACAGGAGAGTTATGGTGTTGAATGATGAAAAATATATCGAAATTGATTGTCGTTATCAATTGGGGACTATTGGTGGCGACCGCAATATCGTTTTTGATCCTTATTCTCGGCTGGTTCTCTTTGCAATGCCCTTGTTGCTGCATTTGTAGGATTGATTGTGAATATACCCTTAAAGTTTCAGGAGCATTATTGACATTATGGATTGCAAGTTATCAATTAGCCAAATACATTGATGTCGAAACGATCAATTCGTTAGCCCAATTGCGCGAGATGCTGAATAGCGAGGAGAAGAAGAAAATCCATACGGCGCTGTTCGATCCCGAAGACAAGGAGCCGATTTTACCTGAATTGCAATCTAAAAATCCTGATAGGACAATGGATTTCTCCAATGCCGAGTTTTTCGATTATATCGGGACGATCGAATTGGGTGCGATCATGGTACGGCGCGGAGTGATTTCAGTCGATGAATTTTACAACCAGTTCGGCTATCGGGTAGAAAACATTTGGGCGAACGAGGGTGTAAAAAAACATATCAGTAACAACAAGCTACTATAAAGACCTGAATTTCATCATTCGACGCCTTGTAAACAAGGGTTATCTTAGTTCTTGAATTTTGACTGGTCGTTCCATCGGTGACAGACTTTGTGAAAAGGTTAATTTATAAGACCCTTTTGCAGAGTTTGTCACTTTCTTATTTTGTTTATTCCGCTAATAATCTTATCTTTATAAAAATAAAATAACAATATAAATTTTAGCTAAAATGAACAGATACAAACAACCGAAAACAGAATGAATGACCAAAACATGAGAGGATAAACAAGCTATTTGCAAGTTGGTCGAATGGAGCAAGACAGAGGGAATAGGCTTAATTGTCATAAAGCCCCAAAATGAGATTTATCCCGAAATGTTTTACTTTGTTTTCTCTCCCGAAACAGCGGACATAAATAAACCCGTCGAAATCGCACTTGTAAAGAACAAACAATGAATAATCGGGTGGAAAAGCGACCTTGAAGAGATAAACGATATAATAGGAATAATAATCGCCAACGAGATGAAGATGGAGGGCATGAGCGAAACGGTAAATTTATTCGACTGCCTTGTCAGAGCGAACACTATATTATTTCATTACACCACGCCCGACGGACGGGACGAGATGGTGAAATTCCCGTTAGCGGGATTCTGCGAAAACTATTTGATGCAATTTGCAAAATAATTCGGTGGAGTTGAATTGCATCGTATCTATAAAGGTTAAGGAGAGGGGTCGAAAAAATGCGGCGTTTTTCCTTTGACAATGACAAGTGACAGACTAAAAACGAGGGGCTATATAATTACCCTTTCGACATAGTTTGTCACTTTTTCTATTTATCAAATAATCAACTAATTCAATATTGTTTAACTGCAAACAACGCAGGCCGTCATGTTACACATAATGTTACACATTGCGCCCAAATCCACATTTTCAAACTTTATAACCGACTGACTTTCAGCGAAAGGCCGAAATAGCTCAGCGGTAGAGCACTTCACTCGTAATGAAGGGGTCCCGAGTTCAAATCTCGGTTTCGGCTCAGAAAGCCAGCGACTTACAGAAATGTAACTGCTGGCTTTTTTGTTTCTGCACAGCGAAAAAAGGGGTTGAAAAGCTGTTTGTGCTGTATTGTTGTACCCCGAATCTGCTACCCTCGATTGCTTGCACAACACGCAAGTAAATGAAAATCAAAGCCATTCAAAAAAGCTGACAGGACCTACAAAAATGGCCTGGATTCACAGATGAACCATACCTCAATCTTTTCGAAGCCCATATTAAAAGCGATACAGTTATATTCGGCGATACATCGTTAGAGGACAAGCAGAAAGAGTTTCGTTTCCCACCGGATGGCTCCAACGAGCAATATCCGAAACAATTCATAGAACGACCAACGAACAAACTTTGACAGAAGGCCTAAATTGACCTTTGGGGCTGATTCGTCTTATTTTATCACAGTAAAACAGCCTGTAATCGTAAAATTAGCTATCTTTGTCCATACGATATGCCAAAACTATATATCATAGCGGGCTGCAACGGTGCAGGAAAAACGACTGCGTCCTATACCGTACTACCCGAAATGCTCGGCTGCAAGGAGTTCGTCAATGCGGATGAAATAGCGAAAGGCCTGTCGCCGTTCAACCCGGAAAGCGTGGCGATCGAAGCAGGACGATTGATGCTTCAACGGATGGACGACCTGCTGTCCGAAGGGTCGGATTTTGCTTTTGAAACGACATTGTCCACGCGTTCTTATGTAAAGTTCATAGAACGGGCACAAGCAAAAGGTTACTTCGTGACGCTGCTCTATTTTTGGTTGCCGACCCCCGAACAGGCTATCGAACGCGTCGCGACCCGTGTGCGAGAGGGAGGCCACAATATTCCTTCGGATGTGATTCGTCGCCGCTATGCCAATGGGATAAAGAATTTGACCGCTCTCTATATTCCCCTTTGCAACTATTGGGCGATCTACGACAACAGTTCGGCAGACGAACAGATCAGAATCATCGCATTGGGAGGAAAAGACATAACAACCCATATCGAAGATACGTTATCCTATAAAACGATTGCAGATTATGAGCGAAATTGAGATCAAGCAGATGCAGGAGAAAATCAACGCCGGAATTTTGCTTGCCCGTAAGCGTTTGATTGAAAAAGTCAAAAAAGAAGATGGCGAATTGGTCGTTGTCCGGGATGGAAAAATCGTCCGCCTCAAAGCCAAGGACCTCAAATAACACCGCTTACACTAAAGCAGCGATTATATCCTCGGCCATACGGTCGAGGATTTTTTACATGTATCCGGAATGCGAAAGAGCATCGCAACAGAAAAGCCGAGAATATCCCGGCTTTTCTGTTTTCTCTATATACAACCGCAACTATTCGACGGACTCATATTTATAATCGACTTTCCCGCCGACGGGACATACGGCCCCGTTATTGACAATAAAGGCAGCGTCCTCCTCTTCCTTGAACACGTAAATAACAAATTCGCAATTCTGAGAATCCCAGCCGTTATTCAGGGAGACCTCGAAATCGAAACTGCGCTCACCGGCTTCCGCAACGGCAGGAGCGATCGGATCACCTTCCATATTCGTAAGTGCCGCCCGCAGAACATGGTTGAAAACGGGTAGCGTTTCATTGTTAGTTTTCTGAATATCATTTTCGGTAAGCACACAGGCGATCTTATAATTACCGGCCTGTTGGAACCTTACCGTCGCCCGAATCTTTGCTGTCTGCCCGTCAAGTTCCGACTCGGCCTTCACACCGCAAACGGCCGGATACTCCTCCATAGCACTCTTGATCTGGTTACGGATCGACGTCGCCGTAATACCTCCCGTACCTACACTTTCAAAGACTGTTCTAAAATCATAATTCCAAGTCGGCACATACTGATACCCCAACTTCGCACCGAGTGCGCTCCCTACCGGGACAGTCAATCGGTCCCCTTGGTGTGCGGCGACAACCAGGAAACGTTCGGATTCTTCCGGTTTCAATTGCTCGAAATACCGTTGCGCCTGCGCACAAGGCCCGCACCATGTCGCCGTGAACTTCGTCAACAACACATGTCGGTAAAAAGCATCGGATTCCGAGTCAGATTCTACCTTCACCGAAACGACGTTCGACAACATGCCATCGTATGCGGCCTGGAACTCATAGGTACCTGCCACATTCGTCGTCCAAGTGGCATTCTGAACTTCAGAGCCAGAGGTTACATTCTTAATCACGGCCTCGGCGGTTACATCCCTGTCCTCAAAAGCCACCGTAAATGTCACGCTGCCCCCCCCCGCTAACGAAGAGGTACTCGCCGACAAGACAAGTTCCGAGCCGGATTCGGAATCGTCGTCGCTACAAGCCATAAAACCGGCAAGGGCAACAAAAGCCGCACACATGACAGCAAATCTAAAGAAATTAAAATGCCATTTCATAGTTATTATTGATTAAAGGTTAAAATTGGATAAAAAAATCAAAAGTAAAAATGTATAAGTTACTCATTATCTATTGAAAGATAATATTCTCTTACAATTCAACATTTTCAAAAAAACTTCTAACAATAATTAAAGTTTTAACACATTGCAAGATATAAAAAAAATCCTTTACTGTTGCTAGCAAAGGATTTTTTTATACAAATTATATCCTACAACTCATATCTGTAATCCACAGAACCATCAACAGTACATTCAGCACCGTTATTGACAATATACTTGCCATTGGCCTCCTCTTTGAATACATAAACCACGAAGGCGCAGTTCTCGGCACTCCAGTCCTCCCCGATCGTCGCCTCGAAATTGAACGTGCGCTCCTCCGGAGCAGTTACGGCCGGCGTAACGGCATCGCCCTCCATATCGGTCTGGGCCGCACGCAAAACATGGTTGAAAGTATTGTACGTCTCCTTGTTTTCAATATTATTCTCAACCAGCACGCAAGCGATCTTGTAATTACCGGCCTGCTGGAACTGAACGGTCGCCTCGATCTTAGCCGTCGAACCTTCGAGCGTGGAGGTCGCTTTCACACCGCAAACGGCCGGATAGGTTTTCTCCGCATGACTGATCTGCTGCCGGATCGAAGTTTTGGAAATGGCACCCGCTCCGATACCGACAACCAAATCCTCGAAATTATAAGACCAAGTAGGATACACACCTACTTTCATCTTACTCTTCAAACTAATCCCCTCCGAACACCAATAAGGATCCATTGGCATTCCTTCAGGCTGGTGGGCGGCAACGACCAGAAAATGGTCACGGTCCGCTTCATCCAGCGCATCGAAATATCCTTGTGCCGTAACACAATTCCCGCACGTCATATACGTAAACTTGAGCAGCAGTACGTAGCGATAGAACTCTTTGTCTTTGTCTTTGTTTTTGTCTATGGCGCTTACCGTAACGGGATCCGAAGTATAGCTGTCGTAAACAGCCTGGAACTTGTACTCGCCGATCTCTGTCGTGGTCCACGCAGCGTTTTCCACCGGTTCACCGGTCGTCACATTGGTAATCGCTGCTTGCGAGGTCACATCCTCCCCGTCATACGTCACCATGAAAGTCACGTTGCCTTCACCGGCGACAAAAGAAGAAGCGCTCGCCGTCAGCACCAATTTGCCGGACGGAGTCTCCGGATCATCGTCGCTGCACGCTGCGAAAGTCGCCAGAGAGAGCGTCGCAATGCAGGCGATGAAATAGTTGAAAATTTAGTTCGTCCTTTCATAATTTCAGTAATTTTGGTTGATTTTTCTCTTTCTTAGATTTTCAAACATACGGGAATTTTCGACGATCAGAATCTTCACGATCAGAAAGTCAGCGTCATCGCCAGATTACCGCCCGTATAAGCCGGCATCTCGCGGCAAACACCGCCCGAGCAGATATACCCTGCGCGGTTACGTCCGTAACTCAATGCGATGCGAATGAACGAGTGGGTGAAGCTGGCGCCCGCCGAGTAGTAGTTGATCTCCGAACCGCCGTGGTTGTACATATCCTGTACGAAGATACTCCACTTGGGGGCGAAGCTGGCTTCCAGCAATCCGGCCACCCAGTCACCATCCACCTCTTTGGAACCCTCCGCATGAGGCGCATAGAGATATTGAAGCTCGGCCCGCAACGAGAATTTCGGCGTAAACTTATAGGTCACGTCCGCAACGAAAACATTCTGGCGGATGACGTCTTCCCCACCGTGCATCGCATTCTTCTGCAACGACACGAAAAGAACCGTGCGCAGTTTGCTGTTCCAACTCTTATCGATGTCGAACGAGAAATCCCGGTAGTAGAAATTGGTTCCGGGTTTACTCATCGTCCCGTTGATGGAATAATAGCGGGCATAATTCGCATGGATCTTCAATCCGCGCTTGCCACCGATGGCCGTACCGCGCCTGAACGTGTAAAACGCGTCGATCTGACCGCCGATCTCTCCGTTTTGCTGGGGACTGTTAGGATCCAATCCGGCCAGCATATAGGTATGTTGCGGACTCAGGGCCGGAATGTAATTGATCGTATTGCCCGGCAGGAGGCCCAAACTGCCGCTTCCGCCGTCGGGCCGGTAAAGCTGGCTCTGCATGTAGTTCAGGCGGCGGAACTGCGCCATCACAGCATAATTGCTGCCGGTGTAACCGATTTCGAACAACTGTGCGTCACCGCGCTTGAACACCTCTTCACCGGTCATATTGTCCAGATAGACATCCTTGCTTTTGCCTACATACTCGAATTTGGCCGACAGTCCCCTGTACTCGTAATTGACACGCCCCGAATAACTGATTACGTTCTTCGAAAGGTCGAAATCATAATCGTCCCGATACTCGGTGTACCACGAAGGCAGGTTCTTGAAATGCCGGTTGACGATGCTGCCCTCGAGCGAAAGCCGGTGATCCAGCAAGCCGATGGCATTCGAAAGCGAGAATGAAAGGTCGCCACCGGCAATCTGGGTCGACAGGTATCCCAGGTTGAAACGCGGGAAGGCATACAGCACCTTACCTTCCACGATGTCCTTGATATTGAACGTGACCCGTGCACCGCCCAGCGAATTGTTGAAGCCCAAAGCCCGGTCTTCCCAAGCACGGAGGATCAACCCGCTTGCCGAACTGTTCGTAAGTCGCCGACGGTCACCGAGTAGTTGCGGTCCGTCCACGAGATATACTTCTCAGTCAGGTTATTGATCGAGAAACCTTCCATCACATATTCATAACCCTGCATCGGAGTCCCGACCAGCGGATGGGGATAATACTCGAGCTGCACGCCGGCCGAAAAACGCCCCAACTGGTAGTCGAGCTTCAGGAAGTTGTTCGAACCGTAACTGTTGTGAGGAACGACCGCACCGGTCTTGCTGTCCTCCACATAGTAGATCGTATTGGTTTCGAAACTGCCGCTCAAATGACCCAAATTCCGCTTGCGTTTGGGCTCGTCGGATTTTTTATCCGATTTCGGGTCCTTCTTATCCGCCTCCGCTTCAACAGTTGCGGAAACCGTTTCTTTCTCTGCTGCGTCCATCGCCGGAGTTGCAGCATACCCCTTTTCGCCCCACCACAACAAGGTTACGGAGAACAGGACCGTGATTCGTAAAAGTCGCTTCATTCGTCGCTCAATTTGGAATTACAGGACTACTGCAGGGTCTTGATCTTCTGAATCAGCTCCATCTCACCGCCGGGCAGATAGCTCGTGTGCGAATACACCATCTTTCCGTCCTTGTCGAAGATGAACACGTGGGGAGTTACATTCACGTTCAATGCACGCTTGAAGTCCTGGTTCTTATCGTAGGCCACCATCAAATCGGTAGTCCAACCGCGGCTGGCCGCCAGAGCCTTGGCTCGGGAAATAGACCGGGAATCATCGACAGAAACAGCCACAACCCGGAAGTCTGCTTCGTCCAGCCAGTCGATCATCTGCTCGCTGATGGCGTCTAACTCCTTGATGCAGGGCTTGCAGGTGGTGGACCAGAAAGAGATGATGACCGGGGTCTTGCCGTCGATCAGGGTTTTGGTGTCGATCGTCTTGCCATCCTGGGTTTCGATCTGCACACTGGGAAACTGCTGTGCCGATGCAACGCCGAAAGTGCACAGGACAGCCAAAATCGTCAGACAAAAGATTTTTTTCATAGTTCAATAATTTTGAAATTTACATTAAAATGCCACGAACGGGTATTTTCTTCGTGACAACAGACCAATGGGACAAATATAGTATTTTTTTTAATAGGTCATCTAAAATCCGCTCCATTTTTACTGACGATCCGGCCGCAGAACCCGTTCCCTGCGTCCCGTCGCCCATTCGGTCCGGCGGAATCGGAAGCGATTTGCGAAAACCGGCATAGACTCCCGAAGCCGTTTCGACACACTATTTTTAATAAAACGTCACAAGGAGTCGTTTTATGACACGAATTACCGATTTTTTCACTACCTTTACAGAAAGATAGGATGCACTCGACATAAAAAACGAACGAATTTGTTCTATTCTGTCCTCGTTTTCACTACCTTTACCAAAATTAGGTTCGAACGGCGTGCGCTCCGGCATCGCGGATGGACAGAAGCCGGGCCCGTCCTCTCGAAGAACGAACCGTTTCGCCGGAAAATTATAAAAATATACGACTATGTTTGCAAAAGAAATCTACATCCGACGCCGCAGCGCCTTGTGCGGCAAGATGGGCAGCGGCCTGATCCTCATTCCGGGCAATATGCTCACACCCAACAACTACCTCAACAACGCCTATTATTTCCGCCAGGACTCCTCGTTCCTCTACTACTTCGGACTCAACACCCCGGCGCTGGTCGGCCTGATCGATGCCGACTCCGGAGAGGTTGCGCTGTACGGCGACGACTTCACGGTCGAAGACATCATCTGGACGGGGCCGCAGCCTTCGCTGCGCGAACAAGGGGCCGAAGCAGGCGTTTCGAACTCCTTCCCGCTGGCCGACCTGAAAACGCACCTGACCAAAGCCATCGTCCAAGGACGCCGCATCCACTACCTGCCCCCTTACCGAGGCGAAACCAAGCTGCTGCTCGCCGACCTGCTGGGCCTCAAACCCGGTGCACTCCACGATCACAAGTCGGTCGAGTTGATGATGGCCGTAGCCGAGATGCGGGAAAAGAAAGGTCCCGAGGAGATCGAGGAGCTCGAAAAATCGTTCCACATCGGCTACGCCATGCACACTACGGCAATGAAGATGTGCCGTCCCGGCATCGTCGAGCGCGAAATCGCCGGCACGATCGAAGGCATTTCCAAAGCATTCGGACGGGGCGTGTCGTTCCCGCCGATCGTGTCGCAGCACGGCGAAACGCTGCATAACCTGCACAGCGACGGCGTACTGCAAAACGGCCGCCTGCTGCTGTGCGACGCCGGAGCCGAGGGATTGAGCTACTACTGTTCCGACCACACCCGTACTTACCCCGTAAGCGGCAAGTTCACCCAGAAACAAAAAGATTTACAACATCGTGCTGGCGGCGCACGACCGGGTGGCCGCCATGATCGCCCCTCACATGCCGTACATGGATATTCACAACGCCTCGTACCGCATCCTGGCCGAAGGCCTTATCTCGCTGGGCCTGATGCGCGGCACGGCGGAAGATGCCGTCGCTGCCGGCGCCATGACCCTCTTCATGCCTCACGGACTGGGACACGGCATGGGCCTGGACGTGCACGACTGCGAAGCCATCGGAGAGCGCAGCTTCGACTTCTCCGAAATCACGGAGCAGGCCGCCAAGTCGGGCACCTGCATCCAGCGTTCGACCTGGCGTATCGAGCCGGGCACGGTGATGACCGACGAGCCGGGCATCTACTTCATCCCGGCGCTGATCGACAAATGCAAAGCCGAGGGCAAATACAAGGGAATCGTCGATTACGACGCCCTCGACGCCTACCGCGACTTCGGCGGCATCCGCATCGAGGACGACATCATCGTCACCGAAACGGGCAGCCGCATGATCGGAGGGGACAAGCGCATCCCCATCACGGTCGATGAGCTGGAAGCCGTCGTCGGCCGCTAATCCTCCTAATAAAATGCGAACGCTGATCCTCATCCCGACCGAAACGGAGGCGGCCCCGCTGCGGGCCGCATGTCCCGATGCGCCGGTCCGCATCGCGGGAGTCGGCATGGCGGCCGCAGCCGCAGCGACGGCCCGGATCATCGCGGAGGAACACCCCGACCGACTGATCCTGGCCGGCATCGCCGGAGCTTCCGACCGTTCGGTAGCCGTATGCGAAGTCGTCGCGGTCGCAGGGGAGCGAATCGCCGAACTGCCCGGGAAATACGCCGTCCGCTATGCGGCCGACTTCATTCCGGCAGGATTGCGGACCGTCGAAAGCAATACGACCAACCGCACGGGAGTCGCAGCGTCCGGCACGCAAATTGAAAATATGGAAGGAGCCGCTTTCCTGGCCGTCTGCCGGGCATTCGGAGTGCCCGGCGCCGAGGTGCGGGCCGTGTCGAACTATACCGACGACCCGCGTTCGGCCTGGCGCATCGAGGAAAGTGCAGAAAAATTAGCAAAAACAATCATTCGAATACTTTCGGATTATGAATAAAAAGTGGATTATTTACATCGTTCTGATCGTCGTGGCCTTCGTGCTGATCGTCGTCTTCTCGAAAAACATCTATTTCTGGCTCTCGAACCAGCTGTGGAAGATTCTGCTCCTCGCGGCCGTTTTCGGCGGCGGCTGGCTGCTGGGACGCTTCGGAGGCAAGAAAAACGGGACACAGCAAGGCAACGGCAATTAATCGATTCGATGTTTTGAAACGCACGATCCGCCTACATATTTCTCCGTGCCCGAACGATACCTTCATGTTCGACGCACTCGTGAACGGACGCATCGACTGCGGGGAGCTAACCTTCGAAGTCGCCTACTACGACATCGAAGAACTGAACCGCCGTGCCGAAGCAGGCGAAACCGACGTAAGCAAAATCAGCTACGCCCTGCTGCCGGAAATCCAGTCCCGCTACACCCTGCTGGACAGCGGTTCGGCTTTGGGACGCGGCAACGGACCGGTTTTCGTCGCACGGCAGGGAACACCTCCCGATTCGATCCGCCGGGTCGCGGTACCCGGGATGCACACCACGGCCAACGCCCTGATGAGCCGCCTCTACCCGTCGATCACGCAAAAAAAGCCGGTGCTCTTCTCGGAAATCGCACCCGCCGTGGCACGCGGGGAGTACGACGCCGGGGTGTTGATCCACGAAGGCCGTTTCGTCTATCGGAAACTGGGCCTGGAGCTGGTCGCCGACTTGGGAGAGTTGTGGGAATCCCGCACCGGATTGCCGCTTCCGCTGGGAGCCATCGTCGCCCGACGGACACTGCCGGAAGAGCTTCGCTGCGAAATAGAACGGTTGCTCCGCACGAGCATCGAATATGCTTTCGCACACCGGGAGGAATCCCGCACCTATATTAAGGAGCACGCCCGGGAGCTCGACGACCGGGTGATCGACCACCACATCGACTTCTTCGTCAATTCGTATTCGCTCTCCCTGGGCGACGAGGGGCGCCGGGCCGTCCGCGAACTGACCGGCGTCGAAGTATGATCCGCCGCCGACCGGAACACCCGGACAAACGCCCGCCGGGGGATTCAGGTTCGACATTTTTGAAAAATTAAAAAAATCGCCCCTCTTCGGGCGATTTTTTATGCCCGGAAATTTGGCCGATCGATTTTTTTCGTATATTTATAAGGCGAAGTTTGAAAATCACCGGCGGATTTTCCGCCAGGACGAATCGGTATCGCAAAAACCTTATAAAAAGATAACGAATATGAAAAACTATTCAGCGAAAGAAATCAAGAACATCGTTCTTATCGGCGCTCCCGGCACGGGAAAAACTACCCTTGCCGAAGCGATGGCTTTTGAGGGTAAGGTCATCGACCGCAGGGGTAGCATAGAGGCGAACAACACGCTCTCGGACAACACGGATATCGAGCACGAGTACAAGCGCTCGATCTATTCGACCATCCTCTTCACCGAATTCATGGAGCGCAAGCTCAACATCATAGACTGTCCGGGATCGGACGATTTCTGCGGAAGCCTCTTCTCGGCCTTCAAGGTGGCGGACGTGGGCGTCATGGTCTTCAACGCCCAGAACGGCTGGGAAGTAGGCAGCGAGATCCAGGCCCGTTACGCCCGTGTGCTGAACAAGCCGCTCATCGCTTTCGTCAATCAGCTCGATTCGGACAAGGCGTCGTTCGACGCTACGCTCGAATCCATCCGTGCGGCCTCGCGCGTGAAGCCCGTCGTAGTCCAGTATCCGGTCAATCCGGGCCCGGGATTCGATGCTTTCATCGACGTGCTGCTGATGAAAATGTACCGCTTCAAGGATGAGAACGGCACCCGCGAAGAGCTCGACATCCCGGCCGAAGAAGCGGAGAAGGCCCAGGCTCTGAACAAGGAGCTGGTCGAGGCAGCCGCCGAATACGACGACGCCCTGATGGAACTCTATTTCGAGAAGGGCACACTGACGCAGGACGACATCCGTTCGGGCCTGAAAATCGGCGTATCCCGTCGGGCGGTCATGCCCGTATTCTGCGGCAGTGCCAAGCGCGACATCGGCACCAAGCGCCTGATGGAGTTCATCATCAACGTAGCGCCCGGCCCGCTGAAAGCCCCCGCCTTCCTCTCGACCGAAGGAGAGGAGATCCGGGCCGACGAAGCGGCTCCGGCCGTAGCGTTCATCTTCAAAAGCCAGATCGAACAGCACATCGGCGAAATATCCTACCTGCGCGTCATCCGGGGCAAAATCACCGAAGGCATGGAACTCCTGAATACCCGCACGGGCAACAAGGAGAAGATTTCGCAGTTGTTCGCCGTGGCGGGCAAGAACCGCATCAAGGTCACCGAACTGGCCGCCGGCGATATCGGCTGCACGGTGAAGCTCAAGGGCACCCGCACCAACGACACGCTCTCGGCGCCCGGGACGCCCGTCACGATCGACCCGATCGTCTTCCCCGAACCCCGCTACCGTGCGGCGATCAAGACCAAGGACCAGGCCGACGACGAAAAACTGGGCAAGCTCCTGAACGACGCCAAATACGAAGATCCGACTATCCTGGTGGACTACTCCAAGGAGCTCAAACAGACCATCATCCAGGGCCAGGGCGAACATCACCTGAACATCCTGCGCTCGCGCATCGCCTCGGAGAACAAGCTCCAGTACGATTACATCGCACCGAAGATCCCCTACCGCGAAACCATCACCAAGGTAGCCCAGGCGGACTACCGCCACAAGAAACAGTCGGGAGGCGCGGGTCAGTTCGGCGAGGTGCACCTGTTGATCGAGCCTTACACCGAAGGCATGCCCGAACCCAAGAGCTACAAGATCCCCGGCAAGGGAGAACTGGCGGTAAACATCAAGGGCAAGGAAGAGTACGACCTGCCCTGGGGCGGCAAGCTGCAGTTCTATACGGCGATCGTCGGAGGCGCGATCGACGCCCGCTTCATGCCGGCCATCCTGAAAGGCATCATGGAGAAGATGGACGAAGGTCCGCTGACGGGTTCCTACGCCCGCGACATCCGCGTCATCGTCTATGACGGCAAGATGCACCCGGTCGATTCGAACGAGATCTCGTTCAAGCTGGCGGCCCGCAACGCTTTCAAAGAGGCGTTCCGCAACGCGGGACCCAAGATCATGGAGCCGATCTACAACGTCGAGGTCCTCGTGCCGAGCGACTACATGGGCGCCGTGATGTCCGACCTGCAGAACCGCCGTGCGATGATCGCCGGCATGGAGTCCGACAAGGGCTTCGACCGTCTGAACGCCATGGTTCCGCTGGCTGAACTGTACCGTTACTCGACGACGCTCTCTTCGCTCAGTTCGGGTGCCGCGACCTATACGATGAAATTCGCCTCCTACGAACAGGTTCCGACCGACGTGCAGGACAAGCTGCTGAAGGCCTATACCGACACCGACGAGGAGTAAATCGGCGGATTTTTACAAAAAAGGGTTGTCTATATGCATTAGACAACCCTTTTTCATGTCGCTGTGTACGCCGAAATTGCCAAGAATCATAGTTTCGAAAGGTAATCATATGTCCCAAGATACCATTATCCGACGGTCGCCTATTCGCGGCTCAGGCCGCATTTGTAAATTCTACCCTTTCCCTGGCTCCCCTCCACGAAGGGAGCTTCGGGCCGCTACACACCCAAAGAGGGCTACTAAAACCGCATTTCGGAAATGCAAAAGACGGATCGAACGGCACTTTTGGGGTACCTTACCGCTCCGATTTCCGGTTCGGCCGCCGACGGCCCCTCTTTTTCATCTTCATCGCATGCGAATCACTTTTCGGCTGCCGAGTCGTATTCGCCCGTACGGACCATCTCCAGGGCTTTTTCCAGAATTTCATCGCATCCGGTATGCAGACCTTCGACCGTGGCATGTACCGGTATATCGATCCACACACCCGGCGTGCGGGTGTGCGGATCGTCCGGATAATAAACTCCGAAACCGAAAGCACGTAAAAAAGACTCCATGTTAATTTAATGTTAACAATGACCGCCGCAACCGGTCCATCCGGATTTTTAATGTAAATTTGTCTGAAAATTTGCGTAAAAAATCCCGAACATGAGCGAAATCTACACCGTAATCGTAGTTATTCTGGGAATCCTCGCCATTTCAGGTCTTTTCGTCGGCGTCACGAACGACGCAGTCAATTTCCTCAACTCGGCCATCGGTTCGAAAGCCGCCCCCATGAAGACCATTCTGCTGGTCGCCTCGATCGGCATCCTGTTGGGTACGGTCACCTCGAGCGGCATGATGGAAGTGGCCCGAAGCGGCATGTTCAATCCCGGACTGTTCACATTCCACGAGGTCATGATGTTATACCTGGGCGTGATGTTCGCCAACGTCATCCTGCTGGACCTCTACAACTCGATGGGACTCCCGACTTCGACGACCGTATCGCTGATCTTCTGCCTGTTGGGTGCCGCCGTCGCCGTTTCGATCTACAAGATCTCCAACGACGGGGCCCTCGGCATGGGCGACCTGAACCATTTCATCAACACGGGCCGCGCGATGGGTATCGTTTCGGCGATTCTGCTCTCCGTAGTGATCGCTTTCACGTTCGGCACCCTAATCATGTATATCTCCCGTCTGATCTTCTCGTTCCGCTATACGGCGATGTTCCGCCGCTTCGGTGCCTTCTGGTGCGGAGCCTCCTTCACGGCGATCCTCTACTTCGCCGTCTTCAAAGGACTCAAAACCCCGCTCGCCGGAAGCGCCGCGATCGAATGGATCGACCAGCATATCCTGCTCTCCCTCTTTTTGTGCTGGGCCGTCGGCAGCCTGCTGCTCTTCTTCCTGCAACGGCTGAAAATCAACATTCTGCGACTTACGATCCTCTCGGGCACCTTCGCTCTGGCTCTGGCATTCGCAGGCAACGACCTGGTGAACTTCATCGGCGTCCCGGTAGCCGGATTCGACGCATACAGCATCGCCCGTCATGCCGGCGACAGCACGATTCTGATGGAAGGGCTGAACGCCAGCGTTCCGGCCAATTTCCTGGTGCTGATGACGGCAGGCGTCATCATGATCGTCACGCTCTGGACCTCGAAAAAGGCGATGCACGTCACCGAAACCGAAATTTCGCTTTCGACGCAGGGCGAGAGCGAGACGCAGTACGGCTCGTCGCTCTTCTCGCGCACCATCGTACGGGCCGCCCTGAATGCAAGCAACGCGATCGACCGCACGATCCCCAAAAGAATCCGGGACAAGATCAGCAGCCGCTTCCAGTACGAAGACATCGAGCACAGCGGCGCCCCCTACGACATGATCCGCGCTACGGTGAACCTCACGACCTCCGCCATGCTTATTTCGGTGGCCACGTCGCTCAAACTGCCGCTTTCGACCACCTACGTCTGCTTCATGGTAGCGATGGGATCGTCGCTCGCAGACAAGGCCTGGGGACGCGAAAGCGCCGTGTATCGCATCTCGGGCGTCATGACCGTCGTGGCCGGGTGGTTCATCACGGCCGTCGGCGGCTTCCTGATCGCCCTGGCGATGGGGCTCATACTGATCTACGGCGGCATCGCCGCTTTCGTCGTCACCACGCTGCTGTGCGGCTACATGCTCGTCAAGAGCAACTTCTTCAAGAAGAACAAAGCTGCCGAAACCGCCGCCGTGAAAGCTGCCGAAACCGGTTCCGACATCATCTATAACATCACGCAGGAAGTGTGCGCCACGATGGAGCGCACGACCCGCATCTACGACCGCACGCTGATCGCCGTTTTCAAAGAGAACCGCAAGGTACTGCGCGAAATGGTGCGCGAATCCAACGAACTCTTCTACCAGTCGCGCGAACGCAAGTACTCCCTGCTGCCCACCCTGCGCAAACTGCAGAAAGGCGACATCGATACGGCTCACTACTACGTGCAGGTGGTGGACTATCTGAACGAAATGACCAAGGCGCTGGCGCACATCACCCGTCCGGCGTTCGAACACATCGACAACAACCACGAGGGACTCTCGAAAGAGCAGACCGAGGACCTGATGCACATCAACGACGAAGTGGAGTCGATCTACCGCCACATCAACAACATGCTGCGCACGGGCGACTTCTCCGACCTGGACATGGTGCTCGAAATGCGCGACCGGCTTTTCGAGGCGATCGCCGACGCCATCAAGTCGGAGGTGACGCGTATCAACGAGAACCGCTCCAACACCAAGGCCAGCGTCCTCTACCTGACGATCCTCAACGAAACCAAGAGCATGGTGCTTCAGTCGCGCAACCTGCTCAAATCGCAGCGCTACTTCCTCGAACACAAGGACGGGCCGCTGCAGTGGCTCAACAAAATCAAGTAACTCCGCCTCCCGCCGGGAAGCAAAACGAAATTCACCATGGACATCGCACTGGCCAAACGGCGGGAAAACATCGCCGAATACATTCTCTACCTCTGGCAGATCGAGGACCTGCTCCGGGCGCTCCAGTTCAGCCCCGAGGCCATCTACTCGCAGCTTATCGCCCCGCGCGGAATCGAAGAGGGACAACGCCACAACTACCTGCTCTGGTACATGGACATCGCCAACCTGCTGCGCGAAGAGGGCAAAGAGGAAAAGGGACACCTGGAGCATACGCTGCATCTGATAGGGGACCTGAACGACCTGCACCTGCAACTGATGAAGCTGCCGATCGGAGAGCACTACCGTCAGACTTTCGCCAGGCTCGAACCCGAACTGCCGCGTCTGCGGGCCGTGCTGGGGCGCGAAATGAGCGATATCGAACTCTGCTTCCGGGCGCTTTACGCCGCGATGCTCTACCGCATCAAGGGCGAAGGAGGCAAGAGCGCCGTGAGCGACACCATCGAATACGTTTCTCCCGTCATCGCCGAACTGGCCGACATGTACGGCAAGGTCGAACGGGGCGAGGCGGACCTCTTCAAAGACACGGCACCGGAACGGTAACCGATCGTAAGACACGGGACGAAAGCGGATTGTGCGGAGTCGCACCCGAAACGAAGAAGAAGAAAAATTTACGATATTTTTGGCAGATCAAGAAAAAGATTATACATTTGCACTCCGCATTGTACGCTAAAACAATAAAAACACGATAGATCTATGGCAATGAAAAGAACATTCCAGCCTTCGCGCCGGAAGAGAATCAACAAGCACGGATTCCGTCAGAGAATGGCTACGGCCAACGGACGCAAGGTTTTGGCTGCGCGCCGTGCGAAGGGTCGCAAGAAGCTGACCGTATCGGACGAATCGACGTTCAAGTACGCTTAATTCCTTCGGGATTCAAGCCATAGCAAGGGCGGTGCATTGATGCACCGCCCTTGCTGTTCAGTCGGTAGAAACGCTTCTTTCCGACCCAATCTTTTAAGCGGTGCGTCCCTCTTTTTTCCGGCGACAAAGTGAAAGTGCCCACAGCCTTTTTTTCAAGAAGGCCGTAAAAGCTGCAAGGCAAAAATTACCGGTTCCCAGCATAGTTCACACGCCTTTTCTTTCGCAGAAAAGGGCAAAAGAGTCACATCCGATCCTGGTTTACCGCCTCGCCGGGCGAACGCAACGCACTCGAAGACTTTGCGTCCTTCCGCTCCGAGTACCCCGGAGGTAAGTACGCCACCGATTTTCCGCAAACACACAATCCGCACTGCCTGTGACGACAAATCACCCGCCTCGAATCCCGTTTTACGGGACACATCTCCCGTACCTGTGGCAGCGGTTAATCCGGCAACGAAAGAGGGCATATGACAGACTAAAAGCACGGGCAATGAATCCGGCCGATGATATTTATCAATCCGATTCTAATTTTCAGTTTTCCCCTTTTCGATTTCCGACCTATTCCGTATATTTGTAGGAGAAGACAGAATGCGATTCGGGCAAGTTCGCATAAATGCGACTGCCGCTTCCTTTTACACCCCTCGTTATGGAATAGAAAATACACCCCGACGGCCCGGACAAATTTGGCCCGCCGCACGGTTTTCACTATATTTGTAAAATAATGGGAGATATTCCGGGAAATCCGGAGCGGCGTTTGCCGTAAGGTTCGCCTCCCCCATTCGCTCAAAACAGATCGAACATGGCAATATTCAAAGTCGAAGGCGGCCGCCGGCTGCGCGGTGAAATCACGCCCCAGGGCGCCAAAAACGAGGCGCTTCAGATCCTCTGCGCCACGCTGCTCACGCAGGAAAAGGTAATCGTACACAACGTCCCGCAGATCCTGGATGTGATACAACTCATCGAGTTGCTGCAGGCGATGGGCGTCGAAGTGGAGCGCCTGTCCGAAGAGAGCTATTCGTTCCGAGCTGCCGACATCGACCCGGACTACCTGCGCTCGGACGACTACTGCCGCCGGGCCAGCCGCCTCAGGGGGTCGGTGATGCTGCTGGGTCCGATGCTGGCGCGTTTCGGCGTGGGCTACATGCCCAAGCCGGGCGGCGACAAGATCGGCCGCCGCAGGCTCGACACCCACTTCATCGGCTTTCAGAAGCTGGGCGCCACGCTCGATTTCGACACTGCGGCCGCCTGCTCCGAAGTCCGCTGCAAGGAACTCAAGGGATGCTACATGCTACTCGACGAGGCTTCGGTGACCGGCACGGCCAATATCATCATGGCGGCTGTGATGGCCAAGGGTTTCACGACCATCTACAACGCCGCATGCGAACCTTACATCCAGCAACTGTGCCTGATGCTCAACCGCATGGGCGCACGCATCTCGGGCATCGCCTCGAACCTGCTCACCATCGAGGGTGTCCGGGAGCTGCACGGCACCGAACACACGCTGCTGCCCGACATGATCGAGGTCGGCAGCTTCATCGGCCTGGCAGCCATGACCCGTTCGGAGCTGACGATCCGCAACGTTTCGTTCGAGAACCTGGGCATCATCCCCGCCCAGTTCGCCCGCCTGGGCATCCGCTTCGAACAGCACGGCGACGACATCTACATTCCCCAACAGGAGCACTACCGCATCGAGAACTTCATGGACGGCTCGATCATGACCATCGCCGACGCACCCTGGCCGGGCCTCACGCCCGACCTGCTGTCGGTATTCCTCGTGGTGGCCACCCAAGCCAAAGGCTCGGTGCTGATTCACCAGAAGATGTTCGAAAGCCGCCTGTTTTTCGTCGATAAGCTGATCGACATGGGGGCCCAAATCATCCTCTGCGACCCCCATCGCGCGACGGTGATCGGACATGACCACCAGATGCGGCTGCGGGCTACGCGCATGACTTCGCCCGACATCCGTGCGGGTGTGGCGCTGCTGATCGCGGCGATGAGCGCCGAAGGTACGAGCACGATCCAGAACATCGAACAGATCGACCGCGGTTACAAGGACATCGACGGACGCCTCAACGCCCTCGGAGCCCGGATCACCCGGGTCGAAGAGTAACGACCGGCCGGTGTCCGGAATAAGGAAACGAAGCAAAGTTGTAATAATATGTTTTTGGAAAATGCCAGCCAGAAAGGTTGGATCGAAGTGATATGCGGCTCGATGTTCTCGGGTAAAACCGAGGAGCTGATCCGCCGCCTGAAGCGGGCCGAATTCGCCCGCCTGCGGGTCGAAATCTTCAAACCCCGCATCGACGTGCGATACTCCGAAGAGGAGGTCGTTTCGCACGATGCCAGCGCGATCCGCTCCACGCCGGTAGATTCGGCGCAGAATATCCTGCTGATGACCTCGGACGTCGATGTCGTGGGCATCGACGAGGCGCAGTTCTTCGACCAGGGACTAGTGGAGGTCTGCCGGCAACTGGCCGACAGCGGGGTGCGGGTAATCGTGGCGGGCCTCGACATGGACTTCACGGGCAAGCCCTTCGGACCGATGCCGGCGCTGATGGCTACGGCGGAGTACGTAACCAAAGTACACGCCATCTGCGTACGGTGCGGCAACCTGGCGCACCATTCGCACCGCCTGACCAGCGACGAGAAACAGGTGATGCTCGGTGCGCAGGACTCCTACGAACCGATCTGCCGCCACTGTTTCGCCGAACTGCGGAAAAAAGAGCGGGAATAAAAGGCATCTGCCCGTTAAAAATCCGGACCTTTTCCGGACCGTACGCTTCCGAAGCATACAACTCGATACGTCAATCCCCTCTTGCGGAGGGGATTGTTCTTCGGATAAACGCAACCGAAAAATCAATATCCGGAATTTCCAAGCGGCAGAAAAAACAGAGAATACTTCGCACGAGGCGCAGAATATACTCAACATCAGCCGACAGTGCATAACCCGATCGGCAGGTTATACGCCCGAATATACCGGAAAATTCACGATTTTCGCATCCGACCGCCGCATACCCACAGCCTTCGCCGCAGTGTCGCCTACACTCGTATTGCCGTCATATCCTCCGCAAAAACATATCAAAAAGGGACCGGCTCTGAATAGAGCCGGTCCCGCCATTCAATAAAGATTCGGAGCCTTTTCACCCGGCGATTTTCCGGTTATCTTCTTCCGCTCCTTCCCCCGCAGGAAGAAAACCTGAAACAATCGCCGTCCACGATGCGGTTATTTCGTCACATTCACAACGATCTGCGCCGTACGTTCGCCGAACGTATAGACATATTTCACCGGAATCGTTACGGTAATCTCCTTCATCAGTTCCAAATCACCGCCTTCGACTACCGTAAGAACATGACTCTCCGCATCGAACTTCACACGGCCGTCGGGGATGGAAACCACCGCCTCGCCATATTCGATGGTTGCGGCTACCGCCGTATTGGTATTCTGCGCATTTGTCGAACCATCGAATACATTCACGTCATTGACCGCCTTCAATGTAAGCAACGTAGCGACATCCAGCGTTACATCTTCATCGACTTTGGCGACGAGTTTTCCGGTTTCGACCGCAATCGTCGCGTCAGCGATCGGATCAGCGATCGATACGGTAAAGGTCTTCGGCTCGCCCAACGCCTTGCCACCATACATCACCTGGGCGGTAACCACGATCGACAATTCGTCGCAGGTACCCCAATCGAGTGTCGCATCCGTGATGACAGCCCCTTCTGCCTGGGTCGCATAAACGACCTTTGCTTCTGCCGGAGCATCTTTTGCGATGTACCAGGTTTTCGACAGGTCGAATGCATCGATCTGCAGCGTGCTGCCTTCGATCTTCATTACGGCCTGGGCACGATCGTCGTCCGAAAGCGACGATCCGCGCAGCAACTCGATTTCGGGAGCCGTAACAGTCACGTGCAGGACAGCTTCGAACGTAAGTACGGGATCGGCAGTCGTAAAGAGGTTCTTCACGGTGTAGGAAACATTCAGAGCCGCAGCTTTGCCGAAGACAAAGTTGATGTTCTTACCGCTCGCTCCGACCGTCGCATAGTTGCCGGCTTCATCCTTCGCCATGTCGCTCGTCCAGGAGAGCTGCATGAACGTTTCCTCTCCGAATTGCGCACGGGCCGTCTGATCCAGACTCTCCCAAAGGAGCGCACGGAATTCTTCGACAGCGACGTGATGGCCCGTCGAGGATGCCGCATTATACGGCAATTCGAGCGTTTGCTCCAGCATTGGAATTTCAGGAATACCCGTTACGGATACGGGGATCGTAATCGTTACGACGGTCTTATCGTCGTTGGTATAAACGGCTTTTACGACATATTCAGCACTCTGTGCCAGATCGCCGACCAATTTCAAATCGACCGTTTGCACATCCGTATCATAGGTCGGAGTAGCCGGCAATTCGATCGACGGGACGATCTCCGATACAAGCTCCGTACCCCGGTAAAGTTCGACAACCAGATTCTCATTATTCTTGAGCGCATTATACTGAACGGCAGAAAGCATACCCTTATCCGGAGTCAGCACAAGTCCCTTCGCCTCATACGTATCGTCGGAGGTAGCGGCAGCATACGTCCACATCACTTCGGATTTCGGCGTGGAAAGTTCGACACCGTCGGGTGCGATGGAGAATTTATTCACGGCACCGGCTTTCACTTCGAGCGAAAATCCCTCTTCGTCGAGCAATGCATAAGTCGCAGCAGCGGTTACTGTCTGTCCGATCAACGCAGTTTCCGACTCGGCAACAGCGAATGTAAGCGCCTTTCCATCGACGGCATACAACTCCTCGCTACCCGGATCACTGAAGGTAAATTCCGCCGACGCCGATACCAGCGCCGCCAGATCCACGGTCCAATTATTAGCTTCGGCAGCCTCTGCGAGCGGCAGGATCGTTTCACCGTCCTTATACATGACCGTATATCCGGCCAACACGCCATGAACCTCTTTGTCCGTATATTTTACTTCGGTAGTCACCTCGTCGGTATATTCGACGTATTCGCCCTCATTCTCGGCATCGGCCCGGGCCAACACGAAATTCGTCGCAGGGATCTGAATACCCGCTTTGGCATAGGCGGTTCCGATAAAAGCCGACGTAAAGTCCGTTTCGAAATCGTTCGATTCGCCTTCGCTCAACGCCGAACCATCGACATGGAGAGCGACCATTTGCGTCTTGCCGGCCTTTTCTGCGGAAACATAATCGTAATCCGTCGTAGCGACAATGGTAAATTCGCCGGTCGTTTCATCGATGTCCTTGATCTCTTCGATCGTAAAACCGGCCGCCGCACGCGTTCCGACCTCTTCGGTTATGAGCGACATGGCCTCCGTATTGGCATATTTTTTCACAGCACGGGCCGGCGTCATACGGAATCGCAGAGTCGCGATCTGCTCGCCTTCCTCACTGGGACGCAAATAAAGATTCCGGTACTCGGTTTCGTGCGTAACTTCGTTCTCACGGGACAACACGATATACTGCTCCCCGTTGCCGAAATAGATCAGACCGTCCACATAATCCGGCAGGTAAACGATCGACTGGATACGACTACCGAGCAAACCGACATTGGCCTCCAACGTCGCCAGGTAATTCTGAAATTCCTGGTCGAGCTGGTCTTTGGAAATCACGAGCGAACCGTTGTTTTCCCGGATCAGTCCCTGGATCTTTTCAGTCAGCGCACTGGCCTCCTTGTCCAGTTCCTCCATAACCGATGCGATCGCCTGCGTGGAAACCTGCCCCAACAGGTTGTCGCCCAATGTCATCTGGTCCATATAAACTGCCAGTTCATCGCCCAGCCATTTATTGATCGAGCTGCCGGCCGTCTCGAGTTCGGCCTTGATAGCATCGGCGATCCACTGCGAGGCGGCGGTTTCGATCTGGCTCACCTGACTGTCGGTCAGCTCTCCACCGGCAGCCTCGAAACCATTGTCCGACAGGTAAGATTCGATGAGCTGCGTCACTTCGAGCGAAAAACCTGCGGCATCCTTTTTGAGTTCAATCATATTTTCCAGCGTTTCCTGAACGCTCTCCAGTGTTTCCTGGGTAGCGTAAATACCCGCTATTTCTTCCAGAATACCCGATTTCAGACTGTTCAGGTTCTCCTGCAAGGCCCCGTCGGCGAGTGAAGATTCGATCGCTGCGACGATCTTCGCAGCCAGATCGCTGTCTTTGACACATCCTTCGATCTGGGTTTGCAACGAAGAAATATCGCTCTTTTTCGCAAACCCGGAAAAATCGATCGCTTCGAAAGCGGCCTGGGTCCGTTCCAACGCCGCAATACGATTCTCGAAACCGTTGAGCTCGACAACCGCCCCCTTCAGATCTTCGACATCATTACGCAAGGCGTCGATGTCGTCATCGTAATCCTTACAACCTGCGGTAGTCAGCACGCTCCCGCACAGAAGTAAGAACAGAAACTTCACAAATAATGTTTTTTTCATAATTGATAAGTGTTTTGAAATGAGTTCATATACTATATATATTTTATTATGAGCGTATTAACTCTCCGAAAACGTATCATATATGATACGCACGGTGCAAATATATATATAAATATTTGTACGACAAAAATTTTCATTGAAAAAGTTAAAATGACAATCAGCTACCAGGAAGAGATAAAATTTATCTCGAATAAAATCAGAGAGTTAAGGAAAGAAAAACAAATGACTGTACAAGAACTCGCATACCGCTGCGACATGGAAAGATCCAATATGAGCCGTATCGAAGCGGGACGCACGAACCTCACGGTAAAGACCATGTGTATCATATGCAATGCACTGAACGTCAATCTTCGTGACATTATCCGTTAAAGCGAATAAATACCTATATTTATTATATTTAGAACCGATCCAACACAGCCAACCACCAGAGGAGAACCGAGCGGCGCTGTTTCTTAAAATCTTTCACCAAATACATATCTTTACAAGTCCGACGCTCTATCAAAAAAATCGGTATTTTCGATTATACGCATTTTGTCCGTATCTTTACGGAAAATACCGTTCGAACAAGGACCGAAAACCGACGGTTGGAGCGGATAACGGGAACACTTGCAATCCCGGTCCCGCAGAAACAGAAAAACCGGAAATTAAGTTTTGGCGCTGCTCTCACCTTTCGCTATCTTTGCAGAAAATAGGATGCGCCTCGGAAAACCGGGAACAAGTTCCCGTTTTCTCCCGGCTTTCACTATCTTTGTAGAAGAAAAACGCGGCTCGGACCGACTTGCGAAAGTTGTCTGAAAACGGATCAAAGTACTTCCGAAAAGAATACCGGACCCTTCACCGGACAAAGGTAATATCGGCGAAGGCATGCGACCGGCATAAACGAAACGACACAAGCCAAATGAGCGTAATAGACCTGATCGTCGGACTCCTGATGCTGTGGGCCGTATTCAACGGCTGGCGGCAGGGGCTCATTCTGCAACTCTGCTCGCTCGCAGGCATCGTCCTGGGGGCATGGCTCGGCATCCGCTTCGGTACCGAAGCGGGCGCATTGCTGCATCTGGACGAAGAGTTCGCGACGGCAGGCGGTTTCCTGGCGGTCTTCGTGGTCGTACTGATCGCGGTGGCGATCGTGGGACGGCTGTTGCGCAAGGTGTTTCATTTCGCAGGCTTCGGCATCCCGGACCATCTGCTGGGTGTCGCGGTATCCGCAGCCAAGACGCTGCTGATCCTGGGGCTGCTCTTCTCGGCGTTCGAATCTCTGAACAAGGACCATACGCTGGCCGAGGAAAAGACGCTCGACCGGTCGGTATGCTACCGTCCGATGATCCGTCTGGCGGATTCGCTCTTCCCGCTGCTCGAATGGGCCAAAGAGCAGGTATCAATCGATGAACAAGAATTATGGAGCGACAATTCACCGGAACGGTAATCCGCACGACGGGCAGCTGGTACGACGTCCGCACGAACGCCGGGGAAACGGTTAAGTGCCGTATCCGGGGACGCCTGCGTCTGAAAGGCGTACGTTCGACCAACCCCGTAGTCGTGGGCGACCGGGTCGTCTGCGAACGGGACGAAGAGGACGCCGGAGTCATCTGCGAAGTAGTGCCGCGCCGCAACTACATCATTCGCAGGGCCTCGAACCTCTCCAAAGAGTCGCACATCATCGCCGCCAACCTCGACCGAGCGCTGCTGGTCGTGACGCTGTTCTCTCCCGTGACGGCTCCGGAGTTCATCGACCGCTTCCTGGTAACCTGCGAGGCCTACCGCGTACCCGTCACGATTCTGCTGGCCAAAGCCGACCTGGCGGCACAGGATCCCGAAGCCGTAGCCGCATTCAAAGCCACCTATGAAAGCGCCGGGTACTCCGTACTCGAAGTCTCGGCGCTCGACGGCACGGGTATCGAAGCCGTGCGGGAATTACTGAAGGGACACACCACGCTGCTGGCCGGCAACTCCGGAGTGGGAAAATCGACCCTGGCCGGAACCGTCGAGCCGGGGCTGGACATCCGCACGGGCGACATCTCCGAAAGCCATCACAAAGGGCGCCACACCACGACCTTCTCGACGATGTACCCCCTTTCGTCGGGCGGCTACCTGATCGACACGCCCGGCATCAAGGGCTTCGGGCTGATCGACATCGACGATGCCGAGCTGTGGCACTATTTTCCGGAGATGATGCGCCTGGCCCCCCGAGTGCCGCTTCTACAATTGCACCCATGTCCACGAACCGGGCTGCGCCGTGCGCGAAGCCGTAGAACGGGGCGAAATATCTTGGCAGCGCTACGAAAGTTACCTGAAAATGCTCGACGACGATGACAAATACCGCAAATAAACCCCTCGACTGGTACGCGGAACGTACGGCTTACTTCTCGGAATTCATGTCCGAAGAGCGGCGGCAGGTGTTGCAACGCACCCTCGACAGCCGCACGCGCTACATGACGATCCTCACCGAGAACACCTACCATGCCCAGAACGCCAGTGCGCTGGTGCGCCACTGCGAAGCCTTCGGCGTGCAGGATATACATACGATCGAAACCCGCTGCAAGTTCAACCCCAACGTCAATATCGTGCGGGGCACGGACAAATGGATCGACCTGCACCGCCACCGCACTACGGCCGAGGCGATCGCCGACCTGAAAGGGCGGGGTTATCGCATCGTGGCGACCACGCCTCACCGCGAAGACAAGACTCCCGAAACGTTCGATGTCGCGGCTTCCCCCTTCGTGCTGGTCTTCGGCACCGAGCACGCCGGCATCTCGGACGAGATCGTCGCTGCGGCCGACGAATTTCTCCGTATCCCGATGTGCGGCATGGTCGAGAGCCTCAATGTATCGGCTTCGGCGGCCATTCTGATCTACATGCTCTCGTCCCGGATGCGGGAAACGGTTCCCGACTGGCGTCTGACTGCCGGAGAACGGGCCGAAATCCTCTATCGCTGGACCTTCGCCTCGGTGCGGGACGCCGAAGCGATTCTCCGACGCAAATATCCCGAAGAATAAGGAAAACGATGAATACGATACTACGCAAACAGTTCCTGGCCCACGTCGGCCAAACCTCGCCCGAACCCATGATGATCGAGGTGGCGCGGGCAGAAGGCGTTTTTTTCTATACACCCGAAGGCAAACGCTACTACGATCTGGTGGCGGGGGTTTCGGTCAGCAACGTCGGCCATGCCAATCCCCGCGTGGTGGAAGCCGTGCAGCGGCAGGCGGCCGACTACATGCACATCATGGTCTATGGCGAGATGATCGAGCGGCCGCAGGTGCGGTACGCCGCACGCATCGCCGAGCTGCTGCCGGGAGAACTTTCGAGCGTCTATTTCGTCAATTCGGGCGCCGAAGCGATCGAAGGGGCCCTGAAGCTCGCCAAGCGATACACCCACCGCACGGAGCTGGTCTCGATGCGCCGGGCCTATCACGGTTCGACGCAGGGAGCCATGAGCCTGATGGGTGAGCCCGAAGGCGAGGAGTGGAAGGGCGCGTTCCGGCCTCTGCTGCCCGATGTGCGGGCGATCGACTTCAACGATTTCGACCAATTGCGACTCATCACCCGCCGCACGGCCTGCGTCGTGGTCGAACCCGTGCAGGGCGAAGCGGGCGTACGGCCCCCGGTTCCCGGATGGCTCGAAGCCCTGCGGCGACGTTGCGACGAGGTGGGTGCGCTGCTCGTCTTCGACGAAATTCAAACCGGGATGGGACGCACGGGCGAAATGTTCGCCATGTGCAAGTACGGCGTCACACCCGACATCGTCTGCCTGGCCAAAGCCTTCGGCGGCGGGATGCCTCTGGGAGCGTTCGCAGCCCGTAAGCAGATCATGGACAGCCTCCAAACCAATCCCGTACTGGGACATATCACCACTTTCGGCGGCCACCCGGTCTGCTGCGCAGCGGGACTGGCGGCCCTCGAATATCTGCTGGAAACCGGGACGGTAGAGCACATCGAAAGCAGAGGCGCACTCTACGAATCGCTGCTGGCGGATCATCCGCAGGTCGTGGAAATCCGACGCAGCGGCCTGCTGCTGGCCGTCGAACTGGGCTCGTCGGCCAAGATGTTCCGTATGATGGAGCTCTTCAAGGAGGCGGGCATCCTGAGCGACTGGTTCCTCTACTGCGATACGGCGTTCCGCATCTCGCCGCCGCTCACGATCACCGAGGAGGAAGTGCGCGACAGCGCCCGCCTGATCCGCGAATGCCTCGACCGAATCTGACGGCGAATTATCGGCAGTGCTCCAACGAAACAAGCAATATTCAACAGAAATCCCCGGCGCAGATTCGCTGCGCCGGGGATTTCGACTCGAAGGATTCGCTGTTTCAGCAAAACGCTACTGCTCCTTCATCGGCCCGCGAGCTACGGCCGCATCGTAGTCGGCGTTGGTGAAAGTGTAGGTCCAAACTCGAAACCCAACTTCATCTTCCCAAAAATAATTATATTCATCACACGGATTATAAGGAGCTGCCGGATATTCCTTCGGTCTTGTGAAAACACCGCCGTAAGGCCCGTCATCGAATACAATTTCAATCCCATGCATCATATACAAACCAGGAGGAGGCGCAGAAGCAATACCTCCTATCATCGTTTTCGAAATGCGCTCTCCGGGCAGCATGATCTCATCTTCAAACTGACCGTTCACAGTCATCGTAATCTGATGATCGCTGGCATTCACCCAGACAAAATGGCTTATTCCAGGTGGATCCACATCCTCTCCGTTGTCCTTATCACAACCGCACAACCCCAAAATTATAATGATCAAAAATAATAATCTATTTTTCATAAAGCATTAGTTATTAATAGGAATCTTCATTATTAATCATACTGTACACCCTCCAAAAACGATCGATCGTTTCTGCGTTGTAACCGTAACGCCCTGCATATTGAATGATCCAGCCACCCGCTTCCCGGCTGTTTTTCGACCCGAAAGCTATTTCCTGAATCTCCCGCGCAGACGGAATACAACTCCGGAACGCCTCCCCCTCTTCGAATGCCGGGAAATACCGTAAAAAGACCGCTAAAATATTTATGGCAGGCGGATTTATAAGTTCGAAGGAACGGGAAACACTCACACTCCTATCCAAAGATACTGAATACGCTTCTGATTTACAAACTTACGGATGGAAATTCGCACAAAAATTTCCGCCGAAACAGCCGTTTCGGCGGAAAGCGAATCGCAACCGTTCGACTATTCTTCCGAAAACCGTTTTAATTCCGCGATCTCCTCCGCCCAACGCGATTCGTCGGGGGTTTCGAGAATCAGCGGCATGTCGTCGAAGCGGGAGTCGCGGGCGATGTACCGGAAACACTCGATCCCCAACACACCCTCGCCCAGCGGAGCATGACGATCGACATGGCTGCCGAGCGTCTTCAACGTATCGTTCAGGTGCATCCCCCGCAGGTATTTCAGTCCGACGATCCGATCCAGCTCGGAGAATGTCGCATCGCAAGCCGCAGCGGTACGCAGGTCGTATCCGGCCGTAAACGCATGACAGGTATCAATGCAGATACCCACGCGCGACTTGTCCTCGACCTTGTCGATGATATACGCCAGGTGTTCGAACCTGAATCCCAGGTTGGAACCTTGTCCGGCCGTGTTCTCGATGACGGCCGTGACGCCCTGCGTGCGGTCGAGGGCGATATTGATCGACTCGGCGATGCGGTCCAGGCACTCCTCCGTCGAAATTCGGTTCAGGTGGCTGCCCGGATGGAAATTAAGACGATCGAGGCCGAGGGCCTGGCAGCGGCTCATTTCGTCGATGAAGGCCGTCCGGGACTTCTCGAGCCCTTCGCGCTCGGGATGTCCCAGGTTGATCAGGTAACTGTCGTGCGGCAGGATGCTCCGGGGCGCGTAACCCCCGGCCCGGCAATTCTCTCCGAAAGCCGCGATCTGGGCCGGCGTCAGGGGCGGTGCGCTCCACTGACGCTGGTTTTTGGTAAAAAGGGCGAAGCCCGTAGCTCCTATTTTATGTGCATTCAAAGGGGCGTTTTCAGGACCGCCCGCAGCACTTACGTGTGCTCCGAAATATTTCATACTGTTCGCTTTATCTTATTATTTATCGTTTTGCTAACAAATGTAGCGATTTTTGTAGAGAAATCCCTAAATTTGTTGTATCAATTAGTTGCTTATGAAACAATTTTACCTGCTTTCAACCCTCCTCTGCGCCCTGGCGATAAGCAATCCCGTGTCTGCACAGATCACGATCGACGAAGTCAAGACCGACCCCTCGGAAAGAATCCTCAAAAACGAAGTCCGCCCCACGACGGTCGATGCACAGAGTTATTTCAGCCGCGCCCGCTACCGTGCCGAGCGTGCCGCGATCCGCAAGGAGCGCAATACCCTCGAATTCGGCGGCGGCATACTCGGATCGGTAGCCTCGTACAGCGATTCGTGGATCGAAACTTCGGGCGGCGATAACTCGATCGGTCTGGCCGCCACGCTTTTCCTGCATCACACCTTTACCAAACAGCGCTTTACCATCGAAACCAAGTTCGATGCCAAGTTCGGCTACAACCGGATGAATATCGAAGTCGCCGGCGACGGAGGCTCTACGACCAGCGAGGCCACCTGGTACAAGAACCAGGACGAATTTCAGATTTCGACCAATCCCGCCTACATCATCAACAAGAGTTGGCAGGTCGGCTCGATCATCAAATTCCGCAGCCAGTTCGCCAACGGTTACGTGTCGCGCTCGCAGCAGACGGCCGACGATCGGAAAAGTACCTTTATGTCGCCGGGTTACCTCGACATATCGGGCGGTTTCACCTACACCTGTCCCCTCGAGCGTTTTCCGATCAAGATCAACCTCTCGCCGATCGCCCTGAGCGCCGTATTCGTCGAAAGCGCCAAGGTCCGCAGCAACAGATGGGACGACAAACCGGGCTGGCAGGCTTACGGCCTTTCGAATGCGAACAAAACCTCGAAATACGAGGGCGGTTCCTCGATCCAGATCGACTTCGACCGGACGTTCGGCAAAAAGGGCATTTTCCGCTACCGCACCACGCTCTTCTCCTTCATGGGCTGGATGTCGAATTTGAACATGAAAAACAGATATACCAGCGTCAGCGCCTACGAAAAAGCTCTCCAGGCCTGGGATGATGCACAGGGAATCGGCGATAAACCGATGCTGCAAATCCATCCGACGGTACGCTGGGAAAATACCATCGACATCAAGGCAACAAAATACCTTTCCACGACGTTCAATTTCCAGCTCTACTACAACCGGGCGCAAAACTACGACATCCAGACCCAGTTGCTGTTGAGCGTAGGACTGACCTATACGTTCAAGAACAAATAAGCGGCGGCGATCGTCACGAACGCCCCATAAAACCGACGAAAACACGATGTACCGAAACTCCCGTCTTGCGATCCTGCTCCCGATCCTGCTCGCCGCAGCCGTTGTGCTGGGGCTGCTGTTAGGACGCTATCTGGGTCGCAACACTCCCGAAGCCCAACTGCGGAACCTGGTCGAACAACTGACCCATCCGACCAACAAACTGGCCTATACGCTCTCGCTGATCGAAACGGAATACGTCGATTCGGTGTCGATGGATTCGCTCTCCGAGCAAGTGATTCCCCTGCTGATGGAGGAACTCGACCCCCACTCGGTCTATATCCCCAAATCGGAAATGGAGGCGGTGAACGAGCCGTTGCAGGGTGAGTTCGACGGCATCGGCGTGGTCTTCAACATGGCGCCCGACACGGTCATCGTACTCAATGTCATCCCTTCGGGGCCGAGCGACAAGGCCGGAGTGAAGGCCGGCGACCGCATTATCCGGATCAACGATTCGCTGGTGGCAGGACAGAAGATACCCAACAACGAAATTGTCAAACGGCTACGGGGCAAACGCGGCACACAGGTCAAGTTATCGCTCGAACGGCAGGGAATCGCAGAACCAGTCGAGGTCGAAGTGACGCGCGGCGCCATTCCGATCAAAAGCCTCGAAGCGGCCTTCATGCTGCCCGACAGCATCGGCTACATCAAACTCTCCCAGTTCGCCATCACCTCGCACAACGAGCTCATCACCGCCTTGAACAACCTCAAGGCACAAGGTATGAAGCGATTGATCTTCGACCTGCGGGGCAATCCCGGCGGTTTCCTCGACCAGGCAATCCGCATCGCCAACGAATTCCTGCCGGCCGACAAGCTGATCGTCTATACCGAAGACCGAAACCACAACCGCACGGATGAAATGAGCGACGGAAACGGCACGATCCAAGAGCTGCCCCTGGCGGTGCTGATCGACGAATTCAGCGCCTCCTCCAGCGAAATTCTGGCCGGAGCGCTGCAAGACAACGACCGGGGTACGATCATCGGACGCCGCTCGTTCGGCAAAGGACTCGTACAACGGCAGATACCCTATCCCGACGGTTCGGCCCTGCGGCTCACCGTCGCACGCTACTATACTCCCACAGGTCGCTCGATCCAAAAACCCTACACCAACGGCGATGCGCTGGGGTATGAAGAAGATCTTTGGAACCGTTACCGGCACAACGAGTTTTTCTCGGCAGACAGCATTCACTTCAACGATTCTCTGCGCAAGGTAACGCCCGGCGGCAAAGTGGTTTACGGCGGAGGAGGCATCATGCCCGACCTGTTCGTGCCGGTCGATACGACCGACGTAACCCGCTATTTCCTCGAGGTGTCGGGACGCAACATCCTCTTCCGCTATACGCTCGAATACGCCGACCGTCACCGCGACGCCCTGAACGCCGTGAAGACCATTCCGGAACTCCAGGCCCTGCTCGATGCCGACAAGGAGCTGATGAACGACTTCATCCGATACGCAGCCCGCAACGGCGTACAGCCCGACTACAAGGACATCGCCCGCTCGCGCAAGCTGATCGAAGCCCAGTTACGGGCCTACATCGGACGGAACACCCCCCTGAACGAAGCGGGATTTTACGTGAATATCTACCCGATCGACCCCGTCATGCTGCGGGCGGTCGAAGTGCTTAAAACCCAAAACGACCATGACTAAACGAATCATCGGACTGATCCTGGCCATCGCCGCTATCGCGGTAATCGTCATCGCCGCCATCCGCCACAACACCTATACTTCGATGATCGGACCGGCTGCAACCGAAATGCCCGCACCCGAAAAAACGGGGCAAAAAAAACCGGCGCCGGAAACTCTGCGGCCCGATTCGCTCACTGCGGCCAAACCCGACACGGTACGGCAAACGGGCGGCCATGCAGGGCCGGAACAGTAATCGAAAACAATCTTACGATCGGAATATTCCCGTTCGGCGGCAACGGCCGAACGCACGGGTTCGGACATGCAATCCGACTTCTGCACATTCCACGCGAAAAAGCTTCGGTCAAATTCCCGGATAGAAATCCCCGGCACAGCGAATCTGTGCCGGGGATTTCGACTCGAAGGATTTCGCTGTTTCAGCAAAACGCTACTGCTCCGTCATCGGCCCGCGAGCTACGGCCGCATCGTAGTCGGCGTTAGTAAACGTATAAGTCCATTGTCGCTGAAGCATTCCGCTCTCCTTATATTCCTCTCCCATCTCATAATTATACTCGTCACACGGATTGTACGGCGCAGTCGGATACTCCGTCGGGATGGAGAAAACACCGCCATAAGACCCGTCATCGAAAGAAATTTTCATCCCCTCTATTGTATAAGAACGTGGTGATGGCGGAAAAATAAATCCGATCATCGTTTTCGAAATACGCTCTTTCGGGAGCAAAACTTCATTTTCAAATCTGCCTATTACGGTCAATGTTATGCGGTGATCGCTTTCGTTTTGCCAAACATAATGTCCGACACTCGCCATATCAACATTTTCATCATCCTTGTCACTGCAACCAGCCATCAAAAAAGCTATCGCTATCAGAAAAAACAATCGTTTCATTATCGGAACTTTTTTAATTATTAGTTTAGTAAGAATCCTCGTTAGCAACCATACTGTACACCCTCCAAAAACGATCGATCGTTTCTGCGTCGTAACCGTGACGCCCCGCATATTGAATGATCCAGCCACCCGCTTCCCGGCTGTTTTTCGACCCGAAAGCTATTTCCTGAATCTCCCGCGCAGACGGAATACTGTTCCGGAACGCCTCCCCCTCTTCGAATGCCGGAAAATACCGTAAAAAGACCGCTAAAATATTTATGGCAGGCGGATTTATAAGTTCGAAGGAACGGGAAACACTCACACTCCTATCCAAAGATACTGAATACGCTTCCGATTTACAAACTTGCGAATGGAAATCCGCACAAAAATTCCCGCCGAAACAGCCGTTTCGACGGGAAGCGAATCGCAACCGTTCGACTATTCTTCCCAAAACCGTTTTAATTCCGCGATCTCCTCCGCCCAACGCAATTCGTCGGGGGTTTCGAGAATCAGCGGCATATTCCGCAAAGGAGGAATTCATATTCTATATTTTTTGAAATATGCAAGGCTTTCGTTACTTTTGTCGCCAGAAATTAATGACTTCTATGGGGCGCAAATTCGCTGCGGTACTTTGCTCGACCCTCCTGCTCTCGCCGGGATGGCTCGGAGGAACGGGATTCACCCTCCTGTTCGGATTGGTGCCGCTGCTCTGGATCAGCGATTCGTACGACGCTTCCCGCCGCTCGTGGTGGAAAGTTTTCGGCTGGGCGCTCCTCACCTTCGTACTCTGGAATGTTTCTACGATCTGGTGGATCTGGCTAGCCACTCCCGTAGGCCCTTTCGCCGCGACGATCGCCTCGTCTTTCCTGAACATGGTCGCCTTCATGCTCTTCCATACGGTTTCGAAAAAGGGACCGAAGGCATTGGCCTACACGCTGCTCGTTTCAGGCTGGATCGCCACGGAGTTCTGGTACACGACCGGCGACTTCTCCTGGCCCTGGCTGCTGCTGGGCAACGGATTCTCGCACGAAGTGTGGGCCGTGCAATGGTACGAATACACGGGCATCTTCGGCGGTACGCTCTGGGTGCTTCTCTCGAATATCCTGCTTTACGAGGCCTGGCGCCGTCGGCGCGACGCAAAAGCCTGGACCTGGGCCGGAGCGGTCGTACTCCTTCCGATTCTCGTTTCGCTGGGCATTTTCTGGAGTTACGAAGCACCTGACGAAGGCTCGGTCACGGTATCCGTAGTGCAGCCCAACATCGACTGTTACGACAAATTCGCTGCGGGAACGGAGCAGATGCAGGAAAGGCTGCTGCTCTCGATGATCGAAGAGGCTCCCGCAGGCTCCGACTTCATCGTACTGCCCGAAACGGTCTGGCCCTACGCCTACGACGAGCGCTATCTGCCGCAGGCTCCGGTCGTTACGAAAATAAGAGAGATCCTGCGCGAAAAATCTTCCGGTGCGATGATCGTCACAGGAGCCGAAACCATCGTCTATTATCCGCCGGAGGAACAGACGGAAACCGCCCGTCAAAACGAACGGGGAGCTTTTTACGACAAATTCAACTCGACGCTCGGCATCGACACGACCGCCTGCCTCCCGATCCACCACAAGGGCCGGCTGGTAATCGGCGTCGAAAGCACTCCGACCTGGATCTTCAAGGCCCTCAAATTCCTGGTGATCGACCTGGGCGGCACGGTGGGGCAACTCGGCGTGGGGGAACCGGGTCCGGCATTCGTTCATAACGGCGTGAGCGTGGGAACCCCGATCTGCTACGAAGGGCTCTACGGCAACTTCTACGGCGGATTCGTACGCGAGGGAGCCAGAGCCCTGCTGATTTCGTCGAACGACGGCTGGTGGGGCGACACACCCGGTCACAAACACCTCTTCTCGATCGCCCGCCTGCGGGCCGTCGAACACCGCCGGGCCATCGCCCGCAGCGCCAACACCGGCACTTCGGGATTCATCGACACGCGCGGGGACGTGCAGCAAAAGCTGGGCTGGGACCGTCGCGGCATCCTCACCGGAGAGGTCGAACTCAACAGCGAACTGACTTTTTACACCCGATACGGCGACTACCTGGGACGAATTTCGGAGCTCCTCATGGGACTCTGCATCCTCTATTACATCGCCTATCGAATCAAGAAGAAAAACCATCTGGTGAAGTAACCGGAACAGACATACGACCGCTAACAAGACCCGCATAAATCCGGAGGGGGCCGGAACTTTTGCATTATGAATTACAACCAAACGCTCGAATTCCTATTTTCATCGCTCGTTTCGTACCAGGAGAAGGGGCCCGAAGCCTATAAACCCGGACTGGAACGCATCACCGCATTCTGCAAGCACCTGGGCAATCCCCAGCGCAACTATTTCACGATCCACGTGGCCGGCACCAACGGCAAAGGCTCCGTGTCGCACATGCTCGCCTCGGTACTCCAACAGGCGGGCTACCGCACGGGGCTCTACACCTCGCCTCACCTGCGCGATTTCCGCGAACGGATCCTCGTGGACGGAGAGATGATCCCCAAGCAGAAAGTCGTGAACTTCGTGGACAAACACTACGACTGCATGAAGGAGCTCGGACTCTCGTTCTTCGAGATGTCCACGGCCCTCGCCTTCGACTACTTTGACCAGAGCGACGTCGAGGTCGCCGTCATCGAAACGGGACTGGGCGGACGGTTGGACGCCACCAACCTCATCATCCCGATCGTGAGCGTCATCACCAACATCGGACTCGACCACATGGCCCTGCTGGGCGACACGCTTCCCAAAATCGCAGCCGAGAAAGCGGGAATCATCAAAAAAAGCATCCCGGTCGTGATCGGCGAGAAGAGCGACGAATACAACCACGTCTTCGACCAGGCGGCAACGGCCATGATGTCCAAAATCGTCTATGCCGAAAACGATTTCGCGTGCATCAACCATTCGACGGAAGGGGATTTCCAGAAATTCAGCATCCAGCGCCACCGCGACAACAAAGTTTTCAACCTGGAACTGGACCTTACGGGCAATTACCAGGTACACAACATACTGACGGCAATCGCCGTCATCGACCTGCTGCACCAGGAAACCCCGCTGACGATCAGCCTGCGCGCGCTCACGGAAGGCATGCGCACCGTCGCTTCGGGCACGGCCCTGCAAGGCCGGTGGCAGAAGCTCGGCGACAAACCTCTCACGATCTGCGATACGGGACACAACGCCCACGGCATCCGCTACGTTGCGGAACAGTTGGCCGCAACCCCCCCACCGCGACCTCTACTGCGTACTGGGATTCGTCAATGACAAAGACCTATCGAGCGTACTGCCTCTGTTTCCCAAAGAGGCCCGTTATATCTTCACGCAGCCCGGCAACGAACGGGCGCTTCCGGCCGGCAAGCTGGCTGAAAGCGGCTGCATACGGTCTTCGGGGCGAAGTGGCCGACACGGTGAGCGGGGCATTGGCCCGGGCGCGGGAGATGGCCTCGGAGGAGGACATGATCTTCATCGGAGGCAGCAATTTCGTCGTCGCCGAAGTGCTCGAATAAACCCTAAGTTACCTTTGGCGAAAGCCATTACCTAAAAGCTGGAAGGAAACATTTCCTTCCGGCTTTTCAATCGTGGCCGGCACTGCCGACCCGGCTGCAAAAACTCTCGCGGCATAGCTGTCGCGCCTTCGTCCGCCTCTTCCCGGCCGGCCTTCTCTTGTTTCACGGCTTCGGCAAAACAACCGCCCGTCCCGCACCAGCCGACCGGAAATACCGGACTTTAAGCCTCACCGATCTTGGGACCTCCGCCCAGCGGAAAATCGCCGGGAGAATGGCGCTGCGGAGCCGGTATTTCGATTTTTCCCACATTGCTTTCATAGCGGGTAATGTTCTCCTGCAGGGAGAGCAGCAGGCGCTTGGCATGTTCCGGGGTCAGGATCACACGACTCTTGACTTTGGCTTTCGGCACACCGGGAAGGACCGTCGCAAAGTCGATGATGAATTCCGAAACCGAATGTGCGATGATCGCCAGATTGATGTAATTGCCCTGGGCTACGTCCTCGCCCAGATCTATCTCCATTTTTTGGTTCTCTGCCATAGCATTGTCTTTTTTAGGTACACGGACAAATATATCCATTTTTCGAGCCCACTCTTGTCCTTAAAAAACAAAGTTATAGAGAACTTATCAACATTATACCGGGACAAATCCCCTGCAACTCTCTTTTCATCCCTTTTTCCGAAACCGGGCCGAATTTTAAGTTAGTTTTCGTATCTTTGCGAAGAAAACCTGCAAGAAAGAGCATGTATCTGGAAATCATCGAGATTTTGCTGCGCGGATTCTGCGTCGGCGTCGCCGCGTCGATCACGGTAGGACCGGTGGCCGTTCTATGCATCCAGCGGACCCTCAGCAAAAGCCGCCGCTCGGGTATCGTGTCGGGGCTCGGCGTAGCCGCCGCCGATACGACGATGGCGATGATCGCCTATTTCTGCTACTCGATGCTTCAGGCCCAGATCGACCAATACAACCAGTTGCTGCGCGTAATCGCCGGCATCTTCGTAGTCATCGTAGGCGTCTATATCTTCTTTCAAAACCCGGTACCGCAGATCCGCCGCAACCGGGCCGGCAAGACCAGCCTTACGCAGGACTTCGCCTCGATTTTCGGCCTTACGATCGCCAATTTCGTGCTGGTCATTCCCTACATCCTGACTTTTTTCGCCATTTTCAAAATTTCGACGATCGAAACCTTCGACATAGCCGGTCTGGGACGGGGATTCCTCGTTATCCTGGGATTCCTCGGCGGCGCCGTTCTCTGGTGGACGTCGCTGGCCTTCCTGATCAACCTTTTCCGACGCCGGTTCCGGCCCCGCCACATGCTCACGATCAACCATGTGGCCGGCATTATCATCGGAGTGCTCGGCGTCTATACGATTTTATCCACCTTCTTCAACCTCATCCCCCATGGAATGCTCCAAGCTTAAAAAGATCATCATAGCCATCGACGGATTCTCCTCGTGCGGCAAAAGCACCTTCGCCAAAACCATCGCAGCCAAGCTGGGATATATCTTCATCGACACGGGAGCCATGTACCGCGCCGTAACGCTCTACGCGCTCGAACACGGCGCCATCGTTTCGGGCATCGTGGACGAAGAGAAGGTGATCGCCCTGCTCGACGACATTTCGATCGACTTCCGCTTCAACCCCGAGCGGGGTGCGAGCGACATATACGTCAATGGCGACCGGGCGGAAGGACGCATCCGCACGATCGAAGTGAGCAACTGCGTGAGCCGCGTCAGCTCGATCCGCCAGGTACGCGAAAAACTCGTGGCCATGCAGCAGGCGATGGGCCGGCAGCGGGGCGTGGTGATGGACGGCCGCGACATCGGCACGGTGGTATTCCCCAATGCCGAAATGAAAATCTTCATGACGGCCGATCCCGAAGTCAGGGCCCGGCGCCGCTACGATGAATTGCAGGCCAAGGGCGACTCCGTATCGCTCGAGGAGATCCGGGCCAACATCGTCGCACGCGACAAGGCCGACATGACACGCGCGATCTCGCCGCTGCGCCAGGCCGACGACGCCGTAGTGCTGGACAACAGCCACATGACCGTCGAAGAGCAAATGACCTGGTTCATGGAGCGTTTCGATAGGATAGCTTGCGGCCGATAACCGCATCGCATAAAATACAATAACGAACAACCTTGGCTATGAGAGTCGAAATCGACAGCCATTCCGGTTTTTGCTTCGGAGTCGTGAGAGCGATCTCCCGCGCGGAAGAGGCTCTGCAGGAGCAGAGCGAGGTCTTCTCGCTGGGGGACATCGTACACAACCGCGTCGAAGTGCAGCGGCTCGAACGGCTCGGCATGCACACGGTGACCCACGATCAGATGCCGGAACTGGGAGGACGGAGCCTCTTCATCCGGGCGCACGGCGAACCTCCTTCGACCTACCGGCTGGCGGAAGAGCTGGGCATCGAGCTGATCGACGCGACCTGCCCGGTCGTGGCCAAACTCCAACGGCGCGTCGTCGAAGCACACGAAAAGATGCGGCAGGTCGGAGGGCAGGTCGTGATACTCGGCAAGCGGGGACATGCCGAAGTGATCGGACTCACCGGGCAGGTCGAAGCTCCCACGCTGGTCGTCGAAACAGAGGAAGACCTCGACCAGATCGACTTCACACGTCCGATCTATTTCCTTTCGCAGACCACGCAAAGCATCTCCCTGTTCCAGCACCTGTGCGACCGGATGCGCAGCCGGGCCACCGACCCTGCGCAGGTCTTCGCCCACGACACGATCTGCCGCCAGGTATCCAATCGCGAAAGTCACCTCGAGGAGTTCGCAGGGCGATTCGACGTAATTATCTTCGTCTGCGGCCGCAAGTCGAGCAACGGCAGGGTCCTTTTCGAAGTGTGTCGCCGGGCCAATCCCCGCAGCTATAACGTCGAAGAGGCTTCGGAGCTGCGTCCCGAATGGTTCGAAGGAGCCGAATCCGTCGGTATCTGCGGTGCTACGTCCACCCCCAAGTGGCTGATGCAGGAGGTGGCCGATGCGGTCGCCGGGCAGAAGCCGTGAAACAAAAAATCCGAAATACGGACGCAAAGCGCCGGCACGTGCCTCCGTATCGGAAACAGACAAGAAATTCAACCTTATAAAAACGATAACGACCATGAAGTACCTGATCCGTTCCGTAAAATATTTTATCGCGCTCTGCGTTCTATATCTGATTATCATGGCGCTGATGCTGCTCACGAATACCTCGGTGCTGACCCCTTCGGAAACCTTCTCGGCTCTCGTCCGCTCCACACGCGGGCAGGTGCTGATCGTCGCGGTGGTGCTCCTCTCGGCCCTGTACCCCAAGTTCGGCTTCATCCGCCGACAAGAGATCGGCAGCCTGCGCAAGAACCGCGAACAGATTCTCAATGCCTTCGTTTCGGAGGGCTTTAAGCCGGTCCGGGAATCCGAACACGAAATGGTGTTCCGGGCAGACTCTCTCTTCAAGCGGCTCACGCTCCTTTTCGAAGATGAAATCCGAGTCACCCAAACCGGGGAGTGGATCACGATCGAAGGTATCCGCCGAGGCGTAGCCCGGGTTTATTACCGCCTGCAATCCTATCTCGAAAGAACACGCAACAAAAATGAATAAGAAACGTCTCATACTTCGCCGCACGGCGGTTCCTGCGATCCTCGTCCTGTTTTGTACGCTCTTCTGGTTCGGCAAGCCCAACGACTTCGGGCTGGGACGGAACATGGAAATTCTGGTCAATATGATGCGGGAGCTTTCGCTCTTCTACGTCGATGAAGTCGATCCCGACCAACTGATGCAGGATGCCGCCGAAGGCATGACCCGGAACCTCGACCCCTACACCGAATTTCTGCCCGAAGAGCAGATGTCGAACTTCGACCTGCTCACCACGGGCAAGTACGGAGGCATCGGTTCGATGATCCGCAAGAAAGGCGATTACGTAATTTTCGCACAGCCCTACGAAAGCTCCCCGGCCGACCGGGCCGGCATCCGCATCGGCGACAAGATCCTATCGATCGAAGGCGAGGATACCAAGGGTTGGGACCCCGCGCAGATAAGTTCCGCCCTGAAAGGCACGCCCAACACCACCGTCCGAATCGTCATCGAACGGCTGATCGGCGGCGAGCAAGACACCCTCACCCTGACGCGCGAACGGGTAGCCATCCCCAGCGTCCCCTACGCCGGATTCGTTGCAAAAGGGATCGGATATATCCAGCACAGCGACTTTACCGAAGGTTCGTACGAAGAGATGCGCACCGCGATCGAGAAACTTCGCGCACAGGATACCCTGCGGGGATTGATCCTCGACTACCGGAGCAACGGAGGCGGCATTCTGCAAGAAGCGGTCAAGATCGTCTCGATGTTCGTTCCCAAAGGTACGGAGGTGGTCCGCACCAAAGGACGGGCCGCTACGCAGGAGAATGTCTTCCGCACCGCGAACGATCCGATCCTGCCCGATCTGCCGTTGGCCGTGCTGATCAACGGCAATTCGGCTTCGGCGGCCGAAATCGTCGCCGGTTCGCTCCAGGATCTCGACCGGGCCGTACTGATCGGACAGAAGAGCTTCGGGAAAGGCCTCGTGCAGACGACCCGTCCGCTGGGATACCATACCCTGCTGAAACTCACGACCGCCAAATACTACATTCCCTCGGGGCGCTGCATCCAGGCTATCGATTACTCCTCGCGCAAGCAGGACGGCACGGTCGGCAAGGTAGCCGATTCGCTCGTACGGGAATTTACGACTCGCGGGGGCCGCAAAGTTTATGACGGCGGCGGCATTTCGCCCGACATAGCCACCGAACCTCAGTACATCAGCCGTTTCGCCGTTACTCTGCTGGCTATGGGATTCATCGAGGATTTCGTGGACGAATACATGCAGGAACACCACACCGACACGATCGACAACCGCACGTTCTCGATCACCGATGCGGACTACGACGCCTTCGTCAAATTTATGGAAGGCAAGGAAGTCCCCTACGAATCGGAAACCCGCCGGGTGCTCAAGGTCCTGAAGGAAGCGGCCGAAAACGACCTTTACAGCGACCTGGCCCAGGAAATCACAGCGATCGAGGGCGACCTGAAAGACGACACGCAGACCAATCTGCATACCTATCGGAAAGAGATCGCCGAAACGATCAATAACGACATCGTTCTGCGTCACAGCTATCAGGCCGGCGTGATCGAACATAACCTGGGTGACGACACCGAGGTTCTCCGGGCTACCGAGGTGTTGGAAAATCCGACGGAATACCAAGAAATCACGACCGTGCAGACGTCCGAAAAGAAATAACCGGCTTATGCTCAAACTGGGGCGCAAAATACTCTCGTTCCGCAAGCGGATCGTAGCCATCGTCGTCGGAGTGACGATGGTGACGCTGTCCCTGCTGTTCACCAACGACATGGCCTGCCGCCTGCGGGAGAAGGAACAGCACGAAGTGGCCCTCTGGGTACATGCCATGGAGCGCGTGATGAGCGACTCGAGCAACGACCCTTTCGTCGAAGATATCCTGAGCCAACGCAACAACATCCCTTTCATCATCACCAACCAGGACCTGAAGATCCTCTATTCGCACCTCATCCCCGAGGAGATCGTCAATCATCCCGACCGGCTGCGCAAGAAGATCAACCAGTTCACCGAAGAGAACACCCCGATCACGATTCAATACTACTGGGGAAACGACCACAAGCACATCATCTTCTTCGGCCAGTCCCAACTGCTAAAAACCCTCTATTGGTTCCCTTACATCCAACTCTCCGTCATTGCGATCTTCATCCTGCTGGGTTTCATCGCTTTCCGCTCGACCAAACAGGACGAACAGAACCGTGTATGGATCGGACTGGCCAAAGAGACGGCCCACCAACTGGGCACCCCCACCTCCTCGCTGCTGGGATGGATCGAATACCTGCGCACGCAGCCCGTCGATCAGGCTGCCGTCGAAGAGATGAACAAGGACTTGAGCCACCTGATGAAGATCGTGGACCGCTTCTCGAAAATCGGATCGGAAACTCCGCTCACCCCGGAGAACATCAACGAAGTGGTTAGCGGATCGGTCATGTACTTCCGGACCCGGGCTCCCCGCAACGTCACCATCGACTACAACGGCCTGGCCATCGCTCCGGTCAAGGCCCAAATCAACGCCGCCCTGTTCGAATGGGTCGTGGAGAACCTGATCAAAAATTCGCTCGACGCCCTTCAGGGCCACGGACGGATCGACGTAGAGATCTCCTCGGACGAAAAATACGTGATGATCGACATCAAAGATACCGGCAAGGGGATTCCCAAAAGCAACTGGAAACGGATCTTCGAGCCGGGTTTCACGACCAAAACCCGAGGATGGGGCCTCGGACTCTCCCTTTCCCGCCGCGTGATCGAAGAGTATCACCAGGGCCGGATCGGCGTCGTTTACTCCGAACTGGGCAAAGGCACCGACATCCGCATCACCCTTAAACGCTACTTCGACTGATGGCCCTGCAACCCGAAATACGCACGGATTCGCTGGCAGGGCAACTGTCCGACAGCCTGCCGACAACCGAAACGGCCCTTCGGGAATCCATCTTCCGGCTGCGGGATTCGCTGGCGACGATTCCCCCCGACACCCTGCAGGCGACACCCCCCGTCACGGCCGAAGAGCTGTTCGGAGCCGGTTCGACACTCGCGATCGAACCGTTTCCGACGCAATCCGTCCGTCCCATATACGAATCGGCCCCTTTCCAAGGGATCGTACTGGCCCTGGTTTTCGCTTATCTGGTCATCATCTACCATAACCTGCGGGAAGTTTATATCCTCTGTCGGAAATTGAGTCTCGACCGGTCGAAGCCGGGACGCATGACCGACACGCAGGGCAGCACCTACACCCGGTTCCTGTGGGCGGCCATCGGAATAGGACTTCCCATGCTGGCTCTACTGACCCTGAGACTGACGGACCGTTGGTTCCCCATCCCCGAGGTCGTCCCCGAAGCCTGGATCCCGGTACTGGGCCTCCTCGCCACAGTCGGATTGGCCGTTCTTCTGCTTTTCCAGGTAGGGCTGCTCCGGATCACAGGCTACATCACCCTCTCCCGACCGATCACAGATCAGCTTGTAGCGCTAAAATTCAACTATTTAGCACTTTCTGTCGTCTTTCTGTGCCCGTTGATCCTACTCTTCCTGCTGGCTTCGCCCGACACCGGGCATATCCTCTCTTTCGGCATCCTCATCCTCGGCGGAGCACTGCTGTTGCTCTACCTGAAAGAGTCGCTCATGCTCTTTCTCTCGAAAAAAATTTCGATTTTGCATTGGTTTTTGTACCTTTGTGCCGTCGAAATTTTTCCCGTGAGCTTCGTGTGGCTCTCGCTGACAAGAATTTGATAACCCGATAAAACCGTTCTGAATTTGAAAGCCCATAGAGTATTGGTTTCACAGCCCCGTCCGGCCGTGGTCGAAAAATCTCCTTTCTACGAATTATCCCAGAAACACAAGGCTGAAATCGAATATATGCCGTTCATCCGCGTAGTAGGGGTATCGCTCAAGGAATTCCGAAGCCAGCGTGTTGAAATACTGGCTCATACGGCCGTCATCTTCACTTCGCGCACGACAGTCGATAGTTTTTTCCACATTTGCGAAGAGGCCCGGATTACGGTTCCCGAAACCATGAAATACATCTGCCAGACGGAAGCCGTAGCGCTCTACCTGCAAAAATACATCGTATATCGCAAACGCAAAATTTCTTTCGCCGACGGCAGTTTCACCAACTTCATCGAGCTGATAATAAAGCACAAGGAAGAAAAATTCATGCTGGCATTGAGCGAACCCCATAAACCCGAACTGCCGGAAACGCTCGCCAAGTTGAAATTACAGTTCTCTCCGGTGATTCTGGCCCGCACAGTCGCCGCCGACCTGAACGATTTGGACATCAAGAAATTCGATCTGCTGGCCCTCTATTCGCCATCGGACGTCGTCAAGGCCATTCTCGAACGCTTCCCCGCCGAGGAGCTGCCCGCAGTCGCCACTTTCGGCGAAGGCACGCTGCGTGCTGCGGTCGATGCCGGCATCAAGGTCAAAGCCATGGCTCCGACCCCTACGGTCCCTTCGATGGCCAAAGCCGTCGATATTTACCTCACGAAACTGGCGAAAGGCGAACAGATCGAAGATGTCGCCGTCACGCACGACGCCGACAAAGAGGAGTTCATCCGAACCCAACAGCATAAGTTAGCCAAGAAAAGCCGTACCCGGCGCACGACTCCGGCGGAGAAGAAATAACGGAACGGCTCCGTGCGACCATCACCGGTTCAAAGTGCGATTCCGAAGGATTCCATCCGGCAAACAAGAAGCGGACGACGCTATTTCCGTCGCGATTTCGCCGACACCAACCGAAAACGGCATTAAAACCGCATACAGTTACCTGTTTCAGCTATGACAGACCGTTCGCTTCCTCGTCAGGAAAGGCTTCGTTCGTTCGGGGCCATCCGCCGCCTGTTCGAAAGCGGGGAGAGCGGATTCGTCTATCCGCTGCGCTACGTCTGGATCGCCGAAGCGGACGAAATTCCTTCGGTCGAAGTACTCTTTTCGGTTCCCAAGAAGTTTCAGAAACGGGCCAACAAGCGCAATCTGCAGCGTCGTCGTATGAAGGAGGCTTACCGGCTCAACAAAGAGATCTTCGACCGGGAGGGAAATCCCGTCGCACTGGATCTCGCCCTGATCTATTCATCCAAAGAGCTCACCCCCTACCGGGTCATAGAACATGCCGTACAGAAAATCATGGAACAAATTATGGCGAGGCTTTAAGTGGGTCTGCACGCTGCCGCTGATCGTGCTGGTAAAGTTCTATCAACGCTGCATATCGCCCTTCACTCCCGCTTCGTGCCGCTACACGCCGACCTGTTCCCAATACGCGCTCGAAGCGCTGCGCAAGTACGGTCCCCTGAAAGGAACGTGGCTTACGCTCAAAAGACTCTCGCGCTGTCATCCCTGGGGCGGCAGCGGATACGACCCCGTACCCTAATAAGGGTCGGCGGACTTTTTCGTATCCGACCCTGCATCCCGAAATCCGAGCGGATCGCAGGGTTCGTTATTCCGGTTATTTCCCGAAATCGGCCGTTCGTCGATAAAATTCCCCTCTTCGTCTATTTCGATTGCACGCACGGAAAGCCGTCGTTAGTTTTGCGTCAAAACCAAAACCATGAAACGACTCCTGCCGATACTGCTTTGCTCCCTTCTTCTGTCGGGGCTACGGAATGCAACCGCACAGGAAGCGTCCAAAACATGGACCTTGCAGGAGTGTCTGGACTACGCTTACCAGAACAACATCCAGGTACGGCAAAGCCGCAACAACCAACTTTCGGGCATCGAGGATACCAAACAGGCGAAAGCCGCCCTCTTTCCGTCGCTGGTGGCATCGACCACGCAAAGTTACACGAACTACCCTTCGTCCGAAGTCACGGACAACAACAGTTATACGGGGACCTACGGCATAACGGCGGGAATGACGATCTTCGAAGGTGGCAAGCTCCGTACGGAAGTCAAGAGGCAGAAAGTCCAGAATCAAATGGATGCTCTCTCGGTCGAGGAATCCGTGAACGACATCCGCATCGCCATCGTACAGGCTTACATGCAGTGCCTTTACGCCGCCGATGCCGTGCGAATCAACCGCAGCACGGCCGAAGCCTCGAAGGCCCAGCGCGACCGGGCCGAGGAGATGTTGCGTGCCGGCTCGATCAGCCGCGTAGATTTCGCCCAGCTCCAAAGCCAGTATTCGAGCGACGAATACCAGGTCGTCGTGGCCAGTTCGACACTCGACAACTACAAGCTGCAACTCAAGCAACTGCTTGAATTAGATATTATGGAAGAGATGAATCCGGCCGTGCCAGGGGTTAAAGAAGAGAACGTGCTGAAGGCTCTGCCGTCCAAAGACGAGGTATACGCAACGGCTCTGAAAGTCATGCCTCAGATCCGTAGGGGAGAGTTGGGCATCGAGGCGGCGAAGCTGGAAGAAAAAAGCGCACGTGCCGGATTCTTCCCTTCCATATCCCTATCCGCCAGCGTGGGAACGGGACATATGTCGAACAACGACTTCGAAAGCGGCAGCCAGATATGGAACCGCTTCAACGAAAACGTAGGGCTCACGCTCAACATCCCGATTTTCTCGAACCGTAAGAACCGCACGGCCGTCAATAAGGCGAAAATCGCCCTCAACGACAGCTATCTGGAGTGGACATCGCTGCAAAAAGAGCTGTTACGGAACGTGGAATCGGCCTACCTGGACGCCGTATCGGCCCAGGCCCAGTATCTCTCGGCCCGCGAAAAGGAGAAATACGCCCGGGAGAGTTACGAGCTGACCAGCGAACAGTTCCGCGTCGGAGTGAAAAACACCGTCGAGCTGATCACGGCCCAAAACGAATATTCGGCAGCACAGCAACAGGTCCTGCAAGCCAAATATCTCACCCTGCTGAGTATCGAACTGCTCAACATCTATCAGGGGCTTCCTGCGAGCGACATTTACTAATCCGCACAAGCGGGTTCCGCCAAGCGGGGCCGCACCGGATAAATCGATAATCGAAGATATGAAAAAACGGAATCTGCTCATAGCGGCGGGCGTAGTAGCCGCAGGCGTCTGCATCTGGCTGATCGCACGCCCCTCGAAAGGGCCGAAAGTCCTGCTCGAAACCGCCCCCATAAGCCATATCACCATCCGCAACTCGGTGACGGCGACCGGAACGGTCGAGCCGGTTACGCAGGTCGAGGTCGGCACGCAGGTATCGGGCATCATCGACAAGCTCTATGCCGACTACAACGACCAGGTGAAAGCCGGACAACTGATCGCCGAAATGGACAAGGTGACCCTACAGGCCGAACTCGAATCGGCTCAGGCACAACTCGCCAGCAGCAAAACCGAATACGAATACCAGACCAAGAACTACGCCCGCACCAAGACCCTGCATGAAAAACAACTGGTGAGCGATGCAGAGTACGACCAGGCTTTTTACCTCTACGAAACGGCCCGCAACGCCTACGAGCAGAGCCAGGCGGCAATGGTCAAGGTAAAGCGCAACCTGGGTTATGCGACCATCACCTCGCCGATCGACGGCGTGGTCATCAGCCGTGCCGTCGAAGAGGGCCAGACGGTGGCTGCCGGATTCGAAACCCCGACGCTCTTCACCATCGCCAACGACTTGACACAGATGCAGGTCGTGGCCGATGTGGACGAAGCCGACATCGGCCAGGTCGCCGACGGCCAGCGGGTACAGTTCTCCGTAGATGCCTATCCGGACGACACGTTCGAGGGGACGGTCCTCCAGGTACGGCTCGAAGCCACGACCGAATCGAACGTGGTCACCTACGAAGTGGTCATCGACGCTCCGAATCCCGACCTGAAACTCAAACCGGGACTTACGGCCAACGTGACGATCTTCACGCTCGAAAAAGACGACGCAACAGCCGTCCCGACCAAAGCCCTGCGCTTCGTTCCCAATGCGGAACTGTTGGGAGAGATCGGATTGACCGCAGTCGAAACGGACAGTCAGGCGGCTCCGGGAAGCAGGGAACTGTGGGTGAAGGAGGGAACGACGCTCCGCCCCCGCCGGGTATATGCAGGCGCTGCCAGCGGCGACATGACCGAAATCACCGAAGGGCTCACGGGCAGCGAGGAGATCGTTACCGGACTGGTAACGGCCAAGCCCCGCGAGGAGACTGCCGCCATCGAGCGCAGCCCCTTCATGCCGGGACCTCCGGGAAGCAACGACAAGAAAAAATAGCGAACGACGATGAAAGAGGTCATCCGATTGGACAACATACGACGGGATTTCGTCGTCGGCGACGAGGTGGTGCACGCACTGCGCGGAATTTCGCTGACGATCACCGAAGGAGAGTTCGTGACGATCATGGGCACCTCGGGATCGGGAAAATCGACGCTGCTGAACACGCTCGGCTGCCTCGACACGCCTACCTCGGGCGAATACTACCTGGACGGAATCGCCGTGCGCTCGATGGACAAGAACGCCCGTGCCACACTGCGCAACCGCAAGATCGGTTTCGTCTTCCAGAACTACAATCTGCTGGCCAAAACTACGGCGCTGGAGAACGTCGAACTGCCGCTCATGTACAACTCGACCTACTCGGCCGCGCAGCGACGGGAACGAGCCGAACAGGCGCTTCGCAACGTCGGTCTGGGCGACCGCATGCTGCAAGAGCAACCAGATGTCGGGCGGCCAGATGCAACGCGTGGCGATCGCGCGGGCACTGGTCAACGACCCCGCCGTCATCCTCGCGGACGAAGCGACGGGCAACCTCGACACCCGCACCAGCTTCGAAGTGCTGGTGCTCTTCCAGCAGCTCCACGCCCAGGGCCGCACGATCATCTTCGTAACGCACAACCCCGAAATCGCCCGTTACAGCAGCCGCAACGTAACCCTGCGCGACGGACACATCATAAGCGACGTCCGCAACGAAGAGATCCTGAGCGCTGCCGAAGCTCTGGCGAAACTGCCCGCAACCGACGACTAAAACAAACCATCCATCCGAACCCGAGCACGGAAACACGAGCAGACCATGAACCTCACGAATCTTTTCAAAATAGCCTTCAAAGCACTCAGCAACAACAAACTGCGCGGATTCCTCACCATGCTGGGCATCATCATCGGCGTGGGGTCGGTAATCACGATGCTGGCGATCGGACAGGGATCCAAACGGAGCATTCAGGCCCAGATCAGCGAAATGGGATCGAACATGATCATGATCCATCCCGGCGGCGACCGGCGGGGCGGTGTGCGGCTCGACGCGGCGGACATGGAGTCGCTCAAGCTCAAGGACTTGGAAGACATTCAGGCGCAGGCGCGCTATATCAGCTACATTTCGCCTTCGGTCAACAGTTCCGGGCAGGCCATCTTCGGTGCCAACAACACGCCGACGACCGTTTACGGTATCAGCCCCGAATACCTGGACATTCGGCGCTACAAAGTCGAGGACGGGGACATCTTCTCGGAACAGGACGTCAAGACCGCCGCCAAGGTATGTCTGGTGGGCAAATCGGTCGTGGACGAGCTTTTTCCGGACGGAGAAAGTCCTGTGGGCAAAGTGATCCGTTTCGGAAAGATTCCGCTACGCATCGTCGGCGTACTCGAGAGCAAGGGTTATAACAGTATGGGTATGGACCAGGACGACCTGATTCTGGCCCCCTACACCACAGTTCAGAAGCGAATCCTCGCCATCACCCACCTGCAATCGATCACCTGCTCGGCATTGAGCGAAGAATATACCGACCAGGCCATCGAGGAGATCACGCAAATCCTGCGGACCAACCACAAGCTCAAGGCGACCGACGAAGACGACTTCACGATCCGCTCCCAGCAGGAGCTTTCGTCGATGCTCACTTCGACGACCGACATGATGACCCTGCTGCTGGCGGCCGTGGCGGGCATTTCGCTGCTCGTGGGCGGCATCGGCATCATGAACATCATGTATGTCTCGGTGACCGAACGCACCCGGGAAATCGGCCTGCGCATGAGTATCGGAGCCAAAGGGCGCGATATTCTGGCGCAGTTCCTGATCGAATCGATCCTGATCAGCGTCACGGGCGGCGTGATCGGCATCCTCGTCGGCGTGGGCGCCGCCGTACTCGTCAATATCTTCGCGGCATTCCCGATCTATATCCAGCCCTGGAGCGTTTTCCTTTCGTTCGCCGTCTGCACCCTTACAGGCATCTTCTTCGGATGGTACCCGGCCCAGAAAGCCGCGATGCTCAACCCCATCGACGCACTGCGCTACGAATAACCGCTTTTCAGGATAAGATACCGACCCTATTTTTTCGGAAAACCGGCCGAATCCGAAACAGCCGTCGCCATACAGAAAAAGAAGCATGAAATACCCGGATAATTCCTATATTTGCAACAGGATGACATCCCTGCAATCCAGACATACGGGCTTCTGGCTCCACCTGGCGGCCTGGAGCGTGGTTTTCGGCCTTCCCCTCTTCGTACCGGGCGGCCGCGAACCCGTTATGAACATGCAGGAATACGTGCGGTTTCTGGTGGTTCCCCTCTCCTTCATGGCAGTATTTTACGTGAACTACCTCCTGCTGATCGACCGCTACCTTTTCACGCGGCATGTGGGGCGATTCCTGCTCGCTAATGCGCTGCTCGTGGCCGGAGTCATGCTACTCGTACACCTTTTCTTCCGCTTCGGAATACCGCCGCGCCCCCACCATCCGCCGATGGAGCGTCCGTGGCAGGATACGATGTTCTTCTTCCTGCGCAATGCCATGCTCTACCTGCTGGTAGTCGGAGTGAGCGTCGCCATCCGGATGACGGGACAGTGGTACCGGGCCGAAAACATCCGCAAGGACTTGGAGCGCAGCCGCTCCGAAGCGGAGCTGCAAAACCTCAAGAGCCAGCTCAACCCCCATTTCCTATTCAACACGCTCAACAACATCTATTCGCTCATCCAGCTCGATCCCGACCGGGCCCAGCAAACGGTGCACGACCTGAGCCGCCTGCTGCGGTACGTACTCTACGACAGCAGCCGGCCGACGGTACCTCTCAAGGCCGAAATGGACTTCCTGGGCAATTACATCGAGCTGATGCGCATCCGCCTGCCGCGCCATGTGCGGCTCGATGTTTCGCTGCCCGAAAATCCGTCGCATACCCTCGTGGCGCCGCTGCTCTTCATCTCGCTGGTCGAAAACGCTTTCAAGCACGGCGTAAGCAACGACCGCCCTTCGTTCATCGACATCGACATCCGGGAAGAGGAAGGAGTACTCGCCTGCCGGATCGAGAACAGCTTCTTCCCCAAATCGGAGGCCGACCGCAGCGGCTCGGGCATCGGACTCGCGAACCTTTGCCGTCGGCTCGAAATGATCTATCCCGGGCGTTACGAAATGAAATACGGACAACATGGCGACACGTACGAAACTCTGCTCCGCATTAACCTGACCGACCGATGAAACTGACCTGCGCCATTATCGACGACGAACCGCTGGCGGTCGAACTGCTCGAAAGCTACGTGAGGAAAACCCCCTTTCTGGAATTGAAGGGAGCTTACAACGGAGGCATCACGGCACTCGAAGCCCTGAAAACCGAACCGGTGGACCTGCTTTTCTGCGACATCCAGATGCCGGAACTCAACGGCATGGAGCTTTCGCGGATGCTCCCGGCCCGGACCCGGGTCGTCTTCACGACGGCTTTCGACCGATATGCCGTCGAAGGATTCCGCGTGGGTGCGGTGGATTACCTGCTCAAGCCGATCAGCTATGCCGACTTCCTGACGGCCGCCAACAAAGCTTTCGAATGGTTCGAACTCAAGCGCCGCAGCGTCGGCAAACCATCGCCTGCAGAAGCTGGGCCCGAAAGCATCTTCGTCAAGACCGAATACCGGCTTCGGCAGATCGAATTAGATAAAATCCTCTACATCGAAGGACTCAAGGACTACGTAAAGATTTACGTCGAGGACGAACCCCGCCCCGTGCTGTCGCTCGCAAGCCTCAAATCGCTGGAAGAGCAGCTCCCCGCCGAGCGTTTCGTCCGGGTACACCGCTCCTACATCGTCCAACCCGCCAAAATCCGGATCATCGAGCGGGGCCGGATCGTCTTCGGCAAAACGTATATCCCCGTTTCAGACGGCTACAAGGAGGCTTTTTACGCATTTCTGGAAGCCCGTTCCCTAATGCCCAAAGGCGATAAATAAGCCTGCCTCCACCCATGAAAAAAGGTCATCGCTTCCCGCGATGACCTTTTCCGTACCGGCTCTTTCGGATCAGCGCCGCCCGATATCTTCGTAAGTGGTCTGCAACATCGCCTTGCCCCACTCCAACCTTTCGGACTGCGGGCCGGTTTGAGAAAGCACCGTTTCACCCGTATTGTCATAGACCGTTTCGCCGTCGGCGTCGATCACGCCGAACCCGTCGCTGAAACAGTAGTAACCGAATTTATGGGGCGGAGTCGCACCGAAAATATTCTTGCTGTAATCGAACTCGTCGTGCGGAAGGCCCAGCTGCGCCAGAAGCGTGGCGCAAATGTCGATTTGCGAGGCATACGTATCTACTGTTCGGGGGGGGGCCGCAAGTGCGCCTCCGAGCCAGATCATCGGAATCCGGTGTCGCAACGGAGCGTTATAGGCCAGATCGTACGGATAGGGGTAGCCGTGATCGGCGACCAGCACCACTAATAAATTGTCCCACACGGGCGACTCCCGCAGCCGGTCGATCAGACGTCCGATCTGTGCATCGGAGAAGGCCATGGCATTCAACAGCTTGTCATCGAATTTTGCGAACGGCACCTCGAACGGCTCATGGCTCGAAAGGGTCAGCAGACCCGCCAGGAACGGTTGTTCCGCTCTGCCCAGCGCTTCCACCTCGTCCCCGAAAAGATCGACCACCACGTCGTCGGCATAGCCCCATTTCGAAGTCGGGGCGTCGAGCTGCATATCCTTCTGCCAGATCAGTTCCTCCCAGCCAGTCGAATACATGAACGAAGCCTGGTTGGTGAAGTTCAGGTCGCCGCCGTACATGAATACCGAACGATAACCTTCCCGGCCGAGAGAACGGGCCAGCGAAGGCAACGTGGCGCTTTTTCGCGGCAGCTTCATGATCGACATGGTCGTTTGGGCCGGAAATCCGCACAGGACGGCCACCTGTCCCCGATCGGTACGGAACGAATTGGCGAAGAAGTTTTCGAACCAGACACCCTCCCGCTTGAAACGCTGCATGTTGGGCATCACAGGCTCGCCGTTCACCGTTTCGTCCATGATCGTTCGGCCGAAGCTCTCCAACAGGATCAGTACGACGTTCGGCCGGTCGCTGCGCAACAACCGGGGCGTACCGGCATCGGCCCCGGGACGGTTGCCCCGCAACTCTTCGAAAAGAGTTTTCCGCCGCTCCTCTTCGAAAAACGGATAGGCCTCGGCATAGTTCTCATTGTCCCCGACCGAAGAGAGAAACGAAAAAACGGGGTTCGTCGCAGCGTGGTTCAGGAACATGTTCGAGCTGAAATAGACCTTGCTGACATTCGCCGTGGCGACCGTCACACCGCCCCGGATCGCCAGAAAAGTCAAGCCGCCGATCAGCAGCGCCGCAACCGTCGGGACGATCCGGCCCCGCAGGGAAACGGGTTCGACCCGGAAAAGCCGTAAAATCCGCCGATAACTCCAGATCATCGCCCCGGCATAAACCAGCATGATTATAATCTGCCGCAGAACTTCGCCCCAACTGGCACTCGCAAGCGCCTCCCCAGGATCGGCAAGGTAGATCAGCACCGAACCGTCGAGCCGAAAGCCCCAATAGCCGTACAGGTTGAGATCGACGGCGAAGATCGCGGCCGTCACCAGTGCGATCAGCGAAAAATAGACCGTCAGAATGATCCGCCACACCCGCTGCGAAAGGGGAATCCAAAACGATGCCAGCACGACGACGACCGGAAAAGCGGTGACGTAACCCGCCACCGTGCAGTCGAGCGAGAGTCCGTGCCAAAGAACTCCGAGCCACTCTCCGAAAGAGGCCTCTGCTGCCCGAGTGTGGTAGAAAAGCAGGAAAGCCGGCTTCTGCAACAGCATCCAACCTACTGTCGTACAGAAAACGGCTCCCAAAAACAACAGGCGTCGCACGTCAGATCTTCTCGCCATAAGCCAAATCGCCCGCATCGCCGATACCCGGCACGATATAAGCTCGCGAAGTCAATTCCTCGTCCACCGCAGCACACCAGATCGTGGTCGTACGCTTGGGCATATTCTTCTCCACATATTCGACCCCCTGTTCGCTGGCGATAACCGCCGCGACATGGGTATGCGCGGGCTGCCCGCCCCGTTCGCACAAAGCATTGTAAGCCAGCACGAGGGAAGAACCGGTAGCCAGCATGGGATCAACCAGCAGCAAAGTCTTGCCCTCCAGCTCGCCACACGAGATGTATTCGACCTTGACGGTAAACTTGCCGTCCTTGGTACTCTTGCGATAAGCCGAAACGAAAGCGTTCTGCGCGTCGTCGAAGTAGTTCAGGAATCCCTGATGGAAGGGAAGTCCCGCCCGGAGGATCGTAGCGATCACGACCTGGTCGGAGATCATCGCTACCGAAGCCTCGCCCAGCGGAGTTTCGACCACTTTCACCGCATACTCGAACGTTTTCGATATTTCATAGGCCATGACCTCTCCGATACGCTCCAGATTACGGCGGAAACGCATCGAATCCTTCTGAATCGACTTGTCGCGGATTTCGGCGACAAACTTGTTGAGAACGGTGTTCTGACTGTTGAGAATGTGCAACATAAGGTTGTATTTATTTAACTTTTGTTTCAGGTCAATAGAGGAAGTTGTTGAATGGATAGCGGCCCGAATGGATTTCACGGACCATGCCGTACAGATCCGAACGCAGCTTCTCGATATTGATCTTCTCGACCGCCGAAATAAAGATGCAGGGCGTATTGGCCCGGGCGATCCAGCTCTGTTTCAGGTCTTCGAGCGAACGATTTTCACGCGTGGAAGGCGTCAGGTCGTCAGGCTCCTTCTCCACATAAGTATAAGCGTCCACCTTGTTGAAAACCAGATAAACCGGTTTATCCCCGGCACCGATATCCTGTAACGTCTGCTTCACCACGGCGATCTGGTCCTCGAACTGCGGATGCGAAATATCGACCACGTGCAGCAACAGGTCGGCTTCACGCACCTCGTCGAGGGTCGATTTGAACGACTCGATCAGTTCCGTCGGCAGTTTGCGGATGAAACCTACGGTATCCGACAGCAGGAAGGGCAGGTTGTCGAAGACCACCTTGCGCACCGTCGTGTCGAGCGTGGCGAAGAGTTTGTTCTCGGCGAAAACCTCGCTTTTCGAAATCAGGTTCATCAGGGTCGATTTGCCGACGTTGGTATAACCCACCAGCGCCACACGCACCATCGAACCCCGGTTCGATCGCTGGACAGCCATCTGACGGTCGATCTTTTGCAGATCCTCCTTGAGTTTGCTGATCCGGTTGCGGATGATTCGACGGTCGGTTTCGATCTCGCGCTCGCCGGCACCGCCGCGCGTTCCCGTACCGCCCCGCTGCCGCTCCAGGTGCGTCCACATACCCGACAGACGCGGGAGCATATACTGGTAATTGGCCAACTGCACCTGGGTCTTGGCATAGGCCGTCTGTGCCCGCGACATGAAAATATCGAGAATCAGGCGCGTACGGTCGAGGATGCGGCAGGGCATGGCCTTTTCGATATTGCGCGTCTGCGACGGGGAGAGTTCGTCGTCGAAAATCGCCACGTCGATCTCCTCTTCCTTGCAATAGGCAGCGATCTCCTCCAGTTTCCCCGGACCGACATAAATACGGGCCGACGGCTGTGGAAGGCGCTGCGTAAAACGACGGACACCTACGATACCGGCCGTTTCAGCCAAAAATTCCAATTCGGCGAGGTACTCTTCCGCCTGACGCGGATCCTGTTGATCCCGGATGACCGCGACCAGTACGGCCCGTTCGAACCCGGCCCCGGAAGCGGGTTGATCGTTCTTCGTTACAATCTCTTTATTCTTATTCTGTTCCAATCTGCCATACGATTTCTGCACGACTATGCGCCTTCGGAAAGACACATCTTCCTGCACGGTGAAAATAAGGGTATCCCGGCTTCACGCAGGATACCCTTATCAAATGTTTCAAACAAACCTTAATCCGAAATACGGAAATCGATCGGAATGACGAACTTCTGACGAACCGACTTGTTACGCTGCTTGGCGGCGGTCCATTTCGGAGAAGATTTGATAATACGTACCGCCTCGTCCGACAAGGTACTGTCGGGGGTTCTCAACACCTCGATATTGGATACGGAACCGTCCGTATTCACCACGAACGAGATGATTACCTTCCCCTGGATGCCGTTTTCCTGAGCGATCGCGGGGTATTTCACACGCTGCTGCACCCAGTTGCGGAAAGTACCTTCGTCGCCGCCCATGAAAGACGCTTTCTCCTCCACGATGATGAAAATCTCCTCTTCGAAGACCTCCTCGGTCTGGACGGGAGCCACTTCGATCGCCTGGTTCATATCAAACTCCGCAAAATCGATCTCCGTTTCGATCTTGGTATCGTTGGTTACGACTTCCAGCATGTCGCTCACGACGGCCATATCGACTTTCTTGGGAGCTTCGGGCGGCTTCTGGTCCTCGCGGGTAACCTCGACAATTTCCACTTCGACGGGAGCATAGCCAAGATCGACTTTCTCGATACGATGTTCCTTCGGAGTCACGGCGAATGCACCAATAACAAGTACCAACGCCACGACCAAACCGATTTCAAGGAAAAGACCCCGTTTGTTCTCCAGGTCGGCTTTCGGTGATTTCTTAATTTCCATTATTGTTCCTGTTTATTGTTATCCTTTCAAGTGACCCGAAGGCACACTAACTACCGACAAATATAGGGATAAAAAATCAAAAACAGTACTTTCGCTCCGAAAAATCTTAATTTTTGACTAATTTTGCCCCGAAAATTCCCTCACGACCGTCTCCCATGCCCCGATACGAATATCTTTACGGACAAACGCTGTCCCAACTGGAAGCCCTCTGCAACCGGTTGGAGATGCCCCGTTTCGCGGCGAAACAGATCGCACGCTGGCTTTACGACAAGCACGCGACGACGATCGAGGCGATGAGCGATCTCTCCGTCCGGCACCGGGCCCTGCTCGCCGAAACGTACGAAGTCGGATTCACCTCTCCCGAAAAAGTCAGTATTTCGGCCGACGGCACGAAAAAATACCTCTATCGTACCTCGCAGAACCATTTCATCGAATCGGCCTACATCCCCGACGGCGACCGGGCGACGCTCTGCATCTCGTCGCAGGCGGGCTGCCGCATGGGCTGCCGTTTCTGTGCAACCGGACGACAGGGACTCCAGCACTCCCTTTCGACGAACGAAATCCTCAACCAGATCGGGTCGCTGCCCGAACGAGAGCGGCTCACCAACGTCGTTTTCATGGGCATGGGCGAACCGCTCGACAACCTGGACAGTCTGCTGCCGACGCTCGAAATCCTCACTTCGGCGTGGGGATTCGGCTGGTCGCCCACGCGAATCACGGTTTCGACCGCCGGTGTAGCCTCCCGGCTCGAACGATTTTTGGACGCGACCCAGGTGCACCTGGCCGTGAGCCTGCACAACCCCTTTCCGCACGAACGGGCCGAAATCATGCCCGTAGAGAAGGCATGGCCGATCCGCGAAGTCGTGGAAATTCTGCGCCGATACGACTTCACGCACCAGCGCCGCGTATCGTTCGAATACATCGTCATGAGCGGGCTGAACGACTCGCCGCGGCATATCCGCGAACTGTGCCGCCTGCTAGACGGCATCAAGTGCCGCATCAACCTGATCCGGTTCCATAAAATCCCCGGATCACCCTATTTCTCCCCCGACGACCGGGCCATGATCGCGTTCCGTGATGCTCTGACCGCCAAAGGCATACACACGACCATCCGCACCTCTCGCGGCGAAGATATCCAAGCGGCCTGCGGCCTGTTGAGTACGGCGCAGAACGAGGCGGCACAATTTTAGCAGCACCCGTTTCGTTATTCTTAATAAAATACGAAAATGAAAAAGATTCTTTTTACCCTTTTACTCGTGCTGGGCATCAGCGCCGCAGCCGACGCGCAGGTACGGTTTCTGGACTCTTCGACCGATGCGGTCCGCAAAGAGGCCATCGCTCAAGACAAATTGGTTTTCATCGATTTATACGCCACCTGGTGCGGCCCCTGCAAGGCGATGGAGCGCGACGTCTTCTCGAAAAAGGATGTGGGCGACTTTATGGACGAATATTTCGTCGCAGCCAAGTACGACATCGACAAACCGACCGGAAAAGCACTGGCAGGCAAACACGGCATACGGTCGATCCCGACCTACCTCGTATTCAATACCGAGGGCGATCTGTTGGGTAAGATAACAGGATCCATGCCGGCCGAAGAGTTTACCGCCGCCCTTCGGAAGATCATCGCCGAAACCGGGAAGAAATAGCGACCGGCGGATGTAATAAAGAACGGAAACGATTCCTGTATGAGGATCGTTTCCGTTCTCCTTTTCCTTCGTGCTCTGAATACGACTTGACATCAGATTATTCTGTTTCATGTCCCGAAATTTTGCTTGCAACGGACGTTGCGCCGCTGTTCCCGGCGACAGGTACAGTCAAGTTTCCTCGGAGATAATTTCCCCATACAGACAACCCCCGGCAGCAATTAATATTACCTGAAGTTACCTGTTCCCGCCGGTCCGATTGATCGGGCTACAGTATAAGGTCGGCTATAGTCCCGTTTTCGGCGGATAGTCGATCGAAGTCGATTTTGTACGTCCGTCGGTGGTGGTCATCGTGAGCGTCAATCGGTGATGTTGCTCCGACGCAGGCTCGGCAAGCGGTTCGATTTCGATCGGCCGCAAATTCTTCCGGCCGTCCCACGGATTCTTCGGATTGAAAGGGATCATCTGCAAATGTTCCGGCCCGATCCGATCCATCCTCTCGCGGCAAAGAAGCGGGGCCCCGTATTCATCCCTCTGTTTCCAACTCCGCACCGATACCCGGAACAGGTCGTCGAGCGGTTTGCCGGCCGGATGCTCCTCATCCCAGTCGGCATCGCTCGTGATATGCATCGAAGTGAAATTATCGGCAAGGGCAATCTGATCGCCGAAATACAGACCGGGAGGCGTGCCGCCCTCGTACGCACCGATTTCATCCCCGTTTCTTTTTGCGATTTCGAGATATTTCGCCTTGTTTTCGGGAGTCCAGAACTCTTGCCGGCCAAGATTGTATTTCTCCATATCCGGATTATAATACTCTTCGGTGTCGGCCCAGTCTATGTAAAGCGTATTCGATTTGCCGTCCGTCGCAGCGGTCCGGGGAATATAGTCCAGCTTCATATCTCCTTCCACGTAACGGGCTATCAAATAAGTAGGTCCGATGACAGGTCCTCCGATCGGCTCTTCCTTTTCCGAACATCCGCATAAAAACGGCAGCAACAATAGCAATAAACTCTTTTTCATGGCTCTTCTATCTTGTTAAATCGTACGTGACTGCACGCAGGTTATTCTTTCGCATTGACCTGCGGCCGGCAAGTGAGCGAGGCGGTCTTGACCTCCCCCTCGACGGTGGTCCATTCGACAGTGAGCGTGTGAATGGGATCAATGGTCGGGGTCTTTGTGAAATAGATAATCACATAGTCACGTATCATCTGCATATCGTCGGCTTTCAAATCCTCGACGAGCATCTGTACATTGTTGCCGCCCCCTGTTTCGTATCCGCTACGGATATAATCGGCGTAGGACCAAAATTCGGCCCACAGGATATCGTCCAGCAATGTCCCCGCCGGATGCTCTTCATCCCAGTCGGCATTGCTGGTAATATGCATTGTCTGAAAATTATCGGCAAAAGCAGAGGGGTACTCCCAAAACTCGAGCCAGCGGTTATAACCGACGTCCCCGTTGCGAATCGCCAGGCGTTCGAACTCCTGAGGGTCGCTTTCGGGGGAAATCCACTCGCAATCGGTCAATTCTATCCAAAAATTGCGTATGGGGGTTTGCGGGTCTGCCGGGATTTGCGGGGGGCGGTCCGGACTTCGGGACAGCAATACCAAATCCCCCTGACAATAGTTTTGGATGTAGTTCTCGCAAAACCTCAACTCCGGACCTTCATGTTTGTTGCAGGAGTTCAGTGTCAGGAGTGAGAACAACAATAATATCAAGTTTTTTCGTGTCATAATCATACGTTTTTTAAGGACAATTGGTGTAAGTGACTATCAATTCCATATCGTAATACTTGTCGCTGGACGAACTCGTGTCCTCACCGTCATAACCGGCCTCCGGTCCGTTGCGCAGATCGAAAGCTCCGTAGTAATAATACCCGTTGGCTGTCCCTCCCCATCCGAAATTGCAATGGATCAAACGTTTGTCTAGAGCGTCTTTCTTGCGAAACAGGACTGGAGCGGCAAGAATTTTAGCCCGTATTGAAGTTCGACCTTATATTATGCTGTTCCTGTCGGCTATTTATTGCAACGCAGGATCGACCTCCGGCGTGCAGGTGACCGAGGCAGTCTTGACATCGCCCTCGACGGTCGTCCAGCGAAGTGTCAATGTATGCTCTTTTTCGAGCGTCGGGGCGCTGGTGAAAACAATCACGGGATATAATGTATCAGTGGAAAAATCGTTGACTTCACAACAGTAAATCATTTCCATATCCGCAGGCGTCAGCTCCGACATTAACTTTTTAATTACAGACAAATACTTCCTTTTGGATAGAAACGTATTGTCGTTTTTCCCGGGATATCCTTCGTGAATAAAATTGGCATAGGAATAAAGTCGCACAAGTAGAATATCATCCAGCAGACTACCGGCAGGATGCTCTTCGTCCCAATCGGCATTACTCACAACATGCAGCTCTCGGAAATTATTAGCAAAAGCAGGGGTGCGAAGACAGAGATGGTCCGGAACCCATTGATTGAATGACGTATCATCGTTGCGTGTTGCTAATCGCAGAAACTCTTCCGGATCGGAGAACGAATCACACATGTTATTGTGTGAGTAATTCGGAGTTATGACAAATCCTGTTTGTAAATTTTGTGGCGGAACGGTAGGTTGTGTTCCAAAATACCCGGTTTGGAGCATTGGTAATTCTAAACCTCCGCTGTAATAAACTTCGATAAAGCATTGTCGAAATGAAGGGGCAGAAGATGTTTCGTGTTCGTTACATCCGCAGCACAACGGGATTATCAATAACAGGCAGATTATTTTTCCAATATTCATAATACTAACGTATAAGTAAATATACTTAAATCTTTGTAATATCTAGAAGCTGGAGTACCGGCATCCGAATCTTCCGGCATAACCGGACCTTTGCTCAAATCGAATATTCCATCGTAATAATATCCGTCTGCAACTCCTTCCCACCCGAAATTGCAATGGACAAGAGTTTGTCCGAAAGGTCCTCTTTGAGAAACAGTACCATTACGGTAATATGTTTTTATGTATCTTGTACGATAGAGCCATCCATCCAAATTCCAAAAATGTGCCTTTTTTTCGCCATTCTCTATATGAACTCCCCTCATAATGGTTGCTTTTTGTTGGTCATGTAACATATTTCGCACACAACTGTTCTTATATGTTTCGTAAGTGACATTTTTGGAGGGCATACGGATTAAAAAACCTTGTAAATCATAAGCATATGCCATGCTCTCTTCCAAGCCATATTCAGTGTCAATATCTATTCCCACAGCAGCGATTAGCATAGCCACTGCGTAACCTTCAGGACTTGGCATTCCATTTATTCCTGAAGATACAAGTTTTGGACTCAATATGGTTCGTCTTATCAAAGTCCAATCGATCGCAGTTTTTCCTATTGATTTCGGAGCGTATCCATAATTCCAATAATTCGATACCATTACTTGTGCGGCAGCAATGGCTCCGCAACCAGCAACAGGAGATTGTCCATGGACCAAAGGACAACAAACATTATACGGTGCCCCCTGCCCCCATTTTACCGGAATCAGCGGTCCTATCCTTTCTTGAACAACGAACGGAGTGTATTCCTCTCTTAAAACATTGCCTCCTAAATCCCCCGTGTGACGCCCGTCGTCGCTCATAGGTGCGACTCCTCCATCAGCATCTATATCGGCATTTTCGATTCCAATGATCGCGGCCTGTGCAACCATTTGCAGGGGGAATACCAATTCACCGTCCGCTTCGGCCTGCTCGGGAGTAACCGTTACGGCATACCGGAAATCTTCGGTCGTGAGGCTTCCTTCATCGACAACCGCATAGACCGGCTCCAACCGGTCGTCGGCCCCCAGAATGGCATAGCCCGCCTCGTTCTCGAAATTGACGATGTAGAGCAGATCCTCCACGTCGGCCGTGGCTTCGCTGCGGGTGACAGCGCCATCTTCCGCGGGAGTATCGATCTCTTCGAGGACGGATTGCAACTCTTCGAGAGCCTGTTCGACAGGGACTGCATGCGGATTTTCAGCAGTCGGAGGGTTTTCACCGAAAGGCCCCGGCTCCGCGCCCGGATCGGCCGTACAGCCAGCCACAGTCAGAACCCGAAAAATAGCGAAAAAAGTCCGAAATGTTTCATAACGGATTAATTTCAGGGTTTTCGGTCGAACCCTGTTCCGAGAGTTCTGAAAATTCCCGGAACAGGGCCGGAAGAAGTTTTCCTCCTGATCCGAAATTAAACATTTCTTTGTTGATTACCAAATAAAATACAATTTTATTTGCAATCAAATAAAACAAACCGCATTCGAGCTTCGTCGCGCACGTCGCGGTGGAAGATGCCCTTGACAGTCGCCGCCGTATCTTCCCGGCCCCGTTATTTCGCACTGCCGTAATGCCAGGTGACCGCCTGCCGGATGTCGGGATGGAGCGATTTGCCGACGGGACAGGTTTCGGCCGCGCCTTGCAGGATTTTCTTGTCTTTGTCGCTGTAATCGCCCGGCAGGTAGAAATCGAGCCGGATCTCGGCGATGCGGCGCGGTTCGGCGGCCATGACTTTCTGGATCTCCACACGCGTTCCCTTCAGGTCGATTTCGAGCCGACGAGCGGCTATCCCCATCAGGGTCAGCATACAACTTCCCAGAGCTGCAGCAACCATGTCCGTCGGAGAGATGTATTCGCCTTTGCCGTTGTTGTCGGTCGGAGCGTCAGTGATAACCCGGTTACCGGACTGGACGTGCGTGATTTCGGTCCGCAGATCGCCCAGATACAAAGTTTGAATCGTAGCCATTTCCTAAAATTTTTAAGTGAATGTTTCCTGATAAAGATAGTGAAATGTGAGGGCAATCGTGCGGACTTGCACCCAAAAGATTGCCAAACCGAATCCTATCTTCTGCAAAGATAGGGAAAGCCGAGAGAAAAATGGAAACTTGGGCCCAGTTTTCCGAGGCGCATCCTATCTAAGACTATGTCAAAGATGGGGAAAAGTGAGTGACAAGCCAAACTTGATCAGCATTTCTCCTCCTTGCGCGGCGAAATCCACGAGAGCCTTCTGCATCCGCTCCGATCGTCGGTCGGTCGAGCCAGCCCGAGCCGCATCTTGTAAAACCATCGTTTTTCGGAAAGTCCGGAAGACAGGTCCGCCATACCTGAAATTCCGTTCCGCCCGTTCCGCGTCCTCTCCGATCCGGGCAGCGACGGACAGCGGCACGCCCGGACCGGATATTTGCCCGGACCGGGAGACCGAAAGCGAAATAAATTTCGTACATTTGTCCTCCATAAGGACTTATGCTCGAAAAACTCGCAAAACAGACCGCCATATACGGCATCAGTACGATCGTCGTACGATTCCTGAACTACCTGCTGACACCCTATTTCACCCGGGTGTTCGACCCGGGCATTTACGGGATCACCGTGGACGTATATGCCCTGATTCCATTCGCTCTCGTGATCCTGACGATGGGAATGGAGTCGGGATACTTCCGTTTTGCAGCCAAAGCCGACGAAGCGGGCGGCGACGTGACGGCCGCCAAACGGCGATTGTTCGCTACCACATGGGGCATCACTTCCCTGGCGGCCCTGCTTTTTTTCGGGCTGGTAACCCTCTTCCGCACGACGGTTTCCGAGTGGATGGGAGCGGATTACGCCGCAAACCCCGACTTCGTAGTATGGGTCGCGGCGATCATTTTCCTCGACGTTTGCACGGCGATTCCCTTTGCACGCCTGCGGGAACAGGGACGGGCGCTGACCTATGTCGGGTTCAAGGCCCTCAGCGTCGTAATTACGGTAGTTTTGGCAGTGGCCTTCGGTCTTGCCGGCTTTTACGAAACATCGTTCGGCGTAGGCTGGGTCTTCGTGGGCAACCTGATCGCCAGTCTGCTCACCCTATTGGCAATTCTCACCACGACGAACCGCACTCTGCCCCGTATCGACGGCAAGTTGCTGCGGCGGGTGCTCGTCTATTCACTGCCGCTGATGGTCAGCGGCATCGCAGGCACGGCCAACGAATTCATATACCCCCAGATGATCAAATACCTCGTACCGGAAGGTGCGATGGGCGAAGTGGGTATTTACGGAGCGATCGTCAAAATCGGTATGGTGCTCATGCTTTTCGTGCAGATGTACCGGTTGGCCGCCGAACCTTTCTTCCTGGCCGATTATAAAAAATCGGACTTCTTGCAGATGAATGCCGCAGCACTTAAATACTACGTACTGGTGTCGATGTTCATATTCCTGGGAATCGCTTTTTTCCGGGATCTTTTCGGACTCATCGTCGGCAAGGATTTCCGCGAAGGAATCGGCATTTTACCGGTGGTGTTGGGTGCGAACGTCCTCAACGGCGTATGGCTCAATCTGTCGTTCTGGTACAAACGGGAGGAGCGAACCTCGCTGGCTATCGTGGTTACCTTTGTGGGCCTGATATTTACGATCGGATGCAGCCTTTCATTTATTCCCCGCTGGGGATACTACGGAGCAGCCTGGGCCCGTTTAGTCAGCGAAGCGGCGATGGTTGCGGTAAGTTTTTGGCTCAACCGCCGTTTTTATCCCATGCCTTACCAGACCGGACGGATTTTGGGATATGTGGCGTTGGCGCTGGTTCTATACGGCGTGAGTGTCGTCGTGGATGACCAAGTCGCTCCGGCTGTACCCAGATATGCTTGCTACGCGGCCTTGTTGCTGCTCTACTTTTACTATGCCGTGCGGCGGGAGAAGATCGACCTTCGGGCACTGGTCCGTTCCGCAATGCACCGGGGGCACAAATAGCAACGAAAGATGAGTGAAAAATTGATTATATTGCTGCTCAGCGGCACGCTGCTCATGACCGGAGTCATGGCCCTTTCGTGGGAACCCGGCCGCGATCGCACGCTGACGCTGGGACTGGTTCTGGTGGCGATGCTATGCATCGCGGTCCGGCAGCGGCTCCGGCGGATGCAGCGGAACAGGGAGTAAAATGCGGTTTTCGGAGGTCATCGGTCAGCGGGAGCTGAAACGTCATCTGGTGCGCGGGGTCGATGCCGGACGGGTGAGCCATGCCCAGCTCTTCACGGGACGTCCCGGAGCCGGGGCTCTTCCGCTGGCATTGGCTTATGTACAGTACCTCAACTGTACGAACCGCCGCGACGGTGATTCGTGCGGCGAATGTCCCAACTGCCGGCAGATCGCCGGTCTGGCGCACCCCGACCTGCACTTCGTCTTCCCGGTCAATAAACAGGGCAAAAAATCGGGAGAAGCGGTTTTGAGCGATGACTTCATGCCGCTCTGGCGGCAGGTCGTCAGCGAGCGAAACGGTTATTTCTCGCCGCAGGAGTGGTACGACCGCCTCGACCTGGGCCGGACTCTCAAAGGGGCGATTTCGGCCCGCGAAGCCGACGGTATCATCCGCAAGCTCTCGTTCAAGAGCTTTGCCGCCAAGTACAAGTGCGTGATCGTATGGCTTCCGGAAACGATGAACGAGGAGGCGGCCAACAAGATTCTGAAAATTCTCGAAGAGCCGTGGGAAAAGACGCTCTTCGTGCTGGTGAGCGAGCGTCCCGACTTGTTGCTGCCCACGATTCTGTCACGAACGCAGGAGGTGGTCGTACCCCGGCTGACCGATGAAGAGGTTCGTGCGGAGCTCGAACGCCGTGGGGAGCGCGATCCGGAGAAAATTCGTACCTTTACCCGGCTGGCTGCGGGCGACCTGATCGAACTGGAGCATCTGCTGCGCGGCGAAGGGGACGAACTCCGCAAAGACGATTTCGAATTTTTCTGTTCGCTCATGCGGTTGAGCTACAACGACAAGCACCTCGAATTGATGGCCTGGGCCGAAGAGGTCGCCCAACTTTCGCGGGAGCAGCAGCGGGCTTTCCTGACCAATGCGGTGCGTCTTTTGCGGGAGAGCTACCTGCTGCATGCGGGACTGGGCGAAATCTCCTGCCTGTGGGGTGAGGAGGCGAAGTTCTGCCGCAATTTCGCGCCGTTCATCGGAAACCAGAACATCGAATCGCTGGTCGCGGAGGCCGAATCGGCGATGGCCCAGATCCGGCAAAACGGGAACCCGACCATCGTGTTCACCCATTTCGCATTGAGCGTGAGTAAGATGATTAAAAAATTGTAGTTATGGCAAGAGCGATCATACTGACCGGAGGAAACGTGGGCGACGTAAAGACCCGCCTGCAAAACGCACAGCGGCTGATCAACCAGCACGCCGGACCCGTCATGCGCTGTTCGCACCGTTACAAGAGCCGAGCATGGGGTTTCGATGCCGAAGAAGAGTTTTCCAACCAGGTCCTCGAGGTGGATACCGACCTGATGCCCGAACAGTTGCTCGACGCTTTACAGGCGATCGAGCGGGAACTGGGGCGCGACCGCGAGGCAGAACAGTCGCTCAAACAAAGGACCGGAGCCCGATATACGTCGCGCCCGATCGACATCGACATACTCTTCTACGACGACCGCGTGATTCGCACCGAGCGGCTGACCGTTCCCCATCCGTTGATCCAGGAGCGCGAATTCGTGCTCGTCCCCCTGTGCGAATGGATGCGCGACTACCGCCATCCGGTGTTGGGGAAAACGGTCGGAGAGCTGCTCGAAGAGCTGAAAAATCGGAATGAAACCCATGAAAAAGCATAAGTTCAAGATACTGACTTTCGTCGCGGTGGCCGCAGCCCTGGCGGGGACGGGATGTTTCAAGTCGATCGGTTACGAAACATTCTACGTGCTCCGGCCCTGGGCGCAGGAAGGTACCGTCAAGACCCCCATCCCCCGGGAAGATATGCTGGCCTATGCCTTCGACGCGGACACAACCGAATGGAGCGTGCTCTCTTACGAGGACGCCGTGGCCGGAATAATCACCTCCCGGAGAACCGGCGAGAAGTTGCGGCCGATCGCCCAGGGCGAGCCATACGAGATCGACGGCAACGAAAACTGGCTGGCGATGCAGCTCAACGGCCCCCGGTTTCTCATCCTGGCCGTGGACCAGTCGAATCGGCTTTACGGATTCACCGAGCAGGCCATCGGGGAGAATCTTCCGCAGATGCACGTGAGCGTAACCTTTTACCCGAAAGAAAAAGGCAGACGTTTCCTGAAGGGCAAGTGGATCATGTGCAACGACTTTTATACGGAACCCGAGCCGGAACCGGATCCTGATCCTGAAAATCCCGACACGCCCGATAACCCGGACAATCCGGGAACGGAAGACCCGAATCCCGACGATCCCGGTACGCCTGACGACCCGGATACCCCTGAAAATCCGGATACCCCGGACACACCAGCTCCGGACGATCCCGATACGCCCGAAAATCCCGACACCCCGGAAAACCCGGATGTGCCCGATAATCCGAATCCGGACACTCCCGACGAACCGGCAGTTTCCGGCGCCCGCTCGTCCTTGTTTCGATAACAGAAAAACGATATGAAACGACAAAACCATAAAGTGATCGTCTGGCTTCGGGTCTGCGTCCTTGCGATGTTCTGCCCGGCGTTCCTGTGGCGCTGCGCGACCGTCATGAACCTCGAAGGCGGTCCGATCGACACCCTTCCCCCGGTGATCGTGTCGATGTTGCCGGACAACTTCACGACCAACTTCACCGCCAGCAAGATTTACGTTACTTTCGACGAATTCGTACAGCTCAAGGACCAGCAAAAAGAGTTTTTCACGTCGCCCCAAATGAAGAAAAAACCCCAGCTTTCGATCCGGGGCCGGGGCATCCTGATCCAGATCAAGGATACGCTCAAGGAGAACACGACCTACGCGCTGAATTTCGGCAGTGCCGTGCGCGACAACAACGAGGGTAATCCGCTCTACTCGATGCGTTACGTCTTCTCGACCGGCCCGGAGGTGGATTCAATGGTCGTTTCGGGATATACGGCCGACAGCTACACGGCCGACAGCGTAGCCAAGAGCTTCATTTATTTCTTTCCGGCCGATTCGGTGGAGGATATTCCCGAATACGACTCGACGATGTTCAAATACCAGCCTGCGGTGATCGCCCGTGCGGAAACCAACGGTATTTTCATCGCCCAGAACCTCAAGCCGATTCCCTACCGGGTCTATGCCTTCGAAGATAAGAACAACAACCAGATTTACGAACCTTCGGTCGATCAGGTAGGCTTTCTCACGGGAACGTATAACCCCGCCGAGCTGCCCGACTTCGGCATCTGGTACGACTCGATCCGCCGCTACGTGACGGCCGACCCGCAGCTTTACTTCCGAATGTTTACCGACGAGGCTTTCGGTCGGCAATACCTGCGTGAATCGGAACGTCCGGTGCAGCACAAGGCGCTCCTCTATTTCAATGCGGGCCATCCCCGGATCGACAGCATCGTGTTCGACAGCATCCCTGCCGACCGCGTAATCATTGAGCCTCAATCACGCAACCGCGATACGATCGCGTTGTGGTTCGACGTTCCTTCGGCCAGTCTGCCCGATACCATCCGGGGAGAAATTACCTACATGAAGCACGACTCCCTCGACCGGCTGCTTCCCTCGACCGAGAAGTTGAAACTGGCCTGGCGGTATATCGAATCGAAAGAGGAGGCTAAAGAGCGCGAGCAGCTCGAAAAGGAGAAAGAGAAGACACTGGCTGCCGGCGAAGAGTGGGTCGAACCGGAGAAGCCGAGTACGTTTACCTACAAGTTTTCCACGACCGGTTCCGTTACCCCCGAAACCAAGCTGTACGTCGAATTCGACTACCCGCTGGTCCGGTTCGACTCGGCTGCCGTCGTGCTGACAGAACAGATGGAGAAGGAGGAACCGCGTCCGATCCGGATCCGATGGCAGCAGGATACGGCCAACATGCGGCGCTGGTGGCTGGATGTTCCCTGGCAATTGAAAAACAATTATGCCCTGACCATCCCCAAAGGAGCGTTGGCAGATGTGGCGGAGCAGCAAAACGATTCGATCGCAGTCAATTACACGGGTGTCGATCCCGAGAAATTCGCTACGTTCATCGTCAATGTGGTCGGTAAAAGCGACGAGGCGAGCTACATCGTGCAGTTGCTGAACGAATCGGGAAAACTCCTTCAGGAAAAAACCGGCGTGCACAGCGGAGTATGCCGTTTCAATTACGTACCGGCCGGCAACGTGAAGTTCCGCATCATCGAGGACATGAACGATAACGGTCGCTGGGACACGGGCAATCTGGTGGAACGGCGGCAGCCCGAGCGGGCCGAATACTATATGGACGATAAAAACATCGATACCTTCGCGGCGAAGGAGAACTGGGAAGTGGAGCTTACTATCGATATGAACAAGGTATTCGCGCCGGTAACGATGCAATCCCTCGCCGAGCTGCTCGAAAAACGCGAAGCCCTGCGCTTGCAAAAGGTGCTGGAAGAGCGGGCCAAGAATCCCAGGCGGAACACCAACAGCAATACCTCGAACACGACGAGCACCATGGGCGGAGGATTCAACAGCGGTATGAACACGATGATGAACGGATTGAGATGATGAGGCGTTTAGGAATGATATGCCTGTTCCTCGGAGCGGTGCTGTGCGGCGGCACAGCGGCGGCACAGCATACGCTGGGCGTAACGGGCGGTTACGGCTACGGCAATGCCCGGTTTTATCCCGACCAGGAAACCCGGGCGGTCTGGGGATGCTACACGGCGGGCGTAACGTGGCGCTATTACGGACCCCAGCGTTTCGTAGGCGGTTTCGGCATCGATTTCGAATATCTGCAACGGGGATTCTCGTTTCTTCAGAATCCGACCGAAGAGGACCCGGCCAAATACCAATGGTACACGCGCCGCGTCAAGTCGCTGATGCTGCCGATCGTCTGGCAGCCGCACATCTACCTGTTCAAAAACCGGATGCGCGTCTATCTCGATGCGGCGGTCTTTTTCTCCTACAACATCTCCTCGACATTCATCAACGAACAAGGTTCGACGGTATCTCCGGAGCAGTCCAAAGGTCCTTGGCGGGGAGAATATGATTTCAAAGTGGTCCGCGACAACCGGTGGGGGTACGGTCTGGCGGGCGGCGGCGGTGTCGCCGTACTGGTGAAGCAACTGGAGTTCAGCGTTCGGGTGCGTTACTACTTCGGCTATTCGGACCTGCTGCGCAATCACAACAAGTATGCGGGAAATACGACGGACGGCTACGAAAATCCATTCTATACTACCCCCCCAGCGATCCCCGCTCGATAACCTGACCTTCAGCATCGGCGTCAGCTACCGTTTCAACAAGTCCGGTTTCACGGAGTGGAACAACCGTCCGCCCAAGCGGGACAAGAACAAGGAGGTTTTCAATTACAAAGGAGTCACAAAATAACCGAAATATGGAAACTACACGCCAGCAAAAGATCGCCAAACAGATTCAGCGCGACATGGCCGAAATCTTCCAGAAGGAGGGGGCCGAAATCGTACGGGGAGTGCTCGTGACGGTAACCGCCGTGCGGGTTTCGCCCGATTTTTCATACGCCAAGATCTACGTCAGCGTCTTTCCCTTCGAACAGAATGCCGCTGTCATGGCCACGCTGGAGCAGCACAATTGGTTCCTGCGCCGGGCATTGGGTCAGCGGATTCGGAACCAGCTCAAGACGGTCCCCGAAATCCAGTTCTTCCTGGACGATTCGCTGGAGTACATCGAGCAGATCGACCGGGCGATGCACCGCGAGGAGTAACCTGCGATCCGCCGAAGGCCGATGCTCACCCGATTCTTTGCCCGCCGCTATCTATTTTCACCGAAATCCCGTTCGGTGATCAACGTTATTGCGGGTGTGAGCGTTCTTTCGTTCGCCATGCCCGTTGCGGCGATGATCGTGCTGCTGTCCGTGCTGAACGGTTTCGGAGATTTCGCCAAGTCCATGTCTTCGGCCTTCGATGCCGATCTGACCGTTGCCCCCCGTGAAGGGCAGACCTTCGCATCTGCGGAAATCGACAGTCTGGCGCTGACCCGCGTGAAAGGGGTCGGGGTCGTTTCGTACCTGCTCGAACAGCAGGTTTTGCTCGAACGGGACGGTTTGCAGACGATGGCCACGTTGCGAGGCGTGGACGACCGTTATACAGAAGTGTTCCCGATCGAGGAAACGATCCCGCTGGGCAGTTGGAGCGTTCGCACGGGCGATCTCGACCGACTGGTGCTGGGACGCGACATGGCCCGCACGCTCGGAATCCGGTCTTTGGTCCGTGCCGAAGTCGCCGTCTATGCCCTGCGGCGCGGCAGTTTCTCGTCGTTGCTTCCCGTCGATGGATATTCGGTGCGGCGGCTCGACGTCGGAGGACTCTTCTTTCTCGATTTGGAAAGCGAGAATGAATACGCACTTACCTCCCTGCGTGCAGCCCAGGAACTTTTCGATCGTCCGGGACGCATATCGGCGATCTCGGTGCGCGTAGCCGACGGTGCGGACGCGGAAAAGGTCCGGCGTGAAATCGCCGGAATCGTCGGCGACGATTTCACGGTGCGCACCCGCGACGAGATGAACGCCCTCTTCTTCCGACTGGTTGCCTACGAGAAATGGGGCGTTTTCTTCATTTCGCTGCTGGTCCTGGTGCTCGCCTCGTTCTCGGTAGTCGGGACCCTCGTGATGCTGATGATCGAGAAACGGGACGATGTGGCCACGCTGCGTGCCCTGGGCGCCGATACGAAGCTCATTCGTTCGATCTTCGTCGGCGAAGGACTCCTGATCGGCGGTCTGGGGGCGTCGATAGGAGCCGTGCTGGGCGTAGGCTTCTGCCTGGCACAGCAACATTTCGGAATGATTCGCATCCCGGTCGATACGTTGTTGTTATACAGCTATCCCGTAGAGATGCGCTGGAGCGATTTGCTGATCGTTGCGGCGGCTTTCGGGGCGGTAATTCTGGCGATTTCGGAGCTGACCGTGCGGAGTGTGATGAAAAACAACAAACTATGATATGAAACGATTGATCCGTCTGTTTTGTCTGATCGCGGCGGCAACCGCCCTCGGTTCCTGCGCCCGGGACAAGGTGATCCCCGACGAGGAGCTGGCCCGGATTTTCCGGGATGCCTACCTCATCAACGCCTACGTTTCGGACCGGGGAGTGAAGCTCGACTCGCTCGAACTTTACGAACCGGTTTTCAGCCGTTACGGTTACACGGCCGAAGATGTCCGCTATACTATCGGCAACTTCTCACGGCGCAAAAGCGCCAAGCTGAGCGACGTGGTCGAACAATCCATCCGGCTGCTCGAAGAGGAGAGCGCCTACTACAAGTACGAAGTCGGCGTACTCGATACGATCGACAACGTGGCCCGTCGCCGTTTCACCCGCACGGTCTATTCCGACTCGCTGATCCGGGTCACCCGGATCAAGGACACCGCACGGCTTCGGGTTCGGATTCCCGACACACGTCCCGGCGAATACCGTGTGTCGTTCGACTACCTGATCGACTCGCTCGATGAGAACCTCGCGCCCCGTATGCGGGTATGGCTGGTGGAGGCCGACAGTTCCCGCAAGGGCGAATCCTCCTCGATCCTGCGGAAGTCGAGCCGGGAGCGTGTTTCCCGGATACTCCAGGCGGACAGTTCGGCCCGTTCGCTCGTACTCTCCCTGTACGGGACCCGCGAAAAGTTCAGGCGTCCCGACGTGACGATATACGACCTGAAAGTATCCTATACGCCCGAAACCGCAGAGGCCGTGGACAGCCTCTACATCGACCAGTTGGGTCTTAAAATCTTCGCCGATGAATTCTTCTCCGTCTTTTCGCCGGATAGCCTCCAACTACCTCTTCACGGGGAGGCATCTCGTTAAACACCCGCTGGTGACGGTTCGGGCCGACGGACGCATCGAATCCGTCGAAACGTGCGCCGCGCCGGACGGCAGACCCGGTGTCGAATTTTACGCGGGAGTCTTGGTTCCGGGACTTATCAATGTCCATTGCCACCTGGAACTCTCCTACCTGCGGGGCGCTATTGCCCAGGACGGCGGCTTCGCCGCTTTCGCCCGGTCGATGGGCCGGGTGCGGGGACAGTTCAGCGAACAGGAGCGGGCTGCGGCCATCGCTGCGGCCGACGCCCGGATGTGGGCGGAGGGGATGCAGGCCGTAGGCGATGTAGCCAACGGAGATTCGGCCTTTGCCGTAAAAGCCCGCAGCCGCCTGTCGTACCGTACTTTCGCCGAAGTCTTCGGGCTGCATACCGACTCGACGGACGAACAGCGGCGTCTGCTCCGCTATCCCGAAACTTCGCTGACCCCTCACTCGATCTACTCCGTGCAGGATGCCCTTTTCCGGGAGATCTGCGCGGAGGGCGACGAACCGCTTTCGATCCATTTCATGGAAACGCCGGCTGAAGCCGAACTCTTCGAACAGCGCGGCGAGTTGTGGGAGTGGTACCGAAAGGCGGGTTTTACGTGCGATTTCCTGCATTACGGCTCTCCGGCAAGGCGGATCGTGGAGAGCGTTCCGGCCGACCGGAGCGTTATTCTGATTCACAACTGCTGCGTGAATCAGCAAGATATCGATTTGATAATGAATCATTTCACGGCTCCGGTCTGGTGGTGCCTGTGTCCCGGCTCGAATCGTTACATTTCGCGGCTGGTTCCCCCGGTGGAATTGTTGCGCCGCAACGGGCTGAATATCTGCCTCGGAACCGATTCGCTGGCGTCCAATACGGCGCTTTCGCTGCTCGGCGAGATGCAGCATCTCGGGAAGATACCTCTTGCGGAACTCCTGACCTGGGCCGCACCGAACGGAGCGCGTGCACTGGGTTTTTCCGAGCTGGGCGAGGTCGCTGCGGGCAAACGGCCAGGGCTGGCGGTGCTGTCCGGACTGGATTACGACTCGATGACGCTCACGCCCGCATCGTGCATCGCACGGATTCTCTGATCGGGCGAATGCAGGCCTCTATTTCCGTCGGCAAACGCTCCGAATCAGACCGGGAAAAGGAGCGACTCCCGAAAAAAGACAATAACGATAAGGGACGGAATTCCTCCGTCCCTTATCGTTACTGTTCCCGTCGATTACAGCGGCAGGTACTTTTCGACCGTATCGCGCAGGTGATCGCCCTCGAGATGGGTGTAGATTTCGGTGGTCAGGATGCTCTCGTGCCCCAGCATCTCCTGCACCTGACGGATCGAAGCGCCCCCTTCGAGCAGATGCGTAGCGAACGAATGACGGAAGGTGTGGGGACTGATGTGCTTGTCGATTCCGGCCCGGTGAACGGCTTCGCGCAGGATCGTGAAGACCATCACACGGGTAAGCTGCGTCCCCCGGTTGTTGAGGAACACGACGTCCGATGCGGACGTTTTAGTCGCCCGATCGTCGAGGTAACGCTGAATCTTTTCACGAGCCGCCCCGCTGACCGGTACGAGGCGCTGTTTGTCGCCCTTGCCCGTCACGCGGATATACCCTTCTCCGAAGAAAAGGTCGCCCAACCGCAGCGAGGTGAGCTCCGAAACGCGCAGCCCGCACGAATAGAGGACTTCGAGCATCGCGCTGTCCCGCCGTCCCTTGACCGTAGAGGTATCTACGGCGGCAACGATGCGATCGATCTCTTCGACCGTAAGAATATCCGGAAGGTGACGGCCGAATTTGGGCGTATCGATGAACTGGGTCGGGGTAGAATCGATCACGTCGGTCAGCATCAGGTAATTGTAAAAGCTGCGGATACCGCTCAACGCCCGTGCCTGCGAGGTTTTCTCCCGTCCTTGATCGTACAAGAGGGCCAGGTAGCGCTCGATCATCGGAGCTTCGACCTTGCGGGGCGGCACGTCGTAGAACCGGAGGATGAAGTGGGCGAACTGACGCAGATCGCGCATGTAGGATTCGACGGTATTCTCCGAGAGCCGTTTTTCCAGTTTGATATAAACGCGGTAACTACGGCTGATTTCTTCCCATTTTTTGAGAGTTTCTGCCATTTTTATTTATCTTTGTAGAAGATAGGATACGCCTCGGAAAACTGTGAACAAGCTCCCGTTTTCTTCTCGGCTTTCACTATCTTTGCAGAAGAGAAGATGCGGCTCGGACAAGCTCGAACGACCGACGCTCGAAGCATACGCAGAGGACACTGGTGAACTCTGCTATGCAAGGAGGAGGAAAACAGAACGTTAAATTTGGCTTGCCGCTTGCCTATCATTATCTTTGCAGAAGATAAACTTCGCCCCGGCAAAGTCCGCATAAATTCGGCACTGCGCCCGGCCCAATTGTCTTCTCAGAGGCGAAGATACAAAAAAATTTTACATAATATTATTTCGAAAGACTTTTTGCCGGTTCTTTCGACCGAAAAACGATATACCGATATGGATTATGTGGAGTTGAACGTCCGGGTCACGGATCCCGAGTTGGCCGAAATTCTGACGGCCGAATTAGCCGAGCTGCCCTATGAGAGCTTCCAGACGGAGGGCGAGGTGCTGAAAGCCTACATCCCCCGCGAGCGGCTGGCGGACTGCATGCAGCAAACCGACGACCTGCTGGCCCGCTACGGCATCGCCGACCGGCGTTATATCGCCATCGAGTCCCAGAACTGGAACGCCTTGTGGGAACAGAATTTCACGCCGGTCGATGTCGATGGACGCATCCTGATCCGGGCGCCGTTCCACGCATCGCAACCCGGATACGAACTGGAAGTGGTCGTCATGCCCCGCATGGCTTTCGGCTCGGGACACCACGCAACGACCTGCCTGGTCGCGTCGGCGCTCTGCGATCTTTCGCTGACAGGAAAACGCGGACTCGACATGGGCTGCGGTACGGGCGTACTGGCCATCGTGGCCGCCAAACGGGGTGCCGCGACGGTCGATGCCGTCGATATCGACGAGTGGGCCGAGGCCAACTGCCGCGAAAACGCGGCGGCGAACGGACTGGCGGAGCGGATCGCTCCGATGCTGGGCGATGTAAGCCGCATCGCGGGCCGGAAGTACGATTTCATCGCGGCCAACATCAACCGCAATATCCTCACGATGGACATGCCGGCCTATGCCGAGGCGCTCGATACGGGCGGCGATCTGCTGATGAGCGGATTCCTGGAGGAGGATGTACCGGTCATCGAGGCTCGGGCTCGGGCCTGCGGGCTGGAGCCGGTCGAAGTGCGTAGGCGCGACGGCTGGGCGATGGTGCACGTAAAGAAAGCGTGAGGTGCCGGGAACGCTCAAGACATACAAGGCGCGGGGAATCGTGCTCAATTCGCTCAAGTACGGCGACAGCGCGATGGTCGTGCACCTGCTGACCGACGCGTTGGGGCGTCAGAGTTACATGGTGCAGGGTGTCCGCAGCAGTCGGGGACGGGGTTCGAAACTGGCGTTGTTCCAGCCGATGTTCGCCCTCGAATTCGAAGGGCTGACCTCTTCGCGGCAGCAGATGCACCGTTTTCGGGAGGTGCAGAGCGGAATCGTCCTGCAACGAATGCCTTTCGACGTGAGGCGCTCGACGATCGCCCTGTTCATGGCAGAGGTTTTGTACCGTCTTGTCAAGGAGAGCGAGCCTGACAGCCAGTTGTTCGATTTCGTGTGGGAGAGTATCGGGGCGCTGGACAGTATGGAAGAGGGCGTGGCCAATTTCCACCTCTGGTTTCTGGTGAATCTGAGCCGTTTCCTGGGATTTTATCCGGGAAACGAATATATGCCCGGCGCCTGGTTCGATGCCTGCGAAGGATCGTACACCGTGCAAAAGCCGCCGCATGCGACGGTAATGACCCCGGAGAACGCTCGTCTAATGAACGACTTCGTGGAGTGCGACGTACGTTGCCTGGCCGAAATAGGACTCAACCGTACACAGCGGAGCGCTTTTCTGGAGGCTTTGCTGGCCTACTACGGTTACCACCTGGACGCGATCCACGCCGTGCAGTCGGTCCGTATTCTGCAAGAGGTGTTCTGACCGGGAAACCGACATCAGAGGACAACGGACTTTTCCGGCAGGCGACGACGCAGAGCGCTTCTCCGGTGTACCGGGTGCGGAAGCAAAGGCGAACCGGAAGTTTTGCCGGGTACTGAAAAACGAAAGAAAACAGTTCAATGTTATGAAACGAATTTTCTACAGCCTGCTTTTCGCAGGCACCGTATGGACGGCTGCAAGTCAGAATCCGCCCGAAATCAAAACTCCGGACCGGAAAGCGGCCGAACGGATCGAGGAGTATTATCTGTCGAAGATGCTTCCGGATTCGATGTAGCTCAAAGCACCCTCCCTCTATCCGGCGGACTATTTCAGCCCTTCGACCACCATGACGCCGGTGATTTCGATGAGTTCGCTCATGGAGATCCGGACCAAATACGCGTTGCGCCGCATAGATATCGTTCCCTATAAAGTGCGCAGCGGCTGGTTCTCGATTTCCAACGGCCAGGCCCAGAACTGGAGTCCCTATCTGGACGGGCATCTCGACGCCCGGACCCTCTCGTTTCCCGTACCACGGTAACGACCCCGATCTTGCGTTGTGCGGCTGGTCATCGAGGACGACCGTACCGATTTTCAAACCGACATTCCGTTTCCCGGAGCGAATCTGCTCCGGGAAATTTTCGTTTCCAACTCCCGCATCCGCAAATTTGGGTATTTATGCGTAACGGATTCCGGCAAAAAAATCGCTTCTTTGCACACTTGTTAATGTGTAGTTTATGAAGAAAAGTTTGATTCGACAACTTAAAAGCGAAGACTGGGTGATCGTCGGGGCCGGCGCAGCGATTCTCCTGCTCGCCCTGCTGTTTCCCCGCTGGATGCCTGCGATGCCCAAAGACCTCTCCTCCGCCGGAAATTGGATGAGCGCCGGAGCGATGTTCCTCTTCCTGCTGGTTTTGACGGGTGTCTGTCAGCGGATATTGGGCCGTCCGCTGCGTCGTTTCGCCGTTTCGCTGCTCGCCATTTTCGGCGTGGCTCTGCTGTCGCAAGCCGTGGCTTCGATCCCCGCAATTAAACGACTGGGCTTCGAGGCGGTTTTCTTTTCGGTGATCTTCGGCCTGGTCATCAGTAACTTTTTCCGGGTGCCCGAGTGGTTGAAACCGGCGATCCAGAGCGAGTTTTACATCAAGATCGGTATCGTCTGCCTGGGTGCGACGATCCTCTTCGGCGAAGTGCTCCAATCGGGCGTTTACGCGCTGATCCAGGCTTTCATCGTCGTCTTTACGGTGTGGTACTTCGCCTTCTGGCTGGCCCGGCGGATGCGTGTGGACGAGGAAACCTCGACGATGCTCGCCAGCTCGGTCAGCATCTGCGGCGTTTCGGCCGCCATCGCCACCTGCGGCGTAATCCGGGGCGACAACAAGAAACTCTCCTACATCATTTCGCTGGTGCTGGTCTGCGCCGTGCCGATGATGTACGTGATGCCCTGGCTGGCCGGTCTGCTGCTGCCGACTGTGGTGGCGAACCCCGAAACCGTGCAGGAAGTCGCAGGCGCCTGGATGGGCGGAACGATCGATACGACGGGTGCGGTCGTAGCGTCGGGTGCTCTGCTGGGTGAAACGGCCGAACAGACGGCCATCATCGTCAAGTCGTCGCAGAACGTCCTGCTGGGTATCGCGGCGTTCGTCATTTCGCTGTATTGGTCTTACAAGGGACAGAAGAAACGTCAGCGCCCCAGCGTGCGGGTGATCTGGGAGCGCTTCCCGAAATTCGTGGTGGGTTTCGTCGCGGTATCGCTCCTCTTCAGCCTCTTCTTCGCCGGCAACGAAGCCGCGCCGGCCCGCACTTCGGCCAAGATGTTCAGCAATACGCTCTTCAACATCGCGTTCGTCTGCATCGGCCTCGAAACCCGTTTCCGGGATATTTTCTCGAAGGAAAACCGCCGCACGTTCTGGGCTTTCATGACGGCCCAGATGTTCAACATCGTAGTCACGCTGATCGTGGCCTACCTGTTGTTCGGCGTACTGAAACCCTATCTGAATTAGGATCGGGGAATCCGAAAGGTACAGCAATCGGCACTCTTTTGGGAGTGCCGATTTCGTTGCCGGGCTATCGTTTGCGGCGGAAGAAGTAGCTTTTCTGCCTGCGTTTCTCCTCCTGCGAGCGGGCGACATAGACCTTTTCGCCCGTATAGGGGTTTTCGCCCGTGTAGAACATCACCGACGAAAAGGTCATCGGTGTAGGGGTCAGATCCTGCACCTGCTCCAGGTCGAAGTGGAGTTTGCCCAACACCTTGTCCGCCAGCGAGCGCATGTCGCGCTCCGTGCATCCCGGGTGCGAGGAGATGAAATAGGGAATCAGCTGGTACGGCAGCCCTTCGCGGCGGCAGATCCGGTTGAAATCGGCGTTGAGCCGTTCGAACATCACGAACGGCGGCTTGCGCATCAGTTTCAGCACGGCATCTTCGGTGTGTTCCGGCGCCACTTTGAGGCGGCCCGACGTATGATGACGGATGACCGTATCGAGGTAATCGCTGCCGTCGAACAGGTCGTAGCGGATACCGCTGCCGATAAAAGCCTTCTTGACCCCCTTGACCGCCCGCACTTTGGCATAGAGATCGAGCAACGGACGATGGTCGTTATCGAGGTTTGGGCACATCTTCGGGTGCAGGCACGACGGACGGCGGCATTTGCGGCACAGTTCCCTGTCGCGCCCGCCCATGCGGTACATGTTGGCCGACGGCGCTTCCGATGTCCGAAAGGTAACCCCGGAAATCGGGCATGCGGGTCACCCGCTCTACTTCGCGAAGGATGGATTTTTCGCTGCGCGAAGTGATGAACTTGCCCTGGTGGGCCGATATGGTGCAGAAGGAGCAGCCGCCGAAACAACCCCGATGGATATTGACCGAGTGCTTGATCATCTCCCAGGCCGGAATGTCGCCACGACCCCGGTAGCGGGGGTGCGGCGCCCGCTCGTACGGCAGATCGAACGAATGATCCAGCTCCTCGGTCGTAAGCGTCGCGTTGGGCGGCGTGATGACCGCATAGCGGTCGCCGACACCTTCGACGAGCGTTTCGTCCGGTTCCATCAGGTTGCTCAAGGTTTCGATGCGGGTGAAGTTCTTCCCAAAGGCCCGCTTGTCGGCCACGCACTCCTCGTAGGAGTGCAGGCGGATCGTTCGGGTGGGATCGAGCCGCTCCACATAGCTGCGGTCGGCCATGAATCCCACCTGTCGGATATTTCGCAACAACTTGGCGTTGAATCCGTTGTTCATCGCCCGCGCCACCTGTTGAATCACCCGCTCGCCCATGCCGTAGATCAAAAAGGTCGGCCCCGCTGTCGGCGAGGATCGAGGGATGGAGCGAATCGCTCCAGTAGTCGTAGTGGGTCAGGCGGCGCAATGAAGCCTCGATACCGCCGATGACCACCGGCGTACGCGGAAAGAGCCGCTTGAGAATCTGCGTATAGGTTTTGACCGCATAGTCGGGGCGGAATCCTGCTTTCCCGCCGGGCGTGTAGGCATCGTTGCTGCGCAACCGGATGTTGGCGGTATAGTGGTTCACCATCGAATCCATCGCCCCGGCCGTGATGCCGAAGAAGAGCCTCGGCGTGCCCAACTTGGTGAAGTCGCGCAGGTCGTCCCGCCAGTTGGGCTGCGGCACGATGGCCACGCGGTAGCCTTCGGCTTCGAGCAGGCGGCCGATCACTGCCGCGCCGAATGCCGGATGGTCGATGTAGGCGTCGCCCGAAAAGAGGATCACGTCGAGTTGATCCCACCCGCGTGCGCGGACTTCCTTGAGGGTAGTGGGCAGAAACATTTCAATCTCGATTTTTATTCTTCCGCAAGCCCCGCAGCGGCATAGGCGTCCCACTTAGCCAACACGGTACGGAAATCTTCCGGCAGTTCGCTTTCGAAATAGACCTGTTCGCCCGTAGTGGGATGCTGGAAGCCGAGGCTTTTGGCATGGAGTGCCTGCCGGGGCATCGCGGCGAAACAATTTTCGATAAACTGTTTGTATTTGTTGAAGGTCGTACCCTTGAGGATGCGGTCGCCGCCGTACCGTTCGTCGCCGAACAGGGGGGTGTCCCTTCCACTGCATGTGGACGCGGATCTGGTGCGTGCGGCCCGTTTCGAGCCGACATTCAATGAGGGTTACGTAGCCGTAACGCTTCAGCACCCGCCAGTGGGTCACGGCGTGCTTGCCGTCCGAGCCGTCTTCGAATACGAACATCTTCTGCCGGTCGCGGGGGCTGCGGCCGATGTTGCCCGTGATGGTCCCTTCGTCCTCGTCGAAATTGCCCCACACCAGCGCCACATAACGCCGCCCGATGGTATGGTCGAAGAACTGTTTGGCAAGCCGTGCGTGCGCCTGTTCGTTCTTGGCCACCACGAGCAGCCCCGACGTGTTCTTGTCGATGCGGTGCACCAGCCCGGCGCGCATGTCGCCCTCCTGGAACAGGGGCAGATTCTGCAAATAGTATGTAAGGGCGTTCACGAGCGTTGCGGAGTAGTTGCCGTGACCGGGATGGACGACCATGCCCGCAGGCTTGTTGACGATCAGCAGGTCGTCGTCCTCGTAGGGAATTTCGAGCGGGATATCTTCGGGGATGATCTCGATTTCGCGCCGCGGGTAGGGCATCACCAGCTGGATACGGTCGCGGGGTTTGACCTTGTAGCTCGATTTCGCGGGTTTGCCATTGACCAGGATATTGCCTGCGTCGGCAGCCGTCTGGATGCGGTTGCGCGAACAACGCTCCATGTGGATCGTCAGGAACTTGTCCAACCGCAGCGGGCTTTGCCCCCGGTCGGCCGTGATGCTGTAATGTTCGTACAGCTCGTCCTGCTCGCCGGCAGCGTCGTCCTCGAGTTCGTCCGGATCGGGTATGTATTGCGATTCGCTCATCGGACGTGTGCGTTATTGGAAAAATTCGTCTTCCGCTGTCTCTTCGTCCGGGAAAAGCCCGTCGTCGATGACCGGCTCCGCTTCGACGGGACGGTTGGCCAGACTGTCCAGACGAACACGGGCCAGCGAATCGGCCGTTTCAGCGTCGAGGCGGCGCAGCTCTTCGGCGGCTTTTATCATCTCCTTATCGGCCGCAGCGCTCTGGGCGGTGACTTTGGCAGCATCGAGGGTCAGCTTCAGATCGACCTTCGCACCCAGCCGGGCACGGCTGCCGGCCGAAGGCGTCTGCAGATAAACCCGGGCTTCCCGCTGGTTCAGCAGGTTGATTCCCTCGTCGAAGGAGATCTTGCCGATGTTGAGCCCCAGCTCCCACAAACGGCTTTTGGCCTGTTGGAGGTGAAGCCCCACGGTCTTCGGCACGAGTGTCGAAACGGAACCGCTCTCCGACGTAAAGGGTGACGCCGCTGCCTGCTTCGAGCTGTATGCGGCTTTTCTCCGAGATCCGCTTGCTGTCGGCGTACTCTTCGAGCACGTAATTGGTCGCCAGGTCGGGACGATAGACGATCTGTTCGATCCCCAGGCCGGCCACTTCGAGCATGTTCTTGGCCTGGCGCAACGAACGGCCGGCGACATAGGGCACCGTCACCATCTTCTGCCGGTAGGAGTTGATCGTGACATAGACCGTTCGTCCGGGTTTGACCCCGACGCCCTTTTCCGGGAGTTGGTCCAGTACTACACCCCCGTCGTAGGCAGGCACATACAGCGAGTCGTTGACGATGATTTCCAACCCCTGACGGCGGGCCTCCCCGAGAGCCTCCTCGAGCGGAATGCCTGTCAGGTCGGGGACCGTACGGTGCGCACTGTGGCGCGTGCCCAGCAACAGCAGCAGGTGAGTTGTGACGCCCAGCACGAGCAGCACGCAGACGATGATGAAAAGGTGTTTCAGGAAAGGATGCTCACCGACTTTCACCCAATATTTTTTCAGTTGTTCCAGCATGGTATTGTTCTGTCGTTTATGTTCAGGGATCGGCCCTGTCTAGCGGTACGGACCGATCCGTTTCGTCTGTTTCAGGGTATCTCGTTATCCGATTTCGCGGTAAAAGGTGTCGCGTTCGACGGGCCGGTAGCTGGCTGCCGCGACGATGCGGCGCATCTCCTCCGTGGTCATCGCCGGGCGCTGGTCGTCGGCTCCGGCCATCGAGTAGATTTTGGTCGTATCGTCGATCGTGCCGTCGATGTCGTCCGCACCGAAAGCCAGAGCCAGCTCCGTAGTCGCTTTGCCGTACATCACCCAGTAAGCCTTGATGTGGGGAATATTATCCAGGTAGATACGGCTCATGGCCAGCATCCGCAGGTCCTCGGTCACGGAAACCTCGCCGATTTCCGACATGCGGTTGCCGAAATTGCGGTATTTGAGCGGGATGAAGGCGTTGAAGCCGCCCGTCAGATCCTGCTGGCTGCGCAGCCGGTCGAGGTGGTCGATGCGGTGTTCGACGCACTCGATATGGCCGTAGAGGATCGTAGCGTTGGTCGGGATCCCCAGCCGGTGTGCGGCGGCATGCACCTCGAACCACTCCGCAGTCGAGCCCTTATCGGGACAGATGCGGGCACGCAGCTCCTCGTCGAAAATTTCGGCACCCCCGCCCGGTATCGCCTCCATCCCGGCGCTGCGGAGCAGACGCAACCCTTCGTCGATAGTCAGCCCCGCTTTGCGGATCATGTAGGAGAGCTCGATGGCAGTGAAGGCCTTGACGGTCGCTTCGGGCAGGATCGCCTTCACGCGGCGGATCATCTCGACGTAATAGTACAAATCGTGCTCGGGATGTACGCCTCCGACGATATGCACTTCGGTCAAGCCTTGTCCGGCATGGTCGCGGGCGATCCGCTCGACCTCTTCCAGGGAGTAGTCCCACGCCTCGGGACTTCCCTTCGGACGGCGGTAGGAACAAAAATTACAGTTGAACACGCACAGGTTCGTGGGTTCGATGTGGAAATTGCGGTTGAAATAGACCTTGTCGCCGCTCACGCGCTCCTTGCGCCGGGCGGCCAGCTCGCCCAACAGCCAAAGCGGAGCTTCGTGCCAGAGCACGAGGGCTTCGGCAGGGGCGATCCGCTCGTCGGAGCGGACCTTGCGGACGATATCTTCGAGTTGCGGGGACATCATTTCGGTGCTTTGCGGTAAAGGTAAACTGCGATGCAGAGGTAGAGGACGTTCGGTATCCAGACGGCGATCCAGGGCGGCAGCGTGCCGCTCTTGGCGAACTCCTCGAAAAAGCGGATGAAGAGGATGTACGAGAAACAGAGGGCGATCCCGATACCGATGTGGAGTCCCGTGCCGCCCCGCACTTTGCGCGAGGAGAGCGAAACACCGATGAGTGTCAGAATGAACGTACCGACAGGATAGGCGTAACGGGCGTGTTGTTCGACCTGAATGATGTTGATCGAGTCGGAACCCTTGCTTCGCTGCTGTTCGAGGAACTGGTTCAGTTCCACTATATTCATTGTTTTTATCAACTGGTCAGTGCGTCCCAATTCATTGACATCCAGATTAATGAGTGTGTCCAGATTGCGGTGTTGCGTGAAAGTTTCCACACCGAGCGAATCGAACGTGCGGGTGGTATATCGTCGGGCCGACCACCGCTTGGTTTCGGGATTGAACCTCACCTCTGCGGCTTCGAGCGATGCGGTCATCGCTCCCGATTCGTACTCTTCCAGGCTGAAGAACGAAGCCTGGTTCGATTCCTTGGAGTAGTTGCGGATATAGGCGAACGTACCGGGTTCGATCTGACGGTAGATATTTTTATCGTATTGGAAACGCGCCTTGCGCGGGATGTATTGGTTCTCGAAAGCCACGCAGCTGCGCTGCGACACCGGAATCAACCAGAGGTTCAACCCCAGAGAGAGCGAAGCGATGATGAGCGCCCCCAGGAAATAGGGCCACATCAGCCGCCGGAAACTCATGCCCGCCCGAAAGCATAGCCACGATCTCGGTCTGATAGGCCATTTTCGAGGTGAAGAAAATGACGGCGATGAAGGTGAACAGTCCGCTGAACTGGTTGATGAAGAACGGGATGAAATTCAGGTAATAGTCGAAAATGATCGCCTTGAGCGGCGCTTTCGTTTCCGTAAAGTTGTCGATCTTCTCCACGTAGTCGAAGATCACCACGACCACGATGATCATCGCGATAGCGAAGAAGTAGGTGCTCAAGAACTTGCCGAGGATATACCGGTCGAGGATCTTGAATCCGGGGAAGCGGAAATGCGGGAGCTTTCGTTTCATCGTGGTTCGAGTGTTACAGCCTGCGGCCGAGTTTGGCGACCATCTGCTCCTTCCAGGGTGTGAAATCCCCGGCCCCGATGTGTCGGCGGGCCTCGGTGACCAGCCGCAGGTAGAATGCGATGTTGTGCAGCGAAGCGATCTGCGCACCGAGCATCTCCTGGCAGATCGTCAGATGATGCAGGTAGGCTTTCGTATAGACGTGATCGACGAAGGCGGTGCCTTCGGGATCGATCGGGGAGAAGTCGTCCTCCCATTTCTTGTTGCGGATATTGATCGTGCCTTCCGAAGTGAAAATCTGTCCGTTGCGTCCGTTGCGCGTGGGCATCACGCAGTCGAACATATCGACACCCCGGGCGATGCCTTCGAGGATGTTGATCGGCGTGCCGACCCCCATCAGGTAGCGGGGGCGGTCTTCGGGCAGGATGGCATTCACCACCTCGATCATCTCGTACATCACGTCGGTCGGCTCGCCTACGGCAAGACCGCCGATGGCATAGCCGTCCGCGTCGTACTGTTTGACATTTTCGGCCGCCCGCGCCCGCAAGTCGGGATAGGTACAGCCCTGTACGATGGGGAACAGCGCCTGGTAATGGCCGTATTTGGGCGAGGTCTGGCGGTAACGGTTGAAACAGCGGTCGAGCCAGCGCTCGGTCAGGGCGAGCGACTTGGCGGCATAATCACGCGGCGAGTCGCCCGGCGGACACTCGTCGAAGGCCATCATGATATCGGCGCCGATCGTACGCTCCGTGTCGATCACGCTTTCGGGCGTGAACAGATGGCGCGAACCGTCGATGTGGGACTGGAAATGGCATCCTTCCTCCTTGAGCTTGCGGCAGCCCGCCAGCGAGAAGACCTGAAAGCCGCCGCTGTCGGTGAGCATCGGCCCGTCCCAGGTCGAGAAGCGGTGCACGCCGCCCGCCCGCTCGAGAATATCCATACCGGGACGCAGATAAAGGTGATAGGTGTTGGCCAGGATGATCTGGGCCCGGGCTTCGTCGCGCACGTCGCGGTGAAAGATGCCCTTGACGGTCGCCGCCGTACCTACGGGCATAAAGATCGGGGTCTTCACCACGCCGTGATCGGTCTGCAATTCGCCCGCCCGCGCCTGCGAAGAGGGGTCTTTATGTTGGAGCGTAAATTTCATAGATGTCTATATAACGTACAAAAGTACGTAAAACTATTTATAATTCATAAAAAATGGTCGCAACAGTGTGCATCGCGGTCATGTCGCGGCCGGTCGGTGCGGCGGGAGGGAAGGATGGTGAAAAGTCGGCGCGAAATAACGGGGCCGGGAATATACGGCGGCGACTGTCAAGGGCATCTTTCACCGCGACGTGCGCGACGAAGCCCGAATGCGGTTTGTTTTATTTGATTGCAAATAAAATGTATTTTATTTGGTAATCAACAAAGAAATGTTTAATTTCGGATCAGGAGGAAAACTTCTTCCGGTCCTGTTCCGGGAATTTTCAGCAACTCCCGGAACAGGGTTCGACCGAAAACCCTGAAATTAATCCGTTATGAAACATTTCAGACTTTTTTCACTGTTCTTCGGTTGCTGGCTATTAGCTAGTTGTACGGCCGATCCGGGCACGGAGCCGGGGCCTTTCGGTGAAAACCCTCCGACTGCTGAAAAGCCGCATGCGGTCCCTGTCGAACAGGCTCTCGAAGAGTTGCAATCCGTCCTCGAAGAGATCGATATTCCCGCGGAAGATGGCGCTGTCACCCGCAGCGGCGGCATACGGCGTGTGAAAAACGTGACGACGGTTTCTCCCGAAGTGTTGAATCCCGACGGCACCCGCAGCGAAGCTACGGCCGACGTGGAGGATCTGCTCTACATCGTCAATTTCGAGAACGAGGCCGGCTATGCCATTCTGGGGGCCGACGACCGGTTGGAGCCGGTCTATGCGGTCGTCGATGAAGGAAGCCTCACGACCGAAGAGTTCCGGTATGCCGTAACCATAACCGATGAACAGGCACAAGCCGACGGAAAATTCGTTTTCCCGCTGCAATTGGTTGCACAGGCTGCGATCATCGGAATCGAAAACGCCGATACAGATGCTGATGGAGGAGTCGCACCTATGAGCGACGACGGACGTCACACGGGGGATTTAGGCGGCGATGTTTTAAGACGAGAATATGTTTATGTCACTCAAGAAAAAGTCGGACCGCTGATCCCGGTGAAATGGGGACAAGGGTATCCTTTTAATGCAAGTGTCACACAAATCAATGGAAAATGTTGTTGGGCAGGATGTTCGGCTATTGCTGTGGCACAGGTTTTAGTATCAAATTATTGGCATTATGGTTCTGTAGTCGGGTCGATCAAAGGAACTCCGATCGATTGGACATTGATCAGACGTGCGATTCAGAATCCTAATCTTCTTATAGCCACAGAAGGAAAACCGTCCACTCTTACTCCTGAAGCCAAAGCTGTGTCTATGTTAATATACGCAATCGGCGTTGTCCTGAATATGGATTATGGTTTGGATGGAAGTTCTGCGAGTCTAAAAGATTCTCGAGATGGTTTGACTTATGTCCTTTATAAGGGAGTAAATGATCACACTTACCGTGATAGTTATGTACGTACGATGATGTTGGATCGAAAAAAAACAACTATAGTAAGAGGACATTCTAGTACTGGCAGAAAACTTAATCATCAGTGGAATATAGATGGTTGGTTATATCGAATGCGTTATATAAAAACTTATTATCGTAACGGTACTACATCAATCTCTTCAAAGGAGCAGGTTCCACAAACGCTTATTCATTGTAATTTCGGATGGAATGGACTATGTAACGGTTATTATTTTAGCGGTAGTTTTAACACGACGACAAAGCCTGTTGATCAGGAAAGTGGGATAGATAATGTAGAAGGTACCCAAGATGGAAATTACACTGACGATTTGCGAATGATTACTTATACGGAAATACCTTAAAATCTCCTATTATGAAACGAATCAAATATTTGGGCGTGCTGTTGTCGATCGTTACATTATGTGTCGCCTGCGAAAAATCGGAAAAGGATGGACTAGGTGGGTTCCATAAAAATTTTGTCGAATTGTATGTCGATGGGCAGATCATGTTGACTGAATTTCAAAACGAATGTTCGGGGGATGCACATAGGTTATCGAAAAAACAGATTGCGGGATTTGTCATATGCATACCATCTCCCAAAATGTATTTTTTTTACGGACCAGACATCGAAAAATTCAACCGATGGGCTGCAAGAAACAACGATATTGATTTTAATCAGGTATTAGCTAACGGTGCTTTACCTATGGTCGCCACTTTTGCCGATAATTTCAGTAAAATGGTCGTTACAAGCAATGCCGACTGGGATGAAGCACATCCCGCCGGGACATCGCTCGACGATGTTTTGCAGGTGCGCATCAACTCTTCCTCCGATTTCGTACACGACGGTTACGATATGGGAGAATATAAGTATGAATTTCTGCAAAATTACGATTATCTCAAAACCATCGAAAAGCGTCCGTCGGAGTTGACTGCTGCCGACATGAAAATGGTTTACTATTCATTGACAGATTTCAGTTCACAGACAAAATCCCCTGTAATCGTCTTCACCAGTGCCCCGACGCTCGAAAAAGAGCATACGCTGACGCTTCGCTGGACGACCGTCGAGGGCGATGTCAAGACCGCCTCGATAACCTGCACGCCGGAGGTCGATCCTGCGTTGCAATAAATAGCCGACAGGAACAGCATAATATAAGGTCGAACTTCAATACGGGCTAAAATTCTTGCCGCTCCAGTCCTGTTTCGCAAGAAAGACGCTCTAGACAAACGTTTGATCCATTGCAATTTCGGATGGGGAGGGACAGCCAACGGGTATTATTACTACGGAGCTTTCGATCTGCGCAACGGACCGGAGGCCGGTCGGTGCGGCGGGAGGGAAGGATGGTGAAAAGTCGGCGCGAAAATGCGACGGAAAGCGGGACGCCCTTGCCCGGTCGGTTTTGTCGTATATATCCAAACCGACAAAAGATTTTTCGCTCGATTTCACATTGCAAAAGTTTGAATATTCAAAAATAATTGCACGATTTTTGTTTTTTTAATAAAAACATCTCTGAATTTGTCATTTTATTCGCTTTAACCCTAATTTGATATGAAAAACATGAAGTATTTGTCGCTACTGGCAATTTTAGGGTTGCTTGTCGGCTGTACCAGTGACTTGACCACAGAGGAAGTCCCCCAACCTCCGTCCGTCCCCGAGCAGAAAATCTCGCACGTCGTCCCCGTCGAACAAGCCCTTGAGGATTTGCAAGGCCTTCTCGAGGCGATCGACGCTCCGGCGGAAGACGGCGCTGTCACCCGCAGCGGCGGCATACGGCGTGTGAAAAACGTGACGACGGTTTCTCCCGAAGCGTTAAGTCCCGGCGGTACCCGCAGCGAAGCCACGGCCGACGTGGAGGATCTGCTCTACATCGTCAATTTCGAGAACGAGGCGGGCTATGCCATTCTGGGGGCCGACGACCGGTTGGAGCCGGTCTATGCGGTCGTCGATGAAGGAAGCCTCACGACCGAAGAGTTCCGGTATGCCGTAACGGTTACTCCCGAACAGGCCGAAGCGGACGGTGAGTTGGTATTCCCCCTGCAAATGGTTGCACAGGCCGCGATCGGAGGTGTCGATACCGGCGGTGGCGGAAACGGCATCGTCGGAGGCCCTATTACCGATATAGAACATTGGTGGCCGGAAGGACAACAACCTGTCGGTATTGACTATGAACCTTGGGAAACCAAAGAACAATCAGGCATTCTCCTCAAAACCCGATGGAACCAAACCAAACCATATAATTATTTATGCCCAATTGAAAATGGCAAAAACTGTTTTGCCGGATGTGTCCCGGTAGCAGTTGCACAAATTTTAGTTTTCAACGCTTTAAATTATAATAAAAAATTTTATCAAATAGGAGATCAGCTTTTGAATGAAGCCATGTGGCTTAATATCGAAGAAGCGGTAACACATCCCCAGTTAGTGAAACCTGTTGTAAGTGGGGAATCCATGAATGCCCAAACATGGGCTGTAGCCTATTTCATCAATAAAATGGGAGAGGCAGTTGGTGTGAAATACCACAGTGACGACGGAGGTTCTCCCGCCCCAACGAAAAACGTAGTGAAGTTACTCCAATATTTGGGTGACATAGGATTAGGCTATTCAAATATAGCTTTATCGCCTATAACTACCGACAAAGTTCGGGATATGATTTTCGTGAAAAAACTTCCATTTTATTATTCCGGGAAGAGCAGTACTAATAGTCACGCATGGGTATTGGACGGTTGGTTGCTCCGTGAAAGACGCGTGATAACCAGATATGCTTTTTTGCCTACTCAATACCACACAGAGTCGAAAGAATTTGTGCATGCCAATTTCGGCTGGGGAGGACAAAAAGACGGATACTATACATTCAATGCGTTCTATACAGACAGGGGACCTGTCAGCCCGCAGTCAATAGAAGACAGAGATTACGATCATGATTTTTCGGCCGTCACTTATAATTTGAGCAAATGAAAAAGTTATTGATTTATATTTTTTTGAGTAGTCTGGTTGGTTGCAACGAACCGGAGGAGTGGATTGGAAATGGATCCGGCTATTCGAAATATCTCGTTCAAAATTATGTGGACGGGAGCTATGTTTTATACGGCATGCTGGCTGAAAAACCATCGACGCTCTATTCCATGTCCGGATTTCAGGTACTTCTGGAGGATCCGGTGTACTATCAGACACCGGAACAGGAGGGGGCGCAGCATACCGACGATTTTCTTCGAATCGCAGAGCGCAATCACGATACGGAATACAACAATCTGAAGTCGCTTCCATGGTCGGATTTGACCGCATTCGCAGACAATTTCACCGGCATAAAAGTTACCAGCGACAAAGATTGGAGCGCCAAATACCCGGCAGGATCGCCGTTGAACGATAAAATGGGAGTTCGGTATGTAAGCTATGCCGAATACATAGAGAACGATTATCATTCTTATTCCGATCTTGGGAAAGAAATTCTATTTCTATACAACAAACCGTTGTCGGCTTTGCAACCCGACGATCTGCGGGTGGTCGAATACACTCTTTCCTCCTTGTCGATTTACTCGTTTATACTTTATTTTACGTCGGTTCCCGACAATCCGGGCGAAGTGCATACTTTTACGGTGGAGTTCACCACTTCGGATGGCACGGTCAAGACCGCCTCGATAACCTGCACGCCGGAGGTCGATCCTGCGTTGCAATAGCCGGCAGCACAAATTCGGGTAATTGTAAAATAGCCGATCCGCAGTGGATCGGCTATTTGTCTTGTCATATCCGTACTTTATTTCTCCCCGGTTTCGGGAACGACTTTCTGAAAAGGTAAAAAACACCCCGACCGACGAAAATGAAGCCGAAGTCGAAGCGGACTGTCTTTATAACCACTTCTTGAATCGGAAGAACCAGATCGTAAGCCCCGAACAGAGCAACATCAAGCCGATGGCAAACAGGTAGCCGTATTTCCAGTGCAGCTCGGGCATGATCGAAAAGTTCATGCCATAAATACTTGCGATCAACGTCGCGGGCATGAAGATCACCGCAGCCACGGAGAAGATCTTGACGATCTCGTTCTGCTCGATGTTGATAAGACCCAGCGCGGCGTCCTGGATATAGTCCAGACGCTGGAAGCTGAAATCGGCATGGTTGATGAGCGAATTCACGTCCTTGATCATCAACTGCAAACGCGGGTAGATATCGTTCGGGAACCGTTCGCTGCGCAGAATGCCCGACAGCACGCGCTGGCGGTCGAAGATGTTCTCCCGCAGCAACATCGTACTCTCCTGCAAGGTATTGATGCGACGCAGCACCTCCTTGTCGATCGAATCCTCGCCATTGATATTGCGGCTCAACGACGACACCTGACGGGCGATCAGCTCGACCATGTCGGCATCGTAGTCGATCCGCACTTCGAGCAACGTGATAAAAATATGATAGCCCGTTGGATAGTTGCGGTAGTTGATCTGGAGCCGCTTCTCCGTCTCCTGAAACGTCCGCGACTCGGCCTGGCGCACCGAAACCAGCACACCTTCGTTCGAAATGATGAACGACACGGGTTCGATGACGAAACTCTCGCCCGTCGGCACGAAAAAGTTGGCGTTCGAAATGATCGCATTCTCGGTTTCGGAATATTTCGAGGTCGATTCGATCTCTTCGACCTGCTTTGCTTGGTCTGGAGGTTGATCTCCATGAAATTCTCGACCGCTTTCTGCTCCTTGATCGTGGGTTGCAGCATATCGATCCACAAGATATCGTCGTAACCCAACTCCTCGAAGAGCCCGGTATCGGCGTTTCGGATGATCTTGTTGTATTGCTTGAGGTAAATCGTAATCATAAAGCACCCTGTATTAATCCGGTTCCCCGGGTTGCTTTCTGCGTGAACTGGTCAAGACAGGGGGCCGCCCGGCGGCATGAGCCCTGCCTACTCCCTTCAGCCGGGATTTACACGGGGCGACACCTTGAGTCCCGAATCCCAGAACTTCTGAAGGGCCCGGCGCTTTTGATTATCGAAGATATAGTCGATATTACGCGTCAAATATTCATAGGCATCGTACGGCTTTTTGTCGAATCCCGCTTCGAGGATCGCTTCGTAGGTATGTTCCAAACCGAACGTGAGGGCATGCTGCAACGATTCGATGACTTCGTAGGGCGTTCCCTTGCGAGCCACCCAGACAGCAAAGGCGAAGGGCAGTTTGGTCGCGGCCTGCCATTCGGCAGCCAAATCGTATTTATAGCGGAACTTCTCCTCGTGATCGAACACCTTGTCCCCGATCAACAGGAAAGCGTCCCCCTCCTGCGCATGACGAAGCTGTTCGTAGTCATCCAGAGAGTACCATTCGGGAGCGATTTTCCAACGATGGGCGGCCAGATAACCGACCAGTTGCACGGAGGTCTGGGAGTGGGGATCGAGAAAGACGCGCCGAACCTCGGAAACCGGGCCGTCGCTCAACAGCACGACGGTTCGCACGGGGCCGACGGCTCCGATGCAATATTCGGTAATCACATCCGTCGATTTGAGCGAGGGAACGGCGGCAGCCGGAAGCAGCGCCAGATCGGCACGCCCTTCGACGTAGTTTTTCGTACACTCGGAAGGAGGGGACAACAACAGATCGGCACGAAAGTTACCTTCGTGGCGGATACCGTAGATGAATGGTATCGTATTGAGATACGACACTGCCGCTATGCTTGGAACCGACACCATCATCCATATCGTTGAATTTTTCGTTGAACTTCGCTCTTCGCCGCCGTGGAAGATACGGATATTTTCCACTTTTCGGCCGGAAGACTCCGGCTTCACGAAGATATTACGGAGCAAAAGTAGCTATTATATTTCAAATATCCAATTTTCAAGGCCAAATTAGACCGCTGCGACCGTCACCGCAACAGATTGAACCCCAGTCCGAACAAATTATCCACCGACTTTATTTGCCGCAGATCGAAATTATTCCGGGTCGAATCTCTTGACAAGGGGTATTCGGATTGTTTATATTTGTCCCGACAAATCCGCTTTTCAACAGACGGCCTCAGGATATTTCCGACCTTTTCAACAATCGCAACAATTCTGTTGTCAGGAAATTATCCAGACTTTTCAATATCTGTAAACATTTTATCAAAACTTTTTCAACATGAACCGCACCTATCTCACCCGTGCGATCCGGGAGCTCGCAGGCGTGTATGGCTACACGATCCACACCGATACCGACGACCGCACCCCGCGCGAGATCGTCCTGCTGCCCGCAGCCTGGCTTCCACCCATCCGGCTCAAGGAGGTCGAAGGCCGTCTGCACGGACGTGCGACCTACAGCGTCGAACTGCGGCTGCTGCACCCCGGGGCAAAGCTCTCGTCCGAACGGCGCAACGAGGTATGGAGCCAAACGGAACTGCAACTCTTCGATCTCTTCACCCAGTTAAGCACCGACCCGAAGGTCATAGCCGTCGAAAACCTCACCGTCCAACCCGGATCGGGAGCCTACACCCCGCACGGAGAAATCTCCCAAACGGCCAAAGCCGACGTCATCATCTGTTTTTAGGCACCCGGACACCCCGCACAGCAGCCATCGGCCTTTCCGATGCCGCCTCCGCATCTTTCGAAAAACGAAGGGCACGACTCCGCCCACAGCCCCGACACCGGCGACCGCACGGTATCTCGGACCGCACACAATCATCCACTTCCAAACCCGTTTTCACATGACATTCACCTCTCTGCCGGAGATGTTTTCCTCCGTATTCGGCCCGCTCGCCTACACGTTCTCCAACGCGGCGGAAACGGAACTGTTTCTGGAAATACTCAGCACCAGGGACGGCTCCAGGATCGGCTCCAAACGGTTTTACAACACCCCGACCGGCACCCTGAACATCGCCCCGATGGTCCGGAAAAACATTCGCTTCGTCCCCTCGTCCGGCATGACCGGATTCTGCAATTCGGAAAGCCGGAGCGCTTCGGTGCAACTGGCCGTCGGAACGACCTACTCCGAAGTCCGGACCTTCGTCGCGGCACACGACTCCGTGAAACCGTCCCGGATTCTGACGACGATGCCTTCGCACCGCATCATCGCCTACGGCGAAAGCGACGAAATCACCTGCTGCATCCCGGGCCAGCACACCGTAACGGTCACGAGCGACATTACGGCAGAAGCTCTTACGTACAATGCGATCGGAGGGGAGGAGCTGACCCTCTTCCGGCTCAACACCCGAAGTTTTCTGCCCTCGGTCGGCACGATCACCGTCCGGATCGCCACCGCCGGGCAGACCGTAGCGGAAATCGGCTACACGGTCGTTCCGAAATGCGACGAAGGATGCCGTATCGCCTGGCGAAGCCGTGCAGGTTCGATCGAACACTACACTTTTCCGGTGGTGAAAAGCGTCGTCCAGAAAATCCGCAAGGAACAGGTACTCACCGACGACGCGGGCTACGAAGATATCAGTATCCGCAACGAACGGACGACGACCCTCGCCTCGGCCTTCGAACCCGCCGCCGTTATCGAAGCGCTGGCCGAAATCGCCGCATCGCCCCAAGTCTGGAAGATCGACGGCGACAAATACGAAGAGGTGGACATCCTGATCCGGGAGCAGACGATCGGCCGGCACGGCTCCCTGGGCTGTATCGAAATCAGCCTGCGTCCCCGACAAGAAACCCGCTGCCTATGAAACTCACTATCGACCAAATTCCCTGCGACCTCGACCCGTCGCAGCGCATCGCCCTCGACTACGATGCCCAGGATCTCGCCGACGTGCGAAGCGGAAACAAAGGGCACGCCCTCCGACTGCGGCTGCCGGCAACCCGGACCAACGACCGCATTTTCGGATTCGCCGCCGAGCCTTACACGGGCCAGCGCTTCAATGCCGCGCAGCACACGGCCGTTTTGAGCGACGGAGAGGCCAAACTGCTGCAAGGCTCCGTCCGGCTGCTCTCGGCAGCGTACGACTCCGACCCGGAGGGGTATCTGATAGAGATCCGCAGCGGCACCTCCGAATGGGCCCGGCAAGTCGCTGCGGAGATGTTCAACACCCTCGGCATCTCCTTCTCGGGACGGCTCACGCCCACGATGATCCGCCAGACCTGGACCAACAACACCCCGGTCAAATTCTTCCCGGTATGCCGCGACGAATACACCCCCGAACTGTCGTCGGTCGAACTGATTCCCGTAGAACGATTCCTCTCCGTGGACGACTACCACCCGTTCATTTCGGCCGCAACCGTCGTGCAGACACTCTTTTCCGAAGCGGGCTACACCCTTGAAAGCGATTTTCTGAACGGCGAATTTTTCCGCTCGCTCTACCTGAGCGGCGCCTATTCCTCGCGCGACACGAACGCCCTGCGGAACCGCATGGATTTCCTGGCCCGGCGTACGACGACGGCGGCGACGACGGCGAACAGCGACGGCCGTGTGTACGCCAACCCCTACAAGTCGATCAACTCGGTAGGCAATTTCGTCGAAACGGTCAATCCGAACGACCAAAACGATCTGGGAGAAACCCTCACCGATGTCTTTTCGAACAACCACTGCTTCACCGTCGAAGACGGGGAGATCGTCTTCAGGCCCATGACCTCGGTGACGGTAGCCTTCGAATACCACATCCGCTACATCACCGACCACCGCATCCTCGACCGCAACCGCCTCAAAGGAATCGACTCCTTCTACCTGGGCGACGGCACCGAGGTACAGGGCGCCCTCGCAAACCGCTACGCCGACCGCAGAAACTCGACCAAACCCGCCTTCCAGTACCGTGCCATCGTGTTCAACCACACCGAAGGAAACTCCTACCGCCTCACCTGCACCGTCAACGGCACGGCCGGGCACGCAATCGGAGAGTTCGATTCGCGGTCGGCTCTGGTCACGACCCCTTCCGGCTCGACCGTCACGGCCCCGGTACTGCTCTACAAAGCCGCCGGAAGCACGACCTACACGACCTACACCGGAGATTGGGCACTCTACGACGGCTACATCGGAGAAACCGGACAGACCGAAGTGGAAATGACCGTCCGTACCAACCCGGTAACTGTCACGCCGACCTCGCCCAAAACCTTCTCGACCATCTATTTCTACGGTGCGGAACCGGGGATGAAATTCTCCCTGAGCCGCCAATGCACCCTGCGCCCCGACTTCACCGGCGCACCCGGTCTGAACACCCCGATCTCTTTCGAGGACGTCGCCCGGCACCGCGTCCGCAAATGGGTCGTACTCGACGCCCTGCGGCACCTGTTCAATCTGCGCTTTTACACCGACGAGGAAACCCGCACGGTTTACGTCGAACCGGCCGACGACTTCTACCGCCTCGGCCAGACCTTCGACTGGAGCTCCCGGATCGACCGCTCGCAGCCGATCCTGCTGGGCGATGCGGCACAGGATGCGGAACGTGTCCGCATCTACAAGTACCGGGAGGCGGACGGTGCGGTGACCCGGCTGAACGCGACCCTGGAAGAGCCCTTCGGCCAGTGGCGTCTGGTCAATGACTCGGCGGCGGCGATCGACCGGGAAAGAAACCTCGCCAACCCCTTCTTCTCGCCGACGGTCAGCGAAACGGAATGTTATGCGGATGCACCTTCGGCCCTCGTCCTGCGGGTCGGCGACCGCGACGCCCCGGACACCACCGACCGGAACAGTTTCACGCCCCGCATCGTCCGCTACTGCGGCATGCAGCCCCTGCCCGCCGGCGAGCGCTGGGGCTATCCTTCCACCGGAGACAGCTACCCCCTGGCCGCATTCCACCGTAACGATCCCGACAACGGGTTCACGCTCTGCTTCGAAGACCGGGACGGACAACAGGGACTGCACCGCTTCTACGACACCCAGGCCGAACAGGAGAAACGCTGCCAGCACCTCACGCTCCACCTGCGGCTCGAACCGTGCGACATCGAACGGCTCTTTCAGATACAGCGCCTCGCCCCCTGCATCGCCTCGACGTTCCTGTTCCGCATCGGCGGCGAAGAGATCCGCTGCACGCTCCGCCGCATCGAGGGTTACGACCCCTCGGCCGCCTCGACCCGCTGCACCTTCACCCGTCTGCCCAACGGATAGCCCTTCGACCGTCCTTCATCCGCGCGGACCGCAGCCGTACGACTCCCCGCACTCTCACGGGATGCACTCCTCGAAAATCCGCCCAACCCTCCTGCCGGAGCGGGGACGCCGCGAAACCGCAACGATCCCACCCACAGCCAACCCCATTCCGAACGCCGGCGAGCGAGCCGGCAAAAAACAACTTTCCATGCAATCCGACATTCAAATCACCAACCGCAACGACACCTGCTTCGTGGACATCGAAGGGGTGATCGGCGTCCCCGAGGAGTGGCAGTTCGACCAACCCTCGTCGCGCGTAGCCACCTACGAAAAATTCCGGGACAGCCTCGACCGGCTGCGCGAAATCGACGCCCCGGAAATCGTCGTCAATATCCGCTCGACGGGCGGCGACGTAAACGACGCCCTGCTGATCTACGAGGCCCTCTCGTCGCTCGACGGACACATCGTCACCCGCTGCTACGGCTATACGGCTTCGGCGGCCACAGTCATCGCACAGGCCGCATCGGAGGGATGCCGCGAAATATCGGCCCACGCCCTCTACCTGATCCACAATTCGATCTGCACCGCCGAAGGCAATGCCGAAGAGCTTGCGACCCGCATCGACCTGCTCCGCAAAACCGACGCACGCCTGGCGGAGGTCTATGCCGCCCGTTCTGGCCGCACTCCGGAGGAGTTCACCCTCCTGATGGCCGAAAACAACGGCTCCGGCCGCTGGCTCTCTCCGCAGGAGGCACTCGCCGCCGGACTCGTCGATCGGATCATCGAACCCTCCGCCACGGAAAAAACGCCTGCGGCACAGGCGACGCCGGCCGGACAATGGCGCAAGCTGCTCGGCAAGCTGGGACTCGTCCGTCCGGCAGACGCCCTTCCCCCAGACCGCAACATCCTCCATTTCGGCGACCCGGAAAAAGGGCTCGGCCCCCGCACTTCGGAACTCGCCCTGCACGAAGGCCAGCAATTCGCGGCTCCGACCCGCACGCTCCCCCGCGAAGATCCGTCGATCGGAGAAACGACTCCCTCGGCCAACCAGCGGGCCTATGCCGAAGATGCGAAGCAACTGATCCGGTAAAACCCGCCCGCCGAGGATCCGACATCCCGCCTTCGGACACCCTCCGCAAAACCGCTACACCCGAACCGATTCCATTCGTTCGAACAACCCATTCAATCACCAAAAATCAAATTATCTCATGAGCGCACTCGAAAATGCCAAAACCTACACCGGCAAAAACCTCGAAACGATCTTTTTCCGCCCGATGCTGAGCGGTCCTTCGGCCATCGACCTGGGCGTCCGCGTCCTTTACAACATGCCCGTACCGACGACGGTGCAGATGTGGGAGCCCAAAACCGACATCCTGCAAAAATTCACTGCGGCAGGCTGGAGCGGCGGCGCCGGCTCGAAAAAACTCCAGAAAACCATCCCTCTCAACCGCGTGAAAGCCGAACTGGGCTACTCGGCCGCAGACTACTTCTCGCTGGTCTATGAGCTGATTACCAACCGTCCCGAGGTCAATATGGAGGATCTCACGGGCACCGAACTCGAAGAGGCCGAAACCACGCTCTTCAAACAGGCCATCGCCGAAAGCATCCGCTCGACGATGTGGGTGGGCGACACGTCGGCCGAAAGCGGCGCGAAACACCTTCGACGGCTTTCTCAAAACCATCGCCACCTACTCGAACAACAACAAGGTCTATACCTACAATTACGAAACGGACGCCATGAACACACCGGCCAACTCGGTCACCATGTTCGACGATCTCTGGAAAAATGCGGACGAACGCCTGAAAGACCTTAAAGCCGAGGGGCAACTGGCCTTCTTCGTTTCGTCGGACGTTTACAGCGCCTACGAGAAGCACCTCGACAGCATGAGCACGGACGGCGCCTACACCGACTATATCAACGGCCGTCAAAACCTGCTGTATCACGGCATTCCCGTCGTGGATCTGCGCATCTCGTCCTACCTGGCCAAACTGAGTTCTTCGTCGCCCGTACCCAAGTCGTTCTGCATCCTGACCGACCGCCGCAACCTGGTGCTGGCCGTCAATACGGCCGACTTCCCCGGCAACGAAATCCGCATGTGGTACAACCCCGACGAAATGGAGAACCGCCAGCGAGCCGTCTTCATGGCCGGCTGCGACGTGCTCGACGAAGGACTGGTCGCATTCGCATCGCGCATCTGACCATGTCCGGAACCACACCCTACGCCCGGCCCCTAAAGCCTGCGGGAGGCATCGAAGCCGTCTGGCTGATCCCGGCCTCCGACATCGTATCGGCCACCTACGGCGACGGCTGCTGCACAGGGCTGACGCTGCGAGCGGGGGCATCGGCCGATCAATGGCCGATCCTGGAACAGTCCTCGTCGTTCCGGGAAGAGAACCTGAATCCGGACGGACCTCCGCGCTTCCGCCATACGCTCACGCTGGTCGCCGATCCCGAAGAAATCCGGGACCGCCTCGGTGAACGACAGCTCGCACGGCTCGCGACCGAAGGCGCGGTCGCCCGCATCGAAACCGCATCGGGCGTCTTCCTGCTGGCGGGAAGGTCGGAAAAATTCGGAGCCGAGCAACCCCTGCGGCTCACGGAGATCCGGTACGAATCCCAAACGAAATTCGCCGCACGTCCCGTCCTCGTCCTGACGCTGGCCGGCGAGGATACGGCCCCGGCACCGCCCATCCGGGAACAATAACCGACAGAGGCTGTCCGGCAACCCGTCCGGCAGCCTCTGTTTTTCAAACCAATACCCATGAACACGAAACAGAAACTCAAGAAAACGGCGCTGGTGAAGGCCGTCCGCCGCGACGACCCCTACCTCACGCTCGGCGCCGCACGGGTCGAAAGCGACAAATTCTGGCGCTGGGGCGACGACAATCTCTTCCCCGCAGCCCTGGCCCTTATGTCGCGCCGCTCGACCACGCACCGCCGCATCATCAACGACAAGGCCGACTACATCTCCGGCAAAGGCTTCACGTTCGATCCGGAAGTCCCCCTGCTGGGCGCCTTCGTCGCGCAAGTCAATGGATCGGGCGAATCCCTGCGGCAGGTATGCAGCAAGCTGTCCTTCGACAAGTCGCTCTTCGGCAACGCCTTCCTGGAAGTCGTCACCGACGAAAAGCACTCGTTCCTGGCCCTCTACCATCAGGACGCCTCGCGCTGCCGCGTAGCCAAAGACTCACGGCACATCCTGCTCCACCACGACTGGTCCCGTTTCTCGGCTGCGGACGCCCGCACGCTGCCCCTCTACCCGCTTTTCGAACGGCAGGACGACGGCACGCTCCGCGCGATCGTCCACTACAAGGACTACGAACCGATGTTCGAGCACTACGGCGTACCGCCCTACATCGCCGGGTTCGGTGTGTCGGCCATCGCCTACAAGACCGACCGCTGGAATATCTCGCGGCTCGACAACTCGTTCCAACTCTCGGGCGTGATGATGCTCGACAGCACGATGGACGACGAGGCGCAGGCCGAACGGATCATGCGCACGGCCGAGGAGAAATTCGCCGGCAACCCCGGGCAGGTGATGTTCGTACTGCGCGAAGGGGCCGCAGAGGACCACTCGCGCTTCATCCCCATCGCCTCGCAGAACGAAGGCGACTGGCGGTCGCTGCACGAACAGGCCACTTCGGACATCGTGGTCGCCCATTCGTGGTTCCGGACCCTGAGCGGACTGGACTACGCCTCGGGCTTCAGCGCCGAACGCATCCTGCACGAATACGAAATCGCCCTCAACACGGTCATCCTGGGCGAACAGGCCGAGCTGCTGGAGCCGATCCGCGAAATCATCGGACGCATCCTCGGCGCCGACCCCTCGTCGCTCGAAATCGTCAATCGTCCGCCGACCCGCTCCAAACCCCTTTATATGAAAGTCTGGGAGGCCCGCAAAGCCGACGGCCTGGACTACGACCCCGAAGACGAACGCCAGCAACATTTCCTGGCCGAAATCACCAAGTACAACCTCCGAAGCATCGACTGACCATGACCACCCTCGTAACCCCGCGCGAGGTCATCGACCTCGCTTTCGCCGACGGCGGCTACCTGCCGCCCGAAGCGATCGGCACCGTCGATATCGCGGCGGCGGAAGCCCGCTATCTCCTCCCCGTGACCGGCCCGGCACTCTGGCAGAAACTCGCCGAAGGAGAGTACCCGACCCTGCGCGAAGAGTTCGCAGCGCCGGCTGCCGCCTGCGCCGTGCGCGTCGCCATGCAACCCGCGCTCGATCTGCACGGCGGAGCGGGCGGCACGACCGTCACCAAATCCTCCGCCTGCCAGCCGGCCGGACAACAGCAGCTCGCCGCATCGCACCGGGCCTTGCGGAACCGGCTCTCGGCGCTGTTGCACGCCCTCTCGGATCACCTCGACGCACACCCGTCCGATTACCCGGAATACGCTCCCGAAAAGAACGTCCTGCACCGGGTGCTGATCGCGGGCGGCCTCGTCCTGAAGCCATAGCGAACCCGACTCCGGCAGCGGCCCGCCGTTCTCCGCCGCCACGGACGGCGACGCCCGCAGAATCCGGAATCCCCGCAAAGCAGGGTGCCGTTTTTTGTTTTCCGGGAATAAATGCTTATCTTTGGCCCCGCAAGCGTTTAGGGGGGTCCGCCCGTCGAGAGGCGGACTGAGTAGCGCCCAAGGTAACACATACAAAAAACAAATTACAATGAAAACAATCCAAGTAAAGGCCGTCAAGCGTGAAAACTACGGCAAGAAAGCAGCAAAGGCGGTACGCCGCGAAGGTCAGATTCCGGCCGTTCTCTACGGCGGCGGCGAAACGGTTTCGTTCTCGGTGGATCCCCGGGAGATCAAACCCCTGATCTACACGCCCAACTCCTACATCGTAGATCTGGAGATCGACGGCAAAACCGAAAAAGCCGTACTCCGCGACGTGCAGTTCCACCCCATCCGCGAGGAGATTCTCCACATGGACTTTTATCGCGTACAGCCGGGCAAACCCGTAGCCATTTCGATCCCCGTACGTCTGACCGGTAATGCGGAAGGCGTGAAGATCGGCGGTAAGCTCGTTCTCTCGGCCCGCAAGCTGACCGTGAGCGCACAGCTCGACAAGCTGCCCGACGAACTGGTTATCGACGTAACTCCGCTGGGCGTAGGCAAGACGATCTTCGTGGGCGACCTGAACTTCGACGGAGTGAAATTCCTCACCCCGGCAACGACGGCCGTATGCGCCGTGCGCGTAACCCGTGCTTCGCGCGGTGCCGACGCTGCGGCTGCGAAGTAATCTCAACGGATTACCCTTATGAAATACCTGATCGTTGGTCTGGGAAACATCGGCGCCGAATATGCCGATACCCGGCACAACATTGGATTCGACGTGTTGGATGCTTTAGCCGAAGCATCCAACACCTCTTTTACCACCGACCGCTACGGCGCCGTGGCCACGCTTCGCAGCAAAGGGCATACGCTGGTGCTGCTCAAGCCCTCGACCTACATGAACCTTTCGGGCAAGGCCGTCCGCTACTGGCTCGACGCGGAGAAGATTCCTCGTGAGAATCTGCTGGTCGTCGTCGATGACATCGCCCTGCCGTTCGGAACCTTCCGGATGCGCACGAAGGGGAGCGCCGGCGGGCATAACGGACTGAAGAACATCACCGAACTGCTCGGCACGGAGGAGTACAGCCGCATCCGCTTCGGCATCGGCGGCGACTTCCCGCGCGGACACCAGGTGGACTACGTACTGGGGCACTGGAACGACGAAGAGCGCAAGGCGATGCCCGAACGACTCAAATACTTCGGCGACGCGATTCTCTCGTTCGCCGCGATCGGCCCCGAACGGACGATGAATCTCTTCAACAAGAAATGACAAGGCGTACCGAAACAGAAAAACCGCAACCCCTCCGTTGCGGTTTTTTTATTCGACGAACCGGATTTTCGCCGCGAAAAAGATAAATTCAGCCCAAGAAAGTCGAATCCCGCCGGGTTCCCGATACAAGCACCGGCAAGCGACATAAAACGACCGAACGAGGTCCTTCCCGACACTCGCCCGCCCCGGACTCGATTCGACCCCGCTACTTTTCCGGCCAGTGGATATGCGTTCCCGCATCGAACGGGGGCAGGGCCGCAGGCTCGAAGTCGGAGTAACCCAGGGCGACGGCGCACAGGATGCCGTGCTCCGCCGGGACGGGAAGGAACTCCCGCAGATAATCTTCCGCCTGCGCTCCGTCGGGCTGATCCTTCAGGCAGGGACGTCCGTTCACATGCACCCAACAGGAGGCCAGCCCCGCATCGGTGGCCGCGAACAACAGGGCCGTCGCCGTGATCGCCGCGTTCTCACGCCAAAGGTCGGTCGCCGTACGATCGCCCTCGACCAGTACGACCGCAGGGGCATGCTCCAGAAATGCCGAACCGTAATCCCGCATCCGGGCGATGCGGGCGATCGTTTCGGGATCGGTGACCACGCGCAGGTGCGTCGAATGCGAATTGCGCGACGACGGGGCCGCGAGAGCCTCCCGAAGAACGGTATCGAGCACCTCCCGCTCCACCGGGCGGGAAAGATATTTGCGGACGCTGCGCCGGCGCCGGAGTATTTCCTTAAATTCCATATTCTTATGGTTTTTGCAAGTTTTTTAAGAGTAAATAGGAGTATAAAATTCATTTCTTTTGATGACGGCGAACATGCGGGCCACGATTTTAGCACGTAACGCATTGATTACCGACATTTTGTTCTTTCCTTCTTCTACTTTCCGCATATAGTAGGCCTTTAGTTCACCCTCTTTACGATGAGTTACCGATACGGCTGCCATATGTAGCAGTTTCTTTATGTTCTTGTTGGCCCTATGCGAGACCTTGTTTTTGGAGTGCTGGCTGCTCCCGGATGTGTATGAGAACGGCGCGACACCTGCGTGACAGCAGAACTTTCTGGGATTGTCGAAGCGGGAGAACGCTTCTGTTTCGATAATCACATTCAGAGCTACCACTTTACCTACACCGTCTATCGACATTAAAAGTTCCATCTGGCGCGCAAGCACTTCCGTTGAGCCTATGATCTTCTCCATTTCAGCAGTGATCGCATCGATAGCCGCTTGTAGTTCCTGTATTAAGCCTTTCATCCGCTTTGTTTTCTTGCGATAAAGCGCCGCCGGCATAAAATCTTTCTGATCGTACATCTGGCCTTTGTATTTAGCCAGGTCGGTAACGTAAAGCGCACGCTCCCTCTCCAACTGTTTAAGCCTCTCTATCTCCTCGGTGGGACGGTCGTAATACTTAACCTTATCTCCGAACCGTGAAGCGTAAATGGCTATGCGCTTTGCATCCACCTTGTCGTTCTTGCCCCGCTGCATACCGGATGAATATTTGATCTGGGACGGGTTCTCCAACCAAAGTTTGCACTCGACCGACTTGCAAGCACATACCAGAGGGAAAGTATATTGCCCCGTATGTTCGGCACAGATTAAAAACTGTTCGTTATCCATTTCCAAATCGTTCTTCAAGTCGCCGATCAGTCTGGCGACAGCCTGCTGGTGGTTGCTTACCTGTTCTTCGCGCAGAACCTTACCCTCGAATAGTACGCAGAAGTCCAGTTTCTTTTTGCTGACGTCAACCCCGATGAAATAAAAATTGTCCATTACTTTTGTTTTTGACCATCAAATTGAGAGAAAGGAACTTGAACCTATCCTAACTACCTTAACAATGAAAGGTTAAATTCTTATTCAGGTCTCGGTTCAAGAAAGACAAAGAGTCCTAATATGGAAATGAATCTTGAATTCTTATCGATACCTGGTTCACTCCCTGCCTCCCTTTCTTTTAGCTAACCTCTTCTCTACAAAATTACCAACTCTATCTCATCTCCTGTTTACTGCGCAAATCTAAGGTATTCGGTACGATTTAATTCCTTACGAAAACAAAAATAGGGATTTTTTCTTAACTTTGGATTTTCAACCGACTTTTCGACCGGCAGGCGGGTTTCCGGATTTCGAAGCCACGCCGGACACGGAAAACGACCGGAAAATCCCGTGTTTCCGACAAACGGAAGCGAAACGGCTGCCCCGGAGCGTCGGAAAAAACGAAAAAACAGCCCGACGGTGCCCGGCAACGAAGACGGGGCGGATTCGCCCTCTCCGCCGAACCGACAACGACACATTCAACCGCAATCGCAATTATGAAAGAACCGCTGACCATCGCCCTGATCTACGATTTCGACGGCACGCTCGCCCCCGGCAACATGCAGGAGTACGACTTCATCCCCGCCGTGGGCAAGAGCAACAAGGAGTTCTGGCACGACGCCAACCAACTGGCCGAGGAGCAGGACGCCGACATGGTGCTGACCTACATGGCCCGCATGATCCAGGAGGCGCGGTCGAAAGGCCTGTCCCTGCGACGCGAAGCGTTCCAGGAGTCGGGCCGCCGCGTGACCCTCTACAAAGGAGTCCGGGAGTGGTTCGCACGCATCAACGCCTACGGCGCGGCGCGGGGCATCCGCATCCTGCACTACATCAACTCGTCGGGCCTGAAGGAGATCATCGAAGGCACGGAGATCGCCCATGAATTCCGGCGGATCTACGCCTGCTCGTTCCTGTACGACATCGACGGAGTCGCCTATTGGCCCGCCGTAGCGGTCAATTACACCAACAAGACGCAGTTCATCTTCAAGATCAACAAAGGCGTCGAATCGGTCTTCGACAGCAAGCTCGTGAACCAGTACATCGAGGAGGACAAGCGCCCGGTACCCTTCCGGCGCATGATCTACGTGGGCGACGGGACGACCGACATCCCCTGCATGCGGCTGGTGAAGAACTCCGGCGGACATTCGATCGCCGTCTATAACCCCGAGATCCGAAACGCCCGGCGCGAACTGAACGGGCTGATCCGCGACAATCGCGTAAGCCACGTCTGCCCGGCCGACTACTCCGAAGGTTCCGAAATGGATACGCTCGTCAAGACGATCATCGACAAGATCGAGGCGGATCACCGGCTGGAGCTGCTCGAAACTCCCCGCACGTAGCACAAAGGAATCCGTTGCGATTCGACGGAAAGCCATCACCCGGGTTCCGCAAAAACACACAGCACACGCAAGCAATCCGAAATGATCCGGAAATTCGACGAAACCGAACAATACGATACGTCTATGAAAATCATCTTTGCAACCAATAACGCCCACAAATTGAGTGAAGTGCAGGCCGTTCTCGGCCCGGATTTCGAACTCGTCACACCCCGTTCGGTCGGCATCACCGAGGAGATACCCGAACAACAGGACACCATCGCGGGAAACGCTTCGCAGAAAGCCCGCTACGTTCATGACCGCACGGGCTGCGACTGCTTCGCCGACGACACGGGACTCGAAGTCGAAGCATTGGGCGGTGCACCGGGTGTGCACTCGGCCCGCTACGCCACCGACGGGCACGACTTCGCCGCCAACAACGAACTCCTGCTCCGCAACCTGGAGGGCGTCGGCGACCGCCGGGCCCGGTTCCGCACCGTGATCTCGCTGATTCTCGACGGCGAGGAGCATCTTTTCGAAGGAATCGTCGAGGGACACATCGCCCAATGCGCCTCCGGTTCCGAAGGCTTCGGCTACGACCCGCTCTTCATTCCCGAAGGGAGTACCAAGACCTACGCAGAAATGACCCCTGCCGAGAAAAACGCTCTTTCGCACCGGGGCCGCGCCGTGCGTAAATTAGCAGAATTTTTGCATAACCGGGGGAAATAAGCTACCTTTGCCCCGCTTATGGAAATGAAACGATACCAAAAGGAGGAGAACTTCTCGCCCGAGAAGATCGCAAAACTCCGCGAACACTATAAGGCGATTCTCGAACTGCTGGGCGAAGACCCGGCACGCGAGGGACTGCTCAAAACCCCCGAACGGGTGGCCAAGGCCATGTCGTTCCTCACGCAGGGTTACGAGGACGATCCGCTGTCGATCATCCGCTCGGCGACCTTCAAGGAGGAGTACCGGCAGATGGTGCTGGTGAAGGACATCGAACTTTACTCGCTCTGCGAGCACCATATGCTACCGTTCTACGGCAAGGCGCATGTCGCCTACATCCCCAACGGCCATATCACGGGGCTTTCCAAAATCGCCCGCGTGGTGGAGTGCTTCGCCCGCCGCCTGCAGGTGCAGGAGCGGCTGACGGTACAGATCCGCGACTGCATCCAGGAAGCTCTCAACCCGATGGGCGTCGCCGTCGTGATCGAAGCCAGCCATATGTGTATGCAGATGCGGGGCGTCGAAAAGCAGGGTTCGGCCACGACTACCTCGGCATTCACCGGAGTATTCCTCTCGCACCCGCCTACGCGCCAGGAGTTCATGACGCTGATTAGCAACAAATACCGGTAAAATAACGACGGCCGCCCGTTTGCGACGGCCTGCAATCCGATAGAAAAACGCCCGATTCTCGGGCGTTTTTTATTTTTGCGTTTACTGCTTCAGCGGACCTCTTTAGGTGCACAGCGCCCCGAGTTCCCTCCTAAAGGATGAGCCGAATTACAGACGCGGCGCAGGTCCGCGAACAAGCGCCCCCGGATTCGGCGCTGCAATCGTCGGATAAGAGTGTAAATTGAAAGATATGATTGCCTTTATTTCAGCCCCGGAGGAGAGGGCATGGCAGAATTTCGCACAAGCGGCGTCAGAACAGCTCCAACTGGTCGATTCCGGCATTGAACGTCAGCCGGTGGTGAGGCGTAAGCCCGTAACGACGGATCGCCAGGCGATGTTCGCGGGTCGGATAACCTTTGTTGCGCTCCCAACCGTATTCGGGGAAATCTCCGGCGAGGCGCTCCATATATTCGTCGCGGTGGGTCTTGGCCAGCACCGACGCGGCGGCAATATCCGCATATTTGCCGTCCCCCTTGACGATGCAGCGATACGGAATATCGAGCGTCGTGCGGAACCGGTTGCCGTCGATCGCCAGAAATCCCGGACGGATCGGCAACTCCGCGACCGCCAGCGACATCCCTTCGAACGAAGCGTTCAGGATGTTGATCTGATCGATCCGCTCGGCAGAAACGGCCTTCACGACCCAGGCAAGGGCCTCGCGCTCGACGATCGCACGCAACAAATCGCGCTGACGCGCGGTCATCTGCTTCGAATCGTTCAGCAACGGATGGCTGAAGTCCGGAGGCAGCATCACCGCAGCGGCAAAAACAGGCCCTGCGAGGCACCCGCGCCCCGCCTCGTCGCACCCGGCTTCGGGCAGCTCTTTCTGGTAGCAGTTCTCCAACATCCGAAACAAAGTTATTATCGCACGATTTCGATGCCCCCTTCGAAAACGGACAAGCCAGCGCCGATCTCCGCAAAAACAAGGGAACCCGGGGTATGCGCCGAAACGCTTCGGACCTCCCCGAAATACCGCACGCATTTTTGCAAAATTAAAAATATCGGCAATCATATCCAATTTTACACCGACGTTTCGATCGCCCCGGATTTGCCGGAGCCTCCCCGAAATTCCTCCGAAAGGCAGGAGGCAGGCTTCAGTACGGAACCGTAACTACCGCCCAAGGCGGCAGACAACGGCCGTTCGAGGCAAAGTCCCGGGACCAGAAACAGATCCGGAATAAAATCGTATATGGTTCCAAAATAATTACGGTTTCGTCCGCTTTTTTCCTAATTTTGTAGCCGGGATTATATACTCCAATGTACCTTTGGGGGAGTGTTGCGCCCCGAGTTCCCTCCGAGGAGGAAATTTAGGGGAGGGCAGCCTTACAGGCGCGGCTTCGGACCACGAATAAGCGCCCCTCGGATTCGGCGCTGCAATCGTCGGATAAGAGTGTGCATCGAAAGATATAATTGCCTTTGTAGCGGCCGTTTCCGACAAGCGAACGCAATGCTGAATTTTCGGCACCTTGCCGGGAACAGAAACCGCAGCCCGCATTCGGACAAAACCATCGTCGAACCATGAAACCGGACATTATCCGCCAACCCTTACTGCTGGCCATCGCGTCCATACTGGTCGTCATCGCAGCCGCCATGACGACCGGGACAACTATTTCACCGGCTCCGGAAACGATGATTTCCACCCCGCTGGGTGACCTGATCGGCTTGTTCCAGGAACGATTCCCCCGCTGCTCCCGCATCCTTTGCGGCGGCCTGCTCCTACTGACGGGCATTCTCTGCGGGAGGCTGGCGGTCCGCTACGGACTCTACCCCGTCAGCAGTACGCTGACCATCCCCCTGTACGGACTGGTCGCCTGCGGAATCCTCCTGGGGCAGGAGTATCTGACGGAATCCGTCGCAGCGTTCGTCCTGCTGTTATCGACCCAGAACTTCTTCGCCTGCTTCCGCAACGGCTACGCGATCGGAGCCGTGTTCCGGGCTTCGTTTTTCCTGGGGCTGCTGCCACTGCTCTATGCCCCGCTGCTTCCCCTGCCGCTGTTGGTCCTGGCCGCAGCATTCTGTTTCCGACGGACCTTGCGCGAAGTCTTCGTATCGCTGTGCAGCGTCGTACTCCCTTTTCTGGCTGTCTGCTACATCGCCTGGGGGCAGGGAGCCAATCCCCTGGATACCCCCGCCGGATTATGGCACTCCTTCGTCAGCGACAGCGGATACCGGATTTTCGCCAATACGCCTCCGCTCGTCCCCGCACTTCTCGGAATCGTCCTTTTCATCGTACTCTGCGCCATCTTCTTCGGACTCATCAGTTTCCGCACGGTAAGCATCAAAGCCCGGGGCATGCTGACCTACACCATCCTGCTCTTTACGGTGACGGGCTGCCTGATAGCGGTACCGAGCGTCACGCCGGGACTGCTGGCCGTCGCAGCCGTACCCGCAGCACTGCTCATGCCCCTGACCTTCATCCGCATCCAACGTACCGTCGGAACTCTGCTGTATCTCATTTTGTACATCACTTGCATTGTAAATATATTGCAATAAAAAACGCGTAAAATGTTGAAATAGTATATATTTTAACATTTTCGATCTAATTTTTTCCTATTTTAATTTGAAATATACAACCTTAGATTGTATATTTGATTCATAATCTTCGATAAAAGGCTATGGACACCGGCCTTCATCGAGCCATAAAATCTTCCGATTATGAACGAATCCTACGACACCCAAACCGTTAATCCGTCGATCGAAAAGTATGTATCGGCCTCCAACAACGGCATCGAAACCCATAAGTTCACCCGCTGCGTGATCGGATATATCCTCAACGGAGAAAAATACGTCTATTACGACGATAAATGCTACAAGTTCTCCCAGGGAGATCTTTTCTTCCTCGGTATGGGTTGCCACTATACCAAAAACATCCCCGCGCAGGGACATCCCTACGAACAGATCCTCGTTCGCTATACCTCGGAAGAGCTGCAACGCATCCTGCTGCACCTCAACATCGCCTACAAGCTGAATATCACCAACAACCACCAGTGCGACGACTGCCGTACCCTGAACCACGCCACGATGCCGGGCTGGAGTTCGATCCGGCGTTTTTTCAGCCACATCGACGATTGCCTCACGGAAGGATCGCTCCTGGACGACCCGACCGCCGAAAACCTCAAAATGACCGAACTGCTCTACCTGATCGTTTCGCACGGGGATTGTTGCATCAAAAGCAAGCTGCTGGGCAACGTCGATGCGGCCCGGGACAACCTCCAGCAAATCGTCTATTCCAACATCTTTTCCGATATTTCGGTCGAGGAGATCGCAAAACGCTGCAACCGCTCCCTGACTTCGTTCAAAAAGGAATTTTTCCGCATCTACGGGACCTCGCCCCACCAATGGCTCATCCGGCAACGCCTGATCCATGCCCGGTTGCTTCTGATCTCGACCGACAAGGCGATCGCCGAAATCGGCACCGCATGCGCCTTTCCCAACACCTCGCACTTCATCAAACTCTTCCGCAAACAATACGGCATGACACCCGCGACCTACCGCAACCGGCATCGCGGACCCGAAGAGTTGCAGCCGACACCGCAAGCCGAAGCCGCCGTACGGGAAACAGCCGTTTCGGTAACGGCGTAACCTCATCCGACCCGACCCGCAAAGGCATGCTTCCGCCTCTGCAAACCGTCCTCTCCCGCACCTCGGGGACGGCGTGGTTCGCTTCGGGCCACCGCCGCGAATTTTCCGGCGGCAGGACACCGATTCGGATAAAATCCTTATCTTTGCGTGGAATCCGTTTTCCGTATCGACCGGCCGCATTTCGGCACGATTCGAACGAATTCGGCTCCGCGTCCGACCTTCACCGTCCCGGACGCGCCATAACGCATACGCCATGGAATTTTTCAATCGCATCATCACTCATTACGGCTGGGAAGGCACGGCCCTCGCGGGCGTCCTTCTGGTCATGTTCGGGATCCAGTTATATTACTACCTGTTCGTTTACGGGCGCATACCCAAATACAAGGACACCCGGCGTCCGGAGATCCTCTCCGAAACCCCTCCGGTATCGGTGGTGATTCCCCTCTTCTCGGAAGATTACGCCTTCGTGGAGGAGATCCTGCCGCTCATCGTCGCCCAGGAGTACCCCGACTTCGAAGTGGTGATCGTCTATGTAGGCCGGGACACCGACTTCTACGACGACCTGGTCCGCATCAAACAGTCGTTCCCACAGATCACGGCCACCAAGATCGAACTGAATCCCCGCTTCCCGATCTCGCCCAAAATGGCGCTCAACGTCGGGATTAAATCGGCCCATTACGAGCACCTTCTCTTCACCACACCGGACGTGTACCCCACCTCGGACCGCTGGCTCTCGCTCATGGCGAACGGCTTCCGACGCGGCGAAATCGTGCTCGGCTACTGCGGCATGGAGCGCGGGAAAGGGTTTGCGAACTACCTGATCCGCACCTGGCGGATGATGCACTCGGTGGACTGGATCTCGAGCGCCGTCTGCGGCAGACCCTACCGGGGCATGCGTCAGAACTACGGATTCACCAAGCGGCTCTATTTCGGCGCCAACGGCTTCAGCCACCTCAATATGAATATCGGCGAAGACGACCTGTTCATGTCGCGGATCATCGCACCCGGCAATGTCAGCGTGGTCCTCTCTCCCCGCGCTACCCTGCGTGAAAAGAGCTGGGGAGGACTCAGGTGGTGGATCGGCACCCAGCGTTTCTTCGGGGGAGCCATTCCTTTTTATCCCTTGTGGGTCAAGAACTTCATCCAGTGGGAACTGGGCAGCCGCATCCTCTTCTGGCTGGCAGCGATCGTCGCCCTGGCGGTGATGCCCTGGGAATTCAAGATCGCCGCAGGGGTACTGCTGCTCGCGCGTTTTGCGATCGTACTCGTCGAGGCGAGGCGCATCAGCCGCCGCCTGGGTGAAGAGAAAATCTGCGGACGTTACTTCCTGTACGACCTGCTGAGTCCGTTTTTCGCCCTGCTACTGGGGCTGTTGCTGCTGCGCAAAGACGAGCGGGTATGGAGATAGCCGACTATATCATAGCCGACGACCGGGCGCTCGTGGAGTTGGTATTGCAGGGCGACAACATCGCCTTCGAATACCTTTTCGAGCGTTACAAGGAGGCTATACACCGGCTCTTCATACAGCGCACCAACAACCCCCTGGACGCCGACGACCTGCTGCAGGAAACCTTCATCAAAGTCTATATCAACATCCACCGCTACAACCCGGCCTACACCTTCGGACAGTGGGTTTACACCATCGCCCGGAACACCTTCGTCGATTTCATCCGGCGGCGCCAGGAGGACCTGCCCATCGACGACAAATTCACGGCACCGCCCTCCAACAACCCCACGCCCGAAGAGAACATCATCCGCAAACAGCAGCGCACGCAGATCGAACGCTACCTCCAGGCCATGCCGCCACGCTACCGACAACTGATCGTCATGCGTTTCTTCGAAGAGTACTCCTACGAAGAGATCGCCATGAAGCTCGAACTCCCGCTGGGCACCGTCAAGACCCAGATCCACCGCGCCCGGGAGCAGATGTGCCGCCTGATCGCCGCAGATGAAAAATCCTGACGTTTCCGACCGGCGAACGCCGCAGAACGAACCACTCCGACCTGCCCTAAAAAAAAATTTCAACGCCCACAAACCTTATGATTGCCCTGATCGACAAATACTTCCCCGACCTGACCCGCCCGCAGCGCGAGCAATTCGAAGCGCTGTACGCACTGTACGCCGACTGGAACGCCAAGATCAACGTGATCTCGCGCAAGGATTTCGACCAACTTTACCTGCGGCACGTGCTGCACTCGCTCGCCATCGCCAAGGTCTGCCCCTTCGCCCCGGGAGCGCGGGTGCTCGACGTGGGGTGCGGCGGCGGCTTCCCGTCCGTTCCGCTGGCGATCCTCTTCCCCGAGGCGCATTTCACGGCCGTGGACTCGATCGGCAAGAAAATCAAGGTCGTGCAGGGCGTTGCGGAGGGACTCGGCCTCGCCAACCTCACCCCCCTCTGCGCCCGGGCCGAAACGCTTCCCGAACGGTACGACTATGTGGTTTCCCGCGCCGTGACGGAGATGCCGACCTTCGTCGGCTGGGTCTGGGATAAGATCGACCGGGGGCAAAAAGGGCGCCCTGCCCAACGGCATCCTCTACCTCAAGGGCGGCGACCTCGCGGACGAGTTGAGCCGTACCGGTATGAAGTGGACGGAGTACCCGATCCCCGCATTCTTCGACGAAGCGTTCTTCGAAACCAAAAAGGTGGTGTACGCCGCCAAATAAACGGGGATTCACCCGACGACCGTTCCGACTGCCTGGCCATGCAGGAACTGTAAAAGGCCCCGCAGACGAAAGACAGGCCCGATTATGAAATCGTACCGTCCCGATTTTTCGGAATCGCAACTCAAGGCCTCTACCACCGGGAAGGGGCGAGAAGCCGGAACAAACGACCCGAATGCCGCGAAACGGCAGTAGCCGACAGCGGAAAACCATCCGGCAACAGGGAAGGCAGGAAGAACAATGCTAAAAATTCAGAAATTCAAACGACATAGCCTTATGAAAGAAACAGTACTGGTAACGGGCGGCGCCGGATACATCGGATCGCACACGGCCGTCGAGCTGATCCAGGCCGGATTCGATGTGGTGATCGCCGACAACCTCTCGAACTCCGACCTTCAGGCCGTGGAGGGCGTCCGCCGCATCACGAGCGCCGAAGTGCCCTTCGAGCAGATCGACTGCTGCGACCTGCAGGCGATGCGACGGCTGTTCGAACGCCACGAATTCCGTTCGGTCATCCACTTCGCCGCGTCGAAAGCGGTCGGGGAGTCGGTCGCCGAACCGCTCAAATACTACCGCAACAACCTGCTTTCGTTCCTGAACGTCGTGGAGCTGATGTGCGATTTCGGACGGCCCAACATCCTCTTTTCCTCCTCCTGCACCGTATATGGCGAACCCGACGCCCAGCCCGTCACCGAACAGACGCCCCGCAAGCCCGCCACGTCGCCTTACGGCAACACCAAACAGATCTCCGAAGACATCCTGCGCGACGCCGTCGCCGCCCATCCCGGTCTGCGGGGCATCGCCCTGCGCTACTTCAACCCGATCGGCTCGCATCCCTCGGCCCTGATCGGCGAGCTTCCGCGCGGCGTACCCCAGAACCTGGTCCCCTATGTGACGCAGACCGCCGCCGGGATCCGCGAATGCCTGAGCATCTTCGGCAACGACTATCCGACGCCCGACGGCACCTGCATCCGCGACTACATCGACATCGTCGATCTGGCCCGCGCCCACGTAGCTGCCCTGCACCGCCTGATCGAAGAGCGCGGCGCCGCCCCTTACGAGGTCTTCAACGTCGGCACCGGACGGGGCGTTTCGGTGCTGGAGCTGGTCCGCGGATTCGAACGGGCCAACGGACTGAAACTCAACTACCGCTTTGCGCCGCGCCGCGCCGGAGACATCACGGCGATCTGGGCCGATCCCACGCTGGCGAACACCCTCCTGGGCTGGCGTGCCGAGCGGCCGCTCGAAGAAACGCTCCGCACGGCCTGGCAATGGCAACTGCACCTCGGGCAGAGATAACCTTCCCTCAGACAGAAACAGAAGATATTGCGGAGAGCGCATCCGGAACGGCTCCGGATGCGCTCTCCGCATACTCCTCCCTCCCGCTCCGACATCCGGCCCCGGCTGGTCCTTCGCACCGGACCGACCGCCTCCCCTGCGCCTGCAAAGGCTTTTTTCATCTTTTTCGCAACAGAAAGGAGAAGCGATTGATATTTTTTGTATTTTTGCATCAATTGGGAAAATAATGAACTTAAAATGCCGAAATTGCATGAAGAGAAGGTAAACGTCCTGAAAAAACCGGAATGGCTGAAAATCCGGCTTCACCGCACCGCAGAATACGCGGACGTGCAACGCATCGTCAGGGACCACTCCCTGCACACGATCTGCAGCAGCGGTCTATGCCCGAACAAAGCCGAATGCTGGAGCCGCAGGACAGCGACCTTCATGATATTGGGTGAAATCTGTACGCGCAACTGTCGATTCTGCGCCACCCTTTCGGGCCGGCCTCTGCCGCCCGATCCTTCAGAACCCGCCAAACTCGCCGAAAGCGTCCGTTTGATGGGATTGCGGCATGTGGTGGTAACCTCCGTTACACGCGATGACCTGCCCGACGGCGGCGCGGCCCACTGGGCCGAATGCGTCCGCGCGATCCGGGCGGAAAATCCCGACGTCACAATTGAGCTCCTTATTCCCGATCTGGATGCGAAACCCGACCTGCTGGACACGGTGATCGCCTCCGGGCCCGATATCATCGGGCACAACATCGAAACCACCGAACGGCTGACCCCCCCTGGTGCGTTCGCGGGCCCGTTACCGTACGAGCCTCGACGTGCTGCGCTATTTAAGCGAAAAGGGCGCCGTCGCCAAGAGCGGCCTGATGGTCGGACTCGGTGAGAGCGATGAAGAAGTTTTACAGACCTTGCGCGACCTGCACGCCGCCGGCGTGGGGATCGTAACACTCGGTCAGTACCTTCGTCCCACTCTGGAGCACTACCCCGTTGCGGCGTATATTACTCCCGAAAAATTCGACTGGTACCGGCAGCAGGCGCTCGACATGGGCTTCAGCTACTGCGCGAGCGGTCCGATGGTGCGTTCGTCGTACCTGGCGGACGAAGCGCTCGGCTCGGTGCGTCTGAAGCGACAGGTTTCCGCGAAAGCCTGAGTCTTCCCGCCGCGCGGGAAAAGGTCTGCGACAAAGAAAGTGTTGAACCGACGCTTTCCGGATTTACGGTATCCGTACGGAGCCGGACGGAGAGGTGTCGTAACGTAATTTACGATGTTTGTCGAATACCGGGACCTCGGACAAATGGACTACAAAGCCTGCTGGGAGTACCAGCAGAGGCTTTTCGACACCCTCCTGCGGGCCAAGGGAACCCCGGCGGAGGGCGCGGGCTATTTGCTCCTGGTGGAGCATCCGGCGGTCTATACCCTCGGCAAGAGCGGCCATGCGGAGAACCTGCTGGTCGGCGAAGAGTATCTGCGCAGCATCGGCGCCGAATTTTACCACATCGACCGGGGCGGCGACATCACCTTCCACGGGCCGGGACAGATCGTGGGCTACCCGATCCTCGACCTGGAGCGCATCGGACTTTCGCTGCGCGACTACATCGACGCGCTCGAGGGCGCAGTCATCCGGACGGTAGCCCGTTACGGCATCCGGGCCGGACGCATCGCCGGCGCCTCGGGCGTCTGGATCGAAGGAGCGCAGCCGGCGCGTAAGATCTGCGCGATCGGTGTGCGGGCGTCGCGTTACGTGACCATGCACGGCTTCGCACTCAATGTGGCAACCGATTTGCGTTATTTCACCCATATCAACCCCTGCGGGTTTACGGACCGGGGTGCCACGTCGATCGAAAAGGAGATCGGTCGCCCGGTTCCGATGGAGGAGGTCAAACGACGCCTCGTCGAAGATTTATGCGAGAATTTGAATGTTAAAATATATAAATAATAACAAATATGCCCATAGAAAAAACGATGGGTAGTGAAGCCTCAGGGGAATCCGGAGGCGGTTGCCGCGATGGCTGCCGCGACGGGCATCTCCCCGGTCCTGGCCAATCTACTCGTACAGAGAGGCATAGACACGTTAGAGAAGGCTAAGAAATTTTTCAACCCCCAGCTTTCGGACCTGCACGACCCGTTCCTGATGAAGGATATGGACAAGGCGGTCGAACGGGTGGAGCGGGCCGTCCGCAACCGTGAGAAGATCATGGTGTACGGCGACTACGACGTCGATGGCACGACCGCCGTCGCGCTGGTTTATAAATTTCTGCGCCAGATAGGTCACAAGGACCTGTTGTTCTACATCCCGGATCGTTATACCGAAGGTTACGGTATCTCGACCAAGGGCATCGACCACGCCGCACGCAAGGGTGCGACGCTGATCATCGCCCTGGACTGTGGCATCAAAGCCATAGAGAAAGTGGACTATGCCAAACGCAAGGGCGTGGATTTCATCATCTGCGACCATCACCTCCCGGCCGAGGAAATTCCCCGCGCCGTAGCCGTTCTCGACCCCAAACGCGCCGACTGTTCCTATCCGTTCGACGAACTGTCGGGGTGCGGCGTGGGATTCAAGCTAGTGCAGGCCTACTGCCAGAAAAACGGAATTCCGTTCCAGCAAATCGAGCCGTTGCTCGACCTGCTGGCCGTCAGCATCGCCTCGGACATCGTTCCTCTGGTGGATGAAAACCGGATTTTAGCCCACTACGGGCTTCTGCGGCTCAACGCCTCCCTCGAAGGGGCTGCTTTCGATCATCAAGATCTGCGGCCTGGATCGACACAACATCACCATCGACGACATCGTCTTCAAAATCGGCCCCCGCATCAACGCCGCAGGCCGTATGCGGATGGATGAAAACGACGAAAACGCCGCTCCTTCGGGCGGCTATGCGGCGGTCAATCTGCTGATCGAAGGCAACGAAAGCCTGGCCGAAGAGTTCGGCTCGGTGATCGACGGCTTCAACCAGGACCGCAAGTGTATCGACCGCAGCGTCACGCAGGAAGCCCACGACTTCATCGAGGCCCACGCGGAGCTGAAGGCCGCCAAGAGTACGGTGATCTACAACCCCCGCTGGATGAAGGGCATCGTGGGCATCGTGGCCTCCCGCCTGATCGAAACCTACTACCGCCCGACGGTGGTGCTCACGATGAGCAATGGGTTCGTCACGGGTTCAGCCCGCTCGGTGCCCGGCTTCGACCTCTATCAGGCGATCGAATCCTGTTCCGACCTGCTGGAGAACTTCGGCGGGCACATGTACGCAGCAGGACTCACGATGCGTCCCGAACGGGTCGAGGAGTTCACCCGCCGCTTCAACGCCTACGTCGAAGAGAACATCGACCCGATAACGCTGCAACCCCAGGTGGAGATCGACAGCGAACTCTTCTTCTCGAACATCACCCCGGCGTTCCGCCGCGACCTGAACCGTTTCCAGCCGTTCGGCCCCGGCAACCCCGCACCGGTATTCGTCACGCGGGGCGTGGTCAGCCACGGCGAGACGAAGCTCGTCGGCGCCGACTGCGAGCACCTGCGCATGGACCTGATCCAGCGGCAGAAACCCAACACGAAGATCCAGTCGATCGCCTTCCAGCAGCCCACGCACTACGAATGGATCCGCGCGGGACATCCGATCGACGTATGCTACCAGATCGTAGAGAACCACTACCGGGGCTCGGTTTCGGTACAGCTCCGCATCAAGGACATCAAACCCCTGCGGGGCAAGCAATAATACGGCCGGCGACGTCCGTAAAAACCGGAGCTTTCAGGCTCCGGTTTTTTACGTGTCCCGCCCGACGACACCGGCGGCGGCATTCCGTCCGAACCGCTCCTTCCCGCTCCCGAAACGAAAAATCCGATACAACAAAGTCGGGTTTTAGTTTCTAATTATTAGAAAAATCACTACATTTGACACAAAATAGTAATTGTTAGACCTTTTCTACCCAATATGAGTAAACCCTTCAAGCGTTATCTCGTCACCTCGGCACTGCCCTACGCCAACGGCCCGGTACACATCGGCCACCTGGCGGGCGTCTATATCCCGTCGGATATCTACACGCGCTACCTGCGCCTGAAAGGATACGACGTGATCTCGGTCTGCGGCAGCGACGAGCACGGCGTGCCCATCACCATCAAGGCCCGCAAAGAGGGCGTCACGCCCCAGCAGATCGTCGATCGCTATCACCAGTTGATTAAATCGTCGTTCGAAGGGCTCGGCATGTCGTTCGACATCTACTCGCGCACCTCGTCGAAGACCCACGCCGCGACAGCGTCGGAGTTCTTCCGCAAGCTCTACGACGAAGGCAAATTCATCGAGCGGACCTCGGAGCAATACTACGACGAGGAGACCCAGACGTTCCTCGCCGACCGCTATATCGTGGGCACCTGCCCCCGCTGCGGCAACGACCGCGCCTACGGCGACCAATGCGAAAAGTGCGGATCGACCCTTTCGCCGGACGAACTGATCAACCCGCACAGCGCCGTATCGGGTTCCGTACCCGTGAAACGCGCCACCAAGCACTGGTATCTGCCGTTGGACCAGTACGAGGGTTTCCTGCGCGAATGGATCCTCGAAGGGCACAAAGAGTGGAAAACCAACGTCTATGGGCAATGCAAGAGCTGGCTCGACGGCGGTCTGCAACCGCGTGCGGTGAGCCGTGACCTGGACTGGGGCATTCCCGTACCGGTCGAAGGGGCCGAAGGCAAGGTGCTCTACGTCTGGTTCGACGCGCCGATCGGCTACATCTCGGCGACCAAGGACCTGACGCCCGACTGGGAGAAATACTGGAAGGACGAAGAGACCAAAATGGTGCACTTCATCGGCAAGGACAACATCGTCTTCCACTGCATCGTCTTCCCGGCCATGCTCAAGGCGCACGGCGGCTACATCCTGCCTGAAAACGTCCCTGCCAACGAATTTCTGAACCTCGAGGGCGAAAAGATCTCGACCTCGCGCAACTGGGCCGTCTGGCTGCACGAATACCTGGCCGACTTCCCCGGCAAGGAGGACGTGCTGCGCTACGTGCTCTGCGCGAACGCCCCCGAAACCAAGGACAACGACTTCACCTGGAAGGACTTCCAGGCCCGTAACAACAACGAGCTGGTAGCCGTGCTGGGCAACTTCGTAAACCGGGCTTTAGTCCTGACACACAAATACTTCGACGGCGCAGTGCCCGCCTGCGGCGCACTGACGGACTACGACCGCGAAACGCTTCGGGAACTCTCCGGCGCGAAGGAAGCCCTCGAAAACAACATCGAAAACTACCGGTTCCGCGAAGCCTTGAAGGAGGCGATGAACATCGCCCGCCTGGGCAATAAATACCTGGCCGACACCGAACCGTGGAAACTCATCAAAACCGATCCCGAACGGGTCAAGACGATCCTGAACATCGCTTTGCAGATCACCGCAAACCTCTCGATCGCCATCGAACCGTTCATGCCCTTCTCGGCGAAGAAAATCGTCGGGATGTTGCAGGCAGGACCCTTCGGCTGGGAGAAACTGGGCAGCACCGACCTGCTCGCTGCCGGACATCGGATCGGCGAAGCCGTACTTCTCTTCGAAAAGATCGAGGACGACGTAATCCAACGCCAGCTCGACAAGTTGGCGGCGACCAAAGCGGCGAACGCTTCGGCCGAAGCAGCACAACACATTGAAGATCAAAAGGAAACAACGACTTTCGACGATTTTCAAAAGATGGATATCCGTGTTTCGACGATCCTCGCCGCTGAAAAAGTCGCCAAGACGAAAAAGCTGTTGAAACTGACCGTCGATACAGGCATCGACAAGCGCGAAATCGTTTCGGGCATCGCCGAATACTACACACCCGAAGAACTCGTCGGGAAACAGGTGCTCGTACTGGTAAATCTGGAACCGCGCGAACTGAAGGGCATCCTCTCTCGTGGCATGATTCTGATGGCCCAGGACGCTTCGGGCAAATTAAGGCTGTTACAACCTGACGATCAGACAAATCCGGGTGCGACAGTCGGATAATAAAGATATTTCTTGAACAAAAGATACAACCTTTAATATTAAAAAACAATGGAGAACATCGATTGGGGCTCTCTCGGCTTCAACTACATGAAGACCGATTTCAATGCCCGCTATACTTGCACGGACGGCAAGTGGAGCGAAATGGAAATTACAAGCGACGAGTACATCAACATGCACATGTCGGCATCCTGCCTTCACTACGGCACGGCTCTTTTCGAGGGCTTGAAAGCCTTCCGGGGCGCTGACGGCAAAGTACGTCTGTTCCGCGTCGAAGAGAATGCAAAACGCTTGCAGTCGTCGGCAAAACGCCTCTGCCTGCCCGTACCGACGATCGATATGATCGTCAAAGCCTGCGTAGAAGTGGTTAAGCGCAACGAGCGTTTCATCCCGCCCTACGGCACCGGCGCATCGTTCTACCTGCGCCCCGTTATGTTCGGCACGACGGCAGGACTGGGTGTAAAACCCTCCAAGGATGCCTTGCTGGTGGTTTACGGCTCGCCCGTAGGCGCTTACTTCAAAGGCGGCATCAAGCCGATGAAGGTCGCAATCGACCGCGAACAGGACCGTGCTGCTCCACGTGGAACAGGCGACGTGAAGGTGGGCGGTAACTATGCAGCCAGCCTTATGTCGGGCGAGCACGGACACGAGCTCGGCTATGCGAGCATCATGTACCTCGACGCAACCGAGCACAAATACATCGAAGAGTGCGGCGCAGCCAACTTCTTCGGCATCAAGAACAACACGTATATCACGCCGAAGTCGAACTCCGTACTTCCGTCGATCACCAACAAGAGCCTCCGTCAATTGGCTCAAGACCTGGGTCTGAAGGTCGAGGAGCGTCATATTCCGGTGGACGAACTCCCGACTTTCGAGGAGTGCGGCGCTTGCGGTACGGCAGCTGTCATCTCGCCGATCGGCAGCATTTACGACATGGACACGAAGCAAACCTACACCTACGGCGACGAAGTAGGAAAGGTTTCTCTGCAACTCTATACGCTTTTGCAGGACATCCAGTACGGCCGCACCGAAGACAAACACAACTGGTGCACGATCGTCATGTAATCGACACCCGCAAAACTCAAGAAAAAGGGATGTTCCACGTGGAACATCCCTTTTTCTTACTGCATGTTTTCTTTACCACCACTTACAAACAGTCGTAAAAAAATCGGGAATAGCCACCGCCACTCCCGACAATATAAGACAGAAAATACAATCGCACAATTTATCAACCGATCTTAATCCGCATCGACAAACGACAAATACATCCAAAAACGATTGTCAAATTCGGGAACATAGCAGTTAAACCGTATTGCTCAATCCCAATAAAAGACTTTATCGACCGAATTTCACCAGCAACACATTCACATCCGCCGGAGAAACTCCGGGAATACGGGAAGCCTGCCCTATCGTCGCAGGTCGGATTCGGGTGAGTTTCTGCCGGGCTTCGATCGTCAGGGCATTCATCGAATGGAAATCGAAATCGGCCGGGATACGGATATTCTCCAGGCGATGCAATTTGTCGGCAATGAATTTTTCCCGTTCGATATACCCTTTGTACTTGATCTGGATCTCGGCTTCCTCGACGACCTCGGCATCCATCTCCTGCTCGCGCAGAAAATCGCCGAGCTTCGGCAAAACACCCGAGAACAGATCGAAGGTCACATTGTTACGCATCAACAAGTCGTGCAGTTTCCGACCTTGCGAAATCGGGTCGCAACCGAGCGATTTCAAACAGTCGTTAATTTCGTCCGGTTTGACACTCAGTCCGCGAGCGAATGCTACGAGCGATTCTACGAGTCGATTTTTTTTGCAGAAACTATCGTACCTTTTTTGCGAAATCAGCCCGATTTTATATCCGATCGGAGTCAATCGAATGTCGGCATTATCCTGCCGCAAGAGAATCCGATACTCGGCACGCGAAGTGAACATACGATAAGGCTCGTCCACCCCTTTGGTCACCAGGTCGTCGATCAATACCCCGATGTAGGCTTCGTCGCGTGCCAATACCAGCGGTTCCTCCCCCATCCTGCGGCGATGCGCATTGATACCGGCCATCAACCCCTGCGCCCCGGCCTCTTCATAGCCGGTCGTCCCGTTGATCTGGCCGGCGAAATAGAGGCCGTCCACCAGCTTGGTTTCGAGCGAATGGTGCAGTTGCGTCGGCAGGAAATAGTCGTACTCGATCGCATAACCCGGACGGAAAATATGCAGATCCTCGAACCCCTCGATGGCGTGCAATGCCTCCCACTGAATGTCCCAGGGCAGCGACGAGGAGAACCCGTTCAGGTAATATTCGTTGGTCGAACGACCCTCCGGCTCGAGAAAAAGCTGGTGCTGGTCCTTATCAGCGAATGTGTTGAGCTTGTCCTCGATACTCGGGCAATAACGGGGACCGATCCCCCGGATCGTACCGTTGAAAAGCGGCGAATCGCCGAAACCCTTCCGCAGAATGTCATGCACCTTCTTCGAAGTATAGACCAAAAAGCACGGAAGCTGATTCTGCACCGGATGCGTATCGGCAGAAAAAGAGAATTTCGAGGGATTTTCATCCCCGTATTGCGGTTCCAGAATTTCGAAATTGATCGTCCGCGCATCGAGTCGCGCAGGGGTCCCGGTCTTCATCCGGCCGGCTTCGAAACCCATCGCCACGAGCGATTCGGTCACTCCGTGCGAAGCCGAATCCCCCGCACGGCCGCCCTCGGCGTGCGAACGACCGCAATACATCATCCCCGCCAGAAACGTCCCGGCAGTCAGGATCACGCAGTCGGCCGAGAACTCCACCCCCATCTGTGTCCGAATCCCGCGCACTTGCGGCCGACCCTCCTCCGCAGGCTGCTGCCCGAAGAGCAGTTCGACCGCAGTGTCCTGCCAAAGATAGAGGTTGGGGGTATTCTCCAGCGTACGCCGCCATTCGGCCGAGAAACGCGACTTATCGCACTGGGCCCGGGGACTCCACATCGCCGCCCCTTTCGAGCGGTTGAGCATGCGGAATTGGACAGCCGTAAGGTCGGTAATCCGCCCCATCTGCCCTCCCAAAGCATCTATCTCTCTGACTATCTGACCTTTAGCAACACCGCCTACGGCCGGATTACAAGACATATCGGCCAACTTGGTCATGTCCATCGTCACGAGCAGCGTGCAGGAGCCGAGCCGCGCTGCCGCCGAAGCCGCCTCGCAGCCGGCATGACCGCCGCCGACCACGATGATATCGTAATGTAAAACCATATCTCCTTTTCCATGAATTGCGGAAAACACCGCCGCCCGTCAATCCGACGACCGACCGCCGCACGGCAAAGATACGAACAAAGTCGCTTATCCGAAAAAGCCGAAACCGCACGCAACGGCAACTTTCGCCCAACTATCCGCCGTCCGACGGCGAAAGTCGGATCGAAAACGGCAACCTCACGGCAAAACGTCGCCGCAGCGCCGAAAAGATCGGCAAGCACGGGCTGTCCCGCCAAAAACGGATTCTCCCGCTTCCGGCACACTCCGGCGACCCGCGCGGGAAAATCCCGAACTTTGTCAGCATTTTCCCGCAAAAATAAACTTCTCTCCGGCAAGGAGCCGACAATCCATGCCGCCCATTCCGGAAGAATACAAACGATTAAAGGGTTGCGGACACAACCAACGGCCGGATCCGTCCCCGCACGGCGGAAACGCCTCCTACGAAAGCCGAATCTTCGCAGTCCACCTCTCCCGGCTACCGATTCGCCGCGCAGCGGACCCGATCGACAGCCCCCACAACTGCTGCCGCAGCCACCGCAGCCGGCACTTCCCGCAAGCAAAGTCGTCCGCTTCAGTCCCAACGAAGGAAAACGCGATTACAGCGTCCTTTTTGGAGGCGCAGCGACCCGAATTCCCCTCCGAAGAAAGGACTTAAGAGAGAGTCGGCATTACAGACACGGCCTCCGGCCGCGAACGAACGAACGTCGAATGACGGACATTGAAATATACGATTGCCGGGGAAAATCCATCTTTCTTCGGGAACCGGTTCCAAACAAAAGACGAATCCGCCCATAAACCGCCGTTTCAGCGTCTTTAACGGCCCATCCTATCGTCGTGAGAACGACCGTTATGGTATATTCGAACGATTTTAAGGAGCATTTCAGGCGTTAAAAATACATCCTTTCGTGAAAGAGTTCGCAACCCTGCGGCCGGCTCCCTCTGCAAACCGTCTTTTCAGCACCTTGAGCCGCCCATCCCGCCGTCGGGAAAGAACCGACCGTATGATATATTCGAACGATTTTACGGGATATTTCAGGCATTAAAAATAATCCTGCCGGGAAAGGGCCCGTAACCCCGCGACCGAATCCCCTCGCAAAGCCCTATTTCAGCCCTTTGGACAGCTCATCCCACTGTCGGAGGTAGCGATCCTCCTTGCGGTGCATTTGAGCGTTCGCACGGGGTGTCTTATCCTTCTGTCCGCACAGATGGAGCAAACCGTGCACCACCACGCGGCGCATTTCGGTCAGCTTCGCGGCGCCGTATTCGCGTGCATTGTCCGCAACGGTTTCCACGTCGATGAAAATGTCGCCCGACACGATCCGGGCGCCTTTGCGGTCGCTGTAATCGAACGTGATGACGTCGGTATAGTAGTCGTGCCCGAGGAACTGCCGGTTCATCTCCAGCAGGCGGGCCGCCGAGCAAAAAATATAGGTCACATCCCCCAGTTCATACCCCTCTTCCCGGGCTACGCGGTCCAGCCACACGGCCGTGAGCCGTTTCTGCGGCAGGCGATAGGTACAGTCATCGGTATAATAGCGTACGGCCATAGACGGTTATTTTTTGAAGCAATCCGAAGCACGCATCTGCACTTTGGGCGACGGTCCGTAAATACCGAACACCATCTTGTACTCGGGCTGCATGGTCGTCACATCGACCCCCGATCCGATCGTTCCGATCTGCTGGTTGCGGGCCACCTTGTCGTCCTTGCCCACCGTCACGGAATTGAGGTTGGCATACGAAGAGATGTATTCGCCGTGGGCTATATAGACGTCGTATTTGTTGGTGATCCGGTTGCGTTTCACCTCGACGACCTTGCCTTCGTAGATCGAAATCACCTGCGCCCCCTTCGGCCCCGCGATCTCGGCCATATTGCCCTTGTAGCGCTTCACCCCGCCGCCGACCACCGGCAGCCGCAGATTCGAAGTCTTCGCCGTAAAGGTGTTGCCCTCCTTGTTACCCCGGGTCAGCTTGCGCAGCTCGTCGATCGCCACGTCGAGCCGTTGCTCGCGGGCGATTTTCTGTTGCAGGGCAGCTTTTTCCTTCTTGGAGAGCTGCTTGATGTTGGCACGCGCCGCCTGCGAATCTTTCTGCAGGCGGGTCCGCTGCGTGGTCAGGCTGCGCTTCACCGAATCCAGCGCCCGCTGCTGCCCGGTCAGCCGGGTCCGCTCGACGGACACCTGCTCCGAAAGCGTCACGATCTGCTCCATCTGCCGTTCCCGCATGGCCGCCACCTCCCGCAGATTGGTGATGCGGCGGGCCACCTGATTGAAGTCGCTCGAAGAGAAGAGGTAGGTCAGATAATTGTTGTGTTTGTAGTTGCGGTATGCCTCGCGCACCATCTCGGCATAGCGCCGTTTATGGGCGTCGAGCGATGCCGACAGCCCCCGGGCCACGCTGTCCGTACGGGCCACCTCGACCTCGAGCTTACGGGCATCCCGCTCCGTCACGTCGAGCAGCTGGTTGCGCGAATCGATCTGACGGGCCAGACGGCGCACCGTCTCCTCGGCCGAGGCACGTCCCTTCTTGAGCTTCGAAATCTCCTGTTCCTCCCGGGCGATCTGCTTTTCGAGGTCGGCGATCAACCGTTTCTGCGCCGCGATCTGCTGGTCGGTATTCTGGGCCGCAAGCGACCCTGCACCAAGTAGAAGGAAAAGAAACAAAACGACCTTCGGCAAACGGATACACAGCGTGCGGACCGACTCCGCCCGCTGCGGGAAACGATACGAATGGTTCAAGGCTTGTCGCATAGTCAGGGCTTGGATTTGAGTTGCCGGATACGCTCTTCGATCGCCCGGGGATCGTCATATCCCTTCTCCAGCGCTTTGCGCCAGTAGGTTTCGGCCATGAACTTCTCCCCGAGAGCCGCCAGGATGTCCCCGTAATGCAGGTAGAGTTCCGGATTCTCGCTGCGGTCGAAAGAGATCGCCTGCTGCATCGTTCGACGAGCCTCCTGCAGCGTCCAAGACGGAACAGCACCCAGGCATAGGTATCCAACAGCGTGGCGTTGTTGCCGTCCAGCTCCACCGCACGGGCTGCCATGGCAAAGGCCCGGTCGAGCTGACGGGGATCCCGGGACGATTCGCTTATAAAATAGGCGTAGTTATTGAGCACCATCGGGTTATCGTAGTAATAATGCAGCGAACGGTCGTAAGCCTCGAAACACCGGCGGCGGTATTTGTCCCGTTCCGAGTCCTTCCGTCCGGCCTCCTCCATCTGGTGATAAGCGTCGCCGATATATCCCCACACGGCTCCGCGCAGGGAGTCCGCATCAGCATATTTGAGGGCTTTTTTATAGCTGCCGATCGATTGCGACAACTTTCCGGTATACCCCTGGGCGTGTCCCTTGCGGGCATACAGCTCGGTATTTCCAGGGAAAACCTCGAGCGCCCGGTCGATATACAGATAAACCGAATCGAGCCGCTTGCGGTAAGTTTCGATGTCGATCACCGCACGGTAATAGTCCAACTGGGGAGGCCGGTCGGCCAGATGCAGCTTGTAGAGGGTCAGCGCCTGCTCCAGCTCCCCGGCATTGATCAGGTGCTGCGCATACAGTTCGACGACGTCCTTATCGTCGGGATAGCGGATCGCAAGCGTCGAAATCAAGTCGTTGAGCTGAAAGAAGTTGTCCCGGTAAAAAACGGACGTCGAGCGTCAGCTGCCGGAAAATGCGGACCTTTTCCGACAAGGGGAGCTCGTCGATTTCGAAAAGCCTTTTCGACACGGCCAGATAAGCATGCGAATCGTTGCGCTTGTTGTAGAATTCGGCGAGCGAAGCCAGCGCCGGGACATTCATGGAGTCGATCTCCAACGCCCGGTTATACTCGGCTATGGCCAACGAATCCTGTTTGGCAGCACCGTACAGGTCGGCCAGAATCACGTGGTTTTCCGCTTCGTAAGGAATCGCCTCGGCCATCTCCCTGGCTTCGGCCAGCGCACGGTCCAACTGCCCCGTGCGAATCAGCAACTGGCGTTTCATCGCCCCCAACAAAGGCATTTTACCGAAACGCATCTCGGCCGAATCGAGCATATCGATCGCCGAATAGGGCATCCCGGCCTGCTGGTACAGGATCGCCAGAATACGAATGTTGTCGGGATTGGTCGGGTCGAGCGCCGAAAGCCGCACGAACAGCGGACGCGCCTTGTCGAGTTCTCCCTCAGCAAGCAGTTTTTGCCCGTAAAGCTGCCCGTACCACTTGTTGAGCGAGTCCAGCCGGTAAGCACGCCGTGCCCACGCCGTACCCTGCGGATCGCCGTCGGGAGTCACCGAAGAGAGGCGGAACCAGGCCGGAGCATACGCGGAATCGAGCTCCAGGGCCTGCAGGAACAGTGCCCGGGCCGCCAGGGTGTCCTCTCCGATCAAGAGTTTTTTCACACCCTCGGTATAGTATTCGGTCGGTCGCAGCGAGTCGGGCCACGAGGCCTCCGCCGCAGGTGCGGGCAACGCCTCCTCCTGCGGGACGAACCCCGTGGAGAAAGCCGTGCAGAGCACCAGAATCGCAAGCATCCGCTTCATTGAAATCGTTGAGTTTGTATCTTCGTTCTTCGCCGGAAGAGTGCAATGAACAAGACGCAGCCCCTCCCTTCGTCTGTCAAGAAAACGTCGGAGAACCGCTTTTCGTATTCCCGCGAACGATACGGAACTTCATCCCCGGAACATCCCGGCATCCGGCGGGCGATTCGCCGCTCCCCGACCCGGGGAGTGTACCGCAGCGCTTAAAGCACCGTATCGAACTGATGCAGGAACCGTATGTCGTTCTCGAAATAGAGCCGCAGGTCCTTCACGCCGTATTTGAGCATGGCGATACGCTCGACCCCCATGCCGAACGCGAACCCGGAATATTTCTTCGAATCGATTCCATTGGCCTCAAGCACATTGGGATCGACCATGCCGCAGCCCATGATCTCCAGCCAACCCGTGCCCTTGCAGACGTTGCAGCCCTTGCCGCCGCAGAGGTTGCACGACACATCGACCTCGGCCGACGGTTCGGTGAAGGGAAAGTACGAGGGGCGCATGCGGATCGTGGCGTTCTCGCCGAAAACCTCCTTGGCGAAGTAGAGGATCGACTGTTTCAGATCGGCGAACGACACGCCCTCGTCGATATAGAGTCCCTCGATCTGGTGGAAGATGCAGTGTGCGCGGTAAGAAATCGCTTCGTTGCGGAAAACGCGGCCCGGGCAGATCACCCGGATCGGCGGCTTCTGCCGCTCCATCGTCCGCACCTGAATCGACGAGGTGTGGGTCCGCAGTAGCACGTCGGGGTTCTTGGCGATAAAGAACGTATCCTGCATGTCGCGGGCCGGATGCTCGGGCGGAAAGTTGAGCGCCGAGAAGACATGCCAGTCGTCCTCGATCTCGGGACCCTCGGCCACCGTATAGCCCAGCCGCGAGAATACCTCGACGATCTGGTTGGTCACCAGCGAAATGGGATGACGCGAACCCAGCTCCTCCGCAGAACCGGGACGGCTCATGTCGGGAATCCGCTGCGAGGAGTCCCCGGCGGCGTCCGCAAGTTGCCCCCGCAGGGCGTTGATCCGCTCCTGCGTCCGGTTCTTAAGGTTGTTGAGCTTCTGGCCGAACTCCCGTTTCAGCTCGGGCGCCACGCTCTTGAACTCCTCCATAAGGGCCGTCAGCTCGCCTTTTTTCCCCAGCATCCGGATTCGGAAATCCTCGATCTCGGCCGCAGCTTTGGGTTTGAATGCCTCCACCCGTTCGAGCAGCTCGTTGATTTTATCGTTCATAACCTAAAGTTTACGCTTTATTTTGTACTTTTACGCACGGTTTAATAGGCAAAGTTAATAAAAATATCAGGATATGAAGCGGAAAATCCTCTCTTTTCTCGCGGCGGGAATGCTTTTCACCCTTCCGGCAGCGGCCCAGAGCGTCGGGGTGGTCATGAGCGGCGGCGGAGCCAAAGGACTTTACCATATCGGCGTATTGCAGGCACTCGAAGAGAGCGGCATTCCGATCGACTACGTGTCGGGAACCTCGATGGGTTCGATCATCGCGGGCATGTACGCCGCAGGATATTCCCCCGAAGAGATGCGCCGGATCGTCGCTTCGGGTGTGGTCAAACAGTGGGTTTCGGGGCGCATCGACCCCAGCTACCTGCCCTACTACCGCCGCAATACCGGCACCCCGATCTTCCTCTCGATCCGCCTCAACATGAAGGACCACCCGGACGACCCCAACGCGAGCCGTTTCCGCCTGCCTTCGTACCTGATCTCCTCGAATCAGATCGACCTGGCCCTCGCCGACCTGTTCGGCCCGGCCACGACAGCTTCCCGGCGGGACTTCGACAGCCTGATGGTGCCGTTCCTCTGCGTGGCGAGCGATATGAACACCCGCCGTCCGGTGGTGCTGCGCAAGGGCGACATGGGCGAAGCGATCCGTTCGTCGATGTCCATTCCGCTGGCGTTCAAACCCATGAAAATCGACACGATGCTACTCTACGACGGCGGCATCTACGACAACTTCCCCTGGGAACCCCTCGACAAGGAGTTCCATCCCGATTTCCTGATCGGCAGCAAATGCACGTCGGGAAACAACGACATCACGGAGAACAGTTCGCTCGTCGATCAAGCCTTCTCGCTGGCCATGAACAAGACCAACTACGACATGCCCGAAGGACGCAGCCTGATGATCAACCGGGCCGTCAATGTCAGCATGCTCGATTTCAACAGCGCCGACTCGATCATCGAAGCGGGCTACCGCGACGCACTGGCCCGGATTCCGGCCCTGCGGGAGAAAATCCACCGCACCGTCACGCCCGAAGAGATCCGCACCAAGCGGGCGGCTTTCCGCGAAAAGTGTCCCCCGATCATCTTCGACGACTACGAGTTCGAAGGACTCACCCATGCACAAACGGCCTATGTACGCGACGTCATGCGGCTGGACGACACCTACGACGGACGGCAGCGGCAGATGAGTTTCCCCGAATTCCGCGACGACTTCTTCTCCGTCATAGGCAACGACGAATTTTCGGTCGAATACCCCGAATTCCGGTACGACCCGCTGCGGGAACGGTATTCGGTCAAGCTGAAGATGTCCGCACGCGAAAACCTCCGGTTCCTGATCGGCGGCAACATCTCCTCGACGGCTTTCAACCAGGCATTCATCGGTTTCGACTACCACACGATCCGCCGCGTGTCGCAATGGGCTTTCGCCGGTATTTACATCGGCCCGACCTATGCGACCGGTTCGCTGGGCGGGCGCACGGACTTCTACCTTTGGAAACCCTTCTCGCTCGACTATTCCTACAATTTCGAAGTCCTGAACCTGCGGCACGGCAACTTCGGCAACCTCACGCCGATCGATAACACCAAATCGGTCAAGAACAACCAGGGATTCCTCTCCATCGGACTCACCATGCCTCTGACACACAACAGCCTGGCATCGCTGCGGTTCAACGGAGGACAACAAGCCTACCGCTACGACGCCCCCTTTCCCGACACGGATCCCGACACCGACCTGACGCGCTTCTCCTTCTTCAGCACCAAACTGGATATCGCCCGCAACACGCTCGACAAGATTCTCTACCCGCGCCGGGGGTCCGAAATATCCCTCTCGGGCATCTACATCACGGGGCGCGAACGGTACAAACCCGCCGAATTCGGACGTAAGCGAAGTTTCAATGCCCACCGCGAATGGTTCGGCGCCAAATTCCAGTGGAACCGCTATTTCGACCTGCCCGGCTGCAAATGGTTCTCGTTCGGATTCAACATCGACGCCGTCTGGACCACGCACCCCCGGTTCCAGACCGAAACGGCTACATTGATGTCGCTGCCGGCCTATCAGCCCGTCGTACACTCCCAGATGGCTTTCATGCCCGACTACCGGGCGAAAAACTTCCTGGCCGGCGGTCTGATGCCCACTTTCGATCTGCTGCCCAATTTCTTCCTGCGCACGGGATTTTATGCCATGTACCGCGACAACCGGGGGCTGCCCGGCGAAAAGATGCAATACATCACCGAAGCCTCGTTCGTCTATCACACGCCCATCGGACCGGTCAGCCTGTCGCTCACCAAATACGACCTGAAGAGCTGGCACAATATGTACCTCACTTTCAATTTCGGCTACGCGATCTTCGCTCCCAGCGGGCATTTCTATTGATTATTTCCCAGTCGCCCTATTCCCGAAAGGCCGTACGCAAAGCATCCGGTAAAAACTCAAACGGGTCAAACCGGAAACAGAAAATCCGCCTTGCCGCATGATGCAAGTCGAATCATAAAATAAAGAGGGCTGCGCAATGCAGTCCTCTTCATAATGCAAGCTAAATCAGTCGTAACCGATCGCCGCGAATTTTCAGTCCTATTTTCCCGAAATTATTTTGGCACGTTCATAATCTTCGTTGGTCAGAATATACGTCCAACGCGCCCGGCGGGGCGTGAACTCTTCGTAAATCCACTGCCCCGGATCACAAATCTGCCGGGTTTTGAAACGCTGCGTAAAATCCGAATACTTCTCCTCTATTCCCGATGGAAATCTAACAGGCCCATATTTGTCATCGACATCGTAATAGACCTCCATCTCCGTAATAAGAGGAGAAAAGGTGGTGATAAGACCCGGTACATCCATAGACCAATTAGATGTTACGAATCTGTTTGTATATTTTTTTCCGGGATCTACAAGCCCATTCATATGGTCTATAAATTCATCGTTTTTTGTCGGGCAAAACGTAAGAGTGAAGTAAATTTTGTGGTCACTGGCATTGCACAAACAAAAATAGGTGTAAAAAGTATCTGGATCGGAATTTTCCTGAGAAATCTGCGTATCGAAATCGACATTCGCTTCAATATATTCAGCCGTCGGATCTCCCTCGAATTCCGGAGCGGGATAATAATTATCGTCCTTATCGCATCCGGTCGTTGCAACCAATGCGACAAACAACAAAAAATAATGAATTATTATTTTCATAGCAAAAATAATTTATAGTTTATAATCAGGCCATTGGTGACTATCTTCGACATTGTAAATATAACCAAAACATCCACGACATCCAAATAAATCGAACGCGAACCATCCGATACCGGGACAAACTTTTACACAACAACTTCCGGAGAAGATCCATATCCGGCGAAATAATCGTCGGATTTCCCCAACTGATACCGAAACCTGCCGCATCGTTCCCATCCCGACAATTCGAATTCCGTCCCGGTACAAAATGGCGGGGGCGCACCGCTGTCGGTACGCCCCCTGGCAAGCAACAATTGTTTAACTAATAATAACCCTCCAAATTACTACTTATTATTTGCCTGCTCCGGTTGTGTTTTCTGACTCTCTGCAGCGGCAGGAATCTCGGATTCCGGCGTTACGGCTTCGATCTCGACAGCCTCGACCTGCTCGGTCGCTACCGGTTCCGTCGCGGCCGTATCCTGGGCGGCCTTCTGGGTTTTCTGACCGCAGGAAGCCATGCTTCCGGCCATTACGATTACAGCTGCTGCAATGAATAACTTTTTCATTTTGCGATTGTTTTTTAACTAAAAAATAATTTTTTTCCTTCGGTTCCCCAACCTCTGTATTCATTACATCGTCAAGGTGTATGCCAATCCGCCGGCATAAATCATTATGCTGTTAATCAAAGATATAAGAAATTGATAATTTTATATGCGGCTGTGGAACGGTGTGGAAATTCCCAAAATGATGTGGAATATTTCCACACCCGACGACTATTCGATGCCGTACAGATGCAGTTTGTTGTAGAGCGTCTTGCGATCGATCCCCAGCAGCCGGGCCGCCTGGGATTTGTTGCCGCCGGCCGCCGCCAGCGCCCGCCGGATCCGCTCTTCCTCTCCCGCCGGATCGCGCAAAGCGATCGGCGCCGGAACAGCCTCCGACAATTCGGCGGGCAGCTCGGCCGGAGTGACGTACTCGCCCGTCGTCAGCAGAACCGCCCGGGTCACGGCGTTCTTCAGTTGCCGCAGATTTCCGGGCCAGTCGCAGGCCACGAGCAGTTTTTCAGCCTCCGGATCGAAACCCACCACGTGTTTGTCGAGCTCGCGGTTGGCCTGGTCCAGAAAAAAGTCGGCATAGAGCATAATATCCTCCCTGCGCTCCGCGAGATCGGGCATATGGAGCACGAATTCATCGATGCGGTGGTAGAGGTCGGCACGAAACGACCCGCGCGCGATAGCCGCCTCCAGATCCTCGTTCGTGGCACAGATCAGACGCACGTCCACCGGAATTTCGCGCAACCCTCCGACGGGTTTTATTCTGCGCTCCTGAAGGGCTCGCAGCAACTGGATCTGAACTTCGTAGCTCAAGTTGCCCACCTCGTCCAGGAAAAGCGTACCGCCCTGCGCCGATTCGAAAGCGCCCTTCTTATCGGACAGCGCTCCCGTGAAGGAGCCTTTGATATGGCCGAAAAACTCCGAAGCGGCCAGTTCACGCGACAGAGCGCCGCAATCGACCGCCACGAAGGGTTTGCCCGCCCGTTTGCTGCGCAGATGGATCAACCGGGCCACGTGCTCCTTGCCCGTGCCGCTCGCCCCTTCGAGCAGCACCGACATATTGGTAGGAGCCACCAGACGGACGTATTCGTACAGTTTACGCGAAGCGTCGCTGTGCCCTTCGATGTAATTCAATTCGCCTTCGTCCAAGGCCCTGTCCCCCTTCCGGCGCGGTTTCGCGGGCGCCGGAGCCATCGCTGCGGATGCGGGCATAGCCGTTTCGGGGTGCGGGGCATCCAGCGCCTCGCGGATCTTGCGGAGCAGCTCGTCCGGCTGAACGGGTTTGGAAACATAGTCCCTTGCGCCGAGCTTCATACTCACCACGGCATTGCGGATTTCGGCATAACCGGTCATCACGATCACGGGTATCGTCACGCCCCGTTCGGCGATCCACTGCAACAGATCGGTCCCGTCCCCGTCGGGCAGACGCATGTCCGAAAGCACCAGATCGTAGCTCCCCTCCGCGAGAAGCCGGCGCCCGGCGGCGATGTCGGCAGCCGTATCGACTCCGAAGCCCTTCTTGCCGAGCCACGTGCGCAGCATCAGCGAAAAGGTTACGTCGTCATCTATGATCAATATCTTTTCCATACCGAAATTTCATTCAAAAAAACCGAAGCCATCCGCAGAGGCTTCCCGCAACGCTCCTCTTCGGCGAGGCTCCTTCTCCGGCATCGTCCGACACCGAAGCGTCCGATCCTCTGCAACTTCCCGTCCGGGCATGATGCGAACGGACGGCCTTCTGTCGGAATACGCCCCCGGCGGAGATCAACGGTCGCAAAGATACTCTTTTTTTGCCGCCCGGACAATTTCACCGACCCTTTCCGCTACACCGAGCGCTGCGCTGCGCAAAGCCCCGTCCGCAGAACCTTCCGAACGCTCCAGACGGCGCAATGCCGCAGCGAGCTCCTCCTCGCCCAGCAACGTGTAGATCGGCACCATTTTGTGAGCGATCGCACGCAAAGCGACCGCATCTCCGGCGAGCGCGGCCCGGCGCAAGGTTTCGGCATGGGCCTCGTTCTCGGCGACAAAGGTCCGGATGATCTCCCGCGCGGCTTCGGCGTCGTCGCGGGCGAAAGCCGTCAGAGCTTCGAACCCGCGAACCGCATCCTCTTCCGGAAGACACTCCTCCGGGGCAACCCCCCGCCTCCGGCACGACACGGCGTAACACGGCCACCAGTTCCGCCCGCGCGAAAGGTTTCCGCAGCACGGCTGCAAATCCCCGTTCGACATAGGCCGACTCATCGTCCGAACGGGCTGAAACGGCTACCACCGGCAGCTCCGCACGAACGGCCCGAATCCGTCGCAACACCTCGAACCCATCCACTCCGGGCATCTGTATATCGGTAAAAACCAGATCGAAAGCAGACTCCTGCACCAATTTTTCAGCGTATTCGGGAAAAGGACAGCTCTCCGTTTCGATTCCCAACTCCCGGCAGAGAACTGCGGTCATCTCAAGTTGCAGGGGGTCGTCATCCACCAGCAGGCAGCGGAGGGGTCGTCCGCCCTCCATACACACTCTGCCCGGACACATCCCCGCTGCGGTTTCCTTTTCGGAAGCGTCGTCCTCCGCCTCCCCGACCGGGACGGCGACCAGGAATCGGCTTCCGGCACCCGGTTCGCTCTCCAGCTCGATCGTACCGCCGAGCAGCTTCACGAGACGATCGACGATCGAGAGGCCCAGCCCTACGCCGCTCACGCCGCCCGCCGACGGCAGGCGCACGAACTCCTGAAAGATGCGCTCCCGCTCCTCGGGGCCGATTCCCCGACCCGTATCGCTGACACGGAACAGCAGCCGCCCCTCTTCCAACCAGGCGTCAAACGCGACGAACCCCCGGTCGGTGAACTTGATCGCATTGGAAAGCAGGTTCTCGGCGATCTGCCGCACACGCGAGGGATCGCCCGCGACCTGTCCCGAAAGTTCGGCGGCGAGCGTACACCGCAATTCGATTCCTTTGGCCGCAGCCACCGGCTCGAACCCGGTGCAGACAGCCGTAAACAGATCGGCCGGAGAGAAGGCGATGCGATTGACGGCGACTTTGTTGGAGTCGAGTTTGTAGAAATCCAGCAGGTCGGTCACCAACTCCAACAGGTGATCGGCCGAGCTCTTCATATGATCCAGATAAAGCGCACCCCGCTTGCCCAGGTCCAGACGCGTAAGTAGATCGATATAGACCATGATCGAACCCAGCGGGGCCTTGATGTCGTGCGTAATGGTGAGCATCAGCTTCTCACGGGCCTCCAGCAAGGCTTCGTTGTGGCGATTGGCCGCTTCGAGCTGGCGTTTGTAACGGTTGCTGCGGTTCACGTCCCGCCAGAGGATTCCGACGAAGAGCAGCATCACCAGCAGCGATCCGGCAGCCACCGAGCCCAGAATGACGAGCGAGCTGCGCCGCACCTGTTCACGAGCCTGCATCCGCTCCCAGAGATAGGCCGTCTCCTCCTCCTCGAAGTCGATAATCAGGCGGTAAATCCGCTGATTGATCTGCTGGTTGTTGCGTTGCAGCCGCAACCCCTCCCGCCACGCCTTGTCGTAAAGGGCCAGCCGCTCGCTGGTCACCCGCTGCTCCAGATCCTGCAGCACTACGGCGATGGTATCCCCCAGACTCATCTGCCGAGGCGGAGCGTCGATCCGCACCCCGGGTCTTCACCACCACCTGCGAATCGTTCTTGGGCGGGCTGAACAGGTCGCCGAACCGGCGGAAGAAATTGCGCTTCTTTTTCGGAGCCACGCGCACCGTATCGCGGACCAGGATCGTATCGGGTTCGATAGTCGGTTGCGACAGGGAGTCCAGCATGGGAATCATCCGCTGGATATTTTCGCTCAACAACGTCGCCGTGCCCGCCGAACGCAGGTTGCGGTCCAGAGCCTTGATCCCCTGCTCCTTGCCGGCGATCAGCCGCACGATCGTGTCCAGACGCATCTGCTGCGACTCGTCGTCCGCACGCATACGGAGCGAATCGATGCACTCCCGTACCAGCCGGAGTTCGCGTTTGTAACGATTCTCGTAGCTGGCATAACCGGCCACCAGCATCTGACCGTATGTTTCGGCCTCATAGAGATGGTAGAGAGTCTGATTGACCAGTCCGCGCCGCCGCCGAAGCTCCTGCTGGCTGTGGTCCGGTTCGAGGAGCGCTCCGGTCTGACGCCAGACGTAGATCATGGCCGTCAGGCCGATCAGGGCGATCAGCACGTAACCCACGACGATTTTGGTGCGTACGAATTTAGACTCTTTCATCATAGCGGATCGACTTATCCTTCGCCCAAAGATAGCATCTGTTTCGGTGATTTTCGCTGCGGAAAGCCTTTTTCTTTCCAAAGCCTTTCCGCAAGGGGGTCTGCACCCTATTTGATCCGGGCGATGATCCTCTCCAGCGTCAGCTCACGCACCGCATCGCGTCCGATCCGGCGGGCTGCCGCCCCCTCCTTCGCCGCCAGTCTACGGGCCAGCGCCAGCGCATCGGGGTAAAGCCCCCGGCTACGTTTGCCGATCTGCCGCAGGGCCCAATTCACGGCTTTTCCGATCCGGACGCGGGAATCCTCCGCACCCCGTTCGATCAGCGGCAGAAAGGCCCTGAAATCGTCGTCCGAAGCCCGTTTATCCCCGACGGCGAGCGTAGCCAGCAGAGCGAACCCCGCCCGTCGGGTAAACTCCTCGTCCGAAGCGGCGTATTCGCGCACCTTGCCGTAAGCGTACGACGTATAGCGGAACAGGTTGATACAACACTGGTCGCACAGGTCCCACGACCGAAATTCGGCGACCCAGGCATCCATCTCCTCCGGACGGAACAGCGCCGGATCGGCGATCATCGACGCCAGGATCCGCCCTTCGTGCACCGGCCTGCGGTAGAGTTCCAGCGCCAGCGCATGATCCCGGCCGATCTTCAGCGCCAGACGCCGCAGATCGACCACCCGCACCCCGACCGCCAGCCGGGCGTCGATTCCGAACCGCACCATTCCCTCCCGGAACTCCGGATTGGCATGGGCCGCAAGCCACTCCAAGACCTCTTCGCAGGTCATATCCTTTCCTTTTTTCGTCTTCATCTCTATCTCACTTATCCGCACGAATGAAATTCTAAAAATAGTCATTTATTTTATTTCTGCAAACCGATCCGAAAAGAAGGACGGTTTTCATACCCCGCAATGCGTAAATTTCATCCGACCGTTTTTCAACATCGAAAAGGGGAGAACGCTGCGAGCGTTCTCCCCTTTTCGATTCGCGGACATGCGCCTGCAAAGCAAACGCACATTCGCCGTATTTCCAGTTACTTACGCTTCTTGTCCGCTTTCTTGGCGTTTTTCTTCGAAGCCTTCGTCTCCTTTTTCTTCACATCCTTCTGATCGCATGCCTTGGTGCAGTCGCTCTTCACGAGGGTCATCTCGTCGAGCAGCCAGTCCGCACCCGCGAACTTGTCGATCACGAAGAGCACATAGCGAACGTCCACGCCGATAGTACGCTGTACATCCGGCTCGAAGGCGATATCGCCCGACATAGCCTCCCAGTTACCGTCGAAAGCCAGACCGATCAGCTCGCCGCGGCTGTTCATCATCGGCGAACCCGAGTTACCGCCCGTGATGTCGCAGTTGGCCAGGAACGCTACGGGAAGTTCGCCCTTGCAGTTGGCATAGGGACCGAAATCCTTCGCCTCGTAAAGCTCCTTGAGCTTGGCGGGAACGACGAATTCGGGATTCGAAGAATCCTCCTTCTCCATCACGCCCTTGAGCGTCGTGTAGTAATCATATACCACGCCGTCGGCAGGTTCATAAGGCAACACCTGACCGTAAGTCAGACGAATGGTGAAGTTCGCATCCGAATACCAGGCCTTGTCGGGCTGCATGCGCATCAGACCGGCTACGTAAAGACGATGTCCGTCCGCATATTTCTGCAGGTTGGGTACGGCCTTCTCGCGCAGCTCCTTCATCTTGTTCAGAACCGACGTAGCCAACACTACCGCCGGATCGTTCTTGATCTGCTCGGACGTAGCGGCCGATGCCTTGGCCTCGTCCGTGAAGACCGAATTGTCGTACAGGTAATCCACATAAGCGTCGATGTCGCCGCCGAACTGCGCGTCGATCACCTCCGCGAAAACGGTCGGCAGATCCTTCACGTTCTCCTTGACCATCGAAAGCATCTTCCGGGCTACCTTGCGGTCCGTCGGCAGGTTGTAATCCTTGTAGAAGTTGGCGTAATACTCCTTCGCCTGCGCTTTCGCTTCGTCGCTTACCTCCTCGGCCGTCAGCATCCGGTTAGCCACCAGAGCCGGGGTCATGATTTCGACCGAACGGACCATCGCCTCGCTCAAATACTGGAGCGGACCGGTGTAGGCCATGTTGTCGTTCACCGCCTCGCGGATCATGCCGAGCGCATCGACGAATCCCTCCTCAGGCAGCGTATTCTGCTCGGCCCAAGCCTGGAATTCGGCTTCCTGAGCCTCCTTCAAGGCTTTCACGTCCAGTTTTTTCAGACCGCGCAGCATGCCGATCGTATTCTTCCAATAGTTCGACGAATTGGCATATTTCGAAGCGTACTGGATACGCACCTTGTCGCTGGCGGCCATGTCCTCCTTCAGGATGTCCTGACGGGCGCCGCGAATGTCGATACGCTGGGGACCCGAAACCTGGAACATCTCGTCGATCTCGTACGAAGTCATGTAACGCTCGGTCGAACCGGGGAAGCCCATGATCATCGTGAAATCGTCGGCCTTGTAACCGTCGAGCGATACCTTGAGGAACTCTTCGGCCTTGTAGGGTACGTTCTCCTCCGAATATTCCGCCGGACGGTTGTCCTTGCCGGCATAGATGCGGAAGATCGAGAAGTCGCCCGTATGACGCGGCCACATCCAGTTGTCGGTTTCGCCGCCGAACTTACCGATCGACGTCGGGGGGAGTACCGACCAGACGAATGTCCCGATAAACCTCCATCACGAACGCGAAGTACTGGTTGCCGCCGAAGAACGGCTGGATGTTGATCGTCATGCCGGGATTCTCGGCCCGCAATTTCTCGTACAGCGCCTCGATGTTCTTATCCTCCATTTCCGAACGCTCCTCGCCCTTGGCGATCGAGGGGATGTTGCCCAGAACCTCGGGCGTTACGTCGATGATTCGACGGATGAAAGTGACCGTCAGCCCCGGAGCCGGCAGCTCCTCCTCGTTGGACATGGCCCAGAAACCGTCCTTCAGGTAGTCGTGCTCCACCGAAGAGAGGGCCTGAATCGAACCGTAACCGCAATGGTGGTTGGTGAAAACGAGTCCTTCGGGCGATACGACCTCGCCCGTACAACCGTTACCGAAAATGACGATCGCATCCTTGAGCGATCCGTGATTCACCGAATAGATATCTTCGGCCGTGAGCTGGCAGCCCTTGGCTTTCATATCCCCGATGTTCATCTTCTGAAGATAGGGCAGCAGCCACATACCCTCGTCTGCAGCGGCAGTCAGCGATACGACTGCCGCAGCCAGGCATAAAATCAGTTTTTTCATCTCTCCTTAAAATGTTTGTTTACTTGGTTTATAAAAAATATATAGTTGAATTTCTCTGTTCGCACTTCATACGACCGGCTCCGCATCCGCCCAACCGGATCGGAACGCCGCACTCTCTCCGTTCCTTCCCCTGTTCTCTTTTTTCGCCCTTCGCCGCAACCGGGCAGGCAGGTTCGCCCTCATTTCCCCTTTTTGGCCGCCGACCGGAAATCCGCCGTTCCGCTTCCGTAACCGCACAGGCCGTGCGACCGGAGGATCGCCCTCCGGCGAGCGAAAAAACTACTTGATGGCGATCATGTTGAGGATCGAACGCTCGGCACGGCGACGTACCTCCTCGTCAAGCGATATTTCGGGCTGCTCGTCGCGCAGCGTGGTGAAGATATTCTCCAGCGTAATCATCTTCATATACCTGCAATTGTTGCATCCGCACGCCTCGTCGTCGGGAGGGGCCGGGATAAACGTCTTCTCCGGATAGCGGCGCTTCATCTCGGTCAGAATCCCCGCTTCGGTCACCACGATAAACTCCCTGGCGGAACTTTTGCCGCAATAGTCCAGAATAGCCGCCGTCGAACCGACGAAATCGGCCACCTGCACGATATAGGCCCTGCATTCGGGATGCACCACCACCTGCGCTGCGGGATGCTGCCGCTTCAGTTCCAGGATTTTCTCCAACGAAAACTCCTCGTGCACATGGCAGGCGCCGTCCCAGATCACCATATTCTCGCGTCCGGTCAGCTTTTGGATATAGGAACCCAGGTTCCGGTCGGGTGCGAAGATGATCGGCTGGTCGGCCGGAATCGACTCCACGACCTTCAGGGCATTGGACGAGGTGCAGCACACATCCGTCAAGGCTTTCACCCCGACCGAAGTATTGACGTACGAAACCACCTTGTAGCCGGGATATTTCGCCTTGAAAGCCGCGAAAGCGGCCGCATCGCACGACTCTGCCAGCGAACATCCCGCCTCGAGATTCGGGAGCAGCACCTTCTTTTCAGGCGAGAGCACCTTGGCCGTCTCCGCCATGAAATGCACGCCGGCGAAGAGGATGATCCGGGCGTCGGTCTTCTGCGCCTCGATGGAGAGCGCCAGCGAATCGCCCAGGAAATCGGCTACCTCCTGCACTTCGGGCAGCGTATAGTAGTGCGCCAGGATAACGGCGTTCTTCTCGTGTTTGAGCCGCTCGATTTCCGTTTTGAGTTTCGATGAGTTATCGACCATCGTTTTTTATTTTTTATACTTTTATTTTATTAAAAGAATAATTAAAAGTAAATATAATGCCTGTTGATAGTGTTGATAATTATACCGTATTTCGGGTTATCCACAGCATAGCTTTTCGAAGTTCCGTATTCTGTTCTGCCGATAAGGTCCGGGAGGTTGTCGAAACCCGGTTTTTTGAAAGTTACCGACAAATGTTCAAAACCGGTTTCGACATTTCGACATCTCCGGATTGTAAACATTTGCCTCTCTTTTTCCGTGCATATCCCGAATCATACTTTGCGAAAACTTTTTTTTGCCGTTTTCTTGTTTTGTCTATACCGGGCGAAAGATGGATTTTGCAAACGGTTCCGGGTTTTTCTTTTCAAAAGTTATTGCGGGTTTATCAACATCATTCATGGGGTTATTTGACCACCTTATCAACAATCCGGTCGGCTATCTCCCGGTAATAGGGTTCGACGCGGGCGTCGATCGACACCGACGGCGTTCCCGTGTCGGCGCCTTCCATAATGGATTGTATGATAGGTATTTCTCCCAACAGGTCTATGCCGTTTTCCTCGGCGAAGCGGCGGGCGCCTCCCTTTCCGAAGAGGTAGTAACGGTTTTCGGGCAGCTCTTCCGGGGTGAACCAGGCCATGTTTTCGACGATGCCGGCCAGGGGGATGTTCACCTGTGGATTGCGGAACATCTCCACGCCGCGCCGTACATCGGCCACGGCGATCTGCTGGGGGGTGGAAACGATCACGGCCGTGTCGATTTTCAACTCCGAGATGATCGAGAGGTGAATATCTCCCGTGCCGGGAGGAAGATCCACGAGCAGGAAATCGAGCGCTCCCCAGCGTGTCTGGTGGATCATCTGCCGCAAGGCGTTCACCGCCATTGCACCGCGCCACAGCAGGGCGTCCGAAGGTTTGATGAAGAAGCCGATCGACATGATTTTCATATCCATCGCTTCGGCCGGCAGGATGATGTCCTGCCCGTCCACCTGTTCGGCTTCGGGCAGGTAACCTTCCAGACCGAACATCTTGGGCTGCGAAGGGCCGTAGATGTCGGCGTCGAGGATGCCGACCCGGAAACCCCGGTTGCGCAGGGCGACGGCAAGGTTGGCCGTGACGGTCGATTTTCCGACACCGCCCTTGCCCGAAGCGATCGCTACGATGTGGGCTATGTCGCCCGTCATGGTCGGTTTGTCCGCAGCTTGCGGTTTCTTGGGAGCGGCCTCCTTAATAATAACGGTGATGGATCCTTTCAGGGCGGGAAAATTCTCTTCCAGCAGCGCTTGAACCTGCCGTTTGATCTTCAGAGCGAAGGGATCGCGCACTTTGGCGAAATTCAGGGTGACGGTTATCTTGTCGCCGGGAGTCGAAACCTGTTCGACGAATCCGCTCTCGACAAGACCGTGCTGGGTCTCCGGATGGAGGATACGGTTGAGTAATTCCTTGACTCTCTCTTCCATATTTTCAGTTAAGTTGGTAGCAACGATCATGCAAACCGGGCGGCAAAGAGCCTGCTCCTGCTCGTCCGGATGCGGCTTATCTGGACAAAGATAACTATTATTTCCGATATAATAAGTCTTTATGGAAAATTATGTTATCGATAAACGATAAATATTATTTGTTTTTCATAAAATTAACGGTTATATTTGCCGCATATTAACTCCGATTCGGAGGGGGGCCGGGATTCGGCGATGCGGAAAAGTTTCGCCCCGTTCGCGCCTCATGCGCCGTTTCGCAGCGAATGAATATTAAATAAATCGGTATGAAATTTTTGAAAATGTTTTTCGCCGGTCTGCTCGCTTTTGTCGTGGGCAGTGCGGTGATGCTCTTTCTTTCCGTGGTGATTTTGTTCGGAATCGTAGGTTCCATGACCTCTTCGGAACCGGTGACGGTCGGAGAGCACGCGATTTTGAAACTGGATTTTTCGGAAGACCTGATCGAGTCGCCGAGCAGCGATCCTTTCGCCGGCATCGATTTCGCCACGATGACGGCCAGACATCAGGTTACTCTTTACAATGCGTTGCGGGCCATCGAAACGGCCAAGAACGATCCCCGCATCCAGGGTATTTACCTGCGTCCGAACGGAGGCGGAGTCGCCACTTACGCCATTCTGGAGGAGCTGCGCGAGGCGCTTCAGGATTTCCGGCAGGGTGGCAAGTTCATCATCGCCTATAACGAAACCTACGGTCAGGGGGGATACTATCTGGCATCGGTCGCCGACAAGATCTACCTGGAGCCTCACGGAGGGATGCAGTGGACAGGTGTTTCTTCGACGCTGATGTTTTACAAGGGTCTTTTCGACAAGCTCGATATTCAGGCCGAAATTTTCCGTCCGACAGCCTGCAGGTACAAGAGTGCCGTGGAGCCTTATTTCCTTTCGAAGATGTCGAATGCCAACCGCGAGCAGATGCAGTTGTTGGTGGATTCCTATTGGAATGTGATGGCGGAGGCCGTCGCCGAGTCGCGCGGCATCGAGCTTTCGACCTTGAACCGATTGGCCGACGGGCTCGAAGTGTCGCTGGCACAGGAGGCGCTCGATCATGGGATGGTGGACGGATTGCTGTTCGAGGATCAGATGGACGATGTGTTCCGAGAGCACGGCGCCGTGGCCAAGAGCGACGGACAGTTCGAGTTCGTGACATTGGGACAATACGTGTCGCAGTTGAATGCGGATCTTAAGAATATCTCTTCGTCGCAGATAGCGATCGTCTATGCTGACGGTGCGATCGTCGATGGCGAAGGCTACGGTGACGATATTTACGGCAATACGCTGGCTGCGAAGTTGGCCGAAGTACGTCGCAACGACGATGTCAAAGCCGTGGTGCTGCGTGTCAATTCGCCGGGCGGCAGCGCGCTGGCTTCGGATGTGATCTGGCGCGAGGTGGAGCTGCTTCGGGAGAAGAAGCCGGTGATCGTATCGATGGGCAGCTATGCGGCCAGCGGCGGTTACTATATTTCGTGCGGTGCCGATGCCATCGTGGCGGACAAGACGACCCTTACGGGGTCGATCGGGGTGTTCGGAATGTTCCTGCGCCTGGAGGATGCCCTGAAGAATAAGCTGGGCATTACGTTCGATGCCGTGAGAACCAATACGTCGGCCGATATGGGCGTGATGCGTCCCCTGACGGCGACCGAACGGGCGGCGATCATGCGCTCGGTGGACGAGGTGTACGAAACTTTCACCTCCTACGTGGCCGAAGGCCGTAACCTGCCGCTGGAAAAGGTGCTCGACATTGCCGGCGGACGGGTTTGGAGCGGCACGGATGCCCTCGCTCTCGGGTTGGTGGATACCAACGGCGGTCTGAAGACGGCCATCGCTATTGCGGCTGACAAGGCCGAATTGGGCGATAAGTTCCGCATCGTCGAGATGACCGAGGCTCCGACCGGCTTCGGGGCGTTCTTCTCCGGATTCATGGCCAAAGTCAAGGCCGACATCGTGGCCGGAGAACTGGGACCCTGGGCCGGCGAGTGGCGCAAGATCCGTGAGGCGGTGGGACAGCAGGGCGTAGTGATGTATTGTCCTTATGCGGTACAGCCGGAGATGTAGGAAATCGCGGACGGAATGCCCGGACTCACTTTAAGTTTTCGATCGATTATGGAGATATTGAAAGTAGAACACGTTACCAAGCGCTTCGCCAGACATACGGCTCTGGACAATGTGTCGCTCACGATTCCCAAGGGGTCGGTTTACGGCCTGCTCGGACCCAACGGTGCCGGCAAGACCACGCTGATCCGCATCATCAACCGCATCACGGCGCCCGACGAGGGGAAAGTCATCTTCGACGGCCGCGAAATCCAGCCGCAGGATGTCTATCGCATCGGCTATCTGCCCGAGGAGCGCGGTCTGTATAAAAAGATGAAAGTGGGCGAACAGGCCGTCTTCTTCGCCCGCCTGAAGGGGCTTTCGCGTCACGAAGCGGTGATGCGGCTCAAGAAGTGGTTCGTCAAATTCGGCATCGAATCGTGGTGGGACCGCAAGGTGGACGAACTTTCGAAGGGTATGGCCCAGAAAGTACAGTTCATCGTCACGGTGCTGCACGAACCCGAACTGCTGATCTTCGACGAGCCTTTTTCGGGTTTCGACCCGATCAACGCCAACCTCCTGAAGGAGGAGATCCTCGCCCTGCGCGACAAGGGCTCCACGATCATCTTCTCGACGCACAACATGTCGTCCGTGGAGGAGATCTGCGACCACATCACGCTGATCAACAAGTCGCGCAACATTCTTACGGGTCGTGTGGACGAGATCCGGCGCAGGCACGGCAACAACATTTTCCAGGTAGCCTATCGGGGCGATGCGGAAACGCTGCGCGGTGTGCTCGAAGGTCGCTGCGAGGTGCTCGAACAGCCCGAGCCGGAGTTCGGGGCGGCCTATTCGTCGCTCAAGCTGCATGTGGAGCGGGATGCCGACGTGCGGGAGGTGATCGCCCGAATCAACGATGCGGTGGAGCTGCGCTCCTTCACGGAGATCATCCCGTCGATGAACGACATCTTCATCCGGGCCGTCGGGGGAACCCTCAACGCGGAGTAATCGGAAGAAAACGAACAAGTAAAAGTAGAAAGCCATGGCAAATTCGAAGATAGGAATTATCATTACCCGGGAATTCAACGAACGGGTGCGCAAGAAGTCGTTCATCGTGACCACGATTCTTATGCCGGTGCTGATGATCGGTCTGATGGTGGCCCCGGCGCTCATCATGCGCTATTCCCAGGGGGAAACCCGGCATATTTCCGTGATCGACGAGAGCGGTGTGATCGCTCCCCGGCTCGAGAGCAGCGAGGAGGTGGTCTATGAGCCGACCGACCTGACGCTCGACGAGGCTCGCAGAGAGCATACCGACCGTTTCGGCATACTCTGGATCGGCAGGGACATAATGACCAATCCCGGCAACGTGAAGCTCTATACCAACGGCTCCTCGGCGATGTTGGTCGAGGAGAGTGTGTCGGGGCAGATCGCCGACATCATCGAGAAGGAGAAACTCAAGGACTATAACATCGAAAATCTGTCGCAGATTCTCGACGAGGTGAAGACTACGGTCTATATGCAGGTCTTCCGCAACGACCAGATGCAGGACGACGGCAGCGACAAGCAGGCCAATTCGTCGGCCGTATCGACCGTCGTGGGGCTCGTGCTCGGTATGATCCTCTATATGTTCCTGATGATTTACGGTGCGATGGTCATGCAGTCGGTCATCGAGGAGAAGAACAACCGGGTGCTCGAAGTGGTCGTCTCTTCGATCAGCCCCTTCCGGCTGATGCTGGGCAAGATCCTGGGTATCGCCTCCGTCGCGGTGGTGCAGGTGCTCATCTGGGGCGTGCTGGTGTGCGGCGTGGGTGCGCTCGTCATGCCGCACCTGATCCCCGCCGAGATGATGGGAAGCGTCGAGGCGATGCGTGCCGGGACGCTCGATCCGACAGCGGCGGGCGTCGATATGGAGATGGTGCAGACGCTTGCTACGGCGACCGATTTCGGATATGTCTTCCAGATTTTCGCCTACCTGCTGCTCTACGTGATCGGCGGTTACCTGCTCTATTCGGCGATGTTCGCCGCTGTCGGTTCGGCTGTCGATAACGTGCAGGACGCACAGCAGTTGCAGACCCCGATCATGCTGCCGATCATTTTGAGTATCTTCGTGATGATGGTGGTGATGAAGGACCCCAATTCGCCGCTGGTCTTCTGGTGTTCGATGATTCCTTTCACCTCGCCCGTGGTGATGATGGCCCGCATCCCGTGCGGTATTCCGACCTGGGAGATCGTCGTGTCGCTCGCGGTGCTCTACGCTACGTTCATGGCTATGGTATGGCTCGCGGCGAAGATTTACCGCGTGGGTATCTTCATGTACGGCAAGAAACCCACCTTCAAGGAGCTTTACAAGTGGATCCGCTACAAATATTAGCGGGCACGCTGCGGGGGCGGCCGGGTTTTACTTTTCCGGGCACCCTTTTTGCAGGCGGTGAATACATAAAAGTTTTTTCATAAATAGATTTTTTGATCGCGGGTCCCGGTTGTCGTAAGACGTCCGGGACCTTTTCGTGATCTCTGTCCGGAAATATCGTCGGATCGCGGGTATGTTTCCGATGGTACGAGTAATCCGGCATTACTCCGGTTGGACACGAATGAGAGGTTTTGCGTCCTGATACGTCGTTTCGGCAGAAGAGAGGATGTGTCCCGACTTTTGTTCGGAAAGGGCTTCGATGGCGCGAAAATGCTCGTTATTCGCTTTCCTGCGTTTTTGCGACGAAGGTCCGGTGTTTGGATGAACCGGCGTTGCAGCCGAAAAAATCGTGATTTCGGCTGTGCGATCTTATCGCGTTGTTTCTCCGATAAGAAGGCGGTGTGTCATAATTGCCCATTGCTGCGTTATCTTCGGGATTCGGACTCGATCGTTTACACCGAGTAAACTCCTGTCTTCCTCACCTTCGAAGCTTTGCATAGGGCTAATTCTTATGCATATAAAAAGGAGTGTGCCGAAATTCCTATTTCGGCACACTCCTTTATGGAAACGATGCGGAATTACCAGATAATCACGCGCTCCTCGACCGGCATATACATCTTGCCGTCGGTGATGTTGAAGGCGTCGAAGAAATCCTGGAGGTTGCGCAGCGTGGCGTTCACGCGCCATTTGCCCAGCGAGTGTACGTCGAGCTTGGTAAGACGTGCGATCTCCTCGTCGCGGATGTTCTGTGCCCAGACGGTCGCGTAGCTCAAGTAGAAACGCTGGGCCGGCGTAAGTCCGTCGATCGGCTCGGGTTCGGTGCCGTTCAGTGTGTTCATGAGTGCCGTGTAAGCCACGCGCAGACCGCCCTGATCGGCGATATTCTCGCCCAGGCAGAGCGAACCGTTGGCGAAGACGGCCGGCTGGTCGCCGCGTGCGGGCAGCACCTCGATCGCGTCGAACTGCTTGACCAGAATGTCGGTCTTCTGTTTGAAGGCTTCGGCATCGGCATCGGTCCACCAGTTGTTCATGTTGCCGTCTTTGTCGAACTGACGGCCTTGATCGTCGAATCCGTGCGTCATTTCGTGGCCGATCACTACGCCGATAGCGCCGTAGTTCACCGCGTCGTCGGCTGCCGGGTTGAAGAACGGCGGCTGGAGGATTGCTGCCGGGAAGCAAATTTCATTGGTGGTCGGGTTGTAATAGGCATTGACCGTCTGGGGAGTCATGAGCCACTCCTCGGGATCTACCGCCTTGCCGACTTTGGCGAGTTGATCGCGGGTCGCCCACTCGCTGGCACGCTGGATATTCTCCCAGTAGGAGAGGGTCGGGTCGATTTCGAGCGTGGAGTAGTCCTTCCATTTATCGGGGTAGCCGATCTTCACGTGGAAAGCGGCGAGTTTCTCGCGGGCACGCATCTTGGTCGAGTCGCTCATCCAGTCGAGCTGATCGATGTGCTGGCCGAGGGCCGTGCGGAGGTTCTCCACCAGGGTCATCATGCGGGCCTTGTCTTCGGCGGGGAAGAACTTCTCGACGTACATTTCGCCTACGGCCTCGCCCAGGGCGCTGTTGGGAATGGCCATGGCACGCTTCCAGCGGGGGCGGGGCTCCTGTTTGCCCGACATCGTGCGGCCGTAGAAGTCGAACGATGCGGCGTAGAAGTTATCGTCCAGGTAGGGCGCTGCGGCGTTGAGGTATTGCGATGCCAGGTAGTAGCGCAGGTCCTCGATCGGAGTAATTTCGATCAGCTTGTCCAACGCCTCCATGTATTCGGGCTGGCAGACGATCACACGCTCCGGATTGATTTTGGCAAAGTCGAAGAGATACTTCCAGTCGATAGCGTCGTAGTTCTTTTTCAGATCGGCGGTCGCCATCGGGTTGTACATGCGCTGCAAGTCGCGCAGTTCGACGTTCGAACGCATGTTCTTGGCCAGTTCGGTTTCGATGCGCATCACGGCGTCGGTCGCTTTGCTTACCTGGGACTCTTCGAGTCCGGCCAGCGTGAAGAGCCGGTTCAGATAAGTTTTGTAGGCTTCGCGGATCGACTCGTTCTCGGCGTCGAGGTAGTAGTCGCGGTCGCCCATGCCGATGCCCGACTGTCCGATGTAGAGGGCATTGACTTTGCTGTCCTTCAGATCGGCCTGGGGACCGAAGCTGAACAGGGGCGAGCTCGAAGTCAGCTGCATCACGGACAGGATCGGAGTGAGTTGTTCCTTCTTGTCGAGGGACAGGATGGTTTCCAGCTCGGCCTTGACGGGAGCGGCGCCCTCCTTGTTCAGACGTACCGAGTCGAGGCCCAGCTTGTAGAGGTCGGCGATTTTCTGATTGACCGTGCCCTTCGCAGGGTTCTCCTTGGTCATCTGGGTGAAGAGCTCGTTGATGCGAATCTCGTTGTTGTCGCTCAGCACGTTGAACATGTTGTAGCTCGAATGTTCGGGTTTGAGCGGATTTTTAGCCTGCCAGCCGCCCGTGGCGTACTGGTAGAAACTCTCGTTGGGGGCGACCGAGGTGTCCATGTTGGACGGATCGAGCGCCGGCGTCGAGTTGGTCGGTTTGTTTTGGCAGCCCATCATACAAAGAACGGTTGCAGCGAAAAGAATTTTTTTCATTGGTTGTTTACTCTAAATATTTTAAGGTTTCTGTCTGTTTTCGATTCAGTACGGAGAGCGGTTCGATGGGACCGCGCTCTGTTCGTGCCCGGCTTATTTGCGGATGGCCGCCACACCCGGCAGCTCCTTGCCTTCGATGTATTCGAGCAGTGCACCGCCGCCCGTCGAGACGTAGCTCACCTTGTCGGCCAGGCCGAACTTGTTGATGCAGGCCACCGAATCGCCGCCGCCGATGAGCGAGAAGGCTCCTTTCGAAGTGGCTTCGGCGATCGCTTCGGCCACGGCTTTCGAGCCGGTAGCGAACTTGTCCATCTCGAAAACACCTACGGGGCCGTTCCACAGGATCGTCTTGCAGCCCAGGATGTGTTCGCGGAAAGTCTTCTTGCCCTCCTCGCCGATGTCGAGACCCATCCAGCCGTCGGGGATGTCGTTCACCGGAGCCTGGCGCGTATCGGCGTCCTCGGCGAATTTGTCGGCGATCAGCGCATCGGGCGAGAATACCAGCTTCACGCCGCGCTCCTCGGCTTTCTTCACGATTTCGAGTGCCGTGGGGAACATCTCGGGCTCGCAGAGCGAGTTGCCGACTTTGCCGCCCTGCGCCGCTGCGAAGGTGTAGGACATACCGCCGCCGATGACGATCGAATCGACCTTCTCCATCAGGTTTTCGAGGATCGAGATCTTGGTCGAAACTTTCGACCCGCCGATGATCGCCGCGAACGGGCGCCGGGGGTTCAGCATCAGACGATCGACCGCCTGCAATTCGTTCTCCATCACGTAGCCGAACATCTTGTCGTGGGGGAATTTATCGGCGATCAGGGCTGTCGAGGCGTGTGCGCGGTGCGCGGTGCCGAAAGCGTCGTTGATGTAGCAGTCGGCATACGAAGCCAGCCGCTCGACGAACTCTTTCTGCGAGGCTTTGACCGCTTTTTTGGCTGCGGCCTTCTCCTCTTCCGAAGCATCTTCGGCAAGTCCGCGGGGCTTGCCCTCCTCCTCGGCGTAGAAACGCAGGTTTTCGAGCAGCATCACCTCGCCGGGCTTGAGGTTTCGGGCTGTTTCGGCCGCTTTTTCTCCCATGCAGTCGCCGGCGAAAATCACGGGTTTGCCCAGCAGCTTTTCGATCGCGGGTACGATCTGTCCGAGCGAATATTTCATATCGTTGTTCTTCTTGGGCCGTCCCAGATGCGACATCAGGATTACCGAGCCGCCCGCGTCGAGTACCTTGCGGATCGTGGGGATCGCCGCCCGGATGCGGGTGTCGTCCGTTACCTGGCCCTTGTCGTCGAGGGGGACGTTGAAGTCCACGCGGATAATCGCCCGCTTGCCTTTGAAATCGTAAGAATCGATTTTGAACATAATTCGAAATATTTAATGGTTGAACGTGCTGGTTCCACAACCGGCTATAACGTGACAAATTTAAGAAAAATCTCTGGAAAAGACGAATAAAAAGGGACAAATGTCTTCGTAATGCCTGTCAATAAGGCGTTTGCGAAGACAAATGAGGACAGGCGAAAAATCGAGGTAACGTAAAGGAAAGCGGATTTATGAAGAAGAACGGTCTCCAAATCATTACCCGCCGAATGGTGATTTTTAACACACCGTGTTGTATTTGGCAGCTTGTGGCACAGGTTGGCATATCAAGGTCTAACTCGTTGAGTAATAACTTTGCAAACAAAAAAACGAGTATGGCAAGAAGCACATTCAAGGTTCTGTTCTACGTGAACGGCAGCAAGGAGAAAAACGGTATTGTCCCCATCATGGGACGAGTGACAATCAACGGGACTGTGGCGCAGTTCAGCTATAAGCAGAGCATCCCGAAAACGCTTTGGGACGTGAAAGGGAACAGGGCGAAAGGCAAGAGCCGCGAGGCACGAGACATCAACCTTGCCCTTGACAACATCAAGGCGCAAATCATCAAACATTACCAGCGCATTTCAGACCGCGAGGCATTTGTTACGGCTGAGATGGTGCGCAACGCCTATCAGGGAATCGGCAGCGAGTATGAGACGCTGCTAAAAGCATTCGACCGTGAGAACGAAGTGTTCAAGAAACGGGTAGGCAAAGACAGGGTAATGGCTACCTATCGGGCACGTGTACGGGCAAGAAACCATGTAGCCGCCTTTATCAAGTCGTTTTACAGACGCAGCGATATGTCCATGTTGGAACTTACTCCCGATTTCATCAAGGAGTTCGCCGCATACCTCTCGACTGAAGCCGGATTGCGGAACGGTTCGATATGGGCAAACTGTATGTGGCTGAAAGGCGTGGTCATGAAAGCGCATTATAACGGGTTGATACCGCGCAATCCTTTCATCCAGTTTCATATCAGCCCCAATGTGAAAGAACGGGAATATCTGACGGAGGATGAACTGAAAGCGGTCATGACACATGAGTTTGCAGACAGCAAGCTCGCATACATCCGTGACATTTTCATCTTTGCCAGTTTCACCGCCTTGTCGTTCGTGGACATTCAGGAACTGACGAATGACAACATCGTGGAGGTGAACGGCGAGAAGTGGATATTGTCCAAACGCCACAAGACAAAAGTCGCCTTCCAAGTGAAGCTGCTGGATATACCCTTGCAGATAGTCGAACGCTACCGACCGATGCAGAAAGACAATCGTATATTCCCCGGCTTGAACTATTGGTCTATCTGCAAACCGTTGAAACGGATGATAAGGGAATGTGGCATAACCAAGTCAATATCATTTCATTGCAGTCGTCATGGCTTCGCAACATTAGCTTTGAGCAAGGGGATGCCCATTGAAAGCGTAAGCCGTGTGTTGGGACATACGAATATAGTCACGACCCAACTCTACGCAAAGATAACCACGCAGAAGCTCGACAACGACCTGACCATGTTCGGCGACAAACTGAGTAAGACGTTTAACGGAATAACGATGTCATGAGTATGAGAAGAAACAGCATAACAGTGAATGAATCCGGCAATATCATCATGCCGGAGAATGTCTCAAACATTTGGATGAGCGAGCCGGAATTGGTGGAACTGTTCGGAGTAATTGCTCCGACACTTCGTTCTGCCATCAGAAACATCTATAACAGTGGAGCATTAAAAGAATACGAGGTACAGAAGTATGTTCGGCAGGAGAACGGGTATCATGCCGATGTGTTCAGCTTTCCGATGATAGTCGCACTTGCTTTCCGCATTGACAGCTTCGGTGCGGAACAGGTGCGCAATGCCATATTTAAAAGGCTGTACTTGCGAAAAGAGAAAACAAATATCTTCTTTTCGCTGGGTATAAATGGTTGGGATATGTCTAATTATCAGGCATAAGTTCTAATGATATGACGACATGAAGTAGTGAGACCTATGCGTATTCCCATTGCCAACAATGTATTTATACGAGTATGTGAATAGGTGTATTGCCATTCATACGTACGATTACGACAAACCCGAAGAAAAATCCATTAGAATGGCATTTCTTCGGGCTTTTGTTGTATGTCATAAAGCCAAATCCAAGAAAATCTTACGTGAGGTATGCGTGAGTTGTTAATCCGTTCTGCGCTAATTGCCGAGTTTTGCACTGATTAAACAAAAAAAGAAGTGCTAATGAAACAAGGCAACTTTGAAAATGAGGAGTTTATCCGTGTGGGTACTACCCTCTACAAGTTAGTGAACCAGCCCCGTCTGAACGGAGGCTATGTGAAGAAGCGCATCGTGTGGAACAACGAAACACTGCGGCAGGACTACGGCAAGGACTATCTCGCCACCGTGCCGAAGTACGACGGCTTCTGCACCGTCCCCGACCATGTGGACTACCGTCCCGTGGTGGACAAGTTCCTGAACCTCTACGAGCCGATAGGACACCGTCCGCAACAAGGCGAGTTTCCCTGTATCCGGTCATTGGTGCGCCATATCTTCGGTGAACAGTATGAATTGGGCATGGACTATCTTCAATTGCTCTACCTGCAACCCGTGCAGAAACTGCCTATCCTGCTGTTGGTATCAGAAGAACGCAACACGGGCAAGAGTACATTCCTGAACTTCCTGAAAGCTGTGTTTCAAAACAATGTCACTTTCAATACCAACGAGGACTTCCGCAGCCAGTTCAATTCCGACTGGGCAGGAAAACTGCTCATCGTGGTGGACGAGGTATTGCTCAACCGCAGGGAGGACAGCGAGCGGTTGAAGAACCTCAGCACCACACTTTCCTACAAGGTGGAAGCCAAAGGCAAAGACCGTGACGAGATAGCGTTCTTTGCCAAGTTCGTGCTATGCTCCAACAACGAGTATCTGCCTGTTATCATTGATGCAGGTGAAACACGCTATTGGGTGCGCAAGATAGACCGTCTGCAATCCGATGACACAGACTTCCTGCAAAAGCTGAAAGCTGAGATACCTGCCTTTCTGTATTACCTGCAATACAGACAACTTTCCACCGAAAAGGAAAGCCGTATGTGGTTTGCGCCCTCTTTGCTGCATACCGAAGCCTTGCAGAAGATTATCCGCAGCAACCGCAACCGATTGGAGATAGAGATGTGCGAACTTATCCTTGACATTATGGAAAGTGTCGGCACGGACACATTCTCGTTCTGCCACAACGACATTCTTCTTTTGCTGGTACATTCGCAGGTAAAGGTGGAGAAGCACCAAGTCAGAAAGGTATTGCAGGAATGTTGGAAACTTACTCCTGCCTCTAACGGGCTTACATATACCACTTACCAATTCAATTACAATCGGGAGTGCCGATATGAGCCGATAAAAAGAGTCGGTCGTTTCTACACCGTCACAAGGGAACAACTTGAATCCCTGTAATACTATTCTTTTTTTTTTGTTGAATTGATGAATAATGATATAACCATACTGATAATAAACAGCATACACTCTCAACAAATTCTCAACAATCGAAAAGAAAAGTTGAGAGGGAAACAGCATCAGTTTGTTGGATTCTCTATTTGTGAGTGGTTTGTTGAGAAGATGTTGAGAATATAAAGCATTAACGTATAGGACAATACATATCTCATTCATCAAATCAACGTTTTTACAGTCATCATCAAATCCATAGAAATTATATCATGAACATCCAAGAAGCAAAACAAATCAAAATTGCGGACTATCTGCAAAGTTTGGGTTATTCGCCCGTAAAGCAACAGGGAAACTGCCTGTGGTATAAATCCCCGTTCCGTCAGGAAACGGAAGCCTCGTTCAAGGTGAACACCGACCGCAACCTGTGGTTCGATTATGGACTGGGAAGAGGTGGTAACATCATCGCACTTGCAGGGGTACTGTACGCATCCGACCATGTGCCTTATCTGCTTGGCAAGATAGCGGAACAGGCATCACACATCCGTCCCGTGTCTTTTTCTTTTCGTCAGCAAGCATCCGAACCGAGTTTCCAACATTTGGAGGTGGGCGCTTTGGCAAAGGCGCAATGTAAAGAGCTCCACTTCACCCATAACGGAAAACGGTATTTCGCCATCGGTTTCCCGAATGTGGCAGGAGGCTATGAAGTGCGCAACCGTTCTTCAAAGGCTGCATCGCACCGAAAGACATCACCCATATTCGGCAACAGGGAGAAGCGAGAGAGAAATGCCTTGTATTCGAGGGCATGATGGACTATCTTTCATTCCTCACGTTGCGGAAGAGGAACTGCTCGAACTTGCCAGACCTTGACAGGCAGGATTACGTCATCCTCAATTCGACCGCCAATGTTTCCAAAGC